>Ga0213826_1000005_pt1 | contig 866351 bp, 775 predicted proteins | sample MC6MC0899MG_FD_180668 | JGI IMG/M metagenome (GOLD analysis project Ga0213826, IMG submission 180668) | Enriched soil aggregate microbial communities from Iowa State University, Ames, United States - MC6-MC0899-MG | ecosystem: Environmental > Terrestrial > Soil > Unclassified | place: USA... | reverse complement strand
AGCGCATCATCAAAAAGCTTGCGAAGTCGACCCAAGGCGTAACTTACAGCAGGTTGTGTAATCGCCAGGCGTCCAGCCGCGAGTGTCAAGCTGCGTTCCTCCATTATGGCCTGAAAAACCCTAAGCAGATTTAGATCGACATCATTCAAGTTGCGCATTCGTATAAATACCGTTCATCAATTGTATAATTGCCATGAATTTGACTTATAGGGTACAGGTTCATAGACTTCGGAACAACAGCGAGGCGATACAACAATCTGAGGCTTTGAGTGATGGACACAGGTTTTTGCAAACAACAAGCAGTTGGCGGGGCATTAACACTTCCGGTGCTGCTGTTGAAACGTATTGAACGCAGCCCTGAAACGGCGCTTTTTTCCGACCGAAGCTGCACTTGGACTGCTGCGCAACTTGTCGACGTGATAGGACGGCGTGCCACAACACTCGCGGAATATGGGATAAAGCGTGGAGATCGGGTTGGATTGATGTGCGCCAACCGCGCCGAGTTCCTTGAAGTGCTGTTGGCATGTGGTTGGCTGGGCGCGGTTGCGGTGCCTATTAATACCGCCTGTCGGGGCATGCAGTTGAATCATGTGCTGGCTAATAGTGGGGCGCGCTTATTGGTCAGTGAAGAGGTCAATCTGGATGTGCTCGCGGCACTTGATTACTCTGCGCTTGCTGTCGAAGCCCTGTGGGTCCTTTCGCCGCAAGGCGATGTCAACGCGGTTTGGCAGGAGCGGTTGAGGGTGCGGTCGATGCCCCCTCGCAGTGCGTCCATGGCCCCACCTGCAGTGCTCGAGGATGGCGACCCGCTGGTTATCCTTTACACCTCCGGGACTTCCGGGTTGTCCAAGGGCGTGATCTGCCCGCACGCCCAATTCTTTTGGTGGGGGCTGAATACCGGTGGCGACCTACAGGTGCGCCCCGGGGATGTGCTGTATACATGCCTGCCGTTGTTCCATACCAATGCATTGAACGCCTTTTTCCAGGCCTTGCTGCACGACGCACAGCTGGTGGTAGACAAACGTTTTTCCGCTAGCGGCTTCTACCAGGCGCTTGCGGAAACCGGGGCCACAGTGACGTATCTGCTGGGAGCCATGGTGCCTATCCTTCTCAGCCGTCCGCACAATGAGCTCGAGCGCGCGCATAACGTGCGTGTCGCGCTAGCCCCAGGCGTCCCTGAACAGTTCCACGCCCCGTTTATTCAACGCACAGGCATAGGCCTCATCGATGGTTATGGGGCTACCGAAACCAATGCCGTGATTGGAGGGACTCTGGAGAATCAGCGGCCTGGTTTTATGGGCCGATTGGCCAAAGGCTTCAGTGCCCGGGTGGTAGACAGCCAGGATCAGCCGGTAGCGGATGGCGAACCAGGAGAGCTTGTATTGCGCGCTGAGCAGCCCTTCGCTTTCGCCTGCGGCTACTTTGGTATGCCGGAAAAGACTGTCGAAGCCTGGCGCAACCTGTGGTATCACACCGGCGACCGGGTTGTGCGCGATAGCGACGGCTATTTCCGCTTTGTTGACCGCTTGAAGGACACAATCCGTCGCCGTGGAGAGAACATCTCGTCTTTTGAGGTGGAGCAGGTTCTGTCGAGCCACCCCGCGGTGGAGCTCGTGGCGGTATATGCGGTGAAATCCGAACTGGCGGAAGATGAAGTCATGGCATCTATCGTCATCAAGGAGGGGACTACGCTCGATCCATTGGAGCTGACGCAATATTGTGAGTCACGGTTGGCGTATTTCGCCGTGCCGCGTTACTTAGATTTTGTTATCGAGTTGCCGAAAACCGAAAACGGCAAAGTTCAGAAATATAAATTGAGAGAACTCGGCGTTACCGCCAGTACATGGGACCTAGAGTGCTCCGGCTACAGGCTTAAACGCGCCTAATCATTTAGCTTTGACTGCCGTGCAATAACAAAAGATGCAACAACAATAAAAATAGCGTTCATAAATATTCAGTCATTGACGGAGACGGCCATGACGGGCACGCATTCGCTTGAACTATCAGATAACCAGTCGGAGCACAGTCATGTTTCCGCTGCAGTTGATAACCGAGTACCGATCGACAGTAAGACCTTTCGCAAGATCGTCTTGGCTTCTGTCACTGGCACGGCGTTGGAGTGGTACGACTTCTTTCTCTACAGCACAGCGGCGGCGCTCATATTCGGGGAATTGTTTTTCCCCAAGGGCACCGATCCACTGGTGGGTACGATCGCGGCACTGGCCGGGTTTGCATTGGGTTTTCTCGCGCGGCCTTTCGGTGGGGTGATATTCGGCCATATCGGGGACAAGTACGGTCGCAAAAAAGCCTTGGTATGGACGCTCTCTATCATGGGCGGGGCAACTTTCTTGATCGGATTGTTGCCCACCTACGCTCAAGCGGGCATGTGGGCGCCCGCGTTGCTACTGCTGTTACGTATCTTGCAGGGCATCGCAGCAGGAGGCGAGTGGGGCGGTGGCGTGCTGATGATCAGCGAGTCGGCGCCACCTGAGCGCCGCGGCTTCTACGCTTCGATTAGTCAGATCGGAGTGGGCGGTGGGTTTGTCTTGTCCGCAGCGGTGTTCTATCTAGTCCAGTTGTTGCCGGAGCGGGATTTCCATAGCTGGGGTTGGCGCATTCCGTTCCTTATCTCGATCGTCATATTCGTCCTGGGCGTCTACATTCGCCGGACATTGCCAGAGAGTCAGGATTTCCAGCGAGCTGAGGCAACGGGCAAGACGGCGCATATGCCCGTGCTGGATGTGTTGCGCAGATATCCGCGGGAAGTGCTGATGGCCATGGGGTTGCGAGTGGCTGAAAACGGCGGCTCCTACATCATGCTGGCGTTCGCTCTTGTCTACGGCAAGTTTCTTGGCGTGCCCAATAGTGTGATGCTGGCGGGAGTCACGTTCTCCACGTGCGTGGAGTTGGTGGCCATGCTGTTCTGGGGGCGTTTGTCGGACCGCATAGGTCGCAAGCCGGTATATATGGTGGGTGCCTTAGGGATGGTGCTAATGGCATTCCCATTCTTCTGGTTACTCGAGACCCGAGAGCCTGCCTGGATCTGGCTCGCCTTCCTCATTGGCAATGCCATCTGCCACGGGGCCATGATCGGTACGCAGCCTAGTCTTATGGGCGAACTGTTCAGCACTGAGGTCCGCTATTCCGGAATGGCTCTCGGGCACGAAGTCGCCTCGGTATTCTCCGGTGGCCTGACGCCGATGATCGCTACCGCCTTGCTGGCGCATTACCAGGCTAGTTGGCCAGTTTCTCTGATGATGATGGCGCTGGGGCTGATCACAGTCATCTCTCTTTGTTTCACCAAGGAGACCCGCGTGCGGGCCAAAGGAGGGCGGTCATGAACCGGTCAGCAAGCAATGACGCCGTGGCGCTGATCGCCGGGGCCCTGGAAGTACCTTACAACCGGCGCGGCACGGGTGAGTCGACGTCGCAACTGCTCGGCAGGGCGGTGCAGCAATTGCTGCGCCAGGCAGGCGTGGCAGCGCATGAGGTCGACGGCCTGGGCGTGGCATCCTTCACCCACCGGCCGGACAACGCCATCGATCTGGCGTGGCGCCTCGGGCTGACCCTGACCTGGTGCATGGATGACCGCAATGGCGGGGCTAGCGCGATCAATATGCTGCAGCATGCCGTGCGTGCCATCCAGCACGGTGATGCCAACGTGATCGTACTGGTGGCCGGTGATACGTTCACCCCGGAGGATTTCAAGACTCTGGTCGACCATTACAACCGGACCACCGAGGAGTACCTCAAGCCGCTTCAGCACGGCGGGCCCAATGGGGTGTTCGCGATGCTCACCCAGCGTCATGCGCAACGCACCGGCCTTGGCCGCGAAGACTATGCAGAGCTGTGCATTGCCCAGCGAGCCTGGGCGCAGCGCAACCCGCTGGCGGTCTACCGCGAGCCGCTGACCATCGAGCAGTACCTTGAGGCGCCCATGGTGGCCGACCCGCTGTGCCGGTTTGACTGCGTACCGGTAGTCAATGGCGCCAACGCCATCCTGCTGACCCGCGCCGACCTCGCCCGCAACACGGTCAACGTGGCGGTGCGTGCAGTAAAGGCGCTGCACAACGATGACCACCAGGCTGGCGATGGCCTGCAGACGCCGCTGGCAAAGATTGCCGACACGCTGTGGGACCGCGCCAATACCGGGCCTGATGCCATGGACCTGGCGTGCGTGTATGACGACTATCCGGTCATGGCCCTGATCCAGCTCGCCGACCTGGGCTTCGTCCCCGACGACGATTACCGGCGAGCGCTGCGGCGGATAGGCCGTTTCGAACTGCCGGTGAATACCTCGGGCGGGCAGCTCTCGGCCGGCCAGGCGGGCGCGGCGGGGGGTATGCATGGGTTGGTCGAAGCTATTACCCAGCTGCTTGGCGACGCCGGTCAACGCCAGGTCAGCAATGCGCGCCTGGCGGTGGTGACCGGCTATGGCATGGTCCAGTATCGCTACGGCATGTGCGCCAACGCGGTGGTGCTCGAACGGTGGCAAGGGGGTGTGGCATGGCGTTCATGATCCAGCAATGTGTCGGTTGCGGCCAGGCCAGTTTCCCGCCGCGTTACAGCTGCCCGCGCTGCGGTGAGGCGCAGTGGCAGGAAGTCTCTGCCGGGGCCGCCCGGATTGCTCAGGCTACCGTGGTGCGCGCGCGGATCGGGATCGCTACCGCAGAGCTCCTGCACCTGGCTAGTGTCGAGCTGAGCGATGGGCCAGTGGTAATTGCCCAGACTGCAGAGCCTTTGCCTCCAGGCACCTTGGTAGAGCTCGCCATAGATGAATATCGGCGAATCGTAGCCCACCCGGCCGACCGCGACTTGTAATCAACAACTGTTCGAGCCGACCTCGATCGCCGAAGCGTGCGTCGTCGGCCGACCCCCAGCTAGTCATTCCCTGACCATGCATGGCCTCAAGGCCTTGCGCGTGGTGCACGTGAGTACCCAGGAGTGTGGTTATGCCTGCAGTGATCGATTACCGACTAGTGTCTGGCTTAGGGCTGGCGCTGGCTTGCCAACAGGCCTTGGCAGATGAACTATGGGCCGATGCTTCAACATATTTTCAGCAGGGAAGCTTGTCCGGTTTAACCCGGAACTTTTATCTCAACCGCGACTTCCGCAACGGTGGTGCCAACCGCCGATCAGGCACCGTTAACGGTTATCGCGCGGAGTGGGCCCAAGGCTTAACTCTGGACTACATCTCCCCGTTCACGACTGGTGTTGTCGGCTTGGGATTCGACGCGCATCTGTATGCGGGATTGAAGCTTGACAGTGGTCGTGGCAAGACCGGCACCAACCTGCTTCACGTCAACAACGACGGTGATGTGGCGAATGAGTACAGCGTGGGCGGCGGTGCGCTCAAGCTCAAGTACCGTGAAATGGTGCTCAAATACGGCTCCATGGAATTGCGCACCTCTCCGGTGTTACTCACCGATGGTGGCTCCGGGCGCCTGTTGCCGCAAACTGTGACAGCATGGCAGCTCATCAGTCGCGATCTGCAGCCGCTAACCTTCGATGCCGCCCACATCACCGCCGGCAAGGCGCCTTCGGAGAACCGCAACGACAGCACGCTACGTTCCCTGTATGGCGCTACGGAGACGGATACGGTCGATTATCTCAGCCTGAATTATGAGCAGGGCGCAGTCAAAGGCTACCTCAGCACTCAACGTGCCGAAGATCTTTGGCGCCAGGATTACCTGGGGTTTCGCTACTTGCCTGCCCTCGTCGAGGGGCTGACCCCAACCTTGAATTTCAGCATGTACCGAACGGTCGACATCGGTGCCGCCCATGGCGGGCCCATCGACAACTTAACCTGGTCCTTTGCTCCGGGCGTCAAGTTCGGTGCCCATTCCCTCATGCTTGCATACCAGAAGGTGCAGGGCGACACGCCCTTCGATTATATGGCGTTCCGAGACGGGCAAACCACCGTGGCACAGCTGGCTAACAATGTGCAGCTCAGTGACTTCAACGCGCCCAACGATCGGTCCTGGCAGGTTCGTTACGACTATGACTTCAGTGCGCGTGGCGTGCCTGGCCTGAGGTTCATGATTCGCTACATGCAGGGACAGGGTGGCAAAGGCTCCGATATCGAACCGTACAGTTCCTACTATCCCCTCGGCTTTCGAGATGGGGGGCGCCACTGGGAACGCAATATCGAGATGCAATATGTCGTGCAAGACGGGCCGGCGAAAAACCTCAGCTTGAGAGCGCGGTACGGCGTGCACCGCGGTAATTCGGCTGAGCCACGCGGTGACATGGATGAGATTCGCCTGATCACCGAATTCCCTTTCAAGCTGCTGTAGATGGCGCCGTTGGCAATGCTTCATCAAAGCTGCTTCGCCAAGAATTCATGTAGAGCAATGTCTGTCCGCTTACCGTAGAAGGAGTAATGAGATGAGCAAATACATCGATATTCAGGCACGAGACCAGGCTGGAAGTTTCAAGGGATATCTGGCGCTGCCGCCTGAAGGCAAGGGGCCAGGCATCGTGTTGGGCCAAGAAATATTTGGCGTGAACGCCAACATGCGCGAGGTGGCGCAGATGTATGCCGAGGAAGGTTATGTGGTTCTGGTGCCCGACTTGTTCTGGCGTCTACAGCCGGGTATCGACCTGGGCTATACCCCCGCAGATTTCGATAAGGCTTTGAGCCTCTACACCGCACTGGACCTGGACAAGGCCGTAGACGACATCGCCGCCGCCTTCGACACGCTGCGGGATCTGGCCGAGGTCACCGAGCCCGCCCTGGGCTTCGTGGGCTATTGCCTGGGAGGCAAACTGGCCTACCTCACCGCCACCCGTACTGATGTCGCGGTTGCGGTGGGCTACTACGGCATGGGTATTGAGCAATACCTGGATGAAGCCGATGGCCTGAGCGGTGGGCTGGTGCTGCATCACGGCGAACTGGACGGGCTGTGTGACGCCACGACCCGTGCGCGTATCGCCGAGGTGCTGCGTGGCCGCCCAGGCGTAGAGCTGTATACCTACGAGGGTGCTGACCATGCCTTTGCCCGCCTGGGCAGCGATCACTTTCACAAACCCTCGGCCCTCATGGCTCATGGGCGCACCATTGGCGCATTGAAGAAGTACATCGGGCCGGCCTACAACCTTTCAGACCTGTGGGACGAGCACATCCACCATGAGTTCGTTACCCGAGACGTGCCGGCCACCCTGAAGACCATGGTCGCCGAGCCTTACGTGAACCATATTCCGACGCTGACCGGCGGGGTGGGCAGCAAGCAACTCGGACGCTTCTATCAGCATCACTTTGTCCACGCCAACCCCGAGGACACCAAGATGATTCCGGTTTCTCGCACGGTCGGCGCCTACCAGGTCGTCGATGAATTCATCATGTCTTTCACCCACACCTGCGAAATGGACTACATGCTGCCTGGGATAGCACCTACCGGCAAATACGTGGAAGTACCCATGGTGGCGGTGGTCAACTTCCGCGGCAACAAGCTATACCACGAGCATATCTACTGGGACCAGGCCTCTGTGCTGGTACAGATCGGCCTGCTCGATCCAGAAGGGCTACCGGTGGCGGGCATCGAAACGGCCAAGAAATTGCTCGATGAATCGCTGCCTTCGAACACGCTGATGGCCCGCTGGGCCAAAAGTGAGCACCTGTGAGCGCCATCACGACTGTGGGCAAGGAGGTCCTGATCACCGGCGCCAACGGAGGGTTGGGCCTTGCCTTGATCGAAGCGTTTTTGGCTGCGGGGGCAAGTCGTGTCTACGCCGCTTGCCGTAACCCTGAGCGTCTGCTGTTCGATCATCCGCTGGTGGAGGCGGTGGATCTGGACGTCACCGACCAGCAGCAAGTCGCGCAGGTGGCGAGCAGGGTACGGGTCGATATCCTGGTGAACAATGCTGGCCTCAATAGGCAGCAGCGGTTGCTGGGCACCGAGGACTCCGAAGCCGCTGCCCAGGAAATGGCCGTCAACTACTTCGCCACGCTCGCGATGATGCGTGCCTTTGCGCCGACGCTTGTCGAGCGCACTGGCGCTATCGTCAACGTGCTGTCGATTCTGGCGCGGGTGGCGTTGCCAGCCATGGGGTCGTTGTGTGCGTCCAAGGCGGCCGCGTTGCGCCTGACCGAGGCCGCTCGGGCCGAGCTGGCCGGCCAGGTGCAGGTGATGGCGGTGCTCCCCGGTGCGATCGATACCGCGATGAGCCGTGACGTTGCGGGTGCCAAGGCCAGTCCTCGGGACGTGGCCGATGCGATCGTAGCGGGGTTGGCCAGCGGTGCCACGGAGGTCTATCCCGACCCCATGGCACTGGACGTTGCGCACAAGCTCGCCGCCAACCGGGCAAGTACGCAGGCCTACTTCGCCCGGCACCTTTAAAAGGGCCGCATCGGGAGTGCTGCTCAAGTGTGCAGCACCACCGCAAGCGATGCTGCACGCTCGGGCTGACTGCAACGCGCTGGCCTACTGGCTGAGATGAAAAGTCGCGGCGGCTTGAGCATTACCTGCAGGCTTACAAGCAAAACCCGAAGTTGTTTGGGTGGCGCAATTAAGTTGCGGGCATCGTTAACATGAAAGTTGCAGTGAATTACTAAAGCGCACTCACATCCATAGCTTTGCCTGAAATTCATGTATTCCGAGTTCTGATACCCGAAGACGATATTTCTATTATTAATTTATATATGACGTCCCTAAACTCATTGAAAACATCCTGCTCAGGAGGGCGCTGTGTCCAAACATTTGCTACGTCACTATATCGCTGGGACTTTCGTCGAGAGCAGCCGCAGGTTCGACAACATCTCTCCTGTCAATGGGAGCCTATTGGGCCAGGTATGTGAGGCTGGTGAAGATGAAGTGAATGCTGCCGTCGAAGCGGCGGCAGGCGCTCAATTGGGGCCGTGGGCTGGATTCAGTACTGCCCAGCGGGCTGATCTGCTAGAGCGGATCGCCGATGGCATCGAGCGTCGATTTGAAGACTTCGTGGATGCCGAAGTCGCTGATACTGGTCGGCCCGTGCATCAGGCGCGCAGCCTGGATGTTGCACGGGGCGTGCAGAACTTCCGTACCTTCGCTGATTTAGTGCGACACGGCGGTAGCGAGCTTTTTGAAATGCGCACCGGCGATGGTACGGATGTGTTCAGTTATACCGTGCGTAAGCCGCATGGCGTGGTGGCCATCATCTCGCCGTGGAACCTACCGCTGTTGCTGCTTACCTGGAAAGTCGCGCCAGCGTTGGCCTGTGGTAATTCTGTGGTTGTCAAACCGTCGGAAGATACGCCTTCCAGTGCCACCCTGTTGGCCGAGGTCATGCACGAGGCCGGTGTGCCCGCCGGTGTATTCAATCTTGTGCATGGCTTTGGCCCTGATTCTGCCGGTGAGTTTCTCACTCGCCACCCTGGCGTCAATGCCATCACCTTTACCGGTGAGTCGCGCACCGGCTCGACCATCATGCGCGCTGCTGCCGAGGGCGTACGTGAGGTGTCTTTCGAACTGGGTGGCAAGAATGCCGCAGTCGTTTTTGCCGATTGCGATTTTGATGCGGCAGTTGCCGGTGTGCTGCGTTCCAGTTTCACCAATTCTGGCCAGGTCTGCCTATGCACGGAGCGGGTCTACGTCGAGCGGTCGATCTACGAGCGCTTTGTCGCGGCGCTCAAAGCAGGCGCCGAGAAGCTGAAGATCGGCTATCCCGACGAAGACGGCGTGAACATGGGGTCGCTGATTTCCCATAAACACCGCGACAAGGTGTTGGGCTACTTCCAGTTGGCTGTGACAGAGGGCGCGACAGTGGTCAGTGGCGGCGGTGTGCCGACATTTGGCGACGAGCGCGACCAGGGCGCTTTTATCCAGCCGACTATCTGGACCGGCCTTACCGATGACGCTCGCTGCATTCGCGAAGAAGTGTTCGGTCCGGTCTGTCATATCGCGCCCTTCGATAGCGACGAGGAAGTGCTGCAACGCGTTAATGATTCGGCCTACGGCCTGGCTGCTTCTTTGTGGACTCGCGATCTGAAGCGGGCCCACCGTCTCTCTCGACGTATCCATGTCGGCATGGTGTGGGTCAATACCTGGTTCCTGCGCGATCTGCGTACGCCTTTTGGTGGCGCACGCTTGTCTGGGCTTGGCCGCGAAGGAGGGCGCCACTCGCTGGATTTCTATTCCGAGCTCACCACCATTTGTGTCAATCCGTAAGGACAGGAGAACTCCATGCATCCAGCAATCGCTGAAGCAGCAGCGTGTTTGCGCCAGGCTCGTGAACAGGGCAGGCCCTGTGCGCCAGTACGCGAACTCATCGAGCGTGCGGCTGTCGAGCAAGATGAATCCGCGCTAAAGCAGGCTTACGCCGTGCAACAGTACAACAACGCCGCCGACATTGCCGCAGGCTGGAACCCGGTAGGTCACAAGATCGGTTTGACCTCAAGTGTTGTCCAGCGCCAGTTGGGGGTTGACCAACCGGACTTTGGTCGGCTGTTTGCCCAGATGGCCCGAGGTGACGGCCAGTCTATCAGCTGGAGTGAATGCCAGCAGCCCAAGGTAGAAGCAGAGATCGCCCTGGTTCTGGAGCGCGATCTGTGCAATGAGCGCCAGACCCTGGCCGACATTATCCGTGCCACTGCTTTCGCCCTGCCGGCCATCGAAATCGTCGGCAGTCGAATCGCCAACTGGGACATCAGTTTGCTCGACACAGTCGCAGACAATGCTTCGTCCGGGCTGTTTGTCCTGGGCAGTCAGCCGGTATCCCTGGGGCAATTGGACCTGGTCAATTGTGGCATGCGCCTGAGTCTACGCGGCGAACCGGTATCGGTCGGAGCCGGCGCAGCCTGCCTGGAAAACCCACTGAATGCGGCGGTGTGGCTGGCCAATACCATGGTCCGTCTCGGCGAGCCATTGCGTGCCGGTGACGTGGTGTTGACCGGTGCCTTGGGACCTATGGTGCCGGTGAGCCCGGGAGATGTGTTTACCGCTGAGATCCAGGGCTTGGGCCGCGTCACTGCGTCCTTTGCTCAAGCCGAGTAAGGGGGCCCTAAATGAGCCAGAAACGCAAAGTAGCCATCATCGGTTCCGGCAACATCGGCACCGACCTGATGATCAAGATCCTGCGCAACGCCAAGCACCTAGAGATGGCAGCGATGGTCGGCATCGACCCGGCCTCCGACGGCCTGGCCCGCGCCGCCCGCCTGGGCGTGACCACCACCCACGAAGGCGTGCAGGGCCTGACCCGCCTGCCGGTGTTCAGGGACATCGATTTCGTCTTCGACGCCACCAGCGCTGGTGCCCATGTGAAGAACGACGCCTTCCTGCGCCAGCACAAGGCCGACCTGCGCATCATCGACCTGACCCCGGCGGCCATCGGCCCGTACTGCGTGCCGGTGGTAAACCTCGAGCAGCACCTGCAGGCGACCAACGTCAACATGGTCACCTGCGGTGGCCAGGCGACCATCCCAATGGTCGCGGCGGTATCGCGGGTGGCCAAGGTGCACTACGCCGAGATCGTTGCCTCGATTGCCAGCAAGTCCGCCGGCCCCGGCACCCGCGCCAATATCGACGAATTCACCGAGACCACCAGCAAGGCCATCGAAGTGATAGGCGGCGCGACCAAGGGCAAGGCGATCATCATCATGAACCCCGCGGAACCGCCGCTGATGATGCGCGACACGGTGTACGTGCTGAGCGAGACCGCCGACCAACAGTACATCGCGGGGAGCATCGAGGAAATGGCTCGCGCAGTGCAGGTCTACGTGCCGGGCTACCGCCTCAAACAGCAGGTGCAGTTCGAACCCGTGTGCGGCCTGAGGTTGCCTGGGCAGGGCACCTTCACCGGTCTCAAGACGTCGGTGTTCCTTGAAGTGGAAGGCGCCGCCCATTACCTGCCGGCTTACGCCGGTAATCTCGACATTATGACCTCCGCCGCGCTGGCCACCGCCGAGCGCATGGCACAAGCAATGGGGGCGTCGGCATGAACGGCAAGAAGCTCTATATCAGTGACGTAACCCTGCGCGACGGCATGCACGCCATCCGTCACCAGTATTCGCTGGATGACGTGCGTGCCATCGCCACGGCGCTGGATCGCGCCAAGGTCGACTCCATCGAAGTCGCCCATGGCGATGGTCTACAGGGTTCCAGCTTCAACTACGGTTTCGGTGCCCACACCGACCTCGAATGGATCGAAGCAGCGGCCGACGCGGTCAACCACGCCAAGATCGCCACGCTGCTGCTGCCAGGGATTGGCACCCTCCATGACCTGAAGAGCGCCTATGACGCCGGTGCTCGCATTGTTCGCGTGGCCACCCACTGCACCGAGGCAGATGTTTCGCGCCAGCACATCGAATATGCCCGTGAACTGGGCATGGACACCGTTGGCTTCCTGATGATGAGCCATATGCACACGCCTGAAGGGCTCGCGCAGCAGGCCAAATTAATGGAGGGCTACGGCGCCACTTGCATCTATGTGGTGGATTCGGGCGGGGCGATGAACATGGACGACATCCGTGCGCGCTTCCGTGCGGTCAAGGCTGTGCTCGACCCAGCGACGTCGACCGGTATCCATGCCCACCACAACCTCAGTCTGGGCGTGGCCAACTCCATCGCCGCCGTGGAGGAGGGCTGCGACCGCATCGACGCCAGCCTCGCCGGCATGGGCGCCGGCGCCGGCAACGCCCCGCTGGAAGTGTTCATCGCCGCTGCCGACAAGCTTGGCTGGCAGCACGGTACCGACGTGTACGCGCTGATGGATGCCGCCGACGACCTGGTGCGCCCGCTACAGGACCGCCCGGTACGGGTGGACCGTGAAACGCTGGCCCTGGGTTACGCCGGGGTCTATTCGAGCTTCCTGCGCCACGCCGAAGTGGCCGCTGCACGGTATGGCATCAAGGCCGTGGACATCCTCGTCGAGCTGGGCAAGCGGCGGATGGTCGGTGGCCAGGAAGACATGATCGTTGACGTCGCACTCGACCTATTGAAGCCATCGCTGGAGAAGCGTGCATGAATACCGATATTGCTCGTATCGCCGAAGCCCTTGACCGAGCGGCGCGAAGCGCCGAACCACTGGCACAGTTCAGTGGCAGCACCGCCTTTTCCCTGGATGACGCCTACCGGATCCAGCGCGCCTCCATGCAGCGTCGTTATGCCGATGGTGAGCACAGCATCGGCATCAAGCTGGGCTTCACCAGCCGCGCGAAGATGGTGCAAATGGGGGTGGATAGCCTGATCTGGGGGTGGCTCAGCAACACCATGGTGGAAGAGGACGGCGGCCTGATCGACTTGGCGCGCTACATTCATCCGCGAGTCGAGCCGGAGGTTTGCTTTCTAACGCGCCGTGCGATTGATCGCCCGCTGACCCTGCTGGAAGTAGGCAATTATGTCGAGGCCGTGGCGCCGGCGCTGGAGATCATCGATTCACGCTACCAGGCGTTCAAGTTCAGCCTGGAGGATGTGGTGGCGGACAACTGCTCCTCGGCCGGCCTCACCATTGGAGCTTGGTCGCGCAACTTCTCTGGGCTGGACAACGCCGGCGTAGTGATGCGCCTGGATGGGCGTGTGGCTCAGGCCGGCTCCACGGCTGCAATCCTCGGCAATCCGCTGCGCAGTCTAGTGCAGGCCTCACGCCTGCTGCACGGCGCCGAACTCGAATTGCCCGCGGGTAGCCTCGTGATGGCAGGCGCCGCCTGCGCTGCGGTGGCGTTGTACCCAGGCGTGCATGTCAGTGTCGATGTCCATGGCGTTGGGCAGAGCAGCTTCAGCGTCCGCGGTGACCACGGAGGCGTCAGCTATGAGTGACCTCAACGCCACTGTCGTTGCTGGCAAGGCCACACCGCGTGGGCGCTTTCCGCATATCAAGCGTGCGGGTGACTTCCTGTTCGTCTCCGGTACCAGCTCACGGCGCCCGGACAACAGTTTTGTCGGCGTCGAGGTGGATGCCATGGGCACCACCCAGCTAGATATTCGGGCGCAGACTCGCGCAGTGATTGAGAACATGCGCGACATCCTCGCCTCTGCAGGTGCAAGCCTTGCAGACGTGGTGGAGATCAGCAGCTTCCTCGTCGATATGAACGACTTCGGCGGATACAACGACGTATACGCCGAATACTTTGACGAAAGCGGCCCGACCCGCACCACCGTAGCCGTACACCAATTGCCGCACCCCCATCTACGTATCGAGATCAAGGCCATAGCGTACGCGCCGCGTCGTCGCTGAACCGTTGGGAGAAAACAACCATGGACAAGCATCACTTCAGCGCCCCTTTCAACTTCAACCGCTGGATAGACGAGCACGCGCACCTGCTCAAGCCGCCGGTTAACAATCAGCAGATATGGCAGGACAGCGATTACATGGTTACCGTGGTGGGTGGGCCTAATCAGCGCACCGACTTCCATGACGATCCGGTGGAGGAGTTTTTCTACCAGTTCAAGGGCAATGCCTACTTGAACGTCTGGGACCGAGGTCGCTACGAGCGCGTCGACCTCAAGGAAGGCGACATCTACCTGATGGCCCCCCACGTTATCCATTCGCCGCAGCGTCCTGAGCCCGGCAGTCTGTGTCTGGTGGTGGAGCATCGCCGCCCGGAAGGGCAGTCCGACGCCTTGCAGTGGTCCTGTGCGCACTGCGGCACCGTGGTCCGGCGCTATGAGTTGAGGCTCAAGAGCATCGTTGCCGATCTTCCACCGGTATACGACCAATTCTATACCACCACCGATGAAGAGCGTCGTTGCCCTGGTTGCGGCGAAATCCACCCAGGCCGCGATTGGCAGACCTGGCACAACACGCTGCGTGAGGTCCACGACTTATGAAAATCGATATCCATTCGCACTTTCTTCCCCGCATTACTCAAGCCGAGGCCGCCCGCCTGAGTCCTCAGCGTGGCCCTTGGCTGCATACCGAGGGGCGTCAGGGGCAGATCATGCTGGGAGATAAGCCGTTCCGTCCGGTACATGATGTGCTGTGGGATCCGCAGCGCCGCATCGAACACCTGGATGAGCAGGGCTTGGACGTGCAAGTGATGTGCGCAACGCCGGTGATGTTCGCCTACGACCAACCTATCGCGCAGGCGCTGCCGTGGGCACAGATGATGAATGATCGAGCCCTGGAGATGACGGCCCAGGTACCCGATCGCCTCAAGGTGCTGGCCCAGGTACCCCTGCAAGATATCGAGGCGGCCTGCCTTGAGGCCAGCCGGGCCAAGGCCTGTGGCCATGTCGGGGTGCAAATCGGCAATCACGTGGGCAACCACGATCTGGACGAAGCGGGCCTGATCACCTTCCTGCACCACTGTGCGGTGGAAAATATCCCGTTGCTGGTGCACCCGTGGGACATGATGGGCGGCGAGCGCATGAAGAAATGGATGTTGCCTTGGCTTGTCGCGATGCCGGCGGAAACACAGCTGGGTATCCTGTCGCTGATCCTGTCTGGCGCTTTCGAACACTTGCCGGCGTCCCTGCGCATCTGTTTCGCCCATGGCGGCGGCGGCTTCGCCTTCCTCCTGGGACGGGTAGATAACGCCTGGCGCCATAGAGATATTGTCCGAGAGGATTGCCCGGAACTGCCGTCAAGCTATGTCAAACGTTTCTTCGTCGACTCGGCGGTCTTCGACCCTCGTGCACTGCGTTTGCTGGTGGACGTGATGGGGGCAGACCGCGTCATGCTCGGCTCCGACTCTCCCTTCCCGCTAGGCGAACAGGCCATTGGTGCTGGTGTACTGGAGCATCCGCAGTTGAGCGAGCAGGACAAGTCGCGTATCTGCGCCGAGAACGCCCGGGGATTCTTCGGCATTTGATTGGCCATCGCGAACGAGCGGCAACCTGATCGGAAAAAAGTCGTGGTTGCCGAGGAGCGTCATGAAATCAAGCGTACTTACGGTTTCGCGCAAGCTGAAGTTCTACCAACTGGTGGTATTCGACCAGGTCGTGCAGAGCGGCTCACTAGTGCGTGCAGCTCAGATATTGAACATGACTCAACCTGCCGTCACCAAGGTTATCCATGAGATAGAGTCGTACTTCTCCGCGCCGTTGCTGGTACGTAGCAATCGCGGCGTGCGCCTGACGGAGCTGGGCGAGGTAGTGCTGCGCAGAGCCCGTGCAATGCTGGCAGAGCTTAGGGCGCTAACTGATGAAGTGCAGGCTCATCACGAGGGGGGGGCAGGCCATGTGGTTGTAGGCACGCTAATTTCAGCTTCGGCATCGTTGTTGCCGCTCGCGCTACGGCTGCTCAAGGAGCGCGCCCCGCAGGTGCTGGTGTCGGTGCGGATCGGGCAATTCGATCAACTCTTCCCCGCCTTGATAGTGGGTGAGGTGGACCTGGTGATCGGGAGGATCCCTGACGACTGGCGGGGGCGGGAGGAGAGCCGGACGTTGGGCGTTGACTCGCTTTACGTGGAGTCTTTGTCGATCGTTGCCGGAAGCCGACACCCGCTACACGATCAGGCCGTGTCGAGCTTGGCCGATTTGCAGGCCTATCCGTGGATTTTGCCGCCACCCGGCTCGTCACTACGTCGTACCGTCAATGGGCTTTTTGCCGAGGCTGATTTACCGCTGCCAGCCAATGTAATCGAGTCGCTGTCGGTGCTTACCAACGTAGCGTTGATGCAGGACCAGAAGACTGTGGGTTTGCTGCCGATGGAGACGGCTAGGCAATTGTCTGGTCAGGGCGGGATTCGAAGCTTCACCTTCGGCACGCCCTTACGTTTCGGCGGGATCGGCTGTTTTTATCCCCATAACCGTGACCCCGGGCCTGCCGCCAAGCTTTTTAGGGAATGCACCCGACTTGCCTGCGAGCGGCATGTCATCAGCGACTGACAGTCGCCCCCCGGTAGAACCAGTGATGGTTATTCCGCCAAAAGGCGAGAGCGGCCAGTCAGGGCTGACCGCTATCGGTTCAACGCCAGCGCGGGATATTCAAACGCATCAAGACGTGGGCCGCGAGCCGGATCCAGCTTTAGCTCGTTCGTCGCTGGCGCCTCGGGCCATGCTGGAGAAAACACCGTCTCTTAGTACCCAGGCATGCATCAATGCGGCGCCCAGATGTCCCAGGATGATCGCGAACAGCAGCCACGCCAGAGCGCCATGTGCCAGCCGAAGCCATGCGTAGAGCACCGGGTTTTCCGGAACCAGCGCAGGCAAGCTCCAGTCGCCCAGAAGGATGACGGGCCAGTTGCCTGCCGAACGCACCGCCCAGCCGAGCACTGGCAACCCCACCATCAATAGGTAGAGCAAGCCGTGCAACAGGTGGGCGGCTACGGCTTGCCAGCGGGGAATACTTGCGGGCAGTGCCGGCACAGGCCGGCAGAAGCGATTGGCCAGGCGCACCAGTGCGAGGCAAAGGATGGCGATGCCCAACGGCTGATGCACGTCGATCAACACGGGACGGAGGGCTAATGAGCTCATCATGGCTACCCCGATGAACAGCATGGCCATGATGGCGATCGCCATTGCCCAGTGCAGTAGCCTGGCGGTTAGGTTGAAGTGCCGGGGACTGCGCGTACGGGTAGTTGGTACGTCTTGCATCACTTGTGCTCCTGCTGGCCAATGGCGTCGGTTGCCCTGCCGAACGCGATTTCGCGCAGACGTGCATTGTAAGAGTGCGAGTAAATACCCGCGCGCGCTGCTAGCACAGGATCGTTCGAAAGCGCGATACCGGATGGCACCAAGGTGGGGTCGAAGTTGATATCGCGACAGCCCCCTTCGCGCTGATCGCGAACGCTGGTCACTTCCAGCGTGCCGGCGACCACTTGCTGTCGCTCGGCGGGCCAGGGTTGTGACGGATCATCGACCGGATCTCCCGCCTGCGCCAATTGCAGTACCAGATCCCAGCGAACGGGCGCTTGTGCCACCCGCTTCTTGATATCGTCGAACAGGAAATCACGGCTGGATCGCGCCCGCTCTTCCGGGGAGAGGCCATGGAAGGGAGCGTGGGGCCGCATGAACCAGCGCACGGGCTGGCGTGTGCCATCTGCCGCAAGCAGGATAAATGCGTTGATGACGTTGTACTGGGCCTGCGCAAAGCTGCTCGGCCAAGGCGCAGTCGCCTTGTACTCCACCGCCTTGCGAGCCTCTGGGTACTTTTCGAAGAACGCCCCGACTCGCGCGGGGTCAGGCTGTCCGGTGGTCGGGTCAGGCTCGAATGCGTGCCTTTGTGCCAGGAACCCCTCGGCATCACGCGTAGGGAAGTAGGGGGCATTGTTCAGCTTCATCCGCCATTGAGATCTGTCGTCTGCACTCAACAACAAGGCCATGCTCACCGTGGCGGTAGAGGCGTCCGGCGCATGGGGGTCGGCGGATCCGATCGAGAAACGTCCGATTGCCGGGACTTCATCCTGGGCGAACACTCGAGCGGTCGAGAGCGACGCCGCTGCATTGCTGCTGCGAAAAACTCCTGCGAAACAGATGCCCTTACCATGCGCTCGACGATAGCCCGGTTCGAAGTGCTGCAGCGAGTCACCGAGAAACGTTCGAGTGGTGGTTCGGCCCCCGACCAGCCCGGCGGCCCAGGCGAATGACAGTGCCAGTGCGCCGACGATGGCTGCGATGACCAGCACGGGCATCCAGCGTTTATTGAATGTGGGACGTTGCAAAGCGCTCACCCTGACCTTGACCGATGATTGGCACGCACTATAAGTTTGCTACCCCACCCTAAGGAAGTACGCACCTTTTGGTTAGTACAATGACTGACTCTCGCTTGGACACCGTCAACCCCCAAGACTCATCCGCGCTTGACGAGCACACGCTGACCGCCAAGCTCAGGCGCGGCGACCTATTCACGGGCAAATGCAAGGCCAGGGAAGTGCTGTCTCACGTCACGAGTCTGTGGGGAATGCTATGCCTGATTGCGCTAATTGACGGCACGCTGCGTTACAGTGAGCTGCGTCGCAAAGTGAACGGCGTCAGCGAAAAGATGTTGTCGCAGACCCTTCAGCGGCTGGAAGGCGATGGTTTCGTGCGCCGGACCTCATATCCCATTGTCCCTCCGTGGGTCGAATATGATCTGACCCCTTTTGGTCAGGAAGCCGCCGCGCATGTTGCGGCACTTGGCGACTGGTTGGAGATGAATCTCCATAAAGTCCCTAAAGCCTAGCGGGGTCATGACGACTCATAGCTTCCATTGCCGGATTTATACAACGGCCACTGTGTAAAAACTAGTTTTTGATAGCTTCGGCCCCTCGGATTCGCGAGCGGAGTGTTAGCGCAAAGAAGAGAAGTACTGGGTAGGTGACTTACCTACGGCTTTCTTGAACATCGTAATGAAGGCATTAACGGAGTCATATCCAAGAATGCCCGCCACACGTTGCACGGATACCCCCTCTGCCAAATGGCTGAGTGCGATCATCAAATGCAGCTGCTGGCGCCACCGCCCGAAGCTGAGCCCGGTCTTGCTTTCAACTAGCCTGGCCAGCGTTCGTTCACTAGTCGCAAGCCGAGTGGCCCATTCGCGCAGGGTGGTGCGGTCGCCGGGAGTAGCAAAGAGCGTATCCGCGATGTGTTTGATCTTCGGATGGTCTGATATTGGCAAGTGCAGCTCTTTCACCGACGCATCGGAAAGCTGCTCGAGTAGCACTGCAACCAACCGCGCGGCCTTGCCCTCTGAAAGACAAGAGCGGTCCTGCTCAACAAGGTGCAGGATCAACTCCCGGACAAGCGGCGTAATAGCAAGTGTACAGCACCCATCAGGCATGACAGCTGCGCTGGGCTCGACGAACAGAAAGCAGGTACTGGCATTCGCGGTTACACGACAACAGTGTGGCTTGCCGCCGGGGATCCATACCGCGTGCTGGGGTGGCACCAGCCAGATTGCGTTCTGCACCTCACAGCTCACCGCCCCCCGCAAAGACAAGATCAGTTGGCCTTTACGATGATCATGTGTGCCGGTGCCGGAATGATTAGGTTCCGGCACAACCTTGAGTGCAATCGCCGCCTGGAAAAAAAGGTCTGAATCGAAATCTTCTGGTGAGGAAACGACATTTTTTGAGAATGGCATGATTTAGGTATCATATGGCTTGATATCTATATTCTATAACTCTCAAGCTCTCTACAGTTGCCTTTTTTTTAGAGGACAGCTAGAGAATATGTCAGATACAAAAAACAAGTGGCAGGCCACCATGCTCGTCGCGGGCATCCTGCTTATTGCCATTAATCTGCGCGCTCCCTTCACGGGCATCGCGCCCATTCTGCCGCTAATCCAGAAGGATTTTGGCTTGAGTGCATCAGCACTGGGCCTGCTCACTTCACTGCCACTCCTTGCTTTTGCGGGGTTCTCCCCGCTCAGCGCTGCGGTCGCACGAAGGTCCGGTACTGAGCGCACCCTTTTCGGTGCTCTGTTGGTGATTTCAGTGGGCATCCTACTCCGCTCCGCAGGTAGCGCGTGGGCGTTATACGCTGGTTCGATACTGATAGGCACCGGAATCGCCCTTGGCAATGTGTTGCTTCCCAGCCTGATTAAACGCGACTTCTCATCGAAAATGGCGTCTATGATCGGCGCTTACTCCATCACGATGGGCGCAGCAGGTGCTGTTGCGTCAGCCGCTATCGTTCCTCTGACCCAATCATGGGGATGGTCGATAGCCCTGAGTTTGGTGGTGGCAGCCCCGCTGTTGGCGATGTTGGTGTGGCTACCGCAGTTGAAAGTTAAAGAACACCTGAGCCTGCCCAGCCCGAACCAAGCGGCATCTGTGGCGGTATGGCGTTCGCCGCTTGCCTGGCAAGTCACCCTGTTCATGGGGCTCAACGCGATGCCTTTTTATGTCACAGTGAGCTGGCTTCCTACTATTCTGATGAACCATGGGATATCCCCCGAACAAGCAGGAACAATACACGGCACGCTTCAACTGACTACAGCGATTCCCGGCTTGATCCTGGCGGCCACGCTTCGCCGTCTCACAGACCAAAGACTGGCGGCCGCTACCGTCAGTCTGCTAACAGCCTTATCACTTATCGGACTTATTTATGCGCCAGGCCACGCTATGTGGTGGGCCGCATTCCTAGGCTTTGGTTCTGGCGCCAGCATGATGCTCGGCCTGACGTTCATCGGTTTGCGCACAAAGAACTCCGTTGACGCGGCTGCACTTTCAGGAATGGCGCAATGTGTAGGCTATTTGATGGCAGCAGCAGGCCCGATATTGCTGGGGCAACTGCACGACTCAACCGGTGGTTGGACGGCACCGCTGCTGACCACCGCCGCCATCTCTATCGCAGGTGCATTCACCGGCATTTTGGCAGGACGCAACGTCCAAATCGAACCCTCTTCTCGCTGCGCAGAATTTACTGGTTCTGAGTAAGGGGAGGCAGTGCTTGCCAGATCGGCTTGCGGCTGAGTTAACGTCCCGAAGCCCGCTGCCATCCGATCGACAGCATTGGTAGCTTAAGGCACGGTAATACATGCGCACATCCCAGGCTCTAGGATCAGGGCCTACATTAGTCACTGCTTGGGAGAATATGGCATGCGTCTGCTGGTGAGTTTCGCCACCCAGCCTGCGACTCAAGACCAACCTTGATCAATCAATCGAAGGCCCGAGCGTCGAAGAACTGAATGGTAGTGTTTAAGGCTTCTAGATTGGTTTTATGAGTGATCGTACTATCTTGCTCGCAGATGAAGCTGTGACCAACATCGGGATACACAGTAAGTTGGTGCGGAACGTTAGCTGCAGCTAACGCATGCGCTAATTGAATACTTTGTAAGTAAGGGACTTTTTCATCTTTTCTCCCTACCAAAATCAAGGTGGGCGCTGTTTCGTTGCTAACTTCTAACGCCGGACTGGCCCCTTTAGGAACATCCGAGGAGTCGGGTAAGTAACGCAGTAATTGCGACTCTGGAGCGAGCTCGTGCTGCGGAAGAGACAACCCGAGGAGTTGGGCTTGATAAGGTAGGGTTTGGAAGCAGAACACGCCGTACCATACCGCTACGGCTTGAATTGTGACAGCACGGCCTCCAGGTTCGGCCGCGGGAGAGTTACCATCGGTCCACGGGTTGCCCAAACTTGCAGCGATCTGCGCGCCAGCGGATACTCCCCAGACGTAGGTATTGGTAGTGTCAATTTGAAGATCTTCAGCGATTCCTGCCAGATAATTCAGGGCGGCTTTGGCATCCTCGAGCTGTCCAGGCCACCTCACTTCCGCGCTCAGTCGGTAGTTGATCGACGCCACGGCATATCCGCGGGCGGCTATCTCTGCCAGCAGCCGCGGGAAATCGCTGAACACTCCTGACCGATGACTGTCGCCTCGTCGCCATCCGCCGCCATGTATATAAATCAGCAACGGGGAAGGAGAGGACCGACGCGGGCTGGGCGGTAGGTAAAGGTCCAGTGTCAGAGGACGATATCCCTCGATCCGTGCGTAGGGCATTGCTCCATTAAGGGTTACGCCATTGTCAAACTCAACAATCCAGGGCGGCATTGCGTCTTTGTACACCATCGAAGCGCTGGTCTTTGCGTCTATCCAACTGTCCATTCTATTGGGATGCTCTATTGCTGATTCGCGAACGATCTGAAGAACCGAACTTGCCAAAAAATTGATTGATGGCACTAACGATTACCCTGTAACTGTTTGTTTTCACAGATCGGGACCAGTGAAGCCCATCAGATTATATGAGGCCTCGTCTCCAGTATCGACCTCAACGGGGTGCGCTGACGTCGGTTTGCCCGCTGGCAAGTAATGCACCCCGGATGAAGCCCTCGGCCAATCGTCGTTCGACGAAGTCTCTAACATAGGCTGCTCCAGCATCACGGCCTCGTGGCACTGCGACTGCTTGGCGGATAGCGGTGAAGGCTCCCTGCATCACCCGATAATTCTGATTCTTGGCTGCGATTTGTTCCAGCGGTTGTCTGACCCCGGCGGCAGCATCCAGGTCTTGGTCAATGAATAGGTCTACTGCACCTGCAGACGTTTCAGCTCGGTGTAGCTCTGCATGCTGCAACGTACGTGACAGGTACAGGTCGTAAGCAGCGCCGTTGCCTACCGCAAGCCGAAGTCCAGGTTGATCCAGGTCCTCGGTTTTGGAATAGGGCGACTCGGCCTTTACCAGATAGGTCCCTTCGATAAGTACGTAGGGTTCACTGAAGCTGATCTGGGCGGCGCGGACAGGCTCGATAGCCAGGAAGGCCAACGTCCACGCGTTGTCTTCAAGTGCAGCGAATACCTTCCCGGCCGCGTCGTATGTGCGCAATTCGAGACCTACGCCCAGCTCTTCGGCCAGCGATTTAGCAAGTGCAACAGAAACACCATGCGGTTCTCCGTCAGCGCCTGGCTGAGCCAGCACTGGGTTACCGAAGTTGATCGCCGCACGCAGAATGCCGTTGGGCGCCAGGTCCTTGAGAACCTGCTGGGCAATAGGGCTCATACCTTCTCCTGGGTTAGAAAATTGGGAATGTGTAGGACACGATCAGGCGGTTTTCATCCGCGCCACGTGCAAAGCTCGATCGATAGCTCGCGTTACGCCACCGGACCGATACGTTCTTCAGGGCACCGGATTGCACCACATACTGCAGTTCAGTGTTGCGCTCCCATTCATGGCCCTCACCGGTGATGGTCGCTGCGTCGGCCTGGTCGCCTCGCAGGTAGCGGGTCATGAAGGTCAAGCCAGGAATGCCGAGAGCCGCGAAGTTGTAGTCGTAGCGCAATTGCCAAGACCGTTCACCGGGCTCGGCGAAGTCGTTGAGCTGGACGAAGTTGACCAGGTAAGGATCAGTTCCATCGAGATAGGGCATGGAGGTAGAACCGTTCATCTTTTGCAGTCCCAGACCAAGCGCATGTCCGCCCAAGCTGTAGGTGAACATGCCGGAAATTGCTCTGCTATCGATACGTCCGCCCAAAGCTCGACCGTCATCGTCGCTATCCATGTAGCGAAGATCAGCTTTGATCTTCCCGGGGCCCACTGGAATCGAATAGTTCGCCCCCACGAAGTGTTGGTGGTAGACCTGTTCCAGCTCTGCATATTGATAGGTCAGTAGCAGGTCTTTTGTGAGCTGGTAATCCAAGCCGCCCAGCCAGAAGGCGTCACCTTCGGTATTGCCTGTGAAACGACGGTTTTTGTTGTTTAGTGTGATCGGTACGCGGTCTGTCGAGTCGCGATCGGTTTGGCGCTCGAAGCGGGCACCGATGAAGGACAGCGAATCGAATTCTTTGCTGGTGAGCAGGCCGCCCTCAAAGGTCTGGGGAAGGAGGCGGCCAGTGTTGGCCTGAACAGTGGGCAGCTTGGGGATCAGAGTGCCGTATTTAAGCTCTGTCTCGGATAGGCGCATCTTGCCAGTCAGGCCCAGGCGGCTGAACTCGTCAGCAGCGCGACCATCATCATGAGTCGGTAACAGGCCAGTACCGGTTCGATCGGGACTTGAGTCCAGCTTCAGGCCGAGCATGCCCAGAGCATCGACCCCAAAACCGACTGGCCCTGGTGTGTATCCGGACTTCGCATCGAGAATGAAACCATGGGCCCATTCTTCGCGCTTTGACTGGCCAGCACCGTCACGGAAATCGCGGTTGATGTAGAAGTTCGTCGTTTGCAAGGTGACCTTGCTGTCGTCGATAAAGCCATCCCCATAGGCCATAGCTGCGGCCAGGCAAGGAGTAACGGCGAGAAGCTTGCAACCAATCTTGTTTTTGTTATGCATGTGCTGCTCCATCGATTGGAACGTGGGGTATAGGCGTGCCTCCCGGCACGCCAGGATCAGGAAAAAAAGAGGTTCAAGCGGTGCGGAAAATCATGCAGACCGGGCTGCCGGTCTGGATCTGATGCTCCAGCAAAGCCAGTTCGCCTTTCGGGCTAATGGAGAATGTCTTGATGTTGTCGCTGTCTTCGTTAGCGACGAACAAGAAGCGACCGTTAGGGGACGCGGTCATGAACCGAGGCTTCTTGCCGTGGCTAGGTACGTTGCCGATCGGGTTGATCTTCCCGGTAGGCTGATCCACCGAATAAATGGTCACGCTGTCATGCCCGCGATTTGAAGAGAACAAATGTACTCCATCCGGTGCAATGACCAGCGCTGCTGCACGGCTGTCCCCTACAAAGTCCTGAGGGAGGGCTGGAACCATCTGGAATGGAACCAGGGAGCCGTCATTCTGGTTGTAGCGGTAGCTGGTGATCGTGCTGTCCAGTTCGTTCACGACGTAAGCAAATGACCCGGTCGGAGAGAACACCACATGTCGAGGTCCGGCCCCCTCGCGTGCCTTGATTTCATGCGCTAGTTCAGGCTTCAGTGCGGTCCCGTTCTGCTTCAAATCGAACACAAAGACTTTATCCAGTCCTTTGTCCGGGACCACCAGGAAGCGGCCCGATGGATCGCGTGGGATCATGTGCGGGTGGGAGCTCGCCTGCTCGATCTTGTGCGGGCCAGGGTTGCCCGGAAGGTCGTATTTGCTGATGACGGGTTGCAGGTGGCCGGTCTTATCGAACGGCAGAATGACAATGCTGCCGGTGGCATAGTTGGCCACAGCGAGGAATTTGTTGCTCTTGTCCACGGTAAGATGGACGGGGTTGTTCCCTTCGCAACTAACCGAGCTCACCTTCGTGAGCGTTCCGCTGGCTGGCTCAATTTGGAATGAGCTGACAATGGACTGGTCGCCATGCACGCAGAACAGCAGGTTCTGGGTTTGGTCGAGGCACAGGAAGGATGGGTTCGTCAGATCGCCGACGGTTTGAACCAGTTCGGAGCGACCTGTCTGCGGGTCATGTCGATAAACCGTGATGCCTGCACCGCGGGCGTTACGCTCGCGAGTGGTTCTGGAGCCCACATAGACAATTTGGGTTTTGTTCGAGTTGGCAGGCTGCATAGCGTTCTTCTCAGGTCCTGATTTGGCATCTGCCGCTCCCGCGCCGAGGCCCAGAATGGTTGCCGCAGCGACGATGGAAGTAGAAGAGAGCAGCGTGCGTCGAGAAATGGCGGGTGAGAACGGTGATGGGCACATAGCAAAATCTCATCGTTGTTTTTGTTGTGATGAGTACCGCCGACCTTCGAAGGTCGGCGGTAGCTGAGCAATCAGTACTTCGACGGTACGAGCACCCAGCCTTCCATCAGGCGACGGGCGCTTCGGCTCATGACGGCCTTGTCCACAATCCAGTTGCCATCGACTTGGGTGGTCTGCGCGCCTACGGCAACGGTGCCGGCGGTGTGGCCCATGTTGACTTGGCGTTCACCGATATCGCCGACGATACGGTTGACCAGCGTGCCTTCCAGAGCGGCCGCCACGGCAACGGCTACAGCGCCAGTGCCGGTGATTGCGTGGTGCAGTTTGCCCATGGAAAGGATGCGGGCGATCACATCGATCTCGCCGGCTTCGACTGTCTTGCCACCGGCAGCGCCGTAGGTTTGCGGCGGAGCTACCAGGCAGAGCTTCGGCGTGTGAGGGCGAAGGCGCGTTGCTTCTTCAGCGGTAGCCGCCAGACCCATGGCCACGGTGCAGTGTGCGCGGATGGTTTCCAGCGATTGCAGCAGTTCGGCGTTGCCGTTGACCTGGTCTTGGGTCTCGGTCCCGGTCAGGCCAACGCGCTGGGCGTCGACGAAGATCGTCGGGTTGCCTGCGTTGAGCAATGTTGCCGGCAAGCCTGGGAAGCCAGGGATATCCAGTTCATCCACGACATTGCCGGTTGGCAGAATGCTGCCGCCCGAACCGCCAGGCTGAAGGAATTCCACGACGATTTCGGCAGCAGGGAAGGCGACGCCATCCAGCACGAAATCACCTTCTTCAACGACCTCGCCATCCTTCATCGGGACATGGGCGATGATGCGTTTCTGAATATTGGCCTGCCAGATGCGGATGGTGGCGATGCCGTCACGAGGCGCATCGACGAGCCCTTGGCGAATGGCGAAAGGACCGACGGCTGCGCTCAGGTTGCCGCAGTTACCGGACCAGTCGACAACCGGGTTTTCGATTGCCGGGGCGCCGAACAGGTAGTCAACATCGCAATCGGTACGACCCGATTTACCGATGATGACGACCTTGCTGGAGCTGGAGGTGGCAGCACCCATGCCGTCGATCTGCTTGCCATAAGGATCCGGACTGCCAATGACGCGAAGCATCAGTGCATCGCGCTCTGGGCCTGCAGCCGGAACATCTTGCTCAAGGAAAAAGACGCCCTTACTGGTGCCGCCGCGCATGAATACGGCAGGGATTCGAACTTGAGTCATTACACTGCTCCTTCCAATTGCTTCGCTTTAGCAGCCTTGTCCATGCTCTCCACCAGCAGCTGCGGCAGCAGGCCGCCGCGGCGGAAGTAGCGCACGTCTTCATGTGTATCCAGGCGGCTGGTGACGGTTACGTTTTCAGTGGAGCCATCTGCACGCTCAATGACGAGTAGCAGCTTGTCGCCAGGCGCGAAGGTGTCGTTGATGCCTTCCACCGAGAACTTCTCGTGACCGGTCAGGCCCAGCGTCTTGCGAGTTACACCTTCTGGGAACTGCAGCGGGAGGATGCCCAGGCCAGCCAGGTTGGTGCGGTGGATGCGCTCGAAGCTCTCGGCCACGACAACGCGCACGCCCAGCAGGCGAGGGCCTTTGGCTGCCCAGTCACGCGACGAACCACTGCCGTACTCCTTGCCTGCCACTACTATCAGAGGCTGCTTGCGATCGGCATAAGCTTGGGCGGCTTCGAACACGGTGCTCACGCGGTTTTCCGGCAGCAGCAGCGTCCAAGGGCCTTCGCGGCCGTCAGTCATCAGCTCGTTCTTCAGGCGAGGGCTTGCGAAGGTGGCGCGCTGTGCGGCTTCGTGGTTGCCGCGACGAGTGCCATAGGAGTTGAAGTCATCAACACCAATGCCGTGGCCTTTCAAATACGAACCTGCGTCGCTGTCCGGCAGGATGGCGCCCGACGGCGAGATGTGGTCGGTCGTAATGTTGTCCGCCAGCATCACCAGAACGCGCATGTCTTTCAGGTCGCGTTGAGGGTCGGTAGCAGTCAGCTCATCGCTCCAGTACGGCGGCTTGCGGATGTAGGTGCTGCTCTGGTCCCAGGCGTACTGATCGGTAACGCCGGCGCGCAGGTCAGAGGCGATGACGCCCGCTTCGCGAGGTACCGAGCTGTAAGCCTTGTCGAACAGGTCGGCCGACAGTGCTTTCTTCTCGATCTCGTCCAGCTCTTGATCCGAAGGCCACAGCTCGCTGAGGTAAACCGGCTTGCCTTCGGCGTCGGTGCCGAGCGCATCCACTTGCGGGTCGATGCGGTAGGTGCCAGCAATCGCGTACGCCACGATCAGGGGAGGGGACATGATGAACACTTCACGAGCCAGCGGGTGTACGCGACCTTCGAAGTTGCGGTTACCGGAGGTCGCTGCAACGGTTTCCAGCTTGCGAGTGCGAATTTCGTCCTCGATCTCTTTGCTGAGCAGAGGGCCGGACATGCCGTTGCAGGTCGTGCAGCCGTAACCAACAACGTTGAAGCCCATGTTGTCGAGGTCCACGTTCAGACCTGCACGGTCCAGGTAGTCGGCGACCACCTTGGAGCCGGGTGCGAAGGAAGTCTTGACCCATGGAGCACGACGCAGACCGCGCTTGAGTGCATTGCGGGCGACCAGGGCCGCAGCGATCACGCCACGGGGGTTGGAGGTGTTGGTGCAGCTGGTGATGGCGGCAATCACGACCGAGCCGTTATCCAGGTCGGTAGGGACGTCTTTTGCTGCTTCGCCTTTACCCAGCAGGATGCGCTGGTGAGGTTGTTTCGGGCCGGCAATCGCACGACCAACGGTGCTCAGGTCGAGGGTGACGACACGGTCGTATTCGACCGATTCCAGGCTGTCATGCCACAGACCTTGATGTTTGGCATAAGCCTCGGTCAGCTCGGCAATCTCACCGCCGCGACCGCTGAGTCGCAGGTAGTGCAGGGTGCGATCGTCGATCGCGAACATTGCTGCGGTAGCGCCGAACTCAGGAGCCATGTTGGACAGGGTGCCACGGTCCGCCAAGGACAGGGCGGCAACGCCTGGGCCATGGAATTCCAACACGCTGCCGATTACGCCGGCTTTGCGCAGGCTTTCGGTCAAGGCAAGCGCGATGTCGGTAGCAACGTAGCCCGATGGCGGGACGCCTTCCAGTCGGACGCCGACGATTTCTGGAACCCGCATCATCAGGGCTTTGCCCAGCATTGCGGCTTCTGCCTCGATACCACCAACACCCCAGCCCAGCACGCCGATGCCATTGATCATGGTGGTGTGGCTGTCAGTGCCGACTAGCGTATCTGGGAAGGCCCACAGATCACCTTCGGATTCGCGCGTACCGATGACGGTGGTCAGGCGCTCCAGGTTGATCTGGTGAAGGATGCCGTTACCGGAAGGCACGATCGACAGGTTGTTGAAGGCCTTGTTGCACCAGTCCAGGAAGGCAAAGCGCTCGGCATTGCGCTCGCGCTCGATAGCTTCGTTATCGGCCAATGCGCTGGCATCCCCCCAACGCTCTACGTTCAGCGAGTGGTCCACGACGAGGTGAGTAGGGGTGACCGGGTTTACCTGACGTGGATCACCGCCTGCTTTTGCTACTGCGTCACGCAGGCCGGCCAGGTCGACCAAGGCAGGGGTGCCGAGCAGGTCCTGAAGTACTACGCGAGCGGGGCGGAAGGGAATGTCGCTGTTTTTAGAGCGAGTGCAAATTACTTTCAGCGCCTCGTTCGGCTCTGCCTCGGTACGCAGGACGTTCTCAACGAGGATCCGGAGGCTCATTGGCAGGCGGGCGAAGTCGCCGCCTATCGCTTTTACAGCTTCAGATACGTTGCAGACGCGGTAGTTGCGACCGTTCACGGCCAGGGTTTGGCCAATGTGCTTGCTCATGCCGGGGACCTCACAGGCGTGTTTTTTGTGAGGCGATATTGCACTTTGTCTAAACTTGAGTCAATTTACCTCCAGCAGAAAAACTTCGGTCGAGCGCCGAATGGTCACCTTGAAGCCTGAAGACCGGCCATTGATCTGCCTGCCAGCCTTTCCCGCACAAAGACAAAAACGAGGAAATTCAAGATGAAATGCAATCAGACCTACCGTAAATCCGTCCGGCCTCAGTCCGCTCCTTCCGCTTCGTACCGCTAAAAGCCTGGCTTCGCGGCACTAATAAAATAAGGAGAGAGCCATGCTGCTGACCGTGCTCGGTTTTTCGATGGTCACCTGTTTCATGTACCTGATCATGACCAAGCGGCTGACTGCCCTGGTCGCCCTGATTGTGGTACCGATCGTGTTTGCCCTGATTGGCGGTTTCTATGCCGGCCTGGGCACGATGATGCTCGACGGCATCAAGACTCTGGCGCCGACTGGCGTCATGCTGACCTTCTCGATTCTTTACTTCGGCATCATGATCGACGCGGGACTGTTCGATTCATTGGTGCGCTGCATCCTGAAGATCGTGAAGGGTGACCCGCTGAAGGTCTTGGTCGGAACCACGATCTTGACCATGCTTGTATCCCTGGATGGCGACAGTTCCACTACTTACATGATCGTGGTCGCCGCATTCCTGCCGCTTTATCAGCGCCTGGGAATGAGCGTTCTGGGCCTGACCTGCGTGGTCAACATCGCAAACGGCATCATGAACATTTCCCCGTGGGGTGGTCCTACTGCCCGTGCTGCGGCTGCGCTGCATGTCGATGCAATGGACATCTTCCTGCCGATGGTGCCGTCGATGCTGCTGGGCTGCGCCTGCTTGCTCTTCATCGCAATTCTGCTGGGTCGACGTGAGCGTGCTCGCCTGGGCGTGATTGCCGTGGATGATTTCCACAACGGCTCTATCGCGTTGGGTAATGGTTCGCATGAGGAGTGCGATCGCAATCGCCGTCCGCACATGTTCTGGCCCAACCTGTTACTCACTGCAACGATGATTGGCGTGTTGATGGCAGGTATCGTACCGATTCAAGTGCTGTTCATGGTCTGCTTCGCCATCGCGGTGATGATCAACTACCCACATCTGGAGCAGCAGAAAGAGCGTATCTCCGCTCACGCGGGCAACGTTCTCGCGGTGACTTCGGTCATTTTCGCCGCAGGCATCTTCACCGGCATCCTTTCGGGTACCGGCATGGTCGATGCGATGGCGAAGGGGCTGTTGGCAGTCATTCCTGATGCGTTTGGCCCATACCTGGCGGTGTTCACTGCCTTGGTCAGCATTCCGTTCACCTTCTTCATGTCGAACGATGCCTTCTACTTCGGCATCTTGCCAGTGATCGCCCAGACCGCCGCTACCTACGGAATCTCGCATCTGGAGATCGCCCGGGCATCGGTGGTTGGTCAGCCTGTTCACTTGCTCAGCCCATTGGTGCCTTCGCTATATCTGCTGGTGGCGTTGGCAAAAGTCGACCTGGGTGACCACCAGCGCTTTGCGTTGAAATGGGCGCTCCTGGTGAGCATGGCCATGTTGGTAGGTGGCGTGATGTTCGGAGCATTCCCGGTCTATCACTCAGCTTCGTAAGTTGATGGCTGGCCGTCGGCTCTGCTGGCGGTTGGCTGTTGGCTGGGTATCTGTTCTTCGGCAAGCCTGAAGACATGCGGTGGCTGTGCAGCCAAGAGAGCAAAACTATCCTGGATTCGCGTTCCGGTGGCGGCAAAAAGGGGGTGCTGCAGCTTCTGCGCAAGGCTGCAACGTCTACACCCAGTATCCCCTCCTGACCTGGCTGCCGAGCTACCTTCAGCAAGAGCGGCATCTATTGCTGGAGAAATCGGTCTAGTGACTGCCATCCTGTATGCTGCTGCAATCGTGCTATACATGGGGCTGGGCAACCTCATCGGCTGGTATCTGACTCGCGGTGGCGGGTTTAACTCAGGCAAGCGCCGTAACGTGATTGCGATCTCGATGCTGATTGATAACTGCATTTTTTCTTGTGCCGTTTGCTGAATCTACTGCATCGCTGGTTTTGATTACGTCGCTCACTTTGGCTGGCATCGCGTCGACTACTTCGCTGAACTTCTCTTTGCTCAAGGACCTGCTGCCAAGTACCGGTGACGTTGTCGGGCAGTTGCGTTCATTGTCGTTGGCGGAAACCTTTTCGGTGTGGCCGCTCCGAGCGCCACTGGGACGCTGTTCAAGCCACGAGTTCGTACAACTGGTCCTCATGATCGCAGGCATCCTCCTGGTGGCTGGTGCGTTTATTGCACTGCTATGACCCGTAAGCCAATGGTCTCGACATCTGTTAACGCCGAACTCCATTTGGAAATGAACCCGCAAAAGGCATAATGTGGGAGCTGTGGGGTTCGTCTGATGGGAGGAGCCCCACAATCCAACGCCCCAACTCGGAAAAGATATGAATTTGACGCCTCTTCAAGCCCGCGTGGCTCGCGATATCGTTGCCTATGTTCGCCAAGAGCAACTGGCTGCGGGGCATCATGTCTCGGAGCTAGGACTGGCTAAGGCTTTGAAGACGTCACGAACTCCTATCAAGATTGCTCTCAACTACCTTGCCGAGCGAGGATTGCTGAGTCAGGACCGCAATCGCGGTTTTTTCCTGGCCAAGCCCTATGATGATCTGGCTGAAATTGCCCAAGATTTGTCGGTCTCCATCGACGACCCGGTCTATCAGCAGATCGCGGTGATGCGACTGAACGGCCAGATTCCTGAGCAGTTTGCTGAAACGGACCTGATGCGTTTATTCAACATTTCACGCTATATGCTGCGAGGGGTTTTGAGCCGCATTCAACAAGAAGGCTGGATTGAGCAGCGTGCCGGCCAAGGCTGGCAATTCCTGCCGATGATCGACTCGGTCGAAGCCTACGAAGAAAGCTATTCCTTCCGAGCGATCATCGAGCCGGCGGGACTGCTTGCCCCAACGTTTATGATCGATACCGAAGCTTTGGCTCGCTGTAAAAAGCAGCAGCAATTCATTGCTGATGGCGGCTACCTGACCATGACTCCGCAGGAACTGTTCGAATCAAATGCTCAGTTTCACGAGACGCTTGCCAGCTTTTCCGGCAACAGATTTCACGTCCAGACGGTTCGTCGTCTCGACCAGCTTCGCCGTCTTGTGGAATACCGTCAGGCTAGCAAGCGCGCTCCTCGGCGAGAGCAGGCGGTTGAGCATCTCGCTATCCTTGCTTGTCTTGAAAAAGGTGATCGGCTTGCAGCAGCTGATCACATGCGTAAGCACCTGGAACAAGCTCGCCGGCATAAAGTTGCAGCTGAGTTATTCGAGGCAGGTGAGCTGCCAATCAAAGTTGCTTTTGAGTCGGATTGAGCTGGCAGTCTGGACCGCTTGTTCTATTCAGTTGTCTTTCCGGTTTAAATTGCGCAGTGCTGGTTTTCATGTTCCAGCGTACGTTCATCCGGTCCATGTTGGTGATGTCTGGTAGAGGTGGTTATAGCGGAGTCGTTTGTTGGCGCCCGCTCAGCGATAATTTCTGGATGTTGCATCAGATAGGCCTCGAACGCACGAGCGATCTTGTAGCTATTGTAAGGGGCCCCTATCCATAAGCCAGCTAAAACAAACAATTGGAGGCCCGTATGCTAGCGATAGATTTACTAGGCCCTTGCTCATCAGCAGGTCCGAGTTGCTGGAGTAGTCAGTTCCGTTGTTTCTGTGCGAATGGATCAGGTTCGCGGTCTAGCGGCATTCGTTTTGGGTAACCATCAATTGGCGGCTAACTGGCTCATCGAACCGGCCCTTGGCTTGGGGGGGGGGGCGCCCCCTGCAGTCTTCTTATGGATAACGAAGGGTATCGCCAAGTCTGCGAGTGCCTTGTGAGAATGGATTATGGTGTTTATTGATGCGCTGAGGACGTGAATGTGAGTTCCGGCGTTTGGATAGTAGGGTCCCGCTGCGGTGGCGGAGTGCTATGTAGGTTTGAACGGATGGATGAGGTGCACGAGAAGTGGAAAAAACATGCGATACAGACTCGATTGTTTTGATCGTGGAGCAACATGATTTTCGTCATCCAGTTTTGACTCGTGCGGCCTGACGGCCTTCGCTGAGCGGATTGGGTCGTCCCCATTCGCAGCAGATCTGTGACAGACAGAATCTGATGAGTAACAGTTTAGGGTGGCTGAAGAATTTCCGCTTCCTTTGTCCGGTCTGACCAGAAATATGCACAACGAAGCACATCATAGATGCGCAGGTTCATAGTATTTACTAATAAAAATCTTATCTTCATTAATCATTACTATTAATGGCAGCAATGGTAGTAGCTCACTACCTCTCGTCGCAGGATCGACCATTCTCAATCGAAAGGTCGTTTTATGAACTGGTCAGACCGCTGCGCTTAACGATTTGTATTTCACTTCTGGGTGCAAATAAAGTCAATTCAGCTGCAAATTCAAGCTCACAACGCTATTTACTCGAGGAGTGTGACCTGACCGGTCTAACCTGTTACGCCTGCTCGTGTGGTTGAGGAGCGTGCGAAGCTAGGCCGGGCTGTCGTCCTATCAGTCTGGGTATAGGAAGTTAACCGTCGGTTGAATGTGATGCGCGGGACGATTGAGCGTGTCGAAAAGGCACGTGAATTCTGCAAGCAGAGTAGCCTGCGGTCAGTACAACATCATGAATGTGTCAAGATTTATGCACTCTAGAGAAAACAATCCATGGTAAGTTAAAGTCAACGATGATTTAGAATCAGCGTCAAACTAAAAGACATCGTTAACGAAATGCTTTAGGATGTCCGACTATTTTCATTAAATTTGAGGATCTCATATGTCCCGCCTGGCAGAATTCCGTCAGCTTGAGCAAAAATTGGCCGCCCAGCTGGCCGAGCTGGAAGAAATGAAAAGCTCTTCTGAGCTGCAGAAAGAAATCGAATTTGAGACCAAGCTGCGCGATTTGCTGAGCAAATACGGTTACAGCCTTCGCGACATTATCAACATTCTGGATCCGCAGGCGAACCGTCGTTCAGTCGCTCCTTCAGCTGCAGAAAAGTCCCCGCGCCGCGCCCGTCAGGTGAAGCAGTACAAGAACCCGCACAATGGCGAGATCATCGAAACCAAGGGCGGCAATCACAAGCTGCTTAAGGAATGGAAAGCCGAGTACGGATCCGAGGAAGTGGAAAGCTGGCTGGCTCGCTAGAATCATCTTCCGAACGCAGACAAACCGCCTTCAAGGGCGGTTTTTTTATACATCCCAACCGCTGGCATTGAATCAAATTTCTACGTTTTCAATGGCTACACCCGATTGGACCGGGACGTCAGGAGATGTAAGTGAGCTGAGATGGCCATCTGTCTCGATCATGCCTATCCAGAAACTCCAGCCAGCAGCGGTCAACGCAATCCTACCTCTGTTGGCAATCAGAGCGCGCCAGAAATCACCCCTCAAGCTTCCGCACGAGTCCGCCGAATTGCTGGGCGGGCTCCACATAGCGCAGCGCCGACTTCATGTCACTCCATCCTACGTATTCCATCAAGGTCTTGATGTCCCAGCCTGAACTCGCCGCCCATGTGGCAAAGCCCCGCCGGATGGAGTGAGCGGTAAACGTTTGAGAGGGTAGGCCGCAGCGCTCTAGGGTGCCCCGAAGAAGGGGGATGAGACTGTGGGCAGCGAGAGGTCGATCGCTGATGTTGCCCCAACGATCAATGCCCCGGAATACGCCGCCGCGGGTGAGGCCAGAAGCTTCCAGCCAATTGAGGTATGCCTCCACAGGACATAGCTTGGTCAATGAAGGGGTTTTGCACTCCCTCCCGATATTTTGTCGATCCCCCTTGCTAGTTCCCAAGTAAAACCTTATCCCAACGTAGCGCTCGGCATGTGTGTTCTCGATGGTGAGCCTGGCGAGTTCGTCTCCGCGAAACCCTCTCCAAAAGCCGATCGTCAGCAGGGCGATATCGCGAGTCGCTTTGAGTAGGCTAGACATGTTGCCGGCAGCTCTTGCCTGAACAACCTCCTCCTGGAGATGCGCCACTGCCTTTTCGAGATGCAGCAATGCTAGGGGTGCCGCTTGCTTTTGCTGCACAGGGTGTAATGCCCGAATGCCTTTTAACAATTGCCTGACCTTGGGTGCTTTAGTGGGGTCAGGGAATCCGTTGCTTTGATGCCAGTTGGCTAGGGCAGCCAAGCGCTGCTTGAGGGTACTGAGCGCCAGTTGGTCAGCGTACTCAGCGATATACCGTACCACTGACTCACTGGTAGTGGGCAGATAGCCGCCCCAGGTCACCTCGTAGTGGGCGAGGGCAGCCGCATAGCTCTTCGAGGTGTTCTCTCGAACGCTCGCCTCTAGGTACCTCTCTGCCTTGCTGACCACTTCAACCACGCAATTTTCCCCGCTTCGAGCCATCGGTTGCTCGCTTTTACCATTTGTACGGCATTTCTAACCATTTTACTGCCGCTCAACGGCATGACAAGCCATAAACCTCGATTATGTCTTGCCAAAAATTAAGGAATAATTGCTATATAAAAGTGTTAAAGTGGCACGTAATTACATGAAACGTAAAACAGTACGAAATCGTAGGGGCAGACGTGGCTAGAGGCGGCATTAACCTGGTACTGGTGCGCAAGGCTCGCGAGGCGCTGCTGTCGAGAGGGCAGAACCCTAGCATCGACGCGATACGCATCGAACTTGGAAATACCGGCTCAAAGACAACGATTCAGCGGTTTTTGAAGGAGATTGAATCACTCGACCCTCGACCCTCGGCTTCGCCTTCGCGCCTAAGTGATGAACTTACGGAGCTGGTGGGTAAGATGCTTGAACGCCTGCTTGAGGAGGGAAACGAAGCCTTGGCGCATGAGCGGGCCGCATTTGAGCTTGAACGCAAAGCGATGGCAGCTGAGAGCGGTACACTTCAAAGCAAGCTTGAGCAATCGCAATTGGAGATCGCCAAGCTGCAGTCAGCCCTGCAGGCTCAGGACGAAGAACTCAAGATCGTTCAATCCAGCCTACAAACCGAGATCACTCGAAACGCCCGGATCAGCCAGAGCTGCAGCGACCTTGAGATTCGCGTGCAAGAGAAGGACGCCCAGATCGAATCTCTGGAGGAGAAGCATACGCATGCCAGAGAAGCACTCGAGCACTACCGAGTAGCGGTAAAGGAGCAGCGCGACCAGGATCTAAACCGTCACGAAACTCAGATCTACCAGATGCAGCAAGAGGTGACACTCCTCCAGCAGACGCTCATGGTTAAGCAGGAAGAAGCCACTCGACTGATTCGCGATAACGAGCGATTGATAGCCGAAAACCGTCAGCACGCCAAGGAGGCCAGCCAGCATCGTGACGCTATCGAGCATCTGAGAGGCGACCTGGGCATCGCCAATGCTGCAACTGCTCGCGCGGAAGGGGCCAAAGAGCTACTGGCTCACCAGCTCGAAACCAAGAGTAAAGATGCTACCGATGCCCATCTGGCTGGAACAGCAGCGCAGCAAAGGGCAGAAGAGTTGAAGGCACTACTCGAGCAGTCTGAAAACGAGCTAGAAGCACTTCGCGCTGCGATTGAAACCAAGGATCGGTCTGAAAGTCGGTAAGCCTCGAGCCGAGACTTAGCAAGGAGTACTAATGTACTCCTCCCAACCTTTAAGCATACGAGTTTCTTTGCGCCTTTACCCAGGGCTGATCAATAGCGATTTACTTGGCTAGATGCGTTGGGCCGGGTAACCGGATTCAACAGCCCCATAGGGGAGCATGGCGAAATAGCAGGCCGACACATTCCGCAGCAGAATTACTCCCAAGTACGCCTTACCGCTAGCCAAATCGCATGAGATGAGGAGCCTAAGGTAGCCCACCAGTTCTGGCGGGGCAAAATACAGTAGCAATACTGCAAAATGGCGTATTGACATCAGTCGACGGGCTTTGGCCTACTCCGGTCACCAAATTGTGCCCGTTATGTGATGTGAGACCGGTCGCTTCCTAGCGCTGAGTTCACTGTCATGGGTTGCACCCCAAATGCTAGGAAGGGAGTTCTCTGCATGTTCCTGAACGACCAGGAAACGGCTACTGACCTGCTGTATTACGCCCCCATTGCCAAAACGGTACAGCGCCTGCTTCACGAATCGCGGGGCACCCCGGTCACTATTGGCGTTCATGGTGATTGGGGAGCAGGTAAATCCAGTGTCCTGAAGATGACTCAGCAACTGCTCAACGCGGATAAGCGCGTCTGCTGCATATGGTTTAACGGGTGGACATTCGAAGGTTTCGAGGATGCGAAAACTGTCGTTATCCAGACCATTGTTGATGAGCTGAGACGTGCTCGCCCAGGCTCCACGAAAGTTGCCGAGGCCGCAAAGAAAGTCTTGCGGCGTGTGGATTGGTTCAAGCTGGCCAAGCATGCCGGAGGGCTAGGCTTCACCGCGCTAACCGGCATCCCTAGCATTGACCAGCTCAAAGGGGCGGTGGAATCGATTTCCTCCTTCGTGCAGAACCCAGGTGACCATCTAAGCGTTGAGAGTCTAACCGGCCTTGCAGAGAAGGCCGGGGGCTTCATCAAGGATGCCGAAACAGAGTCTGAGCAGCTTCCCGAGCACATGCATCAGTTCCGAGTCGAGTTCGAAGAGCTTCTGACCGCCGCCGACATTGACCAATTGGTGGTCATCGTTGATGACCTGGATCGATGCCTACCCAAAACAGCCATCGCCACGCTCGAAGCCATCCGACTCTTCCTCTTCGTAAATCGAACTGCCTTCGTGGTCGGTGCCGATGAGGCAATGATTGAGTACGCGGTACGCGAGCACTTCCCAGACCTGCCGCAAGGTGCGGGGCCCGTGACCTACGCACGTAACTACCTGGAGAAACTCATCCAGGTACCGTTCCGCATCCCGGCCCTCGGATTGGCGGAGACTCGTAGTTACATCACGCTGCTGCAGCTCGAGAGCTGTGTGAAAACGGACGACAAACAATTCAAAAGCCTTTTGGAAACCGCCCAGCAGGACATGCTCCGCCCCTGGAAGAGCACAGGCCTCGACCGCAAGGCTGTAGCTGGCGCCTTCGGCAACCCGCTTCCGGAGTTTGCCCAAGAAGCACTGGACACTAGTGCCTTGTTAGCCCGGATCTTGAGTGAGGGTACCCGCGGTAACCCACGGCAGATCAAACGCTTCTTGAACTCCATGATGCTTCGCTACGCCATCGCCGATGCTCGAGGGTTTGCTGAGGACATCCGGCGCCCAATACTTGCAAAAATCATGTTGGCTGAGCGCTTCCACCCCGATTTTTACGAGCAACTGGCACGGATCGCGAGTCTGGATGCGAATGGCGTGGTACCTGCCATCGCCGAGTTGGAGAAGCGGGCTAGGAAATCCAGGGAGAGGATTTCAGAGCCAGAGGAGGGGAAAAGCTCCGGGAAGCTCAAGGCGGTGGCCACCTCTGGAGAGGTGAACGACTGGGAGAAGAGTGATTGGATTAGCAATTGGGCGGCGATTGACCCCGCGCTATCGGGCATTGATTTGCGGCCGTACATCTTCGTGACTCGCGACAAGCGCAGCTCGTTGATGGGGCAGGTCGCAGTGAGTCATCTCGAGGCGCTCGTCGACAAGCTGATGGGCCCACCATTGCAGTTCAGACAAGGGGCCACGAAGAAAGAAATTTTGGGATTGGCTGAGGTTGATGCCGAGAATGTTTTTGATGCTCTCCGCGATCAGATAATCCAGGCGGACGATTTTTTGGATCAACCTAAAGGAGTTGCGGGGTTGATCGAGCTTGTCAAACAACGCCCCGCACTACAGAAACGCTTGGTCGAATTTGTCCGATCATTGCCCACACCAAAACTCGGCATGTGGGCTCCAGCCCCATGGCATGAGTGCCTGAAGGATACGAACGCTATCCAAGCGCTTGAGGGAATTCTCAGGGGCTGGAGCCAGCAGGTCGAAAACGAGAATCTCCAGAAGGCGGCCAATCGCGTACTGGCCTTCAGCGGCAAATCATAAGGATTGATATGGGTACCTCCAAAGGATATGGAGGCCCGAGCTCCGGCTTGGTGCCTTCCTGGATTGATGATGTTGCGCAGCCAAGCGCACCGGCTGCTCAAGCCAACGGGCCAGGCCCGTCAAATCCATCGCAACCTGGTGCTATGCCATCTCAGCCGGGCTCCGCGCCATCAGCGCCAGTGAACAATGACGGCACTGGCTCCCTTCGCGGGGCGCGCAGTAGCTTCACCCGATTTGCCCGCACTGGCAGCCCTAGCGACCTTGGCAATGCGTTGTCTTCCTATGTGCGCAAAGGCGTTGGAGGATCTTCCAGAGGCGCGCGTCGCATGGGAACGTCCCGTGCTACTGCCGCCAAGCTGCTCAGCATCTTCGGAGATGTTCAGCGGAACGGGGCAGCTGAAACGCTGCGACGCTTGCAGCTCACCGTTGCCCCAGGGCAACCGGCCTCCCAGGTGCTGCTCACGCTACTTGAGTTCATTTGCCCGCCTGGAGGGGCGATCGACGAAGGTGTTGCGCGCCAGGCAGCGCTAAAGACAATCGCCGAACTGGACGAGGCAAGCAACGGTAGCTTCGATGACATGACCCAAGCTGATCGACAGAGTTTCTTCCTCGACTTCGTAGCGAATTCGATTGAGAGCATGATCATGGCGGATTTGGGCGGCAGGGGGATCACCATGCCAGATGATGTGGACGCAGTTGAGCGCATTCAATCTCAACTGAGCTCCTTTATCATGGGTTGTACACGAGGCCAGCTCGCTAACCGACTGGAGCAATGGCCGGCCCCCACAGACCAAGAGGTCAATCAGGTGACCAGTGCGATCTATGAGGCGGCATTCGATCTGATCGCCACTGCAGCGGAGGGATTAGAATGAGGCACCACAGCATTATTTGCCGGCTTGGCCAAACTGACGACCAAGAGCTGGAGTTGCTGGCGCCAGGCAGTGTCATCACCAATATTCAGTTCTTGGATGGAATTGGGAGACTGCAGTTTGGAATCGGGCAAGCCGTTGAGCAGTTGGCTGGTCTTGGTCTAAGCCCAGGAGAAACTGCCGTCGATCTTGCACTCCTGGCAGCGACCCTCACCGCAGCAGATACGAGGATCTCACGGGACACCGAATCGGAGAATGCCTGGACGAGAGAGATTGATCTCTACATCCCCGTCGCGGATCCCGTTCTTTGGGCAGCAACGTCCGACTTGCTGGCCTCGACATTGAAATTCCTCACTGGTGATCGTTGGCGCTTGGCCTTCCGCGAGCGTCCCACAGATATCGAGGAGCTTTCCCCCATCCCTGATAGCTTGAGAACAGATGAGTCTGACAGCGTATGCCTGTTCTCCGGGGGGATGGACAGCTTTATCGGCGCGATCAACCTGCTAAGTAATGGCGGCAAGCCGTTACTTGTTAGTCATTACTGGGACACTAACAGCACCAGCACCTATCAAAACGACTGTCGGGCAGTGCTGCAGGAGAGGTTTTCCGAGACCGCGATTAATCACGTACAGGCCCGTGTAGGCTTCCCGCATGACCTCGTGGAAGGTGGTGGTAGCGAGGACACGCTGCGAGCGCGCTCATTCCTGTTTTTCGCTCTGGCGGCCATGGCCGCGGAAGCGATCGGCGACTCGATCACCATCCATGTTCCTGAAAATGGCTTGATCTCTCTGAACGTCCCGCTGGATCCGCGGCGCCTAGGTGCATGTAGCACTCGTACGACCCACCCATACTACATGGCGCGGGTAAATGAGCTGTTTGGGCGCCTGGGGCTGAGCACAAGGTTGTTTAACATGTTCAGCTATCTTACCAAGGGGCAAATGGCAGAACAGTGCACAGACCCTGCATTCCTGGCGGATCATGTGCATCTCACAATGTCGTGCTCATCACCCGGAAAGGCGAGGTACCATCCCGACCCCGCGAATCGATCACCCAAGCATTGTGGGTTCTGCGTCCCCTGCATCATCCGGCGGGCTGCAATTCACCGCGGTTGTGGGCCGGATCAGACGCGGTATGTCATTCCGGATCTGCATGCTCAATCTCTGGACACGAACAAGTCTGATGGCGAACATGTGCGATCTTTCCAGTTGGCCATAGCGCGCCTCAAACGTGCGCCCCAGCGCGCAAAGTTCGCCATTCACGAGCCCGGGCCGTTGATCGACCACCCTGATAGCCTGGATAACTTTGAACAGGTCTATCGAGAGGGCTTGCTAGAAGTGGACGATTACCTTGAGGGTGTGACCGCCGTACCACTATGAAGTCGCAGAATAGATCAACTCCGAGGTGGGTGGACTTCCACTGCCATCTTGACCTCTATCCCGATCATGAGCGTCTCATCGTGGAATGCGATCGGGCTGAGGTGGCCACCTTGGCCGTGACCACAACACCGAAAGCATGGCAGCGCAATCGAGAGCTTGCGGCCTCGGCTCGGCATGTCCGGGTGGCCTTGGGCTTACATCCTCAACTAGTGGCAGAGCGCGAATCTGAGCTACCACTACTGGAACGCCTGCTTGAGGAAACTCGATACGTCGGAGAGGTGGGGCTTGATGCCGGACCCCAGTTCTATCGAAGCTTCGAGGCCCAGGAGAGGGTGTTTAAGAGAGTGCTCGAGGCTTGCTCGGAGCAGGGCGGGAAAATCCTCTCTGTCCACAGCGTGCGCAGCGTGGGTAAGGTGCTGTCCTATATTGAACGCTTACTTCCAGCCGACCGGGGAACAGTGGTGCTCCACTGGTTCACTGGCTCTCCGAGCGAAGCCAGCAGGGCCGTGGAGCTTGGATGCTATTTTTCGATCAACATTCAGATGTTGAACTCCGCCAAGCATCGTAAGCTTGTCGCCTCACTCCCGTCAGACCGGCTTCTCACCGAGACCGATGGCCCGTTCGTGCAAAACGAGGGACGACCAGCCAGGCCTGCTATTGATATCCCAAAAACGGTAGAGGCGCTGGCGCTGCTTCGACATCAATCTTCAGAGCAAACTGCCGCCCAAATCATCAATAATCTTCGTGATTTGGTAAGAAAGTAGTGTGAGATTGAATGTCTTGCTACGCAGCGTACTGGGCTACGACTCTGGTTTACATTCTGTGTTCACTCTTCACTCTTCACTCTTCACTCTTCACTCTTCACCGAACTGGGTGGCGTCCTTAAGCGCAGCGGCTAAAGCCTCGTGGACATCAGCGAGACGTGCGCCCTAGCGCGCCCGCTGGCGCCATCGACAAACCGCGGTACACTCTTCCTATTCGCCCGCCCACTGGACGGGATTCCTTTAGCAAGGAAAGACGATGATCACGAAGATCAAGGTGAAAGGGTACAGAATCCATCGGGACTTTGAGCTGGAGCCTAACAGAAGGATCAACCTGCTTGTTGGTGGAAACGAGGCGGGTAAATCCTCGTTGATGGAGGCTATCGCCTTGGCGATGACGGGGCGTATGGGGGGAAGACCTGCAGCAGAAGAGCTCAATCCCTACTGGTTCAACACAGCGATAGTCTCGGAGTTTTTGGACAATCTACTTATTGGAGATGCGGCTTGGCCCACAATCGAAATTGAGCTGTTCTTGGAAAACCGACCTGACCTCCAAGCGTTGTGTGGAGTGCATAACAGCGCAATTCCTGCACAGGCTTGCCCTGGCGTGGTGTTCCGGGTCGCACCCAATCCTGAGTACGATGCAGAACTTCAAGCGTGGACGGAAAATCCGTCCATGCTGCTCCCTGTGGAGTATTACAAGATCGAGTGGCGCCATTTCGGCGATTCGGAGCTCACCCGGCGCCCTAGAGATCTCTCCATTGCGATCATCGACTCGCGTACGATCAGGACGTTTGGTGGCGTCGACTACCACCTTCGACAGATATTGAATGACCACTTGGAACCCTCTGAAAAGGCCTTGATCTCCCTGGATTACAGGCGGGCCAAAGCAGCTATGTCAGATGGGGCCTTGGCGGCGCTTAATCAGCGACTGGGGCAATTGGAGGCGTCGCTCGACCAACAACCCCTCAAGGTGGCCATGGATCAGACAACCAGGACATCGTGGGAGTCGGCTGTCGCACCGCACATAGACAATGTGCCGTTCTCGATGGCTGGGCAAGGCCAGCAGGCCACCATCAAAATCTCTCTGGCAATGGGCCGACATGCCGATCGCACCAGGGTGGTGATGATCGAGGAGCCGGAAAACCACCTTTCCCACACCAGCATGGTCAAGCTTTTGAACCGCATTGAGCGGCTCGCAGGGGAAGAACAGCAGTTGTTCATCAGCACTCACAGCACCTACGTGCTCAATAGGCTGGGGCTAGATTCTCTGATGCTGATCAATCGGGATGCAGTCACAACGATCACGGGGCTAACTCCGGAAACCGTGGGGTATTACAAGAAGCTTCCGGGCTACGATACGCTTCGGATGGCGCTCGCGGACAAACTGGTTCTCGTCGAGGGGCCGTCCGACGAGATCATTTTTGAGCGGATCTTCCATGATCGCTATCAGATGACACCGATGGCATGTGGCATTGATGTCCTCAGCATGCGCAGCCTCTCACTGGCCCGATGCCTCGAGCTCTGCTCCCGACTCGGCAAGAGGGTTGCAGTTTTGAGGGACAACGACGGCCAGGATCCCGCAGCACTTCGAGAAGACGTTGAGGAGTGGCTTGATGGAGAGCACAGAGAGCTCTTCATCGGCGATGTGGATCACGGGTACACACTGGAACCTCAACTTATTCATCACAATGGAGAGGCTGCACTCCGGGATATTCTGGGTATTCGGACTGACGCTCGCGTCGAAGTGTGGATGACCAGAGAGAAAACAGAGGCCGCCATTCGAATCGCTGAAAGTAGGCAGCGTATTGTCGCACCGACGTACATGGCAGCAGCGGCAGCCTTTATCCATGGCTAACCATCTAACCCTCGCCGTTGCGGGATCTCGCAAAACTCAGGGCCTGGTTGAGCATTGCGCCGCATTGGCGCCTACTCGTCGAGTATTGGTTGTGACGTACACCCAGCGAAATCAACACGAGCTTTCAGAACGCCTGGCGAAAGCAATTGGTCTACAGACCAATGTGGAAGTGATGGGGTGGTTCACACTACTCATTCGGCATTTTGCTCGGCCTTTCCTGCCCTTTGTCTTCGCAGGTCGACGCGTACAAGGCTTCGACTATGAAGGGCTCCCCAACCGCTTCGCAACGGGCGAAGAACGTTTTTTTAACCCCTCTGGTGCGTTGTATGCGGCTGAGCTCGGCAAACTAGCCAACCTTCTTGTGGAGCAAAGCAACGGTGCTCTGTTCTACAGATTGGAGAGCCTATACGACGAAATCCTAGTGGATGAGGTTCAAGATCTCAGCGGCTGGGACTGGGAGCTTTTAGAGAAACTGTTCACGTCCCGTATCGACATCCGGATGGTTGGCGATATTCGGCAATCAGTGCTATCGACAAGCCCTCGAAGCCGGAAGAACAAGCAATATGCCTACGCCAAGGCCCTAGCGTGGTTCCTCAGCAAGCAGAGACGAGGAGAGCTCGAGATTCAATTTCGAAACACGACGTGGCGCTGTACACCTGGTATTGCGAGCTTCTCAGACACCATCTTCAATCCCGTGTGGGGCTTCCCTAGAACGGAGTCACTCAACGAGGTTACGACTGATCATGACGGTGTATTTCTGCTCGCCAAGCGTAACGTTCATGCATATGTGGAGAGATTTAACCCTCAGTGTCTACGCGTGAACGTAAGGTCGGGCACTGCGTTCGACCTGAATTACATCAACTTCAAGGTCGCCAAGGGTGCAACCTACGAGCGCGTGCTGATCATCGCAACAGGCCCAATCGCAACTTTTCTGCAGCGAGGTAAGTCGCTTGACCCTGGCCCAGCGGCGACGTTTTACGTGGCGGTAACCCGGGCACAGCAGAGCGTCGCTATTGTGCTTGATAAGCCAGGACAATCCATTATTCCTTACTGGGAACCGTGACTAACGCTCATTACATCGTGCATGCCAAGACCAGTGGAGAGGCATTGCGCATTTACGATGCCATCCGATTTAGAATGCCAGCTGTTCACAACCAGGAAAAAGGAGACGGGGGAACGATTCCTTGAGATTAGATAAAGAATTGATTCGTCAGATTCTGCTTGCAGTGGAAGAGAGCGACCAGACACCTGATTCGTGGATTGATCTTGAGTTCGATGATCAGACCCATAGCGTAGTTTCCTATCACGTCATGTTACTGCATGAGGCTGGCTTATTGGCTGCAAAGGATCTGTCCGCGATGGATGACTTCGACTGGCGCCCCCAGCGCCTGACCATCAGAGGGCACGAATACTTAGACACGATTCGGGACACCGAGGTGTGGCGCCTCACCAAAGCTGGCGCTGAGAAAGCCGGAGGGGTGAGTTTGGCAGTGATGCTGGAAATCGGAAAAGCGTACGGGAAGCAAGTGCTGAGGGAGCGGCTTGGCCTGGACATCGCATGAGCGCGCTAGCCTGGACTGTTGAATTGAGCCACTCAATAATGGGATTCCAGAAACACCAGTACGTACCCCATCGTGAGGGTTTGTGAAGTCTTGGAGTTTCCATTAGGGTTGCAGATGGAATCAGGCTCTCATCGAGACACCACTATGTACCTTGCTACTAAAGCGCTCCCTGAACTGCCGGAGCTGCTCACACGCACTGCCGGTAATTCTGCGTTTTACGCCGGCCTTACTCGGGTCGACGGGATCAGCGATATCGGTGAAACCGCGGGCTACAGTGCTCAGCCTGGCTACCGTTTGATACGCGTCGACCATCGGCCGCATGAAGGCAGTGCCAACGATTTCGAGATCGCTTTGGTAGACGATGCCGAGGCTTCCGTGGCTTTTTACACCAAAGTCACACTGCTCAGCGCTCCTGAAGTCAGTAGCCGATACCTTGCGAGACATCGGGTCTGGCGATCGGCAAGTACGCGTCATTCTCTAGCGCTTTCCGAAATTTCGCGAACTGTGCTTTTCGGCTACATCCTCCCGCGCTATGACCTGCTATTAGGCGAGGACGCGATCACAGGCGATGGGAAATTCTACTGGCATCGGCAGATGTCTCGTGCACTGCACCTGGGCTTTCACGTTTACGTATATGATCAGACGACGCAGGCGCTTCGGTCCATTCCAGCGGACTGCGAGCTAAGTTCTCTGCAGGACCAGATTTGGTCAAGCTCCCGCCGGGAACCTTTGCAGGGTTTCATTTCAACCGGTCCACTTAATCAGTTGGAGTGCTAGCAAAATACTCATCTTGAGCACAAGCATAGCCGTAGCCGTAGCCGTAGCCGTAACCGGTGCTCGGTTGCGACGACCTGAGGCAAGCAGTTCGAGTTTGATTAATGACCGATCGGCTATTTTCGAATTTTAAGCCCTTTCATAGACGAAGCTCGCTGCTCATCCAGGCTATTGTAATAAATATTCTGGGTAGTACTTAGGCTGTTGTGCCTAAGGTCTGCCTGCAAGTCCTTCATATCTCGCAAAGGCGCATCGAAAGTAGCGGATGTATGACGAAGCCAGTGTAGTGATGCCGAGCGAAGTTGATCAATTTCATCGTCGCTCCAGCCTTCCTCCTGCATTCGTTTTAGTGCACGGACAAACACTACTTGAAGCAAAGATCGGATGTAGCGATCAGACAGGCCGCCGCGACCATTTAGCGTTCCAATTAGGGGGCAAACGTCTTGAGGTGAGGGCAGGGGAGAAAGTCCTAAATAGCGGCGATATCGAGTTAAGTAACAATCAACATAGTCATCGCGCACGCTAATTCGGGCTGCTTTATTTCCCTTTCCGACAACATGAAACCACCAGTTGCCAACAGTATCTCAGCGCAGGTCACCCATTGAGGGGCGCCAGTTTTCTCTGCCGAATAAATCAGAGATCCTGAGATACATCGAAAAGATAGTTGCCACAATAAATAAAGTGCGTTCGTGTCTCGGATCCTCCGCAGCCATCTGCTCTGCACAGTCGATAACGAAACTCCACTGAAGCTCTGTAAGCGATTGTGCGGAAACGTCCAATACCGCACGTTGTTTATGATGGACTTTTGTTTTATTGCGCGGAAAGGATTCGACTCGGTCAAGCCTTCGTCCATCGCATGCTGAAAAAAACTACCACCTGCGCAATCGATCCTTGCGCCATCTGGTAGGGGCGAATTGGAAGGTCTTTCGACGACTCTACAGCGATTTTACGATCTCGTTTGCTAGCCGTACTACTGAACGGCCTCCAGTCTTTGTTCACAACACAATCATCTGACTCAAGTCGTTTTCGCCCCCCAGACGAACAATCTCGATTTCACTACTGGTCCTACCCATTCTGCTGGAGGCTGTAGGCAAAACTCCATGAACATTTCAGCATCTACACGACGAATATCAAGAATGGATTTTTTCGCTATGATCTGGGACCAGAGCAAGAGACGCTCGACATGTGTGCGAAACGAGTTGAATGTCGTCTGGTTGCCGGCATATGAGCGTAAAAAACTTCGCACCACAAGGTAGCTCTCTAAGGCCTTACAATCAGGAGCGAATCGTTTCAGATAATCAAGAACCAATGGTAGTTCCTGATGCACCCCGAGAAAACTGAGTTGGTTAAATTTCCCAAAGGTATCAAAAAGATGTTGTGGATCTACGCGCATGGGCTACTCAGACGAGGTTGCAGATCTATCAAGGATGCTTTCGAATGAGGTGCTATGCAATATCCGGGTCTGACAGTTATCGGATATTGCGTGCGTAGAGGCCTTTGCTTTGCCATCGGTTCACTGCCGATGTAGGTCTTGACGGATTCGGGAGAACAGCATTTCGATGTCGGGCTCATTGTCGATCAGCAAAAAGGCCTCTGCAAGTAGGGATAGCGGGTGCACGTCCATACGTGTCGCCAGCTCGACCAGCTTATCGAGGGTGGGGCTCTTGAGGCCGCGCTCAAGAGAGCTTACATAGGTACGGCTGCTGACATCGCCAAAATCCTCCTGGGTCAGGCCTCGGCTAGTCCTAGTTTTGCGTAGCGCTTGAGCGAGGGCTGTTTTGAGCTCCATTTGCGTATTTGATCCACAAAAGGAATGATGAAGCCTCTTTGAATCCTATAGTGCTACAATCTATAGTGTTCATTTTCGTTGGGAGAGAGCTATGACGACCTTGCGAGTAAACCCTGAAAGCTTCTCAGAAGTAGCATCCCTAGGGGCAGGATCCACATTTCTAATCGTTTGCGTGCTGGACCTTTTGGAAGAAAAAGAGATTATTGACATCAGGATTTTTGAAACGGGCCAGAGCACATTGGACTTCTTGAACGAGCTCGACAGGCCCAATGCCACTAGAGGCGTGGTAGGTCTTCAACTCGCATTGCCGCCGCGGTTGAGTCCTAACCAAAAGTGGACGGTAGAGCCTGTTGTCGACTTCGCAAGGGTTATATTGGCGCAGCCCGAGAGAACCTTAGATTCGTATGCTTACCGTATTGCGAGTGGGCGCTATTATGTTGATGGTAATGAAATACCTCTCAAGGTTGTGAGGAGCGAGAGAAGCATTTACCAAGCATCAAATGCTAATTCGAGCGATCCAGTACTGAGTGCATACCAAGCCTGGATTGCGAGGATATTAGGCGAACTGATCAATGAGCAGTTCAACATGCAGCAGAGGACGGAGGCAAGTCGTGGCTGATACAACCGGGAGTGAGTCGTTTCAGGCTTGTTTGTCAGCGCTGTCACTATTGATGTCTTGGGGCGCTGAAGAGCAAGTCGCACATAGTATAATCGGCATGCCCGATTGTGCCGCTCAAGAGATCAAGCTCCGCCTAAGCGTTATTTTTGAGATGAATAGCTACTTGAACAAGATTTTTGAGAATCCTAAGAATATCGCAGGTTTTATGTCCATGAAAAATGACAACGATTATTTTGAGGGAAGCACTCCGCTGGAGAAAATAAGCGATGGAACCTATGCATCCCTACGAGAATGCGCAAAGCGCCTTCAGGCGCTGAGTATGGGCTAGCTCCCCAGAGGCCCTGAACCAAAAGTACTTGAGTTCCACGGTGGAACTTTTTCGTATCAAGGTCAGCGCCTAGCTTTTCATGCAGAACTAGGCCTGAAGGAGGGTTGAGCCTAGTAGTGCCAGGTTCGCTGAAGACTAGCCACATCTGCTCCGCGCTGTGCCTCTAAAACAGGTTATCTTTTTTCAAAATATTTATCTTCTTTGAGGGCTCCGCAGAGCGGACCTAGGGGCTGTGAATCCATCCTTTTAAAAATACTGGCGGTAGTGTGTCGCTATCGAGAGCGGCGACGGAGCATTTCAAGCAACTGATGTGCGGTAATTATTCTTTTTTAGGGGTATTTATCCTTTTTGCGGATCCCTAACAGCCACGTAGTTACCCCCAGACAATCGGTCGGGAGCGTGATCAGATCAACCCTTAAAAAAATTATTCTTTTAAGGTTTTACTTTTTTAAGGATAGGCAATATGGCGTTTATAGCGCTGGAGTGGCACGCGTCCTATTTTTTTTACGGACCGATTGCGATTCGTAGAGTTTGCCTAGGGGAGAAGATTCAGGATAACTCATTGATTATTCTGGTTTATTGTTTTTAAGGGCCGATTACTTTTTTTAGGGCATCCTGACAACGGCCGCGTCATTGGACCCGCGCGCTAAAATCTCTGAGTTGTGCATCTACGTTTAGCAAACGTACCTGGTGCTGGCCAGTTTTCAGAGCGTCAGGTGGTGAAACGGAGATTCGTGACAGGGCAATCTAAGAGAGGATGTGAAGATGGTGATGCAACGGACTGATTTTGCATCGAGCGGAGGTTTGTGCAAAACCGACCGGGGGTTAATGGAAGTGGACACCGACGGCTGGTCACACCACAGGGGCATCTGCCCGACATCAGATTTAACATAATATGCATTATCCGAACCTTCGTATATCAGCGCTGGCCCCGTGGTTGCCCAGATGGTGAGCCTGCTCAAGGCCCTCATGCGTCGAACCCGGTTCATTCGTTGACCCAGGTTAAGGTTGGCTCTCGTTCCCTTGATTAAAATGCGGGCACCGTACCCTCACGGGGAATCTGTCATGACCATCATCGTAACCGGTGCCGCAGGATTCATTGGTAGCAATCTCGTACAGGCGCTCAACCAGCGCAACGAAACCGAGATCATCGCCGTCGACGATCTGACCGATGGCGACAAATTTCGCAACCTGGCCGACAGTGAAATTGCCGACTACCTGGACAAGGACGATTTTCTCGATCGTTTTGCTTGTGGTGAGTTTGGCAAGGTGCGTGCTGTGCTGCACCAGGGTGCGTGTTCAAGCACCGTCGAAGCTGATGGTCGTTTCATGATGGATAACAACTACCGGTTCAGCTGCGAATTGCTGGCTTCTGCGCAGCACCAACGGGTCCCGCTTTTATATGCGTCATCGGCAGCTGTGTATGGCGCCGGGCAGGATTTTCGCGAACAACGTGAGTGTGAGCGCCCGCTAAACGTCTATGGCTATTCCAAGTTCCTGTTTGATCAACAGGTACGCCGGCAGTTGATGACAGCAAGCAGCCAGGTCGTCGGCTTGCGTTATTTCAACGTCTACGGGCCCCATGAACAGCATAAAGGTGCGATGGCGTCAGTGGCCCTGCACTGCTTCAACCAGTACCAGTCCCATGGAAAAGTCAGCCTGTTCGGCAGCTATGGTGACTATTCCAGCGGTGGCCATCTGCGTGATTTCGTCTCTGTGGATGATGTGGTCAAGGTCAATATGTTCTTCCTTGAGCGCCCACAGCTGAGCGGTATCTTCAATGTCGGCAGTGGTCGCGCCCAGCCGTTCAATGACGTTGCCTTGGCTGTGATCAATCGGCTGCGTGAGCAACAAGACCAATCGCCCTTGTCACTTGAGATTGCCTTGCTTGAGGGGGTGCTTGAGTACAGCGAATTTCCTGATCATTTGCGTGGCAAATACCAGTGCTACACCTGTGCTGACCTGGAGCGCTTACGCGCTGCCGGTTACCAGGCACCCACATTGACCGTCCAGCAAGGCGTGGCGCGCTACTGCGACTGGTTGCAGGGTATCAAAAGCCCGCCGCCTGCTCCGTTCAAACAGACGGCGGAAGCTTGATATTGCTTGCACTAACAAAAAACCAGTGATTATATCTCTGCATTGTTCATTGTTTGGACGATAATTGCTGATAACTACACTAAATAGACATTTAGTGTAGTTATTGACGTGCTGTTCTTCAGGAAGCTTACGAGCCATCTGCCCTACTCTTCACGACCTCAAATTAAACAACCCGCGTTCGGGCTGCTTGCCGAAAGTGGCGAGGTTCAGGCATGACGGCAAAGGGACAAGCCCCTCGGTCAAACGTCAAGAGCACCCCGGTGCAAGGCGTTCAGCATGCGCGCGGCGTCGGCGCCCCCCTCGTCCAGCAGGCATAGCGGGATTCCGCTCAGGGCGGGTTGCGAATCGACCAGCCCTTCGCCTATCAGGGCCAGCGGGCACGCGATTTCCATCTGCAACGACCGCAAGCGCTTGGCCAAGCCGGGTCCCACCGGCACCTGGACTTTTATCACCAGTGCCGCAGGCTGCATGGCCGCACACACGATGGGTAGCTCTTCAAGTGGCTGCCCGCAACCGAGCACCTCGATACGCTGTAGCTCACTGCTCAACAGTAGCGCGGCGCACAACACACTGAGTTCGGCTTGCCCCTCGCTACCGGCTAGCAAAACCTGCGGCGCATCGACCTGGTTCACCTGCAGACGCAGCAGCAAGCGGGCGCGCAGGAAAGTGTCGAGAAACAACCACTGGCTGCGCTGGCCTGGCGCAGTGCCTGAAGCCAGGTCATGCCACACTGGCATCAGCACTTCACGCAGCACGGTGGCCTTGGGCAAGAGTGTGAACAACTGACCATGGATCCCCTCCAGTGCCGGCCGATCGAATGCCTTGGTTGCGCGCACAACGGCCGCGCGCCAATCGTCAAAGGCCGAATGCTGCTGCACAGACGCCTCAGGCTGGGCTGCGAGCAGATCACCGACCTTGCTGACGGACAGGCCGCTTGCTGTCCAGCGCAAGATGTCGCGTATGCGCTGTACATCCCGCGCCGTGTAAAGTCGGTGGCCACCCTCGGTGCGCTGCGGACGTATCAACCCATGCCGCCGCTCCCAGGCACGCAGGGTCACCGGATTGATGCCGGTCAAGCTGACAACATCGCGCATAGGTAGCAAATCGGGTGGGGTAGCGTCAGTCATAACGAGGGGATATCCGAGTGGTAGGCCATTCTAAACCCATATGCACCTTCTGCGGCGAGCCTCCTTGGTCCATCATGCAACAAACAGCGCCGATACCTTCTGCACAGAAGCTACGCTGCGCATATCGCATACAAAACGCCTGTAGGTGGGCCCTATGATCACCGCGAAACTCCTGCAACTGATGGTCGAGCATTCCAACGATGGCATCGTCGTCGCCGAGCAGGAAGGCACTGAAAGCATCCTGATTTACGCCAACCCCGCCTTCGAGCGCCTGACCGGCTATTGCGCCGACGATATCCTCTATCAGGACTGCCGTTTTCTTCAGGGCGAAGATCATGACCAGGCGGGCGTGGCAACCATCCGCGAGGCGATCCGCGAAGGCCGCCCCTGCTGCCAGGTGCTTCGCAACTACCGCAAGGACGGGAGCCTGTTCTGGAATGAGTTGTCCATCACGCCCGTGTACAACGAAGCGGACCAGCTGACGTACTACATCGGCATTCAGCGCGACGTCACCGCGCAGATATGCGCCGAGGAGAAAGTACGCGCGCTGGAGGCTGAAGTGGCTGAATTGCGCCGGCAACTGGGACAGATAGAGCATTGACAAAAACCTATACAAGATCGTCTTTCTGTATAGATTAATGCTTGGCTTTCAGCTATACCTGTACAACAAACAACTTTTGTACAGGATTTCCTGGGGCCCAGCATGCCAGCGTACCTACAGCAATTCGTCGTGCGCCTCGCCAGGCTCGATGGGGCTAACATCGACACGCGGGAAAAACTGTACGACGAGCTAAGACCACGGCAAGGCTATCTGCGCTGGACGCTGCAGTTTTGCCACCCACGCCTGGCCCCCGGTCACCCTGGTCAACCCTGGCTTCGTCGACACGCCACTCATACGTCGCAACGATTTCCCCACGCGGCTGCCCTGCCCGCCCCTGGAAATCAACTGTCCCGGTCTTTTCACATTGGTGTTGCGCCTGTCAGGGGCGCTACCCGCGCGCCTGCGCTTGGCACTCGGCCAACGCCTCGCCCGTCATGAACAGGAATGATGATCCATGCGTATCGCAATCATCGGCAGTGGCATCGCGGGGCTGACCTGCGCCCACCTGCTGTCACGCAAGCATGAAGTAACGGTTTTCGAAGCCGAGCAATGGATTGGAGGGCACACGCACACCCTCGATGTGGTCTGGAAGGGCCAGCGCCATGCAATAGATACCGGCTTCATCGTTTTCAACGACTGGACCTACCCCAACTTCATACGCTTGCTCGACCAGCTCAAGGTCACCTCGCAACCGACCGAAATGAGTTTTTCCGTGCATGATCCGGTCATTGGCCTGGAGTACAACGGTCACGATCTGAACACTCTGTTTGCTCAACGCCGTAACCTGGTGTCGCCAGGTTTCTGGGGCATGATAAGGGATATTCTGCGCTTCAACCGCCAGGCGCTGGCCGATCTGGACAACCAGCGAATCGATACAGATACCACCTTGGGCGCCTACCTTCAGACACAGCGCTACGGGCAGCGCTTCATCGACCACTATATCGTGCCGATGGGGTCTGCGATCTGGTCGATGTCCCGCGCCGACATGCTCCATTTCCCCCTTGAGTTCTTTGTCCGTTTCTGTCGCAACCACGGCTTGCTGTCGGTCAACCAACGCCCACAGTGGCGGGTCATTGAAGGCGGTTCACGCAGCTATGTCGCGCCGCTGTGCCGACCGTTTGCTGAACGCATACGCCTCAACTGCAAGGTATCCCGGGTCAGCCGCGATGAGGGAGGCGTGACTCTGATGAGCGCGGCCGGCACCGAACGCTTCGACAATGTGGTGTTCGCCTGCCACAGCGACCAGGCTCTGGCGCTGCTGGAAACCCCAACCATGCTGGAGCGCGCTGTACTCAGCGCCATTGGCTACGCCAGCAACGATGTGGTGCTGCACACCGATACCCGCCTGCTGCCACGGCGCAAGAGCGCCTGGGCCAGCTGGAACTACCGCCTGGGCGGCCCAGAGCAAGCTCCCGCCGCGCTGACCTACAACATGAACATCCTGCAAGGAATCCAGGCACCGACAACCTTCTGCGTGAGCCTCAACCAGACCGCGCTGATAGACCCGGCGCAGGTGATCGCGCGCTTCCAGTATGCCCATCCGCAGTACAGCATTGCCGCGTCCGCCGCACAGGCGTGCCAGGCACAACTGCAGGGTCAGCAGCACAGTTACTTCTGTGGCGCTTACTGGGGAAACGGCTTTCATGAGGACGGGGTAGTCAGCGCGCTGAAGGTGGCTGCGCACTTCGGAGAGCAATTGTGAACAGCAGCCTTTGTCTGGGCTGGATCAGTCACCGTCGGCTGACCCCGCGGTGCCATGCTTTCCGTTACCGGATTGGCATGTTCTACGTGGACCTGGACGAACAAGCCTGGCTGATGGGCCTGTCACGCTGGCTGGGGCGCTGGCGCCTCGCACCGCTGTGCTGGCGCGAGACCGACTACCTGCCAGCGCAGACCGGCCACGGCAAAACCCTGGCACAGGCCGCTCGCTTGCTGGTGTGTCAGGCCACTGGGCATATGCCCGAAGGCCCGGTACGGCTGCTCACGCAACTGCGTTGCTGGGGGCTGTCGTTCAATCCGGTGAGCTTCTATTTCTGCCACGACCGCGACGGCTGCCTGACCGCAATCCTGATGGAGGTGCGCAACACCCCGTGGCGTGAGCGTTTTCATTACGTACTGCCGGTGCAAGAAAACCTTGCCAAGCAGTTCACCGTGGCCAAGGCCTTCCATGTTTCACCGTTCATGCCGGTGGACATGGACTATCACCTGCGCTTTTTCCTGAGCGCAGACCATGTACGCATCCACATGCAGAACTGGCGGGACGGCCGCAAGGTGTTCGAGGCCGACCTCGCCCTGCACCGTCAACCACTGGATGGAACCGCACTACGTCGATATGTCATGACCTTCCCATGGATGAGTCTGCGCACTGTCTCGGCCATCTACTGGCAAGCGCTACGCCTGCTACTCAAACGCACCCCCGTGCATGACCACACCACCAGCCAGAATGACCTGGCGCTGGGCCAACCTTGCGAGGACCCTGATGATGTCAAATCCCACACTGAGCGTTAGCAAGTTCGCAGGCCTTGCGCCCTTGCTCGGCGGTCTGGCACGAAGCGCCGTGCTCGCCCAGCTGGGCAAGCTTCGCCACGGCCACCTGCGCCTGCTCTGCCACGGGCAGCAGTGGAGTTTCGGTGATGTCGACAGCCCGTTGCAGGCCGAGGTGGAGATCCTCGATGACGCCTCCTGGAGCCTGATCGCCGGCAATGGTTCGATCGGTGCTGGCGAGGCCTACATCCACGGCTATTGGCGAAGCCCCGACCTGGCGCTGGTGACCCGCCTGTTCGTCGCCAACCTTGAAGTGCTCGACGCGCTCGAGGGTGGCCTGGCTCGTTTCGGCCGCCCTGCCCTGCGCCTTCTGCACCGGCTCAACCGCAACAACAAACGCGGTGCCCGGCGCAATATTCTGGCCCATTACGATTTGGGCAATGCCCTGTTCGAGCGGCTGCTGGACCCCACCATGATGTATTCAGCGGCCCAATTCGAACATGCTGGGCAAACACTGGAGCACGCCCAGTTGCGCAAGCTGGAGCGCATCTGCCAGAAACTTGAACTGCACCCCGACGATCACCTGCTGGAAATTGGCAGCGGCTGGGGCAGCCTGGCAATCCACGCAGCCACCCGTTACGGCTGCAGGGTCACCACCACAACGCTCTCCGATGCCCAGTACAGCCATACCCTGGCGCGTGTTCAAGCCTTGGGGCTTGAGCTGCGCGTGAAGGTGCTGCGCGAAGACTACCGCGACCTGCAAGGCACCTTCGACAAACTGGTTTCGATCGAAATGATCGAGGCAGTCGGCCATCGTTACCTGCCTGCGTATTTCCGCCAGTGTGCCTCGCTGCTCAAGCCCGACGGCCTGATGCTGCTGCAGGCGATCACCATCCGCGACCAGCGCTATGCCCAGGCGCGGCGCTCTGTCGACTTCATTCAACGTTATATTTTCCCAGGTGGCGCCCTGCCTTCGCTAAGCGTGTTGCTCGACACCGCCAGCCGGCACACCGCACTCAACCTCGTGCACATGGAGGACTTCGGCCAGGACTATGCCCTCACCCTGCAGCACTGGCGTGAAAACCTGCGCCTGGCGCGCACAGCACTGACGGACCTGGGCTACGACGACATGTTCCAGCGCCTGTGGGAGTTCTACCTGTGTTACTGCCAGGGCGGTTTCGAGGAACGCACTATCGGCGTTGCACACCTGCTGTGGGCAGCGCCACTGGCGCGTCGCGCTCCATTGCCTGACGGTGCCTGATGCCTGGGCGCTGGCTCGTCGCCAATGCCGTCTGGTTACAGGCAGGCTGGTGGATCTGCGTGCTAGGCGCCGAACGCCCCTGGCTATTGCTGCTGGTGATTGCAGGTGTGGTGGTGCACCTGCGCCTGTGCCCGGATGTTAACGCCGAGGTCAAGGCGCTGTTGCGCGTCACCTTGGCCGGGTGTGTGCTCGATAGCACGCTGGGGGCGCTGGGCGTGTTCGGTTTCGATGCCTGGCCGCTGCCACTGTGGCTGGCGCTGCTGTGGCTGGTGCTGGCCAGCGGCATGCGCCACAGCCTGGCATGGGCCGGCAGGCACTGGCAGCTCGGTGCGCTGCTGGGCGCATTGGGTGGTCCCTTGGCCTACGTAGGCGGCGCAAGGGTTGCACAAGTCGCCCTGCCGTTGGGCACGCTGGAAACCGGCCTGCTACTGATGCCGATCTGGGCCTTGGCCCTGCCCCTGCTCGCGCGCCTCGCGGCGCGGCGCTGACCTGCGGCATCGCTCGGAGCAGTAGCGCACCTGCTCCCAACAGCGTGCCCAGCGCTTGCGCCAGTTGAACGGCCGACCACACACCACGCACACCTTGCTGGGCAAAAGACTCTTTTTCATAGCGGCTGCTGCGCATCGAGCTGCGCCAACAGCGCCTGGCCACGCTGCCACACGGCGTCGCGCCGGCTAGCCGTCATGGCATCCAGGCTGCGATACACCAGGGTCAAACGCGGGTTCGTCGACAGCAGCGGACGATGGCGGATGAGAAAATGCCAGTACAGGGCATTGAACGGGCAGGCATCGTCCTCCATCACATGATCGACCTTGTAACTGCAAGCCTTGCAATGATCGGACATGCGCTGGATGTATCGACCACTGGCGCAGTACGGCTTGGACCCCAGGTAGCCGCCGTCGGCGTGCATCACCATGCCGAGCGTGTTGGGCAGCTCGACCCAGTCGAAGGCATCCATGTACACCGCCAGGTACCACTCGCAAATCGCGGTGGGCACGATACCGGCCAGCAAGGCGAAGTTGCCGGTCACCATCAGTCGCTGGATATGGTGCGCGTAGCCCAACCGCAGGGTCTGGCCGATGGCTTGCTCCATGCAGCGCATGCGGGTGCGCCCGGTCCAATAGAATTCAGGTAACGCTCGGTCGTTGCCCAGGTGATTGAGCCCGGCATACTCCGGCATGCGCAGCCAGTAGATACCGTGCACATACTCGCGCCAGCCGATCAACTGGCGAATGAAGCCTTCAGCTGCATTAAGCGGCACCCGCCCCTCGCGCCAGGCCTGGTCGACCTCCTCACACAGACATCGCACATCCAGAAGCCCGATGTTGAGCGCCGCACTGATGCGCGCATGGAACAGGTATGGCTCGCCCTCGGCCATCGCGTCCTGGTAGTCGCCGAATGCCGCCAGGCCAAAATCCAGAAAATGCTGCCACAGTTGTTGTGCCTCGGCATGGGTCACGGGGTAGTCAAAGCCGTCGATGTCCCCGTAGTGGTCGCTGAAGCGCCGACGGACCAGGGCGACCACCGCTGCCGTGATCCCGTCCTGCGCGAAATGCGCAGCGAACGGCCCACGTAACTGGCGAGGTAATGGCTTGCGGTTGTCACCATCAAAATTCCAGGCCCCACCTGCCGGGCTGCCGTCGGGCTCCATAAGCAGGCCGGTTCGCTTGCGCATGCCACGGTAGAAGTGCTCCATACGCAGTTGACGACGCTCATGGGCCCAGCGCGCAAAAGCCTCCCGGGAGCACAGAAAACGCGTGTCGCGATGCCACACGAGGGGCAATGCGGCATCACGCAAAGCCTGCTCCAGGCGCCACTCTCCGCACTCGGTCAGGTGAATGTGCGTGGCGCCCAAGGTGTGTTGCCAGCGGTGCAACTCGCCAACGATGCTGCCGCTATTGCCATAAGCATCGAGCTCGACATAATGCACCTGCCAACCCCGCTCACGCAGGGCCTGGGCAAAGTGCCGCATGGCGCTGAATATAAGCACGATCTTGAGCGGATGATGCGGCACGTAGCGGGCTTCACCCTCCACCTCCGCCATCAGAACAGCATCGCGGGCGGGGTCAAGGGCAGCCAGGCTCGCCAGGTCGAACGACAGCTGGTCACCCAGCACAAGGCCCAGGCGCATCCTTCAGGCTACCATTGGCTGGTGAGCGTTACCGGTACGCGCAGCGGCGCAATGGGGCCGTCACGTTGCCCGCACATCTCATCATGCACCACCTGCTGTACCAGCATGCAGGGCACGGTTGGCAGGTCGGCCAACAGCTGCCGTAGCTCGGTAGTGGAGCGCACGCGAACGGGCTGCCCATGGGCATCGCTCAATGTCACAGGGCCGGCGTCGGTCAAGGCACGCAGGAGGTAGAAGCCACCCTCCAGCGACAGCAGTTCAAGTTCCTTTGCTTCGCCGGTCGAGACCAGCTGGGTAAGCGCGATCAGGTTCATGGTGTGCCCTCTGGCAGGCGGCGGAAGAACAGGGTGATCTGGCCGATTTCAACGCCCAGCTTGCTCATGCTTGAACGGTTGATCAGCGTGTCGTCATCCATGAGGTACATCCAGTCGTCCAGGTCTACCTGCCAGTGCCGCCCGTCAACTGGCAGGTCCAACTGGTACCGCCATCGCAGCGCGTTACCCGCCACTTCGCCGCGCGCCTCGCCGATCACGTCCCCAGCGGTACCCCGCCAGCGGCCAGGGCCGTCTGGCACCAGTGTCCAGGTCCGCTGCTGGCGAGTGCCATCGCTGTAGAGAAAATGTTCGTCGAGGATCAGCCGCTCGCCTTCGCGGCGGCTGTCGATCCGTACGTGGAAGCGCTTGACCACTTCCCCGGAACGCTTCTGGAACATCCCCCAGGCCTGCACCGGTCGCGAGAAGAATGCAGCCAGGTCCAGTTTCGGTTGCTCCTTGGCATAGTGCTCGACACCGACATTGCCACAGCTGCCCAGAAGCAGGCAGGACACCAGCAACAGCACTTTGTACATGTTCATGTTCCTCAGTCGTTGCCAGCCAGCCCAAGCAGGCGCTGGCGCAGTTGTGTATCCCGGGCTCCGGGGTCGAGCCAGATGGCAAAAAACGCCCTGGCAAAGACCGGGTCGGCGATTTCGCGGCTGAATTTACCGTCGACGTAAAAGCGGCAGCCCTGCCCCGGCAGGTACAAGCCGGTAATGCGCATGCCGGGGCGCACATCCACGAATGCCTCTTCAATCCCGCGGGTCCACGCCGTGCGTTGTTGCGGCGTTATGCTGCCACCGTTGAGGCGGCGCATTTCCTCGAGGCTGGCCTGTACCAAGGTGTCCCTGGACAAGGAACGGTGGTAGAGGAGCTCAAGGGCGAATGGCTGGTTCCAGTCATGAACTTGCCCTGCTGTCCATAATTGCGCTGTATACAAACGCAGACCAAACCAGGTGAACTCACCACTCCCAAGCCGTTGCGCCCCAGGCAGCTCCGCCCTCCAGCCCGCCACCGCCGAAAAGGCAGCCAGTAGCAGACAGAGGCAAGCCCAACGAGCACGGTGCGCCATACTGACCTCGATCACGCGTAAATACTGTACAACGATAGCATCTTGTATAGATATTGCGCTAATACTGCATAGATTTTTCATGCGCAGCGCCAGATTTCGCTCACCCCACCATCTGGGTGGTGAAGAGCATGACCGCCCAGGCCACGGCAACCGAGTCTGGGGTTGCGTTGCGCCGAATACGGAAGACAGTCAGCGCCCCCAGAGGCAGGCGTGTGACACAAAGGCCCAGCACCATGGACAAGACGGTAGCAACGGTAGGGAGATCGCTCATGCTGCCTCTTGCTGATCACGACTCTGGACAGCGTAGGTGGCGAACACCAAAATTCGCACAAATGAGTACGGGTAGTCAGGGGGGCTTGGCGCAAGATCTTCAGTGCCTGGGAATACGGGCGCCGCGCGGTCGGCGCAGGATTTACGCGCTACGACAGGCCTCATGGCAGGCTGTCCGAACTAAAAAACCACAGCGTCACTAGCCCAAGGAGCCTGCCGTGTCAGAACACACTCACTGCGGCGTGAAGCCCAGCGACTCTGCCTGGTCGGTGTTTTTGGTGTTCTTGCGCCTGGGGCTGACGTCTTTCGGTGGCCCCATCGCGCATCTGGGTTACTTTCGTGAAGCATTTGTCGCGCGCCGCCAGTGGCTCAGTGAGCGCAGTTATGCCGAGCTGGTCGCCGTGTGCCAACTGCTTCCCGGCCCCGCCAGCAGCCAGGTCGGCATTGCTCTGGGCCTTTCACGGGCGGGGTTCGCGGGCGCTGTCGCCGCGTGGGCAGGGTTCACATTGCCATCGGCCATCCTGTTGACGCTGTGTGCTCAGGGCCTGGGTGCATGGGGAGGTGGCGCCCCAAGTGGCCTGTTGCACGGCCTGAAAATCGTCGCAGTCGCCGTGGTGGCCCAGGCGGTGTGGGGCATGGCACGTAGCCTTTGCACCGATGTTGCACGGGTAACCATCGCCCTGTTCGCTGCCTGTACCGCGCTGTTGTTACCCAACGCAATCGGGCAAATAGCCGTGATCTCAGGCTCGGCCATCACAGGCTTGATCCTGCTCAAGCCTCCGGGCTCCCCTGCAGGGGAAGAGCTGCCGTTTTCAGTCAGCCGAAAGGCCGGGCTGGCTGCGCTGGTAGTGTTCTTTGCCTTGTTGATCGGCTTGCCGCTATTGACCCGCATCTGGCCCTCGCAAGCACTGGCAATGGTCAACGCCTTTTATAGCGCAGGCTCACTGGTATTCGGCGGCGGGCATGTCGTTCTACCGTTGCTGGAGTCGGCCACAGTAGCCACTGGCTGGGTCGCAAATGACACCTTTCTGGCAGGTTATGGCCTGGCGCAGGCCATACCGGGCCCACTCTTCACGTTTGCAGCCTTTCTGGGCGCCTCGATGAGCGTGCAGCCATCCGGCTGGGTGGGCGCGACCGTTGGCATTCTCGCCATTTTCACCCCCTCCTTCCTGTTGGTGATCGGTGTGGTTCCCTTTTGGGAAACACTGCGGCGCAGCGCCCGCAGCCAGTCAGCGCTTGCCGGGGTAAACGCCGGCGTGGTCGGACTTCTGCTGGCTGCCTTGTACCAACCGGTGTGGACGAGCGCCATCGCCAAGCCAGCAGACTTGGCATGGGCGCTGATCGCCTTGATTGCCCTGATGTTCTGGAAGTGGCCGGCATGGTTGGTTGTCCTGGGCTGCGGCGTGTTCGGTTGGCTGCTCAGCAGCACCTTCTAGAGGCCGTTGAGACAGTATTGGGCAGCTCACTACAAAGGAAGCGACACGACGGCAGCCAGCCCACCAGTGGCCCTGCAATTGCCCTGGCTGTAGCATTTTTGTTCAGGCCAGCCCGCCAAAGCGCTGGTAGAAACCCTCGTTCACATCCGGCAAAGGCCCGTCGGCCGTCTCCAGCGCCGCATTCAGCCACTCCTCTGCCTTGGCAAACACCAGCCGATACAGGTTACGGCACAACTGCCGCGCAGCTCTTCCCTCCCAATCCCCTGGCAGCAGCTCGTCTGGCAGTTGCGGGTCGCGCAACAGCAGGCGGCGGTACTCGTGAATCAGCAGGGTGCGCGCCAGGAAGCAATCTTGCGCATCGAGCAATTGCTGCTCTTTCAGGCTCTGCCACAGCGGCCTGAACAGCTGGATGAACTCGCTGTACTGCTGCCCCAACTCATCGATACGCCAGCTCTCCCGCACCTGGGCGCGCATGGCCTTGGACGCGAGCACTTCCTGGGTGTGGGTTTCGAAGACGATACTGTCGTCGCTGGCTTCCAGGTCACGCAAGGTTGCGGTCAGATCAGCGCGGTCTGCCCGTGGGCAGCCAAGCAGGTTCGGCGCCATGGCGCCAAACCCCTGCCATTCCAGCTCTTCACGCAAGGCCTTGCGCTTGCCGGCCTCAAGCTGCGACAGCAACACCAGCGTCCAGGCGCCATCCCAGGCCGGCTGGCTCGGGCTGTAGACACGTTTGAAGGCTTTTTCGAAACGGCGGCGGCCAGTGCCCGTCAGGCTGTAGTAACTGCGTCGGCCAACCTTTTCAGCGGTGAGCCAACCCTCTTTGGTGAGGCGAAAGATCGACGTGCGGATCAGTCGTTCGTTGATGCCGATCGGCTCCAGCAGGTTGATCAGGCTACCCAGCCAGACGGTCCCCCCATGGGGCTCGATGGCATCGCCGTACAAGGTGATGATCAGTGAGCTGGCGCGGATTGGCGTCTGCTCCTGAAAGCGAGTGATCAGGTTGTTCAGTGGGGCAAGATTGCTCATGGGCGAACTGTGCGCGGATAAAGCACCGACTATACCTGTGCGGCGGGCCGCCTGACCATTGCGTGACGCTACCAGGCTCATGCCGAAGCCTGGCCTTTGGGTCGGACACCGGTATCTTCCATGCGCGGGCGCCCTGGTTCGGCTTCGGCCAATGGCGGGCATTCGACCATGCTGTTCATGCAGCGCTGCGCCAGGTGCTGATACTCCGCAGTACCGCGCTGCTTCCAGGCCAACTCCTGTTCGCTCAAGGGCCGTTTGACCTGGGCCGGCGACCCCATCACCAGGCTTTGCGCTTCACATGCGAAGCCGGCTTTGACGAACGCCGTCGCCGCGACGATGCAGCGTGGTGCGACATGGGCGCCATCCATCACCACTGCGTTCATGCCGATCAAGGCGTCCTCGCCCACTTTGCAGCCGTGCAGCACAGCGCCATGACCGACATGTCCGTTTCGTTCTACCACCGTGTCGCCGCCCGGAAAACCATGCATTACACAGGTGTCCTGCAAGTTGGCGCCCTCTTCCAGCACGATGCGGCCGAAATCACCCCTGAGCGATGCCAAGGGCCCTATGTAGCAACGTGGGCCGACGATGACGTCGCCAATCAGTACTGCGCTTGGGTGCACATAGGCTGTGGGGTGAACCACAGGCGTCAAGCCGTCCAGTCGATAGCAAGGCATGGAAGCTCCAGAAATGATTTGAAATGGCACCCGATCTTGTATCAAAAAATATTTGGTCGTCAATCGGCGTAGTCGTGTATCGCTTTCTATTCGCTAGGCTTTCTCTGCAAAACTGGCAATAAGATCAGCGAACTCGCCATGAAAATCGCCGAATACAGCATTTTCAATGCACGACAGCAACACTATAATTCGCAGCAAGAGATACACAAAACAATTTCTCGTGTTGCATTCACGTATCGCGTAATGCATATACTGATCCCCACCTGGTCGTGATCCAGCGTCACGCTCCTGCAAACAATTCCAAGAAATGCCGGCCCCACGATGTGCCGTGCGTGCAGCCAGAGGAACCCGACATGCCGCGATATCTCGATGTGCCGGCGCCGGAAAACGGCGTTCAGCTCATTACCCTGCAACGGCCCGAGGCACTGAACGCCCTGTGTACCGAGTTACTGGCAGAGCTGGCCACTGCGCTCGACGCAGCCGCCCGGGATGGCCAGATAGGCGCTGTAGTGCTTACCGGCAGCCTCAAGGCGTTCGCCGCAGGCGCTGACATCCGCGAAATGGCCGAGCGCGACCTGGTCGGCATCCTCAACGACCCTCGAGTAGCCCACTGGCAACGTATCGCCGCGTTTGCCAAGCCGCTGATTGCGGCGGTCAACGGCTACGCCCTAGGTGGCGGTTGCGAATTGGTGATGTGTGCCGACATCGTCATCGCCGGTACCGACGCCCGCTTCGGCCAGCCGGAGATCAACCTCGGCATCATCCCCGGTGCTGGCGGCACACAGCGCCTGTTGCGTGCCGTCGGCAAGCCGCTGGCCATGCAGATGGTGCTGACCGGCGAAGCCATCACCGCCCGTCACGCCCAGCAAGCCGGCCTGGTCAGCGAAATAACCCAGCCCGAATTCACCGTAGAACGCGCCATGCAGATCGCCCGCAACATCGCCGCCAAGGCGCCGCTGGCAGTGCGTCTGGCAAAAGAGGCGCTGCTCAAGGCCGGTGATACCGACCTGGCCAGTGGCCTGCGCTTCGAACGCCATGCATTCACCCTGCTGGCCGGCACCGCCGACCGTGACGAAGGCATTCGGGCCTTTCAGGAAAAGCGCCCGGCGCGCTTCCAAGGCCGCTGATCATTTACCCCTCGACTGACGGAGCGAGTCTGTCATGACTTTCCAGCACATCCTGTTTTCCATCGAGGACGGCGTTGCCTTCCTCTCCTTGAACCGCCCCGAGCAACTGAACAGCTTCAACGCCGCCATGCACCTTGAAGTGCGCGAAGCCCTCAAGCAAGTTCGCCAGAGCAGTGATGCACGGGTGCTGTTGCTGACGGCTGAGGGCCGCGGCTTTTGCGCCGGCCAGGACCTGTCCGACCGTAACGTTGCCCCAGACGCCGAGGTGCCAGACCTGGGCGAATCGATCGACAAGTTCTACAACCCGTTGGTGCGCACCCTGCGCGCCCTGCCGCTGCCGGTGATCTGTGCGGTAAATGGTGTGGCCGCCGGCGCCGGTGCCAACATCCCACTGGCCTGCGATCTGGTGCTGGCCGCCCGATCGGCCAGCTTCATTCAGGCATTTTGCAAGATCGGCCTGGTGCCGGACTCTGGTGGTACCTGGTTGCTGCCGCGCCTGGTCGGCATGGCGCGGGCTAAAGCACTGGCCATGCTGGGCGAGCGGCTTGGTGCCGAACAGGCCCAGCAATGGGGGCTGATCCACCGCGTGGTGGACGATGCCGCACTGCGCGACGAAGCCCTCACCCTCGCTCGCCAGCTCGCCAGCCAGCCCACCTATGGCCTTGCGCTGATCAAGCGCAGCCTCAATGCCAGTTTCGACAACGGCTTCGATGAACAACTGGAACTCGAGCGCGACCTGCAACGCTTGGCCGGGCGCAGCGAGGACTACCGTGAAGGCGTGAGCGCCTTCATGAACAAGCGCACACCCGCATTCAAGGGGCGCTGAACATGGGCGCACTCGCAAGCACAGTGCAAGTAGCGGTGATCGGTGCCGGTGCCATGGGCGCCGGCATCGCCCAGGTCGCCGCCCAGGCCGGTCACCCGGTAAAGCTTTACGACAACCGCCCGGGGGCTGCCGCCCAGGCAGTGGCCGGTATAGAACGGCAACTCGCCCGGCTCGTGGAAAAAGGCAAGCTGCAGGCCGTAGAGCGCGAAATGATCAGCCTTCGGCTATGCCCGGTCGACACGCTCGAAGCATTGGCTGATGCCGGCCTGGTGATCGAAGCCATCGTCGAGAACCTGCAGGTCAAGCAGGCGCTCTTCAGCCAGCTAGAAGCCCTGTGCACGGCTGATTGCATCATGGCCAGCAACACTTCGTCGCTGTCCATTACCAGCCTGGCTGCAGGCCTTGCACGCCCGCAGCAGGTGGTGGGCATGCACTTCTTCAACCCGGCACCGCTGATGGCGCTGGTCGAGGTGGTGTCAGGCCTGGCAACCGAACCGGCAGTGGCCGCGTGTATCTACGACACCGCCCAGGCCTGGGGCAAGCAGCCGGTGCAAACGCGCTCGACACCGGGCTTTATCGTCAACCGTGTGGCACGGCCTTTCTATGCCGAGAGCCTGCGCCTGCTACAGGAAGGCGCAGCGGACTGCGCCAGCCTTGATGCGCTGCTTCGCGATGCGGGTGGCTTCCGCATGGGGGCGTTCGAGCTTACCGACCTGATCGGCCACGACGTCAACTACGCCGTTACGTGCTCAGTGTTCGATGCGTTCTATGGGGACTTCCGCTTCCAGCCTTCACTGGTGCAAAAAGAGCTGGTGGATGCCGGCCGCCTCGGCCGCAAGAGTGGCCAAGGCTTCTATAGCTACGCCGAAGGCGCGCAGCGCCCAGCGCCGGCCGAACTGCACAGCCCCGCCACCGCCGAAGCCTGTGTTATCGAGGGGCATCTGGGTGTGCTGCAGCCACTGACCGAACGCCTGCGCCGTAACGGCATTGCCGTCACCCAGCGCGCCGGCAGCGGCGTGATCCTGGTCGGTGATGCCACACTGGCACTATCCGATGGCCGCCTCGCCAGCCAGCGCGCCCGTGAAGATGGCCTGCGCAATCTGGTCCTGCTCGATCTCGCGCTGGACTACAACACAGCCTCGCGTATTGCCATCAGCTGGTCGGCCGATACCAGCGAAACCGCTCGCGACCAGGCTGTGGCCCTGCTGCAGCGGGCCGACCTCAAGGTTACTGCGGTCGCCGACCTGCCCGGCCTGGTAGTGCTGCGCACCGTGGCAATGCTCGCCAACGAGGCCGCCGATGCCGTGCTGCAGGGCGTCGGCAGCGCCGGCGACATCGACCTGGCCATGCGCGCCGGTGTCAATTACCCCTGCGGCCCGCTGGCCTGGGCGACCAACATCGGTATTGCCCAAACCCTGCGCGTGCTCGACAACCTGCAGCGCAGCTATGGCGAGAGCCGCTACCGCCCTTCCCTGTTGTTACGTCGCTGCGAGGCCAAAGGAGGCACCCTGCATGACTGAACTCGAACTGGCACAAGCCTGTGCCGACGCCATGTATGCCCGCGACCCGGCCACCCAGGGCCTGGGTATCAGCCTGCTGGATGCCGGCCCGGGCCGGGCAAGCCTGCGTATGACGGTACGCGCCGACATGATCCAGGGCCACGGCACGTGCCATGGCGGGTTCCTCTTCACCCTGGCCGACTCTGCGTTTGCTTTTGCCTGTAACAGCTATGACCAGGCCACCGTGGCGCTGGGCTGCAGCATTGACTATCTGGCCCCGGCATTGCGCGATGACGTGCTCACCGCCGACGCCAGCGAGGTCAGCCGCAAAGGCCGCACCGGCCTGTACGACGTGCGCATCCACAACCAGCGCGGTGAGCTGGTGGCGATGTTCCATGGCAAATCCTACAAAGTGCGCGGCACCGTGCTGGCGCAGGAGACGCAAGATGACTGAACACACCCTCGCCGATGCCTTGATCATCGACGCCGTGCGCACCCCCATCGGCCGCTATGCCGGGGCCTTGAGCGGCGTACGTGCCGACGACCTCGCCGCCATTCCGCTGAAGGCCTTGATCCAGCGCCACCCCGAGCTTGACTGGAAAGCGATCGACGACGTGATCCTCGGCTGTGCCAACCAGGCCGGCGAAGACAACCGCAACGTGGCGCACATGGCCAGCCTGCTGGCCGGGCTGCCGATGGAAGTGCCCGGGACCACGATCAACCGACTGTGTGGTTCCGGCCTGGACGCCATCGGCAACGCGGCCCGCGCCCTGCGCTGCGGTGAAGCCGGGCTGATGCTGGCTGGCGGCGTAGAGTCGATGTCGCGTGCACCCTTCGTGATGGGTAAGTCGGAGCAGGCGTTCGGCCGCGCAGCGGAGTTGTTCGACACCACCATCGGTTGGCGCTTCGTCAACCCACTGATGAAGGCTGCCTACGGCACCGATTCGATGCCGGAAACTGCCGAGAACGTGGCTGAACAGTTTGGCATTTCCCGCGTCGATCAGGATGCCTTCGCGCTGCGCAGCCAGCACAAGGCGGCTGCAGCTCAGGCCTGCGGCCGCCTGGCGCAAGAAATCGTACCGGTCGAGATCCCGCAGCGTAAAGGACCGGCCAAACGGGTGGAGCACGACGAGCATCCGCGCGGCGACACGACGCTGGAACAACTGGCCCGCCTCGGCACGCCATTCCGTGAGGGCGGTAGCGTCACCGCCGGCAATGCCTCCGGCGTCAACGACGGCGCCTGTGCACTGCTGCTGGCCAGCAGCGCCGCTGCCCGGCGCCATGGCCTGAAAGCCCGCGGTCGTATCGTCGGCATGGCGGTGGCCGGCGTTGAGCCACGGCTGATGGGCATCGGCCCGGTACCCGCAACCCGGAAGGTGCTTGAGCTTACGGGATTGTCGTTGGCCGACCTGGACGTCATCGAACTCAACGAAGCGTTCGCCGCCCAGGGCTTGGCAGTGTTGCGCGAGCTGGGCCTGGCCGACGACGACCCCCGGGTCAACCGCAACGGCGGAGCCATCGCCCTCGGACATCCACTGGGCATGAGTGGTGCCCGTCTGGTTACAACCGCCCTCCACGAGCTGGAAGTAACCGCCGGGCGCTATGCCCTTTGCACCATGTGCATCGGGGTTGGCCAAGGCATAGCCATGGTCATCGAGCGCCTCTGAGCGGGTCAGACCATCAGCCTGTTACCGAACCGAACGCAGCCGTATATGCTGCGCTCATGACACTCACCGCGTGGCTTGCAACCGCTGGCGCGCGGCGTACAAGAACAATTCGAGTGAAGCCATGAACATGTACCATGATGCCGACCGTGCCCTGTTGGACCCGATGGAAACCGCCAGTGTCGACGCCCTGCGCCAGCACCAGCTGGAGCGCCTGCGCTGGAGCCTGAAGCACGCCTACGACAATGTGCCGCTGTACCGCCAGCGCTTTGCCGAATGCGGCGCCCACCCCGACGACCTCACGTGCCTGGAAGACCTGGCGAAGTTCCCCTTCACCGGCAAGAACGACCTGCGCGACAACTACCCCTACGGGATGTTCGCCGTCCCCCAGGAAGAGGTGGTGCGCCTGCATGCTTCCAGCGGCACCACCGGCAAGCCGACGGTGGTCGGTTACACCCAGAATGACATCAACACCTGGGCCAACGTCGTGGCGCGCTCGATCCGTGCGGCCGGCGGACGCAAGGGCGACAAGGTGCATGTTTCCTACGGCTATGGGCTTTTCACTGGCGGGCTTGGTGCGCACTACGGCGCCGAGCGCCTGGGCTGTACGGTAATCCCGATGTCGGGTGGCCAGACCGAGAAGCAGGTGCAGCTGATCCGCGACTTTCAGCCCGACATCATCATGGTCACACCGTCCTACATGCTCAACCTGGCCGACGAGATTGAGCGCCAGGGCATCGACCCGCATGACCTCAAGCTACGCCTGGGCATTTTCGGTGCCGAACCTTGGACCGATGAACTACGCCGCTCGATCGAGCAGCGCCTGGGCATCAATGCCCTCGACATCTATGGTTTGTCGGAAATCATGGGCCCCGGGGTGGCCATGGAATGCATCGAAACCAAGGACGGCCCGACCATATGGGAAGACCACTTCTACCCCGAAATCATCGACCCGGTCACCGGCGAAGTATTGCCAGACGGTCAGCTGGGCGAACTGGTGTTCACGTCGCTAAGCAAAGAGGCGCTGCCGATGGTGCGCTACCGCACCCGTGACCTCACCCGCCTGCTGCCCGGCACCGCCAGGCCGATGCGGCGGATCGGCAAGATCACCGGGCGCAGTGACGACATGCTGATCATTCGCGGCGTCAATGTGTTCCCGACCCAGATCGAGGAACAGGTATTAAAAATAAAACAACTTTCCGAGATGTATGAGGTTCATTTGTATCGCAACGGCAACCTGGACAGCGTAGAGGTGCATGTTGAGTTGCGTGCGGAGTGCCAGCAACTCGATGAAGGCCAGCGCAAGCTGGTTATCGGGGAGCTGAGCAAACAGATCAAGACCTACATCGGCATCAGCACCCAGGTGCACCTGCAGCCTTGCGGCACGCTCAAGCGTTCCGAGGGCAAGGCGTGCCACGTGTACGACAAACGGTTGGCCAGCTGATTCATTCGGCTGCCTTTTCGGCCCCGGCATAGTCCGGGGCTTTTTTTTGCGTTTTATGCGCGCTTGCAGGTGCCGCGCAACCCCTGTGGGAGCGGGTTTACCTGCGAAGAGGCCGAAAAGCGATACACAAATCTTATCTGATACACCTAATACTGTTTGACGTTATGTTTTGTATCGCTTACAAATGACTCATGCCTTAGCAGGAGTCGCAGCACATGTACGCACAGCTAGTGGAAACCGGAGTCAAGCGCGTCAAGTCGCTGGAAGAAATGTCCCCCGAGGAACGCAACTTCCAGGAAAAGATCGACGCCGAAATCAAGATCGAAGCCAAGAACTGGATGCCCGAGGCCTACCGCCAGACCTTGATCCGGCAGATTTCCCAGCACGCCCACTCGGAAATCGTCGGCATGCTGCCCGAAGGTAACTGGGTCACCCGCGCGCCTAGCCTCAAGCGCAAGCTGCAACTGATGGCAAAGATCCAGGACGAGGCCGGCCACGGCCTGTACCTGTACAGCGCCATGGAGACCCTGGGCGCCGACCGCGACGAGGAGATCGCCAAGCTGCACAGCGGCAAGGCGAAGTATTCGAGCATCTTCAACTACCCCACCCTCAGCTGGGCCGACATGGGCGCAGTGGGCTGGCTGGTGGATGGGGCCGCAATCGTCAACCAGGTGGTGCTGCAGCGCACCTCCTATGGCCCCTACTCCCGCGCAATGGTCCGTATCTGCAAGGAAGAGAGCTTTCACCAGCGCCAGGGCTACGAAATCCTCCTGACCATGATGCGTCACGGCACACAGGCCCAGCGCGACATGGTCCAGGACGCGATCAATCGCCTGTGGTGGCCATCGCTGATGATGTTCGGCCCCAGCGACGAACACTCCCCGAACAGCGCACAGTCCATGGCCTGGAAGATCAAGCGCCAGACCAACGATGAACTGCGCCAGCGTTTCATCGACCAGACCGTGCCGCAGCTCGAACTGCTCGGCTGCACCGCCCCCGACCCGGAACTGAAGTGGAACGCCGAGCGCGGTCACTACGACTTCGGCGAAATCCAGTGGGACGAGTTCTACGAAGTGATCAAGGGCAACGGCCCGTGCAACCAGGAACGTGTCGCCACCCGCCGCAAAGCCATCGAGGACGGCGCCTGGGTACGCGAGGCCGCCGTGGCCTACGCGCGCAAGCAACAGAACAAGAACGCCGCCTGAGCGGCGATTGATGCGGAGATCGAAAATGTCTGTCTGGACCCTCTACGAAGTGTTCGTGCGTAGCAAGCACGGCCTTAACCACAAGCATGTCGGCAGCGTGCACGCCGCCGATGCCGCCATGGCCATCGAAAATGCCCGCGAGCTGTACACCCGCCGCAGCGAGGGCGTCAGCCTGTGGGTGGTGCCTTCGGCGCTGATCACCGCTTCCTCCCCCGACGAGAAAGACCCGCTGTTCGCTCCTTCGGACGACAAGGTTTACCGCCATGCCAGCTTCTACGAGCTGCCCGATGAAGTCGGACACATGTGAGGTTGGCCATGCACAACGAAGCCCTGATCCCTTACCTGTTGCTGCTCGGCGACAGTGCCCTGGTCCAAGGCCAGCGCCTCTGCGAATGGTGTGGCCATGCCCCTGCCATCGAGGAAGAGCTGGCCCTGATGAACGTTGGCCTCGACCTGGTCGGCCAGGCGCGCAACTGGCTGGAATACGCAGCCGAAGTGCTTGACGACGGTCGCGACGCCGACGCCCTGGCCTTCCGCCGAGACGAGCGCGCCTACCGCAACCTGCTGCTGGTCGAGCAACCCAACGGTGATTTCGCCGTGACCATGACCAAGCAGTTCCTCTACGACGCCTGGCACTTCGCCGTGCTACAGGGCTTGGTCGGGTCCCGCGACGAGCGTATCGCCGGTATCGCCGCCAAGGCACTCAAGGAAGTCACCTACCACCTGCGCCGTTCCAGCGAGTGGGTACAGCGTATGGGGGGCGGTACAGAAGAAAGCCGCCAACGCATGCTCGCCGCCATTCCGGCACTGTGGCGCTTCACCGTCGAACTGACGGCCGCCAGCGACAACGAGGTGCGGTTGGCCGAAGCGGGTATTGCCGCCGCCCCGGCAACTGTGGGTGCCGCGTGGCTCAAACAGGTGAGCGAGACTTTCGCTTCGGTCGAGCTGCCGCTGCCCAAGGCTGCCAGCCACTTCTACCTGGACAGTCGCAAAGGCCTGCACACCGAGCACCTGGGCCTGCTGCTGGCCGAGATGCAGTTCCTGCCCAGGGCATACCCCGATGCAACCTGGTGAGCTGATTGCCGGCGACCGTGGCGCGCGGCCGCCACGCGGCGACGACCTGGCCCGGGCCTGGGAGGTCCTTGCCCAGGTCATGGACCCGGAAGTGCCTGTGGTCAGCGTGGTCGACCTGGGAATAGTCCGCGACCTCGACTGGCGCGCCGGCCACCTGCACCTGGTGGTCACGCCGACCTACTCCGGCTGCCCGGCCACTGAGGTGATCGAGGGTGATATCCGCCAGGCGCTGGAGCAGGCGGGCTTCCCCGCACCGGATCTTGAGCGCCGGTTGACCCCGGCCTGGAGCACCGACTGGATCAGCGCGCTGGGCCGCGAGCGCCTGCGCCTCTACGGCATCGCTCCGCCGCAAGGCAACGCCAGCAAGCGCAGCCTGCTAGGAGAAGCACCCCAGGTGTGCTGCCCGCAGTGCGGCAGCACCCATACCGAATTGCTCAGCCAGTTCGGCTCCACCGCTTGCAAAGCGCTGTACCGCTGCCGCGAGTGCCTGGAGCCGTTCGACTATTTCAAATGCATTTGAGCCGTGGAGAACGCCATGAGCCAGTTTCACAGCCTGACCATCAAGCAAGTGCGCAACGAAACCCGTGATGCGGTTTCGATTGCCTTCGATGTGCCCGAGCACCTGCAGGCGCAGTTCCGCTTTACCCAGGGCCAGTACCTGGTCATGCGCACGCAACTGGACAACGAAGAGGTCCGCCGCTCTTACTCTATCTGCAGCGCCGTGCAGGACGGCGAGCTCCGCGTGGCCGTCAAGCGCGTGCCAGGCGGGCGTTTCTCGGCGTTTGCCAACGAAGTGCTCAAGGCCGGCCAGCAACTGGAGGTGATGCCGCCAGCGGGCAGCTTCTTCGTGCCGCTGGACGCTGCCCGCCAGGGCAATTACCTGGGCGTGGCCGCTGGTAGCGGCATTACTCCAATCCTGTCGATTATTGGCACCACCCTGGACAGTGAGCCGCACAGCCGCTTCACCTTGCTGTACGGCAACCGCTCCAGCTCTGGCGCGCTGTTCCGCGACAAGCTCGAAGACCTGAAAAACCGCTACCTCGACCGGCTGAACCTGATTTTCGTGTTCAGCCGCGAGCAGCAGGATGTCGACCTGTACAACGGTCGCATCGATGCCGACAAGTGCGGCCAGCTGTTCTCCCGTTGGCTGGATGTGCCAGGCCTAGACGCCGCCTTCATCTGCGGCCCCCAGGCGATGACCGAAACCGTACGTGACAGCCTGCAGGCCAATGGCCTGGGCAAGGAGCGCATCCACTTCGAGCTGTTCGCCGCCGCCGGCAGCGAAACCCGCCGCGAAGCCCGTGAGGCCGCGCGCCAGGTGGATTCCGCGCTCAGCCACATCACCGTGATCAGCGACGGCCGTGCCCTCACCTTCGACTTGCCACGCAACACCCAGAACGTGCTGGACGCTGGCAATGCCATCGGTGCGGAGCTGCCCTACTCGTGCAAGGCCGGCGTGTGCTCGACCTGCAAGTGCCGGGTGATCGAGGGCGAAGTGGAAATGGACAGCAACCATGCCTTGGAAGACTACGAAGTGGCAGCCGGGTATGTGCTGTCGTGCCAGACCTACCCGGTGAGCGACAAAGTGGTGCTCGACTTCGACCAGCTTTAAGACCGCGCCGCCTGCTTCGCGGGCGCGCCCGCTCCCACAGGGACCGCACAAAGGCTGAGGGCAACATCCTCCCTGTGGGAGCGGACATGCCCGCGAAGAGGCCCTTTGCAATACCGCAACACCCGCGTGACCTCAACAAAACAATTACAAAACCAAGAGATCGCTTGCCATGACACCCGAACGCATAGAAAGCATCGCCAACCATCCCGATTTCCAACACCTGGTGCGGCGTAAGCGCCGCCTCAACGGCAGCCTGACCCTGGCCATGCTGGTGATCTACTACGGCTTCGTCCTGTTGGTGGCGTTCTCTCCCAGCACGCTTGGCCAATCCCTTAGCGGCGGTGTGACCACCGTCGGCATGCTGGTGGGGGTGCTGATGGTGCTGCTGTCCTTCGCCCTGACCGGCATCTACGTACACCGCGCCAACAATGTGCTCGACCCGCTCAACGAAAAGGTCAAGCAGGAGTGCGCACAATGAACTGGACCGCCATCTCGATGTTCATGGTGTTCGTCTGCTTCACCCTGCTGGTCACCCGCTGGGCGGCCTTGCGCACCCGCTCGGCCAGCGACTTCTATACCGCCGGTGGGGGCCTGACCGGCATGCAGAACGGCTTGGCGATTGCCGGCGACATGATCAGCGCCGCCTCCTTCCTGGGCATTTCCGCAATGATGTTCATGAACGGCTATGACGGCCTGTTGTATGCCCTGGGCGTGCTGGCCGGCTGGCCGATCATTCTGTTCCTGATCGCCGAACGCCTGCGCAACCTGGGCAAGTACACCTTTGCCGACGTAGTCAGTTATCGCCTGGCACAAACCCCGGTGCGCCTGACTTCGGCGTTCGGCACCCTGGTCGTGGCGCTGATGTACCTGGTGGCGCAGATGGTTGGCGCCGGCAAGCTGATCGAGCTGCTGTTCGGCATCAGCTACCTGTACGCCGTGATGCTGGTCGGTGTACTGATGGTTGCCTATGTCACCTTCGGCGGCATGCTCGCCACCACTTGGGTGCAGATCATCAAGGCGGTGATGCTGCTGTCGGGCACCAGCTTCATGGCCTTCATGGTGCTCAAGCACTTTGGCTTCAGCACCGAGGCCATGTTCGCCAGCGCCGTGGCCGTGCATGCCAAGGGCCAGGCCATCATGGCCCCGGGCGGCCTGCTGTCCAACCCGGTGGATGCCATTTCCCTCGGCTTGGGCATGATGTTCGGCACCGCCGGCCTGCCGCATATCCTGATGCGCTTCTTTACCGTCAGTGATGCCAAGGAAGCACGCAAGAGCGTGTTCTACGCCACTGGTTTCATCGGTTACTTCTACCTGCTGCTGATCGTCATCGGCTTTGGTGCCATCGTGATGGTCGGCACCGAGCCGTCCTACCGCGACGCCACCGGTGCAATCATTGGCGGCGGCAACATGATCGCCGTGCACCTGGCCCAGGCTGTCGGTGGCAACCTGTTCCTTGGCTTCATCTCCGCTGTGGCCTTTGCCACCATCCTGGCCGTGGTCGCCGGCCTGGCGCTGTCCGGCGCATCGGCGGTCTCCCACGACCTGTATGCCTGCGTGATCCGCCAAGGCAAGGCCACCGAGCAGGAGGAAATGCGCGTATCGCGTATTGCCACCCTGCTGATCGGCCTGCTGGCGGTGCTGCTCGGCCTGATGTTCGAGTCGCAGAACATCGCCTTCCTCTCCGGCCTGGTGCTGGCGGTGGCTGCCTCGGTCAACTTCCCGGTACTGCTCCTTTCGATGTTCTGGAAGGGCCTGACCACTCGCGGCGCGGTGTGCGGCAGCATGGCCGGCCTGGCGTCGGCGGTGCTGCTGGTAGTACTGGGCCCGGCAGTGTGGGTCAACGTGCTGCATCACGAGAAAGCGCTGTTCCCGTACAGCAACCCGGCGTTGTTCTCCATGAGCCTGGCATTCCTCAGTGCGTGGGTGTTCTCGGTTACCGACAGCTCCGAACGTGCCAGTGAAGAGCGAGGCCGCTACCTGGCCCAGTTCATCCGCTCCATGACCGGTATCGGCGCTGCCGGCGCCAGCAAGCACTGACCTCAGGGACGAACAACCATGTCGGGTAAAACAACAACAATGAACCGCACTCATTTCATGTCAGCCGCCTGCCTGGCCACCCTTGCGTTGCCAGTGCCGGCGATGGCCGATTTCATCGGCGACAGCCACGCACGCCTGGAGCTGCGCAACCACTACATCAACCGCGACTTTCGCCAGAGCAATGCCCCGCAGGCCAAGGCAGAGGAATGGGGCCAGGGCTTTACTGCCAAGCTGGAGTCCGGCTTCACCGAGGGCCCGGTCGGCTTTGGCGTTGACGCCGTGGGCCAGCTGGGTATCAAGCTCGACTCCAGCCGCGACCGCCGCAATACCGGGCTGCTGCCCTTCGGCCCGAACAGCCACGAACCGGTTGATGATTACAGCGAACTGGGACTGACCGGCAAAATCCGCGTGTCCAAAAGCACCCTGCGCCTGGGCACCTTGCAGCCAATCTTGCCGGTGGTGGTCTACAACGACACCCGCCTGCTGGCGTCCACCTTCCAGGGCGGCCTGCTGACCAGCCAGGATGTCGATGGCCTGACCTTCAACGCCGGCCGCCTGACCAAGGCCAACCTGCGCGACTCCTCGGGCCGCGACGACATCGGCTACGGCGCTGCCAGCAGTGACCACCTGGACTTTGGCGGTGGCAGCTACGCCATCACCCCGCAAACCAGCGTCAGCTACTACTACGCCAAGCTCGAGGACATCTACCGCCAGCAGTTCGTCGGCCTGATCGATACCCGCCCCTTGAGCGAAGGCGTGAGCCTGCGCAGCGACCTGCGCTACTTCGACAGCCGCAACGACGGCGCCGAGCTTGCCGGCAACATCGACAACCGTAACTTCAACGCCATGTTCACCCTCGGCGTGCGGGCGCACAAGTTCACCGCCACCTGGCAACAGATGTCGGGCGACAGTGCCTTCCCGTTCGTCAACGGCGGCGACCCGTTCACCGTCAACCTGGTGACCTACAACACCTTCACCCGAGCCGGGCTGGAATCTTGGCAAGTGCGCTATGACTACGACTTTGTCGCGATGGGCATCCCCGGCCTGAGCTTCATGACCCGCTACACCGACGGCCGCCACGCCGAAACCGCCACGGTCAGCAATGGCCGCGAGCGCGAGCGCGACACCGACATCACCTACGTCATCCAGAGCGGCCCGTTCAAGGACGTCAGCCTGCGCTGGCGCAACGTCACCTTCCGTTCCGGCAATGGCCTGACCAACGCCGTTGACGAAAACCGCCTGATCATCGGCTACACCCTGGCGCTGTGGTAACAGCGCCCCCTTACATTTGAACAGCATGGAGAACAGCATGTCTGCCGCCCCTACCCTGCAAAGCTTCATCGCCGGCCGCTGGCTCGGCCAGCACGGCGCCCAGGCCCTGCGCAGCGCCCTCGACGGCCACGTACTGGCCTACAGCCACGAAGAGCGCCCGGACTTCGCCGAAGCCGTCGACTTCGCGCGTGCTCGCGGCCTGGCCAGCCTGATGGCCATGGACTTCCAGCAACGCGCTGCACGCCTGAAAGCGCTGGCCCTGTACCTGGCCGAACGCAAGGAGCAGCTGTACACCCTGTCGCACCATAGCGGCGCCACCCGTGCCGACAGCTGGATCGACATCGAAGGCGGCAACGCCACGTTGTTCGCCTATGCCGGCATCGGCAGCCGCGAGCTGCCGTCGGGCAACCTGGTACACGAGGGCCCGGCCATCCCGCTGGGCAAGCAAGGTCACTTTGCCGGCAGCCACATCCTGGTGCCGCGCGCAGGGGTGGCGGTGCACATCAACGCCTTCAACTTCCCCATCTGGGGCATGCTGGAAAAGTTCGCCCCGACCTTCCTGGCGGGCATGCCGTGCATCGTCAAGCCGGCAACTTCCACCAGCTACCTGACCGAAGCCGTCGTCCGCCTGATGAACGCCTCCGGCCTGCTGCCAGAGGGCAGCCTGCAACTGGTGATCGGCAGCACCGGCGACCTGCTCGACCGCCTGCAAGGCCAGGACGTGGTGACCTTCACCGGTTCCGCCGATACCGCCGCCAAATTGCGCGTCACGCCGAACCTGATACGTAATTCGGTACCGTTCACCGCCGAAGCCGACTCGCTGAACTGCGCCATCCTCGGCCCGGACGTAACGCCAGACAGCGAAGAGTTCGACCTGTACATCAAGGAGGTGGTGCGTGAAATGACCACCAAGGCCGGGCAGAAGTGCACCGCCATCCGCCGCGCCATCGTGCCGGCCAAGCACATCGACGCCGTTGCCACGCGCTTGCGCGAGCGTTTGAGCAAGGTGGTAGTGGGTGACCCGTCGCTGGAAGGCGTACGCATGGGCGCCCTGGCCTCTCACGACCAGCAGCACGACGTGGCCGAGCGGGTGCGCAGCCTGCTAAAAAGTTGTGATCAGCTGTTCGGCGCCAGCGATGGCTTTGCTCCGCGTGGCGAGGGCGTGGCCGAAGGTGCATTCTTTGCCCCGACCCTGCTGCAGGCCCGCGACCCGCATGCCGAAGGCGGCGCCCACGATATCGAAGCGTTCGGCCCGGTCAGCACGCTGATGGCCTATGACGATCTCGACGAAGCTTTGGCGCTGGCCGCCCGAGGCAAAGGCAGCCTGGTGGCGACACTGGTCACCGCCGACCGCAGCATCGCTGCCAAGGCCATTCCGGTGGCGGCTGCCTGGCATGGCCGCCTGCTGGTACTCGACAGCGAAGCCGCCAAGGAATCCACCGGCCACGGCTCGCCTCTGCCGCAGCTCAAGCATGGCGGCCCGGGCAGGGCCGGTGGCGGCGAAGAGCTGGGTGGCTTGCGCGCGGTCAAGCACTACCTGCAACGCGCCGCCGTACAGGGCTCGCCAAGCATGCTTACGGCAGTCACCGGCGAATACGTACGCGGTGGTGAAGTGATCGAGACTGAAGTGCACCCGTTCCGCCGCTACTTCGAGCAACTGCGCATCGGTGAATCTCTGCTCACCCATCGCCGCACCGTCACCGAAGCGGACCTGGTCAACTTCGGCTGCCTGTCGGGTGACCACTTCTACATGCACTTCGACGAAATCGCCGCCAAGCAATCGCAGTTCGGTAAACGCATTGCTCACGGCTATTTCGTTCTGTCGGCAGCTGCCGGCCTGTTCGTCTCGCCTGGCGCCGGGCCAGTACTGGCCAACTATGGCCTGGACACCCTGCGTTTCATCAACCCGGTGGGCATCGGCGATACCATTCAGGCGCGCCTCACCTGCAAGCGCAAGATCGACCAGGGCAAGACCAGCCCGCTGGGCCAGCCGCAGGGTGTGGTGGCGTGGGATGTGGAGGTGACCAACCAGCTGGGTGAGCTGGTGGCCAGCTATGACATCCTGACCTTGGTGCTGAAAGAGCCTGAGTGATTTGTTGACCTCGCGTGCCTCTTCGCGGGTAAATCGGACCGCGAAGAGGCACGCACAGGTTACATAAAGGCCAAGGGCCACCTCGTACATCTGCCCTAATCGCCCACCTCGCCCCTCGGCGTTATAGTCCAGCGATAACAACGCCAAGGAAGCTCGCATCATGCACGCCCTCAAGCTCGTCCTCAGTGCCGCCCTCCTGGCCGGCGTCGCCGGCTGCCAGACCATCAAACCCTCCGAAGACACGCTCAAGCAGCGCACCGAGTTCATTCTGAACACCAAGGTTTCGAACGTCGCCGACGTGCGCAGTGACAGCACCATCACCTACTACACCGCCACCACCGCCAAAGGCCGGTACGAGTGCCAGATGCCCAGCGGTGGCATCGTCGCGCTGGCCGGCATGGGCCTGTACGAGCCAACGCCGTCCTGCATGAAGGAAGGCCAGGCGGTTATCCTGCAATAACCCACGCACAGCCCCTGCGCCCTTGCGCCGGTCTAAAGTGCCGGCGCCGCAGGCTCCTCGCGCAATGCGCGCAGGGCCGCACGCAGTTCAGCTGGGCGTACCGGCTTGGAAAGCACGGCGATATTGCGCTCATGCACCGCTGCCTGAATCTTCTCCGGGTCATGCCCGGTCATGATCAACGCGGGTACGTCCCAGCCGCGCTGGGCCCGCAACTGGTCGATGCAGTCGAGCCCGGTTGCCTCCTGCCCCAAGTCATAATCGGCAACGATCACTTCACAATCGCTGCTCAAGCCAGCAGGCGAACTATGCGCCTCCACTTCGCACCCCCAGCGCTGCAGCAGCGCCGAGGTCGCCCGCAGCACATTGTGGTCGTCTTCCACCAGGCATACCCGCAAGCCGCCAAGCAGGCCGGCCGCTGCCGGCGAGCGCTCGCCCACAACCAGGGCTGGCTGAGCGCTGAGGCGCGGCAAGCCTTGCAGGCTGACCGCCGTGCCGTGGCCTGGCCGCGAACGCAGCTCTACTGTCAGGCCCATCAGATGCCCCAGCCGCCGCACAATCGACAAACCCAGGCCCACACCCTCGACATCGTTGTCGCGTACCTGGCGTACCCGGTAGAACTCTTCGAACACCAGCCGCTGATGCGCTTCGTCTATGCCTCGCCCCTGGTCATAAACGACGATGGCAAGGCCTTCGCCGCAGCGCCGTACCCCCAGCAGCAGCGGGCGATGCGCTGCATATTTGAAGCAGTTGGACAGTACGTTCTGCACCATGGTCGTCAACATGCCGCGGTCGGTGCACGTCCAGTACGCGCAGGGCCGCAAGCGTATCTCCACCCCCGCCCAGCGGGCGGGCTCGGTGTTCTGACGCACCAGCTCCGCCAGAAATCCGGCCAGGGCGAATGTCTCGCTGCGCGGTTGCACGCGCCCGTTGTCCAGGGTGTAAAGGTCGAGAATCGAGCGAAAAAGCTGCGATACATTGAGCAGCGAGCGGTCGATGCTGTCCACCAGTCGCCGCTCCTCTTCGCCCAGCTGCGCCTCGCGCAGGCATGCCGTGAACAGGCCGATAGAGTGAATTGGTTGGCGCAGGTCGTGGCTGGCCTGCGCCAAGAAGCGGGATTTCTCGCGGTTGGCCGCCGCAGCCTGTTCAGAGGCCTTGCGCGTGCGCTCCAGCAGCAGGTGCGCATACACCGGGATGACCGTGCTGGTGGTAAGCAACATCAACACCATGAACGGGTTGGCCTGCCAGTAAGGCGTGATCTGGTACACCACCAGCAACGCCGCCAGCGCCAACACCGTGGCAATCGCCAGGTAGCGCGAGCCGAAGCGCATGCCGTTGCCCAGGTTCACCCACACCATCACCGCATAGATCGGCAACGCCGCCTCGCCACCTACCACCAGGCCGAAGCAGGTACCGGTGTAGTCATGCACCATGCCCAGTACCCGTCGCCAAGGGTAATTCCCGGGCCAACGGGCAATGGCCTGGCGCAAACCGATGGACACCAGCACAAAGGTGACGATGTAGTAGATGACCGGCAGATAAGGCGCAAGCGAGCTGCCCGGCAGAAAGCCCAGCACGGTCATGTAGACCAGCGCACAGCAGGCGACGATCACGCGCAGGTTGGCTTGATCGAGTTCGTTGTTCTTGTCCAGGTCCATGGCCAGCCTCCCTGTGCACGGGGTCGCATTGCTGCCATCCGTAGGCAGCACCCTTTCTCCGACGCTGCTAAATTAGCATGGCCTTCTACACTTGCGGCTACAGGGAGTTGCCAGGCGTGACGTGTCGCATCATCGTGGCGGATGACCATCCGCTGTTCAGGGAAGCTCTGGCACGCACTGTAAAGCGCGTGGTTGCGGGTGCCTGCATAGAAGAGGCCGGCAACCTGGATGAAGTAATGGCCTTGGCTGATGGCGGGGAAGTACCTGATACCCTGATCCTCGACCTGCGTTTCCCCGGGCTGGTGGACATCCAGTGCCTTGCGCGTTTACGCCAACAGTTTCGACGCACCACGCTGATCATCGTGTCGATGGTCGACGACCCCGCTATCGTCGAGCAGGTGATGGCTACGGGAGTCGAGGGCTTCATCGGCAAAAGCATCGCCGCAGATGAGATAGGTGCGGCAATCCTCGCCATACGCAATGGCGAGGTGCTGGTCAGGTATGCGCCCTCAGGCTTGCTGCCCAACCTCGGTGGCGAATGTGCAGTGGGGCAACTTACCCACCGTCAGCAAGAAGTACTCCGGCTGATTGCCCAGGGCAAGACCAACAAGGAAATTGCCAAGGCCCTGAATATCTCCCCGTTTACCGTGCGCATACATGTCTCGTCGCTGCTCAAGCTGCTTGGGGTCAGCTCGCGTACGGCTGCTGCGGTGAAGTACACCGGCAGCTGACACCATAGGTCAGGGGCTGCCGGCGCTCAGATGGCGGGTTAGACCGTCGCCGCCGGGTCCCCCACCGACTGGTTCGGCTTGCTCCCCGAAATTCGCCAGCTCACCGCGGTAATCCCGTAGCGCTCGGCCATCGGCCGGCTGATCTTCCTGATCTTCTCACGCCCGAACTTGGGAATGATGCCGATACCCGCATCGCAACTTGCCCAATGCCAGGCCTCGGCATTGTCCAGGCGTTCCAGGCGAATGATGAAACTGCGCGGTTGGCCATGCAGTTGGTAATCGATGATGTAAAGCTGTGGGCTGGGCATCGCAGGGGGCCTCCTCTTCTCCATGGATGACTCCCTGATTGATCAGGCCATCGCCAGAAGATTCAAAATTTTGTCGAACAATTGGCACCAGCGGCCGTTACAGGTGCCAGAGCAGGCCTGTTCATGGGCGATTCCGGGTCCGCAAACCCGGAATCGCTGCGTGTCAGCAAGGGTGTTCAGCGCTGACTGCGACCGCTGCCGTGGCTATTCTGGCCACCCTTGCGCCCAGCGTCCGAAGCACGCTGGCGGTCGTTGGCGAAGTTGCCGCCAGAAGCCTGCCCGCCCTTGTGACCCGCGCGCGAAGCCCGTTCCCGGTCGTTGGCAAAGTTGCCCGGGTTGGTTTCCTTGGTGCCGCCGCGCCGGCTTGTTCGCTCTTGGTCCTGCGCCATTTGGTTTCTCCTTGCGATGGATTGGCTGGTCGCATGAGCATGTGCCCTGCCTTTGTTCCGAGCGGCCGATTGCCGGGTCTGCTCAATGCTTTTGACTGCAGCTGACCAGTGGCACGAAAAGGACGCCGACAAAATGTTTGCGTGGGGTGCGCGATTAAAGGCCAAATCCCTGTCTTGACCGTTCGTCGGATTAAACGCAACGTTTGTTTCTGCCAAGGGCCGAATCCTCATAAAACAAGCGCATCGCTCAGGAGGCCTGATGAAGTTGAACAAGGACCGCGCCACCATCATCTGCCGACATGGCAAGCAAACCCATAAATGGTTATGGGTGAGAAAGTCCAAAGGCGCCTGGACCCTTCCCGGTGGCAAGATTGAACCTGGCGAAACGCCCATGCAGGCAGCAGAGCGTGAATTGCTCGAGGAGACCGGGTTGCAGGCCGATTCCCTGACCTTGTTGATGCGCCACGAAACCTCCGTGCGAATGCACTACGTATTCGAAGCAGAGTTTGCCGACGCACCGCAACCCAAGGCACGGCATGAAATTGCCGATTACCGCTTCGCCCACCTAAACCAGGCTCCCGGGCTCAAGGGTGAAATCAAGTCGCTTATCCGCTCGCTACTGGCTTGCGACAGAACCACTGCGGCGTCAGTCCGGTAAGACTGCGCGGAATGTTGTCGCCGAACCTCGGGAGCGGGTTTACCTGCCAAGAGGCCCGCAAAGGCGAACGCTAGGCATGCACACTCCACTGAACTGACTCCGGCTCGATGGGCATCTCGTCGATGGCATGAATCATCCCGTTCTCCAGGGCCTCGCGTGGGCTCAGAATTCGCGGGTGGGCCATCAGGTATCGCGGCACATCCAGCACCTGCGCCGCACCCTCGGTCCGTTCGGCAACGATCTGCGCATACAACTCCAGATCGTAATCGAGGCTCATTGCGTATTCGGCCATCCGCGCATGGTCAACCGAACCATGCAAGGTCCAGTGAAACGGATGGAACAGGAACTTGCTGAAGCTGCAAGCCGTGCGCCGCTCCCCCGCCAGGAACAGAATATTACCCATGGATTCCACCGTGCCCAGGTTGTGGGTATGCACCGCTACCGGCAATGCCCGCAAGAAGTTGTACAGGGTAAACCCGTAACTGCATTCGCCGCCCATGGTGGCGATGTTCAATTGCAGGATCCCGGCGCCCTGTTGCAACGCCCGCGAGCAGGTGTTGATCAGGTTGCCACAGGTCGACGAATTGATCGGCCCGGTGAAATGAATGATATGTCTGGCCATGCTTTCCTCCAGGGATGGCAGGCATCCCTTGCACTGCTGGGTATCGTCACCCTGCCCGGCCACCTGCCAAGGCTGACCTTCCTAAAGCCTGATATGCGGTGGAAACGCCAGGGGCTGCAAAGTTCAACCCGGCATCGGTCTCTCCGTTGGTCAAGCGCGTTGAACCTCCGCCACTGATCACGAGTCGACCGATTCAGGACCGTCTTGAGGACCTGACGAGGGCCCTGTGCCCTGGAGGTGGAAAATGCGCTTTTCTGTGCTGATGGTGATGGTTGCAAGCCTGGCCAGCGGCCAAGCCCTGGCCGAAGCTTGCAATGTGCTGACCCGCTCCTCCAGCGATGCGGTAACGCCGGTGGACCGGCACACCTGCTACAGCTACAGCAATCTGCCTGCAGAAGCGATCAACTGGTCGTGCAGCAACGAGAGCAAGGACATGCTTAATAGCGAGAAGCGCAAGGTAGAACGCTGTGCGGATGGTAGCGTTGGCAGCTGCATCGCGCCCTTGACTCAGGAAGCGCTGGCCAATCCCAAAGCCGTCGGTGGCGACAAGCCGGCTTTGCCCAAGGATGCCCGCGTGATCACCTACTACTACGATACTCCCAGCCTGGGCCAGGCACGAACCGACTGCGAGCGTAACAACGGTGTCTGGCAGACTCATTAAATCTTCTAACCCATGCCTGTCCCTGTCGCAGCAACTAGCTTGCTCATCAACTGCAAGTCAGCGGGTGCGCTATGGGACCGGCTCTAGCCGCGAACACCGGCAACGCCGGTGTCATCCACCGCGTTTTCGATCAGCGCTCAAACCTGGCTGAACAACACCCGCTTGAATGCCTCGGCCGCCAGGTGCACCTGCACGGCCCAATCCCCTGCGGCATCGCTGCCGGCATCATCGGAAATGTATTTCAGGCACACAAACGGAATACCTTCGTTACGCGCTATCAACGCCAGCACGTAGGCTTCCATGTCGACCACATCATAAGGCGCGTCGCCATGGTTGACTTCGAAGCTGTCACCGCTGCCACAGGTTTCCAACGGCAGGCCGGGGATTGCTGCGCCATGTTCCAGGACTACCGGGGTATCCGACAAGGGTGTTTCGTAACGGGCAAAGCCCAGCGGTGTCACGTCCATGTCGCGTTGTACAAAACGGTTACAGCACACCACCTGGCCCTTGCCATGGCGCTGGCTGCCCGCCGAGCCAAGGTTGACGATAAGTCTGGGCCTGCGGGTTGCAACCGCCTTGGTCAGTGCGATCGCCGCATTGACTTTGCCAATGCCGGTGAACACGGTGTTCACCTCTGTGAAGACATCGCCAGCCTCGGCCTCGAGGGCGAAGACGAACAGCGTGTCATCCAGGGAAATGTCGGGGAATTGCTTGATCAGCATCATGGAGCAGGTGTTTCCGCGTGGCTGCAAGGGGCGCGGCCATTGTCGGCCAACCCCGGCTAATTGCAAGTCCCGGCCGCCACTACGGCCTGCAGCGCCTGTGCCTTGTCGAGCCCGCCCTCGATGGCCTGGGCCAGGCGGTGCAACTGCTGGTCGGCATGGGTGCCGTCGCGCAGCAGGTGCCGGGCATGCTGACAGGCACGCTCGGCATCCACGCTGTCGACCGGCACCTGCTCCTGCAACTGGCCAAGCCAGCCTTCGGCCGTGACTGGCTGTTGCTCGTGCATACCGATGAATTGTGCATGGCGCCCATAGCGCATGGCGCGCCAATAGTTCTCCTGGGCGATCCAGCGCAGTTCGCGGTTGCTGGGCAACAGGTCATGGCGACCGGTAATGGCGTGCTCCACCAAATGGCGAAACAGCGCGGCGATGCACAGGGCATCTTCCAGTTGCGGGCAGCCATCGCAGATACGCAACTCCACCGTCGGGAAGCGCCGCGAAGGCCGAATGGCCCACCAGAAGTCGCCATCCACAGCCAAGGCACCGGTTCGCTGCAACAAGGCCCGGTAGCGTTCATAGGCGGCCCAGTCCGGCAAGGCCTCGGGCAAACCCATGTGCGGCCATTCCCCGCAAATCACTCGGCGGTAGCTCATGTAGCCGGTACGCTGGCCAGCCCAAAAGGGCGACGAGGTGCTCAGTACCAGCAACAACGGCAACCAGCCTAGCAAGCGGTTGATCAGTTGCATGCGGTCACAACCTGGCGGAACACCAACGTGCACATGCAAGCCGTTGAGCAGGCTTCGCCGGGCCACATGCCGGTAGTCATCGAACAGTTGCTGATAATGTGCCGGGGCTGCAGCCTTCTGCCGCAGCCAGGCGGCACTGGGGTGACTGGCCGCACCGTAAAGTCCCATCCCCTCCTCGGCCAGCGCCACGCTCAAACGCTGCCGCCTCTGCTGGAAGAACTCACGTGCTTCATGCAGGTTGCTGAACACCGGGGAGGCCAGCTCGATCTGGCTGCGGAACATCTCCTGGGCAAAGTATTGGCCCAGCACTTCGCGACAACGCCCGATTACTGCAGGGGACGGTGTCGCAGGGACCTGCCCTGAGTCCAGCCTCACCAGCAGGTATTCCTCCTCGATGCCAAATGTGCAGGCCCGGGCCATGTTGCCTCAGCGATGACGGGTTACCGTGAGCGCCACGGCGGCGATGCGTTCGACCTGCTCATACCCCGGTTCGGACAGTTGCTCGCCAAACACGTCAGGGTCGATCTCGCGGTACACCCAGGCCCATTGTGGCCCCGCCAGGCGCAAGCGGACAGCTTCGAGCAAGGGGTCGCGGCCATCGACAATGGCCACGCCGGTGTATAGCAGCAAGGTGCCGTGGCGGGTCAGGCGTTCGCATGCCTGCTCAACGATGCGCAGCGACAGTTCAGCGCCCAGCGCACCACCGCCGTGGCGATAGGTGCGGGCGCTGCGGTCGAGCATGTAAGGCGGGTTGGCGACAATCAGGTCGAACGTACCGGTGATGCCGTCCAGCAGGTCGCTGGGCGCTATCGACACATTACTCACCCCCGCCAGCGCCGCGTTGATCGCGGCGTAGCGCAACGCCAAGGGGTTGATGTCCACGGCGCTGACCTGCGCATGCTGAGCGGCGCGAGCGATCAGCAGCGCACCCACCCCGCTGCCGCAGCCGATATCGACTGCATGCTCGACCGGCATGGGGTGGTGCTGCAGGTGCTGGTGGATGACCTGGGCAAAGCGGTAGCTGTCCGGGCCGAAGAACACCGCATCGCTGGCGTCGGTGGGGAACGCTGAATGCACCAGCAGCAGGTCGTCCAGGCTGGACCAGCGCACCGCACTGCCCAGCAGTTCGCCCCTTGGGACCAGCACCTGCGCGCGTTCGAGCAACTTAAGTTCATCATTTGATACGAGGCCTGGGGCGAAAGGTCGGCTCCAGCCGAACACGTCGCGCAAGCTGCTGGCCTGTCCGGAACCCTTGCGGGCATTGACGCGGCTGTGGGTCGCGGGTGTCACGCAGGTAAATCGGTAGCCGTCCGCGCGTAACCGCTGGCCCAGTTGCAGCAACGCCTGGTCGGCCTCGACTTGTGTGGCATCAAGCATCATCAGCGGGGTTCCTCCTGAAGCAGCCCGGTGGTGCGAATGTATGCCCGGGTCGCCGCCAGGCCCTCAGGTGTGGCATGGCGGTTGCCGGCCATGCGCCCTATCAACGCGGCGGGTGATTCATTGGGCATTTCGCTTTGTGATTCGCCCGGGGATTCGGGCAGGCCCCAGCCACCGGGCGCTACACGACGGATCGTGGGCCGCCAGGTGTCGGCGATCCAGTCGTGCCACAGTTGTTTCTCGTAACTGTTGAACACACCGAACATCACCGCCGTGGGCCCTTCGATCAGCTTCCACCAGCGGCTGTGGGCCGGGTCCTGGCCCCGCACAATCCAGCCTTGGGCCTGCAACGCGGCAACGAACTCGGGCATGGCGCCGGGTGTGGCCAACCACTGATTGATAGTGCGCTGCTGCAGGCGGCAGCGGTCGGCATGCATGAACTGGCCGTAAATACGCTTGCGTTCCAGGGCTGCGGACAGCTCATCCTGCAGGTCGAACTGGCGGATCAGGTCAGCAGCCGCAATACCCAGCTCGTTCAGGCGATAACCGTTGCGCACCCTGTCGTAGAACGCCTTCTGGTCGTGAGGGGGGCTGAGCTGGCGCAGGGCCTGAAGCGATAGCTGAGCGTGGCCGCTGGCGGCATTGTCGATCGTCACATGCAACTGGAAGTAGTGGCCGTCGATGCCCAGCTCTGCCAGCTCGTAAGTGGTGATCAGCAGGTGCAGCGGTGGTTGTTCATAGCCGAGGTTATAGCCAATGACCTCAGGCAGGTGCGTGTTGCAATGCTGCCCCAGGGCCAGCTGCAGGCTGCCTTGGAGATACCGTGCATCGTCCAGTGGCATCGCCTCTACACACCCCAGGCGACCCAGCAGACGCTGGTAGATCAGCACATGATTGCAACGCGGGTCACCATTGCCAAGCTCTTCCAGGTAAGTCCGGATCAGACCGTGAAAACGTGGGTCGCCCCAGTGCTGCAGCGTGCCGTGCAACCAGGCTCCATCCACCGCTTTGGTCGGTGCAACCTGTTGCAGAAACCACAGCGCATGGGCGCGGCAGGTAAAGAAGCGACGTGGTGCGCCTTGCCGGCGTTGCTCAAGGTAGTCGGCGTAGCCGGCTGCGACATCGCCAGCGCACCTCGCGCTCCAGGCTGGCAAATTCGAAGGTGAGTCAGCCAGGTCATCCGGCAAACGTGCAGCACGTGAAAGTTGTTCGTCGAGCCATGCGGCGCTGCCGTCATAGTGGCCTGTCAGCATTGCCTGATAGCGCTGTTGCACGCTGGACCGCTCGGCGGTCATTGGCAACATTGTAGCGGTGTCGCGGTTCATCACCCTCATGCCGTACTCCTTGTGGGCCTATTGGCTCGGTTTCTGCCCCGGCATCGGTTCCGGGTCGGGCGCAGGCTGCGGTGCCGGCTTGGTATCGGGTTGCTGCATCTGCAGTGATGGCTTGCTGGGGTCGGCATCCTTGCCCGGGTGGTCATTGTCGCGGTCAAAGCAGCCGCCGACCAAAGTCAGCGAGCCCATGAGGATGATCAGTGGAGTCAGTCGCATGGGTATTCCCCCTTTGGCTGATTGCAGTGCCAGGTCGCCCCGGCACTGCGCGTCGGTCAATTACGAGCGGCCGCCCTTGCGGCCCGACTCGTGCGGCATGTCCTTGCCAGAGGACTGGCCGCCCTTGCGTCCGGCTTCGGAAGCCTTGTCACGATCGTTGGCGAAATTGCCTGGGTTCTTGTTACCGCCTTGGCTGCCTTGTTGGTTGCCGGTACGGCTGTTGTCTTTAGTGGCCATGGTGTTCAAACCTCGTATGACTTCGGAATGCACGGCAAGCTGCCGTACACAGGTTGGGAGTTCGGCGATATCGCGGGATTCGTTTTATTGCGAAGGGTTCGGACCGGCGGCGTTAAATAAGCGGCAACGCCATATTTGGTGCGCCTGTCAGTCGTGCGGCGGGTTATCCAGATGGGCCTGGCGGCGGCCCAGCCAGCTCCCGGTCGCAGCCCAGCCCAAGGCAATCACGGCGCCGATCAGCATCGCCAGTTGCGGGTGCTCACCTATTACGTCCAGCGCACGCTTGACCCAGCCGCTGAGGGCATCGCCGCCTCGGTAGACCACCGTGTCGATGAAGTTCTTGGCCTTGTACTTGTCCTCGGCTGGCAGCACGGTGAACAGCATCTCCCGCCCTGGCCGCACCAACGCGTACTCGCCGGCCCGGCGCACCACCATCACCACCACGAATACTGCGAACACCGGGGCCAGTGCCAGCCACAGGAAACCTGCTGCCATTACCAGCGGCACCGCCACCAGCAGCACCCCCACGCCCAAGCGCCGGGCCAGGCGCCCGGTGAGGAATACCTGAGTGAGGATGGCCAGGGCCTGCACCACCGTATCGATCAGGCCGAAGACCTGGGTTTGCCGGGTGCGGTCGGTGAAGGTTTCACTGACGATGCGCGCCTGCTCGAAATACAGGAAGGTGCTGACGCTGGCCAGCAACACCACGAACAAAGCGATGCCCAGCAGATACGGGGAGCGCAACACGGCGGTAGCGCCGGCAAACGGGTTGCCACCCAAGGGCCGCGAGCCCGCCCGCTCGACCTGTTCAGGTAGTGGGTGGCGCAGTCGCCAGCGCTGCAGGAACAGCGCGGCACCGATACTGCCCAGCAGAAACACTGCGGCCAGCACCAGCAGCCCGGAATGGCCCAGGGGGGCCACCAGCAAGGTGCCAAGGATTGGGCCGCTGAGCCCGCCCAGGCTGGCCCCGGCGGCCAGCAGGCCGAACAGGCGCTTGCCCTGCGCAGTGGAAAACAGGTCGGCGAGCACGCTCCAGGCCAGGGAAATGGTCAGCAGGTTGAATACCGATAGCCAGATGTAGAAGGCTCTGGCGGCCCAAAGATCGTCCGGGTTGCCGGCAAACAGCGCCGCGAACAGCAACAGGTTGCTGGCAAAGAAACCGTAGGTCCAAGGCAGGATATACCTGCGCTGCACCTTTGACGCGAGCCAGCCAAACAGCGGCAGGCAGGCCAGGGTGGCGATGAAGGTGCCGGTGAATAGCCATTGCAGGTTGTCTACACCACCGGCGACGCCCATGGTTTCTCGCACCGGGCGCAGCATGAAGTAGCCGGTGAACAGCAGGTAGAACAACATCAGGCCGGCGATTACTGCTGGCCCCTCGCCGGGCTGAATGTTCAGCCCTTGGTCCAGGCGCCGCCGCCAGCCTTGCATGATGTCAGGCAAACTGCTTGATCAGCGCCTGTTGCTGCGCCTGGGTGAGCATGGGTTCTTGTCCGGCCTTGAGCTGGTCGAGCTGGCGATCGGGTCGGCCGGTGGCGGGGATTACCGTGGTCACTGCCGGGTGGCTGATGGCGAACTTGAGAAATAGCTGCGCCCAGCTGCCAATGCCTGCCTCAGCAGCCCAGCCGGGTAACGCCAGGTCCTTGACCTTGGCGAACAGGCGGCCATCGTCGAAGGCCCGGTTGATGAGCACCGCAACGCCCTTGTCCTGGCACAGCGGCAGCAGTTCGCGGGCAGCGTCGGGGGCATTGACCGAATAGTTGATCTGAATGAAGTCCAGCGGCTCGCTGCGCACGATACGGGCGACTTCGTCTTGGCCACTGTTCAGGTAATGGGTTATGCCGACATAGCGGGTCTTGCCCTGCCGCTTCAGCTCGCGGGCATAGGGCAGCTGGGTCTGCCAGTCACGCAAGTTGTGGATCTGTAGCAAGTCGACCTTGTCGGTGCGCAGGCTCTTCAGGCTGTCAGCCCATTGCGCTTCGGCGTCGGCACGGCTGTCGGCGGCGATTTTGGTGGCAATGAAGCACTGTCTGTGCCAGCCGCCCTCTTCCAGCAACTGCCCGAGGATGCTGTCGGCACCGCCGTAGTTGGGCGAGGTGTCGATCACCCGGCCGCCCCCTTCGAAGAATGCCTTGAGCACCGCTTTGAGCTGCTGATACTGGGCCGAGTCGGCTTGTACCTCAAAACTGCCGGAAGTACCGGCACCGATCACGGGTAACGCCTCACCGGTGGACGGTACTTTGCGGGTCAGCAAACCCGCCGGGGTGGCGGCGTGCAGCCAAGGGCTGACGGCGGCCAGCACCCCCAGCGTGGCACCCGCGCGTAGGACATCGCGACGTGCGTACATGGAAAAGCTCCCGTCATGAATCGGAAACTTTCAAGGCTAGCCGCACTATCCCGTGCCGGCAGGTGTTTCTGTATCTGGATGTTTAGTGATCAGGCCAGCAGCAGGCTCAGGTCAACACCCGTCTCGCCCATCGGCGGGCACCAGTAATAGCCACCGGTCAGTGGCCGACTGAAGCGGTACAGGCCGTCGATGATGCCGTCCTCGAGGCCGCTCATGCGCCGCAGCTGTACTTCAAATGCATCGAAGCTGTGGCCCAGGGCAACGAAGGCAAGGCCGGCGCCACGCTGGTCTGCCCAGGCCACCGAGCGACGGACCATGAATGCTTCGGGGTCAAAGCTTTCCTGGGCGGTGCGTTTGACGTGCGCAGACTCGGGCGCATCGTCCAGCTCTTCGTTGTCGCTCAGGCGGCGGCCGATGATGTTGTCCTGGTCACCCTGGGGCAGCGACTTGAAGTACTCCAGGTCGTGCTTCCACAGCTGAAACGCCGCAAAGCTGGAGCCGTCGGCAGCAATGGCCGCCTGCACAGCGTCTTCGTCCACCGGGTTTTCGGTGCCGTCTTCATAGCCGGTCAGGTCATGGCCGCCACGGTGCAGGAAGCCGTCAACGCTGTCCGTCAGGCGCAGGGCTGGTGCCAGCGCGTGCTCCAGGGCCTGGGCGCGCAGTAGCAGATCGCCGCGCTCGTTACCGCGCAGCCACAGCCACAGCGCGTGCTGGGTGCTGGGGTTCTCCACGGCGGCGTCCAGCAGCGGGAAAGCTCGCAGGCCAGGCACAGCGCGGCCCAGGGCCTTGGCCAGCGGTGCACCGACACCCAGGATCAGCTGGTCGCCATCGACCTGTGGCAGCAAGGCATCCAGAGCGGCGGGCAGCGCCTCGGGTGATTGCAGAGTGAAAAACAGGTGACGGGCATGGGCCGGCACCGGGGTGGCAAGCAGCCCTTTCTGGAACGGCATGACAGGCTAATCCTCGGATAAAAGCGGAATGCTACTGCGCCTGCAGGCCTGCTGCAATGCGGCATGCAGCCTCGCCAACTGCCGCAGTTGGTAACAAACGGTTACCAATAGCTGGCCCTTTGCGATTAGCTATCAATCAGGCTCGACCTACACTGCTCGAGATCGTTCGCCCGAGAGACTGCCCATGACTGCCTCGCCCTTGCTCACCGCCTTTCTGCCGCTTGCCTTGGGCATCATCATGCTCGGCCTTGGGCTGTCGCTGACCCTGGCCGACTTCGCTCGTGTGGTGAAGTACCCCAAGCCAGTGGTGGTGGGCCTGGCCTGCCAGATTTTGCTGCTTCCGCTGGTGTGCTTCCTGATCGCCAACGGCTTTGGCCTGGAGTCGGCCCTGGCGGTGGGGCTGATGCTGCTGGCCGCTTCGCCGGGTGGCACCACGGCCAACTTGTTCAGCCATCTGGCCCATGGCGATGTGGCGTTGAACATCACGCTCACGGCCGTCAACTCGCTGATCGCGATTTTGACCATGCCGTTGCTGGTGAACTTGTCGCTGAGCTGGTTCATGGCTTCGGACCAGGCCATTCCACTGCAATTTGCCAAGGTCTTGCAGGTGTTCGCAATTGTCCTGCTGCCGGTCGCCCTGGGTATGCTGATTCGCCATTACGTCCCTGCTTTTGCCACACGCATGCAGAAGCCTATGAAAATGGTGGCGGCACTGTTCCTGGCCTTTACCATTGTCCTGGCGCTGGCCAAGGATTGGCAGACCGTGGTCGAGTACGCACCGGTGGTGGGCCTTGCTGCGCTGTTGTTCAACCTGCTGAGCCTGGCCGTGGGCTACTGGGTGCCGCGCCTGTTGAACATCCCCAAACGTCAGGCAATTGCCATCGGCATGGAGATTGGTATTCACAACGGCACGCTGGCGATTGCCTTGGCACTGAGCCCTTCATTGCTGAACAACCCGACCATGGCGGTGCCGGCGGCACTTTACAGCCTGATCATGTTCTTCACGGCGGCAGGGTTTGGCTGGTGGGTGAGCCGCGGGCATGTGGCCGCGCAGCCCGAGGGTGAAACCGCAAATTGATGGTGCAGACCTGCAAGGGGCCGAGCCAACCGCCCGGGTCGTTATTGCTGGCCCCGCTCGCGCCGAAGCTGCTGCTTCAACACCTTCAACGGCGGCGCATAGAAAAACCCGAACGACACACTCCCCGTGCGCCCCTTCACCGCGTGGTGCAACTGATGCGCACGGTGCAGCCGCTTGAGGTACCGGTTGACCGGCCGTGGCGCGCGCGGCCAATGCCGGTGAAAGAACCCGTCGTGGGCCACGACATACAACATGCCGTACCCCGCCACCCCGCCACCAATCCACTGCAAAGGGGCATAACCACTTTTGCCCAAGGCGACCAGCGCTGTGGCGATCAGCCCCAGCGCCACCAGGTACAGGTCGTTGGTTTCGAGCATGCCCAGGTGTGGCTCATGGTGCGAGCGGTGCAGCCACCAGCCCCAGCCATGCATGATGTACTTGTGAGCCAGCGTGCCAACGCCCTCCATGGCCACCAGGGTGCCGAACAATACGGCGAGATTGAACAGCATGGAACGGTCCGGTGGATGGCAAAGGGAGGCGCAAGGTTACCGGCTGCCCAGGTTTTTTTCCATGCGGGTGTGACCGGTTGCAGGCCACCCACGGATGAAGCCATCGTCATGTTTTCACCCTTGACCTGCTCTGCCACGCGGCGTATGGTCCGCGACGCAATTTTGCCTTCCTCAACAGGAGACCTGCCTTGGACAGTAGCCCCAGTCGCTTGCGACAGGCCCACGTGGCGCGCTAGCCCGGCAGTTTCCTGCACTGTCTGGCCGCTCTGGCAAGACGGTGGTTTCCTGTAACCCCCGCTTCTTCTCCCCTCCTCGTGGTCCTGCGCATTTTTCTGGTTTTTCAACCACGCCAACAGATGGCGTTCATGCGGGCGTGTGCCTGCGGAAGAGGTTTGCTATGGATTGGAAAGTATTTCTGCTGCGCGTCAGCATTGCCCTGCTACTCGGAGCACTGATCGGCGCCGAACGGCAATTGCGCCAACGCCTGACCGGGCTGCGCACCAATGCGCTGGTAAGTACCGGTGCCTGTCTGTTCGTGCTGATGACCCAGGCGGTGCCAGGCATGGCGCCTGCCGATGCGTCGCGCGTCGCCGCCTATGTCGTGTCGGGCATTGGCTTTCTCGGTGGCGGTGTGATCATGCGCGATGGTTTCAACGTGCGCGGCCTGAACACCGCGGCCACCTTGTGGTGCACGGCTGCGGTCGGCGTGCTGTGTAGCTTGGGGCTGTTGCTGGAGGCAGCATTGGGTAGCCTGGTGGTGCTATGCGCCAATATCCTGTTGCGTGATATCGCCCAGCGCCTGGACCGACAGGACGTGGTGCCGGCCAGCGAAGTGGAACAGCACTTCGAAGTGCGCATCGTCTGCCGCGCCGAGGACGAAATCCAGGTGCGCAGCCTGATGCTGCATAGCCTGGGCGATCCGCAGCTGCGCTTGCAGTCACTGCAGAGCGAAGACCTGGACACCCCTGCGCGCCTGGAAGTGCGCGCCGAACTGCTGGGCACTGCGCAGGCACCGGCGCAACTGGAGCGGCTGGTCAGCCGGGTCAGCCTGGAAAAAGGCGTAAGCTCGGTGCGCTGGCAATTACAGCCGCAGGTGTTGGCGGCGGACTAGAACGACAGGAGTGATTCATGCTTATCCGCCCTACCCTTGAACACGATGTTCAATCCCTGCCGGACATCGAGCGTTCGGCAGCCCAGGCATTTGTCGGCTGGCCGGGACTGGCCTGGCTGGCCCAGGGTGATGTGATGGATTGCGCTGCGCACAGGGCTTTCGTCGAGGCAGGTGGTAGCTGGGTGGCTGAGGATCCTGCCGGGCGCATTGTGGGGTTTGCATGTGCCCGGCTTGTGGGCCAGGCACTGCACCTTCATGAGCTATCGGTGCGCCAGGAAGCCCAAGGAAAAGGGGTCGGCCGCCGGTTGCTGCAGCAAGTCACAGATGCAGCGCGTTGCGCAGGTGTGGGCGAGCTGACGTTGACCACCTTTGTCGATGTACCCTGGAATGCGCCTTTTTATGCACGGTTCGGGTTTGAAATTATCGATGAGGGGCTGCTGGGCGAACGACTCCGGGGCATTCTTGCCAGTGAGCACGCTCACGGTCTGCAAGGGCGATGTGCAATGCGCCTCTGCCTTGCTCGTTAGCCGTCGGGGGCGCAAAGCCAGATCACGAATCAACGCCCAGCACCACACTCCCCGCCACACAATACCGGTCCCGCCCCTGCTGTTTGGCCTGGTACAACGCCCGATCTGCCGCCGCGACCAGCGCCTCAGCAGTCACGCCCTCCCGCGCCAGGTCGCCCACTGCGATCCCCGCACTGAACGATACCCGTCCCAACGGGCTGGCCGCATGCTCCAGCATCTGTCGGTGTAACAGTTGCTGCAGCTCCTGCACCAGCGCCTCTGCCCCACGGCCATCGGTGTCGGGCAACAACAGCGTGAACTCCTCGCCGCCATAGCGCACAGCCAGGTCGGCGGGCCGCTTCAAGGCCTGTCGCAGCACCTCGGCAAAGCGCCGCAGGCAGTGGTCGCCTGCCGGGTGCCCGTAGTGGTCGTTATAGGCTTTGAAGTAATCCAGGTCGAGCATCACCAGCGCCAGCGAATAGCCCTGGCGGCGGGCCCGGCGCAGCTCTGACTCGAACACCGCATCCAGCCGGCGTCGGTTACCCAGCCCGGTCAGGCTGTCGGTCAAGGCCAGCGCTTTCAGTGTCTGATGTGCCTGGAGCAGCGCCCGCTCTATGGCAATGCGCTCGCGCAACTGGCGCAGCACCACACCTGCGAACGCGGCCAGCCCGACCAGTAACAGCAACAGTACCGCCACCGATTTGATTGCATCATGCCGCCAGGGCGCGATGATCGATTCACGCGACAAGCCCGCCTCCACTACCAGCGGGTAGCTGGACAACGCGCGATAGCCATACAGCCGCGGCGTGCCATCGATCACCGCGACCGCCTCGGCTACCCCTTCTGCGGCATACGGCAGGTGGTTACGGAAAATCTCGCTGTTGGCCAGGCTGCGGCCTACCACCTGTGCCACGAACGGGCGCCGTACCAGGATGGTACCGTCGCGCTTGGCCAGCACCAGCGCGCCGCGTTCGTCGATCTTGAAGTCGCCGTAGTAGCGCACGAACCATTCCACTTTGATGGTGCCCAGCAATACACCGGCGAAGCTGCCGTCGGCATATTCCAGGCGCCTGGAAATAGGAATGATGAGATCGCCGGTCGAACGGCTGCGTACCACCGAACCGATACGTACCCCCCGGTCGGTGTGGTTGCGATGGTAAGCAAAGTAGTCGCGGTCGGCGTTATTGGCGTTGGGCGGGATTGCCGGCTGATCGGTAACGATCCAGCTTCCGTCCGGGCCGTAAACGAACAGCCCGTGCAACTGCGGCATGATGCGTTTGTGCTGCACCAGCAAGGCATGCAGGCGCGGCCGGTCGATGTGCTCGAAACCGTCGCCTTCCAGGCGTTCGGCCAAGGCAGCGGTAATGGCGTCGACCTGGCGGATAGCATCCTCGGCATGCTGCGCCGTGGCCCGGGCCAGGTTGCTGACCATGTTCTCGGCATTGCTGTAGGCGTATCGGTAGTCACGCCAGATGCGCCAGCCTTCCACCAGCACAAATGCCAGCATCACTACCAACATGAAAGCCAGTACCAGGCGGAACAGCCCCACGGCGCGGCCCTCGCCTGTTAGCGCGAAAAGTCCGTCGTCATCCTGTTTCCTGGCTGCGCCCATTGGAGTCCCTGGCCATACCGCGTTCGCCGCCTTTCACTATAGTTCAGCGTCCCACCGACGAAACCGGAGGCGAAAAAGATTAAACCTTTGTCTCACCGTCACCCTCAACTGTACGCGACACTGAGGTCGCGCCACGGTTTAAGGAGTGAAGCATGAGCAATCTCTTCATCAAGCGCGTTGGTTTCTCCATGGTGTTGGGCCTGGCATCGGTGCACGCACTGGCGGCGAGCTCCGACGACTTCGTCGATGCGGCCACCGAGGCCGGCATTGCCGAAGTGGTCACCGGTAATCTGGCCAGGGAAAAAAGCCAGAATGCCGAAATCAAGACGTTCGCCCAGCAAATGGTCACTGACCACACCCAGGCCAACCAGAAACTCGGCGACATCGCCCGCAAGCTGGACATTTCCGTTCCGGACGAGGCAGCCATGACCGACAAGGTCAAGAAAATGATCCTGGAATGGCGTGATGAGTCGTTCGACAAGTCGTACCTCAACAATCAGGTCGACGCTCACGAAAAAGCGGTGGAACTGTTCAAGAAAGAGGCTGCATCGTCCGACAAGGCCGAGCTGAAGGCCTTTGCCAGCGAAACCCTGCCTAAACTCGAACAGCACCTGGAGCATGCCAAGGCGCTTCAGGCCAAGCACGCCAAGTGAGGCTCGCCATGAGTAACGATGCATTGAAAACCGAAGTGCTTACCCGCCTGCTGCATGCGCACCCTGAAGGGCTGGGCAAGGAAGTGCTGGACAACTACCGCGGTGAGAAAGCGGTGGCCGGCATGCTGAAGACACTGCAGGAAGCAGGCCTGATCCACGACGGCAGCGTGGTAGTGGGTAGTGATCACCAGATCAGCGTGCACTACCCGATCAAGCTGTCGGCGTCGGGGGTCGAAGCAGCGCGAAAAGCTGACGCCTGAATACTCGCCCGTCGGGCCCTAAGGCCGCTATTACGGCAAACCTGCTAGCTCAATGAGCTAGCAGGACGCTGTTGGAGCGCTGGGCATAGCCGCACTCACTTGTCCTTTTCAATGTCTCTGGGCGCCTTGGCCGGCCCTTGCGGGTCCACCTGTGGGTCGTCTACATCCGGGGAATCAGGGTCGAAACCAAGGTCGTCCGGTTTATCCGACTGCTCCGTCGAGTGGGGCCCCTCTTTGCGTACTTGCTCAGAATCATGCATGGCGTTTTCTCCCGTGAGTGTCAAAGGAAGAACACGCCAGCCACGGAAAGTTTGATTAATCTCCAACGGGTGCCAGCTGTGCGCGACATTGCGCCAGCGCCTGGTCCCGGTCCTTCAACTGTTCCTCAAAGCGCTGCAATTGCCGCGCTTGTTCGGCGCACAGGTCTCGTCTGGCCTCCAGGCTCTGCGCCTGCACATCCAGCTGACGGCGCATTTCCTCGCTGGCGCCTTGAGCCTGGGCCAGGATCGTGCGCAAGCCCTGAATCTGCGCATCGCGTTGCTCCAGCAACTCGTCCTGCGCCCGGCACTCGCTGGCCGCCTGGCGGTGTTCGCCCAACAAGCGCTCGTTGTCGCGGTGCAGGCGGGTCAGTTCATCCTGCTTGACGATCATGCCCTGCTGCAACTGCCGCACTTCCACCTGCATCTGCTGCAACTGCGCTTCGTGGCGGCGCTGCTCCTGCTCGCGCTGCTCACGGCTGGCATGGCGGTAGTGCTCCAGAGCATCGCGGGCATGGCGATGCTTGTCTTCCAGCGATTTGACCTGTTCGTCCTTGTCAGCCAGACGCACCTGCAGTTCGCCCAGTGACTGGTTGAGGCTGGCACTGCGCAGCTGTTCGGCCTGCAGGGTGCTTTGTGTGGACAGCAGCTTTTCTGTCTCGGCGGCCAATGCCGCTGCATCGATTTTGTGTTGCTGATGCGCTGCAGCCAGCGCCTGCTGGGCAATCTCCAGCTGCGCTTCAAGCGTTTCCCGCTGTTGAGTGAAGTTGCTTTCGGCCTGCTCGATCGTCAGGTCGGCCTCGTCCTGCAATTGGGTTGCCAGTTGCCCGACCAGGCGGCTCAGCACATCGCTCAGCGCGGCGCCGCCTTCGGAAGCCACCGGCTGCTGGCCGTTCAACTCCTTCAGGTAACGGTGAATGGTGGTCTTGGAGCCGGTATTACCCAGCTCGATACGTATGGCATCGATGCTGGGGTTCTCGCCCCGGGCAATCAGCGCCTGACGCGCCTGCTGCACTACCACCTTGTTGATACCGCCCCGGGCCATGCTTGCTCCTACGATTTTGTACTGTGTTATGTACCATGTAATTACGTACTGATTATGGCGATATCCAATCGCTGCTGCAAACAGTTCCTGACATGGAATAATCACGGCTTATCGCATGTGATAAGCAAAATGCTGTTGTTTTCGACGCTGGCAGCCGTACGGAAGGCGCAGGGGCACGACCTTGTGCCGGTTTCGCTTTGCCGCCACCATGGGCGTCCAGCACTGATCACCGACAGAAAATGAACCTGGAAAACTACAAGGCAATCGCCGACAGCATCGCCCTGCTGCTGTACCCGCACGCTGAAGTCATCGTCCATGACCTGCGCAGCCAGACGGTGGTGCACATCGCCAACAACTTCTCCCAGCGCAAGCTGGGCGATGATTCGGCGATCGATCACGAATTGGGCGATTTGCTTGACGGTGCCAACCTGGGCCCGTACGAGAAGCTCAACTGGAATGGCCAGAAGGTCCGTTCCATCAGTACCGTCCTGCGCAACGCAGATGGCGAAGCCGAGCACCTGATGTGCATCAATCTGAACGTGTCGGTACTGGAGCAAGCCCGTGTGGCGCTCGATGCGTTCTTCCAGATGGGCCGGCTGGTACCGCAACCTGACTCGTTGTTCCGCAACGACTGGCAGGAACGTATCAACACCTTCCTGCACGCGTGGCTGCAAGCGCGCAACCTGTCGCTACAGACACTGCAGATGAAGGACAAGCGCAGCCTCGTGCAGGCACTGCACGCCGAAGGCGCGTTCGAAGGGCGAAGTGGTGCTGACTATGTCGCCAACGTGCTGAGCATGGGCCGGGCCACCGTGTACAAGTACCTGAAAGAGCTGAAGACCTAGCAGTGCGACCGTGACCGACAGGAGGTCGCCAAGCGGGCGTGCTCGTGCACTTGCCTGGCATGGATAATTATTCTACTGTGGACAAATATTCCATAAGGAGCACAGCATGCCAGCCACTACAGCTTCACCGACCTTTGCCGACAGCCTTTACCTCGATGCACTCTACGAATCCATCAAGGAAGCACACAGCGCACTGCGCCCAGCCGTCAGCATTACACCACTCACCTACAGCGCCCGGTTGTCGGCATTGAGCGGCTGCGAAGTCTTGCTGAAATGTGAACACCTGCAGCACACGGGGTCGTTCAAGTTCCGTGGCGCCAGCAACAAGATCCGCCTGCTGCCGACCGAAGTACGCAAGCGCGGGGTAATCGCTGCCTCTTCCGGCAACCACGGGCAGGCACTTGCACTGGCCGGCAAAACGGCTGGCGTGCCAGTGACTGTCTACACCGCCACTTCCGCCTCGCCATACAAACTGGAGGCGATGCGTGCGCTGGGCGCCGAAGTGCTTTGCCTGCCCACGGACCCGCTAAGTGCAGAGCTGGAGGCAGCCAGGCAAGCCAAGGCTCAGGGTGTACCGTTCGTGTCCCCCTACAACGACCTGCAAGTCATTGCCGGCCAGGGCACCATCGGCATGGAGTTGTTCGAGCAGGCACCCGACCTGGACGCGGTGTTTGTCGCCGTCGGCGGTGGCGGGATGATTGCCGGCATCGGTGCCGCCCTGCGCGTACTCAAGCCGGGTACCGAGATAATCGGCTGCTGGCCGGCGAATGACCCTGCACTGGAGCGATCCCTGAAGGCCGGAGAGATTGTCGAGGTGGACGCCCGCGAAACGCTGTCGGACGGCACAGCTGGCGGCGTCGAGCCCGGCGCTGTCACCTTGCCGCTGTGCCAGGCGTTGCTCACCGATACCGTACTGGTCAGCGAAGACGAAATTCGCGCCGCCATGCGCGTTATCGCCAGCACTGAACGCTGGATCATCGAAGGCGCTGCAGCGGTTGCGGTCGCCGGCATGCAAAAGCTCGCCGAGCGCTATCAGGGCAAGCGTGTCGCAGTGATCCTGTGCGGCCGTAACATCGTGCTGGAAAAATTCCTCGAGGCCGTGCAATGAAAGTCTTCAGCAAGGCGCAGATCACCGCCAGCTTCAATCCCGAGCTCGCGGTTAGCCTGCTGGAAGAAGGCTTCATCGCCTACTCCAACGGCAAGGTCCAGGTGCCGCCCGTGCAGGCCTTCGCATTTCAAGCGGCGAACGGTGACTGCTGCGTGAAATCGGCCTACATCGAAGGCAGCCCTACCTTCACCGTCAAGCTTTCAACCGGTTTTTATGACAACCCTTCCAAGGGCCTGCCAAGCAATGATGGCCTGATGCTGGTGCTCTCGGCGCTCACCGGGCAGCCGCTGGCACTGCTGCAGGACCAGGGCTGGCTGACCGCGATGCGCACCGCGCTGGCCGGGCGTATCGCTGCCCGGCTGCTGGCACCGGCCGAGGTCAAGGCCATTGGCATCCTCGGCACCGGCATGCAGGCGCAGATGCAGCTTGAACAGCTGCGCGCCGTTACCGATTGCCGCCAGGCCATTGTCTGGGGCCGGCATGAAAACGGGCTTGTGGCCTATGCAGCATTTGCCCGTGAACTGGGCTTTGAGGTTCGCACCACACGGGATGCGGCAGAGGTCGCGGGCGCGGCAAACCTGATTGTCTGCACCACCCCTTCCCGCCAGGCGCTGCTGCACAGCGAGTGGGTCCAACCGGGTACGCATATCACTGCCGTCGGCGCCGATGCACCCGGCAAGCAGGAGCTGGACCCGGCACTGGTGGCCAGGGCAGACCGCATCATCGTCGACTCGGTCGCCCAGTGCAGCCAGTACGGCGAAGTGGCTCACGCGCTCGAGAGCGGTCAGCTACACGCGAACCAGCTGATCGAGTTGGGTGCGCTGTTGGCCGGCCGCACCAAAGGGCGCGAGCACGACGGCCAGATCACCCTGGCAGACCTGACCGGCGTGGCTGTGCAGGATGCTCAAGTTGCGAGCTGCGCCCTGGCTGCACTGAGCACCTGAAGCCATAGCGAAGTCAGAGCAAACGCTGCACCTGTGCCGGCGTACGCTGCATCAGCACCTTGCCATTGCGTACCGACACCAGTGCATGCCCCTGGGTACGGACCATTTCGTAATCATCAGGCGCCGACAACAGCAACAGGTTCGCCGGCCGCCCCACCTCGATGCCATAGCGCTCGCCAAGGTTCAAGGTGCGGGCGCTGTTATCGGTGACCAGGTCAAGGCAACGCTGCAGGTCTTCGTAGCCGAGCATGTGGCAGATGTGCAGGCCGGCTTCAAGAATGCGCAGGATGTTGCCATTGCCCAACGGGTACCACGGGTCGACGATGGAATCCTGGCCAAAGCACACGTTCATCCCGGCACGGTCGATCTCGGCAACACGGGTGACGCCACGGCGTTTGGGGTAGTTGTCAAAACGCCCTTGCAGGTGAATGCTCTCGGTCGGGCACGACACGAAGTTGATGCCCGACAGCTTTAGCAGGCGGAACAGCTTGTAGCAGTAGGCATTGTCATACGAGCCCATGGCCACGGTATGGCTGGCTGTCACCCGGGCCCCCATGCCCCGCACCCGGGCCTCTTCGGCCAGCACTTCAAGAAAACGTGATTGCGGGTCATCGGTCTCGTCGCAGTGCACGTCCACCAGGCAACCGGTACGCTCGGCCAGGTCCATCAGGAACTTCACCGACGACACGCCCTGGTCGCGGGTATTCTCGAAATGCGGAATGCCGCCGACCACATCGGCGCCGATGGCCACCGCTTCGGTCATCAGCGCCCGGCCGTTGGCGTACGACTCGATCCCCTCCTGCGGGAAGGCGACAATCTGCAAATCGACCAGTTCGCGCACTTCGTCACGCACTTCGACCATAGCCTTGAGCGCGGTGAGTTTCGGGTCGGTCACATCGACGTGGGTGCGCACATGCTGGATTCCGTGGTCCACCAGCATGCCGATGGTCTTTTTCGCGCGTGCCTTGATGTCTTCATGGGTGGTGATTTCCTTGCGCTCGGCCCAGCATTCGATGCCTTCGAACAGGGTACCGCTCATGTTCCACCGGGGCTCGCCGGCAGTCAGTGTGGCGTCGAGGTGGATATGCGGTTCGACAAAGGGCGCCACCACCAGGTTTTGCCCTGCGTCCAGCTCATGGGCGGCAACGGGCGCCACCACCTCGGCCTGCGGCACGATGGCGGCAATGCGCTCGCCGTTCAGTTCGATGCGGAACAGGCCAGGCTTGCCGCGCAGCCGTGCGTTGATGATGTTCATGCTGTTACTCCTTGCCGTGGGCTTCGCTCATGCGCCATACCAGCATGGCGACCGAAGCATTCATGCGAAAAAGCGGGTCATCAATGGACTGCCCGCTCAGTTGTTCGATGCGCTGGATGCGCTGATTGATGGTGTTGCGGTGCAGCCCTAGCCGCTGTGCAGCCTTGAGGCCGTTGCCGTTTTCCATGAGCAAGGCGTCGAGGGTGTGCACCAGAGCATTGGCCTGCTTGCGGCCAGGGGCGATCAGCGGGCCAAGCGTACGGCTGACGAAATCGTCGATCAGCGAGCGGTCGACGATACCTTGCAGCAGGCGCAGCACGCCCAGTTCGCTGAAGTTGCAATAGCCGTTGGCTGGGCGCAGGTGCTGCGCGACGTCCAGGGCCTGACGCGCCTCGTTGAGGGCCTGACGATAGTGCGCGCAATCGTCGGCGACGCTCGACAAACCCATGTGCAAACTCAGTTCACCCGTCGTGGCCTGCAGCTGCCGGTAAAGCGCAGCCAACGTCTCAGGCAGATCGTGTGTATCGGCCAGCAGCAACACGAACAGATCACCCGGCAGCTGCGCGGTAACGCTGCCTGGCCGTTGGCGGCACCAGGCTTCGAGCTGGTCTTCCAGGGCCTGCCGGGTGGCTTGCCAGGTACGCTCGCCGTGGGCCAGCCCGTGGCGCTCGAACAAACCGTCCACGCCCGCCAGGCGCAAAGCCAGCAACCGACGCGGCTCGTCCAGTGCCAGCTGTAGATGCGTTGCGCGCTGCCGGGCAATCGCCAGGCTCGGGTAGTCGCCAGTGAGCAGCTGGCCAAGGATATCGTGACGCGAGCGGCGTACCTGGCTCATCTGCACCAACGCCGTGCCGATCAGGTGGGTAACCACCACCATCTTCAACGCGTAGGGCTGCTCGATCAACGGCATGCCAAGTTGCTCGGCTTGTGCGATGACAGACGCCGGGACGCTCTGGATAAAGCTGCCGCCGGTGAGGATCACCATGCCGGCGATGCCCACGGCGTCGCCGTCTTCCAGCAGGCTCAACAGGTTGGCCTCGCCGCGCGGGTGGTTGATGCCGGTAACGAACACCAGTTCACCGCCCATTACCCATTCAGCGATGCCTTCGTTTTCCGCCACATACGGCCAGCGCACCCGCCGCTGAAGGTTACGTGCCCCGGCCAGCACACGCATCTCGTGCAGGCCAGGCAAATGCAGGATCTCGTCCAGCGCCAGGCTCACGGCTCCACACCTGCCTGGCCCGGCGCCCGGCGGCGTGCGCCCAGTTCGAGCATGACGATGTAGCACAGGGCCGAGGCGCCTATACCCACCAGCGGAGCGACCCAGGGCGAGGCGTACGCCAACACTGCGCCCACGGCATAGGCAAACAGCCCGGTGAAGTTGTAGCGTGGCAGGCTTGCGGTGCCCAGTGCCGGGTATTGGCCGCGGTGTCGGTACCAGAAGTCAGCCATGATCACCCCGCCCACCGGTGGAATGATCGACCCCAGCAGCACCAGGAACGGGATCAGCATTTCGTACATGCCACCAATCGCCAGCACAATGCCAACCCCGGCCGCCACCAGCGTTGCCGTGCGCCGGCGCTCACTGCGCAACAAATGGCAGGCGGCCGCCGACACGTTGTAGATGGTCGGCCCCTGAATGGTCCACAGGTTCAGGCACAGCATCACTACCGCCGCGAACGACAGGCCCTGCAGCATCATTACTTCGACAATATCGGCCTGTTGGTAAACCATCGCGCACCAGGCACCGGCCACCACCATCAGGCCGTTGCCAAGCAAGAATGCCACCACGCTGGCGATCACCGCCACCCGGCTGCTACGCGACAGCCGTGTCCAGTTGGTCGCTTGGGTGGCACCACTGGCGAAGGTGCCGAACACCATGGTCACTGCTGCCGAAAAGGTCATGGTCTCGTGCGGCACTACTGCAGCCAGGCCGGCAAAGCCACCGGCATCGCGGGTGGCGATGTACATCGACACCAACAGCAGCACGAACATCAATGGCACCGACACGCGCGACAGCACGTCCAGCCCCTTGAAGCCGATGATGGCAGTAATGCTGAAACCCAGCCCGAACAGCACCATCAACGGTAAACCGAAGCCTTCCGCCAACCCCAACAGCTTGACCAGCACGATGGCCACCGTGGCCGTACCCCAGGCGTACCAACCCAGTTCAGCGAAACCCAGCAGAAAGTCCGAGAGCCGGCTACCTGCCTCGCCGAAACAGAAACGCCCCATCAGTACGGTATTCAGCCCGCTGCGCGAAGCGATGAATGCCAACGCTGCGGCATACATCGCCAGCAGGCTGTTGCCGACGGTGGCCACCCACAACATGTCGACAAAATTGAAAGCCATGCCCAGCTTGCCGCCGGCGAACATCGTGCCGGTGAAAAAGGTAAAGCTGAACAAGACCATGGCAATCGGCAGCAGGCCCTTGCGGGCAGACTGCGGGGCTTCGCTGAGGGGATATTCGCTGGGTGAGCTCATTGCACGGGGGCTCCGGGTGATAGTTGGGAGCTGGAAGAGCAATATGCGGGCCGCTTTTTCGAGGGCCGAAACCCGGAATCAAATCGGGCAGGCAGCCCAGAAGGTGATGTGCACTGTGAACATTAAAGTCGCATTTCGGCGTTATGAAGGTGTGCTGAACGACTTATTTTGAGGCATTCATGCACCAAAGCGGGCTTGGGCTGGGTAGGATTCACCCAGTCGACCAAGCACTTTGGGGCTGCTGCGCAAGCCATCGCCGGCAAGCCGGGCGGCCCCGGGGGCTACGCCACCCCGTCCAGGCCCATCTGCCAGAAGTCTGCCTCCAGGCTGGATGCCTGGCCAAAGATCCCCACCAACTCGGCAAACCGCTGCTCGGTCATGCTCCGCGCTGCCAGCTCATCCAGGTGCTTGCGCGCTGCGGCCGCCACCCCTTGGTAGCCTTCACCGGCATACTCGCCAATCCACTCGCGGTACGGGTGATTGCTCAAATCGCCAATCCGATCGGCCAGGGTCCGGCCGATTTCGGCATAGCCGATCACGCAGGGTGCCAGGGCCACATGCAGCTCCAGCAGGTCGCCGGCAGCGCCGCAGTCCAGCACGTAGCGCGTGTACGCCACGGTGGCCTGGTGCTCCGGCGCGGCCTCGATATCGGCCTGGGTCAGCCCCCAGCGGGCGCACAGGCGCAAGTGCAGGTCGGTTTCATCCAGAATCGCCGCCAACCCGGCCTGCGCCGCGCGGATGTCGGCCGGGCGACGGCTCTTGTAGGCCGCCAGTGCCCAGGCGCGGGCGAACTGGATGAGGAACAGGTAATCCTGTACCAGGTAGGTCCGGAACGCTTCCTCGCTCAGCGTGCCCTCGCCCATCTGCCGCACAAAGTCATGGTCTACGTAGCTGTGCCACTGTTGGGTGGCTGCGGCCTTGAGGCGCTCGAAGATATCCATGCTCATTTGCCCTCCGGGTAGACGGCATCGAAGAAGGCCAGCTCCAGCGCAACGGTGCGCTGGTAGAAATCGCTCGCCAGTGCGGCTTCCCGCGGGCCGACACGGTCCAGCTCAGACTGCAGGAAGGCAACAAAGGCCTGGAATGCCGGGTTGTTGTGCAGGGTGATCCACTCGGCATGGACAAAATTGTCCGGCATCGGCTTGGGTGCCTTGAGCGCCCAGTCGAGGTAAAGGCCTTCGGCAACGTTGAGCACTGCCAGCGCCGCTGCATAGGAGCGGGTCGCTGCCGCTTCACGCATGATCGCCTTGAACCCTGCGGTTGGCACGGTATCGGCGGGTGCGCTGCGTTGTGCGGGGCTCACGTCCAGGGCCTCGAAAGCACGCAGGAAGTAGGTGTTCTCATCGCTGGAAATCATCCCGGCAAAGCAGCCGAAGCGCAGACGCGCCTCGAACGTATCGGCGGTCGCGATGGCCGCACCCAGCAAGGTCAGGAAACTGTCGAGAAAGCGATGGTCCTGCACCAGGTAGTCGACCATGATCGGGTCCGGCAGGCTGCCGTCGCACAATTGGGTCACGAAACGGTGGCCAACGGCCGCCGACCAGGTCGGCTCGCTTTGGCGACGCAGGGACTGGCTGAAACGTTCGGTCATGTTGCTGTCCTTGATGTAGGTGACAGCGAGACCTTGGCAGTTGGCATGGGCGGGCCTCGCAGTGAGGCCGGCAAAAAGGCAGGTTACAAGCCCCATCCCTTCGCCGGCATGATCCGGAGCAGGTTCGAAGGGTCACCGCGCTGCTGCTTGCAGCGGTTTCTCAGCCCTTTGCCGGGCTCCCCTTGGTGGCGAACAGGTATACCCCAGCGGATCGAGGCTGTCACGCCCCCAATCCACCCAATCAGGGGGCATTGGGTCACCCGCTTGTGGGGATTTATACCCATTCTTGACGCTCCGTCATCTAGCGCACGCCAGGCGCCACAAGGATATGTTTAACAAAGCATTACTCGGATATCTGTTGGCACAGCCGTTGCTCAAGGCCTTTTATCGGGCAAAACGCCATTGATGGCTAGAAGCCATAAAGCCGCGAGCGAGGCACAAGGCAATGAAAACACCTGCCGTGATCCACCCTACCAGGCACGCATTCCAGCTATCTTCGGTCACTGCGCTGATGCTCAGCCTCGGACTGATCACGGCCATGGCCGCCCCCATGGACGACAACAGTCAGCCGCCGCCGACCGACTCATCGGCCTATACCGACCAGCCGGCTGACCCGACCCCGGCTTTGCTCAACCTGAACACTTTGCCAGAAGCCAACCAAGGCTCACTGGAGCTTATCAATGGCGTGTACGGTGACCGCAATACAGTGCGCACCGATAACGTGCTGCCGCCAGCCTTGCAAACCTCGGACAGGTACCCCACCAACGGCAAACCCAGCCCATTGTTCGGTGCGCAACCCTTCACGCAGCAACTGTTGTTGTTCGAAGAGTTCGGGCCAGAAAAACTGGACCCGACACTGCCGCGGCCCGACCTTGGCTTCCCAGTGCCCACCCTCGGCGCGGCACCCGCGCAAGACCCTAACGTAGTGGCCCGCAGCGGTCCTAACGGCACTGCGCTGGAGGCCTTCCTCAAACAACCTGGCCTATACCCCTTCCCGACCCAGTACTCCAATGTGCTGGACCGCAACCCCTGGAAGGCGCAGATCGAGATGTTCCTCAACCGCCAGCCGGTCGGTTCGCCTGCTGAAGGCCGGCCACCAGGAAAAGGCTGGTCGCACCAGCGCTGGAACGAGTTCTACCCGCAGGCGGCGTTCAAGACTGCCCAGGCCGGTGCGCGGATCAACCTCGGGCTGCGTGACCGCAAACAGCTGCACAACTATGCGGTTGGCGAGTTCGCCCCCGGCGGCCTGTATTACCAGACCTCCGACATCCCGACCACACTGGGCACCACCAAGGGCATCGACACGCGCTTTCACCCGAACATGCCCTTGCAGAACCACAAGTCGCTGTGGACATTCGACGGCACCTTCCCGGCCAAGCTGTTGATGGTGCGCTACGGCCAGCCGATCCTGATGCGCCATTACAACGCCCTGCCGATCGACCCCTCGGCCAACGGCGGCTTTGGTCTGCACACCCTCTCCACCCACGAGCACAACGGCCACTCCCCGGCCGAGAGCGATGGCTTTGCCAATGCCTACTTCTTCCCGGGCCAGTACTACGACTACCGTTGGCCAGTGCAACTGGCCGGGTATGACACCATCAACACCCGTGCCCAGGACCCGCGTGCCGCCTTCCCCTGCTCACCGGGCGAAACCCTGTTCGTCAATGACGCCACGCCGGGCCTTAAAACCTGCCAGAACGGCAGCATCAAGATCCGCGGTGACTGGCGTGAAACCATGAGCACGCACTGGTTCCACGACCACATGATGGATTTCACGGCGCAGAACGTCTACAAGGGCAACGCCGTGATGATGAACTACTACAGCGCCCTGGACCGCGGTAACGAAGCCCTGCAGGATGGCGTAAACCTGCGCTTCCCCAGCGGCTCGGGCATGCCGTGGGGCAACCGTGACTATGACGTCAACCTCATGATTGCCGACAAGGCCTGGGATGCCAACGGCCAGCTGTGGTTCAACCCGTTCAACACCGATGGCTTCCTCGGTGACCAGATACTGGTCAACTGGCAGTACCAGCCCAAGCTCAAGGTGCGGGCGCGCAGCTACCGCTTCCGTATCCTCAACGGCTCGGTATCGCGCTACTTCAAGTTTGCCGTGGTGCGGGAAATTGCCGGTACCAGCGGTGAGTTCAAAGGCCCCGCCGGCTCCAACCTGTCGTATGCCCGGGTGCCGTTCCACATGATCGCCAACGACGGCAACATCATGGAACACGCCGTGCCATTCGACGGCACCATGGATCTCAACGGTGACGGCAACCTGCAGGACAACAACGGCATCCTGCCGCTCCAAGCCATCGCCGAGCGCTACGACATCATCATCAACTTTGCCAAGAACGGCATCAAGGCAGGCGACAAGCTGTACTTCGTCAACCTCCAGGAGCACCGCACCGGCAAGGGCCCGGAAGCTATCATTGCGCTGGCCGACGTGCTGTCGGGAAAATACAAGGCGGTGATCAAGCAGACCAGCAAAGGCCCGCAGTGGGACAACGGCGACCCCGCAGTCGGCAAGTTCTTGCAACTGCTGGTACAGCCTTATACCGGCCAGGACCTGAGCATGGACCCGGTGGCCTATGAGCCAGCCAAGCCAGGCAAGGCCGCAGGCCTGAAAATGCTACCGCTGCCAATTGACCGAAACTCCGCCGCCGACCTGGCCAAACTCAAGGATGCCCGCCATCGCGAGTTCATCTTTGGCCGCTCCGACGGCACCGACACCAAGCCGTGGACCATCAAGACCGATGGTGGCTTCGGCTATAGCATGGACCCACGACGCATCACTGCTGCACCGCAATTGGCCAATCAGTCTACTGACGGTGGTTTCAGCGGGGACGGCACCCTGGAAGTGTGGAAAATCATCAACGGCGGCGATGGCTGGAGCCACCCGGTGCACGTGCACTTCGAGGAAGGCGTGATTCTGAGCCGTGACGGCAAGGCGCCACCAGAATGGGAAAAATGGGCGCGCAAGGACGTGTACCGCATCGGGCCGGAGACCGAATCTTCGGAAGAAGTGGAAATGGCCATCCGCTTCCGCGAGTTCGCCGGTACCTACATGGAGCACTGCCACAACACCCAACATGAGGACTCGTCGATGCTGCTGCGCTGGGACGTTGAGCACCCGGGGCAGTTCCAGGTGATGCCGACCCCGCTGCCAGGATGGGATGGCGTGCGATACATGGCTTCGGTGGGCTTGCCGACCTTCCGTACCAAAGGCAATGACGACAATGACGACTCGGCCAACAAGCCCCCCGTCGCAGCCAATGACAGTGCAGCCACTACCGCTGGCAAGCCAATTACCCTGAACGTGCTGGCCAACGACACCGATCCGGACGGCAACGTACCGCTGACCGTGACCGGCCTCAGCCAGCCAGACTTCGGCCAGGGTTCAGTCAGCACGGGCGGCACCACGGTGGCTTATACCCCTCCTGCCACGGTCACCACGCCGTTCACTGCCAGCTTCAACTACACGGTGCGTGATGCCAAAGGGGCCGAGTCGGTAACCCCGGCCACAGTCAGCATCGCCGTGAGTGCGGCGGCAGCGATTGACCAGATCCAGGTCACCAGTGCCACGGTGCAGGTGCGCAGCGGCAACCGCTTCACCTGGGATGTGCAAGGGACCACCACGGTGGCCACGGGCAACAGCATCACTGTGACTGTGGCAACCACCGGCGGCCCGGTCAGCCTGGGTAACGCGACGCTGACAGCTGCTACTACGGGTGCCCGTTGGCGGGTAACGGTGACCACCACAGGCTTCGGTCCGGCCACGCCGGCAACGGTCACGGTGAAATCGGCGCTGGGCCAGACGGTGACTGCACCAGTCAGATATCAGTGAGTGCACCGCTCCCACAGAAATCGCGCAGCCGCGAGCGCTGTGAAGGTTGTGTGGGAGCGGCCGTGCCCGCGAAGGGCTGCACACCATCGAGGACCCTATCATGCCTGGCTCATGGCGTTTCCTGCTGGTACTCGCGGTATTTGCCGCCAGCATCCCGTTCTGGCCACTGCAACCGCAAAAACCGGTCGCTGAAGCAAGCGCGAGCCCTTGGGGCGCCGACTACTTCCCCAACATCCCCCTGCTCACCCAAGACGGCGAGAAGGTGCGTTTCTTCGACGACCTTATCAAGGACAAGGTGGTCGCCATCAACTTCATCTTCACCGGCTGCACTGACTCCTGCCCGGTGGAAACCGCGCGGTTGCGCCAGGTGCAAAAGATTCTGGGTGACCGGGTCGGCAAGGACATATTCATCTATTCCATCAGCATCGACCCCTACAACGATACCCCCGCCACCCTGAAGCGCTACGCCGAAAAATTCGGGATCGGCCCTGGCTGGACGCTGCTCACCGGCGAGCCCGACGACATCGAGCAATTGCGCCGTAGCCTGGGTTTGTGGATAGACGGCCTGGAAAACGGCCGCTCCAAAGACCACAACCTGAGCCTTATCATCGGCAACCAGGCCACCGGCCGCTGGATGAAGGCCTCGCCCTTCGAAAGCCCGTACATCCTCGCTGACCGGCTGGGCAACAGCTTGCACAACTGGAAGCAGGCCAGCGCCATGAACAATGATTATGCCCAGGCCCCCGAGATACGTTCGCCCAGCAGTGGCGAGCAGATTTTCCGTACGCGTTGTTCTTCCTGCCACACCTTGGGCAACACCGAGCCAGGCCAGCCAGGTATCGGCCCCGACCTGCTGGGCGTAACCCGCCAGCGTGACGCCAACTGGCTGACCCGCTGGCTGAAGGAGCCCGACCAGATGCTGGCCGAGAAAGACCCGCTGGCCATGCTGCTGTATGAGCAATATAACCGCCTGGCCATGCCCAACATGCGCCTGGGCGATGCCGAAGTCAGCGCATTGATGAGCTATATCGAGGAAGAAACCGCGCGCCTGCAAACCCCTGTCGCGAATAGGGAAAACCCTTAAAGGCGATTAGCCATTAGTCATCAACCTGTCATCTCCTTGTCGTATTTTTTGAGCATCACCCAGGGTCGGGAACTGTCAGCAGTGATACGCCGTTCGCTTTCATCCGCCAGCCTCCTGCGACTGCTGATCCTGATGCTCTGTGCAGCCACCCTGGCCTTTCTCTGGGGGCTGCACATCACGCAGAAAGCCGCCGCCCGCCAGGACGCGCTGTCGGCCAAGGCCGCCGAGCACCTGAACCTGGCCAGCATCGTCGGTGAAAGCCTGCGCCAGCTGGTCGACCGCGCCCAGGCCGTTGGCCGGGTCACCCAGGACGACATGAAGGTGCTACGCCAGGGCAACTTCAGCCTGGCGCGGATACTGGCCGAGGACCCGGTGTTCAAGCGCATGAGCCTGTACGACCGGCAAGGCCGGCTGTTGTCAGCCAGCCATACCGACGAAGCTTCCGCACTGCCCGAGGACTGGTTACGCCAGCTGCAACTGCACGTTGCCCGCTATGGTTTCCAGCCCTTTCTGCCCAGCGTGCAGGCGCCGGACCAGCAGGCTACCCTGCCCAACTGGCGCCTGCCGTTTCTGCTGCCGTTGACCGACCTGCCAGGCCGCGAAATCGAAAACATCCTGGTGGTGCAGCTGGACATCGGCTACCTGGCGGTGCTGTGCCAGCATATCGACCTGGGCAGCAGCGGGCTGGTGCGCCTGCTGCAGGATGACGGGCTGGAGCGGCTGCGCATAGACACCAGCGGCGTAGTGGTGGCCGGCAACGGGTTGCAGCCTGAACTGCCGGATACCGGCAGCGACGCGGGCATGCTGACCCAATACGCGGCCGGCGACGCGTACCAGAGCCTGTACCGACATGTGCCAGAGCGCGGGTTCAGCATAGTGGTCAGCCAGCGCCAGGATGAAATCCTCGCCCCTTCGACCCTGGCCTATTCCCGGCAATTCTGGTTGAACCTGAGCATGACGCTGATGATCATCGCCAGCCTGCTGTGGACCTTGCGTCTGCTGCGCAAGCGGCAAGAGGCCTTCAGCGCCCTGGAGCATGCCCAGCAGGTCAATCAGCAGCTTATCGGCCGCCTTGAGGAGGAACACCGGCGCAGCAGCCATGCCGCCGCCACCGACCACCTCAGCGGGCTGCACAACCGCCGCCAGTTCGTCGAGGTGGCCGGCCAGGCGCTGACCCGCCAGCGTGGCAAGCGCCGGTTGATGGCAATCCTGTTCATCGACATGGACCGCTTCAAGTCGATCAACGATTCGCTCGGGCACAAGATCGGCGACCTGCTGCTCCAGGCCGTAGCCGGGCGCATCCAGCGTTTGCTGGAGCCCGGTGACGAGGCGTCGCGCTTTGGCGGCGACGAATTCGTGGTGTTGCTGGTGGGTGAGCGCAGCGAAGACCAGATCAATGCCTGGGTCCGTGAACTGGTCCAGCGCTTGTCGGCCACTTATGCCCTTGACGGCCAGGAGGTCAACACCAGCCCGAGTGTGGGCGTGAGCATCTGCCCACGCGACGGCCAGGACATTGACAGCCTGATCCGCAGTGCCGATGCCGCAATGTATTCGGCCAAGCAGGCCGGCCGGGCCCAGTATCGCTTCTTCGACCCCTCGCTGAACCTGGCCGACATCCAGGCCTTTACCCTTGAACAGGCGTTCGGCAGCGCCTTGGCCGAGCGCCAGTTCGTGCTGCACTACCAACCGCAGATCCGCCTCGACACCCAGCAGGTACTGGGCTACGAAGCGCTGGTGCGCTGGGACCACCCCGAGTTCGGCCTGCTGTACCCGGACCGCTTCATCGACCTGACAGAGCGCAGCGGCTTCATTGTCGATCTGGGCTGGGAGGTGTTGCGCCTGGCCTGCGAGGCGCTGGCAGACTGGGACGTACAGGGCCGCGGAACGCGGCTGGCCGTCAATGTCTCCGCCCTGCAACTGCGCCAAGGCGACTTCGCCATGCGGCTGCTGAACGAACTGCAAAGGTATGCCATTGCCCCGCAGCGGCTGGAGCTGGAAATTACCGAAACCACCATCCTCGACCCCGAAGGTACGGCCGTGGAGCACCTGCATACCCTGCGCGGCGCCGGCCTGGGCATCAGCCTGGATGATTTCGGCCGTGGCTACGCCGGCTTCGCCCATCTGCATTCGCTGCCATTGAGCAAGCTGAAGATCGACCGCTCGCTGATCGCCCCGCTGTCCAACAGCCCTGATGACAGCCCGATCGTGTCCTCCACCATCATCCTGGCAAAGCGCCTGGGCCTGGAAGTGGTTGCCGAAGGCGTGGAAACCCGCGAACAGGTGGTGTGCCTGAAGCTTGCCGGTTGTGATATCGCCCAGGGCTACCACTTCAGCCGGCCACTGTCGCCGGCGCAGTTGCGCGACTACCCGCCCTTCAATGGCGTCGAGGAGAAAGCATGCGTGTAATGCCAACCCTGGCGCTGACCCACTGACCCCAGCTGACGCTCCTACAGAGACCGTGCTGGCATGCAATATCCCTTGATTCGGTTTATCGTGTGCCCATTACCCATCGACACCCGTACCATGACCGATATCGAGCGCTACCTTCGCGCCGCCACCCGTGACAACACCCGGCGCAGCTACCAGGCTGCCATCGAGCACTTCGAAACCCACTGGGGCGGTTTTCTCCCGGCCACTGCCGAGAGCATTGCCCGCTACCTGGCCGACCACGCCGACCAGCATGCCGTCAGCACCCTGCGCCAGCGCCTGGCTGCGCTCAGCCAATGGCACGTCGCCCAAGGCTTCCCCGATCCGACCAAGGCGCCGCTGGTGCGCCAGGTGCTCCGCGGTATCCGCACCCTGCACTCGACACCGCCCAAGCAGGCAGCCCCGCTGTTGTTGCAGCACCTGCAAACTGCGGTGACCTGTTTTGAAGAGGAGGCCCGCCAGGCACGTGAACATCACGACCTGGCCGCCCTGCGCCGGGCCCGCCGTGACAGTGCGCTGCTGTTGCTGGGTTTCTGGCGTGGCTTTCGTGGTGATGAACTGGCGCGCCTGCGCATCGAACATATCAAGGCCGAAGCGGGTGTCGGTATCACGTTGTTCCTGCCGCGCAGCAAGGGCGACCGAGAAGCCCTGGGCGTGCAACACCGCACCCCTGCTCTCAAGGCCTTGTGCCCGGTCACGGCCTACCTGCAATGGCTGGAGGTCGCCGGCATTGCCCATGGGCCGGTGTTCCGCAAGCTCGACCGCTGGGGCAACCTCGGTGACAGCGCGCTCAACAGCAACAGCCTGGTCGGCCTGCTGCGGCGCATGCTGGAGCGTGCCGGGGTACCGGCGGCGCTGTATACCGGCCACTCGCTACGGCGTGGCTTCGCCACCTGGGCAACCGCCAATGGCTGGGAACTGAAATCGCTGATGAGCTACGTGGGTTGGAAAGACGCCAAGTCGGCCTTGCGCTATATCGACTCGGCGCAGCGCTTTGGCGAATTGGCCGTTTTACCGGCCGGCCAGACGCAACGGCTTATTCCTTGAAGCTGTGCCGGGCAACGCCGCCAGTTTCCGGGCGGATGGCATACAGGTCGCCAGCATCGGGGTAATGGTGCAGCTCTTCCGGGCTCATGTCGAAGCGCGCGGTGCTGATGTACAAGGTGTTCAAGCCCGGCCCTCCAAAGCAGCAACTGGTGGGGCACGGTACCGGCATCAACACCTGGTCGGTCAGGTGGCCGTGGCGGTCGTAACGCAGCAGGCAGCTGCCATGGTACTGGCACACCCACAGCCCGCCTTCGCGGTCCAGCGCCAGGCCATCCGGCCGCCCCAGTTCAGCGGGGGTTTCGGCAAATAGCGTCACCGCACCCAGTCGGCCTTCGACGAGGTACTCGGCGCGGTAGATGGCGCGCGCCGCCGAATCGACGAAGTACACCGTATGGCCATCCTGCGACCAGGCAAGGCCGGTGGGCAAGGCCATGTCGTCGTGGATCACCTGGTCGTTCAACTGCCCGTCGAAGCGGAACAGCGCCCCGGTATTGCCGCTCAAGGCCTCGTCCATCAGCCCGGTAACGAAGCGTCCTTGCGGGTCGCAGGCGCCGTCGTTGAAGCGGTAGGTTGAACGCGGGTGGACAGATGCAGAATGCTGGAGCACCTTGCGCGCCGGCACATCGAAGATGGCCACGCTGGCATCTTCTGTGAAAATCAGGTTGCCCCGGTCGGTCAGCGCCAATGCGCCAATGCGCGCGGCTGACGCGTAAACGCTGTGAACTTCGCCGTCCGGTGTCAGGCAGTTGATGCGCCCGCCAGAAATATCAACGAAGTACAATGCGCCGCTGCGCTCATCCCAGACCAGGCTTTCACCCAGGTCCGCGCGCGTGTTGGCGACTTTGACCGGCACGTAGTTGCATTCCTTGATGCGGTTCCAGCGCTCGGCCACTTCCGCCAGGTCGGCGGCCTGCACACGGCCCAGGTCCCGGGGGTAGCTGACGCCGCTGTTTTCGTTGAAGCGGGTGGCGGTGAACTGGCCGTTGCTGGCGCGCAAGATGTAGCCGGTGTCATGGCACAGCGCACTGGCCAGGTACAGCACGCCAGGCGTAACCCACTCGGGCTTCAGCTCTTCTGGCGGTTGGCTGATGCCCCACATGCGGGTCTTGGCCACCGGCGATATGGCATTGACCAGGATGCCGTGCTCCTGGCCCTCCATGCTCAGGGCGTTCATGATGCCGACCTGGGCCATCTTGCCGGCGGCATAGGCCACCAGCCCAGGCTGCGCATAGCGCTGGTACATGGCACGGTCCGAGGTGGTCAGCACTACCCGTGGCGCTGCGGAGCGCTTGAGGTGGGGCCAGGCATGCTTTGCCAGCCACACGGGCGCATGCACATTGATGCCCAGCGCGCGTTGCAGGAAGGCGGATTCATGATCTTCGATACGCTGGTAATCGACCCAGCCGGCATTGTGGATGAGGATATCCAGCGCGCCAAACTGCTCGATGGCCAGCTCGACCAGTTGCTTGCAGGCGCCCTCGTCCTCCAGTTGCCCGGCGTGCCCAACCACCGCAAAGCCTTTGCCACGCATGGCCGTCAGTGCGTGTTCGAGTGCCGAAGCGTCCTGCCCTTGCCCCGATCGGTCGGTGCCCAGGTCGCTGATGACGACCTGCGCGCCACGTTCGGCCAACGCCATGGCATAGGCCAGGCCCAGGCCTTGTGCGGCACCGGTGATGACCGCAACTTTATTGTGAAAAGGGTCTGTAACGGGCATTTCTGGCTACCTTCAATTCTCCTTTTTACGATATCAACAAACAAATCTATGACTTAATATTAAAAGCATGCACCTTTGATATCTCAGGGATATCACCGACGAGTAGCCACGCTGCAGGGATAGTGGATGATCGAAACACGTTTGCTCAGGCAGTTCATCGCTGTGGCCGAAGAATTGCACTTTCACAAGGCCGCCGAGCGCCTGCACATGGCGCAACCACCGCTGAGCCAGGCGATCAACCGCCTTGAAGAAAAACTGGGCTTCAGCCTGCTGCTGCGCAACAAGCGCGGGGTGCGCCTGACCGCAGCGGGTGCGGCGTTTCTGGACACGGCCTACCGCACGCTGGCTGAGCTGGAACAGGGGATCGAGTACGCCCGCAGTGTGTCTGCGGGGGGCAGCGGCAAGCTGACCATCACGGCCATTTCCATCGCCTATTACGACTCGCTGCTCAGCAGCTTGCGCCGTTTTCGCGAGACTTATCCGAACGTGCAGTTAACCATCCGCGAGATGCCATCCGCGTCACAGGCCAAGGCTTTGCTGGCCGGTGAGGCAGATATCGGTTTCATGCGCAGGCTGCCGCTGCCGGCTGGCACCCTTGAAGCACGGTTGTTGCTTGATGAACAGATCGTCATGGCCTTGCCCGCCAGCCACGCGAAAGCGCAACAGGGGGAAGTCGACCTGCGCGAGTTTGCCGATGAGGATTTCGTATTCACCCCGCAAGCCTTGGGCGGTGGCTATCACGCGCAGTTGCTTGCGCTGTGTGAGGCGGCGGGTTTTTACCCCCGGGTGGTGCAGGAAGCTGCGCAGATTCACACTTTGCTGGGCCTGGTAGCATGCGGTTTTGGCGTGGCCCTGGTGCCGGCCTCGTTCGTCGGTTCCACTGCGCGTGAGCGGGTGCAGTTTTGCCCGATCCGGCCGATCGATAAGCAACCCGCACCCGGGATCGGCCTGTACATGAAATGGAACCCCCAGAACGCTTCGCCAGCACTGGCCAACTTCATTGCCATGTTCGATTCCCAGCCCACCATCAGGTAACCCTGTGGGAGCGGGCACGCCCGCTCCCACAGGGTTCAGCGCAGGTCAGGTTCGCTTTGCAACGCGCCACAGCCGACCAATGTCACAAGCCCGCGCCTGCAGCAACTGCGCAGCATTGGCACAAGCCTGCTCCAGGCTCATCGGCCCGCTGGCCAACGCAAATGCAGCATCGACCCCATGGGCATACAACTGCTGATAACCCTCACCCAAGGTCCCGGCCAGCACCACCACCGGCACGCCATGACGCTTGGCTACCCGGGCCACACCCATCGGTGTCTTGCCACGCAGTGTCTGGGCATCGAAACGGCCTTCACCCGTCACCACCAGATCTGCCCCCTGCACCAATTCATCGAGGCCGGCCAGCTCGGCCACTACCTCCACCCCAGGGCGGAACTGTGCGCCCATGAAGGCCCGGGCAGCGAAGCCCATGCCACCGGCAGCGCCGCAACCTGGGTAGTCGCGCACATCCTTAGCCAGCACCTGTGCACAGATATCGGCAAAATGCCCCAGCGCCTGGTCCAGGGCCTGCACCTGCTGCGGGCTGGCCCCCTTCTGCGGGCCGAAGATCGCCGAAGCACCATTGGCGCCACACAGCGGGTTGTCGACGTCAGCCGCCACTTCAAATTGCACTTCGGCGAGCCGGGGGTCGAGGTCGCTGGCGTCGATGCGGGCCAGCTTGGCCAGGGCCAGGCCGCCCTCCTCCAGCGCTTGCCCGTCAGCGTCCAGCAGCCGCAGGCCAAGTGCGCGCAACATGCCGCTGCCGGCATCGTTGGTGGCGCTGCCACCGATGGCCAGTACTACCCGCTGCGCACCGGCGGCCAAGGCGGCTGCAATCAGCTCGCCTGTGCCCCAGGTGCTGCTGCGGCAAGCGTCGCGCTGGCCGGTCGGTACCAGTTGCAGGCCACTGGCCTGGGCCATTTCGATGATTGCCGTACGGCTTTGCGGCAACCAGCCCCATCCGGCCTCCACGCTCTGCCCCAGCGGCCCGCGCACGGTCTGGCGGCGCAATTCGCCGTGGCTGGCGGCAAGGATCGCCTCCATGGTGCCTTCGCCGCCGTCGGCCATCGGGCACTCGACAAGTTCAGCGTCCGGCCACGCCTCGCGCAGGCCCACGGCGATAGCGCGGGCGACACCGGCAGCGTCGAGGCTGTCCTTGAACGAGTCGGGGGCAATGACGATCTTCATGGCGATTCTCCTGTCCTGATGAGCGGCATGCTGACAGCTGTTCGCCAACGGGGCCTCGGTCAAATGCACAAAACGCCGGACGGGTTGTTTGGGCGGATGCCTTCGTAACTGCTTGCCGGCCTTGTAGGAGCAGCCTTGTGCTGCGAAGAGGCCCGCATGGCCGGAGCGGGTTTGTCGCCCTGACCGGCCCTTTCGCAGCACAAGGCTGCTCCTACGGGAATCGCGTCAATCTGCTGGCAACAGCTGCAACCCCAAGTACAAGCTAAGCATCCCTTCCATGCGTAGCGGGTCGACCTCGCCCAGCTCGGCAATCCGCTCCAGGCGATAGCGCAGGCTGTTGCGGTGGATGCCCAGGGCATCGGCACAGGCCTGGCTCTGGCCGTCATGGGCACACCAGGCGCGCAGGGTGGTGAGCAGCTGGCCGCTGTTGTCCCTGGCGCGTATGCGCTGCAGCGGCTCCAGCAGCTCATCCAGCGCATCATCATTGCGGTGACGCCACAGCAGCGCCGGCAGCCGGTAGCGCTGCAGGCTGAGCAAGCGTTCGGTAGGCAATACCTCGCGGCCATAAGCCAGCAAATCGCGTACCCGGCGGTAACCCCGGCGCAACTGCTCCAGGCTCTGCGCGGCACTGCCCAGGGCCAGCCGCTCCACGTCCCAGCCATGGCGTTGCAGGCGCTCCAGCAGGCGCGGCTCATCCAGTGCCACGCTGGCCGGCCGGCACCACAGCAATGACTGGCGGGCCGGGCTGACACACCAGCTGTCCGGATACCGGCTCATCAACCACGCCGACAACGCCTCGGCGGGTGGCCCCGAGGCCAGTTCGAACAGGCAAGGTACCCGCGGCAGCTGAGGCTTGAGGCCCAATTGCCGGGCTTCGTCGAGCAGCCGAGGTGAATCACCGCTGCCGCCCAGCAACAGCGCCAGCAAATCATCACAGCGCTGCCGTCGCCATTGCTGGTCGGCCTGTAGATGGCGCTGGGCCAACAGCATCTCGGCAGTCATGCGTACCAGCTCACCATAGGTGCGCACCTGCTGCGGGTCCCCGGTCAGGCCCAGTACACCCATCAACCGGCCATCGAGCATCAGTGGCAGGTTCACCCCAGGCTGCACACCCTTCAGGCACTTGGCCGCGTCAGTATCCAGTTCGACGATTCGGCCGTTGGCCAACACCAGTTGCGCCCCTTCGTGTCGGGTGTTGATGCGCTCCGGCTCGCCGCTGCCCAGGATCAAGCCCTGGCTGTCCATGACATTGACGTTGCACGGCAGAATGGCCATGGCCCGGTCAACGATATCCTGTGCCAGGTCATGGTCGAGTTCGAACATTGCGTGGTCCTTTAGGTGTTAGGCTTTTGGGCTCGGGCACAGCAGCCTGGGCCAAGCACTGTGCAAAAGCACAAAGACAGGCTAGCCGCAGTCCCCGAGACTCGTCAGGGCGAGCGCCGGAACAGGCGACGCGGCAAAAACCATAACAAAAGAGAACCCGATCATGGCACACAGCCCCGCCCCTGACCAAGGCTCGGACACCACCCGCAACGCGCTGTACCGGCGCATCACCCTGCGGCTGATTCCGTTCATTTTCATCTGCTACCTGTTCAACTACCTGGACCGCGTCAACGTCGGCTTTGCCAAGCTGCAAATGCTCGACGCCCTGAAATTCAGCGAAACGGTGTACGGCCTTGGCGCCGGCATCTTCTTCATCGGTTACGTGCTCTGCGGCCTGCCGAGCAACCTGGCACTCAACCGCTTCGGCCCGCGGCGCTGGATTGCGCTGATGATGATTGCCTGGGGCAGCCTGTCCACCTGCCTGCTGTTCGTCACAACCCCCACCGAGTTCTACGCCCTGCGGCTGCTTACCGGCGCTGCCGAAGCCGGCTTCTTCCCGGGCGTGGTGCTGTACCTTTCGCGCTGGTTCCCGGCCGCCCGTCGCGGCCGCATCATGGCCCTGTTCATGTCGGCAATCCCGGTGTCGGGCCTGCTCGGCGGGCCGTTCTCCGGCTGGATCCTCCAGCACTTTGCCGCCGGCCAGCACGGCCTGGCCGGCTGGCAATGGATGTTCCTGATCCAGGGCCTGCCCACCGTTGCCTTGGGTGTGCTGGCGGTGTTCCTGCTCAGCGACGGTTACCAGAAAGCCGCCTGGCTGAGCCCGGCCGAGCGCCAGCTGATCGCCAACGACCTCGAAGCCGACGCTGCGGGCAAGCCGAAAACCACGGGCGATGGCGTGCTCGCCGTGTTGACCAACCCGCTTATCTGGACCTTTGGCTTCATCTACTTCTGCATCCAGAGTGGCGTGTACGCGATCAACTTCTGGTTGCCGTCGATCATCAAGAACATGGGCTTCGACAATCCACTGCTGATCGGCTGGCTCAGCGCCATCCCGTACCTGCTGGCCGGTGTGTTCATGATCCTTTGCGGCCGCTCGGCAGACCTGCGCAACGAGCGCCGCTGGCACCTTGTGGTGCCGATGCTGATGGGCGCCGTTGGCCTGCTGATTGCGGTGAACTTCGCCGGCAACCCAGCCATTGCCATTCTGGGCCTGTCGATCGCCACCATGGGCGCGCTGACCGGGCTGCCGATGTTCTGGCCGATGCCAACCGCCCTGCTCAGCGCCGGTACAGCAGTTGCCGGGCTGGCGATCATCAACTCCGTGGGCCAGATGGCCGGTTTCCTCAGCCCGTACCTGGTGGGGTTCATCAAGGACCAGACCGGTTCCACCGATGCCGCGCTGTATTCGCTGGCGGCGTTGATCGTGCTGGGTAGCCTGGTCGCCCTGCGTGTCACGCGGTCGGGTGCGCTGAGTTCTGCACGCGCCAGTTGAGCCTGTTTGCGGGTAAACCCGCTCCCACAGGCATGCCACAGCCTTCGAGGCTGTGGTGATCCTGTGGGAGCGGTTTCACCCGCGAAGAGGCCCGCCAGGCCACCCTAAATTTCCCTCCTCCACCGATCGTCGGTTCAACGCATCCCCTCCCTACCCCAGGCGTCAAATGGTTCCAAAGGCCCCTTTGGAGAACCCCATGACCCAGCACGCCGTGGCCCGTCTGGCCCAGCTCGACGAGCACCGCCCCTTGCGCGTCCAGGCCGGCAATGAAGAGCTCATCCTCATTCGCCAGGGCGAACAGGTGCATGCCTACCAGGGCAACTGCCCCCACGCAGGTGCCCCACTGGATGAAGGCCTGGTCTGCGGCGGCCTGCTGGTTTGCCCTTGGCACAAGGCTGCATTCGCCGTCGATGACGGTGTGGTCTGCGAACCCCCTGCGCTGGCTGACCTGCGCCGCTACAAGGCCTGGGTGAAGGACGATGAAATCTGGGTCGACGACCAACCGCTGCCCGCCATCGAACCACCCAGGCACAGCGATGCCCGCTGCTTCGTTGTGGTCGGCGCTGGTGCGGCCGGCAGCGCCGCGGTAGCCACCTTGCTGGCCCATGGCTTCGCTGGCCGGCTGGTGTGGATCGAACAGGAGCGCCAGCCGGCCTACGACCGCACCGCGCTGAGCAAATTCGTGATTGCAGGGCAGATGACGCCCGATGAAGTACCGGCGTTGCTCGAAGCCGACGCCCTGCGCAAGGGCCAGTTGGAGCGCAAGCACGGCAAGGTGCGCACCTTGAACAGCCAGAAACGCCAAATTACGCTGGTCGATGGCCAGCAGATCGGTTACGACGCCTGCCTGCTGGCCAGCGGCGGCAAGGCACTACGCCCTGATATCCCCGGCGCCGACTTGCCCGGCGTGTTCACCTTGCGCTCGCGGGAGGATGCCGCACAGCTGCTCGACGCAGCCGAACCCGGCCAGCCGGCGGTGATCGTAGGTGACGGCTTCATCGGCCTGGAGGCGGCCTCGGCCCTGCGCAGGTACGGCGTTCAGGTGCACGTGGTGACTCGCCATGAAGTCCCGCTTGCCAAGCAGTTAGGTGATCGCATCGGGCGCAGTATCCGCGAACTGCATGAGCGTAAAGGGGTTACCTTCCATGGCCCTACGCAAGTCCAGCGGTTTGAAGGCCGGGACAAGGTCGAAGCGGTGCTGCTGGCCAACGGTGAACGCCTGGAGACGCCACTGGTATTGCTTGGCACCGGCGTGATACCGGCCACCGCTTTCCTGCAGGGCGTGCAGTTGAACGAGGACAAGTCGCTGCGGGTCGATGCAGAAATGCGCGCCGCTGACGGTTTGTGGGCTGCAGGTGACATCGCCACGTTCCCGCTCTCGGGTCGCCCTGTACGCATCGAGCACTGGCGCCTGGCCCAGCAACACGGGGTGATCGCCGCCGCCAACATGCTCGGCGAGCAGCGCCGCTACGCCGATGTGCCATTCTTCTGGACCTACCAGCACGGCCGCACCTATGAAGTGCTCGGCCACGCACGGGAGTGGAACCGGATCGAATTTGTCGGTGAGCCGGAAAAAGGCGATTTCATTGCCTTTCAGTGTGTGGGTGAACAGGTCGAGGCCGTCATCGCCAAAGGTTACTCCGATGCCATGGCGGCGCTGTCGCAGCGCCTGAAACGCCCATTGAACCTGCAGGAGGCGATCGCGCTGCTTGGCTGACAGCCGCCTTTAAAAGCGCCCCGGTTGTGTGTAAAACAGGTGGATCAGCCGACTGCAAAAGGACCAACGCGCATGATCTACCGCCCCCTCGGCCACAGTGGCCTGCAGGTTTCCGCCCTTACCCTGGGCAGCATGATGTTCGGCGAGCAGACCAGCACCGAGGACGCCCTGCGCATCATCGACAAGGCCTGGGACCAGGGCATCAACTTCATCGACACCGCCGACGTGTACAACGCCGGGCGCTCGGAAGAAATCGTCGGAGAAGCAGTGGCGCGCCATCGCCAGGACTGGATCGTTGCCAGCAAGGTCGGCTTCGGCCTGGCCGACGGCCTGCCGAACCGCAGCGGGCTGTCACGCAAGCACATCTTCAACGCGCTGGAAGCCACCCTGACGCGCATGGGCATGGACTATCTGGATATCTACTACCTGCACCGCGAAGACCACAAGGTGCCGCTGGAAGAGACCGTACAGGCCATTGGCGACCTGCTGCGCCAGGGCAAGATCCGCTACTGGGGCGTGTCCAACTTCCGTGGCTGGCGCATTGCCGAGGTCTGCCACGTTGCCGAGCGACTGGGTGTGCCCAAGCCGGTGGTCAGTCAGCCGCTGTACAACATCGTCAACCGCCAGGCCGAACCGGAGCAGCTCGCTGCAGCCGCCGCACACGGTCTGGGCGTGGTGCCATTCAGCCCATTGGCCCGGGGCGTACTCAGTGGCAAGTATGCGCCGGGTGCCGTGCCCGATGCCGGCAGCCGCGCCGGGCGCCAGGACAAGCGCATCATGGAGGTGGAGTGGCGCCAGGAGTCGTTGGCCATCGCCCGGCAGATCCAGGCTTATGTAGAGGCAAAGGGTATAGGCATTGTCGAGTTTGCCATTGCCTGGGTGTTGAACAACCAGTGGGTGAGTTCGGCGATTGTCGGGCCGCGTACCGAGGAACAGTGGGATACCTATGGTGGTGCATTGGCGGTGAAGATCACGGCGGAGGATGAAGCGTTCATCGATTCGCTGGTGACGCCGGGGCATGCGTCCACGCCGGGGTTCAATGATGTGGCCCACTATGTGAGCGGGCGGTTGGCCCGTAGCTGAATATCCCGTACCGGCCTTTTCGCGGGTAAACCTGCGATGGTTTCAAGGCGACCACAAGCCCTGTAGGAGCAGCCTTGTGCTGCGAAGAGGCCATTGCAGCTGAAGACAATCTTTAGCCTTACCGGCCTCTTCGCAGCACAAGGCTGCTCCTACAGGGCCGGTACTGACAACGCCATTGGGGAGCCCTGCGCCGGGCTTCCGGTCCCCCCTTTCCCCAATCATCTCGGTATCGTGCGCACCATTGGTTTTCACCTTTGGAGCTGCAATGAAACTCTTCCAACCCCTGCAAATCGGCCCGCTCACCTTGGCCAATCGGGTGTTCATGGCCCCCCTCACCCGCCTGCGCAGCCTCGAGCCGGGCGATGTGCCAACCCCCATGATGGCCGAGTATTACCGCCAGCGTGCCAGCGCCGGGCTGATCATCACCGAAGCCACCCAGATCTCCTTCCAGGCCAAGGGCTATTCCGGCTCGCCCGGTATTCATAGCGCCGAGCAGATTGCCGCCTGGAGGCACATCAACGAAGGCATTCATGCCGAAGGTGGCCACAGCGCCGTGCAGGTGTGGCACACCGGCCGGGTGTCGCACACCTCGTTGCAACCTGGCGGCGAAGCGCCTGTGGCGCCCTCGGCGCTGCCGGCCGGCGCACGTACCACCCTGCGTGACGAGCAAGGCAACCTGGTACGTGTAGAAACCTCCGCACCGCGCGCCCTGAACGAGAACGAAATTGCAGGCATCGTCGCCGACTTCGGCCAGGCAGCGGTGAACGCCCGAGAAGCCGGCTTCGACTTCATCGAACTGCACGCTGCCCACGGGTATTTGCTGCACCAGTTCCTTACCCCGAGCGCCAACCAGCGCGAGGACCGCTACGGCGGTAGCGTCGAAAACCGGGCGCGCATCGTGCTTGAAGCAGTGGACGCGGCAATTGCCAACTGGAGTGCCGAGCGCGTGGGTATCCGCGTGTTCCCGCTGGGCGGGTTCAATGGCGTGGACAATGGCGAAGACCAGGAGGCCGCAGGGCTATACCTGATCCGCGAACTGGCCAAGCGCAACCTCGCCTACCTGCACCTGTCCGAGCCGGACTGGGCCGGCGGCAAGCCGCTGCGTGACGAGTTCCGCCAGGCGATCCGCGCTGCCTATCCGGGGGTTATCATTGCTGCGGGTGCCTACACCGCCGAGAAAGGCGAAGACTTGATTGGGCGCGGTTTGATCGATGCCGTAGCATTCGGGCGCAGCTACATTGCCAACCCGGACCTGGTACAGCGGCTGCGGGTGCAGGCGCCTCTGAACGAACATCGGGCACAGTTCGACTACGCCAATGGGCCCGAAGGCTATACAGATTATCCGTTTCTGCACCAGGCCATGGGCGCTGGTGAAGCTTGGGCTCACCGATAATCAGGGTATTCACCGGATACAGACGGCCATCCTGCCCCTGGATCTGAAAGACAAAAAACGGAGCCCTCCAAGGGCTCCGTTTTCCAGTGGCCGGGCACGCCTTAGCGTACCAGTCACTCAGGCATCTTACTCGGCGCGCACTTGCGCAGCCTGCATGCCCTTCTGGCCCTTTTCGGCAACGAAAGACACTCTCTGGCCTTCTTTCAGCGACTTGAAGCCGTCCGATTCAATGGCTTTGAAGTGGACGAAAAGGTCGTCGCCACCGCCTTCGGGAGTGATGAAACCGAACCCCTTCTCATCGTTGAACCACTTGACCGTTCCTGATTGTCTGTTGGACATACTCTAAATCCTCTAATGCTGGCTGGTGCGTTTACGTGGGTAGCTGAGCCGCCAGTCGATCGACTGGCATCTTCACACTCCATCTTGGGCGATATGAAGCCAACTAGCCACTCACACTTTTACCAGTACACAAAAAATTCGCCGATGCCAGCGATAAACCCAGATACAGGCTCGGCATGGGGGCCTGATAATCCCCAATCAGTGCTCCCAAGGCCCGCCCGATTCCCAGCTGGCGACCAACAAGTCGATGAAACCGCGTACCCGAGGGGACAGGTGGCGCTTGCTCGGGTACACGATGCGAATCGGGTCCGCCGGTGGCCGGTAGGCGTGCAGTACTTCCACCAGGGCGCCAGCGCGCAGGTCGTCACCGGTGATGTAGGTTGGCAGGTGAATCAGCCCGAAGCCGGCCCGGGCGCCGTCGAGCATCGCCTCCGAGCTGTCGATGTTCAACCGGCCAGGGTCTTCGCACAGGTGCAGGCCTGCTTCAGTGTCAAAGCGCCAAGGCATGGCTTTCTCGCCCGCGAGGAAGGCAATCTTGTCGTGACCATAAAGGTCTGCAGGCACCAAGGGAATACCTCGCGCTTCGAGGTACGCGGGCGAAGCGCAGGTGACAAACTGCTGCCAGGCCACCGTGCGGGTCAACAGCTGCGAGTCTTCCTTGGGTGCGCCAATACGCACCGCAACGTCTACGCCCTCCTCGACCAGGTCGACAAAGCGGTCTGTGAAGCGGATGTCTGCGCGCAGTTCCGGCCACTGCTTGAGGTACTGGTCCAGCACCGGCAGCACATGGCGCTGGCCGAGCGACAGCGGCGCAGTCAGGCGCAAGGTACCGGTGGGCTTGCCGCGGCGCTGGGCCATGGCGCTTTCCACCTCGTCCAGGTCATCCAGTATCTGTCGCCAGCGTTCGAATGCCACCAGGCCTTCATCGGTCAGGCTCAGCTTGCGCGTGGTGCGATTGAGCAAACGCACCGCCATGCGGGCCTCCAGCCGAGCAACGCTCTTGCCCACCGCCGACCGGGTCAGGCCCAGGCTTGCGGCGGCGGCAGTGAAGCTGCCGGCCTTGGCGGCGCTGACGAAGGCGGCGATATCGCCGAAGCGGTTGGGTTCCATGGACGGTTCCTGAGTGTGATGCGGGCGGTTTAGATGGGTCTGGATTTGTGAATTGCAAGCACCGGGAACGGCAAGCCTCACGACAAGCCTTTGATCACAAGCAGATGCACGGGATAGAACAGGTATCCCCACCGCCCTACCGCAGGTACCCGCCAAGCATCATGACGCAACAACAGCCACCCGACAGGGACTGCCAGCGCAGCTGCAACCAGCGTCAGTAGGGTAATGGGGGCCAGAAAGTGCTCGCGCAGCCAGTTGTTGGTCAGGTTGCCACCAATGGCCATCAGGCAGGGTAGCAACCAGGCCAATCCGCCCTGCCTGCGAGCCACCAGCCAGGCGCCAGGTAGCAACACCCCCGCCAGCCCGTACATCAATTGATCACTGAACAACCACCCCGCCAGCAGGCCTGCAAGGCCAAGCACGCGCGCCGACCGCAATGGGTGGTGCACACCCCAGGCAACCAGCAATCCCAGTACCAGTGTCGGCATTACACTGAACGTCTGCGAACCACTGTCCAGCCAACGATAGGCAGGCTCCGAGAGCACCGCGAACAGCAGCATCAGCGACAGATAGCGCAGATTGGCGCGGGTATGGAACAGCTCTGCCCTGGCGCGCCCCACATTCACCGCAATGGCCAGGCAAAACAGCGGAAACGCCAGCCGGCCGAGCACGAACAAACCATCGGCCTCAGGCCATATGAGGCGCAGGTGGTCGGCAACCATGGTCAGCATCGCTGTCCATTTGACCAGGTCCAGCCCGGCCGAACGCATGCCTCAGTGCCCGCGCTCGACCGCACCTGCCCCCAGGTACCGGTCGGTCCAGGCAGCCAGGGGCAAAGGTGGCTGCTGGTCGACGATACGACGCCAGATCAGCACCAGGTCATTGCCGTTGAACATTGACCCGGGCCCGGCGCCGTCCCACACCGAAGGCACATCGGCAATCCAGTGGCCCTGGGTGTCGCGGTGCGCCATGTTGAAACGGAAGGTGTAGTTGCCCGGGATGCCCATGCGCAGGTCGGTTACCACCAGCGCATCGCCTATCTGGTCATACCGCAGCCAGTCGCCGGTGAACCAGCGCAAGCGCTGGTGCAAAGGGTCGCCTGCCAGCGCGTTTGCCAGTTCCAGGTTACGCGGCAAGCGTTGCATTTCCGGCGCCTGCCGGTCGAACCCGCTGCTGATGCCTTCGTAGTAGTCGCCATTTTGGGTCTTGGCCATTACCCGCCAGACCAGGCTGTTGAATGCGATCGGCACGGCGCGAACCTCGCTCACGACGTTGCCTTGCTGGTCCAGTGCCGCCTGGAAGCGTTGCTCGGCTGCCATACGCCCGGCAAGGCCGAAACCCAGGTAAGCGGTACTGAACACCAGTGCAAGGGTCAACAGGCGTGTAGCCCGGCCGGTAACGCCCTTGATGCTTGTGTAGATGACTGCCGCCAGCAGTGGCAAGGTATAGACCGGATCAATAATGAACACTGCGGCCCAGCTTTGGGGGGTGGGTTGCAGTGGCCAGAACAGTTGCGTGCCATACACCGTAAAGGCATCCAGCAACGGGTGGGTGATGAGTACCAGCCAGAAGGCAAGGAACAGCCTGGGCAAGGTGTAGCCTTTGCCGGGCCAGCATTTATTGACCCCCCAGGCCAGCAGCAAAGCCAGCCCGGTGAGCACGAACAGCGAGTGCGAGAAGCCGCGATGGTAGGTCATCTGCGACACAGGGTCCGCATAGCGGATGATCACATCAAGGTCGGGCAGCGTGCCCAGGGCGGCGCCATACAACAGCGAGCGGCGGCCCTGGATGCGGCCAAGTACGGTGCCTTGCAGGGCAGCGCCGAGTACGGCCTGGGTAATGGAGTCCACGGGTAGCATCCCTGAAAGGTGGTTCCTGAAAGCTACCCTCAACCTGTGCCGATACGCAATTCCCGTGTAGGAGCGGCGAAATGCTCGTGATTTTGTGGAGACCTTTCAGAACAACTGCCAGGTGTACACCAGGGTCAGCCGGTTCTCGTCGATATCGCTGCGGTAATTGGAACGTGCCATGGCGTTTCTCACCCGAATCCCCAGCCCTTTCAGTAGCCCGCTCTGTACCGCATAACCGATGTCCAGGTCGCGCTCGCGATCACGGCCTTCATAGCCCAGCCCGGTATCGACATTGTTGCCGGTGATGTAGCGCACGGTCGCCACCAGGCCTGGCACGCCCATGGCGGCGAAGTTGTAGTCGTAGCGCACCTGGTACGAGCGTTCGTCGGTGTAAGCGAATTCATAGGTCGGCACCTCGTTACCCAGCGGCGAAATATTGGCGAACACCCGTGGGAACGGGCTGTCGCCATAGATGCCCTGATAGCCAGCATGGAAGCTGTGCCCGCCATGCCGGGCGGTGAACATCGAGAAGAACGCCTGGTTGTCGATGTTGCCCAGCAACGCCTCGCCATCCTCACGCGCGGTGAAGTAGCCCAGATTGGCACTGAGCACCCAGTCCCCCACAGGCTTGCTGTGCTTGAGGCCGACAAAGCCCTGTTCGTAGATATCCTCCAGTTGCCCGTACCACAGGCTGACGCTGCTCTGGTTGGCATTGAACGCATAGTCCCCGCCCACGTAGTTGAAGGCATCGCTCTCGGCCTGGCGCATCGGCACATGGCCGAGCATTGCGTTCATCTTGCCGTCGCCGCCTTCGTTGCGCAGGTGGGTGCTTTTCAGATGCCCGGCCTGCACGGTCAGCCCGTCAATTTCAGACGAGCTCACGCTGGCGCCCTGGTAGGTCGGCGGCAGCAGGCGGATGTCGCTGAAGGTCAGCACTGGCAGGTTCGGTTGCAGTTCACCGACGCGCAGTTCGGTCTTCGACAGGCGGGCCTTGAAGGTGGGCGCAAGGCGGCTGTACTCGTCGGCAGCACGGCCGTCGCCATGCACCGGCAGCAGGCCGGTGTTGGTGCGGTCGGGGCTGCTGTCGAGCTTGATGCCCAGCAGGCCCAGGGCGTCCACGCCAACGCCCACCGTACCGGGCGTGTAACCGGACTTGAAGTCGAGGATGAAGCCCTGCGCCCACTCCTCGGCCTTGGACTGCTTGTTGGCCCCGACAATGTCGGAGAAATCGCGGCTGAAGTAATAGTTGCGGGCGCTCAGGGTGGCCTTCGAATCCTCGAAGAAACCGCCTTCGGCGGCCAGTAATGGTTGGCTGAGCAAAGTCAGGCCCAGGGCTACGCAAGGGGTGTTGTTCATTCCGAAGCTCTCTTGATCTTGTTTTTATGGATTAAGCGTTGGGAACACGGCGGTTCATGGGGTGCGGCGCAGCACCTCCCCGGCACGCGGCTGGCGCAGCCTGAGCAGTGCATGGGCCAGCAGGCCGAACAGCAGCCCCCAGAACGCTGCCGACAGGCCAAGGAAGGCCACCCCCGAAGCGGTGACCAGGAAGGTGAACAGGCCTGCATCGCGCTCGGCCGGTTCTGCCAGGCTGCGGGCCAGCGCCTCGCTGATGGCGCCGTACAGGGCCAGCCCGGCCAGGGCCGCGATCAGTGCGGCGGGAAAGGCTGCGAACAGCGACATCAACGTGGCACCGGCTATGCCCAGCAACAGGTACAGCGTGCTGCCAGCCACTGCCGCCACATAGCGCCGTCGTGGGTTTTCGTGGGCCTCATGGCCCGTGCACAGGCTGGCGGTAACCGCCGCCAGGTTCAGCCCGTGGCAGCCGAATGGCGCCAGGACGGCACCGGCCAGGGCACTGGCGCTGATCAACGGGCTGGCCGGTGTGGCGTAACCCGCATTGCGCAGCACCGCCATGCCCGGCATGAACTGCCCGGTCAGCGCCACCAGCACCATCGGCAGCGCCAGGCTGAATACCGCTGGCAGGCTGAACTGAGGGGTGATCCACTGCGGTGAAGCCAGTTCCAGCACCAGCGCCTCGCTACGGAACGCACCGCTGGCCACGGTCACCAGGGCGCCCACGCACAGCACCGCAGCCACTGCGTAACGGGGCTGAACCCGGCGCATCAGCACGTAGGTGACGAACATCGCCAGTACCAGCAACGGCTGCACTGGCAAGGCGCGGAACACTTCGATACCAAAACCGAACAGGATGCCAGCCTGCATGCCAGCGGCGATGGACCCCGGCAAGCGCGCGATGATGCGGTCGAAGGCCCCGCTGATGCCGATCAGCAGCAGGACCAGGTTGGCCACCAGGTAGGCACCTACGGCCTGTTCCAGGCCGAGTTGCGGCAAGGCAGTGACCAGCAGCGCGGAGCCTGGGATCGACCAGGCGATCACTACCGGCACGCGGTAGCGCAAACTGAGCAGCGCACCAAGCACGGCACTGCCCATGGACACGGCCCAGACCCAGGATGACAACTGCTGGTGCGACAGCCCGGCCGCTTCGGCGGCGTGGAAAATGATCACCAGCGGGCCGGCGTAGGAGATCATCGTGGCGATGCAGCCCGCGACAATGGCGGACAGTGAGCTGTCCTTGATCAGGGTTTTCATGGCGCATCCCGCAAGGCAGTGGCCGGTCTTTGTGGCTGGCTCTTGTTCTTTTCGGGTCATGCCTGCGCCGCGATGGCCGGGGCTTGCCGACGGCCGCTGGCCAGGTGCACGGCCATGGCCAGGGCGGCAATCGCGCCTGGGATGGCGAAGGCGATGAAGTTGAGTTGCAGGGGCAGGTTGATGCCCATCAGTGCGCCGCCCAGCAAGGGGCCGACGATGGCGCCGTTGCGGCCGATACCCGAGGCCCAGCCAAGCCCCGTGGAACGCACCGACAGCCCATACATTTGCGCGGCGCCGGCATACAGCAGGATCTGCGTACCAATGGTGGTGGCGCCGGCAATGAAGATCAGCAGGTACAGCACCGGCATCGGGCTATTGACGCCCAGCAAGCTGATCGACAGCGCGGCGGCAATGAAGAACGCCACCTTTACCTTGACCAGGTTGTAGCGATCACCCAGCCAGCCGCCGAGGATGGCCCCAGCCATGCCGCCGAAGTTCAACGCCAGCAGGAACGACAGGCTGGAACCCAGGCTGTAGCCAGCGTTGGCCATCAGTTTTGGCAGCCAGGAGCTGAGTGCATAAACCATCAGCAGGCAGCAGAAGAACGCCAGCCAAAGTGCCAGGGTGCGGATGGCGAGGCCGTTGCGGAACAGCTCCAGCACTGACGCCCCGCCACCTGCTTTACGGTCAGCCGCCTGCAGCACGTCATCGGCCTGCACGTCGCAGTGCGGGTCGAGTCGTTTGAGCAACGCCCGCGCTTCCTCGGTACGCCCCTTGCGCACCAGAAAACCAATGGACTCTGGCAGGTAGTAGAGGATCACCGGCAACAGCAGCAGTGGTACAGCAGCGGCGAAGAACATCGACTCCCAACCGAAGCGCGGCAGCATGAAGATGCCAACGCCCGCCGAAAGCATGCCGCCCACCGAATAACCGCTGAACATGATCGCCACCAGCGTGCTGCGCAAGCGCTTGGGGGCGTACTCGTTCATCAGTGCCACGGCGTTGGGCATCAGGCCACCACAGCCCAGGCCAGCGATGAAGCGGTAGATGCCAAACTCGCTCGGGCTGCTGGCAAACCCATTGAAGATGGTCGCCACCGAGAACAAGGCGAAACAGATGGCAATGCCCTTCTTGCGCCCGATGCGGTCGGCCAGGCTGCCGAATGCCAGGGCGCCGAACATCATGCCGAACAGCGCGTAACTGCCCAGCGCGCCGGCCTGCAACGGGGTCAGGCCCCACTCTTTCATGATGACCGGCAGTACCACGCCGTAGATAAACAGGTCATAGCCGTCGAAGATCAACAACAGGCCGCACCAGGCCATGACCATCCAGTGAAACGGGGTAAAGCGCGCGTTATCGATGATCGGGTGTACGTCAAGGGTTCGCATGGCATCTGTCGCTCTTGTTTTTGTTGTGATGGAAAGCTCTTGCCTTGGGGTGTTGCTCAGCCGAGGTCGCCGCCACCTACCGGCAGGGTCACGCCGGTGATGTAAGAGGCCTCGTCGGAAGCGAGGAACAGAATCGCCCCCACCTGCTCGTCGATGCTGCCGTAGCGGTGCATCAGGCTACTGTCGAGGGTCTGGTCGACGATCTGCTGGTACCAGTGTTTTTCCTGTTCGCTTTGCTCGGCGCTGTTGCGTGGCACGCGCCGGGGTGGCGCTTCGGTGCCGCCGGGCGCAGTGGCGTTGACGCGGATGCCGCGCCCTGCAGTTTCGAAAGCCAGGCATGCGGTAAGCGCGTTGACGCCGCCCTTGGCTGCGCCATAAGGCACCCGGTTGACGCCACGGGTGGCGATGGAAGAAACGTTGACGATGGCGCCGCTGCCGCGCTCAAGCATGTACGGCAGCGCGGCATGGCAGCACCACAGGGTGGGGAACAGCGAACGGCGCACTTCGGCCTCGATCTGCTCGACTTCGTAGTGCTCGAAAGGCTTGGCCCAGATGGTGCCGCCGACGTTGTTGACCAGGATGTCGAGGCGGCCGAAGGTTTCCACCGCACTGGCCATGACCCGGGCGCAATCGGTGTGTTGCTCCAGGTCGGCGGTGAGGGTGAGCATGCCTTCGCCGGCCAGCTCGTGGACCAGTTCGGAACGGTCTACCGCCACCACTTGCGCACCTTCGGCCTTCAGCCGCCAGCACACGCCCCGGCCGATGCCTTGAGCGGCGCCGGTGACCAGGGCAACCTTGCCTTGGAATCTGTTGTTCATATGTTTTTCCTGCATGACCCGGTTAATGGCAATTGGGTGGGCTGCGCCCTCCATCGCGACGCAAGGCCGCTCCCACGTGGATCGCGTTTCCCTGTAGGAGCGGCCTTGTGCCGCGAAAGGGCCGCGAAGCGGCCCCGGCGATCTGTCAGGCCGCCGCCGCAAACTTCTCGTAGTAGAAGTTGGCCGGGGTAATACCCTGCTCGCGCACGTACTGGCTGACCGCCTCGACCATCGGCGGTGGCCCGCACAGGTACAGGTCCACATCGCCGTCGTTGAGGTGGCGTGGCTCGATGTGCTGGGTCACGTAGCCCTTTTTTGGGTACTGGCTGTCCGGGTTGGCCACACAAGCGCTGTAGGTAAAGTTGGGGATGCGCGCCGCCAGCGCTTGCAGGCGGTCGAGCTCGACCAGGTCGAAGTCGTTGGTCACGCCATAGATCAGGTGCAGCGGGTGCTCACTGCCCTGCTCGGCGATTTTCTCCAGCATCGCGGTGAACGGCGCCAGGCCGGTACCGCCGGCCAAAAGCAACAGCGGGCGCTGGATCGGCCGCAGGTAGAAGCTGCCCAGCGGCCCTGCCAGGCTCATGCTGTCGCCGGCTTTGGCCAGGTTGGTCAGGAAGCTGCTCATCAACCCACCCGGTACGTTGCGGATCAGGAAGCTGACTTCGCCGCCCTTCTGCAACGAACTGAACGAATAGGCGCGGCTCTGCTCGCTGCCCGGCACCTTGAGGTTGACGTACTGCCCCGGCAGGAAGGCCAGGCGGCTTAACGCTTCACCCTTGATCGACAGGGCAATGGTGCTGGCCGACAGTTGGCGCACATCGCTGATGGCGGCCTCGAAGCTGGCCTGTTCGGTCTTGCACAGCTGCGACGAAGCAGGGATGCGGATGACGCAGTCGCTTTCAGCCCGCATCTGGCAGGTCAGTACGTAGCCTTCGGCAATTTCGTCTTCGTTCAGGGCATCTTCGATGAAGTTGTCGCCCAGGTCATAGCGGCCGGATTCGGCCTTGCACTTGCACGTACCGCAGGCGCCGTCGCGGCAGTCCAGCGGGATGTTGATGCCCTGGCGGTAGGCAGCGTCAGCCACGGTTTCATGGCCGGTAGCCTCGATGAAGCGGGTAACCCCGTCTTCGAAATTCAGTGCGATCTGGTAGCTCATGTTGCACCTCGCAGGCGAGCCGGCCCACGGCGCGTCGCAGGACGCACCGGGCAGTACTCGCAAAAACCTGTATCAGATGTGGTAGATGTCGATGACCTGGCGCACGTAGTCGTTCTTCAGCACCACCTTCTTGGCCTTGATCAGCGGCTGTTCGCCGCGCAGGTCGAGGGTGTAGAAGCTGGTGCCGAAGTAACTGTCCGTGGTCTTGTAGCGGAAGCTCAGGGTGTGCCAGTTGAAACGCACCTGGCAGCTGCCCTCGCCCTGCTCGACGATCTCGATGTTGCTGATATTGTGCGAAGTACGGGTGTCGGGCACGGTCGCACTGGAGCGCTCGGTCTTGATGCGGAACACGCGGTCTTCCAGGCCGCCACGGTTGCCGTACCAGATCAGCGAGATTTCGCTTTGTGGGTCTTCGGTGAGGGTGTCGTCATCGTCCCAGCTCGGCATCCAGAAGCTGGCATCGCTGGCGTACAGTTCCAGCCACTGGTCCCACTGGGCGTCGTCCAGGTAGCGCGCTTCGCGGTAGAGGAAGTCGCGCACGGTTTCATACAGGCTCATTGCACGGCCTCCACAGGGATCAGCTGCTGTTCGTCCTTGAGGGCCTGGATCATGGTGTCCTGCCAGTACTTGTGCTGCAGCACGAACAGGCCTTCGTCTTCGGTACGCACGCCAGACAGCAGGGGTTCGAGGTCAATCTCCCTGGCTGCCTCATCGGCGCCTTCGACCCAGTGCTTGGCGCCACGGGACATGTCGTTCCAGCCAGTGCCGCCGCCATAGCCGGTCTGGCACGAGCGGAACTCTTCCAGGTCGTCCGGGGTGGCCATGCCGCTGACGTTGAAGAAGTCTTCGTACTGGCGGATGCGCTTGGCACGGGCATCGGCGCTCTCGCCTTTGGGGGCGATGCAGTAGATGGTGATTTCGGTCTTGTTCACCGAAATCGGCCGGGCAACGCGGATCTGCGAGCTGAACTGGTCCATCAGGTACACGTTCGGGTACAGGCACAGGTTGCGCGAGTTCTCGATCATCCAGTCGGCACGCGCCTGGCCGTAGTCGGCAGCCAGCTGGTCGCGGCGCTCATAGGCCGGGCGGTCTTCCGGGTTGGCCCAGCGGGTCCACAGCAGCAAGTGGCCGTGGTCGAAGGAGTAGAAGCCGCCACCCTGCTTGGCCCAGGCACCGGCGCTCATGGTCTTGATCTCGTCGCCCGCCTCGCGCTGCTTGCGCTGGTTCTGGGTAGCGGCGTAGTTCCAGTGCACGGAGCTGACGTGGTAGCCGTCAGCGCCGTTTTCGGCGGTGAGCTTCCAGTTGCCTTCGTAGATGTACGAGCTGGCGCCACGCAGCACTTCCAGGCCCTCAGGCGACTGGTCAACGATCATGTCGATGATCTTGGCCGATTCGCCCAAGTGCTCCACCAGTGGCTTTACATCGGCATTCAGGCTGCCGAACAGAAAGCCCCGGTACGACTCGAAGCGCGCCACCTTGGTCAGGTCGTGGGAGCCGTCGCAGTTGAAGCTGTCGGGGTAGCCGGCGTTGCTCGGGTCTTTCACCTTCAGCAGCTTGCCGCTGTTGTTGAACGTCCAGCCGTGGAACGGGCAGGTATAGCTGGAGCGGTTGCCGCGCTTGTGCCGACACAGCATGGCACCGCGGTGGCTGCAGGCGTTGAGGAAGGCATTGAGCTCACCGTCCTTGTTGCGCGCGATGAAAATCGGCTGGCGCCCCATGGTCAGGGTGAGGAAATCGTTCTTCTCGGGGATCTGGCTTTCGTGGGCCAGGTAGATCCAGTTGCCCTCGAAGATGTGTTTCATTTCCAGGTCGAACAGGCGTGGGTCGGTGAACATCTCGCGCTTGCAGCGGTAGATGCCCTTTTCACGGTCGTCCTCGAGCATGGCATTGAGGTAGTCGAATCCCACGGACATGGCCAGGGTCTCCCTTGTTATTGTTTAGACCTGGTCAGGTTAGGGAGACGACTGGCGGGGGGCTATCCGGATTGTGCAGAGTGCTATCCACCTCTACGAATTCTCGGCATATTCTCGGGAGGGAACGGCAGCACTTCGAATAATTTCTTGCGTTCTACCATTGGCCTGATCTTAATCAGCTTAGAATCGACCCATTTTTTTACAGCTAAAATCTCATGCCATGTCTCATACGCTGCTTGAGCTTCTAATGGGAAATTTCCGGCATCAAAATTTTTTTTTGCCAACTCAAACCGATTGGCCCTTCCGTAAAGCCAAAAAGAAGCGTTTTCTAGTCGTTGTACGTCGCGCGGCTGCCAAGACTCATATCGCTCCACCTTCTTCATCCTTCCCTGCAGACTAGCGTCGATTTCAGAGAGAGCCTTCTTCACACTCAAGGTTTTCAATGCTGGAGCTTTTGAGCTTTGACCGGCGACCATCGATGCGAGCGTGCGAAGCCCCCAGCGCTTTGTGAATAGACCGCCATTCACGAAGCTATTGAGCTCAATCCCCGCGTGACCGCTGGGGTCAATTTTGTTCACCGGGTCGCCCCCGCAATAGCAATAGGCGTTGAGCCCCCCGTCACCAAAAGGACTAAAGCTATCCGGCGAATTGAAACGCATCAAGGCTGAATTGAAGCCGCGATATCCGTTCCCAAGCAAGTAGTGCCCTGTAACAGGTTCTTTACTCTGCCCATTGAAGCGCAGCACAGATGCGCATTGCTCGCCGCCATCCCGCCCATAAACGGTGTAGCGCAGTGCACAATAAGAAATTTGCGATGTCGACATGGTGACCACCCTTTACCCGAAATAAGGCAGATGGTGGGCTGTGCATGAAATGCCAGCAACTGGCAGAAATATCAGGTGGCCTCGTTAGCGCGCCTCACCCCGACGCTTGAACGTCTGCGAAGGCAACTCGCCAAATTGCTGCCGATACACCTCGGAAAACCGACCTAAATGCAGGAAGCCGTAATCCAGGGCAAGTTCGGTCACACTGCGCACACCGCAAGTCGGGTCGCTCAGGCACGCATGCACCCGCTCAAGCTTGCGCTGGCGCACGTAATGTTTGGGCGTGGTGCTAAGGTGCTGTTCAAACAGCGCATACAGCGAACGCAGACTCATGCAGGCCTGCTCCGCCAGCACCTCAGCCGACAGCTCCAACTTCAGGTTGCGCTCTATGTAGTCGAGAATGCGCTCAAGGCCGGCCTGCGGTGCGCTCAGGCTTTCGCGGCGGATATTGGTGCTCATCAGGGTCAGCAACTTGCTGGCGACAATCTGGCTGTAGTGCCCCTGCACCCTGGGCAGCGGCTCGCTCACTTCCGCTTCATGGCAAACCATGGCCAGCAGGTTGACGAACCCGTCCAGTTCATCCAGCCGGTAATGATTGCGCAAGAACCGCACCCCCCCGTCAGGCCGCTGCCAGCGCTGTTCGTCGCAGATCGAATCCAGCAGCCGTGTTGGCACCTTGAGGATGAACTTCTCGCAGTCTTCCGAATAGGTCAGGTCAACCGGATCATCCGGGTTGATCAGCAGCAACTCGCCCGGCACCAGATGCTGCTCGTGCTTATACCCACGCCACAGGCAGTTGCCGTTGAGCAACACTTGCAGGTGATAGATGGTTTCCAGCGCCGGCGAGGTAACGCGCACGCTGCCCCCGTAGCTGATGCGGCACAGGTCGAGCTCGGCGAACTTGCGGTGGCTGAGGCTGGCCTGGGGGTGGGTGGTGCGGGACAGTCCGATGCAATGCTGGCCTACATGCTGGTTCACATAATCGGACACAGCATAAGGGTCGGCGTGGTGAAACACGCTACTGCGCTCGCTCAGCAGGCGGCTTTCCATAGGCAAGGCACTCGGTATCGTTATTGTTCTGGTCGCCGCTTCCTACGGCCTTGTGGGCGGTGGTTGCGGTCGTCACGGTCATTCTATCGGGCCGGTGGCGGATAGCCGGGGGCAGGCGACAACCGGTGGATGGGCACACTACAGCAAAATGGCGGGGGTTGAGCAATGCGGCGACGGGATTGGATGGGCGGATAGCGGACAAGCCAGATGGAGCTGGCGTTCGTTTATCGAACAGTATTTCCCTGTACCGACCGCTTCGGGAATAAACCCGCGCGAGACCGGTAATATTCCTGTTCTTCAAGAAATAGCTTGCAATCAAACCACCCTGCCATTCGGTCACTTTTTCAACACCCGGCACAGTGCTTCTGCTAGAAAGCGCACATGCCTACCCTCTTCCTTACCCACCTGCGCCGCCGCTGGCTCACCTGGTTGTGCGCCACCTTGCTGGTCATTGGCCTACCCTCCAGCTGCGCCATGCTGCAGCACAAGGAGCGCGAGCTGGTGTTCCGCATCGAGCCTGGCCAAGCCAGCTGGTTCCGCGGTTTGCCCAGCGACGTGCAGGAACTCGACCTGCGCCCGCGCAGCTTCAGCGATAACCAGAGCCTGCACGCCTGGTGGTGGCCAGCCAAGCGCGCCAATGCCCCGGCGGTGCTCTACCTGCACGGTGTGCGCTGGAACCTGACCGGGCAATTGTTCCGCATCGAGCAGCTGCATGCCATGGGCTACTCGGTGCTGGCCGTGGATTACCGTGGCTTTGGCCAGAGCCGGGGCGACCTGCCATCCGAGGCCACGGTGTACGAAGATGCCCGCATTGCGTGGGAGCGCTTTGCCCAGCTGCAGCCGGATGCCGGAAAACGCCTGATATTCGGTCATTCGCTGGGCGGCGCGGTGGCGGTGGAACTGGCCAGCGAACTGACACGTGAAGCGCAGCAAAGCGGTGTTGGGGCGCCGGCACGCGGGCTGATCCTTGAGTCGACCTTCACCTCCCTGGGCGATGTCGCCGCAGCGGTGGCCAATACCTCCCTCCCGGTGCGCTGGTTGATGTCGCAGAAGTTCGACTCGCTGGACAAGATCAGCGACATCGGCCTGCCGGTGCTGCTGGTGCATGGGATGGATGACCGGTTCGTACCGCCGCGCTTCAGCCAGCAGCTGTTCGACGCGGCCCGGCAGCCCAAGACATTGCTGCTGGTGCCGGGGGCGACCCATAACAACAGCATGAGCCTGGCCGGGCAGCGTTACCGGCAGGCGATACAGGCGCTGCTCTGAACCTGGCCTTGGGTGGCTGAAATCCTGGGGCCGCTGCGCGCCCCTTTCGCGGCACAAGGCCGCTCCTACAAGGGCCTGCGCTACGGCTACGGTTCACTGCACCGGCAAAAAGTTCATCAGCAACAGGCTTTGCGCGTAATTCAAACCAATCCGCCGATAACGTTCATCCAGCAACTCGGCCAGCAAGTCCAGCCGCGCAACGATCTTGCCAAACTCCACGGCAAAACTCAGGTTGCTGCCCTCTTCCGAAATCTCATTGGAGAACAGCAGCAACACCCCATTGGCGTCCTGACGCTGGCTGAGCATCCAGGTGGCCTTTTCGATATTGCGCGCCGCATTGTTGATGAACAACGGGTCGATGGTATCGGTCATGTAGAACTCGGTACGCCCGCCATGCGCGGTGATCAGCATGCTGCCGATGGCGTAGATGAAAGCACCCACACGATCACCACGAAACTCCGGGCTCAGGGCGTAGCTCAATGCCGCCAGGTCACGGCGGTTGCCCAGTTGCGGCAGTGGCTGACGATGTTCGATAGCCATGCGGATCTGCCGCTCGGCCGTGGCAGCGTCCACATAGCCCGACATCTTCCACTGGTTGGGGTTGCGCAGGTACAGCTTGTTCATCAGCAGGTACAGGCTTTGCAGGTTGTCGCGCATCGATAGCGTGGCCAGGCGGTCAACGCTGGTCTGGAACAACTCACTGGGTTTGCCGTTGCCGAACTGGCTGACAATATCGCGGCCTTGCTCCTGGGTGCAGGCGCACAGGCATGTAAGCGCGCCTGCCAGCAGCAGGCGTGGGAGGAAATTCGGGGAGCTTGCAACCATCGGCACCGGGTCGATATTCGGCGGCCGCACCGGGGGTCAGTGCAGCCTGGCCAAGCATAGAGCCCGGAAATCGAAAAAAGTGCAGTGATCGGGGATAGGTGGCTCACATGGCGTGGCGCAACATCTCTACCATCTGCGCATGCAGCGCCGGGTCACCACAGGCCACAACGCACCCGCCATTCTGTGCACTGCTGCCATCCCAGGCAGTGATCACCCCACCCGCCCCTTCGATGATCGGCATCAGTGCCTGTACGTCATACGGCTGCAGGCTCGCTTCGACAATCACGTCGACAAAGCCCGAGGCCAGCATGCAGTAGGCATAGCAATCGCCGCCGTAGCGCATCAGGCGCGCCTTGCCGGCAACGGCCTCGAACGCGGTTTTGCGCTCGGCGGTATCGAACATGTCCGGCGTGGTGCACATCAGCGTGGCCGAAGCCAGGTCGGCACAGGCACGGGTTTTCAGTGGCGTACCGCTGCGCCAGGCACCTTCAGGGGTACCGACAAAGCGTTCACCGGTGAATGGCTGGTTCATCACGCCAACCACAGGGCGCGTGCCATCGTTCAGGGCAATCAACGTGCCCCACAGCGGCAGGCCGGTGATGAAGGCACGGGTACCGTCGATCGGGTCGAGCACCCAGGTCAACGGGCTGCTGCCGACGGCCACGCCCGCCTCTTCACCAAGAATACCGTGGTCTGGGTAGCGGGCCTGGATCAGCGCGCGCATGGCGTCCTCGGCCGCCTTGTCAGCCACGGTCACTGGGTCGTACAGGCGCCCGCCCTTGTCCTCGACATCCAGGCTGGCGCGAAAGTATGGCTTGATCGCCACTGCGGCAGCGTCGGCCAACTGCTCGGCGAAAGCGCAAAATTCGCCAATCTGTTCAGCGCTCAGGGACATGGGACAGGCCTCGTGACAATAATGGGGCACGCATCATACCCGACACATGGCGCTAGCCGCACTCAGGCAGGCGCAGGTGGAAAAAGCCTGATCGGTTTTACCGGGCGCACACAGGTCTAGACTGAACAGAACCAGGTAACCGGGGGGCTGCCACACGTGGAGGTGTGAGATGAGCCAGTTCAAGCGTTTGTTTGTCATGCTCGGCCCGCAGATGCGCCATACGCCAGCGCTGCAACGCGCGGCGGCGCTGGCTGAGTCCAGCGGTGCACTGCTGGATATCAATGTGTTCGTCGACGATGTCGACACCTTTGGCTTGATGGGCGATGGCCGCGAACGTGAGCGGCTGCTCAGTGACAACCGCCAGTGGCTGGCCGATGAGGCCGAACAGTTGGGCAATGCGGGCCTGGACGTGTCCACCGAATTACTATTGACCCGCGACCCACTGGGCAGCGTGCTGGAACGGGTCGAACAGCAAGGCTGTGACCTGCTGGTCAAGGACGTGCAGCACGAACCGGTGCTCAAACGCCTGCTGGTCACGCCACTTGATTGGCAGCTGCTCAAGGACAGCCCGATTGCCGTGCACCTGGTCAGCGACATCCGCCTGCCCCTGCCCCGGCAGATTGCCGCCGCCGTGGACCTCAACAGCCACGGTGCTGGCGAACACCTGGATGAGCAGGTAATCAACTGCGCCCGTGCCTTGGCCCTGCAGTGCAACGGCGAGCTGCACCTGCTGCATGTGTGCGACGCGGCCAAGACCCATATCGCCGACTTCGGCGCCGGCACCGTGACCATGCCCGGCTTCGATGGCAGCGTCCGGACTGCGCAGCGTGCGGCGTTCAATCGCCTGGGTGACCATCACCAGGTCCCGCTGGAGCGCCGGCACTTCCTGGAAGGTGCAGCGATCAGGGCCATTGCCCAGTTTGTCGGCCACAGCCGGGCGGATGTGATCGTGATGGGCAGCCACCGGCATGACGCCATGCAGACCTACCTGGGCGGCACCACGGCGCATGTGCTGGAGCACCCACTGTGCAATGTGCTGGCGATCAAGGCCGTTGGCTGAGTGCCAGTATGCCTGCGCCGGCCTCTGCGGGGTTTGAGCCGCGAGGAGGCCGGCACGGCGTCCACCCGTTGGTATCTGGCACACCAGTGCCACTTAAAAATAATGCATCTGATAATGATTCGTAGTAGTTTCGCGGCGCTTGTCCACCTTTTCTTCAGTGCCCTACTTCAGGATCGTACCGTCGATGCGTCGCACATTCGTTTCGCTTTGTGTGCTCCATGCTGTCTCACCACTGGCCTTGGCCGAGCCTGAACCGCTCAGCGAACCGGCCCAGATAGAACTCCAGGCACTGAGCATCACCAGTACTGCCGACAGTGAACGCGCCGATGGCCCGGTCGTCGGCTATAAAGCCAATCGCTCGGCCAGTGCCACCCGCACCGACACGGTGCTGCACGAAACGCCGCAATCGGTCAGCGTGGTGCCCAAGGATGTGCTGGAAGACACCGGCGCCACGCGCCTGCAGGACGGCCTGGACTACGCCGGCGGAGTCGGCCGTGCCAACAACTTTGGCGGCCAGGGCCTGACCACCTTCACTGTGCGGGGTTTCACTACCGGCGAGTTCTACCGCAATGGCTTCCCGATCAATCGCGGCTACCCTAACGCCCCCGACGCCAATACCGTCGAGCGCCTGGAAGTGATCCGTGGCCCGGCCACCAGCCTGTATGGCCGCGGCGACCCCGGCGGCACGTTCAACGTGGTCAGCAAACAGCCACTGCCGGAATCCAAGGTCACCCTGGGCAGTCAGTTCGATGACCAAGGCATGCACCGGGCAACGCTGGACGCGACCGGGCCGCTGAACCAGGACGGTTCGCTGGCCTACCGCCTGAACGTGCTGGGCGAAGGTGGTGAGAGCTTCCGCGATGACGTGGAAAGCGAGCGCTATGATGTCGCACCGGTCATCAGCTGGCAGGTCAATGACGCCACAAGGATCATCTTTGAAGGCGACTTCATGCGTAACAACCACCCGCTGGATCGCGGCCTGACACGCCTGCCCGGCCAGCTCGGCACAGCCTCACGCGACACCAACATCTGGGAAAAAGGCAGCGACAATCTGCTGCACAACGACAACAACATGGCCCAGTTACGCTTCGAGCACCTGCTCAACGACAACTGGTCCTTGGGCGGCGGCATGCAGTGGCTGGACGGCTCGCTCAAAGGCAATGCCGTGGAAGCCAATGGCTTGCAGCCCGACGGCCGCACCTTGGGGCGCAACTTCAACTACCGCAAGCTGGAGTGGACCGACCGTGATTACCAGCTCAACCTGACCGGCCACTTCGACACCGGCGGTTTCGCCCACACGCTGCTGACCGGTGTCGAGTACGAAGACTACGACTACAACTCGATTATCCAGCGCTCCGCAGCAGGCGCCACCGCCTACCCGATCGATATCTTCGACCCGGCGCTGGGCCAGGCGCGCCCTGCCCTGACCCGTACCACCACCCACGACAAGGAAAACCTCAAGACCTGGGCATTCTTCGTCCAGGACCAGGTGGCCCTGACCGAGCGTCTGAAGGCCCTGGCCGGCGTGCGTTTCGAGCGCTTCGAGCATGACTATGTCAACAAGCTCAGCGCAGCGGGTGACTTCAGCAAGGGCGAAAACGGCGTTACTCCACGTTTCGGCCTGCTGTACGACCTGACCGACACCGTGGCGGTGTATGCCAACACTGCACGTTCATTCAAGCCCAACAGCGGTGCGCCTGCAGGTGCGACGGGGGGTGGTTTTGACCCTGAGAAGGGCAAAAGCTACGAACTGGGCGTGAAATGGGAAGCGCTCGATCGCCAGCTGAGCGTGGACGCAGCGGTCTACCATATCGTCAAGGAAAACGTACTGACGCGCGACCCGGTGGACCCCAACTACAATGTCGCCGCTGGCCAGGTGCGCAGCCGCGGCCTGGACATCAACATTGCTGGCAACATCACGCCCGAGTGGCGGGTAATCGGCGGCTACGCTTATGTCGATGCCGAAGTTACCAAGGACAACCGCTTGCCCAGCGGCACCCGCCTGGCAAACATCCCACGTAACAGCTTCAGCCTGCTCAACACCTATGAATTCCAGGATGGCTTCGCCAAAGGCCTGGGCCTGGGTATTGGCGTGAAGTACGTGGATGACCGTAATGGCCAGACCGAGGCGGTCACCTACAACATGGACCAGTACACTGTGGTTGACCTGCTGAGCTTCTACCAGCTCAATGAGCACGTACGCCTGAACCTGGACGTGAAAAACCTGTTCAACAAGGAATATGACGAAGGTGCGTTCAACACCTACGCCTACCCGGGAGCACCTCGGACGGTGCAGGCCGGGGTTTCCTATACGTTCTGAAAGGCTGGGGCCACCATGCGGCCCCCTGCTTCAGAAACCCTTGCTGTAGAACAGCGAGTAGGACTCGATCCCGTCGTTAGGCTGCTTGATCCCCGCATTGGAATAATGCATCGCGCGAATCCCGACTTTCTGATCCCCTGGCAGCTTCAGGCCGAAACCGATGCGGTCTTCGAAGTTGACCGCCGACCCCATGCGCTGGTCACCCACGTCGGTCTTGGAAAACGCCGCCAGGCCAATACCGGCCTCGATGTACGGCGTGTAGGTGAAACCATTGAATTCATATGTGAACACCGGGCTGAATGACAGCGAGTGCGCACCACTGGCGTCACCACCTTCCCAGTAGGTGTAGGCTGCATCCCAGTAACCAGTGACATAGCCGGTACTGCTTTCCAGCCATTTCTTGTCCCAGTCGAACGACAGGCCGATACGGTAGGTCATGTCACCTTGGCTAGTGGCGCCTACGGCGCCTGACACCTGCGCGGCCTGGGCCAGGTTGGCCCCTGCAAAGGCCAGCACTGCAGCGGCCAGCGAAGCTGCGAGACGGGTTTTCATCAACGACTCTCCTGATGGTCTACACGGCAAGCGGGGGCTTTTGCCCCTCGATCTTTATTGGGTGACCGGCGCATCCAGGCCGGTCACACGAAGTAATAGTTTCTGATTATTGTCCAGATAATCAGAAAGTTGAAAGTGAATTGCCACTATTGGCGAAGTCAGCTAGTCAAGATGTAGTGTTCCAGCTGCCTCTGGTAGTCCCAGTGAATCGGCTGCAGGTCATCGATGGCGCAGCGCAACAAGGCGATTCTCAGGGGGTCGAGCACACCGGGGAGCAACACGTAGCCCCGCTCGTTCAACATCTTCAGCTGAAGCTCCAGGCTCATGCGGATGCGCTCCGTCCAGGCGGGAGTACATCTGTACTCCCGCCCGTTTGTCCCTCAACGCCAGTTCAGGTTCACGTTCGTGGCGGCCTTGCCGTTCACGGTGACCCATTGCTGCACCGTCTCACCTTGGGCGTTGCCAGTGACCTTGTACTTGCCGGGAGGCAACTGTACATACAGCAGCGGCCCGGCATCCGTGACGCTGAGTACGGGCTGGCCCTGGGCATTCTGGATGTCGACAGTGGCACCGCTCTGGAACTTGCCTTCCGGGCCAGTCGAAAGCTCTACGTGCAGGTCATAGCCGGTGGTCTTGCGCAGCGCATTGGCTTCGTCCTGGCCAATGCCGCCTTGCAAGTAGCGCACGCCGTTCTGTTCCTGCGGTTGCAACTGCACGGCCTGCATGTCGATGGGGGCATTGAGGTCGGCAGCGGCAGCCAGGGTCCATGGCATGGCCAGGGTGACAAGCAACGCCGCGCCGAGGGCATAGTGGTGGTTACGCATGGTACGACCCTCCTTTAGAGGATGGCTTACCTCTTATTTGATCCTCCCGGGGTATTGGTGTTCTGGCTGATGCATGGTCGTCATCGTGACATTCGGCACTAACCCATAAATCGAATGTAAATTTAGATACTGATCAAGAGGTTGTACGCCCTTCCTCAAGCAGTTTCACGAACATGCTCAGGCTGCGTGATACCGCGCCCCGCCGCCAGACCAGCCAGGTTTTCAGGTAGCGAAAATCTTCCGACATAGGCCAGGCACTGACCGTGCTGCACCCGGGCATATTGTCGAGCATGCTGCGCGGCATCATGGCCAGGCCTGCGCCAGCGCTGACGCAGGCCAACATGCCATGGTACGACTCCATCTCGTGAATCTTGCCCGGCACTGCCTGGTCCTTGACGAACCAGTTTTCGAAGTGATGCCGATACGAACAGTTGGCACGGAAGGCGTAGATGCTCTCACCGTTCACATCCTGGGCGCGGGTAACTGGCGCATGGTTGAGCGGCGCGATGACCATCATTTCCTCTTCGAACACCGGCATGCCTTCCAGTGTCGGGTGCAGCACCGGGCCGTCGACGAACGCGGCCACCAGCCGGCCAGACAACACGCCTTCAAGCATGGTCCCGGATGGCCCGGTGGACAGGTCCAGGTCTACCTTGGGGTAGCGCTGGTTGTACGCCGCCAGCAAAGCCGGGATGCGCACCGCTGCCGTGCTTTCCAGCGAACCGAGGGCAAAGGTGCCCTGCGGGTCTTCACCGGCCACGGTCAGGCGCGCCTCGTGCACCAGGTCGAGGATGCGCCGGGTGTATTCGAGAAAATTCCAACCTGCAGGCGACAGGCGCAGGCGGCTTTTCTCGCGAATGAACAACTCCACGCCCAAGTCTTCTTCCAGTTGCTTGATGCGCGTGGTCAGGTTGGACGGCACCCGATGGATGTGCTGCGCGGCGGCACTGATGCTGCCCTGCTCTGCCACGGCCTTGAAGATCTCCAGTTGCACCAGGTCCACAGCCTTTCTCCAAACGTGAATGTTTCGCTCATTATTATTCAGTTTTCATTAAAGCCATAGCCCACTAGTCTGGCCTCACTGATTAACAACAACGAGAGTGTCCTGCCATGAGCGCGATCAGCAGCCTGACCCACGCCATCTCCCTCGACCCGTACAGCGGCGAGCAGATCGGCGCCTACCCGTTCGACACCGACGCCGCACTGGAAGCGGCGCTGCAACGTGCCAAGGTTGGCTACGGCCAGTGGCGCCAAGTGTCGCTGGGTCAGCGCAGCGAGTACCTGCTGGCCCTGGCCAGCACCCTCGAAGCCAAGGCCGAAGCCTTTGCCCAGATGATCAGCCGCGAAATCGGCAAGCCGATTGCCCAGGCCCGTGGCGAAGTCAGCAAGTGCGTCGGCCTGTGCCGCTGGTATGCCGAACACGGCCCGGCCATGCTTGCCGCTGAGCCGACCCAGGTTGAAAAAGCCCGTATCGAATACCGCCCGCTCGGCCCGATCCTGGCCGTGATGCCGTGGAACTTCCCGGTCTGGCAGGTACTGCGCGGCGCCGTGCCAGCGATCCTGGCAGGCAATACCTACGTGCTCAAGCACGCGCCGAACGTGATGGGCAGCGCCTACCTGCTGGGCGAACTGTTCAAGGAAGCCGGCCTGCCGGATGGCGTGTTCGAAGTGCTGAACGTGACCCCGGATGGCGTCACCCGCGCCATCAACGACCCGCGTATCGCCGCCGTGACCCTGACCGGCAGCGTGCGTGCCGGCATGGCGATTGGTGCCCAGGCCGGTGCGGCACTGAAGAAGTGTGTACTGGAGCTCGGTGGCTCCGACCCGTTCATCGTGCTGGCCGACGCCGACCTGGATGCCGCCGTCAAGGCCGCAGTCATTGGCCGTTACCAGAACACCGGCCAGGTCTGCGCAGCGGCCAAGCGCCTGATCGTGGAAGACAGCATTGTCGAGGAGTTCACGCGCAAGTTCGTTGAAGCAACCCGCGAGCTGAAAGTCGGCAACCCACTGGAAGACGACACCTACATCGGCCCGATGGCCCGTTACGACCTGCGCGACGAGCTGGACGGCCAGGTTCAGGCGACCCTCGCCGAAGGCGCCACTCTGCTGCTGGGCGGCAACAAGGTCGAAGGCGTGGCCAACTTCTATGCGCCGACAGTGTTCGCCAACGTCACCCCGCAAATGACCGCATTCAAGCAGGAGTTGTTCGGGCCGGTGGCCGCGATCATCACTGCACGTGATGCCGAGCATGCGGTAGAACTGGCCAACGACAGCGAGTTCGGCCTGGCCGCGACCATCTACACCGCCGACTATGCACTGGCCGAGCGCATGACTGCGGCACTGGATACCGGTGGCGTGTTCATCAACGGCTACTGCGCTTCTGACCCCCGGGTGGCGTTTGGCGGCGTGAAGAAGAGCGGGTTCGGGCGTGAGCTGTCGCACTTTGGGGTGCGCGAGTTCACCAATGCCCAGACGGTGTGGCTGGACCGTAACTGATTCAAAACTTCTGGGGCTGCTCTGCGGCCCCAGATGCCTCAATCCCGAACCTGGTCCTTGACCCAGTCCAGCATCCCCCCCGGCACGATCAGTTCATGCCGCGCCCGCGAACAGGCGGTATACAGCCCCGCCAGCATCCGCGCCCGCTCATTGCGGTTGCCCGCCACCTGCGGCGCCACCATCAGCTCCGGCGACACCATCACCCGGGCGAATTCCATGTTTTTCACATCCCGTACCCGCCCCAGGAACAACTTGGGCGCCTTGTCCCAGCGGTAACGGCTCTTGGCTTTGGCAAAATGCTCCGGCGTATAGCCTTTGCGCAGCATGTTGGCCACGGCAACAAACGCCTTGTCATCGCCCTTGTCCTGCTCCAGCGCCTGCCAACTAGCGTAGCGGAACAACATCGGGTGACGCGGTCGAGTGCCAAAGCGGTATAGCTCGATGCAGTCCTCGACGAACAGTTCGAAGTCCTTGCGCGCGCTTTTCAGCAATACGAACGGCACACTTTGGTGCGTCAGGCGCTGGAACCAGCCAAACAGCCCCCATTCGTCATCGACGATCAGCGCGGTGGGCTGTTCCGGCACGGTCACCGTATCGAAGAAACTGACCCGCGTGTAGTGCTCGGCGCTACCACTGAAAGCCGCCTGGATCGCCGCCGGGTGGGCCTGGATCAGCGGGTTGAGCACATTGTCCATCGCCGGCCCGGCACGCAGGGAATGGTCGATGTAACGTTGGCGGATGAAGCTGCCATGGTGCGGGCTGAGGCCGTTGAGGTTCTGCAACTCGTCGCCCAGCGCAATGATCGACTGCGGGCTGCGGTCCAGCACGGCAAGCATCGGTGCCGACAGCTCGTGAGCCTCGTCGACGATCACGTGGGTGTAGCGGCTATCGATCACATAACCGGTCAACGACAGCAACTTGACCCGGTGGTAGTCGCGCACCGGCAGCTGGACTTCCCGCGCGGACGGGCGAATCAGCTCTTGCCAATACAGGCGGGCCTTTTCCAGCAGTACCTCCTGATCCAGCGGCGAAGTACCCGGCCCGGTCCAGGGCAAATGGTGCAGCTGAAGCTGGGTATCGGCACTGTGGCAGAAGGTGCGCACGGCGCGGACGCACAAGGCAACCACATCGCGCGCGGCGAGCGGGCCGATGTCAGGGATGGCCAGCCAGCGTACAACCTGCTCATTCTGCGGGCGCCATGACAGTTTGGTGCGATACGGGTCGCGCAGACGCCAGCCGTTGTTGGTGAGGTCGCGGTTGAGCAGCTCGTCAGCCAACTGACCGAAGGTCAGCGCGGTGTAGGCGGCAGCGTCCTTTACCCGCGCCTGCAAGGCGCGCAACTGGCTTTCGGTCAAAGCCAGAAGCAACGTGCGCTGTGGCTCCAGCAGGCGGGCAAACTGGTGAATCAGGAAGGTCTTGCCAGTGCCAGCAAAGCCCTGCACCGCCACTGACTCGTCGATACCACTGAGAAACTCGCGCAGCAGGCGGTTTTGCTGGTCGCTGAGCATCAGGTCGCTGGCTAGCGACGGCAGGTACACCGGATGCAGCGGTGTGGCCCGCTGGCGGTAGGTGTCGGCGAACTGGAAATTCCACTGGCCTTCGGTATCCAACAGTTCGTCTAGCGTGTACTGCACCTCGGCCGACAGCAGAGCAATGCCGTTTTCGCCCAGCATGCCCAGGCCCATGGCAAAGGCTTCACGATCGAAGTGCTGCGCTACCTGGCTTTGAAAGCGCCCAGGCGCGGCGCTTTCAACTTCGTTGGCGATGCGCACGATTTCGGCGAAACGGCGCTCTTGCGCGTCGGCCGAGGCGGTGGCGGGCTGGCGCGGCAGGTTTTGCGCGAACAACACTGCGGCGGCTTCGAGGACGCTGGCAGTGGTGAAAAAGTCGGTTTTGGGTTCGCTGGCGAGGCGGTCGGCCTGGTCGCTGGGCAAAGGCAGGTAGAACATCGGCACCTCGGTGTGGATCAGGGCGGCACGATAGCAACTTTCGGCGTGAGATGCTGAGTTCAGTGCTGGCTGGGCCGGCCTCTTGGCGGGCGCGCCCGCTTCCACAGGATCGCCTCAGGTCCCTGTGGGAGCGGGCAAGCCCGCGAAGAGGCCAGCAGCTATTTTGCTACCTTAGCTCCTGCTTCGCTTCAAGGTCTCACTCGGAAACTCCTTGAACAATTGCCGGTAACTCTCTGAAAACCTTCCTAAATGCCAGAATGACCAGCGCATCGCGACCTCGGCCACGGTCGCCCTGCCATCGCGTAACAGATCGCGACGCGCGCCATTCAGCCGGCGCAAGCGCAGCCACTGCGCAGGCGGCATGCCGGTAAATGCCTTGAACGCCTGCTGCAACTGGCGCAACGAGACCCCGGCAACATCCGCCAGCTCCACCAGGTTCAACGTCTCTTCTGGGCAGTCCGCCGCCCACTCGCTGACCCGGCGCATGATCGCCCGTTCTTCGTCCCGCCGCCCCAAGGCTATGCCCTGCAGGCGCTGGCTGGCGTTATCGAGAATGAACAGGCAATCCTCCAGCAGTTGTTCCGCCAGGGCCTGCCCCTGCAATGGGCAGTCGGCCTGCCCGAGGCGGGTCAATGTGGCACTCAGCCAACTGCCAAACAACGCGTTCTGCCCACTGCCCAGCGGCACCATGAACAGCCCTTCGAGGCGTTGCGGGTCCAGCCCATGGCGGGCCAGGAAGGCTTGGTCGAACACCACTGCCACTTCCTGGTAGTTCTCCGGGGTGATCCAGATGTTGCGGCTTTGCTCGTTCAGCAGGTACAGGCTGTTTTCGCTGCGGTCGAAGCAAAACGCCAGTGAACCGCTCGGCGCCCGGAAAAACTGCTCTACGCGAGTATTCAGTCGCTCCTCGTACACTTCCACGCCATCCATCCCCAGCCAGCGCAGCTCTCCGCTGAAATGCCCCGGCGACATCTGCCGGTATTGCTGCTGCCAGCCGGGGGTAGCGCGCACTTGCTCCGAGACGTCGGTGGTATGGAAGGCCTGGACTTGCAGCGCATTGGGCGTTGTCACGCGAGATCCTAATTGCACTCTTTTGGTGCATTGCTTGCCGAAGAAAATGGATAGATCGGCCCTGGGGGCTGCGACCAAGATAGTCTCCAGTGCGTCACCTGGGAAGTACAACGCCTTGTTCGCCTTGCTATGGCTTTCGCGAGAAGCATTGCTCCCACACTAAAACCCAACCAAGAGGTCTGTATGAACGCCCCCTTCGATCAGCTGTACACCTGGCTGAAAGAACACCGCATCACCGAAGTCGAATGCGTGATCAGCGACCTGACCGGCATCGCCCGCGGCAAGATCGCGCCCACCGCCAAGTTCCTCCACGAGCGTGGCATGCGCCTGCCCGAAAGCGTGCTGCTGCAGACGGTCACCGGCGACTACGTTGACGATGACATCTACTACAACCTGCTCGATGCCGCCGACATCGACATGGTCTGCCGGCCCGACCCCTCCGCCGTGTACCAGATCCCGTGGGCGATCGAGCCAACCGCGATCGTGATCCACGACACCTTCGACAAGCAAGGTAACCCCATCGAACTGTCGCCGCGCAACGTGCTGAAGAAAGTGCTCAAGCTCTACGCCGACAAGGGCTGGCAGCCGATCGTCGCGCCCGAGATGGAGTTCTACCTGACCAAGCGCTGTGAAGACCCGGACTTGCCATTGCAGGTGCCGCTGGGGCGTTCTGGCCGTGCCGAAAGCGGTCGCCAGTCGTTCTCGATCGATGCCGCCAACGAATTCGACCCGCTGTTCGAGGATGTCTACGACTGGTGCGAGATCCAGGGCCTGGACCTGGACACGCTGATCCACGAAGACGGCCCTGCGCAGATGGAGATCAACTTCCGCCACGGCGACGCGCTGGACCTGGCCGACCAGATCACCGTGTTCAAGCGCACCATGCGCGAAGCTGCACTCAAGCACAACGTGGCCGCCACCTTCATGGCCAAGCCGATCACCGACGAGCCGGGCAGTGCCATGCACCTGCACCAGAGCGTGGTCGACATCGCCACCGGCAAGCCAATCTTCGCCAATGAAGACGGCAGCATGAGCCAGCTGTTCCTGCACCACATCGGCGGTTTGCAGAAGTACATCCCCAAGCTGCTGCCGATGTTCGCGCCCAACGTCAACTCGTTCCGCCGCTTCCTGCCAGACACCTCGGCACCGGTGAACGTCGAGTGGGGTGAAGAAAACCGCACCGCCGGGCTGCGCGTGCCCACCTCCAGCCCAGAGGCAATGCGGGTGGAAAACCGCCTGCCGGGCGCCGACGCCAATCCCTACCTGGCCATCGCTGCCAGCCTGCTGTGCGGCTACCTGGGCATGGTCGAGCAGCTTGACCCCAGTGCACCCGTACAAGGCCGTGCCTACGAACGGCGCAACCTGCGCCTGCCGATCACCATCGAAGACGCCCTGCAGCACATGGAAGACTGCGAGACCGTGCAGCAGTACCTGGGCAAGCAGTTCGTCCAGGGCTATGTGGCCGTCAAGCGTGCCGAGCACGAGAACTACAAGCGGGTCATCAGCTCCTGGGAGCGTGAGTTCCTGATGATGAGTGTCTGACCCACCCCGGGGCGCCTTGCGCCCCCGTACACCGAACTCGAAGAACAAAACCAACGAGGTGTCCCCCATGCGTCATCTGCAAGCCCTGATCCCCGCTGCGTTCACCCTGCTGTTCGCCACCACCACCCAGGCCACGCCCTCGGTCAGTGTGTACAACTGGACCGACTACATCGGCGACACCACCCTGGCTGACTTCCAGGCCAGCAGCGGGATCAAGGTGGTCTATGACGTGTTTGACTCCAACGAAACCCTGGAAGGCAAGCTACTGGCCGGGCGCACCGGCTACGACGTGGTGGTGCCGTCCAACCACTTCCTCGCCCGTCAGGCCCAGGCTGGCGCTTTCCTGCCGCTGGACCGCAGCAAGCTGCCGAACTGGCAACACCTGGACCCCAAGCTGCTCAAGCAGCTTGAACAGAACGACCCCGGCAACCAGTACGCGGTGCCCTACCTGTGGGGCACCAACGGCATCGGCTACAACGTCGACAAGGTCAAGGCGGCACTGGGCGTCGACCATATCGACTCGTGGGCGGTGCTGTTCGAGCCCGAAAACCTGAAAAAGCTCAAGCAGTGCGGCGTGGCCTTCATGGACTCGCCCGACGAATTGTTCCCGGCAATACTCAACTACCTGGGCATGGACCCGCGCAGCGAAAAGCCGGCCGACTACGCCAAGGCTGAAGCACGCCTGCTCGAATTGCGCCCCTACATCACGTACTTCCATTCATCCAAATACGTGTCCGACCTGGCCAATGGCGACGTCTGCGTGGCCTTCGGCTACTCCGGTGACGTGTTCCAGGCCGCCAACCGCGCTGTGGAAGCGAAGAACGGCGTAAAAGTCGCCTACAGCATTCCCAAGGAAGGCAGCAACCTGTGGTTCGACCTGCTGGCCATCCCCAAGGACGCCAGCAACCCCGACCAGGCCCTGGCCTTCATCAATTACCTGCTCGACCCGAAAGTGATCGCCAAAGTCAGTGCCACGGTCGGCTATGCCAACGCCAACCCGGACGCCAAGGCCTACATGGATGCATCGCTAGTGCACAACCCCGAGATCTACCCACCCCAGGACGTGCTGGACAAGCTGTACATCTCCAGCACCCCGAGCCCGAAGATCATGCGCGTCATGACCCGCTCCTGGAGCAAGATCAAGTCCAACCGCTGAGCCGAGAACGCCCATGTCTTTCGATTCCCAACACACTGCTTCGTACTACGCTGCCACGGCACGCAACGCGGCGCCCTACCCCAGCCTGGACGACGAACTGACGGCCGATGTGTGCGTGGTCGGCGGCGGGCTGACCGGGGTCAACACCGCCCTGGAGCTGGCTGAACGTGGTTTGTCGGTGGTGCTGCTGGAAGGCCGGCGCATCGGCTGGGGCGCCAGCGGGCGCAATGGCGGCCAGCTGATCCGCGGCATCGGCCATGACGTCAGCGGCTTTACCCGGCATGTCGGTCAGGACGGCGTGCGCTACCTGAAACAGGCTGGTATCGATTCGGTGGCGCTGGTGGCCAGCCGCATCGCCCAGTACGGCATTGCCTGCGACCTGCGCTGGGGTTTCTGCGAACTGGCCAACACAGCTGACCAGTTCGCCGCCTTCAAGGACGAGCAGGATGACCTGGCAACGCTTGGCTATCGCCCCGAGACCCGTCTGGTAGGCCCCGGGCAGTTGCATGAAATCGTCGCCAGCGACCAGTACGCCGGCGGCCTGGTAGACATGGGCTCGGGCCACCTGCACCCACTCGACCTCGTCCAGGGCGAAGCCCGTGCCGCCTATAGCCTGGGCGTGCGCATCTTCGAACAAAGCCCCGTACTGCGAATCGAGCACGGCCCCCGCGTGACCCTGCACACTGCCCGTGGCAAGGTGCGAGCAGGCAGCCTGGTGCTGGGCTGCAACGCCCACCTCGATGAGCTGGAACCGCGGCTGAGTGGCAAGGTGCTACCGGCCGGCAGTTACGTAGTCGCCACCGAACCCTTGCCCGAAGCACTGGCTACTACCCTGATCCCGCAGAACATGGCGCTGTGCGACCAGAAGGTCGGCCTGGACTATTACCGCCTCACCGCAGACCGCCGCCTGCTGTTCGGCGGTGCCTGCCATTATTCCGGCCGCGACCCCAAGGACATCGCCGCCTACATGCGGCCCAAGGTGCTGAAGGTATTCCCGCAACTGGCCAACGTGCGCATCGACTACCAGTGGGGCGGCATGATCGGCATCACCGCCAACCGCTTCCCCCAGGTCGGGCGCCTGAGTCAGCACCCAAACGTCTACTACGCCCAGGGCTATTCCGGGCACGGGCTGAACGTGACGCACTGGACGGCGAAACTGCTGGCCGAAAGCATCGCCTTGGGCCACAGCCAAGGCCTGGACGTTTTCAGCGCCGTGCCCCACCTGACGTTTCCTGGCGGCAAGGCCCTGCGTTCGCCGCTACTGGCAATGGGCATGCTGTGGTACCGGTTGCGCGAAGCGCTGGGTTGAGTTCACCGCAAACCACGCGGCGCCCGGGAGATCGGGCGCCGCCACTTTTTGCCTTTTCCACAGGGGATTGAACTCGCCCACTGGCCAACTGCGGCGCAGCTGCTAGCGTTGTTCTGGCCGACCTCTCATGGATACGCCTTCATCATGAAATCACTGCCTCGCATTACCCTGTTGTGCGCCGCACTGCTTGCCGTGGGCGCCTGCTCCAGCAATCGCGTGGACCCCAAGGATTACTCCGGCTTCCTCAAGGATTACAGCCGGTTGCAAGAAGCCAAGAGCCCGACGGGTGCCCCGGTAATGCGCTGGATCGACCCCAAGGTCAACATCAACCAGTACAGCCAGGTGTTCATCGAGCCCAGCCAGTTCTACCCCAAACCGCAGCCCACCCCGGTCATCTCCGCGCAGACACTGGGGGAAATCACCCGCTACTTCAACGAAGCGCTGCGGCGTGAAATCGGCGGTGTCATGCCGCTGGCCAACGGGCCTGGCCCGGGCGTGATCGTGGTGCGGCCGGCGATCACGGCAGTGTCTACCAGCAACGAGGGCCTCAAACCCTATGAGGTGATCCCCATCGCGCTGATCGCCGCAGGCGTGAACACCGCCACGGGCGGCCGTGACCAGGACGTGGATGTCGGCGTGGAGGCGGCGTTCCTGGACGGTGCCAGCCAGAAAGTACTGGCCCAGGTGGTACGCAAAGGCGCGGGTCAGGAGCTGGAGAACGATACCCAGAAGCTGACCTTGAATGACGTCAAGCCGGTGCTCGATGGCTGGGCCAAGGACATGCGGGCGAGCTTCATTGAAGCCAAGCAGAAAGCCCGCTAAGGGCCGCCCGAACACAATACTTGTGGGAACGGCCTTGCGTCGCGAAAGGGCTGCGAGGCAGCCCCAGGATTCAAGCCTTGATATACAAAGTGCTGGGGCCGCTTTGCGGCCCTTTCGCGACGCAAGGCTGCTCCCACAAAAGACCGCATCGGCCGGTGAGTTTTCCTAGCACTCCACAAAGGCGACTGCCAAGCCGCCGCGCGAGGTCTCTTTGTAGTTGGCATGCATGTCCGCCCCGGTATCACGCATGGTGCGGATCACCCGGTCGAGCGAAATGAAGTGCTCGCCGTCGCCACGCAACGCCATCTGCACCGCGTTGATCGCCTTCACCGCAGCAATCGCATTGCGCTCGATACACGGCACCTGCACCAGCCCGCCAACCGGGTCGCACGTCAGCCCCAGGTTGTGTTCCAGGGCAATTTCGGCCGCATTTTCCAGTTGTGGCGGCGTCGCCCCCAACACCTGGGCCAGGCCGGCGGCAGCCATCGAACAGGCCGAACCCACCTCGCCTTGGCAGCCTACCTCTGCCCCCGAGATCGACGCATTTTTCTTGCACAGGATACCGACGGCCGCTGCCGCCAGCAGGAAGTCGACCACATCGGCATCGCAAACGGTCGGGTTGAATTTCATGTAGTAATGCAGCACTGCAGGGATAATGCCTGCGGCACCATTGGTGGGCGCGGTGACCATGCGCCCGCCGGCGGCATTCTCTTCATTCACCGCCAGGGCGAACAGGTTCACCCACTCCATGGCGCTGAGCGTCGAACCAATCACGTTGGGCTTGCCCAGTTCCTGCAAGCTGCGGTGCAGCCGGGCAGCGCGGCGCTTGACGTGTAGCCCGCCAGGCAAGATGCCTTCGTTGCGCAGCCCGTTATCCACGCACTCACGCATGGCCGCCCAGATGCGCAGCAGGCCTTCACGTATTTCCGCTTCCGGGCGCCAGGCCTGTTCGTTGGCCATCATCAGTTGCGCCACACTCAAGCTGTGTGCTTTGCACAAGGCCAGTAACTGGGCAGCACTGTCGAACTCATAAGGCAGCACAACGTCATTGGCTTTGGCTGCTGGGGCATCAATTTCGGCCTGCTCGACGATAAAGCCGCCGCCAACCGAATAGTAGGTCTGCAGCAGCAGGCTGCTCTCCCCGTCCATCGCTTCCAGGCTCATGGCATTGGGGTGGTAAGGCAGGTTTTCGTCGAGCAGCAACATGTCCCGGCCATACTCGAAGGCCAGCGGGTGGCTGCCATCCAGCATCAGGCAATGCTCCTGCAACACTTGGCCAATGCGCGACTCGATGGTGGCCGGGTCGATGCGGTCCGGCCACTGGCCCATCAGGCCAAGCAGGCAGGCGCGATCGGTGGCGTGGCCAACCCCGGTGGCCGACAGCGAGCCATACAACCGCACTTCGACGCGCGTTACCCGCGCCAACAGCCCCTGCTCACGCAGGACCTGGGCAAACGTCGCCGCTGCCCGCATGGGGCCGACGGTGTGGGAACTGGACGGGCCGATGCCGATTTTGAAAAGGTCGAAAACACTGATAGCCATGCTAATGCCTGACCGTGCCCTGATATGAATCCACAGCACGGTTATCTGATGAAATTGAGCGGTAGTGCGATTTTGCGCGATACTGACGCGCTGGCTCATGGATGACCAACGAAACTTTCTAAGCAAGCCTTTAGCAGGACTAAACAATGCGACGGCAACTCAATGGGCAGATGTTCGTCTGGCTGCATGTATTCGCCTGTGCAGCCCGGCATCTGTCCTTTACCCGCTGTGCCGAAGAGCTGCACATCACCCCCGGCGCGGTCAGCCAGCAGATGCGCCAACTGGAAGAACGCCTGGGTTACCGGCTGTTTCTGCGCCGGGCGCGCGGTGTGGAGTTGAGCGCCGAAGGGCAACGCCTGGCCCAGACGGTGGCCGAAGCCTACGGCAGTATCGAGGCTGAACTGTTGCGCCTTGACGCCGGTGAAATTCGCGGCACCTTGCGTGTGCGCTCCATTCCGTCGTTCCTGGCCAAATGGCTCACCCCACGCCTGCCGCGCTTTCAGCAGCGATACCCGGACATCGAGTTGCGCCTGGTGGCCGAAGACAGCGCCCAGGCATTGACCCCGGGCGACTTCGACCTGGCTATCGACCTGAACGATGGCAGCTACCCTGGCATGCTTTCGACACCGCTGCTGGACGAACAGATCTTCCCGGTGTGCTCACCCACCTTGCTGCGCGGGCGCCCGCCACTGCATGGGCCGGCAGACCTGGCGCACTACCCGCTGCTGCATGACATCACAGCCTGGCGTGGCAGTTCGGAGTATGCAGAATGGGAGTTCTACCTGGAGGGGATTGGCGCCGCCGGCCTGAATGTGCGGCGTGGCCATACCTTCAACCGCAACCACCTGACCATCGAGGCGGCAATTGCCGGTATTGGTGTAGCGATCGCCCGGCGGACACTGCTGAATGACGAACTGGAGCGCGGCGCGCTGATCGTGCCGTTTGGCGTGGCGATCGCCAACCACAAACGCTACGTGGTGCATTACCCGCCAGGCGGGTTGAATCAGCCGGGAGCGCGGGCGGTGCATGACTGGCTGGTGGAGGAAGCGCGGGGGTTCAGGGAGTTGCATCCACTGAACAAGGTGTAGGAGCGGCCTTGTGCCGCGATGGGGTGCGAAGCGGCCCCGGCAAGGCCGCTCCTACAGGGGGCTTGCGAGCGTTCGATGATTAGTAAGCCTGCTTGCCGGTAAACGCATTGAGGGTGCGCACCAGAATCACAAAGTCCAGCCACAGCGACCAGTTGTTGATGTACTCGATGTCCGAGTCCACCCGCTGGATCATCTGCTCAATGTCCTTGGTCTCCCCCCTGAAGCCGCGCACTTGCGCCAGGCCAGTCATGCCCGGCTTGATGTTGTGGCGGGCAAAGTAATCGACGATGTCCTGGGAATATAACGTGTCATGTTGCAACGCATGTGGCCGTGGCCCAACCAGCGACATCTCCCCGGTCAGCACATTGAATAACTGCGGCAGTTCATCGAGGCTGGTACGGCGGATGAAAGCACCAATTTTAGTCAATCGCGGGTCATTCTTCTGCGCCTGTTTGACCACGCCATTGTCCGGCTTATGAACATGCATGCTTCTGAACTTCCAGATACGGAATGACTCGCCGGTCCAGCCCGTACGTTCCTGGCGGAAGAACACGGGCCCGCGGCTGGTGAATTTGATAGCCAGTGCAACGCCAATCAACACAGGCGATGCACACAGCAGTATCAATGCCGCCAATACCCGGTCCTCGAGATTCTTCAGGAACAGGCTCATGCCCGTCAGCGGGGTTTCAGACAGGGTCAGCACAGGAATACCGGCAATTTCTCGCACGCTGTGATTGATCAGGCGCAACGAGAAGATATCCGGCACCCAGTTCACGGCAATGCACTTGTCCAGCAACTTGAAGTACACGTCGTTGATAACCTCGGAGCCCCCCAGCGGTGTCACCAGGTACACGGTGCGAATGCCATACTGGGCAACGATTTCATCCAGATCTGCAATGTGACCGAGCACGGGCAGGCGCTGCTTGCCCTCGGCACCTTCGTACGCCTGCTCACCAGCCTTGTCGGTCAGCACACACCCCAGAACCCGTTCGCCAAACCAGGGGTTGTTGCTGATTTTCTGATAAAGGAAATTGGCCAGGTCGCCGTTGCCGATAATCAGGGCATTGTCCAGCCGCGCATGCGCGGTAAACCGTTTTTGCAGTTCTCGAACCGCAAAGTGCAAGAACAACTGGGCAATGTAACCAATGATGAACAACTGCACGACCAACAACCGTGAGTACGTTTCACTCTGTTTAGTGAGAAAGGCCATGACCACAAGAAAACAGAATGTTGCCGACCACGCCTTGAACAGGCGGAAGGCCTTGATCGAAAGGCCGACGTTAGTGCGGTAGATTGCATAATGGTCGTAGATGACGGCCAGTGCGCCAATCAGCAACAGCAACATGATTACATAATCGGAGGTAATGTAACCAAACTGATCATAGATGAGATACCAGGCAATACCGGTTACTGCAATACCATCGAGCCCCGCCTGAATGGCGTTACTTACACTGCTTCTTCTTTGGAGTAAGGAACGACTGCTTCTGGGTTCGAAAACCATTTCAGACCTCATCTATTTGAGCGTAGCAAGTGCCGTCCATCAAACATCAAGTCATGAATACAGCTTATTCAACGCCAGTGAAGCAGGATCGTGCAGCCCCCAAGCCACTGCTTTCACTGTAGCAGCCACCCGCCATCAGCGCGGATTTTGGCCGATTCATACGGTGCCCCTGGCCGAATCGGCTGCCTTGCGGCACAGCAGGGTGCGCAGCAAGAACAACGGATTGCCTACCACATAACGCATGAACAAACGTTTCGGCTCGCGTAACAGACGGTAGGCCCACTCGCCACCCACATGCCGTAACCACTGCGGTGCCCGGCTGACCTTGCCGCCGAGGAAGTCCAGAATCGCCCCGCCGCACACGATCAGGCACGGCCCATCAACGGCTGCCAACCTGGCCGCCACCGCTTCCTGCTTGGGCATGCCCATCCCCAGCACGATCAGTTCCGGTTGCTGTTCCTTGGCCAACTGCAGGTAGGTGTCGATGCTGGCAAAGCCATCGTGGACCGATACCGGCACCACGCCAAACAAGGCTTCGCTGCGCTGCACCGCCTGATTCAGGTACGGTTGCTGCGTGCCCCAGAACGCAACCCGCCGCCCGCGGTATGCCTCCATGAGGCTGGGTATGAAGTCGGTGCCATTCATGTTGAGCCCAGGCTCCAGTCCCAACCGGCGATAAAGGATCGCCATGCCAGAGCCGTCGCGCAACAGCACATCGGCCGCCGACAACGCCTGACAATACTCACCGTCGTGCACCACCAGGTTCATTGCATGGGCATTGACGAACCCCAGCACGGTTGCAGACTTCGGGGCGGCAAGCCGGTCGAGCAGGCACTGCGCCGCGCTGCTGTCAGGCACCACCTCAAGCGTGTCGATAATGCGGTTCCAGCGTTTCTGCCATTGCCACTGAGCCATCAGTCATCATCCCGTTTGGAGCGCACCCATTCGACCTGGCGCTTGATCAGGAACCCCAGGTACAGGGGGATTTTCCTTGCGGCGTAAAAAGGCGCGTACAACAGCACGGAAAACGGGATCAGCTCACGGCAGAAGCGTGCCCACGCCAGCACAACGGCAAGGCCGAGCATGACCAGCGCAGCCAGTGCGATCCACGCAGGCGCCGCATGCCCTGACAGCAGGTAAGCCAGCCAGGTCACCAGGTTGAGCCCCAGCAGCGCCAGCACCAGTAGCGCCAGAGGTGGCACCAACAGGTCCAGGGTCATGGCCAGCAGGCTACCGTTGCGCTGGCGGATGGCGGCCAGCGCACGCTTGGGCGCATCGGCCAGCATCAAGCCCAGGTGGCCATGCTCCCAGCGGGTGCGCTGGCTGTTCATGCCCTGCTGGCTGGCAGGAAACTGGCTGGTGACCAGCGCCTCGGGGCAGAACACCGGCGGCTTGCCCTGCTGGCACAGATCCAGCCCCAGCTTTACATCCTCCACCAAGTGCCCATTGGCCAGGTTGATCAAAGCAAGGTCGTGCCAACCGAATGCCATGCCTGCCCCCATCAGTTGGCACGGTAGCCCCAGCCGCGCCCAGCCACGCGGGCGCACCAGGTTCTTGACCCGCCAGGCAAACTCGGCCACCTGCACCTTCAGCCCGCTACCGGCGGGCGCGCGCATCAGGTACAACGCCTGCACCGGGCGTTGGGCCTGGTGATAACGGCGTGCCAGGCAGTCAATCGCCCCCTCGGCTACCTGGCAGTCGGCATCCACCACAATCACCACCTCGGGCGGGTATTCGGCCAAGTGGCGTACGCCGAAGTCCAGGGCATAGCCTTTGCCACGCAGCACCGTATCAAACCGCTCCACTACCTCGGCGCCGGCCTCGCGGGCCAGCCGCGCCGTGTCGTCCGTGCAGTTGTCGGCCACCACCAGCAAGCGGTCGCCTGGCAGCAACTGCGGGGTTACGCTCGCCAGCGTTGCACGAATGATCGCAGCCTCATCATGGGCCGGTACCAACACTGCCACCCGCGGACGCACGCTGACGCCCAAGGGCCGCGAGCGCGGCGGGAGGCAAGCCAGCAGCATCTGCAGGAAGAAAACGGACACAGGCACAAGGGCGATGACCGCCAGCAGGCCCAGTAACCAACTCAATACAGTCATCATGCGGATGCCTTGAAGTAGCCGGCCAGCTTGGCCGCCTCGGTGTCGATATCATGCCGTTGCAGCACGCGCTGGTAAGCCGCCTCGCCCATGCGCTGCAGCACTTCGGCGGGTTGCGCAAGGCACTCGGCCATGGCCTGCGCCAGTTCGTCCACGGCGCCAGCGGGGAACAGCCAGCCGTTCTCGCCCGGGCGCACCAGCTCAGGGATGCCTGCCACGTAGGTGGTCAGTACTGGCCGGCGCAAGGCCATGGCCTCCATGATCACCACCGGCAAGCCTTCGGCGAAGCTGGGCAATACCAGCGCGCGCGCGGCAAGGATCTCCTCGCGTACCTGTGCGCTGCTGATCCAGCCGGTGATGCGTACGTGCTGCTGCAGGCCGTGCCGGGTAATCAGGGCGTCGATCTGCTCGCGCATCTCACCGTCACCTGCCAGGACCAGTTCGAAGGCGATCGACTGTGCCGCAAGCTGACGTGCCGCCTCAAGCAACAACAGCTGGCCTTTCTGTTCACAGAGCCGGCCGACGCACACCAGCCGTGGCACCGCCGGAACATTGACCGGCAGCACCTCATGGAACGCTCGCTCCAGGCCGCAATGCACCACTTTCACTTTGGCCCAATGCTCGTGCGCCACCCAGCGAAACAGCTGGCTGCGCCCGTAAGAACTCACCGCTGCAACAAAGGCGGCGCGCCGCACCTTCTCGCCCATGTGCAAGAACTGCGGCTTGTCGAACTCTTCCGGCCCGTGCACGGTAAAGCTATAGGCCGGGCCGCCCAGCAGGTTGGCCAGCATCACCACCTCGGTAGAGTTGGTGCCAAAATGGGCATGCACGTGTTTGGCCTCACCGGCCTGCAGCCAGTGCAACACCTGGCAGGCCTCGGCCAGGTACACCAGGTGGTAGGGCCACGCGCGGTCGGCGCGCAGGCCAAGGCGCATTGCCACCCGCAAGGCCTGGAAAAAGCGTCGCGGTTGCGCACGCAGCACCTGCAACGTTGGCGTCAGCAACCCCTTGACGCCGCCTTGCAACACATACCGGGTCCTGGCCCGTTCGCTCGTGTCCTCGGCGTCCTGCAACTCGGCATCCCACCCCCGCAGGGCAATGCGTTGTACCTCTACGCCCTGGCGCTCCAGCGCCAGTATCTCGCGGCGGATGAAACTGTGGCTGACCTTCGGGTACTGATTGATGAAGTAAGCGATGCGCATACGAATCCAGATCCAAACCCGCTTGATGACCCACCTCCCCTGCCAACCTTCACTTAAGGCTGTCGACTACGGGCGGTCGGTCCACTGCCGATGCACTCACAGCAAATGCATCCCCCTGTTTTCCTTGTAGTCCAAGGTTGTGACTGCTGCTTGGCAATGCGGCCTGCAAGCGCGCGAAAACATCGTCGAGCATCGCTTGGCGGCGGCGGTACATCGCCCGTTTCTTCGCTGGAATGTCGGCTTCTGCCCGCTGCGCCTGGGCAAGCGGAAGGCTGAAGAAATCCGCAAAATTCGATGCACTGGCACCGTGTTCCTGCCAGATGACGTCATAGTTGGCGGCAAGGTCCTGGCCTTTGTCGCTGCCAAAATACGCATGCCGATGGTGCCGGCAGTCATCGCTGACCGCATACAGGTGCGTGACACCCAGCGCCCGGGCCAGGCACTTCAGCGCTTCGAGCACCAGGCTGCGCGGGCGCAGGCCTTCGAAGTCCTTGGTCAGGTCGCGGTAGATAGCCAATGAGGTTTCGCTGTCGATGCCTTTGTGGATGCCCTGCACGGCCCCGATGAACAGGCACAGCTCACCCTGGCTGCGGCACAGGGTAAACGCCAGTGAAGCCACGCGCAGGTCGCTCTGGAACAGGTTCAGTACCAACTCGCCTTCGCGTTTGAACCAGATCGGCCGGTCCAGCACCAGGCGACAGCCCGGCGAATGGCTGGCCAGATCGCACAGCGTCAGGCTTTCGTCCCGCCCCAGCAGCAACAGCGCCGGAAACTCGCCGGCCAGCACTTCAAAGTGCGAAGCGACCACTGCCAGGCGCTGCGGGGCTTCCCAGCATTTGCTGAGGTAAGGCCACTGCACCACACCGATGCAGTCCACACCCAGCCGCCGCACGCCTTGCTCGCCGAGTGCCGCCGTGATGCGCTGCATGAAACCATTCAACTCAGGCCACTGCCTGGCAATCTGCAGCATCAACTTGTACTTGTTGTTCAACGCCCGCAACGAGTAGCCCGGTTGCAAGGTAAACACGCTTTTCACGAGGGTGCCGAGCATCATGGTCATCTCTCATTTGTACTCGATCAACGCTGATTTGCCGGCCGCGAAGCGGTGGCGCAAGAACTTCAGCTGGCCGAGCATTTCCGGGAATTTGCCCAACACCAGGAATACCGCCTGCAGCCAGTTTTCGCGCGCCGACTTGCCACCGCGGCGAGCCAGGCGCACGGCCTGCAACGGGTAAATCAATAGCAACAGCAAGCCCCAGCCACCCAGCAGCAGGCAGGCCAGCACGATCACCAAGGGTATGCCCAGGCCCCATAGCCAGGCCCGACGTGACTCGCGCAACCAGTGTTGCTCGGGCGGCTGGCCATGCAGGTAGGCCCCTTCGGCATAGGCGTGGCCGGCACGCAGGCTGCGCCGCCACCACTGGCTGAACCGGGTCATGCCAGCGTCGTGCAGGGTCATTTCGGCGGCCAGGCGCCAGACTTTCCAGCCCTTGGCCCGCAAGCGCACGCACAGTTCAGGCTCCTCACCGGCAATCAGCTCGGCGCGAAAGCCACCGACGGCGGCAAAAGCGTCTGCCCGCATCAGCGCATCGCCACCGCACGCCTTGGCTTCACCGATGGGGGTGTCCCATTCCAGGTCGCAGAGCAGGTTGTACACCGACCGCTCCGGGAAGCGCTCCCGTCGGCGACCACACACCACCGCCACCTCGGGGTGCCGGTCGAGAAACACCTGCGCGGTGGCCAGCCAGTGGGCATCCACCTCGCAATCGCCATCGACAAACTGCACCAGCTGCATCGAAGGCAGCAGCCGCTGCAAGGCGCTGAAGCCTTCGTTACGCGCGCGCGCGGCGGTAAACGGGATGGCCATGTCCAGCGCCAGCACCTCCACCCCGAGGCTGCGGGCCAGGTGCAGCGAGCCGTCGGTGGAGCCCGAGTCGACATACATGACCTTGCCCGCACCGTTCACCAGCGAGCGCAGGCAGCGCTCCAGGCGCGGGCCCTCGTTGCGGCCAATGACCACCACACCGGTTACTGCCGCCATGGGCCTCACTCGGCGGCGGCCGTGGCGGCTGGCTGCCTGGCCTTGATGGTGGCCGGCACCCCTACTGCCAGGCAATTGTCCGGCACATCCATCAGCACCACGGCATTGGCGCCGATGATCACGTTGTTGCCAATGCGGATGCTGCCCAGCACCTTGGCCCCGGTGCCGATATCGACGTTGTTGCCGAACACCGGGGCAATCGGCTCATTGACGTTCTTCAAGCCCACCACCACACCGTTGCGGATGCGGCAGTCATCGCCAAACCGGGCATAGCCACTGACGACGATGCCACCAAAATGGTCGATGACGAAGTTGCGGCCGATCACCACTTCGCACGGCAGTTCGATACCGGTGATGATCTGCACGAACTTGAACAGCACCTTGTAGACCAGCGAGAAGAGTTTGCGCAGCAGTGCCGGGCGCACGGTGTAGCGCCAGCGGCCGAAGCGATACACCAGCAGTACCCAGAAGCCCTGCGCCCCCCAATCCCCGCCATGGGCGCGCAGGTCGGCACGAATATTCTCGAACATGGCTTTACCTACCTTGTCGGTTGGCTGGCGTACCGGGTCTTGAACAACAGTGACCAGGTCGCCCGGCAATGACGCCAGCAGGCCTGAATCGCGCCCCAGCCGCGTCGCTTCAACAGCGCCTTGAGTGCCAGCACCAGGTCACCCAGGGTGACCAGCACCATATGCAGGGCAAGGCCCGCCACCCCGTGATGCTTGCGGAAATACAACAGCTCGCTTTCGATCTGGTAGGACGAGATCTGCCGGCTGGCCGCCTCCAGCTCTGCCACCGACTTGGAGCTTTCGCCCCCGATGTGCACCACCGTGGTATGCGGGTAGAACACGACTTTCCAGCCGGCTTCCTTCACCCGCTTGCAGTGGTCCACCTCCTCGTAATAAAGAAAATAACGCGGGTCGAACAGGCCCACCTTGTCCAGCACTTCGCGGCGCACCAGATAGAAGCAACCCGGTAACCAGTCGCACTCGCGCACCGAGGCGTGGTCCCAGGTCATTTCATCGACCATCTTCAGCCCCGGGAAGAACCGCCCCAGCCCGGTACGCCCGACAAAGACGTTGAGCGGCGTTGGGAAGTAGCGACAACTGGGCTGCAGATCGCCGTCGCGGCCTTCCAGGCGCACCCCCAGCACGCCACACTCCGGGTGGGCGTCCATGTAGTCGAGGGTTTTTTGCAGGGAGTCGGCGGCCACGAAAGCATCGGTATTGAGCAGCAAGGCGTACTTGCCCTTCAGGTGCGCCAGCAACTGGTTATTGGCCCGGCCGAAGCCCACGTTCTGCTTGTTGCTCAGCAGCAGTGCCTCGGGGCACACCTGGGCCATGCGCTGCACCGAGTCGTCGCGCGATGCGTTGTCTACTACCAGGTAACTGGCCAACCGCTCGCTGTCGGCCCGGCGCAGCGCATCGAACATCGGCTGTAGCAGCCCGGCGGTATTGAAGTTGACCACCATGACATCCACAGGTTTGCTAGCCATTGTTGCCGTCCCCGAAGAAGTACTGGCGCCTTTGCGCCATCAACAGCGGTTCAACTTCCGGGTCGTAAGCGCCGTTGCGCTGTTTTACCAGTTCGATCCACGGGTAACTTTCGCAACGCGCCTCGACCCGTTTGATCAACTGTTCGGTGGTGCAGATGAACTGCGCCGGGTTGCCGCCAAACACGGTGCCTGGTGGCACGTCCTTGGTCACCACCGCGCCTGCGGCCACGATCGATTCCGGGCCGATGGTCACGCGGGGCATGATGATCGCGCCATGGCCGATGAAGCAGTTGTCCTTGATATCGATGAAACCGACCGAATCCAGGTGCTTGCCAAAGCGATGTTCGATCAGCAATACCACCCCGTCATGACCGATCAGCGTGCAGTCGGACAAGCCCACGCTGTTACCGATGCGAACCAGCGAAGGGTCGAGAAACTTGCAGCCTGTATTGACGAAGAAGTTGCTGCCGACAGAGTGAAAGTTCCCCCATCGGGCGAGGTAGGCCCCCCATTCAAGACCAGAAGGGTTGCAGAACCTCCTGTAGAACTTGCCCCCTCGCCCGGTTGCATGGGCGTAGTGCGCCACTGCCTTGCGTATCCATCCCTTCATGCTGCCTGGCCTCGCGATCTGAACAATCTGGAGTGTCCTGAGGCGTTCCGGTCTCGTTCTTCTAGGTGCTGACCGCAGCGCTCAACCCATGTACAACCTGCATCATGCAGCGGCGCCGCTAGCCGCTCTCATCCTGGTATCGAGGTGGTCGGCCAGCCGCACGGCAAACTGCAACAACGGCATGGTCGGGTTGGAGGCGCCGCCCTTGGCGAAGATACTGCTGCCGGCGACATACAGGTTCTCGGTACCGAACACCTTGCAATTGGCATCGACAACGCCGAACTGTGGCGAGGCGGCCATGCGTGTGGTCCCCATGTGGTGGGCGTGCGGCGCCATCGTCAGCGGTATCGAAGTGTCGTAGACAAAGTCGTTCAGCTTGACGAAGCCCAGGTCCATTTCAGCGAACTGCTTGGCCAGTTCGCTGCCAATGCACTTGATGGTGTGCCGGTCATCGGCGCTCAGCGCCCAGTTGACATTGACCTTGGCCACCCCCAGTGCGTCCTGTTCGTCCAGCAGCGAAATGCGGCTGTGCAGGTTGGGGAACTGCTCGATCATGGTGCTTATCACGCCGTCACCGGGGCAGCTGAACTTGGCGACGAAGGCGATCTTGCTGGCAACCCCCATGTCGCAGGCCAGGTTCTCGAGAAAATGCTTGACCTCGGCGGTGCGGCCATAGGTCTGCACATCGGCCAGCAAGACGGCGGTGACATTGCCTTTACCGGCCTTGTACTCGTCGACGAAGGCATCGGTGGTGTAATACTGGCGCGGCTCCGGGTCCTGCCCGGACTTGAGGATGAACGTGCCCAGGTCGATGTTCAGATGCTCCATGAAGCATCCGCCGACCAGCCCTTCCTTGCTCACTACGCCTGCTGCCACCAGGGTCTGGCTATTAAGCAACTGCCGGGCGTTCTCGATGGCCCCCGTAGCCAGAATGAAGTGCCTTGCCACCAGGCGCTGACGATTGCGTTCATAGTCGGATAGAACCACCGCAGCCAGGTGGCCGGAGCCTTTGTCGAACTCCAGGTCCACGCAGTTGCAGTTGATGAACACGTCCAGGCCTTTGGTCTGCTCCAGTGCCGTGGCGTACTTTTGCGCAAAACGTGTCGGGGTGCTGAGCAAAAAGCGGTCTGCCTCGAAGTCACCGCCATCCAGGCCGGTATTCATAGCACGAAAATCCGAGCCGGCTGGCAGGTCGACGATGTCCATGGCCGCCGGCAGGTAGCCTTCGATCTCCGAATAGGGAATCGGCCAACCAGGCAAGTCACCTGGCGGGGCGACGGTAAAATCCGATGGGGTGAAAGGCCGGCAACGGCCGGCCCAGTGGTTGGACGTGCCCCCCAGGTAACGCAGGCGGGTCTCCTCGGCATACAGCTCCAGGCCCGTGGATGCGCAGGCGTACAAGCCTTGCGAGTGCGGCGCATACTCGCGTCCACCGCCTTCGGCGAGTAATACGTTCCATCCGGCGGCGGCCAGGCGCAAGCCCAGGGTAATACCCGCCGGGCCGGCACCGATGATGCAGAAATCGTAGTTGTCGCGCAGCGTTTTGTGCTGCTGAAAGTCCTTGATCATGCTGGCTGGTTCCGCAAGTAACGGGACGGCAATACCCAACCGTTGATTATCACGAACCCGGGCGGTTCGACAGGTTTGCCAGCCACGGACGCCGAGACGCCGAACACCGCCCCACCCACACCGAGCAAGACACAACTCTGGAGAAAGCCTCTACGGCCCAACTGCGCAGTACAAAAAGTGAGCTTGCCCATGATCCCGTGACCTGTACCCATGAAAGTTACACCCAGCACGCCGCTTTACAACCAGTCGAAAAAGGCCGTCAGCAGCGCCCCGCACAGAGCCCCGACCAGCAGCATCGGCAGCACTACCAGCTCACGTTTCAGGCTGAACATGCCCAGTTTGCAGTTCACATACACAACCAGCACCAGGGTTGGCACGGCATGCAGGGCAACCCCCCAGATCGCCCACTCCACACCACCAATCGCCAGCAATAGCGGCAGCAGCCCCCATAGCGAGACCAGGCGGATGATGTTGTCCATGGCCTGATACTTGGTAAGGCCCAAGGCAATCCACACCTGATGAGCCAATGTATAGCGCATTATGATGAACGACAGCGAAAGAATTGCCAGCATAGGGCCAGCTTCACGGTAGCGATCATCGTACATCCAGCCAATCAGCAGAGGGCTGGCGGTAAGGAAACCACCGCAGATGAACAGCACCAGCAGGTCGACCAGCAGGCGGAAGCGGTGATACAGCGCTGTCAGGCGTTCCTTGTCGTCGGCCCTTGCAGCTTCACTGAAGGCAGGAAGCGCCACGGCACCGACAATTTTCATCAGCGCGGTCTGCACCGCGCCAAGAATCAGCACGGCAATCGAATACACCCCCAGTTGCGCCGCCGACATGCTGGCGCCAAACCAGATGCGGTCACCGTACATGGCCAGCACGCCAACCATCGACGACAACAGGATCCAGCGGCCAAACACGATCAACTCGGTCAGCGCCGTACGGTCCCAGCGCAGGTGGTTGTTCGGCCCTTCCAGGGCGGTATGCCCCAGCACGGTCCAGGCTACCGCCGAAACCAGGCCAGAGATCACCAGGGCCCAGATCGAATGGGTCAGCAAGCCCAACACCAGCATCACCACCAGGCCGGCCACCTGCGAGGCCAGGTCGACCAGCACCACGCGCTTTTGTTGGAAAGTTCTTACAGCCACATCTATCTTGGTGGACTGGAACCCCCAGATGGCTGCCGACAGGCCAGTTACCGCCAGCACCATCGGTAGCACCGGGGCAGCATAGGTAGAGTCCGCAGGCCATATTTCCGCCAGTTGGGCCAACCAGGCGCCCACCGCCAGCAGCAGGGTGAGGGCAAACAGCAGGAAGCCGCGAATGATCTGCACGGTCCAGGCGGTGTTGAGGAAATCCGGGTCGTCACCCCGGTGACTCTGGATGATGTTCTGGCGCAGGCCGACATCGGAAAGCAGATGCAGGAGTACCGAAACGGTGGTGGCGATGACCATCACCCCGAACATTTCCGGCAGCAGCAAGCGGGCCATGATCAGATTGCCGCCCAGGCGCATCACCTGAGAAGCCACCTGCGAGACCAGGTTCCACGACCCGGCCCTCAAGGCCCGGTTGCGCAGGCTCGCAGCGGCTGACACATCAATCGACGGCATGACTTCAATCTCTGACTGATTGGCTAAAAGTCACTATAGTTTCAATTAGCCACGATGCTAGCCGTTGCCCACCGAGGGAAAGGTGTACATAGCCGATGCCTGAACATTTTCGTGCGTTGATCGTCATCCTGTTTTTGGCGAGCGTGGTCTTCCTGATGGCGCGGCGACCCGCCACCGACCTTATTCCGCTCAGCGACTACAAGCGCCGGCGCAATCTCTGGTTCCTGCTGACGGTGCTGGCCTTTGCCTCGCACAGCTTCTGGCTGTACCTGGGTGCAGGCGCGGTCATCCTGTTGCTTGCAGGGCGCCGCGAGCACAACCCTATGGCGCTGTTCTACATGCTGCTGTTCCTGATTCCGCCGGCATCGGTGCAGGTGCCCGGGTTTGGCGTGGTCAACTACCTGGTCGACCTCAACCATATCCGCCTGCTCACCCTGTGCGTGCTGCTGCCGGCCGCGCTGCAGCTGCGCCGGCAAGCGGACACGTTGCGCTTCGGCCGTACCTGGGCGGACAGGCTGCTGGCGGCCGGGCTGCTGCTGATGAGCGTTTTGTATCTGCGCGAAACCACCCTCACCGACACCCTGCGTCAGGCGCTGTACCTGTATGTCGACGTATTCCTGCCGTACTACGTGGCCAGCCGTGGCCTGCGCCATATCAGCGATTTCAAGGATACCTTGCTGGCCTTCGTGCTCACCGCCTTCGTCATGGCGTTGATCGCCGTGGCCGAGTATGTGCGTCACTGGTTGCTGTACAGCGCCCTGATCGACGCAATGGGCGTGCCGTGGAGCATGTCCGGCTACCTCAGCCGCGGCGGCGCGCTGCGGGCCAGCGTCACCACCGGCCAGGCGATTGCCCTGGGTTATGTGATGAGTGTGGCCATCGGTCTGTTCCTGTTCGTCCAGGGGTATGTGCAACGCCCGCTGCACAGAGCCATGGGCGCCCTGCTGCTGGCCGCCGGGCTGTTCGCGCCGTTGTCACGTGGACCGTGGATTGGCGTCGTGGTCATCGTGGTGGTCTTCATTGCCATGGGCAAAGGCGCGATCAGGCGCCTGGCGCTGCTAGGCGCGGCTGGCATGCTGGCGCTGCCCCTGCTTACCGTCGTACCGGGCGGCGACAAGGTGCTGGACCTTTTGCCGTACATCGGCAACATCGAAAAAGAGAACATCACCTACCGCGAGCGGCTGATGGACAACTCCTGGATCGTCATCCAGCGCAACCCGCTGTTCGGCTCGTTCGACTTCCGCAACACCCCGGAAATGCAGTCGATGATCCAGGGCGAAGGCATCATCGACATCGTAAACACCTACATCAACCTGGCGCTGCGGGTGGGGCTGGTCGGGCTCGGCCTGTTCGTTGCGTTCTTTGCTGTGGTGTTGAGGGGTATCCGCAGGGCCATGCTCACTTTCCCCGACAAGGATGACGAACGACGACAGCTGGGGCGAGTGCTGCTGGCAACACTCATCGGCATTCTGGTGATCATTTTCACCGTCAGCAGCATCACCTTCATACCGGTGGTGTACTGGTCAATCGCGGGGCTTGGCGTGGCGTACATCCAGATGGTCCGCCGGCTTGACGACAGCCCGGCTACCGAGCTGGCCGAAACCGGCCTTCAACCCAGGTAATGTCCATGAACGTGCTTACCCTGCGTCACCTTGTGCAGGCTTCGGCCATTGCTGGCCTGGCTTTGCTGCCGTTGGCCGGCTGGGCTTCGCAGTGGCAGGTCAGTGTAGATGAGCAGAATGGCCTGCCTACGGTGACATACGGCGGCGGGCCGGTGATGAAAGCCAAGTTCGACTTCTGGGCGGCCAACTGGAGCTGGACCGGCTTTTACACCGATTTCAAGGTCAATGGCCCCTACCAGTACACGCTGCTGGGCAAGAACAAGGAACTGGACTTCGACCTGAAGGCGGATATCCGCAAGGAACAGGCACAAACCCTGAGCTGGGCCTTCGACCTTACCGCCCACAGCCGCCAGGCCGGGGTGATGGGCGGCGGCATGGTGTTCCAGTTCGACCCGGTGCAGATCGCCGGCGACATGGGCGCCCCGCAACTGCTGCCCGACAACCGTGGCTGGTCGTGGGGCAAGGCCGACCAGGGTCGGCGCGTCGAAATGCGCTTCGATCCGCCACTGGCCAAGGTCTATTTCGAGCGCGGCAATTCGTCCGAGCTGCGTGCGTTCCTCTACAAAGACCCGATCAACCCCGGCCGACAGCAGCTGAAGGCGGTGCTCAACGTTACCGGCGACATCGAGCTGGGCCCCACCCCCACTGAGCGTTTCGGCCTCGCCGACCCCGCCAGCTGGCCCGATGACCAGCTGGACTGGCGTACCTCGCCGGTGGACCTGTCGTTCCTCAACGCCGCGGAAAAGCCCGCCGGCAGGCGCGGTTTCGTCAAGGCGGTCGGCGAACAGCTGATGTTTGCAGACGACACCCCGGTGCGCTTCTGGGGCACCAACCTGTCTGCCTATTCGCTGTTCAAGAGCCCAGACGAGGAAATCCGCCAACAGGCCAAGCGCCTGTCGGCACTGGGCTTCAACCTGGTGCGCCTGCACCACCACGATTCGCCGTGGGTCAGCCCGAACGTGTTTGGCGACGGCACCCTGGTGCGCGATACCCAGCAGCTCAGCGCCGAATCGCTGCGCAAGCTCGACCTGTGGATCAAGGCACTCAAGGACGAAGGCATCTACATCTGGCTGGACATGCACGTGCAACGTGCGTTGACCGCCAACGACAACATTGAAGACTTCGATGAACTGCCCGAAAAGGAGGGCCGCGCAGACCTGAAGGGTTACGCCTACATGAACGACAGTATCCAGAACGCGATGAAACGCTTCGCCGAGCAGTACCTGACCCATGTGAACGAATACACCGGCCTGGCCTACAAGGACGACCCGGCCATCGCCGCCGTGTTGATCACCAACGAAAACGACCTCACCCAGCACTACGGTAACGCCCTGATGCCGGACAAGGACGTCCCGCGCCATAGCGAGCGCTACATGGCGGCAGCCAAAGCCTTCGCCAGGCAGCATGACCTGCCCGCCGACCTTACCTGGCGTGCCTGGGAGCATGGCCCGTCGAAGCTGTTCCTCAACGACCTGGAGCAACGCTTTGACGCCGACATGATCACCCACCTGCGTGGCCTGGGCGTCAAAGTGCCGATTGCCACGACCAGCACCTGGGGCGGCAACGGCCTGAGCGCACTGCCGGCGCTGACCGCAGGCGATGTAGTCGACGCCCACAGCTACGGCGCCATTGGCCAGCTTGAGAAAAACCCGTTGACCAGCGACGGCATGATCGACTGGATCGCCGCCGCCCAGGTGGTCGGCAAACCGCTCACCGTCACCGAGTGGAACGCCGAGCCGTTCCCGCTGCCCGACCGCCACTCGTTGCCGCTGTATGTAGCCGGCACCGCCAGCCACCAGGGCTGGGACGCCATGATGCAGTACGCCTACAGCCAGCAAGGGTTCAACCCGGGCTGGCGCACGGCGGACAACTGGCACGCGTACAACGACCCGGCGATGATCGCCACCCTGCCCGCGGCCGCCCTGCTCTATCGCCGGGCGGACGTCAAGCCGGCAACGACCCGCTACGTGTTCGCGCCGACGCCCGCCACCCTCTACAACCAGGAGATCACCCCGCGCAATTCGGTACTGCTGCGCACAGCCATGGAAAAGGGCCAGTTGCAGATCGCCCTGCCGCCGACACCGGAACTGCCTTGGCTGAAACCCGCTGCCATCCCGTCTGGCGCACAAGTGTTGCAGGACCCGGGGCAATCGCTGCTGGCCGCCGATGCCACGCAGGCGGTGACCGACACCGGCGAGCTCAAGCGCAACTGGCAACAAGGCATCTACACCATCGACACGCCACTGACCCAGGCCGCCACCGGCTGGCTGGGTGGTCGCTCGATCAGCCTGGGTGCCGTACAGGTACAGACGAAAACGCCTTACGCCAGCGTCGCGGTACAGAGCCTGGACGGCAAACCCTTGGGCCAGTCGCGTGAGCTGCTGCTGTCGCTGGGCACACGTGCCATGCCCAAGGCCGATGACAAGACGCCGTTCAACGTGGAACCGCTTGAAGGCACTTTGACAATCAAGGCACCCGCCGGTCTGAAACTGTTCGCCCGCGATGCACAGGCACAATTGAAGGCATTGCCGGTGGCCTACAAGGATGGGCAGTACAGCATTACGTTCGACGGCAACTACATGTCCAACTGGCTGTTCTTGAAATAGGGCATAGGGCCATCTACGCTCAGGTCACCTGTAGCTGATCATCCCACCTGCACGTTTCAGGGACGGTTCACTGCGTCTGTAAACAGCAGATTCCAGGAGGTGCGGATGAAATTTCTGGTAGTGGGTGGTGCAGGCTACATTGGCTCACACATGGTCAAGCACCTGCTCGGTGCCGGCCATGAGGTGGTGGTGGCGGACCTGGTTTCGCCTGGCCCCGGCATCCAGTGGGCCAAGCTCGACATTGCCGACGAAGCTGCCCTGGATGTGCTGTTCGGCGTCTGGCACTTCGATGCGGTGTTCCACTTTGCCTCGTTCATCCAGGTGGGCGAGTCGGTCAGCGCACCCGGCAAGTACTACCAGAACAACGTCGCCGCCACCCTCGCCTTATTGCAGGCCATGGTGAATGCCGGCATCAAGCATTTGGTGTTTTCTTCCAGTGCCGCCGTTTACGGTGACCCGCAGTACGTGCCAATCGATGAAGCGCATGCCAAAGGGCCGATCAACCCTTATGGGCTGAGCAAATGGATGGTCGAGCAGATTCTCGAGGACTTTGACCGGGCTTATGGCTTGAAGTCTGTATGCCTGCGTTACTTCAATGCCGCCGGTGCCGACCCCGATGGCCAGCTGGGTGAACGCCACGAACCGGAAACCCACCTGATCCCGCTGATCCTGCAGGCCGCTTCAGGCCGCCGCGAGGCGGTGACGGTGTTTGGCCGGGATTACGATACGCCGGATGGCACCTGTATCCGCGACTACGTGCATGTGGCCGATCTGGCGACGGCGCATGCGTTGGCGGTGGATTATTTACTGGCAGGTGGCGAGCGCACCGCGTTCAACCTGGGCAATGGCCTGGGCTTTTCGGTGCAGCAAGTGATCGATACAGCCCGGGCAGTGACCGGGCGGCAGATCACTACCCTTGACGCCCCGCGCCGCGCTGGCGACCCGCCACGGCTGGTGGCAGATGCAAGCAAGGCGCTGCAGGTGCTGGGCTGGCGGCCGGAGTTTGCTTCGCTGGAGCAGATTGTGCGGCATGCGTGGCAGTGGGAGTTGCAGTATCCCTGGAGCCTGCATCAGGGCTGAGATCTTTGGGGGCTGCAAAGCAGCCCCAAAATCTCGAACCTTAATAATAAGTTCGCGGCTGCTCGTCAGCCTTGTTCAGCACCGTCCCGACCAGGTTCACCGTGGCCAGGTGATGCAGGCAGTCCTCGATTTCCTTCTTGTTGTTCATCCCGTTGGCTACCACCAGCAGCACACAATCAAACTTGGGTATCACGGTGATCGCATCGTCAGAGCTGAGCAGTGGGGGTAAATCGAAAATGCAGATGCGCGAGTCGTAGCGGTTGCGTAAATCACTGATCAGGTTGTTCACCTTGGGCGACGACAGCATCTCGGTCGACATCGGCACCGGCACACGTGTCGGCAACACCACAAAGCGCGGCAACGTCGGGTTGACCAGGCATTCTTGCAATTCGGCCTTGTCCGTCAGGTACTCGTTCAGCGCCTGCTCCATGGGCAGGCCAAGGGTGCTGCCGACTTTGGGCCGGCGCAGGTCAAAGTCCACCAGCAACGCAGTCTTGGTCGTGTGGTGAGCAATACTCATGGCCAGATTGATCGCCAGCACCGTCTTGCCCGCCTCAGGCGTTGGCGAGGTGATCGCCAGGGTACGCCAGCCGTTCTCCTCCATGGCCCTGAGCACCTGCGTGCGCAGCAGGTCGATGGGCCCGTTCATGTTGGAGTTCTTGTTGTACGCCACGATGCGGTGGCGCTCCAGATGGTCCGCCCGCAGCGGCACCACTTTGGTGTTCACATAATCGAACTGGCCAGGCACTTCCGCCAGCGCGGTGCCGGGGGCGGGTGACAATGCCTGGGGGGTTCCCGGGGTAACCTGGTGAAGATTATTGCCAACAGACGGCTTGGTCCTGTCCATCACTGCTTTCCCTATGCAAACCGAGATATGACTTTGAACAACAGCACATCCAGTGGCATGTAGAAGACGTGCACCAGCACTACCATGATAGCCGCCAACGCCAGTGCCGCCAGGATCAGCCAGTTACGCCACCGTTTGCGCCTGGCCACGTCGGCCCGGGTATCGATGTAGGGGATTGCCACCAGCACCCGTTTGCCCAGCAGGTTTTCCAGAGCGCCGACGCCGCGCACGCGCTGGTTGAGTATTTCCAGCAGCATCACCAGGGCGCCGCCGCCTGCCGGTGCCAGCACCAGGCCCAACGCAGCGATCTTCTTGCGATTAGGCTTGATCGGTTTTTCAGGCATCAGCGGTGGCTCCAGCAGTACAAAGCGCTCGGCCTTGTTCTCCTGCTCCAGGCTTTCGGTAATTTTCGCGCCCATTTCCTTGGCGCGGATTTCTTCATACTTCTTGCGCGCGTTATCGTGGTCACGCATCAAGGTCACCAGGCCACGCTCGACTTGCGGCGCCTCGAGGATCTCGGCCTCGTAGCCCTCCATCTTTCTGGTCAGCTCGCGCTTCTGATCGGCCAGCGAGCTGATACGTTCCTGGGCCGCGCTCATCTTGGCGCGAACGCGCGCCACGTCGAGGCTGACTGTGGACGTGGTGGCCGTGCGCCCGCCGCTGGCTTCGAGCGCCTGGATCTTGCGCTTGACCGCCACCACATCCGGGTGGGCATCCTTGTAGCGGGTCAGCAACCGGGCGTACTCGGCCTTCAGGCTTGGCAGGTCCTGAGGCTGGTCGGCACTGGCTGGCTTGCTGCCTTCGGTAGTCTTGGTGGCCAGGCCGGCATTGGCCGCAGACAACTCCAGCTCCAGGTAGCGCAGTTCTTCCTGGGCGGCCTTGTAGTCACGATCGACTTCGCGGAACTCCAGCTCCGAGCGCGAGAGCATGTTCATACGCAGGGTCTGGTGCTCTGGCAAGGCATTGGCGTGGGCCTGTTTGAAATCGGCCAGCTGGTTCTCCAGGCTGGCCAGTTCGGCACCCAGCTTGTTGGCCTCCTGGGTAAGAAACTCGGTGGTTTCGTTGGCCCGCTCGGTGCGCTGCTTGAGGTTTTCGTTAAGAAAAAGGGTAACCAGTTCGTCGGCCACTTCCTTGGCGACTTCCGCCTGCTTGTGTTCGAAGGACACATTGAACGCAACCGTCGCCTCGCCTCGCCCGCGCACGAACGTGGTGAGGGTTTCGACCACGATGGCATTGCGCATCTGGTCGATCTTGTCGGACTCGCTCAAGCGCTTGTCGGCGAACAGGTTGTACTTGTCGATAATGCGCAGCAGGTTCTCGCGGGTCATCACCCGCTGGCGAATCACCTCGATGCGCTCATCGGCAAAGCTGGTAGTGTTGGTCGACACCAGCTCGGGCGAAATCTGCTGTGACTCCACAAGGATGGTGCCGGTCGACTGGTAGAGCGGCGGCACCATCAACGCGACCGCAACGGTCGCGGCAAGAATGACTACGGCACTCACCCCTAACACCAGGGCCCTGTCCTTGATAATGGCGATGTAATCTCTGATGGAGAGTTCGTAGTCAGACTTCATGGGGCCACCTGCCTGAAGTTCAGATGTCGGGGTACCTGTACGTCAACGTCAAACCAACGATCGTAGCGGTTGCATCGGGCGCCTGGTCCTGTTGCCGCTCCTTGTACATCAGCGACAGACGCAGGTCCCAGTACGGTGAAAACTGGCGGCTGGCCCAGACGCTGTACGTCTGCAATGTATTAGGGCTCTGCCCTTTGCTGTCTTGCCAGGCAGCGTCAGCGCCCACCCGGTCCAGTTCGGTGACGGCGTAACTCCACACGCCACGCACCTGGTCCAGCTCGGCGAAGCCGCCTTCAGCACTGGCCACCGTGCTCCGCTCGGCGGTCAGGCTGGCAATGGCACGCGTGCCGGTGTAGAGCAACGCCACCCCACCCTCCCCGCGTCGACCGCCGTCGTCGCCAGACACCTGGTTGACGCCAATGTGGGCATCGGCGCTCAGGCCTTCGGCAAGCTGGTACTTGATGCCGACTGCCGGGGTATAGCTGTTGGACGCGGTCGCGGTAAGGTCCTGCTCGGGCTCATAGCGTCGGGCACCGAAGCGGGTATACACATCGGCCCGCTCGCTCCAGGCATAGGTCCAGGTAAACACGTTTGCCAGTTCGTCGTACCCCGTCAGCGTACTGATGTCATAACGGGCACGGTTAAAGGTGGTTTCGTTGCTCAAGGTACTGCGCTCGGTAACCGCCTGGCTCCAGTTGCCGGTCAGGGTGTAGAGCTTTTGCGTACCGTCGGTGGTGATCACCCCGGTATCCAGCACCGTGCCCGACAGTGTCGAACTTTCGTTGTAGCGCGCCACCAGGCCGAAACGCCCACGCTCGGTGGTGCGCTGCCAGCCCAGGCTGATATCAGGGTCTTCACGGTCATCGACCACATCCGTGTCGGACGAGCGCAACACATGCATGCCCAGCCCCAACCTCAATTCGTCCTGGCCGAAGGTACCGATCAGGGTGTAGTCCGGCGCGATGATCGTGCGCGTTACACCCTTTTCCCCCGATGTCAGCAACAAAGGGTTGCTGTCATATTCGACGGATGTCGGTACCACCACCGTAGACTGCCAATTTGCCGCCAGGACCGCGTCCGTGAACGGCAAGACCAAGATTGCCGTTGCAATGCTAGTTGTTCTAAGAAGAGGCATTAAATGTTCTTATTAAAGGCAAGATCAAGGAACGACCAGCGTATCGCCAGCCTGAAGTTGGATGTTGGTGGACATATCCCGCCCAGACACCAGGTCCTTATATCGCACGGGCAGGATCTTTTGGGAAGCACCGGTGCCGCGGACCACCTTGATATCGCTTTCGTCAGCAAACTTGTCCAGGCCGCCCGACATGCTCAGCGCCTGAAGCACTGCGGTAGGGCCCGCCATCTGCACGGGGCCCGGCTTGATCACTTTGCCTTGGACATAGACCAGGTTGCCGGCGATGCTCTTGACGACAACGCTGACGTTCGGGTCGGGGAGGAATTTTTCGAGTTTGGCAGCCACTTGCTTCTCAACTGCCGTTACATCCAGCCCGGCAACATTGATGCGCCCGGCCAAGGGGAAGGTAATACTGCCATCGGGTAGTACGGTGGCTTCTTGACGCAGGCTGTCTTCCTGCCACACCGAAACCATCACCACATCACCGGGGCTGAGCAGGTAAGCCGCACCGCTCTGATCGGCGTTGCCAGCACTGGACCACACGGTCAGCACGCAGAATGCGGCAATCAATGAACGCATCATGAGGGTCCCTCCGGCCAAATGGCCCGAAAAAGAGCACTGAATGAGAACAGCACACCAACTCTCGCTCTGCTTCGCGGCTTAAGCCCGCCGCGATGGCCTCGTCCTTCCTGGAGGCCCCAACCTTGACGCTTTACAGGTAGGCTGCCTTGCTCTGCAAACCAAGGCCCTTCAAGGGCTACTGGGAATATAGCAACGGTTGGGAAATTCACAAGCCAGGCCCCGGGCTTGCAACAACCTCTGCCCACTCTGGAAAAAAGGCGGTCAGCCTCAGATTTTTCTTCTGTTTGCCACCAGCACAAAGCCAACAACTGCGAAGGCTAACAACCAGCCGGCGGTTGAAACAGGAATGATACTGTTTTGGTTTACATATGAATCTGCCGCACGCGCAGCGCCACTCAGCAACACCAGCAAGAACATCGATTTGATAATCAGAGTCGTGCGCATACGCCCCTCCAAAAAAACAGGAAAATCAATTAGTTATTTGCTCGGTGTGGCGGGAGTTGTTTCGCTGTTGACTTGAGCTTATGGGCACAATGACACTACGTCAATGATCCGACACCATAATAAAATTCAATGGGAGATGGGGTTATTCGTCAAAATACCGACATGCAAATTATGCAAAGAAATGCCGCTGCAAGGGAGGCTGCGTTTCACGGATGAGAATACGTGGGGGCGTTCCCCTGCCCCCTGTGGTTTTATTCGTCTGCGTGGTGAACCACGACCAGCAATTGCGCCGGCTGGGCACCTACCGAGCGTAGTCGGTGCGGTGTCTGGGCGTTGAAATGCAAGGCATCGCCCTGCTCCAGCAGCACCCGTTCGGTCATGAAATCCACCTCCACCTGGCCTGCGTGCACAAACAGGAACTCCTCGCCCAGGTGTTCCTTGAACGTGGGGTCGCTGAACTCGTTTGGCGGCTGGATCAGAAAGGGCAGCAGGCTGCGCTGCCCGACCTGGCTGGTGAGGGCTGCATAGCCCGGCCCTTGCCCATCGCCTACCAGCGCCTGACGTTCGCCATGGCGCACCAGGCTGTAGCGGCTCTGGCCGGCCTGCTCTTCAGCGAACAGCTCTTCGACATTGACGTTCAATGCCCGTGCGAGCTTTAGCGCGGCGGCAATCGAGGGTGTATTAAGGCCGCGCTCGACCTTGGACAGGTAGCTTTTGGTCATGCCGGTCTTCTCGGCCAGCATTTCCAGGGTCATTCCCAGTTTCTTACGCAGCAGTTTCAATCGGATAGACATGTGACGCGGGTTTCCCAGGCTGAGGCAGCCATGATACGCATCTGAAAGCTGACGCCAAGCCTGCAGATTGTCGCCCTGCCTCGGCAGGCACCACCTCACCCTGTGGGAGCGGGCAAGCCCGCGAAGAATACGACGCAGTGCTTGGCACCGGCTGTGCCGGTGTTCGCGGGCAAGCCCGCTCCCACAGAGTGCCTGCCCTATGGCATCACAGGCGGTACGTATTGCAGCGTCGTACCCAGCGCCCACAGCAACACCAGCACCAACGGCACGTGCACCAGCAACTGCACGAACGAGAAGCCGATCAGGTCGCGCGCCTTGAGCCCCAGCACGCCCAGCAGCGGCAGCATGTAGAACGGGTTGATCAGGTTCGGCAAGGCTTCGGCAGCGTTGTAGATCTGCACCGCCCAGCCCAGGTGGTACTGCAGGTCGTTGGCCACCAGCATCACGTACGGCGCCTCGATGATCCACTTGCCACCGCCCGATGGGATGAAGAAGCCCAGCACCGCCGAATACACCCCCATCAGCACGGCATAGGTGTCATGGGTGGCAATCTGGGTGAAGAACAGCGAAATATGGTGGGCCAGGGTCTGTTCATCGACACCCTTCACCTGGGTGAGAATGGCCGCGATGGAACCGTACAGCGGGAACTGGATCAGTACTCCCGTGGTGGTCGGTACGGCGCGCGCCACTGCGTCAAGAAAGCTGCGCGGGCGCCAGTGCAGCAAGGCACCGAGCATGATGAACAGCAGGTTGTAGGTATTCAGCCCGGAGATCGCGGTAATCGCAGGCTTGGTGGCGAACTCCTGATAAAGCCAGCCAGCGGCCAGGGCCACCAGCAGCAGGATCAGGATCGGGCTGTGCTCCAGCCACTCACCCGGGCGAGTGCGCTGCGGTGCAGGTGGCGCGGTGAAGCTGGGGTCGACGCCGCAGTCTTCGGCGCTACGTGCACTGTTCGGGCCTGGGGCGGTGGCATAGGCGATGAACAGCGAGACCACCACCAGCGCCGCCAACATGACGCCGGACTGCCAGAGGAAGATGGTTTCAGTGAACGGGATCACGCCGGTAATCGACAGGATCGAAGGTGGCAGGCTGGCCGGGTTGGCCTGCAGTTGCGCCGCCGACGATGACAAGCCCAGTGCCCACACTGCGCCCAGGCCCAGGTAGGCGGCCGCGCCGGCGGCGCGGTAGTCCATCTTGAGATCGGTGCGCCGCGCCAGCGCGCGTACCAGCAGGCCACCGAATACCAGCGACAGCCCCCAGTTGAGCAAGGAAGCCAGCATCGAGATCAGCGCTACCCAGCACACTGCCGAGCGACCATTGCCGGGGATGCGCGCCAGGCGATCGATCAGCCGCGCGGCGGGCGGCGAGCTGGCCACCACATAACCGCCAATGACCACGAAGGCCATCTGCATGGTGAACGGGATCAGGCTCCAGAACCCGTCACCAAAGGCCTTTGCGGTGTCGGTCGGCTTGGCCCCCATGGCCAGGGCACCGATGCACACCAGCAGCACCGCCAGTGCGGCGAACACCCAGGAGTCGGGGAACCAGCGTTCGGCCCAGTTGGAACAGCGCAAGGCAAAGCGCGCGGAACGGCTGTCTTGGATTTCAGCGGCCACAGTTGAATTCCTTTTATTGGTTTTATCGGATAAATCAGCAAAAACACAAAACCCCTGTAGGAGCACCCTTGTGCTGCGAAGAGGCCAGTACAGACAAACATTATGTGAATGCCTGCACTGGCCCTTTCGCAGCACAAGGCTGCTCCTACAGGGGAATGTATGAAGCCCGTTGAATCAGAAGGTCATTTCCTTCACATCATCCGGCACGATCAGCTTGCCGGCGGTTTTCGCGATGATCTCTTCAACGCTTACCCCCGGCGCGGTTTCGCGCAGGATGAACGCGCCGTCTTCGATTTCCAGGTAGGCCAGGTCGGTCAGCACCTTGCGGATGCAGCCGGCGCCGGTCAGCGGCAGGCTGCATTGCGCCAGCAACTTGGACTCCCCGTCCTTGGAAGCGTGGGTCATGGTGACGATGATGTTCTCGGCGCCAGCCACAAGGTCCATGGCACCACCCATGCCTTTGACCAGCTTGCCGGGGATCATCCACGAGGCGATGTTGCCTTGTACGTCCACTTCAAAGGCACCCAGCACGGTCAGGTCGACGTGGCCACCACGGATCATGGCGAACGATTGTGCCGAATCGAAAATCGAGGCGCCGCGGCGGGCGGTGACGGTTTGCTTGCCGGCGTTGATCATGTCGGCATCGAGGGTGCTTTCGGTCGGAAACTCGCCCATGCCGAGCAGGCCGTTTTCCGATTGCAGCATCACATCCATATCTGCGGGTACGTAGTTGGCCACCAGGGTCGGAATGCCGATGCCCAGGTTGACGTAGTAGCCGTCTTTCAGTTCACGTGCGACGCGTTGCGCCATCTGTTCGCGGGTCAGTGCCATGGTCAGGGTCTCTTTGTTGTTCTGGTGGATGGCGCTCAGGCCTTGACGGTGCGCTTTTCGATACGCTTCTCGAAGGTGCCGACGATGACACGGTCCACGTAGATGCCCGGGGTGTGGATTTCGCTCGGCAACAGCACGCCGGGTTCGACGATCTCTTCCACTTCGACCACGGTGATCTTGCCGGCGGTGGCAGCCAGCGGGTTGAAGTTTTGCGCGGTGTTGCGGTAGACCACGTTGCCGTAGTGGTCGGCCTTCCAGCCCTTGACGATGGCGAAGTCACCGGTAATGGATTCTTCAAGGATGTACTTGCGGCCCTTGAACTCGCGCACTTCCTTGCCCTCGGCAACCGGGGTGCCGTAACCGGTGGCGGTGAAGAACGCCGGGATTCCGGCACCGCCGGCGCGCATCTTCTCGGCCAGGGTGCCCTGCGGGGTCAGCTCCACGTCCAGCTCACCGCTGAGCAGTTGGCGTTCGAATTCGGCGTTTTCTCCCACATAGGAGGCGATCATCTTGCGAATCTGCCGGTCTTCCAGCAACACGCCGAGGCCGAAGCCGTCGACGCCGCAGTTGTTCGAGACTACGGTCAAGCCCTTGACGCCACGTCGCTTGATTTCGCTGATGAGGTTTTCCGGGATGCCGCACAGGCCGAAACCACCGGCCAGCACTGTCATGTTGTCGGTCAGGCCTTCGAGGGCCTGTTCGTAGGTTGCAACGCGCTTGTCCAGTCCGGCCATGCTGATCCGCCTTTTGTAGTTGTAGAACCGACGAGGCTGTCGGTGAGCGTGTGCAGACATCTTCACCGCACGCGACTGATTTGTTAATTTTGTTTTCGTCATCGATTGATAACTTTTACAAAACAAACAATAGGCCTGTCATGAACGTCAAGCAACTGCGTGCCTTTGTCGCCGTGGCCAAGTACCAGAGCTTCGCCCAGGCCGGTGAGCACCTGCATATATCGCAGCCCGCCCTGAGCCTGACCATCAAGGCCCTGGAAGAAAACCTCGGCGGCGCCCTGCTCAGCCGCACCACGCGCAGCGTCAGCCTGACCGCCGAGGGCGAAGTGTTGCTGCCGCTGGCACGGCGCCTGCTGGCAGACTGGGACGACACTGAAGAGATGCTGCGCCAACGTTTCACCCTGCAACTGGGCCGGGTATCGGTGGCGGCCATGCCAGCCTTTGCCGGCAACCTCCTGCCCCACTCGCTCAAGGTATTTCGCCAGTGCTACCCCAAGGTCAACGTCACGGTGCATGACGTGATCAACGAACAGGTGCTGGAACTGGTACGCCATCGCCGCGTCGAACTGGGCATCGGCTTCGAGCCGGACAACATCGACGGGCTGGATTTTCACCCGTTGTACCTGGACCGCTTCGTCGCAGTGGTACCGGCCGACTCGCCCCTGGCGTTGCTGCCCCAGGTCAGCTGGGCACAGCTGATGGCCGAAGACTTCGTGGCCCTGCAACGCCCTTCGGCGGTGCGCCTGCTGATGGAGCAGAATGTGGCCGCCCACCACGGCAAACTGGCCGTGGCATTCGAGAGCCACCAGTTGGCAACCATTGGCCGCATGGTCGCCAGCGGCCTGGGGGTCAGTGCCGTACCGGCGCTGTGCATCAACCAGATGCAGGAGCTCGGCGCCCGCTGCATTACCTTGGTGGAGCCCACCGTCGAGCGGCGCATCGGCGTGATTGCCCTCAGTGAACACAAGCTTTCCACCGCAGCGCAAGCGCTGCTTGAGGTTCTGCTTTCCAATACACGGATCCCGGAGGTGACATGCGTTACGTGAAACTGGCAGGTTCGAGCGTTCCGGCCATTGGCCAGGGCACTTGGTACATGGGTGAGGACCCCGGCCGCAAGGCTGCCGAAGTGGCGGCCCTGCAACAGGGTATCGAGTTGGGCCTGACCCTGATCGACACCGCCGAGATGTATGCCGAAGGCGGCGCGGAAGAAGTGGTTGGCCAGGCCATTGCCGGGCGCCGCGACCAGGTGTTCCTGGTCAGCAAGGTGTACCCGCACAATGCCAGCCGACGCGGCATGGCGGCCGCCTGCGAGCGCAGCCTCGCCCGCCTGGGTACCGACTGCATCGACCTGTACCTGCTGCATTGGCGTGGCCAGCACCCGTTGGAAGAAACCGTCGAAGCCTTCGAGCGTTTGCGCGAGCAAGGCAAGATCAGGCGCTGGGGCGTGTCCAACTTCGACGTCGACGACCTGCGCGAACTGCACAACCCTGAATGCGCCACCAACCAGGTGCTGTACAACCCGGCGCAGCGTGGCATCGAATTCGACTTGCTGCCTTGGTGCGGAAAGCGTGCGCTGCCGACCATGGCCTACTGCCCGCTGGCCCAGGCCGGGCGCTTGCTGCAGCATCCTGTGCTGGCAGAAATTGCCGAGCGCCATGGCGCCACGCCGGCCCAGGTCAGCCTGGCCTGGGTGACCCGCAGTGATGGGGTGATCGCCATCCCCAAGGCCGTGGCGCCCGAGCATGTTCGGCTGAATGCAGCCGCAGGTGCGCTGACCTTGAACAGCGAGGACCTTCGGGCATTCGACCGGGCGTTCCCGGCACCGACGCGCAAGCAGCGGTTGGCGATCGTCTAACTACTCACGCGGTACTTGTAGGAGCGGCCTAGCGCCGCGAAAGGGCCGCAAGGCGGGCCCAGCAATGAGATGCGGCGAAGCTGAAATCCTGGGGCCGCTGTGCGGCCCTTTCGCGGCGCAAGGCCGCTCCTACAGGGGGACAGTGTTGATGCGCAACTCAGTGGAAATCCCGGCTGCGCACATCCAGCCCTTGCAGCAACGGGCTCACATCTTCCAGCCGCCGTGCTATCAGATGCCGCACGCCATTTTCCTGCTCCAGCCGCCCACTCACCTTGAGCAACTGTGACCCCACCAGCGCCCGCCTCTGCCGTTCGGCAATGTCCCGCCACACCACCACATTGACCATCCCGTGCTCGTCTTCCAGGGTGACGAAGGTCACTCCGCTGGCGGTCTGGGGCCTTTGCCGCCCCACCACCAACCCGGCCACGGCAATGTTGTCGCCATGCTCCACACCCTGCAATTCGCTGGAGCTGCGACACCCCAGCGCCCTCAGGCGTGAGCGCAACAGTGCCAGCGGATGCGGCCCCAGCGTGGTACCCAGGGCCTGGTAATCGGCCATCAGGTCTTCACCTACGGTAGGCACAGGCAATTCCACTGGCGTTTCAGGCACCGGTTGCACCTCGGCAAACAGGGGCAGCTGCGGCTGAACCGCCGCCACCTGCCAGCGTGCCTGGTGCCGGTCACTGGCCAGGGAACGCAGCGCCCCGCCATCGGCCAGGCGGGCTCGGGCCCTTGAATCGAGCCCTGCACGCAGGCACAGGTCTTCGACATCGCGCCATGGCCGTTGCGCCCTCGCCTGCTCCAGGTGCCTGGCATCGGCCTCGGCCAAACCGCGCACCAGGCGCAAGCCCATGCGAATAGCCAATGTGCCTTCAGCATCAGGCTCAAGGGTGCAGTCCCACTCGCTGTGGCAGACATCAACCGGGCGCACCTCGATACCCTGGCGCCGGGCCTCTTGCAACAACTGGTCAGGGCTGTAGAAGCCCATGGGCCAGCTGTTGACCAGCGCGCAAGTGAAAATCGCCGGCTCATGGCACTTCAGCCAGCTGCTGGCATAACACAGCAAGGCGAAGCTGGCCGCGTGCGATTCCGGGAAGCCATAGCTGCCAAAACCCTTGATCTGCTCGAAGATGCGCTCAGCAAACGCCAGGTCGTAACCATTGCGCAGCATGCCTTGCACCAGCCGCTCACGGTGCGGTTCCAGGCCACCATGGCGCTTCCAGGCCGCCATGTTGCGACGTAGCTGGTCGGCCTCGCCCGGCGTGTAATCGGCGGCAACCATGGCCAGCTCCATCACCTGCTCCTGGAACAGCGGCACGCCCAAGGTACGCTCGAAGACCTCCTTGAGCTGCGGCGATGGGTAGGTTACCGGTTCCTGCTTCAGGCGCCGGCGCAGGTAAGGGTGCACCATGTCACCCTGGATCGGCCCGGGGCGGACAATTGCCACCTCGATGACCAGGTCATAGAACGTGTTGGGCCGCAGCCGGGGCAGCATGGCCATCTGCGCCCGCGACTCGATCTGGAATACCCCCATGGTCTCGGCGCGGCTGATCATCGCGTAGGTGGCCGGGTCTTCGCCGGGGATGGTGGCCAGGGTCAGTTGTTGGCCGCGATGGCGCTGCAGCAGGTCGAAGCAGCGGCGCAAGGCACTGAGCATGCCCAGCGCCAGCACGTCGACCTTTAGCAGGCCGACCATGTCCAGGTCGTCCTTGTCCCACTGGATCACCGTGCGCTCCGCCATCGCGGCATTTTCCACCGGCACCAGCTGGTCGAGTGGCTGCTGGGAGATGACAAAGCCGCCTGGGTGCTGCGACAGGTGCCGGGGGAAGCCGATCAGCTCGCCAGCCAGCACCAGCACCCGCCGCAGTGAAGGGCTGCCGGCCTCAAAGCCGGCCTCGGCCAGGCGCTGGTCATCGGGAATGCGGTCGCTCCAGCGACCACAGCACTTGGCCAGGGCATCCACCTGGTCTGCCGGCAAACCCAATACCCGCGCGACATCGCGCACCGCACCCGCGGCATGGTAGGTGTTGACCACCGCCGTCAGCGCCGCACGGTGTCGGCCATAACGGCGAAACACATACTGGATCACTTCTTCGCGCCGGTCGTGCTCGAAGTCCACGTCGATATCAGGCGGCTCGTTGCGTTCGCGCGACAGGAAGCGCTCGAACAGCAGGCGATGCTGCATGGGGTCGAGCTCGGTAATGCCCAGCACGAAACACACCACCGAGTTGGCGGCCGAACCGCGGCCCTGACACAAGATGCCTTGGCTGCGGGCGAAGGCGACGATGTCGTGCACGGTCAGGAAGTAACTTTCGTAACCAAGTTCCTCGATCAGCGCCAACTCCGTGGCCAGCACATCACGCACCTTGTCACTCGGCCCGCCTGGCCAGCGTAGCGGCAAGCCTTGCTCGCACAGTTCACGCAACCAGCTTGCCGGGGTATGGCCCTGGGGCACCAGTTCGCGCGGGTACTGGTATTTCAACTCGCTCAGGTCAAATTGGCAGCGCTCGGCAATGGCCATGGTCTCGGCCAGCAGGTCGGCAGGATAGAGTTCGCCCAACTGTGCCTGGCTGCGCAGGTGCCGCTCGCCATTGGCAAACAGGAAGCGCCCAGCCTCATCCACCCGGCAATGCTGGCGGATGGCGGTCATGCAGTCCTGCAAGGCACGGCGGCCGCGCACATGCATGTGCACATCGCCACAGGCCACGGCGCGGATACCCACTTCAGCCGCCAGGCCTCGCAAGCCTTGCAGGCGCAGGGCATCGTCACTGCCTCGATGCAGGTGCACGGCCAGCCACAGCCGTTCGCCGAACACGCTGCGTAACCACTCACCCGTGGCAGTGTCGGCGCAGTCATCGGCCACCCACAGCGCCAGCAGGCCTTGATGGTGTTGTTGCAGGTCGTCGCGAAACAGCTGGTAATCGCCCTTTTGCGCCCGCCGGCGAGCCCGCGTGATCAGCGCGCACAAACTCTGGTAACCGGCCAGGTTCTCTACCAGCAGCACCAGCTTGGGGCCGCCCTGCAGAAGCACCTCGCTGCCCACGATCAGCCGCAGCTGATGCGCCTTGGCAGCCTGCCAGGCCCGAACGATGCCAGCCAAGGTGCATTCGTCAGTGATCGCCAGGGCCTGGTAGCCCTGTTCACCCGCGCGCCGGAACAGCTCGTCAGCGCTCGACGCCCCGCGCTGGAAGCTGAAGTTGGACAGGCAATGCAGCTCGGCATAACCCGGCGTGCTCATGCGAACCACCCCTGCAGCCACAGCGGGCCGGCCTGACCCAGGTCGCGGTAGGCCCAGCCGCGCAGGCCATCACGGGTTTCGATGCGGTAGTAGTCGCGGCGCACGTCGCCGCCATCCCACCAGCCCGACTCGATGCGTTCGGCCTGGCCCTTTACCTGGTAGCTGGCGGCGTCCAGCGCCATCGGGGCTGGCAGTAGCCAGCCCGGGCGAGTGCCTGGGGCAACCGGCATGCTGCCTTGGGCGCCTTGCTCGGTCAGCTGCCAGGCGCATTCTGGGCGGTGATCGGCTGCCGCGCTCAGCCCCTTCACGGCCTCATCCCCCAGGCGGGCGCGCAGCCGCTCGCGCAATTGTTCCCAGGGTTGCGCCTGCTGCGCACGAGGGTCAAACAACGCCTGGTGCTGGGGCACGAAGGTAGGCAGGTCCTCGGCAACCAGCCGCACGTTGCGCACGGGTGCGGGAATGCGCAGCGGCTCCAGGCGCCCACGGGTCAGTTCGAACAGCATGGCGGCATCGCGTTCGGCAGCCAGCAGGCCTACCGTAAGCAGGGTGTCCGGCCCTTCGGCATGTTCCAGGTGCAGGCAAAAGCGCTGCACGCCACAGTCGCGCCCGGCGAGGAATGCGGCAAGGTCGTTGAGCATCCGCCGCAGCGGGAACAACAGCGCCTGGTGCGACTCGACATCGAAGTTCAGCTCCAGCCGGGTTTCGAAACGGTCCGGTGGCTGGTAGAAGTCCAGCCCCAGATTGCGCAGGCCAAGCAGCTGGTCGAGGTGCAATTGCACCTGGGGCGCAAAGCGCCTGGCCAATGTATCGCGCGGCAAGGACAGTACCTGGCCCAGCTGGCGCAGGCCCATGCGGGCAAAGGCTTCGGCGGCGTCTGTCGGCAAGCCGATGCGGGTGATGGGCATGCCTAGCAGAGCCGCACGGGTGGCGTCGGCATCGCCCACGGCCAAGCCATCATGAGCATTGGCAAGCATGCGCGCCGCTACCGGGTTGCTGGCCAGGACGATGCGTTGGCGCAGGCCCAAATCTGCCAGCTCCTGGCGCAGACGTGCCTCGAACAAGGGCCAGGGGCCGAACAGTTGCAGGCTGGAGCCTACTTCCAGGAGCAAGGCCCGCGGGTAATGCAGGCTGACCTGGGCACTGAAGCGATAGGCCCAGGCCGCCAGCAATTGCTGCACATGCTCGATACGCCTGGGGTCGGCTTCGACGCAGGTGAAACCCTCCGCCAGGGCACGTGCCGCCGTCAGGGTCTGCCCTGCCCTCAACCCAAGTGCGGCCGCTGCCGGGCTGACCGCTTGCAATACCCTGCGCTGGGTAGGCCCGCCAAGCAGCACCAAGGGAGTATCGGGGTCGTCACGCTCACGCAGGACCGTGTCCAGCGCCAGCTGCGGGAGCAGGATGCAGGCCCAGAGCATGGTGCATCAGCCCCGCCCTGGGCAGGCGATGGGCAGCGCCGGTGGCATGCCGCCCCGGCTTTTAAGCACACGCCACTGCGCCGGACGCGTGTCGAGGGCAACCCGCAGCGCTGCTGGCGACGGGTTGTGTGCTGCCTGGTACGGCCGGCAGGCGAATGCGAGCGCCTGTCCGGTTTCTGCGGCCACCTGCAAACGCCGCAGGGCCCGGTCATCGGCACGTTCAGGCCAGCACAGCACCGCCGCGCAACTGCCCGAGCGCAGGCACTGCTCGGCCGCCCACAAGGCATCGGCAGGGGCGGCATCTACCTGCACCAGCCAGCGCAGGTCTACCCCGGCTGCCTGCCAGGCCGGTGCGTAAGGGATGAACGGCGGTGCCACCAGTACTACCCGGCTGCCTTCAGTACTTAGCCGCGCCAGTGTGGGCCACAGCAGTTGCAGTTCGCCGCAACCGGGGCTGGCCAGTAGCAACTCGCTGAGTGCCGCCGCCGGCCAGCCGCCTTCAGGCAGGCGCTCGTCAAGGGCCGCATGGCCGGTGGGCTGCAAGCCGAGTGGCCGCGCCTGGGCCTGCCGCCCGCGCCAGACACGGCGCTGATCGAGCAGCCTGTCGAGGTCGACCACTGCGCCCATCAGTCACGCCTCAGCAGGCCGCAGAACACGCCTTCGATGAAAAATTCCTGTTCAGGCTGCACATCGATGGGTGCATAGGCCGGGTTGCGTGGCAACAGCCGGTAACCGCTGCCCTGGCGTTGCAGGCGTTTGATGGTCACTTCGCCGTCCAGGCGCGCAACCACGATCTGGCCATCGCGGGCGTCGGCCTGTTGCAGGATGCCGACCAGATCACCATCGAAGATGCCGTCGTCGACCATCGAATTGCCACGCACTTTAAGCAGGTAGTCAGGGGTGCGGCGGAACAGGCTGGGGTCGATCAGCAGCTGTTCGTGGATATCGAGGTCCGGGCCGATGGGTGCACCCGCCGCCACCTGGCCCAGCACCGGCACTTCGAGGATTTCTGGCCGACGCAGCGGTTCGGCCAGGCGAATGCCCCGCGCCTGGTTCGGCGTGACATCGATATAACCGGCCTGGCACAAGGCGGTGATGTGCTTGCGCGCAACGCTGCGCGAAGCAAAACCGAAGCGCGTGGCGATATCGGCCAGGCTCGGTGGCTGCCCTTGATCGGCAATGCGCTCGCGGATGAATTCGAAAATGGCGCGGCGTTTGGGGGTAAGATTGTCCATGGAGCACATTTGTACTCTTTTCGGAGCACGCTGAACAGCCCCCTTCGTCGTCAGCTTTGGTTATGATCCCCTGGCTTGTGTTTTCTTGATCTGGATATCCCATGCTGACCGCCCTGCTGTTCGACCTCGACGGAACCCTCACCGACACCGACACCCTGCACCTGCAGGCCTTTCGCCAACTGCTGCGCGAACATGACGGCCGCGAACTGAGCCAGGCGCAGTTCGATGCCCAGGTCAGCGGCCGCGCCAACGGCGAGCTGTTCGCCGAGCTGTTCAGCGGTGCGAGCGTCGAACAGTGCCGGGCGCTGGCCGACCGCAAGGAGGCGCTGTTTCGCGACCTGTCACCGTCTCTTGACCCGATGCCAGGCCTGTTGCGCCTGCTGGAGCATGCCAAGGCCCATGACATCGGCATGTGCGTGGTGACCAACGCACCGCGGCTGAACGCCGAACACATGCTGAACGCCATGGGCCTTGGCCAGCAGTTCGAGCATGTGCTGGTGGCCGAAGAACTCGCGCGGCCCAAGCCAGACCCGCTGCCCTACCTCACCGGCCTGCAGCGGCTGGGCGCCGAGGCCACCCAGGCGCTGGCCTTCGAGGATTCATTGCCGGGGGTGGCGGCCGCCAGTGGGGCGGGGATATTTACCGTGGGCGTGGCCACGACACAGACGCCGGAGCGGTTGCTGGAGGCGGGCGCCAAGCTGGTAGTGAATGATTTCAATGACCCGGCGTTGTGGGCATTGATCGAGGGTATGGCTTGAGGTGTGGGGTGTGATTGAGACCGAGCGCCGCCCGCGCGGCGCTTCGCAGCACAAGGCTGCTCCTACATCTGGTTAGGGCCAGTGACGCCTGCGCCAACGTGCGCGACCGCCTTGTTTATTCGACACGGTATCGAGGTGAACACCAAAGGGCCGCGCGCCTTGACCACAGGAATCATTGGCCCGAAACAGATGTAGGAGCAGCCTTGTGCTGCGAAGCGCCGCGCGGGCGGCGCTCGATCTCAAACACCCCATAACCCTATAGCCATACCCACCCAGGCCCCCATGCTGATCGACGAAGAACTGACCCTCAAAAAGCTGGAAACCTTTCTTGCCTTCATGCGCACCGGCAACCTCGGCCGCGCGGCGGTCGAGTTGTCTACCAGTGCCGTCAGCGTGCACCGCGCCATCCACTCGCTGGAAAGCGCCCTGCGCTGCCCGTTGTTCAAGCACGAAGGCCGCCAGCTGATCCCTCTGGAAAGCGCCTACGTGCTGGAAAAGAAAGCCCGGCAGCTGATCCAGGACGCCGAACAGATGGTGCGCCAAACCCGCGAAGCCGCAGGGTTCTACGCCGAGCGCTTCCGCCTGGGCGCGCTCTACTCGCTGACGGTAAAAACCGTGCCCAAACTGGTCATGGGCCTGAAACTGCGCCGCAGCGAGCTGAACATCGACCTAACCCTGGGCTCCAACGTCGACTTGCTGCAGCGCCTGAAAAACCACGAGCTGGAAGCTGTCCTGGTGTCACTCGACGAAAGCGTCAGCGACCCGGCCTGCGAGCAGCTGCCGCTGTTCTCCGACGATATCTTCCTTGCTGTCCCCACCGACTCGCCCTTCGCCGAACAGGCCGAGGTGGACCTGGCCGACCTCGCCGACTCCACCTTCATCACCCTGACCCAGGGCTTCGCCACCCACCGCGATGGCGCGCGGGTGTTCCAGCAGGCCGGCTTTGAGCCCAAGGTAGCCATGCAGGTGAATGACATCTTCACCCTGCTGAGCATGGTCAGCTCGGGTGTGGGCTTTGCCCTGCTGCCCGGGCGCATTGCGGCGGTGTACGAAAACCGCGTCAGGCTGATTGCCTTGAAGCCGCAATACCGCTTGCAGCAGCACATTGGCGTGGTGTTTCTGAAGGCTAGGGAGCGGGAGCCGAACCTGCTGGCGTTGCTGGCGGAGTGCCGGATGTACAGCCTTGAGCGCTAACCCGTAACGCAGCATTTCGCCCCTGCAGCCATACTGCCAATGCCGCCAGCGCAGCAGGCAACAGCAGCGAAGCGAACACTTGTTCAAAACTCCAGCCCAGCGCCAGCATCTGGGCCCCGGCAAAGGCGCTGAGCACGGCGCCAATGCGCCCGATGCCGCTCATCCAGCTGGCCCCGGTCGCCCGCGCTTGCGTCGGGTAAAAGGCCGCCGCCAGTGCATTCATGCCAACGCTCGCGCCATTCAGCCCAAAGCCCACGGCGCAGGCAATGGCGCACAGCCAGGCGAAATCCCCCGCCACCTGGCCAATCGTGAAGATAACCGCGCCGCTCAACAGAAACGTCAGCATCAGTACGCGCTGCGGGTTACAGCGGTCCATGGCCCAGCCCACTGAAATCGCCCCTACCGGGCCGCCAATCTGGAAACAGGCCGTGACAATGGCGGCTTCAGACACCGAAAAACCACCGCCCTCCTTCACCAGTGTCGGCAGCCAGCCGCTGAACAGGTAAACCAGGAACAGCGCCAGCACGTAGCCAGCCCAGAGCATGCAGGTACCAAAGCGGTAGCGCGGCGAGAGGATGGTGCCAATCGCGCCGCCAGTGCCCTGGGGTTTGGCGGGCGTGACGAAGGTACTGTCGGCATTGACATGTTCAGGGGCCAGGCGGCGGACAATGGCCAGAATGCGCTGGCGGTCTGCACCTTTGCTGACCAAAAAGGTGACCGATTCCGGCAGCCGCCAATACAGCAGCGGCAGGACAAGCAGCGGCAACACCCCGCCCAGCACCAGCACGCTGCGCCAGCCCAGGTTGGGTATCATCCAGGCGCTGACGAAACCACCCATCGCCGCACCTAGGGAGAACCCGCAGAACGCCAGGGTGATCAGCAGCGAGCGGCTGCGCGCCGGGGCGTATTCGCTGACCAGGGTGCTGGCATTGGGCATTGCAGCACCCAGGCCCAGGCCGGTAAGAAAACGCAGCGCGACCAAGGTTTCCAGGTTTGGGGAAAAGGCCGAGGCCAGGGTCCAGATGCCGAACAGCAGCACGCTGCACAGCAATACCGCCTTGCGCCCGTAGCGGTCAGCCAGGGGGCCGGCAATCAGGGCGCCAAGGGCCAGGCCGATCAGCGCAGCGCTCAATACCGGGCCCAGGCTTTGCGCGCTCAGGCCCCAGTCGCTTTTCAGCTGCGGGGCAATGAAGCCGATGATGGCCACGTCCAGGCCGTCCAGGGCGATGATCAGGAAGCCGAGGAACACTACCCATTTCTGGTAGCGGCCGATGGGTTGCTGGTCGATCAGTTGGCGCACGTCGAGTGTGTTGTTCATGGGTATCACCTGTTGTTGTTTTTATGACGGTGTTTCGGGGCCGCGTTGCGGCCCAATCGCCGGCACAGGCAACATCACTGCCTGTCGAGGCTGCGCAGATACACAGGCCTTATGATCCGTGTTTCCTGCGTCACCACCAGGTCACGGGTGGCATGCAGATAAGCAGCAAAATCCGGGTCGGCATCCCGCGCCGCGCTGCGCTTTTCAAAGTCATCCAGGCTGTCATAACCCCACAGGTGCACCACCTGGTTCAGCGGCCCGATGCTGCTGGTGTAGAACGCCAGTGGTGCGCCGAGGTGGCGCAGCAGGATCGGCATCGCCAACTGGTCGAAGGCTTCGAGAAAGGCCGCCATGCAGCGCGGCCGGATGGTATAGATGCGGTGATCGACCACTGCCTTGTCCATCACGCCACCTCCCGCGCATTGCCCGCCGCCGCCAGCCCCTGCTCCACACCAGCCAGGTGGCGCCCGGTGATGTAGCCAAAGGTCATGATCGGCCCGAGGGTAATGCCGGCACCGGGGTAGTTGCCGCCCATGATGCTGGCACGGTCGTTACCCACCGCATACAGCCCTTCGATGGCCTGCCCGTCGGCGGCCTGCACTTCACCGACCACGCTGGTGCGCAGCCCGTCGAAGGTGCCCAGATCGCCCATGATGACCTTCGCGGCAAAGTACGGCCCCTCGCCCACTGGCGCCACGCAGGGGTTGGGCTGTTGCTGTGGGTCGGCCAGGTAGCGGTTGAAGCTGGTGCTGCCGCGGCCGTACTGGCGGTCCTCACCCTGCACTGCGCCAAGGTTGTAATCGCGCACTGTCCGCTCCAGCCCTTGCGCATCGATACCGGCCTTGTCTGCCAGCTCAGCCAGGGTCTTGCCCTTGAGCAGGTAGCCGTTACGCAACAGGGGCCCAGTCGGCATCGGGGCAGGCTTGGCGAAACCCAGGCCGTACTTGGCCAGGGTGCGGCGGTCGCACACCAGCCACATGGCGGTTTCTGCCTGGCCGGCACAGGCTTCGATCAGTGCTGCACCCACGTCGTGGTAGGAGTTGGACTCGTTGGTGAAACGCTGGCCCGAACGCAACACCCCGATCACACCCGGCTTGTAGCGGTCCAGCAGATGCGGAAAGGCGATGTATCGCCCGGCACCTACCGGCACCTTCGACACGGGCATCCAGGCCGCCGGCGCTTGCAGGCGGATATCAACCTTTGCCCCCAACGCCTCGGCCATGCGAGCGCCATCGCCGGTATTACCCGCTGGCACCGGTGAAAAATGCTCACCACCACGGCGCACATGCGGGTAGGCCTGGCGCAACCGTTGCAGGTCATGGGAGAACCCGCCACAGGCCAGCACCACCCCGCGCCGTGCCTGAATGCGCAGTTCGCTGTTGCCTTGCCCGGCCAGTGCCCCCACCACCCGCCCACCGTCGCGCAGCAGCTGCCGCGCCGGGGTGCCGGTGAGGATCGGGATGCCCAGGTCCAATGCCGAGCGTACCAGCCGCGCTGCCAAGGCATTGCCGCTGGTAACCTGGGTACCGCGGCGATACAGGGCAAGCTCCTTCAGGTGGGTGAGCAGGCGCCTGGCCACATACACGAACGAAGTCAACGATCGGGTAACGTTGAAGAAGTGCTTGAGGTCGGCATTCGATGAATTGAACATCATGCCGATGAAGGTGATGGTTTTCAGCGGCGGGCGCAGGCGTGCCATGTCCGGCCCCAAGCCGCGGATGTCGTAAGGTGCGGCCAGTATCGAGCGGCCCACATCGACGCCCCCTTCGACTTGTGGGTGATAGTCGGGGTACAGCGTGGGCACGAACTTCACGGCGGTTTCCCGCTCGAAAAAGTCCACCATCTGCGGCCCGTAGCGCAAGAACGCCTCGACCCCGGCCGCGTCAAAGCAGGCACCGGTTTCGTTGCGCAGGTAAGTCATGGCCGCCTCGGGGCTGTCGTTGGCGCTGTGACTGTTGCCGGGCACCCACAACACACCGCCGGAAAACGCCGTGGTACCGCCAAAGCAGTCGTCTTTTTCGATGACGATCACGTCAAGGCCATGTTTCTTTGCAGTAATGGCGGTCGCCAGGCCACCAGCACCCGCCCCGACAACCAGCACATCGCAGTTACGTGTGGTCATGCGCGTGCCCCCTCAAAGCCTGGGCGCGGGATCAGTGCCATGGGCATGCTTTCGAGGCCGCCATCCACGGTCAGCTCTGCACCGTTGATGTAGTCGGCGCGCTGGCTGGCCAGGAACAGCACGGCTTCGGCGATATCCTGCGGTTCACCAATGCGCTGGTTGGCCGTCATGGCGCAGCGCTGGCGTTCGATCTGCGGGTCGGCATAAAACGCTGCGGACAAGGGTGTGCGGATCAACCCCGGGCAAACGGCATTGCTGCGCACACCGCGCGGCCCCCATTCCACGGCAATCTGGCGCGACAGCATGCTGACCCCGGCCTTGGCCGCACTGTAGGCACCGCTGTTGGGTTGCGGGTAATGGGCGGCGATCGAGGCCACGTGCACGATACGGCCCTGGCCGCGGGCCAGCATCGAACGGCCGAAGGCCTGGGCACACAACAGGTAGCCCGTGAGGTTGACTGCCAGCACCTGGTTCCATTGCTCCAGGCCTAGCCCATCCAGCGCACCGGGGCGCAGCACGCTGGCATTGTTGACCAGTACATCGCAGCGCCCATGCAGCGCCTGAACCTGGGCGGCGGCCTGCTCTACGCTGGCCGGGTCGGCGATGTCGCAGCCCAGGGCGCTGACCTCACCGACACTGTGTTCGCCCAAGGTGGCAGCGAGTTCACGGCATTTGTCCAGGTCACGGTCCAGCAGGACCACATGGGCGTGCTGCCCGACCAGGGCGCCGGCCAGCGCCGCGCCAATACCACCGGCGGCACCGGTGACCACGCAGACGGCCGAATCCAGGCCCAGCCATTGAGAGGGGATCTTGTTGTTGTGCATGCTGCTCTCCAGAGTGTCGCTTCATCTGGGCCACAGCCTAGGGCCGGCAGGCACACCGGCAGAATGGACAAAACCTGCAACCAGCCCCACATTCCCGACAATTTTCGCCCTGCCGCCTGAAGCCTGCAGGCAGCTGTGGCACAGTAGCCAGGTACCGAACAGAACAATTACAACAACATGAACAAGATCCCCAACTACGCCCTGTACGGTGAAACCGCACAACCGGTGTGGCACGAAGCCCTGCATGTGGAGCAGATCTCCCAGCGGTCTGGCGCACACAACTGGGAAATTGCCGCGCACCGTCATGAAGGCTTGCTGCAGCTGCTGTACCTGCAAAGCGGCGGCGGTGAAGTGCTGTTCGACAGTGACCGGCTTCAGGTGCAGGCCCCCTGCGTGGTGTATGTGCCGGCGCAAGTGGTGCATGGATTCCATTGGGCCGGCCAGGTCGAGGGCCACGTGATCACCGCCGCCCAGCACCCGCTGGAAAGTATCGCCCAGGTGCTGGCACCCAACCTGCTGGTGCAGGTGCGCAAACCACAGGTGATCGCCCTGCCGTCGTGGGCAGCCGACGAAGACCCGTTGCTGCCGCTGTGCATGGCCTTGCGCGAGGAGTACCACAACCGCGCCCGTGAGCATGTGGCCAGCAGCATGGCGCTGTTGCTGACGCTGCTGATCCAGGTGCTGCGCCATGAACCGCACCTGCCCCACGGTGGGCAGCGCCCAGTGTCAAGGCGCAGTCAGCAGCTGACCGCATTGCGTGAATTGGTGGACATGCATTACCGCGCGCACTGGCCACTTGCGGACTACGCCGCCGAGCTGGGCATGACCCTGGCTACGCTTGGGCGGTTGTGCCAGGAGCACCTGGGCATGACGCCCATGAACGTGATCAATGCCCGGCTGGTGCTGGAGGCCAAGCGCATGCTTGGGCATTCGAGCCTGAGTGTGAAAGAGATCGCCCATGAGCTGGGGTTTGCCGATGTGGGGTATTTCAGCCGGTTCTTTCGCAAGCATGCGGGGATGAGCCCTAGCGGGTTTCGCGAGGGCCAGTAACATCTGCCGGCTTTTACTGTGGCCTGCACTGGCCTCTTCGCAGCACAAGGCTGCTCCTACAGGTATCGCGTGCTCATGTAGGAGCAGCCTTGTGCTGCGAAGAGGCCGGCACAGGTCAGCACTAGACCGCCAAGGCCCGCTGCACCTCGCCTACCGTGGCCGCCAGGCATATTCATTACTCGCTCTCCTACATGAGCACGCGATACCTGTAGGAGCAGCCTTGTGCTGCGAAAAGGCCGGCGCAGGTCAGCACTCGACCGCCAAGGCCCGCTGCACATCGTCTACCGTGGTCGCCAGGCTGCTCAGGTGCAAATTCATTACTCGCTCCACCGGCGCCTGATCCAGCGGCCAGTGCAAGGCAATGCTCCCGGCCAGGCGCCCTTCGGCATGTACCGGCAGCGCAATGGCGCGGATCAGGAACGGCAAACGCACCGGGTACTCCCAGTACCCTTCGGTCCGCTGGCCAAAGCCCTTGTGCGCGTCTTCTTCGATGTTGCGCAGCACCGTGTCATCGCGCAGCCGCTCATGGGCCGCCAGGCGCTGCACTTCATCCACCGCCAGCTCACCCAGGCAGGCCCGCCCCATCGCCGAGTGAAACAGGCTGGCATGGTGCCCGACGATCTGGCAGGTATGCGGGTACCGCTTGCGCAATACCTGAGGGATGGCGCTTTCCATCACCTCCAGCCGCTCGCCGTCGAAACACGACAGGTCCACCACCAGCCCGGTGCGCTCGCTCAGGTCCAGCAGCATTGGTGCAGCACTTTCCACCAGGCGCCGCTTGAAGCGCATCTGCCGGTCACCGAACAGCCGCCGCGCGCACAGGCGATAACGCCGGTCGCTGAGGCCACGGTAGACCCAGCCCTGCTCCTGCAAGGTGGCCAGCATGCGCGAGGCCGTGGCCTTGGGCAGGCCGGTAAGGTAATGCAGTTCTTCCAGGCCCAGCGCCTGGTGCTCGCCCAGCAGGTCGACAATGGCCAGTGCGCGCTCCACCGAACGCACGCCGCCACTGTCTGCCGTAATGCCCATGGGTATGACCTCCCTGTAGCTGGATGGTCAGCATAGCCAGCAAGAACCGCGCCTGCCCAGTGCTTTCATCAGGCCTGCAGGCACGGTGGCGGGCGCCGCTCAACCCACCGGGTCAGCTGTTCATGGGCGTATGCCAGTTGCAACACCGCATGATCGGCCTGGGCCGGGCCTATGATTTGCAGGCCCATGGGCAAACCGTCGCTGTTGAAGCCGACCGGCACGCTGATGCTCGGCAAGCCGGCCAGGGTCGGCCCGATCACCACCTCCATCCAGCGATGGTAGGTGTCCATCGCCCGGCCCCCGACGGCCGTCGGCCACGCCAGTTTTGCATCGAAAGGGAACACCTGGGCAGACGGCAACAGCAGGTAGTCGTAACGTTCGAACAGGTTGGCGAAGGCGCGGTACCAGTCGCTGCGGTCCAGCGAGGCCTGGTACAGCGAAGCCGCGCTTAGTTGCAAGGCGCCCTCTACCTCCCACTGTGCTTCGGGCTTGAGCAAGGCGCGCCTGGCTGGGTCGGCATAGGCCGCGCCAAGGTTGCCGTGCACCAGGAAGTGGCGGTGGGTGAGCCAGCATTGCCACAAACGCGCCGGGTCGAATGCCGGTTGGCAAGCCTCGACCCGGCAGCCCAGTTCGGCGAAATCGGCCAACGCTGCTTCACACAGGCCCAACACCCCGTCATCCATCGGCAGGTAGCCGTTGTAGTCACCCAGCCAGCCAACCCGCACACCCCGAAAATCGCGCTGCAGCCCTGCGGCGAAATCGCGGCGGCCCTCGCTCAGCGATAGCGGCGCCCGCGCGTCAACGCCTGCCTGGGTCGACAACAGCCGCGCCACATCCACCACGCTGCGCCCCATCGGCCCTTCGGTAGCCAGCTGCTGCACGAACAGTTCGGGCGCAGGACCATGTGGCACACGGCCCTGCGACGGACGCAGGCCGAACACATTGTTGAACGCCGCCGGGTTGCGCAGCGAGCCCATCATGTCGCTGCCGTCGGCCACCGGCAGCAGGCGCATGGCCAGCGCCGCTGCCGCCCCGCCACTGCTGCCGCCGGCTACCCGCTGCGGGTCGTAGGCATTGGTGGTGGTACCGAACAGGGTGTTGTAGGTTTGCGAACCGAGGCCGAACTCCGGCACGTTGCTTTTACCAACGATCAGCGCCCCGCTCGCCCGCACCCGCGCCACGCTGATGGCGTCATGCTCGGGTACCTGTTCGGCGAACAACGGCGAGCCCAGGGTGGTGCGCAACCCGGCAGTGGCAGCCAGGTCCTTGATCGCCTGTGGCATGCCGTGCATCCAGCCGCGGGAATGGCCCCGCTTCAGCTCACGGTCACGCTCATCGGCCTCGGCCAGCACCGCCTCGGCCGGGCGCAGCGACACCAGTGCGTTGACCTGCGGGTTGCAGCGTTCGATATGCGCCAGGTAGGCCTGCATCACTTCCCGGCACGATACCTGCCGGGCATGGATGGCCTGGGACAAAGCTTGGGCATCGAGGGCAACGATGGGGTCGATGGCTAACGGCTTCACGGTTTTACTCCAAGGTTGAAAGTGGCAGGCTTGCCCGCCAGGGGTGCTTCTTTCAGGCAATAGGTACCCATCAGCGTCAGCAGGCAGGCGAACAGCACGTAGAACGACGGTGCCACCGGGGTAGCGAGGACCTTGGTAAGCCAGGTGACGATCAATGGGGCAAAGCCGCCGAACACCATCACCGCTACGTTATAGGCCACCGAGACACCGGTGGAGCGCACCTCGACCGGGAACTGCTCGGCCAGGGCGGTCGGGGCCGGGCCAAAGAAGCCGCCGATGGCCGTGCACAGCAGTAGTTGCATCACCAGCAGGCGCTCCAGCGAAGGCGCAGCGGCCACCCACACATACAGTGGGTACACCATCACGAAAAAGGCCAGGGTGAAAGCCATCAGCACCGGGCGCCGCCCCACCCGGTCAGACAACGCCCCTGCCAGAGGAATGACCACGGTCATCAGCCCCACGGCCAGCATCTGCACCAGCAGCACCTGGTCCAGCGGCAGCCCGAGGCTCTTGTGGGCGAAGGTCGGCATGTTCACCAGTACCACGTAGAACGACACCGTGGCGCCACAGGCCAGCCCCATCGACACCAGCAGGCTGCGCCGATGTTCACGCAATACCTGCCACAGGGTGGGCGACTGGCCCTTGGCCTGGCGGCGCGCCTCGACGAACTCCTCGGGCTCTTCCATGTGCTTGCGTATCCACAACCCGACCGGGCCGATCAGCAGGCCCAGCACAAACGGGATGCGCCAGCCCCAGCTGTCCAGTGCCTCAGGCGAGCACAGGTGGGTAACCAGTGCCACCATCGCCGCCCCGGAAAACACCGCCAGGCACTGCCCTACCAATTGCCACGAGCCATACAGGCCCTTGCGGTGTGCAGGCGCGCTCTCCACCAGAAACGCCGTAGCGCTGGCGTACTCGCCACCGGTGGCAAACCCTTGCAGCATGCGCGCCACCACGATCAGCAGCGGCGCGGCCATGCCGATGGCCAGGTAGTCGGGGGCAAAGGCGATCATGGCGATCGACACGGTCATCAGGCGGATGATCATCTGCATCGCCGCCTTGCGGCCCTTGCGATCGGAGTACATGCCCAGCAACACGCCACCCACCGGGCGCATGAAAAACCCTACCCCAAAAGTGGCCAGGGCCATCAGCAGCGAAGCGTACTCGTCGTCGGACGGGAAAAACTGCCGGGCGATGATGCTGGCCAGAAAGCCGTACACGATAAAGTCGTACCACTCCAGGGCGTTGCCGATAACGGCGGCGACCACCTGCCGGGTACGCGACACGCCGGTGCTCGAAGTCTGCATAGGGAACACTCCACACAAGGATTGGGTGATCGCCCAGGCGCGGTCGCGCCCGGGTTCCAGCGACAGTCGTCAAAAAGGAAAGGTCAGGCGGGCGCGAGCCAGCGCTCTGCCAGCGCGCCCCAGTAGGCGGCACCGGTCAGCAGGATGTCGTCGTTGAAGTCATAGGCCGGGTTATGCACCATCGGCCGCGATACACCATTGCCGATGAACAGGTAGGCGCCCGGGCAGCGCTGCAGCATCCAGGCGAAGTCCTCGCTGCCCATCAGCTTGCGGGTGTTGCCATCCACCGCCTCGGCACCCAGCAACTCCACCCCCACCTGCGTGGCGAAGGCGTTTTCTGCGGCATGGTTGACCAGCACCGGGTAGGCCGGGCGGTGCTCGATGCTGGCACGGCAACCAAAGCTTTCGGCCTGGCTGACGATGATCGCGCGCACCCGCTCCAGGGTCTGCGCCCGCACCTCGGCGTTCAATGCGCGCAGGCTAAGCCGTAGCAGCGCCTGTTGCGGAATCACGTTGGCCGCTTCGCCGGCCTGCAACGCGCCGACGGTGACCACCGCAGCCTCCTGCGCATCGATGTTGCGCGCCACCACGGTTTGCAGCGCCATCACCACACTGGCCGCCGCCACCAGCGGGTCTACGGTCAGGTGCGGCATCGAGCCATGGCCGCCCACCCCGTCGAGGGTCACCGTGAGCAGGTCTTGCGAGGCCATCATCGGCCCCTCGCGAAAACCAAGATGCCCAGCCGGCAGCCCGGGCATGTTGTGCATGCCGAACAGCGCATCGCAGGGGAAACGTTCCAGCAGGCCGTCGGCCAGCATCGCCTCGGCACCGCCCTGGCCCTCCTCGGCCGGCTGGAAGATCAGCGTCAGCGTGCCGTCGAACTGCCGGGTTGCCGCCAGGTAGCGCGCAGCGCCCAGCAGCATGGTGGTGTGCCCGTCATGGCCGCAGGCGTGCATGCAACCTTGGTGCTGGCTGCTGTAGGCCGCGCCCGTTGCTTCGTGGATGGGCAGCGCGTCCATGTCGGCGCGCAAGCCCAGCCGGCGTGTACTGCTGCCATTACGTAGCACACCGACCACACCGGTCTTGCCGATGCCGGTGTGCACTTCATAGCCCCACGCCTCGAGCAGCCGGGCGACCAGCGCCGAGGTGCGGCTTTCTTCAAAACCCAGTTCCGGGTGGGCGTGGATATCGTGACGGATCACCTGCAGGTCGCTGGCCACATCGTTCAGCCAGGCCAGGATGTGCTGATGTCGGGACATGTAGAGTCTCCTCGCGCGGGTGGTTTCCCGTTCTTGTTGTTCGCCTTGAGGTCACGACGGGTAAGGCAGGTCGTGCTTGGCTGACAGATAAGCGCGAGGAGAGACGAAGCACAATCGAATCTGGTTTCACACCGTGGAACCGAAAGCATCGAGGAGACCTGGCACCGTTTGCCAGACTGTTCATCCCCTGCCGGCAGGCAGGCGAACTAATAATACTTTTTCTGGCAACGGCTCGAGGATGGCCGACTCCTGGCCGCGTATTCGATTCCACCCCGTAGCTTCCTTGATGGACTCAATTGCCAACTTACCGAAGGGCAGTCTATTCAACCTGGCTTGATCATAGGTCGACCTCATGTCGGTCAACAGTTGCCTGATTTTACCCACACCCGCAAAAGACGCAGCCCCTATCCCGGCTCCAGCCACCAGTTCAGCCCCTATTGACTCAAAGGTCGCTGAAAGAGCGAGCGCTGCCCGGGGTGCCTTGATCACGGTACCGGCCAACCCACCAATAAATATCATCGCATTGTTGGTTCGGCTCGAGTCATCAAACTCCTTCGGTATTGGCCGCCCTTCAGCCTTGGCAATCGAACGTTTGACTATTGCTTTGGATGCCTTGTTCAGCGACGAGAGTATCCCCACCGTACCCCATACGAGTCCGGTGGCCTGCCCGACTGCACGTGTGTCAGCTATGACTCCGTGAGTAGCCTTTTGGGTTTCTCGGATCGCCGTTACACGTCGGTCGCCCAGCTGGTGCGGCTGTCGAGGTCGTAGCGGAAGTGGTAGTGCTCGCTGCCATTGGTCCAGGGCTCGACCACGCGCGTCTGCCGCTGATGGTCTCCCAGCGGTGGTGGCCACCTTCGGTGCAGACTTGTGGCAGTGCTGCCAAAGAGGTGGCGCCCATCCTATGAAACACGCAAATTCTAAATTGACGATTTAGAGAGACATCGGGGCTTTCGCCCCGAAATATCACCTAACATGTTAATAAATAACTACGGACACCTGCAAAATACAACACTAGCGAATTCAAACAAAAACAACCATAGCTACAGCCAGCATTACACAAGACCTGTCAACTTTATTATTTGATCAGTATATTTTTTTGCATGTGGAATTCTACACAATTTAATATATTCCAGCAGGCATTCACGACCAGACATCGCCAATGCAAACTCAATAAGATTGGCCAACAAAAAACCTTGTGAATATTTCCCAACCGAAAGAGTTTTACTTCTTTCGTCGCCAGAAGGCTCTGCGCCAACGGGATACTCTTCCTCTTCCTCCTCATCTGAAAGCGCTTGAAACTTAGAAAGAGAATACTGCCTTATAAGATCCTTTTTGCTTGTCAATATGGACGTCAAGTCGTCAATATCAACCTTTGCTTTTAAAATCTTAGCAGAGTCGAGACGAGCGAATACTTCCGCATATTCCAATTCAACCTCAATACCTGTAGCGTCGACTAGCTCCGCAAGTAACTCTCTATAAGCAGACGACCCAACTAGATTCTCCGCCAATGAACCGCCATTGATTACCATACATCAACTCCTTTAATCACTCTAATCAAGTCAGACCCTACATGCCTGAACTGGTCGACAGCCTCATGCTCCCACGGAGTAAGCGCGAGCAAATTTGACGAGTCATGTACACCCGCACCACCCACTCGCTGAGGAATATCGTTATGATGAAGTTCCAATGCATACTCTCTAATTGATATTTTATCGGTCTTGCGCGAAATCACCTCAACTGTCATTTTGGGCGCTTTCCCCTCAGCCATACGCACAAGGTTTGCGGGTGAATAGGCACGAGTAGGTGCTTTGGCCTCAGCTTTCCAATAGTTTTTTCGAGCAGTACTCCAACACTCCCATCCCCACGGGTCGATCCACCCTGCCGGATTCTGACCATAGCGATAAAGATTTAGCCCGCCATCTAACCCAATAGGGTCCTGAGTGACATAACGTCCCACTTCGGAATCATAATATCGGAAGGTATTATAGTGCAGCCCTGTTTCAGCATCTAAGTACTGACCTTGGAAGCGCAGATTCTGATCGACCTGATCAACAGCCAGATGCTCAATCGCCCCTCAAGCCCGATACGTCGCCTGCCAAACGATCTGCCCGTCACTGTCCGTCAGCTCCAACGGCGTCCCAATCTGATCCGTATGGAAGTAGTAAACCTTCTGCCCTTCTCCTTCAACCTGATCAACCCGCGCCAATGGCGCATAGCTACCCGGCTCATACAGGTACAAGATGTTCTGCCCGGGCGTCTCCTCCCGCAGCATCCTCAAGCCTTGCCAGAGGAAGCGCTTCTGCTCGATCTCACCATCGATCTCAGCCCGCTTGGCCACCCGCCGCCCCAAGCTGTCGTAACGATACTCGCCTTGGCTTTCCAGCTTGCCATTGACCAACGTCTCCGCCCGCACCAGCCGGTTCTCGCAGTCATAGCTAAAGCTCTGCAGCTTGCTGTGCCCCGAGCGCTTCTCGATCAGGTTGCCCCACGGATCGTAGCGGTACTCCTGGTCCCGCCACTGTTTGATCCGGTTGTCCTTGACCTTGTCGAACTGCCGCGCATTGAAGTCCAGGCGGTTCGCCGCCGCGTCGTAGCGGAACTCCTCGCTGCCGATCAGCGAGCCGGTATCGCGACTGCGCAACTGGCCGTTGGCTTCATATTCGTACTTGATCTCGCCACGCAGCTTGTCGAGGGTGCGCACCAGTTCACCGGCTGGGTCGTACTGGTAACGCCGGTGGATCGGGTTGTAGGCGTGCTCCACCAGCAACGAGGTATTCACGCCAGTGTTATGCACTTGCGAGAGCTTGTCAGCCGACAAGGTTGACGCAAACTGCCACGCCTTGCGCCCCATGGCGTCATAACCGAAGCAACTGGTGAGCTTGCCTTGGGTGCGGTACACCTCGCGGTGCAGGTCATCGCGCTCCATGTCGCTGATCACCAGCCCGTCCAGGTTCAACTGGTGCAGGTGGCCGCTGCCGTAATACAGGTGATTGACCTTGCGCCCATCCGGCAGGGTCAGCGTGGTCAGGTTGCTGAGTGGGTCGTACTCATAGCCAAGCGTTCCGGCGGGGGTGATTTCCTTCGTCAACCGGCCGAGCAGATCGTAGGTGTATTCAAGCTTTTCTTCCGTGATCCCAAGCTGCTTGCCGATCCCGGTCGGTTGCCGCGCGATGCTCAACAGCCGGTCGCCGTCGTCGTACGCGAATGTCTGGCTCGCATCACGGTTGATCTTGGCAACCAAACGGCCAATGGCGTCACGCTCGAACAGCGTATGGCGCTCTGGCCGCTCGGCATTTTCGCCATAGCCAATCTCATCCAGTCGCGTGAGATGGCCACCGACGTTGTAGCTGAAACGCCGGGTCAGGTTATCCACCCGCACTTCTTCGCTCAGCCGGTCCGACACGTCGTAGGCAAAGCTGTACGTGGCGTTGTTCTCGTTGACCAGCGCGGTCAGGCGAATGGCCTTGTCGTACTCGTAGCGAACCCGCTGGCCCTTGGCATCCTGGCGGCTGCTCGGCAGGCCGCGGGCCGTGCGCATCAGGCGGGTGGTTTGGCCCTTTCCGTCGGTGTGGCTGAGTACCTGGCCGTAGACGTTGTAGGTAAAGGTTTCGGTGGTGCCGTCCGGGTGGCTGATGCGCTGCACTTCGCCATCGGGCTTGCGTTCCAGCGTGGTGGTCTGGTTCAGCGCGTCCGTTACCGCGACCAGGTGCTGGCGCTCGTCATAGCGGTAGTACGTGCTCTTGCCCGAGCAGTCCTGATAACGCTCGACCTGGGCCAGGGTGTTCCACCACAGGTACTTGGACTTGTAGGTCGCATCGATGATGGTGTGCGGCAGGCCGTCATCGCTGTTCAGGTACTCGGTCATCTGGCCGAGGGCATCAATTTCGGCGAGCAGGTTGCCCTTGTCGTCGTAGCGCGCCTGCCAGGTGCTGCCATCCGGGTAGCTGACTTTCGTCACCAGCGTGGTCAGGTGGTGGTACTCGTACTGGATCTTGCGCCCCAGTGGCAACGACCACCCGAAAGGCAACGCTCGAAGACATTACTATGACCAAGATCAAAAAAAATCGCACCCTTCAATATTCGCCATACTTCGATTGAAGCGATGCACCCCATCACCACCCACCTCAGTTTTCTTCCATCATTTCAACGTCATCGGGCAGTGAGGCTAAAATCAAAGAATAGAAATCATCGACACCTTCTGCTACTTTATGAAGGTGACCGCTATCACCCTGCTCCGCTATATCGTATTTATTAATAGAGTCTGATTCGTGCAAGTGGGTTCTATCCCAATAATAAACCCCTTCTCGCCCAGGCTCAGTAACTATCACATAAGGGTTCCCTCCCCCATCTTCCCCAATCGCTAAAACGCCATTAACAAACGCCAACTCAGAAATAAATTCGTGATTAAAGCTAATAATATCGTTGCATTCCTCTGTCGGTATAACCCCAAACAAACGATCAAAACTCACCTCCCCGTCTTGAACAGACTTCAACGGCAACTGCCCAAAATCAGGATCAGTCAAATAAAAACCATTCATGCGTGCCAGTATGTTTCTATACGCACCAGGCAAAGTAACATTAACCGCTGCCTCAAGTGAGTTCATCTCAGCATCAGTTAAACCAGCTTTGTAAACTATAGGCATTTTTCGACCCTATTAACAGCTTGATTTCATATACTTAACACCACCCGAATGGGTGAACCTGTTGTGGATTTTTTCAGGAACTTCCTGCATCGTCTTCATATTCTTATGATGATGCCAAGTATTTTTCGAATAGTCTGCTTTACCCTGAGGTGCAAGTGCATCTGCCTTGCCAAAATCACCACCAGGATTTTTACCGTGATTCCCCTTCAAATCAGCAACATCAACTTGCTGTCGTTCAAAAGGATGCCGAGCATCGCGGTTGACCTTGGCCGTCAGTCGGCCAATGGCATCGCGCTCGAACAGCGTGCTGCGCTCTGGTCGCTCACCGGTTTCGCCGTAGCCGATTTCGTCCAGGCGCAGCAGGTGGCCACCGGCGTCGTAACTGAAGCGCCGGGTCAGGTTGTCTACCCGCACTTCTTCGCTTAGCCGGTCCGACGCGTCATAGGCAAAGCGGTAAACCGCGCTGTTCTCGTTGACCAGTGCGGCCAGGCGCAGGGCCTTGTCGTACTCGTAGCGGATCCACTCGCCCTTGGCGTCCTGGCGCCTGCTTGGCAGCCCGCGCGAGGTACGCTGCAAACGGGTGGTCTGGCCTTTGCCGTCGGTGTGGCTCAGTACCTGACGAAGGGTGTTGTAGGTGAAGGTTTCTGCAGTACCATCCGGGTGGTTGATGCGCAGCACTTCGCCGTCGGGTTTGCGCTCCAGCGACGGGGTCTGGTTCAGCGCATTAGTTACGGCCGTCTGATCACCTACAAATAAGAATTTGCAAGAAGATGATAGCTCTCTCCAAGCGACTACATATTATTAATTGTTAAAAAACAAAACCTTGCAGCAAAAACCCAATTAACCTTCTTGCCAAACCAAAAATGCGAAACTTTACAGCGGCGAACGGCGCCATTTATCATCAAAACTTAAAATTTCTTTATTTCTTTATTTCTTTATTTCTTTATTTCTTTGTTTCTTTAGGCACCAAATACATCTTGGAGCATGTTTCAGCACCTTTAGTTTGCTGCACTTGAATTGTCAGCGTTTTTCCACCCCCATCCAAAACTTCTAACTCATCAGTCGCAGGATCATAAGTGGCAGGGTTAGTGCACCAAAGATCTATGAGACGCCCATAGCCATACTTGTCCTTAACTGCATATTCATCAAGTACCTCTTCAAGCTTTCTTGCATATTTTTCTTTTAGCTGAGGATTTTCCACCCCCTGAGCCAGAGTCTTTGTACGCTGATCAAAGAATTCAACCTCCCAGCAGTTCATTTCTCTCATGAAAGTTACTAGCTCACTAGGATGGCTCACCACCATATTTCCTTATTTATATTAATCCCCCAAAATACCTTCGAGAATTTTCTCGCCTTGACGATACACGCCACAGGTTCACAATGATAAGATCTAGCCCCAAAAAACAGACGTTACATTCATGCCATTCCTAATGCAGATTCAACGGCGCTTAAGTATTTTTTATCTTCGATTCTGAAAATATCTACCCCTTCCAAAAATATGCTTTGCATAAATAATCCAACGCATCTGGATTATCTTGTTCGTATAGACACTCGCCTAGACGTAGAATTACGAACGCATTCTGTGCACCGTCCGGGCCGTTGGCGGCTTCAAAAAACTCGCTCAAGGTCCGACTATAGTCCTGCATAAAAAATAGAGCGTCCCCAATACTGGCCTTCAACCAAACGAACGCCTCCCACTGCTCGACGGGTTCAGGCAGTTTGACCAAGGCAGCCGTGAAAGCTTCGACAGCATCAGGATATCGGCCTTTTTCCATCAGCAGATTACCCTGGTATCTCCTCATGAACCTGATCTGGTAAAAACCCCATTCTTTAACCTTTGAAACCAGCAAAGAAAGCGAGATATTTTTTATCAAATCCCTTGAATGCTCTCTCGCCGCCCATATCGAAAGCTTTTTTCATTTCGTCAAATGCATATCTCTCCTCACCCAACCCGAGAAAACATGCACCAAGAATAATAAAACTGGACGTTTCTCGAGGTGGTTTCGACTCAACCGCCTTGAGCACCCATATCTTCGCACTTTCATAATCTTGCTGTTTTAAATAGACCTCGGAATTGCATTTTTCGATCCAGTGGGAAAGATCCCACTGCTCTTTTGGGTCGGGAAGCATACTCCACGACTCTTTGTACTTTTCTAAAGCAGCCTGATAAGCTCCTTTCTCTTGCAGTTCATTTCCAGACTCCATAGCCACTACTATTCTTTGAGACAGCTGCAAGTTCACTTCCGACAAGTCTTTCATAAACACCTCAACACTGAAAACTTTCGTGCGACCAACAATATTATCTGGCGACCGGTAAAACTGATTCAATTTTGCACCTGCCGACCTGTTGTACGAATAATGCTCTAGCTCATAGTTTTTCGGATCAAGCATCCACTTTCTAACCTCCAAAGAACCCACCTCTATCATTCCAATATGTTACCGCATCATACTTATGTGCCATACCAGCCTCTCGAACCGGATACCACTGCTTATCGGCCGAGCTTTTACTGAATCGCCCCTGGTTTCCTAGTCACCTCTACCTCTAATTCGACCCTCGTCCCTCATATTTTCAATTACTTTTCGGCCGGTCCTGCTAGATTTGCCCGGAGTTCTGCCCAGATACTCTGTTCGACAGCTTAGCCCCCAAGGATCAATCCATCCAGTGGTACTAGGTGCGAAAATGTATAAATTATCACCACCGAGAAAGCTTATAGGGTCATGAGAAGTCAATCGTCCAATTTCAGGATCATAATATCGGAACGTATCGTAATGAAGCTCCGTTTCAACACCAAAGGAACCGTAGATTCTGCTCGACTTCATTGACCGTCAGTTGCTCAATCGCCCCCAAGACCCATACGTCGCCTGCGAGACGATCCCACCCTCGCTATCCGTCAACTCCAACGGCGTACCAATCTGTTCAGTATGAAAGTAATAAAGCTTCTGCGCTTTCTCGATGCGTTGCAGCGGCACTTCGGTGTTGGTGTCTGGCACTTAGCCGAAGTAGAAGAATAGGTTGTCGAGGGTTTGCAGGATGTCGCGGCCACCCTCGAGATACACCAAGTACATCTACCGGTGCGGGTTTTAGATGCGACCGACAACATCTGCAGTAGAAGAAAAATATCGGCCCTACCTGTATGGCGGCAGAGCCAAATAACCCATGCGTTATTAAAGATCAAACTCTTAGAATCTTATCACCTGCAGGAGCTTTACATTAAAAACAATACTTAACCGCGCATCAAAATCAGATCCGAGCACTAAAAATACTGTCACAGAATTCCAATCCCAGGCTCCTCCGACCTACGTCGAGCTTATTATTCACCCTCATATAACCCCACATACTTTAAGCCATTATAATTCGACTTTAGAGGCTTGGAAATAATCGTACCACCATCGGAATACCAAAAAATTGCGTTAGCCTTAGTGATACCAAGCCTCAAACACTCTGCCTTTAAATCCTCAATACAACTGGAGTCAACCGCAGATTCAGTCAAGATTTCATCCAAGCTCACCTCCTCCGCTTTCCTTGGTATAATTCCTATGAAGTCCTCGTCATACCATCTCACACCAATATCTCTGCAAAACCCACAAACCTTGTATGCTGGATCATCTAAATCCACAGAATAGTCCAATTCAAAATACTTTAGATAGTCATCCTCCGAAGAGAAATTTGAACCTACCCAAACATGAATTTTTTCATACCGCTCAACATCATAAGAATCCATTTAGCATGCTCCTAGCTTCATGTGCTTTCTGTGATGTGAATCGATCACGCTAAGCGCTTGAGTTTTGCTTTGCGCGCCATTCAAATCTTTGATTAAATTATTATGGAAAAGCCTTCCAGCTCTACTACCATGGTGCGGACCGTCCGGCACAGGATTACCATGTTTGTCTGTCACCCCCACAAAAGTGATATCTTTAGTCGGCACCGTCATTTCCTTAAGCTCTTGAGCGGTAAAGCCAAGCTCTTTGGCCTTCGATGCTATAGATACAGGAAACATTTCATGTTTACCTCCTGGGTTTCGAAGGGCAGCTTCTACAGCCTTTTTATTATCAACAATATCTTGAACTGAGGCGCTATTGAACCAGCTATCAAAACCATTCTTCTCCCAAGGCACCCAACCCAAAGGATCAACCCACATAGTCGGTGCCACCACATAAGCATATAAATTAGCACCACCTCTGACACCTATTGGATCCTGGGTGACAAATCGCCCAGTTTCTGGATCGTAGAACCGGAAAGTGTTGTAATGCAGCCCTGTTTCGCGATCAAAGTATTGGCCTTGGAAGCGCAGATTCTGCTCAACCTTACTAACAGGCAGTTGCTCTACCGCCCCCCACGAGCGATACGTCGCCTGCCAAACAATCTTGCCCTCGCTGTCCGTCAGCTCCAACGGCGTCCCAATCTGATCCGTATGGAAGTAGTAAACCTTCTGCTCCTCCCCTTCCACCTGATCGACCCGTGCCAACGGCGCATAGCTTCCCGGCTCGTACAGGTACAGGATGTTCTGTCCAGGCGTCTCCTCCCGCAGCATCCTCAAGCCTTGCCAGAGGAAGCGCTTCTGTTCGACCTCACCGTTGATTTCCGCCTGCTTGGCCACCCGCCGCCCAAGGCTGTCGTATCGGTACTCGCCTCGGCTTTCCAGCTTGCCGTTAACCAACGTCTCCGCCCGCACCAGCCGGTTCTCGCAGTCATAGCTAAAGCTCTGCAGCTTGCTGTGCCCCGAGCGCTTCTCGATCAGGTTGCCCCACGGATCGTAGCGGTACTCCTGGTCCCGCCACTGTTTGATCCGGTTGTCCTTGACCTTGTCGAACTGCCGCGCATTGAAGTCCAGGCGGTTCGCCGCCGCGTCGTAGCGGAACTCCTCGCTGCCGATCAGCGAGCCGGTATCGCGACTGCGCAACTGGCCGTTGGCTTCATATTCGTACTTGATCTCGCCACGCAGCTTGTCGAGGGTGCGCACCAGTTCACCGGCTGGGTCGTACTGGTAACGCCGGTGGATCGGGTTGTAGGCGTGCTCCACCAGCAACGAGGTATTCACGCCAGTGTTATGCACTTGCGAGAGCTTGTCAGCCGACAAGGTTGACGCAAACTGCCACGCCTTGCGCCCCATGGCGTCATAACCGAAGCAACTGGTGAGCTTGCCTTGGGTGCGGTACACCTCGCGGTGCAGGTCATCGCGCTCCATGTCGCTGATCACCAGCCCGTCCAGGTTCAACTGGTGCAGGTGGCCGCTGCCGTAATACAGGTGATTGACCTTGCGCCCATCCGGCAGGGTCAGCGTGGTCAGGTTGCTGAGTGGGTCGTACTCATAGCCAAGCGTTCCGGCGGGGGTGATTTCCTTCGTCAACCGGCCGAGCAGATCGTAGGTGTATTCAAGCTTTTCTTCCGTGATCCCAAGCTGCTTGCCGATCCCGGTCGGTTGCCGCGCGATGCTCAACAGCCGGTCGCCGTCGTCGTACGCGAATGTCTGGCTCGCATCACGGTTGATCTTGGCAACCAAACGGCCAATGGCGTCACGCTCGAACAGCGTATGGCGCTCTGGCCGCTCGGCATTTTCGCCATAGCCAATCTCATCCAGTCGCGTGAGATGGCCACCGACGTTGTAGCTGAAACGCCGGGTCAGGTTATCCACCCGCACTTCTTCGCTCAGCCGGTCCGACACGTCGTAGGCAAAGCTGTACGTGGCGTTGTTCTCGTTGACCAGCGCGGTCAGGCGAATGGCCTTGTCGTACTCGTAGCGAACCCGCTGGCCCTTGGCATCCTGGCGGCTGCTCGGCAGGCCGCGGGCCGTGCGCATCAGGCGGGTGGTTTGGCCCTTTCCGTCGGTGTGGCTGAGTACCTGGCCGTAGACGTTGTAGGTAAAGGTTTCGGTGGTGCCGTCCGGGTGGCTGATGCGCTGCACTTCGCCATCGGGCTTGCGTTCCAGCGTGGTGGTCTGGTTCAGCGCGTCCGTTACCGCGACCAGGTGCTGGCGCTCGTCATAGCGGTAGTACGTGCTCTTGCCCGAGCAGTCCTGATAACGCTCGACCTGGGCCAGGGTGTTCCACCACAGGTACTTGGACTTGTAGGTCGCATCGATGATGGTGTGCGGCAGGCCGTCATCGCTGTTCAGGTACTCGGTCATCTGGCCGAGGGCATCGATTTCGGCGAGCAGGTTGCCCTTGTCGTCGTAGCGCGCCTGCCAGGTGCTGCCATCCGGGTAGCTGACTTTGGTCACCAGCGAGGTCAGGTGGTGGTACTCGTACTGGATCTTGCGCCCCAGTGGATCGGTTTCTTCCAGCAGGCGGGCGTATTCATCGTACTTGAAGGCGAGCCGGTTACCGTCTGGCAGGCCCAGGCCGACCATGTTGCCGTGCTCGTCCAGCTCGATGGCGTAATGTTCGCCACCGTAGTCGCGGCTGGCGACCACGCGGTGGTCGGCGTTGTACTGCACTTGCAGCTCACGGCCGAGCACGTCGGTGGCCCAGCTGGTGCGGCTGTCGAGGTCGTAGCGGAAGTGGTAATGCTCGCCGTCACTGGTCCAGTGTTCGACCACGCGCGGCTTGTCGCCCAAGGTTTGCCAACGGTAGTGGCAGCCCAGGCCCAGGGCGTTGCTGTGGGTCACCATCAGGCCGTCGGCGTAACTGAAGCTGCGCACGGTGTCGCCGTTGCGGTTGATCACCGCGCTCAGTTGGCCGTGTTCGTCGTAGCGGTACTGGGTGAGCGTTTCCACCGCCTCATTGTTGACCACGCGCTTGATGTCGGTCAGGCGACCCAGCGGGTTGTCGTAGTGCAGGTGCACGCGGGTGCCGCCGGTGGCGCTGATGTCGGTCAGCGTGCCGTCGGGCGTGCGGGTGAAGTGCAGGAAGTGGCCGAGGGCGTTCTCGATGCGTTGCAGCGGCACTTCGGTATTGGTGTCGGGCACTTCGCCGAAGTAGAAGAACAGGTTGTCGAGGGTCTGCAGGATGTAGTGGCCACCCTCGGTGCACACCAGGTACACCTGCTCATGCGGGTTGTAGATCCGTTCGCCCGGTTGCAGGGTCACGAACGGGACTTCGCGGCCTTGGTTGTCGGTGAGGTAGATGAATGCACCCTCGCGGCGCAGGCTCTGCTCCCAGGGCAGCACCCAGCCGCGGCCGAGTACGCTGTCGACCGACAGGTCGCTGGCGTAGAAGCGCGACCACTCGATCGGCATCAAGCCCGGCAGGCTGAAGTCGATTTCATCGGGGATCAGCTTGCGGCCCGTGGTGAGGTCGACCGGGTTGCCGACCAGGCCGCCGATCGCCTTGCGGGCCACGGGTTCGACCACGTAGCGGCTGGCCACTTCACCGGCGACGAAGCCGGCAGTGAACTTCAGCGCGCAAGGCATGATGGCTTTCATGCCGGCTTGGGTACCGGCCTTGATCAGCTGGGCAATACCGCCTGCGGCACCGGCGATGGCCATCAGCACATCCACGGTGGTGCGCAGCCACTCCGGGACTTCATCGTCCACGGGCAGGTAGCGGTGGGTGCCGCCGCCGATGATGACGTTGTCCGAACCACCGGAAATGGTCGCGCCGCAGGTCAGCTTGTCGCCCTTGCGCGCAGCGGCCACGCTGTTGATGAATACATTGGTCGAGCCTTCGGCAATTTGCACCGGCCCCGGGTGTTTGTCGCAGGCGCCAATGCTTTTTTCAACACGCGCAGCCTTGCGGCTGTTGATGAAGACGTTGGGTGAGGCAGTGGTTATCGTCCCTGAAGGGGACGAGAACATACTGCCTATCGCCTCTCCGGCAGCGGTCAGCAAGCTGCCTCCAATACCAGCTGCAAGACCGGCCAGCAACGCCACGCCAAACCCGCAGGTGAACGTGGCGATAGCCACCGTGGCAACCAGTGCGATACCCAGGGCGGCGCCAATCAGGAAGCCCCCCAACGCGCTGGTGTGCGATATCTCGTCGCCGAACCTGGCCGCTTCGAACATGAGGGGTTACTCCTGTTCGCCGGGCTCGGAACGGCTTACGGGCGTGCGCGGAATGAAGCTCGCCAGCAGGTTGTCCCAGTCCTGGTTCTGTTGGGCACTGAAATCTGCCTGTGCCGTGGTGGAGAAGATCAGCGCACGGCCAGGGCTGATGATGAAGGCCGCCTGGCGCTGGTAAAGCGGGCGGCCTTGGTTCATGTAATAGGCGTCGATCTGAATACCGGCAATGGGTGCGGTAGCAGAAAGCGCGACGGCCTTGTTGCCCAAACGGGTGTAGCCACGCAGCTTGGAGGTCAGCATCTTGACCTGGCGATCGACATAGGCCTGCAGTGCTTCGTCTGGCAGCAAGGTGTCACGCGAGATGGTGATGCTCAACGGCGCGGGAACACTGGCACCCAAGACGAACATGTTGACCGTGCGGTCCTCGAACCCTGCTGGCAGCGCTATGCCGCCTTCCTGCAACTCGTAATCCATGCGATGAAAATTCCTGATAACAAAAAATGGGGGTCAGCTCAGCGCGAAGCCATCGAGCATGCGGTCAAACTCGGCCAGCCACTGGCTCAGGCCCGGCTTGCTGGGGTCGATTACGCATGAGATATCCAGCCATTGCAGTGACTCGCTGCCGGCGATGGGCACCAGCGCGCCGACCAAGCGACCATGGCGGGGCTCGTGGCCGGCATTGAAGTGAAAATCCACCACTTTGGCGGGGTTACCGGCCAAGTGGCAGTCACGTTTGCGAATCACGCGCAGTTGCGGGCTCATTTCGCGCAAGGCCTCGATTGCACGCTCGAAGAGTTGCTCCAGCGGCTGCCTGGCGCGTACATCACGGCGGCGGATGCTGAGGCTGACTGGCTCGCCTTCATGCTCGAGGGTGGTCTGGATATCGCGGAAACGAAAGCCGACTGGAAATTGCAGGTTGAAACCCGCAAAGGTGAAACCGCTGGCCACATCCTGCAGCACTGCCGGCAAGGGTTCCGGTGTGGGCACAGGTTCGGGCACATGAGCAGCTTCTGCCAGCTTGGCCAGGCGCGCTGCCTCCTCTTGCGCTTCGCGCCTGGCGGAGATGCGGTCGTAGATCGAGGGCTTGTACATGTACCTTGCCTCAGTCGTTGATCCGCACTGCGGCGCCAGTGATTTGGGTAGTATCGGTACTGGTGGTCACGATGACCTTGCCTTTGATCTCGATGCCTTCCGGGGTCAGCGTGATGCTGCTGTCGCCCACCTGCAGGATGATGTGCTGCTTGGCGGCCACCTGGATGAACTGGTTGTCGACCTGCAGGGTGTAAGAACCTTCGGTCACTTGCACCACGGTGTCTTTCTTGACCGTTTCGGTGTGCGTACCGCCAACCGTAATCGAGCGGTTGTTCCCTACATCATGGGTCTCATCCAGCTCGATCTCGGTATCCATGTTGCGCTCGGCATGCATGATGATCTGCTCGGCGCCGGCCTTGTCTTCGAAGCGGAAGAAGTTGGCGGTACCGCCGTCGCCCTTCATCGAACGCGTCAGGAACCCGCTCTGGGTCTTGTTCGCCGGCAGCGACCATGGCGGGGTGTTGGTGCTGTTGTACAGGCTGCCCATGATCAGCGGCCGGTCGGGGTTGCCGTCAAGGAACACCACAACCACTTCGTCGCCTATGCGTGGGATCTGGATGCTGCCGAAGCCGCCGCTGGCGCCGGACTGGGTGACGCGTACCCAGCAGGAGCTCTGATCATTGAATTCACCGTTACGATCCCAGTGGAACTGTAACTTCACCCGCCCCAGCTCATCGGTGTAGATCTCTTCGCCGTGTGGACCGACCACAATGGCAGTCTGCGGGCCGCTGATACCCGCCCTTGGGGTGCGCAATGCGGGGCGGAACGGGATTTTACGGCGGATGCAGCTAAAGCTGTTGCGGTAGCCCGCTTCGCCATCGTTGGCGTAGTTGTTCTGTCCCCAATGGGTGACGGAAAGCAGCAGAAACTGGCGATCGTCCGGGGCGTCGTTGTCGTGATCGTAATGCTGGCTCAGCTCGAAGTAATGGCCAGGTTCCATGGCGCGGCAATTACTCTCGCCATGGAAGGTCTTGCCGTCGACCTCCATCGCCTCCAGCCGACGACGTGCCTTGCGCATGCCTTCATCGGAATCGGCATAGCCGTAGAGGCCTTCATATTCAAAGACCTCGTACTGGCCAACCTCGCCCTGCTGATTGACCGAGTTCAGCTGCACCAGATGCGGGTTACCGGGTTGCTTGTAGTCGAAGGACTTGAGGGTCAGGCGGGTTGGCTGCATCCGTCGCGCCGACGACCACGCCGTGATCGAGTCGGCGGTTTCGGTGACCGAAGCACTGTGGTAGCGGATCAGCGGCTGGCGCTCCAGCTGCGGAAGCATGCTGCTGTCATCGCTGATGATCATGCGATGGCCTTCCTGGGAGTGCTCGAAGGTGAAGAACAGCCCTTCCTGCTCGAGCAGGCGCAGCACGAAATTCAGGTCCGATTCCTGATACTGCGTGCAGTAGCTGATTGGCTTGAGCGGCTGGCTCAGGCGGAACTCATGCTCGGCCAGGGACAGGTAGTAATCGAAAACTTCCTTGACGATCTGCTCGGTGGTCTTGTCCTGGAAGATGCGCGAGTCGCGGCGACGGCTGAGAATCCAGATCCAAGGCACCAGTTCAGCGGTGTAGTTGGCAATGCCGCCATCAGCACCGGTGTGCACGAAGTCCGACACGTGCGCACTGATGTACCTAGTGGTGCCGTCGGCCAAGGCAATCCCCAACGTGACTTTCTTGCCGATAAGCTTCTTCAGTTCGATGCGAGCGTCTTGCGAAATGAGGTGTGCCTGGAAACTGAACAACTCCGAAATCGCCTCGCGGCCGCTGAAGCTTAGGAGTTGCAGTTCTTGCTCGGGAGGCAGTGGAGAATCGAAGGTGAACAGGCGTTGATGCTGGGTGAGCATCGACTCGAGGGCATCCGTAATCATATCAATGCATCCTGCATCAAGCTGGAAATCTCACAATGAAAACGCGCTTGGCTGAGGCTGTCAAATGATGGCGATAAGCCAGAACACCTCACATCGAGGACAAAAGCCGCGTGCAACTGGTGCATCATGGGCCCGTGTATCAGTCGACACTTTCTTGATTAATTACATCGAAATATGTCCTCCGGTTTGATCTGCTGGAGGTCTGGAGTGTAGGCTCCCTACGCCTAGCCATGAGGCAGTAGATCGCGACTATCAGGGAGAATCGCCATGAGCGTGAGCGAAAGCCAACTCAGCCAACTGGACCGGGAGATGGACCAGAATCACCGGGAAATGGTGATCATGTCGATAGAAGACTTCCACGCACAGGCCCAGTTAGCCCAGCAGGCACATGGCGCCACGCAGCCTCCGCAAGTGTGTACTCGCACGCAGGGTGACCTTCTGACCGGTACCTGGAACGGCGTGAAATCCACCTACAATGGCCTGCCCCACACCTTCGTCAACACTACTTGGGGCGTGCCTACGGCCATGGCGGCCTGGGACGCGAAAAACATCGTCGGTTTCATTCGTGACATGAACGGGATGGGCACGAAAGTACGCTACACCGTGCGCAATGGTAAGCAGTACGTGATTCTCACCGGCTACCCAGGCCTGCGCAAAACGCTCAATGCAACACGCTATGGTGTTCAGAACGCCAAGTTGGTCAGCATGGGCATCGGCAAATACGGCGTGCGCGGCTCCTCCATCAAGGGTTTCAAGCTCTCGTGCTATGTGGCGGTAGCCATCGAAGTTGCAGAGTGGGTGTTTGGCGACGAGCACATCATGAGCGACCTGTTTGGCGGCATTGGGGTGGAGTTGATCAAGGCTGGCATCGCTTCGGCGCTCGGCTACGCCGCAGCGCTGGCTGCTGGCGCACTGTTCACGGCAGCCGCAGCACCGGTCATCGCCGGTGCGCTCGTCGTTTTTGCAGTGGGCCTTGGGCTTAATGCACTGGACAACCACTTCGGCATCAAGAACGCAGTGAAGGCCGGCCTGCGCTATGCCGTGGATCATATCGAGGCAATCCACAAAACCATCACCGAGATCAAGCCAGCCGACCTGCGTCGCTATGCTGAAGAAACGGCTACCAACATCGCAGGCAGAATTGCCGACGAGCTTTACGATGAAGCCAAGTCGTGGATAATCCGCAAAGTGCGCCCCGACGGGATCGACCTGCCAAACTGGCCAAGCGCACCCCGCCTGCCATCGATGCCTTCATTGCCATCGCTGCCCACGTTCAACCTGCCCAAGTTCTGAAAATGACTACACACTCTTCGCAGATATCCCCCGGGCTATCGCCTCTCAAGATCAGGTTGCTGGCTGTTGGCATGATTGCCGCAATGCTGCTGGTGGGCGCCATTTCCGTTTATGCTTACCTCAACTACCTGTTCCCGCTCTACGGCAGGCTCCTGCGCGGGGCCCCAGTGGTCGAGACGCCGTATCTCGCATTTGGCCTGCTCATGGCTCCGCCGGCACTGGTCATTCTGCTGGTTGGCAGCGCGATTTGCGCCTGGACGGGTAAAAAGTTCGACCCTCCTCCTGCCTCACGGCTACACCGTTTCCAGACTCAGATGTTCGAGTTGTCACTGAAGACACTGCTTTATGTCGTTCCAGCAGTGATGATACTGACAACCGTGGCGTTGCTGGCCAGAGGCTATTCGCCCTGCCCGAAACTGTTGATATCAGGTTCTGCCTGGCAGTTGTTCTGGGTCAACGATGACCGGGTGTGCTTCAAGCCGGATCACTACATCAACGACAACTGGCCGTGCAAGGTTATCGACGGCAAGGACGTTTGCGTCCAGGTCGATGGGCGGTAAGTTGCCTACCTTGGCCAGGCTCAAAGCGAGTACGGCGGAAAAACCGAAAAGGTAGCAGTTGATAAGCCGCAGTGACTTGGAGACGGGGCGACGGCGATGTACAGCGGCGCCCCTCCGGTCTGCGCACACTCAGGCATTAAATGGACAAACACACACTTAGGGATCACCCCATCGGGAAGCTTTACAAAACCGAGACCTTAGCCACCAAGGTCAGGTAATTAACATGAAACCTACTACACCACTCAAGTATGTAGACAAAGCGCTCGCGCTGACGATCACTGAACCCTATCCGTGCCTGCCGTAGAGAAGGTCATCGAGCTCATCGCTCAGCGGCGACAGCTCGAACAGCCGGCTCGCCAACCTACGAATATGCTGCGACCAGGCCACCTTGGCCACCCACTCCGACGGCATACCCGATACCCCGTAGAGCGCCCCCGCAATCTGCCCTGCCGTTGCAGCGACACTGTCGGCATCATCGGCAAGGTTGGCGGCCAGGAGGATCGCGTCCTTGAAGTTGTCGGTGTTCCATACGGCCCACAGTGCTGCTTCCAAGGTATCGATGACGTAGCCGGAGGAGCGGATCTGTTCGCGGCTCTTTTGCTTGTACTCGCCCGCATTGATGATCATCGGGCGAGGCCGCAACGAACGCACCGCTGGGGCCAGGGCCTCTTCCTTGTCTGCACCGTTGAGCGCCGGCCAGGCCAAGCAGCGTGGCCTTGGCGCGGTCCAGTGCCTGGTCCTGTGATAACGTCCAGGATCTGTTGTCCAGCCATGCTGGTTTGATCCGCGGCAGCCAGGGAATGCTCAGGCACACATGAAAGACCATCCCGAACTCTACGTAAGGTCCCCTGTTCTTTTCCGACTTACGGCCATCGGTCTGATGCTGTCCATGCTCGCCATGGGAGCACTGGCGGTGTACGCCTTATGGACGGATATTGTACCCCTCTACGGCCGGATCTACCGTAATGCGCCGGTCGTGGAAACCCCGCTCAAAGCTTTCTTCATGATTGCATTCATTCCCCTAGGGCCTTGCCTGATCGTTGGTAGCCTGATCGCCGCATGGACCGGTCGAAAGTTTGACCCACTGAAAACCTCTTGGCTGCATGGGTTCCAGCTACGCTCGCTGCAACTGACGGTTGTGCTGATGGTTATCGTCGCACCGACAACGATTACGCTGACCACAGCAACGCTTTCGGCAAAGGGCTACTGGTCGTGCCCGAAGCTCAGGATCTCGGGCTCCGGTTGGCAGATGTTCTGGGTTAACGATGAACGCGTGTGCTTCAAGCCGGATCATTACATCAACGACTATTGGCCATGTAAGGCAACCAATGGCAGAGACGTTTGCGTACAGGTCGATGGTCGCTGAGTTGGATGCAACCGGCTGCGCCGGTGTTCGCGGGCAATCCCGCACCTACCCGCACCTACTAGCATCGCGCTAGCTATCGCTTTTGCACAATACAGTTACCCCGCTGGATGCGACGAAACTCGTCGCAGGGCCATCATCCTGACGCGCTTCCCCAACCCCGCAACGCGCAGGCGGCCAGCGCACAAAATGAGAACTGATTCACTTTTTGAAAAAAACTTTTGCCAATGATTTTCATCTCTTCCCAGCCCCTTTCGCACCCAGTCTTTAGGGCTTAACCCCCCAATTCCTGCGACCAAGACCACTGTCAATATCACAGCGCCATTATTGCGTAGCGTCGTAAAACATTGAAAAAATCGCCCCGCTCGCCGGAACTTCTTCCCCAGCGAGGTGCCCTACTCGGCATTGCTGGCAACACAATATTCATGTGCCAGCACTCAGATTTGCCGTAGCCGATGGCTCAATTTCAGGTCGACGCCACTGGCGTTCAGGACGATCAAGCAGGCACATGGACGCGATGTACCGATGACACAATCATTCGATGTCGAAGCACTGATCAAGCTGCGTAGCCAGACGCGGGCGATCTCCGATGCGCTGAAGGCGCAGGCGGCGGATTACCTTGCCACCGTGGCACCGCTGATCCGTCCGCAAACCCTGTTTGGCGAATACCTGCAAGGCGCCCAGCGCAGCAGCGGGCGCGAAACCCAGGGCCACTTCCAGGCCCTGGTCGAACTCTACGAGCGTATCGGCTCGGCCGCGCCGTTCCAGCTGGTCACCGAGCTGGAAGTACCGCTGAACCTGATCAGCACCACCCCCGAACTGTTCCCGCTGGAATACGACAAGGTCCTCGAACAGAGCGGCCAGACCATCCGTATCACCAGCCCAACCCGCTGGGTAGTGGGCTTCCACGCCTTCGACCTGGCGCGGTTTCGCAATGTCATCAAAGACCACAACCGCAGCAGCGCCGAGCTGTACCGCTTCGTGGTGCACTACCTCGTGCTGTTCTACTGCCTGAGCAAGTCGCCTGGCCTGGGCCGGCTGTTCGAAGGCCTGCGCTACGGGCTGAGCTTCGAACGCCTCAAAGGCTTTGGCGACCTGCCGTTCTGCGTCATCAGCTCGCCGGTGCGCTCGGAACTTCCCGACGATTCGGTCATCCGTAGCAGCACGCAAATTGCCGGCAACACCAGCTTCGAAGAACTGGTGGGCCGCGACAACATTCTGGAAATGAACGACGACATCCGTCAGCGCCTGCTGCTGACGATCGAAGGACTGTAACCCGCAGGGCCCCACACCGGGCCGCGCAATGATTCGCAGCGAACTGCTAGCACTGGAGAACACGATGGCGAAGAAGGAAAGCACCCAGCACAAACTCGACCGCGTCCGCGCGCCGCGGGTCCATATCACCTACGACGTGGACATCGGCGATGCCATCGAGAAAAAGGAGCTGCCCTTCGTCGTCGGCGTACTGGGCGACTTTTCCGGCAACCCGCTGGAGCCGCTGCCCAAGCTCAAGGACCGCAAGTTCGTCTTCATCGACCGGGACAACTTCAACGGTGTGCTCAAGGGCATCAAGCCACGCCTGACCTACCGGGTCGACAACACCCTGGCCAAGAACGGCACCCAGCTGGGCGTGGAGCTGAACTTCAACAGCCTTGAAGACTTCGAGCCACAGAACGTGGTCAAGCAGGTCGAGCCGCTGCGCAAGCTGCTTGAAGTGCGCAACAAACTGGCCGACCTGCGCAACAAGATGGGCGGCAACGACAAGCTCGAAGAGCTGCTGATGGACGTGCTGCAGAACACCGAAAAACTCAAGACCCTGGGCAAGGAATTCGGCCGTGAAGCCGAAGTGAAAGACCCATCCAGCAGCGATCGCGCCTGAGCAGGAGCCCGAACATGACCGACAAGCAAACCGCACCGCAACAGGCCGGCGAACTGGTCGAAGTAGAAAACTTCGCGCCACAGCCCTCACTGCTGGACAGCATCATTTCGCAAAGCCGCGTGGCCCGTTCCGACACCGAGCGCAACCGCACCCGCGACCTGATTGGCGAATTGGTGAACCAGGTGCTCGAAGGTGAGATGACGCCGAGCAAAGACCTGATCGCCGTGCTCGACTCGCGTATCGCCGAGATCGATTCGATGCTCTCCGAGCAGATGAACGAGATCATGCACGCCCGCGAGTTCCAGCAGCTGGAAGCCTCCTGGCGCGGCCTGAAATACCAGGTAGACCAGACCGAAACCAGCACCACGCTGAAGATCCACCTGCTCAACGCCTCGAAGAAGGACCTGGTACGCGACCTGAAGGCCGCCAGCGAATTCGACCAGAGCGCGCTGTTCAAGAAAGTCTACGAAGAAGAATACGGCACTTTCGGTGGCGCGCCGTTCGGTATGCTGATCGGTGACTACGAGTTCAACCGCAACCCCGAAGACATGTACCTGCTGGAAGAGATCTCGCACGTGGCAGCGTCGGCGCATGCACCGTTCATCTCCGCCGCCTCCCCCGAGCTGTTTGGCTGGGACTCGTTCACCGAGATGTCCGCCCCGCGTGACCTGGCAAATCTCTTCGACACCGTCGAATACGCCAAGTGGAAGTCGTTCCGCGCCTCGGAAGACTCACGCTACGTCGGCCTCACCCTGCCCCACGTGCTCGGCCGCCTGCCATATGGCCCTGATACCACGCCGGTGGAAGAATTCAACTTCGTCGAAAGCGTCGACGGCCGCGACCACAACAAGTACCTGTGGATGAACGCCGCCTATGCCCTCGGCACCCGCGTCACCGATGCTTTCGCCCGCTACGGCTGGTGCGTGGCCATCCGCGGCGTAGAAGGTGGCGGCCTGGTCGAAGGCTTGCCAACCCATACCTTCAAGACCGACGACGGCGAAATCGCCCTCAAGTGCCCGACCGAGATCGCCATCACCGACCGCCGCGAAAAAGAGCTGTCGGACCTGGGCTTCATTCCCCTGGTGCACTGCAAGGGCACCGACTACGCCGCGTTCTTCGGCACCCAGTCGGCGCAGAAGCAAAAGCAATACAACACCGACATCGCCAACGCCAACGCACGCCTGTCGGCCCAGCTGCAGTACATCTTCGCCACGTCGCGCATCGCCCATTACATGAAGGCAATAATGCGCGACAAGATCGGCAGCTTCGCCTCGCGCATGGACGTGGAGCGTTTCCTCAACCAGTGGCTGGCCAGCTATGTGCTGCTGGACGACACCGCCAGCCAGGAGGCCAAGGCCAAGTTCCCGCTGCGCGAAGCCCGCGCCGAGGTGTTCGAGGTACCAGGCAAGCCAGGCGTGTACAAGGCTGTAACCTACCTGCGCCCGCACTACCAGCTCGACGAACTGACCGCCTCGCTGCGCCTGGTCGCCGAACTGCCTCAAGGGGCGCGCGGCTGACAAGCCGGTGTGTACAGGGATGACACATGAGTAACCAGGCCCGCCTGCTGCCCTCGCTGCTCGACCGACTGCTGGACGACCGTCCGTTCCAGTCGGCCGAGCCGGCCGCGCAGCGCACCTGCTCGCTGGCCGAGTACAAGGCCAGCATCGTCCGTGACCTTGAGGTGCTGGTGAATACCCGCCAGTCCCTGGTCGCCGAAGAGCTCGACGGCTTCAGCCAGCTCGGTGGTTCCATCCTTGAATACGGCATGCCCGACTTCATCAGCCGCAGCGTGCTCGACCCACATGACCGCCGCCTGATCCAGCAACAGCTGGAGCGGGCGATCAGTACCGGAGACCGGCGTTTCCGCCGGGTCCGTGTGCAGCTGTTGGCCCAGCAGAATGGCCACCGCATGTTGACCTTCCGCGTGGACGCCGTATTGCGTCTGCAGGACATCAGCCGCCAGGTCTCTTTCGACGCCGTGCTGCAGGTCAACACCCAGGAATACAAAGTGCAGAACCTCAACTGATGCTCGACGAACTGCTGCCCTACTATGAAAAGGAACTGTCGCACCTGCGCTTCCTCGGCCAGGAGTTTGCCGCGCAGTACCCGAAAATCGCTTCGCGCTTGCTGATCGAGGGCGACAACTGCGAAGACCCGCACACCGAGCGCCTGATCGAGGCGTTCTCGTTCCTTTCTGCGCGGGTGCACAAGAAGCTCGATGACGAGTTTCCGGAAATCGTCGAATCCTTCCTTGAGGTGCTGTACCCGCATTACCTGCGCCCTACCCCCTCGATGTCGATTGCCGAGCTGAGCCTGGGCAGGCACGAGAAAGTCTCCGAAGCGTACCGGGTGGCGCGCCATACCGAGATGCATGCCAACGCCATAGAGGGCGTGGTGTGCAAGTTCCGCACGTGCTACCCGGTAGAGCTGTGGCCGATTGCCGTGCAACAGGCCTCGTTCGTCGAAATGGAACGTTCGGCCTTCAACGGCCACAGTGCCGACCTGGTCGCACACCTGCGTATCCGCCTTGCAGCCACCGGCGATGCTCTGTTCGGGCAGATGCAAATGGACCGCCTGCGGTTTTTCCTCGACGGCGAAGCAACGCTCATGCTGCACCTTTACGAATTGCTGTTCAATAACCTGGCCAAGGCGACCTTGAGCTTCAACGACGAGGGCCGCAGCCGTGAGGTCGCACTGCCCGTCGATGCCCTCAAGGCCGTAGGCTATGCCCGCGACGAAGGGCTGGTTGACTACTCGGAGCGCTCGTTCCTTGGTTACCGGCTGCTGCACGAATATTTCACGTTCCCCGACAAGTTCATGTTCTTCGACCTCAGTGGCTTTGCCCGCATTCTGCAGGGCAAGGCCATCGAGCAGGTCGACATCAATTTCTATTTTTCCGACTACGACCTTGGCGAGCGACTGGCGCGGTTGACCCAGAATATCGGGCGCAACAACTTCAAGCTCAACTGCACGCCCATCATCAACCTGTTCCGCCAGCAAGCCGAGCCGATCAAACTGACCCACACCCAGCACGAGTATCCGGTCACCCCGGACACCCGGCTGCACAACGCAGCAGAAGTGGTATCCATAGACCGTGTGCGTCGGGTTCGTAAACTGGGGGGCACCGACCAGGTTGCCACTTGCCAGCCGTTTTTCGAGCCGCGAGGCGAGCAAGACCCGCACAGCAGCTTCTGGGTTGCCCGGCGGCGCGCCCAGGGTGACGCCACTGCCATGAGCATTCGCGTGGTCGACCGCGACCTGGAGCTGATCAGCGCCAGCAGCGACACCCTCAGCATCGCCCTCACCTGCAGCAACCGCGATGTGCCGCTCATGCTCCCGTTCGGCGGCGAGCGTGGCGATTTCAACATTCCCGCCAACTCGGTAATCAAGGATATCCGTTGCCTGCGCAAGCCCACCGCCACGGTGCGCGTGCCATTGGGCAAAGGCTTGATATGGCGCCTGATCGCGCACCTGTCGCTGAACCATATGTCACTGGTCAGCCAAGGCCGTGAAGTGCTGCTGGAGCTGTTGTCGCTTTACAACTACCGCAACGTCTCGGCCATCCGCAAACAGATCAACGGCATCAAGGCCATCAACAGCGAGCCGGTAGTTGCGCGTATCGGCCATCCGCGGCCGAACTTCGTGCGGGGCGTGGGCATTACCCTCACCCTCGACGAGCACCAATTCACCGGCAGTGGCGTGTTCCTGTTCGGCATGGTGCTGGACCACTTCTTCGGCCAGTACTGCTCGATGAACAGCTTCACGCAACTGACGCTGCGCACCCAACAACGAGAAAAGAGAGTCGTCCAATGGCCAGCACGTACTGGCGATCAGCCCCTGGTCTGATCGATCAGGCCCGAGCCGAGCCGCACCGATTCGAATTCTTTCAATTGGTGCGCCTGCTCCGCCTGCACTACAGCCGCACCGGGCGCATGGACCTGGCAACCCGGCCCCACGAAGATCCGCTGCGTTTCCGCACCCAGCTGTCGCTGGCGTTTCCGGCCAGCGAAGTCAGCGACCTGCACTTCGAGCACGCAGGCAAGGTCTCGCCGGCCGGCCTGCCACTGTCGGAAGTGCAGGTTACCTTCATGGGCCTGGTCGGGCCTTCAGGCGTGCTGCCGCGTCCGTACACCGAGTTGCTGCTTGAGCGCCATGTGCAGTTTCGAGACGATGCCGCTCATGCCTTTCTCGACATTTTCTCGCACCGCATGACAACGCTGTTCTACGAGGCCTGGCAAAAATACAAATTCCATATCGAGCACGAGCGCACTGGCAGCTCGGGCTTCGATGGCTACCTGCTCAACCTGGTGGGCCTCGGCCCGCGGGCGCAGAAGCTCAAGTTTGAAGAACAACCGTCAGCATTGCGTCGCGAGCTGTTCAGCTATTTTGCCGGCCTGCTCAGCCAGAAGCCGCGCAATGCGCTGAACCTCGAGCGCATGCTCGGCTTCTATTTCTCGCTGCCGATCCACGTCAAGCAGTTTGCCGGGCGCTGGTTGCACCTGCCGCCTGAGCAGCGCACCCAGCTTGGCCGGCGCAACGCCCAGCTTGGCCACAGCGCCGTTGCTGGCAAGCGGGTGTGGGACTACCAATCGTGCATTCGCATTGAGCTGGGCCCACTGAGCCTGGCCGATTACCAGCGCTTCCAGCCTGGTACCGAGTGCTATCGCAAACTGGTCGAGCTGGTGCGCTTCTATATAGGTGCCGGCCTGGACTTTGAAATCGCCCCGCGCCTCAAGCGCGAGGCGGTACCGTGCGCCCGGCTCGGCCGCAACGGCAATGTCGCGTTGGGCTGGCTCGGCTGGCTCAAACGCCCTGGCCGTGACGCGGAGCCTTCGCGTTGCGCCGTTTTCCATATTCCTTACGATGGGGTCGCCTTGTGAACCTGAAGTCGCTGTTCGCCAAGCTCAACGAAACCAGCCGCACGGCCACCGAAAGCGCAGCGGCCCTTTGCCTGTCAGAGCACCACTACGATGTCGAGGTGGAACACCTGCTGCTGCAGTTGCTAGACACCGGTGACAATGACCTGGCCCCGATCCTGCGCCACTATGAGGTGGTCGCCGAGCGCCTGCAGGCGCAGCTGGTCACCGCCCTGGGCACGTTCAAGAAAGGCAATACCCGCACCCCGGCGCTGTCGCCGCACATTACCCGCATGATCGAGCAGGCCTGGCTGCTGGCGTCGATCGAGTATGGCGTCGGCCAGGTGCGCAGCGGCCACCTGCTGCAAGCCCTGCTCGACGACGCCGAACTGCGCCGGGTGGTCGTTGCCTCGGCGCCGGAGCTGGAAAAAATCAATGCCAATGACCTGCGCCTGAACCTCGCCGCGCTCGTCGAAGGCAGCGCCGAATCCCGCCAGGCAAGCGCCCTGGCCAGCCCGGCGGCACCGGTGGCCAACAGCAGCAAGGCAGGCGGCAAGACCCCTGCGCTGGACCAGTACACCGTCAACCTCACCCAAAGTGCACGCGAAGGCCGCATCGACCCAGTGCTGGGCCGTGAGTTCGAAGTGCGGCAGATGGTCGACATCCTCACCCGCCGCCGGCAGAACAACCCGATTCTCACCGGTGAAGCCGGCGTGGGCAAAACCGCCGTGGTCGAAGGCCTGGCCCTGCGCATCGCCCAGGGCGACGTGCCAGCTGTGCTCAAGAACGTTGCCGTGCATACCCTCGACCTTGGCCTGCTGCAAGCCGGCGCCGGGGTAAAGGGTGAGTTCGAAAACCGCCTGAAGGCGGTCATCGAAGAGGTCAAACGCAGCCTGCACCCGATCATCCTGTTCATCGACGAAGCCCACACCCTGATCGGCTCTGGCGGCCAGGCCGGGCAGAACGACGCTGCCAACCTGCTCAAGCCGGCGTTGGCGCGTGGCGAACTGCGCACCATCGCCGCCACCACCTGGGCCGAATACAAGAAGTACTTCGAGAAGGACGCCGCCCTCGCCCGCCGCTTCCAGGTGGTAAAGGTCGAAGAGCCTGACGAGGACAAGGCCATTCACATGTTGCGCGGGCTGCTGGGCAAGATGCGCGAGCACCACAAGGTGGCGGTGATGGACGAAGCGCTGGTGCAGGCGGTGCGCCTGTCCAGCCGCTACATCACCGGGCGCCAACTGCCTGACAAGGCGGTCAGCGTGCTCGACACCGCCTGTGCGCGCATTGCCCTGGCACAATCGTCGCAGCCTGGCTTGCTGGAGGACTGCCGTCGACAGATCGACAACCTGCAGGCAGAAATTGACGTGCTCGGCCACGAAGCCGGCAAGGGCCACGACCATGCCCGCCGCCTGGGTGAGCTGCAGGCCAGCCTGCAGGCCAAACAGCAGCAGGAACAGCAATTGAACGAGCAGTGGCAGCAAGAGCTGGCGCTGGTCGAACAGCTCAAGGCGCTGGATGCCGCCAACGACGCCGATGCCGGGCAGCTCAATAGCCTGCGCGCCGAACTGGTTCGCGTACAAGGCGACCAGCCACTGGTGCACGCGCTGGTCGACAGCGGCGCCATCGCCCAGGTCATCAGCGGCTGGACCGGCATCCCGCTGGGCAAGATGCTGCGTGACGAAATCGACACCGTACAGCGCCTGCCCGCCCTGCTCGGCGAGCGCGTGCTGGGCCAGGACCATGCCCTGCACGAAATCGGCAAGCGCATCAAGATTTCCCGGGCGCGCATGGAAGACCCGAACAAGCCGATCGGTGTGTTCCTGCTGCTCGGCCCCAGCGGCGTCGGCAAGACCGAAACCGCCCTGGCCCTGGCCGATACCCTGTACGGCGGCGAGCGCAACCTGATCACCATCAACATGTCCGAATACCAGGAGGCCCACACCGTGTCGAGCCTCAAGGGCTCGCCACCCGGCTACGTCGGCTATGGCGAAGGCGGCGTGCTGACCGAGGCGGTGCGCCGCAAACCGTACAGCGTGGTGCTGCTCGACGAGGTTGAAAAAGCCCACCCGGACGTGCTCGAACTCTTCTTCCAGGTATTCGACAAGGGCGTACTGGACGACGGTGAAGGCCGCGAGATCAATTTCCGCAACACGGTGATCATCCTCACCTCCAACACTGGCACCGAGCGCATCATGCAGACCTGCCTGAATGCCACCGAGCTGCCCACGCCGCAGGCCATCGTCGAAGGCCTGCGCGACGAACTCAATCATGTGTTCAAGCCGGCCTTCCTTGGCCGCCTGAGCATCGTGCCGTTCTACCCGGTGCAGGACCAGATCCTGGAGCGCATCGTCGCCCTCAAGCTCGCGCGCATCGCCAAGCGCTTCGCCCGCAACCACCAGGCCGAACTGAGCTACGACGAGGCGCTGGTCAAAGCCATTGCTGCGCGCTGCACCGAGGTCGACAGCGGTGCGCGCAATATCGACAACATTCTGTCCCAGACCTTGATGCCCGAACTCGCCCAGCGCGTGCTCGAACGCATGGCCCAGGACACGCCCATCGAACGCCTGGTGATCGAATTGGGCAGCGATGGCGACTTCGCCTATCGCCTGGCCTGATCAACGACCGGAGGTTTAGCCGTCATGCAACGCAAGCACACAGCCCTCAAACGCCTGACCACCGCCGCCCTGCTGCTGGCGCTGGCCGGGTGTGGGGTTACCGACCGAATCGGCAAACGCATGGAGGACAGCTGGGCTGCCGACATGCTGGCCGACAGCGAAAAGGTCATCCTGACCTCTGACGGCGGCAACCAGCTCAACCCTGATGCCGAGGGCAAGCCACTGTCGGTGGTGATGCGCGTGTACCAGCTGACGGACCTCGAGCGCTTCGCCGCGACCGATGCCGAGACCCTGTGGGATACCCCGCAAAAGGCACTGGGCAACACCCTGGTGGAAGCACGCGAGATCACCCTGCTGCCGGGCATCGGCCAGATCGACCAATGGCCGCTGGCCAAGAATGCTCGCTACGTTGGTGTGGCGGCGTTCTTCCGCGATGAACAAGGCGCGCGCTGGAAAGTCGCTTTCGACGCCAACTCGCTGCGCAAGGACGGCATCTGGTTCTCCTCCGACGGCCTGCGGGTACTGGTGGACAAGACTGAAATCAGCGCCATGCGTGGCGTGGATGTGCTGAACAAACCACCCACCGCCGACCAGCTCGCGGCTGCGCAAAAGGCCAACGACGCTGACCCGACCCTGACGGACAAGGTGCAGGGCGCAGTTATCGAAAAAGCCTCCGACGCCGCAGGCCAGTCGGCCAGCAACGCCATGGATTCAACCTTCAACTCTTTAGTGGATAGCGTCAAATGAGCAAGCAGAGCCGGGTGATGTGGTCGGAAGGCATGTTCCTGCTGCCCCAGCACTTCCAGTACCAGGACGAGTTCCACCAGCACCAGTTGGCTGAGGCGACCCTGCGCAGTACCCCTTTCCATTGGGGGGTACAGGCGCTGCAGGTCGACGAGGACGCCCTGGCCAACGGTACGCTGCAGCTCAAACGCCTGAAGCTGGTGTTCCCAGATGGCAGCCTGTACGACGCTCCGCAGCACGACCCGCTGCCTGCCGCACGCGACCTCAAAGACCTGCTCAAGGCCAATGACCTCAAAGTCTATGCTGCACTCAAGCTGCCTGAGCCCTTTGGCCTCAATTACGTCGAAGATGGCCACGAACACAAGGCTGCGCGGCGTTTTCGCAAACAGTTCGACACCCTGCCAGACCTTAACGAAGGCGAACTGGAGAACGAAATCACCAGCCTGCGCCTGAACGTGGTAATGCTGGTCGACGGTGACAGCCTCGACGGTTACACCCATTGTCCATTGGCCAAGCTGACCCGCAACAGCATGGGCGGCTTCAATATTGACCCGCATTTCGTCCACCCTACCCTGCACCTGGGTAGCCACGAAACCATCGTCGGCCTCGGCAAGCGCCTGCTCGGCGCCCTGCAGGCCAAAAGCAAGGCACTGTCCGGCCGGCGACGTGAGCGCGCCGACCAGATCGCCGAGTTCGGGTCCAGCGACGTCACCCTGTTCTGGTTGTTGAACACGGTCAACCGTGCCCACCCGCAGTTAGCTCATCTGCTGGCTCACCCGCGCCTGCACCCGGAGCGCCTGTACCTGTTCCTCGCCGACCTGGCTGGCGGGCTGCTGACCTTCACCCTGGACACTCAGTTAAGCGATATCCCTGAGTACGACCATCAAGACCCTGCAGCATCATTGGTGAAACTGGACGAGATGATCCGGGTAATGCTCGACAACGTCGTGCCCAACCAATGTATCGTCATCAACCTTACCCAGACCAAACCGTCGCATTGGCAAGGCCAGTTGCATGATCCACGCCTGGCCGAGGCGGACTTCTATATTGCCGTGCACGCCGACATGCCCGGCGCCAGCCTGCTGGAGCTGGTGCCCCGGGCGTTCAAGGTCGGCTCACCGGAAGACATCGAAGTGGTGGTCAACAGCGCCATGCCTGGTGTCACCCTCAATCATGCCGCCCGGCTGCCGAACGCGATTCCGGTACGCCTGGACAACCAGTACTTCGCCATCGAGCCGCACGGCAATGTGTATGAGCGAATGATCAATGCCCAGGCTATCTGCTTCTATGCGCCCAGCGCCTTTACCAACCTCAAGCTCGAACTGATGGCGGTGCTCAAATGACCGAAGCCGTATTGCAACAGGGCGCCGTCGCGGCCGCCAATGACAAACCGACACTCAAGGACCTGGTCCAGGACTTCATCAGCATGGCGCTGATCGTGCGTCGCGGGCGGCAGGTCACCTCGGTGCAGGCTTTCGAGGGCAGCGTCGAGCGCTTTTTCAACAACCTGGAGCGTGATGCCCGCGCCGCCAACTACAGCGTCGAGCAGGTCAAGGACACCCAATACGCACTGTGCGCTTTCCTCGACGAAAGCGTACTGCGCTCAGGCGACAACGAACTGCGCCGGCACTTTGAACTGCAGCCGTTGCAGTTCCGCTATTTCGGCGTGCACCTGGCCGGTGAAGGCTTCTTCGAGAAAGTGGATGCGCTACGTGCCGACGTCAAGCAGAACATCGACGTGCTCGAGGTCTACCACCTGTGCCTGGCCCTGGGCTTCGAGGGCAAGTTCAGCCTCGGCCAGAAAGACCAGCTGCGTTACCTGGCCAATACCTTGGGCCAGGATATCGCCCGTTACCGCAAGGCGCCCAAAGCCCTGTCACCGGACTGGGCCCTGCCCGACCAGGTGTCGCAGATGCTGCGCCATGAAGTGCCGCTGTGGGTGTATCTGGCGCTGATCGCGCTGGTCTGCATCGCCGTGTACCTCACGCTCGACTGGTTGCTGGACAAGGACGTCGCCGCCCTGTCCGAACAAATCCGCCAGCTGTTCAGTGCCTGAGCACACGTTAGGTAGCCGAGTCAGGAAGACATGAAAACATTACTGCGTCTGTTGAAGAGTTTCTGGGTGCTGCTGCCATTGCTGTGGCTGGCCAGCCTGTTGATTTGCTGGCTGGCCGCGCCGCTGGTGCCGTGGCTGCGTCATCACGTGCCGGAAGCGCTGGCAATCATCAGTGCCTGCTTCCTGCTGGTGATTGTGCTGCGCCAATATCAGCGCATCCGTGCCGAACACAACCTCGAGAACCTGCTGCAAATCGAGGTCGACCGCTCGTGGAATGCCACCGGCGAGTTCCGTGACCAGCAGGTGCTGCGCGAGCGCCTGAAGCACGCCATCGCCATGCTGCGCACCGACCGCTCTGCCGGAGGCGGCGGCAAGGCCGCGCTGTCCGATCTGCCCTGGTACCTGGTGGTTGGCATGTCGGCTGCGGGCAAGACTTCGCTGCTGACCCATTCCGGCCTGTCGGCCAGCATTGCCACGGCAAACGACAGTGAAAGCGGTACCCAGCACTGCGACTGGTACTTCAGCCCCGATGCCGTGATGATCGATACCGCCGGGCGCTACCTGCGCGACGACCAGTCGGCCAGCGAGTTCTCGGCCTTTCTGCGGATGCTGCGCAAGCAGCGCGGCAAGGCGGCGATCAATGGCCTGGTCCTGGTGGTCAGCCTGCCCGAGTTACTGGCGGCCAACAGCGATGAGCGCAATGCACTGGCCAACCAGTTGGTGGCACGGGTCGAAGAGTACGCCGAATGCCTGGGCGCCAACCCGCCGATCTACCTGATGCTGAGCAAGACCGACCAGTTGCCGGGGTTCAGCCAGGCATTTGAGGGCCTCGACCTGCACGAACGCCAGCAGCCGCTGGGCATGACCTTTGGCCTGTCGGAAATCCGCAACAATGGCCTGCACGCCGTGCTGCAAACGCGGCTGAAAAACCTGCAAGGCCGTATTCGCCAGCACGTCGACGCACAGATGATCGCCCTCGGTGCCGAAGCCGATAGCACCCTGTTGAACTTCCCGCAGTATTTCGCCGCCCTCAGTGAAGTGCTCGAACCCTTCCTTGACCACTTCACCCAGGGCCATCGCGGTGGTAATCCGCTATTGCTGCGGGGCCTGTACTTCACCAGTGCGCTGCAGACCGGGCAGCAGCTGGGGCAGGTTTATGAAGACGTCATCGCCGATGAGTTCGCCCTGCAGGCGGCCTACGACGAGCGCGTCGAAAGCACCACCAAGGCCGTCGGTAACCGCAGCTACTTCATCACCGACACCTTCCGCCGGGTGATCTTCCCGGACCGCGACCTGACTTTGTACCAGTCGCGCCAGGGCAGGCAGGCCGCGTTCAGCCCTCTGTTACTAGGCCTGGCCGTCGCCACGGGGGTTGCGTTCATCGGCTGGCAGGCTCTGTCGTTCATCAACAACCGGCAATGGCTCGAAGGCCTGCGCGGGCAACTGGCGCAGATCGAACAAGCGCAGGAGCGCGAGCAACTGCTGGCTGCCGGCAAGGGGTTGGAAGTGCTGCGCGAACAGATGTCGATCGTCGAAGCCCATCGCCTGCAAGGTGTCCCGCTGCAATTGGCTGCCGGCCTCTACCATGGCGAAGCGATCCACCAGGTGAGCAGCGCCGCTTACCTGGCACAATTGCGCAGCCAGGCGCTGGAGCCGATCGCCCGCAGCCTGCAAGTGCAGATGCGCGCGTTCAACACCTTTGCCAACGGCATCAACCAGGCCCTGGAGTTCACCCCGGCGCCGCAGCCTAAAAAACGCAGCGCCAAGGCAATCACCGCTGCCGTGGCCGCCAAGGCCGCAGCAGTCAACACCCGCCTGGGCGCTTACGCCGCCAAGGTCAACCTGGCCACGGCCAGCGATGCTGCCGAGCTGTCTGCCACTACCGGCGGCCTGTCGTTGTCCGAAGAAATGCTTGGCCGGTTGAACGAACAACAGGTGGCCTCGATCATCGAGGCCTACAACACACTCAAGCTGTACCTGCTGCTGACCGAACCCCAGGCTCACCCGGACCCGGCCTTCGTCGCTGCGAGCCTGCCCCAGGCCTGGGCCGGTGCAGCAGCTGAAGGGTCCCCGGCCGACACCAGGGTAATCGAAGAAAACGTGCCGCTGTACGTGCAACTGCTGGAGCAAGGCCAGGCGCCCGCGCTGCCGCGCAACGAGCAGTTGATCAACGAAACCCGGCAGAACCTCAAGGCATTCATGATCTCCAGCTCCCTGGTCGATCGCGAATACCTGCGCCTGCAACTTGAGTCGAGCCGCCAGTTCCCGGCACTGAGCCTCAACGACCTGGTCCCGCAACCGGGCCGCGCGCTGCTGTACAGCTCCGCTGGGGTACCGGCAATCTACACGCGCCAGGGCTGGGACACGTTCGTCAAGCCCGAGCTGATCAAGCTGGTGTCGGGCAACCTGCGCAACGAGTCGGATTGGGTGCTGGACGGCGAAGGCGGTGATGCCGTCGTGCAAAAAGCCAACTTCGTGCGTGAGTTCATGGCCCGCTACAAGCGCGACTACACCCAAGCCTGGTACAAGATGGTCAGCAGCGTCGGTATGCGCCATTTCGCCGACCTGGCCTCGGCCACCGATCAACTGGGCCTGCTCAGCGACGTGCAGAACTCGCCGGTGAAGAACCTGCTGGCTGCGGTCAATGACAATACCCGGTGGGACCTGCCGATCAACCATGCGATCCCGAGCCCAGGTGCCGCCCGCGATGACGGCTTCTGGAGCAAGGTCACCGGCCTGTTCGATGCCAATGACGCCCTGCCCGCCAACGTCGCCCCGGCCCTACCGGCGGTGGATGACGGCAGCCTGGCCAAGCGTTTCGAGCCGGTGGCGCGGGTGTTCGCCGAGAACAACGCAGAAGGCGCCGACAGCACCATCATGGACCGCTACCTGGCTGCGCTGCGCAAGCTCAAGGTGCGCATGAACAACATCCAGCGCTCGCAGGATGTGGGCAAGGGCAGCAAGCAGTTGATCAGCGAGACCCTGGAAGGCCAGCCGAGCGAAGTCACTACCGTACGCAATTATGTGGAAGGCAGCGTCGATACCAGCCAGGACGGCCTGTCCCGCTCCTTGCAGGGGCTGTTCAGCCTGCCCATCCAGTACGCCTGGGCCACCCTGCGCGACCCGGCCGGCCAGCAAATCGCCAAGGCCTGGGCACAGCAGATCGCCAAACCGTGGGAACAGGTCATGGCGCACCGTTACCCCATTGCCGGTGGCAGCAACAACGAAGCGTCGGTGAAAGACCTGCAGCGCTTCGTCGACCCGCAAAGCGGCCTGCTCCCGGCGTTCAAGCGTAACGAAATCGGCAACCTGGCCGGCGGTGAAGGCCTGGGCGTGGGCGACAGCAAGGGGCCAGCGCTGGTCAACCCCGGCATGCTCCACAGCATCGACAAGGCCAGCTCGGTGGGCCAGGTGATCGCCAGCCTCTCGGACCGTGACAACGGCTTTGAGATCATGCTGGAGCCTTCGGCCAACTTCACCGACATCGTGTTCACGCTCGATGGCCAGGAACAGCACTACCGCAACGGCCGCAGTAGCTGGAACCGCTTTGCCTGGCCGGCCACCAGCAACGCTCCCGGCGCACGCCTGGACGTGGTTACCCTGAGCGGCGCACGGCTTACCGTGTTCGACTTCCCGGGCCGATGGGGCCTTCTGCGCATGAACGAAAGCGCCCGCGTCGACGACCTGGACGGCATTCAGCAACGCTTTAGCTGGAACACCGCCAGTGGCCGCGTGAGCCTTGTTGTACGCAACTTCGGTGGGGTCAAGCTGACCGATCTGGGCAACGTCAAGGCCCTGAGCGCCCTCAACGACAGGGGCGCGCAATGATCGGTTGCTTCGGCAAGCTACCGACGAGCGCGGACTTCGTCAGCCTGCACGGCGCGACGGAGGAAGCCTGCGAGTTCGACGCCTGGTTGCAATCATCGCTGGTGGCCATGCGCCACCGCGATGACTGGCAAGCGTTGTTCGACACGCTGCCGATGTGTTTCTTCAACTACCGCGCACGCAACGGCAACTGGCTGCTGGGCGGCCTGCTCAGCTCGCGCGATGCCAGCCAACGGCGCTACCCGTTCTTCATCTTCCAGCTGATCAAGGGCGAGGAAGGCATTGCAGGGGGCAACCCGTTCACCCTTGGCGAACTGTTCAGCGCGCAGATCAAGCCTTTGCTGCATCAGGCCGTGCAAGGCGCCGATTGCGCCAGTCTGTTCGAACGGATCAAGGCCTTGCGCCCGCTGCAGGGCCAGGACCTGGACCTGTTCCGCCGGGTCCATGCCAAGTTCCTGCACGACTTCAGCTTTGCTGATGTCGCCCGCGCCCTGCACGGTTCGTGGCCGGGCTTCGACAGCGCCACCGCGCTCGCTCACCTGAAAAACAGCAGGGGCTCGCTGCACGGCGACTTTGCGGGCGGCATTGAATTGCCACTGCCGGCAGAACGCGGCCTTAAAAATCCTGTTGCCGATCTGTGGCTGACCTGGCTGACACGCATGAGCGGTAGCCATGGCGTGCCGGCGGTAAGCCTGCTGGCCGATGACTTCATGCACCCGCGCCTCTACTGCTTCCCGTCGCGCCATGCCAACTGCGCCTACCGACTGCTCAGTGGCTGCGCTGACAAGGGTGAGCACCTGAAATTGCTGAGCCCGCTGACAGGTGCACCACAGCTGCACGATTACGACCGACCTCTTGAACACGTCATCGACCAGTTCGTCGATGCACTGGATGCGACGCCTGTATGAACAAGATCAAGTACTACTGCCTGCGCTACCAACCCTACCTGCTGGGGGTGGCGTTCTTCCTGGCGATTTTCCTGGTCTGGGCCATTGGCCGTGCCTTCGGCTTCGCCTCGCTGCACAGCTTGCTCGCAGGTATCGGCGTGTTTCTGTTGCTGTCAGCGGGCTATGTACTGCTGCTGTACCGCGGTGTCGGCCAGCACCACAACCTCGAAGGCTTGCTGCGTGACGACGCTGACCAGGCCGTACTCAGCGCCACCCCGGCCGACCGCGAAGAAGTCAGCCTGTTGCGCGAGCGCCTGCTGCAGAGCATCGAGCGCCTGCACAGCAACAAGCCCCGCGGCGCCTCGGCCAAAGACGCGCTGTATGCGCTGCCCTGGTACCTGGTGATAGGCCAGCCGGCCGCGGGCAAGAGCACCATGATCCTGCAGTCGGGCCTGAACTTCCCCTATGCCGAGCGCGAAGGCGCAAGGGTGGCGGGCTTGGGCGGCACGCGCAACTGCGACTGGTTTTTCAGTTCCGAAGCGGTGCTGCTGGACACCGCCGGGCGCTACATGAACAGCCCGGAAGAAGCCGGCAAATGGCGCGGCTTCCTGCAGCTGCTGCGCCAGCATCGCCAGCGCCGTCCCCTCAACGGGTTGATCGTCAGCGTCAGCATCGACGACATCCTGCATGGCTCGGCCGAGGACCAGGAGCGCGTGGCCAAGCGCCTGCGCGAACGCATCCAGGAAAGCTGCGCCCTGCTCGAAGTGCGCCTGCCCATCTACCTGGTGTTCACCAAGTGCGACCTGATACCCGGGTTTACAGCGTTCTATCGCCAGCTGGACGACGCCTCACGTGGCGAAGTGATGGGCAAAACCTTCTCGCACAAGGGTTACGAACAGGCCGACTGGGGCCAGCGCTTCGGCAAGGCCATGGACGAGCTGACCGGTTACTGGCGGCAGGTGGCAGGCCAGCAGTTGGTGCAACAGGACATTCAGGTAACTCGGCAGAACAACGCTGCTTATCGGTTCCCGCTGGAGCTCGCCGCCCTCAAGCCGCGCTTGCAGCAGTTCGTCGACAGCCTGTTGCGTGCCAACCCGTACCAGAGTGCCGAAATGCTGCGCGGTTTCTATTTCACCGCCGCGCTGCAAGCCGACGAAGCCCAGTGGGGCAGCCACGGCCAGCATGTGGCCGAGCGCTTCGCACTCGAACACGCCGCAGGTGCTGCCGAAGCTGGCAGCCAGCCGGCGCCGCTATTCATCAATAGCCTGTTCCGCAAGGTCATCATCCCCGACCAACACCTGGTTGCGCTGTACACCAGCAACCACCGCGAACGCCGGCGCAAGGCTGGCTGGGTCGGCGCCGCCGGCCTGGTAGCCATTGTGCTGTGCAGCCTGTGGGGCTGGTCGTACCTGAACAACCGCGCCACCCTGGCCAGCATTGCCGGCGAACTGGCCCAGGCCAAGGCCGACGACCAGGCTGCCAGCGGCCAGTACACCGCCTGGCGTAGCCTGGATCGCTTGCGCTTCTGGGCCGCGCACTACTATCAGCAACACCATGAGCAGGGCGTGCCGCTCGGCATGCGCCTGGGCCTGTACCAGGGCCATGAAGTCGAGCCGCTGCTGCGCAGCCGCTACTTCGCCACGTTGCAGAACGTGATGCTCAAACCCACGGCCGACAACCTCACGCGAACCCTTTACCTGTTGACCACGCTCAAGGTCTACCAGCGCAACACCCGCGAGTTGCAGCCGGTGAGCGGTGTTGACAGCGTCGAGGCCGAGGCGCTGCCGCATGACAACCGCGCCCAGTCGATCGCCGATTTCGGCAAGGCCACCCTGGACACCTATGTGATGCTGTCCCCGGCCCAGCGCGAAAAGGCCGACCCGGCGTTCCTCAAGGCGCACCTGCCGGACTACTGGTACCCGGCTATCGCCCGCCACACCGGCCAGCGCATGACCGCAGCCGGCAACGAAGCAGACAGCAACCAGGACTACCTGTACGCAAGCCGGCAGATCACTTTCTATAGCGACCAGATCCGTGAGCCGGATGCGCCACGCATCCTCGACAACGCCTTCCTGATGTCCAGTTCGCGTAACTACATCGACAGCCTGCGGGCCCAGTCGCTGCGCTCGATCGAGACCATCACACTGGAATCCGACACCCTGTTCGCTTTCGGCCGCGCCGACTTCCAGAGCCTTAGAAACGAAGGCCAGGGCCAGCTTAGTGCGATTGCCAGCAAGCTGCTGAACACCCCCAACATCGGCAAGATCGTCATCTCGGGCCACGCCGACCAGTTGGGCGACAGCCAGGGCAACTTGCAGGTTTCGAAACAACGGGCGCAAACCATACGCACCTATCTGGTCGGCAAGGGCGTGCCTGCCGAACTGGTGGTTGCACAAGGCGAAGGGAGCCGCAAGCCATTGGTCAATTGCGACATGCAGCAACCGCGCGCGCAATTGATCAAGTGTCTTGAGCCCAACCGCCGGGTAGAAATCGAAGTGCGTGGTCTCAACTGAGCCATGCCGCAAGAACCGGTCGCCCGGGCCTCACAGGAGGAGGCCCGGGGGGCGGCAAGCTACCTCTGCCGGCGTGCCCGGCGAGGTCAAAACCAAGGGGCGCATGAGCAACCCTTTACATGTAGTTAATGGAGAGTTTCACAATGGCATTTGACGCGTATATCCAAATCGACGGCATCCCGGGCGAAGTACTGGATGACAAACACAAGGACTGGATCGAAGTGCTGGGCTACGAGTACGGCGCCACCCAGGCTACCTCGGCAACTGCCAGCTCCTCGGGTGGTGCGTCGTCCGAGCGTGTTGCCCTGAGCGACTTCAAGATCCGCAAAGCCGTCGACAAGGCTTCGGCCAAGCTGTTCGAGCACTGCTGCACCGGCAAGCACATCGCCAAGCTGAAGCTGAACGTGAACCGTGCAGGTGGCGATAAAGTCACCTACCTGACCATCGACATGGAAGAAGTCGTGGTCTCGTCGGTGAAGTTCGTTGCCGGTGGCAACCAAGGGGGTGAAGACAAGGCCGTCAGCGACCTGCCAATTGAAGAAATCAGCTTCAACTTTGCCCGTATCAAGACCACCTACACCCAGCAGAACCGCACCGACGGTCAGGCCGGCGGCAACATCGTCGGTGGCTGGGACCGCACCGCGAACAAAGTGTTTGCCTAAGCAGGTGACAAACCATGGGCCGCTTCGGCGGCCTGAACCAGCAGCGCCGCCAGGTCTTCTGGCGCGCTGTTCATTAGCCATGTCCAGAGTGTTATATGCCTGAAATCCTCAATGACCTTTCGCTGGCCACGCTGGCCGCCCCCATCGAGGGTGGCAGTGGCGAAGACTTGAGCTTCTCTGCCTTGTTCGACCAGATCAAGGAGGCACGCCGGGCCGACCCTGACTACCTGACCCAGGGCGACTGGCAAACCGACCTGAAGACTGCCAACTGGGAGCAGGTGATCGACCTGTCGGCGCAAGGGCTGGCGGAGCAGAGCAAAGACTTGATGCTGGCGGCCTGGCTCAGTGAAGGGCTGGCTCAGCGCGAGCACTTCAAAGGTATCACCTTTGGCCTTGAGCTGACCGAACGGGTTCTGGACGCGTTTTGGGAGACGCTGTACCCAACCCTGGAAGACGGCCTGGATGAGCGCGCAGCGCGGCTGTCCTGGCTCAAGACCACACTCAGCGACATTGCCGGTGGTTTGCCTATTACCCAAGGGCAGAATTTTGGCGTGTTGCGTTATGACGAATCACGCCACGTAGAAAACCTCGCCTTGCAAAACCCCAAGGCAATGCAGACAGCGCTTAACGAAGGCAAGATCAACGCCGAGATTTTCCAGCGCTCGGTAGCACTTAGCGACACCGATCACCTGCGCGCCAAGGCCTTGGAGATTGCCACCAGTCTCAATGCATGCAAGCGCCTGCAGGCTACGGTAGACCGCCTGTTCGAGCGCGAGGCACCCAGCTTTGCCAGCCTTGCCGACATGCTCTCGCGTGCCAGCCAGCTGGCGGAGAAACTGCTCAAGGACCGCGGTGTCGAGCTGCACCCCACCCTCCTCGAGGAGCAGGAGCCAGAGGCCGTCACGGCCAACCCCCAATCAGCAGGTGAACAAATGGATACACGCCCACCGGCGACTGTGCCACCCGCCATGCGCACCACGCCGCTGACCCGCGACGAGGCGTTCACCATGCTTGCGGGCATTGCCCAGTACTTCAAGCAGAGCGAACCGCAAAGCCCGGTACCCTACCTGATAGAACGTGCAATAAAGTGGGGCAACATGCCGCTGGAAGGCTGGCTCAGTGATGTGATCAAAGACAACAATGTCGTGGACAACATCCGTGATGTGCTAGGCACCCGCTAGAATGCTGTTACTTTGACGGCCACTCCCCCAACGTTCAAGGATCGCCGCATGCGTCAGCGCCCTACCTCGCCAACGGGTTTTGTTCGAGTCCGTGGCGCCCGCGAGCACAACCTGAAGAACGTCGATGTGGATGTGCCCCGCGATGCCTTAGTGGTATTCACTGGCGTGTCCGGCTCGGGCAAGTCTTCACTGGCTTTTTCCACGCTGTATGCCGAAGCCCAGCGTCGCTATTTCGAATCGGTGGCACCCTACGCCCGACGGCTGATCGACCAGGTTGGCGTGCCAGACGTGGATGCCATTGACGGCCTGCCGCCGGCGGTGGCGCTGCAGCAGCAACGCGGCACGCCCAGCGCACGTTCCTCGGTGGGTAGCGTGACCACCCTGTCCAGCTCGATCCGCATGCTCTACTCGCGGGCCGGCCACTACCCGGCCGGGCAGGCGATGCTGTATGCCGAAGACTTTTCACCGAACACGCCCCAGGGCGCCTGCCCGGAGTGCCACGGCCTGGGCCGGGTCTACGAGGTGACCGAAGCGACCATGGTCCCCGACCCGTCGCTGACCATCCGCGAGCGCGCGGTGGCGGCGTGGCCGATGGCCTGGCAGGGGCAGAACCAGCGCGACATCCTGGTAACGCTGGGCTATGACGTCGACATTCCCTGGCGCGACCTGCCGCAAGCGCAGCGCGACTGGATCCTGTTCACCGAGGACACGCCCACCGCACCGGTGTATGCCGGCCTGACCCCGGCACAAACCCGCGAAGCACTCAAGCGCAAACAGGAGCCCAGCTACCAGGGTACGTTCATGGGCGCCCGGCGATACGTGCTGCATACCTTCATGCACTCGCAAAGCGCGCAGATGCGCAAGCGCGTGGCCCAGTACATGCGCCCCAGCCCCTGCCCGCTGTGCCAGGGCAAGCGCCTGAAGCGCGAGGCACTGGGCGTGACTTTCGCCGGCCTGGACATCGCCGAGCTGTCGCACCTGTCGCTGCAGGCGCTGGCCGAGGTGTTGCGCAAGGTGGCGGCAGCGGATTACCTGACCCAAAAACAGGATGCGCTGACGGTAGAAAAGCGCCTGGCTGCCCAACGCATCGCCAACGAGTTGCTCGAACGCATCGATACCCTGCTCGCCCTTGGCCTCGGTTACCTGGCCCTGGAGCGCAGCACCCCGACCTTGTCCTTCGGTGAGCTGCAACGCCTGCGCCTGGCCACCCAGCTGAATTCGCAGCTGTTCGGCGTGATCTACGTGCTCGACGAGCCGTCGGCCGGCCTGCACCCTGCCGACAGCGAAGCACTGTTCGAAGCCCTGCAGCGCCTGAAGCAGGCTGGCAACTCGGTGTATGTGGTGGAGCACGACCTGGACACCATGCGCCGCGCCGACTGGCTGGTGGATGTAGGGCCAGATGCCGGCGAGCATGGCGGCACCATTCTCTACAGTGGCCCGCCCGCAGGCCTGGCCGAGGTCGAGCCGTCGCGCACTCGCGCCTACCTGTTCAGTGCCCCGGCCAGGGCCATGCGTGAGCCCCGGCAGGCCCGCGACTGGCTGAAGCTTGAAGGCATCACCCGCAACAACCTGCACAACGTCAGCGCCGCCTTCCCGCTTGGCTGCTTTACCGCCGTTACCGGTATTTCCGGCTCGGGCAAGTCCAGCCTGGTCAGCCAGGCCCTGCTGGACCTGGTGGGCGCGCACCTGGGCCATGCCGAGCAACGTAGCGAACCCGAAGAACAAAACCTGGAAGACGAACCTGAACAGGCCAGCAGCGGCCATGTGAGTGCGGGCCTTGGCAGCATCAAGCGCCTGGTGCAGGTCGACCAGAAGCCGATTGGCCGCACGCCGCGCTCCAACCTGGCCACCTACACCGGCCTGTTCGACCATGTGCGCAAGCTGTTCGCCGCCACCGAACAGGCCAAGGCCCAGGGCTTTGACGCCGGGCGCTTTTCCTTCAACGTCGCCAAGGGCCGCTGCGCCAACTGTGAAGGTGAAGGGTTTGTCAGCGTCGAGCTGCTGTTCATGCCCAGCGTCTACGCGCCCTGCCCGACCTGCCATGGCGCCCGCTACAACCCCGAAACCCTGGCGGTGAGCTGGCAAGGCATGAATATCGCGCAAGTGCTGCAACTGACCGTCGACCAGGCCCTGCAGGTATTTGCTGAACAGCCACCGGCGCGCCGGTGCCTGCAAGTGCTGCAGGATATCGGCCTGGGTTACCTGCGCCTGGGCCAACCGGCCACCGAACTGTCCGGTGGCGAAGCGCAGCGGATCAAGTTGGCTACCGAACTGCAACGCCAGGCCCGCGGGGCAACCCTGTATGTGCTGGATGAGCCCACCAACGGCTTGCACCCGCAAGACATCGACCGGCTGCTGGTGCAGTTGAACCGCCTGGTCGAGGGCGGCCACAGCGTGGTGGTGGTCGAACATGACATGCGCGTGGTGGCGCAGAGCGACTGGGTGATCGATATCGGGCCAGGGGCCGGAGATGCCGGGGGCAAGGTAGTGGTCAGTGGCACGCCGCAGGAGGTGGCCGGGTGTGCCGACAGCCGCACAGCGGCGTTTTTGGCCAAGGCCTTGTAGCGCCTGCGCATTGCCAGGTTCCACAAACGGCGCTTAGAATGCGATCAATTCTTAATTGCACCCCTTTTGCCGGAACCTTGCGCACGCCATGCCGCCCGCCGACCCTACCCTCAACCTGCAGGTCCAGACACTGTACACCGAGCACCATGGCTGGCTGCAGGGCTGGCTGGGGCGCAAACTGGGCAACGCCTGCGATGCCGCCGACCTGGCGCACGACACATTCGTGCGCCTGCTCAGCCGCCAGGGCAATCACTGCTTTGGCAACGAACCCCGGGCCTTGCTGACCCACATCGCCAAGGGCCTGGTGGTCGACCGCTGGCGCCGTCAGGATGTCGAGCGGGCCTATCTGGAGGCCATCGCCCATTTGCCGCAACCCGAGGTGCCCTCCCCGGAAACGCGCTGGCTGATCCTGGAAACCCTGTACCGCATCGACGCCATGCTGCGCGACATGCCGGCCCGGGTCCGCCAAGTGTTCCTGCTGTCGCAGCTGGACGGGCTGACCTATGCGCAAATCGCCGAGCAGCTGCAGGTTTCACTGATCACGATCAAGCGCGACATGCGCACGGCTTTCCTTGCCTGCCTGAGCATCGAGTGATGGTGCAGCGTATCGACCCGCTTATCCTTGGAGAAGCCGCTGACTGGCTGGTGCAGCTGCAATCGGGCACGGCCACCGAAGACGATCAGCGTGCCGTGCAGGCCTGGTGCCAGCGCAGCGCCCAGCACGCCCAGGCCTGGCAGCGTGCAGAGGCCATCCTGGGTGATTTCCGCCGCCTGCCCACACCCGTTACCGGTGAAACCCTGCGCCGGCTCAGCCGTAACGGTGCAGTCAGCCGCCGCCAGGCCCTGCATCGCCTGGGGCTGTGGCTGCTGGCAGCACCGGCGGCCTGGCTGGCGTGGCGAGAAACACCCTGGCAGCAATGGACCGCCGATGCGCGCACAGCGGTCGGCGAGCAACGCGCGTTGACGCTGGCCGATGGCATCCAGGTGCTGCTGAACACCGACACAGCCATCGATATCACGTTCGACGCCCGACAGCGCCGCATCGACTTGCTGGCGGGCGAAATCCTGCTTACCAGCGCCAAAGACCCTGCTACCCCGGCTCGGCCACTGCTGGTGCGTACCCTGCATGGCCAGGCGACTGCACTGGGCACCCGTTTCAGCGTGCACCTCGATGGCCCGTTGACCCGGGTAGCCGTGCTCGAAGGCGCGGTCGAGGCCCGCCCGGTGCACGCCACCAGCGGCCTGCTGCTCCGGGCCGGCGAGCGCAGCGCTTTCGATGCCGACCGGGTACTGCCCGCCGCTGCGCTGGAAACCGGTGACCTGGCCTGGGAGCACGGCATGCTGCTTGCCCGTGACATGCGCCTGGCCGATCTGCTGCAAGCGTTGGCCCGCTATCGCCCCGGCGTGCTGCGCTGCCACCCTGCAGTACGCGAGTTGAAGGTGTCCGGCGCCTTCCCGCTGGCCGATACCGATGCCAGCCTGCGGCTGCTGAGCGACACCCTGCCGGTGACAATCCAGGGCCTGACCCGTTACTGGGTAACCGTAGAACCTCTCGGCTAACGCAGTCCCCTGTAGGAGCGGCCTTGCGCCGCGATGGGCCGCAAAGCGGCCCCGGCAGTCTTGCAAGAAGGCAGAGAACCTGGGACCGCTACGCGCTCCATCGCGACGCAAGGTGCTCCTACAGGGGCCGTGAATATTTCGTTGATACCTTTTCCTGCGTCGTCCGGTGATGAGTGCAGAACCTTTATTTTCTGCACCCACAGGACCCTCGCATGACGCCCCGCCAGACGTACCGCTTGCCTTTGAAGGCCCTGAGCCTCGCCATCGCCATGGCCGCCCTGGCCCCCACAGCGATGGCCGCCGACGCCACCCCGCGCACCTACCACCTGGCCGCCGGGCCACTGGCCGACGTGCTGGCGCGCTTTGCCGCCAGCGCCGGGGTACCGCTGTCGTTCGACCCGGCGCTGCTCAAGGGCGCGCAAAGCCAAGGGCTGGACGGAAACTACAGCGTGCCGGAAGGCTTCGCCCGCTTGCTGGCCGGCAGTGGCTACAGCCTGATAACCACCGACAGTGGCGGCTACACCCTGGCGCCGACGGTAGACCTGGGCAGTGCTTTGGAGCTGGGCGCGACCACCATCAACAGCGATCTGGCCGCCAGCAGCGACACCTGGCAAGGGGGCCAGGTCGCCCGTAGCGCCCGCCTGGGCGTGCTCGGCGACCAGGCAATCAGCGACGTGCCGTTCAGCGTTACCAGCTATACCGCCAAAACCATCGCCGACCAGCAGGCCCGCACGTTGGGTGACGTGTTGCTCAATGACGCGTCGGTGCGCCAGTCGGCGGGCTTCGGCAACTTTTCGCAGGTGTTCACCATCCGCGGTTTGCCGTTGAATACCGACGACATCAGCTACAACGGCCTGTACGGGGTGCTGCCGCGCCAGATAGTGACCACCGAGGCGCTGGAACGGGTGGAGGTATTCAAGGGGTCGAGCGCCTTCCTCAATGGGGTCGCGCCACAGGGCAGTGGCATTGGGGGTGCCATCAACCTGGTGCCCAAGCGCGCCGAAGACACCCCCACTCGGCATATCACCCTCGACTACGCCACTGGCGACAACGTTGGCGGCCACCTCGACCTGGGCAAGCGTTTTGGTGAAGACAACCGTTTCGGCGCTCGCATCAACCTGGCCCAGCATGACGGCGGCACCGGCGTCGACGACGAGGCCCAGCACTCTACTCTGGTGGCCGTGGCCCTTGATTACCGTGGCGAACGGCTGCGCCTGTCCACCGACCTGGGGTACCAGAAAGAGCGGATCAACCAGGGCCGCGCAGTGATCTACCCCACCGGCAGCAAGGTGCCCCACGCGCCATCTGCACGTGACAACTACTCGCAGCCCTGGAGCTGGTCGCAGCTGGAAGACACCTACGGCATGGTGAACGCCGAGTATGACCTGAACGACAACTGGATGCTGTACGCCGGCGCCGGCGCCAAGCACACCCGCGAAAATGGCGAGTATTCCTCGCTGTACGTCAGCGACGCCAACGGCACCGCGCGTGGTGGTTTCCTTTACTCGCCCCACGACGAAGACAACAAGAGCGCCGTTGCCGGGCTGAATGGCCGCTTCGCCACCGGCCCGGTCAGCCACCGCTTCAATTTCGGCCTGTCAGGCATGTGGGGTGAGCAGCGCTCAGCCTATGAAGCACTGGCTGCGGCCAAGCGCTACGACAGCAACCTGTACAACCCGGTGAAGGTGCCGCGCCCGACCGATACCTATTTCGGCAGCGACCTGCACGACCCGCGCATCGTCGGCAAGAACCGCAACAAAAGCGTGGCGCTGTCCGACACCCTGGGCTTTTTCGATGACCGCGTGCTGCTGACCGTGGGCGTGCGCCGCCAGTCGATCAGCGTGGACAGCTGGGCGACCGCCACCGGTGCGCGCAACACGCCGTACGACGAGTCCATCACCACCCCGGTGTATGGCCTGGTGATCAAGCCCTGGGAGCATGTGTCGTTCTATGCCAACCGCATCGAGGGCCTGGCCCAGGGCCCGACGGCACCGTCGAGTGTCAGCAATGCCAACGAAGTATTCCCGCCCAAGCGCAGCAAGCAGGTGGAGGCCGGGGTGAAGCTGGACTGGAACAGTTTCGGCGCCACCTTGGGTGTGTACCGCATCGAACAACCAAACAGCGTCACCTACCGCGCACCCGGCGCAACGCTGGACACCTTCAGCATGGACGGCGAGCAGGTCAACAAAGGTGTGGAGCTGAACCTGTTCGGTGAACCGGTGGACGGCCTGCGCCTGTTGACCGGTGCCGTGTTCATGCACACCGAGCAGAAGAACACCGCCTATGGCAGCAACGACGGCAACCGTGCTGCCGGTGTACCGCGCTTCCAGTACAACCTGGGGGCCGACTGGGACGTGCCAGGCATTCAGGGCGCCGCACTCAGCGCCCGGGTATTGCGTACCGGCGGCCAGTATGTGAATGCGGCCAACAGCCTGAGCATTCCGGCCTGGACCCGGGTGGACCTGGGCGGGCGCTACCGTTTCAAGGTCGATGACAAGCAGGTGACGTTGCGGGCCAATGTGGAGAACGTGGCGAACAAGGCGTACTGGGCATCGGCGTCGACCTCGAACAACTATCTGACCCAAGGTACACCGCGGGTTTTGCGCTTATCGGCCAGCGTGGATTTCTGAGCCTGGAGGCCGGAGCAGGCTGTAACACTTTTCTTTGCGGTTGCCGCTCAAGTACAGTCTGCCCCATGGACAAATACGCCCCCCGCCAGTGGCTCCCCCACGAAAAACCCAGCCTGCCGGGCTCGCCCTCCACGCCCCTGCATTCGCCAGCCAAACGCTTGGCCTACGGGGTGGTCGGCCTGCTGGTAGCCATCACCGGTGGCCTGGGCAACGCGCTGGTCACCGCCAACCTGGTGTTCCTGCAGGGCGCCCTGGGCGCGACTACCGCAGAAATGGCCTGGCTGCCCGCCGCCTACGTCATGACCAACGTGTCCATCAACCTGCTGCTGGTGAAGTTCCGCCAGCAGTTCGGCCTGCGCGCGTTCACCGAAGTGTTTCTGGTGCTGTATGCCTTGGTCACCTTCGCCCACCTGCTGGTCAACGATCTCAACTCGGCCATCGCCGTGCGCGCAGCCCACGGCATGGTTGGCGCAGCGCTCAGCTCGCTGGGGCTGTACTACACGATCCAGGCATTCCCCGCGCAATGGCGGCTGAAGGCGATGGTGCTGGGCCTGGGCGCCTCGCAACTGGCGCTGCCGCTGGCGCGGATCTTTTCCGAAGACCTGCTGCAGATCGCCGAATGGCGTGGCCTGTACCTGTTCGAACTGGGGCTGGCCCTGGCAGCGCTGGGGTGCGTACTGATGCTCAAGCTGCCGCCAGGTGACCGCTTCAAGACGTTCGAGCCCTTGGATTTCCTGACCTTCACCCTGATGGCCAGCGGCACCGCCCTGCTCTGCGCCGCGCTGTCGCTGGGGCGCATCGAATGGTGGCTGGAGGCGCCGTGGATCGGCGTGGCACTGGCGGCATCGATCGCCCTGATCTTCGCTGGCCTGGCCATCGAGCACAACCGGCGCAACCCGTTGCTGATGACCCACTGGCTGGGCAGCGGTGCAATCATTCGCCTGGCACTGTGTGTGGTGCTGATCCGCATGGTCACCTCCGAACAGTCCACCGGTGCGGTCGGTTTCCTGCAGGTGCTGAACATGGGCAGCGAGCAGATGCGCACGCTGTACTGGATCATGCTGCTGGGTGCGGTGGCGGGCCTGGCCAGCAGTGCCCTGACCATCAACCCCAACCACCTGGTGATCCCGCTGCTGGTCTCGCTACTGGCCATGGCCACAGGTGCGTTCATGGACAGCAGCTCAAGCAACCTCACACGCCCGGCACAGATGTACTTCAGCCAGTTCCTGCTGGCGTTCGGGAGTACCTTTTTTCTCGGCCCGTCGATGGCCCTGGGCATCAGCCATGTACGCGCCAACCCGCGCAACCTGGTGAGTTTTTCGGTGTTGTTCGGTATCTGTAACAACCTTGGCGGCCTGATTGGCGCGGCACTGCTGGGCACTTTCCAGACCTGGCGCGAAAAGTTCCACTCCAGCCACCTGATGGACCGCCTCAGCTACCTCGAACCGTTGGTGACTGCCCGGGTCCAAAGCGGCGGCGCCGGTTACGCTGGCATCATCGCCGACCCGGCCCTGCGCAACGAGGCCGGCATGCGTGTGCTGGCCAATGCCGCCACCCGTGAAGCGAATGTCATGGCCTACAACGATGTATTCGTGCTGATCGGCAGCATCGCTATCCTGACCATGATCTGGATCTGCATCCGTAGCACCTGGCTCTGGTACGCAGGACGCCAGACCACCTCCACCGACTCCACCCCCGGCGCGCCCACCCGATGACCGACGACACCCGCACCACGACCACCAACGCCATCGCCGAAACCCCGGAAGGCACCATACCGCCCAGCGAGCCGACCAGCCCGGGGCGCTCGCGGCGGGTGCGTATCCTGTCAACGATCAGCTTCGCCTGCGTGGCCCTGGCCGGCATCCTGCTGGTGCTGTATGCCTGGCGCCTGCCCCCATTCGGCAGCGCTATCGAAAGTACCGAAAATGCCTTGATACGCGGCCAGGTGACCATCATCGGCCCGCAACTCAGTGGCTACATCGTCGACGTGCCGGTGCACGACTTCCAGTTCGTCAGGGCCGGCGACCTGCTGGTGCAACTGGACGATCGCATCTACAAGCAGCGCCTGGCCCAGTCCATCGCCCAGCTGCAGCAACAGCAGGCGGCCTTGGCCAACAACCTGCAGCAGCGTAAAAGCGCCGAAGCCACCATTGCCCAGCGTCAGGCAGCCATTGGCGATGCCATGGCCCAGGCAGCCAAGGCCAAAGCCGACCTTGGCCGCAACCAGGCGCTGGTCAATGACGGCTCTGTGTCACGCCGTGAACTTGACCTGGCCCGTGCCAGTGAAGCCGCTGCCGTCGCCAGCCTGGCGCAAGCCAGAGCGGCGCTGGAAATCGCCCGCCAGGACCGGGAAACGGTGGTGGTCAACCGGGCCGCGCTGCAGGCCTCGGTGGAGAACGCCAAGGCGGCTGTGGAGCTGGCGCGCATCGACCTCGACAACACCCGGGTCACCGCCCCGCGCGACGGCCAGCTTGGGCAGATCGGTACACGCCTGGGGGCTTATGTGAATTCCGGCGCGCAATTGATGGCGCTGGTGCCCGACACCTTGTGGGTGATTGCCAACATGAAGGAAACCCAGATGGCCAATGTACGCATCGGCCAACCGGTGAGCTTCACCGTGGATGCGCTCAACCACCTGAAGCTTCAGGGGCATGTACAGCAGATCTCGCCAGCAACCGGCTCGGAGTTCGCCTTGTTGCAAGCGGACAACGCCACCGGCAACTTCGTCAAGATTGCCCAGCGGATTCCGGTGCGCATTACCGTGGATGCCGACCAGCCAGATGCCAAACACCTGCGGCCGGGGATGTCAGTGGTGGTCAGTATCGATACCCGTAACCAGGATTGATGTGCTTGCTGCCGACCTACATCCACCAGGCCAGCACCACCGGCAGCCAGGCGAACGAAAGCACCGTGGAACACATCACCAGGTTCGCCACCTGCTCTGGTTCACGGTTGGCTCGCACCGCCATAAGGTAGTTGAACACGGCCACCGGCATCGCCGACTGAACCACCAGCACCGCTCGCTCAAGGTTGTCCATGCCCAGCGCCGCCCCCACTGCCCAGCCCATCGCAGCCCCCAGGCCAATGCGCAAACCGCCCAGCAACAGGCCGCTGCCCACGTGGCGCAGGCGAATGCTGGCCAGCGATACCCCTAGGGTCAGCAGCATCAGCGGGATGGTCATGCCGCCCAGCAGGTCTGCGGTGTTGGCCAGCCAGCGCGGCAGTTCGAAATCGAGAAAGATGATGGGCATGGCACCCGCCAGGCTGATGACGATCGGGTTGCGCAGCAGCGCCTTGAGCGAAGCCGCCGTGCCGGAAATGGCCATGCCGATGGTGAACTGCACGATCGACAGGGTCAGGAAAAACGCCACGGCCAGTGCCAGGCCGTGCTCACCGAAGGCGTACAGGCTGATCGGCAGGCCCATGTTGCCGGTGTTGGGGAACATGAACGCCGGCAGCAGTACTCGCCAATGCATGCCAGAAGCGCGACACACCAGCAACGCGGCCAGGGCCATGCCCAAGGTGCACAGCAGGCAAGCCAAAGCCATGCTGGTGAAGGCATCCGGGTTCAGCTCGGTGCGGCTGAGGGTGGACAGCACCAGCGACGGGGTGCCAACAGTCATCACAACCCGGGCGATGAAGTCGGTGGGGTAGTCCAGGCCCTTGCGGGCCCAGGCATAGCCGATGCCGGCGACGATGAAAACCGGGGCCAGGACTGCGAACAGCGACGCGAACATGATGGGCCTTCCTTGGTGTGGGTTCAGTATTATGCAGCAGTCCGTGAGAGGGCCGGGGCCGCACAGGGGCCCCAAGATGTCTGCCCAAGACACTTTCATGTCGCCCTTGGACTGCGGCGTCTCGTCGCATACCCGTGCCCCTTGGGCAAAAGCTTCCAAGCCCGTAGAATCCCGCTTCCTTTTCGCCCGTCGCCTTGAACGGTGGCAACCCGCAGCAATGACAGAGTCCGTGCCTGAACACATGAACGCACATGTGAAATAGGCTCAACCCTCCCCGCCCGGCCCATTCCCAAAGGGGCCAGCGGTTGAGTCTTGCCCAGGTCGCATCCGTGTCGCCACTCGCCCCCTTGTCGGGTCGAGCCGGTGTGCGCGTCCGAGAAGGCGCTCATTCCGCTCATCCAACTAGAGGTTCGTATGTCTCCGCGTTTGCTGGCCATGGCGCTGGCGCCCCTGCTCGGGCTGTTCATCATTGCCCTGGGCAACGGCTTCATGTCTTCGCTGACCACCCTGCGCCTGGGCGCTGCCGGTGAATCGGCCACCACCATCGGTGTCGTCTCGTCGACCTACTTCATCGGCCTGACCCTGGGCGCCATCTTCAACGACCGGCTGATCTTGCGCATCGGCCATATCCGCGCCTATACAAGCTTTGCTTCGCTGATCGCCGCGACCATTCTGCTGCAGGGGCTGTTCTACGATGTCACCTGGTGGTCGGTGCTGCGCCTGATCAACGGCTGGGCAGCAGTCGGCGTATTCCTGGTGATCGAAAGCTGGCTGCTGCTGGCCGGCGACGCGAAAATCCGCGGCCGCCTGCTGGCGCTGTACATGATTGCCTTCTACGGCGCCGGGGTGATTGCCCAGGCAGGCCTGGGCGAAATCACCCAGCTTGGCGACACCGCACCCTTCATGCTGGCTGGCGTGCTGGCTGCCCTGTCGGTGCTGCCTATCGTGATCCTGCCGCGGGTATCGCCCCTGCTGGACCAGGTCGAACCCCTCAAACCCCGCCAATTGCTGGGTGTGGCGCCGTCTGGCCTGGTTGGCTGCTTCGGTTCGGGCGTGGCGATTGCCGGCATCTATGCCCTGCTGCCGTTGTACCTGCAGCGCATCGGCCTGGCGGTGGGCGAGGTTGGCAACATGATGGCCTGGGTGATCCTCGGCGCCATGCTGCTGCAATACCCGGTGGGCCGCTGGTCCGACCGCAAGGACCGTCAGGACGTCTTGATCGCCCTGGCCGCGCTGTGCGTGGTGCTTTCGCTGATCACGGTATTCCTGCCGTCGGACTCTTTCCTGCTACCGGCCATGCTGTTCCTGCTGGGTGGTGGCGTGTTCACGCTGTACCCGGTGGCAGTCAGCCACGCGGCCGACCGGGCGCCTTCCGATGCGCTGGTACCGATGATTCAAGGCTTGCTGCTGATCAACTCGCTGGGTTCGGCCATGGCGCCGGTGGCGATTTCGCCGATGATGACCGAGTTTGGCGAGGCCGGGTTGTTCTGGGCCTTTGCCGTGGTCAACCTGGCCATGGTGTGCTTCTTCATGTGGCGCCGTGGCAAGCGCCCGGCCGCAGAGCACCCGGCGCCGTTCACCGCCTCGACCACCTTCTCGCCAACCGGCGCCGAGCTGCGGGTCACCGAAGACCTGATGCATGCGGCGCAGGAGCATCCACCGCTGGAGCCGGCGGAAACCCCGGCGCCAGCACAGCGCTCAGAATCTCATTGATTCCAGGGCCGCTCTCACAGGCAATCGCATTTCCTTGTGGGAGCGGCCTTGCGTCGTGATTGGGCTGCAAAGCAGCCCCGAAAATGACCACCCGTCGCCCAGAAGGCACCCCGCCACCCGTCGCCAGCCAAACGAATGACAGATCATCCGCAAAGGAGCATTCCCATGATCCGCATTCGCCCGCTTTCGCTGTGCCTGGCGCTGGCCTTGACCAGCCTCACCGGCATCAGCTTCGCCGCCACCGACACCAACACCGACAGCCGTCCGCAAACCGACCAGTCTGGCGGCAAGACCGCCGGTGACGACAGCAGCGTCAACAGCCCTGGCAGTGGCCAGGACAACGACAGCAGCGACACCGGCAGCAACAGCGATGCCGCCGACGGGGCCAGTGGGGGTTCCAACAGCACGGGCGAGGCGACCGGCTCTGGGGCCGGGCACACCGGCGGCACCGCCGAGGACCAGGACAGCCACTAAGGCTCGCCTCGGCTACACTGGGCCCCAAAGCCCTGCCAAGGATTCGTCATGAACGTCAAACCGTGGCTGCTCGCCGCCCTGCTGCCTTGCACGGCGTTGGCCAACAGCAGTAACCAAGGTGCGCTGTCGATCAGTTCCTCGTCGTTCACCGATGGTGGCGTGATCGCCCTGCAGCAGGTCGGCCCAGACCCGGCTTGCGGCGCCGGTGAAGAGCGCACCCCGCAACTGAGCTGGGAAAACCTGCCCGCAGGTACCCGGTCGCTCGCGCTGATCATGTTCGATCCGGACGGCGGCAAGGGTATCGGCGTGGTGCACTGGGTCGCCTACAACATCGACCCGGAACACGATGGGCTCAAGGAAGGCATGGCGGGGCTCAGTGGGCAATACGTGACTGTGGGGCGCAACTCGCGGGGCACCCTCAGCTACCGGGGCCCCTGCCCACCCGCTGGTGACAACCCGCACCACTACGCACTGACCCTGATCGCCACCGACCTGCCGTTGGGCACCTTGCCCGAAGGCCTGGACCGCAATGGCCTGCTGCAGTTGCTACAAGGCCACGCATTGGGGGCGCAGAGTCTGGTCGGTCGTTATGGTCATTGAACCAATCAGTACAAAAACAAATGATCGGCCCCATAGCATTTATCCATTGAATGGCCCGGTAAAACTGAAGTAAGCTCGGGCTCATTCACTGGAGAGCAACATGCCAAAACACACCCGCAACCACGCCAACCACACCGGTCGCAACCTGCGCCCTGTGCTGGCCGTTGCCGGCTGCGTGGCACCTGCCAGCTATTACTTTGGGTATTGGTTTAGCCACTAGGCGCCGATACCCACACGGCGCCCACCTTCGAGGGGCCGCCGAACATGAGAATACTCAAACCCCCGGTCGGCTCCCCGACCGGGGGTTTTGCTTTTCAGGCCTTTGAACAACACCGATTCACATTGAGGACAGATTCATGAACTACGCCACTTATTACTACGCAAACACCTCTGCCTGGCGATTTAGCCAATCCCGTTCGGGCCAGCCTGCCGCCTCCGATCGGTCCTCTACCGGTGGCAATGCAGCAGCCAATACGAATTCAACGATCTGTCGAACACCTCGATAGGGCCGACGACGCGGGCCTGAACCCGCCGTCCGCCCAGGGAAAAACGCCATGCAAGCTTCCAACCTCGCCCTGCCCCTGACCCAGCCGCAAGCAGCCAACACCACCGTCAGCAAGCGCCTGCCCAGCCCGCACCTGCTCAAGCAGCAGATGCCGCTGTCCAGTGAACTGGCCCAGCAAGTCCAGGCCCACCGCCAGGCCATCCGCAACATCCTCGAAGGCCGCGACGAGCGCCTGCTGGTCATCGTCGGCCCATGCTCGATCCACGACCCACGCTCGGCCCTGGAATACGCCGACCGCCTGGCCGCGCTCAGCCGCGAAGTGGATGACAAGCTGCTGCTGGTGATGCGCGCCTACGTCGAAAAACCGCGTACTACCGTGGGCTGGAAAGGCCTGGCCTACGACCCGCACCTTGATGGCAGCGACGACATGCACTCGGGTATCGCCTTGTCCCGCGGGCTGATGCTGAGCATGATCGAGCGGGGCCTGCCGGTTGCCACCGAGCTGCTGCAACCGATGGCCGCCGGCTACTTCGACGACCTGCTGGCCTGGGCCGCGATTGGCGCACGCACCACCGAATCGCAGATTCACCGCGAAATGGTCAGTGGCCTGGAGCTGCCGGTCGGTTTCAAGAACGGCACCGACGGCGGCATCACCATCGCCAGCGACGCCATGCGCAGCGCTGCCCACCCGCACCGCCACTTCGGCATGGATGCGCAGGGCCACCCGGCAATCATCGAAACCTTGGGCAACCCGGACACGCACCTGGTACTGCGCGGCGGCCACAAAGGCCCCAACTACGATGCCAACAGCATCGCCATGGCCCGCCAGGCACTGGCCAAGGTGGGGTTGCAGGCGCGGATCATGGTCGATTGCAGCCACGCCAACAGTGGCAAGGACCCGGCACGCCAGCCAGCGGTGTTCAACGAAGTGCTGGAACAACGCCTGGCCGGTGACCGCTCGATCGTTGGCGTGATGATAGAGGGGCACCTGTTCGATGGCTGCCAAGCGCTGGGCAAGGGGGCACTGAAATACGGCGTGTCGATCACCGACGGCTGCCTGGGCTGGGCCTCGACTGACACCCTGTTGCGTGAGGCGGCACAAAAACTGTAAGCCCAAGGTTGCGAGCCTGGCGAGACATACCCCAAGCAAGTGCGCTAGGCTTGCCTTTTTACCCCAAGGAGCAGTACCCATGGCCCGTGCAACCGCCCGCCACATCCTGGTCAGCAGCGAAGACAAGTGCAACGAACTGAAAGCCCAGATCGAAGCAGGCGCCGACTTCGCCGAAATCGCCAAAGCCAACTCCACCTGCCCGTCCAGCCGTCAGGGCGGTGACCTGGGCTCGTTCGGCCCAGGCCAGATGGTCAAGGAATTCGACACCGTGGTGTTCAGCGCCCCGGTCAACACTGTGCAAGGCCCGGTGAAGACCCAGTTCGGCTACCACCTGCTGGAAGTGACCAGCCGCAAGGACTAAGTCCTCGCAGCCGATGAAACTCCCTGTGGGAGCGGGCGTGCCCGCGAATGCGTCGGAGCAGTCAACGAGGTTGTCTGGTCTGGCCTATTCGCGGGCATGCCCGCTCCCACAGGGATTGTGTGGCCTGTTCCTGCTTAGTCTTGTCTTCAATACACAGGCGGCCCCAACCCACGCCCTCACCGTCTACGACGAAGCCCCCCGCTACACCCCCGACTTCCAGCATTTCGACTACGTAAACCCCGACGCCCCCAAAGGCGGCATCCTGCGCCGCTCGGCCATCGAGATCGGCCAGTTCGACCATATCCTGCCGTATATCGACAAGGGCATCGGTGTCAGCGAGGTCGACGGCCTGCTATACGCGCCACTGGCGGTCCGCTCGTTCGATGAACCCTACACCGTCTATGGCCTGATCGCCCGAAACATGGAGCGTGGCCCGGACGATGCCTGGCTGCGTTTCGAGATAGATCCGCGTGCCACCTTCGCCGATGGCAAACCCGTTCGCGCCGAGGACGTACGGTTTACCTTCGAGCTGTTGATGAGCAAGGGCAGCCTTAAATACCGCACCCAGTTCGCCGACGTGACCGGCGTCACCGTGGAAGGCCCGCAGCACGTGCGCTTCGACTTCAAGGCCGACCACGGCCGCACCCTGGCGCTGGACCTCGCCAGCCTGCCGGTGCTGCCCGAACATGACTGGCAGCAGCGCGACTTCGCCAATGGTGCCGGCTTCGACAAGCCGGTCGGCAGCGGGCCGTACCGCATCGGGCGCATCGACAACGGCCGCAGCATCACCTTCGAGCGCAACCCGACCTGGTGGGCGCGCAACCTGCCGGCCAGCCGTGGCCGCTACAATTTCGACCAGCTGCGCATCGAGTACTTCGGCGACACCGAAGTGGCGCGGCAGGTGCTCAAAGGCGGTGGCTACGACTATAACCGCGAGTTCTCCGCCACCGCCTACACCCTGGGCTACAACGGCGCGCAACTGGACGACGGCCGCCTGCAACGCGCCCACCTGGGCCCGGCCAAACCGCAGGTTGCCCAGGGTTTCGTGTTCAACCTCGACCAGCCGCAGTTCAAGGACCGCCGCGTGCGCCAGGCGCTGGGCATGCTGTGGGACTACGAGTGGAGCAACCGGCAGATGATGCGCAACCTGTACATCCGCCAGCAGAGCGTGTTCTCCAACACCCCGCTGGCAGCCCGCAAGCTGCCGGATGCCGGCGAACTCAAGCTGCTCGATCCGCTGCGTGGCAAAGTACCGGACGAAGTCTTCACCACCGTGTTTACCGCACCGGTCACCGATGGCTCGGGGGTTATCCGCAAGCAGCAGTTGCAGGCCCTGGCGCTGCTCGAACAAGCCGGCTGGCACCCCGAAGGTGACCGCTTGGTGAACAACCAGGGCACGCCGCTGGCATTCACCTTCCTCAACGGCCAGTCCGGCCTGGAGCGCCTGCTGCTGCCGTGGAAACGCAACCTGGCACAGATCGGCGTCACCTTGAACATTCGCAATGTCGATTCAGCCCAGTACGTCAACCGCCTGATGGCACGCGACTACGACATGATCGTCACCGGCTACCCGGTCACCCTGTCGCCCGGTGCCGAGCTGTACAACTATTTTGGCTCGGCAGCCGCCCACGACCCCGGCTCGAACAACCTGATGGTGTTGCAGGACCCGGCCGTGGACCACCTGATCGACGGCCTGGTGCGCGCCGACACCCAGGCCGACATGCTGCAGCACGCCCATGCCCTGGACCGGGTGCTGCAATGGAACTATTACTGGATCCCCAACTATTACCCGCCGGGCAGCTCCACCGTCTGGTGGAACCGTTTCGGCCTGCCCAAGGTCCAGGCCGCCTTTGACGAAGGCCTGGACACCTGGTGGGAGGTTAGCCCCACCCCGTTGACCAACGCGCAAATGGCCGAACGCCGGAAGACCTCGCCATGACCACCTACATCCTGCGCCGCCTGTTGTTGATCATCCCGACGCTGCTGGCGATCCTGCTGGTGAATTTCGCCATCGTCCAGGCCGCCCCGGGTGGCCCGGTGGAACAGGCCGTGGCGCGGCTGCAAGGCCTGGGTGGCGGCGCACCCGGCGCCCGGGCGGAAGTGGTGCACAGCGAGTCGCGGGCAGCCCGCGGCCTGGACCCGAAACTGATCGAAGAGATCAAGCGCCAGTACGGCTTTGACAAGTCCGCCCCCGAACGCCTGTGGTTGATGCTCGGCCAGTATGCCCGCCTGGACTTTGGCAGCAGTTTCTTCCGTGGTGCCAAAGTCACCGACCTGATCCTCGACAAGTTACCGGTCACCCTGTCGCTGGGCTTCTGGGCCACCCTGATCACCTACCTGGTATCGATCCCGCTGGGTATCCGCAAGGCGGTGCGCCACGGCAGCCGTTTCGATGCCTGGAGCAGCGCACTGATCGTGATCGGCTACGCCCTGCCCTCGTTCCTGTTCGCCTTGCTGCTGATCGTGCTGTTCGCCGGCGGCACCTCGCTCAACTGGTTCCCGGTACGTGGCCTGGTCTCGGAAAACTTCGACGAACTCAGCCTGGTGGGCAAGGTGGCCGACTACTTCTGGCACCTGGTGCTACCGGTCGGGGCCTTGGTGATCGGCGGTTTCGCAACCCTTACGTTGCTGACCAAGAACGCCGTCCTGGACGAGATTTCCCGCCAGTACGTGGTCACCGCCCGCGCCAAAGGCTTGAGTGAGCGCCGAGTGCTGTACGGCCATGTGCTGCGCAATGCCATGCTGCTGGTGGTGGCCGGGTTACCGCAGGCACTGATCACGGTGTTTTTCGCCGGTTCGTTGCTGATCGAGGTGATCTTCTCCCTCGATGGCCTGGGCCGCCTGAGCTACGAGGCCGCCGTGTCGCGAGATTACCCGGTGGTGTTCGGCACCCTGTTCATCTTCACCCTGGCAGGCCTGTTGATCCGCCTGATCGGTGACCTGTCGTACACCCTGCTCGACCCGCGTATCGACTTCGACACGAGGGCGCACTGATGCTTTCGCCCGTCTCGCGCCGCCGCCTGCAACGCTTTCGCCGCAACCGCCTCGGCTGGGTCTCGCTGTGGCTGTTCGCCGGCCTTCTGCTGTTGTGCCTGTGCGCTGAGCTGGTGGCCAACGACAAGCCGCTGCTGTTGGGCTACAAGGGCGACCTGTACGTACCGGCGCTCAAGCGCTACACCGAACAGGAATTCGGCGGCCAGCTGCCATTCCAGCCCGACTACCGCAGTGCCTATGTACGGCAATTGATCGCAGGCCAGGGCGGCTGGATGCTGTTCGCGCCCATCCCGTTCAGCGCCGACACCCCCAACTACGACTTGCTGGTACCCACCCCCAGCCCGCCCAGCGCGAGCAACTGGCTAGGCACCGACGACCAGGGCCGCGATGTGCTGGCTCGGGTGCTGTATGGCACGCGGGTATCGCTGCTGTTTGCCTTTGCACTGACCGTGGTCAGCGTGTTTATCGGCGTGGTGGCCGGCGCGTTGCAGGGCTACCACGGCGGCTGGGTGGACCTGCTCGGGCAACGCCTGCTGGAGGTGTGGTCGGGGTTGCCGGTGCTGTACCTGCTGATCATTCTCAGCGGTTTTGTCGAGCCGGATTTCTGGTGGCTGCTGGGCATCATGGCGCTGTTCTCCTGGCTTGCCCTGGTCGATGTCGTGCGCGCCGAGTTCCTGCGTGGGCGCAACCTGGAGTACGTGAAAGCCGCTCGCGCGCTGGGGTTGCCGGACAGCCAGGTGATGCTGCGGCATATCTTGCCCAATGCCATGAACGCCACGCTGACCTATGTACCGTTCATGCTGACCGGGGCAATCACCACCCTGACTGCACTGGATTTTCTCGGTTTCGGCATGCCGGCCGGGAGTGCCTCGCTGGGTGAGCTGGTGACCCAGGGCAAGCAACATCTGGAAGCGCCGTGGCTGGGCTTTACGGCGTTTTTTGCGCTGGCGGTGATCTTGTCATTGCTGGTGTTTATCGGGGATGGCTTGCGCGAAGCGTTTGATCCCCGAGGATGAATTTTCACGCTCGGCTTTTACATGACAAGGAGCTTTGCATGACCCTCACAGGCAAGACTGCACTCGTCACCGGTTCCACCAGCGGCATCGGCCTGGGTATCGCCCAGGTGCTGGCCCGCGCTGGCGCCAATATCGTGCTCAACGGCTTTGGCGACCCGGCACCGGCCATTGCCGACATCGCCCGCCATGGCGTGAAGGTGGTTCACCACCCGGCCGACCTGTCGGACGTGGCCCAGATTGAAGCGCTGTTCGCCCTGGCCGAACGCCAATTCGGTGGCGTCGACATCCTGGTCAACAACGCCGGCATCCAGCATGTAGCGCCGGTGGAGCAGTTCCCGCTGGAAAGCTGGGACAAGATCATTGCCCTGAACCTGTCAGCCGTGTTCCATGGCACGCGCCTGGCCCTGCCGGGCATGCGCACGCGCAACTGGGGGCGCATCATCAACATTGCCTCGGTGCATGGCCTGGTCGGCTCGACCGGCAAGGCGGCCTACGTGGCAGCCAAGCATGGTGTGATCGGCCTGACCAAGGTGGTAGGGCTGGAAACCGCGACCAGCAATGTCACCTGCAACGCCATCTGCCCCGGCTGGGTGCTGACCCCGCTGGTGCAAAAGCAGATCGACGATCGTGCTGCCAACGGTGGCGATCTGCTGCAAGCACAGCATGATCTGCTGGCCGAAAAGCAACCGTCGCTGGCGTTTGTCACCCCCGAGCACCTGGGTGAACTGGTACTATTCCTGTGCAGCGAGGCCGCAAGCCAGGTTCGCGGCGCCGCCTGGAACGTCGATGGTGGCTGGTTGGCCCAGTGACGGGCAGCCTGGGCCTGGCGGCGGGTTCGCATTCGTTTATCTGCAAGGAGGCCCTATGCGCCCTACCCCGATGACCGCAATTCTGGCCCTCACCCTGGCTGCCGCCACGCCTGTGATGGCGGCCAGCCTGAAGGACGTCGCGCCTTACCCCGCAGCGGAAAAAGGCTTTACCCGGCAGGTTATCCACCTGCCGGCACAGGCCGATGAATCGGCCTACAAACTGGAAATCCTCGCCGGCAAGACGTTGCAGGTCGACTGCAATCGCCAGCGCCTGGGCGGCAGCCTGGAAGAACGCACCCTGGAAGGCTGGGGTTACAACTACTACCGCCTGGACAAAGTCAGCGGCCCGGCCAGCACCCTGATGGCCTGCCCGGATGGCAAGAAGACCAAGGCCTTCGTGCCGGTAATCGGTGACGGCTTCATGCTGCGCTACAACAGCAAGCTGCCGGTGGTGGTGTATGTGCCCAAGGATGTCGAGGTGCGCTACCGCATCTGGTCGGCGTCGCAGGACGTGCAAAAGGCCAAAGCAGAGTAATACCGCGGTCCCTGCAGGAGCGGCCTTGTGCCGCTCCTACAAGGCGAATCTATCAGGCATAATGCGCCCCTTTTTTCGCGCCCGAAGCACAGGTACCTCATGAAAGCCCAAGCCCGCCACATCCTGGTCAAGACCGCTGACGAAGCCGAAAAGCTCAAACAGCGCATCGCCAACGGCGAGGCTTTCGACGTGCTCGCCAAAAAGTTTTCTATCTGCCCTTCGGGCAAGCGCGGCGGCGACCTGGGCGAAGTCCGCCCGGGCCAGATGGTCGGCGCTATCGACCAGGTAATTTTCAAGAAACCTTTGCGTGTGGTGCACGGGCCGATCAAGAGCAAGTTCGGCTACCACCTGGTGCAAACGTTCTACCGCGATTGATGGCAGCGGGCCACCTGACATTTTTGCCAGTTGTCCCGTCACCTTACATTGCATACAACTCCGGCAGGGCCGAAGCCGTCCTGCTGGCGTCGCTTCAGGTAGTGGACCCTTGAATGGACCCGGAGACCTGCCTATGCGATGCCCCCGCCTGCTGCTGCCCATCCCCCTGCTGGCACTGCCATTACTGGCTCATTCCCAATCCCTGACGGTTACCCCCGGTGAGACCCTTGGCGCCCTCGTGCAAACCGATGCCGCTGATGAGTTCACCCTCAGCGGCGGAACGGTCCAGTCATTGCAACAAGGCAATGGCCAAGACACCTTCACCATGTCTGGCGGCACGCTCGGGTCATTGAACCAAGGCGGTGACATGGACACGTTCACCATGACCGGCGGCACCATCACGGGCGCTTTTGAAGATGGTGACACGGCGTGGTTCAAAGGCGGCAGCATTGGCCGAATCGATCTCAAGCTCGCTGACAACTTCCTCGAGATTTCCCAAGGGCTCGGTGTCGAAACCGTTGTTGTTGGCAACGTGGTCAGCGGGCTTGGCAACGACACGATCATCATGACGGGCGGCACCGTCGGCGGTGATATCAGTACCAGTAGCGGCGTTGACAAGATAACCATCAGCGGCGGCACGCTCAAAGGCGAAATACGCACTGGCAACGGCAAGGATGAATTTACCTGGACGGGTGGCCAGATCGGTAAACGGGTCATCATGGAGAATGACGATGACACCGCCATCGTCCGCGCCCTCGACCTGGGCAACTCTGCCGTTATCCTGGACGGCGGTACCGGCACGGACACACTGACATTCGAGCAGAGTCAGGTCGGCCAAGGTGCGTCGTACATAAACTGGGAGTCCATCAACCTCCAGCAAGGCAGCCGGCTCACCCTCAACGACACCCTTACGCTGGGAGACCTGGGCAGCGATCAGCCGCGCGTGATCCCGGCCACTGGGACCGGGACCCTGCAAATCGATGCAAGCAGCGCGCTGAACAGCCGTCAGGGCAGCATCGTCAGCATCCAGAGTGACAGCAAGGTATCGGTAGTCAACGCCGGCACCATCGACCTGAGTCGTGGCAACGACGCTCAAGGCCGCCTGACCGTTCAGGGCGATTACACCGGTAACAACGGCACACTGCGCCTGAATAGCGTGCTGGCAGGCGATGGCGCAGCCTCCGACCGCCTGGTAGTCAGCCGTGGCGCCATTAGCGGCTCCACGCAATTGCTCGTCAACAACCTCAATGGCGCGGGTGCAGCAACTGCACAGAACGGCATCCAGGTCGTCGAAGCCCGTGACGGCGCCACCAGCACGGCCACTGCATTTGTGCAGACGCAAACGCTATCGGTGGGTGCCTATGACTACCGGTTGTTCAAAGGTGGTGTAACCGCTGGCAGCGAAAACAGCTGGTACCTGCGCTCGACGCTGGTCGCGCCACCCGCTCCAGCATCGGTACCCGAGCCCGAACAACCCACACAACCTTCACAGCCGGGCGAGCCACCTGTGATAGCACCGGCCCAGACACCACCTGTTGCCGCACCGGCACCTGGTCAGGTTGACCTGCCCGCCCCCGTGCAAGGCGAAAGCCTGCCGCTGTATCGCCCGGAGGTGCCGGTTTACGCTGCCGCCCCAAGAGGCGCTGCGATTATCGCCCGCCAGGCCCTGGGCACCTTCCATCAACGCCAGGGCGACCAACAGTTGCTCAAAGGCGAAGGCGCCCTGCCTGCCAGTTGGGGGCAGGCCTACGGCGGCACCCTGCGCCAGCAATGGAGCGGTACGGTCAGCCCAAGCCTGGATGGCGACCTGTACGGTTTCAAGGTGGGCCAGGACCTGTATGCCAAGGTCGGCGACAACGGTTACCGTCAGCATGTCGGTATCTACGTCAGCCACAGCCGCCTGGACGCCGACGTCAAAGGTTTCGCCCTGGCCGAGCAAGATCGCAGCGTGGGTGACCTGAAACTCGATGGCGACAGCGTCGGCACTTACTGGACGCTGGTCGGGCCACAAGGCGCGTATCTGGATGCAGTGTTGCAGTACACCCGTCTAGATGGACGTGCCCGCTCGCACCGCGGCGACAAGCTGGACATCGATGGCCACGCCTGGACGGCGTCGCTGGAATCCGGCTACCCCATCGCCCTGTCCGAACGCTGGACGCTGGAGCCGCAAGCCCAGCTGATTGCACAAAAAGTCTCGCTCGACAGCGCAAACGATAGTGTCTCGCACATCAGCCATGACGCCCAGGTCGAGCTGACCGGGCGCTTGGGTGTGCGCCTGGAAGGTGCGTTCACGGGAAGTAGCGGGCGCCTGCTGCAGCCCTATGCGCAGGTTAACCTGTGGCACGACGACGGTGGCCGCGACACCTTGACCTTCGATGGTGTCGACAAGGTCAAGACCGACTACCGCTATACCTCAGTGCAACTGGAAAGCGGCGTGGTGGCGCAGGTCAGCGAAGCGCTGAGCCTGCATGGCGGCGTGCAGTACACCGCCAACCTGGACAGCCGCCAGCAGGAAGCCAGCGGCGTCAACCTGGGGGTGCGCTGGCAGTTCTAGCGGCGCGCCGCCAGCAAGCCGAGGCCGGCGCAGCCCAGCAGGGAGGCGCTGACCCGGTTGAACACGCGGCGCGGGCCAGGCTGGCTGAACCAGCGCTGCATGTAGGCGCCCAGGCCTGCATAGAGGGCAATGGCCGCCCATTCCAACAGCAGGAACAACACCCCTAGCCAAAGAAACTGCTCGCTCACCGGGGTGGCGCTGCCGACCGTAACGAACTGCGGCAGGAATGCGGTGAAGATCAGGATGGCCTTGGGGTTGCCGGCCGCCACCCAGAACTCCTGGCGCGTCAGGCGCCAGGTGCCACACGGGTGGTCCGCTGCCACCACTGCCTCGCCTACCGGTGCACGCCACAGTTGCCAGGCGATGTAGAACAGGTAGGCCGCACCCACTACCTTGATGGCCAGGAACAGGTATTCACTGGTATGCAGCACCACGGCCAGGCCCATGGCCGCCAGGGCGATCATGCCGCTGAAGGCGACGATGCGACCACCCCCGGCCACGCAGGCCGTGCGCAGGCCATAGCGGCTGGCGTTGTGCAGCGACAGCAGGTTGTTCGGCCCCGGCGCCATGTTCAGGGCAAAGCAGGCGGGGATGAAAAGCAGCAGGCTTGAAAGGTCCATTGTTGTTTTCCTTTGGCAACAGGCGTCTATTTCGGCGTGTGCCCGGCCTTGCGGTCAAGTTACAGCCAGCGATAAAAACTGTATGGGTACGCGGCACCTGTTACGCTGCCGGCGAAATAGAGGACCTTGTGATGCCCCGCTCCCACGCCGCGCTGTGGCGCGACCCGGCACTCCCGCATGTGGAAAGCCGCCGCGCCTGTCATAGCCGGGCCTGTTACAAGGCCCACAGTCACCCGACATTTTCCATCGGTGCGGTGGATGCCGGCCACAGCCATTTCAGCGGCGCCGCGCATGGGCAGGAACGGCTGACGCCCGGCACGCTGGTGCTGGTGCCAGCCCACCGCGTACATGCCTGCAACCCCGAGCCCGGCCACGCCTGGAGCTACCAGATGCTGCATGTGGATGCCGACTGGCTGGCACACGTGCGCCTGGAGTCGGGGCTGGGCGGCGCCGGGCCCGGCGAGCCGGCGCGTATCTGCCGGGCGCCGGCGGTGTATGGGCAGTTCTGCGAGCTGAACAGGTTGCTGTTCTCCAGCGCCAGCAACAGTGAGAAGGATGCGGCGTTGATTGCCTTTGTGGGTGACCTGGACTTTTCCGCACAAGCCCCTCTGGCAGCAGCCCCCGCCTTGGGGGCGACTGCGTTGAGCGGGTTGATCGCGCGCCTCGAAGGGCAAGACCCCGCGCAACTGTGCCTGGAGGTGCTGGCCCGCGAAGCCGGCCTTGGGCGCTACCAGCTGATCCGCGCATTCCGCACCGCCACCGGCTTGACCCCGCATGCCTATGTGCTCAATGCCCGGATCAATCGCGGGCGGCAGTTGTTGGGTGAAGGGCTGGCGTTGGCGGAGGTCGCCTACCGCCTCGGGTTCGCCGACCAAAGCCATTTCCAGCGGGTATTCAAGGCCCATGTGGGCGTGACGCCAGGGCAGTATCGGGATGTGCGCAGCCCTTGAGATAGGGCTGCGCAGCAGCCCCAAGGCACTACCACGCAATATTCTTCAATACGCCTGACAAGCCCGGCAGCAGACTGCGGTTTTCCCCGCAGAGCCGCGCCGCCCATGCAACAGTTCCTGATCATCGCCCTCGCCCACTTCCTCGCCCTGCTCTCACCCGGCCCGGACTTCTTCCTGGTCGCACGCAGCTCGATCAACAGCGGCTGGCGCATCGCCAGCGGCGCCTGCCTGGGCATTGCCCTGGCCAATGGCGCGTTCATCGCCATGGCCTTCACCGGCCTGTCGGTGTTGCAGGAAGGCAGCCTGCTGTTCACGTCCCTCCAACTGGCCGGCGCCAGCTACCTGCTGTACATCGGCGTGCTGTTCCTGCGCCCTGCCGGGCAAACCAGCCTGCGCTCAGTCGCTGACAACCAGCGGGTCCAAGGCTGGTGGCACAATCTGGGCATGGGCTTCTTGTCCGGCATCCTCAACCCCAAGAACGCGCTGTTCTATGCCAGCCTTGCCAGTATGGTAGCCAGCGCCAGCACCGGCTGGAAATCGGCCTACGCCGTGTGGATGTTCAGCATCGTCCTGCTCTGGGACCTGCTGGTGGCCGTGGCCATCGGTAACCAGCGGGTACTGCGGCGTTTCGCTCGCAGCCTGCCGTGGCTGGAGCGGGCCTCAGGGCTCATGTTGGTGATATTGGCTGCGGCGCTGCTACTGCATCTGGCCCGGGGCTGACCAGTTGCAAGGTGCGCATGTCCATCAAGGTAAAGTGGCCACTCGCCCAGCCCCCCGTGTCCAGGTGCCAGACATTACCCAGCAGCTTTGCCTCCAGCACCGGCGTGTGCCCGACCAGCAAAGCACGCAGGCCCTGCACAGGTTGAGTATCGCCTTCCTTCAGGCGCCGCCGCGACCACTGGCATACCTCGCGTACCTTCGGGTCGTGATCCAGCTCCAGCTCCAGCCATGAACGCAGCACTGCCCAATCAGCAAACGGGCTGTCTGCATGCAGCAACCCGACCAGGCCGGCCGCGCTTTCCACTTCGATGGCAATCGGTAACTGCTCGAAGCGCTCCACGAAGCGCAATTGTGCGGCCCGCGGCAGGTCCAGGAACCAGCTCCCACCCGCTGCGCGGTACATGTCCAGGTCAAGTCGCCCCCCACGCACGCGAGTGATTGCCAGCGCCTCATGGTTACCTTGCACCGCATGGAACCAAGGCTGCGCGAGCCACTCCAGCACGACCTCGCTGTGCGGCCCCCGGTCGACCAGGTCACCCACACTGAACAGGCGGTCTACCGCGGGGTCGAACCCCACCGCTTCAAGGCACTGTTCCAGGCGCTGGAAGTGACCATGGATATCGCCCACCGCCAGGTCACGCCCCCGGATATTGGCGAGCAACCGCCGAAACCGTCCCATTACAATCTTCCTCTGCAGGTGCTGCCATGGCGGGCGTAAAATGGAAACACCCCCAATCTACCCCGGAGGTGCATCATGCGTACCGCCCTCGTGTGTGCCGTGCTCATGGCGCTGTCACTGAACAGCATGGCACAAGGCTCCCCGGCCGCGCAGGTCGAGGTGCGTTTCGACCACCCGGAACAATTCCGCGACGCCAGCCTGGACAGCCACGGTTATGAGCGTGGCGCCGACGCCTATGTGATGAAGTCCCTTACCCAGTACCTGCAAAAGCTCGGTCAGCGTTACCTGCAGCCGGGCCAGCAGCTGGTCATCGATATCCGCGACATCGACCTGGCCGGGCGCTTCGAGCCCTGGCACAGCCAGGCCTACGATGTGCGTTTCATGCGCGAGATCACCTGGCCGAGCATCGACCTCACCTACACCCTCAGCCAGCCGGGCAAACCCGCCCAGCACGTCGAGGAACGGGTCAGCGACAAGATGTACCTCAGCCGCCCCGGCCGGGTCGCCAGCAGCAGCGACCGCCTGTATGCCGAGAAGGCCATGCTCGACGACTGGTTCCGCCAGCGCTTCGCGACGCACCCGGCAACCTGAAAAAGCCTTCACTGGTACAGGCGTTGGTGCCGATAGTATGCTCGACCCTTCAACCTGTACCAGGGAAGGGTATTTCATGAAACTGTGCGCCGTACAACTGGCGTCGCTCAAGGGCGATTTGCCAAGCAACCTCCAGCGTCATCTGGCCTGCATCGAGCAGGCCGCAGCCCTTGGCGCGGCGCTGGTGGTGTTCCCCGAACTGTCGCTGACCGGCTATGAGCCCAGCCTTGCGCGCCAGGCCGCCTTGCCGGTCAGCTCCGAGCGACTGAGCCCGCTGCAGGCAGCCTGTGACCGCCTGGGTATCACCGTGGCCGTTGGCCTGCCGTTGCCGACACCCGACGGTATTCGCATCGGCATGCCCATCTTCAGCCCCGGGGCACCGCGCCAGGCCTATGCCAAACGGCGCCTGCATGATGACGAGCTGCCCTACTTCACCCCTGGCGATCAGGCACTGCTGCTGCAAGTAGGCGATCATCGGGTGGCACCGGCAATCTGCTACGAATCGATGTTCATGGCCCACGCGGCGGCCGCCCGCGAGCACGGCGCCGACCTGTATCTGGTCAGCGTGGCGAAAACCGCCAAGGGCATCCGCGAGGGATACGCACATTACCCGGAGGTGGCACGTGAACTGGGCATGCCGATACTGATGGCCAACTGCGTGGGGCCAGCCGACACCTTCATCGGTGCGGGCGGTTCGGCAGCCTGGGACAGCCAGGGGCGCTTGCTGGCCCGCCTGGACGACCACAGTGAAGGGCTGATCATGCTGGACACTGGCAACGCCAGCGCAATGGCCCTGCCTTTGGACCCACACCCGGCATGATCTATCTGTTTCTGGCGTTGCTGAGTTACACCTGCACCTACTACCTGGTCGGCTTGCTGATCCAGGGCCAGCTTGCCGATGTGGCCGAGGGTTTGCGCCATCGGCCCGATGCACCGACACCCGGCGAGTACCTGCGTGCGGTCAAGGCCCATGCACGTCGGGCCCATCGGCAGTACACCCTCATGGCTGGCTCGGCGCTGGCGTTACTGGCCTGCCTGGTCGCCAGCTGGTTCAGCTGAAGGCTACAGGTCCAGCGCGAGGCTTTGCCGGCCCTCCAGCGCCAGCAAGTACTGCTTGGCCGCCAGGCCACCGGCAAAGCCGGTCAGGCTGCCCGAAGCGCCGATCACGCGGTGGCACGGGGCGATGATCGAGATCGGGTTGCGGCCATTGGCGGCGCCTACCGCTCGCACCGCGCTGGGGTTGCCAATCTGCCGGGCGATGTCGCCGTAGCTGCGGGTTTCACCGAAGGGTATCGCCAGCAGCGCGGCCCACACCTGGCGCTGGAACTCGGTACCGGCGAAATCCAGCGCCAGCTCGAAGCGCTGGCGTTTGCCCGCAAAGTACTCGCCAAGCTGCCGCACGGTGTCCAGCAGCAACGGGCACTGGTCGTCACGGTGCAAGGCGCCGAGACGCACGCGGTTTTCCCGTTCCTCTTCCCACAGTACGGCTGCCAGGCACTGGCCGCGGGCAACCAGGGTCAGGGTGCCGACGGGCGAATGCATGAAGGTGAATGCGCTGGACATGAGCGGGTTCCTGCCTGTTTGCGTTCGGCGTACTGTACGCATCCACAGCCCTGCACGCACCCGCTTTCTTGCTCAGGTAATTGCACAACCGGCAATCCGGCGCGCTTCCCTGAGGTTGACCCTGGGGATCAGCTCGGCTGGAATCCGCGAGATCGACGACAGGTTGTAAACGTGGAAGTGCTCGTTCACGACCTCCCTGGCCATCAGCGTCAACGACGGCAGGATGCGGCTCTCCCAATGCTGGTCGAGCCCACACGGCGAACACTGCCCCTGGCCGTTCTCGTAGAAGCGGCCGACGCTCTGATCCAGGTCCACCCCCACCAGCAACACTTCTTCGAAGCCCAGGTGATAGGCCAACTGCAAGGCCACGTACGCCACTGTGCGGGCGTCGAAGAAACCCTGCGCCAAGTCTTTGCTGAAGGCAATCGAGCGGCTGCGTTTGCTCCACAGGGTGCGGTTGCACACGCAGCTGTCACCATGGCCACGCAACCCGTCCAGCAGGCCCGGCGTATCCGCTTTATGCAAGGCATAGCACTCGGTGCCTACCGGCACATCGGCACCCGCATACTGCTCGGGCCAGAGCGCCAGGCGCTCGCTGTCGCGCACGGCAGTGGCGAACAGGGCCGGCTGTTGCTGGCGAAAGCTTTTGTCGGTGCACACGTAGAAGAATGGATGGATGCCGTGTTCGGCGGTCATCGCAACCGAACCGTTCATGGCGATGATGGGTAAATGGGCGAATTCGCCCAGCGGAAAATGCTTGGCAGAGGCGCCAGAGGCAAGGATCACCACGGGGCCCTGTTGGGTGTTGCGACACGCCTCGAAACTGGAGAACGCCCCGCGTTCAGCGCTTGGCTGCAACGGAAGTGTGTTCATCAATGGCATCTTTAACTGGACAGTACAAACCACAATACTGATCCGTGTATATGCCGTGGCCGCTTTTACCTAACTTTACCTACCTGAACATAATCGACCGCCATGTCCCTGACTGGCGGGGTTCTGAAGCGCTGCACAGCGCTCAGACGGTGCATGTTCAATGCCGCCTGGTTCGACTTAGGCCATTTCAGCAGACCACCTGGCCCAAGGGTTGTTCCCCCACTGTGGATCAGGAATACCGATTACCACCCTGGAGGCGACAGACGGGCCGCCGCCATTTCATCAAACGCGGTTTTATTCATGAGCCTGCTTGATGCTTATCACGGGTGAGACTAATACTTAAGTCTCTGCCTGGGGAGGCACGAAACATGCAAACCAGATTCGTTATCGTTCCTGCGGTGCCGATAGAAAAGGAGTCGTTCCGTGTGGGTAGCCGCTACTACGCCGCTACCGTGTGTGGAGGGTTCGACATTTACGACAACCAGGCGAAGGAGCGGCTCAAGCCGAGCTACCCGAGCCGGACAGATGCGCAGGTGCAGTGCGAGCAATTGAACAAGCGAAGTGAAGTGGGGTGATCGCGATATACAGGCGCCCGTGCGATCCCTGCAGGCGCAACGAGGGGCCGCACAGCGGCCCCCGGTGTCTAAAATAACTGTCAGCCCAGGAACAGCTGGTACGCCGGGTTGTCAGTCTCATCCCAATACCGATACCCCATCTCGTCCAGTGCCAAGGGCAAGCCCGCCGACTCATCCGCCGGCACCTCCAGCGCAGCAAATACCCGGGCCTCCGCCGCGCCGTGGTTGCGGTAATGGAACAGGCTGATGTTCCAACGCTTGCCCAACCGCTCCAGGAAGCCCAGCAACGCCCCTGGGCGCTCGGGGAACTCAAAGCGCAGCACCCGCTCATCAGCGCCCGGCGCTGCGTGGCCGCCCACGGTATGGCGCACATGCAGTTTGGCCAGCTCGTTGTCGGTCAGGTCCAGCACGCTGTAACCCTGTTCACGAAGGGTGGCCAACAGCTGATCACGCGGGTCGTGCACCGGGTGAGTCTGCACCCCGACGAACAGGCGCGCTTCCTTGCCTGGGAAGTAGCGGTAGTTGAATTCGGTGATCTGCCGCTTGCCCAGCGCCTGGCAGAAGGCGCGGAAGCTACCTGGCTGCTCGGGGATGGTCACGGCGATGATCGCCTCGCGCTGCTCGCCCAGTTCGGCCCGCTCGGCCACATGGCGCAGGCGGTCGAAGTTGACGTTCGCCCCGGAGTCAATGGCCACCAAGGTCTGCCCTTGCACGCCCTCGCGTGCCACGTACTTCTTGATCCCGGCTACGGCCAGGGCACCAGAAGGCTCGGTGATCGACCGGGTGTCGTCGTAGATGTCCTTGATCGCCGCGCACAACTCGTCACTGCTGACGGTTACCACTTCGTCGACAAAATGCCGGCACAGCTCGAAACAATGGGCGCCGATCTGCGCCACCGCTACACCGTCGGCGAAGGTGCCGACCTGCGGCAGGATCACCCGCTCGCCGGCGGCCATGGCGGCCTGCAGGCAGTTGGAGTCCTCCGGCTCGACGCCAATCACCTTCACCTCGGGGCGCAGGTACTTCACGTAGGCAGCGATACCGGCGATCAGCCCGCCACCGCCCACCGGTACGAAAATGGCGTCCAGCGCGCCCGGGCGCTGGCGCAGGATCTCCATGGCCACGGTGCCCTGCCCCGCGATCACGTCCGGGTCATCGAACGGCGGCACAAAGGTGGCGCCTTCGCTGTCGGCCAGCGTCAGGGCATAGGCCAGGGCGTGGGGGAAGCTCTCACCGTGCAGCACCACATGCCCGCCGCGCGACCGCACCCCCTCCACTTTGAGTGACGGCGTGGTGGTCGGCATGACGATGGTGGCCTTCATGCCCAGGTGCGACGCCGCCAGGGCCACGCCCTGGGCATGGTTGCCCGCCGAGGCGGTGATTACCCCACGCTCGCGCTGCACAGCACTCAGGCGTGACAAACGGGTGTAGGCGCCGCGGATCTTGAACGAAAAGGTAGGTTGCAGGTCTTCGCGCTTGAGCAGCACCTGGTTACCCAGGCTGGCAGACAGTGCAGGCGCGGCTTGCAGCGGCGTTTCGATGGCCAGGTCGTACACCGGCGCGGCCAGAATGCGCCGCACCTGCTCCGACAGCAGTTGCTGGGGGGTGACGGTAGGACGAGGGACGCTGAAGCTGGTCATCGATGACTCCTTGGCTTTTTTATGTTGCCCAGGAGTCAGAGAGAAAAAACCCGCCTCCAGGGCGGGTTCGGTGCACGTACGCGCTAGCCCGCCAAGCTGATAATGGCGGTAATAATAATGGCGTTCACATGCGGGAATGTATTCATGGGGTAGGAACTTAGCCGTTAGTGCGGCACAAAGTCAACACTTGGCTTGCTGCGCCGAAAGCGGCACATCGAACACCTTGTCGAAGCCCCACTGGAAGGCAAAGGCGTAGACGAAGAAGAACACGAACAACGCCAGGTTGGTCAGCAGCGCCGCCCACAGGCTCACATCCAGCCAGTACGCCACCAGCGGCAGCAGGATCACCACCAACCCGCCCTCGAAGCCCAAGGCGTGCAGCAAGCGCCGCATGAATGTGCGCTCACGCTGGCGCTGGCGCGCTTCCCAGCGCTCGAACACCCAGTTGTAGCCCATGTTCCAGCTCATCGCGATGCCTGACATCAGCACCGACAGCACCGTCGACTGCGCCATGCCGGCACCGAACGCCAGCTCCAGCGCGGGCGCCACGCAGGCGACCGCGATGGCTTCATAGAGAATGGCCTGGACGATCTTGCGGGCCTTGCCTTGCATGTTCAGCTCCCTGAATGAACGACCTGTAAAGCTACAAGATGTAGCTCACAAGAAAAAGCCCGAAATTTGGACAACAGCGTATAGGGCTGCTTGTATCTATCCCGTACAGAAGTGACATTTCGTACAACTTCGTCGAGGGAAGCGAGCGAGGATAAAGACGATGGCCCACTCTGCCATGCCGGTGCCTGCCATATGAGCCTGGCATTCATCGATTTTCTCACCTACGTGCTGTTCGGCCTGAAGATCCTGGCTATCACCCTTGCCTCGCTAATGTTCCTGCTGGGCCTGGACGACCTGTTCATCGACCTGTGCTACTGGGTGCGCAAGTTGATCCGGCGCTTTCGCGTGTATGACAAGTACGAAAAGGCCGACGAAAAGCGCCTGTACGAAGTGCCGGAAAAACCCCTGGCCATCATGGTCCCGGCCTGGAACGAAGTGGGTGTGGTCGGTGAAATGGCGCGCCTGGCGGCCTCCACCATCGACTACGAGAACTACCAGATTTTCGTCGGCACCTACCCCAACGACCCGCAAACCCAGGCCGACGTCGACGCGGTGTGCCTGCACTACCCCAACGTGCACAAGGTGGTGTGCGCACGCCCAGGGCCCACCAGCAAGGCCGACTGCCTGAACAACATCATCGACGCCCTGCTGCGCTTCCAGCAGGACGCCGGCATCGAGTTCGCCGGTTTCATCCTGCATGACGCCGAAGACGTGATCTCGCCCATGGAGCTGCGCCTGTTCAACTACCTGCTGCCGAACAAGGACATGATCCAGATCCCGGTCTACCCCTACGCACCGGAATGGAAAGGTTTTACCGCCGGCCACTATGTCGACGAGTTTGCCGAAAACCACGGCAAGGACGTCATCGTCCGCGAAGCGCTGACCGGCCAGGTGCCCAGCGCCGGTGTCGGTACCTGCTTCAGCCGCCGCGCCATCAGTGCGCTGCTGGAGGACGGCGACGGCATTGCCTTCGACGTGCAGAGCCTCACCGAAGACTACGACATTGGCTTTCGTCTGAAGCAAAAGGGCATGAAGTGCATTTTCGCCCGTTATTCCATCACCGACCCGGCGCTGACCCTGAAGCAGGAGTGGCGCCCGGGCATGAGCCGGGAATTCTCCCAGGTGATCTGCGTGCGCGAGCACTTTCCGCGTGACTGGCAGCATGCCATCCGGCAGAAGTCGCGGTGGATCGTCGGCATCGTGTTCCAGGGCACCCGCAACCTCGGCTGGAGCCGCAAGGGCGCACTCAACTACTTCCTCTGGCGCGACCGCCGTGGGCTGTTCGCCTACCTGCTGAGCTTTTTGGTCAACATGTTGCTGCTGGTGTTGCTGGCCATGTGGCTGGTTACGGTGATCGCGCCGGACTCGTGGCGCTTCATGTCGATCCTTAGCGACAGTTGGCTGTTGTCTACCCTGCTGTGGCTGAACGGGCTGATGCTGTTCAATCGCCTGTTCCAGCGCGGCTGGTTCGTCACCCGTTTCTATGGCATCGGCGAAGGCCTGCTGTCGGCACCGCGGATGATGTGGAGCAACTTCGTCAACTTCTTCGCCAACCTGCGTGCCCTGCGCCAAGTGATGGAAATGGGCGACTCACGGCGCGTGGCCTGGGACAAGACCACCCATGAATTCCCCGCCATCGCAGCCCCTGCCCGCACGCCGCTGGGCCAGCGCCTGGTGGCCAAAGGGCTGATCAGTGACGAACAGCTGCAACAGGCAATCACCAGCCCGGTACGCCGGCGCCTGGGCCGCGAGCTGCTGCTGCGTGGCTGGGTGAACAGCGAACAACTGGTGGCCACCCTGGCCGAGCAGCTGGACCTGCCCTGGGCGCCGCTTAACCCGTTCAAGCTAGACCCGCAACTGATTGCCACACTGCCACGCAAACTGGCGACGCACTATGGGGTACTGCCTGTGGCCGAGGACGGCGACACGCTGATCCTGGCCAGCGAAAGCCCGGTAAGCCAAGTGTCGCTGGGGGTGATCAGCCGCTACCTGAAACGCCCGGTCCGCGTGCGACTGGCGCCGCAGGGCCGGGTAACCCTGGGCCTGCGCTACCACTACCCAAGCCCTTGGCAGAAGCCGGAAACCCGCGACATGCTGGCCATTCTGGAGCGCCATCAGGACGATGAAGCGCTGCTGGAGCGTGTCAGCCACCACCAGATCATGCTCGGTACGCTGTTGCAGGTGCGCGGCATGGTCCCGGTCACCCTGTTCAACCAGGCGCTGATCGACTTCGACCCCGAGCAACAGAGCCTGGGCGAGCACCTGATCGCCCGCGGCATCATCACCGAACAGGTGTTGCAGCAGGCGCTTGACGAACAGGCCATCGAGCAGCAGGCCGCCCTTGATCTGACCCGGGAGGTGGCATGAAGCCGCGCTTTTCCCTCACTTTCACTGGCCTGTTGCTGTGCTGCGCCGCGCTGCCTGTCGACGCCTCGGCACCGATGACCGACTTCCAGCGGTTCACCAGCTTCCCGTTCATGGACCGCGGCTATCGTGAGGCCAAGAAAGACAACTGGGCCGAGGTCGAGCGCCTGACCCGTCACGTGCTGGGCCGGGTGCCGAACAACGACGAGGCCCGCGCACTGCTGGTAGAAGCCCTGGCCCATCAACGCCGCTACAAGGAAGCCGAAGCGCTGGCCGCACAGCTCGACGGCAGCCCCGAATACGCCGACGCCCTGCTCGAACTGCGCCTGACCTGGATCGAACAGGACCCACCGCCGGCCAGCCAGGTGGAACAATGGCTGGCTGCCAGTGAGGGCAATCAACGCGTGCGCCTGTGGCAGGCCTATAGCCTGAGCCTGGCTAAATTCGGTGGCGCGGGCAAGGCGCTGGACTGGCTCAGCCAGTTGCCGCCCAGGGATGACGGCCAGGTATTGCGCCTGGTCCGGGCCAACTTCGCCGAACAACTGCGCAACTGGAAGGAAACCATCGAGCAACTGCAGCCGCTCGCCGACAAGGGCCAGTTGCCCGCCGAAGACTGGCAACGCCTGGCCAATGCCTATGTCCAGCAGGTGGATGAAAAAGGGTTGAACAAACTGCTGCCCAGCGCGCCCTCTCCTCAAGCAGCTGACCAGGCGCGCCTGGCCATGGCCAACCGCGCCATTGCCATGGGCCACAATCAGCAAGCCCAGCGCTGGTTGCAGTCGCTGCCGCCAGATCAACTGAATCAGCCCGACCAGCGCCAGCAATTGTGGGAGCTGGCCCGCGAAGGTGATGATGCGGCACTGGTGCGCCGCCTGAGCAACGACCTGCAACGCCCCTGCCTGGACACCGTCGACTGGCTGTCACGCCATGACCCGGACCTGGCCCGCGAACAGTTCAAAGGCTGCACACCCACTACCGACACGCGCGCCTACGCCGTGCTCAAGCAACGCCTGTATGGCGACCCGCCGCAACCCCCACAACCGCGCACAGCCAGAGAATGGGAAAACCGCTACCGGCAAAGTGGCGACCTGGCCGCACTGGAGCAAGCTACGTTCCTGCTGGTGGAACAGGGCCAGGCCGGTCACGCCCGGCAACTGCTGGAACAGGCCTACGAGCGCCGTCAGGGCCGCCTCAGCCCATCGCTGTTGCAGCGCCTGGGCAACCTGTATGCCCGCAACGATGGGCCTCTGGACAGTCACCGCATGCTCGGCCTGATCCCCCGGGTCGATGCCAATACCCGTGCCCAGTTGCTCGGCCGTCTGGCCGAGGCCGGCCAGTGCAACGCCGTTCGCCAGGCGGTGCCGGCCACCCCCCGCGAGCCCGGCCAGTACCGCGCCCTGGGCCGCTGCGCCATGCCCGACCAACCCGGTGAAGCGGTGGTCTACTACCAGGCCGCCGAGCGCCTGGGCGACGCCGGCAACCGCCTGGCGTTGGCCTATGCACTTGAAGCGGCCGGCGACTCCGAAGCCGCGCTGCCTATCTGGCGCAGCCTGCCGGACAGCGCCTGGACCGACAACGCCCGCCTCACGGCCGCCGGTGGCGCGCTGAACGCAGGCGAGGCTGACGCGGCCCGGCGCTATTGGGACGCTGCCGCACACCACAGCGCCGATGACTGGGCACTGGGCGCAGCCATTGCCCAGCGCCAGGGCAATTACCAGGCGGCCTTGGGTTTCCAGCGCCATGCCTTGGCAAGCAACCCACGGGCCGACCACTACTACGCCGCGGCCAACACCGCGCAACTGGCCGGCGACAGCGCCCAGAGCATGGCCTGGCTCGCCGAAGCCGTGCGCCTGGCCCCCGATCAGCCACGTTACCGCGCCGACTACGGCATGCGCCTGGCCGGCTCGACAGACAAGGCCCAGCGCCGCCAGTCAATCCCCTACCTGGAGCGTGCCACGCATGACTTCCCCGAGGATTATCGCCTCGGCGAAACCCTGGCCTTGCGCTACGACGAAGCCGAAGACAGTGCCTCGGCACGCCGCGAGCTGCGCCGCATCCTCGATGTGGAGCAGAACCTGGTCGACGGTGACGACGAATACGGCAGCCTGGAAGCCCGCAAATACCGCCAGCGCCGAGCCCACGAAAGCTTGTCACGGCGTGACACCATTACCCTGGCCAGCACCTGGTCACCCGCCGGCACCTCGACCAATGACAAGTTCCTCGACAACGGCCAGCGCAGCGGCAGCTCACGCCGTGCCCAATCGCAGAACGTGCAGTTGGCCATGTGGGACCCTGCCCTGGGCGAAGAACCCAGCCGCAACGGCAGCACCCTGTCGGTGTATGGCCGGGTACTGTTCGGTGGCCAGAGCCGCACCGACTATGCGCAAAGCATGGGTACCGGGGTCGGCCTGCGTTACAAGCCGCTCGGCCAGGCCAACCTCAACCTGTACGCCGAGCTGTACCACCAGCGGCAGATCGACGAATCGCACTACCGCGGCCTGAGCCTTGGCCAGCTGCTGAGCCCGGCCAAGGTCGGTGGCAACTGGGGCGACCTGCGCCACCATGCCGAATCGAGCAACGACCTGCTGTTGCGCGCCACCGCCTCGTTCCTCGACCAGGGCGACTGGCGCAATGACTGGCGGGTGGATGAAGACGACTGGAACGAGCGCTTCCTCTACCTCGACGCGGCCTGGTGGACCCGCGCCGGCGATCACGCCTGGCTGTCGCGCTACCAGCAAGGCCATGCCTGGAAACTTCCCGGCAGTGCCCCGCAAACCCTCATGCCCTATGGCTTTGTCGAGTTCTCCAGCCAGGACCCGAGCAACGACTGGCGCCAGGACGCCCGGGCCGGGGTTGGCGTGCGCTGGCAATGGTGGTTCGATGACGACCGCTACAACGCCTACCGCGGCTCGCTGAAAGTGCGTGCCGAGTACCAGCAGTCGCTGGGCGGCAATCTTTACGAGCGCGCCAACGGCGTGCTGGTCGGTGCGGAGATGACCTTCTGATGCGTGCGATCCTCGCCTTCTGCCTGTTTGCCCTGTGCCTGCCCGCCACGGCCGACCAGCGCCTGTTCTACCAACCGCTCAACCGCGACGCCAATGTCACTCCCGCCCAGTGGCAACAGCTGTGGCATGCCACCGTGGCCCAGGGGGGCAAGGCTTTGATCGTGCAATGGAGCGCCTATGGCGACAGCGACTTCGGCGGCGCCCAGGGCTGGCTGGCCAACAGCCTGCGCAGCGCACGTGCCCAAGGCCTGCAGGTGGTGCTGGGCCTGTACATGGACCCCGCCTACTACCAGCGTCTGGATGAACTGGACGGCGAAGGCCTGAACAGCTATTGGAAAGCGCAACTGGGGCGCTCGCTCACCCAGTACCAGCAACTGCGCCAGGCCTGGCAGTTGTCGGTGGAGGGCTGGTACCTGCCCATGGAGCTGGACGACCAGCATTTTCGCGACCCCGCACGGCGCGAAGCGCTGTTCAGCCAGTTACAGGCCTTCAACCGCCAACTGGACAAGCCTCTGCACATCAGTGCCTTCAGCGCAGGCAAGCTGTCGCCCCGGGTCAACGCCGCCTGGCTGGATCAACTGGCAGGCCTGGGCTTGACTGTGTGGTGGCAGGATGGCGCCGGCACCGGGCGATTGCCGCCGTTGGTGCGCCAGGGTTACGAACAGGCCTTGCCGTGCCGAATAGGCGTGGTGCGCGAGGCGTTCCGCCAGGTGAGCGCACCTGGGCAGGTATTCAGGGCTGAACCTACGGAGCCGAAACTGGTTGGCGGGTGCCATCTCGAGGCGGTGTTTGACTTGCGCTACAGGCCCTGGGCCCGGGGTGTTTTGCCACAGAATTGAGTCGCCAGGGCTGGCCCTTTCGCAGCACAAGGCTGCTCCTGCAGATAGCGCACGCCTCCTGTAGGAGCAGCCTTGTGCTGCGAAAGGGCCGGGCCTGGCAAAGCAGTCCCCCCAGGAGCTCACCCATGTTCAAAACCATCGAGGAGCACGTACGCAAGCAGGTCGCCCCCGCCGCCCTGCGCGCCGAGTTCCGCCAGCACGAATTCGAGTCCATGCGCCCGTTCTGCCTGCTGGTAATCTGCGTGAGTATCCTGGTCTGGCTGGTCTTCGACCTGATCGTCAGTTTCCTCGCAGGCCAGGGCTTCACCTGGCTGTCCTACCTGTTCATCTCCCTGCTCGGCTGCCTGGCCGTCGTGCTGAACTTTACCCGCCGCAGCCATCACTTCGACGTGCTCAACCTGCTGTTCATCACCGTCATCACCTTGGGCATGCGCCTGGTAATCGAAGGCCTCCCGGTGGCCCTGCGCCCGGTATGGCTGATCCTAGGGGTCTCCACCGTGCTGTATGCCATGTCGGTGCTGCCGGTGCGGCGCTGGTCATTCTTCTGCGCCATGGCCATCACCTGGGTGATGCTCAGCCCGTTCTACCACACCCGCATGGAGCCCGACGCGGTCGAAGGCGCCATGTTGATCAGCTACGCAGTGTTTCTCAGCGGCCTGGTCAGCTACAGCTACCTGCAGATCCGCAAGACCAAGCTGCACAACTTTTACCTGTCCAAGGTGCTGCTCGAGCAAGCCTACGTCGACGCCCTGACCGAAATCCCCAACCGCCGCTCGTTCATGGCCAAAGCGGAGCAACAGTTGCATCAGGCAACCCCCGGGCAGTACCTGGCGATGGTCGACATAGACAACTTCAAGAAGGTCAACGACCGTTTCGGCCACGACATCGGTGACGAAGTACTCAAACGCGTTGCGCTACACATCAAGGCAGCCATGGTCGACGCCGAGTTTGCGCGGTTGGGCGGCGAGGAATTCGCAATTTTTCTTGAGGGGCTGGACCAAAAAGGCGCTGAACAGCGGGTGGAGGCATTGCTACGCAGAGTGCGTGAAGATTCAGGTGCTCATCCGGTGACTATCAGCATCGGCCTGGCACAGGTGAGCGCGGGCGATACGTTAACCATGGCGCTAATCAAGGCCGACCAGGCGTTGTATGAAGCCAAACACACCGGCAAAGACCGTTTCGTGCTGTGGACTACCCAGCTGGCAAGCGAATCCTGAACTGCGCCCCGCCCAGCGCCGACTGCGCCACAGTCAGGGTCCCGCCCTGCCCTTCGATCGCCCGCCGGCTGATCGCCAGCCCCAGGCCAAAACCGCCGGTGTTGCGGTCGCGGCTGCGATCCAGCCGGTAGAACGGCTGGAAAATCCGCTCCCGCTCCTCCACCGGAATACCAATCCCGTCATCCTCCACCGTCAGCAGGCAAGCGCCATCGTCCTCCAGACGCAAGCGCAGCAACAGGCTTTCGTCGCAGTAGCGCATGGCATTGCGCACCAGGTTCTGCACCGCGCGCGCTGTCAGCCGTGGGTCCAGCACAAACCGGGGCAAATTGCCCTCGGCCCTTACTTCCCACTGGATACCCCGGCCATCAAGCTCTTCGGCAAAACCGCCGAGTACGCTGTCGACCAGTTCCAGCAACGACACCTCGACCCGCTCGCGGGCCTGGTCGGCGTTGTACAGGCGGCTGTAGGACAACAGTTCCAGCACCAGCTCATCCAGCTCGCGCACATGCCCCACCAGCTCCAGCAGCCGCTTGCGGCTGGCCTGCGGCACTTCGTCGAACAGCAGCACAAGGCCGAAGTCCAGGCGGGTCAGCGGCGTGCGCAGCTCATGGGACACCGCATTGAGCAGCTCGCGCTGCTGGTTGACGTGGCGCTCCAGGTCACTGGCCATGGTGTCGAACACCCCGGCCAACTCACCAATGTTGGAATGCGGCGAAATGTGAGTGCGCTCGGCCATCTGCCCCTGGCCCAGGCGCCGGGCGGTTTCCTTCAGGCGCTCAAGGTCGCGCCAGTGCGGCCATACCCATAACAACAGGCAGCCCAGCATGGCCGCACCGATCAGCACGGTCACGCCCCACGACAGCACATTGATGTCCAGCGGGTCTGGCGGTGCATGCAGGCGCACCAGCCACTCCTTGTCCAGCGGTGCCAGCACTGTTTCGTAGTAGCCCCACTCGGCAATTCGTACCGCGTACTGGCCGTGCTGCAGCCGCGCTTGCTCATCCGCGCTGAGTTCGGCCTGGCCCATGCGCAGCAGCTTCACTTCCAGCGGGGCGAACGCATTGGCCAGGTCTTTCTCCACGGCCGGCCACTGCTCGCGCGGGGCTTGGTGGAACTGGCGCACGATCAACGATTGCACACCTTTGGCCTGGTCCAGGTTGTAGGCCATGAAGCGTTCCTGGAACAGGCCAACGATGGTATCGGGAATGAACAGCAACGCACCGGCGTAGGCGACGATGATCACCAGATACAACCGCACCAGGATTTTGAGCATGGCCGGTCAGCACTCCCACTCGACGCGGCTGAACAGGTAGCCCTTGCCCCACACGGTCTTGATCTTGCGCGCTTCGCCGGCGTTATCGTCGAACTTGCGCCGCAGCTTGGAGATGGCCACGTCCACCGAACGGTCGGTGCCGTTGAACTCGATGCCGCGCAGCTGCTGCAAAATGCGGTCGCGGTTCAGCACTTCGCCGGCATTGCGCGCCAGCACCACCAGCAGGTTGTACTCGCCGCTGGACAGCTCCACCTCTTCGCCGCGCCAGCTGACCGTGCGCTCGGCCAGGTCGATGCGCAGGCCTCCGATCAGGATCAGGTCGTTATCCAGCCGCGGCTCGTTGACGCTGCTGCGGCGTAGCAGGGTACGCACGCGGGCCAGCAACACGCGGGGCTCGCAGGGCTTGGTCACGTAGTCGTCGGCGCCCATTTCCAGGCCCAATACCTGGTCATGGCTGTCGTCGCGGGCGGTCAGCATCAGGATCGGCAGGGTCTGTGACTCCTGGCGCAGCAGGCGGCACAGTTGCAGGCCATCGATACCCGGCAGCATCAGGTCGAGGATGACCAGGTCAGGCTTTTGCCGACGATATTCGTCCAGCACATGATCGCCCCGGGCGATCACCTGGACATGGAAGTCGTTGCGTTGCAGGTAGCTGGCGATCAGCTCGGACAGGGCGCTGTCGTCTTCGACCAGGAAAATATTCGGCATAGGTGCTTGGGAATCTGGGTTGAGGTAGGCCTGTACGCGATCCCTGTGGGAGCGGGTTTACCCGCGAAGAGGCCGGCACAGGCATACGCAGAATATAGAACCCAGCCGCTCGAAAGGATTGTTCTTCACACTTTTTCACACTCGCCCTACAGGTGTTAACAGCCGCATGGGCAGTACCTGCCGTACCATAGGCGCGGTCATCATCGGAAGATCCGCATGCCTACTACCCTCCCCCCTCGCCTGCGCCCATTGGCGCTCATGGCGTTTCTGAGCCTGTCCCTGGCCGGCTGTGGCGACAGCGCCGAGCAAGACGAAAAAGCCCCCACACCGCAAGTGCGGGTAGAAACCCTGCAACTGCAGCCACTGGCTATCAGCAGCGAACTCAGCGGCCGCATCCTGGCGCCGCGCACCGCCGAAGTGCGCGCACGCGTCGCGGGCGTGGTGCTCAAGCGGGTGTACCGCGAAGGCAGTGACGTCAAACAGGGCGATGTGCTGTTCCTGATCGACCCAGCGCCATTCAAGGCTGATCATGACAGCGCCCGCGCCACCCTGGCAAAGGCCGAGGCCACCTTGTACCAGGCGCGTTTGCAGGAGCAGCGCTACCGCGAACTGGTCGACGACAAGGCTGTCAGCCGCCAGGAATATGACAACGCCAAGGCCAGCTTCCTGCAGGCCGATGCCGAAGTGGCCGCCGCCAAGGCTGCCCTGGAACGCACCCGCCTGAACCTCGGCTACGCCACAGTAACGGCACCGATTTCCGGCCGTATCGGCCGTGCCCTGGTCACTGAAGGCGCACTGGTCGGCCAGAGCGAGACCACCCCGCTGGCGACCATCCAGCAGCTGGACCCGATCCATGCCGACGTTACCCAGTCTACCCGCGAGCTCAACGCCCTGCGCCGCGCCTTGCGCGCAGGCGAACTGCAGCAGGTGGGCGACGGCCAGGCCCGCGCCACGCTGATCCAGGACGACGGCAGCGCCTACCCACTGCCCGGCAAGCTGCTGTTCTCCGACATCAGCGTCGACCCCACCACCAACCAGATCACCCTGCGCAGCGAGTTCCCCAACCCGGACCTCGACCTGCTGCCCGGCAGCTACGTGCGCGTACGCCTGGAGCAGGCCGTGCAACCCAAGGGCCTGAGCGTGCCCCAGCGCGCCATCCTGCGCGACAGTGCCGGCGTGCCCAAGGTGCTGGTGGTGGACCAGCAGGCCCGGGTCAGCGATCGCCAGGTGGTACTGGGCAGCGCCCAAGGCGACCGCTGGGTCGTCAGCGAAGGCCTGGCCCCCGGCGAGCGGGTAGTGGTCGAGGGGCTGCAACACGTCAAGGCCGGTGACCAGGTGCAGGTCGACAACGCATCCGGGGCACCGCCCATCGCACAGCACACCGGCCAGTGAGGGCCTGATTCATGCCGCAATTCTTCATCGACCGCCCGGTGTTCGCCTGGGTGGTCGCGCTGTTCATCCTGCTGGCCGGAGCGCTGGCCATCCCGCAGCTGCCGGTGGCCCAGTACCCCAACGTGGCACCGCCGCAGGTGGAAATCTACGCCGTGTACCCGGGTGCCTCGGCGGCGACCATGGACGAAAGCGTGGTGAGCCTGATCGAGCAGGAGCTCAACGGCGCCGACAACCTGTTGTACTTCGAGTCGCAGAGCAGCCTCGGCAGCGCCACCATCACCGCCACCTTTGCCCCGGGGACCAACCCGGACCTGGCCCAGGTCGACGTGCAGAACCGCCTGAAGGTGGTCGAGTCGCGCCTGCCGCGCCCGGTCACCCAGCAGGGCCTGCAAGTGGAAAAGGTGTCCACCGGCTTCCTGCTGCTGGGCACCCTCACCTCTGAAGACGGCAAGCTCGACGAAACCGCACTGTCGGACATTCTCGCGCGCAACGTGATGAACGAGATCCGCCGCCTCAAGGGCGTCGGCAAGGCCCAGCTGTACGGTTCGGAGCGCGCCATGCGCATCTGGATCGACCCGGGCAAGCTGATCGGTTTCAACCTGACGCCCAACGACGTGGCCGAGGCCATTGCGGCGCAGAACGCTCAGGTCGCGCCTGGCAGCATCGGCGACCTGCCCAGCCGCGACACCCAGGAAATCACCGCCAACGTGGTGGTCAAGGGCCAGCTGAGCACCCCCGAGGAATTTGCCGCCATTGTCCTGCGCGCCAACCTGGATGGCTCCACGGTCACCGTCGGTGATGTCGCCCGGGTCGAGATCGGCGCCCAGGAATACCAGTACGGCACGCGCCTGAACGGCAAGCCGGCCACCGCGTTCAGCGTGCAGCTGTCGCCGGGTGCCAATGCCATGGAAACCGCCACCCTGGTGCGGGCGAAAATGCAGGAACTGGCGCGTTACTTCCCGGAAGGCGTCAAGTACGACATCCCCTACGACACCTCGCCGTTCGTCAAGGTGTCCATCGAGCAGGTCATTACCACCCTGTTCGAAGCCATGTTGCTGGTGTTCGCGGTGATGTTCCTGTTCCTGCAGAACCTGCGCTACACCCTGATCCCCACCCTGGTGGTGCCGGTGGCGCTGATGGGCACATTCGCGGTCATGCTGGCCATGGGCTTCTCGGTCAACGTGCTGACCCTGTTCGGCATGGTGCTGGCCATCGGCATCCTGGTCGACGATGCCATCGTGGTGGTGGAAAACGTCGAGCGCATCATGGCCGAGGAAGGCCTGCCGCCCAAGGAAGCAACGCGCAAGGCCATGGGCCAGATCAGCGGTGCAATCGTCGGCATCACCCTGGTGCTGGTGGCGGTGTTCCTGCCCATGGCCTTCATGCAGGGCTCGGTGGGAGTGATCTACCAGCAGTTCTCGCTGTCGATGGCAGTGTCGATCCTGTTCTCGGCATTCCTGGCCCTCAGCCTCACCCCGGCGCTGTGCGCCACCTTGCTCAAACCGGTGGCCAAGGGCGAGCACCATGAACGCAAAGGCTTCTTCGGCTGGTTCAACCGGCGCTTTGAAAGCATGAGCAACGGCTATCAGCGCTGGGTGGTGCAGGCGCTCAAGCGCAGCGGCCGCTACCTGCTGGTGTACGCGGTGCTGCTGGCGGTGCTGGGCTATGGCTTCAGCCAGTTGCCCACGGCATTCCTGCCCACCGAAGACCAGGGCTACACCATCACCGACACCCAGCTGCCACCCGGGGCCAGCCGCATGCGCACCGAGCAGGTGGCCGCGCAAATCGAGGCACACAACGCCGAAGAACCCGGCGTGGGCAACACCACCGTGATCCTCGGCTTCAGCTTCTCTGGTAGCGGGCAAAATGCAGCGCTGACGTTCACCACCCTCAAGGACTGGTCCGAGCGTGGTGCCGACGACAGCGCCCAATCGATTGCCGACCGCGCCAGCGCGGCCTTCTCCCAGTTGAAGGACGCCGTGGCGTTTTCGGTGCTGCCGCCGCCTATCGACGGCCTGGGTGAGTCGACCGGCTTCGAGTTCCGCCTGCAGGACCGCGGTGGTATGGGCCACGCCGAGTTGATGGCCGCCCGCGACACGCTGCTGGCCAATGCAGGCAAAAGCAAGGTACTGACCAACGTGCGCGAAGCCTCGCTGGCCGAAAGCCCGCAGGTGCAACTGGAGATCGACCGCCGCCAGGCCAATGCCCTGGGCGTGTCGTTCGCCGACATTGGCTCGGTACTGGATGTGGCGGTGGGCTCCAGCTACGTCAACGACTTCCCCAACCAGGGCCGCATGCAGCGGGTGGTGGTGCAGGCCGAAGGCGACCAGCGCAGCCAGGTCGAAGACCTGCTGAAAATCCACGTACGCAACAACAGCGGCAAGATGGTGCCACTGGGCGCATTCGTCCAGGCCAAGTGGGTCAGCGGCCCGGTGCAGTTGACCCGCTACAATGGCTACCCGGCGGTGTCGATTTCCGGTGAGCCGGCTGCCGGCCACAGTTCGGGCGAAGCCATGGCCGAAATCGAACGCCTGGTGGCGCAGCTGCCGCCCGGCGCCGGCCTGGAGTGGACCGGCCTGTCGCTGCAGGAGCGTTTGTCCGGCAGCCAGGCGCCGATGCTGATGGCATTGTCGTTGCTGATCGTGTTCCTGTGCCTGGCAGCGCTGTACGAAAGCTGGTCGATCCCGACCGCCGTGCTGCTGGTGGTACCGCTCGGTATCCTGGGCGCGGTGCTGGCCGTGACCCTGCGCGGCATGCCCAACGACGTGTTCTTCAAGGTTGGCCTGATTACCCTGATCGGCCTGTCGGCGAAGAACGCCATCCTCATCATCGAGTTCGCCAAGCACCTGGTCGACCAAGGGATGGACGCCGCAGACGCCGCCGTACAGGCCGCCCGCCTGCGCCTGCGGCCCATCGTGATGACCTCGCTGGCGTTCATCCTCGGCGTGGTACCCCTGGCCATTGCCAGCGGCGCCAGCTCGGCCAGCCAGCAGGCCATCGGCACCGGGGTGATCGGCGGCATGCTCAGCGCCACGTTGGCGGTGGTGTTTGTGCCGGTGTTCTTCGTGGTGGTGATGCGCCTTGCGGGACGGCGTCAGGCGCGTGACGCCAACGCACAAGTTGGGATCAGCGAAAGCTGACTGGACAAGCCCCGTGTGAAATGGGAGGGTTCCCGGCAATGACTGCCCGGAGCCCTTTTTCATGCCTGATGCACTGCCCCCCTGCTCCATCCTCATTCTCGCCGGCGGCCGTGGCCAACGCATGGGCGGCCGTGACAAAGGCCTGGTCGCGTGGCAGGGCGAACCGCTTGTTGCGCATGTACAGCGGGTGGTGCGGCCGCTAAGCGATGACCTGGTGATTTCCTGCAACCGTAACCAGGAGGCTTACCGTACGTACGCTGACCAGCTGGTGGGCGATGCCGAAGCGGACTTCCCCGGGCCGTTGGCGGGGGTGATTGCCGGGCTCAAGGTGGCACGGCATGAGTGGATGGTGGTACTGGCCTGCGATGCACCACTGGTTGACCGCGATTTGATCGAGGCGCTGTCAAGGCTGGCGGTGGCCAGTGACAGTGCGGCAATGGTACGTCAGGGTGGGTTTTGGCAGCCGATGTTCAGCGTGCTGCCACGGCGGTTACTGCCAATGCTGGAGCAGGCCTGGGCGACGGGAGAGCGGAGTTTGCAGAAGGCCTTGCTGCGCGAGGCGGTGCAGGGGTTGGAGTGTGCCGATGATGATCGCCGGTTGAGCAACTTCAACAGCCCGGAACTGCTGCAAGGCTGAGATTCTCTGCTGCCTGTACCGGCCTCTTCGCGGGTAAACCCGCGAAGAGGCCGGTACAGGTAATGCATCATCCAGCAGACAACTCCGCGACACTGATCTCGCGCATCCTGAACTTCTGCACCTTGCCGGTCACCGTCATCGGGAACTCGTCGACAAAGCGGAAGTACCGGGGCACCTTGAAGTGCGCAATCCGCGCCCTCGCCCACTCACGCAGCGCTTCTTCACTGGCGGTATGCCCCGGGTGCAGCCGCACCCAGGCCACGATTTCTTCGCCGTACTTGCTGCACGGCACGCCAATCACTTGCACATCCGCCACCGCCGGATGGGTGAAGAAGAACTCTTCCAGCTCGCGCGGGTAGATGTTCTCGCCGCCGCGAATGATCATGTCCTTGCTGCGCCCGACGATGCGCACATACCCCTGCTCGTCCATTACCGCCAGGTCGCCGGTGTGCATCCAGCCCTCGGCATCGATGCTGTCGGCCGTGGCCTTGAGGTTGTTCCAGTAACCGAGCATCACGCTGTAGCCGCGGGTGCACAGTTCGCCGATCTCGCCACGCGGCACGGTGTTGCCGTCGGCGTCCACCACCTTGTTCTCCAGCCGTGGCTGGGTACGGCCAACACTGGTCACCCGGCGCTCCAGGTCATCATCGGGCCCGGTCTGCAGCGACACCGGGCTGGTTTCGGTCATGCCATAGGCAATCTGCACCTCGGCCATGTGCATTTCGCCGATCACCCGGCGCATCACCTCGATCGGGCAGGTGGCGCCGGCCATGATCCCGGTGCGCAGGCTCGACAGGTCGAACTCGCCGCGTTGCGGGTGGTCCAGTTCGGCGATGAACATGGTCGGCACACCGTACAGCGCGGTAGCCTTTTCCTCCGCCACCGCACGCAGTGTGGCCAGCGGGTCGAACGCATCATTGGGGTAGATCAGGGTGCTCCCGTGGGTCATGCAGCCAAGGTTGGCCATGACCATGCCGAAACAGTGATACAGCGGCACCGGCACCACCAGCCGGTCGTGCTCGGTAAGGCCCAGGCTTTCGCCGACCATGTAGCCGTTGTTGAGGATGTTGCTGTGGCTGAGGGTGGCACCTTTGGGGAAACCGGTTGTACCCGAGGTGTACTGGATGTTGATCGGGTCATCGCAGCGCAATTGCGCCTGGCGCTCGGCCAGGGCCTCGCGGCTGACAGCGTCGGCGCGGGCTTGCAACGCGGGCCAGGCCAGGAAGCCTGGGGGTGGCGAGACGGCCAGGCTGACCACGCCGCGCAGTTCGGGGAAGCGCTCGCAGATCAGCGCGCCGGGTTGGCCGCTGGCCAGGGCTGGGATCAGCCCCTGCAGCATGGCGTGGTAATCGGAGGTCTTGAACGCGTCGGCACAGATCACCCAACGGCAGCCAGACTGCCCGAGGACGTAATCCAGCTCGCTGGAGCGATAGGCCGGGTTGATGTTGACCAGGATCGCGCCCACCTTGGCGCTGGCGAACTGGGTGATGCACCACTCGGCGCAGTTGGGTGCCCAGATACCCAGCCGGTCACCGGGTTGCACGCCCAGTACCATCAGCGCGCGGGCGTGCTGGTCGACGGCCTCGGCCAGTTGCTGCCAGGTGTAGCGCAGGGCCTGGTGGCGCACCACCAGCGCCTCGCGGTCGGGGAAGCGGGCGACAGTGGTATCGAAGGCGTCGCCGATGCATTGGGTAAGCAGGGCTTTGTCTGGATTGCCCTGGGAGTAGCTTGGCTGGGGCATGGCAACCTCTTGTTGTTTTTGTGGTGTCTCGGCCGGCCTCTTCGCAGCACAAGGCTGCTCCTACATTGGAGCGCGGTGACCTGTAGGAGCAGCCTTGCGCTGTGAAGAGCCCAGCCCATACGTCGGAACGCGGTGACCTGTAGGAGCAGCCTTGTGCTGCGAAGAGGCCAGCCCATACATCGGCACGCGGTGACCTGTAGGAGCAGCCTTGTGCTGCGAAGAGGCCAGTAAATCCACCCTCGTTCTAGCGGATGAACACCTGCGGCGTAGTGGTGGACATGTCACCACCCGGCAACTTGATGTTCTTCACCTTCTCCAGCGTATCCGGGTTGAACACTGCCAGGTCGTTGAAGGTGCCGCCCAGGTACAGCTTGTCGCCCTTCTTGTCGAAGGTGACGCAGTAGTAAGTGTGCTCAAGGTTAGCCGCCTTGATCAGCTTGCGCTGCTTGATGTCGTACTTGGCCAGGCGGTTGAGCACGCCGTAGATCTGGTTCGGGTCTTTAGGCGAGCGCAGGCCGGTGAAGTACAGCTCGGTCAGGTCGGCGAATTCCTGGGTGTGGGTCTTGCCGGTCTTGAGGTCGACGCTCAGGTAGCCATACAGTGGCTCGGCGGTGGCCGGGTCCTGCTTGTCGTCCTTGAACCTGGCAATCGTGTACAGCATGCTGAACTCGTGCCGCGGGCTCTGATGCGGCCAGAAGTACAGCACGTCCGGGGCGCTGTAGCCTTTGCGGTTCCAGTTGCGCAGCGGCAAGGCCACCGTGTACTTGCCGGTTTTCACATCCATCTTGTAGATGTCCGGCCCTGCGACAAACAGGCTGCCATCGTCGGCGGCACGCATCAGGTACACCTGGCGCGGCATCGGGAATGTGCGCACCGGCTTGGCCTGCAGGCCATCGTCGGTGCTGAACACCTCCAGCCGTGGCGGCTTGACCACGTAATGGTCGTTCAGCATCTGGGTCGGGTTGACCGTGGCGTACACTTCCTTGCCATCCGGGCTGATGGCGAACGAGTACATAGACCGGCCCACTTCACCCGCCACGCTCGACAGGTTGGCCCGGAAGGTGTTCTTGCAGTTATCCAGGTCGATGCCGTAAATGTCGCCGTAGTGATTGTTGAGCACGTAGGCGGTACGGTTGTCCGGCGCCATCATCGCAGTGCCAGGGCCGAACTTGTCGGGCATCTGGCAGCTTTTGTACACCGTGTCGGTGGCCACATCGACCACATGCAGGTTGTTCGGGTAGTTGGTCACGATCATGTATTCGTGGCCAGCCTTCAGCGCAGGCCCGGTGTCGTCAGCCTGAGCCAGCCCGGCGCAGGCCGTGGCGGCGATGGTGAGCGCGAGTTGCGCACAGCGTCCAGCTTTCATGCGGTTTCCCCTTGTCATTCTTGTTGGGCCGGTTACTTGTCTTTCGGGAACACAGTGCCCAGGTTGCGCCAGTCATCCGCCGAGTTGGTCGCCTGGGCGTTCCAGTCCTGATAGGTGCTCATCATGTCCGGCACCTGGGCCGGCCACCAGCAAGGGTCGGAGCAGCCATACAGGTCGGCCTCCATCGGTTGGCACAGCGAGCTCACGCCACCAAAGGCATCCACTTCCCAACCCGGGTCCGTGGTGGCCGTGCAGCCGGCCACCGCACTCATGGCCATGACTTCTTCGATGCGGTCTTCAGCAGCGGCCTGCTCAAGGATGCGCGCCTTGTTGTTCAGGGGCTTCAAGTGCTTCATGTCAGTGCGCCTTCCGCGGGGTGATGTAGCGGTCGATGAAGGCCGGGTTGGCGGCCATGATGCGGCTGTAGACTTCGATGCCGAAGTCGACCCAGTCGCGCATCAGTTCGCAGTAGTGGTAAGTCGGGTGCTGCGGGTCGCCGTAGCGGGCGTAGCTTTCGTGGTAGCAGCCGCCAGAGCACAGGTTGCGAATGCGGCAGCTCTCGCAGCCGGTGTTGCTGCGGTCCAGGCGCTGCGACAGGAAGTCGTTGAGCTCCACCTGCTTCACCCCCTGATGCACGTTGCCGAAGGTCGGCAGGCTAGAACCGGTGAAACGGTGGCACAGGTTCAGTTCACCTTCATGGTCCACCGCCAGCATTTTCAGCCCGGCACCGCATGGCAGGGCCTTCTTGTGGCCCTCGTGAATGTCGGTGATCAGCTGGTGCAGGTTGGAGAAACCGATGTTGCGGTGCTCCAGCGCTGCGTCCAGGTAACGGCGGCCCAGCGCCTTCATGTTGGCGAAGACCTCAACCAGTTCTTCGCCGGTGAGGTTGAAGGCCGCCATGTCGCCGGAGGTGACCGGGGCAAAGCCGACTTCGGCAAAGCCCATTTCGTTGAACAGGTGGTTCCAGATGGTCTCGATATCGGTGATGCCGCGGGTCAAGGTTACCCGCGCCCCCACCGGGCGACTGTTGTAACGCGACAGCAGCATGTCGGCCTTGCGCCGCACCACGTCATAGGTGCCCTGCCCGCCCACGGTGATGCGGTTGCGGTCATGCACGGTCTTGGGGCCGTCGATGCTGATCGACAGGCCGAAACGGTGGGCATTGAGCCAGTCGACAATTTCTTCGGTCAGCAACGTGGCATTGGTGGTCATGATGAACTCCACCTGCTTGCCCGCCTCGGCGAAACGCCGCTCGCAGTAAGCCACCATGTGCTCGATCAGCGGCCGGTTGGACAACGGCTCGCCACCGAAGAACACCACGCTGTAGCGCTCCTCGTCGGGCGACTCCTTGAGCAGCATTTCCACCGAGGCTTCGGCGGTGGCGGTGCTCATCTTCTTGCCGGCAGAAGGCTTGTCCAGGTCTTCCTTGTAGCAATAGGTGCAGCTGAGGTTGCAACCAGTGTTGACGTTGAGCACCACGGTATTCAGCGCGGTGCGCTCGACCCGCTTGACGCCGATTTCCGGGGTCAGCGGCGAGCCGTCACTGACCAGCTCCAGCGCGATCAGCTCGCGCAGGGTGTCCTGGATATCGTTGCCGGCAAACTGCTGGCCCAGGCGCTGCATCAGCTCCTCGGCCGAACAGCCTTGCTGGCGCAACGTGTCGATGATGCCCCCGGTCACCGCGTCGGCGGTGAACAGCGAACTGCTGGGGATATGGAACAGCATGCGGTCGGCATCAACCTGCACTTCATGCAGGTTGCGTTCGACCAGGTTCAGTAGTGCGCCCATGGCGACCTCCCGGTAATCGATCCGATGGAAAACCGTTGCACCCTGCCGTTACGGCAGCGGCGGGTTGTTCCAGCGCTGAACGGTGACGATCATGTGCCCTTCGCCGGTCTGGCCACCGTCGGCCAGCGTGGCGATAACCTTCAGGTTGCCCGCGTTGTTGGTCATCATCTTGCGTTCAGGGTTAGGGCCGGCACCGCCTGGCACGAACACGCCATCGGCCTGCATCTGCCCGGCGAACTTGACGTCCTCGTCCTCGACCGCACGCTCGTTGAACGGCTCGACCTTCCAGGTGGCCGGCAGGTAGCCAATGCGCAGCGGCTGGCCACTGGCATCCTTGCCCCAGGCTTCCGCCTCGAAGCGGCCCTGCACCTTCGGCACCGAAGCGCCGTTTTCGCCGATGCGGGCAATGGAGAACGCCGGCACGACTTTCACTTCCTCGATCTTGTCGTACACCGCTAGATTCACGCCTTTAAGCGCGCCCACTGCAACTTCGCGCTGCCCGGGCTTGGCGTCGGCTGCCGCGCGGGCCTTGACCCGTACCAGCGTCGGGGTCTGCTCCAGTACCTGGGTCACTTCTACCCCGGCACCCAGGTCGGGCTTGCCGTCCAGGCCGCTGCCCACCAAGGTGATCTCGCTCTCCCCACCGGCCTTGATGAATGCCGGTTGCACCGCCAGCAGGCGCGCCTTGCCTTCCTTGGCTGCCATGAAGTCCAGGCCACGCTCGTCGTGTTCGGCCTCGAACATGCGGCCTTTCATTTCGCCATCCAGCGCCGCGAATACCTGGCGCAGATTGGTGTCGCCAACCTTGACGTTGCCGCGCCATTCATAGCCGTTGTACAGGATCGCAGTGCCGCTGCCGTTGAAAGGAGTACCGTCGGCATAGGCGCCCTTGACCTCGACCTTGAAGGTGTCGCCCTCCCCGGCCGAAACGCTCATCACACCGCGCACATCGCCCTTGGCCAGCATGTGGCCGCTGAACGCCCACTGCCCCGGCAGCACGTCGGCCTTCGGTTTTGCCTGCTGCCATTCTGCCCAGGCCGGGTTGTCCAGCGGGTAGCGCTTGGCAAGTTCCGGCACCACCTGTTGCAGGGCAAGCGGCAACCAGTCGCGGTCCCGCGCCTGGGCCTGGTATTCGAGTGACGGCCACTGGCCGAGGTGGAAGTTGACCAGGTGCTCCCACTCCTTGGCCGGGCGGCGTTGCAAGGCGACGCGAGCACCAGAGTGGCAGCGGCCACAGGTTTCGCTGAGCTGGGTGTCGAAATGCTCGACCGTGTTCAGCCGGCGCTCCATGGCGTAGCGCACGCCATCGGTTTCGCTGGGCGCCAGGCCCTGCTTGTCGGCCAGGTACTTGACCAGCGTGCGACGGTCGTCGTCGCTGATCTGCAGGCCGTGCATCACCTGCATGCGAGCGATGCTCATCAGCCAGCCTTCCGGCGTTTTACGCTGGTGGCTGATGCGGCTGTAGGTATCGTTGCCTTCGGGGATATGGCACCCCATGCACTTGTTCTGCAACAGGCTCGGGCCCTGCTCGGCCGCCATGGCCTGGGTGCTCAGCAGCGCGGCGGCGACCAGCGCCAGTTTGCCCGCATGCCGCCGGAGTCGAGTCGTCTTCAAGGTCAGACCTCCACGGTTGTTGTTCTTATCGTTTTTCGCACGCTTTGGTACAGCAGGTGTGCATGTGGCAGATGTGATACAGGAACTGTGCCAGTTGCAGTAAAAGCGTGGCCTTTCAACCTCTTAGGCAGTTTGCTGGGGTTGGCCAGCAGCAAGGATGGCCAATTGCAGCGTGCCATTTCGCGACAGGGTGTTTCATCCTGAGACAGGGGCCTGCCATGCAGGCCTTCGCGGGCATGCCCGCTCCCACAGGTTAACCATTACCTTGAAGACCTGCGCTGTACCTGTGGGCGCTGGCTTGCCGGCGATTGGCCCTTGAAGCCACTGTTTCACCACGGTCTCACACCGTCTCAATGTGCAACAGCGCACGCCTGCAATCCGAACCTTGCATCACGGCAAAACCCAGTCAACTCAATGCCTTGCTGGCATCTGCCCACCTTGGCACGCCCATTGCGCCTGTGCCCTTTACACCCAATGACAAGAGGCACAGCCCCATGCTTTGTGAACTGCCCATCCTGCCCGCCACCCGCGCCTTTCTCGAACGCAAGCTGAAGATGCGCATCGGCGCCGACTGGCAGGACGCCGCCAGCGGTCGCACCCTGTCGTTCCGCAACCCGGCCACTGGCGAAGTGCTGGGCGAAGTGCCCGCCGCCGACGCCGAGGATGTCGACCGCGCCGTGCGCGCAGCACGCCAGGCCTTCGACGACTCGCCGTGGAGCCGCCTGCGCCCGCGGGAACGCCAAAACCTGCTGTGGCGCCTGGCCGACCTGATGGAGCGCGACGCTCGCCAGCTGGCCGAGCTGGAATGCCTGAACAACGGCAAGAGCGCCGCCGTCGCCCAGGTGATGGACGTGCAGCTGGCCATCGACTTCCTGCGCTACATGGCGGGCTGGGCCACCAAGATCGAGGGTAGCACCGTAGAAGCCTCCATGCCGTTGATGCCCAACGACCAGTTCCACGGCTTTGTGCGCCGTGAGGCCATCGGCGTGGTCGGCGCCATCGTCGCCTGGAACTTCCCGCTGCTGTTGGCCTGCTGGAAGCTCGGCCCGGCCCTGGCTACCGGCTGCACCATCGTGCTCAAGCCCGCCGATGAAACCCCACTGAGCGTGCTGAAGCTGGCTGAACTGGTAGACGAAGCTGGCTACCCGGCAGGCGTGTTCAACGTGGTGACCGGCACCGGCCTGAATGCCGGCGCCGCGCTCAGCCGCCACCCCGGCGTCGACAAGCTGACCTTCACCGGTTCCACCGAAGTGGGCAAGCTGATCGGCAAGGCGGCCATGGACAACATGACCCGCGTCACCCTGGAGCTGGGCGGCAAGTCGCCGACCATCGTCATGCCCGACGCCAACCTGCAGGAAGCTGCTGCCGGCGCCGCCACGGCGATCTTCTTCAACCAGGGCCAGGTGTGCTGCGCTGGCTCGCGGCTGTACGTGCACCGCAAGCACTTCGACAATGTGGTGGCCGACATCGCCGGCATCGCCAACGGCATGAAGCTGGGTAACGGGCTGGACCCGGCCGTGCAGATGGGCCCGTTGATCTCGGCCAAGCAGCAGGACCGCGTCACCGGCTATATCGAGCTTGGCCGCGAACTGGGTGCGACCATCGCCTGCGGCGGCGAAGGCTTTGGCCCGGGTTACTTCGTCAAGCCGACGGTGATCGTCGATGTCGACCAGCGCCACCGCCTGGTGCAGGAAGAAATCTTCGGGCCGGTGCTGGTGGCGATGCCGTTCGATGACCTGGACGAAGTAATCGGCATGGCGAACGACAACCCCTATGGCCTGGGCGCCAGCATCTGGTCCAACGACCTGGCGGCGGTGCACAGGATGATCCCGCGCATCAAGTCCGGCTCGGTGTGGGTCAACTGCCACAGCGCGCTTGACCCGGCGCTGCCATTTGGTGGCTACAAGATGTCTGGCGTGGGTCGTGAGATGGGCGCAGCGGCCATCGAGCACTACACCGAGCTCAAGTCGGTGCTGATCAAGCTCTGATCTTCCGCCTGTACCGGCCTCTTCGCCGCACGCAAGCGCAAGCGGTCCCTGTAGGAGCAGCCTTGTGCTGCGAAGAGGCCGGCCCAGGCAACCCAAAAACAACAATAAAAAACCATGGAGCCCCCCATGAAGCACACACTCGCCTGCACATTGGCCCTGCTGCTCGCCGCGCCCGCCAGCCAAGCCTACGAGCTGTACAACCAGAACGGCACCACCCTCAACGCCGACCTCGAAGCCCTGTTCGGCACGTTCCATAGCGACGAAAGCTTCAACCAGGCCGGCAACCGCCAACCCGGCAGCACCGCCTGGCAGGAAGGCTACGTAAAATACGGCCTCAGCGGCAGCCAGGCCCTGGCCGATAGCGGGGCCGTGTACGGCGCCTTCAACCTGCTCAGTTCCGCCACCTGGGGCGACGGCGATGCTGCCGGCCTGACCCTGGGCGATGAGCGCCGTACCGCCATCGAAGATTTGTACCTGGGCTGGCGCTCGGCCAACCTGTTCCCGGCGCTGGGCGAAGACGGCGTGGACATTTCTGGCGGCCGCCAGGTGGTGACGCTGGGTGACGGCTTCCTGATCCAGGGCGACCCGGTGAACCTGGGCAAGGTCGACCTGGGCGCCAACTTCGACCGTGGCGGTGCCTACTACCTGGCTGCCCGCAAGGCCTTCGACCGCACCGCCGTGCTGCGCCTGGGCGGCAAACAGGGCTGGCGCGGCGACCTGATGTGGCTGAAGTCCGACAACCACTACCAGGCCGACACCTCGCTGGCGGTGGCCAACCTGGAACACGTCGCCGACGCCGGTACCCTTGGCCTCAGCTGGATCCGCGGCCTGGACGTGGACCAGCGCTACGCGCAGATCATGGGCCTGGAGCACCGCGATGGCATGAACACCGCCAGCCTGCGCGGGCGCGGCAACCTGGGCGTGAAAGACTTGGAACTGGCCGCCGAGTACGTAACCCAGGACAAGACCGGCGGGCGCGAGAATGCCTGGTACCTGGAGGGCAACTGGACCTTCTCCGAACTGCCCTGGTCACCCACCGCCACCTACCGCTACAGCCGCTTCTCCGAAGGTTTCGACCCACTGTTCTACGGCCTGAGCCGAGGCTATGGCACCTGGTTCCAAGGTGAAGTGGCAGCCAACTATGCCGGGCCGTTCAACAAGAACAGCCAGGTGCACCACATGGCGCTCAAAGGCAAGCCAAGGGACAACCTGACCGTCGGCGCGCTGTACTTCGACTTCGATACGCTGGACACCGACCAGGGCAACCTCGGCGGGCGGGAGCTGGACCTGTATGTGGAGTGGATGGTCAACGACCACTTGCTGATCAGCCCGTTGGTGGGGTTCTACCAGCCTGAGCGCAGTGCGGCCAATGGCGGTACGCAGCTGGGTGGGACGGACACCGGGACCTATATGCAACTGGTGGTCGGGACCTTCTTCTGATTCAAGATGCTGGGGCTGCTTTGCAGCCCCGGCAACCTCAAGCCAAGCCCTGCTCCATCAGCCACCGCCGCACCATCCTCTGCTGTTCACCCGCAAGCCCCGACAACACCGCCTCAACAGGCCGGCCACTACGTATTTCCCGCAGTACAGGCGCCAACGCCACGCCCTGCAAATGCCACACCCCCAACGGCTGATCCGGCGTTACCACTACCTCGGCCGCATCCACCAGCCCATCACGCAGCACCGGCCGCCGCTCAACCCGTACTGCTTGCCAATCAGCCGCCTGATGCAGTGGCTGCGTATCCGGCCAGCCCTGGCGGCTGGCCCAGAACGGCTGCCCTGCCCGCCCCTGCTCCTGCCCGTAGAAATCCCGCCCGATACGGGCAAAGCGCAAGAACAGCTGCTCGATCCGCTGCTGGTGGAACTGCCGCGCCAACTCGGCCCGTTCAGGCCTGCACAGCAATGTATTTATCACCACCGGTGCCTGTAACGCCGAAGATAGCGACTGGAAGATACCGTTGCCCGACAGCGGATCAACGGCCATCGCGGCATCACCCACCCGTATCCAGTCCTGCCCGACACATTCGCCCGCCACAATCGCCGTACTGCTGCGGGCATGCACCTGTGCTGGCACCCGCGCCCTCTCATCGAACAGCTCGGCTACCAGTGCACTCTGACATCGGCGGTCTGCGCAGTAGGCCCCCAGCTCGGACTTACCCGGCAACCCGGCAGCGTCCAGCGTGACTTGCCAATAACAGCGGCCATCCTCCAGCCGCGCCATCCACGCCCAGCCATCCTCCAGGCTTTCCACCGCCGACGCAGGCGCCCCAGGGCTACCCTGCCAGGCATTGAGCAGGCTGACGGTTTCCGGCCCGCGCAGGCGGTCCGCGGCCAGCGGTGCCTGACGGCCTCGAGCCTCAACGAGAAAATCAGCGATCAGTACCTGCCCATCGTCCAGACGAACACGATGACCGCCCTCGTGCACGACCTCGCGCACCCGCCCCTCGACCACACTCACACCCGCACGCTGAAGGTCGTCGCGCAGCGCCCGGTCAAACCGTTGCCTATCCAGCAGAAATTCCTGGTTCATGTGCAGGTGCTGGCCATTCCAGTGCACCTGCCGGGTAGCCGGCATGGCCGCGTGGCCCAAGGCCCCGCCAAGACCCGCATGCCGCAAGCCCTCCAGTACCCGCTGCGAAACCCCTTCCACTGCCGCGAAACGTCGCCATTGCGACACCACCGTCACGGTGTAGCCAAGCCGCCGCAAGCCGATAGCCGTGGCAGCGCCTGCAGGGCCGGCGCCCAGTACCACAATGCGCGGTTCAGGCATGGCTGGCACCTCGTCGCTCAGGGCCGGTAAACGCTGCATTGCGGCGCAACCAGTCATAAACCTGCTGGCGGTCCATCCCCGGCTCCTCGCGCATCAGCGCCGCGATCCTGCCGCTCAAGGCTGCGCAACCCAAACTCGCGCCCGCCCTGCCGCCTGCCCCGACATAACCGCCAAAGTCTGCCTGCCGGGTGCCCAGCCAGGACCACTGGCCGGGCGCGCAACGGGCATCACCGGTAACCCGGAGCACCCCGGGGTAGCTGGCCGGGTACACCGGCTCACCCTGCGCCGGGCTGGATGCACACAACAGCACGCCAGCCGCCAGCGCTTCGGTACAGGCCTGGCGCAGCACAGGCCGGTCTTGCTGCAAGCCGAGACTGAGGTTGACCAGCGTAGCCCCCGCCTCCACCAGCCACAGCAGCGCCGCAGCCACCTGCAGGGCACTAGTGCTGGCCTGACCGCTGAACACCTGAGCCACCAGCAACGGTACCGGCCCGGCCTCACGCTGCATGCTGGCAAGCACCGCGCTGCCATGCCCTAGCGGGTCGGGCAGCATTTCTCCTTCACGCAGCTGACCGTCCCCCAGCCAGAAACGCCGGGCGCCCAGCAAACCGCTGGCCTGCTGCGGCGAACAGCCACTGTCGACAATGCCAACGCGCACATCAGTGCCCATGCTTGATCACCTCCTGCGGCAGCACCTGCAACTGACCGTCATGCAGCTGCAAGTGCAGGTCGGCGTCGGCCAGGGTCGAAGCCCGGTGGCTGATCAGGATGCGCGTGCGGCCGGCGAACAACTGGTCGATGGCCGCGATCACTTCGCGTTCAGTGGCTTCGTCCACCGCCGAGGTGGCCTCGTCCAGCACCAGAATCGCCGGGGCTTGCAGTACCGCACGGGCGATGGCAATGCGTTGCTTCTGGCCGCCGGACAACTGCTGGCCACGCTCGCCCAACAGGCTGTCCAGACCCAACGGCAGGCTGTCGACCAGGCTGTCCAGCCGCGCCAGGCGCACCACTCGCTCCAGCTCCGCGCGGCTGGCTTCCGGCACGCCGTAGGCAAGGTTTTGCGCAAGGGTGCCACGGAATAGCACGATGTCCTGGCTGACAACGGCTATGCGACGGCGCAGCGCGGCCAGGTCCAGTTCGCGCAGGTCGGTGCCATCCAGCAGGATGCGCCCGGCGTCCGGGTCATAGAAACGTTGCAGCAGGTCGATGAGGGTCGACTTGCCCACCCCCGAGGCACCGCTGATGGCCACCTTCAGGCCACCCGGCACGCACACCTGCACGTTGTCCAGCACGGCGCCCTGCCGCCCTTCATGGGCGAAGCTCAGCGCCTCAAGGCGCAATTCGCCCGGCCCGTCGGGCATGGGCAGCGGGTTGGCTGCCGGGCGCACGGCCACGGCCTCGCGCTTGAGCTCCATCACCCGCCCCAGGCTCACCGCCATGCGCTGCACCGCCACGTACAGGCCCAGCAGGCTCTGCACCGGGCCTACTGCCATGCCCATGTAGGTGGAAAAGGCGATCAGCGCGCCCAACTGCCAGGTCCCCTGGATAACCCACCAACCACCGACCAGGAACGCGCAAGCGCGGCACCAGGAGGTGAGCGTGCCGGGGATGGCCTGGGTGAAGAATTCGGTCACCTGCACCTTTAACAGCTGACGCATGTAGCCTTGGCCAAGCTGGTCCAGCCGCCCTGCCTCGCGGCCTTGCTGGCCGGCTGCCTGAATGAACTTCATCGCCGGCAAGGTCTCGACCAGGAACGAAGACACATCCGCCGAACGCTCGCGCAGGCTGCGCACCTCGCGCTCCACCTTGCGCCGCATCCAGCGCAGCCACAGCACCTCGATCGGCACAAGCAACGCCAGCAACAGCGACAGCTGCCATGACAGCATCAGCATCAACGCCACCGCGCCCACCAGGCCAATGACGGCAGATACAGCCGAGAACAACGAATCCACGGCAAACCGCTGGATCTCCGCCACATCGCCATCCAGCCGCGAAAGAATGTCGCCCATGCGCCGCCGCCCATAGAATGTCGGCGACAACTGCTGCAGGTGACGGTACAGGTCATCACGCAGGGCAAACAGGATGCGCCCCGACAACCGCGTATGCAGGTAGCGGTTGACCCCGGCCAGCACCGTGCCCAACAGGCCCGCGCCGATCATGATCGCCGCCATGTGCCAGAGGGTCTGGTAGTCCTTGGCCAACAGCCCCTCGTCAATCAGTGTCTTGACCAGCCAGGGCTGTGCCAGCGCCAGCAGCGAGGCGCCCAGTGACAAGCCGAGCAACAGGCCGATGGCACGCCGATGCGGGCGTACGAAACCATACAGCCAGCCCAACGCCTGGCGCATGAGCGCAGGGTCGCTGGAGTCCACCAGCCTTGCGAACAATGGGCCCATGGTTAGCCGCGCAACTGTTTGAGCTTGCGGTACAGCGTCGCCCGGCTGATCCCCAGTGCCTCGGCCGCGGCGGAAACGTTGCCCTGGTGGCGCGCCAAGGCGCCGCGAATCAGTTCCAGTTCGTTGTCCTTCAGGCTGCCGGAGGGCGCCGTGCCGCTGGCCAGTTCGTCCAGCAGGCAATCGGTGAGGTGGTCCAGGGTCAGCACCTGCTCGCCGTCCTCGCGCATGGCCAGCGCCGTGCGCACTACCATTTCCAGCTGGCGAATGTTACCCGGCCAGTCGAAGCCTTCGAGCAATGTGGCCAGTGCCGGGTCCAGGGTTACGCCACGGGCATCGGCCTTGTCCAGCAGGCCCTGGATGATCTGCGCCAGGTCATCACGCTCGCGCAGCGCCGGCAAGCGCAGTGATACGCCATTGACCCGGTAGTACAGGTCTTCGCGGAAATGCTGTTCCTGCACCAGGCGTTTGAGGTCACGGTGGGTGGCGCAGATCAGCGCCACATCGATGTCCTGCTCGTCACCGGCACCCAGCGGTGCCACCCGGCGTTCCTGCAGTACCCGCAGCAGGCGCGCCTGCAAAGCCAGCGGCATGTCGCCAATTTCGTCAAGGAACAGCGTGCCACCATGAGCCTGCATCAACCGCCCGACCATGCCGCCCCGCCGGGAGCCTGTGAAGGCGCCCTCGCGGTAGCCGAACAGCTCGGACTCGATCAAACCTTCGGGGATGGCGGCGCAATTCACGGCCACAAACGGTTTGTCAGCCCGCGGGCTGGCTTGGTGCAGGGCCCGGGCGACCACTTCCTTGCCGGTACCGGTCTCGCCCAGCAGCAGCACTGGCAGGCCATTGCCCAACCCTTGGCGGGCCATGCGCAGGTTGCGCGCCAGACGTGGATCGCCACCGGCCAATGCATCGAGCGCGGGAGACTGCTTGCCGAGCGTCGGTTTGCTGACTGGCGGACTGCTATTCACCCGGCCATGACGCGGCAACTGCAAAGCACGGAAGTAGAACTCGCCTTTAGCCGTCTGCACACTGCTCACCCCGCCCTGCCACAGGCGTGCAATAAACGCGGGTGAACGTTCGCCGAGCAGGTCCGTACTGTGCCGGCCGATCAGCTCATGGCGCGGCACCTGCAATAGCTGGCAGGCACTGTCGTTGGCCGCCAGCACCTCACCGTCCAGGCTCAACGCCAACAGGCCATGCCAGGCACTGTTGAGGTACTGCGGGCGGCTGTGGAACGCCAGCACCAGTTGCTCTGGGTGGCACAAACCAAACATGCGGCTCTCGATGTTGCCGGCAGCCAGCATCAGTGTCGACAGGCTGTCCTGCGGTTGCGCCATCACCCCTTCACGGGTGATATCGAGCACGCCGATCACTTCGCCACGCGGGTCACGCAGGGGTACCGAGGTGCAGGAAAACGGGCTGAGGCGGTCAAGGTAATGTTCGCCGCAGTTGATCAGCGTAGGCCGGCCTTCCACTACGGCGGTGCCGATGGCATTGGTGCCGCGCAGCGACTCGCTCCAGCAACTGCCCGGGTGCAGGTCGCGCAGGCCCTCGCGCTGCAACACATGCTTCTGCCCTTCGATGGCCAGCACGTTGGCCTCGGCGTCGCCGAGGATGACAATACCGGCCTTGCCCTGGCGTGCTACCAGGTAGTCCAGCTCCGGGGTGACGGCGTCGACCAACAGGCGGTTGCGCTCCAGCAGCATGCGCAGGTCATGGCCCTGCTCCAGGCCCAGGCCGACCTGTTCGCCCTGCAGGCAATCCAGGCCATGGCCCAGGCTGCGGCGCCAGGACGCGTCGATCTCGTCGCGCAGCATGCCCAGCGGTAATTCGCCTTCGCTGGCCAGCTTCAGGCGGGCCTGGCGGGATTCGTGCAGCGGGTCGTGGGCGTTTGTTATTAGTTGTCGCGCCATTTTCTACTCCGGCTGTGCCCCGCAATGTGGCGGGGTACGGGCTTGGGAATTTTCCGCAGTGTGCGGTAGAAAAGGCTGGCCGTCATCTGGTAGTGGATGGATTGGGGTGTAGCTGGCCAGGTTACTTGACGCTGGCGCAATCCCTGTGGGAGCTGGCTTGCCGGCGATCACCGGCGTTGCCGGTGCGATCCACCGCGTCGCCTGCTTCGCGGGCTTGCCCGCTCCCACAGGGTTCGCAGCAAGCCTGAGGACTGCGGTGTACCTGTGGGAGCGGGCGAGCCCGCGAAGAGGCCCTGGAGGTCAATCAGGGATATCGCTCCTTGATTCACTGGAGCCGCCACAAATCGCTGGCCAGCAGACGCATGCATTTAGAGGCAACCAAGAATGGGATGCGTAGCGCCCCCAGCAATGAGGGATATGCAATTTTTAAAATGGCGCTTCTTTAGACCGAGGAAGCACTATCCGACCTGACCTCACTTGTCGGACGGCTATCAAATAATATGCCTTCGTCCGGAAGACTATCTCCATTTGGTTACGTTGAGTGGGCATGTCAAGGAACTGAGAAAAATCATAATCTCTACCCAGCTTAAGACGTGCCATGCTTTTTGTGTATACCGAGAAAATCATAGTTTCTTTATTGTCATACCGTTGAATGCTGCCAGCAATCTTGGTGGGCACTTCAATTTCTGGTGCTGCGTAGAAGCCCGGACCCAAAAACTCACGACCAGGAGTGCCTTGAAATATTGGATCAAGGTTAGCCTGCAGACTTTTCAGATTTTCAGACGCACTCGCGTGCAAACCAACCATGTCCCACTCTTTTACAATTTCATCATCCGAAGGCCTGTCAAGAAGTGCCGGCATCGACGCCCGCCTTACCCTTGACCGGCCGGCCTTGTATAAAAACCCCGTAACAATTCTGAAATACCTCGCTTTTCTGAAATTCCTTGGAAATATAGGCCACATTTGATGCCCGCTCGGATCTTGCCGATTCACTGGATCTCCTGCACAGTAACAATATGCATTTATCCCACCTCTTCCGACCGGACTTAGATTGTCAGGAGAACTGAAGCGCATTAAAGTCGGATAAAAATTCCGATAACCATTCCCCAGCAAGTAACCTTCAGTCACCTGCTCTTGCCGCTCACCATTGAAGCCCAATACGCGTGACACGCCCACCTCACGATCACAGTAGCCATAGGGTGAATACGTCACCTCCTGGCTCTCAGGGGCTAATCGAGGTGTACCAGAGAAAGGCTGCCGAGATTGGCATTCACGTGCATTCATACCATCTAGATTGTCGCCCGCCATTAGCCTGTACCGAAAGCCATCTTTAGCGTAACAGTCGCATATGAAATTTGAAGTGCGCTACTGGCAGAAGCATCAGTTTTCATTCCAGTAAATTCATGCTAACCCGTCGCCACCTTCCGCCCGCACGAACGGCAAACAACAATGTACGCAGGTTGCGTAGACCGCGAATGAATGATTGCGTCGCCTGCACCGGCCTCTTCGCGGGTAAACCCGCTCCTACGAGGGACCGCGTCAAGCCTGAGGCCAGCGCTTGTGGGAGCGGGCTTACCCGCTTAGAGGCCCTCCAGACCAATCACGGCTGCTGATTCTGGCTCAGGTACTTGTCCACCGTAGCCTTGCCCTCCCCCGCATCCCCCGCCACCTGCCACAGCCGCCGTTCAATCCCCTGCGCCAGCAAGTGCCCCACCGCCGACTCAATCGCCGACAGCACGCACAGCTGTGCCGGTTCATTGGTGGTGTAGCCCACCTCGGCTTCCAGCAGCTTCTTGAACTCGATGAACTTGAACACCCCGGCACTGCGGCCGACCGAATAGATAGTCTTGCTGGTCATCACATTGGCCAGCACCTGCCCGGTGCGCACATCCACCGCACGCAGGTTCACGGTCACCTGATCCACCCGGTACTCGCGGGAGATGTCTATCCCCAGGTAGCGGGCCCCCTCGCCGCCACTGCGCACGTTGGTGTCATAAGCGATGATGCCGCCCTCCAGCATCAGGTTGGCGGCCTGCAGCGGTGGCAGTTCGCCCATGATGTTTTCGGCTACATCCGGCTTTTTCTGCGAAGCACGGATGATCTTGCGCTCGGTCAGCAGGTTCTGCAGGCCTTCACGCTCCAGCACCACGAACCAGCCGCTGGCACTGAGGGCGTCCATCAGCATGCTGGCCGCGCCCTGAGTGACGCTGGTGGAGAACGAGCTGGCCGGGGTGGGCTTGTACTGCCCGGTCTGGTCGCGGAAGCCGTACACCACGGCCATCAGCCGGCCTTTGGGCCGTGGCATGTTGATCAGGTCGTAGTAGGTCGAGGCCCGAGGGGTCAGGGTCGGGGTTTCCGAGTCCTGTTCGGCCGACATGGGTTCGCGCAGGCTGCAACCAGTTTGCAGGCCCAGGGCGGTGAGGATCAGCAGCGTGCTCAGCAGACGTTTCATGGTGTTCTCTCCCCAACATAAAAGCCTTTCCCTCTCAGGGGTTCAGGCCGCTGACCTCAATGATCGAAATTTCTCCTGTGGCACGATCAGTGACCTTGATGCTCAAGGCCCCGGAATCGTCGATGACGTCGATGAGAAACGCATCGGTCGCCATGCTGCCGGTGCTGCCGTTGCTGATGTTGTCCAGCAACTGCGACAACATCCGCGACTCCAGCTGGTTGCTGAAGCGCTCCAGGGCCGTGGTGCCGGTAAAGGCCGAGGCACGGTCCTTGAGGTCCGGGTCGTCGTAATCGTTTTGCGCCTGGGCGTTGTTCAGCAGCCAGGTGCCGTTCAACGGGTTGCCGCCAAAGGCCGGGTTGACCGGGGTGTACACCAGCTCGGTGGCCTGGGCAGCGCAAGCGCTGGCCAGCAGGCAGGCGGCAATGCAACGTGGAATGCGGTGGTTCATAGCTCGTCCCTCTCCAAGTCGGTGGTGTCCTGTAGCAGGCGTTGCAGCTTGCGTTGAATGATTTGCTGCTTGACCAGGTCGGCGGCTGCCACGGCCTCGTCTTTGAGCTCGGTGGTGTTTGGTGGCAGGAAGCGGCGGTACATCACCTCACGCTCGAACTCCACGGTGACCAGGCTGCCCCAGCGGGCATCCGGGCGTTCGCGTACCACCAGGTTGAAGTCCAGGCGGCTGGTGGCGCGCAGGCGGTCGGCGAAGTAGTAGTAAAAGTCGTGGCCGATGTGCGAAATGGTGTTGTCGACGATGAAGCCCTGCATCTCGTCTTCGTCCCCGGCCTTGGCCGAAGTGGCCAACGCCAGCAGCAGGCCCAGGCACAGCGCAGCCAAGGTATTCATGGCGTGTCTCCCGGGCCGCTGTGGGTCTGCACGCCGCCGGCGCTTTCACTGAAGGCCTGCTCGGCGACGAACTGCCAGTCGCTGTAGTGTTCCAGCCCTTCGAAACCGCTCCATTCGACGCTGAAGCCACTGCGCTTGAACGGGGTGGCGTCCGAGCGGCTGTACACGCCGGTGATGCGGCCGTCGATTGCACGCAGCAGGCCCCACTCGTCGCTGTTGGTGATGGGGTCGGGGTACAGCCGACGAATGTGCCGCTGGGCCTGCGGGAAGCGGTTGTCCTGCAGCAGGTCGGCCAGCGCCTGCGGGTATTGGGCCAGGCCCGGCGAGGCACGATAGTAGCTGCGCAAGGCTTGGGCGTACTGGCTGCCCACCCACAGCAACTGGCGCTCGCGATCACGCTGGGCGGCGCTGGCCCAGATCGTGCCAGTGGCGGCCAGGGCCACACTGCTGACCGCAATCAGCAGCAGCACGCCCAGGTAAGTGAAGCCACGCTCGGCCTTACCACTCAGCGAAGAGGCTGCCATCACGCGCCCTCCCTGTGGCACCGCTTTTGATATCGGCCACGCCGCCGGCCACGCCCTCGGGCGGTGGCACCAGCTGCCAGGCATCGCTGCGCTCGGTGATCGGGTCGACCGGGGTGTTGCGCAGGTAACGTTGCTCAACCAACTGCTCCAGCGAGTCCGGGTAGTGACCGGTGTCGCCGTAGTAGTGGTCCAGCGACTCGCGCAGCACCGCCAGGCTTTGGCGCAGGGTGGCTTCGCGGGAGCTTTCCAGGCTGTTGAAGTAGCGCGGCATGGCGATGGTCATCAGCGTGGCGATGATCGCCATGACCACCAGCAGTTCGATCAGGGTGAAACCTTTGCTGCGTTTCATGGCTGTCACCATTGCCCGTAAGGGATGTTGTTGAGGCCTTTGCCGCGTGCCCTGGAATACACGTCAAACACGTCTTCGCCTTCACGCGGGCTGTCGGGGCTGCTGTCGTAGGCCCGCAGGCCCCAGCCGCCTTGGTCTTCATCCTTGGCCGCCAGCAGCGGGTCATGCGGGATGCGCCGCAGGAAGTAGAACTTGGCCCCCTTGGCGCTGCGCACATCGCGCACACCGTCCACCAGCACCTGCAGGTTTGGCGGATAGCCGCTGGCGTCCAGGCGCTTCTCGATGTAGCCAGCGTCGAAGGCCCGCTTGTAGGCGTCGATGGCATCTCGAATCTGGTACAGCGCCTCGCGCAGTTGCTGTTCCTTGCCGCGGCGCACCACGGTTTCGGTCAGTGGCGCGGCCATGCTGGCCAGCAGCCCGAGCAGTGCCAGGGTCAGCACCACTTCGATCAGGCTGAAGCCCTGCATGCGGCGCCGGGCTTTCATGGCCGTGGGCTCCCGTTGGCCGGGGCCACTGCCATCTGGCTGTCCACGACCGGTGCGTCGGTAGCCGGCGCGTTGCCGGGCACGTCCATTGGCGGTAGCGGGGCCATCTGACGTACCTGCATGGCCGACTCGGTGCCGGTGGAGAACTCCATGTCCGACGGGCTCTGGTACGGCAGGTTGCGCACGATGCGCGGGGTAATCGCCAGCACCAGCTCGGACTTGCTCATGTCGTCCTTGTTGCTGCCGAACAGCCGGCCCAGGCCGGGGATGTCACCCAGCCCCGGGATCTTGTTGCCGCTGGCGTTGTGGTCGTTGCGCACCAGGCCGGCCAGTACCTGGGTTTCGCCATCGTGCAGGCGCAGGGTGGTCTGGGCATTGCGGGTGTCGACCTGGACCGGGATGGTGCCCTGGCGGGTAGCCTCCAGCGGGGTGGCGTTACTGACTTCCAGGGCCACCTTGATCGCCACTTCGTTGTTCAGGTGCACGGTGGGTTGCACTTCAAGCTTGAGACCCACGTCCAGGTAGGTGACGCTTTCAGTGATCACCGGGCCCTGGGTGGACGGCACCGAAGTGGCGCTGATGATCGGCACTCGCTGGCCGATGTGAATACGTGCCTGCTCGCGGTTGCTGACGCGGATCACCGGGCTGGCCAAGGTGTTGATGTCTTTGTCCGAGGCATTGATCTTGGCCTGCGGTGCCGGCCCGATGCTGATGCGGCTGGAGTCGATGCCCCTCAGCTGGTCGAGCACGCTGACCGGTTTGCCGTCGGAAGTCAGCACGCCGAACGTGTTGGGCCATTGCAGGCCAAGGTCGAGGATGCGCGAGGTGGCCACTTCCATCACCTCCACTTCCAGCACCACTTCGGGGTTGGACTGGTCCTGCGACTGCAGCAGCTTTTCGGCCATGCGCACGGCATCGGGGGTGTCGCGCATGGTCAGGGTGTTGAGGCGCTCGTCGACGAACACGTCGCGGGTCTTGAGCATGGTCTTGACCATGTTCAGCGCGGTGTTGGCGTCGATGCTGGTCAGGTAGAAGGTGCGCATGACCAGTTCCTGGTAGTCCTTGGTCTTCTGCGGCGAGTCGGGGTACACCATCAGGGTGTTGTCATTGACGATCTTCTGGCGCAGCTGGTTCTGCTCCAGCAGCAGCGCCACGGCGTCTTCGATGCGCACTTCACGCACGAAGATGGTGGCCTTCATGTCCGGGCGAAGGTCTTTGTCGAAGATGAAATTGATGCCGGCGACCTGGGACAGCACCTCGAAAATGGTCTTCAGGTTGGCATCACGAAACTCCAGGGTGACCGGCCGGTCCAGCTTACTGCGCAGCTGCGGGAAGGGTTGCGCGGTGCGCGCCTGGACATTCTCGATGTCGCTGCGCAGGGCCATGCCCTTCTGGTTTTGCGGGTCCAGGCGCAGCACTTCGCGCATGTAACGCTCGGCGCCGAACAGGTCGCCCTGGCGCAACGCTGCCTGGCCCAGGGCCACGCGCTCGTCGAGGGTACGGATCAGCTCCAGCTGGCGCGTACCTTCCTGGGCGCGGCGGTTGTTGGGCTCCAGGGTCAGCACCCGGCCATACCCCATGCGGGCGTTGGCAAAGTCGTGGCGGATGCGGTCGGCATCGGCCTGGGTGATCAGCGCCTCGACTGCTGCCTGACGGCTGTGGGCCAGGGCGATGTTCAGCTCGGTATCACGCGGGTCGTCGCGCAGGGCTTCTTCCAGCCGGGCGATACCGGCTTCGTACTGGCCCTCCTTCATCAGCTGGTCGCTGTCCTTGCGTACCGCGCTGGAGCCGCAGCCGGCAATGGCCACGCACAACGCCAACAGCAGGAACGGAGCAGGCTTGCACAGCTTTGACGACTTCATGGTGCGCTCCCGACAGACAAGGTCTGCGACTGGTGCAAAGGCAGGTAGACCAGGCTCAGCTCGCTGGCCGATACCCGATCGAGGCGATACGTGTCTTCGATGACGTCGCCCTGGCGCACGACGTAGAGTTTTTCGCCGCTCTGCAGGAAGATCTGCAGGTCGTTGTCGTTGCCCATGCGGCCGATGAACTGGAACGGCAGCTCCGGGGCGGTCGGCGCTGTGGCCACGATGGGCGCGACAGCCACGGGTTGTTCGGTGACGGTGGCCAGGGCTTGGGGTTTGGTCCATTGCTGGGTTGGGAACAGATCACGGGAGGCCTGTTCCGGCCCTTTCGCGGCGGTTCGGCGCCCCGACTCGCCCGCTCCCATCGGATTTGTGAGTGCCGCAGAACCTGTGGGAGCGGGCGAGCCCGCGAAGGCCGCAACGCTATCTGCCTGGTCAAACCAGTGCCCTGGTGCCCAGGCGAGGACTGCGCTCACGCCGAGGAAGCTGGCCCAGATGACTGCACGTTGTGTGTTCATCATGACCTCGACAGGTAAAGGGTCATGCGCAGGCGGGCATTCAGCTCGCTGTCGCCGATGCGTTTGCGTTGCAGCTCGAGGTCTTCCAGCACCAAGGTCGGCAGCTGCTTGAGCAGGCCTTTGATAAAGGCGCGAATCTGCGGGTAGCTGCCGCGCACCGGCAGCACGATCTGGTAGCGAGCCAGCTGGGTCTTGGGATCGACGCCCAAGGCGTACTCACCGCGCGCCAGGCTGATGTGCTCGGCACTGGCCAGGTGGTAGAGGCGCTCGATCAGCTCGCTGGCCTGGGGCTGCCCCGGCAGTTGCTGGCGCAGGCTGTCGAGGGCCTGCTGCTCGGGCTTGACGGCGATCTTCACCTCGCCACGCTTGACCCGCCCGACCTGAACGCTGGCGTCCGCTTCGGTGGCGCGCAGTTCACGCACGCTCTGCCACTGCGGCAGCACCCCGGCGCACACCACGCCCAGCGCCAGCACGCCCACGGCGACGGCGGCCAGGCCAACCGGGCCGACGCGGCGCAGGCGTTCCTGGAGGATGAGGCTGTTCAGCGATTCAAGGGCGCGCATGGCCAGTCTCCCAGGTGGCGGTGAGAGTGAAGCGCACCGGGTGCTCGGGCTGCGCGGCCAACACCTCATGGTTGAGCAGCGATACATCGCTGAGCTCATCGCTGGCTTCCAGGCGCTGGTGGTACTGCAGCATCGCTTCCAGGTTGCGTGCCTCCGCGGCGATACGGACCTGGCCTTTGCGCGCGTCCGGGGTCAGGCCGAGCAGCGCCACATCGTCCTGCGGCATGGCTTCGAGCATGGCGAACAGCTGCTGCCAGGGGCGTTGCAGTTGTTGCGACACGCTGCGCATCTGGGCCAGTCGCTCGGCCTGCTCACGGCTGGCAGCAGTACTTTGCGGGGCCACGGTGGCCGGGCGGCGGCCCAGTTGCAGCTCCAGGCTGTGCACGCTGGCCTCAAGGTCTACCTGCTCGGTCTGCAAATGCTGTTGCAGCAGCACCAGGCCGGCGACCATGGCGCAGCCCAGGGCCAGCAGCGACCAGGCCAGTGGGCCGCTGCGCCGGGGTTGGAATTCCAGTTCAAGGCGGCGCATGTCAAGCCACCGCCCGCCACATGGCGCACAGCGGGTCGGCTTCGCTGGCCGGCTGGCACAGCTGCACCGCCGCCAGTTGCGGCACGTCGCCCCGGCCCGGGGCATGCAGGTACACCCGTGGCAGGTGCTCGCCATACAGCTCGCAGGTGCGCTCGATCAACGCTTGCAGGGCCTGGTCGCTGTCGGCGCAGCCTTGCGTCAGCACTTGCTGCCAGGCGCCGCCAGCGGCCAGCAGCAGCACGCTGCGGCGCGGCTCGGCCAGCACGAACAGGAAGTCGCCCTGCTCCAGCTGCGGCGAGCAGCGGTTATAGGCAGCCATCAGGTACGGCTGCACCGAGCGCAGGCTCAGGCGGGTTTCCCGGCCCAGCCCCTGCAACCGTTGCAGCAGGGCTTCGGGCAGCGCCGTGGCGATGCGGGCGGCACCGGCAGGCTCGGGCGACAGCACGATACGCCAGTCGTCCAGCGGCTGCCCGTAGAGGTTTTCGAAGCAGGCCCGGGCATAGGCGTCCAGCTCGCGCGGGTGGCCGATGGCATCACTCCAGGGCACCAGGCAGAAGCGGCTGTAGCGGGCCGACAACAGCACCCGCAACTGGGCGCCCCGTACAGCATGCTCGGCCAACAGCCCGGCCAGCGCGTCGACGGCGGCGTCCCAGGCAGGCTGGGCGGCGTCGCAACTGAACTCGCGGCTGCCCAGCCACTGGTGTTGGTGTTTGTGCCAGCAACCCAAGCCGACACCCTCGGCGCCGACCACGGCACAGAAACGATCAGATGAATGTGACACGGTTGATCTCCTCAAGGGTGGTGCGGCCATCGCGAACCAGGTCCAGGGCCGAAGCCCGCAACAGGCGCAGGCCGCGCTGGCAGGCGAGTGTCTTGATTTGCGAGAGGGGGCGGCGCTCGACAATCATCTGCCGCAGGTCGTCGTCCAGGTGCAGCAGTTCGGCGATGGCGCTGCGGCCGCGAAAGCCGCTGCCCCGGCACTGGCCGCAGCCCTGCACGCGGACGAACTTCCAGCCGGCCACGCCCTCACGGGTCAGGCCCGAGCCATACAGGGTGTCGTCATCCACCTCGCAGGGGCTGGAGCAATGGGTGCAGGCCAGGCGGATCAGGCGCTGGGCCAGCACCGCGTTCAGCGCGGAAACAAAGCTGTAGGGGTCGACCTGCATCTGGCTGAAGCGGCCGATCACGTCGAATACGTTGTTGGCGTGGATGGTGGTGAACACCAGGTGGCCGGTGAGCGCCGACTGCACGGCAATTTGCGCGGTGTCCGGGTCGCGGATCTCACCCACCAGGATCTTGTCCGGGTCGTGGCGCAAGATGGAGCGCAGGCCGCGGGCGAAGGTCAGGCCTTTCTTCTCGTTGACCGGGATCTGCAACACGCCGGGCAGTTGGTACTCGACCGGGTCTTCGATGGTGATGATCTTGTCCACGCCGTGGTTGATCTCGCTGATCATGGCGTACAGGGTGGTGGTCTTGCCGCTGCCGGTGGGGCCGGTGACCAGGATCATGCCGTAGGGTTCGGCAGCCAGCCGGCGCAGCGCGCGCAGGGTTTCGTCGGCAAAACCCAGGGCCTGCAGCTGCACGCCGCTGACCCGGTCGGACAAGTCCTGCTTGTCGAGCACCCGCAGCACGGCGTCTTCGCCAAAGATGCTGGGCATGATCGATACCCGGAAATCGATTTGCCGGTCGCCCACGGCAACCTTGAAGCGGCCGTCCTGGGGCACGCGTTTTTCGCCGATGTCCAGTTCGGCCATGACCTTGATGCGCGAGATCACCTGGTCGGCGAAGGCACTGCCACTGGCCTTGCCGGCGCCGTTGAGCACACCGTCGATGCGGTACTTGATGGTCAGGCCCTGGCCGGTCATGCCCAGGTGGATGTCGCTGGCGTGCAGCTTGAGGGCGTCGTACAGGGTGGAGTTGACCAGCTTGACCACGCGGCTCTGGTCTTCGCTGATGCTGGCCAGCGAAAGGCGTTGCAGCGGGTCGCCTTCGCTGCTGGCCTCGGCGTCATGGTCAAGGGCATCGACGGCGTGGAAGCTTTCTTCGTGGCGGGCAAGGAAGGTGGCCAGTTCGGCGGCGTGGGCCAGGTACAGCGGCGCGCCTTGCAGTACATCATCGATCCAGGCCAGGCGAGCGGGGTCGAAGGGGTCGGCGAACACGCCCAACAGCTGGCCGCCCTGCTCGATCAGCACGAATTCGCGCTTCAGGCACGCAGCTAGGCTGACCTTGTCAAAGCGTGGGCTGCTCGCCAGCAGGGTGTGGCTGTCCAGCACCGGGTAATGCAGGGTCAGGCCAAGGCGACGGGTGAAGGTGTCGGGGTTGTCGCAAGCAAGGCGTTCGAGGCAGTTGAGCAGGCGCTCGTCGCTGGCTTGCAGACGGGCCTGGGCCAGCAGGTCGCGGGGGTAGGCTGAGACTGGTGCATCGAATGCTGCTGGCATGGCCTGCGACTCCGCTCAGGGGGCGCGTCGCAGGCTGGCTCAGCCAGGGGTGCGGGCGCCGCTATTCCCCTGTGAGCAGTTGATCGTCGTCGGGCCCTGGTGGCTTGGCGCCATTGCGGCGGCGGTCAGCCAACACCCAGCTTCCATCGTACAACTGCAGGGGGAACGATTCGTTCCTGTTCTGGCGTCGTTCGACGAACCCTTCAGCCGGGTTGTCCGTGGCCCTGCGCCGGCGCTCGATGCCCATCAGGTCGAAGATTGCACGGGCCAGTTCCACCAATGGGAACGGCTTGAACAGGACATGGCTCACACCCAGCTCCGCGGCCCGCTCACGCACCTCGACGGTGGGGTGGGCGGTGATCAGCATGAAGTGGCACTGCCTGTTCTTGCGTACAGCCTCCAGAACCTGAAAACCTTCCATGTCGGGCAAGCGGTAATCCAGCACGATCACTTGTGGCGCCAGGCGCTCAGCCTGTTCGATACCACTAGCACCGTCGTGGGCAACATGAACTTCCAGGCCTTGCGCCTGCAAGTACGCTTGCAGGTTCTGCGCAAGGGTCTGTTCGTCATCGACTACCAATACTCTGTTCACCAAGGTCGACTCCCAAGAACTGCCCGGTTTCCCGGTCTGCGAAGTGCGCCCTTGTACAGGCTTGAGCAGGCTTCGTGCCAGGCGTGAATAGTCATGTTGCACCGCTGTAAGTCATTGATTTGCAAAAGGTGCCAGCCAGCACCCAACACACGGCGGGCAGGCACACCCGCCCGCTTCCCCACAACCGGGGAAACTGATGGCACATTGCCAAACCCTAATTCCCCAGCATTGGGGGGAACGCCACCAGGGGCTTCAGTGAGCGATCTCCACTTTAGCGGAATTGCGCAAACGTTGGCGCACGGACTTGCGCGCTTGCGCCTCGCGCTCACCGATGAGCGCGGCCCTGGCCAAGACCAGGCCCTGTTCGTGTATGACCGAAGGGTTAACACTTTGGTTCTGCGCTCCTTGCAGTGTTTCTCGGTTGGCATCATAGAATGCTTGCACTTCGGCCGGGCTCGGCGCGTCGACTGCGCTGAGCTGGGCATACACCTGCTGGGCCGCCATATCTTGCCGGGTGTACTCAGTGTACTGTGCCCTGTCAAAGCCCGCCTCTGCCAGACGCCGTTCGAAAATTGCCGGGCTGCCGAACGCAGCTTCTACCTCGCCGACATGCGCCGACACCTGCGCGTCGCTGATGGCGATGCCTTGTCGCCGGGCCTCCTGCCACAGCAGCTCCTTGTCGATCAGCTCATCCAGCGCCTGATCGCGCAGGCGCTTATAAAGCCCCGGGTTGCGGATGCTGGTCACCGCGCGGCCCTGGGCGGCCAGGTATTCGCTGAAATAGCGCTCCAGGCGCGTCAACCCAATCTCCACGCCATTGACCCGTGCAGCAGGTACATCGGCCCAGCTCGCCTTGGCCATTACCAGCAACAGGCACAGCAACACAATACGCATGGCAACCTCCACTCAAAGGCTGTCCGGCACCGGCCGGTAAGGGGTAACTGCGGTGAAACGCGGCCCGGGCAGGGCCACCGCCACTACATGGGCACCGGCCATGCCCTGACGGCGACCGGGGCCAAAGCCCAGCGCCGGGGTCAGGCCGGTAGACACATCGTGCAAGCCTTCCAGTGCGCCGATCAGTTGTTCACGGCTGGCATCACGGCCAATCTGTTTCAGCGCTTCGCTCAGCAGGCGCAGGGCGCACAAGGTATTGACCTGCAACGACGCCTGGCGTGGGTCCAGGCCCTGGCGCTGCTGCAGCCCGGCGAGGGTGGCCATGCCCTGCTCGGTCCAGTCTTCGGGGACATAGGGGTAGGCCAGAAACACCCGTTGCGACCATTGCTCGGGCAAACGCGCCACGGCGCCGGCCACCTGGCCGGACGCAGCGAACAGGTAGGGCTGGCGGCCTGCGGCCTGCAACGCCGTCGCCAGCTCGACAAATGCCTGGGCGCGGCCAAGGAAGACGATGCCCTGCCCGCCCACGGCCTGGCCGTAGAAGGCCTCGATGGCGGGCGGCGCCCAGCCTTCCTGCAACAGGCGCTCACGTACCTGCTTGGCCGCCTCTGCCTGGTCGCTGCCGGCGTACACCACGCGCAAGTCGCCCGGTGCCAGGCCCAAACCTGCACGGGCGTGGCCCGCCAGGCTCAGCAATTGCGCAGGTAAGCCGGGCAGCGGGTCGAAGATCTGCGCGCTGCCGCCGCTGCGCGGGGTACTGCCAATCAGGGGTACATTCTGTGGTGCCAGCAAGGTTGTCAGGCGCGGGTCGAGCATCGGTGCCAAAGGCGAAATCAGCGCGAACACACGCTCCTGCTCCAGCAACTGCTGCAAGGCCCGCTCGGCGCTGGCCGGGTCGAACCCAGGGTCCAGTACAACCAGCTCCAGGTGCCGCCCATGAATGCCGCCTTGCTGGTTGAGTTGCGCTACCCCGTCTTCCAGTACCGCACGTACCACCTGCCCGGCTTCGGCCAGCGGGCCGGACGCCGGCAGCAAGGTGCCCAGGCGCAGTACGCCCTCCTCTATACCGGGGTCGCGTTCCTCGGCCAGGCGTTTCAGGTAGGCGGTAAGGTTGCGCTGGTCGGCCATGGTCAGTTCGAAGCGTGGCATGGCCGGGTCCAGGCGATTGCCCGCCGGGTCTACGCCATGCTGGATGGCCCGGGCCAGGCTGCGCTCGGTATACGCCGGGTAGCTGCGGCCATTGGCTTCGCGTGCGCCCTGGCCTTGTGCCAGGCGTTGCCAGTCCAGGTTGGGTGGGCGCACGCCGCCTTCGGCCCGGCCACGGCCGTCGTTGCCGTGGCAGCTGGCGCAGGGCAGCACGCTGGCGGGCACACTGATGTCGCTGGCACCGACCCGGGCCTGCAATTGTGCATCGCTGCTGGAGACGCCCTCGCGGTAGAGGCGTTTGCCGGCTTGTTCGTGTTCGGTCAGGTCCAGGGCTGAGGCAAAAGGTGCCATGCCCAGCAAGCATGCCAAGCAGATCGAAAGCCCAGTGCGAATACCTGTGGGAGCGGCCTTGCGTCGCGAAAGGAGCGCGCAGCGCTCCCCGCTTTCTGGGTTGAGGCTGCCATTGCCGGGGCTGCCGCGCAGCCCTTTCGCGACGCAAGGCCGCTCCCACAAAGGCTGCCCTCTCAGTCGTTGACTCCACGGTGATCGCACCATGGCAATCACCGGCCTGCCAAGGGCTGGGTCAGCAGTTGCATGCGCTGGGCTATGGCCGCCGGTGGTGCATCCGGGCGGATCTTGCTCCAGCGTTTGCCCGCCACATCGCCGGCAATCAGCTGCGTGGAGTGCTGATCGGGGCTGGGCAGGAACTGGCCAATACGGCCAAGCACCAGGTCGACATTGGCCTTGTCACCGGTCAGGAACAGCCAGTTCGGCCCATCAACCCCCTGCTTCGCGGCAAACGCCTTGAGTGCTTGCGGGGTATCGTTGAGCGGGTCGCTGCTGATCGACACAAAGGTCACCTGGCTGGCCAGTTGCTGGCCCATGGCCTCGCGCACTTCGCGCAGCTTGCGGGTGATCAGCGGGCAAGCGTCGGTGCAGTGGGTGAAGATCACGTTCAGCATCACCACCTTGTCCTTGAGCACATCGCTGTAGAACCGCAGCTCGCGGCCGTTCTGGTCTTTCAGCACGGTATCCGTGAACCAGGTCTGGGCATCGCGGGTGCCGCCGCCACTGGTCATCGCCTGGGGGGCGGGCTGTGGCTCGGGGGCCTGCTCCAGGTGGCCTTCGTGGGCGAACGCCACAGAAGCGAGAATCCACAGGCAGCCGCCCAGCACCAGCCAGTCGAAAGCGCGCATGCCGCCGCGGCGGGAGGTAACAGAGCTCATGGTTGCACCTCATGGTGGTCGGCAATGGCCGTACTTTTGGCATGCACCCGGCGGGCGCTGAGACGGTTGATTTCTTCAATCAGTACGGTGGGGTCGGTGAAGCCGTAGTAGCGGGTCCAGTGCCCGCTGCGCCCGTCACCCACCAGGATCAGCGGCGGGTGCTGGCTGAGGTCGGCGCTGAAGCTGCCCAGGCCCTTGAGGGTTTCGGTGACAGCGTACGGGGTGCCGGTCAGCCAGCTCCAGCCTGGCCCCTTCTGGAAGGCCTTGGCGTAGTCTTGCAGGCGCTTGGCGTCGTCACGCTGCGGGTCGACGCTGATCGACACCATGTGGATTTCTTCGCCTACCCGGCCACCCAGCTGTTGCTGGACCTTGCCCATGATCGACGACACCACCGGGCACACCGTGGTGCAGCTGGTGTAGATGAAGCCCATGACCACCAGGTGGTCACCGACCAGGTCCTTCTCCAGGCGCACCGGCATGCCGTCCTGGTTCAGCAGAGAAACGTCGGCAAAACGTACACTGGTCTTTTCCTGGCGCGCCGCCGGTGGCTGTTCGGCGCCCTTGTGATCGTGGCCGGCGTGGGCCAGGGCGAGGTTGCTGGCCAGTGCCAGGCTCAGTGCCAGCAGTTGGAAAGAATGCTTGGCGTTCATCGCACACTCCTCATTTCAGTCTGGGAAGCGTTGGTTGCTGTGGCCGGCAGGATGCGCAGGCTGGTGTAGTTTTCTTCGGCAAACTTGCGTCCCAGCGATGGCGACTGCACATGCAGGTACCAGGCGCCGGCTTCGGGCAGTGTCAGGGCTGCCTGATAGACGCCCTCACCCACTTCCTGCAACTGCAGGTTGCGCGGCATCGACGACGGCGCCAGGAAGTAGCGCAGGCTCAGGTCGTTCAGGCCCAGCCGTGGCTGGCCGTCGTCACCAACGATACGCACCCGTGCGGTAATGGCGCTGTGCTGCGGCATTGGTTGGTCCAGGCCGATGAACTCGGCATGCGCGGCCTTGCGCTTGCCGGCATTGGGCGCTTCGGCGACATCGGCGCTGAAGCAGTGGATGATCTGCGGCTGGTTGAGCAGGAAGGCCACGTCGAACTTGCCGGCAGCGGGCAGTTTCACCGTCGAGCCGTACACCCCGGGCGCCACCTCGCGCAGGCTGCGGTCGACGACGATGGCGGCGCGGGCCTGGTGGCCACGGTTGTTGTAGCCGGACATCGGCGCGTTCATGCCCTCGGCGTAGAAGTAGGTGGTGTTGTCCACCGGGTTGACCACAAACACCGAATTGTCATCACGCGACACCGACAACCCCTGGGCCAGCGGCAGGTCACCGGCCTGGCGCGGCGCTGCCGGGCCAGCCTCGAACCCCTGCACGATCGGCGGGCGTCCTTCGCCCAGGCTGGACAGGTTGATCATGGTCACTTTCGGCGAGGCCAGACCACGCACATAGGCATAGCCCTTGGTAAAGGTCAGCTGGTAGGGTTCGGCCGCTACCGGGATGTGGTGGATCAGCTTGTCGGTACTGGCATCGATCACCAGTGCCTGGTTCTCAAGGGTGTTGAGCACCACGCCGTAGCGCCCATCGCTGCTGAAGCGCATCGGCCCCAGGCCCTGCTCGGCCTTGACCATATGGCGCAGCTCGTGGCTGTGGGCATCGAACACCCGCACGCTGCCTTCCTCGCCATCGACCACGTAAACGGCCTGGGACAGCGCCGAGTAGCTGACCGACAGCGGGTGCGGGCCAACCTTGATGGTTTTGGCAAGGCGCATTTGCGGGATATCAATGACGCTCAGGGTGCCGCTGTCGCGGTTGCTGACGTAGGCAAACCGCGAGTCGGCGCTGAAGGCAATTTCGTGGTGCCCGGTGCCGGTGTTGAAGCTTTTCAGGGTGGTACGCCCTGGCACGTCGATCACCGTCACCCCACCCTTGGCCGGGTCACTGCTGTTGTTGCCCACCCACAACCGGTGCTGGTCGGGTTGCAAGGCCACGCGCAGCGGCTGGTCACCGGCGTCCAGGTCGGCCACGCGGGTGAAGGTTTCGGTATCGATCACCGCCACCTTGCCGCGCTCGGGGATCGACACGAACACCTGCTTGTCGTCGCTGGTGGCCACCCAGTCCATGGGCCGCCCGGGCAGGTCGATGCGGGCCATGGTGCTGGTCACGCCGCCCACCGAAACGGTCGGGTCGATCACCGTCAGGCTCGCGTCGTTGTTCAGCATCAACAGGAAGTAGCTGTTCAGGTCGAGCAGCGGCCGGGCGCCGATGCTGCTCTTGAGAAACAGCGCAACCCGCGCCTTGCAGCTTTGGTTGCGGTCGCCTATCGGCGCCGACTGCGCCGGGTCGATCCACGCCCCCGGGGCCATGCCCGACAGCGGCTGGCCACTGGTCTGGTCGCTGACCTTGAAGCGGATATTGGCGAAGGCGCCTTCCTTCAACTCGCCCCCGGCCAGCGGCCGGGCCTCGAACTCCACGGTCACGCCGTCCCGGCTGAGCCGGTGCAGGGCCTGCGGGTCGGCAGGTTCCTGCAACAGCTCGCGGGGATCGCACCAGAGCTTTTCATACGCCACGCCCAGGCCGATCAGCGCTGCCCCCAGCAATACCCCCAAGTAAGCAGGGCGAGTCTTTTTGTTCATGCTCGCGCTCCCCTTCCGTCACTGCGCCGGGGCCGTTGCCGGCGGCGCTTCGTTGGTCACCCGCAGAATCCCCCACAGCCCCGAGAGGTTGCCGTAGGCGGCGTAGTCGCGGAACAGGTAGTCACCTGCCACCGCGTTTGCACCACCGGCACTCGGCAGCATGAAGCTGAAGTGCGCCGCAGGCAGTACGCTCTCCTGGGCACCGATGTACATGGCCATCGGGTTGTAGCCAAAGCGCACCGAACCGATGCCAGGCAGGCTCATCGGGTAGCCGTCCACGTCACTCTTCTCGGCCTGGTAGTTGTGCAATGGCCACAGGTGCCCGTCCAGCTGGTAGACCATGCCGCGGCTGCCACCACTGGGCATCACGATATGGTTGCGCACCGGTTGCCCAGGCTTGGCGTACAGCACCGGGGTTTGCGGGTCGCCGCCGACCAGGGCGTTGGCGTAGGCCATGTGGGCGTTTGGTACATCACCAAAGCCCAGGCCATTTGCACGGCCGAACGGTGAGTCAGGCGCCATGCCGAAGCGCAGCCACAACGGCTCGGTCTTGTAGTTGACCGCCATGTTGCCGTTGTCTTGCGGGTCACCGGCAGCACCGTTGCCTTCGGTGTTGATGCCTTCCACCGGACGACCATCGGCCCAGCGCATGTTCAGGGCGCGCTGCCACACCGTGACGAAGTCCCGGTAGTCCGGCTGCCCGCTGACCTTCACCGTGGCCTGGGTACGGGACGCGGCGTCCTCGGTCCAGGTGGCAGTTTGCGGCAGGATGCTCATGGCGCCCACCAGGCCTTTCTGCGGCTGCTTGATGAAGTCTGACGGGGTCAGGTTGAGGCCGCCGAACTCGATGGCAGTGGAGTTGATGTTGTCCACCGTGCGACCTAGCTGCGACACAGGTTTGCCTTCCCGCTCCAGGTGGCCGGCGTAGTACTGGTACACCTTGGTCGGGTAAGCACCACTGGTGCCGGCACGTGGAGGTACGGTCTGCACCGGGTTCAGGCCAACGTTGGCGCCGTCGGACTTGGTGATGTCGTAGGCCAGCAACTGCGCATGCAGGCCCACGTGGCTGGACGGCCGCATCAGGTTATTGGCAAAGGCGGTGGAACCCTCGCTGTCGAAGCGGTCACGCTTGACCACGTTATGCATCACTGCAGTGCTCGGCAGGTCTGGCATCACCAGTGGCAGGCGGTTCTCGAGGGTAACGCTGATGCAGTCGCCGGCGTTGGCCCGCAGCACCAGAGGCTCAACCGGCACACCCGCCTTGAGCTTGCCGGTGGTGGCGTCCAGGTCGGCCTTGCGCACGTACAGGATCGCGGTCGGGTCATGCAGCGGCGCACTATGCCCCCCGATGGTGAAGGGTTCCCCATCTTCGGGGTCTACCCCACTTACCAGCGGGATCGCGGTTTTACGGCTGTTGAACACCAGTGTGCCACCGTTGGCCTTCAGCGTGCCGCCGACATGCTGACCGATGCCCGCCGGGTCATTGATACTGACCCCATTACGGTTCTCGAGGATGTCATTGGCCAGCGCTGCGACGATTTCGTAGTTTCGCTTGACCGTGGTGCGGGTGCCAATGCCGTTGGGGTTGGCCGTGGTTTTCGGGCAGATGCCGTCAAAGTTCACGGTGTTGCGCATGGCCACCGGTTGCGGGTTGTTGGGCAGCGGGAACAGGTCGGCACGCTGCGCGGTGTAATTGCGCATGATGCCCCAGATACCGTTCCAGTAGCCTTCCAGCGCGGCGTCCAGCGAGTACAGGTAGTCGCCATTGGTGGCGGCGGAACTGGAGATCATCGACACCGGTGCCATGAAGCCCATCTGCTCGGAGATGCCGATCATCTGCGACGATTTCCAGCCCGAGTTGGAACTGCTACCGAAGCCTGTGCCGTTTTGCAGCCACTTCACGCCATGCAGGGTGACGTTGTGCTCCTCTTCATGGCCACCGGCGTGCATGCGCAGGCGTACATTGTCACCGGAGTAGGTGCGCAGCAGCGGGGTGAAAGGGTCGCCCGGCTCGGCTCCAGCCTTGTTGATGTGTGGCGGAAACAGCGTGGTGCCGCCGGTAGGGCCAACTGCCGAGGTTATCGCCGAGGGTGACAGGTTCATTGCCGGAATGGCGCGGTCGGTTCGAGTTTGCATGGCATAGCTGAGGTCGCCGGCCAGGCCGTCGGCCTGCATGCCACGCTTGCCGTCCGGGCCGACCTTGTTCGGGTCGTACACGCGCAGGGCCAGCGGCTCGTTGCGATAGTTGACCACGAACATGCCCGGGTCATCCACCGAGATCGCCTGCGGGCACGGACGGCTTGGGCAGCCCGGGTTGATACCGCCGCGCTCCTCGACAATGGCTTCCAGCAGGTTCGACGCCTTGCCGCGCACTGGCGGGTTGATGGCGTAGCGGAAGCTGTCTGCGGTGGCCGGGTACGACTGGGCATTGGGGATGCCGTCCGGCCCTGCACCTACATACACCCCAGCTTCATAGGCATGCTGGAAGTCACTGTATTCCAGGAAGAACTCACGGTAGCTGTCGTTCTTGCCATCGCCATCGTGGTCGCCAGTCTGGATTACCGCCTGCCACGAGGTCGGGCCGCCATCCTGGCGCGTGGCCGGGTTGTACAGCTGCTCGCCGGTTTCGGCATGGTACCAGGTGGAGCCGGCCGGTTCGGCCAGCACGGTGGCATACAGGCCCAGTTGCTGGTGGGTCGACGGGCCAAGGTGGTCGTGGGTGAATATGGTGCCCAGGCCACGGTCGACGTTATGCACGTTCACCAGCGGGTCAGCGAACCAGCGCTGCATGGCCGTACGTGCGCCCAGCCAGTCGGCCCGGCCGAAGCGGCCAAAGTACGGGTGCTGCCTGGCTTTCGGGCAGGCAGCGGTGCCATCGCGGCTATCGCCCTCGGTGCAGCCGTTGTAGGCACGAATGGCTTGCACCCGCTCGACCACGCTGCCGGGCGATAGAATGCCGTCTTCGTAGTTCCAGCCGTTGGCCGAACCGTCGGCAGCGGTCAGGTCCCACTTCGGCAAGTGGATGTGCTGACCGATCACGTCGGTCGGGGTGCGCACCTGGTAGTCGTCCATCTCGTAGATGTTCGGGATCAGGTTGGTGTGCTGGTACATGGTGCAGTCGAAGGTGTTCATGCGCATCACCAGTGGCTCTGGCGGGCGCTGCTTGTTAATCACTGGCCAGGCATCTTCCCACAAGGCGATGATGCGAGCCTGCGGGAAGTGGTAGCCGACCTTGTTGTACACCGCGTCGAACTGGATGTTGGCACCCTTGTAGATGCGTGGACGGTCGGCGGTAAAGGCGGAAGAGCCACGGAAGTTGACGCCGGTCAGGCTCTCGCCGCTGAAAAACTCGCCCACACCGGAGGACTGAGTGAGGCGCTTGCCGCGGTCATCCATGCACGGCTCGTAGAACGGCGCGCCAGCAGTCGGCAAGGCACCATTGGTGCGGAACGCCTTGGCCACCGGCTGGCTGCCGGGGATCAGGGCATAGCTTGGGTGCTCGGCCATGGCGTGGAACTGCATGGCCGCCTGTTCGACATCGGTGCCTTCTTCTGGCAGGTAGATAGGTTTGGCCTTGTGCACGACCTTGGTGAAGTCCAGCTTGGTGGTGGTCGTTTGCGCCTCGCCACCTGCGGAAACACCGTCGAGTGCATGGCGGCCAAGGCCGCCGTCCCAGCCATCGACCTGGTTTGCATCCAGGTTGGCCCACAGGGCTTTGCCGCTGTCTTTCAACTGGCGCGCCAGGGCTGGGTCGAGCATGTCCAGCGGCGGGGTTGGCGGGCGGTTGCCAACGCTGCTTTCCATGCCGCCGATCCAGAACGGGTAGCCTGGGTTTTTCAGGGTGCCATCAGCGTTGCGGTTGGCATCGGTGCGGTCGACAAGTGCCAGCGAGCCGACGGCTTTGCGCACCGGCGCCGGGTTGGCGTGGTCGTCATCGCCTTCGTCCTCGGCTTCGTCATCATCGTCGCTGGCGGCGACCAGTTCCTCAGACAGTTTGGGTACCACCACGACCTTGCCAGGCATCGGCGCCATGGCTTTGCCAGGCAGCGGCACGATGGCCGGAATCGGCGTACCCGCAACGATTTCGCCATCGGGCAATGCCCGGGCGCCAGCGGCAGGCTTGCCGCTGCGCAGGGCGAACGGTGTGCTGTGGAAGCCGTTCTCGCCCTGCCCGCTCACCTCAAGACGGGTGCCTTCTTCGAACACGTCATGTACCCGCCACATGGCCCACATGCCCTGGGCAAAGTGCGGGTAGAAGTGGCAATGGTAGATAGCATCACCGGCCACCCGGTTGCGGTTACCCGACCCACCGTTGGCGATTTCGTAGGTGTAGCCAACGCCGGCGCCGATGCCCTGGGCATCGATATAGTCGGAGTTGTCGTCATTGGGGTTGAACAGCCACTGGTGGCCGTGCAGGTGAAATATATGCTGCTCGTGGCCGTTGTGGGTGTTGCGGAACTTGGTGAAGTCACCGATATAGCTGTGGTGCACGTTGGCAGGTTCCGAAGGGTACAGGGCCATGCTGGCCTTGACCCCGACAGCACTGGCCGGTGGGACCTCACCCGGGCGGATGTGCTCCAGGCCCACATTGGCCGGCACATCCACCAGGGTGCCGATGTCTCCGACGGTGTGAGCGCTGAGGAAGAACTCTTCGTAAGCGCACGACAGGCAGTCGTGCATCGGGCCTACCCCCAGGCGGTTGGCCACCACTTCGGCGCCCATGCCGCCAGAGCCGTAGTTGATCATGAACGAGTCTCGCGCCGGTTCCAGCACGTGCCCCATCACCGGGTCTGCCCAGTAGCCGGGAAAGGCCTGGGTGCCGGCGACCTCGTCGGCGAACTGCGAGGCGAAATCACGGAACGCCTCCAACCGGTTGGGCAGCGCCGGGTTGCGCTTGCCGATGCTTTCCAGCGGGTAGGTCGACTTGGGGAAGCTGCCATCGGCGTTGGGGCCCATGACGATGGCATCGGTTTCGCTGTTGATGATCTCGTTGCCATTGACCATGGCGATGATCGGTTTGCCGGCCTTGCCCTCGGTGATCCACGGTTCTGCCTGGGGGTAGCGGGCTTCGTAGTCGATCACGGGCTGGCCGGTGGCAGTACGGCCGGTAGTGGCCAGGCGCATTTCTTCTTCGGTGAGGGTGTTGCGGTAGGTGCGGCCCAATTTGGGTACCACCACCACCTGCCCGAACAGGCCATTGGCAACATTGCCCGCCGTGCCTTCGCCGCCGAACGTGGCGGCTTTGCTGGTGGCGGCGAATGCCCCTTCGCGCTCGGCATACAAGGTATAGCTGCGGGTACTGCCGGGGCTGGCGAAGAAGTTGCCATTACGCCCTGTATAGGCGGAGATATCGGCGATGCTGTTGACCGCCTGCATGCCATTGACCTGGAAGCCGACCATACGCTCGGCGACCTGTTCATCGGCGACATCGCCTTCACCGCCCTGGTTTTCAACCTCCGGCCCCTCCTCCTCACCCTCGGGCTCTGCGGCCTCGATGCCGTGCTTGTTGGGGTTGGCCTGGTAGGCCAGCAGGTTGGTCAGGTTGACCGTGAGGCAGTCACCGGCGGCTACCCGCAGCACAATCGGCCGTGGGCGCTTGTCCGGGCGCAGGGTGACCTTGCCCGGTACCGCGGCCCCGCCTTTGCTGAGGGGGACTTGCTTGTCGTCCACCACATCTTCACGAAGCGCGAACATCATGCCATTGGCGTTTTGCGCGCCAAGGCGGTTGAACATCAGTGGCTGGTCCAGTGCCACCACATTGGCGACCAAGGTGCGCTGGCACTGCACGGCCGCCTCGCTGGTCGATTCCCAACCTAACAAGGCAAGAACGAGTGATGACAGAAGGGGGCCTTTGCGTGGCGTAGACATGCTGCACCTCCGGGACACGGGAACTCTGCGGAGGGATGGAGCAAGGTGTATGCCAGGAGAAGATACGTAATACTTTCAAATGGTTGCGTAGGTAACCGAATCGGATTGGGGAGGATCACCCGGCGGTTTTCCCCGATTTGGGGGGCGGCTTGCAGGTGCCCGCCTTAACATTTGTTGCGTCTGTCAGACCGAGCGCCGCCCGCGCGGCGCTTCGCAGCACAAGGCTGCTCCTACATTTGTTTCGGGCCAATTATTCCTGTGCCATTAGCGGGCGGTCCCTTGGCGTCCACCTTAATATCGCGCCGGATCAACAAGGCGGTCGCGCGCTCTGCTACAGGCATTACTGGCCCGAAACAAATGTAGGAGCAGCCTTGTGCTGCGAAGCGCCGCGCGGGCGGCGCTCGATCTCCCAGGCGCTAAAAATGCTGCGCCAAACACCCGGTGGCCATCACCCAACCAACCCCCGCACACAGAAATACAGAATCGAGGGCCCCATCAAGCAGCCCAGGCCAGTGTGAAAAGTAGCTGTCAGCGCCCCATACGGCACCAGCCGCCGATCCGTCGCCGCCAGCCCGGCCGTCACCCCTGACACCGTCCCTGCCAACCCGCCGAAGACCATCGCCGAACGCGGGTTGTCCAGCGCCAGCAGGCGCGCCGACACCGGGGTGAACACCATCACCAGGATCGCCTTGATCAGGCCGGTGGCGATCGACAGGGCCATCACGTCCGAACTTGCACCCAGCGCCGCTCCGGTCACCGGCCCGACGATATAGGTCACCGCCCCCGCGCCGATGGTGGTCATGCTCACCGCATCGCGGTAGCCGAAGGCATAGGCCACTGCCGCACCCACAATGAATGGCAGCACCGTACCCAGCAACAGCGCCACCAAGCCAATCATCCCGGCTTTGCGCGCTTCGGTGGCCTGCACCTCGAAGGCCGTGGCAACAATGGCGAAGTCTCGCAGCATGGCCCCGCCCATCAGGCCGATACCGGAGAACAGCGCCATGTCGGCCAGGCCTTTCTGCCCTCCCGTCACGGTGCCGCCTACCCAGGCCAGCACCAGGCCGATGACGATGGCAATGGCCGAGCCGTGTACCCGGCCGAAGGTGAGGTACTTCGACAGTACAACCGACAACCACATGATTGCGCCCACCACTGCAAAGGCGGTGATCAGGCCGTTGTGTTCCAGGGCATTTTCAATGATCGGCCACATGTTCAACGACCTCCTGCAGGGGCAACCTGCGTGCGGGCTTCGGGGCTAGGTTCAAGGGCAGGCAAAGGCTCGCCACGGTGGCTGCGGCTGATCAGGGCGATGGTAGCGCCGCACACCAGCACCGCGCCCACTGCCGCCAGCAGCGCCACCGGCCCGCCGTGCAGGGCGGTGACCACGTTCTGCTGGGCGGCCATGGCCACCACTACCGGGATATACATGGCGCCCCAGAAGCCCACGCCAAACTCGCACTCCTTGCTCATGCCACCGTTGCGGTGCATGTACAGCCGTGCGCAGATCAGCAGGATCATGGCGATGCCGACCCCGCCCACATTGGATTTGACGCCCAGCAACACGCCCAGGAAGTCGCCGACGATAACGCCGGCAAGCGTGCAAACCGCCAGCAGAGCCACACCATAGATGATCATTGTTGTTGTCCTCAGGTTGTGTCGAAGTTGCTTGTTGTTGTTCTTCGTAAACACACATTATTGCGTTAGCCAGCCATCATCGCCGGTCAGCCACCTCCTGGCGCAGCAGCGCATCCAGGGTGTCCCAACGGGTGCCTTCCACGGCCACTACCCTGCCCTGTTCGAACACTGCCCGGGCCAGCCCGCTGAGCACGCTGCCGGGCGGAATTTCCAGGTGCAGGCGCACGCCGCGCTCAAAGGCGTTGCGCAACGTGGCACGCCAGTCGACCACCCTGGCCATGTTGCCCGCCAGGTCGTCGCGCAGACGCTGCGGGTCGAACACCGGGCGCGCGCTGCTGGCGCTGAGGTAGGTAATGCGTGGGCGCTGCACCTCGACCGAGGCGAAGGCACTGGCCAATTCCTCTGCCGGGCCATCAAGCAACGGGCAATGCGACGGCACGCTGACTGCCAGGCGTCGGGCCACGCCCTGGCCTTGACGGCGAGCCCTGGCGGCGACCGCAGCCATCGCCGTATCGCTACCGGCGATGACGATCTGGTTTTCGCTGTTGAGGTTGGCGACGAACACCTCGCCCCCAGCCTCGCTCAGCAAACGCTCGACACTTGCCAGGTCCAGGCCGCTGAGTGCGGTCATGCCGTAGCCTTGCGGGTAGGCGCACTGCATCAGCTCGCCACGCAGGGCGACCAGGCGCACGGCATCGGCAAACCCCAGGGCGCCCGCCGTAACCGCCGCGGGATAGGCGCCAATCGACAACCCCGCCACATAATCCGGCGCTGGGCTGCGCTGCATCAGCCAGCGCGCCCAGGCCACACCGCTCAGCAGCAGGCACAGCTGAACAGCGCGGGTAGACTGCAGCGCTTGCCGGCTGTCCAGCGCCAGCGCGGCTTGGCCGAGGGTATCGCTGGCCTCCTCCAGCAGCTGCCCGGCGCCCTCAGGCAAGCGCTGTAGCATGCCCACCTGCTGGGCGCCCTGGCCGGGAAAGGCGAACAGGCTGCTCATGCGGCTCGCTCCATCATTGCCCAAGGGTCGCTGACCAGGCGCGGGCCATGGGGCGACTTGAGCAGCACACGGTGAGCAAAACCGGCCCATTCGCGTAAGGCAATGGCACCTGCCGGGGTTTCCAGCTGCACATCGATACGGCACGGCGCGCAGTCGAGGATATCCAGCAGCTCTCGCGCCTGGGCGCGGGCAAGCGGTTGCGGTGTGCGCAGCAGCAGGTCCAGGTCACTGTCGGCATGTACCACTTCAATGCCGGTCGCAATCTGGTACCCCACCCCACCCGTCGGCCCCCAGGCCAGGCCGCTGGCCTGCAATACCGGGGCGACCGAAGCCAGTGCCTGCAACGCAGGCCATGGGCTTTGCAGGTGCACACGCAACGCTTCGGGGCCTTGCTGACGCTGGACATCGGCCAGGCGCATCAACGCACCCAAGCGCTGCGCCCGGCCTTTCCCACGCAGCCCTACGGCCACCCAGCCGTCCTCACAGCTGGCACGGCGCACCACCACTGGCCGGCCGCTTGCCAACACGTCCTGCGCCCACTGCGGTGCATCAACGGGCAAGCTGGACACGGGCATCCCCCACAGCAGGTCGTGCGGCCTTGGCGCGTTCATCTCAGGCGCCCTGCCACTGCCGGCGCAGCTGTTCGCGTACCTGGCGCGAGGCGCTGCGGTTTTCCCCCGCCAGCCGCGACGACAGGTCGGTGGTGCTACCAATATCGCGCACCGCTTCTGCCAGGCAGGCACGCACCTGGGCAATGTCGGCGGCGCTCGGTGCCTCGGCGTTATCCACTGTCAGCCGGCGCCACAGCAGGCCCAGCGAGGCGTAGCTGGCCAGGTCGTAGGCCATGGGCGGCACTTCGGCGGCCAACGCCTCCAGTTGCTCGACGCTGCGCAGGGTAATCCGCGCCGCAGCCGCCTTGCCCATGGCGTGCACCATGACCCCGGTGTCGTCCAGGGCGATCAGCCGCTGGGCCTGGTAGCCGTGGGCCAGGAAGGCGCCGGACATGGCCTTGCCAACCAGCAGACCGATCACCGGGTGCCCGGCCAACCGCGCCTCGGCGTAGGCCTGCACGGCACCGGCCAATGCCTGGTGAATGCCCAACGCTTCCTCGCGGCGGCCATAAGCCTGGCTGGGCACATCGATCACCGCGACAATGGCACGCTTCCGGCCGTTGCGGTCAGCCGCCACCGCCTCGCTCACCGCCTTGGCCAGGCCCCAGCCTTCAAGCAGGCCGACTTCACCCGAGCGGGCACGGGGGAATAGATTGTGGGCATCCGGCACCACGGCGATGAAGCGCGCCAGGCGGTTGTCCAGTTCGCCGTCGATCACCCGCAACGATGCGGGGTAACCTGGCAAAGCTTGCCCGCCGGCCAGGCCCGGCAGCCAGTTCAAGGCACGGTTCATTGGGCTTCTCCTTGGTAAAGGGCGCGCACGGCGGCGGCATCCAGTTGCGGGCAGTCATCGCCCAGCCGGGCCAGGCGGTCGAGGAACCAGGCGTGCTGGCTGGCGCGGTCTTTGGAGGGTGCGTCCAGCAGTTGCAGCAAGCGTTCGCGCAGCGCATCGATGTCATCGGCCACGTAGCCGTCCACCAACCCGCTGGCGTGGCGTTGTTCGCCACCGGTCAGGCTCCAGATGAAGGGGCGGTCCTTGGCGTCGTATTCGCCGATGCCGGCCTCCTGTTCGATCACCTGCGGGCCGTTCAGGCCCAGGCGCGCTTCGCGGGTAACCAGCAGGTGGCTGCACAGGCCCGCAGCAATGGACATGCCGCCAAAGCATCCCACCGAACCTGCGATCAGGCCGAGAACCGGCTGCAAGGCCCGCAGTTCGACAATGGCCGCCTGGATTTCGGCAATCGCCGCCAGGCCGAGGTTGGCTTCCTGCAGGCGCACACCACCGGTTTCCAGCAGCAACACGGCGCAAGTGGGGATGCCGTTGCGGTTATCTTCAATGGCCAGTTCCAGGGCACCCGCGATTTTGGCCCCACCCACCTCACCCATGCTGCCCCCCTGAAAGCCGCCTTCGATGGCGGCGACCACGGCATGGCGCCCGTTCAGCCGGCCCTTGGCGATAACCACACCATCATCGGCCTGCGGCACGATGCCCTGGCGCGGCAACCACGGCGACATCAGCCGGTCGAACGGGCCCAGCAGTTCACGGAAGCTGCCCGGGTCAAGCACGGCGCGGGCGCGCTGGCGGGCGCCGAGTTCTACAAAGCTGCGGCTGCGCAGCAAACGTTCGGTGTCAGTCATGGGCAATCTCCTCGAAGCCTTGCTCCAGGCGCAGTCGCACCACGCCCGGGGTGGCGCCGAAATCATGGATGTCGATGTTCACAGCCGGCCACGCACGGCCCTCGAACAGGCGCTGGAACAGTTGCGCCCAACGGGCGCCGCTGCCGTTGACCGAAGTCACTACCTGGATGTGCAGGCTGCCGGCAGTGCCGGGCTCGATCAGCACCTCGAGGTCGCCGGAGCTGACGCAGCCCACCAGGGTGCGGCCGCGGCCCGGTTCGGCGGCGGGGAATTGAAAATTCAGGGTTTCCATGTCACAGGCTCCCGGCTTTGTCGAGGAACAGGCAGGCGGCCAGCAAGTCGGCGGCGCCGCCCGGTGAGGCGTTCAGTTGCAGCAGTTGCCGGTCCAGCTGGCGCAGTTGGCGGCGCCCCGCCAGTGTGGCGCTGCCGCCTTCGGCAAGTACGGCGTGGGCACCTTGCTGGACGGCAGCCAGCCCGGCCGGGCCGCTGCGCCAGAGCACGCAGGTATCGCTGAGCACGCTCATGATCGCCAGTAACGCGTCGAGCCGGGCGTGCTGCTCGCTGGCACCGGCGGCGCGGCTGCGCTGCAGTTGTGGCAGGCCGTGGCCGATGACGGCGGGGAAGCCTTGCTGTGCCTGTTCGCGGGCGCCGCCGGTGCCGTAGCGGTGGCGGACCTGCAAGCCGTGGCTGTGCTCGTGCGGCATGGCCGGGTCGTCGAACAGGGCTATACGCCCGGCGCGGGCGGCCAGGGTGCAGGCGTCTGCCTGGGCATCGAGGGCCGTGGACGCGACCAGCAGGCCCAGTGCCCAGATGGCGCCGCGGTGAGTATTGACCCCGTGGGTGGCGGCAAGCATCGCGGCCTCGCCTTCGCGGCCGAGCTGGCCCAGTGTGGCGCGCAGGGGCTGGCCAACCTGACCGATGGACCGGGCGGCTTCGGCCATGTTGCGCAGGCATGGCCACAGGGCCAGGGCCGAGGCGTGCATCAGGGCCAGGGTCATGTCGTGGTGGGCGCCGTTGCTGCGGCGGTCGACCAGGCCGGGTTTGGGGGACAGGTCGGCTTCGTCGATCAGGGCTTCAACGGCCAGGTCGGCGAGGTGGTCGGCCAGGGGAATTTCGGTTGCCTGGGCTGGCCTCTTCGCGGGTGAACCCGCTCCCACAGGAACCTGGGGGAGTTCGAGAAAGAGTGCTTTCATCACCAGCTCCTGAACCGTGCAGGCGGGTTGTAGAGGCCGCCGGACCACTCGACCAGGTCGGCAATGCTGCGCGCGGCCAGCAGCTCGCGGCTGGCGTCGGTGCGGCGGATGCCGAGGTCCTCAGGCAGCGCGATCAGCCCTTGCTGGCGCATACGCAGGGTGTCTTTCGGGTCGTGGCGCAGGCCGATGGCGGTAACCCCGGCCACGGCGGCAATCATCTGCTGGCGTTCTTCCAGGCTGCGGGCCTTGTACAGGTAGGCAATGCCCTCCTCGGTCAGCAGGTGGGTGACGTCATCGCCGTAAATCATTACCGGTGCCAGCGGCATCCCGGCCTTCCTGGCCACTTCCACGGCATCGAGGGTTTCCACGAAAGTGGGCTTGCCGCCTTCCTGGTAGGTCTCGACCATTTGCACCACCAGCTTGCGCCCGCGCTCCAGCAGGGTTTCCGGCACGGTCATGTCGAGCCAGGCCGGGGTAGCGTGGCGCCGGCCACGCGGGTCGTGGCCCATGTTCGGTGCACCGCCAAAGCCGGCCAGGCGGCCGCGGGTCACGGTCGAGGAATGGCCATCGCCATCTACTTGCAAGGTGGCGCCGATGAACAGGTCGACGGCGTATTGCCCCGCCAGTTGGCACATCATGCGGTTGGAACGCAGCGAGCCATCGCGGCCGGTGAAGAACACGTCCGGGCGCTGGGCGATGTAGTCCTCCATGCCCAGCTCGGTGCCGAAGCAATGCACGCTCTGCACCCAGCCAGTCTCGATGGCCGGGATCAAGGTCGGGTGCGGGTTGAGCGTCCAGTTGCGGCAAATCTTGCCCTTCAGGCCCAGAGACTCGCCGTAGGTGGGCAAGATCAGCTCGATGGCGGCGGTATTGAAGCCGATGCCATGGTTCAGCGACTGCACCTGGTGTTTTTCGTAGATGCCGCGAATGGCCATCATCGCCATCAGCACATGCACCGGCTTGATGTGGCGCGGGTCCCGGGTGAACAGCGGTTCTATATAGAAGGGCTGGTCGGCGACCACCACGAAATCGACCCAGGACGCCGGGATGTCGACCCGTGGCAGGTCGTCCACGCGGTCCACCAGCTGGTTGACCTGGGCGATGACGATACCGTCGCTGAACGCGGCCGGCTCCACCAGTGCCGGGGTGTCTTCGGTGCTGGGGCCGGTGTACAGGTTGCCGTCACGGTCGGCCATGAAGCCGGCCACCAGAGTGACGTTGGGGATCAGGTCGACCAGCAGCCGCGAGTACAGCTCGATATAGGTGTGGATGGCACCGACTTCGAGCAGGCCATCTTCCAGCAACTGGCTGATGCGCAGGCTCTGCGGGCCGGCGAAGGAGAAGTCGAGCTTGCGCGCGATGCCACGCTCGAACAGGTCCAGGTGCTCGGCGCGGCTGACGCTGGGCATGATCATGTGCAAGTCATGCAGGCGCCCGGGGTCGACCTTGGCCAGCGAGCGTGAAAGGAAGTCGGCCTGCTTTTGGTTGTTGCCCTCCAGCACCACCCGGTCGCCTGGGGCCAGCAGCAGTTCGAGGGCTTCGACGATACGCTCGGTGGGCAGCACCACGCCGTCGGCGAGGTGACGTACCCGATCAAGGCGGCGCTGCTTTTCGGCGCGCCGCCGCGACCATTGCGGCGGTGGATTCTGAGTTATTGTCATGGTGGCTCCACAGGTTCGCTGTCGTGGAGGTCACCTTAGGGCTGCGTTGCCTGGCGGATCAATCAAGCTGCCGGCGCATTCGTTACTGTCAGGTTAATGAATTGCCCAGCCGGATCGGTGGCCTAAAGCAAAAATGCACGATGCCCCTGCATAATTGTCGATTGTGCAAGGCAAATTCGCATGACAGGATCCTGCGATCCTCCAGCGAACTCCAGACTTCACTTGGAAAATCAATAACAAAGCAGGGAGAACGCAATGACTGCGCACGCTCAAGCCTCGGCAACCGAGCATGTACTGGCCGAGGTCCGCAACCAGGTAGGCCACCTGACCCTGAACCGCCCCGCCGGCCTCAATGCCCTGACCCTGGACATGGTCCGTAGCCTGCGCCAGCACCTGGACCAGTGGGCCGAAGACTCGCAAGTGCGCGCCGTGGTGCTGCGCGGCGAGGGCCCCAAAGGCTTCTGTGCCGGGGGCGATATCCGGTCGCTGCACGACAGTTTCAAAGCTGGCGACACGCTGCATGAAACCTTCTTCGTCGAGGAATACGCCCTCGACCTGCTCATCCACCGCTATCGCAAGCCCGTGCTGGTACTGATGGACGGCTTCACACTCGGCGGCGGCATGGGCCTGGCCCAGGGCTGTGATCTGCGCGTGGTCACCGAGCGCAGCCGGCTGGGCATGCCCGAAGTCGGTATCGGCTACTTCCCCGATGTGGGCGGTAGCTACTTCCTGTCACGTATCCCCGGCGAACTGGGCATCTACCTGGGCGTCAGCGGCACCCAGATTCAGGCGGCCGACGCCCTGTACTGCGGCCTGGCCGACTGGTACCTGGCCAGTGACCAGCTCACCGCCCTTGACCAGGGCCTGAACCAACTGAACTTTGGCGACAACCCGCTGAAGGACCTGCAGAACCTGCTGGCCACGCTCGGTACCCAGGCGCTGGAAGATGCCCCACTGGAAAAGCTGCGCCCGGTCATCGACCACTTCTTCGCCCTGCCCAACCTGCAAGCCATCGTCGAGCAATTGCGTGCGGTCAGTATCGGTGACAGCCATGCCTGGGCCGTGGCCGCCGCCGACCAGCTGGAAAGCCGCTCACCGTTGGCCATGGCGGTTACCCTGGAGATGTTGCGCCGCGGTCGCCACCTTGGGCTGGAAGACTGCTTTGCCATGGAGCTGCACCTGGACCGCCAGTGGTTCCGGCACGGCGACATCATCGAAGGCGTGCGCGCCCTGATCATCGACAAGGACAAACAGCCTCGCTGGAACCCGCCGACCCTGGCCGCGCTGCAACCGCAGCGGGTTGACCAATTCTTTGAAGGCCTGTGAGCCCGGGAGTACACAGATGCAAGACCTGGAACTGAGCGAAGAGCAGATCATGATCCGCGACATGGCCCGGGACTTTGCCCGTGGCGAGATCGCCCCGCACGCCCAGGCCTGGGAAAAGGCCGGCTGGATCGATGACGGCGTGGTGCGCAAGATGGGCGAACTGGGCCTGCTGGGCATGGTGGTGCCGGAGGACTTCGGCGGCAGCTATACCGACTACGTTGCCTACGCCCTGGCAGTGGAAGAAATCGCCGCAGGCTGCGGCGCCACCGGGGCGATGATGAGCATTCACAACTCGGTAGGCTGCGGCCCGCTGCTGGCCTACGGTACCGCCGAGCAACAACAGCAATGGCTACCGCGCCTGGCCAGCGGCGAGGTCATCGGCTGCTTCTGCCTGACCGAGCCGCAGGCCGGCTCCGAGGCGCACAACCTGCGCACCCGCGCCGAGCTGGTCAACGGCGAGTGGGTAATCAATGGCGCCAAGCAGTTCGTCAGCAACGCCCGCCGCGCCGGCCTGGCCATCGTCTTCGCGGTGACCGACCCAGAGCTGGGCAAGAAGGGCCTCTCGGCGTTTCTGGTGCCCACCGACAACCCGGGTTTCAAGGTCGACCGCAGCGAGCACAAGATGGGCATCCGCGCCTCCGACACCTGCGCGGTCACCTTCGACAACTGCCGCATCCCCGCTGCCAACCTCCTTGGCGAGCGTGGCAAGGGCTTGGCCATCGCCCTGTCCAACCTTGAAGGCGGGCGTATCGGCATCGCCGCCCAGGCGTTGGGCATTGCCCGCGCAGCGTTCGAGGCGGCGCTGGTCTACTCGCGCGACAGGGTGCAATTCGGCAAGCCGATCAACGAGCACCAGAGCATCGCCAACCTGCTGGCCGACATGCAGGTACAGGTAAACGCCGCACGTTTGCTGATCCTGCATGCCGCCCGCCTGCGCAGCGCTGGCAAGCCGTGCCTGTCGGAGGCGTCGCAGGCCAAATTATTCGCTTCGGAAATGGCCGAGCGGGTGTGCTCGATGGCGATCCAGGTGCATGGCGGGTATGGCTATTTGGAGGATTACCCGGTGGAGCGCTATTACCGGGATGCGCGGATTACGCAGATCTATGAGGGGTCGAGCGAGATCCAGCGCATGCTGATTGCACGCGAGCTGAAGCACTACCCGCTGTAGTACGGCGGTCCCCGTCTGTGGGTGCGGCCCAATCGCGACACAAGGCCGCTCCCACAAGGAAGCCGATCTGCGATTCAGCGCCAGTACCGCGAATCATCCACCACCTGCGCATGCCCCTCGAACACCGCTGGCAACTGCTCCTTGAGGTAATCGATCCACGTCCGCACCTTGGCGTCCAGATAATGCCGTGACGGGTACATCGCATACAGCGCACTCTCGCGCAAACGGTACGGCGCCAGCAGCCTGCACAAACGCCCTTGCTCGATCGACTGGCTGGCCGTATAGAACGGTAGCAGGCCGATGCCCATGCCCAACTCACTGGCCACCAGCATGGCGTCGGCAACGTTGGTGGAGAAGTTGTCACTGGGTGCGATCACGCACTGGTCCACCCCCTGGGGGAATACCCAGTCTCCTTCATACATGGGATACGCCATGCGCAGGCAGCGGTGCGCATGCAGGTCCTCGGGTCGCTCAGGCACGCCATGCCGCTCCAGATAGCTGGGCGCCGCGCACGGGATACTGAAGATATTGCCAAGCGGGACGGCAATCAGCTGGGAGTCCGGCAGCGCACCGTCCACGGTGATCACCACGTCATGCCCTTCGGCCAGCGGGTCAGGATTGCGCTGGGACAGCGTCAACTCGATCACCACCTCCGGGCACAGCGCGTTGTAGCCGGCCACCAGCGGCATCAGCAACAGGCCCAGGCCGTGCGGGCAATGCAAGCGCAGATGGCCGCGAGGGGTGAGGTGCGCACCGCGGGCTTCACCCACCGCCTCTTCGGTCAGCAGCATGATCTGCCGCGCACGCTCCAGAAACCGCTCACCCGCCTCGCTCATGCGCAGGCGCCGGGTGGTGCGGTGCAGCAGGCGGGTCTGCAGCTGGTTCTCCAGCTCGGCAACAATACGCGAAACCTGTGCCGCGGAAATATCCAAGGCATTGGCGGCCGCAGCGAAGCTGCCACACTCCACCACACGGGCGAAGGTACGCATGGCATGCAGCATGTCCATGAGGGTGTGCTCCTTGTTCAGTCTTATTCTTGCGTTACAGGCAGGAATCTATCACGGACTGGCCCATTTATTGTGGATGACCAATGAATACATCATTAGTCATACATTCAAGAAATGGAGCCTGTCATGAAACGTTCGATCGCTGTCCTTGCTGTGGCCGCCACCCTCGCCTCGTTCGGTGCCTTTGCCGATGCGGGCAGTACGCAGCCAACCAGCAGCAATTATGAGTACGGCATGCCGCTGGATGTGGCCAAAGTGATCTCCATCACCCCGGCCAGCAACGCTGCCGACTGCCAGGTTGGCACTGCGCACATGGTGTACGTCGACCACCAGGGCCAGAAACGCGAAATAGACTACCGCGAAATGGGCAACTGCTCGCAGCAGTGAGTCAGGCGAGTACCTGGGTGATCCAGCCCACCTGCTGATTGAAATCGTCGATTTTCGCCTGAGGCACCGCATCGCGGGCCCGTTGGAAATTGGCCAGGGTCTGCTGCTTCTGCCGCAGCATGCGCCGCCACTTGACCAGAAATGCCTCGCTTTTCTCCTGCATCAACATCGGGCCGAAGTACAGCTGTTCAGCGCTATACACCACCCTGCCCGGCTCGGCGACGATGATTTCGTAGTCGAAGCGGTTTTCCCGCAGCAGCTCTTCGCTGACGATCTGGTAGCCATTGCCCGCCAGCCACTGGCGGAGCTCGCGCTCACCGCCATTGGGCTGCAGTACCAGCCGCGTGACGCCGCCAAGGCGCTGCTTGCCGGCCTCGAGGATCTCGCACATGGTGTCGCCACCCATACCGCAGATGCTGACCACCGAGATGCGGTCTTGCGGTTCGACCGCCGCCAGGCCATCGGCCAGGCGCACGGTTAACCGGTCTTGCAGGCCGTTTCTGCGCACATTGCGCTGCGCCGAGGCAAACGGCGTCTGCGCCACCTCGCCCGCCACCCCGGCCTCGATCACCCCCCGCAGCATCAACGCTACCGGCAGATAACCATGATCCGAGCCGATGTCGGCCAAGCGGGCGCCCTGCGGCACATGTGCAGCCACGCGCTCCAGGCGCCTGGACAAAGTCTGTTCGTTCAAAATGTGCCCCTGGCTTTGCAATGGGGCGCGATTCTGACGGCGAACGCCGCGCATTTCAAACACCTGGGCGCCCTCGACCCGACCCGCCTGCTCGCGTAGGCTTGCCGCTTTCCTTCCGTCGCAAGGCAAAACACACCATGGCACATGCAGACATCATCTACACCCCGGACCCGGACGCCGAGTCGATTTCGTCCGACGTCGCCGAGTTCAACGGCGTGCTGGTCACCACCCAGATTCCGACCCACGCCGATGGCAGCCTGGAGCTGGGCGGCATCGTCGAGCAAAGCGAATGCACCCTGCAGGCGCTGAAAGTAGCGCTGGAAAAGGCCGGCAGCGGCATGGACCGCGTGCTGCACCTCACCATCTACCTCACCGACATGGCCGACCGCGCCGCGTTCAACGAGGTGTACCAGCGCTTCTTCAGCAAGCCATGGCCGGTGCGTGCGGCCGTGGGTGTGGCTTCGTTGGCATTTGAAGGCATGCGCGTAGAAGTGACCGCAATGGCCGCCAAACGCTGAGCTACCTGCAAGGGCCCTATCGCCGGCAAGCCAGCTCCCACCTCGACCGCATCGGCCTCAAGCCCTATGCAATTGCTGTGGGAGCTGGCTTGCCGGCGATAGGGCCGGTAAAAGCAATACACCTCCTGGCACCCCGATGATGCCGCCAGCCCGTTTCGCCGCTACAATGCCCGCCTAAACCGTGGCAGCCCGAAAATATAACGACATGTCCCTTCCAAAGAATCACCTGGAACTGCTCAGCCCTGCCCGTGACGTGGCCATCGCTCGCGAAGCGATCCTGCACGGCGCTGACGCCATCTACATCGGCGGCCCAAGCTTTGGCGCACGCCATAACGCCTGCAACGAGGTCAGCGAGATCGCCGAACTGGTCGAGTTCGCCCGCCGCTACCATGCGCGCGTGTTCACCACCATCAACACCATCCTGCACGACAACGAGCTGGAACCCGCGCGCAAGCTGATCCATCAGCTGTACGATGCCGGCGTCGACGCGCTGATCGTGCAAGACCTGGGGGTGATGGAGCTGGACATCCCGCCGATCGAGCTGCACGCCAGCACCCAGACCGACATCCGCACCCTGGAACGGGCCAAGTTCCTCGACCAGGCCGGTTTCTCCCAGCTGGTACTGGCCCGTGAGCTGAACCTGCAGCAAATCCGCGCCATCGCCGCCGAAACCGACGCCGCCATCGAGTTCTTCATCCACGGTGCGCTGTGCGTGGCCTTCTCCGGCCAGTGCAACATCTCCCACGCGCAGACTGGCCGAAGCGCCAACCGTGGCGACTGTTCCCAAGCCTGCCGCCTGCCCTACACCCTGAAGGATGACCAGGGTCGCGTGGTTGCGTTCGAGAAGCACCTGCTGTCGATGAAGGACAACAACCAGACCGCCAACCTGGCCGACCTGGTGGATGCTGGCGTGCGCTCGTTCAAGATCGAGGGCCGCTACAAGGACATGGGCTATGTGAAGAACATCACCGCCCACTACCGCAAAGAGCTCGACGCCATCCTCGAAGGCCGCCCGGCATATGCCCGTGCGTCCAGCGGCCGGACTGAACACTTCTTCTTGCCCGACCCGGACAAGACCTTCCACCGCGGCAGCACCGACTATTTCGTGACCGACCGCAAGGTCGACATCGGTGCCTTCGACTCGCCAACCTTCACAGGCCTGCCGGTGGGTGTGGTGGAAAAGGTCGGCAAGCGTGACATGCAAGTGGTGACCGAAGTGCCACTGACCAACGGCGACGGCCTGAATGTGCTGGTCAAACGTGAAGTGGTGGGTTTCCGCGCCAACATTGCCGAACCACGTGGCGAGTTCGAGGAAGACGGCCAGAAGCGCTACCGCTACCGCGTCGAGCCCAACGAAATGCCCGAAGGCCTGCACAAGCTGCGGCCCAACCACCCGCTGTCGCGCAACCTCGACCACAACTGGCAGCAGGCCCTGCAACGCACCTCTTCCGAGCGCCGTGTTGGTGTGGAATGGCATGCTGTACTGCGCGAGCAGCGCTTGATGCTTACCCTCAGCAGTGAGGAAGGCGTCAGCGTGCAGGTGGCCCTGGACGGCCCGTTCGGCGAGGCCAACAAGCCGCAGCAGGCCCTGGACCAGTTGCATGACCTGCTCGGCCAGCTGGGTACCACGATGTACCACGCCAGCAGCATCGAGCTGGACGCGCCGCAGGCGTACTTCATCCCCAACTCGCAGCTCAAGGCCCTGCGCCGGGAAGCCATCGAGGCGCTGACCGAGGCGCGTATCAAGGCGCACCCGCGTGGCGGGCGCAAGGCAGAGACCACGCCGCCACCGGTGTACCCCGAGTCGCACCTTTCCTTCCTGGCCAACGTGTACAACCAGAAGGCCCGCGATTTCTACCATCGCCATGGCGTGCAGCTGATCGACGCGGCCTACGAGGCCCATGAAGAACACGGTGAGGTGCCGGTGATGATCACCAAGCACTGCCTGCGCTTCTCCTTCAACCTGTGCCCCAAGCAGGCCAAGGGCGTGACCGGCGTGCGCACCAAGGTGGCACCGATGCAGCTGATTCAGGGTGATGAAGTGCTGACCCTGAAGTTCGACTGCAAACCGTGCGAAATGCATGTGGTCGGCAAGATGAAAAGCCACATCATCGACCTGCCAACCCCAGGCAGTGCGGTGGCCCAGGTGGTGGGGCACATCAGCCCGGAAGACCTGCTGAAAACCATCGTGCGCGCGCCACACTGACCCTCGAACAGTTCAGTCAGCGTATCTGATGCTTGTGCAGCAAGCGGTAGAAGGTGGGCCGGGAGATCCCCAGCACCTTCGCCGCTACGCTCATGTTATCGCTATGCCGGTTAAGCACATCGCACAAGGCCTGGCGCTCGGCCCGCTGCTTGTATTCCTCTAGCGTGCCCAGCGGCTGCTGCCCTTGGTCCAACGTCTGCAGGCCCAGGTCCTGCGCCTCGATCTGCCGGCCTTCGGCGAGTACCAGGCCGCGGCGCACCCGGTTGGCGAGCTCGCGTACATTGCCCGGCCAGTCATGCCGGCCCATGGCCGCCAGGGCATGGTCGCTGAATGAACGCGGCCGGCGCCCGGTTTCCAGGCTGTAGAAATGGGCAAAATGGCTGGCCAGCATCGACAAGTCACCATGTCGGTCCCGCAGGGGCGCGGTCACCACCTGCAATACGTTCAAGCGGTAATACAGGTCTTCGCGAAAACGCCCCTGTTCGATGGCTCTTTCCAGGTCCACGTGGGTGGCGGCCAAAACCCGCGCATCCACCGGAATCGGCTGGCTGCCGCCCACCCGCTCAATGTGCTTTTCTTGTAGAAAACGCAGCAGATTGGCCTGCAATTCCAGCGGCAAGTCACCAATTTCATCCAGAAACAACGTGCCACCGTGGGCGGCTTCAATGCGCCCGGTCTTGCGCTGATGGGCACCGGTGAAAGCGCCCTTCTCATGGCCGAACAGTTCGGACTGGATCAGGTGCTCGGGGATTGCCCCGCAGTTGATGGCGACGAACGGCTGCTCACTGCGTTGCGACTGCCGGTGCAGGGTGCGGGCCACCAGTTCCTTGCCCGTGCCGCTTTCACCACGGATCAGCACGGGCGACTCGGTGGGTGCCAACTTGCCCAGCAACTTGCGCAACTCGCGGATCGGCCGGCTTTCGCCAAGCAGTTCGTGGGTCGCGTCGTCCACCTTGGCGGCCCCTTTGCCACGCAGGCGCGCCATGCCGAACGCCCGGCCAAGGGTGACCTGCACGCGGGAGACATCGAATGGCAGGGTGTGGAAGTCGAAGAACCATTCGCAGACAAAATCGCCGACGGCCGGCATGCGCAACTGTTCGGCGCTTAACACCGCGATCCATTCGGTGTTACTGCGCTTGATCATGTCCTTGACCGCGTCCGGGTGCCTCAGGTGCGAAGCCTGCAAGCGCAACAAACCCACATCACAAGGGTGATCGAGCGCGGCACCGAGCATGCAACTGTACACATCCCAGCCTGCGCTACTCAGGCCAGGCAACAATTGGTGGCAGTCGTCGCAGGGGTCGACGATGAGCAAACGACGTTGGGCGGCAGGCTGCAGCATGACCGTTCCTTGGCGCCAGTTTTTGGTTTTATGAAGTAAAACAGCAAGTTGTGGCGCCCGTTTAACAGTAGCAACGAAGTTGACGGTGCCCACTACCGTCTGTCTGCTGACGCATTTTTTTACAAAGTGCCACGGGAATTTTCGCACTTTATCGACATCACATGGCGGCGCAGGGAAGAACGGATTCAAGCCTGACAAAAAATTTTACACCTAATGTGTGACTTGCCCACGGACAACGAGCATCAGTACACATAACCCCGCGCTGCACTTCGCGACCATTGAGGCGACTTTAAAGCAACGCGGAATCACTTCGATGTTTGGGACCATAGAGAGACCGAACCATGAACGCCCCGCTCCGTGTCAACGAAGCACTGCTGATTGCCGACCACGCCTTCGAACCTTTCCAGTGCGTAGCCTGGGATGCACCCAACGGTACTGGTGAGCTGAGCCTGGCAGTGATCGACCGGACCAACACCCGCATCGGCAGCAAGCGAGTGTCTTCGAGCATCTACTCCGACCCTGCCCAGTGGGCCAGCCTGATCGAAGAAGTGCGCGCCGAACTGTGCGAAAAAGGTTACGACCTGCAACCGTGGTCGATGCCAAAGTAACATCCCCTTGCAAACCAAGTGCGTGCAATGCCACGCACTTGTTCAAATGCAAAGTTGCTGTTCTGGCAACTTACACTATTGCGACACAGTGTCGCATCCAGGCTGTTCAGTCCACCGCTTTGAACTGCTGCAAGTGCTGGTAATCGGCCTGCAGTTGTTCGGCCAGGCGTTGCGCGCGCCCAATACGCACCGCCGCCAACTCCATATCCACCACCAACGTTGTACAGGGCATGGGTTGTAAGGCGTTCCAGTGCTGAAGGCGACCATCGGTAAACACCAGGCAACGTACCGCTTCATCCGGATGGGCGCGCTGGCGCGCCTGTAGCCAATGCCGGGCCTGTTCCAGTGCGGCGATCAGCGGTGTACCACCACCGGCGCCCAGGGCCTGCAGCCAGGGCTGCAAGGCCGCCGAAGCCTTCAGGCCGTGGCGCTGCCACTGCGGTGTGCGCCCGCTGGCGGTCAGCAAGGCCAGGCGGGCGCGCTGGCGGTAGGCCTGGTCGAACAGTGCCGCCAGCAGCCCTTTGGTGTGTGCCAACGCCTGATGGCGGCGGGTCGAGGCCGAAGCGTCGACGATCACCAGCCACAACTCTACCGGTTTGCCCTGGCGTTGTTGCCAGCACAGGTCCTGGCGTAGCCGTGGCCGCCCTTTGAGCAAGGTCGGCAGCCAGGCCACCCGGCCGCTTGCTGCACTGCACGCGCGGCCACGGCTGGCGCCGTTCTGCTTGCCTGCGCCCGCTTTGGCATCCGCCCCTTTTGCAGGTGACTGGGGGATGCTCAGGGCTTTTTTGCCCAGTTAGGTACCTCGCGGCGTGCGCCGCTGGCCACGGGTTGCGCCGGCAATGCCCCCCAGTCGCCCTGCCCGCCCTGTTCACCCGCGTTGCCAGCGCTTTGCTGGCCGGGCTGCTGCTCAGGCGGCTGCGGCGCCGACGGCGGGTTGGCCTGGGGCGCAACGCGGCGGCGATGGCGCAAGGCGAACTCGGCCACCGCTTCGACATCCACTTCTTCGATGGCCGCACCGCCGCGCCAGGCGCAGTGGGCGCGTGCCGCACGCAACCACACCAGGTCGGCGCGCAACCCGTCGACGCCGGCGGCGTAGCAACGCTCGGTAATCCAGGCCAGCGCCTGGTCATCCAGGGCAATACCGGCCAGGGCATGGCGCGCCGCCTGGCAGCGCTCGCGCAACTGCGCCTGGGCCGCAGCCCATTGCGTGCAGAAAGCCTGCGGGTCACTGTCGAAGGCCAGGCGCCGGCGGATGATCTGCTGACGGGCCTCAGGCTCAGGCAGGCCCTCAAGGGCCACGTTCAGGCCAAAACGGTCGAGCAACTGCGGGCGCAGTTCGCCCTCTTCCGGGTTCATGGTGCCAATCAGCACGAAACGGGCGCTGTGCCGGTGCGAGATGCCGTCGCGCTCGATGCGGTTGGTGCCACTGGCAGCCACATCGAGCAACAGGTCGACCAGCGTGTCGGGCAGCAGGTTGACCTCATCGACATACAGCACGCCACCGTCGGCCTGGGCCAGCACGCCCGGGGAAAACTGCGCCTTGCCCTGCCCCAGCGCGGCATCCAGGTCGAGGGTGCCGACCAGCCGTTCTTCACTGGCGCCCAGTGGCAAGGTGACAAACGGGCCTTCGCCAAGCAGGTCGGCCAGCCCACGGGCCAGGGTGCTCTTGGCCATGCCACGCGGCCCTTCGATCAGCACGCCGCCGATTTTCGGGTCGATGGCGGTCAGGCACAGTGCCAGCTTAAGGTCGTCGGCACCGACCACAGCGGCCAGCGGAAATTGCACGGGTTCACTCATTTCAAGCCTGTTCCTCGCCGTCGAGCAGTTGTTCCTCAAGGGCTTCGCGGTAGTCGCCCGGCGCCTGCCACAGCCCGCGCTGCTGGGCCTCCAGCAGGCGCTCGGTAAGGTCGCGCAGGGCCTCGGGGTTGTGCTCGCGCATGAAATCGCGGGTAGCCGGGTCGAGCACGTAGGCATCGGCCAGCCCTTGGTAATGATGGTCGTCGATCAGGTGCGTGGTGGCATCAAAGGCGAACAGGTTGTCGACCGTCGCCGCCATCTCGAAGGCGCCCTTGTAGCCGTGGCGCTTGACCCCGTCTATCCACTTGGGGTTGAGCGCGCGGGCGCGGATCACCCGGTTCAGCTCTTCCTTGAGGGTACGGATGCGGGGTCGGTCTGCCTGGCTGTGGTCGCCGTGGTAGCTGGCCACCGGCGCCCCGGACAAGGTTTCTGACGCCGCCAGCATGCCACCCTGGAACTGGTAGTAATCGTTCGAATCGAGCAGGTCATGCTCGTGGTTGTCCTGGTTCTGCAGCACCGCCTGCACCGTGGCCAGGCGTTGGGCGAACTGGGCGCGGGCCGGGGTGCCGTCGTCGCTGCCGCCGTAGGCGTAGCCACCATGGTTGAGGTAGACCTCGGCCAGATCGTCGCGGCTGTGCCACAGGCGCCCGTCGATAGCGTTCTGCACCCCGGCGCCATACGCGCCGGGCTTGGCGCCGAACACCCGCCAGCCTGCCTGGCGCGCGGCCTGCTCGGCGTCTACCCCTTGCGCTTGCAGCGTGGCACGCTCGCTGCGTACACGGGCGGCCAACGGGTTGAGATCATCGGGCTCGTCCAGCGCGGCCACCGCCTGCACGGCCGCATCGAACAGGCGGATAAGGTTGCCGAAGGCATCGCGGAAAAAGCCCGAAACGCGCAAGGTCACATCCACCCGCGGGCGGTCGAGCAGGCCCAGCGGCAGTATTTCAAAATCGTCAACGCGCTGGCTGCCGGTCGCCCACACCGGCCGCACGCCCATCAGCGCCATGGCCTGGGCGATGTCGTCGCCGCCAGTACGCATGGTCGCCGTGCCCCACACCGACAGGCCGAGCTGGCGCAGGTGATCGCCGTGGTCCTGCAGGTGGCGCTCGAGGATCAGGCTGGCCGAGGCGAAGCCCAGGCGCCAGGCCGTGGTAGTAGGCAGGTTGCGCACATCCACGGTATAGAAGTTGCGGCCGGTGGGCAGCACGTCGAGGCGGCCACGGCTGGGCGCACCGCTGGGGCCGGCAGGCACGAATCGCCCGGCCAGCGCCGCCAGCAGGCCACTCATTTCAGCAGCGCCGCAGGCATCCAGGCTGGGCGCCACCGCTTCGCGCAAGGCCTGCACCACGTCGTGCACCGGCTGCCATTCGCTCGATTCAGGCAACTGCAGGGTGCCGCCCAGCGCTTGCTCGATCACCTGCTGCGCCAAAAGCTCCAGGCGCTCGCGGGTATCGCCACAGGTGCGCCAGGGTTCACTGCTCATGGCCAGAAGCTGCTCAGGGCGTTCGCCCTGCCAGGGGAGCCCAAGCTCACAATCGAGCGGGTCAAAGCCTGGCACCAAGGCCTTGGCCAAGGCCCGCAGCAGGCTGGCATTACCACCACGACCGTCGCCACGCTCGACCCGCAACAGCGCCAGCAGCGTGTCCAGGCGCAGCCGCCCTTCTGGCGATTGGCCAAACACGTGCAGGCCATCGCGAATCTGCGATTCCTTCAGGTCGCACAGATAGGTGTCCAGGCGCGGCAGCCAGACGGCGGCATCGTCCAGCTGCCCTTCCAGTTGCAGCTCACGGTCGATGTGGTTGACCTTGACCAGCTCGAGGATGTCGCGCTGCAACTCGCGTGCACGCCGCGGGTCGAGTAGCTGCGCTTCGTAGAACTCGTCGGCCAGTTGCTCCAGGTGGCGCAACGGGCCGTAGGTTTCGGCGCGGGTCAGCGGCGGCATCAAGTGGTCGATGATCACGGCTTGGGTACGGCGCTTGGCCTGGGCGCCCTCGCCCGGGTCGTTGACAATGAACGGGTAGATGTTCGGCAGCGGGCCAAGCAGCGCGTCCGGCCAGCACTGCGCCGACAAGCCGACGCCCTTGCCGGGCAGCCATTCGAGGTTGCCGTGCTTGCCGACATGGATCACCGCGTCGGCGGCGAACGCGTGGCGCAGCCAGAAGTGAAACGCCAGGTAGCCGTGCGGCGGCACCAGGTCGGGGTCGTGATACACCGCGCTGGGGTCTACCTGGTAGCCCCGGGCGGGCTGGATGCCGACGAAGGTCAGGCCAAAGCGCAAGCCGGCCACCATCAGCCGGCCGCTGCGGTACATCGGGTCCTGCTCGGGCGGCCCCCAGCGCTCCAGCACTGCCTGGCGATTGGCCTCGGGCAAGCGCTCGAAGGCGGCCTGGTAGTCGGCCAGGCTCAGGCTCTGGGCGCAAGGGCGTTGGTCGAGGTGGTCAAGGTCGTTGGTCACGCCGCCGAGCAGCTGGTGAATCAGTTGCGTGCCGCTGCCCGGCAAATCGGCCAGCGGATAGCCTTCGGCCTGCAGCGCCTTGAGAATGTTCAGTGCGGCAGCGGGCGTGTCCAGGCCGACGCCGTTGCCAATGCGGCCATCGCGGGTCGGGTAGTTGGCCATTACCAGGGCCACGCGTTTCTGGGCGTTGGGCAGGCGCGCCAGCTCGACCCAGCGGCGGGCCAGCTCGGCGACAAAGTCCATGCGCTCGGGGTGGGCGCGGTAGCACACCACGTCGGACTGGCTGCGCTCGCTGCGCCAGGCCATGTCCTTGAAACTGACCGGGCGGGTAATGATGCGCCCGTCCAGTTCGGGCAAGGCGATGTGCATGGCCAGGTCGCGCGCACCCAGCCCCTGTTCGCTGGCTTCCCAGCCGGGCTGGTTGTCCTGCGCGCAGATGGCCTGCAGCACGGGAATATCACGGCGGAACGGGCGCAGGTTGGGCCGTTCGGGGCTGGACAGGGCAAAACCGGTGGTATTGACCAGCACTTCGGCACCGACTTCGTCCAGCCAGGCTTCAACCTGCTCCAGGCAGGCGCTTTCCTTGAGGCTGGCCACGGCAATCGGCAACGGGTTCAAACCAGCGGCTTGCAGCCGCTGGCAGAACACGTCGATGAACGCGGTGTTGGCCGCCTGCAAGTGGGAGCGGTAGAACAGCAGCGGCGCCACCGGGTAATCCGGGTGCCAGTGCGGGTACCATTCTTCCAGTGCCACACTGCCCTTGGCCGGGTGATACACAGCGGTGCGCGGCAAGGGTTGCGGCTCGTCCCAGGCATAATCGCGGCCCAGCCACTGGTTGGCCAGGCAGTTGTACAGGTTGATGGCATTGGCCTTGCCGCCCTGGCGCAAGTAGTGCCAGAGGCGCTCGGCCTGGTCGCCCGTGACGGTGCCCAGGCGGGTCAGCTCCGGGTCCGGGCGGTCATCACCCGGCACCAGTATCAGCTGCACGCCACGGGCGGCCAGCTCGACCAATTGCTCGACACCATAGCGCCAGTAGCCGACGCCGCCGTGCAGCGACACCAGGATGACCTTGGCATGGCGCAGCACCTGGTCGACATACAGGTCGACCGAAGCGTGGTTCTGCACCTGCATAGGGTTGGCCAGGCGCAGGCTGGGGAAATCCTCAGGCAGTTGCTCGGCGGTATCGGCGAGCAACGCCAGGTGCGAATCGCCGCTGCAGAGAATCACCAGCTCGGCGGGTGTCTGGCCGAGATCGGCAATACTGTCGTCCGGCACGAAGCCGCCGGGCTGGGTCCGCAGCAGGTGCACGGGTCAGGCGCCCAAGGCCTGGCGCAGGCGCGCTTCCAGCTGGGCAGCGTCCAGTTCCTGGCCGATCAGCACCAGGCGGGTGATGCGCGGCTCGTCGGCACGCCAGGCGCGGTCGAAGTGCTTGTCGAAACGGGTACCCACGCCTTGTACCAGCAGGCGCATCGGCTTGCCCGGGATGGCCGCGAAGCCTTTGGCGCGCAGGATGCCGAACTCCACCACCAGCTGGGTGAGGGCGTCGAGCAGCAGGCTTTCGTCAGCCTCTGGCAGGTCGATGGAAATGGAATCGAAAGCGTCGTGATCATGGTCGTCATGATCATCGCCGTCGTGGTGCGAATCGTGGTGGGTGCGGCGGCCATCGATGTGTGCCTCGGACTCGGCGCCCACGCCCAGCAGCACCTCCAGTGGCAGCTTGCCGCTGCTGGCCTCGACCACCTTGACCGCCGGCGGCAGTTCTTCGGCCACCTCGGCGCGGACCTTGGCCAGGCCTTCGGCGTCTATCAGGTCGGCCTTGTTCAGTACCACCAGGTCGGCGCTGGCCAGCTGATCGGCGAACAGCTCATGCAGTGGCGATTCGTGGTCCAAATTAGGGTCGAGCTTGCGCTGGGCATCGACCTGGTCCGGGTAGGCGGCGAAAGTGCCGGCGGCCACGGCCGGGCTGTCGACCACGGTGATGACTGCGTCGACAGTGCAGGCGTTGCGGATTTCCGGCCACTGGAAGGCTTGCACCAGCGGCTTGGGCAGGGCCAGGCCGCTGGTTTCGATCAGGATGTGATCCAGGTCGCCACGGCGTGCCACCAGCTCGCGCATGACCGGGAAGAACTCTTCCTGCACGGTGCAGCACAGGCAGCCGTTGGCCAATTCATAGACGCGGCCGCTGGCTTCTTCTTCGGTGCAACCGATGCTGCACTGCTTGAGGATTTCGCCGTCGATGCCCAGTTCGCCGAATTCGTTGACGATCACCGCAATGCGGCGGCCCTGGGCGTTGTCGAGCATGTGGCGCAGCAAGGTGGTCTTGCCCGAGCCGAGGAAGCCGGTAACGATGGTAACGGGGAGCTTGGCCAGTGTTTTCATGTCGCATTGCCCTTGGCAGAGTGGCGCGGGCATGCAGGACGACAGCCGCGGGCCAGGCCGGCCGGGCTTGTTCGCCACCGGATCACCCCGCCCGGTTGAAAGTCGAAAACGTTGCGAGGCAGGTCTCCTGGCTTGCACCGTTCCATCCCCCCGTTCAGTTGAACCGCGGGCTGGCGGGATGACGCCTTCCCGCGCGTTGGCGCAGTGGCTGTGTCGATCCGTTGTCGGTGCTTACAGTTGCGGGGGCAGCCGCGGCTTTTACCGCGTTCCCGTCTTAGCTTCGGCCTGGCCGAAGAACCTCGAAGTGGCAAGGCTACGCAGTGGCTGGCGGGTGGTCAACCATTGCTGCGGGGCTTGCCGACAACTCTTGGCAGCACTGCGGTACAGTGGCGACTTTGCCCACTGTCAAGGACGCCCCATGCCCCTCGCCCCCGCCATCCCGGTACTGCGCATCTTCTCGGTCGACAAGGCCAGGGAGTTCTACATGGATTTCCTCGGTTTCAGCCTGGACTGGGAGCACCGCTTCAGCCCGGACCTGCCGTTGTACATGCAGATTCACCGCGATGGCCTGATCCTGCACCTTACCGAGCACCATGGCGATGCCTGCCCCGGCTCTACAGTGTTTGCCCGCCTCGACGACCTGCGGGCGCTGGAGCATGAACTGCAAGGCAAACAGTACGGTTACGCCCGGCCCGAAACAGAGCGCCTGGACTGGGGCCTGCAGATGCAGGTGTGCGACCCGTTCGGCAACCGCCTGCGCTTCTGCCAGCAGATCGATGACGAGGCCAACCTGTGAAGCGCAAGACGTAAGACTGGCTGCGCCTGTGAGATCGAGCGCCGCCCGCGCGGCGCTCGATCTCACAGGCACTGAAACTGCTGCGACGAACACCTTAAACCCCACATCCCACCCCTCGCACACGGCGGGCGGTACTTTACCCGCCCCCAACGGGCCGTTAGGCTACGCACTCCCCCAATACGAGGTATTCGTCCAATGCGCCATTAATGCCGCCGTCCATTCGACGGCCAGTCTTCAGCCTCCGGTTTGCTCCGGAGATGTCGCGGCATTTGTGGAGTTGTGCATGACGAACACGTCGATCCTGACGCTGGACAGCGTCTCCTTGGCCTTGCCTGATGGCCGGCTACTGTTTACCGACCTCAACGAAACCTTCGACCAACAGCGTACCGGCCTGGTCGGGCGCAATGGCGTGGGCAAGAGCCTGCTAGGGCAGGTTCTTGCCGGCCAGCGTGCACCGAGCAGCGGCCTGTGCAGGCGCCGTGGGCCTGTCCATCTGCTGAACCAGCAGGTAATCGAGCGCAGCGCCACACTTGCCGAGCTGGCGCAGGTGGGGGCGGTGGTTGCGGCGCTCGAGCGCATCGAGCAAGGCAGCATCAACCCCCAGGATTTCGACACCGTTGGCGAGCGCTGGGATATCCGCGAGCAATTGCAGATGCACCTGCAGCGCAACGGCCTGGGTCACCTTGACTGGCGCCAGCCCGCACGCAGCCTGAGCGGCGGCCAGGCCATGCGCGTGGCGCTGGCAGGCGCATGGCTCAGCGGTGCCGACTACCTGATCCTCGACGAACCGAGTAACCACCTGGACAGCGACGCCCGTGCCCAGCTGCTGAGCATGATCGAGGGCTGGGACCGAGGTTTGCTGGTAATCAGTCACGACCGCAGCCTGCTGGCGCACATGGCGCGCATTGTCGAACTGTCCAGCCTCGGTTTGCAGGCCTATGGCGGCAACTACAGCTTCTATGCAGCACAAAAAGCCAGCCAGGTGGCGCAAGCCCAGCAGCAACTTGCCCGGCTGAAGCAGGAGCAACAACGCCAGGCCCGTGAATTGCAGCGCCAGCGCGAAGACCTGGAACGCCATCAGGCCCGGGCCGGGCGTCAAGCCAGGCATGCCAACCAGGCCAAGATCCTGGTCGACCGCCAGCAGGAACGCAGCCAGGCCACGGCGGGCAAGCAGCGGCGTGATCATCGCGATGCCCGGCAGGCACTACTGGGCAAAGTGCATGACGCCGCCCGTGAGGTCGAGCAAGCCACTGCAATTACTTTGCATGCCCCCACGCCCCAGCGTCATGCGGGCCGCGAAGTGTTGGCCCTGCAGGCACTTCGCTTGCCCCATGGCACCCGAAAACCGCTTGACCTGCGCTTGTGCCTGGGCCAGCGGCTGGGTCTGGTCGGCGCCAATGGCAGTGGCAAGTCCACGCTGCTAAGGCTGCTGAACGGGGAATTACCGGCATCTCCCGACACTTTGCGCCGCAGTGGCGAAACAGCCCTGCTCGACCAGCACTGCAGCACCCTGGCAGGCCACAACAGCGTGCTTGAACACCTGCGCCAAGCCAACCCGGTGCTGGCCCAGGGCGAATTGCGCAGCCGCCTGGCACAACTGGGCCTGGATGCGGCCCGTATCGAGCTGCCCAGCAGCCTGCTCAGCGGCGGCGAGCGGATGAAGGCAGCGCTGGCCGCCGTGCTGTACCGCGAGCGGCCCCTCGACCTGTTGCTGCTGGATGAGCCCGGCAACCACCTTGACCTGCCGTCACTGGCAGCCCTGGAGCGCATGCTCGGGCAGTTTCGCGGGGCGCTGATAGTGGCGTCCCATGACGCGGTTTTGCTGGAAAACCTGGCCCTGCATGGCTACCTGCACTTGTAGGAGCAGCCTTGTGCTGCGAAAGGGCCGGTACTGGCGACACAATTGCATCCAATGGACCGGCCTCTTCGCAGCACAAGGCTGCTCCTACAACGACCGCGGACCGAGAATAATGCATCGCAGGCTATCAATTCGTGACTGGCCGTTCCCGATCCGCGACGGATGTATTATGGTGGCGTGGTGCGCATATAACAGCAGCCCGAGCGATCGGGCACTTGCAAGACAATGAGGGTGTCATGAGCAACGAAAGCATTAACTGGGACAAGCTGGGTTTCGACTACATCAAAACCGACAAACGCTACCTGTCCGTATGGCGCAATGGCGAGTGGGACAAGGGCACCCTGACCGACGACAACGTGCTGCACATCAGTGAAGGCTCCACGGCCCTGCACTACGGCCAGCAATGCTTCGAAGGCCTCAAGGCCTACCGTTGCAAGGACGGCTCGATCAACCTGTTCCGCCCCGACCAGAACGCCGCCCGCATGCAGCGCAGCTGCGCCCGCCTGCTGATGCCGCACGTGCCGACCGATGTGTTCATCGAAGCGTGCAAGCAAGTGGTCAAGGCGAACGAAAAGTTCGTGCCACCGCACGGCAAAGGCGCCCTGTACCTGCGCCCGTTCGTGATCGGCACCGGCGACAACATTGGCGTGCGCACCGCCCCTGAGTTCATCTTCTCGGTCTTCGCCATTCCGGTTGGCTCGTACTTCAAGGGCGGCATGAAGCCGCACAACTTCCAGATCTCCAGCTTCGACCGCGCCGCCCCACAAGGCACCGGCGCAGCCAAGGTCGGTGGCAACTACGCCGCCAGCCTGCAGCCAGGCGCTGAAGCCAAGAAGGCCAACTTCGCCGACGCCATCTACCTCGATCCGCTGACCCATACCAAGATCGAGGAAGTCGGTTCGGCCAACTTCTTCGGCATCACCGCCAAAAACGAGTTCGTTACCCCGAAATCGGCCTCGGTGCTGCCAGGCATCACCCGTCTGTCGCTGATGGAACTGGCGCAATCGCGCCTGGGCCTGACCGTGATCGAAGGCGATGTCGAAATCAGCAAGCTGGACCGCTTCATCGAAGCCGGCGCTTGCGGTACTGCTGCAGTGATCACCCCGATCGGCGGTATCGAGTACAACGGCAAGCTGCACGTGTTCCACGACCTGGAAAAGGTTGGCCCGGTTACCCAGAAGCTCTACAACGAGCTGACCGGCATCCAGAGCGGTGATGTTGAAGCACCGGCAGGCTGGATCGTCAAGGTCGCCTGAGGCGCATCAGATATATGAAAACGGGGCATGCCAGCGATGGTATGCCCCGTTTTTTTGACAGAGTTGATGACCCTGTGAGAGCGGACGTGCCCACTCCCACAGGGAACGCGTGAGCATTCGCAATTGAGGCCGGCTACTCATGCCACGCGACGCTGCATCAGCAGATGCCGGGCTTTGTCGAACGCCCAGTTGTACAGCACGGTGTAGGGCAGGATGATCACGAAGAAACCCAGCTCCACCATGAACGCCTGCAGCAGCGAAATATCCAGCATCCACGCCGCCACCGGCAGGCACCACACCACCAGCCCGGCCTCGAACCCCAGACCGTGCACAAAGCGCGCACCGGCCTTCCAGTGGATGCGTTCAGTCTGCACCCAGCGATCGACCAGCGCGTTGTAGACCATGTTCCACAACATGGCGATCACCGATAGGGCTATTGCCAATGCCCCCGCCGTCGCCAGCGATTTGCCCATCACCCAGGACAACAGCGGTGCGCACAGCAGCACCGCGAATACTTCATAGCCTACGGCGTGTACCAGGCGTTCGGTGAAAGAGACCGTTTTCATTGCAAATTCCATCCATTGCGTGAGTCGTGCTTCCTATTTTCTTTGATAGAACTGATACTCGCGACATAGCTACCATCGGTTTTATCAATACCATGCGCTACTCACCCGAAGCTCTGGTCGCCTTTGTCGAAGCCGCATCGCTGGGTTCGTTTTCTGCGGCGGCACGCAAACTGCGCAAAAGCCAGTCCACGATCAGCATCGCCATCGCCAATTTCGAAGCCGATATCGGCTACCCGCTGTTTGATCGCGGTGGCCGCCACCCCACGCTGAACGAAGCGGGCCGACAGGTGCTAAGCCATGTCGAAGCGATCCTGGACGCCAGCGCCCAGCTCGATGCCCTGGCGGTCAGGCTGGCGCAAAACGTCGAGTCGCTGGTCTCGGTGGTGATGTCGGACAGCTACAGCGTCACCTTCCAGGGCGCCGTGATGGCCCGCTTCGCCCAGCAGTACCCGCACACCGAATTGCGCTGCGGCCCGGCGGAAGACGCTGATGTGATCGATATGATCCAGCAGGGCCTGGCCCACGTCGGCATTTTGGCCACTCAGCCTAGCTACCCCGCCGACGTTGCCGTGGCGCGCTTGCCCGAGCAGGCGGAGTTCGGTGTGTATGTGGCCAGCGGGCACCCGTTGGCGGGCCTGAAAACGGTGCAAACGCAACACCTTGAAAACGCGCGGCAGCTGTACATCAAGACCTATGCCCCCAGCCTGCACCGCGGCCGCGGCCAGGCCTGGTCGGCACCGGATTACCTCACCCTGCTGGAATTTGCCGTGCGCGGGTTTGGCTGGGCCGAACTGCCCAGGGCGCTGGTGGCGCGGTTTGGCAACGAGCTAGTGGAGTTGCAGATAGCGGGTTACCCGCGCCGGGTGGATATGGATGTGGCGTGGTCAAGCCGGCGGGCGCTTGGGCCGGCGGGGCAATGGCTGGTGCGGCAGATGCTGGGGCAGTAGGTCTTAACCTGCCAGAATCTGGCGCTGCCGCGTAGTCCATCGCGGCACAGGGCCGCTCCTGCAGGGGGTCGCGTTCTCTTGTGGGAGCGACCCCGTAGTGCGCCAGAACACAACAACCAGTACACCCAGCGACAAGCCTTCCCCCCGCCCTGCCCCTTAGCCTGTCACCTCGCGCCGCCCCGCCGCGGCACGCACCTAAAGCACAAGAACAAACGTTGGTGACCTATGCAGACAGTAGATCCGATCACCCTTGCGGTTGTCCGGGGTGCGCTGGAGACAGCGCAGCGCGAAATGACCCTGACCCTGGAAAAGACCGGGCGCTCCAGTGTGTTCAACCTGGCCCACGATTACTCCAACTCGCTGTTCGACCACCTGCCGGAGATGATCCTGCAAGGCCAGGACATCCCCATCCACCTGGGCTCGCTGATTCCGGCCATGAAATGCGTGGCCGGATTCTTCGGCGACGACATCGCCGAAGGCGACGTGATCTACCACAACGACCCCGCCTACAAGGGCAGCCATATTCTCGACTGCTGCATGTACAAGCCGGTGTACTACCAGGGCGAACTGGTGTTCTGGACCGTGTGCAAAGGCCACCTGACCGACATCGGCGGCCCTGTACCCGCCGGCTACAACCCCGACGCCAAGGAGATCTACGCCGAAGGGCTGCGCATCCCACCGGTCAAACTGTGGGAAAAGGGCAAGCGCCGCGAAGACGTGATCAACTTCATGCTCACCAACATGCGCGCCCGCCCCTATCAAGAAGGCGACCTCAATGCCCAGTACGGCGCCTGCAAGGTCGGCGAGCGGCACTTGCTGGAGCTGCTGGACAAGTACGGCGTGGCCCAAGTGCGTGCCTGCATTGCCGAGCTGAAGAACATGGCCGACCGGCACATGCGCGCGCTGTTGCGCGATGTGCCGGACGGTGACTACAGCGGCACCGCCGTTCTTGAAGATGCCGGCCACGGCCTTGGCGAACTGGCGATCACCGCCCATGTGCAGATACGTGGTGACCAGGCCCACGTGCGTATCGACAGCCCGCCGCAAGTGCCGTACTTCATCAACTCCTACGAGGGCAACTCGGTATCGGGCGTGTACCTGGGGCTGATGATGTTCGCCCAGGTGGCACCGCCCTACAACGAAGGCCTGTACCGGTGCGTCACGGTCGATGTCGGGCCCAGGGGTACCCTGTGCAACGCCGAAGAACCGGCGCCCCATGTCAACTGCACCACCACGCCGATGGAAACACTGGCCGATGCCGTGCGCACCGCGCTGGAGCAAGCCTCACCACAGCGGGTAACGGCCTCCTGGGGGCACACCAGCGGCATCAACATCGCCGGCCACGACCCGCGCAACGGCAACAGCGAGTACGTGACGATGGTGCTGGCCTCGATCATTTCCGGTGCCGGTGCCAACCAGGTGATGGATGGCTGGCACGCCTGCGGCCCGTTGTGCTGCTTCGGGGCGCTGATGAGCGGCGACATCGAACTGCTCGAACACGCCTATCCGGTGCTGATCCACCGTTACAGCCTGATGGCCGACAGTGGTGGCGCCGGTGAATTGCGCGGTGGTTCGGGCACCCGCCTGGAGATCGAACCGCTTGACCACGCCATGACTGTGGTCGGCTTCGGCGAGGGCCGCCAGCTGCCCACCGCCGGTGCCGCCGGGGCACGCAATGCCCTGCTCGAACCCAAGCTGGGCCGGCTTATCCACCGCCACGTCGACGGTAGCGAAGACCACTACACGCAAAACCCGATGCTCACCCTGCAACCCGGTGAACGCATCATCAACATCAACCCGGGGGGCGGTGGCTACGGCGACCCGCTGCGCCGCCCGGTCACCGCCGTACTGGAGGATGTGCGCAACGGCCTGGTCTCGCCACAAGGGGCAGCCCTGGAGTACGGCGTGGTCCTCGATGACGATGGCCGCCTCGACGAAACCGCAACCCGCCTTGCCCGCGCCCCGCGCTGCCCGGAGAACCATCATGCGTAATCAATATCGCCTGGGCATCGATGCCGGCGGCACCTTCACCGATTTCATCCTGGCCGACCGCGACGGCGGCGTGCAGCTGTTCAAGGCCCCGTCCACGCCGCAGGATGGCACCTTGGCCATTCGCGCCGGCCTGGCGCAGATCGCCGACGCCACCGGGCGCAGCCCGGCCGAGCTGATCGCCAACTGCGACCTGTGCATCAACGGCACCACGGTGGCCCTCAACGCGCTGATCGAGCGCACCGGGGTCAAGGTGGGCCTGCTGTGCACCGACGGGCACGAGGACAGCCTGGAAATCCGCCTGGGTCACAAGGAGGAAGGCCATCGCTACGACGCTCATTATCCGCCGGCACACATGCTTGCCCCGCGCCATCTGCGCCGCCCGGTAGGTGGCCGCATCCTCGGAGATGGACGTGAGCACAGCCCGCTGGACGAGCGCGCCATTCATGACGCCATCGACTACTTCCGTGCCGAAGGCGTGCAGGCCGTGGCCATTTCCTTCCTGTGGTCGGTGCGCAACCCCAGCCACGAGCAGCGGGCCGCCGAGCTGGTACGGGCCGCCCTGCCCGGGGTGTTCGTCTGCACCGGCTGCGAGGTGTTCCCACAGATTCGCGAGTACACCCGCACCTCCACCACCGTGGTCAACGCTTACCTCAGCCCCGTGATGGCGCGCTATGTGGCGCGCATCGACAGCCTGTTCCAGGAGCTTGGCGCGCAGCAGCCAGTGCGCTATTTCCAGTCCAACGGTGGCCTGGCGCCCGGGCACCTGATGCGCGAGCGCGCCGTCAATGCGATCAACTCCGGCCCCGCCTCGGCGCCACAGGCGGGGCTGGCGGTGGCGAGGCCGTTCGGTATCGATAACGTCATCACCGTGGACATGGGCGGCACGTCGTTCGACATCACCCTGACCAACGCCGGCCATACCAACTTCAGCAAGGACGTCGACTTCCTGCGCCAGCGCATCGGCGTGCCGATGATCCAGGTGGAGACCCTGGGCGCCGGCGGCGGCTCCATTGCCCACCTGGACGAGCTCGGCATGCTCCAGGTCGGCCCGCGCAGCGCTGGTGCCATGCCTGGGCCGGTGTGCTATGGCAAAGGGGGTAGCGAACCCACGGTAACCGACGCCAACCTGGCGCTGGGCTACCTGCCCGACGGCGCACTACTGGGCGGCAGCATCCGCCTGAACCGCCAGGCCGCACTGGACGCTATCCGCAGCAAGATCGCCGAACCGTTAGGTATCAGCGTGGAACGCGCAGCATTCGGCATCACCACCCTGGTCAACCTGAACATGGTCAACGGCATTCGCCGCGTGTCCATCGAACGCGGCCACGACCCGCGCGACTTCGCCCTGATCGGCGCTGGTGGCGCAGCGGGCATGCACGTGGTGCGCCTGGCCGAAGAAATCGGCATGCAGACCGTGTTGATCCCCAAGGTGGCCTCAGGCCTGTGCGCGTTCGGCCAGATCCTGTCCGACGTGCGCTACGACCAGCTCACCAGCCTGTCGATGCGGCTGGACGCCGGGCACGTGAACCTGGCGCAGCTCAACCAGGCCCTTGCCGAGCTGCGTCAACAAGGCCTGGCAAACTTGCGTGAAGACGGTTTTGGCGACCAGGCCAGCAGCTGCCACTACACCCTGGAAATGCGCTATCTGGGGCAAATCCATGAATGCAGCGTGGAGCTGCAGCAGCATGCACTGGATGACGCGGGCCTGGCCGCACTGATCAGCCGCTTCCACAGCCGCCACCAGACCCTGTACTCGTACAGCGAGCCCGACAGCCCGGTGGAGCTGGTGAACCTGGAGTGTTCGGTAATTGGTCACCTGCCGCGTCCGCCACAACCCGAGCTGCAGGGGCCGGCCCAACCACCCGCGCCTGCCCCGGAAGGTGTCCGCCCGATGCTGTTCAGTGCCGAGGGCGAATGGCAGCCCACGCCGGTGTTCAACGGCAACCGCCTGCTGCCGGGGCAGACGGTGCATGGCCCGTGCGTCATCGAGGAAGACACCACCAACATCGTCCTGCCCCCCGGCTGGCAGGCGCGCCTGGAGCCTTCGGCCACCTACCGGGTGACACGCGGGGCTTGATCAAACGGTCGGCGTGCGCCGATCATGGGCCTGAAGCCGCCCGGCAGCCTTGCGCTGCCGGGCGGTTTGCACAATAACAAGAGCTGCTTGAGTAGCTTGCCTGCAGTTCCTTTTTTCAATGCTGCCCTCTTTGAAAAAGGACCCACCATGCCCACAGAAATCTCGACCCACGGCTGGGCACAGCCGGAGCGCCAGGCGCGCTGGGCCGAAGCCATCAGTGAAACCTATTTCCCGTTGAGCCTGGAGTTTGCCAGCGAGCAGCCATTCGATGGCCACCTGCAGCGCTGGAGCACGCCCAGCACGCCACTCAGCCTTTCCCGCCTGCGCTCCAGCCCGCTGGGCTACTCGCGCAGCAAGGCGCACGTTGGCCAGGACCATGAGGCGTTCTACCTGGTGACCGTGCCGCGCAGCAGCGAAGTGCACTTCGAACAGGAAGGCCACCCGCTCAGTTGCAGCCCGGGCGGGTTCATCGTCGAGCGCGGCGATGCGCCTTACCGCTTCCATTACGGCACGCAGAACGACCTGTGGGTGCTCAAGCTGCCCGAGCGGGCACTCAAGGCCAACCTGCTCGGGCACAAGCGCTATACCCGGCATTGCTTCGATGCCAGCCAGGGCCTGGGGCGCATCTTTGTAGAGCAACTGGACCTGTGTGCCCGCCATTTCGACGCCAGCCCGGCCGCTGCCCGGCATTTACTGCTGGAACAGGCTTCGGCCACGCTGCTGCTGGCCCTGCAGCAGGATGAGCGAGTACTGGGCAGTGAAGGCAATAACCTCAGCACCCTGCACCTGACACGGGTCGAGCAGTATGTGCAGCAACATCTGGGCGACCCCGAACTGTCGCCACAAACCATCGCCAGCGCCTGCGGGCTGTCGCTGCGCTACCTGCACAAGCTGTTCGCGATCACACCCTACACCCTTGGCGAGTGGGTGCGCCAACAGCGGCTGGAAGCCGTGCACCGCCAACTGCGCGACCCGCATTGCCACCTGGCCATCGGCGAGTTGGCATTCCGTTGGGGTTTTACCGACCAGGCGCAATTCACCCGGGCGTTTCGCCAGCACTACGGGTGCACGGCGCGAGAAGTCAGGGCTGCACGATTGCAGTGATTTGCGGGCTCAATCCCCCGCTGCCACATCCACCACCTTCCAGCTGTCATCCGGGTCGAAGCGCTTCATCTCCTTGGCCAGCCTGTCGCCGTGTGGCCCGAGGTCTTTTTCGAACACCTGGCCGTCGTGGCTGATCATGAAGCTCATCACCCCGGTGTCGTCGTACCTGGCCGGCCAGGCGACCATGGCGAAGCCACGGCTCATCTGGTTGCCGATCAGGTAGCTGTAGGCGCCACCGGGGGCGGACGGGCCTTGTGCGTCGAGGATGCGGAAGTGGTAGCCATACCAGTCATCGCCAACCACATCCTGGCCGAACAGCGGCCCCAGCGGGCTGACTTGGCCGTCGCCATCGTCGTCCCAGTACAAGCCGTCATGCTTGCCAGGCTCACTGAAGATTTTCTGCGCGTACTCCAGGGCACCGTTGCCGTTGTGGTCCTGGGTGGCGTAGTCCATTTGCGCATCGTGATAGGCCAGCAGCGACTGCAGAACGCCGAGCTCGTTGCGGCCGATGCGCCGGGCGCGAATTTCGGCGCTGCCGGCCTTGAGGTCGAAGCGCCAGCCCTGGCTGCTTTTGGTCAAGGGTATGGGCAAGGTCCAGTGAGCGTTGCCCACCGCCAGGATGGCCTTGCCCTCGCCTGCCCTGTCGATACTGTGCTGCGCGTGATACTGCTGCAGAAACGTGTCCACGTCGCTGCGTTGCACACCGCCACGCGGAATGTAGGTGCGCCAGTCATCACCCAGCAACTGGGCCAGGCGGGCTTCATCAGCCTTCTGCGCGCCCAGGGCCGCGACGAAGGACTCCACGGCCTGCTCCGGTGTCGGGAAGGCTTCCTGGGCAGCCGACACGCAAGCCCATGCCAAGCCTGCCGCAAGCAGCACTGCTGCAAAGGCTGAACATTTCATCGACGGCCTCCTGCGCCGCGACGCATTGGCGCACTGGGCCGGGAGATCTGGTGGCCGGCGGCGCGTGATGCATTGGGCCGCTGGGCAAACGACTGGCTGGTACGACCGCGGTTGGCCTGCAGGCTGGTGCGCGACGGCGAACCCACGCCGTCGAAGGCATTGTTACGCGCCCGGCCGGCGCTGTTGGCCGGCCGGTTCTGTGCCACCTGCCGGCCTTGGGCATTGCGTGGTTCCTGGCGACGGTCAGTTGCTCTGGCATTGTCGCCACGGGGTTGCATGCGGTTGCCGACCGAATTGCCGGCCTGCGCCTCGCGCATTTGCTGGCGTGCCTGGCGGTTGTCGGCGGCCGGCCGTTCCATGCCGGCGCGGTCCATCGAGGCCCGGGCCTTGTCCCGGGCCTGCGCCCGCTGGGCGTCGTCGCCACGGAAGGCGGTGCGCTGGGTGGCGCCGTCCAGTTGGCGGCCATACTGCTGGCGGCTGCGCGCATCGCGGTAAGGCACCCCTTCGCGGTTGGCGGCATTGTGCTGCCATTTGTTCTGGTTGTTGGTGATGCGGTTGTTGGCGTTGATGTTGTTGTAACGGTTGACGTCTATGTCGATGTCATTGTTGCCCCAGTCGCAGTCGCCCCACAACGAGGCGACGACCGCCACGCCGGTACCGAAGGCCAGGCCGGCCACCAGCGCGGAACCGGCGTAGTACATCGGCGGCGGCGGGTAGTACACGGGCGGCGAGGCCGGGTAGGCCCAGGTACCATAGGTGGTGGTGGGGTTGTAACTGGGCACGTACACCACTTGCGGCTCGGCAGGCTGAATGATGATGGTGGATGGGGCGCTGCTGGAAGCCTGTGTTGCCGGGGCAGCCTGCACCGTCACGTTCTGGTACTGGTTGCTTTGCAGGTTGCCGGCCGCCTGTGCCTGGTGACGCAAGCGCTGTACCGCGCCCATGACATCGTCGGGCTGCGCCAGGAACGCATCACCCAGGCGCTGCACCCACGCCGGGTCCTGGCCCAAAGTCGCCAGCAGCTGCGGGAAGGCGACCAGCGCTTGTACGCTCGGGTCCCACGGCTGCTTCGCGACCTGTTTGACGGCGTCATCGCCCGACGCCTTGGGGTTGGCCTTGGACCAGGTCACAGCTTCGCTCACCTGCCCCGGGTAAGTGGCGGCCATCAATACCTGCGCCAGCAGCGGATCGGGGTACAACGCAACCGGCGCCAGCATCTGGTCCAGCTGCTCTTGAGTGAACACCGGGGTCTTGGCCGCGACCGTGCCGGTTTGCGGAGCTGGGTCGGGGGCTGGTACGTCTTGCGCCAGCGCAGGGCCGGGCGCGGCGTTCAGGCACATCAGCGCCGACAGCAAAGCAAACAATGGCATGCGCATCGCTTATCCCCAACAGGTCAGATCGCGTGGGTTAAGGGTAGCAATGGCGGTGCTTTTGACCAGCGGCGAGCGTGCAAACTTTTAGCACTGATGCTTGCGTCAATAGTGACTATCGAACAAGGCAATTTCTACTGATCGCCCCCGCTAAATAAGCTAGCTCCATCGATTCGAACCTGGCGAATCCCCTGCATTCCGGAGCTGCTCGATGAACACCAAGGCCCGCCTTTTCCTCACTGCCCTGGCCGCTACCAGCATTGCCGTACTGGCTGGCTGTGCCAATCACCCTGAACTGCGCACCTACAGCGCTGAAGAAACCCGCCAACTGCAACTGGAAGCGTTGCAGCGCCGCGGCCTGTCGCTGGACGACTACGAGCAGCAACGCCGGGTGATACAACGTGCCGGCAACCTGCCCGTGGTGACCGAAGCCGCCGACGCAGACCCTTCGACCAAAGGCTGAGCGGGCCAGGCAAAGGTTCCCTCCTTCCACCTGCGCAGGTATCCTCTACCGCTCAACCGCAAGCCTTCCAGGACGGAGACCATGACCAGGCCCTTTCTGTTGCTGAGTGCTGCACTGCTGTTCAGCCCAGTGTTGATGGCCCAGCAGATAAAACGCGAACTGGGCGACTTCGACTTCACACTCGGCACCACACCCTCGCGCAGCATGGCCCAAGGCCTTATCTCACCCAGTGCCGTCGGCGCATTCCACGGTGGTCTCGACTTCAGCCACCCCAGTGGGTGGTACCTGGGCCAGTACGCCCCGAGCATGGGCGTCACCCCCAACTCGACCCTGCGCCTGGACAGCTACCTGGGCTACAAGCACCAATTCGACAACAGCCTGGGCTATGAAGTGGGGTTGATCCATTACAGCCAGCCGACTATTGCAGGCCCCGACAGCTATGCCCTGTACGGTGGCATCTCGCTGTTGGGCAATCGCTTCGGTGGCGCGCTGCGCGACAACCCGGATAACCGCACCGGCACCCTGTTCGCCGACTTCGGCGAACTGCCCCTGTTCGATGTCGACCTCACCGTCAAGCTGGCCCATCATCGCCTGGGCACGCCGTTCACCATTGGCGACGGCAGCCAGGTAAATGCCTTTTCCGACTGGTCGCTGGAACTGTCGCGGCCCTGGCTGGGCATCGACCTTAACCTGATCTACAGCAACTCCAATCTCAGTGGCGGCGGTTGCGATGCCTATTCGGGCATCAACACCTATTGCGACAGTGTGGTCACGCTCAAGGCGCAGCGCAGTTTCTTCTAACGCCGTGGTGCCAGCGCCAGGGCTATACCGCCCAACACCACCACACACGCGATCAGCAAGCGCAACGACAGCGGTTCGCCAATCAGGACAACACCGCCCAGTGCGGCAATCACAGGCACACTAAGCTGCATGGTCGCTGCTTGCTGCGCACTCACCTGCCTGACCACGCCGTACCACACGGCGTAGCCCGCACCTGAGGCCAGCACCCCGGAGCCCAAGGCATACAACAAACCCAGCAGCGTGAGGTGCGGGCCGGCGCCCAGCAACAGCACCGGTAGCAGCAGCGCCAGGCAAGGCAGGCTGCGGGCAAAATTGCCTGCAGTATCGGCCAGCGGCCTGGGCGAGCCCCTGCCCAGCAACGTGTACACGCCCCAGGCCATACCAGACAGGGCCATCAGCAAGGCACTGGCCAAGGGTGGCGCCGCTGCACCGGGCAACAACAGCACCAACAGGCCGGCAAAAGCAATCAACATGCCCAGCAGCATGCGGGCGGTGATGCGCTCACCTTTGTACCAGGCAAAGCCGAACATGGTGATCTGCACTGCGCCGAACAGCAGCAATGCCCCCGCACCTGCACCCAGCTGCAGGTATGCCGCAGAAAAAAGGAATGCGTAGAGGAACAGGGCCAAGCCACCGCGCCAACTGCCGCCAATGCCAAGCGCAGGTTTACGCAGGCGGATCAACAGCAGCAGAAACAACGCCCCACTGGCCAGGCGCACCACGGTAAACAAAGCCGGGTCGATGGCCCCGTCCTTCAGCGCCAGCCGGCAGAACACCGAGTTGGCGGCGAAGGCCATGAGGCTGAAGAGCGCCGGCCAGAACCAGGCCTTGGCCTTGCGGTCGGTCAGTGTGGTGGTGCCGGTGCTCATGGTGTGGTCACCTCTGAGGGAATATTGTTGTTATAGCGGCCATGCGTGTACCGATATACAACAAAGTGTTTCCAAGGGGCCACCGCCGCATCACTCAGCGCTAAAGCGCTGCCACCGCTTCGATTTCCACCAGCATGCCATCCAGCGCCAGCCGGGGTACCGGGATCAGCGTGCAGGCCGGTTTCATGTGCGGGCCCCAGGCCCTGTCGGCCTCAGCCACCCATTGGCGCAGGCGCGTTTCGGAGTGCTCGACAATCAGCAGTGTCAGCTTGAACACCTGGGCCAGGCTGGCGCCTTTGGACGCCAGGGCCAGTTCAAGGTTGGCCAGCGCCTGGCGGGCCTGTTCGGCGAACAGCGGGGGCAACTGGCCGTTGCTGTCTTCCCCGCCCTGGCCGGCGATGAACAGCAAGCGGCTGTCAGCGCGCACTTCGGCGACATGGGAATAGGCATTGCCACTGGGATCGTACAGGCCTTCAGGGTTGCTCAACTGAAATGCGGTTGATTGGGTCACGACAAGCCCTCACTCGGTTGGAAGAGTGGCGCAGTATCGGACCTTAAGTTAACTCGAGGTCAAGCGCGGGGTAGGACATTTCGCACAATCCATTGCCATGCTTGAACCACGCGTATGTTTGCGCCGCGGCCGTCAGGCAGTAGATTGCAAGACCCGGCATGGAGGCCTGTACGTCACAAGGAAAAGCGCATGAGCAATTATGATTTTCAGCTGGCCTATACCATCAAGCCGCACAACCCTGCCCACGATGAAGCCGATGCCGCGCAGGCACGCCTGCACCTGCGCGAGAAGCTCGGCCTGGACACCGTCGAGCAGATCGAAACCACCCTGCTCGGCATGATCACGCTTAAAAGCACCACCCTCGCAGACCGCAAGCGCGAAGCTGAAAAACTGCTGCACGATTACATCCACGAAGCGCTCAAACAGCTGCGGGTATTGTCGACCGTGAAATTCTACGGCTGCCTGATGGTTGATGGGCTGGGCCCAGCCGTTCGCTTCCAGATCCTGCCCAAGTGAACATCGACGGCATCAGGCGCCCCCACGCCAGATGCCGGAAGCCCTCATTTTTCCTGCAGGACCGCCCTGCCCTTCACCGCCCGCGGCCCGCGCCAGGCCCAGAACAACAGCCCCGGGAATGGTGCGTAGACGACAAACACAATCCACAGCATCTTGCGCTCGGCGCGCCGGTCACTGCCGATGATGTGCCAGATGGCCCAGATTTCCAGCAGGATGACCAAGGCTGCGATGATGATCCAGATCGTTCCTATTTCCATGAGCGCTCTCCCGTTTGGCATGTAATGCATTGGGTTACCGACAGCGTTGAGGGTTCAGATTGATTTGGCTACCAGTATGGCATTGCGAACCGTTGTAGGAGCGCGACCGCCCTCAATGCTGCGGCGCGTTCTCCAGCGCCGCCTTCAACGCCGCGGCATCCGCAAAAGAATGCTGGCTCACCAGTACACCCTCCCGCAGTTGCAACCACTGCACCTGGCCATCCTGCCCGGAATAACGGCTGGCCACGCGCCCTTCCCGGTCGAGCAGCACCCGGTAGTTGTAATCGCGCATGGCCGGAATGGCGAATAGCTTGCTGATCAGTGCCGGCATGCGCTGGATGTCGGCAACAAACACCGCATCACGCGCTTCCAGGTAGCCCCGGGGCTGCTCGCCCAGCGCCGCTTTGACCAGCTTGGCACCGTCCATGTCGCGGGCTACCAGCAGGATGTGCGTGCGGGTATCGAGGCTGTAGGCCTGGTCGTGCTGGTCGAGCAGCGTCCACGGGGCCAGCTTCTCGCCCGGTTCCAGGGCATTGGCCAGCAGCGGCAGCAGGCTGAACAACAGGGCAATGGCGTACTTCATCAAGGGCGTCCTCAGTGACAGGGGGCAACATGGCGGCAATAGGCCAAGCCAGACAGGTTGCCTGAACACGACCTGAAATACGACACACCCACCCGGAACATTGTCTTTCCTCCGGCCACCCGCCACACTCTGCGAGCCAGCCAGGAAGCGGAGTCCAGAGTGCCCACGCCACGTCAGTTCAGCAAGAAGACCAGCACCAGCAACATGCTGCGGCTGAAATCCACCAGCGCCAATGCCCAGGCCCCCTATCGGGTTGATTTCGTCCTGCTCGAACATTTCTCGATGGCCAGCTTCACCGTGGCCATGGACGTGCTGGTCACGGCCAACCTGCTGCGCGCCGACAGTTTCCAGTTCACCCCGCTGTCGATGGATGGCGACCGGGTGACCAGCGACCTGGGTTTGGAACTGGTGGCCACCGAGCTGTCCGCCGGGGCGCTGAAAGATCTGGACCTGCTGGTGATCTGCGGCGGCTTGCGCACCCCGCTGAAGTACCCTGAACTCGACCGCCTGCTGGACGACTGCGCCGCCCACGGCATGGCCCTGGGCGGCCTGTGGAACGGTGCCTGGTTCCTTGGCCGCGCCGGGGTGCTGGACGACTATGGCTGCAGTATCCACCCCGAGCAGCGCGCCAGCCTGTCCGAGCGCAGCCCGCAAACCCGCATCACCCCTGCCAGCTTCACCCTCGACCGCGACCGCCTCAGCGCCGCCAGCCCCAATGGTGCCATGGAGCTGATGCTGGGCCTGGTACGCCGGCTGTATGGCGACGGGCTGGCCGAAGGCGTGGAGGAAATCCTGTCGTTCTCCGGCGCCCGCTACCGCCAGGTTGGCCCAGGGGCGAAGAAGTCCATGAGCCTGCACCTGCGCACCATCGTCGAGCTGATGGAGAACAACCTGGAGGAAACCCTCAGCCTCGACCAGCTGGCCGCCTACAGCGGGCGCTCGCGCCGGCAGATCGACCGCTTGTTCCAGGCTCAGCTGGGCACCTCGCCACGGCGCTACTACATGGAGCTGCGCATCACCAAAAGCCGCCGGCTGCTGCAGTATTCGGACTTGTCAGTGATGGAAGTGGCAGTGGCCTGCGGGTTTGTTTCTGTGTCGCACTTCAGCAAGTGCTATGCGGCGTACTTCGGCTACCCGCCGTCACGCGAGCAACGGCTGGGCGAGTAAGCGGCGTTCAGGCGCAGATATAGCGCAAGACGGCGTCACAGATCATGGCTTTGTGGCGCAGTTTGACCTGGTCATCAGACAGGTCGATCTGGAAGATCTCGCCAAAGGTGTGGCGGTTCGACACCCGGTAGAAGCAGAACGAGCTCATCAGCATGTGCAGGTCGATCACCTCGATGCCGGCGCGAAACACGCCTTCCTGCACGCCACGGCGCAGGGTGTTGCCCAGGGCTTCGAGCACCAGGCTGCTCATTTCGCGAATCGCCGGCGACTGCTTGACGTACTCGCCATAATGGATGTTTTCGGTGCAGATGATCCGCACGAAATCGACGTTGCGGTCATGGTGATCGAAGGTGAACTCGACCAGCCGGCGGATCGCCTGCTCAGCCGGTAACGACTCCAGGTCCAGGCTTTGCTCGGTTTTGCGGATATCGCCGTACAACTTCACCAGGCATTCGCAGTACAGCTGCTCCTTGCTGCCGAAGTAGTAGTAGATCATGCGTTTGGAGGTAGCGGTGCGCTCGGCGATGGCGTCGACGCGCGCGCCGGCCAGCCCTTGCTGGACGAACTCGTTGATGGCTGCCTGGAGGATGTCCTCGCGTGTTTTCTCGGGGTTGTTCTTGCGCGTTTTGCGCCCCCCTTCAGTTTCAGGCTGGCCAAGGCTCACTACGGAATCACTCATACCCACTCACAGGCGATTTATTGGAATACGGGGGATTATCCGCGAGCGCAGCCATGCAGGGAAGCACGCTGTTGGTCGGGTAGCCATAATGCATTGCGGGTGGCCGGCCTTGATATCGCGCCGTGCAACCCGCTAGCCTGCCTGCCCCTGCCCTGGATGGATCCTGCCTCATGCAACCGCGCGACCTCGCCGCCTATATGTTCCTGGCCATCGCCTGGGGCTTTTCGTTCCTGGTGTTACTCAAAGTGGTGCATGCCTTTGGCTGGGTGGGCGCGGTCAGCCTGCGGGCACTGATTGCCAGCGGCACCCTGGCGGCCCTCGCAGCCCTGCTGGGCCGCCCGCTGCGCCTGCGCCCGCTGCTGTTGCCCTTGCTGGTGGTAGGCGCGACCACGGTGGCCGGGCAACTGATCGGCATGTCGTACGCCACCCCACGCATCGGTACGGCGATGGCGGCGATTTTTGTCGCCACCATTCCGCTGTTCTCGATGCTGATCGGGCGGGTCTGGGGGCTGGAGAAAATAACCCCGCAAGGCCTGGCCGGGCTGCTGCTGGGCATTGCCGGCATCGCCATGTTGGTCGGTTTTCCGGCCCGCGCGGTCGATGACGACTTCATCCACGGCTGCATCGCCTCGCTGCTTGGCGCCATCAGTGCCGCCTACGGCAGCAACTACGCCAGCCTGCATCTGCGCGGCCAGGACCCGTGGACGGTCACCTGCGGCGCGTTCCTGGCTGGCGGGCTGCTGACGCTGCCGCTATTGCTGGTGGTACCGGTGCCCAGCATGCCACAAGCAGGCGACTGGCTTTACCTGCTGATCAGCGGCGCAGTGATGAGCGCCACCACCTACGTGTTGTACTTCGGCCTGGTGGCACGGATCGGCGCCACCCGTGCCATTAGCGTGGAATTCGTGGTCACGCTGGTGGCGGTACTGGTGGGCGCCTTGTTTCTCAATGAAGCCCTCAGCCTGTTACAGGCGGCGGGTGGCCTGGTGATTCTGCTCGGCTGCATGCTGGTGCTGGGCCTGCTGCCAGCGCGCAAGCGGCGCCTGCCCAGCTAACGCTGGGCGGTGTCGTGCGCTGGTGGCGGCGTCAGGTGCAGCACGCGGTTACGCCCGCCTTCGGCCAACAGGTAGCCGCCCTTGCCGTCCGCCACGATCGACTGCGGCGCCTTGAGGAAGGTCAGCATGGTGTGCTGGACGCCGTCAGCGTCAATGAGCAACAAGCGTGCGCGGTGAGTGTTGTCTTCGCTGACCCACAGGCCACGCTGGTCACAGAACAGGAAGGTGGGGTTGCGCAGCCCGTCGACCACCACCGGGTCCTTGCCATCGTCAGACAGGGCGCGAACCTTGCCATTGGCTTTTTCGGTGTAGAGCAAGCGGCCGTCGTTGCAGCGGGCGAGGCCTTCGGTTTCGGTCAGGCCGGAACGCAGCACATCAAGCTGGCCGCTGGCCCAGTCATAACGCATCAGGCGGCCATTGCCCTTGCGGTCTTCGATGGCATACAGGTGGTCACCGTCATTCCACAAGCCCTGCACGCTTTCACCGTCGAACAGGTGGGTAACCTGGCCATCGCGGGCCAGGCTTACAGGCGCCTGACCGCCTTCCTGGCTGAACACCCATCCGCCTTGTGCCGCGACCATGCCATCGGGCTTGGAAAGATTGTCGACCACCACGACACGGTCGCCGGTCGCGGTGATCTTGAGGATGCTGCCGCGGCCATCATCCAGCTCGCGGCTGACCAGCAGGCTGCCATCCGCTTGCGGCAAAAGCGATGCGGCCTTGGCCACATCACGATGCAGCACCTCGACATCCCAGCCGGAGGCGGCCTGGACCGGGTAGAAGCTCTGCCATGCAAAGAAACCCAAGGTGGCGGTGAGCACGCCGGTAGTGGCGGTAAGGGCGATGCGGGTGCTGCGCTTGCGCAGGAATTGCGGCATGTAGGGCTCCTTGGAATGCCGGGGATGCTAGCAAGCGAATGTGAAAAAAATGTCGAAGAAGGCAAAGCGTTAAAAAACAAAAGGATATAAAAATAACAAAATAATCTAACTAAACGGAATATAAAAATTGAAAGCCAAACGCCACCTCCTTAGTCTGGGCGCATCGCTTCCCACCCGGTTTCAAGGAGCAACCCCATGCCAATCCGTGCCTTCTCCCCGCTTCGTCGCCTGCTGATCGGCGGCCTGCTGGCCAGTGTCGCCAGTGCCCTGCTGCCCTGGTCCGAAGCATTGGCCAACGACGCCAAGACCCTGCGCATCGGTTACCAGAAGTTCAACAGCATCAACATCCTCAAAGGCAGCGGCGCGCTGGAAAAGGCCCTGGCCCCGCAAGGCGTGAAGGTCAGCTGGCACGAATTTGCCGCCGGCCCGCAGTTGCTCGAAGCCCTGAGCACCGGCGCCATCGACCTCGGCCACGCCGCCGACGCACCTTCGGTGTTCGCCCAGGCGGCCGGCAAACCGGTGGTGTACCTGGCCGCCGAGCAGCCTTATCCACGCGGCATCGGCCTGGTGGTACGCGAGCAGGACCATGTGGCCGGCGTGCAGGACCTGAAAGGCAAACGCGTAGCCACTGGCCGCGGCTGGAATGCCCAGTACCTGCTGGCCGTCGCGCTGGAACAGGCCGGCCTGAGTTACCAGGACATCACCCCCGCCTACGTGAACAATGCCGCCGATGCCGTGGCCGCCTTGCAGTCGGGTAGCGTGCAGGCCGTGACCCTGTGGGACCCGTTCCTCGCTGCAGCAGAAAGCCAGCCAGGCCTGAAAAACCTGCGTGACGGCAGCGGCCTGTCCAACAACCGCACCTTCTACCTGTCCACCGCCAGCTATGCCGACCAGCACCGTGCGCTGTTGAAAACCTTCTTTACCGAACTGGGCAAAGTCAGCCAGTGGGCCAACGCCAAGCCTGCAGAGGTCGCCGCACTGCTCGCCCCGCAGCTGGGCATCAACGCCAACGTGCTTGAGGTGGCCAGCGAGCGCCGTAACTACAACGCCGTGGCCATCACCCCGCAGATCGTCGCCGAACAACAAAAACTGGCTGACACCTTCCAGGGCCTGGGCCTGATTCCACACAAGTTGCAGGTGGCCGACGCGGTCTACCCGGCTTCCGTGTTGCCTTGAGCGGAGCGCACTGACATGCCCCGCCCGATCCGCTTCAACGCGTTCAGCATGAACGCCGCCAGCCATCAGTCCCCCGGCCTGTGGCGCCACCCACGCAATACCAGTGTGGCCTTCAACCGCCTGAGCTACTGGACCGACCTGGCCCGCCTGCTGGAACGCGGCGTGTTTGACGCCCTGTTCATTGCCGATGTGCTGGGCATCTACGACGTCTACCAGGGTGGTCCTGATGCTGCCTTGCGCGGTGGCGTGCAGGTACCGGTGAACGACCCGCTGCTGCTGGTGCCAGCCATGGCCGGCGTCACTGAGCACTTGGGGTTTGGCGTCACCTTTTCGCTCACCTACGAGCACCCCTACCCCTTCGCCCGGCGCATGTCCACACTCGACCACCTGAGCAATGGCCGGGTCGGCTGGAACATCGTCACCGGCTACCTCGACAGCGCCGCCCGCAACCTTGGCCTGGCGCGTCAGCTGGGCCACGACCAGCGCTACGACCTGGCCGAGGAATACCTGCAGGTGCTGTACAAGCTGTGGGAGAAGAGCTGGGACGACGACGCGGTGCTGCTGGAGCGCGACAGCGGGCGCTACATCGAGCCAACCCGGGTGCACCCTATCAACCATGTGGGCGAGCACTTCCAGGTACCAGGCATGCACCTGTGCCAGCCGTCACCGCAGCGCACGCCGGTGCTTTTCCAGGCCGGCGCCTCAGCACGCGGCCAGCAGTTTGCCGCGCGCCACGCCGAATGCGTGTTCATCAGCGGCCCGACCCCCACCGTGTTGCGCCGTTACGCCGACGGCATTCGCCAGGCCAGCGAAGCCGCCGGGCGAGGTCGTGATGAAGTGCTGATCTATGCCCAGGCGTTGTTGATCGTCGCCCCTACAAAGGAAGAGGCCGAGGCCCGCTTCGCCGAGTACCGTCGCTATATTGACCTGGATGCTGCCCTGGCGCTGCTGTCGGGCTGGACCGGCATCGATTTTGGCGGCCTCGACCCCGATGCGCCGATCGAATACGTCGAAAACGACGCCGGCCGCGCCGCCCTGGCCGCGTTCACCGCCGCCGACCCGAACCGCCGCTGGACTGTACGCGAGGCCGCCGAGTTCGTTGGCCTGGGTGGTCGCGGCCCGGTACTGGTAGGCGCTGCCAGCGAGGTCGCCGACCAGCTGGAAAGCTGGCTGGACAAGACCGGCATCGACGGTTTCAACCTGACCTACGCCGTGCAGCCGGACGACCTGGCCAACGTGGTCGAGTTGCTGGTGCCCGAGCTGCAACGCCGCGGCCGCTACCCGTCAGGCTACGCCGAAGGCACCCTGCGCCACAAACTGTTCGGCCAAGGCGATCGGCTGCCGGAACAGCACGCCGGACGCCAGGTAGACATTCAGCGATCAAATACCGGGTATTCCAACATTTAATTTGTGGATAGCGCGCGCTCGACCCTATTCTGTTGCCACATCCCCTGCGCCGCACCGGCCGGTGCGGTTCACGGCACGGGGAGAGAACAACAAGTCGAGATTGTCCATGTCGAACCATTCGTACTTCGCCCCCCACGGTGGGCACCCAGCTCAAACCGAGCTGCTGACTGACCGTGCCATGTTCACCGAAGCCTATGCCGTCATCCCCAAGGGCGTGATGCGTGACATCGTCACCAGCCACCTGCCGTTCTGGGACAAGATGCGCATGTGGGTCATCGCCCGCCCGCTGACCGGTTTTGCCGAAACCTTCTCCCAGTACATCGTCGAGCTGGCCCCGGAAGGCGGCAGCGAGCGCCCTGAGCTGGATCCTAACGCCGAAGCCGTGGTGTTCATCGTCGAAGGCGAGCTGGACATCACCGTTGAAGGCAAGCACCACACCCTGGTACCAGGCGGCTACGCCTTCCTGGCCCCGGGCGCCGAGTGGAGCCTGCGCAACAACAGCAAGTCCAACGTCACCTTCCACTGGCTGCGCAAGCACTACCAGAAAGTTGAAGGCCTGGACGTACCGGAGTCGTTCGTCACCCACCGCGACAACGCCACCGTCATCGAGATGCCGGGCACCGAAGGCCGCTGGAAAACCACCCGCTTCGTCGACATGGCCGACATGCGCCACGACATGCACGTGAACATCGTCACCTTCCAGCCGGGCGGCGTGATCCCGTTCGCTGAAACCCACGTGATGGAACACGGCCTGTACGTGCTGGAAGGCAAGGCGGTGTACCGCCTGAACCAGGACTGGGTCGAAGTGGAAGCCGGCGACTTCATGTGGCTGCGCGCCTTCTGCCCGCAAGCCTGCTACGCCGGCGGCCCAGGCAACTTCAGCTACCTGCTGTACAAAGACGTGAACCGTCACGTGCACCTGACGCTGAACCCTAAGCGCTAAGCTCAGGCTGATGCCCGCAAGCCCGCCAACCTGGCGGGCTTTCTGTTTGCCGCGCATACTTAAACATCCATCCCCCGCGCGGTACCAGCCATGAACCGCTGCCTGCTGCTCGCCGCCCTGCTGCTGTGCGCCCCGGCCCTGGCTGCCGATGACTGGAACCTGGCTTATGACCGCGAAGGCATACGCGTGTACCTGCGCGGCGCGGATGACTCGTCCTACCAGCAATTTCGTGGTGTGAGCACCATGAAAGCGAGCGTACGCACCCTCACCGACCTGCAAGAGAACCTGCGCGTAGCCTGCAAATGGCTGTACGCCTGCGACCAGATGCGCCTGCTGGAGGTGGATGGCGCCAATACCTGGGTGTACCTGACCACCAACCTGCCGTGGCCGACGATGCCGCGGGACATTGTGCTGAAAGTAACCAGCGAACGCCTGGACGACGGCACCTTGCTGCGGCGCCTGAGCGCCGAGCCCGACAGGATCCCCAAGGTTGAAGGCCTGATCCGGGTGCAGCATCTGAGCGGTGAGTGGCGTATGAAACCACTGGGCGAACGCGAGACGGAGGTGACCTACCAGTTGCAGGCCGACCCTGCTGGCGATGTGCCCGGCTGGCTGGCCAACCGGTTCGTGGTGGATGCACCGGTGGTAACGTTGCGGACGTTGCGGGCGGTTGCTGAACGCCAGCCTTGAGGTGTCTCGCCGGCAAGCCAGCGCCCACAGGTACAGCGCAAATCTTGCGACTCGCGCAGTCCAAGTGGGAGCTGGCTTGCCAACGATGGGCTGCGCAGCAGCCCCATGGTCCTATGTAGCAGTCGCTGTCTGCGGTTGCGCAGAAGCCTTGGTCCTGCGTCGATAGGCCAGCAACAGGCCCGCATACCACAACGGCATCACGTACAACGCCGTGCGGGTGTCCGGTTCCAGCGCCAGCAGGCACAGCACGAAAATCAGGAACAGCTGCGCCAGCGCGGCGGTGACCTTGCCGCCGGGCAGCTTGAACCTGGACTGCTCATGCGCCTGCGGATTCTGTCGGCGGTAAGCGAAATAGGACAGCAGGATCAGCGACCAGGTAACGATGATCATCACCGCGGAAATGGTCGACACCAGGGTGAACACGGTCATCACTTCCGGGATCACGAACAGCAACGTCAACGCAATCGCCATGCACACCCCGGAAAACACCAGCGCCCGCACCGGCGTCCCCGAGCCGGACAGGCGCCCGAACGCCGTCGGCGCCTGTTGTTGGTGCGACAGGCCGTAGAGCATGCGCGAGCCCGAGTAGACGCCACTGTTGGCCGACGAGGCCGCAGAGGTCAGCACCACGAAGTTGATGATGCCAGCAGCAGCGGGCAACCCGCCAAGCAGGAACAATTCAACGAACGGGCTGCGGTTGGCCGGCACATTGGCCCAGGACACCACACTGATGATGCACACCAGCGAACAGATGTAGAAAAGCAGGATACGCACGGGGATGGTATTGATTGCCTTCGGCAGGGTCTTCTCGGGGTCTTTGGCCTCCGCCGCTGCGGTGCCGATAAGCTCGGTGCCGACGAAGGAGAAGATAGCGATCTGGAACCCGGCGAGGAAGCCAAGGATGCCATGCGGCATGACCACGCCAGGCGCCACCAAGTGGCTGAACGACGCCGTCACCCCGCCCGGCGAGGTATAGGAAGTGGCGACCATCACCAGGCCGGTTACCACCAGCAGCACGATGGCGACGATCTTGATCAGGCCGAACCAGAACTCCACCTCACCAAAGGCCTTCACCGCCAGCATGTTCAGGCCCAGCAACAGGAACATGGTGGCGAAAGCCGGTAGCCAGGTAGGCACATCGGGGTACCAGTACTGCACGAACCCTGCGACCACCACCACGTCGCCCACCGCCGCCACCACCCAGCTGAGCCAGTACGACCAGCTGAGAATGTAACCGGCCCGTGGCCCCAGGTAGTTGTGCACCAGGTCGGCGAACGATTCCATCTGCAGGTTGGCCAGCAGCATCTCGCCCATGGCGCGCATGATGCAGAACACAAAAAAACCGATGATGGCGTAGACGAGGATGATTGAAGTGCCAGACAGCGCAATGATCTTGCCCGAGCCCATGAACAAACCGGTACCAATTGCGCCACTGATCGAAATAAGCTGTATGTGTCGGTTTTCCAGCCGTCGCTTGAGCGCTCGGCCCTCTTGCGGAGCAGCGCTTTGCGCATTGCACGTTTGATGCATAGTCGACCTCTTATTCTTTTTTGGTAAAACTTCAGCGCCCCGCGCCGCACCATTTAATTGGCACTAAGGTGCAAGCTACCTGTCATTGAAAATGATAAAAGCGCAGGTAATAACGAAAACGCACACTTACGCCCGACGCAACTTCGCAGCGGGCTTTTTTATTGTTTGAAACGCACCTTGGGTGGTGCGCCTTGTACCGTTGCACGAAAACGTTTTCATTCTGCCAGTGGCCCGGGCCAAGCGGAACGCTACAGAATGCGCACAGCCAAAGGGATTTTTTGCACTGTGGAAAGCCTGGGTGACAGTTTGCGCAATGCGCCTGTCAAAAGGCCTGACCCAGCGGTCACATCTTGTAGGTGGAGAGCAGGATGCTGGTCTCGGTATTCTCGATGTGCGGGATGGAGCGAATGGTGTTCAGCGCCCTGTCGAACGCTTCAAGGGTGTCGGCGCGCAGCTCTGCCATCAGGTCCCAGCGGCCATTGGTGGTGTGAATGGCCACCACGTTGGGGTGCCCACGCAGCGCGTGCTTGACCTCTGCGGCGTGGTGGCCGCTGATGCCGATGCTGGTGATCGCCCGCACGCCCTGGTCCAGCGCATCGGAGCGCAAGCGTACCGTGTAGCCGATGATCACGCCCTGCTCTTCGAGGCGGGTGATGCGGTTTTGCACCGTTGCCCTGGCCACCTTGAGTTTTTTTGCCAAGGTCAGCACGGGGGTACGTGCATTGTCCCGCAACAGCGCAATCAGTTCCCGATCGATAGTGTCCATATGCCTGCCAAATAATCAGATTGCTACTTTGGGGTGGCAGATTGTCTAGAAAGTTGGCGAAACTGGCAACCTGCATTCTTCCTGTTGACGCAACCTTCCATCAAAATGTTCGAGCCGGCGACACTTCGATAATCCTAAGCGCTCACCCTGCAATATCCACAGGGCAGCGCACAATAACAAGGTGCAAGAGCATGACGTATTTCATTGATGTTCCAACCATGTCGGACTTGGTGCACGACATTGGCGTAGCGCCGTTCATAGGTGAACTGGCTGCAGCCATTCGTGAAGACTTCAAACGCTGGCAGGAGTTTGATAAATCCGCACGGGTTGCCAGCCATTCGGAAGTGGGTGTGATCGAACTGATGCCGGTCGCCGACAACAGCCGCTACGCCTTCAAATACGTCAACGGCCACCCGGCCAACACCGCGCGTGACCTGCATACCGTGATGGCCTTCGGCGTATTGGCCGATGTCGAAACCGGCTACCCGGTGTTGCTGTCCGAACTGACCATTGCCACCGCCCTGCGCACTGCGGCTACCTCGCTGATGGCAGCCCAGGCACTGGCCCGACCGAACTCGCGCAAGATGGCGCTGATCGGCAACGGCGCGCAAAGCGAATTCCAGGCGCTGGCCTTCCACAAGCACCTGGGCATCGAAGAAATCGTCGCCTACGACACCGACCCGCTGGCCACCGCCAAGCTGATTGCCAACCTCAAGGAATACAGCGGCCTCACCATTCGCCGGGCCGGCTCGGTGGCCGAAGCGGTGAAAGGCGTGGACATCATCACCACGGTCACTGCCGACAAGGCCTACGCCACCATCATCACCCCAGACATGCTCGAACCCGGCATGCACCTGAATGCCGTGGGGGGTGACTGCCCGGGCAAGACCGAACTGCACGCCGATGTGCTGCGCAACGCCCGGGTGTTCGTCGAGTACGAGCCGCAAACCCGTATAGAAGGTGACATCCAGCAGCTGCCCGCTGACTTCCCGGTGGTTGACCTGTGGCGTGTGCTGCGCGGCGAAACCGAAGGGCGTCAGTCTGACAGCCAGGTCACCGTATTCGACTCGGTAGGCTTCGCCCTGGAGGACTACACCGTACTACGTTACGTACTACAGCAGGCCGAAAAGCGCGGCATGGGCACGAAGATCGACCTGGTGCCATGGGTGGAAGACGACCCGAAAGACCTGTTCAGCCACACCCGCGGCCGCGCTGCCAAAAGCCGCATCCGACGCGTTGCCTAACCCCGCTTCCTACCCGGTACTTCCAGATGGCATTCCCAGCGCGTTCGATTCAAGCACCTGCAGCAGTGGTCATGGTCAGGCCACATGCATTCACCCCCAACCCGGAAACCGCAGCCGACAACTCATTTCAGCGCAGCAACCCCAGCCTCGCCGCACAGGCGCTCGCAGAGGTTGCCCGTGATGAAGTCACCCAGGCCGTCGGCCGCCTCGAGGCCGAAGGCGTGCGCGTACACCTGTTCGACGATTTTGGCGAGCACAACACCCCAGACTCGGTGTTCCCCAACAACTGGTTCTCGACCCACCCCGGAGGACATATCGCGATCTACTCGATGTACTCGCGCAACCGCCGCCGCGAGCGGCGCGCCGATGTGATCGAGATGCTCAAGCATGAGTACCGCGTGCAGGATGTAATCGATTATTCAGGGCTGGAGCAGGACGAGCTGTTCCTCGAAGGGACCGGCGCCATGGTATTCGACCACCTGTCGCGGGTGGCTTACACCGCGCGCTCCAACCGTGCCGACCCGATTGCCCTGGAGCGCTTCAGCACGCACTTCAACTTCGAGCCGATGGTATTCGACACTGCCGACGAGCAAGGCACGCCGATCTACCACACCAACGTACTGATGTGCGTGGCGACCGAGTTTGCACTGGTGGGTTTTGGCACGTTCACCAACAAGGCGCGGGCCGAGGAAGTGCGCATGCGCCTGATCGAATCGGGCCGCGATGTGATTGACCTGAGCAACCAGCAGATCAGCCAGTTTGCCGGCAATGCCATCGAACTGTCCGGGCGTGACGGGCGTATTCTGGCGCTGTCACGCAAGGCCTTCGACAGCCTGACCAGCGAGCAACGCCGGCGCATCGAGCGTTCGGCGCGGCTGGTGCCACTGGACGTGCCGACCATTGAGATGGCCGGCGGCTCGGTGCGCTGCATGATTGCCGGCATTCACCTGTCGCCACGCCTGGCGGCGGCTTGCGCCTGACCCATCCACCGTCGGCCGACTCGATCTCCTGTGGGAGCGGCCCTGCCGGGGCGCCCCCACAAAGACTGCGTCAGATCGTCAGGCTGCGTCAGATCCCGCCGCCCGCCAGCAGTTGCGTCATGACCTCGGCCAACGCCTTGACCATCACATCCGCCGTCGGCCGGTGGACGATGACGATTTCATAGCTGTCGACCTCCGGTAGCCCCTGCCCGGCCCCCAGCACCCGGTGCTCACCCGTGGCCGCCCTTGGTGGCAGCAGGCTGATGCCCATGCCATCGGCAACTGCCGCCTGGATACCGCTGAGGCTGGAACTGGTGAAACTGATGCGCCAGCGCCGGCCCATGCTTTCGATAGCGTTGATCATGTCCTCGCGGTACAAACCGCGCGGCGGGAAGGTAACCAGCGGGACCGGGTCCAGCTCAAAGGCGGGGGTGCGCGCACTGTCGATCCATTGCAGGCGCTCGGGCCAGCAAGCCACGCCCTCCCGGGTGTTGCGCCGCTGCTTGAGCAGCACCAGGTCGAGTTCACCGTTGTCGTAGGCCTGGCTGAGGTCGCGGCACAGGCCGCTGGTCACTTCCAGTTTCACTTGCGGGTGCAGCCGGCTGAACGCCGACAGCGCATTGGTGGTGCGCCCGCCAACGAAGTCCTCGGGCACGCCCAGGCGTACGGTGGTGCCAACCATCGCCCCGGCCAGGGCTTCGAGCATCTGGTCATTCAGCGCCAGCATGTGCCGCGCGTAGCCGAGCAAGGTCTGCCCGGCGTCGGTCGGTAGCACATCGCGGTTACCCCGCACCAACAGGCGATGGCCGACCATGTCTTCCAGGCGGCGTACCTTCTGGCTGATGGTCGACTGGGTCGAGTGCAGGCGCGCCGCCGCCGTGGTGAAGCTACCGCAATCGGCCACCACCACAATGGCGCGTAGCAGGTCGAGGTCGAACAAGGCTCTATTCGGTTTCACGCTGATAGGCATCTTGGTATTCAACTGCTGAATGGCAAGACTGCGTTCTATCACGGCTAGTCGCCAAGGGCCACACCTTCCCGCCGAGGGTCGGCGCCACCGGACCAGCCATCGCCGCTACGCTGAATGATCTGCATGCCACTGGTCATGGTCATCGGCGTGACCTCATGGCCCCAGGCTGCCAATTGGCGGATCAGCGACGGGCTGGCCAGCCCGGCTTCCACTTCGGTGCCGGCATTGCGGCTGCCGAAGTTGGGCAGGCCGGCCGCCTGCTGCGGGTCGAGCTGCCAATCCAGCAAGCCGATCAGCGCCTTGTTTACGTAGCCAATGATCTGCGAGCCCCCTGGCGAACCAAGGCTGGCCACAAACTCGCCAGAGGCTCGCGAAAACACCAGCGTCGGCGCCATCGCTGACAGTGGCCGCTTGCCCGGCTGCACCCGATTGGCCACAGGCTTGCCGTGCTCCCGGGGGATGAACGAGAAGTCCGTCAGATGGTTGTTGAGCAGGAAGCCCTTGACCATCAGGTGCGAACCGAACGCGGCCTCCACCGAGGTGGTCATGGCCAGTGCCTGACCATTGTCATCCACTGCGCTGAGGTGCGAAGTGGAAATGCGCAAAGGCGAGCGATCGGGTGCCAGGGCCAGGTCGGCGCCTTGCGGCTGGCCAGGGCGAGCGCGCTTCATGCTGTGCTCGCCGATCTGCGCTGCTCGGCGGGCCAGGTAGGCGGGGTCGGTCAGGGCCTTGACCGGGACCGGCACGTAATCACTGTCGGCCAGGTACTGAGCGCGGTCGGCGTAGGCCAGGCGCTCGGCCTCGGCGATCAGGTGCACGGCCAGCGGCGGTGCCTCCAGGCCTGCCAGGGATGCGCTCGCCAGCGGCCGCAGCGCCGCCAGGTCGCGTTGTGGCGTGGCGCGCTGCACGGCTTCAAGCATGCCCAGCGTCTGCAATACCGTCACCCCACCCGACGATGGCGGCGGCATGCCGCAGATACGCCAGGCCTTGTAGGTGCCGCACACCGGCTCGCGCTCCTTGGCGGTGTACTGCTCAAGGTCCTGCAACGACAGGTAACCGGCATTGGCATGGCTGCGCACCTTGGCCACGATGGCCCCGGCGATTTGACCGGTGTAGAACGCCTGGGGCCCGTGCGCGGCAATCTGCTCGAACGTTTGCGCAAGTTCGGGGTTGCGCAACCTCGTGCCCACCGGCAGCGGCTTGCCGTTTTTATCCAGGAAGTAGCGCGCCATGGCCGGTGACCGGGCGATATACGGGTCGCCCGCCACCAAGGTGTGAAGGCGTTCGGAAACGGGGAAACCGTTACGTGCCAACGCGATGGCCGGGGCAAAGAGTTGCTGCCAAGGCAGCTTGCCGTGCTGCTCGTGAGCCAGTTTCAGCGCGCGCAGTACCCCCGGCACACCCACTGAGCGCCCGCCGATCTGCGCCGACCTGAACGGCATCGGTGATCCATTGGCTTGCAAGAACAGTTGTTCCGTTACCTGCGCCGGGGCTGCCTCGCGGCCGTCGAAAGCCTGAACACGTTTGCCGTCCCAGTAGAGGATAAAAGCCCCACCACCGATGCCGCTGGATTGCGGCTCTACCAAGGTCAGCACCATTTGCATGGCGATGGCCGCGTCGATGGCGCTGCCACCGTCACGCAGCATCGCCCGCCCCGCTTCGGTGGCCAGCGGGTTGGCAGCGGCGGCCATATGCCGGCTGGCGTGCACCGGCTGCAGGCCAGTGCGGTAGCCGGAGGCCAGTTCGGGGGGCGCGGGCAACACTTGCTCGGCACAGGCCCACCCACTCGCGATCGCCAGGCACAGCGCGCTCATCAGCGGTGTGGAGAACTTCATCGTTTTGCTTCCTGCTTTGTCTATTCAGCAGACCACTGTCGGTCATGCGCAAACTTAACTTCAAGACTTTGTGCGTTTTTTCTAGGATGCAGGCAGGTCAATCAGGAGCCACCCCATGTGTAGATCACTGACAACCATGCTGTTCGCCCTGCTCACCAGCCTTGCCGCCCACGCCGAGAACACCACCATGGACAACCGCCTGCACAACGCCGCCCGCCAGGACGACGTGCGCACCCTGCAACAGTTGCTGGCAGAAGGGGCCCGGCTGGAAAGCCGTGATGAGCAAGGGCGCACTGCCCTGCTGGTGGCCACCCACGGCAACCAGGTGGCGGCGGCGCAAGCACTGATCCAGGCCGGTGCCGACGTGAACGCCAAAGACAATATCGATGACAGCCCTTATCTGTATGCCGGCGCCCGAGGCCTGAACGATATCCTGCGGCTGACCCTGAGCCACGGTGCCAACCTCAGGAGCACCAACCGCTACGGGGGGACTGCGTTGATCCCGGCGGCCGAGCGTGGGCATGTCGAGACCGTGCAGATGCTGATCGATGCCGGGGTGGACGTGAACCACCTGAACCACCTGCACTGGACCGCGCTTATGGAGGCAGTGATCCTGGGGGATGGCGGACCGCGGCATGTGGAGATTGTGCGCCGGCTGCTGGCGGCGGGGGCGGACCGGCAGATTGCCGACAAGGATGGGGTCACCGCGCTGGAGCATGCGCGCCAGCGAGGGTATCGGGAGATGGAGGCGTTGCTGGCCCAGTAGGCAAGGTTTGCATGACACGGGCTTCGCCCGTGATCGCCGGCAAGCCACACATTGGCCGCATCGTATTCAAGTCATGTGCAGTACCTGTGGGACCTGGCTTGCCGGCGATGGGGCCAGGCCAGGCAGCACAGAACCTCAGCCCACTTCTTCGTACGGCAGCCCCACATAGTTCTCGGCAATGTTCAGCAAGCCCGCCGGGGAGTTCAGGAAGTACTCGCGGTCAGCCTCCTGCATCTTCTGGTCCCAGGCATCCTTATGGCTACCGAAGTCATGCAGCAGCTGGGTCATGAACCAGCTGAAACGCTCGCCTTTCCATACCCGGCGCAGGGCCAGCGGCGAATATTGCTGAAGCAGGTCGGTACGACCTTCGCGGTACACCTTGACCAGAATGCGGTAGAGATAGTTGACGTCCGAGGCTGCCAGGTTCAGGCCTTTGGCACCGGTGGGTGGGACGATGTGCGCAGCGTCACCCACCAGGAACAGGTGGCCATACTGCATGGGTTCGACCACCAGGCTGCGCAGCGGCGCAATGCTTTTTTCCAGCGCTGGGCCAGTCACCAGATCGGCCGCTACTTCAGCGGGCAAGCGGGCTTTGAGTTCGTCCCAGAAACGCTCGTCAGACCACGCCTCGACGCGGTCCTGCAAAGGTACCTGCAGGTAGTAGCGGCTGCGTGTCTGCGAACGTTGGCTGCACAACGCGAAGCCTCGTTCGTGGTGGGCATAGATCAGCTCGTGATTGACCGGCGGTGTGTCCGACAGCAGGCCCAGCCAGCCAAATGGATAAACCCGCTCGTACTGCTTCAGCACGCCCTCGGGGATGCTCTGTCGCGAAACGCCATGGAAGCCGTCACAGCCAGCGATATAGTCGCAGTCCACCCGGTGCACGCGGCCATCTTTTTCGAAGGTCAGATACGGCTTCTCGCCCTTAAGCTCATGCGGCTGGACATTGCCGGCGGAATAGATGATCGGTGCACCTGTGGCTTCACGGGCCTGCATCAGGTCACGGGTGACTTCGGTCTGGCCGTACACCATCACCGTCTTGCCACCTGTCAGGGCTTTGAGATCCAGGCGTTGACGGCGCCCGCCAACCAGCAGCTCGACACCTTCGTGCACAAGGCCTTCACGATCCATACGCTCGGCTACACCTGCTTCGCGCAGCAGATCGACCGTGCCTTGCTCCAGCACACCGGCGCGGATGCGGCCAAGTACATACTCGGGCGTCTGGCGCTCTACGATGACGTTATCGATACCGGCCTTGTGCAGCAGTTGGCCCAGCAGCAGGCCAGACGGGCCTGCGCCAATAATTGCAACCTGAGTTTTCATTGTTGTTGTCTCTGTTCGGACGATGCCAGCCCTGGACTGGCAGTGGGGCGGCATCTGCTGTTAGGGTTTGCCCCTGCATTTTTACTGGCAAAAAATGCCCATTAAGTGTGCTATTCCATGAATAACCTGCACTTTTACAAAAATCGTTCGATTAACGGACAGGCTTGCCCGCATGAAATCCACCCTCCCCGGCGTCCCGTTGTTCAAGCTGTATGGTGAAAACACGGCCTGGCCCGGCACCGACCTGCTGCACTGCGAGTCCATCCCGGCGCGTAGCCGTTTGCACCACTGGGAAATCAAGCCGCATCAGCATGCCGAACTGTTCCAGCTCCTTTACGTACAGCGCGGCCAGGCCCAGGTTGAGGTCGAAGGCGTGCGCAGTGCCCTCGGCGAGGCGGCGATCCAGGTGGTGCCGCCGATGACCGTGCATGGCTTTCGCTTCAGTGCCGATATCCAGGGGTATGTGCTGACCTTTGGCACCGCACTGGTGGCGAACCTGGAACAGCGCCTGGGCGCGCCCCTGACGGTGCTTGCGAAACCGGCGTGTTACCCGCTGGGCCAGGACCGCGTGCACCTGCGCAGCCTGATCAGCACCTTGCAGCAGGAATACCAGGGCAATGCCCCCGCGCGGGCGGCCATGCTCGAAGCGCTGGTGACCGCGCTGATGGTGTGGATCACCCGCCGCCAGCAGCTGGGGCAAGCGCCGCGAAATCGGGATGAGCGTGACCGCCAGTTGTTGGGGCAGTACCTGCGACTGGTCGAAGCGCATTACCGCGAGCACCTGTCGATGGAGGACTTCGCCGCGCGGCTGAATATTCCGAGCCTGCAACTGAACCAGTTGTGCCGGGCGCTGAGTGGGCAGACAGCGCTGCAGGTGCTGCACCAGCGTTTGTTGCTGGAGGCGCGGCGCAACCTGATTTACACGCGGATGAGTATCGGGCAGCTGTCGGACAGCCTGGGGTTCACCGACCCGACGTACTTTGCCCGGTGGTTCAAGCGCTTGAGTGGGCAGACGCCCAATGGTTATCGTCGGTCGGTGCAGCCGGAATGAAATGTGGTTACCTGCACCGGCAACACGCATCTTCAGCCCCTGCTTGACGTATACGTCAACCTGCAGTCAGGATAACCGCATACCCCACGCCGAGCCCCAGCATGAGCACCCAGACCTACAGCATCTCCGACCTGTCCCGCGAGCTGGACATCACCACCCGTGCCATCCGTTTCTATGAGGAGCAGGGCCTGCTGAGCCCCGAACGCCGAGGCCTGGAACGTATCTACACGGCGCGCGACAAGGTCAGCCTGAAGCTCATCCTGCGCGGCAAGCGCATCGGCTTTTCGCTGGCCGAGTGCCGCGAGCTTATCGAGCTGTACGACCCCACCAGCGGCAACCTCAAACAGCTCAACAGCATGCTGGCGAAAATCGCCGAACGGCGCGCCCAGCTGGAACAGCAGATGCTCGACATCCACCAGATGCAGCTGGAACTGGACACCGCCCAGGAGCGCTGTGAACAAGCCCTGGCCGCCACCCTGAACAACAAAGACAACCGCTGAACGCCACAGGAAACCCGCCATGCCCTTGCCCAAAGAAGTCCGTCTGGTCGAAGTAGGCCCCCGCGACGGTTTGCAGAACGAAGCCCAGCCCATCAGCGTTGCCGACAAAGTGCGCCTGGTAGACGACCTCACCGCAGCGGGCCTGGCCTACATCGAGGTGGGGAGTTTCGTCTCGCCCAAGTGGGTGCCACAGATGGCCGGTTCCGCCGAGGTGTTCGCCGGTATCCAGCAGCGCCCCGGTGTGACGTATGCGGCGCTGGCGCCAAACCTGCGCGGCTTCGAGGACGCGCTGGCTGCAGGGGTGAAGGAAGTGGCGGTGTTCGCAGCTGCCTCTGAAGCGTTCTCGCAGCGCAACATCAACTGCTCGATCAGCGACAGCCTCAAGCGCTTCGAACCGATCATGAATGCCGCGCGCAGCCATGGCGTACGCGTGCGCGGCTATGTGTCGTGCGTACTCGGCTGCCCCTATGAAGGCAAGGTCAGCGCCGAACAGGTGGCCCCGGTGGCCCGCGCCCTGCATGACATGGGCTGTTACGAGGTCTCGCTGGGCGACACCATTGGTACAGGTACCGCCGGCGATACCCGGCGCCTCTTCGAGGTGGTTTCGGCCCTGGTACCGCGCGAGCAACTGGCCGGGCACTTCCATGATACCTATGGCCAGGCATTGGCCAACGTCTATGCCAGCCTCCTCGAAGGTATCAATGTGTTCGACAGCTCGGTGGCCGGGCTGGGTGGCTGCCCTTATGCCAAAGGCGCTACCGGCAACATCGCCACGGAAGATGTGGTGTACCTGCTCCAGGGGCTGGGCATTGCTACCGGTATCGACCTGGACCGGCTGATTGCCGCCGGCCAACGCATCAGCGATGTGCTCGGCCGCGGCAATGGGTCGCGGGTAGCGCGGGCGCGCAACGCGCAGTAAGTCATACGGGTGTCACATACGTGTGGGTGAAGTGTTACCGGCCCCACGTTTCACAGCAAAAAATCGGGTAACAGGGAAACAAATCGACAGAATCTCAGGCTGGCTGGCTGGGACCAAAATCGTTAAGCGCCTGTTTTTAAAGGATTTTAAAAAGTTGGCACGCACCCTGCTATATCTTTCGTACAAGAACAAAAAAAATGTGACACCCAATAAAAACAACAGGTAACGGCTCTGACATAACAAGAACAACACGGCAGAGGCGTAGCAAGCAGATCTTTTTGGAGTCGACACGCTTTTCAGGGGTACGCCCCGCGGTCTGGCACAGAACAATAAAACTACCTCAAGGTAGCTACAGCCAGGTTCGGATCAATGATGAAAGCAGGTCAGCGCTCAAAAAAATACGTTTGCTCTTGACCCCGCATGGGGGTCGCTCGCAACACCAAGGCAGGCTGACAAAAACAACAAAAAGCCGGTCTCAATAATAAGAAAAGAGCAAGCAGCAACGCTTTGGGGGGAGCTTAGGCTCCCCTTAGTGCTTCCTGCCCTCCTCCTCTTCCTGCTTTTCCTCACTCTGACCTTCGACCTTCTCTACCAGCAACGGCATCGTCCCCAGCACCAGCAGGGCCAGTACCGTGCTGATCAGCGCCGTGGCTTCGCGGCCCATCCCGGCAGCCGTGCCGATAGCAGCAGTCATCCATAGCCCTGCAGCGGTCGTCAGGCCTTTCACATGGCTGGGGTCCTTGCCGTTACCTTTGAGGATGGTACCCGCACCCAGAAAGCCGATACCGGCAACGATACCCTGGATTACCCTGCTTAGCGCCTGTTCGTCAGCCCCGGCCGTGCTAGGCGCCAACACAAACAGGGCTGCACCCAGCGAGACCAGCATGTGGGTGCGCACCCCGGCAGACTTGCCTTTGTGTTCACGTTCAAAGCCCAACACAGCGCCAAGTATGGCTGCCATCAGCAGGCGCACGAGAATGCGCGTGACTTCGCGCTCATCGGTAACATCGGCGAATTCAGCCTGGATTGCTTGCCAGATGACGTCCATTACAGTTGCCCCCTGCTGAGCTTTGTTTGGCCGGCGCCGGCCTATGCAAGGGTTGACCGCTGTACACAGGGCAAAGTGCCGCTCAGCCTGTTGATGCAGCAACCAGCCCCTCACTGTGGTCCACCCTGTAACCACCAGCAGGAGCACCACACCATGCCCATTGAAATCGACGAAGCCACCCAGCGCTGCACCTTGATCGGCGAAGACCTGCGCATCGAGGGTGATGGCCCCGATGTCGAAATCATCACCGACGAACAACTGCACATGTCGGTGGCCTTGCTCGCAGGCCAACGCGTGCCCATCACCGAAGCCGAGGCCGATGCACTGACCGTGGTGGGTGCGGTGGATAGCCGCAGGCACCTGAAGGCCAGTGTGCCAGGCTCGGTGATCTAAGGCCTGGCGGGGCCAACCGGGTAATCTGATACGGTTTTTATCGCAAAATCTGAGCCTGTGCTGATAACAGCCTCAGGGCCATAGTGCTCATGCCTGATCGAGGCCTGATGAGCACCGAACCATGAATAACAGAATCCCTTTTACAGAGATCGCCGCCGCCCCAGCCAGCCAACAACCGCGACGCATCGACAGCGGCATTCACACCCGCAGCTTTACCGGGCTGTACCGTAGCCTGCGCATCGGTTTTGCCGGGGCCCTGTTCGTGCTGTTTTTTGGCACCGCCTGGCTCAACTGGAACGGCCGCCAAGCCGTGCTGTGGGACTTGGGTGAAGGCAAATTCCACATCTTTGGCGCCACCTTCTGGCCACAGGATTTCATCCTGCTGTCGGCGCTGCTGATCATTTGCGCCTTCGGCCTGTTCGCCATCACCGTGTACGCCGGCCGCGTGTGGTGCGGCTACAGCTGCCCACAAAGCACCTGGACCTGGCTATTCATGTGGTGCGAAAAGGTCATAGAAGGTGACCGCAACCAGCGCATCAAGCTTGCCGCCGCGCCCTGGAGCCTGAACAAACTGGCGCGCCGCACCCTGAAACACAGCCTGTGGCTGGCCATCGGTGTAGTCACCGGGCTGACCTTTGTCGGCTACTTCACGCCAATCCGCCCACTGGCCGCAGAACTGTTCACGTTGCAACTGGGCGGCGTGGCGCTGTTCTGGGTACTGTTCTTCACCGCTGCCACCTACATAAACGCAGGCCTGCTGCGCGAAGCGGTGTGCCTGCACATGTGCCCGTATGCGCGCTTCCAGGCTGTGATGTTCGACAAGGACACCCTGGCGGTTGCCTATGACCCGCGCCGTGGTGAAGCCCGTGGCCCGCGCAAGAAAGGCAGTGACGTTGGCGCGCAAGGCCTGGGCGACTGCATCGACTGCACGCTATGCGTGCAAGTGTGCCCTACCGGCATCGATATCCGCGATGGTTTGCAAATGGCCTGTATCGGATGCGCGGCGTGCATCGACGCCTGCGACGGGGTGATGGACAAGATGGGTTACGCCCGCGGGTTGATCGGTTACAAGTCCGAACACAGTTTGCAGGGCGGCACCACCCACTGGCTGCGCCCGCGCCTGCTGGGCTACGTCGCTGCGCTCGGGGTGATGATCGCAGCACTGGTGGTGGCCTTGCAGATGCGCCCGATGGTTTCGCTGGATGTGATCAAGGACCGCGGCCTGTTCCGGGAAAACGCCCAGGGCCAGATCGAGAACATCTACCTGCTCAAGGTCATCAACAAGACCGAGCGCACCCAGCACTATGCGCTGCGCCTGCTGGACGCTGACGGTTTCACCTTGCAGGGCACCACCGCATTGGTGATCCCGGCCGGCGAAATGAGCGAACTGCCGGTATCGGTCGCGATGCTGGCCGAGCGCCCGGCCAGCAGCTCGCAAACGCTGAGCTTCGAAATCAGCGAGCGCGACGACCCAGCGATTCGCAGCGTGGCCCAAAGCCGCTTCGTCGCACCGATGAACCGCTGATCCCTTACACTGACTCCACCTTGCCTGCCAGGCTTCGACAGAAGGCCAGAATGAAACGCTACGAACGCTTCGCCGACGACATTGCCGAACTGATCCGCTCCGGGGTCCTGGGCCCCGGCCAACGCGTGCCTTCGGTACGCTACGCCAGCCAGACCCACGGGGTCAGCCCGTCCACCGTGTTCCAGGCCTACTACCTGCTGGAGCGGCGCGGGCTGATCCGTGCCCGACCACGCTCGGGCTATTTCGTCAACGCCCACGCCCCGCGCCAGTTCAGCGAGCCGCAGGCATTGCAGCCGGTCAGTGAGTCGACGGACGTGGACGTCAGCGGCCTGGTGTTCTCGATCCTCGACTCGATCAAGGACCCCAACACCATACCGTTCGGCTCAGCCTTCCCCAGCCCCGAACTGTTTCCGCTGCAGCGCCTGTCGCGCTCGCTGGCCAGCGCCAGCCGCAGCATGGACCCGCGCATGGTGGTGACCGACCTGTCGCCCGGCAACCCGCAGCTGCGCCGGCAGATTGCCCTGCGCTACATGGTCGGTGGGCTGATGCTGCCGATGGAAGAGCTGCTGATCACCAACGGTGCACTGGAAGCCTTGAACCTGTGCCTGCAGGCAGTTACCCAACCGGGCGACCTGGTGGCCATCGAGGCCCCCGCCTTCTATGCCTGCCTGCAAGTGCTGGAGCGGCTCAAGCTCAAGGCTGTGGAAATCCCCGTGCACCCGCGCGAAGGCATGGACTTGGGGGTACTGGCACAGACGCTGGAAAAGCACCCGGTAAAGGCCGTGTGGTGCATGACCAATTTCCAGAACCCGGTAGGCGCCAGCATGCCGGAGGCCAAGAAGCAGGCGCTGGTGGAACTGCTGGCGCGTCACCAGGTGCCGTTGATCGAAGACGACGTGTACGCCGAGCTGTACTACTCGCAGCAGGCGCCCAAACCGGCCAAGGCCTTCGACACCCAAGGCCTGGTCATGCACTGCGGCTCGTTCGCCAAAAGCCTGGCACCCGGTTACCGCATCGGCTGGGTGGCGGCCGGGCGCTTTGCGCAGAAGATCGAGCGGCTGAAACTGATGACTTCGCTGTGTGCCTCGATGCCGGCCCAGGCAGCGATAGCCGACTACCTGCAACACGGTGGCTATGACCGCCACCTGCGCAAACTACGCTACGCCCTTGAAGGCCAGCAGGCCAACATGCTGGCCGCCATCGCCCGCCACTTCCCGGCGCAGACACGGGTCAGCCAGCCCTCGGGTGGCTACTTCCTGTGGTTGGAACTGCCCGAGCAGATGGATGCCCTCAAGCTGTTCCACATGGCCCTGGCCCAGGGCATCAGCATCGCCCCGGGGCCGATCTTTTCGCCCACCCGCCGCTTCGGCAACTGCATCCGCCTCAACTACGGCAGCCCCTGGCATGACGGTGCCGAACGGGCCATGGAGACGCTCGGGCGAATCATTCGCTCGTTCTGATCGCTACAAGCCTGAAGGGCGACTATAGTTGCCCGATCCGCTCATGGGGCTTGGGTCATGCAGCCAGATTCGCGTCCATCGATCCCCCAACTGCAGGCGCGCGTCGCAGAACTGGAAGCATGCCTGGCAGAACGCGAAGACAGCGCCCATGCACACAACAAGCTGCTCGGTGAACTGCTCGACAACAGCCTCGCCAACGTGTTTGCCGCCGACCGCAAGATGCGTCTGGTGGCCATCAACCGAACGGCTCGCGAAACCTTCCAGCGCCACCGCGGCTTCTTGCCGCAGATCGGCGATTACGTCCCGCAGTTCCTGACCAATCAGCCCGATATCATGAACCGGTTGGCCCCGGTTTGGCCGCGTGTGCTGGCCGGCGAAGCGTTCGTCGATACCGTCACCTTCGGTCCGCCTGATGCGCCGCGCCATTACGAAATCCGCTACCACCCGTTGCGCGATGCGCAGCAGCGGATCCAGGGCGGATACATGTTTGCCTATGACATCACCGAGCGCATCGCCGAACAGCAACGCCTGCACCAGGCCGAGGAGGCTCTGCGCCAGTCGCAGAAAATGGAAGCGGTCGGTCAGTTGACCGGCGGCATCGCCCACGACTTCAACAACCTGCTGGGCAGCCTGCTCGGCGCAGTGGAAATGGCCGAACAGCGCCTGGACCAACAACGCCATGCCGACACCGCCCGCATGCTCGAACTCTGCCGCAGTACTGCCTTGCGCGCCGCTGCGCTGGTAAAGCGCCTGCTGGCCTTCTCGCGCCAGCAGACGCTGTTGCCGCAACCGGTTGACGTGCAATGCCTGGTAGCGGGCATGCAAGACCTGATCGTCAGCTCTATAGGCCAGCACATTGACTTTCACGACCGAACACTGGCCGGGCAATGGTCAATTCACGTCGACCCGCAGCAGCTGGAAAATGCTCTGCTGAACCTGTGCATCAATGCCCGCGATGCCATGCCCCTGGGCGGTACGCTCAGCATCGCTTGTGCAAACAGCGACCTCGCCGTAGCTGAGGCCGGTCACTTGGGCCTGCCTGCGGGGCGGTACTTGCACATTCGCGTTGCCGATACCGGCATGGGTATGTCCAGCACGGTGCGCCAGCGCGCCCTGGACCCTTTCTTCACCACCAAGCCACTCGGTCAAGGTACCGGCTTGGGGTTGTCCATGGTCTATGGCTTTGTCCGCCAGTCCGGCGGGCAGTTGCAGATCGAAAGCGTGCCCGGGCAAGGCACCTGCGTTCACCTGTACTTCCCTCTGGAGGAAAGCATCGCTGCCTGCAGCCAGCCTGTGCCACTCACCACCGGCATCGAGCTTTCTGCCCCCCGCGTGCAGCGAATCATGCTGGTGGAAGACCAGCCAGCCATGCGCCTTGTGCTTGTCGAAGTACTGACTGAACTGGGCCATGAAGTACAGGCTTTCGACCGTGGCCGCCCGGCGCTTGAGGCTATGCATGCGGGCGTACCTCCGGACTTGCTGATCACGAATGTCGGCCTGCCCGGTGGAATCGACGGATATCAGCTGGCAGAAGCGTTTCAAACGCTAGTGGCCAAAGCGCCCGTTCTGCTGCTTACCGGCTATGACACTGCCGACATCCCGATCAGTGGCCGCCCGGACAGGCGCACCGAGGTGCTGTGCAAACCGTTCAACCTGCAGAGCCTTGGCCAGCGAATTGACCGCCTGCTGGGGATTGCCCCGCCGCAACGTTGACCGCCTATCCGCCTGCGGGTGAACACGTTAAAGTCTGCGCATCCTTTTTCGTCGGACGTCGGCATGCCATTCCGCGACCCGCTCACACTGCGTCAACAAGTCGAAGCCCTGCAACGGCGCAATGCGCTGCTGGAAGCACAGCTCGCCAGCTATCAAGACCAGGATCAGGACTTTTACCGGTCGTTGTTCGACACCATGGACGAAGGCTTTTGCATCATCGAGTTCTTTGACGGCCCACATGGCCCGCTGAGTGACTATGTGCATGTGCTAGCCAATGCGGCCTATGCCAAGCACGCCGGCATCCCCGACGTGGCCGGGCAGAAACTGCGCGAAATGGTGCCTGATGAGGCCGATGACTGGGTGGCCCGCTATGGCGCTGTGCTTCGCACAGGGGAACCGCTGCACTTCGAGCAGGAGCTGGTCGCCACCGGCCATGTGCTGTCGGTGACCACGTTTCGCGTAGAGCCTGCAGAGAAACGCCAGGTAGCCGTGCTGTTCAAGGATGTCACCGAACGCCGGCGTGCAGAGCAGGCCCTGCAGCGCCTCAACGAAGAACTGGAACAACGGGTAAATGCCGCACTGGCGGAGCGACGCTTGTTTGCCGAATTGGTCGATCACAGCGTGGTCAATGTGCATGTGGTGGACAAGGGCCTGCGCTGGCTGGCTGTGAACCGCCAGGCCAAGCATGACTTCCACCTGCTGTACGGAAGGACACCGGAAATCGGCGACTACCTGCCCGGGCTGTTTGAAGACGGAGGCGCTGGCCAGACACCTATTCTGCCAATGTGGCAGCGCGCCCTGGCTGGCGAGCAGTTCATCGAAACTGGCACCTTCGGCAAGCCTCCCATGCTGCGCCATTACGAATTGCGCTTCAACGCCTTGCGCGACTCAAAAGGCGAGATACAAGGCGCGTTTCTGTTTGCTTATGACATCAGTGAACGGGTGCAAGAGCAGGAACGCCTGACCAAGGCCGAAGAAGCGCTGCGTCAGGCACAGAAGATGGAGGCCGTAGGCCAGCTCAGTGGCGGCATTGCCCACGACTTCAATAATCTGCTGGGCGTCATCCTTGGCGCCCAGGAACTGATGCGGCAACGCCTGGACCAGTCTCGCTTCGACGCCCTGGAACCCTTGCTGAAGCTGTCCAGCGGCTCGGCGCAGCGGGCCTCTTCGCTGGTGCACCGGCTGCTGGCGTTCTCTCGCCAGCAGACTCTGCAACCCTGCTCCACACAAGTGGCCACGTTGGTTGCCGGCATGGAGGACCTTCTGCGGCGCACCATCGGCCCTGCCATTAGCCTGAGCAGCCGTTTCGCCAGCCAGCTGTGGCCGACCTTCATCGACCCGCCTCAACTGGAAAGCGCCCTGCTCAACATCTGCATCAACGCCCGCGATGCCATGCCTGCGGATGGTGTGATCGAGATCATTGGCGATAACCTGGTGCTTGACGACGAGCAGGCCCTGGCAGGGGGGCTGCCAGGCGGCGAGTATGTGCGGCTGAGTATCGTCGACAACGGCAAGGGCATGTCGGCTGAAGTGGCCGAGCGCGCAGTCGACCCGTTCTTCACCACCAAACCGATGGGCCAGGGAACCGGGCTGGGTCTGTCCATGACCTACGGCTTCGTGCGTCAGTCGGGTGGGCAATTACGCGTGCTGTCGGTGCTTGGCGAAGGCACCCGCATCGAGCTGCTGCTGCCCCGCCACGACGAGCAACCCAAGGCCCCTGCCGGTAAACCGCAGCGCACGCCATTGCAAAGAAGCAGCACGGCTGCGAAGCGCATTCTGTTGATCGAAGACCAGACCGCCTTGCGCCTGGTGGTGGGCGAAGTGCTGGAAGAGCTGGGATATCGGGTGGACGCCTTCGAGAATGGCCCGACCGCCCTCGCCCACCTGCAAAGCGGCGAGCGGCCAGACCTGCTGCTGAGCGATATCGGGCTGCCGGGTGGCCTAAATGGCCGCCAGGTGGCCGAGCGTTGCCGTGTGCGCTACCCAGACCTCAAGGTGCTGTTCATCACCGGTTACGATGAGAGCGCGGCGCTCAGCGACGGCCAGCTGTTGCAGGGTAGCTCGGTGCTGACCAAGCCGTTTGAACTGGACACACTCGCCGAGCGGGTACGTGAGCTGCTGGGGGATTGACGGGCGCGCTCAGCGCCCGCCGCTCAGGTCAATGAAACTGCCGGTGGAATAGGACGCTTTGTCCGAGAGCAGCCAGAGAATGGCTTCGGCCACTTCCTCGGGGCGCCCGCCGCGCCCCATGGGCAAACCGGGCTCAAGCTTGCTGACCCGGTCGGGGTCGCCGGACAAGGCATGGAACCCTGTGTGGATGTAGCCCGGGCGCACGCCATTGACCCGCACGCCCTCGCCTGCCACTTCTTTTGCCAGGCCGATGGTGAAGGTGTCGAGCGCGCCCTTGGAGGCGGCATAGTCGACATATTCGTTGGGCGAGCCCAGGCGCGCAGCCATCGATGACACGTTGACAATGGCCCCGCCGTGCCCACCATGCCGATGCGCCATGCGCAACAAGGCGTGCCTGGCGCAGAGCATGGGGCCGACGACATTGGTTTTCATGATCTTCAGCAGGCGGAACTCGGACATTTCCTCGACACGGCTCTGCTGGCCGATGGTGCCGGCGTTGTTGACCAGTGCGGTGACCGGGCCGAGCTCTTCGTCGACGCGCCGAAACAGGTGGATGATCTCATCCTCGACGCTGACGTCGGCGCGCACGGCGATAGCCTCGGCGCCCAGGGCGCGGACCTGGCCGAGGAGGGTTTCGGCGGCCTGGTCGTCGGCGTGGTAGTTGATGCAGATGCGGTAGCCCTCGCGGGCCGCCAACAGCGCCGTGGCGGCACCGATACCGCGGCTGCCGCCGGTGATGACGATGACGTTCTCCATGATTATGCCAATCGCTTGGGAAAGGGAGGATCGACAATAGGCGAAAAGGCTACAGATGGGAATGACCGAGGTCAGCTCACACAACCGTGACCGTGTGATTTAGCTCAATGCCCCGCCGATGCCGGCCCGGCCTTGGTAGTGAACGGTGGCTTGGCGAACCACACCAGCAGGATCAACCCGGCAAACACCCAGGTCATCAGGGTGAAGTAGTCCACTGTCGACATCATGTAAGCCTGCCCGTTGAGTATCTGCTCCAGCTGCGCATAACTCTGCGGGCTGGCCCCGCCCAACTGCTCAAGCGTATGCCGCGTCGCCGGGTCGAACTGGCTGATGTTTTCGCTGAGATAAGCATGATGCTGGTCCGCCCGGCGAATCCAGATCCACGTCGTCAACGACGCCGCAAAACTCCCGCCCAAGGTACGCAGGAAGGTCGCAAGCCCCGAACCGTCGGCAATCTGGTGCGGCGGCAGGTCGGACAGCAGGATGCTCAAGGTCGGCATGAAGAACAACGCCACGCCAATGCCCATGAACAGCTGCACCAAGGCCACATGCTGGAAGTCCACCTCGCTGGTGAACCCGGCACGCATGTAGCAACTGGTGCCGATCGCCAGGAACGCCAGCCCCGCCAGCACACGCAGATCGAAGCGGTGCGCGTACTTGCCCACGAACGGCGACATGATCACCGGCAGCAAGCCGATCGGCGCCACCGCCAAGCCCGCCCAGGTGGCGGTGTAGCCCATCTGCGTCTGCAACCATTGCGGCAGGATCAGGTTGATACCGAAGAACCCCGCATAACCGCCGACCAGCACGATGGTGCCGACGCGGAAGTTGCGGTGCACGAACAGGCGCAGGTTGACCACCGGGTGGCGGTCGGTCAGTTCCCAGATCACGAACACCGCCAGGAACACCACCGAAATCAGGCTACCGATAATGATGAACGACGACTCGAACCAGTCCAGGTCGTTGCCTTTGTCGAGCACGACCTGCAACGCCCCGACACCGACAATCAGCGTCAGCAAGCCGATGTAGTCCATCGGCTGGCGGCTGGTGACCACAGGCCGGGTACGCATCTGCTGGCGCACCACAGCGGCGGCAAACAGGCCAATGGGCACGTTGATGAAGAAGATCCACGGCCAACTGTAACTGTCGGTGATCCAGCCCCCCAGGATCGGCCCGGCAATGGGCGCCACCACCGTGACCATCGCCAGCAGCGCCAGGGCCATCCCCCGCTTGGCCGGGGGGTAGACCGCAATCAGCAAGGTCTGGGTCATCGGGTACAACGGCCCGGCGACCACGCCCTGCAATATGCGGAAACCGACCAGTTCGGGCATCGACTGGGCGATACCGCACAGGAACGACGCCAGCACGAACAACAACGTGGCCCAGATGAACAGTTTCACTTCGCCAAACCGCCGGCTGAGCCAGCCAGTCAACGGCAAGGCGATGGCATTGCTCACCGCGAACGAGGTAATGACCCAGGTGCCCTGCTCGTAACTCACCCCCAGGTTGCCGGAAATGGTCGGCAATGCCACGTTGGCGATGGTGGTGTCGAGCACCTGCATGAACGTCGCCAGCGACAGCCCGATGGTGGTCAGCAGCAGGCTCGGCGGCGTGAACTGGGCAGCGGCGTTGTCGCTCATCGCTGGGCCGTCTTGCCGGTTGCGCTGTTGTCGTGGATCAACCGGGCGATCAGGTTGTCGGCCTCGACCAACTGACGGTCATACACCTGGGTGGTGTAGCTGGCCTGCTGTGGGGGCTGCTGGGCCAGGGCCGGGCCGCTCTGGTCATGCAGGTCGACTTCTACTACGCTGGACAGGCCAATACGCAGTGGGTGGTCCTTGAGCTGATCGGGGCTCAGGTGAATACGCACGGGGACGCGCTGGACGATCTTGATCCAGTTGCCGGTGGCATTCTGTGCCGGCAACAGGGCGAAGGCACTGCCGGTACCAGCACCAAGGCTGTCGACCGTGCCGCTGTACTTGACCTCGCTGCCGTAGAGGTCGGCGCTGATCTGCACCGGCTGGCCGATGCGCATCTCACGCAGCTGGGTTTCCTTGAAGTTGGCGTCGATCCACACCTGGTCCAACGGGATCACCGCCATGGTCGCGGTGCCTGGCTGCAGGCGCTGGCCCAGTTGCACAGTACGTTTGGCAACGTAACCGGTAACCGGCGCCACCAAGGTGGTGCGAGCGTGGTCGAGGTAAGCCTGGCGCAGGTCGGCGGCGGCGGCCATGACCTCGGGGTGCGAGGAAACCACGGTGTCGTCGACCAGCGCGCTGCTAGTACTGAGCTGCTGACGTGCGCTGTTGACAGCGGCCTGGGCGACACTCAGGTCATCGCGGGCGTGGGACAGCTCTTCTGCAGCAATCGCCCCGCTATCGGCCAGCACCTTGCGCCGGTTGAAGTCCTGCTGGGCTTTGCGCAGTTCGGCCTGGCGGGTTTCCAGCTGGGCCTTGAGCGAGTCGACATTGCTGTACAGCCCGCGCACCTGACGCACGCTGCGTGCCAGCTTGGCTTCGGCAGACTGCAAGGCCACCTCGCTGTCGGCCGGGTCGAATTGCAGCAACACCTGGCCGGCATGGACCAGGTCGCCGTCATCGGCACCGATGCTGGTGACGGTGCCGGTCACTAGCGGGGTGATCTCCACCACGTTGCCGTTGACGTAGGCATCGTCGGTGCTTTCGTGCCAGCGCCCCACCAGGCTGTACCAGGCCCAGGTGCATGCACCGGCAAGTACCAGCAACAGCAGCAGGCCAAGCAGCCAGGCCTTGCGCTTACGCGACGGCTCGGGCGCGGCGGAGGGAGTCGGGGTATCTGCGGAGGTAGCCATGACAATACCTTGGATAATTCGTGACAGGGTTCAACGGTCGCCAAAGCGGCGGATCGTCAACGGGTCGCCAGCACCGAGCAGGACCTTGGCCAGCAGGCCTTCCAGGGCCTTGAGCTCATCAGGCGCCAGCACGCCGCACAACTCGTTCATGGCGGCAGCGCCAATTTCCGGGAGGCGGTCGGCCAGGCGCTGGCCATCGGCGGTGAGCGCCAGGCGCACCAGGCGGCGGTCGTCGGCGCAGCGGTTGCGCACAATCAGCTCCTTCTGCTCTAGCCGGTCCAGCATGCGGGTCATCGAACCGCTGTCCAGGCCCAGGTAGCGGCACAGCTCGGCCGGGGTATCCACCTGGTACTGGGTGACGATGATCAGCACCTTGAACTGCGCGGCGGTGACGCCCTCTGATTCGAGGTGCCAGTCGAGAATGCGGTCCTTGAGGATCGCCGCACGGCCAAGGAGCATGCCGATGGCGCAGGTCTGGAAGTTTTCGGGGGAGAAGTGGGCCATCGGAGGCTGCTCGGGCAATTGTGTGAAAATATTACTGCCTAGGCAGTGAATGTCAAAGCTTTGATTAGCTAGCTATGGAAAATTTCATGCTTTATGCCTGAAATGCGGCCCTTTGTAGGAGTGGCCTTGTGCCGCGATGGGGCGCGAAGCGGCCCCAGTTTTGTGCCAGGGCAGCAATTTTTGGGGCCGCCTTGCGGCCCATCGCGGCACAAGGCCGCTCCTACAAGGGCCTGCGTCAGGGCGGTTATTGCGCCCGCAGGCCCAGCGCCTCAACCGCCCCGCAGGCAATCGCCATGCCCACCAGCTCTGCCAGGCTGCCCGCCTGCAGCCGCTTCATCACCCGGCCGCGGTAAAGGTCGACGGTCTTCACACTGATGCCCAGTTGCTCAGCAATCTCGCGGTTGCTCAACCCTTGGGCCAACGGCACGAAAACGTCGCGCTCACGCGGCGTCAGGCCGTCGATACGCACTTGCACCAAGGCCAGCGCCTGGTCGCCCTGCCGCGCCCGCCCGGCGTGCTCCAGCGCCGCCTGCACGCTGTCGAGCAGCAACTGGTCGTTGTAAGGCTTTTCGATGAAATCACAGGCGCCAGCCTTGAATGCCCGCACCACGATCGGCACATCGGCATGGCCGCTGACGAAGATCACCGGCAGCGCCAAGCCGCGCTCGCGCATCGCCTGCTGCACGGCCAACCCGCCCAGCCCCGGCATACGCACATCCAGCAGCACACAGGCGGGCCCATCGTCGACGCATGCATCGAGAAACGCTTGCCCGCTGGCGAACGGCAAGGCTTGCAGGCCCACCGACTGTAACAGCCAGACTGTCGAGTCGCGCATACCCTGGTCGTCATCAACCACATAAACTTTTGCTTGCACCACCGCCCCCTTTACGCCCTGCTGACTGCCAGCCGGCAGCACAGTACCAAACCGCCGTTATCACCCGCGCGCGCCCACAGGCTGCCGCCAAAGCCTTCGATCAGGCTGCGGCTCATGCTTAAACCCAGGCCCAGGCCATCGGCCTTGCTGGTGGTGAACGGTGTGAAGATTTCATCCAGGCGCTCGGGCGCTACACCCGGGCCCTGGTCGGCCACCTCGACCAGCACACCATCGCCGTCCCGAGCGGCGCCGAGCAGGATACGTGACGGCTGGTCGCCGTGCAGCTCACGGTTGGCATCGATGGCATTGCGCAGCAGGTTAAGCAGCACCTGTTCCAGCAATACCCGGTCGGCATACACCGAAGGCAGCTGCGCACTGACGCGCAGCTCGACCAGCACCTGGTCGCGCGCGGCCTCCCAGGCGCACAGCCGCATGGCTTCGCCGGCCACTTCGGCCACGTCCAGCGCCTGCAGGCGCCGTGGCCCTTTGCGCAGGAAGGCGCGCAGGCGGCGGATCACTTCAGCGGCGTGGGTGGCCTGCTCGCGGATACGCAGCAGGCCCTGCCCTACCCGCTCGCGGGCCTGGGGATCACCCTCCAGGCCCTGCAGGTAACGCTGACTGGCGTTGGCGTAGTTGACCACCGCCGCCAGCGGCTGGTTGATCTCGTGGGCAATGCCTGAAGCCAGCTCGCCGAGGGTGGCCAACCGTGCACTGTGCGCCAGGCTTTCCTGGGCTTCGATGCGCAAGGTGATGTCGCGGGACACGCTGACCACCTCCACCACCGAGCCGGTGTAGGTCTCGCGGATGGCCCGGCTGGCAATTTCAAACCAGCGATAGCCGCCACAGGCCTGGCGCACCCGGCAGGTCATGGTGTGATAGCCATCCTGGTCCAGGGCAGCGGCCGCCTGGCGCAGCACCTGGCGGCGCTCACGCGGGTGCAGCAAAGTATGCACGGCTATGCCACGCAATTGCTCGGGCCACAGGCCGAGCAGGCGGAACGCTGCCGGCGAGGCATCCAGGAAACGGCCATCCGGGCTGTGCCGGGAGATCAGGTCGGTGGTGTTTTCAATGATCAGCCGGTACAGGCGCCGGGCGCGGCTGGCCTCGCGTGCACCACGGCGCTCTTCGCTGGCGTCACGACAGCGCCCGAGCACCTGTTGGCCCTGGTCATCCGGAATGAAAGACCACAGCACGGTGCGCTCCCCCACTTGCACCTCGACGTCGGCAATCGCCCGATGCTGGCGCAGGCACGCACGCACCAGCGAGGCGCAGTTGGCCGGCAGCCAGCTGGTCAGCGCCGGGCCTTCGTCAATCCACGCTTGCAGGGCCGCGTTGAGTGCCAGTGGCTTGGCGTCGGCTGCCAGCAAAAGGCTGGGTTGTGGGTCTTTGGCAAGCAAGGGGTAAGCAGTCTGGTCCACGGTAGGCGGCTCGTTGTTATAGTAGTTTTACTATATTGCTATAGTCGATATTCCTACTACCATAGCGACTCGCGTAAAACTGCGACAGAGGAGCGGCCCACCGTCCGCGTCCCTGCACCCTGAACAGAGCTAACAATCAGCCATCGGGGGCCAAGCGTACAAGCTGCGCCTGCCTCCCTTACAGGATTACCGCATGTCGATCTATGCCCAGGGCCTGATGCCCGCTGCCGTCAACCATATCGCCCTCACCCCGCTAAGTTTCATCGAACGCACCGCCGCCGTGTACGGCAACTACCCGGCGGTGATCCACGGTGCCATCCGCCGCAACTGGCAAGAAACCTACCAACGCTGCAGGCGCCTGGCCAGCGCCCTTGCGGGCCGTGGCATAGGGCGTGGCGACACGGTGGCGGTGATGCTGCCCAACACCCCGGCGATGCTCGAAGTGCACTTCGGTGTGCCCATGACCGGCGCCGTGCTCAACACCCTGAACGTGCGCCTGGACGCCGAGGCCATCGCCTTCATGCTGCAGCATGGTGAAGCCAAGGTGCTGATTACCGACCGCGAGTTCCATGCGGTGATCGAGGCCGCCCTGGCGTTGCTCGAACACCCGCCCCTGGTGGTGGATGTGGATGACCCGGAGTACGGCGAAGGCCGTGCGGTCAGCGCGCTGGACTATGAAGCCCTGCTCGCCGAAGGCGACCCGGAATTTGCCTGGGAATGGCCGGATGACGAGTGGCAGGCCATTTCGCTCAACTACACCTCCGGCACCACCGGCAACCCCAAGGGCGTGGTCTACCACCACCGCGGCGCCTACCTTAACGCCCTGGGCAACCAGATGACCTGGGCCATGGGCCACCGCCCGGTGTACCTGTGGACCTTGCCCATGTTCCACTGCAACGGCTGGTGCTACCCCTGGACCATCACCGCCCTGGCCGGCACGCACGTGTTCCTGCGCCGGGTCGACCCGCAGAAGATCCTGAACCTGATCCGCGAACACCGGGTCACCCACCTGTGCGGCGCCCCGATTGTGCTCAACGCCCTGGTCAACATGCCCGAGGCAGCCAAAGCCGCCATCGAGCACCCGGTACAGGCCATGGTCGCCGGCGCCGCGCCACCGGCCAAGGTCATTGGCGCCGTGGAAGAGATGGGCATCCACGTCACCCACACCTACGGCCTGACCGAAGTCTATGGCCCGGTGACCGTGTGTGCCTGGCATGACGAGTGGAACGAACTGTCGCTGGAAGAGCGTGCGCGAATCAAGTCACGTCAGGGCGTGCGCTACCCGACCCTGGACGGGTTGATGGTGGCCGACCCGCAGACACTCGAGCCGGTGGCACGCGATGGCAACACGCTGGGCGAGATCTTCATGCGCGGCAACACCGTGATGAAGGGCTACCTGAAAAACCCCGAAGCCACCGCCGAAGCGTTCCGTGGCGGCTGGTTCCACACCGGTGACCTGGCCGTGTGGCATGCCGACGGCTATGTCGAGATCAAGGACCGCCTCAAGGACATCATCATTTCCGGTGGCGAGAACATCTCCACCATTGAAGTCGAGGACGCCCTGTATAAACACCCGGCAGTACTTGAAGCCGCCGTGGTGGCGCGCCCGGATGAAAAGTGGGGAGAAACCCCGTGCGCGTTCGTTGCCCTGAAGCCAGGCCGGGAGGACACCCGCGAAGCCGACATCACCGGCTGGTGCCGCGAGCACCTGGCCGGGTTCAAGGTGCCGAAGACGGTGGTGTTTGGCGAGTTGCCCAAGACCTCCACCGGCAAGATCCAGAAGTACGTCCTGCGCGACCGGGCCAAGGCCCTCTGAAGCCGTAACGGCCTCGACGTTTCTCTGTAGGAGCAGCCTTGTGCTGCGAAGAGGCCCTCACCGGCGAAGACTACCTTCAGCCCTGCCGGCCCTTCGCAGCACAAGGCTGCTCCTACACGGGTACGGCGCAACCTTCACAGATATCCTCTTCACTTCAAGAGCCCCTGATGACCACTTACTCCGCCCCCCTGCGCGACATGCGCTTCGTCCTGCATGACGTGTTCAACGCCCCGGCCCTGTGGGCCCGCCTGCCCGCCCTGGCCGAGCGCATCGATGCCGACACCGCCGACGCGATCCTGGAAGAAGCAGCCAAAATCACTAGCCAGCTGATCGCCCCGCTCAGCCGTAACGGCGACGAGCAAGGTGTGCGCTTCGACGCCGGCCAGGTCACCACGCCAGACGGTTTTCGCGAAGCCTGGCAGACCTACCGCGAAGGCGGCTGGGTCGGCCTGGGCGGCAACCCGGCATTCGGCGGCATGGGCATGCCGAAAATGCTAGGGGTGTTGTTCGAAGAAATGCTCTACGCCGCCGACTGCAGCTTCAGCCTGTATTCGGCGTTGAGCGCCGGCAGTTGCCTGGCAATCGATGCCCACGCCAGCGAAACGCTCAAGGCAACTTACTTGCCGCCTCTGTACGAAGGCCGCTGGGCCGGCACCATGTGCCTGACCGAGCCACACGCCGGCACCGACCTGGGGCTGATCCGCAGCCGCGCCGAACCCCAGGCCGACGGCAGCTATCGCATCAGCGGCAGCAAGATTTTCATCACCGGCGGCGAGCAGGACCTGACCGAGAACATCATCCACCTGGTGCTGGCCAAGCTGCCGGATGCGCCCGCCGGCGCCAAAGGCATCTCGCTGTTCCTTGTGCCCAAATACCGGGTCGAGGCCGATGGCAGACTGGGCGCGCGCAATGCCGCCCACTGCGGCTCGATCGAGCACAAGATGGGCATCAAGGCTTCGGCCACCTGCGTGATGAACTTCGACGATGCCGAGGGTTACCTGGTGGGCGAGCCGAACAAGGGCCTGGCGGCCATGTTCACCATGATGAACTACGAGCGCCTGTCCATCGGCATCCAGGGCATCGGTTGTGCCGAGGCGTCCTACCAGAGCGCCGCCCGGTACGCCAACGAGCGTCTGCAGAGCCGCGCCGCCACTGGCCCACAGGCGCAGGACAAGGCTGCCGACCCGATCATCCACCACGGTGATGTACGGCGCATGCTGCTGACCATGCGCACCCTCACCGAAGGTGGCCGGGCGTTTGCCGCCTATGTCGGCCAGCAACTGGACCTGACGCGTTACGCCGAAGACGCCGGTGAACGTGAGCACGCCCAGCGCCTGGTGGCACTATTGACCCCAGTGGCCAAGGCCTTCTTCACCGACAACGGCCTGGAAAGCTGCGTGCTCGGCCAGCAGGTATACGGTGGCCATGGTTACATCCGCGAATGGGGGCAGGAGCAGCGGGTGCGCGATGTGCGCATTGCGCAAATCTATGAAGGTACCAACGGTATCCAGGCGCTCGACCTGCTGGGGCGCAAGGTACTGGGGGACGGTGGCCAGGCACTGGCCAGCTTCGCCGCCGAAGTACGTGCTTTCAGTGTGGATGCACCGCTGCACCGCGAGGCCTTGCAGGCGAGCCTGGCGCGGCTGGAGGCTACCAGCGCCTGGCTGCGGGCACGGGCAGGCGAGGATGCCAACCTGGTCAGTGCGGTGGCGGTGGAGTACCTGCAGCTGTTCGGGCTGACGGCGTATGCCTACATGTGGGCGCGGATGGCGGCGGTGGCCTTGGCCAGGCGTGAGGAAGATGACGCGTTTCATGGGGCCAAGCTTGCATGTGCGGCGTTCTTCTTCCAGCGTATGCTGCCGCGTGGTCTGGGGCTGGAAGCCAGTATCAGGGCAGGCAGCGGCAGCCTTTATGGGCTGGAGGCGGCGCAGTTCTGAAGCCTGCGCATTACCGGTGGGAGCGGGCATGCCCGCGAAGCAGACCACGCGGTGCATGGCACGGGCTTCGCCCGTGTTCGCGGGGCAAGCCCGCTCCCACAGTGATCGCGCAAGCTTTGTGATTTCGTACAAGACAGCTGCCCCACAAGAGGTACGCGATTACCTGTGGAGCGGCCTTGTGTCACGATGGGCTGCAAGGCAGCGCCAGGGATTTCAGCCTCCCTTGCCGCCCGCGAAGGGTTCTCAAACGCTGAAAAACCGTGCAAATCTGACGAAAAACAGCCACAACTGATAGTCATTCGCCATTACATCGGTTCTCGGGAGCCCTCCAGCAAGGGTAGAATACGCAAAATCCGGAGCCGCAATGAATCACGACCGCCTCAACACCAGCCCTGACGATGCCATCACCGACGCCGCCGCGCACTGGTGCATGCGCCTGCACGCCGATGATTGCACGGCGTCCGAGCGCGAGGCGTTTGCCCGCTGGCTGGCGGCGGACCCGCGGCATGCCGAGGAATACCAGGCAATGCTGGAGATCTGGCAAACCGCCGACCTGTTGCCACGCAACGCCACCGTCGTCGACTTCAACCCGGCCACCCGTCAATCTGCCCGCCCTCGCAACTGGCGCCCGCTGGCATATGCCGCCGCCATCGCCCTGGCCGTGCTGCCGCTGGCCGGCTGGCTGGGCTGGGAACAAGGCTGGCTGCCCAACCACTACCAGCATTTCGAAGCCGGCGACCGCATGCAGACCGTGGAGTTGAGCGACGGCAGCACGGTACAGCTCAACCTCCACACAGAGCTGACCTACCTCAACTACAAGGACCAGCGCCAGGTCACGCTCAAGCGCGGCGAGGCGTTCTTCAAGGTGCAGCACGACAGCAGCCACCCGTTCATCGTGCATGCAGGCCGTGGCCAGACCCGAGTCACTGGCACCCAATTCAACGTGTGGAAATACCAGGACCAGGTCAAGGTTACGCTGGTGGAAGGCTCGGTGCTGGTGTCCAGCGACGGCACCACCGGTGGCTACCGTCTGGGCCCTGGGATGCAGGCCAGTTATCACAAGGGCGACTTCGAGCCGCAGCTTGAACAGAGCGATGACTACGGCAACAGCCTGGCCTGGCGCAGCGGCAAGCTGGTGCTCGACAACCTGAGCCTGGAGCAGGCGCTGCCGGTGATCAACCGCTACCTCGATGCGCCGCTGCAACTGGCAGATGCCGGCACCGGCCGCATTCGCATCAGTGGTATCTACAACACCCGTGAGGTCGCGCGCCTGGTCAACAACCTGCCCAAGGTGCTGCCGATCTACCTCACCCGCAGCAAGGACGGCAGCACCGTGCTCAACCGCATCTCGCCGCCGCCCGACAAGGGCTGACCCCTCGCCCCTTACAGCGTCATCGCCGCCACCCACCCAAACGCCAGCAATGGCAGGTTGTAGTGGATGAAGGTCGGTACCACGGTGTCCCAGATATGGTGGTGCTGGCCATCCACGTTCAGGCCCGAGGTCGGCCCCAGGGTCGAGTCCGAGGCCGGCGAGCCTGCGTCACCCAAGGCACCGGCAGTACCGACGATGCAAACGGTGGCCAGCGGGTCGAAGCCCAGCTGCACGCACAGTGGCACAAAGATCGCGGCCAGGATCGGCACGGTGGAGAACGACGAGCCGATGCCCATGGTCACCAGCAAACCCACCAGCAGCATCAGCAAGGCACCGATGCCCTTGCTGTGCTCGATCCACTGGGCCGAGGTTTCCACCAGGCTCTTCACCTCACCGGTCGCCTTCATCACGTCGGCAAAGCCCGAGGCGGCAATCATGATGAAGCCGATCATCGCCATCATCTTCATGCCCTCGGTGAACAGGCCGTCGGTGTCCTTCCACTTGACGATCCCTGACAGAGAGAAAATCAGGAAACCGACCATGGCGCCGATGATCATCGAGTCCAGCAACAACTGGACGATGAACGCTGCGGCAATTGCCAGCCCCGCCACCAGCAGCGTCAGCGGGTTGTACTGCACGCTCACCTGCTCCACCTGCTCGATGCGCGCCAGGTCGTAGTCACGCTTCTTGCGGTAGCTGATGAACACTGCCAGCAGCAAGCCGACCAACATGCCCGCAGCCGGTATGGCCATGGCGTGGGTGACGTTGACACCGCTCACTTCGACACCGGCACGGGCAACGTTGGCCAGCAGGATTTCGTTGAGGAAAATGTTGCCGAAGCCCACCGGCAGGAACATGTACGGGGTGATCAGGCCGAAGGTGATCACGCAGGCGATCAGCCGGCGGTCGATGCGCAGGCGGGTCAATACATACAGCAACGGCGGGACCAGAAGCGGAATGAAGGCAATGTGGATGGGCAGGATGTTCTGCGACGACACCGCCACCACCAGCATCAGGCCGATCATCAGCCATTTGACCTTGCCGCCATTGGCGTGGCCATGGCGATCGATCATGGCCAGTGCACGGTCAGCCAAGGCATGGGCCAGGCCGGACTTGGCAATGGCCACCGCAAAAGCGCCCAGCAGCGCATAGGACAAGGCAACCGTGGCGCCACCGCCCAGGCCACCGTTGAACGCCTTGAGCGTGCCTTCGATGCCCAGGCCGCCCACCAGCCCACCGACCAGGGCACCAATGATCAGGGCGATGACCACGTGCACGCGGGACAGGCTGAGTATCAGCATGATGCCGACCGCGGCGATCACTGCATTCATGGTTGGCTTACCTCATTACGACAGAAAAAAGCGCGCACTCTGAAGCAGTGCGCGGCAGATGTCAAAAGCGCCATGTTGCGGCGGATTTCACAGAAGGCCGGATTTAAATTGAATGTTTGAATAAAGAAAAAATTGACTGGGCCGATAAGCTGTTGGGCTCCCCGCCCAACCCAGCCCCAAAGCCATAACCCTTAGTGCCCAAAAAAAGGGATCCGCCCCCATGCCTTTGCGCCAACTTTCCATCCAGTGGAAGATCACCCTGCTCGCCGGCCTTTGCCTGGCTGGCATCGTCACCTTGCTCGTCGGCCTGTCGTTGTACCGGATGGACCATAGCTCGGACCTGGTCAAGGCCAGCAGCATGCAGATGCTGACCGAGGCGGCGCAATCACGCATCGAGTCGCAGGGTGAAGTGCAAGCGCTGAACATCCGTCGCCAGTTCATGGATGCTTACCAGTACGGCGCCGGCTTCGCCCGCCAGGTGCTATTCCTGCGCGAACAGGCAGAAAAGCGCTACCTCGACGCGTTTGACCTGCGTGAAGACATGACCCGCCAGGTGCGCACCGCCCTGCAGGCCAACCCCGACCTGCTCGGCCTGTCGCTGGTGTTCGAGCCCAACGCGCTGGACGCCAAGGACAGCCTGTTCGCCGGCAAGGCAGAGTTGGGCAGCAACGAAACCGGGCGCTTTGCCCTGTACTGGTCGCAGCCGCGCGCCGGCCAGCTGACCGCCATGGCGCTGCCTGAACACGACATGGCCAACACCGAGATCGGCCCCAGCGGCCAGCCGGCCAACACCTGGTGGGTGTGCCCGCGTACGACCGGCAAGGTGTGCGTGGTAGAGCCCTACTTCTATGACATCGATGGCCAGCAGGTGCTGATGACCAGCATCGTCTTCCCGCTGGCGGTCAACGGCAAGATCATTGCCACCCTGTCCATCGATATTAACCTCAACAGCCTGCAGGCCCTGAGCCAAGAGGCCAGCCGCAGCCTGTACGAGGGCCGCACCACGGTCGGTATCCTCAGCCCGGTCGGCCTGCTGGCCGGCTACAGCGCCGATGCCAGCAAGCTGGCCCAGCGCTTCGACCAGGTGGACTCGGCCAAGGGCGCCGAACTGGTACGCAAGCTGGCCGATGGCAAGATGACCATCCTGCACGACCAGCAGCGTCTGAAGGTGCTGGCCGCGTTCCGGCCGATCCCCGACGCGCAACCCTGGGGCGTGCTGCTGGATGTGCCGGAAAATGCCCTGACCGGGCCTGCCGAAACACTGAAGCAGGAACTGGACGCGCTGAACACCAGTGGTACCCTGCTGGAGCTGGGCCTGGGCCTGGCGGCAGCCATTGCCGGCCTGCTGATGGTGTGGCTGATGGCCCGCGGCGTTACCCGGCCGATCCTCGGCGTGGCCGCCATGCTCAAGGACATTGCCAGCGGCGAAGGCGACCTGACCCGCCGCCTGACCTACCAGAAGCAGGACGAGCTGGGCGAGCTGGCCGGCTGGTTCAACCGCTTCCTCGACAAGTTGCAGCCGACCATCGCCGAGGTCAAACGCTCGGTGCAGGCTGCACGAGGCACCGCCGACCAGTCCTCGGCAATTGCCACGCAAACCAGCGCCGGCATGGAGCAGCAATACCGCCAGGTCGACCAGGTGGCCACGGCCTCGCACGAAATGAGCGCTACGGCCCAGGACGTGGCGCGCAGTGCTTCGCAGGCCGCCCAGGCCGCCCGTGATGCCGACCAGGCCACCCGCGAAGGCCTGGCAGTCATCGACCGCACCACCCAAAGCATCGATGCCCTGGCCGCCGACATGAGCAACGCCATGGCCGAAGTCGAAGGCCTGGCGCAGAACAGCGAAAAGATCGGTTCGGTGCTGGAAGTGATCCGCTCGATTGCCGAACAGACCAACCTGTTGGCGCTGAACGCCGCCATCGAGGCAGCCCGCGCGGGTGAAGCCGGCCGTGGCTTTGCCGTGGTTGCCGATGAAGTGCGCAACCTGGCCCGACGCACCCAGGAGTCGGTAGAAGAAACCCGCCAGGTGATCGAGGCCTTGCAGGACGGCACCCGCGAAGTGGTCGGTGCCATGGACAACAGCCACCGTCAGGCCCAGGGCGGTGTCGAACAGGTTGGCCAGGCCGTGACTGCGTTGCAGCGTATCGGCCAGGCGGTGACGGTGATCACCGACATGAACCTGCAGATCGCCTCGGCCGCCGAAGAGCAAAGCGCGGTGGCCGAAGAGATCAACAGCAACGTGGCAACCATCCGCGATGTCACCGAATCGCTGTCGGGGCAGGCCAACGAGTCGGCGCGAGTCAGCCAGTCCCTGAACAGCCTGGCCAACCAGCAGCAGGCGCTGATGGACCAGTTCCGCGTCTGAGGCAACCGGGGCCGCCCCGCGCGGCCCTGAGCCCCGCCAACACCTCGTCGTCTACACTTGCCCCCACCCCCAAGGCGCGGCAAACGACGAGGTCTGGATGAACAAGTTTTCAACGCTGCTGGCCGGCCTGATGCTAGCCGTAGGCCTGGCCAACACCCACAACGCTGTATCGGCAGAGCAACGCCCACCGATCCATTTCGGTGCCATCGGCTGGGAAAGCGGTGCCCTCACCACCGAAATCCTGCGGGTGATCGTGGAGCGCGGGTATGGCTACACCACCGATACCCTCCCCGGCAGCACCGTCAGTATGGAAGTGGCCCTGGCCCGCAACGACCTCCAGGTGATCGCCGAAGAGTGGGCCGGACGCAGCCCTGCCTGGGTCAAGGCCGAGCAGGCAGGCCAGGTATTCGCACTGGGCGACACGGTCAAGCATGCAGAAGAAGGCTGGTGGGTACCCGCGTACGTGATCGAAGGCGACGCTGCTCGCAAGTTGAAGCCTTTGGCGCCCGAACTGCGCAGCGTCGACGACCTCAAGCGCTACCCGCAGGTATTTCGCGACCCCGAGTCACCCGACAAGGGCCGTTTTCTGAACAGCCCCAGCGGCTGGACATCGGAAACGGTCAACAGCCAGAAACTCAAGGCGTATGGCCTGGATGAGCTGTACACCAACTTCCGCAGTGGCTCCGGTGCAGCGATGGATGCGGAAATCGGCTCGGCCATCCGCCGTGGCCAGCCGGTGCTGTTCTATTACTGGAACCCGACACCGTTGATGGGGCGATACAAACTCATCCGCCTGCAAGAGCCAGCGTTCGATGCCGAGGCGTGGGCCACGCTGACCGATGCCGGAAACCCCAGCCCGAAGGGTAGCCGCTCACTGCCCGCGAAGCTGTCGATTGGTGTATCGAAGGCCTTCCGTGATGGCTACCCGGACCTCGTCGCGGTGTTCGAGCAGGTCGACCTGCCGATCGATCGGCTCAACAAGGCGCTGGCCGTCATGAGCGAAAAGCGCACGCCACCGCGCGAGGCCGCCCTCACCTTCCTGCGTGACAACCCAGAGGTGTGGAAAGCCTGGCTGCCTGCCGAGGTTGCCACCAAGGTCGAGGGCAGCCTGTGAGCAACGGCTTTCCCCAAGCCCTGCAGTTTTCTTTCGCTGACAGCGTAAACAGGCTGGTCGACTGGCTGGTGCTGAATTACGGCGATCACTTGCGCGCGGTCTCTGACCAGCTGCTGCAACTACTGGTCGGCCTGGAGAACCTGCTGCGCCTGCTGCCCTGGTGGTTGCTGTTGCTACTGGTTGGCCTGCTTGCCTGGCACGCCAGCCGCAGCCTGCTGCGCAGCGCGGTGCTGGTAGCGCTGCTGGCCTTGATCGGGATGCTCGGGCTGTGGGACAAGCTGCTGCAAACCTTGGCCTTGGTGCTGGTGAGTACCGGCCTGTGCGTGCTGGTGGGCGTGCCGCTGGGCATACTACTGGCTTCCCGGCCACTGGCGAGGCGGCTGCTGTTACCGGTACTGGATGTGATGCAGACGCTGCCGGCCTTCGTTTACCTGATCCCGGTGCTGATGCTGTTCGGCCTGGGCAAGGTCCCCGCCGTGTTCGCCACGCTGATCTACGCCCTGCCGCCACTGGTGCGGTTGACCGAACTGGGCCTGAGCCAGATCGACCCTTCGTTGCTGCAGGCCGCACACGGCCTGGGGGCAACCCGCTGGCAGCGGCTGCGGCGCATTGCCCTGCCGCTGGCGCTGCCAAGCATCATGGCCGGGCTCAACCAGTCGGTAATGATGGCCTTGTCGATGGTGGTGGTTGCATCGATGATCGGTGCCCGCGGGTTGGGTGAGGATGTGCTGGCGGGGATCCAGACCTTGAATGTCGGCCAGGGTGTGGAGGCCGGGCTGGCGATCGTCGCCCTGGCCATGGTGATCGACCGGATCAGCCAGGCGTATGGGCGTAATGTGCGCTGAGCAGCCTTGTGCTGCGAAAGGACCGGGCCTGACAATGCAGCACTGACCGTTCAACCCTGGACCTGCCCGCGTGTCTCTCAAAGCCTTGCGTACCCTGGTAACCATCGCCCGCCACGGCACCTTTGCCCGCGCCGCCGATCTGCTCAGCCTCACCCCTTCGGCGGTGAGCCTGCACATCAAGACCCTTGAAGACGAGTTGCAGGCACCCCTGTTCGACCGCAGCCGCAGGCAGGTGGTGCTGACCGAAGCAGGCCAGTTGGCGGTGGCCCGCGCGGAGAGCATCCTGGCTGCCTACGACGAACTGGCCGACGCTGTGGCCAGCGGCCCGAGCCTGCGCGGCCGCCTGCGCCTGGGGGCGATCCATACCGTGCTGGCGCGGCGCTTGCCCAAGGCGCTGGTATGGATCAAGGCCAACCACCCACAGTTGCACATCAGCGTGGCCTCGGGCATGTCGGCGGAGCTGGCACGCCGCGTGGAGGACGGTGAGCTGGACGCGGCAATCACCACTGAGCCGGTCAGCCCATACCCACAAAGCCTGGATTTCACACCGCTGTTCGAGGACCGCTTCTGGGCCATCGCCAGCCCCGAACTGGCCGGGTACAGCGTACCGGAGCTGCTCGCCAGTCAACCGTTCCTGCGCTTCGACAAGCGTGCCTGGGCCGGGCGGCAGATCGAGCAGGAACTGCGCCGCCAGCATTTGCAAGTGAGCGAACAGATGGAACTGGACAGCCAGGAAGCGTTGGCAAGCATGGCCGTCATGGGCCTGGGTGTGGCGATCATCCCCATGGCAGACGACGACCTGAAACGCCTGCCGCCGGCCACCTGCCTGCCGTTTGGCGAACCGCAACTGACCCGCCGTGTGGTGTTGCTGGAGCATGAGAAAAGCCAACGGCGGCATTTGAGCGCGGTGTTGAAGACTGCGCTTGAGGCGTAGTTGCAATTACTGTCTGTCCTGGCGGGATCTCTGTGGGAGCGGGCGCGCCCGCGAAGAATCCAACGCAATGGATGGCACCGGCTGCGCCGGTGTTCGCGGCGCGCCCTCTCCCACAGAGACCGCCTAATGCCTAAACCATGCATTTTTTCTCAACAGTCAGTGCAGAAAACAACGTTTTTACAGATCAGTCCTCAGCAGTAGTCTGTGCGCGTACCCGACCACGGAACGTCGACCATGCTTCACTTGCTGCTGACCACCCTGCTACCAATCATCCTGCTGATTACCCTGGGTACTTTCCTGCGCCTGCGCGGCTTTCTGGCCGAGAGTTTCTGGCCCGGCGCCGAGCGCCTGAGCTACTACGTACTGCTACCTTCGCTGTTCTTGCACGGCCTGGCCACGGCCAACCTCGATGGCGTACCGGTGATGGGCATGGTCGGCGTGCTGATGCTCTCCACCCTGGCCGGCGCCGTGCTGCTGGTGCTGTACCAGGGCGCAATCAACCACGACGGCGCGGACTTCACCTCGGTCTTCCAGGGCGGTATCCGCTTCAACAACTACATCGGCGCTACCCTGGCCGCCGGCCTCTACGGCAGCGCCGGGATTGCCCTTGCAGCAGTGGCCAATGCCGCCATCGTGCCCTTGGTCAACCTGCTCTGCGTGCTGGTGTTCGCGCGTTTCACCGCCCGCCACAGCTCACCGGCCACGGTGCTGCGGGCAATCTTCGCCAACCCGTTGATCGTCGGCTGTTCCGGCGGCCTGCTGCTGCGGGTAACGGGGCTGGGCTTACCGCCGGGCATCGAACCCACGGTCAAGGCGCTGGGCCAGGCCGCCCTGCCAATGGGCCTGCTATGTGTGGGCGCAGCGCTGGGTGGGGCCAGCCTGGGCCAGCAGGTGCGCCCACTGATGGCGGCGTCGGCGTTCAAGTTCCTGGTCATGCCCCTGACCACATGGGGCCTGTGCCGCGTGCTGGGCCTGAGTGGCCAGGCAGCCGTGGTGGCGGTGCTGTTCCAGGCCCTGCCCACTGCTTCGTCCTCCTATGTAATGGCCAGGCAAATGGGTGGCAACGCCCCGCTGATGGCCACCATCATTGCCCTGCAGACCGTCGCGGCCGCCGCCACCCTGCCTTTGGTACTAATGCTTACGCTTGGCTAGACTGGCAATCAGCCCCCACTCGGATGCCTCGCCATGCGCCCTGTCTGGATAGTGATCGGCTTGACCTCGGCCCTGCTCGCAGGCCCCTTGCACGCAGCCGACACGGCCAAGGCCGCAGTGGCCGAAGACAAGGCCGAAGTACTGGAAAAAAAGGTGGTCAACGATGCCCCGCCGCCAAAAAAAACAGAAAAACTGACCTCAAGCGAAACGCAGGCAGTCGACCCGGCCGGCCAGGCGCCACTGGACGACAGCATCACCTGCCTGGCCCGCACCCTCTACTGGGAAGCCAAGGGTGCCGATGCCGAAGACATGGCGGCGGTGGCCAGCGTGGTGCTCAACCGCCTGGAGCATGATGGTTTCCCCGACACCATCTGCGGCGTGGTCAAGCAGGGCGTCGAGACCAAGGCCTGCCAGTTTTCCTGGTGGTGCGACGGGCGCCCGGACCAGGTCGAGGAAGCGCAACGCTACGATGTGGCCAAGGAGATCGCACGCAAGGCGCTCAACCAGCAATTGAAAGACCCCACCGGCGGTGCGCTGTACTTCCACGACCGTACGGTCCACCCCGACTGGGCCAAGGCCTACCGCAAGACTGCGCAGACCACGCACTTCCTGTTCTACAAGCCGAACCCGGCGTTGGCCCGTTGATGCCAAAACGGCTGAAAGCCCTGGCTCGATACGAATGATTAGCAACTCATCGCACTTTTCCAGCGACCAGTGGTCTACTCCCTCTTTTGCCGCCAGCAACGATTGCCGGCGTTTTCATTGCTTTGCACCCGCTAGGGCCAAAAGCCCCCGGCTTGTGTAGGATGAGCAGCGCATACCACGACGCTGCCAGTCATAGGGAGATCCACATGCGCGTCCTGTCATCCGTTGCCGCCTTGTCGCTGGGCCTGGTCGTCTCGACCGGGGCACTGGCTGTCACCGGCGAAGAGGCGCAACTGATCGATTCGATCAATGTCTACCGCAGCAAGGCCCAGCCCTGCGGTGGCGAAGCGTCGCTGGAGCTGCCGCCGCTCAACAGCGACACCCGCCTGGCACTGTCGCCAGAGGGCACCCGTGACCTGCAGCAGGCCATGACCCGCGCTGCCTACCCTATGGTCAACGTGCAGGCCATCAGCCTGTCGGGGCCACGCGATGCGCGCGCGGCCATGCATGCCATCGAAGAAAGCTTCTGCCAAGTGGTGCTAGACCCGCAGTTCGTCGATATCGGCGTCAGCCAGGAGGGCCGCGACTGGCGCATCGTGCTGGCCCGGCCGCTGCTCAGCGGCCGCCTGGGCGACTGGCAGGCCGAGGGGCAGAAGGTACTGCAAGAGATCAACGCTGCCCGCAAGGTGCCGCGCCAATGCGGCGGCCAGCCGTACGCCGCAGCCCCCGCACTGAGCTGGAGCACGGTACTGGCCGGGGCCGCCGCCAACCACACGCGGGCCATGGCCAACCAGAACTTCTTCGACCACATCGACAAGGATGGCCGCACCCCCGGCGACCGGGCGGAGCTGGCTGGCTACCTGTACCAGCAAGTCGGTGAAAACATCGCCGCCGGGCGTGACACCGCACACAAGGTGGTTGATGGCTGGCTGGAGAGCCCGGGGCATTGCGCCACGTTGATGAACCCGGATTTCCGTGAGCTGGGTGCCGCCTATGCCGTGGACCCGAAGAGTGACGCAGGGATTTACTGGACGGGGTTATTCGGGACGCCGCAGTAACTTTGCAGCGGCTTCAGGTTGGGGGTTGCCTGCCCGCAACTCAAGGGCTGAACAACCAAACCGCCGCCGCACACATTTACCCAGGTAGCTGGCATCGCCCAGCCCCACCTCATCGGCAATCTGCGCCAGGCTGTGGCTTGAGTTGAGCAAGCGCCAGCGCGCCTGCTGCAAGCGCATCTCCAGCCACCAGGCCTTGGCGCTCATGCCGTGGCTGGCGTGGAACTGCCGGTCCAGCTGGCGCCGGCTGATGCCCAGTTCAGCGGCCAGTTGCTCGACCGCCAGCGGGGTGCCCAGGTGGTGACGCATCAGGGCCTGTGCCCGCTGCACCTGGCGCCCCTGGCCGGCGCCCAGTTCCAGCGAGCGCAAGGCATGGCGGCTGTCGCGGGTTTCGTCCACCAGCATGTCGGCGAGCCCTTTGAGCGCCCGGCTCCGCCCACAGGCTTGTGACAACAGCGCCACCGCCAGGTCGATGGCCGCCGTGCCGCCAGCACAGGTGATACGGTTTGCGTCGATGCAATACAGTTGATCGCGCAGCACCTGCAACTGTGGGAACGCGGCGCGAAACTCGGCTTCGTGACGCCAGTGCACGACCACCTTGTGCCCCCGTAACAACCCGCACGCGGCCAACAGGAAGGCGCCATTGTCGACCCCCACCAGCTTGACCCCGGCTTTGCCGGCCTGCCTGAGCAAGGTTTGGTAGCGCGGCGCCAACGCAGCTGTAGCCATGGCATTGCGGCCGCCGAACACCACCAGGTAGTCGAAACTGGCCAGTTCCAGCTGGCCGGCCACCGCCTCGACCTGCACCACTGCACCGCTGCTCGACGGTACCGGGTCGAGCGTGAGCCCGGCCACAATCCAGCTGCAATAGCGCTGCTGGCTGTAGTCTTCGTCGTCGGCGCTGAAACGCAATTTGTCGAGAAAGCCGCCGAATGGCAGCAGGGCGAAATCCGGTAACGGCAAGATCAGCAGGCGGATATCAGGCAACATGGCATTGTGTCCAGAAACGACTATTCAATGTCCAGATCATACCCTTGCTGACTGGGCACTGCGCCCTAGACTGGCACCCTTGAAATCAACAAGGCGTTGCACCATGGCATTCGACACCTGGCTCATCTACCTGCTCGCCAGCATCGGCCTGTCGCTGACACCAGGCCCCAACAGCCTGCTGGCCCTGACCCACGGCGCCCTGTATGGCGCCCGCCGTACGTTGTTCACCATTGTGGGCGGCGTGTTTGGCTTCAGCGCGCTTATCGCCCTGGCCATGTTTGGCCTCAGCGCGTTGCTGCAAACCTCGGCTTCGGTATTGAGCGTGCTCAAGTGGGTGGGCGGCGCTTACCTGGTCTGGCTGGGTATCCAGCTGTGGCGCAGCCCGGGCCTGCATCTGGAATTGACCGAGCGCAGTGCACGGCTCGGCAATGCGGGTTTGTTCCGCCAAGGCGTGTTGTCGGCCATGGCCAACCCCAAGGTGCTGCTGTTCTATGGTGCCTTCCTGCCGCAATTCATCGACCCGCAACGCGGGCTGATGCTGCAGTTCGTGGTGATGGCGGCGACCTTTGCCAGTGTGGAGTTTCTGGTCGAGTATGTGCTGGCCCGCCTGGCGTTTCGCATCCGGCCGTGGCTGGCCAAGGGTGGCAAAGGTTTCAATCGCTGCTGCGGCAGCCTGTTTGCCTTGATTGGCGTGGCGCTGCCGCTTGGCCGATAGCACCTGGACAGATATGCACGGTCTTTGTAGATACTCTGTTGGCGGTCAAGCTTTTCTAAGGTACTCAGAGCTGAAAAGCTTGGCCGTATCAAATGGTTCACCGGTGCGGATATCACCCATGGCAATTTTGCCGGCAATGGCCCAATCGCTCAGGCGTGCCATGCCCTTGTAGGAGCAGCCTTGTGCTGCGAAGAGGCCGGCAAGGCAAAAGATCATCTTCGCCAGCTATGGCCTCTTCGCAGCACAAGGCTGCTCCTACACGTACTTTGCATGGCTTGAAACCAGTGCCTCCTTGGCGCGGTTCAGCGACTAGATCAGGTGATCGAGGATGGTCTGCTCACCGGTGCGGATATCACCCATGGCAATTTTGCGGCAATGGCTCAATCGCTCAGGCTTGCCATTTCCTTGTAGGTCAGGGGCAAACCCTGCCTTCAGGAGCGATCGGCCTCCCCGGAAGTGCTTCTATAGCCTGACGAGAATAACCTCTCTCATCAGGCTAGGCACAACATACAAGGAGCGCATACCGGTCAGGATCGGGAAGCTTTGGCCATAAAAGCGATCAATGCCAGGCCAGGCAGCCCTGCCCCCACCAGCGCCACACCTTGCCAGCCGAACTGGCTGAACAGCGTACTGGCCACTGCCGACCCCAGTGCCCCACCCAGGAAGATGCTGGTCATGTACACCGCGTTCAGCCGCCCGCGGCTGGCCGGGTCCAGTGCATACACTTCGCGCTGGCCAATGACCATGTTCATCTGCACTGCAAAGTCCAGCAGCACGCCGGTCAGGCCCAGGCCGATCACGCTGTAGCCCGGCGCCGTCAAGCCCAGCAACAAGGCCGCCGGGGCCAGCAGTAGCGCCAGCAGCGAGCCGGCCCGTGCGTGCCCGGCATCTGCCAGGCGGCCAGCCAAGGGCGCGGCAACGGCGCCCACCGCGCCCACCAGGGCGAACACGGCAATCTGGCTTTGCGACAGGCCGTGCTCACCCGCCAGCGCCATGGGCACCGCCGTCCAGTAAAGGCTGAACGCTGCGAACATCAGTGCCTGGTACAACGAGCGCTGGCGCAGCAGCGGATAGCGGCGCAACAGTGTGAGCAACGACAGCATCAACCCGGCATAGCTGGCCTTGTGTTCAGGCCGCCGCTGCGGCAGGGTCAGCGCCAGTAGCAGGATGATCGCCAGCATCACCCCGGCAGCGCCAATGAACACCGCGCGCCAGCCGAAGTGGTCGGCCACCAGGCTGGACAACGGCCGCGCCAGCAGGATCCCCAGCAGCAACCCGCCCATGATGTTACCCACCACCCGGCCACGCTGCTGCTCCGGCGCCAGGTGCGCCGCGAGCGGAATGAGCATCTGCACCGCCACCGAACTGAACCCGATCAATAGCGCATAGCCCAGGAACAACTGGCCCTGACCGCTGCTGCTGGTCCCTGCCAGCAGCAGGCTGACACACGCCAGCACTGCGGTGGCGACCATCAAGCGGCGGTTCTCCAGCAGGTCAGCCAGCGGCACCAGCAACAGCAGGCCCAGGGCATAACCCAGCTGGGTGAGTGAAACGATCAGGCTGGCATGCTCGGTGGACAACCCAAGGTCCGGGGCGATCAAACCGACGATGGGCTGGGCGTAGTAGATGTTGGCCACGATCGCGCCGCAGCAGAACGCCAGCAGCACGACCAGTGCCCGGCTCAGGCCGGTTGCTGCAGGTTGCGCGGCGGCAAGGGAGGGATTCATGCGAGGTTCCTCGACAAGGGGTGGAATATGCCGGCTACCTTAACCAGGCGCGTCAATGCCGGGAATCCAACCCTGGCGCAACGCGCCTTTGCGCACAGCGCAACGCTAGCCGTGCCGGCCTAACAAACCTTCGCAAAAATCGATAAACGCATTCACCCGCCGCGAACCACGGTGGTTGGGCAGGTACAGGGCGTTGATGCTGTCATTGGCCGTGCCAGGGCTGGCTCGCCAACCTGGGAACACCCGCAGCAGGCGCCCGGCCAGCACATCCTCGCGCACCAGCCAGTCGGCCAGCAGCGCGATGCCACTGCCCGCCAGTGCGGCTTCGCGCAACATGTCGGCATTGGCACTGCGCAGCGGCCCGCTTACGTTCAACTCCAGGCTTTCCTGGCCAAGCTCCAGGCGCCAGGGGCGCGCTTTCTGCCCGTAGCGAAAACGCAGGCAGGCGTGCTCCAGCAACTGCCGGGGGTGCTGCAGCGTATCTCGCCCGGCCAGGTAAGCCGGGCTGGCCACCAGCCAACGTTCGAAGCGGCCGAGCTGGCGACACACCAATTCGTCATTGGCCGACGGGTCGCCCAGGCGAATCGACAGGTCATAGCGCCCGTCCAGCAGGTCATCCAGGCGGTCGCTGAGGTCGATGTCCAGCTCCAGCGCCGGGTGCCGTGCCAGAAACGGCCCCAGATGCGGGGCGATGACCCGCCTGCCGAACTCCACCGGCAGGCACAGGCGCAACACGCCGACAGGCTCCTCGCCACGGTCGGCAACACTGGCATCGGCCTCATCCAGCGCCTCGAAAATGCCCCGCGCACGCTCATAGTAACGGGCGCCGGCTTCGGTCAGGCTGACCTGACGAGTCGAGCGGTTGAGCAACGTGGTGCCCAGCGCCGTTTCCAGCGCATCAACCAGGCGCGTTACCGACGAAGTCGCCAGCCCAAGCCTGCGCGCAGCGGCAGAAAAGCCTTGGGCATCGACAGTGGCCACGAACATCTTCATCGCCTGGAGTTTGTCCATTTGCTGCCCGTCATCCAAATCTCGGAAAGGTCTTACAAACAGCCGGGCGGGTCAAGAAGCGCGCTGCAGGGTATTTGCGTCCATAGTGGCAACACACCTTCAAAGCGAGGCTTTCCATGACACCGAATAACCTGCTGACTGCCCTGCCTCCCTGCGACCCCACCAGTGCCGAACGTGTCGACGAGCTGCTCAGCCGCCCTGGCGTGCGTGTGGAACGTATTGTCTCCAGCGGCCAGGCCAGCCCGCCCGGTTTCTGGTACGACCAGGCCGAAGGCGAGTGGATCGTGCTGCTCAGCGGTGCTGCTGGCCTGCGTTTCGAGCACGAGCACCACACCCGCTTGCTGGCGCCGGGCGATTGCCTGGACATCCCGCCCCACTCCCGCCACCGCGTGGAGTGGACCGCCCCCGGCACAGCCACCATCTGGCTGGCAGTGTTCTACACCAGCTCCACCCCGTGGCCAGCGTGATACCTGGCCACTTTTGTACTCGACCAAAGTATGAATGCATATTACATAACGCGCATGAACACCCCGTTTAATGCATTTTTCAGCGCCTGATCTACACTTTTAGCCACACCATCGCACGATCAGCCCTGCGACAATCAGCCTCATAAAATTATGTACCAACTTGTTAATTAGCAAGCTAAGGGCTTAGACTGCGCGCATTCCACCTGCTGAGATCCCTGGCATGAACGAAACACCGCGCGCTTCTGGCGCCACAAACATCATCCTGATCGGCCTGGGCGTGATCATCGCCCTGCTCGGCCTCCTCCTGGCTGCTGGCGGCATCAAGCTGGCCGGCCTGGGCGGTTCCTTGTACTTCCTGATCGGCGGCCTGGCCATGGCCATCGCCGGTGTCCTCATCGCCCGCCGCAAGAAGGCCGGTGCCTGGCTGTACGCAGCGTTCCTGGTCGGTACCGCGATCTGGGCGCTGATCGACACCGGCCTGGTGTTCTGGCCACTGTTCTCGCGCCTGTTCATGTTTGCTGCGATCGGCATGGTCGTGGCGCTGGTCTACCCGCTGCTGGCCCGTGCCAACGGTGCCAGTGCCGGCCGTGGTGCCTACGGTGTTGCCGGGGTGATGGCCGTTGCACTGGTGATCGCCGCCGGCAACATGTTCGTCGCCCACCCAAGCGTCGCCCCTACCGGCAAAGGCCCGGGCATGACCCCGGTCGAGGCTGGCAAAGAGCAGAAGGACTGGGCCCACTACGGCAACACCGAAGGTGGCAGCCGCTTCGCCGCGCTGGACCAGATCAACCGCGACAACGTCAACAAGCTGAAAGTAGCCTGGACCTATCACACCGGTGACGTGGCCATCAGCGACGGCAATGGTGCCGAGGACCAGCTGACCCCGTTGCAGATCGGCAACAAGGTGTTCATCTGCACCCCGCACAACAACCTGATCGCCCTCGATGCCGATACCGGCAAAGAGCTGTGGAAAAACGAAATCAACGCCCAGTCCAAGGTCTGGCAGCGTTGCCGTGGCATGGCCTATTTCGACGCCACTGCAGCCATCGCCCAGCCGACCCAGCCGAACAGCTCGCCGGTCGCCGGCGGTAGCGTGCCGGCCGGTGCCAACTGCCAGCGTCGTCTGCTGACCAACACCATCGATGGCCGCCTGATTGCCGTCGACGCCGACAATGGCGAGTTCTGCCAGGGCTTCGGCAACAACGGCCAGGTCAACCTGATGACCGGCCTGGGCAATGTGCCGGACTCCTATTACCAGCTCTCCTCCGCACCGCTGATGGCCGGTACCACCGTGGTGGTCGGCGGCCGTGTTGCCGACAACGTCCAGACCGACATGCCAGGCGGCGTGATCCGTGGTTTCGACGTGATCACCGGTGAAATGCGCTGGGCCTTCGACCCGGGCAACCCGGAAGACCGCCAGGCACCGCAGGGCGACAGCACCTACGTGCGCAGCACCCCGAACAGCTGGGCACCGATGTCCTACGACCCTGCAATGAACACCGTGTTCCTGCCGATGGGTTCGTCGTCCACCGACATCTACGGTGTAGAGCGCAGCAAGCTGGACCACACCTACGGCGCTTCGGTGCTGGCCCTGGACGCCACCACCGGCAACCAGAAGTGGGTGTTCCAGACCGTGCACAACGACCTGTGGGACTTCGACCTGCCGATGCAGCCGAGCCTGATCGACTTTACCAAGGACGACGGCCAGTCGGTTCCTGCGGTGGTGATCGGCACCAAGGCCGGGCAGATTTACGTGCTCGACCGCGCCACCGGCAAGCCGCTGACCCAGGTCGACGAAGTACCGGTCAAGCCAAGCAACATCCCGAACGAGCCGTACTCCCCAACCCAGCCGAAATCGGTGGGCATGCCGCAAATCGGCGCGCAAACCCTGACCGAGTCGGACATGTGGGGCGCCACCCCGTATGACCAGCTGCTGTGCCGCATCGACTTCAAGAAAATGCGCTACGACGGCCTGTACACCGCGCCGGGCACCGACCTGTCGCTGAGCTTCCCGGGTTCGCTGGGCGGCATGAACTGGGGCAGCATTTCCACCGACCCGGTTCATGGCTTCATCTTCGTCAACGACATGCGCCTGGGCCTGTGGATCCAGATGATTCCGTCGCAGAACAAAGGTGGTGCATCTTCCGGTGGCGAAGCGCTGAACACCGGCATGGGCGCAGTACCGCTCAAGGGCACCCCGTATGCGGTGAACAAGAACCGCTTCCTGTCGGTAGCCGGCATCCCGTGCCAGGCACCACCGTTCGGCACCCTCACCGCCATCGACATGAAGACCCGCCAGGTGGCCTGGCAAGTACCGGTGGGCACCGTTGAAGACACCGGGCCGCTCGGTATCCGCATGCACCTGCCGATCAAGATCGGCCTGCCAACCCTGGGCGGCACCCTGTCGACCCAAGGCGGCCTGGTGTTCATCGCCGGCACCCAGGACTTCTACCTGCGCGCCTACGACAGCAGCAACGGTAACGAAATCTGGAAGGCTCGCCTGCCAGTGGGCAGCCAGGGCGGCCCGATGACCTATGTTTCGCCGAAGACCGGCAAGCAGTACGTGGTCATCACTGCTGGCGGCGCCCGCCAGTCGACTGATCGCGGCGACTACGTGATTTCTTACGCCTTGCCGTAAGAGCGCGTCGCCCCCCTCGCGGGTGAACCCGCTCCCACAAGGTCAGCACTGGCCATGCGGGCGCGGGTTCATCCGTGAATGGCCCTGAATAACAACCCGAGACACAGCAATGCCATCCGCAATTCGCATTACCCCTACCCTGCTGCTGGCCTTGGCCAGCACCACCGCCCTGGCCGACGGCGACCTGATGACCCGCAGTACCCTGACCGGCGACTGGGGCGGCCTGCGCCACCAGCTTGAAGACGACGGCGTGAAGTTCACCGGCGACTACAGCGGCGAAACCGCCTACAACGCCCACGGCGGCCTGCACCGCTCGGCGCGCTATTCGCAGAACCTGAAGCTGGGCGTGCAGTTCGACCTGTCGAAACTGTATGGCCTGGACAACGGCGGCAAGGTCCAGCTGACCATCAACGACCGCCGTGGTAACAGTGCCTCGGAAGACCTGGTAGGCAACCGCCTGCCGATCCAGGAAAACTTCGGTGGCCTGTACACCCGCCTGACCGAGCTGAGCTACGAGCGCACCCTGTTCACCCCGGCGCTCAACGTCAAGCTGGGCTACATGGCCATGGGTAACGACCTGGGCGGCCTGGACAGCGGCATCCTGTGCAACTTCATGAACGCCGGCTTCTGCGGCCACCCGCTGAACATGTCCGGTGGCAGCGGCTGGACCAACTACCCCAACGCTCACCTGGGCGTGCGGGTGAAGTACGACCTGTCGCCCGCCTGGCAATTGCGCGTGGCGGCGTTCAACGTCGACCCCGAAAGCAATGGCAACTCCAGCCGCGCCTGGCACCTGGGCCCCAAGCACACCACCGGCACCGTGGTACCAGTGGAGCTGGTGTACAAGCTGCAGGGTGAACTGCCCGGCGAGTACAAGCTGGGCTATTACTACGACAGCTCCGACGTGAAACGCATCGGCAGCGATGACGAAGTATCCGGCCGTGGCGGCCACTACCTGCTGATCGACCAGGCCGTATGGAACGACCAAAGCTCGCCAGGCCGCAGCCTGCATGCCTTCGGCCAGTACTCGGCATCCAGCAAGGCCGCCTCGCCGTTCACCAAGTGGTATGGCGCCGGCGTGGTGCTGTACAAGCCGTTCGAAGGCCGCCCGAAAGATACGGTGGCGCTGGGTTACGGCCGTGCCGTGCCCAACCCGCGTAGCCGTGATGTGCTGGAAGACGCTGCCTTCAACGCTGGCCAGCAGTTCCCCGACATCGACAGCGCCGAGCAGTTGATCGAACTGAGCTATGGCTACCAGGCGACGCCATGGTTGAACCTGCGCCCGGATGTGCAGTACATCATCGAGCCGGGGGCGTTCTCGGGGAAGAAGATCGACAACGCGTTGGTGGTTGGCCTGCAGGTCAAGGCCAGCTTCTAACCTGAAGCAGACACCGATCCCTGCAGGAGCGACACAAGGTCGCTCCTGCATACGTTCTTTACCCGGTCAGACGTGAGCCTGCCGCAGGTAATCCACCAACCTCAGCAGCATGGCATCACACCCCCGTAACTGCTCGACACTGACGAATTCATCCGGCTTGTGCCCCTGGTCCATGCTGCCAGGCCCGCATACCACGGTCGGGATCCCGGCCTGGTCGAACAACCCGCCTTCGGTGCCAAACGCCACCGTACCGAATTCATCCGTGCCACTGAGCAGCGCCACCAGCCGCGCCGCCTCGCTGTCTGCCGATGTCGCAAGCCCAGGGTACGCACTCAACGGTTGCAGGCGAATGTCACTGGCGGCATCGACCTTGCGCATGCGGGGCAGCAGCTCGGCCTCTGCATAGGTCTGCAACTGGTCGGCCACTGCCTGCGCTTCGAACCCTGGCAGCGCGCGCACTTCGAAATCGAACTCACACTCTGCCGGCACGATATTCAGCGCCCTACCCCCTTTGATCACCCCGGTCTGCACCGTGGAGAACGGTGGGTCGAAGCGCGCGTCGTGATGCGCCGGCAATGCCAGCGCGTCACCGATGTCACCCAACTTGCCGATCAGCTTCGCCGCATACTCGATGGCATTCACCCCGTACGGCGCATACGCCGAATGGCAGGCCGCACCCTGCACCTGGCAGCGCATCGCCAGTTTGCCCTTGTGCCCCAGCACCGGCTTGAGCCCGGTAGGTTCGCCAATCAGGCACAGGCGTGGCTTGTGCGGGCGCTGTTCGAGCGCGGCCAGCATCGAGCGGACACCCAGGCAACCCACTTCCTCGTCATAGGAGAATGCCAGGTGCACCGGCGTGTGCAACGGCTGGGCAAGGAACGCGGGCACGGCTGCCAGCACCGAGGCGATGAAGCCTTTCATGTCAGCCGTGCCGCGGCCATACAGGCGCCCGTTACGTTCGCTCAGGGCAAACGGCTCGACGGTCCAGGCCTGGCCGTCCACCGGCACCACATCGGTGTGCCCCGACAGCACCACGCCGCCAACGCCCTGGGGGCCGATGGTGGCGAACAGGTTGGCTTTGGTGCGCTCCGGGTTGTGGAACAGTTCGCTTTCCACCCCCTGCTCGGCCAGGTAATCACGGATAAAGCCGATCAGCTCAAGGTTGGAGTCCCGGCTGACCGTGGCAAAGCCGACCAGCCGGGCCAGCAGCGCGCGGCTGGCAAAATCACTCATCGCCCGGCACCCCGTAGCTGGGCGCGGCCGTCGGGTTCAGCGCGCGGGTAACGTAATCCTGCATCTGCGGGCGGTACGCCTGCCACAGGCCATCAAGCACACCGATCGGGTCGGTATCGGCCCAGTCCACGCGCAGGTCCACCAATGGCCAGGTTAGCTCGCCAGCGATCTTCAACGCTGCCGAGTGCACCGGCCCGGCCTCGCCACCTGCGGCCATCGCCGCATGCATGGCAGCCAGCAAGCGGTCCGCCAGGTGCCCACTAGCCTCTTCAAAGGCCAGGACCATCGCTTCGATCACCCGGGTCGAGGACAACAGGTTACCCGCCGCCGCGCATTGCTCACCGGCCACGGCATTGTGCGTGCCCAATGCCTCGCGACCGGTGAACAGTGCCACCTGGCCTTGGCTGTCGATCACTGTGACCTGGCGGTACTCGCTCCAGCCATTGGCGCTCAGTACGCGGTCCAGCGCAGCCGCAGGCGGCAACTGGCCCTGCTCCAGGGCATCGAGAATCTGCGGGCCCAGTGCCGGCAAGGTGATGTTCTGGGTGGAAACAGCGCCAACACCCGCACGTACCCAAGGGCAACGGGCGCCCACGGCGATGCTCGACGAACTGATGGCGATGCCGACCTGGCCGGTTTCCTGGCAGCGGCCAATGATGGAGAAGGTCATGGTAATGCTCCTGTTGTCCTGTGCGATGCAGAGCATTCTGGGCGCAACCTTCTAGCCCACGAAACCAACATTTTCCGAGGGGTTAGGCAGGAAAAAAATATGTTCCGGCAGAGATCGAGCGCCGCCCGCGCGGCGCTTCGCAGCACAAGGCTGCTCCTACATTTGTTTCGGGCCAATTAATCCTGAGGTCGAGGCGCGCGGCCCTTTGGTGTTCACCTCAATGTCGTGTCGAGTAAACAAGGCGGTCGCGCGCGTTGGTGCAGGCATCATTGGCCTGAAACAAATGTAGGAGCAGCCTTGTGCTGCGAAGCGCCGCGCGGGCGGCGCTCGATCTCTGCACCACCACATTAACCAAGACATGCACTGGGCCAACACACACTACACACCACAAAATCCAAGGCCTTCGCCGTTTTATCGGCAAGCACCAGCTAAATACTATTTTCGCCATTCGTGCAGCATCCCTAGTCTGGCTCCAGGCAACGGCGGTCCTCCAAACCGACCTTACAAAAACCGCCTGAACAAGGGCTCGGACATGACACTGAACAACCTCGAAATCGACACGCTCGTCGTCGGCGCCGGCCAGGCCGGCGTGGCCATGAGCGAACACCTGAACAAGCTTGGAGTGCCGCACCTGGTGCTGGAGCGCAACCGCATCGCCGAGGCCTGGCGCACCGGCCGCTGGGACTCGCTGGTGGCCAACGGCCCGGTCTGGCACGACCGCTTCCCGGGCCTGGAATTCAACCTCGACGCCGACGCCTTCGCGGGCAAGGACCAAGTGGCCGACTACTTCGAGCAGTACGTACGCAAGTACAACCTGCCAGTACGCACCGGCATCGAAGTGAAGCGCGTGGTGCGCAACAGCGACCGCCCTGGCTTCACCATCGAAACCAATGAAGGGGTGATCCGCGCCAACCGTGTGGTCGCTGCCACCGGCCCGTTCCAGAAGCCGGTGATCCCGGCCATCGCACCGAAAGACAGCAACCTGCACCAGATCCACTCCGCCGCCTACTTCAACCCCGGGCAGTTGCCTGAGGGCGCAGTGCTGGTGGTGGGCGCAGGCTCCTCCGGCGTGCAGATTGCCGAAGAACTGATGCGCGCAGGCCGCCAGGTGTACCTGTCGGTCGGTGCCCACGACCGCCCGCCACGGGCCTACCGCAACCGCGATTTCTGCTGGTGGCTGGGTGTGCTGGGTGAGTGGGACGCAGAAATCGCCAAGCCCGGTCGCGAGCACGTCACCATCGCCGTCAGCGGCGCCCGTGGCGGCCACACCGTGGACTTCCGTGCCCTCGCCCATCAAGGCATGACCCTGGTCGGCCTTACCCAGTCGTTCGAGAACGGCGTGGCGCGTTTCCAGGACAACCTGGTGGAGAACATCAACCGCGGCGATGAAAACTACCTGGCCCTGCTGGATGCCGCCGACGCCTACATCGAAAGCAACGGCCTGGACTTGCCGGAAGAACCCGAGGCCCGCACACGCCTGCCAGACCCGGCCTGCATGAGCAACCCGCTGCGCGAGCTGGACCTGGCCAAGGCCGGCGTCACCAGCATCATCTGGGCCACCGGTTACGGCGTGGACTTCAGCTGGCTGCAGGTGGACACCTTCGACGCCAACGGCAAGCCCCAGCACCAGCGCGGCGTAGCCCGCGAGCCTGGCGTGTACTTCCTGGGCCTGCCGTGGTTGTCGCGCCGTGGTTCGTCGTTCATCTGGGGCGTGTGGCACGACGCCAAGCACGTCGCCGGCCACATCGCCACGCAACGCACCTACCTGGCCTACCGCGACCGCGAACAGCGCGAGGCGGATGAACAGCAAACCAACACGATCAGCAACGTCAGCACCCTCGGAGCCCACTGATGCCTACCCATACTCGCATCCGCATGTTCAACACCAAGGAAACCTACCCCAACCAGACCCTGGACAACGACCTGTGCCAGGCCGTGCGGGCCGGTAACACCATCTATGTGCGCGGCCAGGTCGGTACCGACTTCGAAGGCAAGCTGGTGGGCCTGGGTAACCCCCAGGCGCAGACCGAACAGGCGATGAAGAACGTCAAGCAACTGCTTGAAGAAGCGGGCTCCGACCTGTCGCACATCGTCAAGACCACCACCTATATCACCGACCCACGCTTCCGCGAGCCGGTGTACAAGGAAGTGGGCAAGTGGCTGAAGGGCGTGTTCCCGATCTCCACCGGGCTGGTGGTCGCCGGATTGGCTCAGGCCGAGTGGCTGATGGAGATCGACGTGATCGCCGTGGTCCCGGATCAGGCGTGACCGGCAACCTGCACAGCGGGTGACACAGGTCGCCTGCCGTGCAGCCAGGCGTGGGTTACCTGTGCCGCCGCTTGCAGCCGCTGCTCGGCGGGCAAGCCGGCGCACGGCACCTCCACACTGATGTCCACGTCCTCCGGCAACGCCGCCAGCAACGCTGCCAGCGGCAGCTGCCCTTCGCCCGGCAGCAAGCGGCCCTCGCGCGCTTCCGGGATAATCAGCGCTTCTGCAGGCGCCAGCATCGGTGCATCACACAGTTGTACCGCACGCAGCAAATGCGGGTCGACTGCGCCGATGTCGGCCACCTGGCCACCGGAGCGGAACAGGTGCAAGGCATCGACCAGCACGCCACTGTTGGCCTGCCCCGCCCCCGTCACCACCGCGCAAGCCTGTTGCAAAGTGCCCACCGGCCGCCAGCGCATGAACTCCAGGTCCACACGCAGGCCATGGCCACGCGCCATTTCACACAGCGCTGCAAAGTTGCCGGTCAGCCGCGCAACATCCTCATCGTCGCCGGACACTGTCAGGCTCAACGCGCCCAGCTCTGCACCTGCAGCTAACAGCGCCTGGTAATCAGCCACCCGGGTTTGCGCCGTCAGCGAGACGAACTCGATGTCCGTCACCCGCACGCCTTCCCCATCCAGCACCGCCCGCAGCTCTCGCATTGCCTGGCTACCGGCCGCAACCGGGTAGGCCAGTGCACCCGCCATCACCGGGTGCAGGCGCAGCCCCACCGCACTGAACCCGGCGCGGCGGGCCTCGCGTACCAGCCTCGCCGGCGCCAGTTGCAGCGCTGTCAGGTGCGCCACGCCCAGGCCAGTCAATAGGTCGCCCTCCCACCACTGAGGTCGAAGACAAAGCCGGTGGTAAAGCTGCACTCGGGCCCGGCAATCCAGCTGACCATATTGGCGATCTCCTCGGCCTTGAGGAAGCGCCCCATGGGGATCTTGGCCTTGCTCGCGGCAATGTGTTCCGCTGTCATCTCGGCCATCAGCGGCGTCTCGACCATGGCCGGTGCCACGCAGTTGAGCAGCACACCGTCCTGCGCCAGCTCCTTGGCCGCCGCCTTGGTGAAGGCGATGACCCCGGCCTTGGCGGCCGAATACGCCGAGATGTACTGCACGCCATCCTTGCCGGCCATGGAGGCGATATTGACGATGCGCCCGTAGCCACGTTCACGCATGTGCGGGATGGCGGTGCGGCAGCAATAGAACACACCGTTCAGGTCGATGGCGATGACTTTGTCCCAGGCCTCTGGCGGGTAATCCCACGACGCCACCACCGGGCCGTTGATGCCGGCATTGTTGACCAGTATCTGTATTTGGCCCAAGCGCGCCAGCGTCTCGGCAAAAGCCGCCTCGACCGAGGCCAGCGACGACACATCGACCGCCTGCCGCAGCACCGGTTCAAAGCCGTTTTCCACGCTGTCCCAGCCGTCGACAGCGAGGTCCCAGATCACCACTTGGGCGCCGGCCGTATGCAGGCGCTGGGCGATTGCCAGGCCGATGCCACGCATGCCACCGGTCACGATTGCGGTCTGGCCTTGCAGGTACTGGCTCATTGTTTAGCTCCATTTTCGACAGAAGGAATTTCCGGCAAGCGACGCAGGTCGCTGACCATGAACAGGTAGCACAGCGCCCCCAGCACGGTGATCGACGACACGAACGCCAGGGCCCAGACGAACGAGCCAGTCATTGAAACGATGATACCGATGGTAAGGGGGGTAACGATGCCCGCCGCGTTGGCAAACAGGTTGAACAGGCCACCACTGAGGCCCAGCAAACCTTTGGGGGCGATATCGGACACGATCATCCAGGCCAGCGCCGACATGCCCTGGGCGAAATAGGCGATGCACAGGATGGTGATGACCAGCGCGTCGGACTCGACGTAGTTGGCCAGCACGATCACCGAAGCAGTAAGCAGCCCGGCAATTACCGGCAGCTTGCGCGCCACGTTCAGCGAATAGCCACGGCGCAGCAAGGCGTCAGACAGCCAGCCGCCGACCAGTGTGCCCAGCGAAGCGGCAATGAACGGCAGCACCGCCACCCAGCCGACCTTGAGCCAGGGCATATGCCGCTCGGTCACCAGGTAGGTGGGGAACCATGTGAGGAAGAACACATTGGTAGAGTTGCAGGCGAACTGCCCCAGGCAGATGCCCAGCATGTTGCGGTGCTTGAGCAGCGCCGGGATCTGCGACCAACGGAACTGGGTGGCTTTCTGCCCGCCATCGACCACCCCGCCACCGGCGGCGATGTAGTCGAGTTCGGCCTGGTTGGCGGTGGTCGACTCGTGCGGCTCGTGGTACTTGCGCCACCACACCAGGCCATAGAGGATGCCCATCAGGCCCACGGCCAGCAGCAGAAAGCGCCAGCCATAGGCATGCAGCACCCAGAACAACAGCGGCGTCAGGAACGCCAGCCCGGTGTATTCGGCAAAGGTGTAGATACCGGTCGCCCTGGCCCGCTCACTCTGCGGGAACCAGGTAGCCACTACCCGGCTGTTGGTAGGGAAACACGGTGCTTCGGTCATGCCCACCAGAAAGCGCATGCCCAGCAACGACAGAAAGCCCTGCGCCAGCCCTTGCAGGCCGGTGAACAGCGACCACAACGTCAGTGCCAGCCAGTAGGTGAGCTTGGTGCCCAACCGGTCGATGAGGATGCCACCGGGGATCTGCGCGGCAGCGTAGGTCCACGAGAAGGCAGAAAAAATCACCCCCATCATCGCCGCGTTCAGGCCCAGGTCGGCACTGATGCTGGGCGCGGCAATGCCCATCACGCTGCGGTCGAGGTAGTTGATCATGGTGCCGCCCGATATCAGCGCCAGGATCATGAAGCGGGTGCGGGTGCGTTGCTGCGCGCGTGCCGGGGTGTCAAACACCCCGAGGCTGGCGTTCTGTTCAGTGTTCATGACGGTTGCTCTCTTGTTATTGGAATGGCAAAACGGGGTTCTAGGCGAACCCGAACAGACGTCGTGGGGTGTCCCACATCACTGCCTGGCGCTGCCGGGCATCCGGCATCAGACGCTCGGCCAGTTTCAGCAACGGGCCGTAGTCCACCCGCGAGCGCTGGCGAATGAACGGCCAATCCGAGCCCCACACGCAGGCATCCGCGCCGAAGGCTTCGAGCAAGGCGTGCACGTAGGCACGGCTTTGCTCCAGCAACGCATCGGCCGCCGCGAACTTCTGCATGCCAGACAGCTTGACGCTGGCGCGGCCACTGTCAGCCAGTTGCAGTAGCGCCTGGAAGCCCGGCTGCTGCACGCCAGCCGCCACGTCCGGCCGGCCGCAATGGTCGATCAGCAAGCGTGCACGCGAGCCCTGAAGCAGGCTACGCAGTTCAAGCAGTTGGTCTTCGCACACCTGCACCTGGGCGAACAGGTCGAGCTCGACAAGCTTGCCCAACAGGCCGTCAACGTCCTTGAGGCTGGCTACCCCGTACAGCGCGGGATTGAAGGCGACACCGACCACCCCTTGCGCCTGCAGCGCAGCCAGCGCATCGAGCTGGATATCCACCTCGACCACCGCCACGCCCTTGAACCGCCCTTGCCCGGTGGCCAAGGCATGCAGCAGGCAGCGGTTGTCGGTGTGGTAGCCGCTGTTGGGGCCCACCAGCAAGGCATGTTGCACGCCATAGGTGTCCATCACGCGGGTGAACTGTTCCTGGGTGGCGACTTCCTGGCCGGAGGGGGCATAGGGTGCGTCGGGGTGGTAAGGGAAACGGGCGGGGTCAAACAAATGGTTATGGCAATCGATCTTCGGTTCGTCAAAGATGTTCACGCAGCACTCCCGGCAGCGCCACTGCGCTTGCCTTCAGATCTTGTTATTGTGCGCCGCAAGGGCAATTTGGCTGGGTTAACGATACTGCGTGGCCAAGTTTGGCGCTCATACCCAGATGGCAAAGACCATAACCGAAGGTAATAGATATGCTGCTTGGCAACGAAGGCGCAGACGCAAGCCCCATGGTGTTCAAGCTGCGGCACATGGAAGTGTTCCGTGCGGTGATGCTGACCGGCTCGATCAGCGCGGCGGCCAAGCTGCTGTACGTGTCGCAGCCGGCCGTCAGCAAGCTGATCCAGTACATCGAGGGGCGTTTGAGCTACCGCCTGTTCGAGCGCATCAACAACCGCCTGGTGCCCACGGCCGAGGCGCAGGTGCTGTTCCGCGAAGTCGAGCGGGTGTACCAGGCAGCGCTGGAGGTCAACGAATGCGCCCTGTCACTGGGCGCGGGCGGCCACCGCAAGCTGCGCATCTCGTGCAGCGCCTCGCTGTCGACGGTGGTGATCCCGATTGCCCTGGCCCAGCTCAAGCGTGAGGCGCCTTCGCTGAACATCGAGTGGCAAACCTCGCTGATGGGCGAGATGCCCAACCAGATCCTGTCGAAGAAGGTCGACCTGTCGATTGCCGCCCTGCCCGTGGTACACGATCACCTGCATTCGCAGGCCTTCATGCGCGGGCGCATGGTGGTGGTGATGCCACCCGAGCACGCGTTGGCCGGGCATACCTCGCTGACCTTGCAACAACTGGAAGGCCATCCGCTGCTGCTGTTCAGGCCCGACATGCCGTTTGGCAAGCTGCTTGCCGAGCACATCGAGCGCCACGGCGCGCAATTGCCGTCACTGTTGTCGTTCACCAATGCCAACGAGGCTGTGGCGCTGGTCAAGCAAGGCATGGGCATCAGCGTGATCGACGAATTCGTGGCGCAGGACAGCGGCCTGGCGGTGGTGCCGCTGACGGACGAAATTCACTTCGACATCAGCTTTGTCTATTCGCGCTTCGAGCCGCCATCGCATGCGGCGATGCACCTGATGCGTGTGTTGCAGGGCCAGGCGCAAAAGCTTGGGCGGGCGATGTAGGCTTGCCGGCGATGGGCCGCAAAGCGGCCCCGGCTGCTTGAGCTAGAAACCTACGGTTGCCGATAGGAGGTAGGTACGCGGCGTGGAAAGGGTCAGCCCCGGTTCACTGTCATCCGAGGCACCGGCCGAGCTCCAGTAGCGATCATCCAGCACGTTCTCGACACTGGCGCGCAAGGTAACCTCGGTAGCGTCCACGTTGAATGCATAGCGCGCCCCCAGGTCGTAACGCTCCCAGCCATCGATCTGCTTGCTGTTGTTCTGGTCCAGGTATTGCGAGCTGGAGTGAATGCCCCGCGCCGTCAGGGTCAGGCCACTCACCCCCGGCACGTCCCATTCGGCGCCGAGGTTGACGTTGTACTCGGGCGTGGCCGGCGCGCGGTTGCCATCAACGGCGCCACCCACGGTATCGGTCAGCTCGCTGTCGATATACATCACCCCACCCAGCACCCGCACCCCTTGTACGGGCTCACCGAACACGCTCAGCTCGATACCACGGTTGTCGCGCTTGCCATTGGGGCCGAACACCCGCGAAGTGGCGTTGGTCTCGTAGGCCGGCTGGCGGATGCGGAAGGCACTGGCGGTAAAGGCGACCTGGCCCAGTTCGTACTTGGCCCCCACCTCGACTTGGCGGCTGGTGAACGGCGGGAAGATCTGGTCTTCGTTGACCGAGGTCGACGGTGCGATCTTGCCCTGGCTCAGGCCTTCCATGTAGTTGGCGTACAACGACAGCTGGTCGGTAACCTTGAACAACACGCCGCCAGAGGGCGAGACTTTTTCTTCGTCGTAGGCGGTGTCGCCTTTGACGCCGTCGCTCCAGTCATCCACTTGCACCCGCTGCCAGCGTGCCCCCAGGGTCAGCAACAGACGGTCATCGAAAAACCCGAGGGTGTCGGCCAAAGCCACGCCAGAGAAGCGGTTTTCCGTGTAGACCTCTGGGTCAATGCGGGTGGGCGAACCAGGCGTCGGTGTCGCTACCGGGTTGTAGAGGTTACTGGGCGCCGAAGCATAGCGCGCGCCGCCGTTGGTGAAGTCCATGTAGAAGTAGGTAGCGGCCAGGTTCAGCTCGTGGCTGACTGGCCCGGTGTGGAACCAGTTGCGCACACCCGCCATGGCGGTGCGCACCGTTTCATCGCGGGTAAAGTCGCGCGGCTGCACGGTGAAATCACCGGCATCGTTGGTGATGGAAACGTTGTGCCGCAGGAAATCATGGTTGCTTTTGCGCGCGCCGACCGCGCCATAGGCCTGCAGCGACTCGCTGACGTCGTACTCGGCATGCAGTGCGCCAAAGGTATCGTTGGTGCGCGCCTTGCTCCAGGCCTGGGCATAGTTGTGGCGTACATCGTTGGCGTCCGGCACTTTGGCGTTGGCCCCAACCAGCACACGCTCTTGCGGCGCATCGGTGTCACGCTCGGTATGGCCGAGGTCTGCCGACAACCGCAGGCGCTCGCCACGAAAATCCAGGCCCAGCACCGCCATTTCGCGCTCGACGCGCTGGTGGTCCCATTCGGTATCGCCCGCCTGCTTCACACCGTTGAAGCGCACGCCGAACTGCTGGCCTTCGCCAAAGCGCCGGCCTACGTCCACCGCGCCGCCTGCCTGGCCAGCCGACGCGTAGCTGCCGGTGAACTCGGTGAGCGGCTTGTCGCCAGCCCGCTTGGGCTGCACGTTGATACCGCCGCCCACGCTGCCTCGCGGCGAAATGCCGTTGATCAACTGGCTGGGGCCCTTGATGATGTCGACCCGGTCGGCCATTTCCATGTCGATCGAGTAGGTCGGCAGGATGCCGTAAAGGCCGTTGTACGCCACGTCACTGTTGAACAGGCTGAAGCCGCGAATGGTGAACTGCTCGAAACGCCCACCCGCCGGGTTGGTGGCGCGCACCGAGGGGTCGGTGGCGATAAGCTCGCCCAAGGTTCGCGCTTGCTGGTTCTTCACCAACTCGCTGGTGTAGCTGGTGATGCTGAACGGGGTTTCCATGAAGTCGCGAGAGCCAAGCAGCCCTTGGGCGCCCTGGCGCGCCACCTGGCCACCGGCATAAGGCTGAGCTTCGCCGCCCGCCGCCAAGCCGCCGACAATGCTGGTCGGGGCGATTTCCAGCGCCCCGTCCGCCTGGGGCTGCGGCGCCAGGGTGAACGCACCATGGCCCACCGGCAGCAACTGCAGGCCGCTGCCACGTAGCAGCTGCAGGAAGCCTTCTTCGACACTGTAGCTACCAGACAGGCCGCTACTCTGCCGGCCCCGGACCAGTGCCGGGTCCAGCGAAAGGCTGACGCCGGCCTGGTCGGCAAACCGGGTGAGTGCGGCGCCCAGGCTGGCGGCCGGCACCTGATAGGCACGCCGCGCCGCCTCATCGGCCCAGGCGGGTGCAGACAACAACAGGCTCATGGCGAACAACGGCCGCACTGCGCGCACCAGTGGGCGCAAGCGGCAAGACATTACTGCAGGCATTGAACAAGGCTCCCCTTTAGTTTCTTCTACCGGTAATGACCGGCGAGTGAAAAAAAGGGGACAGCCTCATGCATGATTTTCTCGCGCAGCCAGGCTCACCCAGTAACGCGTGCGTGCCTGCACCTGCAACGGCAGGCTGGCGGCAAGCAAGGCCAGCACCCGATCAGTATCGTCAAGGCGGAAAGTGCCGGTGACCCTGAGCTGTTCCAGTTCCGGGGACCAGCGCAGCACGCCGGGACGGTACCGTCGCAGTTCATGCAACAGCTCGCCCAAGGGGCGGTCATCCAGGCGCAGCACACCTTCGCGCCAGCCCAGCAGCCATTCGTCCAGTGCCCTAACCGGGCCGACGCCAGCCACCTGCAAACTGGCCTGCTGCCCGGCCTGCAGCACCCGGGCCGCGCCACGCAGTGGCTGCAGGCTGGCCAGCCCCTTGACCACTGAAACCCGGCAGGACTCATCGACCAGGCGCAAGCACACTTCACCTGCATTGAAGTCGCCAGCGCTGAGTGCAACCTGCCCGTAAGGCACCTGCACCGCCAGGCGCAGGCTATCGGGTACCCTGAGCGCCACTTCGCCGCGCAACAGTGTCAGCCGGCGCGCACGCAAGTCGATATCCACCGCACTGTCAGTGTTCAGCTGTACAAAGGTGCCATCGCTCAGCAGCACCTGCCGGCGCTCCCCTACCCCTGTGCGCATGTCGGCCGTCCAGGCCTCCAGCGGCAGCTCCCGGCTTGCCAGCCAGGCGGCCGGTAGCAGCGCCGCTACACCCAGGGCTTGCTTGAGCAGCGCGCGGCGGCCGGCGTCCGGGCGGTCGAGGGTGGCCATGGCCAACGCCCCGGGCAACCCGGAAAATCGCTCGCGCAGCAATGATGCCTTCTGCCAGGCGTCTTCATGCAGGCTGCTGCTCGCCCGCCACTGCGCCAAGCGCAACAAGTCGGTCTCACTGGCATCGCCAGAGTCCAGCAACGCCAGCCAGCGGGCGGCAGCACGCACCGCTTCGCGGATTTCGGGGGAGTGTGTGGTCATTGCAACTCGGCCAGCAGGCAATGTTCGTAAGCCTGCGCCATGTAGCGTTTGACGGAACGCTCGCAAACGCCCAGCCGCTTGCCGATCTCGGCGTAGCCCAGGCCTTCAAGCTGGCTCCAGAGAAAGGCCTTGCGCACCGGTGCCTTGAGGCCATCGAGCAGCTCGTCCAGGGCTTGCAGGGTTTCCAGTAGCAGCCAGCGCTGCTCTGGCGAGGGTACGTGCTGCTCGGGCAGATGCGCCAAGGCATCAAGGTAGGCCTGTTCCAGGCTGCGCCGCTGGTGGAAGTTGCTCAGCAACCGCTTGCCCACGGTCAGCAGGTAGGCGCGTGGCTCACGAATGTCTGCCAATGGCTGGGCACTGGCCAGCACCCGCAGAAAAGTTTCCTGGCTAAGGTCAGCAGCATCCCAGGCATTGCCCAGGCGCCGGCGTAACCAGGTTTCAAGCCAGCTGCGATGCTCCCGGTACAGGGCAGGCAGGCTAGGCTCCGGTGGCGGCGCGACGTCGATCATGGGGATGGCCCTGCGGCGGCGTAAATAGGATTAATTCTAATTTACGTTACGCCGCAGCACCAAGCGGTTTGTTACCGGTCAGGCAATCGCCGCATCCACCAGCACCTGCGCTTCCTGTACCAGGCGCTGCAAGTGCGCCTCGTCTATGAAGCTTTCGGCGTAGATCTTGTAGATGTCCTCGGTGCCCGACGGCCGCGCGGCGAACCAGCCGTTGGCAGTCATCACCTTCAGCCCGCCAATCGCCTGGCCATTGCCTGGTGCGTGGCTGAGGATCTGCACGATCGGCTCACCGGCCAGTTCGGTCGATTTCACCTGTTCCGGCGCCAGCTTGCTCAGCAACGCCTTCTGCCGTGCATCGGCCTTGGCCTCGACACGGGTGGCGAACGGCTTGCCCAGCGCCTCGGTCAGGTCAGCGTAGGCCTGGCTCGGGTTGCGCCCGGTGCGGGCGGTCATCTCGGCGGCCAGCAAGGCCGGGATCAGCCCGTCCTTGTCGGTCGCCCAGACCGAACCATCACGGCGCAGGAACGACGCGCCGGCACTCTCTTCGCCGCCAAAGCCGAGCGAGCCGTCGAACAACCCCTGGGCAAAGTACTTGAAACCCACCGGGACTTCGTACAGCTCACGGCCCAGGCGCTGGGTGACGCGGTCGATCAGGCCGCTGGACACCACGGTCTTGCCCACCGCGGCGTCGGTGCGCCATTGCGGGCGGTGACGGAACAGGTAGTCGATGGCGACGGCCAGGTAGTTGTTCGGCTGCAGCAGGCCGTCAGAGGTGACGATGCCGTGGCGGTCGTGGTCCGGGTCGCAGGCAAAGGCCACGTCGAAGCGCTCGCGCAGGCCGATCAGGCCTTGCATGGCGTATGGCGAGGAAGGGTCCATGCGGATCTGGCCGTCCCAGTCGACAGTCATGAAGCGGAAGGTCGGGTCCACCTCGGTGTTCACCACTTCCAGGTCCAGCTTGTAGTGCTCGGCAATGGCCGACCAGTAGCGCACCCCTGCCCCGCCCAACGGGTCGACGCCCAGGCGCAGTTTGGCGCTGCGGATGATGTCGAAGTCGATGACGTTTTCCAGGTCCGCCACATAGCTGCTCACGTAGTCGTGGCGGTGGGTGGTCGGCGCCTGCAGCGCCTGGGCATGGTCCATGCGCTTGACGCCCGCCAGGTTCGCTGCCAGCAACTCGTTGGCCTTGGCCTCGACCCACTTGGTCACGTCGCTGTCGGCAGGGCCGCCATTGGGCGGGTTGTACTTGAAGCCACCGCTTTGCGGCGGGTTGTGCGACGGGGTGATGACGATGCCGTCGGCCAGGCCCTGCTGGCGGCCACGGTTATGGCAGAGGATGGCGTGGGACACGGCCGGCGTGGGCGTGTATTCGTCGTCCTTGGACAGCATTACCTGCACGCCATTGGCCGCCAGCACTTCCAGGGCGCTGGCAGTGGCCGGTGCCGACAGCGCGTGGGTGTCGGCGCCGATGAACAGCAGGCCATCGATGCCCTTTTCCTGGCGGTACAGGCAGATGGCCTGGGTAATGGCCAGCACGTGGTATTCGTTGAAACTCAATTCAAGCGAAGTGCCCCGGTGCCCCGAGGTGCCGAAGGCCACCCGCTGGGCCGCCACGGCAGCGTCGGGGCGGCCGGTGTAGTAGGCGGTGAGCAGTCGGGGAATATCGACCAGCACGCTGGCCGGAGCCGGCTTGCCTGCCAAAGGACTGAGCGTCATGCAAAAACCTCGAGTTCAACGGATGTTGGTGTTTGAGCATGCAGTGTACTGAGAGTTGCAATGCCGTGCGATGGGCGACATCAAAGAAAACCGCAGGCAACGCTCCCACAAAGACCGTGTAAACCAGTACTCCGGCCGCAACCGTCTAGAGTAGTAGCCACACCCCCAGTAAATGAGGCCCCATGGCTTTCCACCGCCTGACCCGAACCCACCCCCGCCTGAGTTTCGCCGCCGCAGTCGGCCTTGTCGGCGCCTGGCTGATCCCCGCCGATGATACCGTGCAGCACATCCTCGCTGGCTGGAACCTTGGCGTATGGCTGTACCTGCTGCTGGTGCTGTACCTCACCTGGGACGCCAGCCCGGACAGGGTCCGCAAGGTTGCCCGCGTCGAAGACGAAAACGCAGGCATGGTCTTGTTCACCGTGTGCATCGCGGCCATCGCCAGCCTCGCTGCGGTCACCCTGCAACTGGTGTCCAGCAAAGGCCTGCAGGGCACTGCACTGGCGCTGCACTACCTCTACACCGGCCTGACCGTGGCCGGCTCCTGGCTGCTGATCGGCTGCATCTTCAGCCTGCATTACGCCCGCCTGTTCTATACCGGGCACACCCATGAACCACCGTTGCGTTTCGCCGACGGCGAGCGCAACCCGGACTATTGGGACTTTCACTACTTCTCGTTCACCATCAGCGTGGCCGTGCAAACCTCCGACGTAGGCGTTGCCGGCCGGCAACTGCGGCGGGTGGTGCTGGCACATTCGCTGGTGGGTTTCGTGTTCAACACGGCGATTTTGGGGTTCACCATCAACATCGCGGCCGGGCTGCTGGGGTGACCCTGCCGCTCGTCCGAAAAGTGTTTCGTCGGTAACCCGCGAGGGCTGCCTGATTGAAGCGGATAACCGGCGCTATCGCGTGAAGTAAACGTTTGCCTGAACGCAGCGGGCTTATGGGCATGATCGCCCGGGTGTGACCCAAGTCATGGATTGCTACATTTGTCATGTTTGCAGCCGAGAATCACCCGTAGCAACTGCTATGTTTACATTCCCGGCAGCCACATAGGCGTGGCTGGCTGTTCACCACGTCCAGGCACGGACAAGGAGGCTGGCATGAACAAGATGACGTTCCCAAACGCCTGCCAGGTGATGCGCTGGCACTTTCATCCATTGGGCTTCGAAGCCAACATGGATGCGCCGCGCAGCATGGTCGCGCGGCTGTTCGACCGCGCCACCGGCGAAACCCTCATGGCCATCGCCGGCATCCCGTGTTCAGCCATCATGGCCGCAGCCGATGTGGAGCGCATCATCGAAGCCGTCGAAGCGGAAATGGACGCGTTCATACCCGCCCTCTCCTTGCGCCGCGCTGTTTAGCCTGCAACGCTCTTGTCCTGGCGCAAGGCCTGCAACTTGCCCATGAACTGCTCGGCTGGTACCGGCTGCCCCAGCAGGTATCCTTGCAGCGAATCACAGCCCAGTCGGGTCAGAAAGTCCTGCTGTTTGTCGGTCTCCACCCCTTCGGCAACAATGCGCAGGCCCAGTGCCTGGCCCAATGCGACGATTGCCGAGACAATCGCTGCATCGTCACTGTCCTGCTCCAGGTCTCGCACGAAGCCACGGTCGATCTTCAGCTCGTTGGCCGGCAGGCGCTTGAGGTACATCAGGCTGGAGTAACCGGTGCCAAAATCATCGATGGACAGGTCCACACCCATGGTGGACAGGCGTTGCAGCACCGTCAGGCTGGCATCGGCGTCGTGCATGGCGGTGGTTTCGGTAATTTCCAGGGTCAGGCAATTGGCCGGCAGCCCGTTCTCCTGCAGGGCGCGGGCCACACTCTCGACCAGCCCTGCATGGCAGAACTGGATGGCCGACAGGTTCACCGCCATGCGCCAGCCCGCGTGCCCCTGATCCAGCCAATGCCGCATCTGCCGGCAGGCTTCGTCAAGTACCCACTCACCAATCGGGATAATCAGGCCGGTCTTTTCTGCCAGGCCGATGAAGCGGTCGGGCAGCAACAGACCGTGCTGCGGGTGCTCCCAACGCAACAAAGCCTCGGCACCGATCGGCAGGCAGGCCTGGGCGTCAAACTTGGGCTGGTAATGCAAACGGAACTGGCCTTGCTCCAGCGCCTGGCGCAGGTCCTGCAGCAGTTGCAGTTGCTGGCGTGCGTTGCTGTTCATCGACACATCAAAGAAGCTGTAGCCATTCTTGCCCGCACTCTTGGCGTGGTACATGGCGGCATCGGCATTGCGCAGCAACTCGTGCTGGTCGTGGCCGTTGCCGGGGTACAGGACGATGCCCAGGCTCGCCGACAGTTGCAGGTCATGCTCGGCCACGCGGAATGGCCGTGACACCAGGTTCACCTGCTTGACCGCCACGTCCATGGCATCGTCAGGCTCCTGCAGCTCTACCAGCAGCACGAATTCGTCGCCGCCGATACGCGCGAGGGTGTCCTGGCTGTGCAGGTGGCCGCGCAGGCGGGACGCCACTGCCTTGAGCAGCAGGTCACCGATATGATGGCCAAAGGCATCGTTGACTGGCTTGAAGCCGTCCAGGTCGATGAACATCAGGGCAAAACAGCCACCCTGCTCCGCCACCTTGGCGATGGCCTGCTCGATGCGGTCGGCCAGCAGGGTACGGTTGGGCAGGTCGGTGAGGGTGTCGTGCAGGGCCAGCTGGGTCAGTTCCTGGTTGGCCAGTGTCAGCGAACGGGCCAGCTCGGCAGTGCGCGCCTCCAGGCGGGCATCCAGCACCGAGGTCAGCAAGGCCACCGCCAGCACCGCCAGGGTGGTGATCAGCACCAGATAGACCAGGCCGTCGCCCTGCAGCCCGCCACCCAGAGCACCGCAGAAGCTGCCCTCGGGGAAATTCGCCGCCGCCATGCCGGTGTAGTGCATGCCAACGATGGCGATGCCCATCACCACCGCCGCCAGGCCACGGATCTGCCGCACATAGGGGGTGTGCCGGCGCAGACGGAAGGCGATCCACAACGCCGCTGCCGAGGCGCCCACGGCGATCAGCAGCGAGGCCCCGAAAAGCGCCGGGTCGTAGTCGATGCCCGGCAACATGCGCAGCGCAGCCATGCCGGTGTAGTGCATGCAGGCAATGCCGGCGCCCATGATCAGCGCGCCAAAACCCAGTTGCAGGCACGGCAAGCTCGGCTGGCTCACCAGCCACAGGGCAAAACCCGAGGACAGGACGGCGATCAGCAGCGAGAACGCGGTAAGGGCCAGGTCATAGCCCAGGTCGATGGGCAGGCTGAACGCGAGCATGCCGATGAAGTGCATCGACCACACGCCGATGCCCATGGCCAGCGCGCCGCCTCCCATCCACAAGTACGACGCCCGCCCCTTGGCCGTGGCAATACGGCCGGTCAGGTCAAGGGCGGTGTAGGACGCCAGAATCGCCACGCACAGCGAAATCAACACCAGCGAAGAGGAGTAGCTACCGGTCAGCATTGGGAATTCCAGCGACGGGACATGGGGCCCGGCAAAAGCTGACGATTGTACTCAAGCTTAGGCGAAACGCACGGGGTTTTTGCGAATGGGAATGGATCCAATGCGAGCCCCAAGCAGATCTGCGCCGCTCCCACAAAAGCGTGCGTTCACTTCAGTCCTGCTCGGCAAACGCCTGCTCTGCATCCCAGCCGCCACCCAATGCCGCCACCAATTGCACACTGGCCACCAGGCGGCCTTGCAGCAGGTTCAATACGCTGCGCTCGTTGCTCAGCGCCGTGGTCTGTACGTTGACGACATCCAGATAGCCAATCAGCCCCGCGCGGTACTGGTTCTCGGTCAGGCGCAGCGACTCGCGTGCAGCGTCCAGCGCCTCCTGGCGCACCACCGCTTCATCGCCATACACCTTCAACTGCACCAACAGGTTTTCCACTTCCTTGAAGCCATCCAGCACGGTCTGGCGGTACTGCGCCACGGTCTGGTCATAGACCGCCACCGTACGGTCTACCTCGGCGCTGCGCTTGCCGGCGTCGAACAGGGTCAGCGCCAGCTGCGGGCCTACCGACCAGTAGCGGTTGGGCAGTTCGATCCAGTTGCTGAAGCTGCTGCTGGAATAACCACCACTCATGCTCAGGCTGAGATCGGGGAAGTACGCTGCCCGCGACACACCGATATTGGCATTGGCCGCCATCACGTTGCGTTCGGCAGCAGCGATGTCCGGCCGACGCTCCAGCAGCTGCGACGGCAGCGAAACCGGAATTTGCGGCAATGCCGGAATGGCCTTGCTGTCAGCCAGGGCGAAATCGGCCGGGGTCTTGCCCAGCAGCACGGCGATGGCGTTCTCGAACTGCGCACGCTGCCAGATCAGGTCGATCAAATCAGCCTGGGTGCTCTTCAGCTGGGTACGCGCCTGGGCCACGGCATCCGGGCCAGAGACACCAGCGCGGTACTGGTTTTCGGTCATCCGCAACGAGCGCTCATAGGCCGCCACGGTGGCTTCCAGCAAACGCTTCTGCTCATCGATGACCCGCAATTGCAGGTAGTTCTGCACCAGCTCCGATTGCTGGCTCAAGCGGATCGAAGCGAGGTCGGCGAGGCTGGCTTCGGCACTGGCCTCGTTGGCATTCATGGTTTCGCGCAACTTGCCCCACAGGTCGATTTCCCAGCTGACACCGAGCTGGGCGTTGTAGGTATTGCGGATGCCGCTGCTGTTGTTGGACAAGCTGGAACTGGAGCTGCCGGTACCCTGCGCCGAGCGGTTCTTGCTAGCACTCAGGTCCAGGCTGGGGAACAGCGCCGCACGGCTGCTGCGCACCAGCGCCTGGGCCTGGCGGTACTGCGCTTCTGATTGCGCCACGGTCTGGTTGCTGCGGTTAAGCTCCTCGACCAACGCATTGAGCCCGGTATCGCCGTAGATTTCCCACCAGGCGCCGCGGGCGATGGCATCGGATGGCGTGGCCTGGCTCCAGCCTTCGGCGTGTTTGAACTGCGCCGCCGGGCTGTTCAGCTCGGGGCGGTGGTAGTCCGGGCTCAGGGTACAGGCACTGAGCAAGGCCACGCACAACCCGGCGCCGAGCAGGCGCGAGCCACGCCCACGGGTCAGCGCTTGCAGCGCACGGTGAAGTGGGGTCTGGGCAAAAGTCATAGCGGGGTTTCCAGGGCGGCGTCGGTGCGCACGCCGCGCCAACGGTTGAAACGGTGGCGCAGGCGGTCCAGGTACAGGTAGACAACCGGCGTCGTGTAAAGGGTGAGGACCTGGCTGAACACCAGGCCACCGATGATGGTCAGGCCCAGCGGCTGGCGCATTTCCGCGCCTTCGGCATGGCTCAGCAGCAGCGGCAAGGCGCCAAGGATGGCGGCCAGGGTGGTCATCAGGATCGGTCGCAGGCGCAGCAGGCAGGCCCGGCGGATCGACTCTTCCGGCGACATGCCCTGATGGCGCTCCAGCTGCAAGGCCAGGTCGATCATCAAAATGGCGTTCTTCTTCACCACACCGATCAGCAGGAACAACCCCAACAGCGAGATCAAGCTGAATTCGCCACCGGTGACGTACAGCGTCAGCAAGGCACCAACGCCTGCCGAAGGCAGTGTCGAGAGAATGGTCAGCGGGTGGATGTAGCTTTCATAAAGAATGCCCAGCACCAGATACACCAGCAGCAGTGCGCCAAGGATCATGAACGGCTGGCCCTGCTGGGTCTTGGCGAAGGCATCGGCCGTACCCCCAAGCTTGGCAATTACCTCTTCGGGCAAGCCCAGTTTGGCCACCGCGCGTTCCAGCGCCGCCATGGCCTGGTCGGGGCTGTAGCCTTCGGCGACGTCGAAGGCGATGTCTTCCGAGGCGAACTGGCCTTCGTGGCTGACCCGGTCGTTGGCCAGGCTGTTCTCGTAGCGGGCGATGGTCGACAGCGGTACGCGAGCGCCGTCGGCGGTAATCACTTGCACCTGCTCCAGCGTGCTCGGGTCCCAGGCGTATTTGGGGTTGATCTCAAGCACCACCTGGTACTGGTTGAGGCTGTCGTAGATGGTGGAGATCTGACGCTGGCTGTAGGCGTTGTTCAACACCGAGGTGACCATGTCCATGTCGATGCCCAGGCGCTTGGCCTGGTCACGGTCGACCACCAGCGTCACCTGCTGGGTACCGGAGCCGTCACGGGCGTCGATGGCGGTCAGCTCCGGCAGTGCACGCAGCGCCGCAACCACCTTGGGGAACCACTGGCGCAATGCCGCCAGGTCGCCGCTCTGCAGGGTATACAGGTACTGCGACGAGCTCTGGTCACGCCCGCCGCCACCCAGTTGCAGGTCCTGGTCAGCCATCAGGAACAGCCGACCTCCGGGCACTTTGGGCATTTCCTTACGCAGGCGCTCGATCACCTTCTGCGCATCGATCTTGCGCTCGCTGATCGGCTTCAGGCGCACCAGCACCACGGCATTGTTGGTGCCGCTGTTGCCACCGATGAAACCGGCAACGCTCTGCACTGCCGGGTCGGCCAGCAACGCGCGCCGGTAGATCTCCATTTTCGGCTGCATCACGCTGAACGACAGGCCGTCATCACCGCGGATAAAGCCCATCAGCTGGCCAGTGTCCTGCTGCGGCATCAGCGTCTTGGGCACCACCACGTACAGGGCGATGTTGATAGCAATGGTCGCCAGCAGGCTGAGCAAGGTCAGGCCCTTGTGGCGCAAGACCCAGCCCAGGCTGCGGTCATAGGCGTTGACCATTCGCTGGTGCACCTTGTCGCTCCAGCGCTGCACGCGGGCCTGCTCGGCCTGGTGTGGTTTGAGCCAGCGGGCGCACAGCATCGGCGTGAGTGTCAGCGATACCACCAGCGACACGATGATCGCCGCCGCCAGTGTGATCGAGAACTCCTGGAACAGGTTGCGCACGATGCCGCCCATGAACAGGATGGAGACGAATACAGCCACCAGCGACACGTTCATCGACAGCAAGGTGAAGCCCACTTCCTTGGCCCCCAGGAAGGCCGCCTTCATCGGCGGCTGGCCGTCCTCGATGTGCCGCGAGATGTTCTCCAGCACCACGATGGCGTCGTCCACCACCAGGCCAGTGGCAAGGATCAAGGCCATCAGCGACAGGTTGTTGAGCGAGAAGCCGCACAGGTACATGACTGCGAAAGTCCCCACCAGAGACACTGGCACTGCCAGGCTGGGGATGAGTGAGGCGCGCAGGCTGCCGAGGAACAGGTACACCACCAGGATCACCAGCACCACAGCGATCAACAGGGTGTGTTCGGCCTCCTTCAGGGTGGCCTTGATCACCGGCGAGCGGTCCATTGCCACGTTCAGTTGCACATTGGCCGGCAGCAACGACTGCAGGGCTGGCAACTGCGCCTTGATCTGGTCGACCGTTTCGATGATGTTGGCACCGGTCTGGCGGTTGACCACCAGCAGCACCGCGCTCTGGTCATTGAAGAAACCGCTGTTGTAGCGGTTTTCCACGCCATCGGTAATGGTGGCCACGTCGGACAGGCGCAGGATGGTGCCGTTCTGCTGCCGGATCACCACCGGCTCGTAATCCTTGGCGCTTTCCAGCTGGTCGTTGGCCCTCACCTGCCAGTTACGCTCGGCATCCTCGACAAAACCCATTGGCCGGCGCTGGTTGGCGTTGGACACGGCCGTACGCACATCGTCCAGCGACACGCCGTACTGGTTGAGCAATTGCGGCTCGACGGCAATGCGCACCGCCGGCAGCGAACTGCCGCCGATCTGCACCTCACCTACCCCCGATACCTGGGCCAGGCTCTGCGACAGGATAGTGTCGGCCAGGTCGTACAGCTGGCCTTTCTGCAGCACGTCCGACGTCAGCGACAGCACCATGATCGGTGCTTGCGACGGGTTGATCTTCTTGTAGGTGGGCATGCTGCGCATGCCGCTGGGCAGCAGGTTACGGGTGGCGTTGATCGCTGCCTGCACCTCGCGCGCCGCGCCGTCGATGTCGCGGCCCATCTCGAAGCCGATGATGACCCGCGTGGAGCCTTGGTTGGAGCTGCTGGTCAATGTGGTCACGCCGGCGATGCTGCCCAGCTTGCGCTCCAGTGGCGTGGCCACGGTGGAGGCCATGACCTCCGGGCTGGCGCCGGACAAGTTGGCCGACACCACGATTACGGGGAAGTCCATCTGCGGCAGCGGTGACACAGGCAACAGGCCGAAGCTGACCCCGCCCAGTAGCATGATCGCCAGGCTCAGCAGCATGGTCGCAACAGGGCGACGGATGAAAGGACCGGACAGGTTCATGCCTCGGCCTGCTTCACGTCAGTGGCCGGGCGCCAGCGGCGGGCCAAGCGGTCGAAGTACAGGTAGATGACCGGCGTGGTGAACAGCGTCAGCACCTGGCTGACCAGCAACCCGCCGACCATCACCAGGCCCAGCGGCTGGCGCAGCTCGGCGCCGGAACCGGTCGCGAGCATCAGCGGCACCGCACCGAACAGCGCGGCCAGGGTGGTCATCAGGATCGGCCGAAAGCGCAGCAGCGCCGCCTGGTAAATCGCATCACGCGGGCTCATGCCCTGGTGGCGCTCGGCCTCAAGGGCAAAGTCGATCATCATGATCGCGTTCTTCTTGACGATGCCGATCAGCAAGATGATGCCGATGATGGCAATCATGCCAAGGTCGTTGCCGCTGATGAGCAAGGCCAGCAAGGCACCCACCGCCGCCGAGGGCAGGGTCGAGAGGATGGTCACCGGGTGGATGTAGCTTTCGTACAGCACGCCCAGCACGATGTACATGGTCACCACCGCCGCCAGAATCAGCAGCAAGGTGCTGGACAGCGACGCCTGGAAGGCCTGCGCGGCGCCCTGGAAGCGGGTTTGTACCCCCAGCGGCATGCCGATGTCCTGCTGCACCTGCTCGATCACCTGCACAGCTTCGCCCAACGACGCGCCATGGGCCAGGTTGAACGACAGGGTCACCGCCGGGAACTGGCCGATGTGGGAAATGGCCAGCTGGGCCTGGCGCTGCTCGATGCGCGCCAGCGCCGACAGCCGCACCTGGCCGCCATCGGTAGCCTTGACGTGGATCGACTCCAGCGCCTGCGGGCCGATCACTGAAGCGTCCTTCGACTGCAGCACCACGCGGTACTGGCTGGCCTGGGTGTAGATGGTCGAGATCTGCCGCTGGCCGAAGGCGTCGTACAGGGCGTTGGTGATCTGCGACACGCTGATGCCCAAGCGGCTGGCCATGTCACGGTCGATCACCAGGTACACCTGCAAACCCTTGTCCTGGAGGTCGCTGGCCACGTCGGCCAGTTCTGCGCGTTGCTGCAACGCCTGCACCAGCTTGCCGCTCCACTGCGCCAGCAGGTCGGCGTCCGGCGACGACAGGCTGAACTGGTACTGGGTACGACTGACCCGGTCCTCGATGCTCAAGTCCTGCACCGGCTGCATGAACAGGCGGATACCCACCTGCCGGTCCAGTTGTGGCTGCAGGCGGCTGATGACTTCGCTGGCTGTGACATCGCGCTCGCCGTGAGGCTTGAGGTTGATCAACAGGCGGCCGCTGTTGAGCGTGGCGTTGTCGCCATCGACGCCGATGTAGGACGACAGGCTTTGCACGGCAGGGTCCTGCAGGATCACCTTGCTCAGGGCCTGCTGACGCTCGCTCATGGCGGCGAACGACGTGGACTGCGGTGCTTCGGAAATGCCCTGGATCACCCCGGTGTCCTGCACCGGGAAGAAGCCCTTGGGCACCACCATGTACAGGAACACGGTCAGCACCAGGCTGGCCACGGCCACCAACAGGGTCAGCGGCTGGTGCTTGAGTACCCACTGCAGGGCGTTGCCGTAGTGTTTGATCAGCCAGTCGATCCAGGCGCCGCTGGCGCGGTAGAAGCGGCCTTGTTCTTCTTCCTTGGGCTCGCGTTTGAGCAAGCGGGCGCACATCATCGGCGTCAGGGTCAGCGACACCACCAGGGAGATCAGGATGGCCACTGCAAGGGTGATGGCGAACTCGCGGAACAGGCGGCCGACCACGTCAGCCATGAACAGCAACGGGATCAATACCGCGATCAGCGAGAAGGTTAGCGAAATCAGGGTGAAGCCGATCTGCCGGGCGCCCTTGAGCGCCGCCTGCATGGGCGTCTCGCCCTCTTCGATGTGCCGGGAGATGTTCTCCAGCATGACAATGGCGTCGTCGACCACAAAGCCGGTGGCAATGGTCAGGGCCATCAACGTCAGGTTGTTCACCGAGAAACCGGCCAGGTACATCACGCCGAAGGTGCCGATCAGTGACAGTGGCACGGCAATCGACGGAATGAGGGTGGCGCTGAAACGGCGCAGGAAGACGAAGGTAACCATTACCACCAGGACGATGGCGATCAGCAGTTCATGCTGTACGTCCTTGACTGCGGCGCGAATGGTCTGGGTGCGGTCGGTCAGCACCGATACATCGAGGCCGGCCGGCAGGTTGTCGGTGATCGACGGCAACAGCTCCTTGATGCGGTCGACCACTTCGATGACGTTGGCGCCAGGCTGGCGCTGGATGTTCAGCAGCACCGCGTGGTTTTCGTTGGCCCAGGCGGCCAGGCGCTCGTTTTCTGCGCCATCGACGATTTCGGCCACATCTTTCAGACGCAGCGGTGCACCGTTGGTGTAGGCCAGGATCAGGTTGGCGTATTCCTCGGGGGAACGCAGCTGGTCATTGGCATCGAGCATCGACACCCGGGTGGGGCCATCGAAATTGCCCTTGGGCTGGTTCACGTTCGAGGCGCCGATCAGCGTGCGCACGTCATCCAGGTTCAGGCCGTTGGCCGCCAGGGCGTCGACGTTGACCTTGATGCGTACCGCCTGGCGCTGGCCGCCGGCAATGCTGACCATGCCCACGCCGCTGATCTGCGCGAGCTTTTGCGCCACACGCGTATCGACCAGGTCGTTGAGCTTGGGCAGCGGCATTGTCTTGCTGGAAATGGCCAGGGTCAGCACCGGGGTGTCGGCCGGGTTGACCTTGTTGTAAACCGGCGGCGCTGGCAGGTCGCTGGGCAGCAGGTTGCTGGCAGCGTTGATCGCAGCCTGCACCTGTTGCTCGGCAACGTCCATGTTCATGTCGAGGTTGAAACGCAGGGTCAGCACCGAGGCACCACCGGAACTGGTCGAAGCCATTTGTTCCAGGCCGGGCATCTGGCCGAACTGGCGCTCCAGGGGGGCGGTGACAGCGCTGGTCATGACCTCCGGGCTGGCACCGGGGTACAGCGTCATGACGCGGATGGTCGGGTAATCCACCTGCGGTAAAGCGGAAACCGGCAGCAGCTTGTAGGCGATCAGGCCGGCCAGGACGATGGCCAGCATGCTCAGCGTGGTGGCGACCGGCCGCAGGATGAACAGACGCGAGAAATTCATGCGCCCGCCTTGCCTGCTGCGTTGCCAGGCTGCGCTTCACCTGTGTGCGCCGAACCTTTGGCTTCCTGGCCTTGCAGGTGCTGGCCTGGGGTGGTCGGTACTTGCGAGCTGTCTTCGACCACTTCCACCTTGGTCCCTTCGCGCAGGCGGTCGGTGCCTTCCAGCACCAGGCGGTCACCCGCCTTCAGGCCTTCGAGGATGACGCTGTTCTCGCCATCGCTGGCGCCGACCTTGAGCTTGCGCACGTTCACCGTGTTTTCAGCGTTTACCACATAGGCAAAGGTACCGTCGTTACCAAACTGGATGGCCGCTGCCGGGGCCATGATCACCTGCTTGAGGGTATCGGCCAGCAGGCGCACGTTGACGAACTGGTTGGGGAACAGGGCGAGGTCCTTGTTCTCGAAGTGGCCCTTGAACTTGAGCGTACCGGTCGTAATGTCGATCTGGTTGTCGATGCTGCCCAGCACGCCAGTGGACTGCAGCTTGCTGTCACTGCGGTCCCAGGCCTCGACTGGCAGGATGGCGCCGCTGCGGTAGCGTTCCAGCACGGTGCTCAGCTCGGTTTCCGGCAGGGTGAAGGCGACGTTGATCGGCTCGGTCTGGGTAATCACCACCAGTGCCGTGGTGTCGTTGGCCGCAACGAGGTTGCCCAGGTCGAGCTGGCGCAGGCCCACGCGGCCGTTGATCGGCGCACGGATCTGGGTGAAGTCGAGGTTCAGCCGGGCGTCGTTGACCTGTGCCTGGTTGGTCTTGACCAGCCCCTGGAACTGCGCCACCTGCGCTTCGGCGGTGTCGAGGGTTTGCTTGGCGATACTGTCTTCGGCGTACAGGCCTTTGTAGCGGGCTACATCCACCTGGGCGTTCTTCAGCTGCGCCTGGTTTTGTGCCAGCGTACCTTCGGCCTGCTGCAGGGCGATGCGGTACGAGCGCGGGTCGATTTCGGCGAGCAAGTCGCCGGCTTTGACCTGCTGGCCTTCCTTGAAGTGGATCTTCACCAGCTCGCCAGCCACGCGGCTGCGCACATTGACCGTGTTGGTGGCGGTGACTGTGCCCAGGGCTTTGTAATACAGGGGGAAGTCGCCCACGCGTACCGGTTCGACGCGTACCGGCACCGCTTCGCTGGAGCCGCCGAACCCTGGGCGGCCGCCCATCATGCCCATGCCCTTGCCACCGCGCCCGCCGCCGCCGGCTTCTTTATGCGCAGGCGTTGCTGCAGGCCACAGCCACCAGGCCAGGGCAGCCACCAGCAGCAGGATCAGCAGGCCGACGAGCCAGCGACGGGGGGAACGGGAATTGGACACTTGCATGGGTTGAACGAACCTTGTTCGGAATGGCGGCTTGGGGAGGGTGAACGATAAGCAATGGCATCGTTTTAGCAAAGGGCCTTTACCAGAGGTTTACCTTTGGCTGACGTTGCCAAGACGCTGAACTTTAAATGAAAACGGCCCGGAAAGCGTTCCGGGCCGTTACAGGGTGTTGCTTGGAGTAGTGGCGGGCTGAAAGGTTTCGGTTGCCTGGGCTGGCCCTTTCGCGGGTTCACCCGCGAAGAGGCCACCACAGGACTCAGCCGCCCTGCCCCGCAACCCTTACTTCAGTACTGCCAGCGCTGCATCGTAGTTCGGCTCGTCAGCAATTTCGCCAACCAGTTCACTGTGCAGCACTTTGTCGTTTTCATCCAGCACCACCACGGCGCGGGCAGCCAGGCCGGCCAGCGGGCCGTCGGCGATGGCGACGCCGTAGTTTTCGAGGAACTCGCGGCCACGCAGGGTCGACAGGTTCTTCACGTTTTCCAGGCCTTCGGCACCGCAGAAGCGTGCTTGGGCGAACGGCAGGTCGGCGGAGATGCACAGCACCACGGTGTTGGCCACATCGTTGGCCTGGGCGTTGAACTTGCGCACGGAGGTGGCGCAGGTTGGGGTGTCAACGCTTGGGAAGATGTTCAGCACCTTGCGCTTGCCGGCGTAGTCCTTCAGCGACTTGTCAGCCAGGCCTTCACCGACCAGGGAGAATGCCGGAGCCTGGGCGCCGATTTTCGGCAGTTCGCCGTTGACCTGAACCGGGCCGCCTTTGAGAGTCACTTGAGCCATGACGAAATCCTTATGCTGGGTTTGAAAAGGACACTGAGTTAAGCATGAAGGCGGCCGGGTGCCTATGGGGGCAGGTGAAATTGTTCTATTGCCGGACAATTTTTGTGGACAAAAAAATGCCCAGGTTGCGACAAGCGACCCGGGCATTCTTTATTTCAGGCAGCGAATCAGCCCAGCAGGCCGTACACCACCGAGGTCAACGCAACCAGGCCGACCACTACAACGAACACGTTGGAGGCTGCACCGCTGTACTTGCGCATCGACGGTACACGGTGGATGGCGTACATCGGCATCAGGAACAACAGCACCGCAAGGATCGGGCCGCCGAGCGATTCGATCATGCCGAGGATGCTCGGGTTGAGGGTGGCAACGATCCAGCACACTACCAGCATCAACGCGGCTACCACGCGGTCCAGGGTTTTGGCACCCGGGCGTGCACCGGTCTTGGCGATAATACCCTTGAGGCCTTCACTGGCACCGATGTAATGGCCCAGGAACGACTTGGCGATGGCCACGAAGGCGATCAGCGGCGCAGCGAACGCGATGGTCGGGTTGCTGAAGTGGTTGGCCAGGTACGACAGGATCGACAGGTTCTGTGCCTTGGCTTCGGCCAGTTGGGCGCTGCTCAGGGTGAGCACGCAGCTGAACACGAAGAACAGCACCATCACCACCATCAGCAGGTGGGCACGGCGCAGGATCTGGCCGCTACGCTCGTCGGCATGCTCGCCGTAGCGGCGCTTCTGGTCGACGGCGAAGGCCGAAATGATCGGCGAGTGGTTGAACGAGAACACCATCACCGGAATAGCCAGCCACAGGGTATGCAGGAAGGCCGAGGCCGGCGGCACCTGTGTGGCGCTGTCGAGGATGCCACCAGTCCAGTGTGGCACCAGGTACAGGCCCAGCAGCGCCAGGGCGACGATGAACGGGTACACCAGCAGGCTCATGACCTTGACCGTGGCCTGCTCGCCGCAGCGCACGATGGCCAGCAGGCCGAGGATCAGCACAAACGACAGGATGGCCCGCGGTGGCGGCGCCATGTGCAGCTGGTGCTCCATGAAGCTGGACACGGTGTTGGTCAGCGCCACGCTATAGATAAGCAGGATGGGGAAGATCGCGAAGAAGTACAGCACGGTGATCGCGGCACCGGCGTTGCTGCCGAAGTGCTCTTTGACCACTTCGGTGATGTCGCCACCATTGCGCCCGGAGAGCACGAAGCGGGTCAACCCGCGGTGGGCGAAGTAGGTCATTGGGAAGGCCAGTACAGCCAGGATCAGCAGCGGCCAGAAACCGCCAAGGCCGGCGTTTATTGGCAGGAACAAGGTTCCGGCGCCAATGGCTGTGCCGAACAGGCCCAGCATCCAGGTGGTGTCGTGACGCGCCCAGCTGCCGAGGGTGGCGGGGGTCGATTCTGCAAAGCGTTGTTCAACGCTTGGGGCCTGCTCATTCATTCCGGGTGAAGCTCCACTCGCAAGACTGCAACAGGCTGAGAATGGCGAAACAGTGCGTTCGCCCAACTCAACCGGAAAAGAGGGGCGCGATTGTGCACCGAAAGGTTGCACTTGCGAAGCCCTTTTCCGAGGGGCGGTTGCACTTGTCTTTACAAGCACGCCAGACCGGCAGGCTAAGGCGATGATTGTGGGAGCGCCCCGGCAAGGCCGCTCCCACAGGAAGGGCCGCGCAGGGCCCCTTGAGAAATTACTTCTGAACAGCAGCGAACGCTTCGGCAACCTGTTGCAGGTTGGCCGGGCGCAAGCCGGACATGCACACGCGGCCACTGTCGATCAGGTACACGCCAAACTCGTCGCGCAGGCGGCGCACTTGCTCGACGCTGAAGCCGGTGTAGCTGAACATGCCACGCTGGCGCAGGAAGAACTGGAAGTCCTGGCCTGGCAGCAACACAGCCAGGGCATCGACCAGCGCCTGACGCATGTCGAGGATACGCTTGCGCATCACTTCGACTTCCTCGGCCCACTGGGCATTGAGGACTGCATCGCTGAGCACGCCTGCAACCAGCTGGGCGCCAAAATTGGGCGGGCTGGAGTAGTTGCGGCGCACGGTCGCCTTGAGCTGGCCGAGCACGCTCTGGGCAGTGACGTCATCGTCGCAGACCACCGACAGGCCCCCTACCCGCTCGCCGTACAGCGAGAAGATCTTCGAGAACGAGTTGCTGACCAGGCACGGCACACCGGCGCGGGCCATTTCGCGGATGGCGTAGGCGTCTTCCACCAGGCCTTCGGCGAAGCCTTGGTAGGCGATGTCGAGGAACGGGATCAGCTGGCGTGCCTTGACCACTTCGACCACTTGTTGCCACTGGTTTTGCGTAAGGTCGGCACCGGTGGGGTTATGGCAGCACGGGTGCAGCAGTACCACGCTGTTGGCCGGCAGCGTCTGCAGGGTGGCCAGCATGCCGTCGAAGTCCACGCCACGGGTGGCCTGGTCAAAATACGGGTACGTGTGCACCTTGAAGCCGGCGCCTTCGAAGATGGCGCGGTGGTTGTCCCAGGTCGGGTTGCTGACCCAGACTTCGGACTGCGGGAAGTAGCGCTTGAGGAAGTCGGCACCGACTTTCAGGGCTCCGGAGCCACCCACAGTCTGCACAGTGGCCACGCGACCGCCGGTCACGGCCGGGTGATCGGCACCGAACAGCAGCGCCTGGATGGCCTGGCGGTAGCTGGCCAGGCCTTCCATCGGCAGGTAAAGGGACGCTTCGTGGTCCTGGCCGGCAATGCGTTTTTCCACCGCATCCACAGCCGCCAGTTGCGGCACCACGCCGGCCTCATCGTAATACAGGCCGATACTCAGGTTGACCTTGTCGGCGCGCGGGTCGGCCTTGAAGGTTTCCATCAGCGAGAGGATCGGGTCGCCGGCATAGGCATCGACATGTTTGAACACAGCGTGCAGCTCCTTGGATCAGGACAGTTCGAAAAGGCAGACCTGAGCATACCCGGAGTGTGGGCTCAGGAACATCCACTATTGTGCAAGGTTGTCTATGCAACATTGCATGGCTGAAGATTTGTGCTGACAGTGATGCCTTCATCGCCGGCAAGCTAGCTCCCACAGGTACACCACAGGCCTTGAGCTTGGTGATGTACCTGTGGGAGCTGCTTGCCGGCGATTGGCCGGGTCAGGCAAGCAGCTCTTTCAGGCCCTGCAACTCCTGCTCGGTTAGCGCCACCCCCTCCTCCTCGGCCACCTCGCGCTCACGATAGCGCCGCTCACCCGGCATGCGCGTCAGGCCCACCGCCTGCATCTGCTCCACCAGTGCGCGACTGCGCTGGGCAAATTGCTCGCCTTCTGCCTTGCCGGGGTCGATGACGATAATCAGCTGCCCGGTCCAGGGTGTCTTCGCCCCCGGGTGGCGCGACCAGTCGAATTCCCAGGAGAAATTACCCCCGGTCAGCGCCGCCGCCAGCAACTCGACCATCATCGATAACGCCGAACCCTTGTGCCCGCCAAACGGCAGCAAGGCGCCGCCTTCGAGAATGGCCAAGGGGTCGGTGGTCGGTTCGCCGTTGGCGTCCACGCCCATGCCTTCCGGCAGTTGCTGGCCGGCACGCGCGGCAATCTGCACGTCACCGTGGGCCATGGCGCTGGTGGCCATGTCGAAGACGATCGGATCGTGTTCGGCACATGGCGCCGCAAAAGCGATGGGGTTGGTACCAAACAGGGGCTTGCGCGCGCCATGCGGCACCACGCAGGTCATGCTGTTGACCACGCTCAGGGCCACCAGGCCCTCTTCCGCGAACGGTTCAACATCCGGCCACAGCGCGGCGAAGTGGTGCGAGTTATGGATCGCCAGCACGGCAATACCCGCGTTGCGCGCTTTGGCTACCAACAGCTCACGGGCCGCTGCCAACGCCGGCTGGGCAAAGCCGCCCGCTGCATCGACACGTACATAACCGGCCGCTACGTCGCTGACCTTCGGCGTGGCCTGGCCATCGACCCAACCGCTGGCCAACGTCGAGACGTAGCCAGGCATACGGAATACGCCGTGGCTGTGAGCACCATCGCGCTGGGCGCTGGCGCAGTTGTAAGCCAGCACCCGGGCCACGCTCTCGCTGCAGTCATGGCGCTGAAAAATGGCCTGCAACAAACCCTGCAGCTCGGTAAAAGGCATACGCACGACGGTGCTGGTGGAAGGTGCGGACATCTGAAGCTCCTTGTTGGTATTGGAATGGCTACAGCGTTGCGACGACAAAAACTTTCCGGCATGTGACAGCAATCTGTCAAATGTTGACTTGATGACAGAAAACATTCATTTTCTTCCCAAGCCTTACCCTTGGAGCCGCAGCATGAGCCAACCGATCAAGCAACGCCTGGAAAACAGCCTCGAAGGGGCCGCTGCCTCGGGCCGCAAGATCGCCACCTACATGCTCGCCAACCTGCACGAACTGCCGTTCCAGACATCGGCCAGCATTGCCGCCAAGCTGGGCGTCAGCGAATCCAGCGTCGGGCGCTTCTGCCGCTCACTCGGTTATGCCCACCTCAAGGCGCTTAAGCAAGACCTGCAGAACGACCTGGGCGACGGCCCATGGCTGGTGGGCGACCGCCTGCAAGATTACCGCCAGAACCAGGACGCCAGTGACAACGCCGGCAGCCTGGAGCTGGAAATCGCCGCCTTGATGCGTGTGCACGAGTACCGCCAAAGCCCCACCTGGCACAGCGTAGCGCAACGCCTGGCGAGCAAGCCGCGGGTGTTCATCGCCGGTTTCCAGACCGAGCGCGGCATCGCCATGTGCATGAGCCACCTGCTGCAGTACCTGCGCGATGGCGTGCAACTGGTGGACATCAGCGCCGGGCACTTCGGCGAGGTGCTGCTGGGGCGTGCCGAAGACAGCGCCTTGGTGGTGTTCGAGGCGCGCCGTTATTCCCGCCACGCCCTGCTGCTGTGCCAGAAGGCACGCGAGGCGGGCATTGCGGTCACCTTGGTGACCGACACCTTCTGTGACTGGGCCGATGCCAACGCCGACGAGGTATTCCGCATCCCCACCGAGTTCAATCTGTTCTGGGAATCCACCTCGACGATGCTGTCGTGGGTACACCTGATGGTCAACGAGGTCTGCAAGAAACTCGGGCCTGATGTTGAAAAACGCTTGGAAGCGACTGCCGCTCTACATAACGAATTCGTCGGCTACACCTCGTGGCCGACGGGCAAACAACAATAGCAAGAGTGCAATGAGGTGCGAGATGAACAAGACCATGGCCTTGGTGGGTGCGTGTGCCCTGCTGCTGACGGGTGCCGCCAGTGCCGAAACCCTGCGCTTCGCCACCGAGGGTGCCTACCCGCCCTTCAACTATGTAGACGCCGATAACAAGCTGCACGGCTTCGATATCGACATCACCCATGCCCTGTGCGAACAGATGAAAGTCGAGTGCACGCTGGTGGCCCAGGACTGGGAAGGCATCATCCCCGCCCTGATGGCGCGCAAGTACGACGCCGTCGTCGCGTCGATGATCAATACCGAAGAGCGGCGCAAGAAAATCGCCTTCACCGACCACTACTACCGCACCCCGCTGACCGTCGCAGTCGCCAAGGACAGCAAGATCGACAGCGCCCAGACCGACTTCGTCGGCTACACCGTCGGTGCCCAGTCGTCGTCCACCCAGGCTATCTACGCCGAAGACGTGTATGGCAAGGCCGGGGCCGACGTCAAGCTGTACCCGACCATGGATGAAGCCAACGCCGACCTGGCCGCCGGGCGCCTGGACGGGGTAATTGCCGATAAATTCCCGCTGCACGAGTGGATGACCAAGAACGGCGGGGATTGCTGCAAGATCCTCGGCGACGTGGCCGACACCAAGGCCGATGCCGCCATCGCCGTGCGCAAGGACGACGAAGCCCTGCGCCAGCGCCTGAACACCGCGCTGCAACAGATCGTGGCCAACGGTACCTATCAGAAAATCGCCAGCAAGTACTTCGCTTTCGATATCTACAACTGACCTTAGAGCCCGTCTCGCCTGATCCGGCCCTATCGCCGGCAAGCCAGCCCCCACAGAACCGCACAAGGCCTGACAAATGTGCAGTCCCTTGTGGGGGCTGGCTTGCCGGCGATAGGGCCGGTAAGGTCAACACAAGGTGTTCGTCATGCTCGATCAATTGTCCTTGCTGTCCTTCGCCAGCGGAGGCTGGGGCCAGGCGCTGCTGGCCGGCGCCCTGGTGACTGTTTCACTGGCACTGGCCTGCCTGCCCATCGGTCTGCCGCTGGGCCTGCTGGTAGCGCTGGCAGCGCGCTCGCGCAAGCGCCTGCCACGGGCCTGGGCCACCACCTTCTCTACGGTGTTCCGCGGCCTGCCCGAACTGCTGACACTGCTGATCATCTATTACGGCTGCCAGATCGCCGCGCAGAAAATCCTCGCGGCCATGGGCTATCAGGGTGAATTCCTGATCAACACCTTCCTCGCCGCGATGATCGCCTTCAGCCTGGTGTTCGCCGCGTTCTCAAGCGAGATCTGGCTGGCCGCCTTCAAGACCCTGCCCAAGGGCCAGCTGGAGGCCTGCTCGGCGCTGGGCCTGAGCAAGCGCACCGCCTTCTTCAAGGTGCTGCTGCCACAACTGACCCGCATCGCCCTGCCCGGCCTGTCGAACAACTGGCTGTCGCTGCTCAAGGACACTTCGCTGGTGTCGACCATTTCGCTGGTCGACCTGATGCGCCAGACCAATCTGGCCGTCAGCGTGACCAAGGAGCCGATGTTCTTCTATGGCGTCGCCTGCCTGGGTTACCTGCTGTTCGCAGCGCTTTCCGGGCGCGTGTTCGCCTTCATCGAACGGCGCAGTAACCGCCACCTGCTAGGAGCACGGGCATGAGCTTTGAACAACTGCTGGCACTGGTGGTGGACCCCGACCTGCTGGAACGCTACGGCCCGCGCTTCGTCGACGGCCTGCTGGTAACCGCCAAACTGGTGGCCATTTCCTTCACCCTGGGCGCCGTACTCGGCCTGTTGCTAGCCCTGGCGCGCATGTCGCGCAGCCTGCTGCTGCAACGCATGGCCGCCGGCTACGTGTACTTCTTCCGCGGCTCGCCCCTGCTGGCCCAGCTGTTCCTGCTGTATTACGGCCTGGGTTCGCTCAAGGGCTTCTGGCAGGACGTCGGCCTGTGGTGGTTTTTCCGCGAAGCGTGGTTCTGCACCTTGCTGGCCTTCACCCTGAACACCGCTGCCTACCAGGCAGAGATCTTCCGCGGCAGCCTGATGGCCGTTGCGCCGGGGCAGCATGAAGCGGCGCGGGCTTTGAACCTTAAGCGCTCGACCACCTTTTTCAAGGTGATTCTGCCGCAGTCGTTGCTGGTGGCCATCGGCCCGCTGGGCAACGAACTGATCCTGATGATCAAGGCCAGCGCAATTGCCTCGCTGGTGACCATCTACGACCTGATGGGCGTAACCAAACTGGCCTTCTCGCGCAGTTTCGACTTCCAGATCTACCTGTGGGCCGCCGTGCTCTACCTGGTAATCGTCGAACTGGTGCGGCGCCTGCTGAAACACCTGGAAGGCCGCCTGGGCCGCCACCTGAACTGACCGAAGGATACGTTCCATGCATTGCCAGACCCTTGTCCTCGGCGCCGGCATCGTCGGCGTCAGCACCGCCCTGCACTTGCAGGCCCGCGGGCGCCAGGTCGTCCTGATCGACCGTGATGAACCCGGCAGCGGCACCAGCCACGGCAACGCCGGGCTGATCGAGCGCTCCAGCGTCATCCCCTACGCCTTCCCCCGGCAGTTCGGCGCATTGTTGCGCTACGGCCTGAATCGCCAGCCCGACGTGCGCTACAGCCTGGCGCACCTGCCCAAGGCTGCGCCGTGGCTATGGCGCTACTGGCGCCAATCAGCCCCGGGGCGCCTGGCCGGGGCCGCCGCCGACATGCTGCCGCTAGTGCAGCGCTGCGTCGAAGAACACGACGCCTTGATCAAAGCCGCCGGCCTTGAAGCGCTGGTGCAGGCCAAAGGCTGGATCGAAGTGTTCCGTGACCCTGCCCTGTTCGAGCAGGCTAAGGCCGACGCCAAGGGCCTGGGCCGCTATGGCCTGCAATTTGAAATCCTGGAATGCGGGCAGTTGCAGGCTCGCGAGCATCAGCTGGACGCCACCGTGGTGGGCGGCATCCACTGGCTCGACCCCAAGACCGTGAACAACCCCGGCGCCCTCACCCGCGGCTATGCGGCGCTGTTCCTGCAACGCGGTGGGCTGTTCCTGCATGGCGATGCACGCAGCTTGCGCCAGGCCAACGGCCAATGGCGGGTAGAGAGCCGCCGTGGCCCGATTACCGCCGACGAGGTGGTGGCCTGCCTCGGCCCGCAGTCGGCCGACCTGTTCAGCGGCCTGGGCTACCAGATTCCGCTGGCGATCAAGCGCGGCTATCACATGCACTACAGCACCCGTGACGGCGCGGCGCTTGAGCATTCGATCTGCGACACCCAGGGCGGCTACGTGCTGGCGCCGATGGCGCGCGGCGTGCGCCTGACCACCGGCATCGAGTTTGACGCCAGCAGCGCGCCTGGCAACCAGATCCAGCTAGGCCGCTGCGAGGCGCTGGCGCGCAAGCTGTTCCCGGCCTTGGGTGAGCGCCTGGACGACACCCCTTGGCTGGGCCGCCGCCCATGCCTGCCCGACATGCGCCCGGTCATCGGCCCGGCAGCCCGCCACCCGGGGCTGTGGTTCAACTTTGGCCACGCCCACCACGGCCTTACCCTGGGGCCGGTCAGCGGCCGGCTGGTGGCAGAGCTGATCACCGGCGAGCACCCTTTCACCGACCCCGCGCCCTACAGCGCGACCCGTTTCGACTGAACCCACGCGGGAGAACAACAACATGACCGCACCACTGAGCCTTGCAAGCCTTGCCCCCGAGCCCGACCCACGCCCGGTGCTGATCCGCATCGAAGGCCTGAACAAGCACTACGGCGCGTTCCACGTGCTGCACAACATCAACCTGCAGGTACGCGAAGGCGAACGCATCGTGCTGTGCGGGCCGTCCGGCTCGGGCAAGTCGACCCTGATCCGCTGCATCAACCGCCTGGAAGTGGCCCAACAGGGCAACATCCAGGTGGACGGCATCGACCTGGCAGCCACCACCCGTGAAGCGGCGCAGGTGCGCAGCGACATCGGCATGGTGTTCCAGCATTTCAACCTGTTCCCGCACATGAGCGTGCTCGACAACTGCCTGCTGGCACCCACCAGCGTGCGCGGGCTGTCGCGCAAGGACGCCGAAGAACGGGCGCGCATGTACCTGAGCAAGGTGGGTATCGAAAGCCAGGCGCACAAGTACCCCAGCCAGCTGTCAGGCGGCCAGCAGCAGCGCGTGGCGATTGCCCGGGCACTGTGCATGAAGCCGCGCATAATGCTGTTTGACGAGCCTACCTCTGCGCTGGACCCGGAAATGGTCGCCGAGGTGCTGGATGTGCTGGTGCAACTGGCCGGCACGGGCATGACCATGCTCTGCGTCACCCATGAAATGGGCTTTGCCCGGCAAGTGGCCGAGCGGGTGCTGTTCCTGGAGGGTGGGCAGATCATCGAAGACAGCCCGCCGCAGGTGTTCTTCAACCAGCCGCGTACCGAGCGCGCCAAGGCGTTCCTGGCGCAGATACTGCACTGAGCAAAATGTTTGATGCCTGTGCTGCCCCTATCGCCGGCAAGCCAGCTCCCACAGGATATCTGCAGCTTTTAACGGCGGATGCAGTACCTGTGGGAGCTGGCTTGCCGGCGATAGCGCCAGTAGCACAAACTCCAGCCCCCCTTCATTGCACCGCTGCAAAGACCCAACTGCGTCGTTAAATATTATTGACCAACACCCCCGCCAAACCCACGCCGCCACAGGCCCGCATCGGTTTCAGCCCCCAAAAACCGGTGCATTCCCCGCGTTAAAGCCCTCTTGCGTCGTTTGACATATCGAACGGCTCTGGCAAGCTATCTACATGCCCCGACCGGAATCGTCGCCTCTGACGAGCCGGCAGTGCTCGGAGCTTCAGGCTGCACTCAGGGCCCTGCGCCGTGCACCTGCACAACAACGACAGGCTGAACCTGTCCCAAGGTGACATATGTCCAACAGCAACATTGGCAACAAGCAACCTTCCCTGCGCAAACCCGTCGTCCTGATGACCATGGGCAGCCAAGAGCGCAAAGGCCATGACTATCAGGTCATGACCCACAAATACATCACCCCGCTGGTCGAGTTCTCTGATTGCGTCCCGGTTCTGGTGCCCACCTGCTGCGGCACTGAAGACCTCGACACCTATCTGGACATGGCCGACGGCGTGTACCTGACCGGCGCCGGCAGCAACATCGACCCGGCCCTGTACGGCCAAGAGAATGAAACCCCAGGCAAAGGCCAGGACCAGAACCGCGACCTGTTCGACATCCCTCTGGTGAAAGCGGCGATCAAGCGTGGCCTGCCGATTTTCGGCATCTGCCGTGGCATGCAGGAAATCAACGTGGCCCTGGGTGGCGACATCTACCAGAAGGTATACGCCGAGCCTGGTTTCAACGACCACCGGGAAAACCCGGAAGACCCGGTTGAAGTGCAGTACGCCCAGGTACATGGTGTGAAGATCAAGCCAGGCAGCTGGCTGCGTGACACCCTGGGTACCGACGAAATTCGCGTCAACTCGCTGCATGGCCAAGGCCTGCGCACGCTTGGCGCCGGCATCGAAGCCATCGCCCTGGCCGAAGACGGCCTGGTCGAGGCCATTCACGCCCCGAGCATTTCGCCCTTCCTGTTCGCTGTGCAGTGGCACCCGGAGTGGCAAGCTGCGAAGAACCCAGATTCGATCAAGATGTTCCAGGCCTTCGGCGATGCTTGCCGTGCCCAGGTACGCAAGGCGCAAATCAAGCGCCAGCACGCTGCCTGACCTTCAGTTTCCTCTGCTTTGATCGCGGGGCGGCGCAAGGCCGCCCCCGTTTCCCCGGTCACCCTCTGCTGGTCCCAGAACACTTCCCGTGGAATCGGGCGGCGGCCTAGTGCCTGTCTCCGCGATCGTTTTTTCCTCCCCTATCAAGAGATACGATGACTGATTGCAGATAGTCTGACATCGGTGTCTTTTCCTTCCGTTATGGTTCGCCTGCACCGGCCTCTTCGCGGGTAAACCCGCTCCCACACTGATCTGCATAGCTCTCTGGACCGCTGCGCCGTGCCTGTGGGAGCGGGTTCACCCGCGAAGAGGCCAGCACAGGAAACAGATCCTCCTCCCTGCCCACTGCAAAAAATCTCGCAAAAAGGACTAGTCATCGTACAAGTTGTACGATAACTTACCTCCAACGCAAAACAACACCCTTCACCCAAGCGCCACAGGATGCCTACAACAATGAATCCACAAGAACTTAAATCCATCCTCTCTCACGGCCTGCTGTCATTCCCGGTCACCGACTTCAATGCCCAGGGCGATTTCCACCAGGCTGGCTACATCAAACGCCTGGAATGGTTGGCCCCGTATGGCGCCAGCGCCCTGTTCGCCGCCGGTGGCACCGGTGAGTTCTTCTCCCTGGCCGCCAGCGAATACAGCCAGGTGATCAAGACTGCCGTCGACACCTGCGCTACCTCGGTACCTATCCTCGCTGGCGTGGGTGGCTCCACCCGCCAGGCCATCGAATACGCACAGGAAGCCGAGCGCCTGGGTGCCAAGGGCCTGCTGCTGCTGCCGCATTACCTGACCGAAGCCAGCCAGGACGGCGTCGCCGCCCACGTCGAAGCAGTCTGCAAATCGGTGAAGATTGGCGTGGTGGTGTACAACCGCAACGTCTGCCGCCTGAATGCCGACCTGCTGGAAAAACTGGCCGAGCGCTGCCCGAACCTGATCGGCTACAAGGATGGGCTGGGTGATATCGAGCTGATGGTGTCGATCCGTCGCCGCCTGGGCGATCGTTTCAGCTACCTGGGTGGCCTGCCGACCGCCGAAGTATATGCTGCCGCCTACAAGGCCCTGGGCGTGCCGGTGTACTCCTCCGCCGTGTTCAACTTCGTGCCGAAGACCGCCATGGACTTCTACCACGCCATCGCCCGCGACGATCACGCCGCCGTGGCCAAGCTGATCGACGATTTCTTCCTGCCGTACCTGGACATCCGCAATCGCAAGGCCGGCTACGCCGTAAGCATCGTCAAGGCGGGCGCCAAGATCGCCGGTTACGACGCAGGCCCGGTGCGTACCCCGCTGACCGACCTCACCGCAGAAGAGTACGAGATGCTCGCCGCGCTGATGGACAAGATGGGCCCGCAGTAAGCGTCGCCCGCGGCCTGCCACATGCCGCGCCCGGAGTGGGCCAGCCCCGCTCCGGTTACAATTCGTGAGCCCGCACAAAAATAACTAGTGGGAGTATTGCCAGCATGCAAGCGACTAAGAAGACGCATGTGCGCTACCTGATCCTGTTCATGCTGTTCCTGGTGACCACGATCAACTATGCCGACCGCGCTACCATTGCTATCGCAGGCTCCAGCCTGCAGAAAGACCTCGGCATTGACGCCGTTACCCTCGGTTATATCTTCTCCGCCTTTGGATGGGCTTACGTGGCTGGCCAGATTCCTGGTGGCTGGCTGCTCGATCGCTTCGGTTCCAAGAACGTCTACGCCTTCAGCATCTTCACCTGGTCGCTGTTCACCCTGTTGCAGGGTTTTGTCGGTGGCCTGCCGGTTGCCTGGGCCGTGGTCACCCTCTTTACCCTGCGCTTTCTGGTCGGCTTCGCTGAAGCCCCGTCGTTCCCGGGCAACGCGCGTATCGTCGCCGCCTGGTTCCCGACTCAGGAGCGCGGCACTGCCTCGGCCATCTTCAACTCGGCGCAGTACTTCGCCACTGCGCTGTTCGCCCCGATCATGGGCTGGATCGTGTTCAGCTTCGGCTGGGAGCACGTGTTCGTGGTCATGGGTGTACTGGGCATCATCTTCTCGATGGTGTGGCTGAAAACCATTTACAACCCGCGCCAACACCCACGCATCAGCCCAAGCGAGCTCGAACACATCGAGCAGAACGGCGGCCTGGTGGACATGGACCAGAAGCGCGGCAACACCGGCCCAAAATGGGGCTACATCAAGCAACTGCTGACCAGCCGCATGCTGCTGGGCGTGTACCTGGGCCAGTACTGCATCAACGCCATCACCTACTTCTTCCTCACATGGTTCCCTGTGTACCTGGTGCAGGAACGTGGCATGACCATCCTCAAGGCCGGCTTCATCGCTTCGCTTCCGGCGGTCTGCGGTTTCATTGGTGGCGTGCTGGGTGGCGTGATCTCCGACTGGCTGCTGCGCCGGGGCAACTCGCTGACGTTCTCGCGCAAACTGCCGATCGTGTGCGGCCTGCTGCTGTCGACCACCATGGTGTTCTGCAACTATGTCGATGCCGAGTGGATGGTAGTCGGCTTCATGACCCTGGCATTCTTCGGCAAAGGCATTGGCGCGCTGGGCTGGGCGGTGGTGGCAGACACCTCGCCGAAGCAGATCGCCGGGCTGTCCGGTGGCCTGTTCAACACCTTCGGCAACATCGCCTCGATCACCACGCCTATCGTGATCGGCTACATCATCAGCGCCACCGGCTCGTTCAAGTGGGCACTGGTGTACGTGGGCGCCAACGCCCTGGTAGCGGTGTTCAGCTACCTGGTGATCGTGGGCCCGATCAAGCGGATCGAGCTGCGCGATGATGACCCAAAGCCACAGGCTGAGCCTGCCGCCAACGGCGAACTGGCCAGCTCGCGTCACTGAGTGAACACGCCCGCACCGTGGCAACCGGTGCGGGCGGATGTACAAAAAAGCCTGAGAACCTGACAAGTAGGGCCCAAACATGCAGTTGATCGAACATTCCGACTCGCCCCGCTACGTCCGCCTGCACGACGACGATAACGTCGTGGTGGTAGTCAACGACGGCGGCCTGGGCGAAGGCGCCCGCTTTGCCGACGGCCTGACCCTGGTCGAAGGCGTGCCACAAAGCCACAAGGTCGCCGCCGTGGCCATCGCCAAGGGCGAGCCCGTGCGCCGCTACGGGCAAATCATCGGCTACGCGCTGGAAGACCTGCGCCAAGGCAGCTGGGTGCAGGAAAGCCAGCTGGCCATGCCGGCCGCACCCGAACTGGACAGCCTGCCGCGCTGCGACGCTGTCCCACAACCGCTGCCGCCGCTCGAAGGCTTCACGTTCGAAGGCTACCGCAACGCCGACGGCACCGTCGGCACCCGCAACATCCTTGGTATCACCACCACCGTGCAGTGTGTGACCGGCGTGCTGGAGCATGCGGTCAAGCGCATTCGCAGCGAACTGCTGCCCAAGTATCCCAACGTCGATGACGTGGTGGCCATCACCCACAGTTATGGCTGCGGCGTGGCCATCAACGCCCGCGATGCCTACATTCCGATCCGCACCGTGCGCAACCTGGCGCGCAACCCCAACCTGGGTGGCGAGGCGCTGGTCATCAGCCTCGGCTGTGAAAAGCTGCAAGCCGGCCAGGTGATGCACGACAACGACCCTTCGGTAGACCTGAGCGAGCCGTGGCTGTACCGCCTGCAGGACGCCAGCCTGGGCTTTGTGGAAATGATCGAACAGATCATGGAACTGGCCGAGACCCGCCTGAAGAAGCTCGACCAGCGCCGTCGCGAAACCGTACCGGCCAGCGAATTGATCCTTGGCATGCAATGCGGTGGCAGCGATGCGTTCTCGGGCATCACCGCCAACCCGGCGCTGGGCTACGCCGCCGACTTGCTGGTACGCGCCGGCGCTACCGTGCTGTTCTCGGAAGTGACCGAGGTGCGCGACGCCATCTACATGCTGACCTCACGGGCCGAAAACCAGGACGTTGCCGGCGCCTTGATACGCGAAATGGACTGGTACGACCGCTACCTGCAGCAAGGCGCTGCCGACCGCAGCGCCAACACTACCCCGGGCAACAAGAAAGGCGGCCTGTCCAATATCGTCGAGAAGTCGCTGGGGTCGATCGTCAAGTCCGGTAGCGGCGCTATCCAGGGCGTGCTCGGCCCAGGCGAGCGGGTAACGCGCAAGGGCCTGATCTTCTGCGCCACCCCGGCCAGCGACTTTGTCTGCGGCACCCTGCAATTGGCCGCCGGCATGAACCTGCATGTGTTCACCACTGGCCGCGGCACGCCCTACGGGCTGGCCATGGCGCCAGTGGTCAAGGTGTGCACGCGCAGCGAACTGGCCCAGCGTTGGCCCGACCTGATCGACATCGACGCCGGGCGCATCGCCACAGGCCGTTCGAGCATCGAAGAACTGGGCTGGGAACTGTTCCATTACTACCTGGACGTGGCCAGCGGCCGCAAGCAGCCCTGGGCCGAACAGCACCGGCTGCACAACGACATCACCCTGTTCAACCCGGCACCGATTACCTGATGCCCCAGGGCTTGCTGGTTCATAGAACCCACAGGTCATGCGACACCCCCAGATTGTCTTTCAGCCAACAGGAGCACCCCATGCCTGAAATCCTCGGCCACAACTTCATCGCCGGCCAGCGCAGCGCCGCTGGCCCACAGCGCCTGCAGAGCCTGGACGCCAGCACTGGCGAAGCCCTGCCCTACAGCTTCGCTCAAGCCAGCGAAGCTGAAGTAGACCAGGCCGCCAAGGCCGCCGCTGCCGCCTTCGCTGAGTTCCGCCAACTGGCCCCGGCACGCCGCGCCGAATTCCTCGACGCCATCGCCGCCGAACTGGACGAGCTGGACGACGCCTTCGTCGCCATCGTCTGCCGCGAGACCGCCTTGCCCGCAGCCCGCATTCAAGGCGAGCGTGGCCGCACCAGTGGCCAGATGCGCCTGTTCGCCCAAGTACTGCGCCGTGGTGACTTCCTCGGTGCCCGTATCGATCTGGCCTTGCCCGAGCGCCAGCCGCTGCCGCGCGTGGACCTGCGCCAGATGCGCATTGGCGTCGGCCCGGTCGCCGTGTTCGGCGCCAGCAACTTCCCGCTGGCCTTCTCTACCGCCGGTGGCGACACCGCTGCGGCACTGGCCGCCGGTTGCCCGGTAGTATTCAAGGCGCACAGCGGCCACATGGCCACCGCCGACCTGGTGGGATGCGCCATCGTACGTGCCGCCGAGCGCACCGGCATGCCCAAGGGCGTGTTCAACATGGTGTTCGGTGGTGGTGTGGGCGAGTGGCTGGTCAAGCACCCGGCCATCCAGGCCGTCGGCTTCACCGGCTCGCTCAAGGGCGGCGACGCCCTGTGCCGCATGGCCGCCGAGCGCCCGCAGCCGATTCCAGTGTTCGCCGAGATGTCCAGCATCAACCCGGTCATCATCCTGCCAACCGCCTTGGCCAAACGTGGCGAGGCCATTGCCCGCGAACTGGCAGGCTCCGTGTGCATGGGTGCCGGCCAGTTCTGCACCAACCCGGGGTTGGTGATCGGCCTGCAATCGCCGCAGTACAGCCAGCTACTGGCCGACCTTGGCCAGCACCTGGACCAGCAGGCCGGGCAAACCATGCTCAACGCCGGTGGCCTGCGCAGCTACGTGGGTGGGCTGGAGCACCTGCATGCCCATGCCGGTATCGAGCACCTGGCCGGCCAGGCGCAGGAAGGCAGCCAGGCCCGCGCCCAACTGTTCAAGGCCGATGCCCGCCTGCTGGTCGAGTCTGACCCGCTGCTGCAGGAAGAAGTGTTCGGCCCGACTACTGTGGCCGTGGAAGTACAGGACGACGAACAGCTGCGCGCAGCCCTGCTCGGCCTGCGTGGTCAGCTGACCGCTACCCTGATCGGCGAAGCAGAAGATTTCGAGGCCTACGCCTGGCTGGTGCCATTGCTGGAGGAGAAAGTCGGACGCATCCTGATCAATGGCTACCCGACCGGTGTTGAAGTGTGTGATGCCATGGTCCACGGCGGGCCTTACCCTGCGACCTCGGACGCCCGCGGTACCTCGGTGGGCACCTTGGCCATCGACCGCTTCCTGCGCCCGGTGTGCTACCAGAACTACCCGCAGGCCCTGCTGCCTGAAGCCCTGCGCAACGCGAACCCATTGGCGCTGCGCCGCCTGGTGAACGGGCAATGGAGTGACCAGGCGATCTGATCGAGCGCCTGAAACAAGAAAGCCCCGCACATGGCGGGGCTTTTCTTTTGGCTGTGCCGGCCTCTTCGCGGGTAAACCCGCTCCCACAGGGTTTGCACAATTTTCAGGCATTGTGGTGATTCTGTGGGAGCGGGCGTGCCCGCGAAGAGGCCGGTATAGGTCACAAATGCCTCAGACCCCTTGCGCCTCAGCCTCTTCATGTACCTGACGCAAGCGCTCCCGGCTGTTGCTCAGGTGCATGCGCATGGCCATCTTTGCCCCTTCGCTGTCACGCCGGGCGATTGCTTCATAAATCGCCTCGTGCTCATGCATCAACCGGCTCATGTAATGCGCCTGGTCATCACGGGCCAGCCGCGCCGAATTCACCCGGGTACGCGGGATGATGCTGGTGCCCAAGTGGTTGATGATGTCGGCGAAGTAGTGGTTGCCGCTGGCCTGGGCAATGCGCAGGTGGAACTGGAAGTCCGCTGACACCGCATCATTGGCATGGGCCGCCCCTTCGTTAAGTTCGTCCAGCGCCGCACGCATGCCCGCCAGCTCTTCATCGCTGCGCCGCTGCGCCGCCAAGCCTGCCGATTCGATTTCAAGGGCAATACGCAACTCCAGCACCGCCAGCACTTCACGCAGGGTGACCACAGTCGCCGGGTCGATGCGAAAGCCCCCCGACGCTGGCGCGTCCAGCACGAACGTGCCGATGCCATGGCGGGTCTCGACCTGCCCGGCGGCCTGCAGCCGCGAGATCGCCTCACGCACCACGGTGCGGCTGACGCCCTCTTCGACCATGATCTGCGATTCGGTCGGCAGCTTGTCGCCACGCTTGAGCTGACCACTGCGAATGCGTTCGGTCAGCACTGTGACCAGTTCCTGGGCCAGACTACGCGGCTTGCGCCGGGTCCTTGCCTGTACCTGTTGCTCTGTCATTGCCCTGTATTTCACCTAGAAAGACAGCGCTCATCATAGCGCAAGCAGTTGTACGATCACATACACCCGGTGCGGTATTTCTTGCTCTCCCTCGCAAGCCACACCTATGAAAAAGCCGGCCCAAGTGCTGGCCCAGAGGCCACGCAAGCCTGTACTGTGCGCCTTTGCGCTCACTCATCCATGGAAGGAAAATGCCGCATGAAACCCCTCGACCGCCTATTGCTCGCCAGCGGCCTGCTGATACCCCTCTGGTTGCTGGCAGGTGTTTGGCTCACCGCCCAGGCTTACCCCGGCTATGACCACCTGCAACAGGCCATGAGCCAGCTCGGCGCCGTAGGTGCGCCAACCCACAGCTGGTCGCCACGGGTAAACAACTTCCCACTGGCCGCGCTGTTCGCGCTGTTTGCCTGGGGCCTGGTGCGGCGGTGGCGTGGGTCGAAACTGGCAATGCTGAGTGCAGCCCTGGTCTTACTGCATGGTGTCGGTAGCCTGGGCACCGGCTGGTTCCCCTGTGACCAGGGTTGCACACCGGCGCAGCCTTCCACCTCACAGCAACTGCATAACCTGTCCGGCCTGCTGATGTTCCTCTCGCTGACCCTGGCCAGTGCCCTGTGGGCGTGGCTAGGCAATCGCATTGCCGGCTCGCGGGCCTTTGCGCTGTTTTCCCTGGCCTGTGTGGTACTGGCGATCATTACCGTCGCGCTGATGGGCCAGGCAGCGCAAAACGGCCAGCTATTCGGCCTGTATCAACGCCTGAACTATGGTGTGTCGGTGATCTGGGTTGCCAGCCTGGCCTGGGCGAGCGTGCGCAAGCCAGCCGCCAGCCCGCTGCGCGTGGCCGTGATCTGACGGCAAATTGCTGGCCCCCGGCATCGGAAAGCGAAGGCAAACTCCGTTCTTCTTCAGATGCTTAGGACAGCAACATGCGAGTATTTCTAGCAACGATGGCCGGTTGCTTGCTGGCCACGCTGGCTTTCGGCGCCCAGGCCCGGGCGCTGAGCCAGAATGATCGCCACACCTGCGGCTGGGGTGCACAGATAGCGGCCGAGGCCCAGCAGGCCAAGCTTTCCGGGGTGACCCTGTATGCCACCCGCAAGAAGCTGCAGGTACGCAAATTCCCCAAACCCTGGATGCGCATGACCGCCTTCGGCATTACTGAGCAGACTTACAACAGCCGCTCGCGGTTGAAGCCTGCAGCGATCAAGCAAACTTACTATGAGCAGTGTGTTCAGCATGCGGTAGCCAAACGATAATCTATTATTTATCAGACGGTTATTCGTTTAATCTGCAGAAGAGTATCAAGACCGCCACGGTGCCCCCGCCTTGAAGCGGTCTTCCAGCCGGGCCTTGAAGGCGCCCAGGGCCGCAGTGTTCAGCCGCGCGGTCGGGCGTACCAGGTAAATGCCCGCTGCCATGTCCAGCTGCCACTGCGGCAGCACCCGTACCAGGCGGCCGCTGGCCAGGTCCTCACCCATCAGCCAGTCCCCCCCGGCAAGAATGCCCACGCCACGCCTCGCCGCCTCCAGCAACGCTTCATTGTCGTTGCTGCGCAGGCTGCCGACGACCTTCACGGTCACCTGCCGCTCACCGCTCATCAGGCGCCATTCAGGAAATGAACGTAAGCCACTGAAACATAGACAATTATGCTCAGACAACTGTTCCGGTTGTGCAGGCGTGCCATGCCGAGCAAGGTAATCGGGCGATGCGCAGAGTATGCGCAAGTGATCGCACAATTTCCTGGCCACCAGGCGATTGTCCACCAGCTCACCAATGCGGATGGCGGCATCGAAGCCCTCGCCGATCAGGTCGACGAAACGGTCGGCATACTCGGCCTCCACTGTCACCTGCGGATAGGCCAGCGCGAAGTCGGCCAGCATCCCGCTCAACCAGCGCCGCCCCATGGCCGCCGGCAATGCCAGGCGCAAGCGCCCGCGTACCGTTGCCGCCCCCTCGGCAGCTTCCTGCTCCGCCTCGGCAATCAGACGGTTGGCCTCGCGCACTTTGGCCACCAGCCGCTCGCCCTCATCGGTAAAACGCAGCTGCCGCGTGCTGCGCTCCACCAGGCGAATGCCCAACCGCGCCTCCAGCGCACTCAGGCGCTTCGACAGCACCGTCGGGTGGCGCTCCAGCTGCCGCCCGGCAGCAGCAAACGAGCCCTGCTCGTGCAGGGCCAGCAAGGTGGCAAGTTCATCGGCGCGGCGACTGTCGTAGGCATCCATGGCTAGGCTCGGTGGCAGGGTTCGGGCATCAGGCGGTAAGGACCAGCGCGCCCTCCGACAGCCCTTGCTCCAGGTCCCTGTGGGCCCTGGCCACTTCGGCCAGCGGGTAGCGACGCCAGACCCGAGGCTGGATGATACCCTCGGCGACGGCTGCCAGCACATCGGCGGCGCGCTGCTGGTACTCCTCTACCGTGCGGGTATGTGCCGCCAGTGACGGCCGGGTCAGGTACAGCGAGCCCTTGGCATTGAGCGTGGCCACCTCGATCGCCGCCGGCGCACCGGAAGTGCCCCCGAACGACACCAGCAGGCCGCGCACCCGCAGGCTGTCCAGCGAAGCGTCCAGCGACACCTTGCCGACACAGTCATAGGCCACATCCACGCCCTGCCCCTGGGTCAGCTTGCGCACATCGCTGGCCAGCGTTGCCGCGTCGAACACCAGCACATGGTGGCAACCGGCCGCCTGGGCCCTGGCCACACTTTGCGGGCGTGATACCACGCCAATCACCGTCGCCCCGAGATGCCGCGCCCAAGGCGCCATCAGCTGGCCCAAGGCACCGGCGGCGCCGTACAACAGCACCTGGGTACCCGGGCCCACAGCGTAGGTGGTTTTCAGCAAGTACTGCGCCGTGATGCCTTTGAACAGCACCGCTGCGGCGGCCTCGTCCTCCAGCTGCGGCGGCAGCTTGACCAGCCGTTCGGCCGGGAACAACCGGCCGCTGGCATAGGCACCGACCGGCCCCATGGCATAAGCCACGCGGTCCCCCACCTGCACGTTGTGCACCCCATCACCGACGGCAGTGACCCTGCCTGCGCCTTCCAGCCCCAGGCCAGAGGGCAAAGCCAGCGGCGCACCGCCTTTGCGCTGCAACAGGTCGAGGGGGTTCACACCCATGGCTGTCTGCTCCAGCCAGACCTGGCCGGGCCCTGGGGGTTGTGCCTGTATGTGTTCAGGTTGCATCACATCGGCGCTGCCGGTGCCATTGAGCGTGATACGGGTAGCCATGATCGAATCCTGTTGAATGGTGTTCGGGTCAGGCTAATCAGGTGGGAAAAGTTGAACAATCAGGCGAGGTGCAGATGATTTCTGCACCTCTTGCAGCAATTCACTCGGTGCCTCAGCAGCCTGTCAGCACCGCAGGGCGCCGCTCACCGGCGAAAAACAACGGGCGAAGGCGTACGCCGATCAGGTTGCCCGAATAAGCCGCCACCAGCCACAGCCAGCCGTGCACGCTGCCCGAGGCAATGCCACTGAAGTACGCGCCGATATTGCAGCCATAGGCCAGGCGCGAACCGTAGCCCAACAGCAGGCCGCCGATGACTGCGGCAACCAGCGACGGCAGCGGGATTTTCAGGCTGGGCGCAAAGCGCCCGGCCAGGCCCGCCGCCAGCAGCGCCCCCAGCACGATGCCCAGGTCCATCACCGTGGTGATGTCCTGCCACAGCGGCGAGGCCAACGCCTTGGCGTTGGCCGGCGCCTGCCAGAATACCCAGCTGCCGACATCCACGCCCAGGCCGTTGAGGGTTTTGGCACCCCACAAGGCGAAGGCGGAAGTAATGCCCCACGGCCGCCCCGCCAGCGCCAGGGTCGCGTAGTTGAGAAGCGCCAGGGCGATAGCGCCCCACAGCAACGGCCAAGGGCCCCGCAGGAAGCGACGCATGCCCTGGTGTTCGCTGGCAACTGGCGCTTCCAGCGCGCCGTGTCGGCGCTTTTCCAGCACCACGGTAGCCCAGGCGATCAGCCCGAACACTGCCAGGCTCACCAGCAGCGCCGGCCCCACACCCCAGGCTTGCACGATCGAGGTTGCCGGGAACGACGGCAAGGCAAACCACCAGTCAGCATGATGGGTGGCGGTTACAGAGCCGATGATGAAGAACAGCAGGGTCACCAGCATGCGCGCATTGCCACCGCCAACGGTGAACAGCGTGCCCGAAGCGCACCCGCCGCCCAGCTGCATGCCAATGCCGAAAATGAACGCACCGAACACGACCGAGACACCCGCCGGGGCCACCAGGCCAGTGACCGGGTAGCCGAACAGGCTGCCAGCTGACAATGCCGGGAAGAACAGCAGCACCGCCAGGGCCAGCATGACCATCTGGGCACGCAAGCCCGCGCCTCGTCGCTCGTTGATGAACACCCGCCACGCCGAGGTGAAGCCAAAGGCGGCGTGATACAAGGTCAGGCCGAGCGCTGCACCGATCAGCAGCAGCAATACCTGCTTGAAGCCGGCATTCAGATTGAGGAACCAGGCGCCAGCCAGCAGTAAAGCCATGGCGATCAAAGGGGCGCCCAGGCGACGCGGTTCGGGTGTGGCAGTTGCAGAAAGACCCATCGGAGTACTCGGATAACAGTAAAACGGACGGGGAGTATAACCCCAACGGTCAACGCGAGCCTTGTGGGAGCGGCCTTGCGTCGCGATAGGGCGCGAAGCGGCCCTCAGCTTTTAACCTCCGTAGCAGATATCGTCGGGGCCGCTTTGCGGTCCATCGCGACACAAGGCCGCTCCCACAACGACTGCGCAAGGCTTGTTAAGCTAATAAACACCGCCGGAATTAACCAAGGCTATTCACCCCATGGATGAACTGCGCAAGATCGACCTCAACCTGCTACTCGCCCTGCATGCCCTGCTCAGCGAAAAGCACGTGACCCGGGCCGCCCTGCGTCTGCACCGCAGCCAACCCGCCGTTAGCCACGCGTTGGCGCAACTGCGCAAGCACTTCGACGACCCCTTGTTGGTACGCCAAGGCGGCGGCATGGCCCTCACCGCCCGTGCCCAGTCGCTGGTAAAACCGCTACAGGATGCCTTGAGCAATCTCAACGGCCTGCTGGCCACCCCACAGTTCGAGCCAGCCAAAGCCCAGCGCCGTTTCCGGCTGTCGCTGTCCGACTACTCCTCGCGCATCATCCTGCCGCCCCTGCTGCGCCACCTGCGCCAGGTAGCACCCGGGGTGGACCTGGCCATCAGCCAGGCCAGTCGCGAAACCATGCTGGCGCAACTGCTCGATGGGGAACTGGACCTGGCACTGGGCCTGTTCCCCGAGTTGCCTCAGGACATCACCGCCCAGCCCCTGTTTGCCGACCATTTCATCAGCGTTGCCGATCGCCAGGTGTTGCCCCCCAGCGGTGGCCTTACTTTGGAAGACTGGCTGACACGCCCGCATGTGTTGATGGCCATGCGCCCGGATGCCTTCGACGAGATCGAGCGTGCGCTGGCCGCCCAAGGGCTGCGCCGCCGTATTGCCTTGGCCTTGCCACACTGGAGCGCGGCAGTAGAGGTACTTGCTGGCACCGACCTGATCCTGACAGTAGCCAGCCGCGCAGTGGGCTCCTTGCGCCAGCACAAGACACTGCGCCAGTTCACGCCGCCCCTGGCCATCCCCTCGTTCGACTACCAGCAGGCCTGGCACAGCCGCAAGGACAGCGACCCCGGGCACCGCTGGCTGCGCGAAACCGTGTGGGCCTGCAGTCAGCCGGGGCGCTGATCAGCCCTCTGGCTGCTTCACCGCAGTGATTGCACTGGTCGCTGGCGCCGTCGACCAGGTGCCTTGCACCAACAGTACGCCGCACAGGATCAGCACTACGCCTGCCACCCTGGCAAGGCTCAGCGGCTTGCCTCCCAACCCCATCACCCCGAAGTGGTCGGCAAGCACCGCTGTTATGATCTGTCCCGCCACCACCAACACCAGGAACCCCGCCGCGCCCAGCTTGGGCGTTAGCGCCGCAGCACCCGCCACATACATTGCCCCCAGCACACCGCCAACCCACAGCCACCAAGGCCCCTGCAGGGCTTTGCCCAGGTCCGGTGCCGGCACCCTGAGAATCAGCAGTGCGGCGACTACCACCAACGAACTCACCGTCAACGAAGTGAATGCCCCCCACAACCAATGCCCCAGGGCACGGCCAACGGCGGCATTACCCGCAGCCTGGAACGGCAGCACCGCCCCAGCAAGCAACGCCAAAGCAAAGGGAAGCACCAGAAGGCACAGCGTTTTACTGAACATGGCAGCCCTCATTACTGAAAAGTTCAGGCAATGATCGAAAATTCTCTCCATTGATGGAAATTGAACGTATGCACGTAGATTATTCGTCAGGCGCATGTTCGCAGCGGTTGCGGTTAGCTCGCGATGAGGATTTTTGCGTGCTCGGGTCGCCTACAGCATCCGCCGTCATGCAAGGCATCACGACGGATCATGTACGGGCAACCCGTAGCCTGTCTCAGGAAATGCTCAGCGGGAGGTTTCGACGCGCAGCACTTCGGTAAAGATCGCATCGACCGTCTGGCCGACCTTGAGATTCTTCATGCGTGCCTGCAAGTCCGGGTTTTCGACCTTGACCACCTGCAACTTGCCCTCGGGTGGCAGCAGGCTCACTTCATGCTTCTTGAGGTCGATCTTCTTGATCTGCGAGGTGACCCGGACCTGGCGGAATGCCTCGCCGCCTGGGTTGGGGTTCTGCGCTGTGGCGCGAATGGTGCCGGACTCCTCGGTGGCCTTCGGCGCCCCACCCACATCGGTATTGAGCACATAGGCCACGGCGCGGGTAACGAAGATATCGACCTTGTCTCCGACCTTGAGGTTAGGCAGAGCCTTGGCCTGATCCGTGAGCTGGAACGTCACATCCGCTTTGTTATCAGGGCCTTTCACCGTGACCTGGCGGTTGGCCTGGTCGATAGCTGTAACCTGCGTGGTGACATGGCTTTCCAGTGCCTCACTGGCAATCGGAATATCGGCAGCGTACGCCGTAAAGCTGGCAGCGGATGCCAGCGTGGCCAAGGCAACAGCACAAGCGAGAGAGCGAATCGGATTCATAGACCTGCTTCCATGTGATCAACTAAAAAAGGGCGCGAATTGTTCACGCGCCAACAAGCATAGACGTTGCCCGCCACCCTGCCGGTGCCATCACCTCGCCGGCATTTCGCGGATGAACCACTCCCATGGGAGCGTGGACTTGGGCCAGACCAATACTCAACGGTTTCGCGTCACCCGCCACACCGTATTGGCCAGGTCATCGGCAATGATCAACGCCCCGCGCGGGTCCACGGTCACCCCCACCGGTCGCCCACGGGTCTTGCCATCCTCACCGCGAAAGCCCGTGGCAAAGTCGATTGGCTCACCTGCCGGCCTGCCATTGCTGAACGGCACGAATATCACTTTGTAGCCAACCGGATCGGGCCGGTTCCAGCTGCCGTGCTCGCCCACGAACACTCCGTCGGCAAACTCCTTGCCCATGGCAGGGATCGAGAAGTCGACGCCCAGTGCAGCCACATGCGAGCCCAGGCTGTAGTCCGGCTTGATCGCCGCAGCCACCTTGTCCGGGTTTTGCGGCCGCACCCGATCATCTACATTCTGCCCCCAGTAGCTGTAAGGCCAACCATAGAAGCCACCTTCGCGCACCGAAGTGAGGTAGTCCGGGACCAAGTCGGGGCCCAGTTCATCGCGCTCGTTAACCACCGTCCACAACTGCCCGGTCTGCGGCTGAATGGTCAATGCCGTCGGGTTGCGCAAGCCGGTGGCATAAGGCCGGTGCGCGCCGGTTTCGGCATCGACCTGCCAGACCATGGCCCGATCGATCTCTACCTCCAGGCCGCGCTCGGTGATGTTGCTGTTCGAGCCGATTCCCACGTACAGGTAGCGACCATCCGGGCTGATCGTCAGCGCCTTGGTCCAGTGGTGGTTGATCTCGGCCGGCAGGTCGGTGACCTTGGAGGGCGGGCCGTCGGCCTGGGTCTGGCCTTCCTTGTAGTCAAAGCGCACCAGCGCATCCTGGTTGGCCACATACAGCTTGCCGTTGGCAAAGGCCAGGCCATAGGGTGCGTTGAGGTTTTCCGCGAACACGGTCTGCACCTCGTAGGTGCCATCGCCGTCGGCATCGCGCAACAGGGTCAGGCGGTTACCCCCCTTGACCTGCGTATTGCCCTTGGCCTTGATCTGGCTGGCGATCACATCCTTGGGCTTGAGCTTGGCCGCGCTGCCACCTCTGCCCTCGGCCACCAGAATATCGCCATTGGGAAGCACCAGGCTCTGCCGCGGAATCTTCAGGTCAGTGGCAATGGCCGTGACGCTGAAACCTTCCGGCACGGCCGGTTTCTGCTCGCCCCACGCAACCGGCTGCGCAATCTTCATGCTCGGCAGCAGCCCGCGCTGCGGATCGGGCAGCTTCGGGTCCGGCCCATGGGCCTGGGTAGGCTCGCCGTCCCCCCCACAGGCACTCAGCAACACCGCCATGCTCAATAAGCTCAATGCATGCAAAGGCTTCATGCTGCACCTCCCGAACGCAGGTTGCTCAAGCCGGTCCAGGCAGCCACCACCGAGAGCACGGTCACGATCACCGACAACACCAGCCCCGACGGCATCACCGCCCAGGCGTCCTTGGCGTGCTCGAACGCATTGATCAAGCCGAGCACCCAGGTCACCAGCAGCAGCACGAAGTACAGTGTGGCGCGCCCGCCCTTGCGTTCGGCGCGGATCAGGTTGGCCAGTGCAAACAACAGGGCTAACCCGCAGAACACCAGGCCGCCGGCGATCAGCCAGGCGGCGAAGTTGCTCCACTGGATCTGGTAGCTGTTGAAGTAGGCGATGTCGCTCAGCAGTGCGCAAAGGAACAACGGGACACTGCCTGCCAGCAACAGGGCGTGCAGCGGGCTGGGGGTACAGCGGTAGAGGGATTGGTCAGTGGCGGTCACAGTGCCTCCTTTTCATTCAGTGACCCAGGGGGCTGATAGGCTTGCGCCATCAGGTGAGCGCAGGGTGCGCTAAGCAAAGGAGCCCCTTCACGACGCGATAGTTCACCGCTTCGCTACAATGAAATATCCTGCAAGGCATTTGCTGCCAAGCGCAGAAGGGGAACACGTGAGCAGACCAAACGCATCCTGGGCCCTGACCACCCTGCTCGCCCTCAGCCTGGCGCTCACCGCTGGTTGCTCCAGCAAAGGCAGCAAGGCGCGCTACGCCACGCCTGCAGTAGGCTCCAACTGCTTCGCCAAAGCTGTACCCACGACTGGCGAAGGCGGCCTGGCCTGGGGCAATACCCTGAGCATTGCCCGTCAGAAATCAATGAACAATTGCATGCGCTATGCCGGCCGCTCTGGAGGCACACCCCGAACTTGCCAAGTAGTGATGGCCAAGTGCAAGAACTGACACCCACCCGTGAATTCAGCCTCGGCTAATCACCACCTCAAGGTATTCACTGGGCACCACCAACGAGGAAGACCCACCCACGTTGCTTTCATCCAGCAACTGGGTCAGATCCCGCTCCAGCGCACTGGCCGCCTCTGGCTCCAATGAAGCAAACGCCTTGTGTACCGGCCCATACCAGGTGCGGAACACCTCGATGAAATGCGCCGCCGAGCGATAGCGGAAGTTGAACTGCTGACGACTGACTTTCAGTTCGCCAAGCGCCCCTTCAAACATTACGCGCAACTGCTCCTCATCGCCCCAGCGCGAAGGCGGCAAGGCACCGGGGGGTGGAGGCACATGCCGGCCTAGAATTTTGAACATCTGCCCGACAAAGCCTTGCGGGGTCCAGTTGGCCAGGCCGATGCGGCCACCGGGCCGGCACACCCGGGCCAGCTCGCGTGCGGCCTGCGCCTGATCAGGGGCGAACATCACGCCGAAGGTGGAAAGCACGGCATCGAAGGTTCCGTCGGCAAACGGCAACGCTTCGGCATCGGCCGCCTGGAACAGCACATTCAAGTGCTCGGCCCGCGCCCGCTCTTCGCCGCGCTTGAGCAATTCGGGCACATAGTCGGTGGAGGTGACGCGACAGCCGCGCCGGGCAGCGGCCAAGGTGGCGTTGCCGTTGCCGGCAGCAACGTCCAGCACCTGCTCGTCCCAGCGCAAGTCGCAGGCCTCGGCCAGGCGTTCGCCAACCAGTTGCAGGGTGGTGCCGATTACCGCGTAGTCACCGCTGGCCCACGCGGCCTGCTGGCGGGCTTTAAGGGCATTGGTGTCCAAAGGGGTACTCATGGTCTGCGCCTTCTTGTCGTGCGCGCGGCCGAGGTCCTTCTGGCGGTTAACGCGCCATCTATTGGGGGAGAATAATTTACTCGCCTGTCAGGCGAAGCGGAAAGACGCTTTGGGGATAGCGCCAGGATCAAAGTGCTATATGAGGGCTGCTGGCCCAATCGCCGGCAAGCCAGCTCCCACAAGGGTGCAGTACCTGTAGGAGCTGGCTTGCCGGCGATGAGGGCGGTACAGCCAGCGCAAATAACGAGTGGGACAGCAGCTATCAGGCGAATTTGGCCCGGGCTGCGTGCAGCTTCTTGTAGCTCTCGATCAGGCGCAGATGGCGATCAAGGCCTTCGAGCTTCATGCTGGTCGGGGTCAGGCCATGGAAACGCACGCTGCCGTCCAGCGAACCCAATACTGCGTCCATGCGCGCATTGCCGAACATGCGGCGGAAGTTGGCTTCGTAATCCTCCATCTCCAGTTCGTCATCCAGCTGCACTTCCAGCACCACGTTCAGCGCCTGGTAGAACAGGCCACGCTCGACGGTGTTGTCGTTGAACTGCAGGAATGCCTCGACCAGCTCCTTGGCCTCCTCAAAACGCTGCACCGCCAGGCAAATCAGCAGTTTCAGCTCGAGAATGGTCAGCTGGCCCCACACGGTGTTCTCGTCGAACTCCACACCAATCAGCGTGGTGATGGTGGTGTAGTCATCCACATCACAGTTGTCCAGGCGCTTGAGCAGCAACTTGAGGGGGCGGCTTTCGAGGCTGTGCAGGTTGAGGATGTCGGCGCGGAACGACAGTGCGCGGTTGGTGTTGTCCCAGATCAGGTCCTCGACCGGGTAGATTTCCGAGTAGCCCGGCACCAGGATGCGGCAGGCAGTGGCGCCAAGGTTGTCGTACACCGCCATGTACACTTCCTTGCCCAGGTCTTCGAGAATGCCGAACAGGGTTGCGGCCTCCTGAACATTGGAGTCCTCGCCATGGCCGGAGAAGTCCCACTCGACGAACTCGAAGTCGGCCTTGGCGCCGAAGAAGCGCCACGACACCACGCCGCTGGAGTCGATGAAGTGCTCGACGAAGTTGTTCGGCTCGGTCAGCGCATGGCTTTCGAAGGTCGGCTGCGGCAGGTCGTTCAGGCCTTCGAAGCTGCGGCCCTGCAGCAGCTCGGTGAGGCTGCGCTCCAGCGCCACTTCAAGGCTCGGGTGGGCACCGAACGAGGCGAACACGCCACCGGTGCGCGGGTTCATCAAGGTCACGCACATGACCGGGAACTCGCCACCCAGCGAGGCATCCTTGACCAGCACCGGGAAGCCCTGCTCTTCCAGGCCCTGAATACCGGCGACAATGGCCGGGTACTTGGCCAACACTTCCTGCGGCACGTCCGGCAGGCACAGCTCGCCTTCGAGGATTTCGCGCTTCACGGCGCGCTCGAAGATTTCCGACAGGCATTGCACCTGTGCCTCGGCCAGGGTATTGCCGGCGCTCATGCCGTTGCTGAGGAACAGGTTTTCGATCAGGTTGGACGGGAAGTACACCACCTGCCCGTCGGACTGGCGCACGAACGGCAGCGAGCAGATGCCCCGGGCGGTGTTGCCAGAGTTGGTGTCGTAAAGGTGCGAACCGCGCAGCTCACCGTCCGGGTTGTAGATTTCCAGGCAATGCTCGTCGAGAATCTCGGCCGGCAGCGCGTCACGCGGGCCAGGCTTGAACCACTGCTCGTTCGGGTAGTGCACGAACGGCGCGTTGGCCAGCTCTTCGCCCCAGAACTGGTCGTTGTAGAAGAAGTTGCAGTTCAGGCGCTCGATGAATTCGCCCAGCGCCGAGGCCAGCGCCGCTTCCTTGGTAGCGCCCTTGCCGTTGGTGAAGCACATCGGCGACTGCGCGTCGCGCACGTGCAGCGACCACACATTGGGCACGATGTTGCGCCACGAAGCGATCTCGATCTTCATCCCCAGCCCGGCGAGGATGCCCGACATGTTGGCGATGGTCTGCTCCAGCGGCAGGTCCTTGCCAGGGATGTAGGTGCTGCTGTCCGCCACCGGCATCAACAGGCCCTGGGCGTCGGCATCGAGGTTTTCGACCACTTCGATCACGAATTCAGGGCCGGTCTGCACGACCTTCTTGACCGTGCAGCGGTCGATGGAGCGCAGGATGCCCTGGCGGTCCTTGTCTGAAATGTCCTCGGGCAGCTCGACCTGGATCTTGAAGATCTGGTTGTAGCGGTTTTCCGGGTCGACAATGTTGTTCTGCGACAGGCGAATGTTTTCGGTGGGGATGTCGCGGGCCTGGCAGTACAGCTTGACGAAGTAAGCCGCGCACAAGGCCGAAGACGCCAGGAAATAGTCGAACGGGCCTGGGGCCGAACCATCGCCTTTGTAGCGGATCGGTTGGTCGGCGATCACCGTGAAGTCATCGAACTTGGCTTCGAGACGGAGATTGTCGAGAAAATTGACCTTGATTTCCATGCGGGATTACCGTGATTTAAGCGTGCAAAACGAAATTGGCCGGCATTATCCGGGTTTTCACCCAGGAAGTCCTGTTTACCTCGTCGCTTGCGCATTCCCCCGGATTGCTTGCCTGATCCTCTGAACCTGCCCCCGCCACCAGACCAGCGGTCATCCCGCTGTGCTAGCGTTTCTGCTCTGGGGAACAACGTATTCCCCGCACAGAAAAACACAGCGACAGCAACCGATGACTGGCAGGTGAACCATGGAACTACGCATTAACCAGCAGACCTACCAGGTCGAGGCGGACGCCGACACGCCCTTGCTGTGGGTGATCCGCGATGACCTGGGGCTGACTGGCACCAAATATGGCTGCGGCCTGGCCCAGTGCGGCGCCTGTTCGGTGCTGGTTGACGGCAACGTGGTGCGCGCCTGCGTCACCCCGGTGGCCGGTGTGGTCGGGCGTGAGGTCACGACCATCGAGGCCATCGAAACCGATGCCGTCGGCAAACGGGTGGTCGCGGCCTGGGTCGAGCACCAGGTGGCCCAGTGCGGCTACTGTCAGTCCGGCCAGGTAATGGCCGCCACGGCGTTGTTAAAGCACACCCCCCAGCCCAGCGACGCGCAGATCGACGCGGCCATGGTCAACCTGTGCCGCTGCGGCACCTACAACGCCATTCACGCTGCCGTGCATGAGCTGGCACAAGGGGAGCAGGCCTGATGAACACGCCCGTAGATACCCCTGCCGAACTGCTCAGGCTGCAACAGGGCGAGACAGTCAACCTGTCGCGCCGGCGCTTTCTTGCCGGCACGGCTGTCGGTGCCCTGGTGCTGGGTTTCGGCCTGCCAATGGGGGCGGGCCGCGTGCAGGCAGCGGCTGCAGCCGCCCCGGAACGCGGTACCCAGGTGCCCGCTTTTCTGGAGATTCGCCCAGATGGCAAGGTCCGCCTGCTCAGCCCCTTCATGGAAGGCGGGCAAGGCCCGTTCACCGCGATGGCGCAAATTGTGGGTGAAGAGCTGGATGTCGACCCCGTCAATTTCGTGGTCGATAGCGCACCACCGGGCGACGCCTACGTGGTGATGGAAAACGGCATGCGCATCACCGGTGGCAGCATGTCGGTGCGCATGAGCTACCCGACCATGCGCCGCCTGGGTGCCCTTGCCCGGGCCATGCTGCTGCAGGCGGGCGCCCAACAACTGGGCGTGCCGGTCGAGGAACTCTCGACCACACCAGGGAACGTAGTACATACCACGACAGGGCGTTCGATACCCTACGGTGAACTTGCCGGGCGCGCCATGGACCTGCCGGTACCCGACCCGGCCAGCGTCCAGCTGCGTGACCCCAGCCAGTTCCGCTGGATCGGCAAGCCTGTGCGCCGCCTGGATGCCTACGACAAGTCCACCGGCAAGGCGCAGTACTGCATCGACATAAAGGTCGACGGCATGCTCCACGCCGCCGTGCAGCACGCACCACGCCTGGGCATGACCGTGGGTAGCCTGCGCAACGAAGACCAGGTCAAGGCCATGAAAGGCGTGCATTCAGTGCACCCACTGCCGGGCGCCGTGGCCGTGGTTGCTGAGCGTTGGTGGCACGCAAAGCGTGCGGTGGAGGCGATTCAGGTGGACTGGAAGGAGCCGGCTGCCGACAGCAAGGTGCGGCCAATGCCCGCCGACTTTTCCAGCGATGCCTGGCGTGAACACCTCGCCACGGTCGAGGGCCCGGCCCGTGATGAAGAAAACCAAGGCGATATCGCCGCCGCCCTGAGCAATGCCAAAACCAAGGTCGAGGCCAGCTATCACAACCAGTACCTCAACCATGCCCAGCTCGAGCCACCGTCCGCCCTCGCCCGCTTCAACACCGACGGCAGCCTGGACGTCTGGCTGCCCAACCAGGCCCCGGACATGTTCCGTGATGACATTGCCAAGCGCACAGGCCTGGAGCCTGCACAAATCAACCTGCACTCGCCGCTGCTGGGCGGCTTCTTTGGCCGGCACTTCCTGTACGACTCGGCCAACCCCTACCCACAGGCCATCGCCCTGGCCAAAGCGGTTGGCCGGCCGGTGAAGCTTATCTGGAGCCGCGAAGAGGAATTTCTGCGCGATGTGCTGCGCCCGGTTGCAGTGGTGAAGTTCCGCGCCGGGCTGGATGCCGACGGCATGCCGGTGGCCCTCGAAGCAGTAAGCGCCACCGAAGGCCCGACCGAGGCCCTTGCTGGCAAACAAGGGGAAAAGATCGACCCGACTGCACTGGAGGGACTGTCAGGCAAGTCCTACGCCATCGCCAACAAGCGCATCGCCCAGATCTACGTCAAAGGCCCGGCCATGCTCGGCTACTGGCGCTCGGTGGGCAACTCGTTGAACGACTTCTTCTATGAATCATTCCTTGATGAACTGGCTGACAAAGGCGGCAAGGACCCGTTCGAACTGCGTATGCACCTGCTGCGCGACAACCCGCGCCTGACCAACCTGCTGAACGCGGTCGCCGAGCTGTCCGGTGGCTGGAAACGCGGGCCGTTCACCGCCGAGGATGGCAGCAAACGGGCACGCGGCGTGGCCATGGCCTCACCGTTCGGCTCGGAGGCGGCAGTCATCGCCGAGGTATCGATCGAGAACGGCCAGGTCAAGGTGCACGACATCTGGCAAGCCATCGACCCGGGCAGCATCGTCAACCCGGCGATCATCGAACACCAGGTCAACGGCGCGGTTGCCCTTGGCCTGTCGCAGACGCTGGTGGAAGAAGCCGTATACGTGGAGGGTATGCCGCGTGCGCGCAACTACGACCTGTACCCGATCCTGCCCCCCTCGCGCATGGCGCGGGTGCATGTGCGCATTGTCGAAAGTGGGGCGAAGATGGGCGGTATCGGTGAGCCACCGCTACCCGCCGTGGCCCCGGCAGTGGCCAACGCGGTCGCGCAGCTTACCGGTCAGCGCGTACGCAGCTTGCCACTGAGCCGCCATACCTTCAGCTGACTGCACAAGGGACGCCCCATGACCCATCGTTTCGCAAGGACCGCTGGTTGGCTGGCGCTGCCGTGCCTGGTCGCGGCAGGCCTGCTGGCCTGGTATGTCACCCGCGAGCCGGCCTCGCCGTTTGCCGACGCGCAGGCCACTGCCGCTGACCCGGCACTGATCAGCCGCGGCGAGTACGTGGCCCGCCTCAGCGACTGCGTGGCCTGCCACAGCCTGCCAGAAGGCAAACCGTTCGCGGGTGGGCTGGAAATGGCCACCCCGCTGGGGGCCATCCACGCCACCAACATCACCCCTGATCGCGACAGCGGTATCGGCAGTTACAGCCTGGCCGATTTCGACCGCGCCGTACGCCAGGGTGTCGCGCCCGGTGGCCGGCGGCTGTACCCGGCCATGCCCTACCCGTCCTACGCCAAGCTCAGCGATGATGATGTAAGGGCGTTGTATGCGTTCTTCATGCACGGCGTGCAACCCGCCCGGCAGGCTAACCTGGCCAGCGACATCCCCTGGCCGCTGAACCTGCGCTGGCCCATTGCCGTGTGGAATGGCCTGTTCGCCGCCACTACGCCCTACGCCGACAAGCCCGGGCAGGATGCACAGTGGAACCGGGGTGCCTACATCGTCCAGGGCCCCGGCCACTGCGGAAGCTGCCACACCCCACGCGGCCTGGCTTTCAACGAAAAAGCCCTGGATGAAGGCGGCAAGCCGTACCTGGCCGGCGCCCTGCTCGACGGCTGGTACGCACCGAGCCTGCGCGCCGACCACAACACCGGGCTGGGGCGCTGGAGCGAGGCAGAAATCGTGCAGTTCCTGAAAACCGGGCGCAACCGGCATGCCGTGGTATTCGGCTCGATGACCGAGGCGTTCAACAACTCCACGCAGTTCATGCATGACGATGACCTGGCCGCCATTGCCCACTACCTGAAATCACTGCCCGGCGACCCACAGCGTGACGGCGCGCCATGGCAGTACCAGGCCGAATCGGCAGCGGCACGGCTCGACAGCCCGGGGGCGCACACCTATGTGACCCACTGCGCGTCTTGCCACGGTCTGGACGGCAAAGGCCAGGCCGAATGGATGCCGCCATTGGCTGGCGCCACCTCGGCACTGGCCAGGGAAAACGCCTCGGCGATCAATATCACCCTCAATGGTTCGCAGCGGGTGGTGGCTGCCGGTGTGCCGGATGCCTATCGCATGCCGGCTTTCCGCGCGCAGTTGAGTGACCAGGACATTGCCGAGGTGCTGACCTTCGTGCGTACGGCCTGGGGCAACCAGGGGGGGGCGGTGGATGCGCAGGCGGTAGGCAAGCTGCGTGGTCATACCGACCCGGCCAGCAGCAGCCCGATCATCTTGCATATGCGCTGATTTGCCGTGGTTCATGCACCGGCCTCTTCGCGGGCACGCCCGCTCCCACAGGAAACACGCCGCTCAGGAAATTTGTACAGTACCTGTGGGAGCGGGTTTACCCGCGAAGAGGCCAGCACAGCCACCCTTGAACATCAGGTTGAATGGAACCCCATGGAAAGCATTGATCTGTTGGTTTTGCGCACCACCCGAGACTGGCTCGCCGGCGGCCATCGCGCCCTGCTGGCTACGGTCGCCCGCACCTGGGGCTCCTCCCCTCGCCCGGTCGGCTCGATGATGGCCTTGCGCAGCGACGGCCGCGTGGTCGGCAGTGTCTCTGGCGGCTGCATCGAAGACGATCTCATCCACCGTTACACCAGTGCCTACGGCGGCCCCGCCATGCCTACCGGCCAGCCCCAGGTGGTGCGCTATGGCGTCAGCGCCGACGAGGCCCACCGCTTTGGCCTGCCCTGCGGCGGCACCCTGGAACTGGTGCTGGAATCCGCCCCCTCACTGGCGCACCTGGACCAGCTGCTGGCCTGCCTCGACCGCGGAAACCTGGTGCGCCGTGAGCTGAACCTGAGCAACGGTGAAGCCCGCCTCACCGCGACCGACACGCCTGAACTGTTCAGCTTCGATGGCCAGCGCATGCTCAATACCCTTGGCCCGGGCTACCGCCTGCTACTGATAGGTGCCGGTGCCCTGGCCGAATACCTCGCCACCATGGCCCTGTTCAACGGCTTCAACGTTTCGCTGTGCGACCCGCGCCCGGAGTACACGGCAGGCTGGACCATCGCCGGGGTCAACCTGCTGCCCGGCATGCCGGACGACGTCGTCCGCGCCTTTGCCGCAGATGTTCGCAGCGCCATCGTCGCCGTCAGCCATGACCCCAAGCTGGACGACCTGGCCCTGCTCGAAGCCTTGCACAGCCCTGCGTTCTACATTGGCGCCATCGGCTCGCGGCGCAACAGCCAGCTGCGCCGCGAACGGCTGATGGAGCACTTCGGTGAAAGCGAAGCTTCGCTGCAGCGCCTGCACGGCCCGATTGGCATCTACATTGGTAGCAAGACCCCAGCCGAAATCGCCGTCAGTGTCATGGCCGAAATCCTTGCCGCAAAAAACGACGTCACCCTGCCCCGTGCGGTCAACGTGTCCCAGGCGAAGGAAGCGCAACAACTGGCACGGCCCCTGTAGGGGCGTACCAGGGCTGTTACTGCCACCGCTCCAGGTTCTGCTGCAGCAGTTGCTCAGGCAACGCCCCGCCAACGATTTTCGCCATCTCCCGCGCCAGCGCCTCACGCAGCTGCGGCTTGTTGCAGGGCGATTCATGTGACATCGCCAGGTACAACCCTTCGCTGGACACCGGCGGCTGCAACACCTGCACGGTATCGGTGATCCCCAACGTACGCGCCAGCGCCATCCCGGGGTACTGCTCGTAGACCACGTAGTCACTGCGCTTGTGCATCAGCTTCTCGAACGCCTGCCGGGCGCCGGGCACCGCTTCGAGGGTGAGGTTGGCCTCGGCGTATTCATCAAACTGCTGGCCATGGCTGTTGCTGACCAGGGTGCCGCCCTTGCGGCCCTTGAGGTCGGCCCATTGCTGGTAGGCGAAGGCATTGTCCCGGCGCACCCATACTACGCTGGGGGTGTGCAGGAATGGCGGGGCGATAAAGTCCATCTGTTGCCGGCGGGCCTCGGTCATAAAATACCCGGCCATCAAGTCAATCCGCCCGGTGCGCACTTCTTCCTGCGCACGCGACCACGGCCCAACGTAAACAAACTCGATGTCCAGCCCCAGTTGCTCGCCCAGGTACTTGAGCAGATCGGCGTTGGCACCGATCAGTTGCTGGGGGTTTTGCGGGTCGCGCCACAGGTAAGGGGGGTATTCAGGGTTACCGGTAGCCGTCAGCCGCCGGCATGGCTCGTCGGCTGCGCCTGCCAAGGGCAGCAACAGGCAAGGCAACAGCAGCAAGGCTTTGCGCAGGCAACGCTCGATCATCTACAACCCTCGGCACATGTAACATCCGGCGACCCGGCGTGGCGGCCAAAGGCTGCCACATCTTGTGCTCGACCGCAGCATTCATCTGCGCGTGCTGTAGACAGTCTGGACCATGCGCGGCTGGCAGGTTGTCCTTTCATCGGCCGGAAAAAACAGGCCGGCAAAAACCTTTGCCGGCCATACCGCCAACGATGGGCGATTACTCCTCGCACATGACCTTGAAAACCGCAACAACTGTCAGAACAGCGGCAGTAGAGGACCTGTTCGCGGACAAGCCCGCGAACAGGCCAGTACAGGTAAACCGATCAGGCAAGCACGCCTATCTGCCATGGGCAGAACTCATCCTCACCCAGGCCATTGAGCTCGCTCTTGGTCGCCTCTCCCGAAGCATGCGCCAGCAAACGCTCGAAGATCTCCTGGCCCATTTCGGCAATGGTCTTGTCGCCGTCGATGATCTGCCCGCAGTTGATGTCCATGTCGTCGCTCATGCGCTGGTACATGGGCGAGTTGCTGGCCAGCTTGAAAGTCGGCGCCGGCACTGAGCCGAAGCAGGAGCCACGGCCAGTGGTGAAGGCGATCAGATTGGCGCCGCCGGCGATCTGGCCGGTGGCCGAGACCGGGTCGTAGCCGGGGGTGTCCATGAACACCAGGCCGTGGGTTCTCACCGGGTGGGCGTACTCGTACACATCCATCAGCGGCGCATTACCGCCCTTCTTCGCGCCACCCAGGGATTTTTCCAGCACGTTGGCCAGGCCGCCGGCGTTGTTGCCGGGGCTGACGCGGCCATTGATCTGGGTATCGCGGCCGCGGTTGTACTCCAGCCACCATTCGATGCGCTCGATCAGCTTGCGGCCCACAACCGGGGTGGCGGCGCGGGCGGTCAGGGTGTGCTCGACGCCGAAGATTTCCGAAGTTTCCGAAAGGATCGCGGTGCCACCATGGCGCACCAGGATGTCCACCGCCGCGCCCAGCGCCGGGTTGGCCGAGAGGCCGGAGAAACCATCAGAACCGCCGCACTGCATGCCGATCATCAAGTGCTCGGCGGACACCGGTTGGCGCCGAGCCTGATCGGCCTGAGGCAGCATGCCTTCGATCAGCGCAATACCCTGGTCGGTGGCGCTCTTCACCCCGCCGACGTCCTGGATCACCAGCTTCTTCAGCATGTCGCCTTCCACCAGCCCTTCCTGCTCGAAGAAGCCGTGGATGTTGTTGCGCTCGCAGCCCAGGGCGATAACCACCGCACCTACGGTGTTAGGGTGCTTGATGTAGCCACCGATAGTGCGGCGCAGCAGGTTCATCGGCTCGCCGGTCATTTCCATGCCGCAGCCGATTTCGTGCACGTAGGGCACCACCCCGTCGATGTGCGGGAAGCCGGCCAGGCGGCGCTCGTCGAAGTGGTTGGCGATCTTGCGCGCCACGGTCGCACCGCAGTTACCGACCACGAAGACACCCAGGTAGTTACGGGTGGCCACTCGACCGTCGTCGCGGACGATGCCCTGGAACGTGGCACGCTGCTCTAGCGGGAGCATGTCGGTAGGCACATAGTCCAGGCCGTAGCGATAGTCGCGGTCGGTTTCACCAAAGGCGATGTTGTGGCTGTGCATCCAGGTGCCTGGCGGCAGGTCTTCGCTGGCATAGCCGATCACTGTGTTGTACTTGAGTACCGGCTCGCCCTTGGCGATCAGCCGGGCAGCGACCTTGTGCCCCAGCGGCACCGGCTGCAGAGTAGTCACACCTTCACCGGGGATGGCGGTGCCGGCGGGGATTTCGACGCGCGCGACAACCACGTTGTCAGCGGCATCGAGGCGAATGACGGGGCTCACTTCACGGTGACTCATGGTGTTTTCCTATGGGTATGTCATACACGGCGATGGCGACAGAAGCGCCACCGCCGAGGCTTGCTCAGGGGCGTTTGCCGAATTCGACGCTGTTCTGGGTCCATGCCAGGGCCTGTTCACTGAGCGAGAAACCCAGTCCTGGACGATTGGGTACCCACATGCGCCCTTCACGCAGCTCCAGGCGCTCATTGAACATCGGCTCAAGCCATTCGAAGTGCTCCAGCCATGGCTCTTCCGGGTAGGCCGCGGCCAGGTGAAGGTGGATCTCCATGGCGAAGTGCGGCGCCAGCTTCAGGCCCTTGAAACTGGCCAGGCTCATGATCTGCAGGAAGGGCGTGATACCGCCGACCCGCGGCGCATCGGGCTGGACGAAATCGCAGGCGTTGGCGGTGATCAGCTGGGCGTGCTCGTTGAAGCTGGTGAGCATCTCGCCGGTGGCAATGGCGGTGTCCAGCGACGCGGCCAGGGCGGCGTGGCCTTCCACGTCGGCGCTGTCCAGCGGCTCTTCGATCCAGGTCAGGTCGAACTGTTCAAGTTTGCGGCAGAAGCGCTGGGCGGTCACCCGGTCCCATTGTTGGTTGGCGTCGACCATCAGCGGGAAGCCTTCGCCCAGCTGCTCGCGTACCGCCTGCACACGTTTGAAATCGATGCTGGTGTCTGGCTGGCCAACCTTGATCTTGATGCCGCCGATGCCGTTGCCGCGGGAGGTCTCGAGGTTATCCAGGACCTTCTCGAGCGGCGTCGACAGGTAGCCGCCGGAGGTGTTGTAGCACTGCACCGAATCGCGGTGAGCACCGAGCAGCTTGGCCAGTGGCAGGCCAGCACGCTTGGCTTTCAAGTCCCACAGGGCGATGTCGAACGGCGCGATGGCCTGGGTGGTGAGACCGCTGCGGCCCATCGACGCGCCGGCCCAGAGCAGCTTGTTGAAGAGTTTGGCGATATCGTTGGGATCCTCCCCGAGCAGCGTCGGGGCGATTTCCTGGGCATGGGCGTACATACCAGGGCCACCGGCGCGCCTGGAGTAGCCGAAACCGATGCCTTCATGGCCCTCGCGGGTGCGGATCTCGGCGAAGATGAAGGCAATCTCGGTCAGCGGCTTCTGCCGCCCGGTCAGCACCTTGGCATCGCTGATCGGCGCCCCCAGTGGCAGCACGGTGTAGGACAGCTTGATCCAGGCAATGCTGTCGGTGGTCGCTGGCCCGGGTTGCAGGGTGGCGATTTTCGGGTCGATGTCGACGTTACTTTCGATCATGTTGTAGTCCTTGTTATCGCTGGGCAATGGAAGATTTGCCGGTCAGGTCGGACAGATGCAGGCGCTGTATGCGACCGACGATGACCAGGTAGGAAAACGCAGCAAGCAGGCCGTGTGCGCCGACGTAAATCAGTGCGCTGCTGAACGAGCCGCTTGAGTGCAGCAAGTAGCCAATGACCACGGGGGTTACGATGCCGGCAGTGTTACCCAGGGCGTTGAACACCCCGCCGGTCATGCCGATCATTTCCCGCGGGGCGGTGTCGGCTACCACGCTGAAGCCGAGGTTGCCGAAGCCCTTGCCGAAGAACGCCAGGCTCATCACCGCAATCACTAACCACTGGGCGTCGACGTAGTTGCACAGCATCATGGTCGAGCTCAGCAGCACGCCTGTGATGATCGGGGTCTTACGGGCGATGCTCAGGGACTTGGTGCGGCGCAACAGGTAGTCGGAGAAGAAGCCCGACGACACTGCACCGATCAGCCCGCACATGGCCGGGATCGAAGCCACCAGGCCGGCCTGAAGGATGTCGAATCCACGCTCCTTGACCAGATAGATGGGGAACCAGGTGACATAGAACCAGGTGACCGCGCTGACGCAGTACTGGCTGATGAACATGCCCAACAGCATGCGGCTCTTAAACAGCAAGCCCACTTCGGCCAGCGAACTGCGGCGCTTTTCCTTGGGCAGCGCGGCCTGGGCTTCGAGGTCGACCAGTGCTTCGCCTTTGCGCAGGTAATCCAGCTCTTCGCCGTTCATTTTTGGGTGGCTGACTGGCAGGTAATAATTTTTCCACCAGATCGCGGCAACGCCGAAACCGACGGTGCCCATGACGATGAACACGTACTCCCAGCCGAAGGCGTAGCAAAGCCAACCCATGAAGGGAGTGAAGAACGCCAGCGAGATGTATTGCGCGCTGTTGAAGATCGCCCCGGCCATACCCCGCTCCGTCGACGGGAACCAGGACGCGATTACTCGTGTAGATGCCGGTCCTACGGGGGCCTCGGCCATGCCCAAGAGAAAACGCAGGGCCAGCAACAGCGGCACGATCATCCCGACGAAATGGACCAGACCCATGCACACCGTGAACACCGACCAGACGCAAATGGCCAGCGCCATGGTTTTCTTGGAACCGAAACGGTCAGCCAGCCAACCCGACGGGATCAGGCAGATCACGTAGGCCCAACTGAAGATGGAAAACAGGTAGCCCATTTCCACCGAGCTGATGCCAAGCTCCTTGCTCATATCTGAACCGGCCACCGACAGCGCAGCGCGATCCCCGCTGCTAAGCGCGAGGACCATGGTGATCAAAGCCAGGATCAGATAGCGATAACGGGTGGCCGTGCTGGACGCGGCCACGGCGCCAGGAGCAGGCCCAGCGGCGTATGTGTCATGGTTGTGCATCGCGGTTGCCTCATTGTTTTTATTGGCGTCGTACAGAGCCTTGCACCGGCGCCTGCTTTGAATTCTGTCAGCTGGCAGCCCTTTGCCGGGCTGCCTCAGACCAATGACAGCGCTATCAAATGACAGCGCTGTCATTTATCCTAGGCCTGAGCTAGCGGGCTTTGCAAATCGCAAATGAAGGTGAATTCCCATGCTTTGGGAATACGCAGGAAGTGCAAAAAAGCGCGACCATTCCGGTAGAATTGGCAACACGCTCAAAGCTCCTGCGCAGAGGCCCTCGATGCTGGAAACGCCCGCTACCGTCGCTGATCCCAAGCCCCTTATCGCCACCCCTGCCACTCTTGATGACGTGGCGAAAATGGCCAAGGTGTCGCCGATCACTGTTTCCCGGGTGATCAACCGGCCGGAACTGGTGTCGGAAAAAACCCAGAAAAAAGTGCGCAACGCCATCCGCAAGACCGGCTACGTGCCCAACATGCTCGCGGGTGCGCTGGTCTCGCAGCGTAGCCGGCTGGTCATCGTGGTGGTGCCTAACCTGGCCAATCGCGCTTTCGTCGACACCATCACCGAACTGGGCAAGCGCCTGGCAGCGGCGCGTTACCAACTGCTGCTGAGCCAGTCGGACCTCAACGAAAGCCATGAATCCGAACTGATCGACACGATCCTCGCCCGCCGCCCAGATGGCATCGTCCTCACCCGCCACCTGCAAAGCGATGCCGCGCGGGAAAAACTGCTGATCCGTGGCATACCCGTGGTTGAGACCTGGGAACTGACCGAGCGGCCGATCGACACGGTGGTGGGGTTTTCCCATGAGGCCGTTGGCCGTGCCATGGCAGAACACATCATCGAGCGCGGCCATCGTCGGGTCGGCCTGGTGTGGAGCGATGACGACCGTGCCAACCGACGCCGCCAGGCGTGTGTGGCCTGCTTGCAACAAGCGGGTGTCGAGATTGTTGCCTGCGAGTTGCAGTCGGCTCCGGTGAACATGGGCCACGGTCGCCAGGCCATGGCCCGCCTGCTGGCCGCCAATGTGAAAATGGACGCGGTGATCTGCAGCATTGACCTGTTGGCGCAGGGCGCCATGGCCGAAGCCCAGGCCCAGGGGTTGCAAATCCCGACGAATATCGCCGTGATGGGCTTCGGCGACCTGGAGTTCGCCGCCCACACCCACCCGCGCCTGAGCACGGTGAGCATTGACGGCGAGCGCATCGGCCTGCGTACTGCCGAGCTGCTGTTGCAACGCATGGATGGCAGCCTGGGGCGCGGCCAATGCGTGGAGGATGTCGGATTCCGCCTGGTGGTGCGCGAAAGTACCTGAATGTATCAGCCTTGCGCCCAGCGCTGCAGTTGCGCGGCCATGCGCACCCAGGCCTGCTCGACCTCGGCCACGCCGAACGCCCGCAGGCTGGAATGCACCATCCCCTCGCCCACCCACAGCTCGGCAGGCACCCCATGTGCCGAAAGCGCCTGGTAATAGTCGATGCCGTGGTCACACAGTGGATCGACCCGTGCGACCACCACCAGCGCCGGCGCTAACCCGGCAAAGTCATCAGCCTCCAGTGGCATGGCACAGGGGTCGGTACGCTCGGCCTCGTTGGGAACAAAACCTTGCAGCGACTGCATCAGCCCCGCCACCGTCAACAGGGGTGCTTGCGCATGCTCCTGCATCGACGGCAGGTGCTGGCTGGCCGTGAGCACCGGGTATGCCAGCAACTGGCCCAAGGGCTGCGCTTGGCCAGCATTGAGCAGTGCCCTGCACAGCCCCGCTGCCAAGGTGCCGCCAGCGCTGTCGCCAGCGACCATGAGCGTGGTCTGGCTAAGGTTGGCGTGGACTTTGCCGGTTCGCAGTGCCGCCCACGCCTTCAAGCAATCCTCCAGGGGTGCGGGGTAGGCATATTCGGGGGCGAGGCGGTATTCGACTGCGACGATGGCCAACCGAACCCGTTGCGCCAAGGTGTAGGCAAACCAGTCGTGGGTGTCGAGATTGCCCAGGTCCCAGCCGCCGCCGTGGATGTACAGCAGCGTTGCCCAGCCACCTTCGGGCGCCCGACCAGCGGGTTGATAGCAGCGAACGCGCAGGCCCTGCAAGTCGATGTCCTCGATGCGCCAGCCTTCAGGCGGTGGCGGGGTGCAATGGCGGCAAGCTTGGAGGAATGCTGAGCGCCGGGCGCCCAGGCTTCTGTCGCCCGGGGTGAAGCGTTTGCTGTTGTCGATATAGGCCTGCATGGCAGGGTCCAAGGGCTGGAGCATTGGTGTCCTCCTGGGGATGTGTGAAGGGGGGGATGATTCTCCGCGGACCTGGTCGCTGTACGACCGCTCCCACAGGGCTGCAAAGCAGCCCCAGGCCAAAGACTCAAAACAGCGGCAAGGTGTAGGCAATGATCACGCGGTTCTCGTCGCGCCGCCCGGTCGCATCCCCGCGCAGTTCAACGTTGCGCCAGCGCAACGCCAGGTTCTTCAGCGGCCCGCTCTGGATCACGTACGTGACATCAAGATTGCGCTCCCACTCACTGCCTTCCTCCCCCGCCACCTTGAAGTTGTCCCCGCGCACATAACGGGCGAACGCCGTCAGCCCCGGCACGCCCAACGCTGCAAAATCCACATCGTAACGCAGCTGCCAGGAGCGCTCCTGCGCACGGTCGAACCGCAGCACCTGCACGGCATTAGCAACCCCCGGCAGGTCGGTGTCATGGATGAACGGCAGGGCACTGTCGCCAGCGTTGTACTGGTAACCGAGGCGCAACGTCTGCGCCCGCAGGTTGGCACTGAGCATGGCCGAGGTCATGCGGCTGTCCAGAGTGCCGGCCTTCTCGCTACCAGACTCGCCAGTGTCGAGGTAGTTGAGGGTGCCAGACAGGTTCCAGTCACCTGCCTTGAAGCCTTGGGTAGCGGTGTACAGCGTCTGCTGGTAGACGTCCTGTAAACGGCCGCTCCACAACCCCAGCGAGGTCTGCGGGGTGGCGCGCCAGGTGCCGCCCAGGTAGTCGAAGCGGTCGCTGAACACGCTGTAGTAGTTGCCCACCTGGATATCACGGGCACCGGCAAACTCGCGCTGGTTGACCTTGCGCATCTGGCCCAGGCCAATGTCGATGTTGTCCAGCTCACGGATATCGAGCATGGCCCCTTCGAAAAACTGGGGCAGCAAACGGGCGTCGCCTGAGCTGACCAGCGGGATTTTGGGGAACAGCCCGCCCACTTTCAGCTCGCTCTTCGAGTACTTGAGCTTGAACGCTGCTGTGGCTTCGGAGTACTCATCGACCGAGCGGGGGTCGGCATTGCGCGGCCCGCCCGCACGGTCATAGGCACCGGGCAGCAAAGCAGTGCCGCTGCGTGAAGGCGATGAATCGAGCTTCAAGCCAAGCCCCGCGTACACATCCACGCCCACCCCGACCGTGGTGTCGGTGTAGCCGGAATCACCCTTGAGAATGAAGCCCTGAGCCCACTCCTCCAGCTTGGACTGGGCCGGCTTGGTCGAGTCGCGCAGATCGTGGTTGTAGTAGAAGTTGCGAAAGGTCAGGTTGGCCTTGCTGTCGTCCAGAAAGGCTGCCTGGGCACAGAGAGGCACCAGGCCCAGCAGCAGCGACAACGGTTTTGCAGCGCGAGCGAAGCCCGCTCCAGTCGAGGAGTGTTTCATTGTTGTTGTTCTCTTTATGGTTTGTGTCGGGTACAGCGGTCGGGCAGTAACTCAGCGTCCTTGCCAGGTGAAATCGAGGGATGCCTGCAGGCGTTGGCCGGGGGCCAGCTCATGGGTACCGGTCTGCTCCCAACTGTCCCGCGGCTGATTGAACGCATCGGCCAGGTGCGAAACCGGCTCCAGGCACAGGTAGGGGCTGCCGGCAGGGGCGAAGGCAACAAAATGGCTCAGCGGCCCGCTAGCCTGCAGGCACAGGCTGCCGCTGGTGTAGTCGAGCTGCAACTGACCATCCCAGCACGACTGGTAGTGCGCCAGCCCCTGGGCGCCGTCGGTATCGATCAACAGCGCTTGGGTCATCTCCCGGAAATCGCCGGTGGCCAGATACTGGTCGTCGATTTGCCATTCGCGGCCTGCGTGGTAACGGACCGTCATGCCGGGGTGACGCTTGAAGTAAGGGTGCAGCCCCAGCCCTGCGGGCATCGGTGTCTCCCCCCGATTGACCAGCGCCAGCTCGATGCGCAGCCGCTTGCCGTCAAGCACGAAACGTTGCTCAGCCCGGAATGCCCAGGGCCAGTGTTCGCCCTGGTAGTCGCAGGCGAGGGTCAGCCATTGCCCCCCCTCCTCCACTACCTGCCACGGCACGGCATGAGCCACGCCGTGCAAGGTGTGCGGCTGCGCGGCGGGGTGCGCTGGCAAAGCGTAATCGCGGCCCCCGAAATGCAGGCGGGCATTGCGGATACGGTTGGAGTACGGCATCAGCGGATAAGCACCGGCCCGGGGCCAGTCCAGCGGGTCGAACGACCCGACAGCAATCGGCAGCAACAGGTCGAGCCCGTCCGCACGCAGGTGGGCGATACGCCCGCCCCAGGTCGGAAGCAGGCCAAGTGACCAGGTGGCATTGCTCAGCAGCAAGGGTTGCATGGAACCTCCTGTGCCCTTTTCCGGGCACGGCATGGCCCTGCCGCTGCGCCGGAGCGCAGCGGTGGGAAGCTCAACGGGTGATGAAGTAGGCTTAGCGGCGGAAGCGCTCGGCCACGGCAAGGTCAATGTCCAGGCCCAGGCCCGGCCCCTGCGGGATTTGCAGCTGATTGCCCTGACGCAACTGTTCCACCGGGTACAGCCAGCCGGCCGGTTCGACGAACAGGTATTCCACTTGCGGCACCCGTGGCTGCACCGCAGCCAGGTGCAAGGTGGCGACCAGCCCGGGGCCAAAGTACGGACAATGCGGCAGCACGACCGCGTCATGCCGCTCGGCCAGTGCAGCAATGCGCAAGCACTCGGAAATACCGCCGACCTTGGTCACGCTGGGCTGGATCGAGTCCACCGCACCGGCCAGCAGGGCTTGCTCGAACTGCACCGTCGTGCACCAGTTCTCGCCCGCCGATAACGGCACGCCATGCCCGCGCAGGTTGGCCAGGGTAGCGAAGTCCTCGGGCGGGAAGATCGGCTCTTCCAGCCAGGCCAACTGCAGCTCGGACAACCGCGGCAGCCATTCGCGCGTATCGGCCACGCTCCAGCTGCAGTTCACATCGGTGGCCAACGGCACATCGAAGCCAATAGCCCGGCGGCAGGCGGCAACTTCCGGCACCGTCACTTCATGCAGTTTGATATCGCGAAAGCCCATCGCGAGGGCCTTTTCACAGATTACCGGGGCAACCTCGTCGTCGGCGTAACGCACCAGACTGGCATAAGCTGCCACCTGCTCGCGCCGGGCCTGGCCGAGCAGTTTGTGCAACGGCACGCCTTCGCGGCGTGCCGCCAGATCCCACAGGGCAATATCGACCCCGGAGATGGCGAACATCGTCACCCCATAGCGGCCGAACAGGTGCAGGCGCAGCTGCAGCTCGCGGTTGAACGCGGCGATATCATCCACCTGCCGCCCCGCCAGCAAAGGTGTAATCAGGCGGTCGATCAGGGCCTTGGTGGCATCAGCGACGAAATAGCCGAAAGCTTCACCCCACCCGACGTTGCCGTGCTCGTCCTCCAGGCGAATCAGCACGTTTTCCAGGGTGTGCCAGGTGGTCGGGGTGATGCCTTGGCCTTTGCCGCCATCGTGAAAGGGAATTTCGACGATTTGCGTATCGATACGGACGATTTTCATGCTTGCTCCAGCACACTGGCCAAAGGAACGCCGGCGTAGGCGCCGCCCACATGATCGCGACCGGAACCAACCGCTGCCATGGCCTCATAGGCGAGGAAATTATCTGCCAGGTTATCGGCCGCATTGTCCTGCGGCCGGTAACCCAGTTCGCGCGCGCGGCGGTTGTGGAAGAAGGCGTCTGGGCATTCCGACACACCGTAGACGATGTCGTGACGCACCTGCGGGTGCTCCAGGCCGATCAGCACCAACTGGGCCAGGTCGCGGGCGCTGGTCCACAAGCGCAGGCGGCGGGCATCGGCCACCTTGGCATCGGCATTACCAATGCGCACGATGAAGGTGGCCAGCTCGCTGCGCTGCGAGAAGGTCGCGCAAGCCGCCTCGCCAAACACTTTGCTCAGGGCGTAGTAGCTGTCCGGTGCTACCGGGCTGTCATCGAAGTGGGTCGCTGCCTCGCTGTGGTACTGGCCAAGCACATGGTGGCTGCTGGCGAACACAAAACGCTTGGCGCCGGCGCGCTGGGCAGCTTCCAGCAGGTACAGGGTGGCGTGGTAGTTGGGCTCCACGGTGCTCTGGAACTGGATATCAGTGCCGTGGGCACAGGCCAGGTGCAGCACCGCATCGACCCCTTGCGCTGCCTGGCGGACAAAGGCCGGGTCGGTCAGGTCGCCGACCAGCACGGTTTCCCCGGCAGCCAGGTCGGTGAGGGGGCGACGGTCCAGCAGGCGCAGGTTGAAGCGTTCGCGCAAGTAAGGGCGCAGAGCGGTTCCAACGATACCGGCGGCGCCGGTGACAAGTAGCGTAGGCATAGCGAATTCCCGAAAAACAAAGGTGGTGCAAAGGGCCTGGCGGCATTCCGCCGCCAGGCGTGCGCGCAGCTTAGGCGGTGGCGGCCACGGCGGCCTGCTTGGCCGGCTTCTGGCCGACGAACAAGGCAACGATGAGCGCTCCCAGGATACCCAGGGCCGCCGCCAGTCCGAAGCCGCTGGCGTAAGTGCCGGTGGACTGGATGATGAAGCCGGTCACTGTGGGCGCGACGATGCCGCTGAGGTTGGCAAGCCCATGCATGAAGCCACCTGCGGTGCCCACCTGATGATCCGGTACGGCATCCTGGATCAGCGACCAGTAGGCCGGTGCGGTCAGCATCAGGAAGCCGATGGCCACGGTCATCACCGCCACGGTGCTGGTCACGCTCTGCACCTGGCCGGTCAGCCCGATGCACACGGCGGCGATCAGCAGGCAGGTCACCAGCACCACCTTGCGCGAGAACAACTGCTTGCCGGTGCGCTTGAACACCCAGTCGATCAGCAGGCCACCACAGATGAACCCCACCGTCCCCACCAGCCACGGCAGCGCAGTGACGATGCTCATGGCCTTCAGGTCGATACCCTTGGCGTCAATCAGGTAGCTGGGGAACCAGGTCATGAAGAAATAGAGGATGTAGTTGTAGCAGAACAGCGACACACCGGTGACCAGCACCGAACGCTGCAGTATAATTTGCAGCACCGGCGTGCGTGGCGCGTCCGCCACCGCAGTGACCGGTACCTCGCGGCCCTCGTTGATCAGCGCCAGCTCTTCGGCTGACACCAGCGGGTGCTCCTTGGGCGTTGACGCTGCCATGCGCCACCAGACGACGGCCCACAGCACGCCGATCACGGCGATCACCACGAAGGCCACGCGCCAACCCAGCCAGAGGGCGAGAAAGCCTACGATCGGGCCGGCCAGGGCGCCACCCAGCGGGCCGCCGGCCTGGTTGATGCCGATGGCGCGGGCGCGCTCCTTGATCGGGAACCAGCTGTTTACGGTCTTGTTGGCGGTGGTGGACACCGGCCCTTCGCCCACGCCAAACAGTGCACGCACGATCAGCAACGACCAGAAATTGAACGCCAGTGCGGTGGAACCGCACAGCACCGACCAAAAGCCCATCGACCAGGTCAGCACGCGCTTGGGTCCGAAGCGGTCGGCCAGGTAGCCACCCACAAAGCAGAACAGCGCATAGCCGAAGAAGAAGCTGCTGAAGATCATGCCCTTCTCGGCCGGCGTGAGGTGGTACTCCTGGGTAATGAAGGGCATGGCGATCGACAAGGCAGCGCGATCGACATAGTTGATGATCATGGCCAGAAACAACATGGTCAGGATCGTCCAGCGATAATTCTTTTTCTTGTTCATGTACGACTCCGCCCGGCACCGGTGATGCCAGATCTTTTTTGTTATAGCGCCTGGCCCCAGCCAGTGGGCCAAGTGCTGATCAGGGGTCTAGACGCTGTAATCCACCGCCACCCACTCGAAGTACTGCTTGAGGTCGGCGACCAGGGCCTGGTGCGCCGGGTGTGGCAGGTAACGCTTTACCGCATCGGCATCGTCAAAGCTGGACTCGAGGATGTAGTCCCAGCAGATCGGCCGGTCCAGCTCGTTGGCGGCGACCCTCCAGTCGCGGATGAAGTCGATTTGCTGCGCAAGGTCACGCATCTGCGCCACCAGTGTCGCTTCCCGTTCAGGCTGCGCCTCGACGCCAGGCAGGCGGCGGAACAGCACGATATGTCGCATCATCGCCCTGCCCTCCTCAGCCCAGCACCCAGGCCGGCGCGTCCTGCAGGGCCACCGGGCGCAGGAATCGCTCGATGGCGGCATAGCCAACCGAGGTGGTCTGCGGGGCGGTGGACGACGGCCACGGGCCACCGTGCTGCTGGGCGTGGCACACGGCAACACCAGTCGGCACACCCGTGAACAGCACGCGTCCGGACACACGCTGGGCAGCACGCAGCAGTTGGCGGTTGTCTTCGCTTTCGGCGTCCAGGCCCCACAGCGTGGTAGTCAAGGTGCCTCCCACGGCGTCGAGTACTTCGGCGACCTGGGCTACTGACTGCGCAGTGACAATCAGCGCGGCCGGGCCGAACATCTCTTCACGCAGGTGGGCGTTGGCGATGAACGCGGCGGCATCGGTGGCGAACAGGCGCGGTGCCGGGCCGGCGGCATCGGCATGCGCGGTGAACACCGGCGTGGCGTTGGCGGCCACCGTGGCGGCAGCGGCTTCGAACCCCTGCTGGATGCCCGGGGTGAGCATACGGTGCGTGGCGATCGGCGCAATGGCTTCGCCCAGTTGGGCGACGAAGCGCTGGCTGTGCGGCGAATCGAGCAGCACGATCACGCCTGGGCTGGTGCAAAACTGCCCGCAACCGAGGGTGATCGACGCCGCCAGGGTCCTGGCCAGGTTTTCGCTGTCTTTTTCCAGCGCGGCAGGCAAGGCCACTAGCGGGTTGATCGAACCCAGCTCGCCAAAGAACGGCACAGGGCGAGCGCGCGCATTGGCCGCCTGCCACAGGGCTTTACCGCCCTGGTAGGAGCCGGTGAAAGCCACCGCTGCAATCATCGGGTGCTGCACCAGATAGGTGCCGGTGGCGCGGTCAGGCGCTTCGGCCAAGGTCAGCAGGCCTTCCGGCAGGCCCTGGGCGCGGACCACGCCAGCGGCCAGGGCGAATACGGCGCGGGACAGCTCGGGGTGACCCGAATGCGGCTTGACCACCACCGGGCAACCAGCAGCCAAGGCCGAGGCAGTATCACCGCCCAGCACCGAGAAGGCGAAGGGGAAGTTGCTGGCCGAGAACATCGCCACCGGGCCCAGTGCGCGCTGCACCCGGGTCAGGCGGGGGCGGCCGGCGGGCGGAGCGCCGGCAATGGCCTGGTCATCGACCTGGCGATACGGCACTCCGGCTTCCACTTCGCTGGCGAAGCCGCGTAGCTGGAAGGCGGTGCGCGCCACTTCGCCATTCAGGCGTGCTTCGCCCAGGCCGCTTTCGCGGTCGGCGATGGGGACCAGTTCGGCTTGTTGCTGTTCCAGGGCGGTGGCCAGGCCGCGCAACAAAGTGGCGCGCTGGGTGGCGCTGGAGTCGGCCCAGAAGTCGGCGGCGGCGGCGGACTTGGCGACAACGGCGTCGATGGCTGCAAAGCCGGGGTTTTGCGGGTTGGTCATTGAAAACTCCTTCAACATTGCGGTGCGGCCATTCGCGGGCGTGCCCGCGAAGAGGCCCGTGGCCTTATCGCGCCTTCGGCTCGAGGTGATACCCGCGGCCGACATAGTCGAAATCGACCAGTTCGTTGATCGCCACGTCTTTATCAGCAGGTGATGCGTAATAGGCACGGATCTCCTTGATCAACCCGCTCTGCTCATCGAACACGTACCACTCATCCCCGCGCAGCGCGGTGCCCAGCTTGCTTTTCCAGTGGGTCCACTCGATCACTGCTTCGTTGCTGTCGTGGCTGACCAGAATCTTCTCGATGGTCCACTGCGACCCCAGGTTCTCCACGCACCACACCCACTTGCTGGCGATGGTGTCGGCCGTGCGCCATGGAATTTCCGGTAGCCCTGACGGAAAGTAATGCACGGCGTCCGGGGTGAAGCAGGACACCAGCTTGTCGTAGTCGCCTTCGTTGCAGGCTTCGAAATAGCGACGAATCAATTGCGCATGCTTGTGCTCTGCCATGGCTCAGGCCTCCTGTTTGTCGATAATCGAAGGGATCGCCGGGCGCCCGGCCGCGACCCAGGCGTGATAGTCGGACACCGACGCCGGGCTCGGCGGGTACACGCCCCACAGCGCTTCACCCGAGGCGATGCGCATGGCCAGGTAGTTTTCGATGTCGTCCTGCACGCTGCACACCTCGGCCAGTTCTTCAGCCACGTTCGCCGGCACCACGGTCAGGCCATCTGCGTCGCCGACGATGATGTCACCCGGGTACACAGCCACGCCCGCGCACCCAATCGGCACCTGCAAGTCGGCCACGTGGTGGTAGGAAATACGCGTGGTGGCAGTGATTTCACGGGCATACGCCGGTAGGCTCATGCTGGCGATTTCACTGCCGTCACGCAGGGCACCATCCGTAACGATGGCCTTGGCACCACGGGCCAGCAGGCGGGTTACCAGGATGTTGCCAGCCGAGGCGGCTGCCGGGTCGTTGCGGCTGTCGATGACCAACACATCGCCGGGTTTGATCTGCTCCACGCCCACCCATTGCAGGTTGTCGTCGTTGGGCTTGGTGGTCATGGTCGAATAAGTGTCGATGTCTTCACGGGCCGGGATGAAACGCATGGTGAAGGCACGGCCGGCGAACGGTTTGACGTCACGGGTCATGGCACGCAGGCCGACCAGCGCCGGTTGGCGGAAGCCGCGTTTGAACAACTGGGTGGTCAGCGAGCCGCTGCTGCAGGTGGCGAGCTTGGCCAGCACTTCGTCGCTGACTTCGACCTGCTTGCCGGAGACGCTCTCGTGAGCATCGGCGTAGTTGTGGATGACGGACATTGTTGTAGGTTCTCCTCGCGGTTTCATCCGATGGGCTGCAAGGGTGAATTCCCACGATGTGGGACTCATTTTCATTGCAAGCCCTGCTGAGGCTGATTCTATGGCGGAATTTCCCACGAGAAAGGGGCATTCTGTACGCTTACGCGGCCATGTTCCAAAGGGTGGGAAAACAATGAAAACGGGTGAAGGCACTGCAGCACTTGAAAAAGCCCTGGACGTGCTCCAGGCCATTGGCGCAAGCGCGAGCGGCATCAGCCAGGCCGAACTGGCCGAACAGGTGCCGCTACCACGTACCACGCTGTACCGCATCATCGCCACGCTGGTGGAGCGGGGCATGATCCGCCGCGACCCGACCCGCAAGGTCTATCGGCTGGGCTTCAACTACCTGGAAATGGTGCGCAATGCCTACCTGGAGCCCGACCTGGTGGCGGCGGCCAGCGAAGAACTGCGCGCCTTGCGCGACCTGACCGGCGAAACCTCATACCTGGCAGTGCTCGACGGTAACCAGGTGTTGTCCCTGGAGCGCTGTGAGGGCGCCCACACCCAACGCTCGGCAGCCAGCCTGGGCCAGGGCAAGCCGGTGTACTGCACGGGGCAAGGCAAGGCAATTCTCTCGGCTCTGACGCCCTCGGCACGCGACGAAATCCTCAAAGGCCTGGTGCTGGCGCCGCTGACGCCACTGACCATCACCGACCGCCGCAGGCTGCTGGCCGAATTGCAGATCACCCAGGCCCGCGGCTACGCGCTGGACGATGAAGAAATCCGCCTGGGCATTCGCTGCGTCGCCGCGCCGATCATCGACAAGCAAGGGCAGGTACGTGGAGCCCTGAGCGTCGCTGGGCCAGCGTACCGCCTGACTCTGGAGCGCCTGACCTTGCTCGGCCCGGAGCTGGCCGAGGCGGCACGCCGGGTGGGAGAACAGCTACGCCCGGACAACGCGCCACAAGCTGGGGGCGAGATCGGCGTGCTACCTGGGCCCTGGGCATTCCACGGGGCGTTCCCGCGCTGGCATGCCGGTCAGCGGCTGTTGTACTGGGCAGACACCCTGGCACCGGCCATCCATTGCTGGGATGGCCACAGCAGCCGACTGTTGACCCGCCTCGACCTGCCCGTACGCGGTATGGAACTGCACCCCGACGGTTTGCTGGTAGCCCAGGCTGGCGGTTGGTCGCTGATCGACTGGGACGGCCACGAACACCCCCGGCAGGATTTGCTCGGCAGTCGCCTGCTGGCACTGGCCACACATCCTTCCGGCGCGCTGTGGGCGTGTGGGAAAACGGCCAGTGGCTGCCTGATCGGCGAGCTGAGCGCCGAAGGCGAACTACGCCATGGCTGGGCGTTACCAGAGCAGGTCAGTGCCTTTCGCTGGGACGCCAAGGGCAGCGCGGTGTATGCCTTGGCACCGGAGTCTGGCGACATCTTGCTGCTGCAGCCTGGCAGCAGCAGCATGCGCAGGCTGGCCTCGCTGCCGCGTGGCGGTGGCCGACTGGGCGGCCTGGCGCTGGATGCCACCGGCGGCGTGTGGACCACCCAGCTGGACGGCTGGAGCCTGGCCCGCTTCGATGCAGACGGCAACCTGGAGCGCATGATCGGCCTGCCGGTGCCCTGCCCGACCGACCTGTGTTTTGGCGGGGAAGATGGCACCACGCTGTTCATTACCAGTGCCCGGCAGGCGCTAAAGCTGGAGGTGCTGGGCAGTGCACCCGATTCGGGGTGTTTGCTGCAGATGCGTACCAAGGCTTGAGAACGGGGCCGCGTTGCGGCCCATGGGCCTCAGGCGCCCTGCCGACGCATTGCCAGAATCGCCGCGCCAAAGCCGATAAAGGTGGTACCCACCACCCGGCTGACCCATCGTGACATCGACGGCCGGGTCAGTACACCCTTGGCCCGCGCAGCCAGTGCGGCATACAAGCTCAGCGAAGCAAGCGACAAGCCCACGAAGATCCCGGTCAGGGTCAGGAATTGCGGCAGCAGGGCCGCCCCTTGGTCGATGAACTGCGGGAACAGCGCAGTGAAGAACATGGTTGCCTTGGGGTTGGTCACCGCTGTGAGGAAAGCCGATTTGTACAACTTGAGCGGTGTGGGCCGTACCTTGACAGCACCCTCGGCAGCGCCCTGCTCCAGCATCGGGCTCTTTTTCAGCAACTGCCGCGCACCGAGGTAGAACAGATAGCCTGCCCCCAGGATCTTCACGGCGTTGAACAGTACTTCGGAACTGGCCAGCAACGCGCCCAGCCCAAGCATGGCCGCAGCCGACAGGCAGAACAGGCCCGAGCCATTGCCCAGCGACGACCAGACCGCGCTGCGTTGGCCGTGGGCCAGGCTGTTGTTGATGGCCATCAGGGTGGCGGGGCCAGGGCTGGCGATCGCGATGGCGGCGACCAGGGTAAACGCAAACAGCGAGTGAGAATCCATTTCAGGCTCGTCAAGCAGATCAAGGTAGGCCGTGCGCAGGGCACGCAGGTTCAGTCAGCATTCTGCCGCTTGGCTGCCTTCTTGGCGATAGCTTTCATCCGTGTCGCCGCACGCTGCACGGTGGCCATCTTTTCCGGGCGTTTCATGCCCCGCCATTTGCGAATTTCGTCACGGGTGCGGCCACAGCTCACGCATAGCTCGCAGTTGAGCTGGCATAACGAGACGCAGGGGTTATCGATGTCTTTGGCCATGCCACCACTCAGCCGGCCATGTCTGCCCGTGCACGTTCGGCCGCGCTGTGGAACACCTGGCGTACTTCTTCAGCCTTGGCGCTGCTGACCGACCTGGCAGCCAGCAGTTCATCGACCACACGAATGCACTGGCCCAGGGCGGTGTCCAGTTGCTCAGCGTCAGAGGCGTCAGCGATATCACCCAGATAAGGAGCGATGAGGTACACGTAACGGTCCTGCAGCTTGAGCGCTGCCAGCGCATCGAGGGCGTTCTGGAACCGATCGGCGGCGGCAGGGCTCATGCTCAATTTATCGAAATGAATCAGGCTCACACGGTCAGTGGCCATTGACGAATCTCCGTTTCCTGGTGCGGCCTGGCCCACAAGCAGCAACGCTTCTACGGTGCCCGGATGTGCAGGCCAGGGTAATGCCCACAGGGTACCAGAACGCGAGGCAGAAAGGGCCACCGCCCCCAGAACTAAAAGTATTTGGCAGGTCGCGCAATGGACGCCCCAGGACGTTTACGGGACAGGTACAGCCGTTTCAGGCACAGGATAATCGGCCGGCAATCTCCCCGCCGAGGCCGTCATCGAACTCGGTCGCCCATACAACAAGAAGCCTGCGCGTTCAGGTAAACCACAAAGGGGCCTCATCATTCATGGCAAAGGAACACATCATCGAAACACTCGACCTTGGCGTGACAGACCCCTCGAAAACCGCAGAAGCCCGCCAGGACCGGCATTTCGAGGGCAAACTCGACTGGATTGTCTTTGGTTTCACCAGCCTTCTGGCCATCGCGTTCGTCCTCTGGGGCTTTCTCAACCAGGCCAGCCTCGCCACCAGCGCCTCCAGCGCGCAATCCTGGGTCATCCTCAACTTTGGCTGGTTCTTCGTGCTCACCTCGACGCTTTTCGTGGTGTTCGTGCTGTGGCTGGCCGCCAGCCGTTATGGCCGGGTGCCACTAGGCCGTGATGGCGAACAGCCAGAATTCCGCACGGTGTCCTGGGTGGCAATGATGTTCAGCGCCGGCATGGGCATCGGCCTGATGTTTTTCGGCGTTGCCGAGCCGCTGTCCCACTATGTGACGCCGCCACCCGGCTCGGCCACCGCGCAGACGAGCGAAGCGATGCAGGTGGCAATGGCCACCACCCTGTTCCACTGGACCTTGCACCCCTGGGCGATGTACGCCATCGTCGGCCTGGTGATTGCCTACGGCACCTACCGCCGTGGCCGCTCGCAGCTGATATCCGCCGCATTCCGGCCGTTGATCGGCAAGCACGCCAACGGCCCGCTCGGCCGCCTGATCGACATGATGGCAATCTTTGCCACGCTGTTCGGCTCGGCGGCCTCGCTGGGCCTGGGTGCGCTGCAGATTGCCGGCGGGCTGGAATACAACGGCTGGGTCGAAAGCCCCGGCAAGTTGTTTTACATCGCCATCATCACCCTGCTGACCATTGCCTTCGTCACCTCGGCGGTGTCGGGCATCGGCAAGGGCATCCAGTGGCTGTCCAACACCAACATGGTGCTGGCACTGGTGCTGGCGGCGTTCGTGTTCATGGTCGGCCCTACCCTGCTCATGCTCAACCTGCTGCCGACCTCGATCGGTATCTACATCAAGATGCTGCCGGAAATGATGGCCCGCACCAACGCCAGCGGCGGCGATCAGATGAACAGCTGGCTGGCCGGCTGGACCGTGTTCTACTGGGCCTGGTGGATTTCCTGGACACCGTTCGTGGGTATGTTCATTGCCCGCATCAGCCGCGGCCGCACCATTCGCCAGTTTGTCACCGGGGTGCTGCTGGTGCCGAGCCTGGTCAGCCTGGTGTGGTTCACCATTTTCGGCGGTGCATCCATCGATGCCTTGCGCGAAGGCGCCTTCCAGCTGGCCAACGGTGCGGTCAACAGCAACCACGCGCTGTACCAGCTGCTGGACAGCTACCCGCTGGCGTCGGTTTCCTCGGTGCTGGTGATGATCCTGGTGGGCATCTTCTTCGTTTCCGGTGCCGATGCGGCGTCACTGGTGATGGGCACGCTGTCGGAACACGGCACCACCGCGCCATCGCGGCGCACGGTGATTTTCTGGGGCGCGCTGACCGGGACGGTGGCGGCGATCATGCTGGCGATCGGCGACCCGCGAGACCCGGGCCAGGCGCTGAACGGGCTGCAGAACCTGACCATCGTCGTGGCCCTGCCCTTTGTGGTGGTGATGGTGCTGCTGTGCCTGGCGCTGTACCGCGACCTGCGTAAGGACCCGATGATGCTGCGTCACCTGCGCGGCAACGAGCTGATCGAGAAGGCCGTGTTGTATGGGGCGGTGAAGCATGGTGAGGAGTTCTACATCGTGGTGCAGGAGAAGAAGGCTGCGGTGAAGGAGGCGGTAGCAGCGGGCGAAGTGTCCGAAACCTGACACGCCAACCCGGCCCGGTCCCTTGCAGGAGCGGGCGGGTAAAGCGCCTGGTTCGGGGGCGCCACTTGAGTGATGGAACAGCGCCCCCTCGATAAGCGATTTTCCAGGGCAAATCGATAACCACAGTCCATGAAACGCCTACGGTTCACCCCTTCAATGCCGCTGATATCCTGGCGACATCGATCTTGCCCATCTGCATCATGGCCTCAAACGCCCGCTTGGCCGCCGCGCGGTCGCTGTGGCCGATGGCCTCGATCAGGATACGGGGGGTGATCTGCCAGGAGATCCCCCACTTGTCCTTGCACCAGCCACAGACGCTGGCCTCGCCGCCATTCGCGATGATCGCATCCCACAAGCGGTCGGTTTCGGCCTGGTCTTCGGTACTGACCTGGAACGAAAACGCCTCACAGTGCTTGAACGTCGAGCCGCCATTGAGCCCCACACAGGGTATGCCCATGACAGTGAATTCGACGGTAATCACATCGCCCTCCTTGCCCGATGGGTAGTCAGCTGGCGCCTGGTGCAGTGCGACCACCTTGCTGTCCGGGAAGACGCTGGCGTAGAAGTTGGCGGCTTCTTCGGCATCGTTGTCGTACCAGAGGCAGACGGTGTTTTTGGCAGTCATGGCCTTGCTCCATGAAGGGTATGGACCTTTGAGTCTAGCCCCGCCCTTGCGCATGAAAAGGCTGTCCGGTTGAATTCACAAGAGCATCGGCGGCGAAGCGCTCTGGGGCGAGTTCTGCAATATCCTGCAGACATTTCCGATATCAGGTAGTGAACCTGCTGACAAAAAAAGGGTCTTTGGCTGACGGTCAACTCAGCGACCGGTTCATCGGCCCAGTCATCGGGCCTACTTTTGTCCTGTTTCAGCGAAGACCCAACATGCCCGATTCCCGCCCAACCGCTTCCGTCCTCCCTGCCCTGCGCGGTGGCCTGATTGCCGCCTTGGTGGCCCTTGCCGCGCCGGTGCACGCCGAAGAGCCCGCCAGCGATGCACGCTGGGTCAGCGACAGCCTGAGTACCTATGTGCGCAGCGGCCCCACCGACGGCCACCGCATCGTCGGTACCCTGAAGTCGGGGCAACAGTTGACCCTGCTCGGCACCCAGGGCAATTACAGCCAGGTGCGTGGGCAGAATGGCGATGTGGTATGGATACTCAGCAACGACTTGCAAGCGGTGCCGGGCCAGAACGAGCGCCTGCCGCAACTCGACGCCCAGGTCGTGGAGCTGACCGGGCAGTTGAAGACCATCGACGACAGCTGGAAGAGCCGGGTACAGGGCATGCAGGAAACCCTCGACTCACGGAAAAAGCTCATCGACGAACTGGAGGCGCGCAACAAGGCGCTGAATGAACAGTTCGACCAGAGCCAGTCGGAGCTGCGCGATACCCAGGCGCGCCTGGGTGACGAGAACAAGCAGGTGATGATGCGCTACATGGTGTATGGCGGCAGCATTGCCGGTGCGGGCTTGCTGGCCGGGCTGATCTTGCCGGCGTTGACCCGTGGGCGGAAGAAGAACGATCGCTGGTTCTGACAGCGGGCCATCCTGCACCGGCCCCTTCGCGGGTAACGCCGCGAAGGGGCCGACCAAGGCTTACTTGCTACGCGCCTTGTTATAGATGGTCTTGGCTTGGTCCGCCGAGGCCTGGCACTGAGTCATATCACCTTTGCTCTGAGCATCCTTGGCGTTTTGCAGGTGGACCTTGAAGTCATGGGCCATGCCACCATGCATCGCCTGGCCACTCGCCTTGTGAAAGTCCTCAAGTTCCTTGATCTTGGCTGCACAGTTGGCTGCCGGGTCAGCATGGGCGGTAAAACTCAACACAGAAGCAATCACCAGCAAAGGTACGCATTTCATAGGCTTCATGGAGCGCTCTCCTGGAAAACCGTAGGGTTCGTCGAGGTGTATTCGGCTCGACGCAGCAAACAGCATAGTTGGCAGAAACTTGAATCGCAGGGCTTCAGCCCAGCGGTAAACCGGTCTCGGCGAACAGGAAATCGATGAAAACCCGCACTCGCAGCGGCATGTACGACGCCTGCGCCCTACTGTCGCAAGCGCTCCAAGGCTTGCAACACATACCCCGTTGCCCGTTCCACCTGGCCTTCCCGGCAGGCGATACCCAACTGCCGCCACAACCCTGGGCGCAGCGGCCGGCGCGCAATGCGCCGATCCAGTTCGGCGGCCTCGCCTTCCTCGGGCAGCAACGTCGCGCCGTACCCGGCCCCGACCAGGCTCTTGATCGCATCGTTGTAATTCAGCTCGATTCGCGGCTCGGGGTATAACCCTGCTGCCGCGAACCACTCGCCGGTAACCCGTGACAGCTGGGTACTGCTGTCGTTGAGAATCAACGCCCGCTGCGCCAGCCAGGCCGGTGTCACTCTCGCCGGCGGCTGCCAGTCGGCCGGTACGTAGGCCAGGATCGGGTCCCGCCGCCAGGGGGTAACGGTCAGCCCTTTGCCGGCCACCTGCGGCAAGGCCACCAGGCCGATATCCAGCGTCCCTTCACGCAATCGCCCCAGCGATGCCTGGGAAGTCAGCACTTGTACCTGCACGTCGATCCCCGGATGGTCCGCACGCAGGTGCTCCAGCGCCTGCGGCAGCAAGTGGGCGATAGCACCGGTGGATGCGCCCAGGCGTACCCGGCCGGTCAGCCCCTCGATTTGTCGGCGTACTTCGTCCAGCGCCAGGTCGGCGTCGGCCAGCAGGCGCCGGGCACGGGCCAGCAGCGTTTCGCCAATGGCCGTGGGGCGCACCTGGCCGCGGGTGCGGCTGAGCAACGGGGCGCCGATACGTGCCTCCAGTTCGGCCACATGCAGGCTGATGGTGGGCGGTGCCAGGTTGAGCTGGCGGGCGGCCTCGGCAAAAGAGCCCAGGTCGGCGATGACCACCAGGGTGCGGAGGCGGTCAAGGCTGATTTCGCGCATGGTCTTTACTGGCCTATATTCAGAATAAATGAACATCAGCATCATGATATTCAAATTTCCTTTAGTCCAGCCACAGGCGAGCATGGGCCATCCCAACCCGACCGGACTCTGACCATGCATACCCCTGTTGTCTTCATCGACGGCGACCAAGGCACCACCGGCCTGCAGATCCACGCCCGCCTGCAAGGCCGCAGCGACCTGCGCCTGCTCACCCTGCCCGAGGCCGAGCGCAAAGACCCGCAGCGCCGCCGCGAGGCCATCAACAGCGCCGACATCGCCCTGCTGTGCCTGCCCGACGACGCCGCTCGTGAGGCGGTGGCAGCGATCCACAACCCGCAGGTGCGGGTGATCGACGCCAGTTCGGCGCACCGCACAACCCCGGGCTGGGTCTACGGCCTGCCGGAACTCGACGAGCAGCAAGCCGAGCGCATCGCCCAAAGCAAGCGCGTCAGCAACCCGGGCTGCTACCCCACTGGCGCCATCGCCCTGCTACGCCCGCTGGTCAAGGCCGGGTTACTGCCAGCCGACTACCCGCTGGGCATCCATGCCATCTCCGGCTACTCCGGCGGTGGTCGCGCGGCGGTCGAGCGCCACGAACAACCCGGTGCCGGTAAGGCCCCGGTCTTGCAACTTTATGGGCTGGAGCTGGCGCACAAGCACGTACCCGAAATCCAGCAACACGCCGGGCTGTCGGCACGGCCGGTGTTCATGCCTGGCTACGGTGCCTACCGCCAGGGCATCGTGCTGAGTATCCCACTGCAATTGCGCCTGTTACCGGGCCAGGTCAGCGCCGAACAGCTACAGGCCTGCCTGCAGCAGCATTACCAGGGCGCCCGCCATGTGCAGGTGATGCCGCTGCATCAGCAAGGCGCAGCTGCAAACCTTGACCCCGAGGCATTGAACGACAGCAACGACCTGCGCCTGGCGCTGTATGCCAACCCCGAGCATGGCCAGGTCTTGCTGACCGCAGTGTTCGATAATCTGGGTAAAGGTGCCTCCGGCGCGGCGGTGCAAAACCTCGACCTGATGCTTGGTGCGCTACAGCAACAAGGCTGATACGGCAAAACCGGTTAAACTGTACAGCCCGCGCCAACCTGGCCCGGGCTGTATTTCCACCCGCCGGAGCCCGCCCCCGATGTTCATCCTGAGCCGCCTCGACAGCGTGCCGCCCGAATCTTTCCAGAACCAGATCCGCGAGCTGGTGATCCACCATGTCGGCGAACTGAGCAGTGTCGCCATTACCGCCGACAACCCGCTGTACCCGCTGTACCAGTACGGCGTCGGCATGGAGGTGCACCAGTACCTGCAAGCACTGGATGGCACTCGCGGCCTTGCCGTGGCGCTGACCCTTGCACTGGATGCAGAGGCGCCGGACCAATTGCTGGGCTTTGCCCTGTCGCTGCCGGCCGACGACGATGAGCAGGCGTGTTCACTGGCCTTTCTTGCCGTGCGCGCCAGTCATCGCCGCCAGGGCATCGCCCGCGCCCTGCTGGGCGACCTGCAGGCTCGCCATGCCTGCGTGGAGCTGAACGCCTTTGCCAGCCAGGTGCCGTGGTTTGAGGCGATGGGCATGCAGGTGGTGGCCGCCAATGGGCCGCAGGTGCTGATGAGCAGTACCGGCCAGGCCAGTGGTGCGCTGATCGGGCGCCTGGACATTGCGCCGATTTATCAAACCGCTGAAGTGATGCAGATTCACACCTACCTGCTTAACCAGCAGGGTGAAGATGCGATGATCGAAGCAGAGCAGATGCGCGATGAGCGGCTGGATGAGCTGGCCGCCCAAGCGCTGGAGTGTGTACGGCAGCGCAAGACCGTGCATTGATCCGATGGCCTGTTCGCGGGCTTGCCCGCTCCCACAGGACTACCCTTAGGCCCAAGGCCGGTGATGTACCTGTGGGAGCGGGCGAGCCCGCGAAGCAGCCGCATTGGCCTTTCAGCCATGCACCCATCGCCGATGCAGCGCACGCGCCAGGGCATCGAGCACGAACCCCAGCACGCCAATCAGCAGCACCATCGCCATCAGTTCGGAATACGCCAGCCGGTCGCGGGTATCGAGGATGAAATACCCCAACCCCGCACTCACCCCGAGCATTTCGCACGGCACCAGCACGATCCACAGAATGCCGATGGCCAGACGCACGCCGGTCAGCACATGGCCGATCACCCCCGGCACGATCACCTTGCACAAGGTTTCCCAGCGCGTGGCGCTCAAGCTGCGGCTCAGTTGCAGCCAGCGTGGGTCCAGCTGCCTGACGCCCGCCGCGGTGTTCAGCAAGATCGGCCATAGCGCGGCAAACGCCAGCAGGAAGTAGATCGGCTGGTCACCCACGCCCATCAACATCACCACCACCGGCATCCACGACAACGGCGAGATCATGCGCAAAAACTGGAACGCCGGGGTGGTTGCCGCCTCCAGGTGCCGGTAGCTGCCCACCAGCAAGCCTAGCGGCACGCCGATCAGCAGCGCCAGCAGCAACCCGACCAGGATGCGCTTGAGGCTGACCCAGATGTGCCCGTAAACCTCGCCCTGCCCCAACAGCTCGACCAGGCTGGCCAAGGTTGCCGCCGGTGAAAAGCGCGCCGACAGGCCGTCGGCCTGGCCGAACACGGCAACACCGGCCCACCACAACAGCAACAGCGCCAACAACCCGGCCAGCCCAAGGCTGGCGTGTACGACATGCGTGCGCATCAGACGGCGAACTCCTCGCTACGCTCGAAGTTGTCGGCAATACCGAACACCGACGGGCCACCAACCGCAGCGATGGCATGACGCACGAAGCGATCGTCGACCAGGTCGCGGGCGGTCTGCACCGGGTCCAGCCCGGCAAGGAAGGCGTTGTCGCCCTCGATCAAGGTGGTTTTCAGGCGCTTGACCAGTTCTTCGGTGTAACTGGGGAACGGGTATGGCTGGAAGTCGATGCGCTTTTCGTCCCACTGCTGATGGCGAATGGCGCCACTGGCAACGTAGCCGGCACGGTCCTCGGCGGCCGGCGCCAGCACCTTGGCCAGCACCGCGGGCTCGTGCGGGGTGTACTTGTTGGGGCCGGCCTTCGACAGCAACGCAGCGGCTTCGGCGCGGTGGTCGCGGGTCCAGTGCTGGGCCTTGACGATGGCGTTGACCACCTTCTGCGACCATTCGGGGCGGTTGTTCAAGTCATGCTCATGCATGAACACCACGCAGCACGCGTGGTTGCGCCACACATCGCCGGTAAAGCGCTGCACGCGGCCAACCTTGAGGTTCTCGGCCAGGGCGTTGAACGGCTCGGCGACGATGTAGCCGGCAATGCGCTTGCTGGCCAAGGCTGGCGGCATGTCGGATGGCGGCAGCACCAGCAGGTTGACTTCGTTGGCGGCCAACTGCGCATTGGCAGGCTTCGACACAGGCGTCAGGCCATTGTCGTTGAGCATCTGCTGCAACACCACGTTATGGATCGAATACCAGAACGGGATGGCCACGGTCTTGCCCCCGAGCTGTTTCATGTCGCTTATATCGGGCGCCACGGTCAGGCCTGAGCCGCCCACATGGTTCCAGGCCACGACCTTGGCTGGCACCTTGCTGCCGTAGCGCGCCCATACGGTCATCGGCGATAGCAGGTGGATGACGTTCACCTGCCCGGAGATGAACGCCTCGATCACCTGCGCCCAACTGCGCAGCAACACCGGGCGCTCGGCCTTGATGCCTTCGGCCTCGAACAGCCCGTTGTTATGCGCCACCAGCAATGGCGTGGCGTCGGTGATTGGCAGGTAGCCGATACGCACTGGCGCGTCCGGCTCGGAAGCGGCACGGGCTTGCAGGCTCGAGAGCAATGGCAGCGCACCAGCGGCCGTGAGCATGGCACCAAGCTTGAGAAAATCACGACGCGATGAAGAGGAACAGCAGTCATCCAAGCACATGGACAGCCTCCGAGGGCAACGGGGTTGAGGTAGGTTCGACTGTGCGGCTTGCCCGCCGAAGGGTTTTGAGGATTTCGATGCGCAAGGCGCCCAGTTCTTCGACCCGGTGGTCGCGCGGTTGCGGCAGGTCGATGTGCCACTGGCCGAGGATGTGCGCTGGATGGTTGCCCAGTAGCAGGACCCGGTCGGACAGCAGCAGGGCTTCGTCAATATCGTGGGTAATCAGTACTGCCGCGGTGTTGTGGGTGGCGATCAGTTGCAGCAGCAGTTGCTGCATGTCGGCGCGGGTCACTTCATCCAGCGCGCCGAACGGCTCGTCCAGCAGCAGCACCTCGGGCTGGCGGGCCAGGCAGCGGGCCAGTGCGGTGCGCTGGGCCATGCCACCGGACAATTGCGCCGGGTACTGGCCACGGGCGTGGGCCAGGCCCACGGCGGCAATCGCGTGGTCGATGCGCGCGCGCCGCTCGGCAGCGGCCAGTTTCGGCTGGCGGGCGAAGTCCAGACCAAAAGCGACGTTCTTCTCCAGGCTCAGCCAAGGCAGCAGGCTCGGGTCCTGAAAGGCCACCGCCAGGCGCGGGTGCGGCCCTTGCAACGGCTGGCCGTGCAGGCTCACGCTGCCGCCGCCGGGCTGTTGCAGACCGGCCAGCACCCGCAGCAGGCTGGATTTGCCGACGCCACTGGGGCCAAGAATGCTCACCACTTCGCCCGGTGCCAGCTGCAGGTCGAACTGCGCCAGCACCTGCTGCCAGCCACCCTCCCGCGGGTAGCCCAGGCTGATGTCGCGGGCTTCGAGCAACACGTCACTCATGCCGCGCCCGCCTGGCGTTGCAGTTCGGCGCGCAATTGCACCAGGCTGGGGGTGACGATCGGCACAAAGGCCGACTCGCGCCAGCGGCGGGCAAAGCCTTCGCCATACTCGCGGAGGTAGGCCTTGCCGCCGCTGGCCTGCAACTCTAGCTGTACTGCATCGGCGGCACATTCAGCCAAGGTGATGCGCAGCTTGAACAGGGCCGCCGGCTGTTGCTGAAAACGGTCATCGAGCAGGCCCTGCTTGAGCTCGCTGACGGTGTTTTCCAGCCGCTCGCTGAGCACCTGACGGGCTTCATCGAGGAACGAGGCCCGGCCGTGCAGGTGCGCCTGAACTTCTTGCAGCGCCCGTCGCGCCAGGCCGATGGCCATGCCGCATTGCAGCGCCAGGAATGCCGGACGTACCCGTGGCAGGAACTCGCGCGCATTCGCGTGCAGCAGCCAGTCACGGGCCAACGGCACTTGGTGGAAGGCCAGTGCCGCCGTGTTGCTCGACTGCAGGCCCATCAGTTGCAGGTCGTCGGAGCGCTCCAGGCCCTGGGCGTCGGACGGAATGGCCAGTACGAACGGCGCGCCGCCGGCTTCATCTTCGATGGCCGCCGCCACCACGAAGCCGCTTTTGCGCAGGTTGGTCACCCAGTGCAGGCGCCCTTCCAGGTGCCAGCCATCGGCTGCGGGCCGGCCACGCACCTGCAACGCTTCGATGCCGGAAAGGAACTTCATGGCGTTGGACAGCCCGGTGGCCCCGGCCAGTTCGCCCGTCAGCAAGCGCGGCAGCAGGCGCTCGCGCAGGGGCTGGTTGGGGCTGTGCAACAGATATTCGATAAAGGCACGCTGGCCCCAGCAGACGAAGGCTGCGGCCAACGAGCGGCTGGCGATGGCGGCAATCGCCTCGACCGCATCAGTCACCTGCCCGCCCGTGCCGCCCAGGGCCGGGTCGACACCAATGCGCAACAGCTGCGATTCGGCGATCTGCGCCAGTACCTGCTGCGGTTCGCACAGGCCCCGGTCAATGGCCTCGGCATTGGCATCCAGCCAGTGTCGAAATGCACAATCTTGCATGGTCTTGCTCCTTTTGGAACGCCGGGGCCGCCTGGCGGCCCATTCGCGGCACAAGGCCGCTCCTACAACGACCGCGTCAGGGCCGCTCTCACACGTGGGCTATGCAGAAGGCTGCCAGCGGTACTTGCCAAGCTCTTCGTTGAGCGGCGTCTGGGCGAAAACATTAGCAAAGTTGCAGAGGGTTGCGAGACTTACCCCCAGAATCACTTCCAGCGCGTTGCCTTCACTGAAGCCAGCTTCACGGAACGCCATGTAGGTGGCTTCGCTGACGTTACCGCGAGTGTCGATCACTTCACGGGCGAAGGCGGCCAGGGTTTCGTAACGGGCATCGGGCAGTTCGCCGCGGGCGCGCAAGGCATCGACTACTTCCTGCGGCAGCTTGGCCTTGTTCAGCGCCACGGCGGTGTGGCCGGCTACACAGAAGTCGCAGCCATGCCGGGTGGCGGCAATCAGCTGCACCACTTCACGCTCGGCCAGGCTCAGCTCGGACTTGCCATTGAGTGCCGAAACGGTCACGTAGGTTTCCAGCGCCGCCGGGGCGTTGGCCAGCACGCCCAGCAGGTTGGGGATGAAGCCGGAATTCTTCTGGGCATTCTCGAGAAACGGCCGGGCCGCTTCCGGAGCACTCTGCAGCGTGTGTAAAGTAATGCGCGAGGACATGGAGTGGTCTCCTTTTGATGGGTGTCACTACAGTCTGTTGGTTATAAGAATTACCCTCCATATTCATCAGTCACCTTTCCTTGTTCCTGAGTCTTTGTATTAGATGATTTCGTCCAGCCACCTTGTCGATTGGTTATTAGAGGGCCTGGAGCTCGATGCCAGCCTGTTTCATGTCGGCCGCTACTGCGGTGGCTGGCACGCCAGCACCCAGGGCATGGGCCGCGCCAGCTTCCACCTGGTGGTCCAAGGGCATTGCTGGCTGCACATCGACGGCCAGCCGCAACCGGTGCGCCTAAAGAAGGGAGATGCAGTATTCCTGTTGCGCGACCTTGCCTATCGCTTGTCCAGCGTTCAGGACCCGGTCGACGCCTGTGCCCAACCGCGCCAGGCCATGCAGGCACTGGAGAACGAGGCCAGCGACGGCGTCGGGCTGGTTTGTGGCTTCTTCCATTTCCAGTCCGGCCTGTCTTCACTGATTGTCGAAGGCCTGGCCGACTGGATCCTGCTGCGCGCCGAAGACCCCGCCGGCAGTGCGGCGCGGGCGCTGTTCGAGCTGATTCTGGAAGAATGCCGGCGCACCGCCGGCCCGTCGCAGGCGTTGCTGGAGCGCCTGACGCACCTGTTGTTCTTGTACGTGCTGCGCCAGCAGGTCATAGCCGGGCAGTCACTGGGCGGGCTGGTCACCCTCGCCCGCCAGCCAGCGTTTGCCGGGCTGCTGGAACAGTTGATCGAGCAACCGGGTCAAGCCTGGACGCTGGAGAGCATGGCCGCCTGCACCGGCTTGTCGCGGTCGGCGTTTTTCAAGCGTTTCAATGAACTGGCTGGGCAATCGCCGGGGCAGGTGCTGCTGGCGTTGCGCATGCGCCATGCCAGCCAGTTGCTGCGGGCGGGCAATACCGTGGAGCAGGTGGGCGCGCAAGTGGGGTATCAGTCGGTGGCAGCGTTTACCCGGGCGTTTGCCAAGGCGATGGGGGTGCAGCCGGGGGCGTATCGGCGCCAGCATGAGGGGCGCTGAACGCGTTACTCCTGTACAGGCAAGACGATCAGACCTGGTTGACCGGTATATCCCCGCCACCTTTACCCTCGCGCCGCTCCCCCATCCAGCTATTCACCTGTTGACCGAACTCGGCCGGGGCCTTGCGCCCGAACCGTCTCGCAAGATCGAGGATGGTCTGCTGCGCCAAGGCCTCTTCCATGCGCTTCTGCGCCCCTAGCATCACTGCATGAATCGCACAGGTGCCCTCAGTCGCCCAAGCGGGCGGCGAGCCTTCGAACAACGTGCAGCGTTCGCGAATCTCGCGGCAATCGAAAATCTTCTTCGGCCCGTCGATGGCGTTGACGATATCCAGCACGGTGATTTCAGCCGCCGGTCGCGCCAGGCGGAAGCCACCGCGCACGCCTTCGGTGGCGGCCACCAAGCCGGCACGCGCCAGCTTGGTGAAAACCTTGGCCAGGTACTCCTGCGGCACGCCCTGCAACTCGGCCAGGTCGCGCACGCTGGAATCACGGCTCTCACCGCCCTCGCCTACCAGAAACAGCAGGCAATGGATGCCGTATTCGACGCCAGCACTGTAAAGCGACATATCAATCTCCGACCCACCATGTCGCAAATGATACGCGGGGAGCGCCAGTACGGCAAAACACTTCCCCGCTTGACTGGCCGAGATGCGGGCTTTGAGTACCAAACTGACTCAGCTCAGCTGAAGTGGCATTCACGCAATTTTTAAGCTGGGTGCTTAGCCATTCAGCAGGCGGCCACCGTCAAGGACGATTTCAGAGCCGACCGTCCAGCGCGACTCGTCGGATGCCAGATACAGCACTGCTTTGGCCACTTCGTCGGCGCTACCGAAGCGCCCAAGCGGAATGGTTGCCGCGATCGCTTTGTTAAGCTGCTCGCGATAAGCCTCAGGAATACCGAGCTTATCGTAAAGAGGGGTCTCGACGGGGCCAGGGCTCACTGCGTTGACACGGATTCCACGGCCCAGCAATTCGGTCGAGAGCGTCTTCGACATGTTCAGCAATGCGGCTTTCGTTGCGGCATATACGGACGAGCGATCGGCGCCTGCATGCGCGCTTACGGAAGTGGTCAACACGACGGAAGCAGGATTTGCGAAGACCGGCAACAGCGCCTGCATCAGGAAGTACGGCCCTTTGACGTTGATGTCGAAAGAGCGGTCGAACATGTCTTCGGTCCATTCCTCAATGGGCACCCAGACGGATACGCCGGCATTGAGGAAGGCAACGTCGAGTTGGCCGTAGTGTTGCTTGATGACTTGTGCCAGCTCCCTTTGTGCTTCAACGCTGGCCGAGTCGGCCCGCAGCACCGGCACCTCCGGGCCCAATTCGGCTTGGGCCTTGGCAATCGAATCGGGGTTCACACCCGTTACGATAACGCGAGCCCCCTGCGCCAGGAACTGCTTTGCCGTTTCCAGCCCGATGCCGCTGGTCCCGCCAGTGATGAGAGTACGTTTACCTTGCAAGCGCGACATTTGAATTCTCCGGTGAATGACGACCACCGCGGTCGACATGGAGAAATATGCGCTCATGCCTAACAGTAGATAAGACAGCCTATTCGCATATAATTCATGCAAATCAAGCATGAATAGAGGGAACGAAGTGGACCGATTTCTGTTGATGACATGCTTCGCGCGTGCTGTAGAAACCGGTAGCTTTTCGGCGGCAGGGCGCGATCTGGGGCTGGGGCAGCCCAATGTCAGCCGCTATGTAGCGGCACTGGAGGATCATTTGCAAACGCGCTTGCTCCACCGATCTACGCGCAAGCTCTCCCTGACGCCGGAGGGTGAACGCTACTATGCCGACATCCGGCGCATCCTGGATGCGGTGGATGAATCCGAATCGTCCTTCAGGAACAAAGTCGACCCATCGGGGCTTTTGCGCGTAGCCTGTCCGACAGCGCTCGCACATGCGTTTGTCCTGCCGCACGTGCCGGCCTTTTTGGAGCGCTACCCTCAATTGATCCTGGATCTCCAACTCAACGATCGATACGTAGACCTAGTCAATGAAGGCACCGAACTCGCCATTCGCATAGGAAAGCTGGAAGACAGCAGTTTGCGCGCCCGGCCTCTTGGAGGGTACGACCGGGTCTTCGTCGCCAGTAAGGATTATTTGGCCAAACGCGGAGTTCCGCAGACCCCGGATGATCTACTCGACCACGATTGCATCATCTACACCTTACTGTCGTCCGGGGCGACCTGGCGATTCAGGGACGTGGACATTCCGGTTACCGGCAGACTCAGGGTCAACTCGCCGGACGCTGTGAGCGCGGCGGCCACGGCAGGCCTGGGTGTGGCGCATGGACCTGCGTGGCTGTTCGAGGGAGGGCTGAACAGCGGGCGATTACGGTTCATTCTCACCAACCATGTGGCCCCCCCTGTCCCCGTGCAGATGGTTTATGTCGCCAACAGACTGCTCCCCACGCGGGCTATCGTGTTCATGGATTTTATGGCTGAAGTGTTTTCACAGATTCCAGCCTTGAATGGCAGCACCCCTGTGCCGACGCGGTAAGGAAAGCGGCATAACCCGCCTCTGGCGCCTGAGCGTTACAGTTGAAGAATTTTCAGGCCATTGGTGCCACCCGTGACATCATAACGGTCCCCCTTCGTGAGAATAATCCAATCACCAGGCTGTACCAGGTCACGTTTCAGCAATTCGCCAATGGCGGCTTCGCTGACTGTTTCAGAGGGCAGCGAAGCAGGATCAAACGCTATTGGATAAACGCCACGGAACAGGGAGGCGCGAGCCTAGGTTGCACGATGAGGCGAAAGCGCATAGATCGGCACATGAGAACGCAGCCGAGACATTATCAACGGTGTGAAGCCACTCTCGGTGAGAGAAATGATTGCCTTGACACCTGGAAAGTGGTTCGCGGTGTAGAGCGCGGCCAGCGCAATACTTTCGTCACAACGCCGAAAGGAGGTATGCAATCGATGGCTGGACTTTACAGTGGTTGGATGCTTTTCAGCCCCCCTGCAAATACGAGCCATGGCAAGTACTGCCTCAACAGGGTAGGCCCCTGCAGCGCTTTCAGCGGACAGCATGACGGCATCAGTATTGTCGAGCACCGCATTGGCCACGTCAGACACTTCTGCGCGGGTAGGCATCGGACTGGAGATCATCGACTCCATCATCTGGGTCGCCACGATTACCGCTTTGTTGTTGCGCCGGGCGTGCAGAATGATCTTCTTTTGGATAGCGATAAGCTCCGCATCTCCAATCTCCACACCCAGATCTCCCCGAGCGACCATTACCGCATCGCTAGCTGCGATCAGCTTATCAAGGGTCTGATCATCGGCAACGGCCTCAGCTCGTTCGATTTTTGACACGAGCCAGGCTGTCCCCCCTGACTCATCACGCAGCTTGCGAGCGTACTCCATGTCCTTGGCGTCCCGCGGGAATGAAACGGCCAAGTAGTCAAGCTCCATTTGCGCAGCCAGCTTGATATCCGCTTTGTCTTTTTCGGTAAGGGCAGGCGCAGTGAGCCCTCCCCCCTTGCGGTTGATACCCTTGTGATCGGACAGCGGCCCGCCCACGGTGACGATACAATTCAAGGCATCGGGCGCAGTCGACTCAACACGCATAACCACCCGCCCATCATCCAGCAGGAGCTGGTCGCCCACGCCACAATCTTTCACCAGATCTGGGTAATCGATGCCTACGACTCGCTCATTGCCCGATGCAAGGGGATGGCTCGTGGAGAACGAGAAAGTATCGCCAACCTTCAGCTCGATCCGCTTGTCAGTGAATTTTGCAATCCGAATTTTAGGGCCCTGCAAATCACCCAACAAAGCCACATGCCTACCGTGTCTGGCAGCAATCTCACGGATCAAGCGAGCTCGGGCGATGTGTTCATCTGGCGTACCATGGGAAAAATTCAAACGCGCTACATCTAATCCGGCCAAGATCAGCGCTTCAATTACTTCCGGCGAATTACTGGCTGGGCCTAGCGTTGCAACGATCTTTGTTCTACGGATGGTCATACCGATACCTTTCAGGCACGAGGTTGCCCTCATCGCACTGACTAAGTTCGAAAGTTTATGGCTGGCTGAGCATCCAGCCATTGCGCATGAGGTTGACGGGTGAGGCTGCGTGCGCCCCCAAGGAAGCACGAAACTGCCTCATTCACTCGTCGATGATGTCCACGTCTTTTGTCTCAGCAGACAGGTATACACAGAGTCCAGAAAACACCGCGAGGGCTATCGTGAGCGTCGAGATCGCATACGGCGTACCGTAATGGCTCAGGAGGAATGCCCCTACGATTGGAGCAGTACCACCGCCTATGATCCCACCGACGTTGGTAGACATTGCGAAACCGGTGAAGCGAGCGCTCGGGCCGAAGGCTTCGCCGGTAAACGACGGCACCGCGCCATATACCAAACCATATCCCGTCATGAACATGCATGATCCAGCGACCATTGGCCAGAACTCGCCAGTTGAAAAAAGGTGCCAGAAAGGAAACGCTGCGAGGGCGGTCACCAGAAAACCAATGAGCATCGTGGTACGGCGGCCAATACGATCTGCCAGCGAACCTGCAAAAGGTACGACCACCAAATGCGTACAGATTGCAACCATGGCCACTGACAGCACGAAAGCATTTGACAGGCCTAGTTCTCGCTGGCCATAGCTCAGTGCAAATACAGTGAACAGGTAGAACGTCGAGAAGTGGCAGATATTAGCGCCGGCCACTAACAGCAGTTGCTTAGGATAGCGAGTGAACAAGCGCAGCGCGGGCGATTGCGACTTGCCAGGCGTGGCTGCCCTCTTCTCAGCCGTCTTCTCGAATACAGGAGACTCGGGCACTTTGGAGCGGACAAACACCCCCACTACCAACAGCGCAAGGCTGGCGATGAAAGGAATGCGCCACCCCCACGCGGTGAAATCCTCTTTGGAAAGCAAGGCACTGACAACCAGAAGCATGCCAGCGGATGCAATGAAGCCAAAGACTGGGCCAATGTTATTGATCGCCGCATAGAAGCCCCTCCTTCTTCTTGGCGCATGCTCTAAGAGCATCAGCACAGCGCCACTGTACTCGCCCGCAAACGCAAAGCCTTGGATGAAGCGGAGCACGCAAAGCATGATAGGCGCCCAAATGCCAATGCTGGCGTAGGTGGGCAAAAGACCAATACCTACCGTGCTCAAACCCATGATGATGAGGGTGAGATACAGCAGTTTCTTGCGGCCAATCCTGTCCCCAAAATGCCCGAGTACAAGCGACCCTAAAGGCCGGGCGACGAATGAAATGGCGAAGGATGCAAGAGAGGCTAGCCGGGAAACGGTTTCGTCGCTCCCAGGAAAAAACAAAGGTCCAAAAATAAGGGCAGCGGCAGTGCCATACAGGTAGAGATCGTAGGTTTCCAATGCTGTTCCGAACAGGCTTCCGGCAACAACATTCTTCATGGTTTTTTTCTCGCCATCATCCATGTGATCGAGGTCACTTTCGACAGGGCTCGATATTGAGGTATGCATGGTTTCACCTTTTGTTATTGTAGATAGGCAAGTCTGTCTTGCTAAAAATCCTCAGAGCTTATTCAACACCCCTGAGTGCTTTGACGAAATAATCCCGGTCTCCCATCTGGCCACCTTTGAGTGCAATCTCAACGTCTTTCAGGTACGGCTCGCGCGCGTGCATTTGACACAAAGGCGCGCCAGGAGAAATATCAGATTTGATAACCAAAGCATCGGGTGCGAGTACTTTGGTTACTTGGCTCGATGTGTCACCACCCGAAACCACCAATCTTTTCAATGGGAATGCTCTAAGGATTTCAAGCGCAACGTGGCCTACTTCCATGGCTAGCTGCTTACCTCCCTGAACCCTCGCTTCATCCCGAGGCAAACCTTTTTGCAGCATGGCCTCGATCATCTGTTCAATCCGAGCGTCACCCGGGCCTTTGGCAGTGTGAATCAGCACCGACCGCCCCTCTTCGAGGTGCGCTACTGCGGCCATGACCACATCTCGTATCGCGGCGCTTTTTCGGGACTCCGTAATCAATGCGGCAGCATCGACTTCAAGCTCCACAAAGCCGAAATCGATCGCCGTTTCGATCTGGGACTGACTCAACGGCGAAGCACTGCCTGAGATCACCAGCACCTGGTCGACAGGTTCCAGAGGGACGGCCAGCGACGCTCGTGCCGGAAACACCCCAGCGGTACGCCAGTATTGTGTGAGGCCATACTCCACTCCGGATGAACCGACGATGAAAAGCGGAGCCGCCGCCGACGAGCGCTCGGTCAACACTTGGCCAGCGGTGGTCATATGTGACTCATGAGTGCCATCGAACAACACTGCATCGTGCTGCCGTGATATCTCGTCGACCAAGCGGCCGAGCGTTGCACCACTTTCGAGTTGGCGAATATCAAGCTTGCCAATCGACAAGTTTTTTTGCTTGCCGATATGGATACTCAAGTCCGCTTCATGCATCGGGGTGATCGGGTGGGCACGCATGATAGGGTGCCGGTCAATCCTGTGAACCTTGTGATCCGTCTTGGACAAGGCATAGAGATTGCCGAAAACGCAGTAGCGGCCCAGTGCAGGGTTGCCCGCGATGATCGGAACGCCTTTTACATCATAAATGCGGGATGCCAACTCAATTACGTGGCCGATGCTGCCCACGGCGTCGGCGCTGTCAAAAGTCGAGCACACCTTGTAGTGAATCAGCGCTGGCGACAGACGTTTGATGCTTTCGAAAATCTCGGGCAGCACCGCGTCCATTTCAGCATTGGACAAAGCACGGCTGTCACCGGCGATACCGATGGCGTCAAATCCACCCAGTTCTGCCAGGAGCTCCGGGGTTGGAGGCGCGAGGAACAGGGCACACTTGAGTCCAGCCGCCGTCAAAACCTCTAGAGCGTCCGTCGAACCAGTGAAGTCATCGCCGTAAAAGACCAACGGGAGTGTGGGAACGTGCTGGGAGCTCATGACTTATTGGCCTCCAAACTTCTGCAGGGCAGCTGACAGGGCTGCCCTACCCTCGGCATAACGCTCCAGAGGCACGTGCTGTACAGCCGCCTCCCAACCTTCACGCATGCTTTGAACGCCTGCTTCGATACCCATTGGATGACCGATGATGCCGCCGCCAGCGAGGTGCATCAGGTCAACGGATTGAAGCCTGTTGAAAAGCTCAGGCGCCTGGGCCGCCCATTGACCGGAGGAGAACACAGGCATCAGGGGACGCATGCCGGCAAATGGGGCAAGGCAGCTCTTCGCAGAAGCGATTACCGAATCGTCCGCCTCATAGAATTTGCCCTGAATACCGTTAACATGCAGATGGTCGATCCCGGCCAACCGCCAGATCTTCTGATACACCTCGAATGAGAACCCTAGTTGGGGGCAGCGGGTCAGAGCCCCCCAGCCATTGCGATGGCCATGAATTGGCAACTGGGCATGCTTTCGGATGTGCTCAACCGCCGAGTGCCCAACCCAATTCAGGCAAAGCATCACGCAGGTACCACCCGCCTCAAGCACTGCATCTTGGCGACGCATCATCTCGTCGATGCTGCCTGAGATGTTGATTGCATACATGGGCATGCGTCCGAGGCGATCTGCATGCTTGTGGAGGACAGGCATCACCGCACTTAGCCGGGCATCAAACGACGCGTAGGCAGGATCAATGAGCAGCTCATCATCCTTGATGAAATCGATACCTCCGGCGCAGAGCTCATCGACCACAGAGGCAGTCTGCTCTGGAGTAAGGCCGATACTCGGCTTGACGATGGTGCCTATGATCGGACGGTCATGAACACCGGCTAACGCCCTGGTGCCTTCGATTCCGAATTGCGGGCCGATGAAGCCAGATGCGAACCGCTCGGGAAGCTCCAGATCTAGCACCCTCAGCCCGCTGACCTCGCCAATCTCAAAGAGATTGCCTGCAATTGTGGTCAGCAACGCAGGGATGTTCGTTCCAATATTAGCCGTGGGGAACGCGATAGTGACCTCACCTCGGTGATACGTCTCAGAGGGGTTGTGGCGGGCCAGGTAATCACTGTGCAGAGAAGCACTTGAAACGGAGGGCAGCGGCTCGATAGCGACTACACGCGCACGAGAGCGTTCTTTAAGCTCCGCCGATTCGCCAGGAAGAGAGAGGAAGGTACCGCTGGATTGCTCCCCTGCGATTACCTCGCTGACCCGTTCAATCGGGTAGCTGCTCTCTACAAAAAATCGGGCAGTAAACTCCTCTCGCCCGGCCTTAAGATCGACCATGATGGGTGCCTCAAATCTATTTGTTATTTTGAATCTGCCCGGAATGTCGCATGGCAGTTTCAAATCAATATACATTGACCCTGCATCAATCCAACCGATATGATTTCCGTCGAGCGTGAGAAAAACTCACATTAGAATTGTTGTCGAGTTCAAGACTCCGGTCCTACAGAGGTGCATAAATGACGTCGCCAGTCAGGCCTTCGCTCAACGCTCTACGAGCCTTTGAAATGATCGCGCGCAAAGGATCGTTCAGTGATGCAGCGGATGCCTTATGCGTGACTCATGGCGCTATTAGCCGTCATGTTCGAAGTCTGGAAGACGCGTTAGGTGTCATTTTGCTCACTCGAAATGCGCACGGCACCAAACTGACCCCAGAGGGATCACGCCTCGCCTCGGGCCTGGCCAGGGCTTTTGCCTTGATACAAGAAAGTATCGATGAGGTTCGCCCCCGCCCGCTTGAGCTGTCCTGCTCGGCCTCGATCATGATGCATTGGCTGCTGCCTCGACTGGCCAGGCTGCATAGCAGTTTTCCCACCATGGAACTGGGCTTGAAGACAGGTCACGGCCCTATTGATTTCGCGCATGAAGGCGTGAGCGTTGCGATACGGCTCGACAGCATCGAACCACCTCCAGGCATAGAACCGATACCATTGACCAATGAATGGATAGGCGCCATCTGTTCGCCTGGGTATCTGGCAGCATCCGGTGTCCTGGAGGTCAGCGACTTGAGTAAAGAGCGCTTACTGACCACGAAAACCCGACCGCACGCATGGAAAGCCTGGTACGCCTCCATTGATAGAGAGGCTGGAGAGCTGCTTGAAATGGAGTATTTCGAGCATTTCTATTTATTGATCCAGGCAGCAAAGCTTGGCTTGGGATTCGCCTGTGTACCACGCATGCTGGTGGAAGCAGAGCTTGAGAGTGGTGCCTTGGTGGCTCCATTTGGCTTTGCGCAAGGCGCAGCAAAATTGGTGCTGTGGGTTTCACCCAATGCAAGGCTGCGTCCCGATACTGCAGATTTGGAAACGTGGTTGAAAAAAGAGATGGCTCAAAGCTAAACAAGCGCCCGTATGGGCGCTTGTGATCTTGCCAATTACAGGTCGCCTGCGCCCCAGGCCAGGAATCCGCCGTCGACAGGCAGAACAATACCATTTACGTAAGCGGCGACGTCAGATGCGAGATAGCTGACCGCGCCGGCAATCTCTTGAGTCGTTCCGTATCGCTTGGCGGGGATAGCATTGCTATACGCCTGGCGGAAGCTGTCGCTGTGCAGTTCTTTGGTCATGGGCGTATCGACCGGGCCCGGTGCAATGGCATTGGCAGTGATGCCATACTCGCTAAGCTCCACGGCCATTTGCCGGGTCAGTGCAATGACTGCACCTTTAGAAGTACCGTAGGCGGTACGGCCCTTGCCCACTGCACGCAAGCCAGCGACCGACGCGATGTTGATAATCCTGCCAAAGCCATTTTTTCGCATGATTTGAGCAGCACGCTGGCAGCACATGAACGTGCCAGTGACGTTGATGTGCAGGGTCTTGTTGAAAACGTCGAGATCAAACTCCAGGAACGGCATGGTCTTGGCGATACCTGCGGAATTCACCAGTACATCGCACCTACCGAACTCGCTATCGATCCAGGAAAATGCATTCGTTACAGAATCCAGCGAGGCTACATCCACCTGGCAAGCGTCTGCCGTGTAGCCCTGCTCTCGGAGCTGTCGAGAGAATCGCTCCGCCGCATCAACGTTGATGTCGCAAATAACGATGTGATGCCCGTCTTTTGCCAGTGATACGGCAGCCTCAGCACCGATACCCATCGCACCGCCTGTTACTACGGCGATTTTCTTGCCTGTGTGGCTCATCGAAACCCTCTCTTGTTATGTTCGCCAAAGCGATATTGGATGGACAGAAGGCTAGAGCCGCACAAGGCATTGCGCAATGGATAAAAACTCGCGCTGAAATCACAAAACCTCACACTACGACGCTGGGTAATAAGGCGTTTGCTGAGCAGGATCGGCAGCAAGGCATCATGCGTTGCTCCCCAAGGCTGGTTTCAAATTATTCTCAACCAGCCTCTGACAACCGATCAGTCGTATAAGATATTTTCGCTGACACTGTGCAACGGCAATACAGCCTTAGCCAGTGCTTCGCCCAGCCCACTTGAAATACCTGTGATCAACCAGTTGCGCTTCAAACACATCGTAAACCCCTATTGTTGGACGACATGGGCCTTCAGAATGGCAATACTGTGCTGGAGCGCGTTACACAGAGCGGACGCTCGTAGGACGGATCGTTTTTATCCCGAGAAGCGACGCCCGTTGCAGCGTACGCATCAAGTGCTTCCTGAGGCATGGGAAATTCGCCCAGTGCGCCGTTCCATTCAATGACGCATTTACGCGCAGCGATTGCCCACCGGCCGTCGCGCTTCTCAAAACGGTCGATGTACCGACCGCCGCTCAGGGTCAGCCCTGGCCCGATCTGGTTCTTGCCCGAAAACAGCCAATAGGTCTCGGTATGCGCTGTATCACCGTCGAGCTCGCAACGGTGGTTGAGGACGTAGTGTTTGTGGGTGTGTTGGTATTTCGCGTGGTAAGCGAAAGCCCAATCAATGAAGGCCTCGACTGGCCCGACAAAGGCGCCGTGGTCATCCATGGCATCAGAATGGTACACGCCCCTCACCATGTCTCGGTCAAACCGGTCAACACCGCTGCAATACCGAACGATGCAGTCATGGATTTTCTGCCGGTCAATCAGTTCCTGCAGTTCGGGTGCAATGGCTGCGCTGTTCATGACTCTTCCTTATTTTTGTTGATGAGAATTCGCTTCACCACTGAATCTGATCGTGCGAATATCAGAACAAGGGGCGTATAGTGGAACACGAAAACAATAGCATCCTCATGCCACCTGCGCCTCTGCTTTCTGCTGTCCAACACAACTGGGCGCGTACGCAGCGTGACGGGATGACAATTATCTACCGGGCGATCGTTGACCCCGGGCCTAATGAGGGGACATGGAATGAAAGCCATCCGCTTCCACCACTACGGTGGCCCTGACCTGCTGGTGCTGGATGACGTACCGGCCCCGAATCTTTGCGCAGGCGAAGTCCTGGTGCGGATTCAGGCCGCAGGCGTCAATCCAGCCGACTACAAGTTCCGCGCCGGCTGGTTCAAGGATTTCGTAAACCTCACCCTGCCCTTCATACCCGGAGCGGATTTCTCCGGAACGGTCGAGCGGGTTGGTCCAGGCGTCCAGGGCTTCAAGCCAGGCGATGAAGTATTCGGCATGCGGGACGTCCAGGTGGGCGGAAGCTATGCCCAGTACATCGCCGTGCGCAGTGATGCAATTGCCTTGAAGCCAAGACGGTTGAGCCACACCCAGGCAGCCGGCGTGCCGCTGGCCGCCCTGACGGCCTGGAGCGCCTTGTTCGACCACGCCGAGCTCAAACGGGGGCAGCGAGTGCTCATTCATGCAGCCTCGGGAGGCGTAGGCGTGTTTGCGGTTCAGCTGGCCAAACTTGCCGGCACTGAAGTCATAGCAACAACCTCTACAGACAACGTCGAGCTGGTACGTTCGCTGGGTGCTGACCAGGTCATCGATTACCGAATAGCTGACTTCGCCAGCACCGTGAAAGACATCGACATTGTGCTTGACACTTTGGGCGGCGAAACCCAAGTCAAATCGATGGAAGTCCTGCGCACCGATGGCTTGATCGTGACCCTGCAACCGCCTGGGATCGAGGCCATGCTCGCAAAACAGCTGAAGGTACGCACGGCGCTGGTCGAGGTCGCGGCAAATGGCAAACGCATCGCTAAGCTTGCCTCGCTTCTGGACGACGGTGTGCTCACGCCCATCATTGACCAGGTCCTTCCCCTGGCCCAAGCAGGTCAGGCGCATGTACGCAGCGAGTCCGGCCGGGCAAGAGGCAAGATCGTGCTGACGGTAGACTGACTGATCGGCAAACCCATTTCCGTCCGCGATCACCCAGGGGAACAACACGATGTTGAGATTCGATGGGCAAGTCGCGCTCATTACCGGGCGCGGCGCGGCATAGGCCGACAGCATGCCATTTCACTCGCTGAACGCGGGGCTTTGGTCGTGGTTAATAACTATGGTGTGGATGGGCGCGGCGAGCACGGTGGTAATACTGGCCCTGCCGATTCGGTGGTGGCAGAAATTCGCGCCACCGGCGGCCAAACCATGGCGGCCTGCTGCGATATCGGTGACCGTGCCCAAGCTGAACAGATGGTGGATGCGGTTATCGCGCAATGGGGCAGGATTGACATGCTGATCCATAACGCGAGCACTTATGCCGACCTTGGGGCGCCTCATTCACTCTGGAGACGATGTCGCCGGAGAGCTTGCTCGAGGCCTTGCCGCGTATTCTCGATGAATCGGGTTACGCAGTGCCGAAGAGCTCCGATCAATCGGGCGCGAGGCTGTCGGCCGGTATCGCCGCGGTCAACCCCGAATTTGCCGAAGCATTGGCTGCGGCGAAACGCGATCGCGCTGTAAGTCGATAAATAGCCCGACAGGCGATCGACTCACCGAGCCAATCGCCTTTTGAGTGTTCTCGATCAGACAGGCTTCTTGGCAGCAGCCCCTGCGATGGTCTCAGTGGCTGTCAGGACCGTGCGGCAGAAGGAGTTTACCGTCAGGTGCTGGTGCAACTGAATCGTTCGGCCGTCCGGCAATTCGACTGTGCCGCTCATGGTCGACAACAGGTAGCAGTACATGCGTGTGCCATGCGCTGTCGGCCAGTGGCTGTATGCTCGACCATGAGCGGCGATATCAACGGCAACCTTGCAACCCTCACGCTCCATGTCCAGCCTCCATTTGACCGGCAGGTTCATACCAGTCCGCGGGTCTTCCCATTTCTCTGTTACTTCGAAGCGAATCGACCCTGCATCGCCCTGCGATGAAATATTGACCTGTTCGTGCTCGCCGTATTTGACAAAACCGAGCTGCATCGTGTCATTGACCTGGAAGAAATTAACCTTCACGTCGCCATCGATGGTGTAAAGCCACCACATCCAATTGGGCGCCGGAAGGTTCTTGACCGGGTCGTTCATCTGACCCGTCAGAATGTGCTCGCGCACGCCATAAGCGTTTGTAAGCTCCAGCGTCTGTTCAGGTAGCGTGATCGAGCCATTGACACTCACGAAGGTATCGTAGCCAGCACGATCCGCTTGAGCGGCGTTGTTGAACGGCCCCCAGTTCCAGAGCGGCGTGCCGTTTTGCTCATAGGCAAGGTCAAACTGGGCCCCCCCGGCCTCCCCTTTCAGTGCCCAGTGCGGGGGGGCCGCCTCGAAGCGCAGCCCTTTGAAGTCCCACGTGACCTTCTCATCGGTACGGGTCACCTTCAGCTGGTCCATCGATAAGCGCTCTGTGGGTGTCCAGCCCACGCGCAGGAAGTTGTTGTCACTCATCGTGCCTCGTTGAGCCCGGGGCACTACGATGAGCTGAATCTCCCGCTCGGCGCTCAGGCCTTTGCCCCAGATGCCTTCGCCATTGCCCGACAGCGCATAACCCGCGGCCCACAGAAGCACGTCGTAATCGCCAGCCTGGCCGACCACACCTAACGCCGTCTCTTCCCAGAAGTCGGTCTCGGTAGAGGGTTTGGACAGTGATTCGAAATGGGTTCCCTCATCGTCAAGGGTAATCGCCGCATGGGAATGCTTGATGGACGTGTACTTGGAATTGTAATCATCGCTCATTGATCAGTCCTTTTCGATTATCGTGCTTCGGGGTGTCGTCGGTCATAGGCGACAAGCAGAGGTAGCAGACTGAGAATCTACAGGCTCATAATCGTAAAGTATACTCACGGGTTCCGTTTCTTCTAGAAGGACTTGCTGATCATTGGCGCAATTTGAAGGGATACAGGATTGAAACGAGCAGCTACAGAAGAGGCACAGCAGGCGCCTGCCCTGCTTGAAGGCCGTTCCAGCAAAGGGGGGCGACCCAGCCGCGAGGTTGCCGCGCAGCTACGCAATCATCTACTAGAGGTGGCACTGCGCGCCTACTGCCAGCACGGGCTTGATGGCGTGACGCTTAGCGAGATTGCCCAGGAGGCACAGGTATCCAAACGCACGCTCTATACACGCTTCAAGGACCGTGAAACGCTGTTGGTGGACGCGATAGAGCATGGTATCGAGCGGTTGATCACCCCGATCTCGACTGCGATACCCGACGGAACGCTTCGAGATCAGCTGCTTTTTCTAGGCGGCGAGATGATGCAGATTTCGCTGCGCCCTGAGGTGATCGGCCTGGAACGGCTCATAGCCTTGGTGCAATACCGGATACCCGATGTCTACCAGCGCGTATCCGGTACCATTCAGAAAGGGCGACTGTCGTTGATCGAGTCTCTACTAAGCTCGGCTGCCGATAGAGGTGAGATCGAGGAAGAGTCGATTCACATCGCCGCCTCGATCGTCTTCGACATTCTCGTCACTCAGCCTAGGCGGGAGTTACTGGCGAACCCGATTGCCAAGGGTGATGCGACGATGATGAAAGCTTACCTGGAAAAGGCCATAGATCTGATGCTGTACGGCATTTATCTTCGACCCCAGCAGGATTCGGCGTAGGCCCATAGCGGCGTTCGTGACCGGTCGTAACCGGTCACAAATACCACATCAGCCACCCTCCGCATACGGCGGGCGTTGCCACCCTCAGTCATCAGCGTCCTGGCGCGTTGACACGCAAACTCGCTGTATTTACATTAACGAACAGTGTTCATGATGGCGCATGGCGACGGGGTCGACCCTCATACAAATCACGAAACCAAGGCCGCAACCACAGGCCCATTGGGCAGCTGAGGATGTGGGGTTCTTGCGACGATGCTGGGCTACTACCGCAATCTTGTCTAAACCGCTGAACGGCCTGCCTACGCTGGACCGTCAGTGGCGATCCGGATCGGAGGCAGCGACGGAGCACTGCTCGTGCTCGGGCGGCAGAAGGACATAATGATTCGCGCCGGCGTCACGTTAACCCGCCGAGGTTGAACGGCGAAGAAGATATCGTGGCCATCACGGCAACAGACCCAGGAGACAGCGTGCACATGCATCAAAAACCAGGCGCACCTCAATACGTTGCCCCACCCGAGTGGCTTTTGCGCGCTGTCTCAGCCCCGAGCATATCCCACTTTGTCCAACACCCGGATGTACGCCTGCACTATCGCAGCTGGAACGCCAGCGACGCCAACAAGCCCGTACTGCTTTTCGCCCACGGTTATCGGGCTAACAGCCACTGGTGGGACTTCATCGCTCCCTATTTCATCGATCATTACCGGGTTTTCGCGATGGACTTTTCGGGCATGGGTGAAAGCGGCCCGCGAGCGCAGTACTCCCCAGAAGCCTTCACTGAAGATCTGACCGTCATCCTGGAGACCGACCTTGGCCCGGCTACAGTTATTGCCCACAGTTACGGCGGCCTGCGCACACTGCGTGCATGCGCCGATCGTCCGGATCTGATCCGGCATGCGATTATCCTCGACAGCCGGGTGCGCTTTCTGGACGTGGACAGCGGTCAGACTATCTCGACCCCTTCGCCAAGAAGCGGGAGCACCCAGCTGCACCCCAGCTACGAGGCCATTCGCCAACGCTACCGCGTGCTCCCGGAACAACCGCTCCCCCTCTACGATCTGTTCGAGCACGTTGCCTTTCACTCCATTGAAGAGGTTGAGGGAGGCTGGCGCTGGCGCGCCGATTCCGCGCTGCCCTACACCCTTGTCGAGTGCGACGGCAGTGCGTTACTCGGACGCATCGACGTGCCGGTGGACTACGTGTACGGCGAAGGAAGCAGCGTTGTAGAGCCTTGGCGCGCCGAGAGAATCGCCTCGCTTCTGCGTTATTCTCGGGGCGCGATCTGTATTCCCCAGGGCCATCACCATCTAATGCTCGATCAACCGCTTACGCTGGTCGCGGTATTACGCGCCCTGCTGAACAATCGGCCAGCGTGACTGGCAGCCAAAGTGCGCTTGCTACCTGCCATTCGTACACAGCGGTGAGTGAATTTTCCAGCATGAGCTAGAGCGTGTGCCGTTGGTGGTCCTGACGAATATCAATCTGAAGGGACGTTAGGAAACCCTGTAAATCCTGAGCAGCCTTTTGAATCGCCCAGGAAAAGGTGTCGCGCCTTCTACCTTCATTTCAAAGGCGCGCTCTACCCGTGCAAATGCCAACTTCATCATGTCGTCGAAATTCGAGCCCCAGCGGTGATGAAGTCAACCACTCGGTCAACGTCTGGAACCTGTTGCTTCCCGTCCCTTAACCGCTCTCGAATGGGGGCGAGCACCAGCAACGAATAAAACGCCTGTGCGGAAATTGCCGACTCCTTGGCCCCCGCCTCTGAGAGCAAGGTCTGAACGATGGAGGTAGCTCGCTCATATCCGGCCCTGTGCAGCGAATCAAGCAGTTCGGGGAAGCGCTGGGCGGTCGTCGCCATGCTCCGATCCAAGGATAAGGTGTCCGGATTAACAGCCTGCTCTACGAAGACATGACCCAACATTTGTAACCGTGCACGCAAACTCAAGCTAGGGTCGCTTGCAAATCGCTCCAGCACCGCCTCTACCGCAGCGAAGCTACGAGCGGTATGGTCGGCCACCACCGCCGCAAACAGCAGCTCTTTCTTGGGGTAGCGTAGATAAAGCGTCCGCTTGGACACGCGAGCCTCCATCGCAATGGCGTCCATGGTTGTCAGATCGTATCCGCTGGCGACGAAAAGCCGACAAGCAATATCGAGCAGATGCTGCTCCATGCGCGGAGCATCCGCTCGCGAGGGGCGGCCTCGGCGCGGCTTGTGAAGCTCCTCTGATGCTGTTGCTGCGTGGCCAGAAATAGGCTCGTTAGTCTGCTTCATGTACAAGTAACCCTTGATAAAGATACAGCCTCGTACCATTATGGTCCGAGCCGCGGCCCGCTTGCTCGCTTCGAACGGCCTTGGTGAATCCTGCGATTAGTCTCTGCGGTGCACCTGTCAATCACTGATCCCGACACCACTGCAGGGTTTCACATAAGGGAGAATACTGCACATGTCCACTCTGCAATGGCCTCAACGAGGTAACTTCGGGTACAAGGCACTTGTCGGGCCTCATTTATATGAGCCCGAACGATTGATTGAAACCCGGGGTTATTTTGGTCTTGGTTGGGAAGGCGCGCTGCACTATGGGACGCTGCGAGACAACGAAGGTCATCTGTATTCCCTCACCCGGCGCTTCTGCGATACGAGCAAGGGAGGGCGTGACACTCTGATCATCCAGTCAACGCGCAATGCTGAGGGATGCTTGCATTTCGATACCCCGCTATTCCGAGGCGCCGCCTCAGGCAAGAATGTCGTCAGCGGCGTTGAGAACGGTATCGCATTTCGTCGTAGCCCAGCCGACGCTGATGGCGCCGCCTATGAGATCGTCTACGGCTCGGACACCCTGCAGTGGCGCGAGCAGGGTGTAATGGAACTTGACGGTATACTCTGTGGCCCAGGCCTGCATTGGTATTTGCCGCAGACTGACTCCGGCATCTATTACGCTTCTGCCATGTTCCAGGTCAGCGGTAAGCTGGCAGGTCGGGATGTTCGAGGCTTCGTCTGCGCCGACACGGTGTTCATGCGCGAAGACGCGATGTTGTATGGCAAAGGCGATCCAATGGCCGGCGACCATACACACGTCACTTGGTACACGTGGGGAACGCGCTATAAGGATGGCTCATTTGAAGGAGGCCACTTTAGCGCCGGACATGACCGATGGGGTTTCGCACTGATAACCACGGACCAACAGGTAGTCACCACCTGCACCGATGTCGAAGCCATCGTAAAGTCTGGCCCCGATCGAAACTTCCCAGAGGCCATTTACCTGCGCGCCGCGGACTCGCTATGGGAATTCATCCCTGATCCGAAAGGGCGCATGCCTGATTTTCTTGGGAAATCTCAGCCATCCACCCCGCAGAACGAAGGCCGCTGGCGCCGAGTAGGCGACACCAGGGAACCAGAGACTTACTGGGCTTGGGGCGAAACCAGTCCGCTTACCGGCACCGAGCGCAAACTCCGATTCAGACTCTGAAACACCTGAAAGGTCAGGGCGAATTCTTCGCCTTGACCTTCTACATCAGCTGAGAGTGGGTCCCGGGTCCAAGACATTAGTATTTCTTGAAGTCGACACCAATTCGCTCGCCAAGATCAATGAAGCGGTTGACCGGTTGATGGCCGTTTTCTGGCGCTGCCTCTCCCCAGGCAAACCAAACATCCGGCTCGCGAGTATCCCCGACTCGACGCCAGCGACCATCTACCTGCGGATTCTTCAGTGTGCCCAACCCCACCAAGCGGCCCTTGGGGTCAGGAATGAATTCCCATTCTTCACCAAACGCGCTGTAGCGGATGCCTTCTTGCCAATAACCATTGGCGCCGAAATCCACTTTGCCGGTGACATCGTAGGTGAAGCGAACTTCACCTCGTTCGTTGGTGAGAATGGCGAATCCAAACTGATCATTACCCAGCGTGAAGTGGCCGGCATCAATACTGCCGTCTTTGTAACGGGTGGCCCACGTGTACCAGACCAACTCGAGCTTTTCCTGCACCAAGGCGTCCTTGGTCTTGTAGATCTCGCCGCCCTCATACATGTAGATGGGATCAAATCCGATCATCCCGCGCACTTTTTTACCCAGGATGGTCCCTTCCATTTCAAAAATATTGGCTACGTAGTACATGCCTGCGTCGGCGCCGGGGAGGTACCAGTGCATGCCCGGCTTGACGAGCGTCCCGCGTATGTCCATGACCCCCTCTTCTTGCCAGCTGCAGTCTTCTGGACTCCAGGTAACGTGAAATGGGTTGCCAGCCATATCAGGATCACTTCGCCAGTGAACATGATCGGTCTCGAGCGTCCGGCGGCAGTTGTCGTTGGGTACAGAGTCGCGGCCAGCAGGATGCATGTGCATACCATCTTCATGACCTGCTGTGGTCAGCAGATAAAAACGTCGGCGCGAGTCTTTTGCGTCTCCAGGCAGGCCAGCAGGGATGCGGCGCATGGCGGTATAAATTTCACCGTCCTCGTCGCGGAACGTCCCCCACAGATAAAGGGCTTCCGGTGGCATACCGAAATAGGCGCGATTGGACATCATGTCCTCAAGGGTGGGCTCAAAGGCGCTCACGAGAGGCTGCCAGCCAAATCCGCCGCGACGAGGGCGAGTTAGGTTCACCATATAGATTTTCCTTTTTGTTTGTGAGGTCTCGATTCCGGGCCGCTGGGGCTTGTGGCAAGATTAAAGGCACCTATTTTTTGACGCAAAGCCTTTTGAACCGTGGCTAAATGCGCCGAGGTTAATTTCAATGCAATGGCTTGCACGCTTGGGGCCTTGCCATTGATGTATAACGGTTTTTAAGTAGGCAGACTCATGAATGCGTACTAAAAATATTTATCGTTACATGTAACGTGAGGGTGATTCACTTGCCAAAATCAACTGCAGAGCGTGTTGCTAGCTTTCGTGCGCGAAAGAAATCTGAAGGATTTACCACTGTGTCCTTGCTGATACCCACGCAAGACACCGAAATGTTTGCGGAGCTCGCAGCTCAGCGACGCAAGCAGCGAAGCGAGCAGCCTGAGAGCGAATTCTCATCGCGTCAGTGGCTGGCAGCTGTGGCACTGCATGCCCGAGCACAGAGCGCGGACGGGGAACAAGCAGCTAAGGGGCTAAGGCAAGGGTTGAGCCAGGCTGAAGCACTTGTTGGCGAAATCATGAAGCGTATCTATCAACTCGGATGGCCCGTAGGACTGCCCTTGGGGTCACAGTCGGACTTGATGCAAGAATACAAGGTCAGTCGCGCTGTTTTACGACAGGCAATACGTTTACTTGAGCATGATTCCATAGCGACGGTCCAACGAGGCGCAGGCGGCGGCCTGGTGGTAGCTAGGCCCGACCTGCAGGCCACCACACGTGCTATCAAAGTTTATTTAGAGTACGCGAAAATTGGCCCAGGTGAAATTTTGGCTACGCGGCAGACCCTGGAGGCCGCCACGGTAAATCTAGTGGTTGCACGTTTGAATCACGAAGGGGAGCTGCGCCTGAGGGAGCAAATTGCAGCTGAGGAGGCGTTGGATGGTCGGGCGGGCGCTGATGAGCTTTTGCAGTTTCATTTCTTACTCGGTGAATTGTGTGGCGATGCGGCCTTGCGCCTGTTCACCTCCGTGGTCTTGCAATTAGCGAATGCGCATTCGACTTTCCATTTTCGCTCTTTGCATGACCGAAATGCGGTGGTTAAACGGGTTAAACGTCTGCATGCACGAATCGCTGAGGCACTTATCGCACGCGACAAAGAACAGGCATTGGCCTTAATGGATCACTATATCGGCGGTATCAAAGCTTGGTTGACCTGAGCCGGTGCGAGTGATGACGCTGATTTCATACGTCTGGTTGTTCGCGATTTTGCTAAGGCTCAAGCTCCGCCGCTCTGAATTTTTCAGATGGGTATTGTGAATGGTGTTCACAAATGCGTATGTTAGAGAATCAAGCCCGCAATATCCATAAAAGAGAAGGAGCTTTAGCATGTCTTCGATTCGAAAGTGGTTGATTACTGGCGTATCAAGTGGTCTTGGAGAGGCGTTGGCCAAGGCCGTACTGGCGCGTGGCGATTTGGTCATTGGTACGCTGCGACAGCCTGGGCAAATGCAGGCATTCGAAGCCCTCGCTCCTGGGCGCGCCCATGCGCTGGAATTGGACCTGCGCGATTATGCACGGGTGGTGGAGCGCATCACCGAGATAGCGCAGCAGCATGGAGGGGTCGACGTTCTCGTGAACAACGCCGGCTACGGTCTTGCCGGTGCTCTGGAGGAAGTCAGCGAGCGCGAAGCGCGTGAGCAGATGGAGACGAATTTTTTTGGCGCCCTGGCGGCAACTCAAGCGGTGCTGCCATCGATGCGGTCAAAACGCTGGGGGCATGTCGTTAACATCACCTCCATGGCCGGTTTCATGGGAATTCCCGGCATGCCAATTTATAGCGCTTCCAAGTTCGCCCTTGAAGGGCTCGGGGCCGCCCTCGCCGCCGAAGCAGGGCCGCTAGGGATTCGCGTTACCAATGTCGAGCCAGGCGCCCTACGCACCCGATGGGCTTCTGGCGACGCCATCGTACGCTCGGAGCGGGTGATCGACGATTACCAGCGTACGGCCGGTGCAGTGCGCGGCGGGCTGGCGAAACTGGATGGTCGTCAAGACGGTGACCCCGCCAAGGCGGCACTGGCGATTCTGGCCGCAGTCGACGCAGAACACCCGCCCTTGCATCTGCCGGTTCATCCCAGCGCTTTCAGTACCTACAAATCGATCCTGCAGGCTACTAGCGACCAGCTGGATACCTGGCGCGAAGTGAGCGAAAACATCCTATACGACTGATTGCCCAGGGTCCTTGTAATCAAGCGCCTCTACCACGGCCATCACCGTGCCGTGGTGGAGCGTTATTGGTGCAAAGCGCCGCAGCCTTGACTCAGTGGTACATGCCGAATTGACCCCGCACTCTCCTGAGCCGCGCCAAGCTTGCTTGAAGCTGCGCCGCGATAATTCAATGGATGTCGGCGCGTTCCGGGAACGCGCCGCCTCCGCTTTCAATCAATGGTCTTTAGCTCTGCCCCTGTACTGTAGGGCACCTGTCGAAGTTGCCTATACCAGCCCCAAGTGGTTGAGATCCGCCAGATATTTGCCAATGAACGCAGCTGAAAGATGAGGAATATCTCCGCCCGGGCCGACGCCGAACTTGCGCACGTCTCGCTGGAACTGCGTCGCTGATACCCAAGCGCCAGCCGTGCGCGGCATCGGCTTGCGCAACTGGTGTAACAGCGGCAGGAAAGACTGTTGCCGCTGCTTCTCCGGCAGGCCACGCAGCACAGTCTCGAAGCGCGTGAACCAGTCATCGTAATTATCAATACGCTGAATCGGATACCCAGCGCTTGTTGCCCAGTCGACAAACGTGTCCATCGAAATGCCGTCTTCGTGAGGATTGATCACGTGATAAGTTTGGTAGCCATCGCCTGCCTCGGCGCCCAGCACAGTGATAGCCTTGGCGGTGAAGTCCACCGGCAGGCCGTCGTAATGAGGCTCATCTGTACCCTGCGCGTAGAACGAACGTGGCGCTAAGCCCGTGCGAACTACACTGGACAACCAACGGGTGAACATGTCGGAGGCATTGAGCTGCCCGTGATAAACGCTGTGCGCCAGGATCATGTCCGATCTGAACACCACCACCGGTAAGCCAAAGCGCTCGTGGGCGTCGCGCAGCAGTACTTCGCCGGCCCACTTGCTGTTTGCGTAGCCGTCGGCATATCTCTCAGTCTCGAGGGGGCGCACTGGGCTGGCCTCGCGGACGTCGGCTTCCTCATCAATGACACCGCCGGGGATCGCTGCGGCCGCTACGGTGGAGACATAGTGAATCGGCTTCACGCGCTTGCTCAATGCCAGCCTTATCAGTTCGGCGGTGCCCGCAACGTTGGGGCCGAATAGTTGCGCATACGGCAGCACATGATTGACAAAGGCAGCAGGATGGACGATGACGTCCACTGTCTCTGCTAGCGACTGCCAATCACTGGCGCTCAGACCCAAATCCGGCTCGCCCAGATCGCCAGGGAGTACGTATAGGTATTTGTCGGCGAGGGTCTCAAAGTGCTGCTTGAGCTGCGCGTCGCCGCTCTCAAACGCTTCAGCAATGCGTTGGCGCGCTGAGTCGGCATCTCGCCCACGGGCGATGCAAATGACCTGGCCGCCAACCGCCGCCATGCGCTCCAGCCACTCCAGGCAGAGAAAATGCCCCAGATAGCCGTTCGCGCCGGTGACCAGCACCGTACGCGGCTCCCTGGACGGTGGCGTTGCATGGGACGCTTCTTTCAGTGTCCTGGCATCGAAGAAGTTATCAAGAACCAGGTCGCTGGCGCGAATCTCGGTGGCACCGCGACCGTGAACAGAAGCGAAGGTCGGGTGTTGGAACGTCTCGTCCAGGGCACGTTCTATGTACTGCGCCACCTGCCGCAGGTTGCCCGTCGGATGGTTGATCACGCTGGCAGGTACTTCGACTTCGTAGATGTCTTCCAGCAATACAGAGCAGGAGAGCGCAGACAAAGAGTCACCACCTAGCTCTGTAAAGCTCGCTTGGGTTTGCAGGTCGAGCACTTCCATGCCCAGCGTCGCCTGCACGGCACGCACAATCGTCTCAAAGATCGGTGCACTGCGGCCCTCACGGCGCAGCGCTTGAAGTTTGTCAGCCTGACGGGTCGCAATGTCATCATAGAGCTGCTCCAGACGGGCGGCGTAGCGCTCCTTGAACTTGGGGCGCTGGTATTTGCCGATGCCAGTCAGCAGGCCGTTTTCAACGCTGAACGGTGTATGTTCTAACAGGAAGTCCCTCGGCACCTCGTAGGCGTTGAGCTGCTCGTCGCGAGCAACCTTCTTGACCGCTTCGCGCAGCGCAGCCTTGAGCGCAGCTTCGTCGTTGATGCCCATATCCCGAGCCGTCTGCTCGTTCGCCACTAAAACGCCTAGCAGGAACGAGCGCTCGCTGGTGCCATAGAGATACACCTGGCGAATCAGTGGGTGACCGTTGGTGAACACTGCCTCCAACCTCGCGATGGCGACGAACTCGCCCTGGGACAGCTTGATGACGTTGTTGCGGCGGTCGAGGTACACGAGCTCATCCACCGCCGTTTCTGCCATGATATCGCCAGTTTTGTAGTAACCGTCTTCGTCGAAGACTGAGTTGGTCACTTCAGGCCGCTGATAATACCCCAGCATCATGGAGTGAGTCTTGATCAGTAACTCGCCACGGGGATGTGGCTTGTCGGTGGTGAAATAGCCAAGTTCCGGGACGTCGATGAGTTTGTAGTCGATGATCGGTGGTCGCAGTAAACGGTTATTACGCGAAACGCCGGAAACTTCGGTAGCCCCATAGAACTCGTCCATCCGAAAGCCCAGACAGTTTTCCATGAAGAGGCGTAATTCGGGGGCTAGCGGTGCGGAACCGAAACTGCCGCTGAGCAGGCGTCCGCCGAGCAGGACATTTCGAATTTCGCCCATCAGTTGGTCTCGCAGGGCCTCGGTCTCATTGCACCCGGCACTGCGGCGCTCCAGCTGAGTCTGATAGTGTTGATAGACCATCTCGCAGATTCGCGGCACGATGGCCATGACAGTTGGCCGCACACGCTGGATGTCATTGAACAACTCAGAAAGGTCGCTCTTCGCAGTGAAATAGCAGGTACCACCACTGCCTAGTGTACTGAATACGCCACTTCGGCCAAATGAGTGGTTCATCGGCATGTAGTGCATATAAATGAGAGGAATAGGAGCATTCAGACGCCAGTTAGGCATCAGCATCGATTCCGGATACATGGCGCCTTTGGGCAGGCCAGTACTTCCTGAGGTGTAGTACAGCGTGGATAAGCGGTTGCCTGTTGCTTGTTCTGCGAATAGCTGTGGCACGGGGAGTTTCGTGCCCATGTCGCAGGCGTCCTCCAGTGTCAGCACCAGATCCTTCAGGCCGGCCGCCGATAGCTCGGCCTGGGCGGCGGCCAATGCTTCGCGGTGGTCATCTATCTGCTCATCGTAGTCCAATAGCAGCACGCCTAACGGGCGATGGCCCTGCAGTACCAGCTGCACTGTATTGTGCAGGCATTCCAGGCTGGTGGCGAACCAGCGCGGCTGTACTTCCTTGACGATCTCAGTCAGTTGACTCAAAGGGGCATTGGTCTGTAAGGGGACGACCACGACGCCGTTATGAATGGCCGCCAGGTCGACGGTGACGAACTCGCTCCCGGCAAACGCGATAATGCAGAGGAAATCATTAGCCCCCAGCTGTCGGGCTTCATCCTGCTGCCAGAGACTGGCCAAGGCCTTGGCACGCCTCCAGAGTTCAGCGTACGAGAGGGTTGTGAATTCTTGCAGCAGACGCTGGCTGACTCGCCCGTTAACCGGGTCGGTGACACGCTCGATACAGCGTTGAGCCAATGCAGGGCGGTCTGAATAGCCCTCCATGCACAGTGCGACCGTTTGCGCCAAGCCTAGGGCAGGGTTGAGCTTGGCTTCGTTGACTGGCGTAACGGGCATGGCCTCGCGTAACTGAGCATCGCCAGTTACCAGTGCCTTGACGTGCTCCGAGAGATTGAGAGGCGCTGATTGTAATTGCGGGTTGGTGGTCTGCATTTCTTTTCCTATGGGTAGGTCGCCCCATTGGCACCTGAGCATGGCCTAAGTCGACTCGCAGTGCGCGAAAGGCATTGTCGTTCCTTTATATGAACGCTGTTCAAATATAGTTTATGAGCGTCTTCTGAACGGTCGTTCCTCGCCACACAGAGTCTGGCGTCGTCGATTCGCGGCCCATGCTGCCGAACGCCAGCAGCACTTGAGCCTGCTGCTGGCGTATTCATCAGCGCTGGGATTGACGAGCCAGTGACTCTGGGGTGAAGAATTGAACAGGTTGCATATTGGCCTGAGGAAATATCCCGTTGCGTGCGCCGCCGCTGATGCTGCTGTGGTAGTAGACACCGGTAGCGAAATCAAACAACCAGGTCGACGATGCATGCGGAATCTGCTTGTCATACATCTGGTAGGAAGGCATGTAGATGCCCTTGGCGAGTTTGCCGGACGCATCCCAAGCATCTGACATACCAGCAGAGCGAATGTCCTCATCGTAGTAATAGCGGCGCTTGGGCTGAACATGACGCATGCCGGGCTTAAGTGTCGCCTCGACCACATGCACACGATGCAACTCCCAGCGCACGGCTTCCGGATTGGGGTGATTAGGCTTCAGGAGGTCATCAGGCGTGGATGCCGACCAATCGTAGTTGTTGTACGGGATGATCATCTCTTTCTTGCCCACGTACTTGAAATCGTAACGGTCTTGCTTGCCCGAGAATCCGTAGATTTCGTCGTAAAGCATGGCTCCGCCGGAGGTGGAAACCGGGAAGTCGTACTCGGCGTCCGGTGAGCGCCGTACCCGCCGTTGGCCTGGGGAGTAATTCCAAGTAGGGTTTGGTGTTGCGACTGGATTGAGATAGAACCGCTGCAGATTGCCTTCGCCCACGTTACGAGAGGGGGCAGTGTATATGTTCAGCTGGGTCAGGTAGGTGCCGATGGACGCGAACTTCTCTATGTCCAGCGCCTTGTTGTAGTACTGAGAGTCCGCACGGTTGTTGATACCCCCGGTCAGCACGCGATTGCCTCTGGCATCGACGTACCAACCTTCACCCTTGGTGATGTTGGAGACGCCCTTGAAGTGCAACAACGCGTTCCAGACGACCTCGTTGCCCGTCTTGGGAATTGGGAACGGTACGCCGCCGAAGCAGCCTTCAACTGCCAAGCCATTCTCGATTGTCTTGCAGCGGGTAGCATTCGCGACGCTGTTTTGGTTCACCCAGTCCGGGTAGTTCGCGGACCGGTGGGTGGGATAAACCGGGACCGTGTAGGTTTCCGGAAAGCGCTTGAGCAGGGCCTTGGTGCTTTCGGAAAGCTTGTCCGCATACTGGTCGACGTTCTTTCCCGTAATGACGTATATCGGCTTCTCATCGGCGAACGGGTTAGCCCAATGCCCGGTATCCGGCTTGAATCCAGCCGGCTTCGTTGAAGTGGAAAGCCCTCCGGTGTAGGCGGGAATTGTCCCGTCCTTGTTACCTGCGACTTCAGCACCCCAGGGAGTCAGTGAGTTACCCAACTCAGCGGCCTCCTGGGGTGATACGGCGGCATGAGCGGCACTGGCTGAAAGAATGGCGATAGCCAGTGTTGGAGTCATTATTTTCATGCGGGAACTCCCGATAGGAACGCAGTTTGGTAATTCGTCGGCTCGGATTGTTCTGCTGTCGGTGGACCTGACCCGTTGCAGGCGGTCGAGCGGGAGTAGGAGAACCAGGCATCTCTCTTTTTCATCTGAATTGCTCTCTGAATTTTTGTTCTTGTTTTCATTCGAGGTGCAGTAGGGATTTTCCTTTTTGTTCTTGAGGCCTCGGTTTCAGGCCGTGAAAACATACAGCAAGGTTAAAGGCACCTATTTTTCGACGCAAAGGCTTTTGTGCTGTCGCTGAATTCGCCAAGCCCTCTGTAGGACAAATAGGCCGCTTAACAGTGAGCATTATCGTTGTTGTGTAAGGGTTTTTAAGGGGTTAACCACTTTTTTGGTGCTGAGCATTTTTTTTGCGTTACATGTAACTAATAGGTGAGAGCCTTTGCCAAAACGACTGCAGAACGCGTTGCCAACTTTAGGGCGAGTTGCGTCTGCGAGCTGATTTGGGCGCTCGACACAGTCAGCTCCAGGCCTCGCGCCACCTCGCGCAGCTTCAAACCTGCGGGTTGCTAAGATCGTCGGCAGGTTTCCTGTTGCTATGTACCCTCACTGAGTTGAGCCGTGTGTGAGGGAGTGACGCCGCGCAGCGGCGTCATGGCTGCGCATGCAGCTGCTCAGCCCTCGTCGTTCACCCAGCGAACGAAGCGTTGCAGAGGATTGAAGCCGTCATGAGGCAAGCCGGCCTCTATGCCGGCCGAGCCGCCGATATTCACCACCCGCTGCGCCCCCGCCCCTGCCAACCGGTCGCGCAGCAGTGCTTTGCGTTGCGCTGGATAGACACCCACCGTCTGGGTGGCGATGTTCACATGGCGTATCGCATCCTGCAGGTCCTGGACCTGCACGACATTGACGATCTTGCCATCAGGGTGGAAGTCAACGGGATCTTGTGAACGGATAACCACGCCTTCCCCACCGTAGCCACCCCACACCCGGTAGGCGGGCTCGAGCATTCGCAAACCGTCGATCTCGTCACGCAGCTCTGCCGGTACTCGCGGTCCGATTGCCGAAGCCATAGGTCGGTCGACATTCATGCGCTGTTGCAACAGCGCGCAATAGCGGTCGACTTGCTCAGTCGTGCCCTCGACAAACTGAAAGCGGCTGGAGGCGCAAGCCTGCTGGTTCATGAGGGTGACATCGAAGGCTGCCTTGTCGGCGACAGCCGCCAGTGTCTCTAGTGAGTCGAACACCTCACGACCAATCATCGAGATCGAGGTTTTGGGATCGAACGACACAAGCTCAAAACCAGGACCTATGTACTTGCTGACACTGCGGATGGCGCTATCCCCGCCCCAAGCGACCACCTTGTCGAAGAACTGCGGCCTGAACAGCGCACGCTCGACCTGCTCATCGCCTCCTCGCCAATACACTGCAGAGAACGAGCGCGTCAGCGGATGCCCAGGTGCCACGCTCGCCATGGCTCGCAAAATAGCTGGCGCTGTGAACAGGTCGTTGGAAGGCAACTTGAGCAGGTGGACGCCCTTGGTCAGGGCTCCCCGTACAACCGTCAATGCAGAAACGCCCGGGGCGTTTCCTGCAACGATATGAATCAACCTGGGTGGAAATGCGCGAATGCGGCTCTGCCGTCCACTGGGGGAATCCTTGATCTCGCGCCAGCCGTCGAGCACATCGGAGCCGCCCAGTTCAGTGCGAATCTGGAATTCCAGGCCCGCCCGATTGAACGGCGCTGAAATATTCTCATAGGAAAACTCCATGATATGCCGCGGCAACGGCCCCGTTTTGAGGGAGTTCTCCAAGGCTTGGGCTACCAGCCCCTCAGGGTCTGCCTTGAGCCACTGGCCGGTCTGCTCCAATACATCAATGATCTCGCTGACTGGCGTATCGAAGGCCGGGCCAGGCTTATCCCGCTTCCAAACCAGCTGATCGAGGTCAATTCGAGGGGTAGCGAACCGCGCGTGGGCAGGCCCATGCTCCGACTCGGCGCCTAGTACCACCTCGCCCTTGATGATGTGGCAAACAGCAACCGCTTCGGCTGCGGGTTGTGCAACTGAGGAAGTGGTCATTCTGCAAGCGCTCCGCGGATGTAGGCATCGAGCGTTCCCGCGCACCCGATATGATCGTCCTGGCCAATCTGGCTAAAACGCGTGATGTTGTCGAGCAAGGTGGGGCCGTGGCGCCCGCAAGGGCAATGGTCAGAGAAGTCGACGGTCACTTTGTCGCCGGTGATCACGCCCCCCCAGCGTCCTTCGAACAGCAGGTCAAGGAATGCAAAGCGGCCTTCGACCCTACCGTTTTCGTCGGCATCTGCTGGCGTCAGCAAGCGCTCCCCCGGCTCATCGGTAATCAACCAGATCAAGCCCGGGGCGCGATGGTAGCGCCCGGCTTCACAGCGGGGCATCAGCTGGGCCATTTCAGTCATGCCATAGGCCGCAGGGCGGATGACGTTGCCGTAGAAGCGTTCCACTTGCTCTTTGTAGTCTTCAGGCAGTGCGACGCCTTTGATACCGCCGCCCGCCTGAATAATGGCCCCAGGGTGGAACTCACCGTCGCCGATACCGCGCTCCCGTGCGCACTGGATAATCATCATGTGCTGGGCCCAAAGGCCACTGACCATGATCGGCTCATGGCGGTGGTCGAGGATTTTTTCGGCAAGCAGGCGCATGGCCGCAGCGCCCTCTTGCGCTTTCACCCGTGCTGACGCTTCAAAAGCCTGGATTTCTTCAGGCAGCGCGGTGCCCTCGGCGATGGCTTTGCGCATTGCAGCAGCACGGCTCACTTCACTGATCAGTAACGGCTCTTCAGTCAAAGCAAACATTGCACCCGGCCGACCCCAATTAACGCGGCCGATCTGCGCCGATTCGATAGCGCTGTTGTATCCCTTGATCGGGCCAAGCCAGAACAAGGCACGATTGGGCTCCGCCTTCGCAAATGGCCAGCCGGTGGCATGCTTGTAATGCAGCGCCTTGTTTTCCTGGTCGCCGGCGGTGTGATTGAGAAATGAGCATTTGCCACTCGAGCCGCTGGTGGCCAATGGGCGGTGGCCGGCTTCATACAGGCGCTCGAGCCATTCATCGACATCGCGCACGCCGTCCACGTTTACATTGCTGACGTCAGCAACCGATAGCGTTTGCAGCCACTGCAGCATGCGGTCCCACCGATTGTTATCGATGAAGGACTGCGGGTAGGACTTGTAAACCGTGTGCGAGAAAAGGAGCGGCACCAGTTGTTCGAGGCTGTCGATGTGGGTGATCCCGGCTTCCTCGGCGCGGTGGCGCAGGAGCGGTATCTGCTCGATGCGCTCTCGGAACAGCTCCTGGGCAGCCTGGATCTGCATGTCATGCACGTTGGCCGGCGGCTGATCGAACGCGCTGTCGGGGTCGAGGATGTGCGACAACAATTGCTTACGTACGGGAGTCATTGCTTACCTCACAGTGTTGTTCTTTTATGTGAACGGCGTTTTGCTTTCCCGTGGAAATTAATATACCGGTTTATTCTCGGCGTCAACTGCACGAAATGCAGCGCCCTAGGGGGGTTTACCTGCAAAACAAATAGCGTTGGCCAGGATCCAAGCGTGCTGTTAGTGTATGCAAACCACACCCTCGAGGCTTATGCGTAAGTGATTACTAACCAATCTGAGCATCTACAGGCTGTATTTATTGCTCTGGCTGACCCCACCAGGCGCGCATTGCTGGAAATCCTGGCGAAGGCCCCAAGCCATGTGGGCGCATTGGCACAGCAGGTGCCAGTGTCACGTTCAGCGGTCTCGCAACACCTCAAGGTGCTCAAGGACGCAGGATTGGTGCAACAAGCCAAACGGGGCCAGCAGCGCATTTATGCGGTGATGGATGAATCGCAGGGGGTGCTCAAGGCATTGAGCAATTATGCGCTGTCGCTCGTTGCCCCTGCGCCAGGCGAAACGGACGCGAAGCGTACTCCGCTGGTCATTCAGGAACGAGGCGGGGCACGGACATTGGATTGGGCAGCCGTCAACGACGAGGTCGACGCTCAAACAGTCTCATTGGCTGGACGGTTTTATGTGGCGGGTCACCGTATGGAGCGCCTGCTCGCCCGCACCGCGGCCGCTTACCAGCTGAATGTGGGCGAAGCGATGATCTTGGGCACTTTGAAAAGGCTCGGGAATGACCGTACCTGCACGCCGACCGAATTAGGTCGGCATTCGCTGATATCCGTGACGGGCATCGCGAAGCGCCTGAACCGTCTTGAACAGGCAGGCTTGATTGAGCGTACGAGTGACGAAGAGGATCGTCGCTCGGTACAGGTGCGCTTGACAGCAGCGGGCGCCCGGACCTTCGAGGCGATCAGCCATGAGCAGTTCACTCAGAGCTACGCCGGGTTCAATGCGCTTTCACAGACGCAGCGCGAGGGCCTGGACGATGTATTGGAGAGTTTGCTGGGTACCCTTCCCGACACCTGACAGCAGGCTACGGGAAGGCCAGACTTCTACCGCGCTGCGTAGCGCAACAGCCGCTCATTGATGATCGCACGGGCATCAGCAATGATGGTTTGCACAAGCGTGTCGCAGCTCGGGATGTCGCGAATCAGGCCCACCCCCATCCCGGCAGCGTAGGCGCCATCATCCGCGTCGCCACGCTCCACTGCACTCACCCAGCGCTGGCTGCTCGCCAAGGTCATCAGTTGGTCGTGGTCCGCCCCTGCCCGCTCCAGCTCCAGAATCTGATCGGTCAGCGCATTTTTGAGCACGCGAGTGGAGTCGCCGATGCTGCGGCAGATCAGCGTGGTATCACGCTCCGTCGCCGCCAGATACCGGGCTTTGACTGCTTCGGGCATAGGTGACTCGCGGGCCATCAAAAACCGTGTTCCCATTGCAATCCCTTCTGCACCCAACGCCAATGCTGCCACCAAACCACGGCCGTCGGCGAATCCGCCATTGGCTACCACAGGGATAGTGAGTTGGTCGACCGCTGCGGGGATCAGCACCATATTGGGCACTTGGTCCTCGCCCGGATGACCAGCCGCTTCAAAGCCGGTCAAGCTGACTGCGTCTGCACCGAGCTGCTGTGCTTTCAGGGCAAAACGCACGGCTGTGCATTTATGAAGTACCTTGATGCCGGCTTCCTTGAAAGCGGCAATAAAGTACGCGGGATTGCCACCCGCCGTTTCCACGCATGTCACCCCAGCGTCCAGAATCACTTTCGCGCTGTCCTCAGGCTTGACGCTGAGTTTGGACAAGATCGTAAGGTTGACGCCGAATGGTTTGTCCGTGAGGCTGCGAACCTTCTCGATTTCCTCACGCAAAGCACCAGGTGAAGGGAAGCTGTGCGCGGAAAGAAAGCCAAGCCCGCCGGCGTTCGCTACCGCTGCTACAAGCTCTGCGCGCGAAACGAAGCGCATGCCACCTTGAATCAACGGGTAATCAATACCGAAGAGTTCTGTAATTCTGGTCTTGAACATGGCAATTCCAAGAGATCAGTTCTGAAGTGCAGTGACCCTGAACCGCTTGGCTCGAATGCGCTCAGCACGGTCACTGCCTACGGGTTCCCGCTCACGCCGAAGCAAAGAGGGTTGCTTGAGCCAGCTGCTTGCGGCATTCGCTGATCATGCGCTCGAGCAAGTCTTTACAGGTGGGAATGTCATTCATCAAACCGATCGCCTGGCTCGCCCAGACCAATCCATCGTTGACGTTGCCCGACTCCAGTGTCGCGCGTCCACGCGCGCCCATCACCAAGGGTCGGACATCCTCGAACGTGCAGCCACCCGGCCGACGCTCGATCGCTACCACCTGTTCGGAAATCTCGTTACGGAAGACCCGGCCACTGTTTTTCAACGTGCGGAAAATAACCACCGTGTCACGCTCGCTGCCCTGAACAACCGATTCCTTGATGTTGGAATGGATCGGCGCCTCTTGGGTAAGCATGAACCGGGTACCCATGTTGACCCCCTGGGCGCCCAGTACAAGCGCAGCCGCCAGGCCGTAGCCGTCGGCAATGCCGCCAGATGCAATCACGGGAATAGTCAGGGCTTTGACCGCGGCCGGTATCAGGACCAAGCCACCCACATCATCCTCACCAGGATGCCCAGCGCATTCAAAGCTATCGATGCTGATGATATCGACGCCATTGCGCTGTGCGCTCAGGGCATGACGTACCGATGTGCATTTGTGCAGGATTTTGATTCCAGCCGCTTTCAGACGATCAAAAAACTCTTTAGGACAATTACCTGCGGTTTCGACGATCTTCACTCCGCTTTCGATAATGGCCTGCAGGTAGTCAGCGTAGGGTGGTGGGTTGGCTGAAGGGAGTACCGTTAGATTGACCCCAAACGGCTGGTCTGTGAGGCCTCGGCACCGGTCGATCTCGGCGCGCAATGCGTCAGGTGTCGGCTGAGTAAGGGCGGTCAAGATGCCAAGCCCGCCGGCATTGGAAACAGCAGAGGCAAGTTCAGCGCGCCCCACCCACATCATGCCCCCTTGTACGATCGGGTAGCGGATGCCAAGCAGCTCGGTAACTGCGGTCTTCATAACGCCCTCTCTCCTGTTGCGGTGGATCACGAATTGTTCTTATATTTGAACGCCATTCAAAATAGCACGCAACCATGGAGTGAACAATGCTCGCGCTCTTCAGCTTGTTGAAATGCTGACACCCACACCTTTGGTACGGATGAACTCATCCAGGCCAGCTTTGCCGCCTTCGCGACCAAATCCGGAATTCCCCAGCCCGCCAAAAGGTGAGCCTGGGTGGAGGGCCGGAGTTGCACGGTTGACATACACAGTCCCCGCATGCAACCGATCAACCAGACGCTGGGCAGTATTGAGGTTGGTGGTCTGGATGTAGGCGGCCAAGCCGTACTCAGTCGCATTGGCCAAGGCTACAGCTTCCTGCTCATCACGAAATTTGAAGGCACATAGCACAGGGCCGAACACTTCCTTCTGAGCAATGGATGCATACGGGTCGGCATCCGCAATCAACGTCGGCGGGATGAAGTTACCCGGGGGACCTGCAGTCACCGCATGATCGAAAAACCGGCCGGCGCCGCTTGCACGCGCGGTGTCGATCATGTCCTGTACCCGCTCCCAGGCAGTGGCATTGATCAAAGGCCCCACGATCACGCTTTGGTCAAGCGGGTCACCGTAAGGTATATGGTCAATGGTGGTTTGAAGCGCATCGATAAAGCGCTCGTAGATCGCCTCATGGATGATCAGGCGGGTAGGCAAAGCGCAGCCTTGGCCACTGTTGGACAACCCAAACGTAGCGCAGTAAGCGGCAGTAGCCGCGACATCCACATCGGGGAACACAACATTCGCCGATTTGCCTCCTAACTCGAACACCAAGGGTTTCAGGGTGTCCGCGGCCGACCGCATGATTGCGCGCGCCGCACCAGGCCCCCCAGTGAATGAGATTTTGTCGACGCCAGGATGACTCACGAGTGCTGCGCCTGCCGCTACTCCTCCTGGCAATACGTTGATGACCCCAGGCGGCACACCTGCTTCAAACGCCAGCTCCGCGAAAAGCTGGGCGCTGAACGGGGTGAACTCAGCCGGTTTGATGACAACGCAATTACCGGCCGCAAGCGCAGGCGGGACCTTCATTGCCAACGACAGTAAAGGCGCATTCCAGGTGATGATATGCCCCACGACACCATAGGGCTCAGGCACTGTGTACTCGAAGTGGCCTCCTCCCGCTGGGCTCCCGGTCACCAAGCCTTCTATCTTGTCGGCCCAGCCGGCGTAGTAGCGCACCCAGTTGATGACACGAGGGGCAATGCCCTCGACCATGGTGCTGATTGGAATGCCGTTTTCGACCACTGCCATCTGTGAAAACCGGTCGATGTTCTGGTCGATCAGGTCTGCGAAACGATCAAGAATCAGCCGGCGATGCGCCGGCTTCGTGAGGCGCCACGCCGGGTATGCGGCGCGGGCAGCAGCCACTGCCATATCCACTTCGTCCCGGCCAGCCAGGGGGATCTCCATCTGAAACTGGCCAGTGGCGGCGTTGCAGTGGCTGAAAGTCCCACCACTCCCTCGCGCGATGGTCCGCTCACCGATCAGTAGATTGACATCAGGCAGTGTCGCGGCAATCGCTGCGTGCGCCGCAGCGTTTGGAGCGATGAATTTCATCGTTGGAATTCCTTTCGCAGTGCCGTTTGTAAATGGCTGTTGATGGCCTACGCGACAGTCTCCTCTACCCCCTGTCAGCGCTATTGCGCGGCGCCAGCCTCGATCAACGCATGGGCAGACAGTGGGCCGATTTCGGTCACCCCGCCGTCTACCGGGAGGTGCACGCCGGTGATGAAGCGCGCCTCATCACTGGCCAGGAAGCGCACGGCCAACGCAACATCCCACCCATCACCCTCGATACCGAGTGGGCCGACATTGCGCCGCTTGACGCGCATCTGTTCGGGTAGAAGCGACATCGCCAGGGGGGTGAGTACATGGCCAGGCGCAACGGTATTGGCCCGAATGCCTTGACGGCCATACAACACCGTCAGCTCGCGTGCCAATGCTGCCATGGCGGCTTTCGAAGGGCCGTAGGCAATACTGCCGTGTGCGCGTATGCCCGCTATCGACGAAATGTTGATGATCGAGCCCCCACCGTTCTGGGTCATCGCAGGCACCGAGTAACGGCTCATCAGCATCGCGCTGGTCAAGTTGATGTTGAGCACACGCGTCCAGGCTTCTTCATCGTCCGCCTCCAGAGCGACCGGCGTAGCCACACCAACATTGTTCACCAGCACGTCGAGGCGGCCATAACGGCTCATGGTTTCCTCGACGATTCGGGCACAGTCATCACGCAGGGTGACATTTGCGCTGATAACGAAGGCTTCTGCGCCCATGCTCTCTATCTGCTTGAGCGTGTCTTGCGCTCGCTGGGCATCCAGGTCCACAAGGCACACTTTGGCCCCTTCACCGGCGAGGACGACGGCAATTGCCCGACCAATACCAATGCCGTCGCCTTCGGCGCCAGCGCCGGTGACGATTGCGACCTTTCCAGCCATCGTTGCGTTGTAGTTTTTGGGTTGAGGCATGATTCAGCGCTCCAGATACAAGCAGGTATTCAGCCGGCAGCCGAACGCCCCGCCGCAGCGCCCTTCAACAAAGAGCTGTGCGGCGGGGTAGCTAGCCTGCCAGGTAGAGGGTCAGTGGATCGACCGCACCAGTGTCGCGACCAGTCCATCGTCGCTGTTGACTAGCACTGTCTCGCCGATCTGGAATGTTTTCGGGATGTCATCACCCTCGCGCTTCTTCCCGTCGGTCCCGCGCACATAGGTCTGCGGGACGATCGCAAAGCTTTTTTCCTGCTGAGTGCGCTGGTCACGCAGGGTAACCTGGTCGGGCGTGATGCCGAGTACCTTTCCAATCGATGGCACCTTGCCCGAGGCTTCGGTGACGCGGATATCCATGGACATCCGGAAGCGGTCTTTCGACAGATTGGTCAAACCACTGTGGGGGAGATTCAAATCGAAGATCACAATGTCGCCCGGCTCGAAATCAGCCCGTTTCCAGCCTTCAATGGGAATAAGGTCGGCCGGAATGGGAAATTGCGGAGGGTTGGTCACGTCATGCAAGATGGGGCCGCGGTGCGCACCCTCAACCCAGGCGCAGCCACCGACTTCATCGTCAACAGTATCGATGGGTACCCAGCAGATTTTCATTTCCAGGCCGCGACTGTAAAAGCCGTCCTGATGTGGGTAGATGAACCGGTTCTGGCCTGGATCCTCTACCGGTGGATTGGCTCGGTATTCTGCGATGGGTAGCCAGAACGGATCGTCGCCGAGCAGTTCTTTCATGGTCGCGACGATCTTGGGGTTTTCAGTCAACATGCGATGCATGTCGTTGTGGTTGAATTCACCGACGCGCGCGAGCTCGGCTGGGGACACGCTCTTGCCTTCAAAGCTGGCGCCGTTATAACGATTTTCGGTAACGCCAGGATCGATCAGGCCATGGCGCTGCAGATAATCAATCCAGCGCGCACGCATTTCACCGATGACACCCTTGTCCAGGACCCCTTTGAAGTACCAATAACCATCGCGTTCCCATGCCTGATCGAGCGCCTTCCGGTCGCCGAGCAGGTGATTCGCAGTTTTCAATTGGCCCATTTGCCTGGGCGGGTTCAACGGTACGGTTTGTGCGTTGTTATTGTTCATACACCGTCTTTCCTTCTGACTTGGGTTCAGTCAACGAGGTTGATGATGTCCCATGCTGACCCGGTTTTCCGGCCGGCATTAGGGTCGCATTCAACATAATTAGGGGGTGAATTCGACAAGCGTCGTTTAGTTGTATCCATTGATTACGCTCCTGCTGTGCGCCCATCATCGATCACCTGCATGGCACCGGTTATTCCTGCAGCCTCGTCGCTTGCCAGAAACAGCGCCAGGCTTGCTACCTCGTGCGGTTCGATCATGCGGGCGCTGGTTCTGGCTAACAGGCTGGCCATGCTTTCATCGGAAAGCCCCTCAAAAATCGACGTGCGCGTCATGCCCGGACAAATTGCGTTAACGCGAATGCGATGGGCTCGATACTCCAAGGCCGCCGCCCGCGTCATCATCAGCAACGCACCCTTTGATGCCAGATAGGCGATGGAGTTGGAGGTGGCTGAAAATGCACCGACAGAAGCGGTATTGATGATCGAGCCTCCCCCTGAGGCCATCATCAACACCAAGGCGCTTTTCATCATCAAGAACGCACCGCGCTGGTTCACATCGATGACGCGATCCCAATCCTTGAGTGTCACTTCATGCGTTGGCACCCGCTGCGCGGGCCCGATACCGGCGTTATTGGCCAGCACATCGAGCCGGCCATAGCGCGCATGGACATGCGTAAATAATGCCTCGACCGCCGCTGGGTCACTGACATCGCAGGGCCAAGACTCGAAACTGCCCGTGGCGTTATCAGCCGTACCCGAAGGCAGAGGTTCGACGGTATCAAGGTCCACGGCTATCACCCGCGCGCCCTCCTGCACGAACCGTTGCGCCATTGCCCGACCAATACCCGCGCCTGCCCCTGTGACCACCGCTACCTTGCCCGCAATTCGAGCCATGGAAATAGCCTCCGTTTGAAATTGCCCAAGCCGGCCAATACCTACCTGGCCACCACGCCGCGCTCACGCAGGCATGCAACGATCTGCTGCGCAGCGTCCAAAGCGCTTTGGCGTGTCGTGTCGATGTACACGTCCGGCGAGAGCGGCACTTCGTAGGGGGAGTCGATGCCGGTGAAGTTTTTCAAGGTTCCCTGGCGCGCTTTCTTGTACAGACCTTTGGGATCGCGCTGTTCCACGACTGCCAGCGGGGTATCAATGAAGACTTCGACAAACTCACCCTCCTCCACCAGGCTGCGGGCCAGTTCGCGCTCGGCCCTGAACGGTGAGATGAATGCACTGATTACCACCAGCCCTGCATCAACCATCAGATGGGAAACCTCGGCGATACGACGGATATTCTCGACCCTGTCAGCGGCCGTGAAGCCGAGGTCTTTGTTGAGCCCATGGCGTACATTGTCACCATCAAGCAGGTAGGTACGTACGCCAAGCGCATGAAGCTGCTGCTCGACCAGGTTGGCAATGGTGGATTTGCCCGTACCCGAAAGCCCTGTCAACCAGAGCACGACAGGCTTATGCCCAGCGAGCCGGCTACGGGCAGCTTTGTTCACCTCCACGGCTTGCCAGTGCACGTTTTGCGCTCTGCGCAGGGCAAACTGCAGCATCCCCGCCCCGACTGTGAGGTTGGTGATGCGGTCGATGACGATGAAGCTGCCCATGTCGCGATTCTGGGTATACGAATCAAACGGCTGAGGTCGGTCCAGCGCCATGTTGCAGACAGCAATATCGTTCAGTTGCAGTGTCTTGCCCGGCAGGTGCTGCAACGTGTTCACGTCGACAAGGTGCTTCGGCGTCGAGAACGTTGCGCTGACGGTGCTTGCCCCCATCTTCAGCAGATAGGGGCGGCCGGGCAGCATCTCGTTGGCGTCCATCCACACTAGCGTGACCTGGAACTGGTCCGAAACCTCCGCCGGGTCGCCTGCTGCCACCAGCACGTCGCCGCGGCTGACATCGATTTCGTCTGCCAAGGTGACAGTAATGGACTGATGCCGCTGTGCGAGATCAAGATCTCCGTCGAAGGTGACGATGCGTTTGACCGTACTGCAATTGCCCGATGGCAACACCCGCACATTGTCACCTGGCCTGAGCGAGCCCCCTAGCACGCGTCCGGAAAAACCCCGGAAATCGAGATTGGGCCGATTGACCCATTGCACCGGCATGCGCAGAGGGGCGTCGTTACTGACATTGCCAATATCGACGCTCTCCAGATATTGCATCAGGCTAGGCCCTGCATACCAAGGGGTATTAGGGCTAGGTTCGGTCATGTTGTCGCCCTTGAGGGCTGAAAGCGGGATACTCTGGATGCAACTGAATTCCAGTTGCTGAGCGAATGTGCGGTAGGCCTGATCAATACGTTCGAACACTTCCTGTGCGTAATCGACCATGTCGAGCTTGTTCACCGCCAGCACCACGTGCTTGATGCCGATCAGAGACACCAGGTAGCTGTGGCGAAACGTCTGGGTCAGCAGGCCTTTGCGCGCATCGACCAGGATGATCGCAACATCGGCGGTAGAAGCGCCCGTCACCATGTTGCGGGTGTACTGCTCATGCCCAGGGGTATCGGCGACGATGAACTTGCGCTTGTCGGTGGAAAAGAACCGATAGGCGACATCGATGGTAATGCCCTGCTCGCGCTCGGCGCTCAGCCCATCGACCAGCAGGGCAAAGTCCAGTTGGTCGCCCTGGGTGCCAGATTTGCGCGAATCGGCCTCCAGGGTGGTCATCTGGTCTTCGAGCAGGGCTTTCGCTTCATACAGCAGACGGCCGATCAGCGTGCTCTTGCCATCATCGACGCTCCCGCACGTGATGAACCGTAAGAGCGTCTTTTGCTCATGGAGGTTGAGGTACTGCTCAATGTCTTGCTCGATGAGTGCAGTGTTAGCGTTCATTAGAAGTACCCCTCGACTTTTTTCTTTTCCATGGAGCCTGCGCTGTCGTGATCGATCACGCGCCCTTGGCGTTCAGTGGTGGTGGACAGCAGCATTTCCTGGATGATGGCCGGCAGCGTGTCTGCCTGGGATTCCACTGCCCCGGTCAACGGGTAGCAACCCAGTGTGCGGAACCGCACACTGCGCATTTGCACGCGTTCGCCATCTCGCAGCGGCATGCGCTCGTCATCGACCATGATCAGCGTGCCGTCGCGCTCCACCACCGGCCGCTCAGCGGCGAGATAGAGCGGCACAATGGGAATACTCTCGCGGTAGATGTACTGCCAGATATCCAGCTCGGTCCAATTGGAAAGCGGGAATACGCGGATGCTCTCACCTGGGTGTTTGCGCGCGTTGTACAACCGCCACAACTCCGGGCGCTGGGCCTTGGGGTCCCAACGTTGCTGGGCTGATCGGAATGAGAACACCCGCTCCTTGGCACGGGACTTTTCCTCATCCCTGCGTGCGCCGCCGAATGCCAGGTCAAATTTGTGCAGGGCCAGCGCCTGCTTCAGCCCTTCGGTTTTCCACATGTCAGTGTGCAGCGCCGAGCCGTGGGTGAACGGGTTGATATTCTGTGCTTCGGCCTCGGGGTTGCGATGAACCAGCAACTGCATGCCCGACGCTTTCGCCATCTCCTCGCGCATCTGATACATCGCCTGGAATTTCCAGGTCGTGTCTACATGCAACAACGGAAACGGCGGACGCGACGGAAAGAACGCTTTGCGTGCCAAATGCAGCATCACTGCGCTGTCCTTGCCGATCGAGTACAGCATTACCGGGTTTTCTGACTCCGATACCGCCTCGCGCAGGATATCGATGCTGTCTGCCTCAAGGCGTTGCAGATGGGTCAAATCAGTCATGTTGGAGCTCCTCGTGCCGCTGGCACTCGGCAATGGTCGAAAGGAGAGCGGCTGCAACCTCTGGCCGGCAGATCAGAAGATCAGGCATGAACACTTCACGTTGGTTGTAGCTGCAGGGGCTACCGTCAATGCGCGAAGCATGCAGGCCCGCCGCCAGCGCTACGCCCACGGGGGCGCAAGAATCCCACTCGTATTGGCCACCAGCGTGCAGGTAGGCGTGGGCCTCACCCCGCACCACCGCCATCGCCTTCGCGCCTGCCGACCCCATGGGCACCAATTGCGCATTCAGCCGCAGTGCTACCTGCTCGGCGACCCGCGGCGCTCGGGTGCGGCTGACCAGGATTTTCATGCGCCCCGCTGGCGCTGGCGGTAGAACGATTGGGGCAGCTGCACTGAACACGCTGCCCAGCGCTGGCAGGCTCACAGCGCAAGCCGCGTCGACTTTGCCGTCCTTGACCAAACCGACGTGCACCGCCCAATCCGGTCGGCCTTCCGCATATTCGCGGGTGCCATCGAGCGGGTCGACAATCCACACCCTTTGCTTGTGGAGGCGAGCATCGTCGGACGCCTCTTCCTCTGAAAGCAGGCCGTCATCAGGGCGATGCCTGCGCAGCAAGTCAGTCAGCAAGGTATTCGCCAGGCGATCACCATGTACGCCAAGGTAGGTACTGGATAACAGGCCATGCTCTTTCAGCCTGAGCAGATGTTCGCCGGCAGCGGTTGCCAGGCGTGATGCCAGCTCGGCATCGTCTATTGTCAGATCGGGCATTGGGATACCTCTTGTAGTACAGGAAGTAGCTCAGGCCAGGGCCTGGCGCTGGATATAGGGGGCGAACCGTTGATTGACCCGGTCTGGGTCCAGGCCATAGGTTTCAGCGCTATAGCGGTGCTCACCGTGTCGGGCTTCCGGCGCGGCGCTTATCCGCTCAAGCATCCGCGCGCGCGCTTGATCGCTTAAGGTCAGGCCAAAGTGCTGGTAGATGGTCTGGATCACGGCCATCGGCTGGCGCTGGATGTCCTGTTGCAGGATGTCCAGGAACTGGCCGGGCGCCCTGGCCCTTGCGCGGTGTGCGTCCTCGACTGCCGCGCCCCAGTAGCTGGCTTCTCGTTCCCCGATGGCCCGCGTATCGACACCCTCCTCCAGAATGCTGCGAGCCTCACGAAGTACACTGCACAGCGAAGGCAGGGCGCTGGCCGGGGCGCGATGGGTCTGGATCACACAAGCATCGGGAAACACGTCCAGCAGGTTGCCGACCTGGGCCACGTGCCCAGGGTTCTTCAACAGCCAGGTCTTCTCCGGGCTGTTGGCGCCGATCAACTGAATGACCTTGCGCAGGCGCCGATAACTGCTCGCCTCGCTCTGCTCCAGCCACCAACGGTCGTAATCGGGTACACGGAGGGAGGAGCCGAAGAAGTTGCTGCAAAAATTCTGCTTCAGCACTTCCAGGCACTCGTCCACGTCATCGGCCCGCATGTCGTGGGCAGCACGCATGTGTGGCGCCGCTGCAAAAAACTGTTCAAGGCCTGCCACGCAAGCCTGGTACCAAGGGTTCGCGGCCCAGGTGTGGCGTTCCGGGCGCGGCATCGGGAACGCAGTGAGCCAGCGCTCCATCCCCTGGAATTGCGGGTCCATCGACAACAACTTGTGCAGTGCCGTGGTGCCCGTGCGTGGGATGCCGATCACAATCAGCGGGCGCGTTACGCGATGCTGCAAGCATCCTGGATGTGTTTTCCAGCCCTCCTCGCTGAGCAAGCGCGAAACCAGAATCCCGACCAGCAGATTCCAGGCAAACTCGCGGCCGCCTGGCTTGAAGACCGGGCCATTGTCATCCAGAGCAGCCAGCAGCCGCTGCAAGCCCGGCAGGTATTCAGCAGGGTCACCAAAGTCGGTCAAACCCGTTGCGGCGCTGGCGGCGGCGTGCAACTGCCCCTCCGCGCCCTTGAAGTTGGCGGATATCGTCACGATGGTTATCTCGTTAGCTAGTGATAGAAAGTGGCGGACGCCACATTGCAGTCGCTGCAGCTACCCGGGCCTGGCAGAAGCGATGGCTGCCTGGATTTCGGCAAAGGTAGGATTGCGGCGCAGCGTCAGGCCGCCATTCACCTGCAAGGTCTGGCCAGTCATGAAGCACCCCTCGCTGACCAGGAACAATGCGGCTTGGGCGACATCGTCCACGGTGCCCAAGCGGCCCAGCGGGTACGCCCGCTCGAAGGCCTGGCGCACGCCGGGCACTTCGGTGAAGCCTTGGGTCATTCCGCTCTCGGTCAGGCCGGGGGCGATGCTGTTGATACGGATACCGCGTACGCCGTACTCATCGGCGACCGCCCGGACCACATGCTCGCCGGCGGCCTTGCAGGCGCCATACAGCGCCTGGTCCTGGAAGCCGATACGGGCGATGGCCGACGACAGCATGACCACCGCCCCCCCGTCGGACATCGCTCTCAGCATGCTTTGCAAAAACTGGAACGAGCCTTTGAAAACGGTGCGATAAACCTGGTCCAGGTCTTCCTCGCGGGTTTCGGCAAACGGCTTGCTCAAACCGATGCCCGCAGCATTGACGGCAATGTCCAGCCGACCGTAGCGTTGCAATGTGACCTCTGCCAGGCGCTCGAGGTCAGCCTGACAGGTCACGTCGCAAGGCAGGCAACTGCCGCCTATGTCCCATGCCAGTTGCTCAAGTGGTGCGATGCGTCTGGCCGCGACCACAACCTTGGCGCCATGCGCCGCGAACAATCGGGCGATAGCGCTGCCCATGCCCGGATCAGTGGAGGCACCCAGCACGACCGCCACCTTGCCATTGAGTTGTTCCATGCTGGCCGCCTCCTACCAACGCCGGCGTAATTGCGCCCCGATGCGCCGCACGCGCAGGGCCTCGCCGCGCTCCACCGGGGTGACGCGCAACGTATCCAATGGCAGGTGCTCATCCAGGTCGGCGAGTTTGACTTTCTTCAGGATGGGCGTGGGATGAGAGCTGCTACGGTACCACCGTCCTATCAACATGCCCTTGAGATTGCCGCCGGTATCCAGCCAGTTCGCAACGCCTGGGTCTTCCACGGACAGCACTGCGCGGAACTTCCCGTCGCCATTCACATGAGCTTGATGACCGTTGAGGCTGCTCTGGCGATGAACGAGTTCGACCTGATTCCACAACGCATCGACGACCTGAACGTTCCAATACACCAAGCGTTCCGGCAGTTCGGTTTCCAGAATCAGCGCCTCGTCAGACTGTAAGTCGTAGGTGCATTCGTAATAGGCTTGTGGCCAGTCATCTCCATTACCCAGCTCTGCAAACGTGACCAGCTTCATCTCGTGCGGCGGCCGGTTGCTGCGGCTGTTGGCGATGATCCCTTGGCACAGTTGTGACAGACGCTTCACGTAACCGCCAAACAGATCCCGCAATTGCTGATCAATCGTAGCCACGCTCATACGTGGTTTTAGCGGCTGCTCCCCCAGGCGCTCGATGCACACCTTGACGTCGCGCTCATTCCCCCAATCGTAGGAAAACTGGCGCAACAGCAAGAAGCGTGATTCTGGGTGAAGGTATAACCAGTCGCCCTGGTAGCCTTCTGGCCGCTCGCTGCTGAAGATGACCTCGAAACTGCCGTCCTCGGCGATGTCCAGCTGGTTAAGGTCGTAGTTGTTGAAGCCCGGACCTGGTGGGTTGCCCATACCGATCATGTGCTTGCCTGTCGCGAAGCCCGCCACCGGCACATTTCCTCTGTTACCTGACACGCGGTAGACCCCCTCGCCGCTGACGGCGCTGAAGTGATAGACCGCGTCGGGGTTGGGCTGGGCAAGAAACACCGAGTTCTCGAAAGGTGCCCAGTCGGGGTAATCGGGGTCCGCCTGAAAATACAGAAAATAACCTTGCGACAGGTTCATGGCGAATTGGCGATACAGCTCGGCACGCAGTTGCTCGTCAAGCGGGTCCCAAAGCTGTAGTTCGACTTCGCTGGCGGCTTTGAGCAGGTCGACGTAGCTCGCCCACGGTTGCAGGGAAGCATTCATTCAGTCACCTCCGGTGAAACGCATCTGGATAGATGGATGAAAGAGCGGGAGCAGGTCCGCCGACGATTCACGCCCAGGGATGAATCATGACTTTGCATTGTCCGCTGGGCGTGCGCAGCGCTTCGAATACGGACGGCACCTCGTCCAACGAAACGTGCTGGGTGATCATTGCCCGCGGCTCCAGCGCCCCACGCGCAAGCACCTGTGCCACATACTGGAAATCACCCACGGTGTATGTGTTGGAAAAACGCAACGTGATTTCTTTCCATACCGCTGTCGCTGGCACAAAGCTGTCTGCTGTGGTACAGAAGCCCAGCACCACCACGGTTCCAGCGCGGCTCACGGCTTGGATGGCTTGGCTGATGCAGCCTGGTTGGCCCGCGCACTCGAGCACGATGTCTGGCGCTGCACCGAAGGCCTCGGTGGCCGCGGCAGCAAGCGTCTGCCCCTGGCCTTGGGCGATGAATGCATCAGCGCCCATTTGCAGGGCCAGCGCCTGACGGCGGGTGGAATTGGCGGCGACCACGACTCGGCCAGCGCCCAATTTGCGCGCAAAAAATGCGGCTGCCAGGCCAATAGGCCCAGCCCCCAGGACCAGTACCGTGGCGCCAGGCGTTATGCCCGCCATGGCTGCACCATGCAGGCCCACTGCCATAGGCTCCAGCAGGGCACCGTCGTCGTAGGTTAATGAGTCTGGAAGCTTGATCGAGGTGCGCTCGCTGACTGCGACATATTCGCTAAAGCCACTACCCAGCCCGCGGAACGCTGCGCAATGGCTTGGGCTGCCGCGCTGGCAGGCCAGGCAATGGCCGCAACCGGTGAATGGCAAGGCACTGATCCTGTCGCCGATCTGCAGCCCCTGAACCTCGGCCCCCACCGCCACCACCTCGCCTGCATATTCATGCCCAGGGACCGTACCGGCTGGGTAGTCAAAGCCGGGCGAATGCCCCTCGGTCATATGAAGGTCGGTGCCGCAGATACCGCAGCTGTGAACTTTCATGACCACTTCATCAGGGCCAGGTGCGGGATCGGGACGCGTCTCGATCACCAAGGGCTCTCCGGCTGCGTGAAACACCGCTGATCTCATTATTATTCTCCGTAGGTGAGTACGTTTGGCATTGCTACCGCCCATCTTTTAGATGACAGGTCTCAACCGCCTGACCTAATAGTTCACCAGGAAACATTTATCGTCAACAGTTTTTTTGAACGCTATTCAGAATTGCCTGACGCAGCGCGCCGCGCCAACTCACCCTCCATCAACCCGTGAAAGTGTTGCAGCAGGTGCGCCAGCTGGGTCAGACCGTTGGCAGGCAGGCGCTTGGCGGCGGCATGGTCGGCGCCGTATTCGTGGTGGTCGAGAATGGTCTTCAGCATGCCCTGAGCCTTGGGGGTCAACGCAACATGACTGATACGACGGTCCTGCTGGGAAGCGGACCGGCAAATCAGCCCAAGACGTTCAAGGTTGTTCATCAGTTTGGTGACCGCGCCCTTGGTCAGCCCCAGCCGCATCTGCAATTGAGAAGGCGTTAGGCTATGGCCAGGAGTCAGATTGATCGCATCCAGCAGCAGCAGCTCACTGCCTTGCAGGCCATGACGCTCAGCGGTTTCCTTCAGCGCCCGTTCGACATGGCGCCCCATCAACAGCAAGCGTTGGGTCACTGCGTAGACATTCGGATCCTGGCCCGGCCACTCCCGCGCCCAACGCAGCGCGGCCAAGGCGATTGCATCAGCTTCAAGCGTGTGCGGTAGGCCGCGCTCGGCGCTGGCAGGTGCTGCTGCCAGCCCCCCGAGGTAGCTCATCAAGTCGTCCAATGCTCCGGGCCTTGCCGCATACAACGTGCGCCGTCCGTCACGCTGCTGAGACACCAACCCAGCCTCTAGCAGCACCTTCAGGTGCTGCGATACAGCCGGCTGGCTCAGGCGTGATTCCTCGGCCAGCGCGGCGGTATGGGCAGGCACCCGCACCAGGCTTTCATAGAGGGCTCGCCGGCTGGGATCAGCAAGCGCTCGTAACGTTTCATCATAAGCCATTACTTATGTATCCTTGGACTTGGATTCCGTACAGCATTAAGAATAAGCATCGGCTTATGTGTCAACCCGCATGCAGGGCATTCAGCGATTATTTTCTATAGCACTATTGAATTTCTGGAGAGGGGTCGCTTACCTTGGCAGGACATTTTTAATTTGAGCGCGGACACTGCAGATGCCGATCAAGCCCACCACCGGCAAATTCACACAGCGCCGGTTGGAAATCCTCATGGCCGCCGCCTCGGTTTTTGCTGAAAAGGGCTTTCATGGGTGCCGCACCCAAGATATTGCCGACCGGCTTGAGCTCAAACAGGCCAGCTTGTATTACTACTTTCCCACCAAGGAAGCCGCATTGGATGCGGTGTGCCTTTACGCAGTTGAAACGGCCACTGCGCGCCTGCGGGAGATCAGCAAAACGCCAAGCGCCTCGCTGTCCGATAGGGTCTACGCAGTTATCCACGCTTACCTTCATGACCTGGATGCCCATCGGGACTGCATGATTGTGCTTGCAGAGCAACGCCGATACCTGAGTGCGGAACAGCAAGAGGCAGTGAGTGCCCAGTCTCGCCAGTATCGGACGCTGCTCCAGGAAATGCTCGAACAGGCAGGTGCTCAGGGCTTGTTAGACACCTCGATCGATTGCCCACTGGCTGTCCGCGCGCTGATCGACCTGTGTCATTGCGCAGCCATGAGGCTGCAGCGCAATGCCGGACAGGACGTGGCCCATATCATCGAACAATACACACGGCTGTTCTGCACAGGCATTGGTCGTTGATGTGAAGTCAGCCGCTTTTCCACCGTTTGAACGAAGGATCAACACAATGGAATTCGACGGAAAGCTCTACCAGATCGGGGTTGTCGTACGCGATCTGGAAGCCAGCATGGAACATTATCGAACCCTGTTCGGCCTCGGGCGTTTTCGCCGGCTCGATACTGATTACACCGGGCGTTACCGGGGTATCGAACAGCGGATTGCCAACCGCAATGCGTTCGCGCGCTGGGGCGATCTTTATCTGGAAATGGTAGAGCCTGGTAGCGGCCAGAGCAGCGCATCCGAATGGCTGGAGAGTCGGGGGGAAGGCATTTTCCATCTGGGTTATGCGACGTCCAATCTGGAGCAGCGGCCAGGGGGAGCGCAGGTCTGCTTCGAGACCATCGACAACCTCAACGCCCAAGGCCACCCCGCCATCATCCACCTCGACACAGTCAGCCAGCTGGGATATTTCGTCGAGCTGGCGGATATGCAGCTCGCTGATCGGCTGGCGCAATGGATCGATGGCGATGCGAATCTGACCGGGTAGGCATGGTGGGATTAGCGCATGGGGAACGACGGAGAAACAGCATGACTCGACTAAGCGGAAAGGTAGCATTGGTCACCGGCTCTACCCAAGGGTTGGGCGAAGGCATCGCCCAGCGTTTCGCGCAGGAAGGTGCAATGGTGATCGTCAACGGGCGCTCACGGGAGCGCGGAGACAAAGTCGCGCAGGCGTTACGCGAGCTCGGTGCGCAAGCGATTTTCCTGCAGGCCGATCTGAGCCATAAACACCAGGCCCAAGCGCTGGTCCGCGAAGCCGCTACGCACTTCGGGCGCCTCGACATTCTGGTTAATAATGCCCAAGTGGTTCCGCCTTTGGCCCATGCCTGCTCAGACGACAATGATGGGTTGCTCGATGTGGCGCTTCGCTCCGGGCTGTACGCCTCGCTCTGGACTGCGCAAGCCGCGCTGCCGTGGTTAATTCAGGCAGGTGCCGGTCGAGTCATTAACTTCGCATCCGTGAATGGCGCCTACGGCAGCCGTTACGGCTTGGCCTATAACGCAACCAAAGAAGCCATCCGAGGACTGACCCGCACGCTCGCCAATGAGTGGGGACAGCACAATATCACGGTAAATGCGGTGCTGCCCTCCGGCTGGAGCGCCGCATACCAAGCGTTTTATGGCGACGATATGCAAAAGCTCGAAGCCGTCGCGCGGCAGACACCCATGCGTCGGCACGGTCGGGCGCTAGAGGACATAGGTTCGGCAGTGCTAGGGCTTGCCAGTGAGGCTAGCCGTTTTATCACGGGGCAATCGCTTTTCATCGATGGCGGTCAGAATCTGCTCGGCCTACCTCAGTTGCATGCCCTGGAATCACCCGCCCAGAAGGTCGCGCCATGAACGCTTTGCAAGATAAAAAGGTGTTGGTACTGGGCGCCGACAGCATTGGCCGCGGCATCGCCATCCGCTTGGCGCGCGAGGGAGCTTCAATCGCTGTGCTGGACCCCATGCTCAGCGCAGCCACTGAGGTCGCCGAGGTCATTAGCGCCAAGGGCGGTTCTGCGCTGGCGTATGCCGCCGCCTTTGACGGCCAGATCGGCGCCACCTTGAAAATGGCTATCGCTGCGCTGAGCGGTGTGGATGTGCTGATCAATAACGTCTTGCCAATACCCACCATTGCTCCTCTGGAAGACCAGCCTCGCGCCGCATTCGACGAGGCATTTGCACGTGTGCAGGCAGCAATCTGCGCGATGCAGTGCGCGGTGCCAGCGATGCAATTGGCGGGCGCTGGGCGCATCATCAACGTTGGGCACCGCTATGGAGAGGGTATCAATGAAGGCCTGGCGGCTTACAACGCTGCGGCCTGGAGCCTTGTCGGGCTGACCCGCACCGCCGCTTTGGATTGGGGGCGATATCAGATAACCACCAATCTGCTGCTACCGTTGGCCGATTCCCCCGAAGTGCGACACTGCCATGCTTTACGCCCCAGGGTGATAGACCTCATGATCGGGCAACTGCCGCTGGGGCGCCTTGGTGATCCAGTCGAGGACGTGGGTGGTGCCGCGTTGTTCCTGGCTTCTGATGCCTGCTGCTTCGTCAATGGTGAAACACTGCACGGCGACGGAGGCCAGCACCTGGCAGGCCCGGTTTTGAACCCTGCGCGATTTGTATGAGTCCAGCCCTTGCCAGTCGTCCAAGGGTGCGCCTCACACCGTGCTTGCGGCATACTCCGGCAGCAGCTCTCCTGATCCAAGGACCACTCCATGTCGGGCTTTGCAGTAGTAGGCATCACAGGCGCATACCTTTCCAGCCTGGGCGTATTTCTCGATGCGTTCGAGCTCATCGGCCGACAAGTCGTGGAGCTTTATCGCACGCGCCAACCCATTACCATGCAGACCCGGGTGCATTTGCTCACAACCGATGGCCGCGCCGCAAAATTAGCCGGAGGCCGCACCCTGCCCTCCGACGGCGGACTGGACGCCGGCTTGCAATTCGATCTGATTCACTTGCCCGCTGTCATCCTGGACGAGCAGCTGTCTCTCCCTGATTGGCTTGCCAAACACACTACCCTGTGTGAATGGTTGATCCGCCAGCACGCCGGCGGCGCGCTGATTTCAGCGAGCGGCTCAGCAGTGTTCATTTTGGCTGAAGCAGGGCTCCTAAGCGGCGGTACGGCAACAATAGGACGTACTCTTCTGCCACTTTTCCGACGTCGTTACCCCAATATTCGCGTCGAGCATCGCAGCGCCGTGGTCGAGCATGGCCGGGTGATCACTGGTAGTGGGCTGGCGGCGGACATGCAGTTGATCACCCGACTGATCGAGCATGTTACAACGCCAGAACTGGCCCGTTGGTTGAGCGATGTGACCAGTTTGCATCAGTCGGCTGAAGACCATCTCGCTGACGACGCCCTCACCGCGAACGCCCAGTTGTGGTTGGAAGAAAGATTCGCCCAGGACGTACGCATTTCTGAGCTGGCCAAGGCCATGGCAGTCAGCCAACAGACAGTGTTGCGGCATTTTCAGCGGCATCTTGGCAGCACGCCACAAGAGTACGTTCGACAACTGCGAATCAAATCAGCACAGGGCTTGCTATTGCGTACCAGTCGCTCGATCGCGCAGATCGCCACCCTCTGCGGATACAGCGATGTGCAGACCTTCCGCAAGGTGTTCAAGGAGCATGCCGGTACCAGTCCGAGTCAGTACCGAGTACTCCACAAGAACGACGCGCGCCTTCAGGCGCCCTCAGCTAACCAGGAACCCACCGTCTACGGCCAATAGTTGGCCAGTGATGTAACGTGATGCAGGGCTGGCCAAGAACAAGGCTGCATTGGCAATATCCTGCACATCACCCATCCCTCCCAGTGGGATGCGCCCTTCCCCCATTATTGGCCCCTTGAGTTCAATGGCCGCCGATGCTGTGCGCGCCCCAGGCGTGGGGATCCCGCCTGGGAGCACGGCATTCACCCGGATTCCATCGGGGCCGAATTCGAGCGCCGTGGTGCGCGTCAGGCTATTTACCCCGGCCTTTGTGGCGTTGTAGGTGCCATTGTGATGCACCACAGCCTGCATGGACGAGACCGAAGAAATATTCACGATCGAGCCGCCTTTTCCCGCCTTCATATGGCGGATCGCTTCGCGCAGGCACAGGAATGTCCCACGCAGATTGACGGCCTGCAGGCTATCCCAGAATGCCGTATCGACCTCCAGAAATGGTTTTTTGGGAAAGATCGCCGCATTATTGACCAGCACGTCCAGGCCGCCGTGTTGCCCGATCACCTGCTCAAAGAGCGCGATCACCTCATGTTCATTTGAGACGTCGACGGCCACTGCATGCGCCTGCCCGCCCGCTTCGGTGATAGCGTCTGCGGTCAGTTGCGCTGCAGCTGCGTCCAGATCTGCCACGATCACACGTGCGCCAGCGAGGGCAAAGGTTTCGGCGATGCCGCGGCCGATGCCTGCACCGCCTCCCGTTACTACGGCAATACGATCATCGAGACGGAAAGCATTATTCTGCGTCATTGAAAATTCCTGCACAGTGGGTAGTAATGAGGGCAGGCCGCGATCGCGCCGGTTTGACAGCGGCCTGCGTCGTCGTTCAGTATTTCTAACGACGTTCCAAATAACATATCTGTGTCACACACATTTCACAACGGTGTCGGTGCCATGGATTGACCGGCCCCAGCCAAGAGGCGGCGAGAGAACAAGAATGCCTACGATCACCTTTATTCAGCACGATGGCAGCGAACAGCACGTTGAAGCCGAGGTCGGCCAGTCCCTGATGCAAGTTGCCTTGAACAATCGGGTACCCGGAATTCTCGGCGATTGCGGGGGCAACTGCAGTTGTGCAACCTGCCATGGTTATATCGACAAAGCAGACTGGGCTGCACAAATCCCTGAAGCTCAGGGGTATGAGCGCGACATGCTCAGCTGTGCCTCGGAAGTCACCGAGAACAGCCGCCTCACTTGCCAGGTCATTGTCAGCCCCGCTCTGGATGGTCTGGTCGTGCGGCTGCCAGCATCACAGTACTGAGCGAGCGTTTTCAGCCCTCTCCCACGACTGCCAGCAGACTGCGTGCCCTGACAAGCACCGGCAGGTCGACCATGGCGCCATCGACTGAAACTGCCGCACCCGCAGATCGGCTGCTGGCTTCCACTACGCGACGTGCCCAGGCCAGCTCCTCACTCGAGGGCGTAAATGCCAGGTTCACTATGGGCACTTGGCGCGGGTGGATACAGAGCTTGCCAGCAAAGCCCAGTGCTCGACTGCGCTTGGCCTCGGCAGCAATCACCTGGCTGTCATCGAGTATGACTGACACGCCGTCAATCGGCGCTTGCAGGCCAGCCACACGGGATGCAAGGACGATCTGCGAGCGCGAATACAGCAGGGCTTCGTCTGTGTGCGCACACCCGACGTCAGCCTGAAAATCAATCGAGCCGAACGCTAGCCGTTCTACGTTCACCCCCCTGGCAACGTCCATCACCTGCCAAACACCCAGCGCGCTTTCAATCAGCGGTACGATGGGGGCGGTGGTAACCGCGGCCAATGCGCGCAAAGGCTCGATAGATTCCGCCTTGGGTAGCATGACGGCCTTCACGGGCAGGCGGCGGATCAACTCCAGGTCTTCGGCAAACGCATCTGAGCCTTGGCTATTGATGCGGACCATGACCTGCGCGCCCTCCTCGACCGCCCTTGCAATGTGCTCCCGCGCAGCCCCTTTGTTACCTGGGGCCACCGCATCCTCAAGGTCAAGAATGACCCTGTCGGCACCGGCCGCCAGGGCTTTGGCAAACCGCTCTGGGCGGTCTCCAGGTACGAAAAGACAAGAACGCATATTCACCTCGTGCCCATTAACGTCATGACGATGACCAGCGCCCACAGCAGCACCCAAATCAGGTCGGTGCACAGCGGTTTGCGCCGCTGCATCAGTCGAGTTCTGCTCGGGCGTCCATGCACAGGAAGCCCTGCTCATCTTCCGCCCACAAATGCACCCTGTTAGCCTCAACGCGAGCGCATAGGCGCAGCGGCCGCTGGTCGAACGCGGGGCGCATTGCGCGGAAGGAAAATGCGGTGACGTGTGCCAGCGGTAACTGTTCGCGCAGCAGGTTCATGAGTAGCGTGGCGATCAATGGGCCATGCACTACCAGCCCGGGGTAGCCTTCTTCTTCAGTGGCATACGGGCGGTCGTAATGGATGCGGTGGCCATTGAAGGTCAAGGCCGAATAACGGAACAGCAGAACCGGGTCCGGCACGATCTCTTTTATCCACTGTGCACCTGTCGGTGCGGACTGAGGCGTTGGGGGCGGATCATCCGGGCCAGGTGCATCGCGATAGACGATATCTTGCTCTTCGCGCACGCGAACTTCGCCATCCACTGACAGCTCGTGCAACAGCTTGACGAACACCAGTTCTCCGCTGCGGCCAGCTTTGTGCGTTACGTCAGTGATCGTGGTAATACGCTCTACCTCAGAGCCTACCGGCAACGGGCCACTGAAACTGAGCCGCCCCCCTGCCCACATTCGCCTCGGCAGGCTAACCGGGGGCAGGAAACCACCCCGCTGTGGATGGCCGTCGGCGCCAACATTCGATTGCCGCGCCAAGGGCAGGAAATAGAGCCAATGCCACAGCGGCGGCACTTGAGCATCGCTACCATAGGCGTGCTCTTCATGATCCAGTACGGCTGCGAGTGCGCCAAGAGGAACCGACGTCAACAGGTCGCGCTGGGTTTGCTGGCGACCGATCCATTGAGTAAGTAGCTTTTCATCGATAGGCACGCTAGCCAATCCTCTGTTATTGGGCCTTGTGGTCTGCCAGGACGCCTGTTTCAGGCGCCCCGGCAAGAAATCGATCACGGCCATGCAGCAGCGCTTCACTGGACATGAGTTGGTCGTACAAGCGCCGAGCGCAAGCGAGCCCCGTATCAAAGTCTGGGCTATCGACGGCCGCCTGCACGGCTTGCAGTAACGCGTGTGAGGCGGCATCAGTCCTGCCTTGCAATAACTGCCTCGCCTCTATCAGATCCTGCTGCAGGTCATTCCCTGGGATGGGCAGGGTACGCACCAGCCTTCTTTTCAGATCGGCGTAGCACAATGGCGAAGCCGCCATCTCGGCTGCCCAGGCACAGGCGTTTGAGACCCCTTGCCCCGAATCGACAACGCGATCAAACAATGCTGTCTGATAAAACGCAGATACCTTTTCTCGCTGCCCCTGGATCATCAACCGCACAGCGGGGACAAGCCCCAAAAGGCGCGGCAGGCGCTGTGTGGCCGACAATGGCAGCGTACCCAGAGCGACTTCTGGCAGCCCGATCCATGCATCTGTTTCGGCAACGCGGTAATGGCTCGCCAGTACGGTCTCAAGGCCGCCGCCCAAGGCAAAACCTTGCACAACCGCGATTACAGGCTTGCGCGAGCGTTCGATGGCTATGTGGATGTGGCTCGAAAGCCCGGGTAGCGCACCGGCCTCAGCCGTACCAAATTCCCGAATATCGCCCCCTGCACTAAAACCTCGCCCGCTACCGGTGATGACCACCGCCTTCACTTGCCGATCCGCGCCGGTCCATTGCAGCGCATCGTGTAGCTCACGGCGCATACCCAGGTTGAACGCGTTGACTGGAGGCCCGTCCAGTGTCAGGAGTGCGACCGGACCCAGGCATTCTCTATGCACCTTGGACTGTGGCATAACGCAACCCCCACTTATTCATGATTACGAACGACGTTCAGCATATTACCTTTCTTTGAAACATGGCAAGCGCACAGAGCGCCTCCGTTGAGGTGCCTCACTCCAATTGAAACGACCGTATGAAATTAGCACACACAATCACTCGGGAGGACTTGCACTGCTCCCGGGTTGCTCATATAAATGGTGTGCGTGTATGTGAACATGATTCAAGAAAAGCCGTTTGCGTGCCGACAAGGATGCAGCCGCGGGACCGGGAGTCAGAGCGCTTGTCATGAGCCAGCTGCCTCATGGGTTAAAAGCAGAGCTCCTGGTATTGCACAGATTTACGAGCGCAGCTCCTCTACGCCACTGCGCTTCGAATGAAAACAAAAACAACAATTCAGAGGGCACTTCAGATGGACAAAAGGAAAATGCTAGTTACTCGCCCCCTCACCGCAGCGCCGATGATGCTTGCTGGGCTTTGCCTGGCCATGGGGGCCAGCGATGAAGCGTTCGCCTTGCGCATCGATAGCGGTAACCCCGACCTCAATATGAGCCTGGACACGACGGTGCGCTACAACCAGGGCTGGCGCGTCGATGGTCGCGATAATAATCTGGCAAACAACCCCAGCTTTGACGAGGGCAATCGCCTGGCCGACAAAGGGGATGTGTTTCTGTCGCGCCTCGATCTGTTCAGCGAATTCGACCTCAACTGGCAGGACAAGTACGGTCTGCGGGTGAGCGGCGCGGCCTGGTACGACCACAATTTCCCGGACAAGAGCGAAAGCGCCCCAGGCCTCGAAGGCGTGGCCAACTACCGCAACAACCGCTACTCGAGTGTTGTCGATCGCTACTACGCTGGCCCATCGGCTGAGTTTCGTGACTACTTCGTGTGGGGCAACTTCAATATCGGGTCTACCGAGCTCAATGCCAAGGTGGGCAGCTTCGCTTGGTTACCAGGCGAGTTCCTGTTTGGCAACGGCAGCAGTGTGTCTTACTCCATGTCACCAAACGATGGGCTGCTGAGCGACCTTAGCCCAGGCGCTTCGGCCAAGGAAACGTCACTGCCCATTGGCCAGTTTGCAACCACCTGGCAACTGGTTCCGGAACTCTCTCTGATGTTCCAGTACACCTACGATTTCGAGCCATCGCGGGTATCGGAAGGCGGCACTTACTATGCCGTGTCCGATGGTGCTTTGCTTGGGCCGGATTTCCTGGCGCCAGGTGTAGCGCGTCGCGATGCGAAAGAAGGCGACAATGGTGATATCGCGGTCGGCCTGCGCTGGTCACCGAGCTGGGGCATGGATAGCAGCTTCGGCCTGTGGTATCGGAAATTCGACGACAAGTATGCCAGCTGGGCCAACCAAGTCATCGTGAACTCCCCTACCGCGCCCTATGCCCGGGCTGTGTACGCCAAGGATATCGAGTTGTACGGTCTGACCTGGAACGGCGTTTATAAGTCCGTCAGTATCGGTGCCGAAGTCAACTACCGGACCAATATGCCACTCAACACCACCGGGCAGACCTTTGTCGCAATCGGCCAGCCGGAACCTTCGAACCTGGACGGCGCTCGCGGTGATACCGTGCATGCCTTGCTCAGCGGCGTGTTCACCATCAACAAAAACGCATTCTTCGACAGCGGCGCAGTCGCTGCTCAGTTTGACTACATGCATCTGGTCAAAGTGACCGATAACAAGTCATTCTTCAACGCCAGCGACAGCGAGGGTGGGTCGGTTGCAGGGCGCTGCGAAGATAACGAGCTGCTGCGTGGCTGTTCGACGCGCAATGCTGCGGCTGCAAGTGTTTCGTTCACACCGGTTTGGCAACAGGTAATGCCTAGCCTGGATGTATCTTTCCCAATTTTCGCCACCTACGGCTTGTACGGTAACCCGGCTGCCCAGAACGCAGGTATCCCACCGGAGGATTCCTATCTGGTCAAGTTGGGCCCGCGCCTGGAGTATTTCGCTGGCTCCATGAAGCACCAGTTTGATCTTGCCTATACCGCACGTCATGGCCGTACCGGCAATATTGGAGGCGCCAACGCATACTCCGGGTTGGGCTTCCTGCATGACCGTGACACGCTGATCCTTACTTACCAGACCGCATTCTGATCGGGAGTTCCAGCATGAAATTAACGACCCCAACGCTGGCTTTAGCCATCCTTTCAGCCAGTGCCGCTCATGCAGCCGTTTCGCCGCAGGAAGCCGCCGAGCTGGGTAAGTCGCTCACCCCGTGGGGGGCCGAGATCGCAGGCAACAAGGACGGCACCATTCCTGCCTACACTGGCGGCCTCCCCACTACAAGCAGACCAGCAGGTTTTCAGCCTGATAGCGGGCATTGGGTCAATCCATTCGCCAATGAAAAACCGCTGTACGTGATCACCGCGAAAAACGTCGATCAGTATGCCGACAAGCTGTCCGAAAGCACCAAAGCGCTGATCAAGCGCTTCCCGGATACCTACAAAGTGCCGGTTTACCCGACGCACCGGACCGCGAACTACCCAGACTGGATCAATCAGAACAGTATTGCCAATGCCACCCGCTGTAAGACCATCGAGGACGGCTTGGCCGTCGAGGGCTGCTTTGGTGGTGTTCCATTCCCCATCCCCAAAACAGGTCATGAGGTCGTCTGGAATGCTCAACTGCAATATAAAGGTGAATCCAACATTACCAAGGGTGAGGGTTGGTACGTCGATTCCAAGGGTAGCCGCGTACTGACAGGGGGCATCAACAACCGGGGCGACGCGCAGTACTACAACAAGGAGCTGGATGTCGACAAGTTCGCGTCTATCGGCACCTATCTGACCCAGCTGAACATCTACACGGCCCCCTCTCGAAACGTGGGTGAGGGCAACTTGCAGCGCTTCTACCTCAACCCGGTAGCGACGCCAAACCCAACGTGGGCTTACTCCCCAGGCCAACGTCGGGTGCGGCGCTCGCCGGACGCCGAGTATGACTTCCCGGTCTCCACATCGGGCGGCGCCATGCTCTACGACGAAATCTACGGCTTCTCGGGCAAGCAAGACCGGTACGATTTCAAGTATGTGGGCAAGAAAGAGATGATCATTCCCTATAACAACTACGACTGGGCGTCGACCTCGCCCGATGACCTTCTCCAGCCGAATCACCCAAACCCTGAGGCCACCCGCTGGGAACTGCACCGGGTACACGTGGTCGAGTTGACCCTGAAACCAGGCATGCGGCACGTCCAGCCCAAGCGTACCCTCTACTACGATGAGGACATCCTCGGCGCTGGCATGACGGATGCGTGGGATGCTTCAGGCAAATTGGCCAAGGGCGTCTACATGCCGGCTTATCAAATGTATGACAAACAGATCCCGCACACGTCGTCCACCTGGTTGTTCGACTTCGCCACTGGGGTTTACTACCACTCCAGCATCACCGGCGGGGCTCGCGGCGGCATCTTCCCGCAAGCCAAGATGCAACCTGTCCAGTTCTTCACGCCTGAATCGCTGGCCCGTCAATCGCAGCGTTGATGGATACGACAGCAGCAGGCTCGCCTGCTGCTGTCGTTCCGCTTTCATAGCGATGACCGGTGTTCCACGTTGCACCGGTGTTCTACAAGACTGGGAGAAGAATAATGAAAGCACTACTCAAGGTGCTGGCGTTGAGCGGAGGAATGTGTGCCTGCATAGCCCCCGCCCTAGCCTTCACCGACCCGCTCGATCAGCCCGCGATGATGTCGGACAGAGCTGTTCGCTCGGCGCTTTACGGGCTCGCGGGTAATGGTGGCAAGCAGTTGGTAGCAGTAGGCCCACGGGGCCATGTACTGCGCTCAATGGATGCCGGCGAGCACTTTACCCAAAGCAAAGTACCTCTAAGCAGCGACTTGACTGCGGTCTATTTTCCCACCGTTTCGCAGGGCTGGGCGGTGGGCCATGACGGCGTCGTCTTGCACAGCGAAGACGGCGGAAAAAGCTGGACACACCAATTGGATGGGCGGCAGATCGGCGAGCTCTCGACTCAATATTACGCGAGGGTGACTGGCAGCAGTGAAGCCCTGGATCGGGCCAAAGAGAACGCACAGACACTGCAGCAGAGCGGGCCCGTACGGCCACTGATGGATGTGTACTTCGATGACGAGAAAAACGGTTGGGCTATAGGCGCGTACAACCTGATTTTGCACACCAACGATGGCGGCAAACACTGGCAGCCATGGATGGACCGTACTGAGAACCCCGATGAATACTCGCTGCATGCCATCAAAAAGGTAGGCGACCACGTCTACATCGTTGGTGAATTGGGGCTACTCATGCGACTGGATCGGGACCAGCAGCGTTTCGTCAAGCTTGAGAGCCCTTACCCTGGCTCGTTCTTTGGCCTGACAGGCCGAGAGGGCTTGCTGGTGGTCTTCGGCCTACGCGGCAATGCATTCATCAGCCGTGACGACGGGAACTCCTGGATCAAATTGGATACCGGTAGCAGTGACGCGATCAACGCGGGCACCCAGCTGGCTGATGGCAGGTTCGTGCTGGCCACCGCTGGTGGAACCTTGTTGGTCAGCAGTGCAGACGGCAGTCGCATTGCCAGCAAATTATCGGCTGGTCGCATGCCTGTCTATGGGGTGACCCCTGCCAGTTCCGGACTCGTGGCAATCGGCCCTGATGGGGTACGGCTCGTCGCGCAACCCTGAACAACAATGAGTCGTGCGTCCTCTGGACAGCGCGAGCACCTGCTTCCCCATCGGAGAAACCGCGATGGCTATAAAGATGGACCAGGCCACGGACAAATATCCCGTGATCACGCATCGTCGAGATTTCGATGAGAAGACCGGTAACCGCGTCGAGCGACTTATTTTCAATTACCGCGCGGTGATCATACTGATCATTGCATTGGTATCTTTGATTCTGGGCTGGCAAGCAACACGCCTGGTCGTGAACGCCAATTTCGACCGGATGATCCCCACCTCACACCCCTACATTCAAAACTTCATCGACAACCGCAACGAACTGAGTGGTTTGGGCAACAGCCTGCGTATCGTGGTCGAAAATACCGACGGCGATATCTTCGACCCGGCCTATCTCCAGACCTTGCGGGAGGTCAACGATGAGGTGTTCCTGACGCCCGGCCTTGATCGGCCTTGGATGAAATCGCTATGGACCCCGATCCTGCGTTGGAACCAGGTAACCGAAGATGGCATGCGCGGCGGCCCGGTCATGCCCGACCATTTCGATGGCTCTGCGGAAAAGCTCGCTGAGTTACGCGAGAACCTGAATCGCTCTGGGGCTCCAGGACGGATAGTGGCGAATGATTACAAGTCTTCGATGATCACCGTGCCAGTACTGGACCGCTACGCCGACACTGGGTTGCCCATTGACTACAAAGCGTTGTCTCAAGCCCTTGAAGAGAACGTGCGCAGCAAGGAACGTGACGGTATCAAAATTCACATCGTTGGCTTCTCGAAGCTGGTGGGTGATCTGATCCAGGGCTTGGACAAAGTCCTGATGTTTTTCGGCATCTCTGCATTGATCGCCACCGTGTTCGTATATGGCTACACGCGTTGTCTGCGCAGTACCCTTATGCTGGTCGCCGTTTCAATATTGGGCGTGGTCTGGCTGTTGGGGCTCATGCATCTGACAGGTTACGAACTGGATCCTTATACGATACTGGTGCCCTTCCTCATTTTTGCCATCGGGTTGTCCCACGGTGCGCAGAAAATGAACGGCATCATGCAGGACATCGGGCGTGGGACTCACAAGTATGTGGCGGCGCGCTACACCTTCCGACGTTTGTTCATGGCGGGACTCACAGCTCTGTTGGCCAACGTTGTTGGTTTCGCGGTGCTGATGATTGTCGATATCCCGGTGATCAGGGATCTCGCGCTGACCACCAGCATCGGCGTCTCGGTACTGATTTTCACCAAGCTGATACTGATCCCTATCCTTCTTTCCTACACGGGTGTGGGCCAGCACGCTGCCGAGCGCTCGTTGCGCGAGCAGAGCGGCGATCACAGCCAACCCACCCGGATCTGGGCCTTCTTTGCAGCCTTTACCCAACGTAAGTGGGCATGGGGCGCGGTCATCGTCGCTGCCCTGCTTAGCACCGCCGCATTGTTCGTTCGCCACGACCTGCAAATCGGCGACCTGAGTGCTGGCGCCCCCGAACTGTGGCCAGAATCGCGTTACAACCGGGATGTCGCGTTCGTCACGGCGAACTACGGGTTGTCCAACGACCAGTTTGCGATCCTGGTGAAGACCCAACCTAACGTCTGTGACCATTTCAGCAACTTGCTCGAAGCAGATCGGCTGGGCTGGGAACTGAGCCATGTCCCGGGTGTGCAAGCCACTGAGTCCTTTGCCACGCTCACCAAGCGTGGCGTCGCGGGCACCTATGAAGGCTACTTCAAATGGAACAGCATCATCCGCGAGCCGCGGTCGCTGGGCTACGCGGCCTCGCAAGTGCTGGTCAACAATCCGGACGTGCTCAACCCTAAATGCTCGGTGTTCCCGGTCATGGCGTATCTGAGCGATCACAAGGCAAGTACCCTCAGCCGCGTGCTGGAACGCGCCGAAGCATTTGCCAAAGAGCACAACAGCGCCGAAGTGCAATTCCTGCCAGCTGCCGGGAGTGCGGGAATCGAGGCGGTGACCAACATTGTGGTGAAAGAGTCGTTCTACAAAATGCATGGGCTGCTCTATGTGGGTGTGATCCTGCTGTGCCTTATCACGTTCCGCAGCTGGCGTGCCGTGTTGGTCGCATTGATTCCTTTGTTGATCACCACGGTACTGTGCGAAGCACTCATGGTCTGGCTTGGTATTGGGGTCAAGGTAGCGACCCTTCCGGTGATCGCACTGGGGGTTGGCGTTGGGGTCGACTATGCGCTGTACCTGTTGTCGGTGCAGCTGCTGTTGCAGCGCCGTGGTGTCACCTTGTTCCAGGCTTACACCGCTTCCTTGCAGTTCACTGGGCGGGTCGTCGCGTTGGTCGGCATGACCATGGCCGCGGGCGTGATCACCTGGGCATGGTCACCGATCAAGTTCCAGGCGGACATGGGCATTCTCCTGGCGTTCATGTTCCTCTGGAACATGCTGGGCGCTCTGATTCTGATTCCGGCACTTTCGTACTTCCTGCTGCAAAGCCGTGAACAGCGTCAACAGGCACAGGCGGCCAGCCTGGAGGCGCCAGAAATGCGCTCAGAAGCGGCAGCCGAGCCAAGTCACAAAAAGGCCGCAACGGCCAGAACTGCTTAGGTATCCGCGTTACAGCAGCCTGCCCGCCCGGGCAGGCTGCTCCAATCAAGACCTCTCTCGACACCCCTGGCCGCACTCACCTGCAACCGGTCCTGCACCCGTGCGACCGCACGTTGGATGTGCCCGCCCCTTACAACAACAAGAACCGATACCCAAACGGGAAAGGAAGCCGACATGCAATTCTTGCTGACCCCAGCGATCGTGTTAATGAACCGTTTGAGCTTCACCCTGAAGTCCAGCTTGATCTGCGCACTGCTGCTGGTGCCATTGCTGGCAGCCGAGTATTACCTGACCCGCGATATCTACGGGCAAATCACTACAACCCGTGTAGAACTGGATAGCCTGGGCACACTACGCACGGCATTGGATGTCAGTCGTGATCTTCAAACACTCGTCGATCTGTCTGAGTTGCTGCTGGTACATGGCACTACAGGCCGCGCCGCCGAGGCGATCAGGCAGGTTGAGGCCCTTGAAGCTGAGGCCCTACAACGTCTGGACGGCATACCCTGGGGCGAGGAAAGTGTTCTTGGCGAAAAGCGCGACGCACTCGTCGCAGGCCTGCGCGCTGCCAATCAAGAGGCACGCTGGTCAACCAAACTGGAAATCCGCCGCAAGCAATTGGCACATGCGTTGAACTTGAACAAGGCAATTGTTTCCGAAGCCGGTCTCTCACAAGATCGAAGCCGTGTGAACCGGCAATTGGTCGACCTGGTGACCAGCAGTACGCCGCGGGTCGTCGCAGCGCTGGGCACGACCCGTGGGCTCGGAGCCTTGGTTATGCTCGACCAGCAACTCGGATCAGCCAACGCCATACGGCTGGAACAAAACCTTATGACCCTGGGCGGCCTGGAAGACGAGTACCGCCAGACGCTTGCGGATCTGCACGATCCAGCGCTGGACCAACCAGGCGCGCAAAGCTTGCAAACGCTGGCTCAACAGCAGCGCCTGCTGGCCAATGAATTGCTGGTAGGCGATGAGCTCAAGGGTATGTGGCAGACTTTTTTCGTCCAGGTCAGTGAGGAGATGGCTAAAACCTACCAGCTGAACAGCGCAGTGATCGATCGAATTGGCGAAAACCTGCAACGCCGGGTCGACCGCCAGGTCGCCAATTTGCTGACCTTCGTAGCCCTGCAGGTGTTACTGCTATTGACCATCGCCTACCTGTTCGGGGGCTACTACCTATCCATTCGTTCATCACTGCGAGGGTTGGGTAAGCTGCTCGAGCAGGTCGCCAATGGCGATATGACGGCCGCCTACGTCCCGCCAAGCCGGGACGAGCTGGGTGAGCTCGGCCGCACGCTTGCTCGCGCCCTTGCCCGCATACGAGAGCTGATCGTTGGTGTCAGCGCCACCGCCGCACAGGTGGCACACAGCACCGCGCAGGTCGAAGTGCACTCTATTCAAGGCTTTCAGGCCATTTCGAATCAGCGTGACCAGATCGGCGTGCTGGCAACGGCCATGAGCCAGATGTCGTCGACCGCAGATTCAGTGGCGGGGAATGCAGCACTGGCCGTGGACAGCGCCCGGCAGGTCAATCAGCAGACCATCACCGGCCAGGCCCTGGTGGGCACGCAGGTAGGCGCGATCGCAGACCTTGGCGGGGAAATGGAAAGGTCGGTCACGGCCATCAACCAGCTTGCCCAAAACAGCCATGAGATAGGTCGCATCGTCGATGTCATCAACGGCATCGCACAACAGACCAACTTGCTCGCCTTGAATGCCGCCATCGAAGCGGCAAGAGCCGGCGAGCAAGGCAGGGGCTTTGCCGTGGTGGCCGACGAGGTTCGTACCCTGGCCAAGCGTACCCAGCAGTCCACTCGCGAAATCGAGGACATGATCGAAGCACTTGGGCAAGGGGTCAGCATCGCTGTCAGCACCATGAGCGCCAGCCATGAGAAGGCGAACCTGTGCAGGACTCAGTCGCAACGGGTGGAAAGCGCCTTTGGCAACATCCTGGCCTGCGCTGGCCGCATCCTTGAACAAAGCCTGCAAATCGCCGCTGCAGCCCAGCAGCAGCATGCGGTTGCCATGGAGATGGATTGCACTATCGTGGAAATCAACCGTGCCGGGGAGTGCACAGCCGCCGGTGCTGGTCACTCCGAGGAGGCGTCCCGACAACTGTCGATGTTGGTTTCACAGCTAAAGGTTGCCGTAGGCCGTTTCAGCGTGTAGGACGCTGAACACTGAAGGGGCGATCATGGCCGTGGCCGCCCCTTCTCATTGCGGGTTACAACAGTCCTGTCTCAGCAGCGGTTTGAGCCCCGCCGTCCATGCCACGCTCGCGCAGCACCTCAACCGCTACGGCCAACGCGCTGGAAACCGCCGGAAACCCAACATAGGGGACGGTTTGAATGATCACTTCTTGAATGTCATCGGCTGTCAGGCCGTTGGTGATGCCGAAGCGCAAATGATTGCGCAACTCCTCGGTCTGACGCAGAGCGATCAACGTGCTGATCACGACAACGCTACGCGTCTTCAGATCCAGCCCGGGGCGTGACCATACGGCGCCGAATGCGTGTTCCACGGCCATGCGTCCGACGTCAGCGGCGAAACGCCCTGAGTTGACGTTGGCCTCCATTGTTTTGGCAAATTCCGGGCCCATCATGCGGACCATCAGGTCGTAACCGGCTTTCCAGTTTTCATTGTCAGACATTGTCAAAGCTCCTAGTCGAATGCGAAGGCCGGCAGAAGATGCCGGCCTGGTTTGGCTGTCATTTCGAGGGCGCCACGCTCGCGTCAGGTGAGCCCCGTGCAGCGATCGCGGCTGCGGATACCTGTTCACCCGTCGGGTACCGCCCCATACCGAGGTAACTGAGCGCCGCCAACACGAAACAGCCGGCTGCCACCATCAATGCCACGTTATAGTTGCCGAAGTAATCGTACGAAAGCCCAATCAGGGAGCCTTGCACAGCGATCATCACGGCGATGCAGAAAACACTGATGCCGTAAATCGAGGCGTAGGAGCGCATGCCGAAATATCGCGCGATCATGAACGCCACGACGTCGATCTCGGCTCCCTGGCCCAGGCCGAGCAACACCAACGCGATAACCGCCATCCAGGGTTCGAGCGATTCCGGTAGCAACAACAGGCAGCCTATCGCGGGGCCCAGGGTGAATAGGCAAGCCACCAGCGGTGCCCAGATCCGGTCGACCAGCGTCCCGGTCACAAAGGCGCCGATGAGCGCCGATACGCCGACCACCCCGATCAGTGCAGCGGCGCTAGCGGCCTCCAGCCCCTTCCCTACCAGTAACGGCTGGAACTGCGAGAGCAAGGCAACGATCGGGGCATAGTTCAATGCCGAGGCCAGGCACACCAGGATCACTTTGTGGTTCTTCAAAAGCCCCCATAGTGAAACCTCAGCTTTGCTACCCACAGGGGTGCAAGTGGGAGCTACGCTCGCGCCTCTTATCCATAACCAGGCCGTAGGTAAAGCGGTCAGCAAAATCAGTCCACCGAGGGCGACGAAGCCTGTGCGCCAGCCATAGGTGGCGATAATGGCGAACACCGCCGGTGGTAACAAAGCGCCCGATAACGCCAGACCTGATCGAGTGATGGCCAGCGCCAGTCCCCGTGAGCGCTCGAAAGCGCCGGTGACCACCCGGGTGAAGGTCAAACCCGTGGTCGCTGCACCGCATACGCTGAGCAGCCCGTACAACAAGTAATAGAGCGGTAGCGGTCCGTGCATCAAAGCCAGTGAAAAATAGGCGCAGGCGGTCAGTATTACCCCCGCAAGCAACACCGGACGCACACCGACACGGTCCACCAGCCTGCCAAGCACCGGAGCGATAAGTGCGGCTGCGAGACTGGCGTTGTGCGCCAGTGCGATGTCTCCCCTGCTCCAGCCAAACGCTGCCTGCAGCGGCGCAACGAACAGGCTGGACACCGAAGGCCACACCGAAAGGCACACACCCGTGCCTAGCAATGCCGCCAGCCCTAAGCGCCAGTGCTCGCGCCATTCACGCATGGCTATACGCCATTGATCGTTGTCATGGGCAGTCATGCTGCACCCTCTTGTTATTGGAATGAGGCGATGCACGTCAGGTGATCGCAGCGGGATGTGTCAGTTAAGTGCAGACAGCGCTTCATTGGAAAACGCATCGAAATCAAGGCCAAGGCGTGCCTTGCGTGCCCAGTGTGGGTCCTGCAGCAATGAGCGACCAACACCCACCAGGTCGAACTCACCGCGATCGAAACGCTTCATCAACGCAGGCAAGTTGTCACTGGCCTGCGCTCCGCCTTTCTTATTGCTGTCATACATACCGTTGTTCAGGCCAACCCCACCCACTGTCATGGACAAGCAACCGGTCAGCTTCTTAGCCCAGCCGGCGAGGTTCAAAAGGCCATCTTCACCGCCTTGATCGGGGAATTCTGCGCGGTCGAAGAAGCGCACACTGGCGTCGAAGACGCTAACGCCCGCCTCGGCGATCGGTGTCAGCATCTGTTCCAATTCTGAGGGGTTGTAGGCCAGCTTGGCCTTGAAATCCTGCTGCTTCCACTGCGAGAACCGAAACACGATCGGCATTTCCGGGCCCACAGCGCTGCGTATGGCACGCACCACCTCAGCGGCAAAGCGGCTGCGTTCGCGATGGTTGCCACCCCAGCTATCGCGCCGCTGGTTGGTGATCGACCAGAAGAAGTTATCGATCAGGTAGCCATGACCGCCATGTATGGCGATACCATCGAAACCGCAGTCACGGGCGTGGGCAGCACTGCGTGCGTAGGCCTGGATGACGTCGGCGATATCCCGTTCAGTCATGGGCTCGGTAGGCACCAGTTGGCTCTGCACATAGCTATCCGGGGATGAGGTCAGCCCTCCCTGCGGTCCCCAAATGCCCGATGGCCGCATGGAGGCGACCTCTGGGTGTGGGCCTGTGCCCTGACGGCGCATGACCCCCTGGTGCCAGAGTTGCGGGAAGACCACACCACCGACCTCATGGACCTGTTGTACCACTCGGCGCCAGGCGGCTAGCGCGCTTTCACCGTACAAGTGAGGCAAATCCGATTCGCCGATCCCGGCCTCGCCCAAAGCTGCGGGGTGATCGATCCCGACGGCCTCGGTGATGATCAACCCGGTCTCACCTTCAGCACGTCGCCGGTAATATCCGGCTACCCTCTCGCCAGGTACACCCCCAGGGCTGAAGTTACGGGTCATCGGCGACATGACGATGCGATTTTTCAGCTGAAGCGAGCCGATGCGCAGGGGGTCGAACAGTGGAGCCAGTAGCGAGTCCATGGAGTAACACCTCAAATAGCGTGACAGATCATCGGCGAGGGGCATTGCTGCCAGAGCCGGACCAGAAACCTTCCCAGGTGGGAAAACTCGAGGGCAGGCGCGGTTGGTGGCGCTCGGTCGTGTATTTGCCCGGCCAGTTCTGCCACTGGGGATTGCCAGGGCGTTGCAACCAGTCGGTGGAGTACCAGTGGCGCTCATCGCGTCGAACGAAAAACCATTGCCCATCCCGGCGCTGGTAGTGGTCGAAATAACAGATGGCCATGACCACCCAGTGCTCGCCGTCCTCATGCTCCGCCCGGCAATACACGGTGCCAGTGGCATGGTCCGCATCCTGAAAATCAATGGTCTGCCCGCAGATCTGGTGAACGCAGCGATGGAACGCCTTGAGAATCGGCTCGGAGCCGTAGAACGCCGCGAGCGCCTCACGCCCCTTGCCCCAGCGGCCGCAATCGACATCGTCCACGAACAGGCCAACCAGGCTGTCAAGATCGCGGGAGTCTACGGCCAAGGCATAGCGTGCAGGTAACTGGCCTATGGCTAGGTGCGCTTCCACCCGTTCCAGACGTTGCAGCAATAGGTCCTGACTCATGCCGACCATGCAGCACCGGTCACGATGGCAACTTTGCCTGTCAGTCGATTCATCTTCGTTCTCCGTTTCAAACCGCGGTATAAAGCCCGCCATCGACCTGGATGATCTGGCCCGTGATGTACCCCATGCCTTCGCCACACAGCCCAACCACCGCCCTGCCGATATCGTCACGTTCATGGCCCATGCGACCGAGGGGAAAGTTGGCGATGTACGCATCGCGCAGTGTTGGGTTGCTGTCGAAGAACGCTGCCGATGCCGCCGTAAGCGCTGAAGGCGAGATAGCATTGACTGTGATGCCCTGCGGCCCCCACTCGCGTGCCAGGGCCTTGGTCAAGCCACGAATACCCCCCTTGATCGCTGCGTAGGCAGGGTTCAGGGCGGCGCCGTGGAGGCCGAATGTCGAACACAGCAGAATCATGCGGCCGGCGCCGCTGGCGCTTAACGCTTCATGGGCCGTAAGCGCGCAATGATGTGCCCCCACAAGGTCAACAGCGACCTGGGCGTCCCAATCGTCGTCTGCAAAGTCCTGCAGTTGCTTAGGATGGCCGGAGGCGCCGTGGGTGGCATTGTGGACGAGAATATCGAGCCCAGCGAAACGCTCCAAGGCGGCATTGACCGCACGTTGCATGTCCAGCAGGCACGTGACGTCTGCCTCAATCGCCAGCGCTTGCCCCCCTTCGGCGCGTATCAGCTGCGCGGTCTCCTCGCCGGTAGTACCCCGCCGCGCTGCCACGACTACCTGCGCACCCGCAGCGGCCAGCTCCAGAGCGATACCCCTCCCGATACCTCCGCCCGCTCCGGTGACCAGGGCAGTTTGCCCCGCGAGGCTGTTGCTCGGCATTGTCTTTTTCATGGGACCATCCATACGCCACCGTCCACGGGGATCGATGCACCGGTCACGGCACGAGCGCCGACCAGCATCGCGATTGTTTGCACGACCCCCGTCTCGATCCCCGGGACGAACCCGAGCGCAGGCGGTGGTGGGCCCATTTCCGGACTCAGCGGCAGGGCCGCGCCCACCAGTTGCCCCGCGAATACAGTGGGATCGAGCCCAAGCCAATTGAGCCGGATACCTTGCCCTCCCCACTGACGCGCTGCCGACTTCATCATTGCGCGCTGCGCCTCGCTCAATGCAGACAGGGCAGCAAACCCGCCCGCCCCCGTGAGTGAAAGGTTAGGGCCAATCAGCACAACACTTGCCGAGCCAGGGGCCAAAGCCCGCCATACTGCTTGCAAGCAATGACGGCTGGTTCGCAGCGGGGCCAACAACGCCGAACTCCACTGTTCAGGCGATAGCGCCACCACAGGCTGGGCATCGCGGCTCTGCGCATTACCCACAGCCAAGACAACCGCGTCGATGCCCCCCAATGCCAACTTGGCCCGAGCGACTGCGGCTTCGACAGCCGCAAGGTCAGTGAAGTCCTGGTCGGCGTCCAGTACCCTGCAGGCCGCTCCTTGATCACGCATGGCTTGCGCCAAGCCGCGTAAACCCGGGCATCCGGGAATCGCCAGCAGAACCTTGGTGGCGCTCAGTAGCGACGTGTTCCGTCCTGCCTTACTCATGGCTAGCCCGTCCTCATTCGAGTGAAAGGGTGGGTGACTACACGACCGTTCAGTACCCCTTGGCGAAGCGCGCCAAATGGTAATCCGTGTCACCGAAGCGCTTTTCCAGCAGCGTCATGAAACGGAAATAGTGGCCAACCGGATACTCCTCGGTCATGCCAATACCACCATGCAGTTGCACGCCTTGGGCGCAAACAAACCGCCCAGCCTTGCCAGTCGCGGCCTTCGCCGCCGAGACTGCTCGGCGGCGTTCATTGGCGGGCTTGTCGAGGTACGCCATGCCGCGGAACAGGATGGAACGTGCGTGTTGCGCTTCTACGAACATTTCAGCCATACGATGCTGCAAGGCCTGGAACTTGCCGATAGGCTGGCCGAACTGGTTACGGGTCTTGATGTACTCGGCCGTCATGTCCATGACCCCGTGCATCACGCCAAGGCTCTGCGCGACCACGGCCAACGCCGAACGGTCGTAGGCTTCCTCAAGGATCGGCTGGCTGCGCGAAGGTTCGATGAGCAAGGCCGCCGCAGCCAGCTCAACCCGGTTGAACCGAACATCGGCGGCCCGCGTACCATCTACCAGCGCATATTCGATGACCTCAACGCCGGGGGCCTTGCGGTCAACGATGAATACGGCCGGGTGCTGATAGTCATCCAGGCGTGCAGTGACCAGGAGCTTGTCGGCAGAGGGCGCATCGAAGACCAGTGTCTTCAAGCCATCAAGCTGATAACCATCGCCGGCACGACGCGCTACGGTATCGTCGACGCACCCCAACGTGAAGCGCGACCCCGACTCGCTGTCTGCAAACGCAAGCAACATACGTCCCTCGACCAGGGCTGGCAGCAAATCCTTGCGGTGGTAATCGCTACCCGAGCGGTCAACGATGCGCGCGCACAACATCACACTGCTGATGAAAGGCTCCAGCACCATGCCCCGGCCAAACGATTCGAGTACTACTGCAGCCTCGACGAATGAGCAGTCCAGCCCGCCAACATCCTCTGGCAGTGTCAATGCAAGCCAGCCAAGTTCTGCAAAAGTTTGCCAATGTTCACGGCTGAAGCCTTCACCAGCAGTCGCCTGGTGCCGCCGCTGCTCAAAACCGTAATCCTCGCGGATATAACGCTCTACACCATCGCGCAGCATCAACTGCTCTTCGGAAAGATTGAAATCCATGTGAAAACCCTCAGAGTCCGAAAGCCAGTTTGGCGATGATGTTCTTCTGTACTTCACGTGCCCCGCCGTAAATGGTCGCGGCGCGCTGGAAGAAGTACATGTTGGTACGTCCCAGCATGTGGCCCGGCCAGACTTCATCTGCAGCCTCAGGTGCGTCCTGTTCCAGCATGTCGTGCGTGAAGAAGCGCAGAGCGCGAGGCCCCATGGCATCGACCTGCAGCTCTGTTACGCGCTGCTGCAGTTCTGAACCTCGTACTTTCAATGTCGAGACAACAGCATCGAGGTTATCGCGCAGCTCTTCCTTGGCGAGAATGCGCAGTACCGACCATTCGAGCGCCAGAATGTCGCATTCGATTTCCGCCACCTTGCGGGCGAACGCCGGGGTATCGAGCAGCGGTATACCGTCAATCATTTCCGATCTAGCGATGGCCTTGGCCTTTTCCAGCTCCCGCTTGTTGAAGTAGATGAATGCGCTGGAAGTCCGCTCCTTCTCGAGAAGGTATTTCGCATAGGTCCACCCCATGCCTGGCTCACCGACCAACTGCTCCTTCGGCACCCGGACGTTTTCCAGAAAAACCTCCGTCAGACCATGCCCACCGTCGATGGAAATGATCGGGCGCACGGTAATACCAGGTGTTTTCATGTCGATGAGCAGAAACGAAATGCCCCGCTGCGGCTTGACGGTCGAATCAGTACGAACCAGGAAGAAGCCCCAGTCGGCAATCGTCGCATCGCTGGTCCAGATTTTCTGGCCATTGACCACGTAGTGCGTCCCGCTTTCGTCAAGTTCGGCACGGGTTTTCAGGCTGGCCAAATCCGAGCCTGCGTTCGGTTCGGAGAAGCCTTGGCACCAGAACACCTCGCCTGCCAGCAGAGGAGGCAGGAAGGTTTGCTGCTGCCACGCGTTGCCGAACGCAATCACCACGGGGGCCATCATGTGGGTGCCTTGCCAGCCGTAGTCCAGGCCATTGGCGTTGAGCATCTCCTCAAGGAAAATGTGCTTGCGAATGGGTGACCAATCGGTACCACCATGGGCCTCTGGCCAGTGCGGCGCGCCCCAGCCCCTTGCGTGAAGGGTTTTCTGCCATTGGCGCAGAACATCGCGGGGCGGAGGGTGTGCACCCACGTAGCCGAAGTGTGCTACTTCGGGGCTTACGCTTTCTTGAAAAAACTGCCGGACTTCCTGACGGAAGCGCTCATCCTCGGGGCTGAATTCGAAATTCATACTGCAGTCTCTCATTGTCGATGGAGGGTAGGTCTGGGCGGCAGCATGATCTTCACCTAACCATGGCTAGCTTGAGCGCGTTGACGCAGAGCCACCTTGTTGATCTTCCCGGTGGCGATCCGCGGTAGCTCGCTGACGAACTCGATGGCCTTGGGGCACTTGTATCCTGCAAGGACCGACTTGCAGTGGCCGATCAGTTCGGCCTCGCTGAGGTGTGCTCCCGCAGTGGGTACGATGAAGGCTTTCACCGCCTCCCCCCATTTGCTGTCCGGGATCCCAATGACTGCGGACTCAACGACGTGGGGGTGCAACTCAAGCGCGACTTCAACTTCCCGGCTGTAGATGTTTTCACCGCCGGAAATGATCATGTCTTTCTTGCGATCGACCAGGAAAAGGTAGCCATCGGCATCCTGGTAGCCCATGTCACCGGTGTGGTACCAGCCGTCGCGCAGGGCTTCCATGGTGGCTACCGAATTGTTCCAGTAGCAGGTCAGTTGGGTATCGGAGCGCAGCAACACCTCACCAGGCACACCCTGGTCACAGTCCCGGCCTTCGTCATCGACGATGCGCAGGTCGAACCCGGGGCCAGGGATACCCACCGATTCCAGACGTCTGATCTGGTCGGCGCTCCCATACGGGTCTACCTCATGACGTGGTAACGCACAGGCATTGCTTTCAGTCATCCCGTACTGGACTGAGAAAATCGGGCCGAGTTTGTCGATGGCACGTTTCAACAGCGGGACTGGAATAGGCGCTGCAGCCGTGACCACATGATCAAGGGACTTGAGGCAGAACTGGTCTATCTGCGGGTGGTCAAGGAATGACTGCAGCATGGCGGCGACCATGAACGTGAATGAAACCCGTTCATCCTCGATAGCACGCATTGCCGCGAGGGGATCGAAGCCCGCTTGCACCACCGTTGAACCACCCATCCACGCTGCGGAGTTGACGAAGCCAATGCCACCAATGTGAAAGGCCGGGGTGGTCTGCAATACCCTCGTCGCACCGCTGAAACCTGTGACCAATGCACAACTTTCTGCCGTTCTGCACATGGCGTGGTGGGTTCGGACTACCCCCTTCGGCGTGCCGGTGGTGCCGCTTGTGTACATCAGGTAGGCGAAATCTTCGGGCTGCGAACGGATGGGAGGCCCCGCCTCGTCCCCGTCGCCAACAGCTTGCTCGAACGGTGTAGCCCACTGCGGGGTTACGCCAATGCAAATAAAGTGTTCGATCGAGGGCAGTTCGCCACGCAGCTGGTCGACCAGCGCCGTGTACTGCGCTTCGAACACCAGCACCTTGGGCGAGGCATCCTGCAGAATGTAATGAACTTCCCGCGCCGCAAGGCGGAAATTCACCGTTGCCGCGATATATCCCGCCCACTCACAGGCACGGTAGGTTTCAAAATATTCAACACAGTTGGTCGACAGAATCGCCACGCGGTCCTGTCGGCGCAAGCCCGCTCGATAGAGATGGGATGAAAGCCGACGCGCACGCTCGGCTAATTCAAAATTGCTCACCCGGCGCGAGGCGCTGGTGAAAGCATTGCCAGCAGGAAAATAGCGAGCGTTGCGCTCTGTCATCTCACCAAGAGTCTTCATCGATATTCCGTCATTCTTATCAGGCTGTTGTAGAACGGATTACGTTTATGCAGGGTACAAACAGTGTGCGGTCAGCCCTCCAGGGCGGCAGGGTCTGCCAGCAACTCGGCCAGCCTGGCAGTAAAACGTGCGGCATCGGCCCCGTTGATTACCCGGTGGTCATAGCTCAATGACAACGGCAACGTTTGGCGCCATTCAATGGCGTCGCCAGCACCGCGACGGGGTTTGTCCTGTGTTCGCGTGACGCCAAGAATGGCCACCTCCGGCGCGTTGACTATCGGCGTGAACGCCGTGCCGCCGAAGCTTCCCAACGAGCTGATGGTGAAGCAACCGCCGGTCATTTCGGTCATGGCCAGGCCTTTGTCCCGCGCCTTGGAAGAAATGGCCTGTAGCTCGGCAGCCAGCTCATGAATGGTCTTGCGGTCGCAATCCCGGAGCACGGGTACCAGCAGACCAAACTTGGTATCAACCGCCACACCGATGTGGAAATACTTCTTCAGCACCAGGTTCTTGCCACTGCCGTCCAGTGATGCATTGAACTGTGGCAAGCTCTGCAGCGCGCCGACAACGGCCTTTATCAGGTAGGGCAGCAGGGTAAGCCTGGTAGTGGCCCCGGCCTCGTTGAGGGCCTTGCGGCGGACGTCGAGCTCGGTGATGTCAGCATCGTCATGGTGCGTGACATGGGGAATCATCACCCAGTTGCGCGCCATGTACTTGCCCGTCAACGCTTGCACACGACTGAGCGGCCGCGTCTCGATCTCGCCAAATTCGCCAAAATCGACCTGTGGCCAAGCCGGCAGATCGCTCCCGAACTTTAGCGGTTCAGCTAGAGCGGCTTGGGTGTTACTGGGCTGTTTGGCCGCTGGGCTCTCGACACTCATTAGCTTCTCCCTACCTGACGTTTCAGACGATCTCGGCCAACACCGTACCAACCTCGTAGGTTTCACCGGCCTCAGCAATGATCTTCAAGGTGCCACTCGCAGGCGCCTCAACCTCCTGGATCGACTTGTCGCTTTCCAGGGCATAGATGATCTGCCCCTCCTCGACGGTGGCGCCGTCTGCAACCAGCCACTCGGACAACGTACCTTCATTCATTGAAAAGCCCAGTTTGGGCAGCAGGATCTGGGTGCTCATGGCTGTTTCCTTGGGTTGAATTTCACTTGAGCGTTGCGCGGACAGCCGCTTCAATCTGCTCGAGGCTGGGAACATGTGCGTCTTCAAGCGGCTTGGAGAAAGGCACAGGCGCGTAGTTGGACCCTACGCGCTGAACGGGGGCCTTGAGCTGCCCGTAAAGCGATTCGTAGATCAGCGCAGCGATTTCAGCCCCGACCCCGAATGGCTTGACCGCCTCATGGACGATCACCGCACGGCCGGTTTTGGCTACCGAAGCGAGGAAGGTGCCGGTGTCCAACGGCGAAATAGTGCGCAAGTCGATCACTTCGGCCGAGACACCCTCAGCCGCCAGCTTCTCTGCCACCGCACAGCAGTCCAGAACGCGGCGGCTATAGCTGATCAGCGTGACGTCGGTACCTTCGCGCAGGACATTGGCCTTGCCCAACGGGATCTTCTTTCCACGTTCAGGCGCAGGGCCGGGTGCCCAGTAGGTCGGCATGTTTTCAATGAACAGTACGGGGTCGTCGTCCTCGATCGCCGAAAGCATCAAGCCATACGCGTCCGCAGGGCTGGAGGGGGCTACCACCTTGATACCGGCGGTATGGGCAAACCAGGCCTCCAGGTAATCGGCATGCTGCCCACCGGTACCGAAACCCGCACCGGTCATGGTGCGGATGACCATGGGTACGTGGGTTTGGCCGCCTGACATGAAGCGCAGCTTCGCAGCATGGTTGATGATCATGTCCATGGCCACGGTGGTGAAGTTCATCAACATGATTTCTGCCACCGGGCGCATGCCGACAATGGCCGCACCGATAGCCGCACCAATGATCGCCTGTTCGGCGATCGGTGTGGAGCGAACCCGTGAATCGCCGTACTTGCTGGACAGGCCGCGGGTTACGCCGACGATACCGCCCTCCTCCTTGTCACCCACGTCCTCACCTAGCACGATGACGTTGACATCGGCCGCCATGGCATCATCTATTGCCTGGTTGATCGCTTGAATGCTGTTGATCTTGGCTGGCTGGTTCATACAGTGACCTCATCCTTGTAGATGTCGCGCTGGAGTTCCGCGAGATCCGGGTAGGGGCTGTTCAAGGTAAACTCGACGGCCTCGTCGATTTCACGCTCGATGTCGGCTTCCATACTGGCCAGGTAGTCTTCGCTGGCAAGGCCAGTTGCGATGAGCCAGCTACGCAGCAGAGGCACCGGGTCCTTTGCCATCCAGGCATCTTTTTCGCCCTTGTCCATGTAGCCGTCGGCGTCACCGAACACATGACCATGGAACCGGAACGTCTTGGCTTCGATCAGAGACGGCCCTTGGCCGTCCCGCGCGCGATCGACTGCTTCGCGGGCTGCGCGATAAGTGGCCACCGGGTCGTTGCCATCTACCGTGATGCCGGGCATCGAATAAGCCGCTGCGCGCTGTGCAATATTTGCCACGGAGGTGCCGTAGGCATACTTGGTGTGCTCGGCGTAACCGTTGTTCTGGCACACGAAGATCACTGGCAACTTCCACACCGACGCCATGTTCAGCGCTTCGTGGAAGGCGCCAATGTTGCTCGCACCGTCACCAAAATAAGCCACACTGACGCGCTTCTCACCGCGAATCTGCGCGGCGAGGGCCAGGCCGTTGGCAATGGGCATCGAGCTGCCGACGATACCGGTGGTTACCATCACGCCCGTGGCCGGGTGGGTGACATGCATAGGGCCGCCTTTGCCCTTGCAGGTGCCGGTTGCACGGCCTCCAAACTCGGCCCAGAGGTCCTTGAGCGGAATACCTTTGGCGATCATGTCATGCACGCCGCGGTAAATGGTGCAGATGTAATCTTCGTCGTTCAGGCATGCCGAGACTGCCGAGGGAATCACTTCCTGCCCGCGCGGCGAGTAATACGGCATGACCAGCTTGCCGGACTTCAACACCGCACGAAAACGGTCGTCATTCTGTTTGATCCGCGTCATGCGCCGGTAGATGCCGACCAGGATCTCGCCTTCTGGAATTGAGGCTGTCATTTCAATGCTCTCCATTCGAACCGAATCACAAGGCTGAGTACGTACTCACCAGATCTTTTCTTGCCCTGCCGAATGCGCAGCAGCGATGTAGGCAAAGATGAACGATGCCGCGATGCTGGTACCGGCCCCCGGATACGCTCGCCCGCTTACCCCTGCCGTCGCATTGCCCGTGGCGTAGAGCCCGGCAATCGGCTGGCCGTCCTCGCGCAGCACCCGCGCATATTCATCGGTCACCAGGCCGCCAGCAGTGCCGACGTCGCCTGGGTACATGCGCACCGCATAAAACGGGCCTTGCTCGATCGCACCCAGGTTGGGGTTGGGCTTGATGGTCGGGTCTCCATGGCAACGGTCGAACGCTTTGCCGCCGCGGGCAAAATCTTCGTCCTTGCCCGTGACACAAAACTGGTTGAAGCGCTTGACGGTTCTGAGCAGCCCGCCGGTATCGATGCCGCACTTGCTCGACAACGCCTCGAGCGTATCGGCCTTGATCATGTAGCCGCTGTCCAGCCATTGCTGAGGGACCTGGCCAGGCATGGCGGTGCCCCAGGGGTAGAACTTGCGCTGTCGGCTGTCCATCACCACCCAACTTGGCACGGCCTTGCCTGTTTCGGCCTGACGCTGGTACATGCGCTGGCCGATTTCCATGTACGACCCGGCTTCGTTGCAGAAGCGCTCGCCGTCCTGATCGACCATGATCGAGTAGGGCAAGGACAAGTCCAGGTGATGCATGAACGGCAACGGTTCACCGGTGGGCGTGCGCGCGCCTTCCGGCAATGTTTCGCCCGGACCGAGCGAGGTGACCACCCACCATGCCTCGTCCATGCAATCAGTGGCTGCCCCCAGGCGCATGGCGGCTTGGATCACTTCGCCGGTGTCGCCTGGGTTTGCGTTGGTCCACGCCGCCGATGCCGGTTGCGGCTGGTAGCGCTTGCGCATTTCGGCATTGTGCGAAAAACCACCGGTGTTGATCAGCACGCCATCATGTGCCTGAATACGCCGCAGCTGAGTGCCCTGGCGCACAGCTACGCCCACTACCCGGCCGTCTTCGACAATCAGTTCTTCGACTGGAGACTCGGTCCAGATGGGCAGTTGCTCGCGTAGCGCGATCTGTAGCATGCGCCCCTGAATGGCGGCACCGCCACCTAGCACATGCTGGCCGCGAACCTTTTGCTTGAGCAGGCGCAAGCCCAGTTGCATGGCCTTACGCTTGCCTGCCCACGTGCGCTTGAGCAGGAACAGGGTTGGGAATTCATTGGAATTGGCTGGCATGGCGGGACCGCGGTAGCGCGACAGACGCCCTTCCCACTCCCCCAGCTCTTTCACATCGAACAGTTTGGCCACGAGGGAGCGGCCACGTGGCTCGCCGCCCGGGCGGTCATCGTAATAGTCGGACCAACCGTCGGCGTATTCGAACGCCATGCCCTTGCGCTCTAGAAAGTCGACAATCACAGGGCCCGTGCGCAAGAACGCCTCACGGCGCGGGACACTGGTAGATGGGCCTTCGTAGGTGACGACGCTGTCGAAATACTGCCGGGCCCGCTCGTAGGAATCATCCACGCCATGACGCTTCATCACCGCATTGTTCGGCACCCACCAGACACCGCCCGAGTAGCCCGTCGAACCACCGATCTTGCTCTGTTTTTCGATGATCAACGCACGTTTGCCCAGTTCCTTGGCCTTGAGTGCAGCACACATGGAGCCACCACCGCTGCCAATGATCACCAGATCATACGACTCATCCCATTGGCTCATTGCGCGGACTCCGTGCCGAACAGGTATTCCTGCAGTTCACGGTGGAAGTTGGAAATTGACGATTCCTGCAACGGATTCGTACGCGAACCGCTGAAGCCCCGTGACTTCATACCCGCCTGCACTTGCCCCATGTTTTGGAAGTCCTGACTGAGGATCAGACCGAAGTTCTTTACCGTGTCGTTCTTCCAGTCGTCCACACCGTGGTAGAACTCGCGCTCCAGCTTTGGCTCCTGGCCCGGCGCATAACGCTTCAGCGACCAGATATCGTAGATGCAGGAGTCGGGGTTATCGCCATCAGGACGGGCGCGGTAGAACAGTGCCCCGTCTGGATAGTGGAGGAACACCAGGTTGGGGAAGACATGCCAATCGGTACCTGCGCGAGCCATTTGTTCCATGGAAATATTCGGCCAGCCAGCGCCGTCGGCGATGGCCGCTTCGACCTGAAACTGCATGGCTTTGCCCAGCACCAGCATCTGGTCCTGAGTCGGCTCGACTTCCGTCATCAACCGCTTGGTCGCCTCGTTGTCCCGATCGGTGAAAATCGCCTTCAACTGGTCTTCCATGATCTGGTAGAACTTGACCATCCCCGGGCGGATATCATCCGGGATCGGCTTGCCAGTGCGCGGGGATGGAGTACCCGGCAGGCGGGTTGCAGTTGAATAGTCGAACATGCCGTGCTTGCCGAAGGCGAAGCTGCGGGTAACGTCGTCACCTTGAGTATCGAGGATCTGTGGGTGCGTCGCTGCGACGTGATAGCCCTCGTTGAAGGCTTCCAGTGCAACTTTCCAGTTGCACGGCAGGCGCACCGACTTGTACCAGCGGTACCGCATCTTCTCGAATTCGTAGCAATCGGTGATCTCGGGCACCGGCGCAAGGTACTTGGCCAACGGCTCAGCATTGGGGTCCATATTGATGAATACGAATCCGCCCCAGGTATCGACCAGCACTTCCTTGAGCGCCAGTTCGTCATGACTCATGTTCGGGCAACCGGCCCAGTCTTGCTCATCGAGAATACGCAGTACGCTGCCATCGAGGTTCCACTGCCAGCCGTGGTAGTTGCAGTGAAACTTGGTGGCATGGCCACAGCCAGTGGTAAGGCGGCGGCCGCGGTGTTGGCAGACGTTGTAGTAGGCCTTGATCCTGTCACCTGTCAGGCGGGTGACAATGATGGACTCGTCGATGACGTCGAAGGTAACGTAATCACCGACATTGGGGATTTCTTCGAGTCGGCAGGCCACCTGCCAGATTTTCGGCCACATCCGCTCCTTTTCAAGCTGGACGTAATCCTTGGACAAATAAGCTTCGCGGGGTACAAAGTCAGGCCGTACGGTCTTCGGTGCCGATTCTCGAGCAGACATCTGCAAACCTCCTTCATCAGCAGCCTGTGAAATGCTGCCTGGGCTCGTATTTTTGTTGGCGAGCCGGCATTACCGACCCTGCATTATTGTGAACGATGTTCAAGACTATAAACGCGGCGAGATTGGGTGTCAACGCGTCAGAAATTGCTGATCACTGCGAAACATCCATTGCAAACAAGGCGGGCGGGGATTGGCCTGGCATTAACAACTGCCGGTTTCTCCCCGTGCAATACGAAAGGGGAAATGGAGGGGATGTGTCGGTGCCCTCCTCCGATCAGACCTCAACCATGGTGTAATCGCTTTTGGTGGCCCCGCAGTCGGGGCAGACCCAGTCATCAGGCACGTCTTCCCAGCGGGTGCCTGGGGCGATACCGTCATCAGGCCAACCCAAAGCCTCGTCATAGCTGTGCCCACAGAATATGCATTGCCACTGTTTCATTTCATCCTCCCTCCTGCCACTTGCCAGCGCAGCGGCAGATAGAGCAGGCCGTTGACCATGCCCGACGCGCAGCGAGGTGGGTCGGCAGGCACAGTTTCAAAGTCAGGAATGCGCTTGAGCCACTCCTGCAGGAAAACCTTGATTTCCATGCGGGCCAGGAATGAGCCAGGGCAGCGGTGTGGGCCGTTGCCGAAAGCAGCATGCAAAACCGGCTTGCGCTCCAGGTCCACCATCAGTGGATTGTTGAATCGCCGCTCATCAAGGCCGAACAGTGCATTTGGCACCTGGATCTGGTCGCCTTGCTTGAGCGTCACGCCGTTGAACTGCACATCCTCTACAACCACTCGCGCAGTATTGGTAACGCCGTGTCGCCTTATCAATTCATCGACTGCGGTGAGAATGAGCGCTGGTTGCTCTACCAGGCGCTTGCGCTCGGCGGGATGCTCTGCCAGAAAACGGCAAATGAAGCTCATCATTGCTGCAACTGTGTCCAGGCCACCGAATATCACCACGGTGAGCAGGCCAAACATACGCTCAGGTGCAATCGGCTCTCCATTGACCTTTGCGTTGACGATCCGACTTATCAAGTCGGCGCCAGGGTCACGGCGCCTGGCCTCGATCCACTTACCGATGTAGCCCGCGAGCATCTGCTGGGAGCGATGTCGTTCATCGACGCTGCCACGTACGGCCAACTCGGTCATTTCCAGTAGTTCCAGTCGATCCTCCTGGGGCAAGTTGACCAGTCGCAGAAAGATCACGATGGGCAGCATCTTGGCGAACTCACTCACGAACTCGCATCCGCCCTTCTCCGCGAAGTCTTCGATCAGCTCAACCGTCAGGGCGCGAATGTCATCTTCCAGTTCGGCGATGGCTTGTGGCAAAAATGCCGGTGCAATCAGCGCACGGTAGCCGGTGTGCTCGGGCGGATCGAGCTCAAGGGGCACCAGGGGCAGGTCCTGGCTCGGCGGTACATTGACCTGGGCATGAGAAAACCGCTGATGGTCTTTCTGAATGGCCTCGATGTCATCGGCCCGCGTGGCAATCCAGTGCCCCCCGTTGTACGGCGACCAAACGATATCCGGCCCTTCGTGGAGTTTTTTCCAGGCCAGGTGAACATCGTTGACTGCATTGGGCGGGTTCATGAAATCAAAATCGACCACACGGTCTTCGGGGACATGGTCAGGTACGGTCCATGTTGTAGGTTGGATCATCGGGGCCTCCACGGATGCTTACAGCTTTGTAGTTGTATTGTCTGGCTGGTTAATCACTTCAACGCAGCAGCGCGGCGGCTTGGCGAATCGCCTGCGCCACAGGGAAGAGCGGGTCTTGTGCGACAGATGTAGGGTTGAACAGTCGGTTGTGGCAAATGGCGACCGCCAGGTTCAGGTCAGGGTCAGCCCAGCCGATCGAATTACCTTGCCCCGGGTGGCAAATCGCTCTTGGGTTGTGCACGCAGCCGACTGGTGGATGATCGCCGCCGAACCAGAAACCGCCTTCCGTGATAGGAATAGGGAATCCAAACATCACAGCGTCCGGTTCCTGGCTGTTGGCCCGGGGTGTGCTGAACGAAGCCACCCGCTGCGCTGACAGCAAGCGCACGCCATCCAGCACGCCACCATTGGCGAGCAAGGCCCAGAAACGCGCCTGTGAACGCGCGTTGAAAATACCGCCCACCCCTGCCACCTCGGCCCGGCGCACATCCGCCCGCTCGAACACCTCGGGCACCAGCGCAACCTGTTCTGGCATCGAAGCCAGAAACAGCGGTGGCAGGTCTTGGGTGGGGATGGGCACCATGGCATTGACTTGCGTCGCAACGCGGTGTTCGACAGCGTCAGGAATACCGATCCACAGATCATCGATACCCAAAGGTATGGCGATTTCCTCGCGCACGAACCGGCCGAGCGAGCGTTGCCCCGGGTCCACCCGACGCACCAGTTCGCCGACGATCCAGCCAAACGTCATGGACAGGTAAAGGGTCTTGCTGCCAGGCTCTGCCAGCGGCTTCAAGTGCGCAATAGCATCGGTCATCCAGGCCCAGTCGCACATCAACTCAGGCGTAACCCCCGCTGGCATCTGAGGAATACACGCCCTGTGGGTGAGCACATCCCGCACAGTAGTGGCCCCTTTACCTTGGGCCGCGTACTCGGGCCAATACCGGCTTACCAACGCGTCGTATTCGATATGCCCCCGCTCTGCCAGGATATGCAGGGCCGTCACCGCTACGGCCTTGGTTACGGAGTAGACGTTGAACAGCGTGTCGCCGTCCACCGGGCGCCGGCTGCGCGGGTCGGCAATGCCACTCCAGGCGTCGATGATCAATTTGCCGTCCAGATACGCTGCTACCTGCAACCCGACCTCACCGCTGGCAGTGGTCGCGTGGTCCAGCGCATGCTGCACCAACGCCTGAGCGCGCGGATCCAAGTTCTGCTGCATGGCTTACCTCTCTCATGTGCCGTGAAATTCAGTGAAGGATCAATACTGGAGGCGGGCTCAGCGAGCATCCTCCAGGATGAGCTCCGCTGCGCGCCATGCCATGGCCATCATCGGGCCATTGGTATTGCCGGAAACCATTGACGGGATAACCGACAGGTCCATTACCCGCAGCCCCTGCACACCCCTGACACGTAACCTGGGATCCAGTACCGAGGCGCTATCCGCCCCCATCGCGCAGGTGCCACAAGCGTGGTAACCCGACTGCCCCCGTTGGCGGAATTCTTCAAGAATCTGCTCGTCGCTCTGCACCTGCGCGCCGGGGTAGGTCTCGGCCGTTACCAGAGGCTTGAGGGGCGCGCTGGCAATGACCTTGCGCATGACTCGAAAAGCCCCAATCGATACCTGCCGGTCGTACTCATCGGCCAGGTAGTTGGTGACGATCCGCGCAGGCTGGGCAGGGTCAGCAGATTCGATCGTAACGCTGCCCTGGCTACGCGGACGCAATGGGTAGGTGAACAGCTGCATGCCCGGATGGGGTTCGAAGCGGTAAGTCGGTGAGGAAAAGTCCATCGAGTAAGGGGCCATCATCAGCTGAGCGTCGGGACGATCCAGATCCGGGTGAGTCTTGAAAAAACCGCCGACCGGGAAGGACCCGAGCGCCATGACGCCGCGCCGCGAGAGGCCATACTGGATGACGTTCTTGAGCAGCCGCACGCCTGAAAATTCTCGATTCTGGCTGCCGCGCCAAGTGCTCAGGCGCGTTTGCAGATAACACAGCAAGTGCTCGCGCATGTTCTGTCCGACATTGGGGCTGTGCGCAATCACGGGTATCCCCAATCGTCCCAGCAAGCTGCTGTTGCCGATGCCAGACAACTGCAGCAAGCGAGGCGATTGCAAAGCGCCAGCACACAGGATTACCTCCCGGCGCGCGCGGTATTCAAAGGGTTCTGCATTCCCGTTGCGTGCACTGACGCCGACAGCCCGCTGCCCTTCGAAGAGGACGCGCTGTACTTGGGTATCGGTCAAGACCTTCAGATTCAGCCGTTTTCGGGCCGGCTTGAGAAACGCATGCGCAGCGCTCTGCCTCACTCCCCCTGACAGGGTATAGGTGAGGTAGGCGACACCTTCGTGGTCCAGTTCGTTGATATCGAGCTTGCGGGGCAAGCCCAGGCTCTCACAGGCCTGTATCACCGCCTCGCCCACTTCGCAACGCTGAGCATAAGGCCCGACCTTCAGCGGGCCTTGTCCGCCCCTAAGTACTGACTCGCCCAACGCGTGTTTCTCGATGCTGCGAAACGCCTTGGCCATGGTCTCCCAACCCCATCCGCTGGCGCCATTAGCGGCCCACTCGTCATAGTCCGCAGGGTGCCCGCGCATATACACCATGCCATTTATGGCGCTTGAGCCACCCAGCATCTTGCCGCGCGCCCATATCTCCTGGGTGCGCCCACTGGCGGGGTCCACCGTCACGGGCAGATGCCAGGCGTGAGTGGGGTCGTTGAGCAACTTGCCAAAGCCTCTTGGCATCCGCACCATGGGGTTGCGATCCTCAGGCCCCGCTTCTATCAGCAGAACCCGGTGAAGCCCACTGGCGGACAGTCGATCGGCCAGGACGCAACCCGCAGAGCCGGCACCCACGATGATGTAGTCGTAGTCGTTCATAGGCTTAACCGAACTTCACATGGATCGAGTGCGGGACCCGCATCATGGCGCCACGTATCTGTGGGGCAGGTTTGTCCGGATCCAGCCGCAGGTTGGGCAATTTGTCCAGAAGTGCATTGAGCGCGCGGGTCATCTCGACACGTGCCAGATGCTGGCCAATACAGACGTGGGGGCCAAAGGCAAACGCGAAGTGACGGTGTTGGGGCTTGCGGAAAATATCGAAGCGGTCAGGATCGGGGAATTTGCGCTCATCGCGGTTGGCGGAGCCGGCGATGACATCGATGAAGGCACCTTGAGGGATTTCTACGCCCCCGAGCGTGACCGTCTTGCTGGCAAAACGGGACTGCATCAATACCGGACCATCCCAGCGCACGGCCTCCTCGATTGCCTGCGGGATCAAGGATCGGTCCTGGCGGATTGCCTCTAGCTGTTGTGGATGACGCAGCAAGGCGCTCAGCAAGACACTGGTGGCACGGTAAGTAGTGTCCCCCGCGGCGTTGACCAACTGGCGCAGGAAGGAAATCAATACATCCTCGGGCAGATGCTCACCATCGACCTCGGCGTGGGCCAAAGCGCTGACCAAATCACTCCCGGGGTTACGCCGGCGCTCGGCGACCAGGTTTTTGAAATAGATGCCGAGCTTACGTGACGCCTCCGTGCCGTGAGCCACATCGACGGCAACGACAGTCTGCGCAATCGCCATCTTATGAAAGGTGGCGACATCTTGCGGCGGCAGCGCCAGCTGCCGATAAATGATCCGGAAGGGATAATGCAGGGTGAATGCCTGCACCAAGTCCGCCTCGCCCCGATCAACGAACGCCTCCATGAGCTCATGCACCACGGGGTCGACCAGTTCGTCACCCCAGGCAGCGACCGTCTGAGGCAGAAACGCCTTCTGGAAAATTCTGCGAAATCGCGGATGCTCAGGAGCGTCCATGGTGGAAATACTGCGCCCGAAGCTGATGCCCAGGTTGTAGGTGTAGGCGTGATTGTTGAAGGTCTGCGGGTCTCCCAGCACCTGCGCTACTTCGTCATAGCCCAGCACACAAAAATGCATCGCGCCTGCGGGGCTGGTGACATCCGGAGCAAGTCCCATAAGCACGCGGTATTCCCCCTGAAGCACTGAAGCTTCACGCCTCAACCCGGCGAGCTTCGGATAAGGATCCAAATGCTCGCCAAACACCAAGGCATCCTCCAGAAAGGGATCGAAGGATGGATCATCAAATTCCTCGAGTGGGCTCACTGCGCTCATCAGTTGCTTCTCCGCCTTTATTTATTGTCCCGACGTCACGCACTGAGCATTCACAGCCGCTGCCTGAAGATCGGTTTTGGCCACTCTATGCAACTGCCTAGAGGGAATAAATCCAGAACGACTGACAGGATCTTTCAATAAAATTGAATAATCTTCTGCTATTTAACAGGCATACTTTGCTCACTTCCCCGCCCTTTGTTGGCGGGCTTTGACCAAAGGTGTCGATATGACTGAAGCTGTTACAGGCACTGCCATCATCGTCGGTGCGGGGCATGCCGCCGCTGAGTTGGCAACTCATTTACGTGATAATGGCTGGCGAGGCCGCATCATTCTGATTGGCGAAGAGCCCACCCTTCCCTATCATCGCCCGCCGCTGTCCAAAGCCTACCTTTGCGGGGCTGCCACAACTGAAAGCCTGCTGATAAAGCCCAAAACGACCTTCGACCAGGCTGATGTGGAGTTCATCAGCGGCACACGAGTCAGTGCGATCGATCGTAGCGCTTGCACGATCGAGCTCGCAGGCGGTACGACCATTCACTACGACCGTCTGATCCTGGCTACAGGCGGCAGGCCTCGACGCCTTCCGATACCGCAGATAGAGCAGGCGCAAAACGCCAACAATTTCCATTACCTGCGTACGCTCCAAGACGTCGAACGAATTCGCCAACAGTTCGAAGCGGGAAAGCGCCTGGTTGTCATCGGCGGCGGTTACGTTGGCCTTGAGGTTGCTGCCGTGGCCGTAGAGGTCGGCCTGCAGGTCACGGTGCTGGAGGCGCTACCGCGCGTGCTGGCGCGTGTCACTGCGCCGGAACTGTCGGCCTTTTACTTGTCGCGACATCGCCAGGCGGGTGTGGATATTCGTACCAACTGCCAAGTGCAGGGTGTGCGGCTGACGCCCTGCGGTGGGGTCGTCACGGCAGTGCTGTGCGCTGACGGCAGCTGCGTGCCAGCCGACTTGGTCGTGGTCGGCATCGGACTTGTGCCCAATGTCGAGCTGGCAGTGCAAGCAGGCCTGGCTGTGGACGACGGCATTGTCGTGGACGAGTTCGGTCAAACCAGCGACCCGAACATCTACGCAGCAGGCGACTGCACCAACCACCCCAACCCAATCCTGGGTAGGCGATTGCGCCTGGAGTCGGTGCCCAACGCACTGGAACAAGCACGCTGCGTGGCCGCATCTCTTTGCGGCAAGCCCAAGGCCTATGCGTCTGTTCCGTGGTTCTGGTCGGACCAGTACCAGCTGAAGCTGAAAATGGTCGGCCTGTCCCAAGGCTATGACCAACTGGTGTTGCGCGGGGCACCTGAAACAGACTCTTTCGCCGCCTTCTACCTGAAAGACGGTCAGGTCCTGGCCGTCGATACGGTGAACCGCGCGCCGGAATTCATGGTGGCCAAACGGCTGATCAGCGAGCGTATCCATGTCGACCCTCTGCGCCTGGCTGACGACGCCATTCCCGTCAAAGACTTGCTGACCCGCGCCTGAACCCGCTACGAGGATAGCCATGCCCACAATCACCTTCATCCAGCCGGACGGCAGCGAGCAGCGGATAGACGCCCCTGTTGGCCTCTCGGTCATGCAAGCTGCTGTCAACAACCAGGTGCCTGGCATCCTGGGGGACTGTGGCGGCAGTTGCAGCTGTGCCACCTGCCATGGCTACGTGAACCGGGAGTGGGCCCAGCACATGCCTGCCGCCCAACCATACGAACACGACATGTTGACGTGCGCGGTGGACGTCACAGAGCACAGCCGTCTGAGCTGCCAGATCATGGTCACCCCAGAACTCGACGGGCTGGTAATCCGGTTGCCTGCTTCCAGTTTTTGAGTAGTTACGCAAGCTCGCGGGTGCCGTGCGCCCGAAAACAACAATAAAAAGTGAGGATCATATGACTGCAATTGACTTCACCAACCGGGTCGCAATTGTCACCGGCGCCGGGGGTGGGCTAGGCCGTACTTTTGCAATGGCGCTGGCGGCCAGAGGCGCCGCAGTGGTCGTTAATGACCTGGGGGGACGTTTCGATGGCCAAGGTAGCTCGCCAGGCATGGCCGATCGGGTAGTTGAGGAAATTCGCACTGCGGGTGGCACGGCTGTCGCCAGTTACGACTCGGTGGCCAGCCGGGCCGGTGGCGAGAACATCGTGCAAATGGCACTGGATCATTTCGGCAAGGTCGATATCGTTATCAATAATGCCGGTCACCTGCGTAACGCTTGCTTCGAGGACATCGATGACGACACCCTCGACTCGATCATCGATGTCCACCTCAAAGGCGCTGTCTACGTCACCCAGCCCGCATACAAAGTCATGAAAAAGCACGGTTATGGCCGGGTAGTCTTCACGTCCTCTGCCGCCGCTGCGTTCGGTAACCCTCAGCAGGCCGCTTATGCCGCCGCCAAAGCCGGGCTGCTGGGTATCATGAATGTACTTGCGCTGGAAGGTCGCGCACACGGTATACAGTGCAACGCCTTGTTGCCGGTCGCCACAAGTCGTATGGAGGCCGCGATGGACCCAAAGCAGCTCGCTGCGTTCACCGCGCAATATGCCGCTTTGGGTGAGAAACTGGGCACTTCCTACCTGCCCGAGTTCGTTACCCCGTTAGTGGTCTACCTCGCGAGTGAGGCCTGCTCCAGCACACGGGCGATCTACTCTGCAGCGCTGGGTCGCTATGCCCGCGCCTTTATCGGGCTATCGAAAGGCTGGGCGGGCCCACGAGACAATCCGGTGAGCGCAGAACTGCTGGCCGAACACTTCCAGCAGATCAGCGATATCAGTCAGTACAGCGTGCCTGAATCCTTGTCCGATGAATTCGCAATTATTGAACAGACGCTCGGCCACTAGCCGTACTCAAGGATTGTCCTGTTAGAATCCATGCAGTTTGCTTAGGCGGGAGAGGGATTTGGACAAGCTGCGCTGCATGGAAGTTTTCATGGCTGTCGTCGATCACGGCAGCCTCAGCAGTGCAGCAACTGCATTGGGCCTTTCCCCCTCGATGGTTTCCACCCATCTGAGCAACCTTGAGCGCACCTTGGCGGTGCGGCTGCTGAACCGTACCACACGGCGCATCAACCTCACCGATGAAGGTACGATCTACTATGCGCATTGCCGCCATCTGCATGACGAGATCGCCGACGTCGAGTCTTTGCTGGCCGGCTCGCACGTGCAGCCCCGTGGGCGGCTACGGGTCGATGCGCCAAGCATCATCAGCCAGTACCTGGTGGTGCCTTTACTTTCGCTGTTTCGCAGCCGCTACCCGGATATCCAACTCGACTTTTCAGACTCCGAGCAGCTTTACGACACGGTCGAAAGCCAACACGATGTGATCCTGCGCCTCGGCCCATTAGGCGACTCGAGCATGATCGCCCGTCAGCTTGGCCATACCCCGCTGCTCACGGTCGCCTCGCCTCGGTACCTTGCGACGTGCAAGATGCCGCAAGTTCCAGAAGACCTGCTTGAACATGCCTGCATCAGCTATAGAAACACCAGGACCGGTCGCATGCACCCATGGGCTTTCGAGCAGCATGGGCATCGCAAGACACTGGACCTGCCGTGCAGCCTGTCCATCACCCAAGGGTGCATCCAGATCGAGGCGGCGCTCGATGGGCAGGGCATCATGCAAGGCATGGGGTTTTATCTGGAGGAGCACTTGCGCAGTGGCGCGCTTTGCCAGGTGCTCCCGGACTGGGCCATGACTGCGCCGACCATGGAGCTGCTATACCCGCAAGGCCGGAGGGCGTCGAGCAAGATCCACGCGTTCGTCGATTTCATGCTCGAGCACTACCCAACGGGTAGACAGATCGCAGCCCCAGCCCGTGCCCACGTCGGGTGACCGGGACTACCGCCGGGGGAGCTCCAACGGTAGCGCAGCCTCAGCTAGTTATGCAGAAAACAACTGCCGCAGCGCAATTTTATTGACCTTGCCACTGGGCAAGCGCGGGAGTTCGGCCACGAAATCCACGCTGGTGGGCCGCTTGTAACGCGCAATGCGCGTACCGGAGTACTCGATGAGCTCATCGGCGGTTAACTCGGCACCGTCCTTGAGGACCACGATAGCCTTTACGGTCTCCCCCCATTTTTCATGTGCAACGCCGATGACTGCAGCGTCGCCAACCTGCGGATGGAACATCAGCGCCTGCTCGACTTCCTGGCAATAGATATTCTCACCGCCGGAAATGATCATGTCCTTCTTGCGGTCGACCAAGTACAAAAAGCCTTGCTCGTCGCGCCAGGCCATATCCCCTGTGCGCAACCAGCCATCGCGCAGCGCGTCCAACGTGGCTGCGTTGTTGTTCCAGTAGTAAGCCAGGTTGGCAGGCGAGCGGATCCAGATCTCGCCAGGCGTACCGTCGGGGCAATCCTGCTCGTGGTCATCGACAATGCGGATGTCGCAATAGGCCATGGCCTGGCCTATTGAGCCCAGCCGTCGCAGGTCATCCTCGTTACCTTCTAGCTTGTGGAGATGACGGGGCAAGACGGTACCGCTGGTTTCAGTCATACCCCAGGAGTTGACGAAGATCGGCCCGAGCAGCTCGACACCGCGACGCAGCACAGCCACAGGCATCGGGGCAGCGGCATACAGGATGGTTTCCAGGCTGGACAAGTCGTAATCGCGGATGTCCGGCAGGTCCAGCACCTGTTGCACGATGGTCGGTGCCATGTGCACGGTGACTACACGCTCGCGCTCTATGGTTCGTAGCACCTCGCGGGCATCGAACTTGCGGTGCAGCACGACGCAGCCAGCATGCCAGAACTCCGACAGCATCATTGAAATACCGCCAGCATGGAACATGGGCATCATCACCAAGACACGGCCGTTGATGCGCACATCCATGACCTCGGCCTGATTCTGCGCCAATGCAAGGTCGCCACGCTGGCTACGCGCCGCACCTTTGGGGCGCCCCGTGGTGCCACTGGTGTAGACCAGATGGACGATATCCTCAGCCGTCGCGCGCAACGGGGCGCCGGCGGTATCCGCCTCGGCCATCACCACCTCATAAGGCTGCGCCCAGGGCGGGCAGGCAGCGCCTATGCACAGATAGTGTTCAACAGACTTCAATTGCGGCCGCAGCCCGTCGATCACATCGGCGTATTGGTCTTCAAATACCAATACCCGGGGGGCGCTGTCCTGCAGGATGTATTCGATCTCAGGGGCAGCAAGCCGAAAATTGACAGTTGCGCAGATGTAACCGGTCAGCTGGCACGCGCCGTATACGTCGAAATACTCGTTGCAATTCATCGCCAGGACCGCGACGCGGTCTTGATGGCGCATGCCGCGCACATAAAGTGCAGATGACAATCTGCGGGCACGTTCCAGCAATTGCACATAGGTGATGCGGCGATCGTCGTAGACCACCGCCTCTTGATGGGGAAACAGGCGCGCGTTGCGTTCCAGCAACTCACCGAGTGTCTTCATTATTATCTCTTTTGCTGATGAGGCCTGGGTGGGCAGCCTGGCAACCGTGCAAGGTGCAGGGATCTGCCCCACCTGAAGGGGCGTACACAGTTTACTGAAATCCTGCGACGCCCGGGTTCATCACTTTAGGCTTGCGGCCAACTCCGGTACAGCCTCGAACAGGTCAGCGACCAGGCCGTAATCAGCCACCTGGAAAATCGGCGCCTCTTCGTCTTTGTTGATCGCGACAATCACCTTGGAATCTTTCATGCCGGCCAGGTGCTGAATGGCACCTGAGATGCCTACGGCGATGTACAGCTGCGGCGCGACGATCTTGCCGGTTTGGCCCACCTGCATGTCGTTAGGTACAAAACCCGCATCGACTGCAGCACGCGATGCACCCACCGCAGCGCCGAGTGTATCGGCGAGGCTGTAGAGGTGCTTGAAGTTGTCGCCGTTGCCCATACCGCGGCCGCCAGAAACGACGATTTTTGCTGCGGTCAGTTCGGGGCGATCGGACTTGGCCAATGTTTCTTCAAGGAAGGTAGAAGTGCCTGCATCATGCACAGCATTGACGATTTCAACACTGGCACGACCGCCCTGCCCGGCCACTGCATCAAACCCAGTGCTGCGCACGGTGATCACCTTCACTGCGGCGCTCGACTGCACGGTCGCGATGGCGTTACCCGCATACACCGGGCGCTGGAAGGTGTCGGCCGATACGACCGCGGTGATTTCAGAGATCTGGTCTACGTCCAGCAGCGCTGCGACACGGGGCAACACGTTCTTGCCGTTGGTGGTCGCCGGGGCGAGCACATGGCTGTACGCTGGCGCCAGCTCGACGACAAGCGGCGCAAGATTTTCAGGCAGCCGGTGGGCGTAGGCAGGATGGTCGGCAACCAGGACCTTCGCCACGTCAGCAATCGTGGCAGCACTTTCAGCGACACCACCGACGTTCTGGCCTGCGACCAGTATGTGCACATCACCACCAATCTGGGCGGCAGCTGCAACCGTGTTGAGGGTGGCCGGTGCTACGGCGCCGTTCTCATGTTCAGCGATAACCAGGATAGTCATTCAGATTACCTTCGCTTCGTTTTTCAGTTTCTCGACCAGTTCAGCCACCGACTTGACCTTGATACCCGCACCGCGTACCGCAGGGGCCTCGACCTTGACAGTCTGCAAGGTTGTCGTCAGGGCCACGCCCAGTGCATCTGGCGTTACAGTTTCCAGTGGTTTTTTCTTGGCCTTCATGATGTTGGGCAGCGAGGCATAGCGTGGCTCGTTAAGGCGCAGATCGGTGGTAACGATCGCTGGCAGTTTCAGGGCCACCGTCTGCAGGCCGCCATCAATTTCGCGGGTAACGTTGAGTGTGTCGCCAGCGATCTCGACCTTCGAAGCGAAGGTGCCTTGAGGGTACCCGCTGAGCGCAGCCAGCATTTGACCGGTCTGGTTGTTGTCGCTGTCAATGGCTTGCTTGCCGAGGATCACCAGCTGCGGCTGCTCCTTGTCCACCACTGCCTTGAGCGCTTTGGCGATAGCCAGGGAGCCGAGGTCGTCGCCCGCTTCAACCAGGATGGCCCGGTCAGCACCCAGGGCCAACGCGGTACGCAATTGTTCCTGGGCAACATTTGAACCCACGCTGACCACGATGACTTCAGTGGCCACCCCTTTTTCTTTCAGACGAACCGCTTCTTCTACCGCAATTTCGCAAAACGGGTTCAGGGCCATCTTGACGTTGGCCAGGTCGACGCCCGAGTTATCCGCTTTGACGCGAACCTTGACGTTGTAGTCGACCACACGCTTCACAGCTACCAGAACTTTCATCGCAACCTCGCATCTATACGAACGTTATTCATGATGTTGAACAAAGTTCGGAGGGTTGTCAAACCTTCTGATACGGTTGAACAGCACGCATCGCGACCATTCGTCTTCTGCTGCTGGCAGGTCTGCGCACACATGCTATTTATATTTACAAACAGCGTTCAGTTTACTTTGATGCTGTGGCAAGATCCGGATAGCGCCTGACCTGCCCTCCAAGGGACCACGCATCCTGACCGAGGGACAGGCGCTACCCATTCCAATAACACTGCTCAGAAGCAGGTATAAACGACATGAAGCTATCTTTACCCTTGAGCCTTTCGCTGTCGGTTTTCGCACTGGTCATCGTCGCCCACTTTGTCGTCGAAGCTCGACAGATGGAACTGCGAGCACGCATCGCGGCATGTCATGCCCAGCCTTATACCTGCAACACCCCCTCTGCGAGTCTGGCGATGCTCCGCTAAACCCTGCGAATTCACCTCCAACGCAAACCGGGCCGCTAGGCGGCCCGGTGTATTTGTGCGTACGAACAAGGCGCAGCCGCGGCTACATCAGCGAACCATATCGCTCGGTGTGGTGATCGCTATCCCCCCAACTCATATCGATCGTGGTCAGACGCTTGAAGTACCAACCGGCCGCCAGTTCATCAGTCATGCCCATGCCACCATGCAACTGGGTGGCCTGCTGCCCGATAACCCTACCCGCGCGCCCCACCAGTGTCTTGGCCGCTGATACCGCCCGCGCACGCTCATCGGCACGGGCATTGTCGAGGTTGGCGGCGGCATAATGGGTAATGGACCGCGCCTGCTCACTCAGACCAAGCATCTCTGCCACACGATGCTGCAACGCCTGGAAACTGCCAATGGGTTTGCCGAATTGCTTGCGCGTCTGCAAGTACTCGACTGTCAACTCAATCAAGCGGTCCATGCATCCAACCGCTTCTGCGCACAAGGCAAAGCAAGCTCGGTCTGCTGCCCACTCAAGATCCGCCAACCCCTTGTGCTCAACGCCCAACAGCGCCTCCCGGCTCACGCTGACGTCGGACAGTTCTATTTCAGCAACGCGCTGACCATCCAGCCCCGCAAAGCTGCGCACGTTGACACCAGGCGACCCTGCTTCAACCAGGAACAGGCTGATACCATCATGGTCGTCCTGCACCCCGCGGGTTCTGGCCGAAACGATCAACCAGTGGGCAGAGTCACCGTGTGAAACCACGCTCTTGCGTCCGTTCAAACGATAGCCAGTGCCCGTTTCACTGGCTTGGCACGTCACATCCGCCAGGTCAAAGCGGCTTTGTGGCTCAAGTGCAGCGAGGCTGACGCGGCACTCGCCGCGCGCCAGCAAAGGCAGCAACCGCTCTTTATGCTGCGCGCTGCCCACCCGCTGGAGCAACGGCCCCCCCACCAGCGCGGTGGCGAGAAAGGGTTCCAGTACCAGTCCGCGACCGAAGGCCTCCATCACCACCAGGGTTTCTTCGGCGCCGGCACCAAGACCGCCATATTGCTCATCCAGGCCAAGGGCCAGCAGACCCGTTTCAGCCAAGGACGACCAGTTGTCCTCGGACCAGCCTCGCGGGCTTTGGGCCAGGGTGCGGCGGGTCTCAAACTCATACTGACGCTCGACAAAGCGAGCGACCATGTCGGCGAGCATCTGTTGCTCTTCATCGAGGGAGAAGTCCATTGCAAAACCTCCAGGGCGTTAGCGCCGGTCACAAGCCAAGGGTCAATTTGCCAATAATGTTCTTCTGCACTTCCGTGGAGCCGCCGTAGATCGAGATCTTGCGCCAGTCCAGGTAGTGCGATGCCAACGCATTGAGCAGTTGCCCATTGGCAGTATCGACCTGCGTATCACCCTCCAGCGCCTGGGGTACGAACGGCACCGCGTAAGGGCCTGCGCACTCCATGATCAGCTCGGTCAGCCGCTGCTGTATCTCGGACCCACGGATTTTCAGCAGCGAAGCCTCAATCCCTTTGCCCTGGCCCTTGCCCTCCTGGTCGATCAAACGCAGCAGTGACCATTCATGGGCGTGCAGTTCCATCTCGATAGCGGCCACCTTGTCCCGAAACCGAACATCTTCAAGCAGCGGGCGGCCCTTCTTCTGGCTACTGGCCGCGATCTCCCGCAGTCGGCGCATGAAGCGCTTGCAGTTGCCTAGACCGGCGATGTTGGTGCGCTCATGCCCGAGCAGGTATTTAGCGATTCCCCAGCCTTTGTGCTCTTCGCCAACCAGGTTGTCACGGGGCACCCAGACATCATCGAAGAACACTTCGTTGACGTCGTGCCCGCCATCGAGCGTCTTGATCGGGCGTACCTGGATACCAGGGCTTGCCATGTCGATCAGCAGGAAAGAGATGCCCTCCTGCTGTCGGCCTTCATGATGGGTACGCACCAGGCAGAAAATCCAGTTTGCCCACTGGGCGAACGAGGTCCAGATCTTCTGGCCATTGACCCGGTACCCATCGCCACTGACTTCGGCGCGGCAGCGCAGCGCTGACAGATCAGAGCCAGCACCAGGTTCGGAGTAGCCCTGGCACCACCAGTCGCTCATGTCGAGGATGCGCGGAAGGAACCGGGCTTGCTGTTCCGGGGTGCCAAATTTCTGCAGCACCGGCGCCACCATCGACAACCCGAACGGCATTTGCCGGGGGGCACCTGCCGTGAAGCACTCCTCATCGAAAATATTACGTTGTGCAGCCGTCCAACCCGTACCGCCAAAGGCTACCGGCCAGCCCGGCGCGCCCCAGCCCCGTTGCTGCAAGATGCGCTGCCAACGCACGTAATCCTCGCGCCCCAGGTGCTGAAAGTCCAACACCCGATCACGGATATCAGCCGGTAGCTCGCGCTCTACGAAGGCACGAACTTCCAGGCGAAACGCCAGTTCTTCGCTGCTTTGCTGAAAGTTCATCGACTCATACTCCTCAGGCGAGCTCGATCACGCCGTTGTTCAGCACAACGGTATCGCGGCTGTCGACACGAGCGCGCAGATGGACTTGGCTACCCTCGCCATTCCAGAACTGAAAGCGCAGCGTTTCGCCAGGATACACAGGCGAGGTAAAACGGGCGGCAATGCGCTTCAGCCGCCTGGCGTCGCCTTCAGCGCAGCGTTTGATTGCAGCGAACGCGGCCATGCCGTAGGTGGCCAGGCCATGCAGGATTGGTTGCTTGAAACCCGCACGTGCGGCGACTTCAGGGTCGGCATGCAACGGGTTGGCATCGCCAGACAGCCTGTAGATCAGCGCAGCCTGCGCAGGCGAGAGCAATTCATACTCGAAATCCGGAGCGCGGTCAGGCACGGCTGGCAGGCTTTGCGGCGGCTCATCGCTGCGGCCACCTTGGGCGGTATAGCCGCCATCGCCACGCAAGAACGACACCTGGCGCGTCTGGGCAATGCGCTCGCCGCTGGCCGCGTCGATGATATCGCGCAGCAGCTCGACGATCGCGCCCTTGCCTTCGCCTTTGTCACAGATGCGATTGACCTGGGTGCGGCTGATGACCGTGCCGCTCACTGGCATCGGCATGAACCAGCGGGTGTCTTGCTCGCCGTGTACCAGTTTCAGGTAATTGACACCGGTCTCGGGGTTGGTCATCCATGGCTTTGGCCAGGCAATCGCCGCCGCCAAGGTTGGCACCGCCTGAAGTCCTTCCTCAAAGGTGAACCGCAGATGGACAGGATCCATAGGGTCGCCACCAACTCCCAGACCCAGCGCATAAAGGATGGTGTCGCGCTCCGTGTACGTGCGCGTGACCTCTTCAATGGGCCAGTGCTTGACGCGTTCATAGTTCAGCATAGGGTTAGCTCGTAGTCGGGTCTCAGGCTCGCCCCACCGGCGGCGCCGATGGGGATCGGTCGCGTAGGGCTCAGATCGGTTCCCAGCTGTAGACGTCATGGGTCTGGTGCAATGGCAGGAAGCTCGAGCGCAAGGCCGGAATGGCGTGCTCGGCGACATCGCGCGGGGTCCAGCCGTTGTCACGGTGCACCGAACGGGTTACGCGAGGCTGGCTGACCAACATGATTTCATTGGCGCGCACGTAGAAAATTTGCCCAGAAACATCCTGGGCCTGGTCGGATGCCAGGAACACAGCCAGTGGCGCTTGGCGCGATGGATGCATCATGCGTTCCATGCGCTCGGCTTGCAGTTTTTTCTCTGGCGTATCGGTGGGCACCGCGCCAATCATGCGGCTCCAGGCAGCTGGTGAGATGCAATTGGAACGCACGCCGAAGTTGGCCATGTCCAGCGCAATGGCCTTGGACATACCGACGATCCCCATCTTCGCCGCTGCGTAGTTGACCTGCCCGATGTTCCCGACCAGACCGGTATTGGACGTCATGTGGATATAGCAACCCGAGCTTTGGCTGCGGAAGTGCGGCGCTGCTGCGCGTGCCATGAAGAACGAGCCGTTGAGGTGCACGTTGAGCACAGCTTGCCATTCCTGCTCGTCCATTTTATGGAACATGCGGTCGCGCAGGATACCGGCGTTGTTCACCACCGTGTCGATACGGCCGAAGGTGTCCATGGCGGTCTGCACGATACGGTGTGCCGAGTCCCAACCCGCCACGCTGTCGGTGCTGGCAACCGCCTCACCGCCAGCGGCCTTGATTTCGTCGACCACGCGCTGGGCCGGCCCTGCATCCTGGCCCTCGCCATGCACGGACGAACCCAAGTCATTGACCACGACACGTGCACCCTCGGCGGCCATGGCCAGCGCGATGGCGCGGCCGATGCCGTTACCTGCGCCGGTGACTACAACCACTTTGCCTTCAACCATTCCACTCATTGCGTATTCCTCTTGTTGTCAGTTGTGCCGTTACGCACCGGGGGTGCGCTGGGCCTTGTACGCTTAGCATTCGTCGTCAGGGAACTGCGGTGGGCGCTTTTCCATGAAGCTGGCGATACCCTCCCTGTAATCCGGCCCCTGATTGGCAATGGGCATGTCCAGACCAGCGCTCATGACGGCCTCATGGCAGGTCTGGAACGGCACCTCCCACAACTGCTGCTTCATCACGCGCATCGAGCGTGGTGAGCAGTTCTGAGCCAGGTCGCGAGCGTAGGCATAGGTATGCTCAGCCAGTTGCTCGGCCGGCACCGCGAGGTTTACCAAGCCCATGCGTTGTGCTTCCACGCCCTTGATCTTGCGGCCGGACAGCAACAGGTCCAGCGCATGAGCCTGGCCAACATGGTGCTCCAGGATCCAGGCCATGCCGTACTCAGCGGTAAGGCCACGGCGGGCGAACGCAGTGGTGATCGTGGCGTCTTCGGCAGCGAAACGAATATCACAGAACAACGCATGGATCAGGCCGATGCCAACAGTGGCGCCATTGAGCATGGCGATCACCGGTTTGGGGATGGCCGGGTAGTAAGAGCACCGCGTCTGCCAGTCGGCTCGCTTGCGCATGTCGAAGGGCCGCGGCAGCTTGGTCATCAGGCCGTTGGGGTCACCGCCGAAGCTGTTGATGTCACCACCCGCACAAAATGCCTTGCCGGCTCCGGTGAAGACAATCACGCGCACACCCTTGTCCGCTCCCGCCGCCTGCATGGCGTCATACACTTCGGTCGCCACCTGGTCATTCCAGCTGTTGAGCTGGTCAGGCCGATTGATGGTGATGGTGGCGATGCGGTCCTTGACCTCATAGAGAATGCTCTCGTAGCTCATGCCAGCTCCCTCAAAACGACCGTGGCAAACCGAGGATGTGCTCGGCTACATAGGACAGGATCAGGTTGGTGGAGATCGGGGCCACCTGATAAAGGCGAGTCTCGCGGAACTTGCGCTCTACATCGTATTCACAGGCAAAGCCGAAGCCGCCATGGGTTTGCAGGCAAGCGTTGGCCGCTTTCCAGGATGAAGTAGCCGCCAAGTGCTTGGCCATGTTGGCCTCGGCCCCGCACGGCTGATGTGCGTCGAACAGCTCGCAGGCGCGGTAACGCATCAGGTCGGCAGCCCGAATATCCATGTAGGCTTCAGCGATGGGGAACTGGATGCCCTGGTTTTTCCCGATTGGCCGGTCGAACACCACACGGTCATTGGCATACCGGGTCGCACGGTCGACAAACCAGTAGCCGTCGCCGATGCATTCGGCGGCGATAAGGGTGCGCTCGGCGTTGAGCCCGTCGAGAATGTACTTGAACCCTTGGCCTTCCTCGCCAATCAGGTTCTCCGCCGGGATCTCGAGGTTATCGAAGAACAGCTCGTTGGTCTCGTGGTTGACCATATTGGGAATAGGCCGGACATCCAGGCCTTTGCCGATGGCGTCGTGCAGGTCGACCAGGAAGCAGGACAGGCCTTCGGACTTTTTCTTCACATCGGCCAGCGGCGTGGTACGCGCCAGCAGGATCATCATGTCCGAGTGCTGGACGCGGGAAATCCATACCTTTTGCCCGTTGACCACGTAACGATCACCCTTCTTGACCGCTGTGGTACGTAGCTTGGTGGTATCGGTGCCGGTGGTAGGCTCGGTCACGGCCATGGACTGCAGGCGCAATTCGCCACTGGCGATCTTGGGCAGATACTTGCGTTTCTGTGCGTCGGAACCATTACGCAACAGGGTATTCATGTTGTACATCTGGCCATGGCAGAACCCGGAGTTGCCGCCATTGCGGTTGATCTCCTCCATGATCACCGAGGCTTCAGCCAGCCCTAGCCCCGAACCACCGTATTCTTCGGGAATCAAAGCGGCCATCCAACCCGCCTTGGTCAGTGCGTCGACGAACGCTTCAGGGTAGACCCGCGCATGGTCAATCTGACGCCAGTATTCATCAGGAAATTCGCCACACAGGCCTCGCAGGGAGTCACGCAGTTCACGGTACGGATCGTTTGCGTCATGTTTCATAGCGTTCTCTCGTCGATTCAAGCGTCTGCGGCGATCAGGCCGCCATCGCTAGCCAGTTGCGCCAAATGGTGGTCGGCATCGCCGAACAGTATTTCGATCATGGACAGGCGGCGCATGTAATGACCCACCTGACATTCCTCGGTGACGCCGATTCCACCGTGCAACTGCACAGCCTGTTGCGCCACGAAGCGTGCCGAACGGTTGATCTGCACTTTGGCCGCAGCGATGGCACGGCGACGCTCAAGGGCGTCGCCATCGTTCACCATCATGCTGGCGTAATAGGCCATGCTGCGCGCCTGCTCGATCATTACCAACATGTCCACGGCGCTGTGCTGCAGCGCCTGGAACGAGCCGATCAACACCCCAAACTGCTTGCGAACCTTGAGGTACTCGACCGTCATGTCGAAAGCCTGCTGCATGGCCCCGACCGCCTCGGCGCACAACGCGGCCACGGCGCGATCCACCGCCTGTTCGATCAGCGGCAAGGCCTGCCGTGATGATCCCAGCAGCGCCGCCAGCGGCAGGCGCACGCCATCAAGCGTAATGTCCGCAGCGCGAAGGCGATCCTGGGTCTGGTAACCCCGGCGGCTAACACCTGCGGTTTTGGCATCAACGATGAAGAGCGCGACGCCATCGGCGTCCCGGCGTTCACCGCTGGTACGGGCGGAGATAATCAACTGGTCTGCACAGTCGCCATGCAACACAAAGCGTTTGCAGCCATCGAGCACCCAATGGTCACCCTCGCGGCGCGCCCGCGTAGCGACATCTGCCAAGTCGTAACGTGCCTGGGCTTCGCTGTGGGCAAAAGCCAACAGACGCTCACCGGCGATCAGGGGTGGGAGGATCTCGGCCCGCTGCTGCGCATCGCCAGCACTGGCCAACAACCCACCGGCGAGCACCACGCTGGCCAGGTAAGGCTCAAGCAACAGTCCGCGGCCCACCGCTTCCATGACAATCATGGTTTCAGCTGGACCACCGTCAAAGCCACCATCGGCCTCGGTAAACGGCAGACCCAGCAAGCCCAGGTCGGCGTAGCGAGCCCACAGCTCCCGGCTCCAGCCTTCCTTCGTGTCCAGATAGCGACCGCGTTGCTCGAAGCCATAACGGTCGCCGACCAGGCGGTCGACCGCGTCCTTGAGCATGCGCTGTTCTTCATTGAAATCGAAATTCATGCTTAGAGTCCGAGCAGAGTTTTGGCCAGGATGTTGTGCTGGATTTCGTTGGAGCCCCCGACAATGGAGACATGGCGCACCCAGTAGTAATTTGGCGCGATGGTGCGCGCCCAATCATCGTCATGCTGTACCTCGCGCTCACCCACCACGAACGCCTGGTCGTACTCAATCGCGTTGTAGCCTGCCACCTCCATCAACAGCTCAGTCGCCGCCTGTTGCAGTTGCGAGCCTTTCATTTTCAGGATCGAACTGCGCGGGTCTGGGGTGTGCCCGTACTTCTCGCTGTCGGCAATAACGCGCATCTGGGTCATTTCCAGGGCCTTGAGTTCAACCTCCAAGGCCGCGACCCGTTCGCGAAAGCGTGGTTGGTCCGCCAGAACGCTTGCGCCCGTGGCCACGCTGCGAGCCAGTTGCTTGGCCCGTCTTACGCGGAATTTCGACAGGCCGACCCGGGCGATGCCGCCGCGCTCACTACCGAGCAGGAACTTGGCGACATCCCAACCGCGGTTTTCCTCGCCAATCAGGTTGGCCACCGGAACCCGAACGTTATCCAGGAACATTTCGTTGGTTTCGTGGTGGCCATCGAGGGTGACAATCGGGCGAATTGAAATACCAGGCGTCTTCATGTCCAGGAGCAGGAAACTGATGCCCTGCTGTTTCTTTGCCGTAGCGTCAGTGCGCACCAGCATGAAGCACCAATCAGCATGATGGGCCGTGGAGGTCCAGAGTTTCTGGCCATTGAGGACATAGTGATCACCCTCACGTACGGCGCTGGTACGCAATGAGGCAAGGTCCGATCCTGAACCAGGCTCGGAAAACCCTTGGCAGAACCAGTAGTCCATGTTCGCCACACGCGGCAGGAAATGTTCCTTCTGCGCTTGCGTCCCGAATGCAATCAAAACCGGGCCGATCATGTTCATGTTGAAAGAGATCGGCTCCGGCGCGGGCGCCATGTGCAGCTCTTCCTTGAAGATGTAGTGCTGGGTGGCACTCCAGGCCTGGCCGCCCCACTCGGGCGCCCAAGCCGGACAGGCCCAGCCCTTGGCGTTGAGGATTCGCACCCAGCTGACCATTTCTGCTTTCGAGAGTCGCTGGCCATATTCAACCTTGCGCCGAATCGACGCCGGCACTGCCGTTTTCAGAAAAGCCCTGACCTCATCGCGAAAAGCCAGTTCTTCCGGTGTAAATCGCAAATCCATAGGGGGTTTCCTCAGTCGATGATGCCGGTGGCACGCAATTGCTCAACCCGCTCCGGGGTGAACCAGGCGGACAACGCGGCGTCGGTATTGGCTGGCGTGATGGGCTGCGGTGCGAAAGGCGTAACTGGCACACTGCGGGAAAAACGGGGCGCTGGCGCAGGTTGAGTCACACCGTCGACCACGATGAACGTGCCCCTGGCGCGCAAGTGCGGGTGCCCTGCGGCTTCAGAGAACGTCAGCACGCCGGTGGCACAAGCATCGCTGGCCTCGAGCACCGCCACCCATTCATCACGGCTTCGGGTACGGAAACGTGCGGCGAGCACCTTCTTGGCATTGGCCCACGCCTCGCGATCCATCTGATCGCCCAAGAGCTGCGGGTCCAGGTCCATCAGCCGCAGCAACTCGTCATAGAACTTGCTTTCGATCGGGCCAACGCTGATGAACTTGTCATCGGAACACAGGTAGCAGTCGTAGAACGGTGACCCACTGTCAGTAATGTTGGTGCCCCGCCCCTCTTTCCACATGCCAGCAGCCAGCATGCCAAAGAAGGTGCTCGCCAAGTGTGCAGCCCCATCGACGATGGCTGCATCAACCACCTGCCCTTTACCCGAGCCACGCGCCTCCAGGATGCCAGCCAGCAGACCGAGCGCGAGATACAGCGACCCTCCCGCGTAGTCCCCCACCAGATTCAACGGGATGCTCGGCGGTTGCCCTTCACGACCAATGGCATCGAGGATACCGGTCAAGGCCAGATAATTGAGGTCATGCCCAGCATATTTGGCCAGCGGGCCGTCCTGGCCCCAGCCGGTCATCCGGCCGTACACCAGGCGTGGGTTGCGCGCCAGGCAGTCATCCGGGCCCAGGCCCAAGCGTTCGGTCACCCCAGGGCGGAAACCCTCGATCAGTGCGTCGGCTTGTTCCACCAATTGCAGTACTGTCTCCACCCCTGCCGGGTCCTTGAGGTCGACGGCGACCGCGTAGCGGTTGCGCAGCAGGGTGTTGTACTGCAGCGGACGCTCGATACCGAGCTTGGCCGGCTGTTTACGATCGACGCGGATTACCGTTGCGCCCAGGTCTGCCAACAACATGGCGCACATCGGACCTGGGCCGATGCCGGCAAGCTCGACAACCTTGATTCCGGAAAGTGGCCCGGCCATGTCAGCTGCGCCCCTGGCCGCGCATCGCTTGCCATTGCTCTTCATTCCAGTCCTGCATGGCACGGAAGCTGGGCCCGCCAACCCCTTGCATCCAGCGCCCGCCATCAATCACCACCATTTCGCCCGTGATGTAGGACGAACCATCGCAAGCCAGGTAGCTGTAGAGGTCAGCCAGCTCACGGTGGTCGCCAAAGCGCCGCAAAGGCACGCTCTTTTCCTGCGGCTCCACCTGCGAACCTGGCGGATAGAGCTGCTCCCAGGCACCTGGGGTGGGGAACAGGCCCGGTGCTACGCAGTTCAGACGAATGCCCTTGGGCCCCCACTCCACGGCCAGGCTGCGGGTCATGGCCAGCACGCCAGCTTTGGCCGCTGCGCTGGGCGCGGTGAAGGCCGACCCCGTCATGGTTGGCGTGGACACCGTACTGATCACATTGCCCGGGCGCCCTTCAGCAATCCAGCGCTTGCCAGCTGCAATCGCACAATAGAAGCTGCCGTGCAGGACAATGTCCAAGACCGCATCCACTGCTCGCGGCGACAAGGTTTCGGTGCGCGCGATGAAGTTGGCGGCGGCGTTGCACAGCAACACATCCAACGGGCCACTGCGCCATACCTCTTCCATCATGGCTTCGACCGATTCAGCGTCACGCACATCAGCTTGCACGGTGGCGACACGTGCCCCCGGCAGTGCAGCGCGGAACTCTTCGGCAGTCGCTTCAAGCACTTCCTTGCGGCGCCCGGCGATCACCAACTCAGCGCCCAGCTCCAGGTAGCGCTTGCCAATACTCTTGCCCAGCCCCGTGCCGCCGCCGGTGATGAGGATTTTCTTGCCAGCCAAAAGGTCGTTTGCGTACATGCTTCAATTCCCGCTGAAAGTCGGTTGACGTTTTTCCATGAAGGCCGCAACGGCTTCCTGGTGATCCTGGGTCTGGCGCGTCAGCGGGTTGAGGTCGACCTCACGGCGCCAGGCGGCCTCCACGCTGTCACCACCACGCACCAGCGAAGCTTTGAGCAACGCCAATGTCACAGGTGGCAGTTGAGCCAGCTTCTGGGCACGCTGCACCGCTGCCTCCAGGGCCTGCCCCGGCGCCACCACCTGATTGAACAGCCCCAGTTCGCCAGCTTTGACGCCGTCGAACGGTTCGGCGCTGAGCATCAACTGGCGGGCCTTGCCGGCACCGACTTTCTGCGGCAGGGTCCACAACAGCCCCGTGTCGGGCAACAAACCCACCTTGACGAAAGAGCAAGCCAGCTTGGCCGACTCACTCCCGACGGCCAGGTCGCAGGCCGCGGCGAGCGACAGTCCAGCCCCCATGCAGTTGCCTTCAACAGCTGCCACCACAGGCTTGTCGCCGGTGAAAATCAGACGGAATAGCCGGACCCCGATGCTGATGCGCTCACGCATGTCCAGCAACGAAGACGGAGCGGTGGTCATCTCCGAAAGGTCACCTCCGGCACAGAAGTGTTCACCTGCACCGGTCAGCACGATGGCGCGGCAAGTGTCGTCCTGATGATGAAGCCGGTGAAACGTCTCCAGCAGTGCCAAACGCATCTTCAGTGAGAAGGCGTTGCGACGCTCCGGGTAGTTCATGGTGACAATTGCCACCCCGCCCCGATGCTCGACCTGGACGATTTCGCTGTGTTGAGTCATCACAGGTTCCTTATTGGCCGGTAAATACAGGGGCGCGCTTTTCGAGGAAGGCATTAGCCGCCTCCAGGTGATCGCGCGACTGACGCAACAACGGCTGATAGTCGATTTCGGCGCGTAACGCAGCGTCCATCTCGTCTGCTGAAAACGTCAACGCGGTCTTGGTCAAGGCCACGCCCAGCGGGGGTAATTTGGCCAAAGACTTGGCGTACTCGATGGCTACGCTCAGCGCCTGGCCTGGCTCGACCACTTGATTGGCCAAGCCAATGCGCCCGGCTTCGACACCGTCAATTTCTCGCGCCAACGACAGCAGCTCGCGCGCCTTGGCGGGCCCCACCCTGTTTTGAAGGGTCCACAACACACCGGTGTCAGGAATCAGCCCTATACGCAGGAAGGCGGCGCAGAACCGTGCGTTCGATGCCGCTACCAGGTAATCGCTCGCCACGGCCAGCGACAGGCCGGCACCGAATGCCACGCCTTCCACTGCCACCACAACAGGCTTGGGGCCACCGAGCAGGTCGCGCACCACTTCGCAGGACTCTGCAAGGATCTCTCGGCTCTGCAGTACGGTGCGCTTGGTCATCTCGGAAATGTCAGCGCCGGCACTGAATTGCCCGCCAGCGCCTGTCAGCACCACAGCCCGGGACTCAGGGTCGGCGACCATGAGCCGATGCACGGTGTCGCGCAACGCCAGGCGCATCTGGCGCCCCATCGCATTACGGCGCTCAGCATTGTTGAGGGTGATGATGGCCACTTCGCCATCGCGGGTAACCTGAATGCGTTCGTCGGTATGTTCGGACATCGTGCTCTCCTCAGTTGCCAACGAACACGGCAGGGCGTTTTTCCATGAAGGCTTTTGCTGCCTCCTGATGGTCCTGGCTGCGGCGCATGATTGGCTGCAGGTTCACTTCGGTCTCGATCGCTTGATCCAGCGAGCCGATGCCGTTGGCCAGCGCAGCCTTGAGGTGTGCGACAGCCAGGGGTGGCATCCGCGCATACTGGCGAGCCACCTCCAATGCGGCTTGGCGAGTTTCGCCAGCGGGCGCGAGCTGGTTGGCAAAGCCGCTATGCAAGGCTTGCTCGCCATTGAATTCATCGGCGGTGAGCATCAGTTCACGCGCTTTCCCAGCGCCCACGCGCTGAGCGAGCGACCAGAAAAGCCCGGTATCGGGCATCAGCCCAACCTTGACGAATGCGCAGGCATAGCGGGTATCGGGCGCAGAGACCACGTAGTCACTGGCTGCGGCGAGCGAAACGCCTGCGCCCATGGCAAACCCCTCGACAGCAGCGATCACCGCTTTAGGCCCTTCAACCAGCAGGCGGAAGATGTTCAGCGGCAGCAGGTTGCGTTCGCGGTACTCCATCACCGTGCGGTCTTTCATTTCGGAGATGTCGCCACCCGCGCAGAACACCCCGTTGGCGCCGGTCAGCACAATGGCCCGGCATTTAGCGTCGTGGTACATGAGGCCATAGAGGCGCTCATACAGTGTTTCGCGCATTTTCAGCGAGAAGGCGTTGCGCCGCTGGGGGTAGTTCAAGGTAACGATGGCGACGCCTTCGTCGTACTCGACCTGGACAATATCGTCGGTATTTGCCTGGACCTCGCTCACAGCGTCTCCTCCGTACCCAGGATCAACGTTGCCTGGCTCGACAGCACACCGCCATTGCCGTGGGCGATCGCCAGCTTGGCGTCGGCCACTTGCCGCGCGCCGCATTGCCCCATCAGCTGCTGGGTGGCTTCAACCATGGTGAACAGGCCGTACATGCCTGGGTGGACACACGACAGGCCGCCCCCGTTGGTATTCACTGCGAGCCGGCCACCGGGTGCGATCGCGCCGCCCGATACAAAGCGCCCGCCCTCGCCTTTCGGGCAGAACCCAAGGTCTTCGAGAAACAGAATCGGATTGATGGTGAAGGCGTCATAGAGCATCACCACATCGATATCCGAGGGGCTGACACCGGCCATCTCATAGGCACGCTGGCCAGATTCCCGCGCAGCGGTAACCGTCAGGTCTGCCATCGACGCAATCTCACGGTGCGTGGTAGCAGAACCGGCGCCCAGTACATAAGCAGGGCGTTTGGCCAGATCACGGGCACGGTCGGCCCGAACCATGACCACCGCTGCAGCACCGTCGGTCACCAGGCAGCAATCGCGTACGGTCAGGGGGTCAGAAACCATGCGCGCACCCAGCACGTCGCTGATGCTCAGCTCATCGCGCATGTACGCATCGGGGTTGAGTTGCGCCCACTTACGCGCCGCAACGGCAACCTCGGCAAGCTGTTCACGGGTGGTGCCGTACTGATGCATGTGCCGTGCGGCCGCCAGCGCGTAGGAAGACACAGGGTTCATCGGCCGGTAGGGGGTTTCCCAGGGCGACGGGCGTGAAGACTGCACCAGTTTGCCCGAGGCGCTTTTCTGGTTGCTACCGTAGGCAATCAGTGCGACATCGATCTGCCCCGAGGCCAAGGCCATCGCGGCAGTATGGGCGTAGATCTGGAATGCCGAACCACCGGTGCGGTTGTTGTCGGTGAACCGGGGGTGAATGCCCAGGTACTCAGAAAAGGTAAGCCCAGAGAGCATGTCGTCAGGCACACTGACGAACAGCCCATCCACATCAGCAGGTGTCAGCCCCACCTGCGCCAGGGCACGTACGCTGGCAGCAGCGGCCAGGTCCATGGACGACAGCCCTGGCGCCTCGCCCATCCCGTATGTGGCTCCCGCCACGATGGCTGTTTGTCCACGAAGACTTTGTTTCATAGTTTCCTGCCTTTGTTGTTATTGCTGCAGGTTGCGAATGGTTTTGCCGTGCGTCAGGTCAGGCTGGCTCGAACACCAGCAACGGCGCGCCATCGTCGAGCTGAACGATCTTTGCCCGCACGCTCATGCCTATCTGCACGTCTTCGGGCGCCACACCCTCAACCCGGGACATCATGCGCACGCCCTCCTCCAGGTCGATCAAGGCGACGTTGTAGTTAGGGGTCGGGGGGCGCTGACGGACCACGGTGGAGGAATACACCACACCGCGGCCACTGGCCTGTACCCACTCCAGGTCGGTATTGCCGGTACCGGGTTGAGCTACGCGGGGGTAGAAGCAGTAACCACCGTTCTGGCGACTGCGCTGCAGCATGAAACGCCCCTCAGTGAGGAACTGTTGGTAATCCGATTCTGGCAACAGGCTTTGCATAAGCCCTCCGTTGAGCTGCAGAATTAGTTTTTATGAACGATGTTCCGAATGCTAAACGCTGACATCTTGATCCGTCAAGCTGCTCGATACCGTTTCCCCTCCTCTTATGCACTATGCCAAACGGCGTTTCCATTATTTTCTGCGCTTTGCCACCCCTTCTGTCTCCAGCCCAGTAACTCCGCGACACGCCTGAACACCCGCCTGGCTTGGCTCAAGTACAAAATCAGAACCCGCGATGACGGTTTACCCGCTCAGTGCGCCTTGACACCCTCAACATACGTCGTTTACTTTTACGAACAGCGTTCAGAATAACACTCCACCCCGAACGACATTGAACGCAGTGGGTGAGCAGTCCTCGATGGGAGCCAACAGAACCGTGAACTACGAATTGACCGATGAGCAGCGTGAGATCCAGGACTTGATTCGTCGGGTCGCTCGGGAAAAAGTTGCGCCACGCGCAGACGAGATCGATCGCACGGCGCAATACCCCCATGACATGTTCGCGCTTCTCAAAGAGTTGGGGCTGTTCGCCCTGCCGTTTCCGACTGAATACGGTGGCACCAACAGCTTGCTGTCGGCCTGCATAGCCGTCGAGGAACTGGGGCGTGTCTGCTACAACACCGGCTACCTGCTCGTTGTGCAATGGACGCCGTTCGGGGCAATCCTCGCTGGCGGAACCGAGGAACAGAAGCAACGCTTATTGCCAGGTCTTGCCAGCGGCGACCTGCGCGGTGCCCTGTCGATCACCGAACCGCAAAGCGGCTCGGATGTCTCCGGCATCAAGACCTCTGCACGCCGTACCGAAGGCGGCTATGTGCTGAACGGCTCGAAAATCTGGTGTACCAACTCCAACATCGCCGACTTCATCCTGGTCGCTGCCAAGACTGTCGCCGAGGATGGCACGGGCTTGGGCATCAACCTGTTCATCGTTGATCGCGATACGCCCGGCCTTACGATTGGTGCGCCAGAAGACAAGATGGGAGCCAGGGGGGTAGCAGCCTGCCCGCTGTTCTTCGATGACGCCTTCGTGCCGGTCGCCAACCGCCTCGGCCCCGAGGGAGGCGAAGGTTTCAAGATCGCCATGGAGGCGCTCAATACCAGCCGTCCACTGGTGGCCGCCAGGGCGGTGGGGTTGGCTCAGGGCGCCATCGATCATTCGGTGGACTACATCCAGAACCGCGTCACCTTCAAACAGAAAGTCAGCGACTTCCAAGGCATACGCTGGATGATCGCAGACATGGTCACCCAGACCGAAGCTGCCCGCCAGCTGGTCTATCGCACCGCGTCCATGGTCGATGCCGGCGTTACCGGCCGCACACTCGCACCCATGGCGGCCATGTCGAAGATGTTCGCCTCGGACGTGGCGATGAAAGTCGCCACTGACGCCGTGCAGCTGTTCGGGGCCGCAGGCATTTCCAATGAATACCCGATCAACCGCTACTTCCGCGACGCCAAGGTGGTGCAGATCATCGAGGGCACCAACCAGATTCAGCGAAACATCATTGCCGACAGCGTGCTCGGACGTGTTGCCCGCAACGACGCCAAACCCCGTTAAGTCGCAATCAGTTGCAGTTCCAAATAACCAACCTTAGGGAACAACAAGAATGGAACAGATCGAAACCGTGGGCCTTGGCATTCACTGGGAAGACCTCCCGGTCGGGCGCCGCTTCAAAACCGTGGGCCGCACCGTCACGGAGGCGGATGTTGTCAACTTCGTCTCCGTGACCGGCATGCTCGAAGTGCTTTTCACCAATGTCGAATTCCTCAAGGAACAGTCCGCCATCAAGGGCCGCGTTGCCCCTGGGGCCCTGGTGTTCACGTTTGCAGAAGGCTTGCTTACCCAAGCGACCATGCAAGGGGTGGGTTTTGCGTTCCTCAATATGGAACTGGACATCAAGGGCCCGGTATTCGTCGGTGACACCATTCATGTCGAGTGTGAGGTCATCGAGTGCCGCGAAAGCAAGGGCCGGCCTGGGCTGGGCCTGGTGCGTACCCGCAACCGCATCTACAAGCAAGATGGCACGCTGGTGCAGGAGTACACCCCCCTGCGCCTCGTTAAAGGCAAGGACTACAGGGCTGACTGATCATGACCCAACGGGCATTGGCACAACCCACCGGCCCGCTGTCGGGGCTGCGTGTGATCGACCTCACGATCAACGTCCTTGGCCCCGTCGCCACTCAGATTCTGGGCGACATGGGGGCGGACGTGATCAAGGTGGAACCGCCAACCGGCGATCAAAACCGACAGAACGGCCCGGGTCGAAATCCCGGTATGTCGGTGTTCTACCTCATCATGAACCGCAACAAACGCAGCGTGGTGCTCGACCTCAAGCAGCCGGCGTGCATGGAGGCTTTGCTCAAACTGGTTGAAACAGCCGATGTCGTCGTGCATAGCATGCGGCCGAGCGCAGCCAAGCGGCTGGGCATCTGCTATGAAAAACTGAGCGCCCGCAACCCCAAGATCATCTACGCCTTCGCGCCTGGCTACCGTAGCGACGGTCCGTACGCCAACATGCCGGCGTTCGATGACGTTATCCAGGGCGAGAGCGGTCTGGCGGCGATCAACCGCGATAGCGACGGCCGCCCGCGCTATTTCCCAACGGTCATCGTCGATAAATTCTGCGGTTACGTACTGGCCTCCTCCATCAGCATGGCCTTGCTGCACCGCGAGCGCACCGGCCAGGGACAGGAAGTGCGCGTCCCGATGATGGAGACCATGCTGCAGTTCAACTTGTTCGAACACCTCTGGGAGGGCGCGCTGGGCAAGTCCGACGGCCTGGGCTACACCCGAATGTTCTCGGCCAATCGCCGGCCATACGCGACGCGCGACGGCTACATCTGCCTGCTGGCGGTCAATGACGAGCAGTGGCGACGTGTGTTGACCGCAATCGGCCGGCCTGAGCTGCTGGAAGATCCTCGCTTCTGCCGCATGACCGAGCGCATGCGCCATATCAATGAGTTGTACAGCATCCTTGGGGAAGTGATCGCCACGCAGACCTCCGGGCACTGGGAAACCTTGTTCGATGAGGCCGACGTACCCCATGGTCAGGTCCGCGAACTGCACGACATGATGAATGACGAGTATCTGAAGGAGACCGAATTCTTCAAGAAAGTCCAGCATCCGACCGAGGGGGAACTGGTCATGACCTCGATCCCCGTGGAGTTCTCCGCCTCCCCTGGCAACGTGCGCTATTTGCCCCCGAATCTGGGCGAACACAGCAGTGAAATCCTCGGCGAGCTGGGCTACAGCCATGAGCAGATCAGTGCCCTTTGCGCTGGTCGTGCACCGGCTGCAGCGACGGCGCCGGCACCTGCCCTGCACGCAAGCGCTGAGGGCATGAATCCTGAAACCGCGGCTCAGCCGCGTCCCTGATAAAAGACTCAAAGGTACTCGTGATGAAAGGACTGAAAGATAAAGTCGTAGTAGTGACCGGGGGCGCGGGTGGCATTGGTAGCGCCATTTGCAAACGCTTCAGCGAAGCCGGCGCGGTTGTGGCCGTGTTCGACCTGAACACCCAGGCTGCAAGCGCCTTGGTTGGCGAAATAGAAGCAGCCGGTGGTCGCGCCCGCGACTACAGCGTCGATATCACCGACCATGAAGTAGTCCACGCGGCAGTAGCGCGCGTGGAAGAAGAACTGGGCCCCATCGACGTGCTGGTCAACAACGCTGGCTGGGACACAGGTGCGTTCTTCCTTCAGACCGAAAAGCCGTTTTGGGACAAGGTTGTCGCCATCAACCTGTACGGCCCGCTCAACATGCACCATGCAGTATTGCGCCGGATGAGCGAGCGCGGGCATGGCCGTGTGGTGAATATCTCTTCCGACGCCGGCCGCGTTGGCTCCTCGATGGAGGCTGTGTATTCCTTCTGCAAGGGCGGCCTGATTGCCTTCAGCAAAACCATGGCGCGGGAAATGGCCCGCCAGCAGATACCGGTCAACGTCGTGTGCCCAGGGCCTACCGCAACAGCATTGCTGGACAACCTCGCCCAGGGCGAAAAGGGCGAGCGGATCAAGGCCGGGCTGGTCAAGGCAGTGCCGTTTGGTCGCATGGGGCAACCAGACGACATCGCCGGGACGGTGCTGTTCCTGGCCAGTGACGATGCTGCGTTCATCACCGGCCAGGTGATCAGCGTATCTGGCGGCTTGACGATGGTCGGCTGAGCCTGAATTTTTTAAGGAGTGAAGCATGGAATTCCAAGATATCCTGTACACCGAAGACAACGGCATCGCCACCATCACCATCAACCGTCCCCAGGTCTACAACGCCTTCACCGCCAACACCTGTGAGGAACTGATTCAGGCGTTCAGCCAAGCCGGCTACAACAAGGACATCGGCGTAGTGGTGCTCACCGGCGCGGGTGACAAGGCCTTTTGCACCGGCAGCGATCAATCCGGCGGTAGGCACAAGGGGCGCGGGGTGGTAGGCCTGCCGATCGAGGAGCTGCAAAGCATTATCCGTGACATCCCCAAGCCGGTCATCGCGCGTGTCAACGGTTACGCCATTGGCGGCGGTAACGTGCTGGTGACCCTCTGCGACCTGGCGATTGCCGCCGATACAGCGCAGCTTGGGCAGGTGGGGCCGAAGGTTGGCTCGGTCGACCCAGGCTTCGGCACCGCCCTGCTCGCCCGCCTTGCCGGTGACAAGCGTGCGCGCGAAATCTGGTACCTGTGCAAACGCTACACCGCGCAGCAAGCGCTGGACTGGGGCCTGGTCAATGCGGTTGTGCCGGCAGACCAGCTGGATGCCGAAGTCAGAAAATGGTGTGACGACATCCTGCAGATGAGCCCGACCGCCATCGCGTTGGCCAAGCGCTCCTTCAATATGGATAACGAGAACATTCGTGGCATTGGCGCATTCGCCATGCAAGCCCTGGCCATGTACTACGACACCGAAGAGTCCAAGGAAGGCGGTAATGCCTTCCGCGAGAAACGCAAGCCTGAGTTCCGAAAATACGTGAAGTGATCATCCGAATGCTCGCACGATGACTGCTGTCAGCCCCTGGTGCGCATCGCCAGGGTGACTGCGGGGTTATCGGCGCACCTTGGCTTGGTACCCTTTTGCCGCCCGCTTTATGCCGGCGGCGTTTTTTTGCCCTGCATTCATGCCGATTCCCAGCAAAAGAAAACCCGGCTACGCATGGCGGGCCGGGTGGGGTACAGGCAACGACGGAACAGCGGTGGCGCCCTTCTGCGCTAGATCACACGCTTCTCACGCAGCGCTTTTATTTCGGTCTCATCCAGGCCCAGCCATTCGCCCAGGATGCTGTCGGTGTGCTCACCCTGGGTTGGCGGTGCCTTGTAGTCAACGATGGGGGTAGCCGAGAACTTGACCGGGTTGGCGACCATCCTGACCTTGCCATTCGCTGAAGAGGCGTGCGGACTTTCCACGCACATGCCACGTTCCTGCACATGCGGGTCGGCGAAGACTTGTTCCAGGTTGTTGATAGGGCCCGCCGGCACGCCTGCTTCATCCAGGGCGCGCAGTAAGTCAAGCACTGTCCACGTGGCCACCAATGGTTCGAACACCTCGCCCAGGGCACGACGGTTGACCACGCGCAGGGGGATCTCGGCGAACCGCGCATCCAGCGTCAGCTCCGGATGGCCGAGCACCTCACAAAAACGGGCGTACTGTTCGTTGTTGCCGGCAACAATCATGATGTCGCCATCGGCACAGCGGAACATACGCGAAGGCATGCCGCCATTGCCCTCGGTGCCCCGCCTTACGGGAACGTCGCCCGACACCAGGTATTGGCTGGCGTAGTGGGAGGTCGATGCGATCAAGGCATCGAGCAGGGCAATGTCGATATGCTGCCCCGGGGCACCATTGACGTCGCGCGCATACAGCGCCGCTTGAATGGCATAGGCCGCGTATTGGCCAGCCAGGATGTCTGCCAGACTCGGCCCGGTTTTCATGGGGCCGCCGCCGGGGGTTTCATCGGGTAAGCCGGTGATGCTCATCAACCCGCCCATGGCCTGGAAGATCGAATCGTAACCGGGTCGCGGAGCGTAAGGGCCGGTCTGGCCGAATCCGGTCAGCGAGCAATAGATCAGCTGCGGGTTCACTTCCCGCAACGAGGCGTAGTCCAAGCCATAGCGCTTGAGGTCTCCCACCTTGTAGTTTTCCAGCAGAACGTCGCACTTGCCCACCAACTGGCGGATCAGCGCCTGGCCTTCGGGTTTTGCAATGTCACACGTGATGGATTTCTTGTTGCGGTTGGTGCTGATGTAGAACGAAGACTCTCGCGTGTTCTGCCCCTGCGCATCCTGCAGGAAAGGCGGGCCGAACTGGCGTGAATCGTCACCTTTGCCAGGCCGTTCGATCTTGATCACCTCAGCCCCAAGGTCGGCAAGCATCTGCGCGGCCCAGGGGCCGGCGAGGATGCGGCTCATGTCGAGCACACGAACATTGCTAAGCGGGCCCTTACTCATCGTCGTTTCCTCTCTTTTTTTTGTTATCGCCCAACAAAACGGGCAGGCCGCTTTTCGATAAAGGATTGCACGCCTTCTTTGGCATCTTCGGTATTGAACAGCCTGCGCTGGGTATTGGCAATCGAGGCATAAGCCGCTTGCCAGCCATGGTTTACCGCCGTACGAGCGTTCTGCAAAGTCGCTTGTACCGCCAGCGGCGCCTGCTCGGCAATGCGCTCCGCCAGCTCGATGGCGCGCTGCAACTCCTCGCCTACCGGTACGACTTCTTGAACAAAATTGAGTCGCAGCGCTTCGGCGGCATCGAACTCGTCTCCGGTGAGCAGCAGTTTCATGGCATTACCCCAACCTGCACGCTCCACAAACCTGAACGTGGCGCCGCAACCGGCCATGATCCCGCGTTTGACTTCGATTTGCGAAAAGCGGCAATTCTGCGCAGCGATGACAATATCCGCAGCCAGCATCAACTCGATGGCAACAGTGAAGCTGATGCCCTGCAGTGCCATGACCATGGGCTTGGTACGAATCGGTTCACGCAGGCCGAAAGGGTCGACTTCGGCAGGTGGTATGTAGGGTTTACCTTCCTTGCGCAGTGGCGCGCACTTCGGCATGTCCAGGCCAGCCGTAAAGTGGTCGCCTTCGGCATACAGCACGCCTACGCGCAGCTCAGGATCTTCTTCCAGACGGGTATAGGCAGCCGCCAGCTCGGCAAACATCTTTGGCGTGAACCCGTTACGCTTTTCAGGACGATCGATGCCGATAAGCAACAAGGGGCCTCGCTGCTCCAGCTTTATACGACCATCCGGGTCGCGTTGAGCTTCACTCATGGGGGGCAATCCTCTTCAGACTAACGGTTGATGGAGGCCTTCACTGCTGACGCATCGCCGTGCCATGCCCTGCTCCCAGATTGAAATCCGCCTTGGTGCTGAGCTCAGTGCGAAGCTGCGACGCATCAAATATCTTCACATAGTAGAACATCGGTCTTATATTTGAACAACACTTTACCTGCCAACCTTGCCAACGTGAATGCCATGACTCCTCAAGAAAGCTCGTCACAAATCGCTCCAGGGGCTCTTCCCGGCTTGTCTCTGGCCTGCGACGTCGTCCGTCATTGGGCTCGCGTCACCCCCCATGCACCTGCTCTGAGTGACGCCAGCCTGGCGCTTGACTATGGTTTGCTGGCCCGCGCCATCGATGAAGTCAGTGAGCTGCTAAGCGCGAGGGGTGTCACTGTCGGCGATCGGGTCCTGATTGTTGCGGAGAACAATATCGGCGCTGTGGTCGCACTTTTTGCCTGCCAAGCGCTGGAAGCGTGGCCGGCGGTGGTCAACGCAAGATTGCCAGAGGCAGAGCTGGCCGGATTGCAAGCACTCGTTGAACCCCGCGTGTGCGTGTATGCCACTGCGGACAGCATGGCTTGCGCAGCACATGCCCAAAGCGCAGGCGCGGCGCGAGTCGAGGGTTTGTTGGCCGGGGCGCTCGCGGTAGGCGCCACCCATGCGCAAGTTCGCGCCGAACCGCAAATGCCGGATGCCCAGGTGGGTCTACTCATCTTCACCTCCGGCACCACCGGCCAGCCCAAGGCGGTCATGCACAGCCATGCGGGGCTATTGGCGCTAGGCTCCATTCTCAGCCGCTCGCGCCAGGTCAGCCCGACGGACTGTTACAACGGCGTCGCACCTCTCGCCCATATCATGGGCGTGGCGAACCTGATGTCGGTGATGGTCGCCGGTGCCAGCCTGCGCTTAATGGGGCGACTCGAACTGCCACAGCTGGCCAACGCCATTGCCCAAGGTGACATCTCGCACTTGTCATTCGTACCGACGGTTTACGTACGTTTGCTCGATTACATCGCCACGCAAAAGCTCGATGTGTCAGGGCATCGTCTGCGCTACATCAGCAGTGGCGGCGCACCACTCGATCACACGCTGCAGCAGCGTGTACAGGCATTGTTCGGGTTGCCGCTGGTCAACGGCTACGGCATGACGGAATGCGCACCGGGAGCGCGTACCCGGGCCGATCGCACAAGCGAGCCCGGCACTGTCGGCTTTGCTGAAGAAGGCGTGGAGCTTCGCTTTGTCGATAACCACGGCCTTGACGTGCCCGAGGGCGGCATCGGCGAACTTTGGATGCGTGCCCCCGCCACGATGCTCGGCTACTACCGCAACCCGGCCGCAACCGCCGCCACCTTGCGCCCAGGCGGCTGGGTCGCAACCGGCGATCTGGGCCGCCGGCTGCCGGATGGCGCCGTGGCGGTGGTAGGCCGGCAAAAGGAAATGATCATTCGCTCAGGTTTCAATGTCTATCCCGCCGAGGTCGAGGCCGCGCTCAACAGCCTGCCGGCTATCGTCGCCTCAGGTGTTGTTGGGCGAGCGCTTGCCGATGGTGATGAGGAAATCGTTGCCTTCATCGAGGTTCGCCCCGGCCACGAAATTGATGCACAACAGATCGATTGTGCGCTACGCGAGCTGATTGCTCCCTATAAGCGCCCTAACCGCATCGTCTTCTTGGCGCAACTGCCCCAAGGCAGCACGGGCAAGATCTGGAAAGCCAAACTCGCCAGCTTGGCTGCTGCCCTGGACAGTTCGCCGGAAGCTGCCGAGGAATTACCGGCGCCTCGATACATCGAGGCTCAGCCCTGGTTGTTGCGCGCCGTGAATACGCCCACGCTCTCTCATTATGTGCAATGCACGGATACCCGGCTGCACTACCGCAGCTGGAACGCAGGCGACTCCAGCAAGCCGGTACTCTTGTTCGCCCACGGCTATCGGGCAAACAGCCACTGGTGGGATTTCATCGCCCCCTTCTTCATTGATCGGTACCGCGTTTATGCAATGGACTTCTCGGGTATGGGCCAAAGCGGGCCACGCAGCAGCTACAGCGCACAAGCTTTCACCGACGACCTTATTGCCATTCTCGAGAACGGATTAGGTCCCGCCACCGTGGTTGGCCATAGCTATGGCGGACTGCGCACCTTGCGCGTCTGCGCCGATCGCCCAGACCTGGTTCAGCAGGCAGTGATAATCGACAGCCGGGTTCGCTTCCTCGATGAGCCCAAGTCAGCATTCCCTCTTCCCCCAGCGCGCAGCGGCAGCGCTCGGCATTACCCCGACTACCGCACGATCCGCGAACGCTATCGAGTGATCCCCGCACAGCCATTGCCCCTTGCCGATACCTTCGAGCATGTCGCATTCCACACCATCGCCTCTAGCCCGCAGGGCTGGCACTGGCGACTCGACCCTGCCCTGCCATTCACCCTCGCCGAGACCGATGGCGATGCTTTGCTGGAGAGCATCCATGTCCCGGTGGATTTCGTCTACGGCGAAGAGAGCATCGTCGTTGAACATTGGCGTGCAAGAAGGATCGCTGCCCGGCTGCGTCATTGTCGCGGTGCTATCGGTATTCCCAACAGCCATCATCATCTGATGTTGGATCAACCGCTTGCGCTTGTGTCGGTACTGCGTGCATTGCTGGCTTCACAGAAACAGCCAGGTTGACAGTATCGCGCAAACGCATTCAGAATCATAAACAGCGTTCACAATAACAAACCGGGCCATTAGGCCCCACGGACCCTGTATGCAGCCAGACGGCCAGAGCACTCCTGGAGCCTCACCGGCAGTCAACCTGCCACCGCTGAGCTACCCGCTGTTCCGCGCCGTATGGTGCGCAACCCTCACGGCCAACATCTGCTTGTGGATGCAGAATGTGGCCGCAGCCTGGCTGATGGTTCAGTTCGACCCGTCTCCGTTGATGGTGGCACTGGTGCAGACCGCGATTACCCTGCCTGCATTTCTCTTTGGCCTGCCGGCAGGGGTCTACGCCGACCTGCTCGACAAGCGACGTATCCTGATCTGGACCCACGCCTGGATGTTGGCGGCCACTTTGCTGCTCTACTTGCTGCTGACCAGCGGCCAGCTGACACCTTGGGGGCTTTTGCTGCTGGCGTTCAGCCTCGGTAGCGGGAGCGCCGTCAGCATCCCTGCCTGGCAGGCGACCACCTCCGACGCAGTGCCTCGTACGGTTCTTGGCGCGGCGATCAACCTGAATGCCATCGCCTACAATGCTGCGCGCGCTGTCGGCCCTGCCCTGGCCGGGATCATCATTGCCAATTCCAGCCTGGAATGGGTATTTGCCTTGAACATCGTGCTGCTGGTGAGCGTTCTGGGGATCTTCGTCTTTGCCTATCGACCGGGCACTACCCCGCCCGCGTCCAAAGAGCCCCTGCTCGCCGCCATGCGCACAGGGCTGCGCTATGTTCGGCATGCCCACCCGCTGCACGGTCACATCCTGCGCACGCTTTTCTTCGTCAGCTGTGCGAGCAGCCTGTGGGCACTGCTTCCCTTGGTTGCCGGCACAGACAACGTGGGCGGCTATGGCCTGCTGGTTGGCAGCCTCGGTGCCGGTGCCGTAGTGGGCGGTATCGTCCTGAACCAGCTAAGGCCGCGCATCAGCAACTTTCACCGCCTTTCGACGTTATCCACGTTGGTTTTTCTGCTTGCCATGCTGATCGCCGCCTGGGCCCCCTACTTGATATTGATCAGCGCTACCCTGGTACTCGCGGGTGCAGCCTGGATCAACTTCAATTCGACGACCAGCGCGGCTTTCCAGACAACCCTGCCTGGTTGGGTACGGGCCCGAGCGCTGGCCATCTTCATGCTCACCTTCCAAGGGTCCATGGCAATTGGCGGCATGCTCTGGGGCGCTGTAGCCAACCAACTGGGCGTGTCGTGGACCTTGACCCTGGCAGCCGGCTTGATCGTCCTCGGCATGGCCGTTACCCGCCATTACCCTTTGCGAATGGGGCGAGAGGCAGAGGTCACACTGTCCTCGCACTGGGCTGACCACCGGGTAGCTATCAGCCCAGACGTCAATGACGGGCCAGTGGTGGTGCAAGTCGACTACCACGTGGCCATCGAGCATCAGCAGGACTTCTGTCAGCTGATTTCCCGATTGGGCCACGTTCGCAAACGCGATGGGGCCACGCAGTGGCTGCTCTTTCGAGACCTGGCTGATCCGCAGCGATTCAGCGAACGCTTTGTCACAGCCTCCTGGGGCGAGCACTTGCTGCAACGCCGCAGGAGCACGCTCGCCGATCAAGAACAAGAAAAACAATTGACGCATTACCTGCAGCCAGGGACGACCCCTAGCGTGTCTCACTACCTGCTCGTCGTTCCCACGCCGTAACCGTGAAACCAGACGCCACCGAAGACGTGGCATAGGAGAAATCTGTTGTCCGATCGTGAGTATATGGAGTTCGACGTGGTGATCGTCGGCGCCGGGCCATCCGGCCTGTCCGCTGCCTGTCGGCTAAAGCAGGTTGCTGCCGAGGCAGGCCAGGAAATCAGCGTGTGCGTAGTTGAAAAAGGCTCTGAAGTGGGTGCGCATATTCTTTCTGGCGCAGTGTTCGAACCTCGAGCACTGAATGAATTGTTCCCCAACTGGCAAGCCCTCGGCGCGCCACTGAATACACCGGTGGCGCGAGACGACATCTACCTGTTGCAAGGCCCAGAGACAGCCACCCAGATCCCAGGGTTGTTTGTGCCTAAGACCATGCATAACCAGGGCAACTACATCATTTCACTTGCCAACCTGTGCCGCTGGCTCGGCCAACAGGCAGAGCGCCTGGGCGTTGAGATATACCCTGGCTTTGCCGCCCAGCAGGCGTTGATCGATGACGATGGTGTCGTACGCGGCATTGTCACCGGGGATCTTGGCGTTGACCGGGAGGGCCAGCCCAAAGATGGCCTGTACACCCCGGGGATGGAGTTGAGGGCCAAGTACACCTTGTTTGCCGAGGGCTGCCGAGGCCATATAGGCAAACAACTTATCCGTAAGTATCAGCTGGATAGTGAGGCTGATGCACAGCACTACGGTATCGGGATCAAGGAGATCTGGGATATCGACCCGTCCCTGCACCAGCCTGGGTTGGTGGTCCACACTGCTGGCTGGCCGCTCAATGACGACAACCCTGGCGGTTCGTTCCTCTATCACCTGGAGAATAACCAGGTGGTGGTGGGTTTGATCATCGACCTGTCCTATAGCAACACCTACCTGTCGCCATTCGACGAATTCCAACGGTACAAGCACCACCCCGTGGTCAAGCAATACCTGGAAGGCGGCAAACGCGTGTCCTACGGGGCTCGGGCTATCTGCAAAGGTGGCCTGAACTCGCTGCCCAGGATGATCTTCCCCGGCGGGGCGCTCATAGGATGCGACCTGGGGACCTTGAACTTTGCCAAGATCAAGGGTAGCCATACCGCCATGAAATCCGGGATGCTCGCCGCCGAAGCAGTAGCGGCCGCATTGGCCGCAGGCCGCGAAGGCGGCGATATGCTTGACGGGTACGTTGAGGGGTTCAAAGCCAGCTGGCTGTACGACGAGTTATTCCGCAGCCGTAATTTCGGCGCAGCCTTGCATAAGTTCGGCGCCTTGGTAGGCGGGGCGTTCAACTTCATCGATCAGAACATCTTCAGCGGCAAGCTGCCCTTCACCCTTCACGACACCAAGCCAGATCACGCCTGCCTGAAACCCGCCGCCGAATGCACCCGGATTGCCTACCCAAAACCCGACGGAAAGCTCAGCTTCGACAAGCTGTCGTCGGTGTTCCTGTCCAATACCAATCACGAGGAAGAGCAGCCTTGCCACCTGAGGCTTACCGACCCGGACATACCGTTGAACTGGAACCTGCCCCGTTTTGACGAACCGGCGCAGCGCTACTGCCCCGCCGGCGTTTATGAAGTCGTGACACAAGACGATGGCGGCAAGCGTTTCCAGATCAACGCGCAAAACTGTGTGCATTGCAAGACCTGCGACATCAAGGACCCTGCTCAGAACATCACCTGGGTCACCCCTGAAGGCGCTGGCGGCCCCAACTACCCCAACATGTAAGACAACCCAGGCGCCTTATGCGTGTCTGTACAGGAGCGGAATGATGCCTTACGAAACCCTGATTCTGGATAAGCAGGACAAGGTCGGCCTGATACGCCTGAACCGGCCTGAAGCGTACAACGCATTGAACGATCAGCTGATGAATGACCTGACCGCCGCGCTCGACGACCTCGAGGCCGACGACGCCATTGGCGCCATCGTACTGATCGGCAGCGAAAAAGCGTTTGCGGCAGGCGCAGACATCAAGATGATGCGCGAATGGAACATGATGGACGTGTTCAAACGCCAATTCATCACCGCCAACTGGGAGCGTGCTGCGCGCTGCCGCAAACCGGTAATTGCTGCGGTGAGTGGCCTGGCGCTAGGTGGCGGCTGTGAGCTTGCGATGATGTGCGATGTCATCATCGCTGCGGATAACGCCCGATTCGCGTTGCCGGAAATCACCCTGGCCACCATCCCAGGTGCAGGGGGAACACAACGCTTGACGCGCGCCATTGGCAAGTACAAGGCGATGGAGATGATCCTCAGCGGCCGTCCGATGCTCGCCGACGAAGCCGAGCGTAGCGGACTGGTCAGCCGGATTGTGCCACTGGCTGACCTTCAGTCCGAAGCGTTGGCATTGGCGGGAAAAATGGCTGGGTTCTCGCAGCCGGTGGTGGCACTGGCAAAAGAATGCGTCAATCGGGCCTTTGAGAGCAGCCTCAGCGAAGGTGTGCTGTACGAGCGCCGCATGGCCTACGTGACATTCGGTACAGAGGACCAAAGCGAAGGGCTGGCTGCATTCGTCGAAAAACGCCCAGCGCAGTTCAAGCACCGATAGGAGGCCCCATGACCAAGCACCGTTCGCTCCCCACCAAGGCAGTTCGGTATGCTGAATACCGCGTCGAGGTGCCCTTTCTGGACCATCTGGATATCCTTGTCGAACCAGAGCCAGAGCCACCTTGCCTGGTTGTCGAACTTGAGCAAAAGCACCTCAACGGCGCCGCTCAGGCACATGGCGGGCTGATGATGACCTTGCTAGACATGGCCATGGCGGCTGCAGCGCGTACCACTGATGGCCAAAAACGTTCATGCGTCACGGTGGAAATGAAAACCAACTTCCTGCGCCCTGGGGGCGGCAGCGGCGGTCGACTGTCAGCCCGTGGCAAGCTGCGCTACGCCAGCAAGACGTTAGCGTTTTGCGAGGGTGATCTGGTTGACGACGAGGAAAGGCTGGTAGCGACTGCCAGCGGTATCTTCAAATTCGTTAACCTGCCTGGCGATGATGCGCCGTGAGCATCATCGCGCATCGCTAAACAATACCCCTTCGATGGACCCCTTCAAGAGGCGTGCAGTATGACGCCTCTTTTTTTGATGCCGCTCGGCGACTTCCGTACACACTAGCGCACCATGTTTTCCTTCACCGCCAGACGCATCGCCGGCCTGCCCAGGTGCAAGGCCAGCGCGGCCAGAGGCAACGCCAAGGCAAAGATCAATGCCAGTGAGTACCCCACCTTGCTATCGTCTTTGAAGATGAAGTCAGTGAAAGCCGCGACCACCGACGGCCCAGCCCCAATCCCTAGCAAAATCATCACAAACAGATAGACAGATGACAAACGCCCACGCAACTCAGCGGGTGTGGCAATTTGCAATGCCGCTGCTGAGATTCCCATGATCGGGCTCACCAGTATCTGGATGATAAAAAACGCGGCCAGGAACACGTAAGGATCGTGCCACAGCACCCCGACGACTGCGATGGGCACGCTCACCAGCGATGTGAAACAGAACAAGCGCATATGTGCGTCCAAACGCCCGCGCGCGATCTGTCGGTCGATGAGCTGTCCGCATCCCACAGCACCCATTACCCCACCCAGAGTGCCTACCACCCCAAGCCACACACCAATCTGAGCAGGCTTCCAGGCAAACGCGCGATGCAAGTAGGAAGGCGCCCACAACGCCAGCCCGGCAACGGCCATTACACAGAGGGTGTAACCGATATGGTGACAGAAGAAAAACCGCGCGTGCCGGCGGACATGGGCGAACACCTCCCCGAACATGGCAGTTGCGAGCGCGGTGGAAGGCCGAACTGGCAACGTTGTGCGCCTGGCCGGCTCGCGGAAAGTGAATACCAGTAAACCCAGCAATACGCCCGGCAACCCAATGGTAATGAACACCATCTGCCAGGAACGAACCTCACCCACGATAGGCAGCAGTACCGACTCGTGCTCTGCCACCAAGCCGACGATCACGCCACCCATCAGGTAGGCCATGCCTGTTCCAAACAGCGAGCCCAGTGAATATACCGCCAGGGCAGTTGTCAGCCGGTGCGCGGGAAAACTGTCAGCCATGAGCGAATAGGCAGCAGGGCTTAACGCGGCCTCCCCCGCCCCCACGCCAATACGCGCCAGGAACAGTTGCCAGTAGTTATGCGCCAAGCCGCAGAAGGTGGTTGAAAGCGTCCATATCGTTACCCCACCAAAAATGACCCAGCGGCGGCTGAAGCGGTCGACCAACCAACCCAGCGGCAACCCGCAGACGGCATAAAACAGGCCGAAAGCAAATCCTTGCAACAGCGACAGTTCAAAGTCGGTGATGCCTAGGTCCCGTCGGATCGGGTCCACCAGCAACGAGATAACCAGCCGGTCCAGTAGTGACAACCAATAAAGCAGGAACAAGACCGCAGTCATGTACCACGCGGTCGTGTGCCGAGGGAATGGTTGCAGATTGGCTGCCAAAGCAGGCGTTTCCAATTTCATCGTGCAGTACTCCGCAGCAGGAAGCAGGACAAGGCAGGAATGAGTACCAGCGCACCCAGCATGTTCCAGAGGAACATGAAGGTCAGCAGGATGCCCATATCTGCCTGGAACTTGATGGGTGACCAGGCCCAGGTGATGACACCTGCAGCAAGGGTGATGCCTACCAGTGCTACTACCTTGCCGGTGAACAGCAAGGCACGCCTGTAGGCTTCTGCAAGTGGCACCCCGTTGCGCTGCTGTGCCAATTGCACACTGAGCAGATACAGTGCGTAGTCGACCCCGATACCGACGCCCAAGGCAATGACCGGCAGCGTCGCTACCTTTACCCCAATGCCCAGTGCCACCATCAGCGCCTCGCACAGGATCGACGTCACCACCAGTGGCACCAGCGCCACCACAACCGCTCTCCAACTGCGGAAGGTGATGAAGCACAGAGCGGCAACCGCCAGGTAAACAAACAGCAGCATGGTGCGGTTGGCGTCACGCACGACGATATTGGTCACCGCGTCAATGCCCGCGGAACCTGCAGCCGGCAAGAATTTCAGCTGATCGGAATCATGCTCACGGGCAAAGGCCTCCACCGCAGCCAGGACCCGAGCAAGGGTCTGCGCCTTGTGGTCAGCCAGGTAAGCGATAACGGGCACCAGCGAACAGTCCGAGTTGACCAGGTCCGGGTTGGCCTCCTGCGCACGCAGCACGGAGGTGTTGACCAAGGCCTGGTTATGGCTGATGGTGATCCACTTCGGTGATGCTTCGAAAAGCGCCGAAGACAGCCGGCTGACAGCGCCCGCCAGCGACACCGTGCTTTGCACGCCCGGCACCTGCTGCAGCGCCCACTCCAGGCGGTCAACCTCCATCTGTGTCTGCCATGCTTCGCAGCCGCCGGGCGGCGTCTTTACCATGACCGCAAACTGGTCACTGGAAAGCCCGTAGTGGCCCGTAATGAATGCCGAATCCTGGTTATAACGTGCATCGGGCCGAAGCTCCGGAGCCCCTGCGTCCAGGTCACCTATCTGCAGTTGCAAGCTGATGACAAAGCCCGCGGCCGCCAACGCCATGGCAATGCCGATAGCCATGAGCGCCCACTTGGGCTCGGTGAAGCGTACAAGGACGTCCCAGGCTCCCGGCGGGTTCTGACTCGACTCATGGCTGCGGTGCGCGGCGTTAGCCCCCACGCCCAGGTACGACAGGAGGATTGGCAGCAAGATAAGGTTGGTGAACACCAGCACTGCCACGCCAATGCTTGCTGTCAGCGCCAACGATTTGATGACAGGGATGTCAATGATCATGAGCACCCCAAAGCCAACCGCGTCAGCGACCAGAGCCGTCAAACCGGCCAGAAACAGGCGACGGAAAGTAAAGCGTGCGGCGACATACTTGTCCGTTCCTCTGGCGATGTCTTGCATGATGCCATTCATCTTTTGGGCGCCATGGGAAATGCCAATGGCAAACACCAGGAATGGCACCAGTACCGAATAAGGGTCAAGTGAATAGCCCAAAGCCCGCACCATGCCCAGCTGCCAGACAACCGCCACGAGTGAGCAGGCAACCACCAACAGGGTGCTGCGCACGCACCGGGTATAACAGTAAAGGATCACGATTGTGACCAGCGCTGCGACAGCGAAGTACATCATGACCTGGTACAAGCCCGCGATCAGGTCGCCCGCCAACTTGCCGAAGCCAACGATATGGATGCGAATCTTCCCGGGTTTGTCTGGCAGAGCGGAATCTTGCAACGCTCGCACCGCTTCGAGCTGGCCGTGTAGCGTGCCGTAGTTGATCGGCTCGCCGGTGTCAGCATAACGCTCCAGCAGCGGCGCAATGATCATTGCCGAGCGTTGGTCGTTGGCTATCAGGTTGGCCCGTAACCCAGCACGGCTGACATTGGTGCGTAGCTCATTGATGGCCCGAGCGGAGCCGTCATAGGTGTCCGGCATCACCGGGCCGCCACGAAAGCCCTCTTCGGTCACCTCGGTCCAGCGTACCACCGGCATCCAGATTGACTTGACGAAAGAGCGATTTACCCCAGGCATGAGGAACAGTGCATCATTGACCTGCTTCAGCGCCTCGAGGTACTCAGGGTCATAAATGTCACCCTGGGTGTTTTCGACCACAACGCGAAGGTTGTTACCCAGCCCGCGCAGGTCCGCCTTGTTTTCAAGGTAGTTACGGATATAGGGGTGGGACTGCGGAATGATCTCCTCGAAACCAGCATTCACCTGCAGTTTGCTGGTTTGGAAGGCAGACCACACCGTCAGGAAGGCGCACGCCAGCATGATGAACAAGCGGTGATTGAACAGCAGTTGCTCCAGGTAGCTGCCTGAATACGGGTCGAACTGCGCAGCCTCACTGACTGCAGGCCGATCGCCGGCGCCGCTGTCTTGGAAAATGGTCATGCGGGTATTCCTCACTGACGTCCAAGTTCGAGATTCACTACCCCACCAGCACCCACAGCGATCACGGCAGCTTTGCCCGCCGGGGCTACGCCATACAACGGCATGGCTCTTGGGTTGACGATCGGCCGAAAGCGCTCCGCAGCGCTGTCCTCACTCATCAGTACTTCGCCGGCCTGAGTCACCAGCACCACCTGCATATCCTTCAACGAGGTCGCGGCGGTAATCGTGTTGTCAGTACCGGTATTTGCCTTGCGCCAGTGCTGGCCCTGGTCATGGCTGACATACACATTGCCGCGCAGGCCAAATAGCAGCAGGCGGCTACCCTGTTCGAGCATGCCGAACCAGGTGCCGCTGTAGGGTGTCGAGAGAGAGTCGAATCGCCCGGTCTGGAGATTTTTTTGCAACAGCAGCCCTTGTTCCCCCGCCAGGTAGACTTGCCCTGCTTCACCCAACCGGACCGCATTGAAGTGCAATCCGCCTGGGTTGTCGGTCTTGTCAGAGAGCACCTGCCAGCTTTGCCCACCATTTTCGGTTGCGAGCAGCAGGTTGTAGGCGCCGACTGCGTATCCGCTCAGGGCGTCTTTAAAGCGCACGTCCAGAAACGGCCGGCCTGGCCCTTCCACCTTGAAGCGCTCGGCATCCAACAGTGCTAATGACGGACCGGCATCACTTTCATCAGCCTTCGCGGCAAGCGGCTTCCAGTACGCGATCAACAGGTCTGCCAGTGCACGCCCATCCAACTGTTTGAGCCAAGTCTTGCCGCCATCGGCTGAGTGCAGGATGACGCCTCCATGCCCAACCGCCCAGCCCTGATCCGGTGTGGGGAAGTGCACGGCAACAAGGTCTACAGAGACCGGCACCTCGGCCTGATGCCAGGTAGTGCCGTCGTCGGAATATAACGCGTGACCACGGCGGCCCACTGCCACCCAACGCCCCCCGGGCGTTTGGGCGATAGCGGTGAGCATGCTGTGTTGGGCAAGCGTGCTGGGGCGGGCTGGAATGTCCAGCGGGTCGCGGAACTGGGCTGCCGCTGCGCAAGCGACACTCAACAACAGCCCGGCAACGAGCACCAGATTTCGTTGTATCAGTGACATCGGCCACTCCTTGTAGTGGCCCCGAGCGCCACTGCGCCAGGGGCGATCGCCGATGATTAGCGGCCGCTGCGGGCCTGCAAGGCTTCTGGCGTGAAAGTCGAGCGCGGGTGGAGCTTATCCATCACCCGCCAGCCAAACTTCAGGTCGGCATAGTGCTGGGAAAAAGAGTAAGCCCCAGTGGCAAAGTCATACGCCCAATAGGTACGCGACATGGGCGCCTGCTTGTCATACAGCTGGCTCATCCCCTGCTGCATCGATTTGTAGAGCTTGCCCGACCCATCGTATTCGTCAGTTACCCCTGCGCCTGACCAGTCCTCGTCGAAGTAGTACACCCGCTTGCTGTACACATGCCGTACACCGGGTTTGAGGGTACCTTCCACCACCCACACCCGGTGCAGCTCCCAGCGCACATGGTCGGGGTTCACGTGCTTGGGCGTGAGGGACTTGTCAGAGCCGACATTGAAGCTGAGGTCATAGGTGTTGTAAGGGATGTACAGCTCACGCTTACCCACCAGCTTCCAGTCGAAACGGTCAAGACGCCCGGTGTACAGCTCTGCGTCGTCATAGGTGGTCACACCACCTTGTGACGCAATTGGCGTGTCGTAGGCGATGTCCGGGCTCAAGCGCACCCGGCGCGTGCTGGCCGAGTAGGTGTAGGCCCGCCGGGGCATGTCGACCATGTCTATCGTGTCGTAATACATGGTCGCATCACCGACGCTGCGGGCCGGCCCGGTAAAGTGGTAGGCGTTTTGAAAGATGAACGAATCGTTCTTTTTGACCGACTCAGCGGTTGCCTCCGGGTTATGAAACGCAAAGTTGCGCGATAGCTTGATTTCACCCGAATTGATCAATTTGCCGTTGCTGTCGACGTAGAAGTTGCGCATGTGATCTTCGACCGCGAGCCCGCTGTACCTGGCCATGTGGTTCCACATGACCTCCTGGCCGGTTTTGGGGATCGGGAAAGGAATGCCGCCAATGGCGCCTTCAAGGGCATCCCCGCCTTTGGTCAGATTGGCCTGGGTCGCATTGTTGCGGGTCTTGTCGAGAATGAATTGTGGGTAACTGACGCTGCGGTGTGTGGGATAGACGTCCAGACGATAGCTGGGCTGACGCCGCAGCATTTCTTTGGTGCCTTCCGACAGTTTGTCCGCGTATTCGGCCATGTTTTTTGCCGTGATGACGTATATCGGCTTCTCTGCAGCGTACGGATTCACCCATTTGCCGCTGTCTTTTACAAAGCCTGGCGGATTGGTGGTGGTCGGCAGGCCGCCATCGTAGGCGGGTATTTTCCCGTCGGCACTGGCTTGGGCTTGAGATCCGAACAAGGTCAGGGTCTTGCCCAGTTGGGCCGCCTCATCAGCACTGACTGCTGCCAGGGCACTGCTGCTCAGGCCTGCCAGTGCGCAAGCTACAAACATTTTTCTAAACATGGATTTGCCTCGTGGTGAATATCGGCAGGTCAGAAGGTCGTCTGGTAGGTCAACGACACCCACGCCTTGTCCAGGTACGGCGCCCCAAGAATCAGGTTGTCCGAGTCACTTTTCTTCTGGTCGTAATAGGTAACGGCGAGGTCTACGAAATGACGTGAATAGGCTTCTGCAGAAATACCCACCTTGGCGGTGGTGAACCCTTCGCTGCCACCGCCATTGGTAGGGGCGTTGCCACTGAGGTTTCTAGAAAGAAAAATCGGCAGCTTGAGATCGATGCTGGGGAACACCTGGACCCATGTCGGGGTAAAGGCCACCGCGACAGAGTAAAACTCATCATCGGAACAACCGAGCATCTTGGCGTTGCTGTCGCAGCCGGCGTTGTAACCCTTGGCGCGGTAGGCGCTGCGGTTCTCAGTGACCTTGTCCAGCTTGGCCCAGGCCAGTTCACCGGAAAGGCTGGCCGAATCGAAGAGCGCGCTATCACCATAGGTCTGCACGGCATTGACCAAGGCATGCCACGTAGAGCCGCGCGCGCCCTCCAGGCGATGAGCCTGGTCAGCAGCGGCACCACTGGAGTTGAGCGGCATGTTCTCGCGATAGGACAACTCAGCGCCGACCGACGTACCCCCGATGTTGCTGCTGACGCTCAGGCCATAGAGCTTGATATCCTTGGCATAGACGGCGTGCACCAGACCAGTGGCGAAGTCACGCTGGGAGACCCACGCAGACTTTTCATCGAAACGGCGGTAGTACAGGCCCAGCGTGCCATCAAACCAGTCCGGTCGATAACGCACCGACAGGCCGTAGTCCCCCTTGTCGCCCTCGATAGCCTTGCCCCGGCCAACGTTGGGGCCTTCGAGTATCGCATCGCTCCCCGCAAAGTAAGTGCCGCCTTCCGGGATACGATTCGGGTCCCACTCGAACAGGTACTGGCCTGCCACGACAATCTGGTCGCTGGCCTGGGTCATGAACGATATCTGGTCTATCGGCAAGGCCGTTTCTTTGGCCGATGCACCTGGGTTGGCGGTCGCTTTGCGCTGGTCCGCCGGCGCTTGCGAGTACGAAACTGCGTTAGTGCTGCCGAATAACCCCTCGCCCCAGATTACCGCATGCTGGCCAAGGCGCAGGTCCGTCGGGAGCCCTGCGGGCTCAAAGCGGCCATACACGTAGGCGTCAAGAAACTCGCCGGAAGGGCCTGCGTAATACCGCTTGACGATAGGGGTAAAGCGATTGTCAACGTAGCTCGTACCACCGGGGACTGTTGCTGGGTTCTTGCCGTCGTACGCCTCGTCGTACCAGGCCGCTGCACTCAGACGGGCACCGTAACGCCCCTGGTAGTTCAGGTCTATCTCACTGAGCAAGTCAAGACGGTTGCTGATGGTGTCGTATTTGTCGAACGCGGCGTTGCTCTGGTCGTAAGCGCCACCCCCTGCGCGGTCGATCAAATGGCTCTGGTCCTGCAAGCGCATGGCCCAGTTGTAACGCACCGTGTTATCCCAACGGAGACGGAAATCGGAATCACCCAAGTCAACTTCGAACGCCTGGGCCTGGCCTACCGTCATGCACGCGATCGCTACGCCCAGCAACTGGGACTGCAAGCGCCCCGGTGACATCGCCTTCATCATCATTGATAACCCATTTTGGCTTTTTTATTGGAAGGGTACGGCAGTCGAAAATTCATGTTTATGAATGGAGTTCCATAAATAGACCAGATAATTCCAGCACGCAAGGACGCATGGGAAAATTTCAAAGCCGCGTGGCTTTAGCTGTTTCAGCGAGCAACCCGTTAGGAACCTAGCTGGCGCTCGTCCTTAAAATGCCCATCAAGCGAATAATCGTATTGATATGTGAACGGCGTTCAGTATAAATTCATCTGAATTCGTCACTGCATTACAGGCTTTTTCCGAAAGCGCGCCGAGGGCACAGCGGCACATGAACGCTATAGAGCACCCCCTGACATCTACGCAGCTGCAACGGGTCATCGACGCCAATGCATTCAGCTCCTGGTTGCAACTTCGTGTTCACCGGGTCAGCAAGAACGGTATCGAACTGCACCTGCCGAGCCGTCCAGAGATGCTTGGCACCGAGGCATTGCAGCGGGTGCACGGAGGCGTCATCTCCAGCCTCATCGATGTCGCCTGCGGATACGCGGCGATGTGCGTCAGTGGTCGCGGGGTCAGCACCGTCAGCCTGCAAACCGATTTTCATCGCGCAGGCACACCCGGTGCGCTGCGCGTCGAAGGTTGCGTGGTGCATCTGGGTGGGCGCCTGTGTACGGCGCATGCACGCGTGCTGGACAGCGCAGACACGCTGTTGGCCAGCGGCCGCTGCACCCTCTACATGAGCCGTGAAGCACACCCAGCGCTTGCGCTCAATCCGCCCACGGCAGCCTCGCCGGACGCTTCATTTCAGAGGTAACAGCAATGCGAGAGTCATTGTTCACGACCCGCATCACAGAACTTCTCGGCATTCGTCACCCGATTCTGTGTGGCGGCCTGGGCCCGGCACTTGCAAACGCCGAGTATGTAGCTGCGGTGGTCAACGCGGGCGGCATGGGGTTTCTGGTCGCGGCCGGCTTCCCTGACCCAGCGGTGTTTCGCGATCAATTGCTACGCTGTCGGCAGCTCACAGGCGGCCAAGGTTTTGGCGTCAACTTGTATATCTCTCGCCAGGCTGGCGGAGCCCAACGCCTTGAGCGGCAGATACAGGTGCTTATCGAAGAAGGCGTGAAGTGCGTGGAAACCGCTGGCGCCAGCCCCGAAGCAGTGCTACCGGCACTGCGCGACGCGGGCATCAAGGTGCTGCACAAAGTACCCGCCGTACGTTACGCGCGCAGTGCCGCACGGCTAGGCGTTGATGCGGTCATCGTGGTTGGTAACGACTGCGGCGGTCACCCCGGCATTCATGGCATCAGCAGCATGGTCCAGGCCGCACAGGCCACAGCCGAACTCAGCGTCCCCATCGTAATTGCCGGAGGCATAGGCACTGGCCGCCAGCTGGCGGCCACGCTTGCCATGGGTGCCGACGCCATCCTCATGGGTTCACGCATGCTGGTGGCCAAGGAGTTGGCAATCCATGAGGCCTATAAAACCCAGGTGGTATGCGGCGACGGCACTGAGAGCATCGTGGTCAAGACCGGCCTGCGGGACCATCACCGGGTGCTCCTCAACGAAAGTGCCAAGGCCGTTGCTGCGCTCGATGCCACTGGGGCCAGCGACTTCGAGCAGTACCGGCCGCACGTGGTTGGCGCCCTTGCAACCGAGGCCTATAGAAGCGGCGACAGCCGCTTGGGCATGCTCGACTACGGCCCTGCTGTGGTATTCGCCGACGCCATCAAGCCTGTTGAGGCCATCTTTGACGACATCATCGATGATGCGCGCCATGCCATGACCCGTCTCGGCCAACTGACCCGCCCTCACAAGACAAATGACCATGACTGAATTGCTGACTTGCGAACACTCACCCGACCTCAGCGGCCTGGTGAAGCGCGGAGATACCGTGATGTGGGGGCAGGCCAATGCCGAGCCCCTGGCGTTGACCCGCGCATTGATGCAACAGCGTCAGCGTATCGGCAATTTTCGCGTTTTCCTCGGGATAACCGACAGCGACACCTGTCGCCCCGAGCATGCCGACTGCATTGAGTTCCTCTCCTATTGCGGCAGCGGCGAGAACAGGGCGCTGGCCAAGGCAGGCGCCCTTCAGATTCTGCCAAGCCACTATTCCGAGTTTCCCAACCTGATCCGCCAAGGCCTTCTGAAGGTGGATGTGCTGATGCTGCAACTGGCTCCCGCGGACGCATTGGGGCGGTACAGCCTTGGGCTTGCCCACGAATACCTTCTACCTGCCTTGGAGAAGGCCAGGCTGGTCATTGCGGAAGTGAATCAGGCATGCCCCTGGACGTATGGCGAGCGCTACCTGCACGCCAACGAACTTGACCTGATCGTGCACACCAACCGTCCTCCACTGCAAAGCCGAGCCATAGCGCCCGGCCCGGTAGAGCGCGACATCGCCCAGCGCGTTGCCGAGCGCATCCAGCACGGCTCCACCCTCCAACTGGGGATTGGTGCAATGCCGGAAGCCGTACTTCAGGCCCTGCATGGTCATCGCGAGCTTGGCGTGCATTCGGGAACTATCGGCGATGGCGTAGCCGAGCTCATGCAACGCGGCGTGATTACCAATTCCCGTAAGCGCCTGGACAAAGGGGTCACGGTGGCTGGCGTACTGATGGGCAGTGAGGCGTTGCATCGCTTTGCTCATGGCAACCCGTCCATCCGCATGCGCTCTACCGCCTATACCCATTGCGCGCAAACCCTCGCGGCTCAACATCAATTTGTGGCCATCAACTCGGCAATCGAGGTTGACCTGACCGGGCAAATCAACGCTGAAAGCGTGGGTGGCAACTACATTGGCGCGCTCGGTGGCGCTGTCGACTTCCTGCGCGGGGCACGACAGTCCCGCGGCGGCCTGCCAGTCATTGCCCTACCCTCCACTGCCGGAGCGCGCAGCCGTATCGTTTCCCGACTCAGTGGCCCAGTCAGCACCCCCCGCAGCGACGCCGGGTTGATCGTTACCGAGTACGGCGTAGCCGACCTGCGCGGCTTGAGCCTCAGCCAGCGTGCGCGCTGCATGATTGAAATTGCCCACCCCGATTATCGCGAACAACTGAAACGAGACGCCGCCAGCCTTTAGCTGGCAACAGGAGCCCACCATGAGACGTGCAGCAATTGTCGCCCCCTTGCGAACCCCCGTCGGTACTTTCGGGGGTAGCCTGCGGCCACTTGCCGTAGAGGTACTTGGCGCCCATGTAGTGAACGCAGTTTTGAACAAAAGCGGCCTGGACCCCGCGCGTATCGACGATATCGTCTTCGCCCAATCCTATGCCAACAGCGAAACCCCTTGCGTGGGCCGGTGGATCGGTCTGCAGGCAGGCCTGCCGGTCGAAGTCCCGGGCATGCAGTTGGACCGGCGCTGCGGCGGCGGACTGCAGGCGGTATTGAGTGCCGCCATGATGGTACAAACCGGCGCTGCTGATGTGGTGGTCGCTGGTGGCGTCGAGAGCATGAGCAATATCGAGTACTACAGCACCGATATGCGCTGGGGCTCACGGGCTGGGACGGTCAAGCTGCATGACCGCCTCGAGCGTGGGCGTGAACGCTCTCAACCGGAAGAGCGCTTCGGCTTCATCTCCGGGATGATCGAAACGGCAGAAAATCTTGCCCGCAGCTATGGCATCAGCCGTGAGGCCAGCGATGCCTACGCGATTGAAAGCCACCGTCGAGCAGCACAAGCCTGGGCCGAAGGCCGGTTCGAAGCCGAAGTCGTCCCGGTCAGTGTGCCGCAACGCAAGGGCGAACCCCTTCTATTCAGTCGCGATGAAGGTATCCGTGCCGATGCCAACCTGGAAAGCCTGGGCAAATTGCGCACACTGGTGCGTGACGGCACCGTGACTGCAGGCAACTCCAGTCAGCAAAACGACGCGGCAGCGGCCTGCTTGGTGGTCGCCGAGGACAAGCTCGCCGAATTGGGGCTGGAACCCATGGGCTTTCTGGTTGGCTGGGCAGCTGCGGGTTGCGAGCCCTCGCAAATGGGCATAGGCCCGGTGCCCGCCGTGCACAAGCTGCTGGCAAGGACTGGCCTGAGCCTGGAGCAGATGGACCTGGTGGAGTTGAATGAGGCGTTCGCCTGCCAGGTGCTGGCGGTTCTGAAGGGGTGGCAATGGCATGACACCGAACGGCTGAACGTGAATGGCTCGGGCATCTCACTGGGCCACCCCATTGGTGCTACGGGCGTGCGCATGTTGACCACATTGCTGCATGAGCTGCAGCGACGCCAAGGACGCTACGGTCTGGAAACCATGTGCATCGGCGGCGGCCAAGGGTTGGCTGCAATCTTCGAACGCTACTAGCTGTAACGTGGAAACAGGAAATTACACTGTTCCCACACTGAGCAAAGGGCCGCAATGCGGCCCGTTGTCTTGAAACCCATTCGCCTGACAGCGCTCAACGCCCTTTGAAGACTGGCTTGCGCTTTTCACGGAATGCGTTCACCGCTTCCTGGTGATCTTCAGTCAAATTCGACAATGCCTCATAGGCCAGCGACGCGTCGATGACGGATGTCACCGCTTGCTTGAGCACAATGTTCATGGACGCCTTGGTCCACTGGATGGCGTAAGCTGCGCCGTTGGCAAGCCGCGTAGCCATTTCCTGAACCCGATCATCCAGCGCCTCGGGGGCGACTGCGTAATTGATCAGGCCGATTTTTTCGGCAAGCTCGGCGGTTAACGCATCCCCGGTGAGCAAGTACTCTTTTGCTTTGGCAAACCCGACCAATTGAGGCCAGATCGCTGCCCCACCGTCGCCCGCAACGAAGCCAACAGCGACATGTGGGTCACCAATCTTGGCCGGCAACGCCGCGTAGCTGATATCGCAGTACAACGCCAGGGTCGCGCCCAGGCCAATGGCATGGCCATTGATCTTGGCGATGATGGGCTTCTGGCAATCGAGCATTGAAAAAACGATCTGCTTGCCCCGGCGCATACTATCGAAAAAGCGCTGAGGCTCGTCGATGACCTTCTGCATTTCTTCGATATCACCGCCGGCACTGAACGCACGCCCGGCGCCCGTCAGAACGATTACCCGGGTATCGGCATCATGACCCGCCTCGATGAACACCCTCGACAGCTCTTTATCCATATCATCATCAATGGCATTGAGCGTATCCGGCCGATTCAGGGTGATCGTCAGGATGCCGTTATTGCGCTCTAGCTTGAGCGCCTCGTAGCTTGAAAGATTCATTGGTGTCCTCATCTTGCTGCCCCTATCCGGGCGCATCATCAATATAGGCGAAGCGACCTTGCCAGTGTCATGACGCTGGGCTCAAACAGGGTCCCAGGAGAACACATCACCCGAGCGCTCGACCGGTACGAACGAGCCCTTGAGGGCGGGCATGCCGTGCTCGGCCAAGGATTCAGGCGTCCAGCCCTCGGACCGCTGGACCGAGCGGATCGGCCGAGGCTGACTCATCAGGAAGATTTCATTGTTGCGCACGGCAAACACCTGCGCATTGACAGCCTGGGCTTGATCGCTGGCCAGGTAGACGCAGATAGGGGCGATCTTGGCGGGTGTCATCTGCTTGATTTTCTCGACCCGCGCCTGCTGCTCTGGGGTGTCGGTGGGGATGGCACCAATCATGCGACTGAAGGCAAAGGGCGCGACACAGTTCGAACGCACATTGAAACGCTCCATGTCCAGCGCAATGGATTTGGACAAGGCCATGATGCCCAGCTTGGCAGCATTGTAATTGGCCTGGCCGAGGTTGCCGATGAGCCCTGAGGTAGAGGTCATGTGAATGAAGCAGCCCGCCTCCTGCTCCTTGAAATAGTTAGCCGCAGCGCGGCTGACGTAGAATGACCCGTACAAATGAACCTTGAGCACGGCGTCGAACTCTTCAGCACTCATTTTGTGGAAGAACCGGTCACGTAGAATGCCCGCATTATTGACCACGCAATCGATCCTGCCGAATCGTTGCACCGTCTGCTCAACCATGCGCGCAGCGCCCGCCTGGTCCGAGACACTGTCCGTATTGGCCATGGCCTCGCCACCGGCAGCAATGATCTCGTCCACCACCCGCTGTGCCGGGCCCACATCTGCGCCCTCGCCCGACACAGAAGCGCCGACATCATTGACCACGACCTTGGCCCCATGCTGCGCCATCAGCAGGGCAATATCACGCCCGATACCACCGCCGGCGCCAGTCACCAGAACGACCTTACCTTCGACCATTACCGCCATATGATTTGCTCCATAACGTTGTACGCGCGCTGCAAAAGCGCACAGGGCCATGCATTGCTGATAGCTCGCAACAGCTCAGCTGCAAATCATAATAATGAACGTTGTTCGCATACGCAAACATTAGGTAGGTTACTAAGTACCTTTGAGTTATGGCTTGCCGCTCACACGGTATGCTGAAAGCGAGACAAATAGCGGTGCGCAGGGCGAAATCGGCACTAATCTAAATGGAGGGTCACAACTGAACGGTATTTGATATACTGCACGTGACTTGCAAGGCGCCGCTGAGTGCCCGCTGCATCAACAATTTCACCCACAAGGGTCAATTCATGAAAAAAAGGGAAGATGAAGTGGACGCCACTGAAACGCCAGCTTCGCTGGGCCCTCGATCGGTCACTCGGATTCTTGGTCTTTTTGAGGTCCTCGCTAAATCCCCGGACGGGATGTCCCTGGCAGAGCTCAGCAGCACCCTGGAATCTCCCAAGAGCAGCTTGCTGACGTTGCTGCGGCCGCTGGTCGCCGAGGGTTACCTTAACCACACAACCAGCCGCTATCACCTTGGGCCGTTCATCTATCGGCTGGCCGGCAATATCTTGGCCACTCGGAATTTCTCCAAGATGATGCGTCCGTACCTGCACGACCTCGCAAGTAAGACTGGCGAAAGCATCTACCTGTCGGTCATTGACATGGAGACCCAGATGGTCACCCATATCGATGGCATCGATTCGCAGAACCCTGTGCGTTACGTATCGCCATTGGGCGCACCTCGGCCATTGCATTGCACGGCACCTGGCCGATTGCTCCTGGCTTACCAAGACGAAAAAACGCAAGAGCGTTACCTGCGCACTGCCAAGCTCAAGGCGATGACCTGGAGAACCGTCACGGATCGCAGCACACTCAAGAAACAGCTCAAGGAAATCCGCGAGAGCGGCATCTCCATCAGTATCAGTGAGCTCAGCGAGGGCGCAGCCGGTATTGCCGCCCCCGTCTTTGACACGGATGGCACCGTCGCCGCAGCGTTGGTGATCGCAGCGCCTGCTGAACGGATGCAGCATAAGCTCAATGATTTGCGGCCATTGCTACTGGAAACCGCCGCTGAGGCATCGGGCCAGCTGAAGCACTGATTCGCTCGTGCACTTGCCAAGGGCCCGCCGGCATACCGGCAGGCCCCGATTGCGCCCTTACTATGCAGCAGCACCCATACCCTGCATTGAGCGCGCGTAGCGCGCCAGGTGATACTCCAACCCGCCCCACCACGCATTGCTCAGCACAAGGCGGCGGTAGTGATGACCAACCCTGAACTCCTCCGTCAATCCGTAGCCGCCATGCAGCTGTATACCCTGCGCGGTGACGAATTTTGCGCTGCGCATGACCTGTGCCTTGCAACCCGAGATCTGGGCGCTGCGCTCGTGCACTGGGGCATCGCCAGCCAATATAGCCAGGCCCCGATGCAGGCTAGCGCGCGCCTGCATGGTTTCGATAGCCATGTCAGCCATACGGTGCTGAAGCGCCTGGAAGCTGCCAATCGGCACCCCAAACTGCTTTCGGGTCTTGAGGTAGTCGGCGCATAGCGCAAGCACATCCTCCATCCCACCTACGATTTCTGCACACTGGTGCACGATCAGCTCATCAATAGCCCGTTGCAATCCGACATAAGCGTGGCCTTCCCTACCCAGCAGGGCATCAGCAGGGACTACTGCATTGTCGAGGATCAAATCCGCAGCCGGTGTGCCGTCAAGAAGGCGTACCGTTTCCACTGACATGCCAGGCGTATCTCGGTCCAGGAGAAAAAGTGACAGGCCATCAAGGCTCGCAGGCTCCCCGGCAGTACGAGCGACCACGATCAACCGATCGCTTTGCGCGGCACAAACCACCGCACTCTTGTGGCCATTCAGGTCGTAGCCGTCACCCCGTCGCTGCGCTGTCGTTGTTACCCACGCCACGTCCCCTCGGGATTCAGGTTCGCTGCAAGCCACTGCCATCAGCGCTTCGCCCGACCCGATCACGGGCAGTAGTTCGGCTTGCTGCGCCTCATCAGCGCAATGCTGCAGCACCGCTGCGGGCAGAAGGCACCCGTGCAAGTACGGCTCGAGCAGCAAACCCCGCCCCATCTCTTCTGCAAGGATTGCCGTTTCCACGGGGCCGAAGCCTATACCGCCAAACGCTTCGGGGATGCCTGCGGCCAACCAGCCCATTTCGGCAAACTCCCGCCAGACCTGCGGTTCGAAACCGCCGCTGGTGGCAATGGCCTTGCGCCTGCTGAAAGCGTAATCCTTCTCCATGAAGCGCCTGGCGTTTTCCTGGAGCATGCGCTGCTCATCGCTCAGATTGAAATCCATGCCACTCCCCTCAAAGATTGAACATTGCCTTGGCGATGATGTTGCGCTGTATTTCGGCAGCCCCACCATAGATGGAACAAGCCCGGCGATAGAACAGTTCAGCCGCCATGCCCGGCGCGAACGCTGGGCCCGTGAATCGCTGATCGCGCAGCGCGCGGTCCTCATTCGGATCTGGGTAGTAGACAGCCCCGTAGTCACCCAGCACTTCTACCAGCATCTCGGTCAGTTTCTGGTGCAGCTCGGACCCGCGTACCTTCAGCATCGAGCCGATCGCCATGCCTCCGGTCTGCTCACTAACCCCCAGGTGCAACACCCGTTTGACAGCCATATCAATCGCCATTACTTCCAGCTCGTATTCGGCCAAGCGGTTGGCGAACGTGGGGTCCTGAATCAGCGGCAGCGTACCGGCTCGCTCTTGCGAGGCATAGCGGCGAATCTTGGCCAGGTATCGCTTGAGCGCCGGCGCTTCGGCACCGAGAAACGCGCGCTCGTTGAACAGCAGGAATTTGGTGTAGCCCCACCCTTTGTTTTCCTCGCCCACCAGATTCTCTACAGGCACCCGAACGTTGTCGTAGAACACCTCGGCCAAGTGGTTGCAGCCGTCCAGGCTGGTGATCGGCCGCACCGTCACCCCTGGCGTGGCAAGGTCGACGAGCAAAAAGGAGATGCCTTTTTGCGGCTTGGCTTCAGTGTCGGTGCGCACGAGCAGGAAACACCACTGCCCCCAAATTGCGTTACTGGTCCAGATCTTCTGACCATTGACGATGTAATGGTCGCCGTCGCGAACTGCAGTGGTGCGCAACGAAGCAAGGTCCGACCCCGCCTCAGGCTCTGAAAACCCTTGCACCCAATACACTTCACCTTTTTGTATTGCCGGCAGGAATCGGCGCTTCTGCTCGTCACTGCCAAACTCGCAGATCACCGGGCCAACCAGTGTCACGCCTTGTTGGTTGGGCGATGGCGCACCGGCCAGGTAGCATTCCTCTTCAAAGATGTACCGCTGTTCTGCAGTCCAGTCGGTGCCGCCGTGCTCCTTCGGCCAGAACGGCACTGACCAACCGCGGGCCTCATGCAGGATTCTTGTCCACTTCAGCGAGTCATCATCGCCCGGCAAGTAGCCTTGCTGGCCACGCCACGCCATGTCGGCAGGCAGGTACTCACGCAAGAAGGTGCGGACCTCCTCTCGGAAAGCTTCGCTGCTTGCGTTGGGTTCAAAATTCATGGGTAGCCTCGCTCAGCGGAAGGAAATCGTATGGCCGCCGTCGACCGCAATCGTCTGGCCATTGATGTAGCCACCCGAGGGGGATGCCAGCAATACGGCCAGGCCCGCCAGTTCTTCTACCTCGCCAAAGCGCTGGGACGGATTGCGCCCGCGGTACCATTGCACCATCGCATCGTCTTCCCACTGCGACCGCGCCATCTCTGTCTTGAAGGTACCTGGGGCAATGCAGTTGGCAGTGACGCCTTTGCTGGCGAACTCATTGGCCATGTTGCGCACCAGCTGCATATCCGCTGCCTTGGTCAAGCCATAAGTGCCGGTCACCGGGTCGCCTAAAAGGCCGACAACGGAGGCCACCACGATGAAACGCCCGTAGCCGCGCTCCAGCATGCCTGGCATGGTCATTTGCGCCAGCCAGATACTGCTCTGCACGTTTACTTGCATGAATTTGTTGAAAGTTGCCTCCGGCAAGTCCAGCACCGAGCCAATCCAAGGGTGGATCGCGGCATTGGCCATGACAATATCCACGCGCCCCCACTGGGCCATGGCAGTGTCGACCAAATGCTGTAACTCTTCCTTGCTGCCGATGTTACAAGGCACCGCGATCGCTTCACCGCCCGCCGCCCGAATCTCGGCCGCAGCTGTTTCACAGGCTTCGGCTTTGCGGCCGGAGATCACTACCCGGGCGCCATGCTCTGCCATACCTTTGGCACTGGCCAGCCCCAAGCCGCGGCTGGAACCGGTGATGATTGCCACTTTGCCGCGCAGGTCAAACAAGGAAGATACGGTCATTGTGTTCCCTTCTATTTTTATTCGCTGTGCAAATTCTGTATCCACTTAGTGAATTTTGACTATACTCCGATCATCTCAGTCGAGCGCAAGTTAATGAGTTCAGAAACTTCGAAAAACCCAGCACCCGAGGGCGAGAAAGATCGCCAATACGTCACCGCCTTGGCCCGCGGGCTTCAGATATTGCGATGCTTCAGCCATGAAAAGCCCGAGCTGACACCCCAGGAAATCGTGCGCATGACTGGCCTCCCGCAGCCTACGATTTGGCGGCTCTGCCATACCCTCAGCAAAGAGGGCTTCATCGTTTGCGCAGGCGAAAACAACCGCATGGCGCTCGGTTTGCCTGCGCTGGCTTTGGGCTATGCAGCCCTAGTGCGGCAGTCGCTGCCGAAAATTGCCCTGCCGCATATGCAGGCGCTCACCGACAGCCTGCGTGTGGGTATGTCGCTGGCCGTTCGCGACGGCCTGTCGATGCTGTACATACAGCGCACACATGGTGACTTCGTGTACATGAACGACCCCGTGGGCGCCCGGCGCCCTTTCGCCACCGCGCCGACCGGCTGGGCTTGCTTCGCCGCTTACGACACGAATGAGCGCAACGAAGTCCTTGAGGCCCTTGAGCATCATGACCCTAATGCAATGCCCAGCGTGCGCGCCCTGCTCGACCAGGCGTGTACGCAGTATGCGCAGCATGGGTTCATCACCAGCATTGGCGTGATCCACGAGCACCTCAATGCGGTGGCAGTACCCATCCGCTCATTGCGCAGTGGCACTGTCTACGCGCTTTCCGCATCGGGCCTTGCTGCAGAGTGGCCAGAAGAAAGACTCATGGCCGAGGGCCGTCAGCTGGTCGAGTTGGCCAGACAACTTGCAGTCGCGGCCGACTGAAGCAGCCTTTTGTTCATCACCTAAGGAGTTATCAATGTCAGCGATCAAACCCCTGATCCTCGTTACCGGGGCCACAGGTGCACAAGGCGGCGCCACTGCCCGAGCGCTGCTCGCAGAGCATTTTCGCGTGCGCTTTCTGACGCGCAATCCTGACTCGCCAGCGGCTGTAGCCCTGGTCGCCGCTGGCGCTGAAGCCGTGGCGGGTGACATGGAGGATGCAGCCTCGTTAGCGAGCGCCGTCGCAGGTGCATCGGGCGTATTTTCGGTCCAGATACCCGATGCTGCCGGAACAGATGCAGAGCGCCGTCATGGGTTTGCGTTGATTGAAGCTGCCAAAGCCGCTGGAGTGACCCATTTCGTTCACACTTCGGTATGCGAGGCGGGCAAGCACACCGCATTTCCACGCTGGGGCAGTGATTACTGGTGGCAAAAATACTGGACCGACAAATGGGACGTAGAAGAGGCCGTACGCAGCGCCGGCTTCAACCATTGGACGGTATTGAAGCCAGCTTTCATGATGGACAACTTCGCTCAGCCCAAAGCCCGCTACATGTTCCCGCACTTACAGCAAGGTCAGATCATCACGGCCCTGGGCCCCGCGACACGTATGCAGCTTGTCGCAGCTGACGACGTCGGCAGGCTTGCTCACGCCGCCTTCAAGGATCCGCAGCATTTTTCGGGTAAAAACATCGACCTGGCGGTTGAAGCACTCACCATGGAAGAGGTGGCAGACGCACTGTCACAGGCGCTGGGCAAACCTGTGTCAGCCCAGTCCGTGAGCCCTGGGCAGGCGGTCGAGGCCGGGTTGTTCGCCGGGTGGGTGCGTTCCCAGGAGTGGACGAACGAAGTGGGCTATCGCGCAGATATCCCGGCGCTCACTCAAGCACTGGGCGATCGCGGCATCGTGCTGACGCCCTTCGCCACCTGGATTGAGCGCCACGCTGCAGAGATCCAGATCGACGCATGACCGACATCGCTCGTGGTTCACCAACAATAAGAGTACAACCATGACCAATCTCTACGACCTTCCCGAACACATCCAGGTCACCGCCGAGGGCGGCCTACGCATCATTACGCTTAACCGGCCAGACCACCTGAACGCGTCTACTACCGAGATGCTGTTCTCTTACCCCAAGCTTTTTCGTGCCCTGGCCGAGGACCCTGAGGCCAGGGTCGCCATTCTGACTGGCGCAGGGCGTGCGTTCAGCGCAGGCGGCGACATGAATCACTTCGTCAAGACGCTGGACGACACCGACTTCGCCCGCAGTGTGCAGGAGAACGCACGCCGTACCATCCACAGCTTCATCGACCTGCCGATACCGATCATCGCCGCCGTCAATGGGCCGGCCGTTGGCTGGGGGGCGACGATGGCCACCTTGTGCGACATTGTGCTGATATCTGAAACAGCATTTGTGGCCGAGCCCCACATCAATATCGGGCTGGTGGTGGGTGACGGTATCTCAGTATCGTGGCCGCTTTACACCAGCCTGCTACGCGCCAAGGAGCTGATTTTCACGGGTGACCGGATCACTCCACAGCAGGCGGTGGAATTCGGCCTGGCCAATCGCGTGGTAGCGCCTGACAAATTGCTTGAGGAGGCACGGGCATTGGCCGCAAAGCTGCTCAAGCAACCGACCCAAGCGCTGCGCGAGACCAAAAAGCTGATGAACCTGCACCTGCATAACAGCGCAGCACAAGTGCTCGACGCCACACTTGGCCGCCAGTTGGCCGCCACCGTCAGCCCTGAACACCACGCAATCGCTACCCAGTTCATCGAGCAACAAAAACTCAAGCAGAGTTAAAGCCAATAACCTGCACTGCAAATAAAACGCCCCCGGAGCCAAGCTCCAGGGGCGTTTTCGTAAACCGTCGAGCCTATGTCCGCGGGGTAACCAAGCGTATTTCGGATTGCGGGGCTACCCCATCGACGGGGATCTGGAGCGCAAGCCGACGCTGAACCGCTTCGGCTTCGGCGATAATGGTCTTGATCAATTCGGCGATGGTGGGCAAGTCGTGAACCAAGCCAACCGACTGGCCCGAAGCGGTCATGCCTTTATCCAGGTCGCCGGTAGACATGGTCAAGCCATGCATCTGCAGCATCTTGGACATGCGCATCATTGACTCGATCTGGCGCGGGCCCAGCGACAGTGTGTGCTTGACGAGCTTTAGCCAAGGCGTGTTGAGCTCTTTGGCGATGGTGAATGAGTTGAGGAAGATCTCCCAGATATTCAACATCTTCGCATTGACCATACGCTCGGCAGCTGCCGTTTTCATCTGGCGGCAGGGGATGCCATCGAATCGGTCCGAGAAGATGGTGTCCTGCACATCCAGCTCCAAGGCTTTGTTCTTGAAGTTGGCATGCATTGGGCCTTCCTGGGTAACCCAGAACCGGGTACCCATTGATACCCCCGAGGCGCCGAGCGCCAGGGCCCCCACCAAACCGGCACCGTTGGCTACGCCACCTGCGGCAATGATGGGAATGCTTAGAAGTTCAGCCAAGCGAGGGATCAGCACGAAGCTGCCGATTTCCCCCGCATGCCCGGCGGCCTCATAGCCTGCTGCAATCACCGCATCGCAACCGTGCGCTTCTGCCCGCTGCGCCAGTCTGACATCACTGACCGATGCCATGACCTTACCACCGTAGGCATGCGCGGCCTTGACGATCCAGTCGCCCTTGCCCATCGAGTAATTGATGACGGGCACACCTTCCTCGAGCATCACCTTCGCGTTAGCCATACCGTTAGGCAGCGCAAGTGGCGCGTTGGCGCCAAAGGGTTTATCAGTCAAGGTGCGAATTTCCCGAATGGCGGCGCGCGTCACTTCGGGGGGATTGGAGCCCGCACCGTACACCCCAAGGCCGCCAGCATTCGAGACAGCCGCAACCATATTCGGAAACGCGACCCTGCCCATCCCCGCGTTAAGTAACGGGTATTGGATGCCGAACAGTTCGGTAATCGCAGTTTTCATTATCTGAGTCCTTGGACGCTGGCCTGGACCAAGCGTTATTGTTGGGTTTTCAAGGATTACGAGTAAGCGGGCTCGTCCCACCAAGGGAAGTAGTCCGGCATGTCTTCAGACACCGTGCAGGCGAACTCCGGCAGGCGTTTCTCCATAAACGACTGCACACCTTCCTTGGCATCCGGGCTGCGGCCTCGGGTGCAGATGCCCCGGCTTTCAATACGGTGGGCTTCCATGGGGTGAGACATGCCGAGGCTGCGCCAGGCCATCTGCCGCATCAGTGCGATTGAGACCGGGGCGGTGTTATCGGCAATCTCCCGGGCGATTTCGTAGGCCCGCGGCAGTAGCTGTTCATGCGCTACAACTTCACTCACCAGGCCACCCGCCTTGAGTTCATCGGCCGGCATGACACGCCCGCTGTAACTCCACTCAAGCGCCTTGGTAATGCCTACGATACGGGGCAGGAACCAGGACGAGCAGCATTCGAACACGATACCTCGACGGGCATAGACGAAGCCCAGTCTCGCCTTCTCGCTTGCAATGCGGATGTCCATTGGCAGCAGCATGGATGCCCCAATGCCCACGCCAGCACCGTTGATGGCGCCGATCACCGGTTTGAGGCTGTCAAAGATGCGCAGCGCAAGCCTGCCGCCGCCATCTCGCGCCGACTCTTTGCTGTAGTCGAACGAGCCGTCGGGGCGAATCGGCGTATCTTTGTCAGCGCTGCCATTCTTGTCCTTGTCAAAGATGTCAGCGCCTTTGGAAAGATCGGCGCCACCGCAAAAACCTTTGCCCTCCCCCGTCACCACGACGACGCGTACCGCGTCATCCCGGTCAGTCTCATCAAATAGCGCAATGAGCTCGTTCATCATCAGCGAGTTCATTGCGTTAAACACCTCAGGACGGTTAAGCGTCACCGTGGCGATACCGTTTTCGACCTGGTAGCGGATAGTTTCGTAAGTCACAGTTCCATCTCCTCATTGACGGCGTATCACCGCCGCCAGCTTGCAGTACCCAGGGAAACCGCAGCCTCAGGGCGCGGTTACTTGTAAGAGAAATTTGGCGCGCGCTTCTCGAAGAACGCCTTTTGCTTCTCTACTTTGTCTTCGGTGGACTGTGCTACGTAAACCCCTCGACCCTCGAACTCGATGGCCTGCTCCAGGCTGCCCGCATTCATGTTGTGCCATAGCGATTGCTTGGTCACCCAAATGCCCATCGGCACGTTGACCACGATATTCTTGGCAATTTCCAGGCAGGCATCCTGAAGTTCTTCATCGGGTACTGCCCTGAGCACCATGCCAATACGTTCGGCTTCTTCGGCCAGTACTGGCCGCGCGGTCAACAGAATCTCCGCTGCACGCTGTGCGCCAACCGCACGGGGCAGCAGGTAGCTGATACCCAGCTCGGCACCCGACCCGGCGTTGTGAATGGCATTGACAAACTTGGCAGATCTAGCCGCCAGAGTGATGTCGGCCGCCAGTGGGAATGCCAGTGCCATGCCTGCCACGGTGCCGTTGACGCCACAGATGATCGGTTGCGGCAAGTTGCGCATCAACACGGGCAGCGAAGCGATCACATCGATCGTATAGCGTGAATAGAACGGCTTACCCACGCCCTCCGGTACCCAGTCAGCCTTACCTGGGTTTTTCAGATCATGGCCAGTACAGAAATGGCGGTTACCCGCTGCGGTCAGGATCACGACCCGGACTGTAGGGTCGTATTTGATCTGCTTGAAAAGGTCCGCAAGCTCGGTATACATCTCGAACTGGAAGGCATTGGTAGCATCAGGTCGGTTGATGGTGATGCGTTTGACGCCTTCGATCGGCTCGTCAATCAGGAAGTTGTCACTCATCATTCTGCTCCTTTCTCACCATTCAACCAGTGTGCTTTGACCATGCCATCGCCGTAAGGCTCGTCGCGCTTTTTCAGGGCGTCTTTCAGGCCCAGGTCTGCCATGTCCGCCTTGAATTGTGTGCGGCGTGGACCTTGGGTCAGGTGGGCTCGGGCATCCATCTCCGCCGCGAAACGTTGCAAGGTTCTAGCACCCTGCAGTTCAAGTGCAGTGTTGACGATACGCTTGTGCGCCGATAGCAGTTCGGCGTCGACGAAACTGATACGCCGCGCCAGCTCATCGACGGCGCTGTCCAGTTGCTCTACCGGTACGGCATCGAGCACCAGACCAATGCGAGCAGCTTCACGCCCCCACAGGTTGTCGCCGGTCATCAACATACGCTTCGCCCACTGCGGACCTACGTGGTACACCCACATTTGCACAGGCGGCGTGCCATTGGCACGGGCTGCCGGGAAGCCGATCTTGGCGTTTTCCGCACAAATCACGAAGTCGCACATGAGTGCCAAATCGGTACCACCTGCCAAGCAGTTACCTTGCACCTTCGCGATGACCGGCTTGTGCATGTCGAACAGCACCATGTTCAGCTTCTGTGTCTGCTCAAGGTTCCAGCAATCGTCATCGATGGTCTTGTTCGTGGTGCGGTAACGCGTTTGATCCCACGGCGGCGTACCGCCTTCGAAACCCGCATAGGCACCTGCCAGGTCATAGCCAGCGCAGAAGTCTTTACCCGCGCCTTCAAGAATGACCACGGTGACATCATTACGGTCATCGGCCTCGAGCAAGGCATCGCGCAGCTCAGTGAGCATCGCGGGATGCAAAGCGTTGCGTTTTTCGGGACGATTCAGGGTGATGCGGGCAATTCGGTTCTCAACGCTGAACAGTAGGTATTCAGTGCTACGGAGGTGCTTATTCATATTATCTCCATGCGTCTTTGTGAACGATGGTCGATAATATAAACGATAGAACGTGATGGTCAAGCTGATCTAAGACCGGGCTGGGGCCCAGTGCGGACCACAGCCGGAACCTATTCCTCGCCGCCCCCGCAGCCTGCTCAGCGGCGCCTTCTCATGCTGGGTGGTTATCGACAACCAGCGGCGCGCTCAAACAGCCGAGCAGCTATCACTGCCCCGGCTTCGTTGGATTCTCGAGGCAGGTCCATATCCGTCACATTCATTACGTCATCAAAACCGTCGAGCAGCGCTTCGGCGGAGTCGAACGCCCTGCCCCGAGTCTGACCTACGACCACCCTGGAAAGATGCTGACCCACGCTGTGGAAAAGCTCTCCATTGACTGGGCATGACCGGTGGGCGAAAAGCGCAACGGATTCGGCAACGTAGTCAACCGCCATCATTTCAGCCAGGCCCTCAGGCACGTTTTGCCCTTCCCAAGCGCGCGTTGCCGCTACTGGGGCAACACAGTTGACGCGAATATCATATTCTTCACCCTCACTGGCCAGGTATTTGGCGAACCCGGACATTGATGACTTGGCCAGCGAGTAAGCGGGCATGCCCTTTCTTCCCCACAACCCTGCAGCGGAGTTGATCAGCACGACTCGCGCGTGGCCCTGTTCACGAAAAACAGGCCAGCACTGACGCGCAAGTTCCCAGCTGCCGACGGCATTCACGCGCAGGCTCGTGCTGAAGCCCTCCTCGGTTGCTTGTTCAAGGGAAGTCATGGGCATGACAGGACTTGCGTTGTGCACCACTATATGGACCCCGCCGAGTTGCACCGCGGCTTTGACCACTTCTGCTACGCCCTGGGCACTGCCGATGTCGGCAACCACGGGTACTGCAACACCACCCGCCGCCCGAATTTCCTCAACTACAGCCTCGGCGGGCCCTCGGTCACCGCCTTGATCGCCCGTCAAAGCGCAACCGAGGTCATTGACGACTACCGCGGCCCCCCGAGCGGCGAGGTTCAACGCGATAGCTCGCCCCAACCCACGACCAGCCCCTGAAACTATTGCTACCTCACCGTCAAACCGAAGATTCGTGCTGCTCATTGTTGTTGTTCTCCGACCGTTGAATACCAGCATTTTTCACATGAACAAGCGGAAGCTATTCGCATAGCAAATTATAATTTTGCATAGTGGATAACAACCACAATAGATCGTGTGCTGCTTGCAATCAATGACGATTGTGTTCTGCCTCACGCGCAATAAAGTCAGGGGTGATCCAATGGGACGGTGTTTTCAGAAGCTTCAAAGCACGCAGCTACCCGCGCAGCACCTTCACCTCGCCTTGCTTGCCATTCGTTTCGCGCAGGTACTCCTGCAGCGAGTCGTCCATCGCCTGCATCCAGCGGGTATGGTGTGGTACCGCTTGGGTGCCGGTGATCACCGAGCGGTACGATTTGTCGCGGTAGCCCATGATGTCGTGCTTCTTGTCGGTCTTCCATTGCAGGAAGATGCGGTTGACCGCATCGATGTCGAAGCGCGGGTAATCCGTCTGCTCGATCAGGTGCTTGATGTATCGGCCCTGGAATTCATACATCGAAGCAGTGGTTGCCAGCTGCTCCTCATCCTCGCGCCAGCGCGCGCTGTCGGCCTGCATGCACGCCTTGGTCGGCAGCTTGATGCGCCCCAGCATGTAGTCGCGAGCAAACCAGGCTTGCGCATCGAACAGGTTGAAGCTGTACCAGAGGTCCTGCATGCCCAGGTAGAGCAACTGCGGGTTCTGCTCCCACACCACGCCTTGGTACAGCCCGGCAGGCCACAGGCGGTTGTTGGTCTTGAGGGTGAGTTCATCGGGCAGGAACGGGAAGTGATGCTGGTAGCCCGTGCACAGGATGATCGCATCTACGCGCTTGTTCGAGCCATCGGCGAAAAACGCCAGGTCGTTTTCGACGCGCATCAGTTGCGGGCGCTCTTCCCAGCCCTTGGGCCATTTGTAGCCCATCGGTTGGGTACGGTAAGCCGTGGTGATCGAGCGCGCGCCGTACTTGTAGCACTGCGAGCCGATGTCTTCGGCCGAGTAGCTGCTGCCGACAATGAGCAGGTCCTGGCCGTTGAATTCCATCGCTTCGCGGAAGTCGTGGGCGTGCAGGATACGGCCGGTGAAACGCTCGAACCCTTCAAACTCCGGCACGTGCGGGGTAGAGAAGTGCCCGCTGGCCACCACCACGTAATCGAACACCTGCTCGATGCCAAGCCCCGCGCTGTAGTCGTGGGCGCTGACGGTGAACTCGCGGGTGTTTTCATCAAAGCTGACGTTCTTGACCGCAGTATTGAAGCGAATGTAGTCACGCACCCCGGCCTTCTTCACGCGGCCTTGGATGTAGTCCCACAGCACCTCGCGCGGCGGGTACGAGGAAATCGGCCTGCCAAAGTGCTCATCGAAGCTGTAGTCGGCGAACTCCAGGCATTCCTTGGGGCCGTTGGACCACAGGTAGCGGTACATGCTGCCGTGCACCGGCTCGCCATGCTGGTCGAGGCCGGTGCGCCAGGTGTAGTTCCACATACCGCCCCAGTCGGCCTGCTTTTCGAAGCATACGATTTCGGGCATGGGTGCGCCTTGGGCATGGGCGGATTGGAAGGCACGCAGTTGCGCAAGGCCGGACGGGCCGGCACCGATGATAGCGACACGAAGAGTCATAGTGATTCCTGAACAGTTGAACGCTGAAAAAATGCAAAGGCTCCCCAACCCCAAACGGCAAAAGACCGGGGGTGATAGAGAATTCAGGCGCTACGGTGCAGGTGGAGGGACGGGGCGTTTGCGCATCTGGGTCAGCAGGAGCTTGACCGGAGGGATCGACAACACGTGGTACAGGCTCGAAAGCGGAGAGAGGGTCATGGGGGCTGGCCCGTATCCATCTGCGCTGGACGCGAAATGGGGGCCTGAGGGGGAGAAGATACGTGTGATCTCGTGCATGGGGGCTGAAATGGCCTCTTTTCTTTATGGTTTCTTTTTTATCTATAACGGATGGGGGTGGGGATAGCAAGGTTTGCGGCCTTGGCCGCAGCAGACACGGCAGCACGAAATACGGCCTTTCCTGACCCCCCTCCGGTGCTCGCCTCATCGCAATGACGAAAAAAAACTTGCAGAGACAAACTACGACAAATAGAGTCGTAGTTATTCGAGGCACACCAATCGTGTGGTCGAAGCCACCTTTTCATCCCCCGACCTTTGCGGAGCACCTGCATGAAATCCAACATCCTGATCATCGGTGCCGGCTTTGCCGGTGTGTGGAGCGCCCTGAGCGCCGCCCGGCTACTCGACCAGGCCCAGCGCGACGACCTGAGCATCAGCGTGCTAGCGCCGCAAGCGGAACTGCACATTCGCCCGCGCTTCTACGAGGCCAACGCACACACGTTGAAGGCCCCCGTAGGTGAGCTGTTCAATGCGGTGGGCGTGCACTTCATCACCGGTAACGCCGAAGCCATCGATGCCGGTGCGCGCACCGTGAGCTACATCGACAGCCAAGGCCAGCGCCAGCAGATCAGCTACGATCGCCTCATCCTCGCCGCTGGCAGTCAGGTCGCACGCCCGGCAGTCCCGGGCCTGGCCGAGCACACCTTCGACGTCGACAAGATGGCATCGGCCATGCGCCTCGAGCAGCATCTGACGGGCCTGGCCGCCCTGCCCGCTTCACCTGCCCGCAATACCGTGGTGGTCTGCGGCGGTGGTTTCACCGGCATCGAAACGGCCACCGAAATGCCCGCCCGGCTGCGCGCCATCCTCGCAGACGCCGATGTGCGGGTGCTGCTGGTAGACCGTGGCGCCAGCATCGGCGCGGCATTGGGGGCAGGCATCAAGCCGTCGATTGTGGCCGCCTCGCAGGTTGCCGGCGTCCAGTGGCTGACCGGCACCTCGGTGGTGGCTGTCGATGCCGGTGGCGTAACCCTGGACAACGGCGAATACATCGCCAGCAACACCGTGATCTGGACCGTCGGCGTCAAGGCCAGCCCGTTGACCGCGCAGGTTGCCGGCGAGCGGGACAACTTCGGCCGGCTCAAGGTCGACGGGCACCTCAAGGTCATTGGCCAGGACCACATCTATGCGACCGGCGATACCGCCTGGGCTGCTGTCGACGACATTGGCAACCACGCCCTGATGACCTGCCAGCACGCCATCCCGATGGGTCGCCACAGTGGCAACAACGCCATGGCCGACCTGCTTGGGGTGGCACCAGTGGTGTACCGCCAACCCAAGTACGTCACCTGCCTCGACCTGGGTGAGTGGGGGGCGGCGTACAGCGAAGGTTGGGAGCGAGCATTGAAACTGCAAGGCCAGGAGGGCAAGGAACTGAAGCGTCAGATCAACTCGGTGTGGATCTACCCGCCGGCAGCCGACCGCGCCTTGGCCCTGGCTGCTGCCGACCCGATGATTGCAATCGCTTGATGTGAAGAACCTGACAAAACCGTCAAAAAATGACGGTTTTGTCAATTATCCCGTTACATTGAATGACTGTTCAACAATGATGGCCATATGGCATCATTTAAAGAAAAACCATGCAAGAGGGTGAGAAAAATCTACTAACCCGCAGTGCATCAAGAGCCTGGCGCCACCTCGGTGTCCTGGCTTTGCGGCCAGCTCCTGACGCCTGCAGCCACCGTCAAGGAGCATTCCATGCAGTTACGGAATTTGAAGATCGGCATTCGCGCTGCCGGCGTATTCGCCCTGTTGGGCATCCTGGTCCTGGTCATGGGCCTTACCGCACTTTACGAAACCCGCCAGATGGACGAGGCCACCGACGAAATCCGAGTCACCTGGATGCCCGCCGTGGTAGCGCTGGGTGAGATCAGCAGCAACCTCGGGCGCGCCCGCGCCGTCACCCTGCGCGCCGCACTGGACGACAACCCCGCCGAACGTTCTCGCAACCTGCAGATGCTCGATGGCATCAATGCCGAGCTCAAGGACGGCTTGAAAGACTACGCCGACACCATCATCGCCGCCGACGACAGCGCCCTGTTCAACACCTTCGATGAGGCGCACCGACAGTACCTGGACCTGCAGGTGCGCGTGCTGCAGGACATTGCCGCAGGCCGCATGGACGAGGCCAAGCAGCAGATAAGCGGCCCGCTCACGCAGCGCGCCGACACCATGATGAAGGCCCTGACCGCGCTGATCGCCTATAACAGCAAAGGTGCCGAAGAGGCCTCGCAGCGCAGCAGCGATGTGGCCGACGAAGCGTTCACTGCCATCATCGTCTCATTGCTGGTGATCATGGTTGCCCTGGCCGCCATTGCCACCGTGCTCACCCGCAGCATCGTGGTGCCGCTGGCCGATGCCGTGGCTGTCGCCGAACGCGTAGCCACCGGCGACCTCACACGCGAAATCAGCGTTACCGGCCGCGACGAGCCCGCCATGCTGTTGCGCGCCCTGGGCCGCATGCAGGGAAGCCTGCGTGACACCTTGCGCAAGATCGCTGCGTCGTCCGACCAGCTGGCTTCGGCCTCGGAAGAACTGCACACGGTCACCGAAGACACCAGCCGCGGGCTGCACCAGCAGAGTGCCGAAATCGACCAGGCCGCCACGGCCGTCAACCAGATGACCGCTGCGGTCGAGGAAGTGGCCAACAATGCGGTCAGCACCGCCGATGCCTCGAAAGGCGCCGACCAGACCACCCGCGATGGCCGTGACCGGGTCAACCAGGCACTGGCCTCCATCCAGCACCTGGTGGCCGACGTGACAGGTACCTCGACCGAAATCGAACAGCTGGCCAGCAATGCCAATGAGATCAGCCGCGTGCTGGATGTGATCGGCGCAATTGCCGGGCAGACCAACCTGCTGGCACTGAACGCCGCCATCGAGGCCGCGCGCGCCGGCGAGGCGGGCCGTGGCTTTGCCGTGGTCGCCGACGAAGTCCGCGCCCTCGCCCACCGCACCCAGCAATCGACCGCAGAGATCGAGCAGATGATCGCCGGTATCCAGAACGGTACCGAGCGGGCCGTGACGGCGATGCACAGCAGCCAGGGGCGTGCGACGGGCACGCTGGAAGTGGCCCAGGGCGCCGGTCAGGCATTGGAAGTGATTGCCGAGGCGATTGCTTCGATCAACCAGCGTAACCTGGTGATTGCCAGCGCTTCGGAGGAGCAGGCGCAGGTGGCGCGTGAAGTCGACCGCAATTTGGTGAACATTCGCGACTTGGCGATGCAGACGTCGGCGGGGGCCAACCAGACGAGCGCGGCGGCACAGGACCTGTCGCGGTTGGCGGTGGATTTGAACGGCATGGTGGCGCAGTTCAAGGTTTGATCCAAAACAGCTGGGGCCGCCTTGCGGCCCATTCGCAGCACAAGGCTGCTCCTACAAAGAACCGCGTACGCCCTGTAGGAGCGGCCTCGTGTCGCGAAAGGGCAGCAAAGCGGCCACTGTTACCGCAACATCAATCTGTCAGTCGTTGACACTCACAACCCGCCCCGCCTGCTCGGCAGCCTTGCCGCGAGTCGCCAGGCAGTAATACAGCGGCACCGTCACCAGCAGCCCGAACAGCCAGGACAAGTCCGCCCCTTCGACAATGTTCGAATACGGCCCCACATACAGCGAAGTATTGGCAAACGGCAGCTGCACCAGGATGCCGCAGGCATAGGCAATGATGGCGTGATGGTTGAAACGGCCATAGATACCGCCGTCGGCACTGAAGATCGACGCAATGTCGTACTGGCCCTTCTTGATCAGGTAGAAGTCGATCAGGTTGATCGAAGCCCACGGTACCAGCACAAGCAGCAGCGCCAGGATCAGGCCGATGAACTGGCCGATGAAGTCCGCCGAGGCGTTCAGTGCAACCATCCCGCAGCCCACCAGAATCACCGTGGCCAGCATCACCCGCACCTTGATGCTCGGCGTCCATTCGGCGATGAAGGTCTGGATCGCGGTGACGATCGACAGCACCGCGCCATACAGGTTGAGGGCGTTGTGGCTGATGATGTTGAGTAGGAACAGCACCATCAGAATCGGGCCCAGCCAGCCGGTGGCCTGCTTGACCGCGTCCATGGCGTCGGTACCTTCCGGCACGCACAGCACCGCCACGGCACCAAAGCTGAAGCACAGGATCGTGCCCAGGGTCGCGCCGAAGTAAGTGGCCCAGAACGGCCTGGCAATGCCCACTTCACGCGGCAGGTAACGCGAATAGTCGGACGTGTACGGCGAGAAGCTGATCTGCCAGATGGTGCCCAGCGACACCGTGGCGATAAAGCCCGACAGGTTGAATGCACCACGGCTGAAGAAGTCGGCCGGCAGCTCCTGGGCGAACATCATGATGAAGCCCGCCAGCAGCGCGGACCCCATCACCCAGGTACCGATGCGGTTCAGGACATGGATGAAGCGGTAGCCGATCACGCCAATGGCAGTGGCGCTCAGGGCACCGATCACGATCGCACCCGGCATCGGCATGCTCGGGGCAATGCCGTGAATGGTCTTGCCCGCCAGCACGATATTGGAAATAAAGAAGCCGACATAGATCAGCGCGGTGAAGAACACGATCAGCAACGCGCCGTAGCGGCCGAACTGGCCACGGCTTTGCACCATCTGTGGAATGCCCAGCTGCGGTCCCTGCGCAGAGGCCAGGGCGATGACCACGCCCCCGACCAGATGGCCCAGCACAATGGCGATCAGCCCCCACAACAGGTTCAGGTGGAACACCTGGACCACCATGGCGCCGGTAACGATAGGCAATGGCGCAATGTTGGTACTGAACCAGAGGGTGAACAGGTCGCGCGCCTTCCCGTGGCGCTCGGCAGGCGGAACGTAATCGACCGTGTGATTCTCGACAAACTGGTGTTGCGATGACGGTTGGGACATAGGATTCAGCTCGAAAGGTCGTTTTTATCTTTGTAAGGAAACCGCATCTAGGCGGCCTCTCAGCTGCGGACCATATTATGGTATTCCAAACTTTTGACAACACTGATCCGCACGAAAAAGCGTCCACTGATCTGCTTTGGAAACCCCTGCGACAAACCGCCTCACCGCTCTAAGCCACGTTCCACGTGGCTTAGAGCCGTTCATCGCGCAATACCCTTGCTTGAAAATTCCGCTTGCAAAATAGGTATTACGGTATACCATCAGACACATCAACGATAAAAACCGCGGACCACCGCAGCCTTTTAGAGGTACTCCCGATGATCGACGCAACCGTCTACAAGCACGTCCTGGGCTCCTTCCCGTCCGGCGTTACCGTCATCACCACCCTGGACGACGACGGCTCGGTTGTCGGCCTGACCGCCAGCGCCTTCTCCTCCCTGTCGATGGACCCGCCGCTGGTGCTGTTCTGCCCCAACTACACCTCCGACTCCTACCCGGTGCTCATCAAGCAGAAGCGCTTTGCCATTCACCTGCTGTCCGGTGAACAGCAAGCCGAAGCCTATGCGTTTGCCAAGAAGGGCAAGGACAAGGCCAGCGGTATCGAGTGGTCCATGAGCCAACTGGGCAACCCGATCCTGGCCGGCGCCACCGCCGTTATCGAATGCGAACTGTGGCGTGAATATGAAGGTGGCGACCACGCCATCATGGTCGGCAAGGTGCATAACCTGATCGTGCCCGAAGAAGCGCCACGGCCGATGGTGTACTGCCGCGGCAAGATGGCCAGCCTGCCGGCCTTTGCCTGAAGCCTATTCTGAATCGTGACCACTGGTGCCCACCCTGCCAGGCGCCAGCCCCTTTCAAGCGTTGAGGAAAGCCCCATGAAATTTTCGTTGTTCGTACACATGGAACGTTGGGATGAACAGGTCAGCCACCGCCAGTTGTTCGAAGACCTGACCGAACTGACCCTGATGGCCGAAAACGGCGGTTTCAGCACGGTATGGATTGGCGAGCACCACGCCATGGAGTACACCATTTCGCCAAGCCCGATGCCGCTGCTGGCCTACCTGGCCGCGCGCACCGAGAAGATCCGCCTGGGCGCCGGCACCATCATCGCGCCGTTCTGGAACCCGATCCGCGTCGCCGGCGAATGCGCCCTGCTCGACGTAATCAGCAATGGCCGCATGGAAGTGGGCCTGGCCCGTGGCGCCTACCAGTTCGAGTTCGACCGCATGGCCAATGGCATGCCGGCCACCGACGGCGGCAAGGCGCTGCGCGAGATGGTGCCGGTGGTACGCAAGTTGTGGGAAGGCGACTACGCCCATGACGGCGAAGTCTACAAGTTCCCCACCTCCACCAGCGTGCCGAAGCCGTTCAACGCAACGCCGCCGATGTGGATCGCTGCCCGCGACCCGGACTCGCACAACTTCGCCGTGGCCAACGGCTGCAATGTCATGGTCACCCCGCTGATGAAGGGTGACGAAGAAGTGCTGGACCTGAAAAACAAGTTCCAGGCCGCCCTGGACAACAACCCGGACGTGCCGCGCCCACAACTGATGGTGCTGCGCCACACCCACGTGCACAGCCCGGCCGAGCCAGATGGCTGGAAAATCGGCGCCCAGGCCATTTCGCGCTTCTACCGGACGTTCGATGCCTGGTTCGGCAACAAGACCGTACCGGTCAACGGCTTTCTGGAGCCGAGTCCGGAATCGAAGTTTGCCGAAGTGCCGGCATTCCAGCTGGAGAACATCCGCAAGAACACCATGATCGGCACCCCGGAAGAAATCATCGCGCGCATCAAGTACTACCAGGAGCTCGGCGTCGACGAGTTCAGCTTCTGGTGCGACAACAGCCTGCCCCACGCCGAAAAGAAGAAGTCGCTGGAGCTGTTCATCAAGGAAGTGGTGCCGGCGTTCGCCTGAATTCCCATTGCCTGAATCATTGCGGGACGCGCCCGCTCCCGTGGGCCCCTTCGGCCTGCGTGAGCGGGCTTTTTTTTGAAACCTGTGCAGTCCCTGTGGGAGCGGGCAAGCCCGCGAAGAGGCCAGTACAGACAGCAGAGAAATCAAGGCATCAGGCCACCTTTCGTCCCCCCACCGAGAGAAATTTCCAGACACCTCTTGCACAACAAATATTATGGTATACCATCAGACAACAAGAGCTGATAACCCTCACCAGGAGCCACCCATGAGTTTCGAAATCCGCAAGATCGTCACCTACTCCGAAGAGACCCGCATCGAAGGCGGCAAGGCCACCGACAAGCCGGTGACCATGGTCGGCCTGGCCGTGGTGATCAAGAACCCATGGGCCGGTCGCGGTTTCGTTGAAGATCTGAAGCCCGAAATCCGCGCCAACTGCTCGGAGCTGGGTGCACTGATGGTCGAGCGCCTCACCGCTGCCATCGGCGGTGCCGACAAGATCGAAGCCTACGGTAAAGCTGCCGTGGTCGGCGCCGACGGCGAGATCGAGCATGCCTCGGCCGTGATCCACACCCTGCGCTTCGGCAACCACTACCGTGAAGCGGTCCAGGCCAAGAGCTACCTGAGCTTCACCAACAAGCGCGGCGGCCCTGGCACCTCGATCCAGATCCCGATGATGCAGAAGGACGACGAAGGCCTGCGTTCGCACTACATCACCCTGGAAATGCAGATCGAAGATGCCCCGCGCGCCGATGAAATCGTCGTGGTGCTGGGCGCTGCCGACGGCGGCCGCCTGCACCCGCGCATCGGCAACCGCTACATCGACCTGGAAGAACTGGCTGCCGAAAAAGCCAACGCTCAATAACAACAACCAAGACGGGCCGGGGCGTGGCGTGCTTTCCCGCCGTGCCCGACCTTCAAGGAGCGCCCTCCATGATTCAGCCTGTCGCTGAACGTACACCTGCCGGCACCAGCTACCTGTCCGTAGGCCAGGGCCAACCCGTGGTACTGATCCACGGCGTGGGCCTGAACAAGGAAATGTGGGGCGGTCAGATCGTTGGCCTGGCCAACGACTACCGTGTCATCGCCTACGACATGCTCGGCCACGGTCAAAGCCGCGTACCGGCTGCCGACACGCCACTGGAAGGCTACGCCGACCAGCTCGCCGAACTGCTCGACCACCTGCAAATTCAACAAGCGACCGTGATCGGCTTCTCCATGGGCGGGCTGGTTGCCCGTGCCTTTGCCCTTAACTACCCGCAGCGCCTGGCTGCACTGGTCGTGCTCAACAGCGTGTTCAACCGCACCCCCGAGCAAAGTGCCGGCGTGATCGCCCGCGCTGCCCAGGCGGCCGAGCTGGGCCCCGACGCCAACGTCGATGCTGCCCTCGACCGCTGGTTCAGCCGTGAATACAAGGCTGCCAACCCGGCGCAAGTCGCCGCCATTCGCCAAGTGCTGGCGAGCAACGACCCGCAGGGCTACCACACCACGTATTCGCTGTTTGCCACCCAGGACATGTACCGCGCCGCCGACCTGGGCAGCATCCAGGTGCCGACGCTGATCGCCACGGGCGAACTCGACTCGGGCTCCACCCCGGCCATGACGCGCCAGCTCGCCGCCAGCATCCCGGGTGCGCACAGTGTGGTCCTCGCCGAGCAACGGCATATGATGCCGGTAGAAGCACCCCGTGAAGTCAACAAGATGCTGCTGGACTTCCTCGCGCAAGCCCGCACCCTCACCGAATCCGCCAAGGGGATTGTTGCATGACCCTCGTTCGTTTCCAGATGTGCATCGACGGCCAATGGCGCGATGCCCAGAGCGGCAAGACCTTCGACAGCCTCAACCCGGCCACCGCCCAGGCCTGGGCACAGCTTCCCGACGCTGACGAAACCGACGTCGAGCTGGCCGTGCAGGCCGCCCAGCGTGCCTTCGAAAGCAAGGAATGGCGCAGCATCACCGCCACCGCGCGTGGCAAGCTGCTGCGTCGCCTGGGTGACCTGATTACCGAGAACAAGGAACACCTGGCCCAGCTGGAAAGCCGTGACAACGGCAAGCTGATCCGCGAAACCCGCGGCCAGGTCGGCTATCTGCCAGAGTTCTTCCACTACACCGCAGGCCTGGCCGACAAGCTTGAAGGCGGCACCCTGCCGCTGGACAAGCCCGACCTGTTCGCCTACACCGTGCACGAGCCCATCGGCGTGGTGGCCGGGATCATCCCGTGGAACAGCCCGCTGTACCTCACCGCGATCAAGCTGGCCCCGGCCCTGGCTGCGGGCAATACCATCGTGCTCAAACCTTCCGAGCACGCCTCGGCGACCATCCTCGAGCTGGCCCGCCTGGCCCTCGAAGCCGGCTTCCCGGCTGGCGTGGTCAACGTGGTCACCGGCTACGGCCCAACCACCGGCGCAGCACTCACCCGCCACCCGCTGGTGCGCAAGATCGCCTTCACCGGCGGCGCCGCTACAGCCCGCCATGTGGTGCGCAGCAGTGCCGAGAACTTTGCCAAGCTCTCCCTGGAGCTAGGCGGCAAGTCGCCGAACATCATCTTCGCCGACGCCGACCTGGACAGCGCCATCAACGGTGCCGTGGCTGGCATCTATGCCGCCTCCGGGCAAAGCTGCGTGGCCGGTTCGCGCCTGCTGGTGCAGGACGAGATCTTCGACGAATTCGTAGAGCGCCTGGTTACCCGCGCCAAGCGCATCCGCATCGGCAACCCGCAAGACGACGCCAGCGAAATGGGCCCCATGGCCACCGCACAGCAGCTGGCCGTGGTCGAAGGCCTGGTGGCTGCGGCCAAGGCTGAAGGCGCCAAATTGCACATGGGCGGCAAGCGTGCCGAGGTCGACGGTGACGGCTGGTTCTACGAGCCGACCCTGTTTGAGTGCGACAGCAACTCGATGACCATCATGCAGGAAGAAGTGTTCGGCCCGGTCGCTGCGGTCATCCGCTTCAAGACCGAAGAGGAAGCCCTGGCCATCGCCAATGACTCGCAGTTCGGCCTGGCAGCCGGCATCTGGACCCGCGACCTGGGCCGTGCCCATCGCCTGGCCCGCGACGTGCGCTCGGGGATCATCTGGGTCAACACCTACCGCGCCGTGTCGGCCATGGCGCCAATTGGTGGTTTCAAGAACAGCGGCTACGGCCGTGAGAGCGGCATCGATTCGGTGCTGGCCTATACCGAGCTGAAGACCGTGTGGATCAACCTGTCCACCGCGCCGATGCCCGACCCGTTCGTGATGCGCTAGGAGGAACACGAGATGATCGAACCCGGCATCTACAAAGACGTGATGGGCTCTTTCCCGTCCGGCGTCACGGTAGTCACCACCCTGGACGCCGACGGCGCCATTGTCGGCATCACCGCCAGCGCCTTCAGCGCGCTGTCGATCGACCCGGCGCTGGTACTGTTCTGCCCCAACTACGCCTCCGACACCTACCCGATCCTGCGTGACAGCAAACAGTTCGCGATTCACCTGCTGTCCGCCGAACAGACCGCCGAAGCCTATGCCTTTGCGGGCAAGGGCAAGGACAAGGCCAAGGGCGTCGAGTGGCACTTGAGCGAGCTGGGCAACCCGCTGCTGGCCAAGGCGACGGCGATCATCGAGTGCGAACTGTGGCGCGAGTATGACGGCGGTGACCACGCGATCATCGTCGGCGCAGTGAAGAACCTGGTGCTGCCGGCCGAGCCGGTGACCCCGATGGTCTACCACAAAGGCAAACTGGGCGCCCTGCCGCCCCTCGGCTGATATAGCTTGAAGTCGGTGTTGGCCTCTTCGCGGGCTTGCCCGCGAAGAAGCCAACACGATGACCCTGTTTTCAGGGGTCGCGCTAATCGTCTCACCCTCGGTTGCGGCCCCTGTTTTATTCCGGAGTACTGCGCATGAGCAATGAAAAGTACGAGAAAGGCCTGCAGATCCGTACCCAGGTGCTGGGCGAGGACTATGTCAACCGCTCGATCCAGAACGCCGACGAGTTCACCAAGCCGTTGCAGGAGCTGGTCACCGAATACTGCTGGGGCCACGTCTGGGGCCGCGAAGGCTTGTCGCTCAAAGAGCGCAGCATGATAAACTTGGCCATGATTTCCGCGCTCAACAGGCCCCACGAGCTCAAGCTGCACATTCGCGGTGCATTGCGTAATGGCCTGAGCCGTGAACAGATTCGCGAAATTCTGCTCCAGGTCGGTATTTATTGCGGCGTACCCGCGGCGGTGGACAGTTTCCGCCTGGCCCGTGAAGCGTTTGCCGAAGCCGATGCGGAGTCAACCCGATAACAACGGGCTGTTCGAACCACTGCATGGAAAGCCTCGGTTCGGGGCGTTCCGCGATGTTGGCGCAACAGCCTCTTAAAGAGCGCACCTGATGAAACGCCAGCCACTCGACGACAGCTTCAAGGTCAACCGCAACCCCGTTACCCTGCGTGAAATCGTGCTAGACAAGCTGCGCGCGGCGATCATGAACTTCCACCTGCTCCCGGGCGACCGCCTGGTCGAGCGCGACCTCTGTGACCGCCTTGGCGTCAGCCGCACCTCGGTACGCGAAGCCCTGCGTCATCTGGAGTCTGAAGGCCTGGTGGAGTTTGCCGACGCCAAGGGCCCGCGCGTGGCCATCATCACCCTGGAAGACGCCCGCGACATCTACGAGCTGCGTTGCGTGCTCGAGGGCCTGATCGTGCAGCTGTTCACTCTCAACGCCAAGGCCAAGGACATTCGTGCCCTTGAACGTGCGTTGGAGGTCAACCGCGAAGCGCTGGAAGAAGGCGAGCTGCAACAGGTGCTGGATTCGGTACAAGGTTTCTACGATGTGCTGCTGGAAGGCTCCGGCAACCAGGTGGCGGCCCAGCAGCTGCGCCAGTTGCAGGCACGCATCAGCTACCTGCGGGCCACCTCGGTCTCGCAGGAAAACCGCCGTGGCGCCAGCAACCGCGAAATGGAAAAGATCGTCGAAGCCATCAAGGGCGGCGACCCGCTGGTGGCCCACCAGGCTTCGGTCGACCACGTCCGCGCTGCCGCCAAGGTGGCCCTGGACTACCTGCGCCAGAAGCAGGATGACAACCCCAAGGTGCGCGACATCGTCGAGCCCCTGGCCCTCAAGGAACCCCGCATAGGTCGCTGATCATGCCTACCGCCCCGCGCTATTGCCCGCACTGCACCACGGAACTGGCCCGGGGCGTTCCCACAGGCGACACCCACGAACGCCTGCACTGTACCGGCTGCGGCTACATCCACTACATCAACCCGAAGATCATCGCCGGCTGCATCATTGAGCGCGATGGCAAATACCTGTTGTGCCAGCGCGCCATCCCGCCACGCCCCGGCACCTGGACCTTGCCGGCCGGGTTCATGGAGGCTGGCGAAACCACCGAGCAGGCTGCGCTGCGCGAAGTCTGGGAAGAAAGCGGCGTGCGTGCCGACATCGTCTCGCCCTACTCCATCTTCAGCGTGCCGAAAATCAGCGAGGTGTACATCATCTTCCGCGCCAGCGTCACCGAAGAAACCGGGCAGTACGGGCCGGAGACCCTGGCGTACAAGTTCTTCGAACCCGACGAGATTCCGTGGGACGAGATCTACTACCCGGCAATCCGGCAGATTCTCGAGCGCTACATCCTTGAGCGGCAGGCTGGGGTGTATGGCATTTACATGGGCAATGATGACACCGGCAAGGTGCACTTCATTCGCTAGCACAGACCACCACAAAATACTCGCCAACCGTCTATTCTCGGTGCACCCTTAAAAACCTTGAAATAAAGGACCGACAGAGCACATGGCGAAATGGCTAGACGGCGGCGGGCTGATGGCCGAACGCATCCGCAACCACGACTGGGCCAGTACCCCCCTGGGCCCACTGGAACATTGGCCCGATGCGCTGAAGACCACCATGGCCCTGTGCCTGGCCTCGCGCTTTCCGCAGGCCGTACTCTGGGGCCCTGACCTGCTCACCCTGCACAACGATGCCTTCACCCAGATTCTCGGGCGCAAGCCCCTGGCCCTTGGCATCCCCTTCCGCGAGGTGTGGCAGGAAGCCTGGGCCGACATTGGCAGCATGGCTGACCGTGCCCTGGCTGGCGAAGCGGTGTACATCGAAGACTTTCCGCTGATCATCGACCGCAACGGCGGCCCGGAGCGGGCCTATTTCACCTTCTGCTACAGCCCGATTCGCGGCCTTGATGGCGAGGTGCTGGGCATGATCGACACGGTCACCGAAACCACCACCAGCGTGCTCGCCAACAAGCGCCTCAACTTTCTCGACGCACTCGGCCGTGCCATAGCCGACGCCACCGCCGCGGACCAGATCCTGGACACCACCACGCGCATGATGGTCGAGCACCTGAGCCTTTCCAGTTGCGCGTATGCGGTGATGGACGCTGACGAGGACGGTTTTACCATCTGTGGCGACGCGGTGGCCCCCGGCTCGCCGAGGCTGGTGGGCCAGTACCAACTGCACGACTTCGGCCGTCTGGCACTCAGCCGCCTGCGCAGCGGCCTGCCGCTGGTGATCAACGACAACCTCAGTGAACTGGCCGCCGACGAAGCCGCCACCTTCCAGGCCATCGGCATTACCGCCACCATCTGCATGCCGCTGATCAAAGGCGGCCGCCTCATCGCGCTGATGGCGATCCATGACAACGCACCGCGCACATGGACACCCTACGAACAGGCGCTGATCAGCGAAGTGACCGAGCGTTGCTGGGCGCATATCCAGCGGGTTCAGGCCCATGCCGAAGTGCGTGAGGCCATGGCTGCACTGGAGGCGCTGAATGCCACCCTCGAACACCGCGTCGACGAGCGCACCACCCAGCTGGTGCACACCGAGGCAGTGTTGCGCCAGGCCCAGAAGCTGGAAGCCATCGGCCAGCTGACCGGTGGCGTGGCGCACGACTTCAACAACCTGCTGACGATCATTCGCTCGTCGTTGCACTTTCTGCAGCGCCCCAACCTTGATGAAAAACGCCGCGAGCGCTACATCAAGACCATATCTGACACAGTCCACCGTGGTGCCAAACTGACCGGCCAGCTACTGGCCTTCGCCCGCCGCCAGGCCCTCAGCCCTGAAGTGTTCGAGGCCGGGCCACGGCTGGAAGCCATGGCCGACATGCTCGACACCGCCACCGGGGCGCGCATCCAGGTCGAGCTGCAACTACCGCAGGCGCCGTGCCACATCCGCGCCGATCTCAGCCAGCTGGAAACCGCGGTGATCAACCTGATGCTCAACGGACGCGACGCCATGGCCGGCGAAGGCACCTTGCAGCTGCGCCTGCAGGCTGACCAGCGTCTGCCTGCCCTGCGCGGCCAGCCTTCACCGCCAGCCCGGTTCGCGGCGATTTCGGTGAGCGACAGCGGTGTGGGTATTGCCGCCGAACTGCTGGAGCGCATCTTCGACCCGTTTTTCACCACAAAAGCCCCGGGTGAGGGTACCGGGCTCGGGTTGTCGCAGGTGTTCGGTTTTGCCAAGCAGTCCGGGGGCGATGTACAGGTAGCAAGCATCCCCGGCCAGGGCACCACCTTCACCCTTTACCTGCCACAGGAGGATCCGCCTGCGGCCTCGGCCGAAGACGCCTCGGCCAGCAGCCACTGATACCATTGCAGCGCAATGGACGATCAACGGCGCCCTTCTGCCAGCATGCGCAGCGCCAGCCCTGCCAGCACGGTGCCCATCAACCACCGCTGAACCTGTTGCCACAGCGGCCTGCCAGCCAGAAACACGGCGATGGACCCAGCCATGACCGCAATCATCGCGTTGACCGTGACGCTGATGGCGATCTGTGTCGAACCCAGCACCAGCGACTGCACCAGTACGCTGCCATGGCCCGGTTCGATGAACTGCGGCATCAGCGACAGGTACATGACGGCGATCTTAGGGTTGAGCAGGCTGGTGGCAAACCCCATTGTGAACAGCCGCCGCGGGCTATCGGCGGGCAGTTCACGGACCTGGAAGGGTGAACGGCCACCGGGCCGCAGCGCCTGCCAGGCCAGGTACAGCAAGTACAGCGCGCCACCGATACGCAGCGCGTCGTAGGCAAAGGGAACTGCCATTACCAGCGCCGTGATGCCCAGGGCCGCGCAAAACATGTAGATGACAAAGCCCAGAGCCACACCCCCCAGGGAAATCAACCCGGCCTTGCGGCCCTGGCAGATCGAACGCGAGATCAGGTAGATCATGTTCGGCCCCGGGGTCAGCACCATGCCGAGGCAGATCAGGGCGAAGGTAAGCAGTTGGGTGGTTTCAGGCATGGGGCACATCCTGGTTGTGCGTGGGTTTGCGGCGAGTGTATCTGAAGCCATTTGTCACGGGTGAAATCAGTTGATCTGCCCGGCTATCAAACCCAGGGCCACGGTAATCATCGCCACCCCCGATACCCGCCCGACCAGCTTCGCCGCCCCCGGCCGGGTGCTCAGCACGGCTTTGGCGCCATAGCCGACCAGTGAGTAGATCACCAGCGAGCTGCACAGGTGCACCAGGCCTAGCAGCAAGATCTGCAAAGGCACCGGCCAGCTCGACTGCGGGTCGGTGAACTGCGGCAGCAAGGCCAGGAACAGCAGGAACACTTTCGGGTTCAAGCCGCTGACGCAAAACCCTTTCAACGCCCAACGCGAACCCGACTCCCCCTCACCACCCTGCCCGGCCTCGGGCAATGCCGGGCTCAGCAACAGGTTGCCGCCCAGCCACAGCAGGTAGCTGCACCCTGCCAAGGTCAGCAGGGTGAGCGCCAGCGGGTGGCCTGCCAACAGGCTGCCTACACCCGCAGCCACCACCAGTGTCGCCAGGAAATGCCCCGACAACATTCCCGCCACTGCGGGCATCACCCAGCGCCCGCGCATGCCTGCCGAAATGGCGTAAGCCCAGTCTGCACCGGGGGTAATCACGAACAGCATCGACACGGCCCAAAATGCCGTCAGCACACTGATAGCCACTTGAATCTTCCTTATCTACTGCCTTGGGATGTCGAAAGATTACGGATTCCGCTCGGGGATTTTCTTTCGTATATTCCCTGCAATCGTTCAATTACCGGAAGATCCTTCTCAATGGACAGAACTGACAGAAAAATACTTGCCGAGCTGCAAAAAGACGGTCGGCTGTCGGTAACCGAGCTGGCCGAGCGTGTGGGGCTCAGCCTGTCGCCGTGCCATCGGCGCTTGAAGGCACTGGAGGAGTCCGGGGCGATACTCGGCTATCACGCCCGCCTGGCGCCGAGCGCCTTGGGGCTGAACTTTGCTGCGCTGGTGTTCGTGACCCTGCGCGAGGTCACCCGCCAGCCAGTGGCGGATTTTGAAGCGGCACTTTCGGAGATCCCGCAGATTGTCGAAGCGCAGCGGTTGTTTGGCGATCCGGATTACCTGCTGCATGTGGTGGCCAAGGACCTACCGGCGTTTCAGAAGCTGTACGACGAGAAACTGACCAGCATTCCCAACGTGAAGCGCCTGAGCTCGACCCTGGTAATGAAAGAAGTGATTCAGGACCGGTTGCTGCCGATGTAGCTCCATCGCCTGTACTGGCCCTTTCGCGGGCTCGCCCGCTGCCACAGGTTCACCACAGGTACTGAACGCTGCGCCATACCTGTGGCACCGGGCAAGCTCGCGAAAGGGCCGATACAGGCAACGATTCAGCTGCCCTGAAAACGCGCATCACGCACCATCAAAGCCCACCGCTTTCTACCGACACAGGGCTCAACCCCTCTATCCCAGGCCCTGCCGCCAACTGGCACCGTCCTTGCTACCGTCACCCGCTTAAGCTTTTGTCAGCCTTAGGTTTTTTAAGGTTTATGGGTACATATTTACTAATTTCTCGTTATCCCCGCGCCCCGCATCATCCCTCCAACAAGAACGCGTCGCCCATCGCCGGCACGCCCCCGGGCAGCTCCCGATGCCCTACCTTGCCTTGGAGTCAGTCATGACCAGTGCAGCCAATTCGGCACCCCTGATAGAAAAACACACAATCGGCTACGTGCCCCCGCAAGACCGCCATGGAAAGGTAAGGGATCTGTTCACACTGTGGTTCGGCGGCAATATCGCGCCGCTGCCCATCGTCACCGGCGCGCTGGGCGTGCAGCTGTTTCACCTGAACCTGATATGGGGCATCGTCGCCATCCTGGTCGGCCACCTGGTCGGCGGGGTACTGATGGCACTGCACTCGGCCCAGGGCCCGCAAATGGGCATCCCGCAGATGATCCAGAGCCGCGCCCAGTTCGGCACCCTCGGTGCGCTGCTGGTGGTGGTGATCGCCGGCGTCATGTACATCGGCTTCTTCGCTTCCAACATCGTGCTCGCCGGCAAGTCGCTGCATGGCGTGGTAGACACCGTGCCGGTACCGGTGGGCATCGTCATCGGTGCGCTGGGGTCGGGCATCATCGGTATCATCGGCTACCGCTTCATCCACGTGCTCAACCGTATCGGCACCTGGGTGCTGGGCATCGGCATCGTGGTGGGCTTCGGCTACATCTTCACCCACGTGCAAAGCGACGACTTCCTGACCCGTGGCAGCTTCAACCTGGCCGGCTGGCTGGCCACCGTGTCGCTGGCGGCGCTGTGGCAGATCGCCTTTGCGCCCTACGTGTCGGACTACTCGCGCTACCTGCCGGCGGATGTGAAAGTCAGCTCGACGTTCTGGACCACCTACCTGGGCTCTGCCCTGGGCTCGAGCCTGTCGTTCATCTTCGGCGCCGTGGCGGTACTGGCGATCCCGGCAGGCATGGACACCATGGATGCGGTAAAGCTGGCCACCGGCACCCTGGGCCCGATCATGCTGGTGCTGTTCCTGCTCAGCGTCATCAGCCACAACGCCCTCAACCTGTATGGCGCGGTGCTGTCGATCATCACCTTGGTGCAAACCTTCGCTTATCGCTGGATTCCTACTGCCAAGAGCCGTGCGGTGCTGTCGCTGATCGTGCTGTCGGCCTGTTGCGTGGTGGCGGTGTTCGCCTCGGCAGACTTCATCGGCCACTTCGTCGACATGGTGCTGGTGCTACTGGTGGTGCTGGTGCCGTGGACAGCGATCAACCTGATCGACTTTTATGTCATCCACAAAGGTGACTATGACATCCAGTCGATCTTCCAGGTCGATGGCGGTATCTACGGGCGTTACAACCCACAGGCGTTGATTGCCTATGCGGTAGGTATCGTGGTGCAGATCCCGTTCATGAACACGCCGCTGTATGTCGGGCCGATTTCCGAGCACATCAACGGGGCTGACCTGTCGTGGCTGGTAGGGCTGGCAATTACCTCGCCGCTGTACTGGTGGCTGGCCAGCCGTGACAGTGCCTACCGTCGTCGGCAGACGAGTGCCAAGTTGGCCATGGGGCACTGATTCAACCTGTAACGGCCTCTTCGCGGGCAAGCCCGCCCCCTACCCAGGCTACGTCAGTACTTGTAGGAGCAGCCTTGTGCTGCGAAGAGGCCAGTAAGGAACAAGATCTTCTTCAGCAGAAATGGCCTCTTCGCAGCACAAGGCTGCTCCTACAACTCCTGTACATGGCTTGAAGGCGATGCCAGGCAGGAGGCAAATCCATCAGAGGTTGTAAGCCCGCTCATTGTGCTCCGCCAGGTCCAGCCCCTGCTCTTCTTCCTCCCGGCTGGCCCGCAGCCCGACAGTCAGCTTGATCGCCCCGAGAATCGCCCAGCTCACCACGAAGCAGTACACGAAGGTGAACGCCACCCCCTTGAGCTGCACCAGTGCCTGCCCAATGGGCGATACGCCCTCCACATAGCCCCCCAGCGATGGCGCTGCGAACACCCCGGTCAGCACCGCCCCGACCATCCCGCCAACGCCATGCAGCCCGAACACATCGAGGCTGTCGTCATACCCCAGCGCCTGCTTGAGCCGGGTCACGGCAAAGAAGCAGATGGCCCCCGTCAGCACACCGATCACCAGCGCACCCAGGGGCCCGACGAACGCGCAAGCCGGTGTGATGCCCACCAACCCGGCCAATGCCCCCGAAGCTGCACCCAAGGCAGTCGGCCGGCCATGCATCACCTTCTCGGTCAGCAACCAACCGACAATCCCCGCACAAGCCGCCACCATGGTCGCCAGCATCACCACCCCGGCCCCCTCGTTGGCCGCCAGCCCCGAACCCACGTTGAAGCCGAACCAGCCCACCCACAGCAACCCCGCACCCACCAGGGTAAAGCCGAGGTTGTGCGGCGGCATGGCCACCTGCGGGTAGCCCTTGCGTTTGCCCAACATCAACGCAGCAGCCAAGGCAGCCACGCCAGAGTTGATATGCACCGCAGTACCACCGGCGAAATCCAGCACGCCCCAGTTGACCATCAACGCCCCCGGCCCGCCCCACACCATATGGGCGATTGGTGCGTACACCAGCACGAACCACGCCGCCATGAACAGCAACGAAGCGCTGAACTTCATGCGCTCGGCAAAGCCGCCGGCAATCAGCGCCGGGGTGATGATGGCGAACGTCAGCTGGAACACCGCAAACACGCCTTCGGGGATGGTGCCGACCAGGCTGTCATGGCCGATATCCAGCATCAGTGCCTTGTCCAGCCCGCCGATGAAACTGTTGAAGGTGAGCTGGCCCTCGACCATGCCGGTGGTATCGACCACCAGGCTGTAACCGAACAATACCCAGAGGATGCCGATAACCCCGGCCACGGCGAACAGCTGGGTGAACACGGAGAGGAAGTTCTTGGCACGCACCATGCCGCCATAGAACAGCGCCAGGCCAGGGATGCACATCATCATCACAAACATCGCGGCGCAGATCATCCAGGCGGTGTTGCCGGTGTCCAGGGTGGTTTCGGCGGCAGTGGCCTGGGTGGCCAGGGCTAACAACATTACAGCGAGGCTGAGGTGCTTCATCGAGTCACTCCTGTGGAAATGGTGGGGGCCCGTGGGGCTGCTTTGCAGCCCTTTCGCGACACAAGGTCGCTCCTACAGGGGAGCGCGCAAGCTCAGGCACTGCAATCCCCTGTAGGAGCGGCCTTGTGCCGCGAAAGGGTCGCAAAGCGACCCCAGTAACCGATGGATCAGTACTGCGCCTGCCCCGGCACCCAGGCCGTCCCCGCCAACGGCACCCGCGCCATCGCCGCCGCTTCCACGGTCAATGCCACCAGGTCCTCCGGGTCAAGGTTGTGCAGGTGCGACTTGCCACACGCCCGGGCCATGGTCTGCGCCTCCAGCACCAGCACACGCAGATAGTTCGCCAGCCGTCGCCCCGCCTCCTCCGGGTTCAGGCGCTTGGCCAGCTCCGGGTCCTGGGTGGTGATGCCGGCCGGGTCGCGGCCGTTTTGCCAGTCGTCATAAAAGCCGGCGGCCGAGCCAATCTTCCTCAGCTCGCTGTCCAGGCGGGGGTGGTTGTCACCCAGGGCGATCAGCGCCGCCGTACCAATGGCCACCGCGTCAGCCCCCAGGGCCATGGCCTTGGCCACGTCGGCACCGTTGCGGATACCGCCAGAGACAATCAACTGCACCTTGCGGTGCATGCCCATTTCCTGCAGCGCCTGCACCGCCTGCGGTATCGCCGGCAAGATCGGGATGCCGACGTGTTCGATGAACACTTCCTGAGTCGCTGCTGTACCGCCCTGCATGCCATCGAGCACGATCACGTCAGCACCGGCCTTCACCGCCAGCTTGACGTCGTAGTACGGGCGGCTGGCGCCGATCTTCACGTAGATGGGTTTTTCCCAGTCGGTGATCTCGCGGATCTCGGCAATCTTGATCGCCAGGTCGTCCGGGCCGGTCCAGTCCGGGTGGCGGCAGGCGCTGCGCTGGTCGACGCCGATCGGCAAGGTGCGCATGCCGGCCACCCGCTCGGTCACTTTCATGCCCAGCAGCATGCCGCCACCGCCCGGCTTGGCGCCCTGCCCGAGGACGATCTCGATGGCGTCGGCCTTGCGCAGGTCATCGGGATTCATACCGTAGCGCGATGGCAGGTATTGATACACCAGATGCTGCGACTGGCCGCGCTCTTCCGGGGTCATGCCGCCGTCGCCGGTGGTGGTGCTGGTGCCGGCGATGGTCGCACCACGGCCCAGCGCTTCCTTGGCATTGGCCGACAGCGCACCGAAGCTCATGCCGGCGATGGTCACCGGGATTTTCAGGTGAATCGGCTTTTTCGCAAACCGGTTGCCAAGCACCACGTCCGTGCCGCACTTCTCGCGGTAGCCTTCCAGGGGGTAACGCGACACGCTGGCGCCCAGCAGCAGCAGGTCGTCGAAGTGCGGCACACGGCGCTTGGTGCCACCACCGCGAATGTCGTAGATGCCGGTTTCGGCGGCACGCTGGATTTCCTGGATGGTCAGGCGATCGAAGGTGGCCGACTCACGCAGTACCGGTGGGAATTGCTCGCTCATGGGAATGCTCCTGGATCAGTACGCGCTGGCGTTGTCGACTTTGAAGTTGTACAGCTGGCGGGCCGAGCCGTAACGTTTGAAATCGGCGGCCTTGTGGTCAAGGCCAGCCTTGTTCAGCAGTTCCTGCAGCTCTTGCAGGTGTTCGGCGCGCATTTCCTTTTCGATGCAGTCCGAGCCCAGTGACTGCACCGAGCCCTTGACGTAGATGCGCACCTCATACAGCGAGTCGCCCAGCGCATCGCCGGCATCGCCACACACCACCAGGCGCCCGGCCTGGCCCATGAAGCAGCTCATGTGCCCGATGTTGCCGCCTACCACGATGTCCACGCCTTTCATGGAAATACCGCAACGGGCACCGGCGTCACCCTCGATCACCAGCAGCCCGCCATGGGCAGTGGCACCAGCGGCCTGGGAGGCACTGCCTTTGACCCGCACCGAACCGGACATCATGTTCTCGGCCACACCCACACCGACGTTGCCGTGCACGGTGACACTGGCCTGCTGGTTCATGCCGGCGCAGTAGTAGCCGGCATGGCCTTCGATATCCACCGCCACGGCAGCGTTGATGCCCACAGCCAGGTTGTGCTTGCCGCCAGGGTGGGTCACTTGCCATTCAAGGTCCTGCACCTCGTCGTGCAAGGACTGGTTGAGCACACGCACCGAAGTGCTGGACAGGTCGATCGTCTTCATAAGGTTCTCCAAGGGTTCGGTGGCAGGTCAGGCGCTTTCGCGCTCCCAGACGTACAGCGTGGCCGGGGCCGGTTCCCAGACCTTGGCGTGCTCGATGCCTGGCAGGCCGGCCAGTGCCTGGTATTCCGAGGCCATGGCCACGTAGTCTTCGGTCTCGGCCAGCACCGCCGGCTTGCAGGCAATCGGGTCGCGGATCACGGCAAAGCCGTTGCGGGTGCCGATGGCAAAGGTGAAGAAGCCGTCCAGGTCTTCCAATGCGCCATCCAGGGCCTGGGCCAGGCTGTCACCCTGCTGCAGGCGCCAGGTCAGGTAGCCGGCGGCCACTTCGGTGTCGTTGTCGGTTTCGAAACTGATGCCTTCGCGCTTGAGCTCCTGGCGCAGGCGAAAGTGGTTGGACAGCGAGCCGTTGTGCACCAGGCACAGGTCGGCGCCGGTGGAAAACGGGTGGCTGCCTTCCATGGTCACGGCGCTTTCGGTGGCCATGCGGGTGTGGCCGATGATGTGGCTGCCCTTCATGCCGGCCAGGCCGAAGCGACTGGAAATTTCCGCCGGCAAGCCCATGCCCTTGAGGATTTCGATGCTCTGCCCGGCGCTCATGATGCGCACGTCCGGCGCGAGCGCAGCCAGCGCGCCGCGGGCCGCAGCTTCATCGGTATGCACCTTGAGCACTGCGGCGCTGGCGTTCTGGAACCAGTCCAGCGAGCAGCCCAGGTGCCCTTCCAGCTGGCCCATCAGGGTGGTCCACGGGTAATTTATATCGGCCGCTTGCAGGGTCAGTTTGACCCAGCCATCGGCCACTTCGTCGCCGTAGATGGCAAAGCCGGCGCTGTCCGGGCCACGGTCGGTCATGGCTTCGAGCATGGGTTCGAACAGCTTGCCAAGCTGGGCTTCCAGCTCGGGCTTTTTCAGGTACAGGCCTACAATTCCACACATGGTGATGCTCCTTACTAGGCAGTGGGCGACCGCTCTCGTATTGGCCGCCCAGGGGATTGGGGGCGGTCAGAAGAACTCGGTGTAACGCTGGATTTCCCAGTCGGAGACGTGGCGGCAGTACTCCACCCACTCCATGCGCTTGAGCTTGATGAACTCGTCGACGATCTCGGCGCCCAGCACCTCGCGGAACAACGGGTCGGCTTCGAGCGCGTCGGCGGCCTCCTTCAGCGATTGCGGCAGGGTCTTGATGCCGCGTGCGGCAATTTCTTCAAGGCTGAGGTTGTAGAGGTTTTCATTGCACATCTCGCCCGGGTCCAGCTGGCGGTCGATGCCATCCAGGCCGGCGGCAATGATCGCGGCGGTGACCAGGTACGGGTTGCAGCCGGCGTCCGGCAGGCGAAACTCCAGGCGACCATAAGGAATGCGTACCATCGCCGAACGGTTGTTGGCCCCCCAGGCAACGAAGGCCGGGGCCCAGGTGGAGCCCGACAACGACCGGCCCACCACCAGACGCTTGTAGGAATTGACCGTCGGCGCCGCAAAGGCACACAGCGCCGGGCCGTGTGCCATCAGCCCTGCGGCAAAGTGGTAGGCCAACTTCGACAGGCCCATGCCGCTGCTGTCGGACGGGTCGTGGAACAGGTTCTTGTGGGTGCTGCTGGCCAGCGACAGGTGAAAGTGCATGCCGTTGCCGGCGCGCTTGGGGTCGGGCTTGGGCATGAACGAGCAGATCATGCCCAGGTCGTTGGCGATCTCACCGGCGGCCATGCGGAAAAAGGTGAAACGGTCGGCCGACTCCATGGCATCGCTGTAGGTGTAGTTGATCTCGAACTGGCCGTTGGCGTCTTCGTGGTCGATCTGGTAGATGTCGAAGCCCACCGGCTGCAGCGCCTCGGTCAGGCGCTCGAGGAACAGCCGCGAGCGCGACAGGCCCTTGTAGTCGTAGCAGGGTTTGTCGAGGTTGTCGGAGGCGTCCACCAGTTGCAGCTTGCCGCCTTCGTCGCGGCGGAACAGGCTGAACTCAGGCTCAAGGCCGGTATTCAGGGTCCAGCCCTTGTCGGCCAGGCGCTGCACCTGCTGCTGCAACACGTAGCGGGTGTCGTAGGGCCAAGGCTGGCCGTTGACATGGCCCACGCACACCACCCGGCCATAGCCCGGCTGCCAAGGCACCGGAACCAGCGTGGACAGGTCGCCGCGGGCCATGAAGTCCGGGCCGTGCGGCTCCATGCCCATGCCGCAGATGGCGAACCCGGCAAAGCCGGCGCCCTCCTCGGCTACCATCTTCAGGCCCGATACCGGCACCGATTTGGTCTTCGCCGAACCATGGATGTCGACGAACTGCGCCAGCACGTACTTGATGCCGTGTTGGTCGAGGGTGCGTTGGGTTTCTGCTGGCAACATGGTTGAACACTCCTGGGCAAGGGGCAATAATTCCGCAAGGGAAACTTACTTTCCTCTCAGGAATGCAATGCGCTTGCCAAGTTTGTTCAAGGTGCGACCTTGGGTGTCTGTTCGGGCCTCTGCGCGGGCAAGCCCGCTCCCACAGGATTCGCCGCAAAGCCGTATGGGAGCGGACTTGCCCGCGAAGAGGCCGGCACAGGCAAGACAAAACCCAGGCAGGTTTTTCTGTTCTATTTATGGGAAACTTGTTTTCACCTGAGGAAAGAAGCGGCCAGCGCAGCTGCATTTCGCACTTTCCCAGTGCGAAAACTTTTTTCTTGAACTGAAACCGTGCAGGACATTCGATGTCGACTGAAACCGAACCGCGCCTTCGCCTGGAGCAGTACCTTGGCCTGCAGATCAAGCGCCAGCGCCAGGCCCAGTCCCTCAAGCTCGCCGATGTGGCACGCATTGCCGGCATCAGCCAGGGCATGCTGAGCAAGATCGAGAACGCCCAGGTATCCACCAGCCTCGACACCCTCAGCCGCCTGTGCGACGTGCTGGGCATGCCGATGGCCAAGCTGTTCAGCCAATATGACCAGCCCGATGGCAATGCCCTGCTGGTGAAGGCCGGCGAAGGGCTGGAAGTGGTACGCCGCGGCACCGAGAAGGGCCACACCTACCACTTGCTCAATCACGCCAGGGGGCCGAAGAAGAACTTCGAGGCCTATATGGTGAGCATGGACGACGCCAGCGAAGAGTTCCCCACCTTCGCCCACCCCGGCACCGAGTTCCTCCACTTGCTGGAGGGCGAACTGGTGTACCGCCATGGCAACCAGCTCTATCACATGCACGCCGGAGACAGCCTGACCTTCGACGGCGAAACCCCGCACGGCCCGGAGCAGTTGGTGCAGGTGCCCATACGGCTGCTGTCGATCATGAACTACAGCGACGAGTGAGGCGGCGCATGGCCGCTGGTGCTGGGCTTATCGTGCTGGCCACCCTTCCGGCAGCGGCGCGCAAGGCACCGGCCGTGCATTGCAATACCAGCCGCTGCCCGCACTGATCAATGCACTGTGGATAGTTTGCGCTATACGAACAAGCGAGCGTTGGCTGCGGTGGAGCACCCAGCCTATGGACTCATCCAGCGGATGAGCGCCTGGCCGCCAACACTTTTGATTTCTGGTCAAACCAAGCCCGTATCGCCGACCAGGCTAACCTCGACATGCTCTTCTTCGCAGATGTCCTGGGCTTCTACGACGTGTTCGGCGGGAGCGCTGAAGCAGCAGTGAAGTGGGCGGTAGAAGGGCCTGCGAACGACCCGTTGATGATCATTCCGGGGCTAGCTGCGATCACCAGGAATCTGGCATTCGGCGCTACCGTTACCACGACCTACGAGCATCCCTTCACGCATGCCCGGCGCTTCAGCACGCTCGATCACATAAGCGCAAAGCGGCACCTTCCGGTCTCGCCTCAGAGATGACCGCTCGGACCGCCTGCCATCGTTTGCTTATGGAGCGTCTTTCCGACAGCAGTGACTCAGGGCTGAACCGCCCCACACAAAGGGAAGCTTTCGCTCCCCTTTGTGCTCAGGTGGTCACTTCATCGTCACTACGACCTTACCTTTAGCTCTGCCTTGCGCGACGTAAGCCAAGGCATCGCGTGTCGCGTTCAACGGGAAGGTACGATCCACTACAGGCTTGATGACCCCGGCTTCAACCAGCTTCGCCAGCTCAGCAAGTTGCGCACCACTCTCCCTCATGAACAGAAACCTGTAACTGACCCCCTTCTGCTCCGACTTTTTCCGGATCCCCCGGCTGATCAAACGAACGATCTGCTGGAACAGCCAGGAGAGACGAAGCTGCTCTGCGAACTCAGGGGTGGGTGGGCCTGAGATGGAAATCAACTGACCACCCGGCTTCAGTACCTTGAGCGATTTATCGAGAACGTCCGCCCCCAGGCCACTGAGCACCACATCGTAATCACTCAGTTGCGATTCGAACGGCTGCGTCTTGTAATCGATCACCACGTCCGCACCCAGCGCCTTGACCCACGGCACGTTGACGGTACTCGTGGTTGTCGCGACGAATGCTCCCAGATGCTTCGCAACCTGAATGGCGATGCTACCGACGCCACCGGAACCAGCATGGATCAGTACCTTCTGGCCTGGATGAACCTTGGCAATTTCCACTAAAGCCTGCCAGGCCGTCAGAGCCACCAATGGCAGCGACGCCGCGTCCTGCATACTCAGGTTGGCAGGCTTGAGGGCGACTGCCGCTTCGTTGACGGCCACGAACTCCGCGAAACCGCCCATGCGCGCCTGATCTACACGTGCGTAGACCTCGTCCCCAACCCGGAACCGACTGACTTTCCCACCCACCCGCTTCACCGTACCAGCAATATCGTTACCCAGGATCAGCGGCATCCGGAAAGGCAGAATCAACTTGAACTCGCCTTTCCTGATTTTGATATCAAGGACATTCACGCTTGCAGCGTGCGTCTCGACCAGCACATCGAAATCACCCACCTTGGGCTGTGGCACTTCAGTGATGTCACCCTCGACCTCTTTGCCGTAGCGGTCAATCAGAAACGCTTTCATACCTTCAAGATTCCACAATGTAGACGTGCCTCATTTATCCGACTCCAGGCAATGATGGCCTCACCCGTTCACGTTGCCCCTCGTGTGCAACAGCACAGGCCGGCCTGGCCTTACTCTTCCAGGAATTGAAGGGCGTGTTTCAGGAAGCGCTCAGGGAACTGGAAGTGAGCGGCGTGACCGGAGTCGGGGTAGATCAGCAGCTGGGCATTTGGAATGCTCTGCACCAGGCTCCACGAATTGATCGAAGGGATCATGACGTCATCGACGCCATTGACCACCAAGGTGGGTTGCTTGAGTGCGTTGAGGTAGGAGAAGCGGTTCTCACCCTGTGCCGACTGGACATAGGCCGCAAAAGCAGCCCCCTGAGCCATGGCAACCTCAACGGAACTTGGCGCGTCCTGATCGGCACGCTGATTGCGTCGCTCCCAGAACGCCAGGCCCGCGCGTCTGGCAGCATCCGAGCGACCGAAGAAGAGGAACAGGAAGTCTTCGATGGTGGGCACAGGGTTTGACGCGGCTTCTCTCACACCCTCCGCCATGCTTGGATCACCACCGCGCAGACCGGTGCCTATCAGCAGAAGCTTGCGCACCAACCCAGGGTGACGCAGCGCCACTTCCTGAACCTGCAGACCACCGATGGAGAAGCCAAGCAGGTCGACCTGGGTCAGCCCCAGAGCACTGATGGCTGCTGCGATGTCATCCGCCATTTGCTCAATGGTCGTGGCCGGAATACCCGACGACGAAGCCACCCCCCTGCCGTTCAGCAGGATCACTTCACGGCCCGCAGCCAGACCATCGGTGATTATCGGGTCCCAGTGATCGAGACCGCCACGGAAGTGGGCGATGAAGACCAGAGGCACACCCGCAGCATTACCCCAGCGGCGGTAAGTGAAGGTGTCGCCGCCTACTTGTACTGTGCGGGTCGGAACGGTGAGATGGGTATAGCTCATGACGTTTTGCTCTCTCGGTGGAAGACCTGGCTTAATGATGATGATCGTAATCCATTTGGTCAACGACTTTGATGATGAACGTAATCAATGTAAGCTATTGCTTGGCTTGATAGCAGAGAGCGCGGAGAAATGAAGGTCACAAAGGCCCAGGCCCAGGCGAACCGGGCCCGTATCGTAGAGACGTCCTCTACGCTTTTTCGTGAGCACGGTTACGATGGCGTGGGTGTTGCCGATCTCATGGCAGCTGCCGGCTTTACCCATGGAGGCTTCTACAAGCACTTCAAATCCAAGGCGGATCTGATAGAGGAGTCGGCAGCGTGTGGCATTGCCAAGACAATCGATCAGGTGCAGGGCCTCGAACTGACTGAATTCGTGAGCTACTACCTCTCACGAAAACACCGGGACGAGAAGGGTACGGGTTGCACGCTAGCGGCCCTTGGTGGAGACGCCGCACGCCAGTCTGATGACATCAAAACCGCTTATGCGGCCGGAATCGAGGACTTGCTGGAGGCCTTGATACAACCAGCAAAAAGCCGTGAGGATATTATCAATACCTTCGCCCATATCCTTGGTGCCTTGGTTTTATCGCGTGCTTGCCCGGACGATTCGCCACTGGCCGATGAAGTGCTCAGCGTCTGTCGAGACCGCATTCTGGGGAAGCGGCCTACTCCTACAGCTTGAACTTCACACAAATCGTACTGTTCCGGGCGAGCCGGTCCAGCGTGATTGCATTGGCTCCATACCCTGAATAGCTTTTCACCAGCCGCATGCCCAGGCCTGTTCCGCTTGGTTCGGGATAAGACTCAGGAAAGCCCTCCCCCTCGTCCCTTACCGTAATGAAAGCATGGTCGCCTGCATCCTGGACGCTCACGTCTATGGTGCCCTTGCCGTACTTGAGGGCATTGGTGATCAGCTCGGAAATGACCAGGCCCAACGGCGCCATCCGCTGTGGAGGGAGAATGAAAGCGTCGGCATCGAGAACGATCTTTCGCTCAGCCAGCGCCGACCCCAGGTCACTCAACAAGGCGCCAAGATACTCTGATGCCAGGACGCCCTGGGTTTCTGCGGTCCGATAGAGGCGTTCATGCACACTGGCAATCGTCAGCACACGGCTGGCTGCCGTCTGCAGCTGGATCTTGACCGCCTCATCCGCCGACAGATTGGCTTGAAGCTGCAGCAGGGTGTTCACCAGGTGCAGGCTGTTCTTGACCCGATGGTGAATCTCTTCGAGATAGAGATGGCTGTCGCTCAGCTTGGTGTTCTGCACGGCAATCAGCGACAGCAGCTGAGCCTCATGCTGGTGCCGCTCGGTAATGTCCCGCGACACCGCGATCAGTCTGTCCACCTTGCCCTCGGTACTCAGAATGGGCGCGATAGTGACGTCCCACCATCTCGGCTCATCGGTGGCCGTAGGGCAGTAGGCCTCAAACCTTGCCGGCTCGCCGGCCACGGAACGCGCCATGGCATCACGCACCACCGCCTTGGAGTCATCAGGCCACAGCTGGGTCCACGGTTTGCCGCGCACCTCTGCCAGCTCGCCGATGTGCATGAGGCACATCCCGGCCTCATTCATGAATTCGATGTCGCCGTGCGTGGTGAGGATCTTTACGCAGTCCGGACTGGCATTGAGCATGCTCTCGGAATAGCGATCCGGTAACTGGTCATCCGCCGCATTTGCCAGGCGCTCCACGGCCATGGAGATGACGTTGGAGATACCCTCGAGGAAAACCAGGTCGCTTTCGATGAAGTCGTCACCGTCGGTGCTATCCGCCTCAAGCACACCAAAGGGCCTGAGCGCCCCCCGGATAGGCACATTGATGGCGCGTTCGATACCGTATTTTTTCAACAGGTCCGGCGTGCGGAAGCGTTGCTCCTGGCCCAGATGGTTGGAAAGCACCGGCCGGTAGGTGGAAATGGCATAACCCGCCGGACTGGCCACATCCCCACCGACCTTGGCGTGGCCGATATCCGAGGGATCCCAACCGACGCCATGGGTCAGCAAAAAATCGTCACTCCCAGGCAAGGGCATCAACACCTTGGCAAAACGCGTGTTCATGCCGTTGGCTACCACGGTACAAGCCTGCGTGAGCAAAGTATCGAGATTCGTCGACCTGAGCGACGACACGCCATACTCCACCACCAACTGATGCTGCTTGTGTAAACGGGCCTGTGACTTTTGTAGTGCAAGCCTGATCATTTCATCGGGAGGCAGTTGATGCATGGGTTCTCATCCGCAGCTGGCCAATATGGAAGATTATTTTCGAGAGCGCCTTTTGACACCGTGGAGCCTGCGGGCGTGCCGGACAGGGATCGAAAAAGTTTCGGGTCTTCATTTACCAACGATCCTGGATCGATGGCAATGACGAAAACCATCTAAGCGCGACGGTAATGGGCAAGTATAGATCGCTCGGCTTGCCAACAACCCAAGCGCCACCCGTCAGCCGCGTGAAACCACTGGTCATGGCCGCTGGCCGTATGGCTACAGGATCGGGGTTTTTATTATGGCTCGCAGTGTATTGGTAGTAGAGGATGACGAGTTGATCCGAACCCTCGCCTGCGAGGCGCTGGAATCGCTCGACCTCGACGTGCACAGCTGTGGCTGCGTCGATGAGGCGATAACGGTGCTGGAAACAATGGCCCACCTGGACCTCGTATTGACCGATATCCAGATGCCTGGCCAACTCAATGGCGTGGATCTTGCGCACCTGATCATTCATCGCTGGCCGGCCACCGCCGTGATGGTGATGTCGGCCGGCCAACTTGATCCCGGCGTTCGCCTGCCTGAGTGTTCAACGTTCCTGTCCAAACCCTGGACGCTTGACCAGTTACTGAATGCGGTTGAGCGACAGCTATCGCCTAAGGCAAGTGTTTGAGGACGGGGCCTTGCTCGAACACGCTCGGCATCCCACACAGCGGAAAAGGCGCTGGAATGACTTCCCGGCGTTCATTGCCATGATCGAGCGCGGTGTATATCGCGCTGGAGCCGGTGTACGCAATCATCGGCGCGTGGTGGTTGTTTGGTAACCAGCCGAGCTTGCGCATGGCGGCGGGGGCTGCGTTGATCGTGCTGGCGACCATTCTGGCGGCGGGGATGATCAACTTGCTGTCCTGATGCCAAACCCTTTTGCTGTCGCATCTTCATAAGAGGGCGGTGGAACGTATTCAGGCGGTGGGCCATTGAGCGAAGGATCAGTGCTAGAGGAGCTAGGGCGCCTTATAGCAAAGAGAGGGGTATTGTTATATCTACCATGCCATGTGTATTCGTATCCCTTGACCCCTCTGGGAAGCTGCCCTCTGTTCACTGCGAAGACCTGCCCTTCTTTGTGCACAGATACGGTCGGAACAAAGTTTGCAACAAAATCAACATCCGGCCGTTGGAAGCGAATTATCCCTTCAACCTTGGACAGTTTTGTGAATACATGATTATTTCCTGCGGGTAAGGCCAGCAAAGCGTTAACATCAGACGGTTCTTGAGCTAAATGTCGGATAAAAGGTTTGAGCGTCATAGGCGCATTATTTTCCCGTAGCAGAGCGGTGGCACCGGTCTTCTTCATTGCACCCAAAGTTTTAGCCATTCCAGAAAGGCTGACTCTCAACTGACCTGAAGGGTCTGAGTAATTGATGGGGTCACCTGTGCAATAGGCGTATGCATTCAGCCCTCCTCTGTCAAACGGGCTCAATACGTCAGGCCCTGTCAAACGCCTGAGTGATGGGCTGAGCAGTCGATACCCGTTACCCAACGGATAGCACCCCGTCTGTGTATCACGCCATTCGCCAGTGAAACCAACCATTGCCAGTTTTTTCTGGACAGGCGAAAAACCATAGGGTGAATAAGCCTCGCAATCGTGAAGGTTAATAGCGTGGGCTGCCAATACGGTATTGGCTGCGTCGCTTTGCAACAGCGTGGCCGATGTTTGTAACTGGGCTAGCGCCCTGCTATCAGCACGCATTAACCGCGTGTTTTCCAAGCCGATCAAACAAACCAGTCTGGTGTTGGCGTAGAACAGGCGCACACTGGGGACCTTGTTATCTATCGTGCTCATTTTTACGTCACCTCTAGCAGAGGTGTTTGACAGTACACGGTAGATGACAGGGTCGATACTGGTAGATCTGCCAGGTCAGCCTGGCCTTCAGTTATCCGCCTTCAGGTAACAAACTGCGGTCAAACATGAATGCCCGCTCCCCTTGCGGCGTGTACTGGTACAACTGCTGCGGCCGGCCCAGTTTTGGCTGGTGCTTCTCGCCGGTATCCCTTACCCAACCCAGCTCGCGTAAACGCTCCAGACGCTTGCGCACAGAAGTACCGTTCACCGCCTGGCCCAGGCAGGCCTGCACCGCCCCGAGCGCATCCTGCACTGTAAACTTCTGCGCCAACAGGTAAAGCGGCAGGCTGCTGTACACCGTCTTTGCCGCCAGCCGTTCGCGGGCCCGCTCCACCAGCAGATTGTGGTCAAAGGGCAACAGCACCTTGCGCCCCAGCACACTGTCCAGATCGAAAAACGCCAGTTGCTCGCCTTCGACGGCCTGCGCGGGGTTGAGCAACGCCAGGAAATAGGTGCTCAACGACCACCCTCGTGGATCGCGGAATGCATTGCCCTCGGTACCCACCTGCTCCATGTAGCACGGTTGCACCCGGGCCTTCTCGTGCAGGGCCCGGCTGGCGGCATCTTCCAGACTGGTGTCGGGGGTACGCCCATTTACGATGACCCCGGGCAAGGCCCATTGCCCGGCATGCGGCTCGCGCTCACGACGGTGCAACAACACTTGCAGATGCTGGGCATCAGGGGCCAGGCGCAGGGCGACAATGTCGACACTGGCCAGGACTTCGACTGTACTCACCGTGCAGCTCCTTGTTCAGTAGCACAATAATCCACCAGAGCATCTAAGTAAGGCAACCACCAACCCCATATCGTTTGCCACTTGACATACTTAATACACCAGGTGAATTATATAGCCATTCCAGCAAGGAGAACCGCCATGAAGATCGCCAGTTTCGATGTCGACGCGCAAAACGGCTTCACTGCCAACGCCCCGCTGGAGCTGCCCGTGCCCGAAGGCGACGAAATTGCGGATGACCTGAATGCGATGGCCTTGCGCGCCGACCTGCGCCTGGGCAGCAAGGACGCGCACCCGGCCAACGCCGCCTGGGTGGTCGCCGACCCTGCGCACATGCTGCAATCCCTGCAACTGGCCAACGCCGACCTGACCTGGGTCAGCCACTGCGTCCCCGGCACACCGGGCTTCGCGCTGCTGCCCGGCCTGCCCGCCCCCATCGACTACGACTACTTCGTGTGGAAAGGCGTCGAACCTGACCTGCACCCCTACGGCGCCTGCTACCACGACCTTGCCGAGCGCCGCTCTACCGGGGTGATCGAATACCTCAAGGTGCAGCAGGTGGGCGCGGTGATCGTCGGCGGCCTGGCCCTGGACTACTGCGTCAAGACCACCGCCCGCCAATTGCGCCAGGCCGGCTTCCAGGTGCTGCTGTACCTGCCGGCCTGCCGCGCGCTTACCCAGGCCGGCGCCATCGAGGCGTGTGGTGCGTTGGCCGCCGAGGGCGTGATCCTCTGCGGCGACGAGGACGCGCTTGACCACCAGCTTGCCCTGATCAAGGAAGACCGCCCATGAGCGACAGTGTTTTTGGCCCACGCATCATCCAGAACCTGCTGGACACCGACTTCTACAAGATCACCATGATGCAGGCGGTGCTGCACAACTACCCCAACGCCGAGGTGGAATGGGAGTTTCGCTGCCGCAATGGCGAAGACCTTTCCCCCTACCTGGCCGAGATCCGCTATCAGGTGGAGCAACTGGCCGAGGTTACCGTCACCCACGACCAACTGGCCTATCTGGAAAAAATCCCCTTCCTCAAACCGGACTTCATTCGCTTCCTCAGCCTGTTTCGCTTCAACCTGCGCTATGTCCAGGTGGGCCTGGATGGCGCCGGGCAACTGGCAATCCGCGTACGTGGGCCGTGGTTGCACGTGATCCTCTATGAGATCCCGCTGCTGGCGATCATCAGCGAAGTACGCAACCGCTACCGCTATCGCGAAGTGGTGATCGAGCAAGTTGGCGAACGCCTCTACCAGAAGCTGGACTGGCTCAAAGCCGAAGCCAGCACCGATGAGCTGGCCGGCTTCCAGCTGGCGGACTTCGGAACCCGGCGGCGCTTCTCCTACCGCGTGCAGGAAGAGGTGGTGCACATCCTCAAGTACGATTTCCCCGGGCGCTTCGTCGGCACCAGCAATGTGCACCTGGCCCGCGAGTTCGAGCTCAAGCCACTCGGCACCATGGCCCACGAATGGTTCATGGCCCACCAACAGCTCGGCCCACGCCTGGTCGACAGCCAGGCCGCTGCGCTGGAATGCTGGGTAAGAGAGTACCGCGGGCTGTTGGGTATTGCGTTAACCGACTGCATCACCATGGATGCCTTCATTGGCGATTTCGATCTGTACTTCGCCAAGCTATTCGATGGCTTGCGGCACGACTCGGGCGATCCACTGGCGTGGGCGGAAAAAGCCATTGCCCACTATGAGCGGCTGGGGATCGACCCGAGGAGCAAGACCCTGATCTTTTCCGACGGGCTGGATTTTTCCAAGGCGCTGGGGCTGTACCGGGCGTTGCATGAACGGATCAATGTGAGCTTTGGCATTGGTACCAAGCTCACGTGTGATATCCCGGGGGTTGAGCCGATGAACATGGTGATCAAGATGACCGGCTGTAATGGGGCGCCAGTGGCGAAGATTTCCGACAGCCCGGGCAAGACGCAATGCCGGGACGAGAATTTTGTTGCTTATCTGAAGCATGTCTTTCATTTGAATTGAGGTTGCCTGCACCGGCTTCTTCGCGGCAAAAGGCCGCTCCTGCATGTACAAAGCCATTGAATGCTACGTACCCCTGTAGGAGCGGCCTTGTGCCGCGAAAAGGCCGGCACAGTCAACCGACCTGTTGCATACCCACACACAACTCAAGAAACCGCGCCGCCGCCCGCGATGGCGTCGCGGCATGCGGCATCAGAATGGAAAACCGCCTGACCAAAGGCTGCGGCGCAACCTGCAACCTGTGCAGCGCCCCATCCTCATGGCGGATGGACATCGCCGACACAAAGCCAACCCCCATCCCCGCACGCACCGCCTCCTTCACCCCTTCCACCCCGGCAATTTCCAGCGCTACGCGCATCGCCACACCATCGCGGGCAAACGCCCGCTCGACAATCTGCCGCACCCCCGAGCCGCTCTCGCGCAGCACCAACGGGTAAGCACCCAGCGACGCCAAGACCTGCTGGTCACTGCCTGCCAGCGGATGACCACTGGGCACGATGGCAACGATCTCGTCCTCGCGCCAGGCCGTCACTTGCGTACCCAAGGGCAACTCCTGCCCAGGCGGCCCTTCGATCAGGGCGATGTCGACACTGTCCAGCGCAGCGACGATCTCTGCCGTGTTGCCGTGCGATGTAGTCACCAGCACGTCCGGGTGGCGGGCATGGAAGTCGGCGATCAGGTAAGGCAGCAGGTAGCTGGCAGGTGTGGTACTGGCACCGATACGCAAGGTACCGCGCTCCAGGCCACGCATGGCCTCACGCAGTGCCTTGGCCTGGCGGAAGGTTTCGCGCAGGCGCTCGGCATGGGCCAGCAACTGCTCGCCGGCTGCCGTCAACCGCACACCACGGCCGGCACGCTGATACAGCGGCTCGCCAAAAGCCTCCTGCAGCAGCTTGAGCTGGCCGGACACCGCCGGCTGCGACAGGTGCAGCGCCTGGGCCGCATGGCTGATGTTGCCGTGCTCGGCGACAGTGGCAAAAGTTATCAGCTGTTCTGGGGTCATGATTAAAAAATATCAGATAAACGGATATTTGCCATTCCAAATTACGATTTTTTATAAGCTTATAACCAGATTAACGTAGGCCTTGTCGAAACACCTGTCCGGAGGACTCACATGGCCACGGTTCCGTCCCACCCCGCTTATTCGCCTACCCTCTCTACCCGAGGGCGGCTCAACGGCATCCTGTTCGTCGCGCTTTTTGCGCTTGCGGTCACTCAGCTGGCGGCCTTGCCTGCCATCGCCAACCTGGGCATCAGCCCGTTGATTGTCGGCATCGTCGCCGGCGCGCTGTACGGCAATGCCTTGCGCGATGGTGTACCGGCCAGCTGGGCTGCCGGCATCAACTTTTCGGCCCGCGGCCTGCTGCGCATTGCCGTGGCCTTCTTTGGCCTGCGGGTCAGCCTGCAGGAAATCGCCGAAGTCGGCTGGTCGGGGCTGCTCGTGTCGTTGCTGGTGGTGTCCAGCACCCTGCTGATCGGCCTGTGGTGTGGCATGAAGCTGTTCAAGCTGGACCGCGATACCGCTCTGCTGACCGCCGCTGGCAGCGCCATCTGTGGCGCCGCTGCCGTGCTGGCCTTCGAATCGGCACTGCGCAGTGCCCCGCACAAGAGCGCCATGGCCGTCGGCAGCGTGGTGTTGTTCGGCACCTTGTCGATGTTCCTCTACCCGCTGGCCATCAACGCCGGCTGGCTGCACCTGGACACCATGGGCGCCGGGCTTTTCCTGGGCGGCACTATCCACGAAGTCGCCCAAGTAGTGGGCGCAGCCAGTAACGTCAGCCCTGAAGCCACCCATATCGCCACCATCGTCAAGATGACCCGGGTGATGCTGCTGGTGCCGGTACTGCTGGTGGTAGGCCTGTGGATCAGCCGCTCGCGCAAGGCCGGCCAGGCGCAGGGCAATGGGCGCATTGCGATGCCCTGGTTCGCCTTCGGCTTCCTTGCCCTGGTGCTGGTGAATTCGCTGCAGGTACTGCCGGGTAGCGTTACCCAGGCAGTGAACAGCCTCGACACTTTTGCCCTGACCATGGCCATGACTGCACTGGGTATGGAAACCCGCTTCAGCCAGATTCGCCAGGCCGGGCCAAAGGCGCTGGCTACCGGGGCGATTCTGAACCTGTGGCTGGTAGGCGGTGGCTTGGCAATTACCCTCGGCGTGCAGAAGCTGTTGGGATAAATCGGGACCGCGAAGAAGCCAACCCGGTCTCAAGGTTTTTCACCAGCCCCCTCGTTGCCGTCCACATTTCTCGGTATGGTGTTGTCAAAGAAGGATGTTTTACCCGCACAGGAAAGACTTAGATGCCTCAACGCAATGTCATCAATGCATCCGTCAGCCCCAAAGGCAGCCTGGAAACGCTGTCACAACGTGAAGTGCAGCAACTGAGTGAAGTCGGTACCGGTAGCCTTTACACCCTGTTCCGCCAGTGCGCCCTGGCCATCCTCAACACCGGCGCCCATGTCGACAATGCCAAGACTATCCTCGAGGCCTACAAGGACTTCGAGGTTAAAATCCACCAACAGGACCGCGGCGTGCGCCTGGAGCTTCTGAATGCCCCGGCCGACGCCTTCGTCGATGGCGAAATGATCGCCAGCACCCGTGAAATGCTGTTCAGCGCCCTGCGCGACATCGTCTACACCGAGAGCGAGCTGGCCAGCCAGCGTATCGACCTGGAAAGCTCGCAGGGCATCACCGATTACGTGTTCCACCTGCTGCGCAACGCGCGCACCCTGCGCCCGGGTGTGGAGCCGAAGATGGTGGTGTGCTGGGGCGGCCACTCGATCAGCACCGAGGAATACCAGTACACCAAGAAGGTCGGCCACGAACTTGGCCTGCGCAAACTGGACGTGTGCACCGGCTGCGGCCCTGGCGTGATGAAGGGGCCGATGAAAGGCGCCACCATCGCCCACGCCAAGCAGCGCATGCATGGCAGCCGCTACCTGGGCCTGACCGAGCCGGGCATCATCGCCGCCGAGGCGCCCAACCCGATCGTCAACGAGCTGGTGATCCTGCCGGACATCGAGAAACGCCTGGAAGCCTTCGTGCGTGTCGGTCACGGCATCATCATCTTCCCGGGCGGTGCCGGCACGGCCGAGGAGTTCCTCTACCTGCTGGGCATCCTCATGCACCCGGACAACCACGACGTGCCGTTCCCGGTGGTGCTCACCGGCCCGCGCAGCGCCGAGCCTTACCTGCAACAGTTGCATGCCTTCGTCGGCGCCACCCTGGGCGAGGCGGCGCACCGCTTGTACGAAATCATCATTGATGATCCGGCCGAGGTTGCCCGGCACATGGTCGAAGGGCTCAAGGAGGTCAAGCAGTTCCGCCGTGAGCGCAACGACGCCTTCCACTTCAACTGGCTGCTGAAGATCGAAGAGAGCTTCCAGCGCCCGTTCGACCCGACCCACCAGGCCATGGCCGAGCTGGACCTGCGCCGCGAGCTGCCACCCCATGAACTGGCTGCCAACCTGCGCCGGGCGTTTTCCGGCGTTGTAGCGGGTAACGTGAAGGACAAGGGCATCCGCCTGATCGAAGAGCACGGGCCGTACCAGATCCGCGGCGACAGCGCTGTGCTGGATCCACTGGGCCGGCTGCTGCAGGCCTTCGTCGACCAGCACCGCATGAAGCTGCCGGGCGGCGCGGCGTATGTGCCGTGCTACCAGGTAGTGACCTGACACCCGCTGCCTAAACAGTCATCCCAGGCTATTGGGGCTGCTGCGCAGCCCCATTAGTCTATTGGTTGAGGTCAGCCATCGGCCGCTCAACAAACCGGATACTATCGCGCCCACTGCGTTTGGACTGGTACAAGGCCACATCCCCCTGCTCGATCAACGCCGCCAGGCTCGCCGGTGGCTGGTCGAACAGGTTCACGCCGATGCTCAAGGTAACCGCGTGCGGGGTGGGAACGGTCTTGCCGGCATACTGCTGGAATAGCTCGCGCAACATCCCACCCAGCTCCACTACCTGCTCGCTACTCGCCCCGCTCAACAAGATGACGAACTCATCACCGCCCAATCGCGCGGCCAGCGCCCGCTCGGGCAGCGCCGTGCGAATCATCTCGCTCAGGGCAATCAGCAACCGGTCCCCGGCAATGTGCCCATGCAGGTCGTTGACCAGCTTGAAGTTGTCAATGTCGATCAGCAGCAACGCCCCAGGCTGCGCCGGGCTCACGTCCTTGAAGAATTGCCCCGCCCGCACCTCCAGCGCGCGCCGGTTGTACAGCGCGGTCAGCGGGTCGCGGGCTGCCAGCCGGGCAATCCGCTCCTCGCGCCGATAGCGCACAGTGCCGGTCATCGACAAGGCAATCAGCATGATCGCCATCGCCCCCTCGACCAGGGAAACCTGAATGATCAGCCCGCCAAAGGTGGCCAGGTCAATCAACGTACCCGGCGTGATCGCAATGATCGCCTTCGCTACATAGAACAGCCCATGGATCAACAACACATAGCGCAACTGCACTGCCCCGACACTCAGCGACTTGCCATGCGGCCGCAGCAGGAAGCTGGCCTTGAGCGTCAGCGAGGCGACCAGCAACGAGTTGACCATCAGCATCACCTTCGACCACTGCGGCCCTACGGGCAGCAGCAGCAAGGCGAACCAGACCACCACAATAATCAGCCAGGCCCGCGACAAGCGGTCCTGGGTAAAACGCAGTACGCCTAGCAGGAAAAACCAGTGCGCCACCACCAGCAAACCGTTGGCAAACCAGATACCGATGAACAACAACCCGACCCCGCGCAACAAGGCCAGGATACAACCGACAGTAATAGTGGCAAACCCGGCACTCCAGAACAGCAGTGATGTTTCGCGGACACTGCGCCACTCAATCGCCAGGTACAGGGCAGCCGCAGCTGCCAGGGCGACCGAGATGGTCAGCATCGTGGGTGGATCTAGCGCCATATACGCATTGGCCTATCTGGTTAACGAGGAAAAGGCCCGATTGTATGCGCTCGTGATGACTTTTCAGAGGGGCCTTGCACGGTTGACTGCAAATGATAGCCCAGCCCCTCTAGATGGAGGCATGCCAGCAATATCATTTTGACATCAAGGCACCGTGTTCACTACAGAAATCGCAGTGGTCTCGCCCCCCGCGCCCGGCCAGTGGATGACCGGCAGGCACCAGCATCACCAGGCGCTCGGTGCGAAACGGCAGCGATACCACGCCCTCACTGGCCTTTCGCGACACAAGGCCGCTCCCCCCAAAAAACGTACAGCATCGACTGGTGCAATGCCTCAGAGCACGCGCTTGATCAACGGCTCCAACCGGCTGAAACGCAACCGCCGCAGAAGCTTGCGTACTTCCTTGGGGTGTTCGGCCTTCACCCCCAACGCCTCTGCCGAGGCAATCTTCGGCGCATGCCGGCGCAGCTCGCTCAGCTCCGCTTCCCTTGGCGCCAGCCATTGCCCTTGCGGGTCATCGATCAGCAGGCCGTTTTCCAGGTCCAGGTTGAACCCGCGCGGGTTCAGGTTGTTCCCGGTCAGCAGCGAATAGCGTTGGTCGACCCACACGCCCTTGGCATGGAAGGTATGCCCGGGATCGTTCCAGATCCGCACTTGTAGCTGGCCGCTGGCAATCGCCGCATGGCGGCGTCGGGCGAAGGCACGCAGGTTGTCTTCGTACAGATAAGGCAAGGCGCCACTGGCACTGAACGGCTCACCCGGGGCGATGTAGAAGTCGTTGGCCGTGCGATCACCGACGATCAGCTCAACGTGCACCCCCCGCTCCAGCGCATGGTCAAGCTCGCGCATAACCACCCGCGGCTGGTTGAAATACGGCGTACTGATGATGAGTTGCGTGCGCGCCGCCGCCAACAGGGCGCACATTGCCCGGTTCAACGGGTTGCCACGGCCCACGCCCAACAGCGGAATCACCCGCAACCCCTGCCCTGCCACGCTGGATGGTGCCTCGTAGGCCATGCGCCGCAACCGCGCTCGCAAGCGCCGGATATCGCCGCGCAGGCTGCGGGTGGCAGGTTGTGCAGGCAAGTCGAGGCGTGGTGTGGCGGTGTGGTGCAACAGGCGCTGTACCAGGTCGACCATGGCGTCGGCAAGCCCCGGCGACTGGAACAGGTGGTAGCGGTCCAGGCGATAGCGGTCGAAGCGGTGCAGGTAGACGTTGTTCAGGCTGGCGCCGGTGTAGATCACGCAATCGTCGATGATGCTGCCCTTCAAGTGCAGCACGCCGAACAGCTCGCGGGTCTGCACCGGCACCCCGTGAATGACGATATCCAGCCCGCGCAACTGGCGCTGGGCCTGATACCAGGCGGCGTTACCCGGCTGACGCCCGCCCCCCAGCAGACCACGGCGGGCACGGAACCAGTCGACCACGATGGTGATTTCCAGCCCTGGCCGCTCGGCCTTGGCCTGGTACAAGGCATCCAGCACTTCCTGGCCAGCCTCGTCTTGCTGCAGGTACAGTGCGACGATGACGATGCGCCGGGTCGCGGTGCGGATGCGCTCGAGCAGGCAGGCGCGGTATGCCTTGGCATCGGGCAGCACCTGGATCGACTCGGGCGATATGGCGTAGCCTGGCAATGCCGCCAGCATGGATTCGGGGTTCACGAACGATCACCTTCTCTGTGCAATCACTGTCGGCCCTGCCAGCCGGCGGGGCCATTCCTGGCCGCTGCGCCCGGGGTGTAAGATCAACCCGGCAACGACCTATAACAACAAGAACCACGCGAGGCTGTATTTCTCTCTGCCCCTGACGAACTCTGCCTCAGCTTGCACAGGAACAGCGCAATGGTCCACCCCGCTTCTACAAACCTGTCGCCGTCTATTGTAAAGAGTTGTTCCGTAAAGACCTTCGGCTTTCTGATTTTGCCCAACTTCACCACCATCGGTCTGGCGTCGGCGGTGGAAACCCTGCGCATGGCCAACCTGGCCGCGCGCAAGCCACTGTTTCGCAGCGTGCTGATTGCTGCGGACGAGGCACCCGTGGTCGCCAGCAACGGCATGCGGGTACTGCCCGACTACAGCATCGCCAACGCCCCGGAGCTGGACACGTTGCTGGTGGTCGGCGCCAACCCGATCGACCGTGGCCGTAGCAGCCGCCCGCTGATCGACTGGTTGCGCAAGCTGGCCCGCCAGCACCTGCCATTGGGCGGTATCTGCACCGGTAGCTACCTGCTGGCCAAGGCCGAACTGCTCAAAGGCTACCGCTGCACCATCCACTGGGAAGACCTGCCGACATTGCAGGCGCACTTCCCCGGCATTGTCATTTCCAGCCAGCTGTTCGAACTGGACCGCGACCGTTATACCTGCTCGGGCGGTGTGGCAGCCATGGACATGATGCTGCAACTGGTGGCCCGCGAACCCGGGGGCCAGGACATTGCGGCCAAGGCGGCAGAGCTGTTGCTGTGCGACCGGGTGCGGGGCGAGCGCGATCGCCAGCGGATACCGCTGCGCACCCTGCTTGGCAGCGCTCAACCCAAGCTGAGCCAGGTGGTGGCGATCATGGAGGCCAACCTGGAAGAACCACTGGGGCTCGAGGAGCTTGCCAGCCTCAACGAGGTGACCGTGCGCCAGCTGGAGCGGCTGTTCCACAAGTACCTGCAGCGCACGCCCAGCCAGTATTACCTGGAGCTGCGGCTGTCGCGGGCGCGGGAGTTGCTGCTGCGCAGCGATGTGCAGGTGCGCGAGGTGGCGCTGGCCTGCGGGTTCAGCTCGCCGGCGCATTTTTCCAAGAGTTACAGCCGGTTCTTTGGCTTGTCGCCGCTGGGGGAGCGGCGGCAGGCCTCTTTACACTGATCCAGATCTTGCAATAGTTTTGCCGGCCTCTTCGCGGGTAAACCCGCGAAGAAGCCAGTACAGGCTTATCAATCTTCCAGTGCCGAGTGCGCCGTTTCCCGGCACATCAGCATCGCCACCAGTGCCACCAGTGCTGCCGCCAGCAAATACCCCGCCGGCGCCAGCTTGCTGCCAGTCACCTGAATCAGCCAGGTGGCAATGAACGGTGCGGTCCCGCCAAACAGCGCGTTGGCCACATTGAAGCTGAGGGCAAACCCACTGAAGCGCACCCGGGTCGGGAAAATCTCGGCCAGCAGGCACGGCAAGGTTCCGTCGTTCATTGCCAGTATCGCCCCGAAGCAAATCTGGATCGCCAGGATGACCAGCAGCTGTTGCCCGTCAAGCAGGCGGAACAACGGAACGGTCAGCCCCAGGAACAACAGCGAAGCCACCACCAGCATGGTCTTGCGGCCAAACCGGTCGGACAGCCGCCCCATCAGGAAGATCAAGCCAATATAAGTGGCGAGCGATACTGTCGAAGCAATGAATGAATCCCGCTCGCTCATGCCCATTTCACTGGACAGGTAGGTCGGCATGTAGCTGAGCAGCAGGTAGAACGCCACCGCGTTCAGGCAGGTAACGCCAATGCCGATGGCCAGGCTGCGGCGGTGCTGGCCCAGCAGCTCGCGCAGCGGCGTCGGGGCCATGCCGGCCTTGTGTTCCAGGCGCTGCTCCATCTCCAGGAACTTGGGCGTGTCCTGCAGGCTCATGCGGATATAGCGCCCCACCAGGCCGAACGGCGCCGCCAGCAGGAACGGCAGGCGCCAGCCCCATTCATGCAGGGCTTCGCTGCTGAGCAGTTCGTGCAGTACCGCCACGAACGCCGCACCAAACAGCAACCCCGCTGCCGTGCTGGCCGGCACGATACTGGTGTACAGGCCACGACGGCCGGGCGGCGCGTATTCGGCCAGGAACGCCGCAGCACCGGCGTACTCGCCCGACGCAGAAAAACCCTGCACCAGGCGGATCAGCAACAGCAGCGCCGGCGCCCACAAACCGATTTGCGCATAACCAGGCAGCAGGCCGATGCAGAAGGTCGATACCGACATGATCAGGATCGACCACGACAGTGCGTTGCGCCGGCCATGGCGGTCGCCAAAGTGCCCCCAGACGATACCGCCTAGCGGGCGGACCAGGAACGACAGGGCAAACACGGCGAAGGTTGCCAGCAGGCCGTTGGTCTTGTCGGTCTGCGGGAAGAAGGTGGCGGCGATGATGGTGGCCAGGTAGCCGTAGGCGGCGTAGTCGAACCACTCGACGAAGTTGCCCATGAAACTGGCCCGGGCGGCCTTGCGCAGGGCCTGGCGTTCGGCATTTTGTGCGGGACCGGCGACGGCGGATGGGTCAAGTGTGGTGCTGGACATGACGGGTACCCTCTGGTTCTTTTAATTGGAGGCAGGGTCTGGTGGTCATACAGTGATATTTTTGTTGTCCGGGTTGGCCTCATCGCCGGCAAGCCAGCTCCCACACGGGACTCCACAGGCATTGCATGCTGTGCAGTATCTGCGGGCGCTGGCTTGCCGGCGATGAGGCCTGCTGCGGTCTTTATTTGCGAATGATGTTGTGCTCCGGCCCATACGGGAACCTGGTGATGTTCTCGGCGCCGTTGTCATTGACGATCAGGATGTCATGCTCGCGGTACCCGCCCGCCCCCGGTCGCCCTTCGGGCAGCATGATCATCGGTTCGATCGACACCACCATGCCAGGCTCCAGCACCGTGTCGATGTCTTCGCGCAGCTCCAGCCCCGCTTCGCGGCCGTAGTAGTGGCTCAAGGTGCCGAACGAGTGGCCATAGCCAAAGGTGCGGTACTGCAGCAGGTCGTGGCGCAGGAAGATTTCGTTCAGTTCACGGGCGATGTCGCTGCAGCGCATGCCCGGGCGTACCAGTTTCAACCCAGCCTCGTGCACCTCCACGTTGGCCTGCCACAGGCGCAGGTATTCATCCGGGCAATGGTCGAGGAACAGTGTGCGCTCCAGCGCGGTGTAGTAGCCAGCGATCATCGGGAAGCAGTTGAGGCTAAGGATTTCACCCTTGCCGACGCGACGGCTGGTCACCGGGTTGTGCGCGCCATCGGTGTTGAGCCCGGACTGGAACCAGGTCCAGGTGTCCATCAGCTCCGCATCGGGGAAGCGCCTGGCAATTTCACGGACCATCGCCTGGGTGGCATGCAGCGCCACTTCATACTCCGGCACCTGCTCGCGCAGCGCCTCCACCACCGCCGCACCGCCAATGTCGGCCACCTGCGCACCGTGGCGGATCAGCGCCTGCTCCTCAGCCGACTTGATCATGCGCATGCGCATGCACGGCGCGCCAATGTCCAACAACTCGGCTCTGGGGTAGCAGGCGGCCAGCTTGGCGTGGTTCTGCAGGTTGAGGTGGTCGTGTTCGACGCCGATGCGCGAGGCCAGCGGCAGCGCCTGCTGGATGGCAACGAAGAAGTTGTCGCGTTGCCAGTCGGTGTAGACGATGTTGTCAGTGCCGACCGTGCGCCGCCAGGGCTGCCCGCCATCGATATTGGCGCTGATCGAGACGACCTTGTCCTGGGTGATCACCAGCGCATACGGGCGGCCGAACGAGCAGTAGAGGAAGTCGCTGTAGTAGTTGACGTTGTGATACGACGTGAAGATCGCCGCTTCGATGTCCTGCTCGGCCATGTAGGCCCGCAGCCGGGCGTGGCGGGCTGCATATTCCTGCGCCGAAAAGGTCGGCTGCACCTTGTCGCCATTGCGGATTTTCAGGGTCTTGGGCATTTGCATGGTCGGGGTTCCTTGTCGTTGTGAGCACGCTGTTCAGGCCGGCCGCCTGAGAAGCATTGCAACAGAACCGACGAGGACGCTTTTGTATCTATCCGACCTGGAATTGGCGGGATCACCAGGGCCAAGGGGGCTGCTCTGCAGCCCCCCGCAACACCGTTACTTCAGGTCAAAACGATCCAGCTCCATGACCTTCTGCCAAGCGGCCACAAAGTCCCGCACAAACTTGTCACCCCCATCACTGCTGCCATACACCTCGCTCAACGCCCGCAGCTGGGCATGCGAACCAAACACCAGGTCAACCCGGCTACCACTCCACTTCACCTGCCCGGTCTTGCGGTCGCGGCCTTCGAAGGCCTCGTTGTCCGCCGAGGTCGGCTTCCATTCCACGCCCATGTCCAGCAGGTTGCGGAAGAAGTCGTTGCTCAGGGTGCCGGGCTTGTCGGTGAACACGCCCTGCTTGCTGCCGCCATGGTTGGCGCCCAGCACGCGCAGGCCGCCAATCAGCACGGTCAGCTCCGGCGCCGTCAGCGTCAGCAACTGGGCCTTGTCCAGCAGCAGCTTCTCAGCCTTGACGCTATAGCGGGCCTTGGTGAAGTTGCGGAAGCCATCGGCCAACGGCTCTAGCACGGCAAACGACTCGACATCGGTCTGCGCCTGAGACGCATCGACGCGGCCCGGGCGGAACCCTACGCTGCCCGTGTAACCGGCGTCCTTGGCGGCTTTTTCAACGGCTGCGGTACCGGCCAGCACGATCAGGTCGGCCAGAGAAACCCTCTTGCCGCCGTTGTTGAACTCGCCCTGGATCTTTTCCAGCGCCGCCAGCACCTTATCTACCCCCTGGTTTGCAGCCCAGTCCTTCTGCGGTGCCAGGCGCACGCGGGCGCCATTGGCCCCACCGCGCTTGTCGGAGCCGCGGAAGGTCGACGCCGACGCCCAGGCGGTGGCGACCAGTTCGCCCACGCTCAAGCCCGAAGCCAGGATCTTGGTTTTGAGATCTGCGATGTCTTGCTCGCTGATCGTGGCTGGATCTGCCTTGGGCAACGGGTCTTGCCACAGCAACTCTTCGTTGGGCATTTCCGGGCCCAGGTAGCGGGCCAGCGGGCCCATGTCGCGGTGGATCAGCTTGTACCAGGCACGGGCAAAGGCATCCGCCAGCTGGTCAGGGTTGTCCTTGAAGCGACGGGCGATCGGCTCGTAGATCGGGTCGAAACGCAGCGCCAGGTCGGAAGTAAGCATCGACGGTGCGTGTTTCTTGCCCGGATCGTGGGCATCCGGCACGGTGCCTGCGCCTTTGCCCTCTTTTGGCCGCCACTGGTGCGCACCGGCCGGGCTCTTGGTCAATTCCCACTCAAAGTTGAACAGGTTGTTGAGGTACTCGTTGCTCCACTTGGTCGGGGTAGAAGTCCAGGTCACTTCCAAGCCGCTGGTGATGGTATCCCCGCCTTTGCCGGTACCAAACTTGTTGGGCCAGCCCAGGCCCTGCAGCTCAAGGCCAGCAGCTTCCGGCTCGGGGCCGACATTGTCGGCAGGGCCGGCACCATGGGTCTTGCCAAAGGCGTGGCCGCCGGCGATCAGCGCCACCGTTTCTTCATCGTTCATGGCCATGCGGCCAAAGGTTTCACGGATGTCCTTGCCCGAGGCCACCGGGTCGGGGTTACCTTCCGGGCCTTCCGGGTTCACGTAGATCAGGCCCATCTGCACGGCGGCCAGCGGGTTTTCCAGGTTCCGCTCGGCCGACAGGTCGCGATTCTGTTCTTCGCCGTGCTTGGCCGGCTCGGCCACCAGGTCCCCCTGGCCTGGCGGCTGGGCCTTGACCTGTTCCTTGCCGTAGCGGGTATCGCCGCCCAACCAGACCTTTTCCGAGCCCCAATACACATCTTCGTCCGGCTCCCACACATCGGCGCGCCCGCCAGAGAAACCAAAGGTCTTGAAGCCCATGGATTCGAGGGCAACGTTACCCGTGAGCACGATCAGGTCGGCCCAGGAAATCTTGTTGCCGTATTTCTGCTTGATCGGCCACAGCAGGCGCCGGGCCTTGTCCAGGCTGACGTTGTCCGGCCAGCTGTTCAGAGGGGCGAAACGTTGCTGGCCAGAACCCGCGCCACCGCGACCATCGCCGATGCGGTAGGTGCCCGCGCTATGCCAGGCCATGCGGATGAACAGCGGACCGTAGTGGCCGAAGTCGGCGGGCCACCAGTCCTGCGAGTCGGTCATCAAGGCGGTCAGGTCTTGCTTCAGGGCCTGGAAGTCGAGGCTCTTGAACGCCTTGGCATAATCGAAGTCCGGATCGGGGCTGGATTTCGACGAATGCTGGTGAAGAATGCGAAGGTTGAGCTGGTCAGGCCACCAGTCACGGTTGGTGGTGCCGCCACCTGCGGTTTGATGGAACGGGCATTTCGATTCGTTCGACATCTGCGGGTACCTTTGGGTCGGTTATCCAGATTTCCGGTCTATGCCAGGTGTTCTTTCAGCCGAGCGTGTGGGCTCGTGCTACCCCTCATCAGGTCTACACGGGGCCACGGGAAAGACTAGACGAGCTTGGGCAGAGTTCTAATAGAGTGGCTGTTAGGGGTTGATAGGCTGGCTCTGTCAGGTTTGCTTGTGCTGGCCTCTTCGCAGGTGAACCCGCGAAGAGGCCAGCACATTCATACAAGGCAAGCAGGCCAGCGGCGTGCTTCAATACACCGCCAAGCCCTCTATTCCGGAACCTGAGCCCAATGAACCGCAACGACCTGCGCCGCGTTGACATGAACCTGCTGGTGCTGTTCGAAGCCTTGATGATCGAACGCAACCTGACCCGCGTCGGTGAAAAGCTGTTCATCACCCAGTCCACCGTCAGCGCCGCCCTCGCCCGCCTGCGCGAGCTGTTCGACGATCCGTTGCTGATCCGCAGTGGCCGGGCCATGGAACCCACGCCAAGGGCCCTGCAGATTTTTGCCGAACTGGCGCCAGCGATGGACGTGATTTCCGCCGCCATCAGCCGCGCCCGCGAATTCGACCCGGCCAGCAGCTGCAATGTGTTCCGCCTGGGCCTGTCGGACGATGCCGAGTTCGGCCTGTTCCCGGCCTTGCTGCAGGCCCTGCGCGAAGAAGCCCCGGATATCAGCGTGGTTGTGCGGCGCGCCAACTTCCTGCTGATGCCTGGCCTGCTGGCCAGCGGCGAAATCTCGGTAGGTGTGAGCTACACCACCGACCTGCCAGCCACGGCCAAACGCCGCAAGCTGCGCGACATCGGCGTGCGCGTGCTGCGCGCCGACGACCGCCCCGGCCCGCTGACCCTCGACGAATACTGCGCGCGCCCGCATGTGATGGTGTCGTTCTCCGGCGACATGAGCGGCAACATCGACCTGGACCTGGCGCGCATCGGCCGTTGCCGCAAGGTGGTGCTGGCGGTGCCGCAGTTCGGCAGCCTGCGCGCCCTGCTGCGCAACACCGAGCTGATTGCCACCGTGCCGGACTACGCCGCCTGCGCCCTGGCCGACGACGGTAGCCTGCGCGCCGACCCGGCGCCGTTCGACATCTCCGAGGCCGAGCTGTCCATGGTCTGGAGCGGCGCCCAGGACAACGACCCGGCCGAGCGCTGGCTACGCGAACGCATCCTGCAGTTCATGGCCCGGTAGGTAATCACTCACTTCTTGCGCTGCATCCACGCCGCGCCCAGCCCACTGAGGCAGATCACCGAAATTCCCGCCAGGCTCAGGCTATCCGGCACCTGGCTATAGAATAGAAGCCCAAGCAACCCGGCAAACACGATCTGGCAGTAGCTGAACGGTGCCAGCAACGCCGGTGCCGCATGGCGGAAGGCCTGGGTCAGCAGCAGGTGCGCAGTCATGCCAAAGCCACCCAGCGCCAGCATCAGCAGCGCATGGTCCCAACGCGGCACCACCCAGAAGAACGGCACCAGTGCACTCATTGCCAGGGTGTTGCACAGCCCTGCATAGAAGTTGCTGGTGGTCGGGCTGTCATGCGCAGCCAGAATGCGCGTCAGCAACTGATAGAAGCAGAAGCCCAACGCCGAACCGAAAGGATACAGAATGGCCGGGGTAAACATCGCCCCACCCGGGTGCACCACCACCAGCACGCCGATAAAGCCCATCACCACCGCCACCCACTGCCCCACCGTCACCCGTTCTTTCAACAGGGGTGCCGATAACGCGGTGACCAGCACCGGGGCAAGAAAGTTGACCGCAGTGGCCTCGGCCAGCGGCAAGTATTGCAGGCCAGTGGTAAACAGCAGGCTGGTGCTCAGCAGGCTCAAGGCCCGCAGCGTCTGCAACACCGGGCGGCGCGTACGCAGCACGTTAAGGCCTGACTTGGGCAGGAAGATGCCGGCCATCAGCAGCGTATGCACCACGTACCGGGCCCACACCACCATGACGATCGGGTACAGGCCGCCGAGGAATTTGGACAAAGCATCGTGGCTGGCAAACAGCAGCGTCGCCACCACCACCAAGGCGATGCCGCGCAGGGGTTGGTTGACGCCGGACAGCGGTGTACTGGAACTCATGGCTCTCTCGATGACGGCGCGCCAGCAGGCAAGCCCAGGGAAGGCCGCACAGGCGTGGCCTGGCGGATGCGACTGCTCGAATTCTAGAAGAGATGCCGCAGCATAAGGAAGTTCATTTGCCGCTTGTCCACGCCGGCTGCAATTACTGTTCGCTGATCGACCACTTTGTGCCTTGAACGCATGGCCCGGGCCTCGCTGATCACCCACCATCGAGTGCGAACCCTGCACACCCTACAAGGAATTTACATGCAAAGGCTCACCACCCGTAACGGTCTGGACCTGCCAGCAATCGGCCTGGGCACCTGGCCAATGACCGGCACCGAATGTACCCAGGCCGTGCACCAGGCGCTGGACGTGGGTTACCGGCACATCGACACTGCCACCGCCTACGAAAACGAAGCGGCCGTTGGCCAGGCCCTGCGCGACAGCGACGTGCCACGCGAGCAGATCCACCTCACCACCAAGGTGTGGTGGGACCGCCTGGAGCCCAAGGCCATGCGCCAGTCGCTGGAAGACAGCCTGCGCGCCCTGGGCACCGAGCAGGTCGACCTGTTCCACATTCACTGGCCCGGCAAGGATTGGGACCTGGCACGCAGCATCGACACCTTGGTAGCGCTGCGTGACGAGGGCAAGGCGCGCCACATTGGCGTGGCCAACTTCCCGCTGGGCCTGCTGCGCCAGGTGGTGGAAACCCTGGGTGCGCCGTTGTCGGCGATCCAGGTGGAATACCACGTACTGCTCGGCCAGCAACCGCTGCTCGACTACGCCCGCCATCATGACCTGTTGCTCACCGCCTACACCCCGCTGGCCCGCGGCCAGGCGGCGGCGCAGCCGGTGATCCAGGCGATTGCCCGCAAGCACGGCGTGCTGCCCAGCCAGGTGGCGCTGAAGTGGTTACTGGACCAGGACGGTGTGGCGGCGATCCCAAAGGCCAGTAGCCGCGAGAACCAGCTGGCCAACCTGGCAGCATTGAACGTGCAACTGGACGACGAGGATCGCGCGGCGATTGCCCAATTACCGAAAGACCAGCGGGTGGTGAGCCCGGCGTTTGCGCCAGACTGGAATAGCTGAAATTCGTAAGCGCGACACGGACCTTGTGGGAGCGGGCGTGCCCGCGAAGAAGCCAACTCGGTGGCTGGCACCGGCTGCGCCGGTGTTCGCGGGCATGCCCGCTCCCACAAGGATTGCACAAGCTCTTAAAATTTGAGCAAGACAATTACCCCCACAATGGGCTGCGTGAGCCGTCAGCTAGGCGTAATGACCTGCTTCAACCGCTCACTCGCCGGTGCCGGCCGCCCGTACAGGTAGCCCTGGAAATGCGAGCACCCTTCCGCCGCCAGCCGGCGCATCTGCTCTTCCGACTCCACCCCCTCGGCCGTGGTCTTGATCATCAGGCTGTTGGACAGGTCGGTAATGGCACGGATGATCGACATCGCCTCACGGCTTTCGCACATGTCATGCACGAACGACTTGTCGATCTTGATCCGGTCGAACGGGAACGACCGCAGGTAGCCGAGCGATGAATACCCGGTGCCGAAATCGTCCAGCGAAATGGACACGCCCAGGTCTTTCAGCGCGCGCAAGGTGCGCACGTTTTCCTCGCTGTTACCCAGCAGCACCGACTCGGTGATTTCCAGCTCCAGGCGCTGCGCCGGTAGGCCCGAGTCGGCCAGGGCCAAGGCCACAACCTGCACCAGGTTGGCATTCTTGAACTGCACCGGCGACAGGTTGACCGACACCGTCTGCTCGCTGTCCCAGCTGGCCGCTTCCTGGCAGGCCAGGTTCAAGGCCCGGGTGCCCAGCTCATGAATCAACCCGGTTTCCTCGGCAATGGGGATGAAGTCCATGGGCATCACCATGCCACGGCTCGGGTGCTCCCAGCGCAGCAAAGCCTCGTAGCCGGTGATGCAGTGGGTCTGCTGGTCGACCACCGGCTGGTAGTGCAGTAGCAACTGGCCCAGGTGCAGCGCAGTACGCAGGTCGGTTTCCACCAGGCGGCGCTGGCGGGCTGCAACGTCCAGTTCGACCTCGAAGCACTCGTAGCGGTTTCGCCCGTTGCGCTTGGCCTCGTACAGCGCCATGTCGGCATAGCCGAGCAACTGCTCGGCCTGGTCATTGTCATCGGGGGCAATGGCAACGCCGATGCTCACCCCCACCGTGAACTGGTGGCCTTCGATCTGGAACGGCGGGCAAATGGCATTGATCAGGCGCTGTGCGGTGTTGCACGCGGCATCGCGGCCATCAAGCCCGGTCAGCACCACGGCAAACTCGTCACCGCCCAGGCGGGCCAGGGTGTCGTGTTCACGCAGCTCACGGCGCAGGCGCTTACCCAACTCACGCAGCAGCTTGTCGCCGAAGGCATGGCCCAGGGAATCGTTGATGTTCTTGAAGTTATCCAGGTCCAGGCACAGCGCAGCGGTCAGCTTGGCGTTCTCGCTGCCACGCACCAGCGCCTGGCGCAGGCGTTCGTTGAACAGCGTGCGGTTGGGCAGCCCCGTGAGCGCGTCATGGTGCGCCATGTGGTGGATCTGCGCGTGGGCGGCCAGTTCCTCGGTGGCATCCTCGGCAACAAACAGCACGTAATCAGCCTGGCCTTCGCGGTTCTGGCTGAGCAAGGTACGGCTGCGCAGGGTACGCGGGCCACGGGCGGTGTCGACCCGGGTCTCGGCAGCATGGCCTTTGGTGCTACGGGCGCCACGGGCCAGCTGCTGCTCAAGGTAGTCGGCAGCCGCCGGGCTCAGGCACTCGCCAGGCAGTTGGCCGATCATGCTGCGCTCTGGCCCGCCGAACAGGCGCTCGGCCTGCTGGTTGGCCAGCAGGATACGCTGGCTCTCCAGGTCCTGGACGATGACGCTGGCGGGGATATTGGCAATGACCGAATCCAGGAACTGCGAAAGCTTGGCCATTTCCTGGCTGTACTGCTCGGCCAGTTCCTTGGCCTGCAGCAGCTCCAGCTCCTGACGGCGGCGTTCGGAAATGTCGCGGGTAACCTTGGCAAAACCCACCAGTTGGCCGGCATCGTCGTACACCGCGTCGATCACCACATGGGCGTGGAAGGCCGAGCCATCCTTGCGCATGCGCGAACCGATTTCTTCAAAGCGCCCGGTGCTGCGCGCCTGCTCCAGGTTATGCGCGGGCAACCCGGCGGCGCGCTCGGCATCGGTGTAGAACAGCGAGTAATGCTGGCCGACGATTTCCTCGGCGTGGTACCCCTTGGCACGCTGAGCGCCGGGGTTCCAGTTGGCGACGACACCTTCGGGGGTGAGCATGTAGATGGCATAGTCCACCACACTCTGAATCAATAGCCGGTACATGATGTCGGGGCTTGCGACTAACGACATGAACTTTACCTGAACCTTCGAAGCGCATGAAAAGGGACCCCGGCAAGCAGTGGCCGGGCTTCTGAAAGCGTTGATGGCATTATGCCGCTCATGACGATTTTGTGAAGTAGCTCACAAAAATGTCGCTATTCCTCTTCAAGGACGAACGAAGGCGGGCAAGCCCTCAATGGCGGGCGCCGCTCACCAGGAAACTGAGCAGGTCCGGTTCATCAGCCAGGGCAATGGCCTGCGCCGGGCGCGACAGGTTCGCCAGCACGGCCTTGCAGAACGCCACGGCCGGGGCATCTTGTGCGTAGCACCGCAGCAACCAGTCGCCCTCGCCGCACAGCAACTGCAACGCCACCGCTTGGCCGATGCCCTGGCGGCGGTATTTTTTCAGGATGAACAGGTCAGCCAGTTCCAGCGCGTCGATGCCCGGCAATTCGCTGCGTTCCACCAGTACGAAGCCGGCGATGAAGCCGTCCGCCAGCACCAGGTAGGCGCCCCAGCCGTCGTCCTGCCAGTAGCGGTGCAGGTGCTCGTCGTGGATATAGAAGCGGCCGTCCACTTCGACGTCCTCCTGCTCCCAGTCGGAGGACTCGTAGGAATAGAACTGGTAGAGGTTGCGGATCAGCGGGGCCTGGTCAGCGGTGGTTGGCAGCAGCGCGATGGGCAGCATAGGGTGGGGCTCAGGCAAAAGGTCGATTCTAGATCACCGGGCCCAACAGCAAAAAGCCCAGGCCCTCCCCGCACGGAAAGGCCCAGGCAAAAACACAGCGAAAAATGGTCAGCACTTTGGGGGCGCTACGCGCCCCTTTCGCGACACAAGGCCGCGAATGGGCTGCGCGGCAGCCCCAACGGTTTCAGCCTTCCTGCAACGCACGCGGCCGGTGGCTGCGTGCCTCGGCCTCCAACGCCGTGGCCCCCTGCAGGTGGAAGTCGAACGCCAGTTCGGCAAAACGCTCGCCTTGAACGCCGCGGTCACGCGCCGCCGCAGCATCCTCGACAAAGCGCAGCTCGCCGATCAGCCCGTCACGGGTGGCGTAGGCAAAGTCGTCCCACAGGTACTTGTCACCCTCGAAGTTGATCTGCGTGGTCAGGTGGCGGTGCCCGGGTGCCGAGATGAAGAAGTGCACATGCGCCGGGCGCTGGCCATGACGCCCGAGCAGGTCCAGGCATTCCTGGGTCGGGCCCTGCGGGTCGCAGCCATATCCCGATGGCACGATGGAGCGCGCACGGTAGCGGCCCTCGGCATCGGTGATGATGCGGCGGCGCAGGTTGTACTCGGACTGGGTCGAGTCGAAGTACGAATATGTACCTTGGGTGTTGGCGTGCCAGAGGTCGACGGTAGCGCCGGCCAGCGGCTTGCCTTCGGCGTCGAACACCTGGCCTTTCAGGAACATCACCACCCCTGGGTCGGTGCCGTCGTCCATGCGCGCTTCGCCTTGTACCAGCGGCGCCCCGGCGACATACAGCGGGCCTTCGATGGTACGCGGGGTGCCGCCACCCAGGCCGGCTTCGGCATCCTTGGCGTCCTGCAGCAGGTCGAGGAAGTGCTCGATGCCCAGGCCTGCAGCCAGCAGGCCAGCTTCGTTACGGCCACCCAGGCGGTTGAGATAATCAATGGCGTGCCAGAACTCGTCTTCGGTGATTTCCAGGTCTTCGACCAGGCGCGCGGTGTCTTGCAGCACACGCAGGATGATCTGCTTGAAGCGTGGGTTGCCTTCGGCGTGGTCCAGGCCCGCCACTTTGTTGAAGAAGGCTTGAATGTCGGCAGTGTGGGAAATTTTCACGGTCATCGTGCGTACCTCATATTGTTCTTGTCAGGTAGACAGGTGCGTATCAGCGGTCGTCGCTGTGGATCGACGAGGGATGCCGGCACAGGCCGTCGACCTCGATGTCCATGTAAGGGAACAACGGCAGTTGCATCAGGGTGTCGTGCAACGACTCGACGCTGGGCACATCGAACACGCTGTAGTTGGCGTAGTGCCCGGCAATGCGCCACAGGTGGCGCCAGGTCCCTTCACGTTGCAGGCGCTGGGCCAGTTCCTTTTCATCGGCCTTGAGCTGGGTGGCCTTGGCCGGGTCCATGTCCACCGGCAGTTTCACGGTCATCTTCACGTGGAACAGCATGATTATCTCCTTGTTTGCTGATCAGCGACGGGCGAAGCGCGCCAGGCGCTGTTCGTCCAGGGTCAGGCCCAGGCCTGGGGTACGGGGAATGTGCAGCTGGAAGTCGCGATATTGCGGCGGCTCGTTGACGATTTCTTCGGTCAGCAGCAGCGGGCCGAACAGCTCGGTGCCCCAGGTCAGTTGGCGCAGGGTGAGGAAGGCGTGGGCCGAGGCCAGGGTGCCGATCGAGCCCTCGAGCATGGTGCCGCCATACAGGCCGATACCGGCGGCCTCAGCGATTTGCGCGGTGCGCAGCACGGCACGCGGGCCGCCGTTCTTGGCGATTTTCAGGGCAAAGATGCTGGCGGCGCCGTCGGCGGCCAGGCTGAAGGCATCCTCGACGCTTTCGATGGACTCATCGGCCATGATCGGTGCAGGGCTGCGCTGGTTCAGGCGCACCTGGCCACCGCGGTTGATACGCGAAATCGGTTGCTCGATCAGGTCGATGCCGTTGTCGCCAAGCACCTGGCAAGCGCGGATGGCCTGGGATTCGTCCCAGTACTGATTCACGTCCACTCGCACACTGGCGCTGTCGCCCAGTTCGCGTTTTATCGTCACCACGTGTTTGAGGTCCTGCTCCACCGGGTTGGCGCCAATCTTCAGCTTGAACACCCGGTGGCGGCGAATTTCCAGCATGTGCCGGGCTTCGGCGATATCACGGGCCGTGTCGCCACTGGCCAGGGTCCAGGCCACTTCCAGGCTGTCGCGCACGCGGCCGCCCAGCAGTTCGCTGACCGGCAGGCCCAGGCGTTTGCCCTGGGCGTCGAGCAAGGCGCTTTCGATACCCGACTTGGCAAAAGTGTTGCCCTTGGCCAGCTTGTCAAGCTTGAGCATGGCGGCGTTGATGTTGTCCGCCGCCAGGCCGATCAGTGCCGGGGCCAGGTGGGCGTCGATGTTGGCCTTGATGCCCTCGGGGCTTTCGTAGCCATAGGCCAGGCCACCGATGGTGGTGGCCTCACCGATACCTTCCACGCCATCGCTGCAACGCACACGCAATACCACCAGGGTCTGCTGCTGCATGGTGTGCATTGCCAGCTTGTGCGGGCGAATGGTCGGCAGGTCGACGATAATTGCATCAATACGTTCAATCAGCGCGCTTGTCATTGTTGCCAGGTCCCGTCAGGTCGGGCTGCCAGTTGCAGGCCCGAATGGTGCATTACTTGATTGTTCAAGGATTGCGCGAGACCCTGATGAACGTCCAATATCAAATGAATCTCCCACCATACCCTGGAGGTCTGATGGAGCTGCGCCACCTGCGTTACTTCAAGGTCTTGGCCGAGACCCTGAACTTCACCCGCGCCGCCGAGCTGCTGCACATTGCCCAACCGCCCTTGAGCCGGCAGATCAGCCAGCTGGAGGACGAGCTCGGCACCTTGCTGGTAGCGCGCGAACGCCCTCTGCGGCTGACCGAGGCCGGCCGCTTCTTCTACGAGCAGACCTGCACCGTACTGCAGCAACTGCAGAACATCAGCGACAACACCCGCCGCATTGGCCAAGGCCAGCGCCAGTGGCTGGGCATCGGCTTTGCCCCCTCGACCCTGTACAACGTGCTGCCAGAGCTGATCCGCGAGCTGCGCCAGGACAGCGAGCTGGAACTGGGCCTGAGCGAGATGACCACGCTGCAGCAGGTGGAAGCGCTGAAGAGCGGGCGCATTGACATCGCCTTCGGGCGCATTCGTATCGAGGACGCGGCCATTGCGCAACAGGTCCTGCGTGAAGACCCGCTGGTGGCCGTGCTGCCCAAGGGCCACCCGCTGGCGGGCAGCCCGCTCAGCCTCGCCCAGCTGGCTGGCGAAGCGTTCATCCTCTACCCGGCCAACCCCCGGCCCAGTTATGCCGACCACGTGCTTGCGCTGTTCGCCCAGCACGGCATGAGCATCCGCGTCAGCCAGTGGGCCAACGAACTGCAGACGGCCATCGGCCTGGTGGCCGTCGGCGTGGGGGTAACCCTGGTGCCAGCATCGGTACAACAGCAGCACCGCACCGATATCGAGTATGTCGGCTTGCTTGATAGCAGCGCCGTCAGCCCAATCATACTGAGCCGGCGCAAGGGTGACGTGAGCCCGATCGTGCAGCGGTGCCTGGGGTTGATCGAGCAACAGGCACCATGAACAAACCTTGCACCCTGTGGGAGCGGGCGCGCCCGCGAACACGGGCAGAGCCCGTGCCATCCACCGAGTCGCCTGCTTCGCGGGCATGCCCGCTCCCACAGGGTATGTGTTGTGCTCAGGAATGTGCTTGAGCGCGGCGGCGGTAGGCCAGCAGCAGGAACACGAACCACAACGGCATCACGCACAGCGCCAACCGGGTATCCGGCTGCAGCGCCAGCAGCACCAGCACAAAGCCGAGGAAACCCAGGGTGGTGATGGCCATCGGCACCCCGCCCGGCAACTTGAACGCCGAGGCGTCGTGCGCAGTCGGGTTGCGTTTGCGATAGGCAAGGTACGCCGCAAGGATCATCGACCAGGTAAAGATCACCAGGATTGCCGACACGGTGGAAATCAGCGTGAACACCGTCATCACCTCCGGGATGATGAACAGCAGGCTCAACCCGATCAGCATGCACACGCCGGAAAACACCAGGCTGTACACCGGCACGCTCAACGCCGAAAGCCTGGCGAACAGGGCCGGCGCGTTACGCCGCTCGGCCAGCCCGAACAGCATCCGGCAGCCCGAGTAGACACCGCTGTTGGCCGAAGAGGCTGCCGAGGTCAGCACCACGAAGTTGATCATGCCGGCCGCCGCGGGGAAGCCGGCCAGCAGGAACAGCTCGACGAAGGGGCTGCGGTTGGCCGGCACCTCGGCCCACGACACCACGCTGATGATGCACACCAGCGCCAGGATGTAGAACAGCAGAATGCGCAAGGGGATAGTGTTGATGGCCTTGGGCAGCGAGCGATGCGGGTTCTTTGCCTCGGCGGCGGTGGTGCCGATCAGTTCGGTGCCGGCAAAGGAAAACACGGCAATCTGGAAGCCGGCAAAGAACCCGCTGATGCCATGGGGGAGCACGGCGCCCGGCGCGACCACGTTCGACAGCGAAGCAACCACGCCATTGGGTGAGGTATAGGAGGTGGCGATCATCACCGCCGCTGTGATGATCAACAGCACGATGGCGACGATCTTGATGATGCCGAACCAGAACTCCACCTCGCCAAAAATCCGCACCGCCAGCATGTTCAGCCCCAGCAGCACGAACAGGGTGAAGAACGCGGGTAGCCAGGCCGGTGCATCGGGGTACCAGTACTGGAAGAACCCGGCCACCACGACCACGTCGCCGACCACCGCCACGCTCCAGCTCAGCCAGTACGACCAGCTCAGCACAAAGCCGGCGCGCGGCCCCAGGTAATGGGCAACGATGTCGGCGAACGACTTGAAGCGCAGGTCGGACAACAGCAGCTCGCCCATGGCGCGCATGACGAAGAACACGAAAAACCCGAGGATGGCGTACACCAGCAGAATCGAGGTGCCGGACAGCGCGATCACCTTGCCGGAGCCCATGAACAGGCCGGTGCCGATGGCGCCGCCTATGGAAATCAGCTGAATGTGGCGGTTTTCCAGTGTGCGTTGCAGGTGCCCTTCACGGTCGGGCGTTACCGGTTTGCTTTGCTCAAGGCTTGCGGGCATGTCTTGCATGGCGATCTCTTGTTATTGTTGGCCTGTCACATGTCGCGGTGCCGTAACAAAGCCCTTTACAGGCTTCGCCACGGCTGGTTACGCGGGTTAGCGCGCGCTTTCGAACCCTTGCAGGGTGTTCACGGCGTTGATGCCGATTTCGTCGACCATGTAGCCGCCTTCCATCACGAACAGGGTCGGGATACCCGCACTGGCGATCTCGGCGCCCATGCGCAGGAAGTCTTCGCTGGTGAGCTTGAAGTGGCTGATCGGGTCATCCTCGAAGGTGTCGACCCCCAGCGACACAACCAGAAACTGCGGCTTGTGCGCGACAATGCGCTTGAGTGCATCCTGCAAAGCCGGCTGGTACTGGGCCCAGCGCGTGCCCTTGCCCATCGGGTAATTGGCGTTGAAACCCTCGCCAGCGCCTGTGCCTTGTTCATGGGCGTAGCCGGAAAAGTACGGGTAGGACACGTGCGGGTCGCCATGCAGGGAGGCGAAGAACACATCGGGGCGATCGTAAAAGATGTTCTGTGTGCCGTTGCCGTGGTGGAAGTCCACATCCAGCACGGCAACGCGTTTGGCGCCTTGGCTCAGGCAGCGCTCGGCTGCGATGGCGGCGTTGTTCAGGTAGCAGTAGCCGCCCATGTATTCCCGTGCTGCATGGTGCCCCGGTGGGCGGCACAGGGCGAAGGCGCTGTCGGCACCGTCGATGATGCGCTGCATGCCGGTCAAGGCAACGTTGGCGCTGCTGCGCACCGCCTCCCAGGTGCCGGCGGTGATCGGGGCCCCCGCGTCCATGGCATAGAAGCCCAGCTTGCCGTCGATGAAGCCGGGCTCACGGTCAATGGCCAGGTCGCGCACTGGCCACACCAGCGGCAGCGCATCGTGGGTTTTGCCGGTATCGGCCCATTCCGACCAGGCGTTTTCCAGGAAGCTTACATAGCGCTCGCTGTGCGCCGCCACGTAGCAGCCACGGTCGAAGGCCTGTTCGGCAATGACATCGCCAAGGCCGGTGCTGTGCACCCGGGCCAGCACGGTGTCGGCACGCTGGGGGTTTTCGAACGATGGCGTAATGGCGCCGTCCTTGAGTTCCGAGCCATGGTGCAAGCGGTGGTTGTTGCTAAATACTGTCAGCACACGAATGTCCTTTTTCAAGGGGTTACCGGATAACCAATTTTCGCGACAGAGCGGTGAAAATGCTTTGCTTTATGCTCAATCAAACTGGATGCTTGAGCAAAGCATTCACAAGGTTGGCCACCTATGAGCAAAGCCTTTGCTATTGAACAACTGGACGACACCGACCGCGAGCTGCTGCGCCTTTTGCAGGAGGACGGCACCCTGTCGAGCGCTGCGCTGGGCGAGCGTTTGTCGATGACCGTGACGCCCTGCTGGCGCAGGCGCAAACGGCTGGAGGAGCTGGGCATCATCAAGGATTACCAGGCCAACCTCGACCGCAGGAAGCTGGGCTACGACGTGATGGCGTTTGCCCAGGTGCGCTTTGGCAACCATTCGGCCAACGCACCGGATGAGTTCGAGCAGGTGATCCTGAAGCTGCCGCAGGTGCTGTCCTGCCACAAGGTGACCGGCGAGGCTGACTATGTGCTGACGGTGTTGGCAAATGACCTGGAGAGTTATGGGCGATTCGTGGAAGAGGTGTTGCGCCGTCAGCCAGGCATTGCCTCGATCCAGTCGAGCCTGGCGTTGCGCGAAGTGAAGGCGGTTTCCCGAATACCCGTGCCCTGAAACCCACCGCGCTGCGCTTTTGATTTTTGTAGGAGCAGCCTTGTGCTGCGAAGAGGCCATTGCAACCGAAGATAATCTTCAGCCTTACCGGCCTCTTCGCAGCACAAGGCTGCTCCTACCGGGTCATGCGTTAGCCTGATTGATGGTGCAAGACAGTTGATCCCACAAAAAATCAAAAGCAGACCGCGCATGATTTGGGTGCAGCCTACTCCGGCAAGCTGTAGCGCTCGGCAAAGTACTGGCGGAAAAAGTCCACCGCCACCCGCACCTTGGCCGAACTGGCCAGCGGCGAGGTGTACACCGCCCAGATGTCCGCCGGCTGGTGATAAGCCTCCAACACCTGCACCAGGCGCCCGTCCTGCAAGCTGTCGTGCACGTCCCACCATGAACGCAGCAGTATCCCGCGCCCGTCCAGGCACCACTGGTGCGCCACTTCGCCATGGTTGGTCGACAGGCCGCCGGTCACCCGCACGCTTTCTTCACCCAGCGGACCCATCAGTTGCCACACGCCGAACGGGTGGTCGCGCTCCTTGATCACCAGGCAGTCGTGGCTGCCCAGGTCGCCCAGCACCTTGGGCGTGCCGCGCCGCGCCAGGTACGCCGGGGCGGCGCACAGTACACGGCGGTTTCGGGCCAGCGGCTTGGCGATCAGGTTGGGGGCGATGGCGTTGCCCACGCGGATGTCCAGGTCGACACCTTCGGCAATCAGGTCCACCAGGCGGTCGTGCACATCCAGGCGAATGTCCAGCCGCGGGTAGCGCTCGGCCAACTCCGACAGAGCCGGCGCCACGAAGCGCCGGCCCAGCCCCAGGCTGCTGGCAATGCGCAACTGCCCGGCCGGCTCGCGGTGCTGGGCACTGATGTCATCGCCCATGCGCTGCACGGCGTCGAATATCTGCAATGCCCATTGATACACCCGCTCGCCCTCCTCGCTCACCGTCACCCGCCGGGTGGTGCGGTGCAACAGGCGCACTTCCAGGTTTTGCTCAAGCATGCGAATGCGCTTGCTGATGTACGCCGCCGACATGCCCAGCTCGTCGGCCACGGCCGCGAAGCTGGCGCGCTTGGCCACTTGCAGGAAGATATTGAGGTCGTCGAGGCTGGGCAGATTATTCACGTATCGTGTTCCAAGAATCCATGATTGGCCAGATTATCTCCGGACCAAGCCCTTATAGCATGACCAGCACCTGTTCCCTAGACAACGAGTGCACCCCATGAGCAAGACCTTCAGAATCGCGGCAATCCCAGGCGACGGCATCGGCAACGAAGTACTGCCTGAAGGCATTCGGGTGGTCGAGGCCGCTGCGCGCAAGCATGGCCTGGACATCAGCTTCGAGTTCTTCGAGTGGGCCAGCTGCGACTACTACCTGGCCCACGGCAAGATGATGCCGGACGACTGGTTCGAACAGCTCAAAGGTTTCGACGCCCTGTACTTCGGTGCCGTTGGCTGGCCAGACAAAGTGCCGGACCACATCTCGCTGTGGGGTTCGCTGCTCAAGTTCCGCCGCGACTTCGACCAGTACGTGAACATTCGCCCGGTGCGCCTGTTCCCCGGCGTACCCTGCCCGCTGGCTGGTCGTGAACCCGGCGACATCGACTTCGTGGTCATCCGCGAAAACACCGAAGGCGAGTACTCGTCGCTGGGCGGGCGCATGTTCGAAGGCACCGAGAACGAGTTCGTGCTGCAGGAATCGGTGTTCACCCGCCGTGGCGTCGACCGCATTCTCAAGTATGCCTTCGAAGTGGCCCAGACCCGCGAGCGCAAGCACGTCACCTCGGCCACCAAGTCCAACGGCATGGCCGTGAGCATGCCGTACTGGGACGAACGCACCGCCGCAATGGCAGCCAATTATCCGGAAATCAGCTGGGACAAGCAGCACATTGATATCCTCTGCGCCCGCTTCGTACTGCAACCAGACCGCTTCGATGTGGTCGTGGCCTCGAACCTGTTCGGCGACATCCTGTCCGACCTCGGCCCGGCCTGCGCCGGCACCATCGGCATCGCGCCATCGGCCAACCTGAACCCCGAGCGCAAGTTCCCGTCGCTGTTCGAGCCGGTGCACGGCTCGGCCCCGGACATCTACGGCAAGAACATCGCCAACCCGATCGCGATGATCTGGTCCGGTGCGCTCATGCTCGATTTCCTCGGCAACGAAGGCACCGACCCACGCTACCGCGCTGCCCATGATGACATCCTCAAAGCCATCGAGCAGGTCATCGCCGCCGGTGACGTAACCCGCGACATGGGTGGCCAGCAGTCTACCCAGCAAGTGGGCCAGGCCATCACCGCGCTGATCGAAGCCTGATGTACCTGGGGCCGATTGTCAGAAGTGTCTGACAATCGGCCCTTTGCCTCTTGCGAGCGGCGTGGATTGTATGCAAAATCTGTTAACCATTAGATATTAGTTAACTTGTAGTTAACAGCCAAGGAAGGAGTGGTACCGCAACACCCCGGATGCCTGCCGGGTATAACAAGTACGCCAACGTCCAGGAGACGATGATGTCGCACAAGAATAAAAAGATTGATGTATTCCTGATTACCGTGAGCCTGATCGCCGTACTGCTCACCGTGATCGGCCTTGCAGCCTTCCCCGCCCAGGCTGAAAGCGCCGCCAACCAGTTGTTCGAGCTGTCCACCCGCACCTTCGGTACCAGCGTGCAGGTGCTGGTGTTTGGCAGTACCCTGGCCGTGCTGTACCTGGCCTTCAGCAAGTACGGCAACATCCGCCTGGGCAGTGGCAAACCTGAATACGCCACCGCCACCTGGGTGTTCATGTTCATCTGTGCCGGCATGGGTTCGTCGACCCTCTACTGGGGCGTGATGGAATGGGCCTACTACTACCAGACCCCGGGCCTGAACATCGCCGCGGCCACCCCCAAGGCACTCGAGTACAGCGTGGGCTACTCGTTCTTCCACTGGGGCATCAGCGCCTGGTCGATCTACGCCCTGGCCTCATTGGCCATGGCCTACCACTTCCATGTACGCAAGAAGAGCGGCCTGAACCTGGCTTCGGTTATCGAAGCGGTGACAGGTTTCAAGGCCACCGGGCCGGTGGGCCGTACCGTCGACCTGATCTTCCTGCTGACCATGATGGGCGCACTGACCGTGTCGCTGGCCCTCACCGCCTCTACCCTGACGCGCGGCCTGCATGACCTGACCGGCACCCCGGATACGTTCACCGTGCAATTGATGGTGATCGGCGGCGTGGCGGTGATGTTCTCGCTCAGCTCCTACATCGGAATCGATGGTGGCCTGCAGCGCCTGAGCAAGATGGTGTGCATCGGCGCGCTGGTGTTTGCCGCGGTTGTGCTGTTGGTGGGCCCGACCCAGTTCACCCTCAACAACACTGCCAACTCGATTGGCCTGATGATCCAGAACTACGTGCACATGAGCCTGTTTACCGACCCGGCGGGCGACGGTGCCTTTACCCGCAACTGGACGGTGTTCTACTGGCTGTGGTGGGTGTCGTACGCCCCGGGCGTGGCCATGTTCGTCACCCGCGTTTCGCGCGGCCGGCAGATCAAGGAAGTGGTCCTGGCCCTGCTGCTGGGGGGCAGCTTCGGTTGCTGGTTCTTCTTCGGCGCGCTGGAAAGCTACAGCATGCACCAGTTCATCACCGGCGCCGTGGATGTGCCGAAAATGCTCGCCGAACAAGGCGGCGAATCGGCCGTGACACACCTGCTGCTGGCCTTGCCGTGGGGCCAGGTGTTCCTCGGTGTGTACCTGTTCATCATGGCCATCTTCTGTGCTTCGCACATGGACGCCGCGGCCTATGCGGTGGCTGCCACCAGCACCCGCAACCTGCGTGAAGGTGACGACCCGACACCCACCCACCGCCTGTTCTGGTGCGTGGTGCTGACCTTGGTGCCACTGGCCATGCTGTTCGCCAAGGCCTCGCTGTCGACCATGAAGACCGCCGTGGTGCTCACTGCAATCCCGTTCATGGTGATTCTGCTGGTGAAGATATATGGCTTCTTCAAGTGGATGATCGCCGACTACGGCCAGGTACCGGCCCACGTCATCGAAGAAGAGGCTGCACGGATGGCCGGTGAGCAACCTGCCGACCATGCCCCGCGCAGCGCTGCTGCCGTGCATTGATTGAATCAGAGGGGCCGTACCGCGGCCTCGTTAAATGGCTGCAAATTTTTTTGCCTGATCTGTTAACCAACAGATACGCGTTAACCAATAACTATAAACCGAGCTTGTGAGAAACCTGTCATGAACGACTTCAAACGCCTGCCCGCCGATTTCTGTGCGAACGCCGACGAGGCCTTCACCATCCCGGCCACTTTCTACACCAAGGCCGCGGTGTTCGAACACGAGAAAGAAGCCATCTTCGCCCGCAGCTGGATTTGCGTGGGCCACCGCAGCGAAGTGGCAGACAACAATGCCTACATCACCCGCGACGTGATTGGCGAAAGCATCATCGTCGTGCGCGGCCGTGACAGCGTGCTGCGTGCGTTCTACAACGTCTGCCCGCACCGTGGCCACCAGCTGCTCAGCGGCAGCGGCAAGGCCAAGAACGTCATCACCTGCCCGTACCACGCCTGGACCTTCAAGCTCGACGGCGAACTGGCCCACGCCCGCAACTGCGACAACGTGGTCAATTTCGACAAAGAGAACTCCACCCTGGTGCAGCTGCGCGTCGAGGAATACGCCGGCTTCATCTTCATCAACATGGACATGGATGCGGGCTCCGTCGAAGACCAGCTGCCAGGCATGCAAGCACGCATGCGCGAAGCCTGCGTGGTAATCGACGACCTGCACCTGGCGGCGCGCTTCGTCAGCGACACCCCGGCCAACTGGAAGTCGATCGTCGACAACTACCTGGAGTGCTACCACTGCGCCCCGGCCCACCCAGGCTTCTCCGACTCGGTCGACGTCGGCCAGTACAGCCACACCATGCACGGTAACTGGACCCTGCAATATGGCCTGGCCAAGCCTTCGGAGCAGTCGTTCAAGTTCGACGAAAACGTGAAAGACCCGTCGTTCGCCGGCTTCTGGGCCTGGCCGTGCACCATGTTCAACGTGCCGCCAGGGGCCAACTTCATGACCGTGATCTACGAGTTCCCGGTCGATGCCGAAACCACCCTGCAGCACTACGACATCTACTTCCTCAACAAGGAAATCACCGAAGAGCAGCAGAAGCTGATCGACTGGTACCGCGAAGTGTTCCGCCCAGAAGACCTGCGCCTGGTCGAAAGCGTGCAGAAGGGCCTGAAGTCGCGCGGCTACCGTGGCCAGGGCCGGATCATGGCCGACCGCGAGCGCAGTGGCATGAGTGAACACGGCATTGCCCACTTCCACAACCTGATCGCCGTGGCCCACCTCGACGATTGATGGCAACCGCTCCACGTTTATTTGCACGTAAAGGTGCGCGGCAGGGCCTGCCGCGCACCCAGGCAGTCGAGGTGAACCATGGCCAACACTTATGAAATGTTCAGCGTACGCGTAACCGACGTGGAACACGCCACGCCGCTGATCAAGCGCTTTACCCTGGCCCGCGAAGACGGCGCGGCGATGCCCGCCTTCACCGGCGGCAGCCACGTCATCGTGCAGATGCAAGGCGCCGACGGCAGCCAGTTCAGCAACGCCTACTCGTTGATGAGCGACCCGCGTGACACCCGCAGCTACCAGATCGGCGTGCGCCTGGAAGAACAGTCCAAAGGCGGCTCGGCGTTCATGCACCAGCAGGTGGAAGTCGGCACCCGCCTGACCATCTCCTCGCCCAACAACCTGTTCGCCCTGGACCCTTCGGCTGGCCGCCATGTGCTGATTGCCGGCGGCATCGGCATTACCCCGTTCCTGGCGCAACTGCATGAGCTGGAAGGCGGTAGCGCCGATTACGAGCTGCACTATGCCTTCCGCGCGCCTGAGCACGGCGCGTTCCAGGACCAGTTGGCCAACGGCCCGCACGCCGCCAACACGCGGTTCTACATCGACAGCCTCGACCGCAAGCTTGATCTGGCCGCCCTGTGCGCGGGTCTGGACGAGCAGGCGCACTTGTACGTGTGCGGCCCCAAACCGCTGATCGACGCGGTCATCGCCTGCGCCGCCCAGGCCGGCATTGCCGAGCAGCGCGTGCATTGGGAACAGTTTGCCGCCACCCCGGTCACCGGCAGTGCCTTTACCGTAGTGTTGGCGCAATCGGGCGTGGAACTGCAGGTGGAAGAAGGCATGACCATTCTGCAGGCCATCGAGAAGTCCAAGGCTGCCAAGGTCGAGTGCCTGTGCCGGGAAGGCGTGTGCGGTACGTGCGAGACGGCCATCCTTGAGGGTGAAGCCGAGCACTATGACCAGTACCTGAGCGATGAAGAGAAAGCGGCGCAGCAGAGCATCATGCTGTGCGTTTCCCGCGCCCGCACTGCGCGGCTGGTGCTGGACCTTTAACAACCGCCCGGCTGATGTTGCCCGTACCGGCCTCATCGCCGGCAAGCCAGCTCCCACATGGACCGCATCGCCCTCCAGCCATGTCCATACCTGTGGGAGCTGGCTTGCCGGCGATGAGGCCAGTGCAGGCAGCACAAGGCCATTTCCCCAAAAGAGGCAGCGTGAGCACCCGTCAACCAAAAGTTGACAGCTTGGGTATACTGGCAGGCTCTTGGCCCAGATCAGGACACCCTGCCGATGTTGGAAAACAGCTTCGCCTTCCGCCTCAAGGAACTGCTCGAGCATCACAAGCTGACCCTGCAAGCCGTGGGCACGGCCTTGGGCATTTCGCGCACCGCCGTGCACAAGTGGACCCGCGGCGGCGAGATCGACTACGACAACCTGCGCAAGCTGGCCGACTTTCTCAAGGTCAACTGGATCTGGCTGCGCTATGGCGACGAAGCACTGCAGAACATCCAGCAACCGCAGGTGGTCGAGCTGCCGATGACCGACGTGCGCCGGCGCCTGACCGCCGAGATCATGGAAAGCGAAACGCGTATGAAGCTGGCCCAGGAAGGCGCACGCATCGTTACCTGGGAATGGAACCTGATCAGCGACGAAGTCACCTACTCGCCCAACGTCGAGCAGGTCTATGGCTGGCCCGTCCATCACAACGAAGACTTCTGGAAGCACCTGCCCGACGAAGATGTGCAGCGCATGCAGGTGATGTACGCCGATGCGGTGGCCGACGGCAGTGGCTGTGAATGCGACTTCCGCATCACCCGCCCGGACGGTGAAGTCCGCTGGATTTCTTCCCGCGCCACAGTGGTGCGCGACAGCGCCGGGCGCTCGGTAAAGATGGTTGGCATCAGCATGGACAACACCGAACGCCAGGTGGCCCAACAGGCGCTAAGCCAGAGCGAGGAACGCTTCCGGGCGATCTTCGAGCTGGCCTGGGGTGCCCTGGCCTACATCGACCCGGACGGCACCTGGCAGCGGGTCAACAACAGCCTGTGCGAGTTGCTGGGCTACAGCGCCGATGAACTCTACGGCATGACCTTCCAGCAGATCACCCACGCCGACGACCTGACGCAGAACCTGCAACTGCTGCAACGCATGCTGGCCGGTGAAACCGAGCGCTACGAAGTGGAAAAACGCGTGCGCCACAAGAACGGCGAGTACATCTGGGTACGCGCCCGCACCTCGCTGCAGCGCCGTGGCAATGGCGAACCGGAACACCTGATCAGCGTTTTCGAAGACATCAGCGCCGAGCGCCAGGAACATGAACGGCTACAGGCGCACATTGCCGCCCTGGAAGCCCGCCTGGCGGCTTCGTGAGCAGGCTTACGCGAAACGTCACGGCCCCGATTGATCGCCGCGCAGCCAGTCGATAAACCGTGCAAACAACTCGGACTGCGAGTTGATCTCCAGTTTCAGGTACAGGTTCTTGCGGTGCATGCGCACCGTCTCCGGTGAGATGCCCAGCTCCAGCGCGGTCGACTTCACCGAGTGCCCGCGCAGGATCATGTGTGCCACCTCCCGCTCACGGTCGGTCAGCACCTGGCAACCAAAGCTGTCGAACGCCGCCTGCAGGCTGCCGTGTTCGGCCGATGCTGCGCCGGGCTCCAGGTTATGCCGGGCATAACGCCCCAACAGTTCCCGCACCATGGGCTCCAGCGCCCGCAGCAGGTCGACCTGCCCGGCACTCAGAGGCGTGCCGCTGTAACCTTGGAACAGGCTCAGCGACAACTTGCGGCCAGGGCTGAGGTCGACAATGTAGTAGCTGTCTTCGCTGCAACCGGTGCCCAGGTAATAGGCCTTGTAGTAGTCGCTGTCGAAGAAGTTGTCGGGGGCGATTTCCTGCAGGTGGTAAAAGCCTTCGGCCAAGCCGCTTTGCACGGCCAGGCAGAATGGGTCGAGCAGGTAGCCGGCACTGAAATAACGCTCAAGCACCGCGGCGTGGTGCAGCTCGGGGATGCCTTGCTGGTACAGCAGCTGCGGCGCCCGCCCTTGGCACTCAAGGCTGATCATCATCGATTCAACCTGCACCAGCTGGCCGATGGCAGCAGCCACATACTCCAGCGCCTCGGGCGTATCGCTATTGGCCAGCGCACGCTGCAGCGCCGCATGCCATTGCTGCAGCGCGCCCATTGTCAGGGTAAGCGGGGTGTCGGGAGTGGCCTGGGTCATGCCCGGCAGTCTAGCCTGCCAGGCACGCCCCCGCACAGCCCTTTGCGCCAGGTTCATCGGCCTTGGTACAAACCAAGCGCAGTCAGTTCGCGCGCGGTTTCGAGGATGCACTGGCGCAAGGTCTCGACGATCTCGTCCACCTGCGCATGGGTGACGATCAGCGGTGGCGACATCACGTTCAGGTGCATGATCGGGCGCACCAGCAACCCGCGGGCCTGGGCCTTGCTGTGGATGCGCTCACCGATGTTCACCTCATCCGGGAACAGCGCCTTGCTGGCCTTGTCGGCCACGAACTCAACGCAGGCCATCAGCTTCATGCAACGCACATCACCCACCAGCGGCAACTCGCGCAGGCTCTGCAGGCGCTGCTCCAGGTAGCCACCCACGTCCTTGACGTGATCGAGCAGTTGCTCGCGCTCGATGATCTCGATGTTCTTCAGCGCCGCTGTACAGCACACCGGGTGACCACTGTAGGTAAAGCCATGGGTGAAGCAGCGGCCCTTGCCCGGCTCGGCAATCACTTCCCAGATACGCTCGGAGAAGATACATGCGCCCAGCGGCAGGTAGGCCGAGGTCAGGCCCTTGGCGGTGGTGATGATGTCGGGGGTAACGCCAAACAGTTCTTCGCTGGCGAAGAAGGTGCCCAGGCGCCCGAACGAGGTCACCACTTCGTCGGCGACGAACAGGATGTCGTAGGTCTGGCACAGTTGCCACATGCGCTGGAAGTAGCCCTCGGGCGGAATGATCACCCCGCCCGAGCCCATGATTGGCTCGGCGAAGAACGCCGCCACGTTGTCGGCCCCCAGCGACAGGATCTTGTCCTCGAACTCGGCCACCAGGTAGTCGAGGAATTCCGCCTCGTCCATGTCGTGCGGGGCACGGTACGGGTTGGGGTTGGAGACGTGGTGGATCAGGTCGTGGTGATAGTCGAACTCCGGCACCCGGTCGGCGGCCTTGTTGCCGATGGACATGGTCAGGGTGGTGGAGCCGTGGTAGGCGTTGTAGCGGGCAATGATGTGCTTCTTGTGTGGCTTGCCGCGGCAGTTCTGGTAGTACTGGATCAGCCGGTAGGCGGTGTCGACAGCAGTCGAGCCGCCGGTGGTGAGGAACACGTGGTTCAGGTCGCCCGGTGCCAGCTGCGCGAGCTTCTGGCACAGTTCGATGGCCACGTCGTTGGCCATGTCGGAGAACGGGTTTGAATACGCCAACTGGCGCACCTGATCGGCAATGGCCAGGGCCATTTCCTCGCGGCCCAGGCCGATATTTGTGCACCACATGCCGCCGACGGCATCGAGGAAGCGGTTGCCGTGGGTGTCACGAATGTAGGCGCCCTCGCCGGCGACGATGTTCAGCGCGCCTTGCTCGCGGTGCTCGTCGAACACATGGTAGCCGTGCATGTAGTGGGCCTTGTCGGCCTCCACCAGCGGGTCGTGGGCGATAGCGAATGCTTTGCTTGGGGTGGCCATGGGCAGCTCCTTGGCGAGAATTTTTGGGCAGTGTTCAGAAACCGGTCTTGACCGTGCTCCAGACCCGGGTGATGGCGCGCATGTCCTTGGGGCTCTGGGTTTTCTGCGCGAACAGGCGCTCACGGGTTTGTGCGTCGGGGTAGATGGCCGGGTCCTGGCGGATATCGTCACGCACCAGCGCGGTGGCGGCGGCGTTGCTGTTGGCGTAGTGGATGTAGTCAGTGACCTTGGCCATGGTCTGCGGCTGCAGCAGAAACTCGATGAAGCGGTGGGCGTTGGCCGCGTGCGGCGCATCCTTGGGGATGTACAGGTTGTCGAACCAGATCAGCGAACCTTCCTGGGGGATGAAGAACGACAGCTTGATGTCCTTCTTCGCTTCCACCGCACGGGCCTGGGCGGTGGCGTAGTCACCGGACCAGGTCAGCGCCAGGCACACATCGCCGTTGGGCAGGCTGGTGAGGTAGTTGACCGAGTCGAACTTGCGAATGTAGGGGCGGATGCCCAGCAGCAGTTGTTCGGCGGCCTTGAGGTCGGCGGCCGACGCGCTGCGCGGGTCCTTGCCCAGGTACTGCAGGGCCAGCGGGATGACCTCGGTGGGCGCGTCCATCAGGGTGACGCCACAGTCGGCGAAGCGCGAGACGATCTTGGGGTCGAACAGCATGGCCAGCGAACCGATCGGTGCGTCGGGCATGCGCGCGGTGATCTTGTCGACGTTGTAGGTTACCCCCGAGCTGCCCCAGGTATAGGGCGCCGAGTACTTCAGGCCAGGGTCGTATCCCTGCAGGTTGTTGACCACCTGCTGATCGAGGTTTTGCCAGCTGGGCAGTTGCTGCTTGTCCAGTGCCTGGAACACGCCGGCGCTGATCAGCGGGGGGACAAGCGAGGCGTTGAGCATGACCAGGTCGTAGCCGGAACGGCCGGTGAGCAGTTTGGTCTGCACGGTTTCGTAGCCATCAAAGGTGTCGTAGATGACCTTGATACCGGTGGCCTTCTCGAAGTCGGACAGGGTGGTTTCACCGATGTAGTCGGTCCAGTTGTACAACCGTAACGTGTTCCCGCTGTCCACCTCTGCCGCCTGGGCCAGGCTGGCACCAGACGCCAGCAGCAGACCACCAATCACCTTCAGTACCTTGCGCATGGCAACTCCATCGTGTGAATGCTCCGGAACGAGCCGATGGGTTCACTATCGAGGGATTTGCCGAGGGGCAACATACCCCGAATGTGTGGGTGGTCGTTTTTGGGCAGGTAAGTCTTGTAACAAGGCAACTGGCCTCATCGCCGGCAAGCCAGCTCCCACAGGGAAACCACAGTCCTGAGGCCTCGTGGTTTCCCTGTGGGAGCTGGCTTGCCGGCGATGAGGCCAGTACAGGCGATCACACCAGCGGGTACAACGCCTCATCGAACTGGGCCAGGCGGGGGAACACCAATGGCTGGTCGTCCGAGAGCTGCTCCAGGCGCTGCCGGTATTGCTGCAAAAAGTCCTGCCGCGCCTCAGCGCTGATGTAAGGCACATGCCAGGCCACAAACGGCGGTAGCACCTCGAAACCGACATAGGCCAGCGTACCCCGCAGTATCGGCCGCAGCATGTCTTCCAGCGGGCCATGAATCGCCCCTTCGCCAAACATGTGCGCCCGCCCGCCCAAGGTCACGGTCACCAGCGCCTTCTTGCCCGCCAACCCGCCCTGGTCGTAGAAACGCTTGCCGCCATAGCACACCCCCGACACCAGCACCCGGTCGATCCAGCCCTTGAGCATGGCCGGGGCCGAGAACCAGAAGATCGGGAAGTTCAGCACCAGCAAGTCGGCCCACAACAACTTGTCCAGCTCCTGCTGGATATCCTCGGCAATGGCGCCGCGCTTGACCCCCTGGCGCTGCTCCAGGGCATACACCAGGTACTCGGGGTTCTCACGCTGGGTGAAGTCATCGGCACTGGCCACCGGGTTCCAGCCCATGGCGTACAGGTCGCTGACCTGCACCTGGTGGCCCTGGGCGCGGAAGGTTTCCACGGCCTGGTCCCGCAGGGCAGCGGTGAACGATTGCGGCTCGGGGTGAGCGTGGACGATCAGTACATTCACAAACATTCTCCTTACACAAAACAGGTTGTCTTGCAGCGGTGGCTCAGCACTGTACGGCTTTCACCTCGACGAACTCCGCCAGGCCCTCTTCGCCCCACTCGCGGCCGTTGCCCGACTGCTTGTAGCCACCGAACGGCGCCTGGTAGTTGAACCCGCCCCCGTTGATGAAGCACTGCCCGGCCCGTATCTGCCGCGCCAGCGCCAGGCCATGCTCGCGGCTGCCCGCCCACACCGCGCTGGAAAGGCCGAACGGCGAGTCATTGGCCAGCGCCAGCGCCTGAGCCTCGTCGGCGTAGGGGATCAGGCACAGCACCGGGCCGAAGATTTCTTCCTGGGCAATGCGCATGCGGTTGTCGACGTCGGCGAACAACGTGGGCGCCACGTAGAACCCGCGCTCGAAGCCGCCGTGATCACCACCGCACAACAAGCGCGCGCCCTCCTCCTGGCCCTGGCGAATGTACTCGAGCACTGTGCGCCGCTGGCCTGCCGAACACATCGGCCCGAGGAAACTGGCCGGGTCACGCGGGTCGCCCATGACCAGTGCGCGGGTTTCGGCCTCGGCGATTTCCAGCGCCTCGGCGTAGCGGCTGGCCGGCAGCAGCATGCGGGTCAGTGCCGTGCAGGTCTGCCCCGAGTTGATCATCACGTCCTGCACGCCGTGGCGCACCGCAGCGTGCAGGTCGGCATCGGCGGTAATCAGCAACGGTGATTTGCCACCCAGCTCCAGGCACACCCGCTTCACCGTCGGCGCAGCCGCTTGTGCCACCCGCACCCCGGCACCGGTCGAGCCGGTGAACGACACCATGTCCACCTGCGGGTGCCGGGCGAGGGCTTCACCGACCTTGGCACCTGGGCCGCTGACCAGGTTGAACACCCCTGCCGGCAGGCCGATGGCGTCGATCATCTCGGCCAGCAGAAAAGCGTGCAGCGGCGTTTCCTGGCTGGGTTTGACCACCACCGTGCACCCGGCAGCCAGGGCCGGCGCCAGCTTGCCGATCATCTGGTGCAGCGGGTAGTTCCACGGGTTGATGAATGCGCACACGCCAACGGCCTCGCGGTACACCAGCGAATTGCCGATTTCGCGCACCTCATCCATCAGCCCGGCCAGTTCGGCGTACTGCGCAAGGCCCACAATCGGGCCTTCGACCTGCACCGCCTGGCACCACTGCACCGGCATGCCCAGCTCGTCGGTAATAACCTCGGCCATTTGCGCCGCACGGTTTTTCAGCTGTGCGACCAATGCCCGGATGTACCCGGCGCGCACGCTGGACGGCGTGCGCGACCAGCCATCGAAGGCCCGCCGCGCCGCCATCACCGCCCGCTCGACATCGGCCTCGGCGCCCAAAGGTACCCGGCCAATGGCCTGTTCGGTGGCCGGGTCGATCACCTCAGCCATGCCCTGCCCGCTCGGCACCTGCCAGGCGCCATCGATGTACAGCCGCGCATACTCACGCATGGCCGTACTCCCGTTTCAGCTCGTCGGCACAGCGGGCAATGCGCTGGCAGGCATCGACCAGCGCCGCATCGCCCAGCACCAGGCCCAGGCGGATATGCCCGGCAGCGCTGGGGCCGAACGCTTCGCCGGCGAGCACCGACACGCCCTGGCGGTCCAGCAGGCGGTCGGCAAAGGCCTGGGCACTTACACCGGTCTCGCGGATATCAACCATCACGAACATGCCACCATCGGGCCTCAGCGCCTTCAGGCCCGGGCAGCCGGCCAGCTGTTCGCACACCAGGTCACGGCGCTGGCGGTAGGCCTCGCGCATGGCGGCCAGCTCGGGCAACGGCTGCTCCAGCGCCACCACGGCGGCGTCCTGAATGAAGTCGGGCGAGCCATACAACATGCACAGGGCAAGGTTTTCCAGGTGGGCGGCCAGCTCGGCCGAACCCACTACCCAGCCCACCCGCCAGCCGGTCATGGCATGGGACTTCGACAAGCTGTTGAGGGTGGCGGTGCGTTCGGCCATGCCCGGCAGGCTGGCAGGGCTGACATGCTCGCCCTCGTACAGCAATTCGCTGTACACCTCGTCAGAGATCAGCCACAGGTCGTGGGCGATGCACAGTTCGGCCAGTGCTTCCCAGGTAGTACGGGGCAGGCTTGCCCCCGACGGGTTATGCGGGCTGTTCAAGGCCAGCGCGCGGGTGCGCGGGGTGATGCGCTCGGCCACGTCTTGCGGGCATACCCGAAAGCCGTTTTCCGGCCTGACCGGCACCGGCACCACCTTGGCACCACAGGCACCGAACACCGCCTCATAGGTCACATACATCGGTTCGGCGACAAGCACCTCGTCGCCTGGGTCCAGTACGCACTGGGCCACGCAGTACAGCGCGCACTGGGCCCCTGCCAGCACCGTCACCTGATCGGCGTCGACGGCCTGGCCGCTACGCTGCTGGTGGCGCCTGGCGATGGCCTGGCGCAGGGCCAGCTTGCCGCGTACATCGGCGTAATGGGTGTGACCCGCCTGCAGGCTGTCGATGGCCGCCTCGACAATCGGCGCGGGGGTGTCGAAGTCCGGGTCCCCCACCGACAGCAGCAGGATGTCCTTGCCCTCGGCCTGCAGCGCCAGGGCGCGGTAGTGGATGTCCCAGGCCGCAGCCCCGTCGCCGGCGATGCGTTGGGTAAGCTTGGCGTAGCGCATGGCAATCTCCCTTCTTTGGCGGTTTCAGTCGACGAGGATCTTCGGGTTGGAACTGCCCCACACGGTGTACAGGTCGGCCAGCAGCGCGCCGTTGATTTCTTCCATCTCGGCCTGGGTGATTTCGCCCCCGGCCTGCTTGCCGAACAGCACCACTTCGTTGCCACCCTTCACGTCCGGGAAGTCGGTGACATCGACCATCAGCGTGTTCATCGACACCTTGCCCACCACCGGTATGCGGTGGCCGTTGATCAGCACATGGCCCTTGTTGGTGAACACCCGGCGATAGCCATCGGAATAGCCGACGGTGATGTTGGCCAGGCGCGAATCACGGGCCAGGGTGAAGGTGCGGTCGTAGCCGACGGTGTTGCCAGCCGGGTAACTGTGCACCGCCGCCACGTGCGATTTGAACTGCATGGCGCGTTTGTATTCGGTGCGCGCCGGTACGGTGTCACCGAACAGCGCGCCACCGGTGCGTACCATGTCCAGGCGCGCCTCCGGCACCTCCAGCGTAGCGAACGAGTTGGCGGCGTGCAGGGTAAGCTTGCTGCGGTCGAGCTTCGCGTGCTTGATCAACCAGTCGGTCTGCTCGTTGAAGGCCGCCAGGCCCTTGCGCACATCGTCCTTGTCTTCCACGGCGAAGTGGGTCATCAGCGCGACCAGTTTGAGGTGCTTCTGATCGGTGATCTGCAGCGCTTCGCCACGGCCGGACCAGGTGGCCATCTCCACCCCGTTGCGGCTCATGCCGCTGGAGTTGAGCGCCATGTGAATGCGCAAGGTCTTGCCATGGCGCGCGGCGATGGCATCGGCCTGGCGGGCAAATTCGGCGCTGCCCACCAGCTCTTCCATGTCGTACTGCAAGGCATCTTCCAGCTCGCTGAGGCTGGCCAGGCGTACCCGCACCAGTTGCCCGGTGAAGCCACTGGCGCGGACCACGCGGGCCTCCTCGTTGCTGGCCACCGCCACGCAGGGCACGCCCTGGGCGATGATCGATGGCATTACCAGGCCGATACCGTGGCCATAGGCATCGGCCTTGAGCACGGCGCACAGCTTGGACTTGCCGGCCAGCTCGGCCTGCAGGGTGCGGATATTGTGTTGCAGAGCGCTGGCACTGACCTCAACCCAGGCGTTGCTGTTCTGCACGGTCAGGGTGTTGGTGCCGTTGTCCATCGACAACGGGGGGGCCGCATACAGGGGGGCCTGTCCGGTGATCAGAAGTGCCAGGGATGCAGCCAGAAGGGTACGGCGAAAGGGCATGGTGGTTACTCGTGTTCTTTTCGTTGTACGCGCCTTAACAGACGCAGGTGTGTTTGAGTTCGATGAACGTCACGCCGGGGGTGGCGAAGCCGCTGGCCAGGTCGGCTTGCAATGCATCCAGGTCGCGTGGCTGGTGCACGGTGCAGCCGAAGGCGCGGGCCAGGCCGATGAAATCCGGGTTGCGCGGCAGCACGCCGACCGGCTCGATATCCAGACCGAGCATATCGTCGCGGATCTGGCCGAGGGCGTCATTGTTCCAAAGCAACACCACCAGCGGCCGGTTCAGCTCCTCGACGGCAGTGGCCAGTTCCTGGGCGGTGTACAGGAAGCCGCCATCACCCACAAGTACCAGGCCGGGACGGTGGTCGCTGGCGAACATGCCACCGATGCCAGCCGGCAGGCCGTAGCCGAGGGTGCCGTAGCCGGTGGGGTGCAGCCAGCTACGTGGTGCCCGGCTGGCGAAGGCGTAGTTGCCGGTGTAGGCCAGTTGGGTCATGTCGCTGCTGATGAACGCATCGTCGGGCAGCACGGCGGCAATGCGGTCAAGAATCGCCTGATGGGTGGCCTGCAACGGTGCATGCCCATTACGAATGGCCTGGCGCAGGTTGCTCACCGCTTCGCTGGCCTGGGCCGGGTCTCGGTCGAGTGCTGGCAGGCGTTCGAGCAAGCCGGCCAGGGTTTGCCGGGCATCACCTTGCAAGGCAATGGCACAGGGGTAGAAGTCGTTGAACTTGCGCGGGTCGATGTCCACGCGCAGCAGCTCGCCAGTGATCGGCAGGCGCTCGCGCCAGAAGTCGGTGTCGGCCATTTCGGTGCCCACGGCCAGCACCACATCAGCCTGGCTGATCAGCTGCCAGCCGGGTTCCACGCACAGGCTGGAACCGGCATTCAGGGGCGCCTGCGGCGGCAGCAGGCCCTTGCCGGCCACGCTGGTGAATACCGGTGCCGCCAGCCGGGTGCTCAACTGCGCCAGTTGCTCGGCCGCGTGCAGCGCACCACCACCCGCGATGATCATCGGCCGCTTGGCCGCTGCCAGCTTCAGGGCAGCCTGGTCGAGCATTTCGCGGCACGGCTGGCCACGCTCGGGGCGGCGTGCCACCTCATGGCTCCAGTCACGACTGACAGGCGCAGCCAGCACGTCCAGGGGCACCGAAATGTGCACCGGGCGCGGCCGCTCGCTGTCGAACACGGCCCAGGCACGGGCGATCAGCTCGGGCAGGTCATCGCCGCGCAACGCCACGGCCGAAAACGCGGTGATCGGCGCAGTCATGGCGCGCTGGTCCTGGGTTTCATGCAGGCAGCCCCAGCCTTTGCCCAGGCTGGCGGTATGGTTGACGCTGGAAATCACCAGCATCGGGATGGAGTCAGCATAGGCCTGGCCGATGGCGGTGGCGGCGTTGGTCACCCCCGGGCCGGTGATGACGAAGCACACCCCCGGCTTGCCGCTCACGCGCGCATAGCCGTCAGCCATGAAGCCGGCGCCCTGCTCGTGGCGGGTCAGCACATGGCGGATACCGCTGCCTGGCAGGCCACGGTACAGCTCCAGGGTGTGCACCCCGGGGATGCCGAACACGGTCTGCACGCCGTAGTTGGCCAACAGGCGCACCAGCGCCTGGCCGGCCGTCAGGGTAAGGTCATTCATGTCGTTCTCCTTGCGCCAGGCCGAGGCGGATCAGCGCGTCGACCGCGGTGGTGCCGTGGGCACCGACCATCAATGGGTTCACATCCAGCTCCAACAGCTGCCCGGCGTTTTCGCAGGCGTAGTCGGCCACCGCACGGATAGCTGCGACCAAGGCGTCGAGGTCGGCGGCCGGGCGGCCACGAAAGCCTTGCAGCAGGCTGGCACTGCGCAGGTTCAGCAGTGCGGCGCGGATGGCGCTGTCGGTGGTGGGCAACAAGAGGCTGACACTGTCCTTGAGCAGTTCGACCAGCACCCCACCGGCACCGATTACCAAGGCCAGGGCAAAGTCGTGTTCACGTTTGATGCCCACTATCAGCTCGGCCAGCGGCGGCTCGGCCATGGGTTCGAGCAGTACCTGGTCGAACGCGACGTGCGGGGCGTAGGCAGCGATGCGCTGGCGCATCTGCAACAGTGCAGCTTCCAGGGCGGCGGCATCACGCAGGTTTAGCGCCACCGCACCGGCTTCGGTCTTGTGCGGCAGCTGTGCGCTGACCGCCTTCAGTACCAGCGGGTAACCCACGCAGGCGGCGTCTGCCACAGCGCGCTCGGGCGTACTCAGCACACCTGCCGGCACCGGCAGACCGAAGGCGCGCAGGGCCTGCTTGGATTGCCATTCGTCCAACAGTCGGCTTTCGCCCGTGAGGGCCTGCGGGCACAGCGGTACCCGCGCAGCCTCGCCCTGGTCCAGCAAGCGGGGGCGGTTCCTTTGGTAAGCGACGATGCGCCCCCAGGCCGCCAGGCCATCTTCCACGCCCTGCAGGGCTGCGATGCCCCGCGCATGCAGGCGCTCACGCGCACTGGCAGGCAACAGTTCCGGGAAAGCCGAGGTGACGAAGCCGATCTTGCCGTGGCGTTCAACGGCATCGCAGTACAGTCCAAGCAGCAGGTCGCATTCCTTGCGCTCGCCGGTGAACGCCGCCGGGTAGTCCAGCACCAGCATCGCCGCGCCCGCGGCGCCGCTCAGGGTGCTGTCGAGCATGCGTTGCAGGGCGGCTTCATCGCCCCAGATGGCCGTGGTGAAGTCCAGTGGGTTGACCAGGTTGGCATAGCCCGGCAACACCTCGGCCAGTGCCGCCACCTGCCCTTGCGCGAGCTTCGGCAGTTGCAACCGGTTGCGTTCGGCATAGTCGGCAATCAGGCCGGCATCGCCGCCTGAGCAGGCCAGCGCAATCAGCTCGCCATCTGCCGGCAAGCGTCCGCAGGCTGCGGCCTTGAGCGTTTCGACAAAGCTCACCGGGCCGCTGACGCGGATCACGCCCAGGCGCTGGAACAGGCTGTCGTACAACGCATCGGAGCCGGACAACGAGCTGGTGTGGCTCAGCGCCAGTTCAGCGCCGATCTGCGACACGCCAGTCTTCAGGGCAATGACCGGTGTACCCTGCTGCAATGCCTTGTAGGCTGCGCGTGAAAAGCCCGGCACGTTCTTCAAGCCTTCCAGGTGCAGCCCGATGGCCGTTACCCGTGGGTCGTCGAGCAGCACGTCCATCAGCTCGGCCACGCCCAATTGCGCCTGGTTGCCGACCGAGGCCATGTAGGCCACCGGCAGCGAGCGGTCGCTCATGGACAGGTTGTAGGCAAAGTTGCCGCTCTGGGTGAGGATCGCCACGCCCTTCTCCACCTGCTGGCCGCCATGGGCCACCGGCCACAGGGCGGCACCGTGCAGGTAATCGAGCAGGCCATAGCAGTTGGGCCCGAGCAGGGCCATGTTGCCGGCCGCAGCGAGCAGGCGCTGCTGCAACTGGCGGCCCTCTTCGCCGCTTTCGGCAAAGCCGGAGGCATAGCAGATGGCACCACCGGCGCCACGCGCGGCCAGCTCGGCAACGCACTGCAAGGTCAGCTCACGGTTGGTGGCGATGAACACCGCGTCCGGGGCGTAAGGCAAGTCGGCCACGCGGGCCACGCAAGGGATACCTTCCAGGCTTTCATGCTGCGGGTTGACCAGCCACAGCTCACCGCCAAAGCCGCCTTCGGCGCAGCGCTTGAGCGCCCGCGCCATGCTGCGCCCGCCAACGAAGGCCAGGTGCCGGGGCGCCAGCAGGCGCTTGAGGTTGTCACGAATCGATTGCGACATGGGTGTTCTCCTGGCGCTCAGCGCAGCAGCGGGCGCAGCAGTTCGCGGGCGATGATATGCCGCTGGATTTCCGAAGTGCCCTCCCAGATGCGCTCGATACGCGCGTTGCGCCAGATGCGCTCAACCGGCCCTTCATCCATCAGGCCCATGCCACCGAAGATCTGCACGGCTTCGTCGGCGACCTTGCCCAGCACTTCGCTGGCAAACAGCTTGGCCATACCGGCCTCACCGTCGGTCATGTTGCCCTGGTCCATCTTCCAGGCGGTGTGCAGGGTGAGCATCTCCGCAGCGCGGATCTGCGTGGCCATGTCGGCGAGCTTGAACGACACCCCCTGGTAGCTGCCGATGGCCTGGCCGAACTGCTTGCGGTCGGCGGCCCACTGCAGCGACAGGTCGAGGGCGCGCTGGGCCTGGCCCACGCAGTTGGCGGCGACCATCACCCGGCCGGCGGTCAGCCAGGCGTTAGCCACTTCCCAGCCCTTGCCGACTTCGCCCAGCACCTTGTTGGCCGGCACCCGGCAGTCGTCGAAGAACAGCTCGTAGGTGTGGTAGCCACGGTTGCTCACGCACTTGGGGCCGCGGCGGATGGTCATGCCCGGTGTGCCGCGGTCGACCAGCAAGGCCGTGACCGCATTGCGCTTGCGGCCGTTGTGCTCGTAGGTGTCGGTGACGGCGAAGACAATGGCAAAATCGGCATGGCCGGCGTGGCTGATGAAGTGCTTGCTGCCGTTGATGACAAAGTCATCGCCCTGGCGCACGGCGCGGGTCTTGATGGCGTTGGCATCGGAACCGGCACCCGGTTCGGTGAGGGCGAAACAGTCGGTTTTCTCACCCTGCACGCAAGGCAGCAGGTAGTCCTTAACCTGCTCGTCCTTGCAGGCCATGAGGATTTTCGACGGGCGTGCGACAAACACATGCAGCGCCCAGGACACCTTGGACAGCTCACGTTCGATCAGCGCCTGGGACAGGTAGTCCAGGCCACCGCCGCCGACTTCCTCAGGCATGTTGAAGGCATAGAACCCGGCGGCGATGGCCTTGCCACGGATGTGCGCGGCCAGCTCTGGCGACACGGCATCGGCGCGGTCCACCGCTTCCTCATGGGGCAGCAACTCTTTGGCAACAAAGCTGCGTACCGCTTCCACCAACATTTCTTGTTCTTGGGTCAGTTGGAAATTCATCTGCGAAGGTCCTGGTCAGGGTCGGTATCGGGTTACTGGCCGGTGAAACGGGGGGCGCGGCGTTCAACCGAGGCTTGCAGCGCCTCGGCGCCATCCTGGCTGCGGCCGCACAGCAGGCCGGCGTGGCGCTCGGCCTCCAGCTGCTCGGCCAGGGTGCGCCGGGCGCCGTCGCGGATCAGCTGCTTGGTCTGCGCATAGGCGAACGTCGGGCCATTGGCCAGGCGCCCGGCCAGCTCGGCCGCCACGGCGGGCAGTTGCTCGTCGGCGCAGACTTCGCTGACCAGCCCGGCCGACAGGGCGCGCTCGGCGCCCCACAGTTCATCGAGGAACAACAGGCGCTTGGCCTGCTCGCTGCCGATCAGCCGTGGCAAGTGCCAGCTGGCGCCGGCATCGGGGCTGTAGCCCATGCTGGTGTAGCCAGCCTTGAAACGCGCAGAGGCGGCGGCGATACGCAGGTCGCAGCACAGGCTGAGGTCCATGCCACCGCCCACGGCGGTGCCGTTGATGGCGGCGATGGTGGGCTTGTCGAGGCTGTGCAGGCGCAACATCAGGGCGTGGGCGGTTTCGGTCCAGCCGTAGCTTTCCAGGGTGCCCGCGGCTTCGGCAGCAGCCCATTCAACCAGATCGGCGCCGGCGCAGAAGCTGCGGCCGCTGCCGGTAAGCACCACCACGCGTACGGCCGGGTCGCTGTTGTGGCTTTCGAGCAAGGCGTGCAGTTGCTTGAGGGTGGGGATGTCCAGCGCATTGCGTTGCTCGGGGCGGTTGAGGGTGATCCAGGCAACGCCGGCTTCGACTTTGCTCAACAGTGACGACGACGGGGTGGTCATGGGGGGCCTCGGTGTTGTTGTGATGGTTTTGGGAGGGCTTGACGAGGGAGATACTAAACGAGTGTTCAACAAGGCGGGATGGGCTGTTACAACTTCGCACAACTCGGTTTTTGCTGTTACGCGGGTTTCTTTTGGCATTGCATTTTCGTTGCCTGTGAGATCGAGCGCCGCCCGCGCGGCGCTTCGCAGCACAAGGCTGCTCCTACATCTGTTTCGGGCCAGTTATTCCTGAGACGAAGGCGCGCGGCCCCTTTGCTTCCACCGCGATATCGCGTCAGGCAAACAAGGCGATCGCGTGCGCAGGCACAGGCGTGACTGGCCCGAAACAGATGTAGGAGCAGCCTTGTGCTGCGAAGCGCCGCGCGGGCGGCGCTCGATCTCACAGACAATAAAAATGTTTCGACGAACACTTACAACCAACGACCCACGGCATCAAACGCCAGGCGCGCTGGGCTCAAAGGCACCCTGCCGGCGGCGATTGACGAAGAAGTACGCCGCGTAGCACAGGGCAATGAAACCAAAGCCCCAGTACAGCGACGGTCGCTGGGTTTCATCCAGTGCCAGGAACACAAACAGCGAGCTGCACAGGGTGATGCACAGCAGCGGCACCAGTGGGTACAGCGGCGCCCTGTACTTCAGGTCCTGCAGTTGCCCACCTTCACGCAGGTAGGCCTTGCGGAAGCGGTACTGCGCCAGGGCGATGACGATCCAGGTTACGGTGCCGGACATGCCGCTCACCGCCATCAGCACCATGAACAGGGTGTCGGCGGCAATGAAGCTGGTCATCAGCGACACCAGGGCAAAGCACAGGGTGATGCTCAGCGCCCGCAGCGGCACGCCGCGCTTGCTCAGCGGTGCCAGGCTTTTCGGCGCCATGCCGCTCTTGGACATCGCCCAGAGAATGCGCGTAGAGGCATACAGCCCGGAGTTGCCCACCGACAGGATGGCGGTGAGGATGACGAAGTTCATCACGTCGGCAGCAAAGGGGATGCCGACCATGTCGAACACCTGCACGAACGGGCTTTCCATCAGGCCGGCCTGCTCGAACGGCACAATGGCCGACAGCACGGCAATCGCCAGCACATAGAAAATCAGCACGCGGAACACCACGTTGCGCACCGCCCGCGGGATGCTTTTTTCCGGGTGCTCGGTCTCGCCGGCCGCCACGCCCATGATTTCGCAGCCCTGGAAGGCATAGACCACGGTCATCATCACCGCGAACACCGCCGACAGACCGTGAGGGAACAGCGACTCGCCCACCAGGTTGTCCAGCATTGGCGCCGGTGCCCCGCTGCTCAGCGGAATGGCGCCGAAGATCACCAGCAGGCCAATGATGATAAAACCAAGGATGGTCGCCACCTTGATGCCCGAGAACCAGTACTCGGCCTCGCCAAAAGCGCGGGTGGCCAGGGCGTTGAGGCCGAACAGCACAACCACGAACAGTGCCGACCAGTACCAGATCGGCACCTCGGGGAACCATCGGGTCATCAGCATGCCGGCAGCGGTGAACTCCAGGCCCACGGTAGTGGCCCAGCTCATCCAGTACACCCAGCCGATCATGAAGCCGGTGGCCGGGCCGATGAACTTCGTGGCGTGGGCCTGGAACGAGCCGGACACCGGCATCTGCACCGACAGTTCACCCAGGCAGACCATCACCAGGTACATCAGCAAGCCGGCCACCAGGTACGCCAGGATTGCGCCCACCGGCCCGCCCTGGTTGATGGTCACGCCCGAACCCATGAACAGGCCGGTGCCGATCACCCCGCCCAGCGACAGCATGAAGATGTGCCGGCTTTTCAGGGCGCGGGTGAGCTGGATTTTTTCGTGGTTGTCAGTCATGGCGCACCTCGCCATTGCGGCAGGTGCGGGGGGCGGTACGAAGGAGGGGCTGAGCGCTACGGCATGTCATTATTCTTGTCTCCAATAAGCCTCATGGACCGCGTGCAACACGGTTGCCATGGATTATTGGAAACGGATGTAAGGTGCCGTTGTACGAACGGATCGAAGATGTAAAAAGTCGTAAGTTTTTTGTACGTCAGCTCTGGATCAACTGTTCCAGGGTCGCACGGGTCTGGCCGAGCTGGTTTGCCAGTGGTTCGGCAAGTGCGTTCAGCCCCTGCCCGTCATGCTGGCGGGCTGCGTCTTCCAGGCGTCGCAACAGCGCAGCCAGGCCAGAAAAACCCAGGGAGTCGCAACTGCCGGCCAGGCGATGGGCCAGGTGCAGCACTTCGGTAAAGTCCTGGGCCGGCAGCGCCTCGGCCAACGCCGTGGCGTGCTGCTCCAGTGACTGGCGCAACACCTTCAGCAGGCCTTGCAGCTTCTGCTCGCCCAGCAGCGAGCGGTGGGTGGCCAGCAGCGACCAGTCCATGTTCGCGTCAATACCGGCCTCTTCAGTCGGCTTCGCGTCGGCCAGCGCCTGGCGCAGGGTGGCTAGCCGCAGAGGCTTGGCCAGCACACCTTGCATGCCGGCTTCCAGGTAACCCGACACTTGCCCCGGTTGCACGCCAGCAGTCAGCGCCACTATCCGGCTGTGGTGGTTTGGCCCGGGGGTGGCGCGAAGCTGCCGGCACAGTTCCACCCCGCTCATGCCGGGCAGGTGAACGTCGAGCAGGATCAGGTCGAAGCGCCGCTGTGCACACAGCTGCAGGGCCTGCCCGGCATCCTCGGCAAAGCTCACCCGGTGGCCATCGCGCACCAGCAGGCCGCCCGCCACCTCACGGTTCAGCGCGACGTCCTCGACCACCAGGATATCCAGGCTGGCGCTGACCGACTGGGCTAGCTTAGGAGGTGAATCCGGCTGCCCAGGGGCGATGTCGAGCTCGAACCAGAAGCAGCTGCCCTGCCCTTGTACACTGTCCAGGCCAATGCAGCCCCCCAGCTTTTCCACGAGGTGCTTGCAGATCGCCAGGCCCAGACCGGTGCCGCCGTAGCGGCGTGCCACGGCTTCGCTGGCCTGGACGAAGCGGTCGAAGATTTTTGCCTGGACGGCCGGCTCGATGCCGATGCCATTGTCACTGACAGACAGCCGCAGGCGCTGCGTGGTCGCATCGCTGGCCAGCACCTGTACCTTGAGCCGCACCTGGCCGTGCTCGGTGAATTTGATGGCATTGGCCAGCAGGTTGCTGAGCACCTGACGCAGGTACTGCTCGGCGCCGTGCTGGTAACCGGCTAATTGCTCATCAACCTCCAGATTCAGTGTGTCGCCGTTGTCCGCAGCCATGGGTTCGAGCAGCGCCAGCACTTCCTGGCACAACTGGCGCAGCGAAAAGCCGACCAGCTCGGCGCGGCTCTCACCTTCTTCGAGCCGGGCGAAATACAGCACTTCGTTGAGAATCGCCAACAGCCCCTCGCCGGCCTTGTACAAGGCTTCCAGGCGCTGACGGTCGGCCGCATCCAGCCGGCCACCGCGTAGTAGCTCGGCCATGCCCAGGATACCGTTGAGCGGGGTGCGCAGCTCGTGGCTCATGGTCGCCAGAAAGCGCGACTTGGCCAGGTTGGCGGCCTCGGCTTCATCCTTGGCCCGGGCCAGGCTGGCGGTACGTCGTTCGACCATGGCCTGCAGTTCGTCGCGCTTGTCTTGCAACGCCAGGCGGTCGCGCTCGCGGCGTTCAATGTCGCTGAGGATGGCGCGGCGCATATCGTCCAGGGCATTGGCCACCGTATCGATTTCGTCAGGGCGCGATGAACGGCGGCGCCCCAGGCGCAACGGTTCCTGCCATTGGCCGGCGCCAATACGCCGGGCGAACTCGGCCATCACTTGCAGATGGCGGGTGACCAGGCGATAGAACAGCCCCGACAGCGCCACTGCCAGGCCGCACAGGAACACCCCCATCCACAGCAGGCTGGCAAGGCCGGTGGCGTAAAGCCGACGGTGCACAGCTCCCAGGTCGATACTGACTTCCAGCTCACCCAGGTGCCTGGCCGGCCCCGAGGGGGGCTGATAGTCCAGGGGGAAGCGCTCGATGCGCAGCGGCCCTTTGGGTTCGGCCTCCCCTCGTAGCAGTTGAAAATCGTCGCCGACCAGGCGCACCCGGGCCACGTCGGAAAAATCCACCAAACCGCGCAATTGCGTATCGAGCTGGGCCTCGTCCAGGTCCCACAGGCTGCGCTCCAGGCTGGCGAGGTAGCCGGCGCGGATCAACGCCATGCGCGCCTCGATGTCGCGCATCTCGCGGCGGTATTCGAAATACAGCTGCACGCCACTGGCCAGCACCGTGAAACACAGGCTGAACAACAGGATGAACCGCAGCAGGCGGCGCAGCAGGCCATCGGTGTGCAGGCGAATCATCGGGCATCTGCCGGCAGGTTGATCATGTCGCGGTAGGTGACCTCGCTCTGCTCCAGCCAGCGCGCGATCTCGCCAGCCTGGTTCATGCGCCGCAACTGAGCGTCGATTTCGTCCATGTGCTGGCTCAGGGGTGATTGCCGCGATACGGCAACGCGCAGGTAGTCCACGCTCAGCGCGCTGGGCAATACGCGGATGTCCTGCGCGCCTGGCAGGTGCTCGATGAACAGTTGACCGGTGCGCCGCTCCTGGATCACGTAGTCGATGCGCCCGCGGATCAGCTTGCCGAAGTTCTGCTGGCTGGAAGACACCCGCTCGATGTTCTGATGCCGGGCGACGAAGCGGTCGAATTCGGCGCCGTAGCTTTCGCCGTACAACAGGCCGCCGCGGTAACCGGCCAGGTCCTCCAACTGCTGGAACTGCACTGGCCGTTTGCGGTTGTAGAACACAGCCACTTCCTCGCGCATTACCGGCTCCGTGGAAAAATGCATGCGCTGGTCACGTTGGTCGCTGTTGTAGGCCAGCACCACGTCCACCCTCCCGGCGGCAGCGTCCATCAGGCAGCGTTTCCAGTTGCCCAGCACCACGTTCTGCACTTGGTAGCCCATGCGGGCGAACAGTTCGCGCACCACGGTTGGCGCCAGGCCACGCACCTGGTGGCCGTCGCTCCAGGACATCGGCGGGTACACCGGGTAATCGCAGTAGCGCACCGTTTCTGCAGCACCGGCTGGCACGGCAAGCAACGCCAGCACCATCGCCCAGGCACGGCGGGCGCGGTGGATCATGCGGCCACGCTGGCAGTGAACAGGTAGCCGGTGCCGTGAATGGTGATGATCAGTTGCGGCTCGGCCGGGTCATCGTGCAGCTTGCGCCGCAGGCGACCGACCAGCACGTCGATGGAGCGGTCGTTGGGCACCCACTCGCGGTTGCGAATCTGGTCCATCAGCTGGTCGCGGCTCAGGGTATGGCCGCTGTTGCGCAGGAACACGCTGAGCAACTGGAACTCACCGTGGGTCAGCAGGGTTTGCCCGCCGCGTGGGTCGATCAGGCGACGGCGGTCGGTGTCCAGCGCCCAGTCGGCAAACTGCTTCAACGACTGCGCGCAGGCCGGTGCCGGGTGCACTTCACGGGCATGGCGCACGCGGCGGATCAGGTTTTTGGCGCGTGATACCAGCTCGCGGGGGTTGAGCGGTTTGATCACATAATCGTCGGCGCCGCACTCCAGGCCGACAATGCGGTCGATGTCATCGTTGCGGCCGGTGATGAGGATGATGCCCACCTCCGAGCGCACGCGCAGCTCGCGGGTCAGGGTGAGGCCGTCCTTGCCAGGCAGGCGGATATCCAGCAGCACCAGGTCGACATCCTGGCTGGCGAGCAAGGCTTCGGCCTTTTCCGCCGTATCGGCGCAGTGCACGTCATAGCCTTCCTGGGACAGATAGGCCTGCAGCAAGTCACGAATAAGCGGATCGTCATCGACGATCAATACCCGAGGCGTCATTGCGTGTTGTCTCTTTTTTATTGGTGTTGTTCTACACACTCGCGCCAGCAGCGTACTCGTTACTGAACAGACGATCAACAGCCCTCGGGCAGGCTGAAGCGCCGCCGACCACCGGCCTGCAGGCCATCGACCCAGGCCTCGCAGATAATCACGCCCTGCTCGGGGGTGAAGGTGCCGGGGTTGAGCCCCGACTCCAGCCACAGGCCATCGAGCAGGGCACTGAGGCTGATGGCCGCGAGGTCGGCATCGAAGCCCTGCCAGCCCTCCTGCGTGGCCAACTCGGCCAGCAACCGGCTCAGCTCCTTGCGGTACTCGCCATAGGAATGGTCATGCACCTGGTTGATCGCGTCGGCCGTCTTTACCGCGCCCCAAAACGCCAACCAGGCGTCGAGCAACTGCGGGTCGAGCAACTCTGCACAGAACGAGGCGCGGAAAAACGCCGACAACCGCTCGCGGGCATTGGGCGCAGCCTGCGCCATGGCTTCACGCAGCAGCCCCATCACCCGGCCGGTGACGGCCAGGTAGGCTTCGGCAACCAGTTCGTCCTTGCCGGCGTAGTGGTGGCTGATCAGCCCGACCGAGACCCCGGCCTCGGCCGAAATCTTGCGGATCGAAGCCCCTTGGAATCCGTGGCGTTTGAGGCACACCAGGGTCGCTTCGACCAGGTTGGCCTTGCGCAATTCCGGCAGCATGCGGTGGTAGCGGGCTTCCTGGCTCATCAAGGGTTCTCGGTTCAGGGGCTGGACTGAACGACTGTACAACAAGCCGGACTGCGTGATAAACCCTTGGCACACGTACCCACAACAACAAAAGCGGCTGCCATGAACGACCTGATCACACGCGAGCTGGACCAAGGCCTGCTGACCCTGGCCTTCAACCGCCCCGACAAGCTCAACGCCTTGAACACCGCCATGTACCAGCAACTGGGCGACCTGCTGCTGGCAGCGGGTGAAGACCCTGGCGTCGATGCCATTATCATCACCGGTGGCGCCCACTGCTTCACCGCTGGCAACGACCTGCGCGACTTCCTCGACAACCCGCCCACTGACCTGGACAGCCCGGTGTTCCGCCTGATGCGGGTGGTCATGGGGCTGGACAAGCCGCTGATCGCGGCAGTCAGTGGCGCAGCAATCGGCATCGGCGCCACCTTGCTGTTGCATTGCGACCAAGTGCTGGTCAGCCGCTCGACCAAGCTGCGCATGCCTTTCGCACCGTTGGGAGTGTGCCCGGAGTTTGGCTCCAGCCTGTTGCTGCCACGCTTGCTTGGCCAGGCCCGCGCCGCTGGCCTGCTGCTGGGTAACGTGTTGCTGGATGGCGAACAGGCGGTGGCCTGGGGGTTGGCCAATGAGCTGCATGAAGATGGCGAAGAGTGCCTGGCCGCAGCGCGCAAGCTGGCGCGGCAGCTGCAAACTTACCCGCAGGCGGCGCTGCGCATCAGCAAGCGGCTGATGAAGGACAGCCAGCGGGCGGAGCTGGAGGCCACGGTGGCGCGGGAAAGCCAGTTGTTTATCGAGTGCTTGCGCACCGAAGAAGCACGGGCCGTGCTACAGCGTCTGATCAAAGACTGAAACGATGACGCGTCCCTTGTGGGTGCATGATCGCGGGAATGTGTTGCACTAGTACCCGGTCATCTCCAGATACCCGCGCCCACCGGCACTCCCGCTCAACCGCACCGGCCCTTCCCAGTACGGGAACCGTGTGTCCATCCAGGCCCGTGGTTCCACCGCCTCGACCTGCACATCCACCCCATGCGCCGGCACCTGCACCCGCCAGCGCGTCGGTACCTGTTTGCCATGCTTCTGCTCGGCCCAGGCCAGGGCCTGCAACTGAACCTGCGCGCCTTGCAGCGCTACCACTTCACCTTGCGGGCCAACCCACGTGCCGGCGCGGTAGGCATCGCCCTCAGCCTGACGCACCTGGAACAACATCAGCCTGGCACCACTGTCCAGGTGCAGGGAAAACCAGTCCCACCCCGTTTGCCCGGCCGCCAGCGGCTGGCTGCTCCATTCCCGGTCCAGCCAGGCCTGGCCGGTGACCGCGATGCACATGCCATCACGCTCTACCTCCCCGTGCACACGGTAAAACGGCTGGCTGTAATAGTAAGAAGCCTGCCCCTTGCCGGATTTCTCGCTGTAACCCTGGTCGCCGTGCAGCACCAGGGGGCGATCACTGCGCAAACGCAAGGCGTAGCGAAAACCTTCGCCACCGGCAGCCATTTGCAGGCTTTCGATGCCCGCCCTGCCCTGCAACGACCAATCATTGATCCACGCCCGGAACGGCTGGGCCTGCACGCCGGCCTGGCCGATACCGCCGCGGGCCAGGGTTTCGCCAGACTGGTGGCCACCCGGCCCGGTCAGGGCCGCGTGCCCCATCCACAGGTTGGGGCTGTTCCAGTCGGTGGTTTCAGGGCCGGGGCGCAGGGCCGAGCGGAACAGGGTCCACTGGGCGCCCCAGTCACGCCCCTGGACGTCCTTGAGGTTGGCGGTGACGTACCACCATTCGATGCGAAAGCCATCGTGCGCGCCATGGTCACGCGGGAATTCCAGGCGATGCGCGCGGGCCACCTGGCTGAAACCGTCTGCCTGCTGCCCCAGCCCGGCATAGCTTTGTGGCGCTGGCGGGTCACAAGCGCATAGCAGGCCGCATAGCAACAGCAAGGCGTTACGCTTCATCGGTAAACGGCCTCAACAGTTCGCGGGGCTGGCGGCGCGCCAGTTGCCACAGCGGCCAGGCGCTGGCCAACAGGCTGGAGAACAACCCCAAGGCGGCCAGTTGCAGCAGCTGCACGGGGAATACGTAAAGCGGCAGGCGCCAGCCGAACGCCTGCACGTTGACCACCGCCACCAGGCACCAGGCCAGCAACACCCCCAACGGAATGGCCAGCAGTACCGTGAAACTGCTCAGCATCAGTGTCTGCCCCAGGCTCAACCACACCAGTTGCCTGCGCTGCACACCCAGCGCCCACAGGGGTGCCAGTTGGCTCAGCCGCGTTTGGCCCAACGTCAGCAAGTTGATGAACAGCGCCACGCCGGCCACGCCAAGCGTGAGGCTGTTGAGCGCGGCAGTGGCGGCAAAGGTGCGGTTGAACACCTCGGTAGACCAGCGTTTCAGGCGCGCCTGCTCCACTACGCGGCTGTCGTCCAGGGCGAAACGCTGCTGCAACGCAGCCTTGATGACGGGCAATTGCTCAGCGGGCAGATCAACGCTCAAACCGGTCAGCGTGGCCTGCGGCCAGTGCGTGCGCAACCAGCTGGCATTGACCAGCACGTGCCCCTTGGGGTTACCGTAATCGGCATAGATCCCCACCACTGTCATCGCCTCTGAAGGCAGCGCCAGGCGGTCGCCCAGTTGCACCTTCAGGCGCCTGGCCAGCTGTTCGCTGAGCATCACCGCATGCCCGCCGGCCAACGCTTCCCAGGCGTGAGGCTGCTCCTGCAGCAACGGCCAACGCTTGAGGTAGCCCGGGTGATCGACGATGCCCTGAAGCTGCACCGGCCAGCCCTGCAACTGCGTTTCTACCCGCCAGCCGGGCAGCACCACACTGGCTGCCGATTGCTGCCCTAGCCATTGCGCAATTTCCAGACCTTGGCCTGTATCCCGAGGGCTGACGTACAGGTCGGCAGACAGGCGCAGGTCCAGCCAGCCGACAAAGGTCTTGCGAAAGCCTTCGGTCATGCTGCCCACGCCGGCACTGGCAGCCAGCGCCAGCAACAGTGCCATCAGTGCCAAACTCAGTGCCGGCAGTTGCTGGCGGCTATCGGCGACGAACCATTGCGCCAAAGGCCGCCGGCAATACCGCGTCAGCAAGGCCAGAGCCCGGTCGAGCAAGGCCGGCAACAACAGCGCCGCCGCCAGCAACAGCCCAGCCAGCATGGCAAACGCGCTGGCCAGGCGGTTACCCAGCACGCCACAGCCCAAGGCCAGCAGCAACAGGACGCCCGCTATGCAAGCCTGGCGCCTCAACCATGGTCCCTGCGCCAGCCGCCAAGCCTGAGGCTGCGCCAACGCCAGCAATGGCAACCGGGCTGCACGTAACACACTGCCCAGCCCTGCCAGCAATGCCCCCAGCACACTCACAAGCACCCCCACCAGCCACCACCACGCGGGCAGGCTCAGGGTACCGGCAACCTGGGCGCCGTACAGGCCGCGCAAACTGGCTGCCACATCGGGCAACAACCACGCGGCCAGCACATACCCGCTGGCCACACCGGCCAGCCCGCCCAGGACGGCGAACAGACCCAGCTCCAGCATCAAGGCGCACAGCAGGGTGTTCAAGCTGACGCCACAGGCGCGCAGATTGCGGATCAACCCACGCCGCTGTTCTAGCGCCAGACCGATTGCGGCATGGGCGATAAACAGGCCTACGACGAACGCCAGCAGGCCGAGAGCAGTCAGGTTGAGGTGAAAGCTCTCAGTCAGCCGCTGCAACCCGCCGTCGTCCTGTTGCGGTTGCAGTTCGAGGTAAACCGCAATATCAGCAGGCAGCGGCCCTGGCTTTCCGGCCACCAGCAACCGCGACAACTGCCCAGGCGCGTGCAGCAACCGCTGGGCATGGCCGATATCGACCACGATCACCCCAGGCGCCAATGCAGGCTGCAGGATCATGGGGGGTAGCAATTGCCCTTCGCTGTCGTGCACCGCTGCCCCACGCTCTGCGCCCAGTTGCCGCAAGGTGTCTGGCCCGGCCCACGCTTGCCCGGGCGTGCCGATGAACGCTTGCACATCGAATGCTTGCGGCTGCACACCGGCAATGCTGCTGGCCGGCGGCAGGCTCAAAGGTTCGATGCCCAACAAGCGCACACTGCGCGCGGGCCCCCCAGGCAAACGCAAGCGCCCTTCCAGCACGGGCGTTACTGGCCAACCCTGCTTGCGCAATTGCACGTAAAGCCCTTGGTCGAAGCGCTCACCGTTGCGCGGCACCAGCTGCGCCTGCAGCGGCCCGGCCAGCACGGCACTGGCGCGGGCGTAGTCGCTGCGTGCCTGGCTGTTCAGCGCCTGCACGCCCGTCCACAGCGCCGTGGCCAGCCACAGCCCGGTGAAGATGCTGAAAAACTGCACACGATGGCGCCGCCAATGGCTGAACAACGCCAACAGGGCCAGCGACAAAAGCCTCATCACCCCGACTCTGGCTGAACGCGACCGGCCTGCAGCTGGCAACGCCCCTGCAAGCGTGCCGCCAGCCGGGGGCTGTGGGTCACCATCAGCACACCGCTGCCGGCCTCGGCGACCAGTTGCAGCAACAGGCTCAGCACCTCATCGCTGCTGGCTTCGTCAAGGCTGCCGGTGGGTTCGTCGGCCAGCAGCCAAGCCGGGCGCCCAGCCAGGGCGCGGCCGATGGCGACCCGTTGCTGCTGGCCACCGGACAACTGCTCAGGGTAGCGCGCCAGCAAACCTGCCAAGCCCAACTGCTCTGCCAGGTAACCCACCCATTGTGGGTCATGCCTGCCAGCCAGCCTGGCCTGAAAGGCGAGGTTCGCCGCCACGTCCAGGCTACTGATCAGGTTGTATTGCTGGAACACCAGGCCAATCCCCTCCCGTCGCCACTGCGCCAGCGACGCCTCCGAACGGCCGTCGAGCGGGACGCCATCGATCAGGATACGGCCGCTGTCGGCACGGTCCAGGCCGGCAATCAGGTGCAGCAACGTGCTCTTGCCACTGCCCGATTCGCCCATCAGTGCCAGGCTGCTACCGCGTGCCAGACGCAGGTCCACGCCCTGCAGGACAGGGAGCGGGCCTTGGGGGGTGGGGAATGATTTGTGGAGCTGTTCGATGGCGAGCATCGACGGGCCTTTATGGTGTGCGTCTGCTTAGTAATAGCAGGTCCGAACCGCAGGGGTGTACAGTCATCCCCGTCGCAGTCATGTTTTCTTCCCTCCATGATTCATCTTGGGTTGACGTAGCGCCTACAGCAGATGCAGCACTACCGCGCCTAGCAGAACGAAACTCACGCCCAACAACTGCCCTGCCGTTAAACGCTCTTTATAGAACACATAGCCGAGCATGGCCGCCACCCCGCCAGAAAGCGTACTAATAACCGTTACAACGGCAATCGAACCCTCAAGCACCCCAAATGAAAACGCTGCGAAACCACCCAGATTGAAAAGACTGGCACCGCTCAAGGCGCCGTAATCTTTTAAGGTCAAATTGGTACCCCCTCGAAAATTACGATACATAAGCAACAGAAACAGAGCGCCCACGCAGTAGTTCAACCAGAGCATGTTGACTGGGCCTACAGCGGGCAGCGCATATTTACCTTGAACCCAGAAACTGAAGCCGTAAAAACCAGCTGCCAGCAGCGCAAAAACAATTGCCTGCCCCTCGCGTCGGTTTAAGCGAGACGCGGGATTGCTGTGCCCCAGGCCCACAGCCATCACACCAAATGCGCAGATGGCGATCCCAATAAACTGATAGGCAGTCAAGCGTTCGCCCCCTGCCCAAGCCAAGATTGTTGTGACGATACCGTAGGACGTGACCACTGGCGCAACAATTGCGGTGCGTCCCTCGGTTAACGCCTTGGCCAGGGAGAGAGCGCCGAGTAGCGTCAACACCGCCGCGACAAGACAGAAGATCACGGATTCTACACTGACTGCGACAATCGAATTGAGGCTGCTTGATTGCAAAGCAAAAATACTCAGAATCACCAATCCCAATACCTGGCTGTAGAGCACTGAACGCCTGATACCAAGTGACCTGCCATTTACGCTCACCAAATAATCTGTAGCCCCCCAACATAAGGCTGCCACCAAGCCCATTACCACATCCACTTCAACACCCCTTTGTTGTATTTAGCGGGCCTCACTTCGCGTACACCTATTATGTTTGCGACCACTTCATTCAATAAGCCGCTTGATGGCGCTGTCAATGGCGTGTATTGCAACTAAGCGTGACGAGAGTCATCACGTAGGAATCATCTGACACTAGGAAGATCCTTTAGCCTACAAGAAATCTAATAAGGCTTAGGTTACTTGTGTCATCGACATAACTCGCAACCAAATGACACAGGCGCCGCCCGTGTTCGCGGGCAAGCCTGCTCCTACAGAGGGGGGGCAGCCGTTGCCTTTTGACCAAGGCACACGTCCACTGCTGAAACCGCCCCATTTCCTACCGACAGCGACCTGACGAATTTACGCCAATGGATCCACTGATCGTTCGATAACCGCACATGGCTCGCAATTTTTATGCAGAATGTGTTGACCTAGCTCTCACACGAAAGCTCTAATGGATCCATTAAATAAAAACAAAACCCTGGAGAGCCTCCCCATGTACCCCAAAAACACCTGGTACGTCGCCTGCACCCCCGACGAGATCACCACCAAGCCCCTTGGACGGCAGATCTGCGGCGAGAAGATCGTGTTCTACCGCGCCCAAGAAAACAAAGTGGCCGCCGTCGAGGACTTCTGCCCCCACCGCGGCGCGCCGTTGTCGTTGGGCTATGTCGAGGACGGCAACCTGGTGTGTGGCTACCACGGCCTGGTCATGGGTTGCGACGGCAAGACCGTCTCGATGCCGGGCCAGCGAGTGCGTGGCTTTCCCTGCAACAAGACCTTTGCGGCCGTCGAACGCTATGGCTTCATCTGGGTCTGGCCCGGCGACCAGGCGCAGGCCGACCCGGCGCTGATCCCGCATCTGGAATGGGCGGTGAATGATGAGTGGGCGTACGGCGGCGGGCTGTTCCACATTGGTTGTGACTACCGGCTGATGATCGACAACCTGATGGACCTCACCCACGAAACCTACGTGCATGCCTCCAGCATCGGCCAGAAGGAAATCGACGAGGCGCCGCCAGTCACCACCGTCACCGGCGACGAGGTGGTTACCTCCCGGCACATGGAAAACATCATGGCCCCGCCCTTCTGGCGCATGGCCCTGCGTGGCAACGGCCTGGCCGACGACGTGCCGGTGGATCGCTGGCAGATCTGTCGCTTCACTCCGCCCAGCCATGTGCTGATCGAAGTGGGCGTAGCCCATGCCGGCAAGGGTGGCTACCACGCCGAAGCGCAGCACAAGGCGTCGAGCATCGTGGTCGATTTCATCACTCCGGAAACCGACACCTCGATCTGGTACTTCTGGGGCATGGCGCGCAACTTCGCCGCGCACGACCAGGCCCTGACCGACGACATTCGTGAGGGCCAGGGCAAGATTTTCAGCGAAGACCTGGAGATGCTCGAACGCCAGCAACAGAACCTGCTGGCCTACCCCGAGCGCAACCTGCTGAAGCTGAACATCGATGCTGGCGGCGTGCAGTCGCGCAAGGTGCTGGAGCGGATCATCGCCAAAGAGCGTGCGCCGCAACCGCAACTGATCGCTACCAGCGCCACCCCTGCCTGAGGAACAGCCGAAATGATCGATGCCGTAGTGGTGTCCCGTAACGATGAAGCGCAAGGTATCTGCAGCTTCGAGCTGGCGGCGGCGGATGGCAGCCTGCTGCCGCCGTTCAGCGCTGGCGCACATATCGACGTGCACTTGCCCGATGGGCTGGTGCGCCAGTATTCGCTGTGCAATCACCCCGAAGAGCGCCACCGCTACCTGATTGGCGTGCTAAACGATCCGGCCTCGCGGGGCGGCTCACGCAGCCTGCATGAGCAGGTGCAGGCCGGTGCACGGCTGCGCATCAGCACGCCGCGCAACCTGTTCCCGCTGGCCGAGGGCGCGCGGCGCAGCCTTTTGTTTGCCGGTGGCATCGGCATTACACCGATCCTGTGCATGGCCGAGCAGTTGTCCCACGGCGGCCATGATTTCGAGCTGCACTACTGTGCCCGCTCCAGCGAGCGTGCGGCCTTTGTCGAGCGCATTCACAACGCGCCGTTCGCTGACCGCCTGTTCGTGCACTTTGACGAGCAACCGGAAACCGCACTGGATATCGCCCGGGTGCTGGGCAACCCGCAAGACGATGTGCACCTGTATGTATGTGGGCCCGGCGGGTTCATGCAGCATGTGCTGGCCAGCGCCAAGGGGCTGGGGTGGCAGGAGGCCAACCTGCACCGCGAATACTTTGCCGCGGCGCCCGTGGATGCCAGCAACGACGGTAGTTTTTCGGTGCAGGTGAACAGCACGGGGCAAGTGTTCGAGGTGCCAGCCGACCAGACCGTGGTGCAGGTACTGGAACAGCACGGTATCGAGATCGCCATGTCGTGCGAGCAGGGTATTTGCGGCACCTGCCTGACCCGCGTGCTGCAAGGCACGCCGGACCATCGCGACATGTTCCTCACCGAAGAGGAGCAGGCGCTGAACGATCAGTTCACGCCCTGCTGCTCGCGCTCGAAGTCGCCCCTGCTGGTGCTGGATATCTGAACCGGTTTACGACGAGGGCAGGATGACTTTCATGCTCGCGTCCGCCGTTGCCCCACCAAAAGTTTCGGCGTAGCGCAAGGTGGCATTGGCGTGCTCGCGCATGATCGCTTCGGCGCGAGCACCCTGACGATTGGTCAGGGCGTCGAACACCGCGTGATGCTGCATATGGGCAAAGTTGAAGCGCCGGTACTCGCGGGCCAGGTCATGGCGGTCCACGGCCAGTGCGGTGACCGAGGCGAACGGCAGGTGGTCGTTGCGTGCCAGGGCATCGGCGATGGCCGGGTTGTGGCTGGCTTCGATGATCACCTGGTGAAAGCGCATGTTCAGGTCGTGATAGGCCTGCAGGTCGTCTTCGGTCACAAAGCCCTTGTCGAACAGCTGGTCGCCATCGACCAGGCACTGCTGCAGCGCCGCGCGTGCTTGCGCTGACAAGCCACGCTCTGCGGCCTGGCGAGCGGCCAACCCCTCCAGCACCCCGCGCACCTCGACCGCACCTGCGATGTCATCGGCGCTGACCGAGCGCACCTGAAAACCCCGGCCACCAAAACGCACCAGCAGGCCTTCCTGCTCGAGGGTACGAAACGCCATGCGCACCGGCATGCGTGAGACGCCGAACAGCTCGGCGGTGGGGACTTCCATCAAGCGCTCGCCGGCCGCCAGCTCGCCCGAGGCGATCATCTTGCGCAACGCGACCAGCACCATTTGACCGGGCTTGCTCATCCAGGCTACTTCCAGGGACATGAGCGCGCATCTTAGCGCAAGGTGAGGGGTTGTTGCTGGCCTGGTAACTTGCTCAAATTCTAAAAGTCTGCGCGGTACCTGTAGGAGCGGCCTTGTGTCGCGATGGGCTGCGAAGCAGACCCTCATTTGATGCATCTGTGCTGAAACCCGGGGGCTGCTTTGCAGCCCATCGCGACACAAGGCCGCTCCTACAAGGACCGTGCTCACCGGGCATATTGCGGCTTAGAGCGTCAGCGGGTAGCTGACGATCAGGCGCGTCTGGTCGAAATCGCTGTTGAAGCTGCGCCGGTTGGTGGCGTTGTTCAGGCGGATGTTGAGGTTCTTCAACGCTCCGCTCTGGACCGTGTAGTTCACCTCGGTATCACGCTCCCACTCCTTGCCATTACTGCCTGCCGCCGTGGTGGCATTCTCGCCATGGCCGTAACGCACCATGGCCAGCAACCCCGGCACACCCAGCGCGGCAAAGTTATAGTCGTAGCGCACTTGCCACGAGCGCTCGTCGGCGTTGCTGAAGTTGCCGTTGAACATGTCGTTGCCCAAGGTGCGCCCGCTGCTGCCGTACACCGACATCCACTGGCTGTCGCCACTCACTTTCTGCAACCCCACGTACAACGTGTGACCACTGTGCGAAGCTGACAGCAAGGCGTAGCCCGTGCGGCTCTGGATATCGCCGATGCGCGCCTGGCCGTCATCACGGTCGATGAAGTAACCCAGGTTGGCCCCCAGCGTCCACTCGCCCACTCGCTGGCTGTGCAGCAGGTTGAAGTAGCTTTGCTGGTAGATGTCCTCCAACTGCGAATGCCACGCGCCGATCAGGGTGCGCTGTTGGTTGAAGCGGTACTCGGCGCCAGCGTAGTTGAAGCCGTCCGAGGTGACCCCGGGCGCGGCCCAGGCAGAAAGGTCCTGCATATCGGACGAGTTGCGCAGGCTGACCTCGCGGTACTGGCCGGCTTGCAGGCTCAGGCCTTCGATTTCCCGCGAGTCGAGCATGGCGCCACGGAAGGTTTGCGGCAGCAGGCGGCCATCGTCGTAACGCAGCAGCGGGATATCCGGCAGCAGTTCACCCACCTTCAGCTCGGTCGATGAAATACGCAGCTTGGCCGCCAGCCCTGCGCGGCCATAGTTGTCGGCCGCACGCCCGTCGTCGTGCACCGGCAGCAGTTCGGAACCGCTGGTACCGCGGCCACTGTCCAGCTTCATGCCGAACATGGCGATGCCGTCCAGGCCAACACCAATTAGCCCCGGGGTGTAGCCAGAGCTGAACTTGAGGATGAAGCCCTGGGCCCATTCTTCGACTTTGCTCTTGGCCGCCCCCGGGTCACGGAAATCGCGGTTGAAGTAGTAGTTGCGCAGCGTCAGCCCGGCCTTGGCATCTTCAAGGAAGCCCCCCTCCTCGGCCCAGGCCGGCAAACCCATGCCAAGCGCCAGCGAAACCGCCAAGGCCGAACGGGCCAGGGTGCAGTGTGTGTGCATCATTATTATTGTTCTCCGCGTTACTTGGGCGCAGCCGCCCCCCCCGCAGGCTGCCCAGAGCCCGTGGTCGAATGGCTGCATGAATGCCCGGCCCGGGCCGGGCGCTACTCAGTGGCTCAATGCATCAGAACGGATACTGGCGCGGCACGTGCTGCACGCTTACCCAGTGATCGCGGGTGAACTCGTCGATGGCCCAGTCCCCGTTGAAACGGCCAAGCCCCGAGTTCTTCTCACCGCCGAACGGCGCGTTGGCCTCGTCGTTCACCGGGATGTCGTTGATGTGGCTCATGCCTGCACGCACCTGGCGGGCAAAGCGCACGGCACGCTCCAGGTTGCGGCTGAATACCGCGCTGGAAAGGCCGAATTCGCTGGCATTGGCCAGCTCCAGGGCATGCGCTTCGTCACGCGCGCGCAGCAAGCCCACCAAGGGGCCGAAGATTTCGTTACGCGCAAGGTCCATGTCGACGGTGACCTCGCCATACACATGCGGCGCCAGCAAGTTGCCGTCGACCCCGCCCTCGTACAGCGGCTCGGCACCTTCGCCGCGTGCCAGGCTGATCTTGTCCAGCAGGCCCTGCAGTTGCCGGGCATTGATTACCGGCCCGATCACCGTAGCTGACGAGTCCGGATCGCCTACCACCAGCGCCCTGACACGCTCGACGAAGCGCTGCGCAAAAGCGTCGTAGAGGCTGTCGTCAACGATGATCCGGTTCACCGCCATGCAGATCTGCCCCTGATGCAGGAACTTGCCGAACACGGCAGCATTCACCGCCTGTTCAAGGTCGGCATCGTCCAGCACCACGAACGGGCTATTGCCGCCCAGCTCCAGGGCAACGTGCTTGAGGTGTTCGCCACCGCTCGCAATACGGCCAATGCCACGCCCCACCGGGGTGGAGCCAGTGAAGGTGATCAGCGCCGGCACCGGGTGCTCGACAAAGGCATCACCGATATCGCCGCCCGCGCCGACCACCACACTGAGCACCCCGGCTGGCAGCCCTGCCTCTTCGAAGATGCGCGCCAGCAGCAGGCCGCCGCACACCGGGGTGTCGCTGGCAGGCTTGACCACCACGGCATTGCCCAGCGCCAGCGCCGGGGCAATCGAGCGCTGGGTCAGGTGCAGCGGGAAGTTCCACGGGCTGATGACCCCGACCACACCCAGGGCACTGCGGTACACGCGGCTTTCCTTGCCCGGCACGTTGGACTCGACGATGCGCCCGTGCACCCGCGACGGAAACGATGCCGACTCCAGCGCAATTGCCCGCGCCGCGCCCCATTCCAGCTGCGCCTTGAGCCGGGTACTGCCGGATTCGCGGATGATCCAGTCGATGATCTCGTCGCGGCGCCGGTCAAAGATCGCCACCACTTCGTACAGCACCGCGGCGCGTGCAGCGGGCCCCAGTGCCGCCCATCCCGGCTGTGCCCGGGCTGCCTCCTGGTAAGCGGCATCGAGGTCGGCGGGGCTGGCCTGTTCAACCTGCAGCAACAGGTCGTCGTTGTACGGGTTGTGCACATTCAGGGTCTTGCCGGCACTGCCGGCGCGCCACTGGCCGGCAATTGGCAGCAGTTGAAGGTCTTGATAACGAGGGCAATTGGCAGACATGCAAGGCTCCTTGGTCAGCACGTAGGTTTGTTGGCAGCTTCAGGCTCACTGGCCTGTTGTGGCGCACGCACCTGGATGAAGGCGATGGCAAGCGCACCGATCACCCCAGGCAGGGCGAAGGCGAGGAAGTTTTGCTGGATCGGCAGTTGCATCGACAGCAGGCTGCCACCCAGCATGGGCCCGGCGATGGCGCCGAGGCGGCCGATACCCGCAGCCCAGCCCACCCCGGTGGAGCGGATATGCGCCGGGTAGGCGATAGAGGCATAGGCATGGATTACCGCCAGCGTGCCGATGGTGGTAGCGCCGGCGATCAGCAACAGCAGGTTCAGCAACAGCGGGCCCGGGTTGAGCCCCAGCGCCGCCAGCGACAGCGCTGCCAGCACGAAGAACAGCGCCAGCGTGCGCTGCACCCCCAGGCGGTCGGCGAGCCAGCCACCAAACAATGCACCCACCGTGGCGCCAATGTTCAGCGTCACCAGAAACGCCAGGCTCGAGCCCAAGGGGTAGCCGCCCTGCGCCATCAGCTTGGGCAACCAGGTATTGAGGCCGTAGCTCATCAGCATGCACATGGCGAACGCCACCCATAGCAACAAGGTGGCCAGGGCCTGACCAGGGCCGAACAACTGCGCCAGGCGCGCCTTGTCTACCGGTTGGTCGCTGCCCGCCAAACGTAACTCGGTGCCCGGGCGAAACGCCGGGTCGACCTTCACCAGCAACCGCTCAAGCTCGGCGCGGCGCCCCTTGAGTTCAAGAAACGCAGCCGACTCCGGCAGGTAGCGCAGCATGAACGGTACGGCCAGCACCGGCAGCACAGCCACATAGAACACAGCTTGCCACCCCCACTGCGGGATCACCGCGATCGCCAGCAAAGCCGACAGCACTGCGCCCACCGAATAGAAGCTGGACATCACGGTGATCATGGTGCTGCGCCGCCCTTGCGGGGCGAACTCGCTGATCAGGTTGACGGCGCTGGGCACCAGCGCGCCCAGCGCCAGCCCAGTCACCAGGCGGCAGGCACCGAGCTCCAGCGGGGTTTCTGCATGCCCGGTCATGAACGCCGCCAGGCTGGCCAGCAGTGTGGTGAGGATGATCAGTTTGCGCCGGCCGAAACGGTCGGCCAGTGGCGCCAGCAAAGTACCGCCGAACAACATGCCGAACAGCGCACAGCTGCCGAGCGTGCCGGCTTCGATGGCGCTAAGTTGCCATTCATGCATCAGGCGTGGCACCACCGAGCCGTAAATCACCATGTCATAGCCGTCGAACAGCATGATGAAACAGCCCCACAGCAGTATCAGCAGGTGCGTGCGATTGAAGGGTGCAGCATCGATCACTTCACTTACGGAAGTCGTCTTCATAGCCACCTCGGTTCTTGTTTTTGTGGGTGTCGCGTGGTGTGCGTGTGTGTCGGGTTCAGGGCTCGATGGTCTGGGTCGGCACTTCGATCAGCACTGGCCGGTCGCTCTCCAGCGCTTCACGCAAGGCCTGGGCGAAGGCGCTGCCAGTGGCCGCATGCACCGCCTGCACGCCATAGCCACGGGCGATGGCGCAGAAGTCCAGGCCAGGCACGTCCAGCCCGGGCGCATCGTTGACGTCCAGCACATCGGCGAACCAGCGCAACGCGCCGTAGGTGCCGTTCTTGAGGATGATGAACACCACCGGGATGTTGTATTGCGCGGCGGTCCACAACGCGGTGATGCCATAGTTGGCCGAGCCGTCGCCGATCACGCCGATCACCCGCCGGCCAGGCGATGCCAGCTGCACGCCTACGGCAGCTGGCAGGCCAAAACCCAGGCCACCGGCTGCGGGGAAGAAATAACTGCCCGGCTCACGCATTTCCACGCGGCGCCAGAACGCCCCCACGGTAGAGGTGGACTCCTTGACGTAGATGGCGTCCTTGGGCGCCAGAGCGTTGAGCAGGTCGAACACTGTTTCAGGGCGCAATAGGCCACCGTCATCCACCACCGGTTCAGCAGCAGGCAAAGCGGTGGGCATCGGCCGCACGCTCTGCGGCACGCCGTCCAGCACGGCTTCGAGGGTAAGCGCAATGTCGCCGACCAGGGCGTCGCCCATGGGCGCGCGCGCCGCTTCGCCCGGGTCACAGGTCAGGTGCAGCAGCTCGCAGCCGGCCGGCAGGTAGTTGCCTGGGGCGAACTGGTGGTAGCGGAACACCGGAGCCCCCACCACCAGGACCAGGTCGTGCCCGGCCAAATTGTGGCTGATGCCGGCAATGGCTGCCGGCAATACCCCGCGAAAGCACGCATGCCGAGTGGGGAACGGGCAGCGCGACGCAGAAGGCGCGACCCAGGCCGGCATGCGCAGCTTCTCGGCCAACTGCACAGCCAGGCCATTGGCGGCGCTGCCATCGACATCCGGGCCCAGCACCAGCACCGGGTTGCGCGCCGCTGCCAGGCGTTCGCACAGGTGCTGCAGCTGCGCCGGCGACGGCAGCCCGGCACTGCTCACCTGGCGCCGTGCCAGGTGCTCGACACCGCTTGGCGCTTCGCACGCCCAGTCGTCATATGGGATCGACACGTACACCGGCCCGCGTGGTGGCAGGCTGGCGGTGTGGATCGCCTGGCTCAGGGCGCGCGGCACGTCCTGCGCGGTAGCGGGCTCGTGGCTCCACTTGACCAGTGGTTTGGGCAGCTGTGCGGCATCGACATTGGCCAGCATCGCTTCCACCCCGATCATCGAGCGTACCTGCTGGCCGGCGGTGATCACCAGCGGGCTGTGCGAGTACCAGGCATTGGTCAGGGCGCCCATACCATTGCCGGTACCGGCTGCAGCGTGCAAGTTGACGAAAGTGGGCTGGCCGCTGGCCAGTGCGTAGCCATCGGCCATGCCGACCACGGCGCCTTCGTGCAGGCCGAGGACGTAGCGGAAATCCTCCGGGAAGCCCTTGAGAAACGGCAGCTCGTTGGAGCCGGGGTTGCCGAAGATGGTGGTCAGGCCATGCTGGCGAAGAATGTCGTAAGTGGCGCCGTGAACAGTTTTCATAAAGCCCCTTGCAGCTTGTTTTTGGAATTCGGGTTACTTTTGCAGCCACGGCCAGATTGATCAAATTGATACTATCTTTACTAAAAATAAAACCTATCTATGTGAAGCCAGCGCCCCATGAGCCACATCGACCTGAACCTGATCCGCACCTTCGTCACCCTGTACGAGGCCCGCAGCGTCACCCTTGCCGCCGAGCGCCTGTTCGTCACCCAGCCCTCGGTCAGCTATGGTCTGGCCCGCCTGCGCGAGCTTTTTGACGACGCCCTGTTCAGCCGCACGCGTGACGGCATTCAGCCGACCTTTGTTGCCGAGCAGCTGTACGGCACCCTGCGTGACGCTCTGACGCGCATCGAAGGTGCCGTGCAGAGCACCCGCCAGTTCGACCCCGCGACCACCGAACGCAGGTTTCGCATCGCCCTTTCCGACCTTGGCGAAATGGGCTTTTTGCCGCTGATTCTGGCGCGCCTGAACCGCGATGCCCCGCAGGCTGAAGTCGAGGTGCTGCCATTGCAGGTCGACCAGGTGGGCGACTGGCTGGCCAGCGGCAAGATCGACGCCGCCATCTGCCGCCCGCCGGTGCCGGGCACGCGTAGCCAGGTACTGATGCGCGAACGTTATGTATGCCTGCTCAGCTGCGACCACCCACGCATCGGCAATGAACTGAGCCTGGAGCAGTTCATTGCCGAGCGCCATATCAGCGTTACCCGCACCACCGGCCACGGCAGTGTCGAAGACGTGCTCACCAGCATGCAGCTGCAGCGGCGCATCAGCTTGCAGGTGCCGCACTTCTCGGTACTGCCGAAGATCATCCCCGGTACCGACCTGCTCGCCGTGCTGCCGGCACAGATCGGCCGGCTGTTCATGCAGGACGGGGGTTTGAAAATGCTTGAGCTGCCGTTCCAGGTTGCCGAGTTCAACGTGTCGCTGAACTGGCACCCCAACAGCGACAACTCCGCCGCCCTGCAATGGTTCTACGCCACGGTCGCCCAGGCGATCATCGATGGCCAGGCTTAGGCGTCGGCCAGCATTTCCCGCGCGGGGCTGGCCGCCGGGCGCAGCAACAGCAGGCAACCGGCGGCAAGCACGAAGACGCTGGCAAACACCCCGTACAGGTGCAGCGGTTGCCAGCCGCCATCGAGCAACATGCCGGCCACGGTTGGCGACAGGATTGCGCCCATACGGCCGATGCCGATGCCCCAGCCCACGCCGGTAGCGCGCACCGAGGCGTCATAAACCACCGGCGACAGGGCATACAGGCCGGCCACGCAGCCATTGGAGAACAGCCCGATCAGCAACCCCAGCGCCAAGGCGGCACTGACCGACGCGCCATTGACCACGAACAGCACCAGCAGCGCCGCCGTGATCAGCATGAACAGGGCCAGCACGCGGGTGAGTGGCCAGCGCGAAGCCAAGCCACCGATCAGCGCCGCGCCGAGAATGCCGCCAACACTCAACAGCACCCCGCCGGTGATGCCCTGCTGTGCCGACAGGCCGGCGGCGACCAGCAGTTTCGGCGTCCAGCTCATGACGAAGTAGAAGCCGAACATGACCAGGAAAAACAGCAACCAGATCACCAGTGTGGTACGGCGCATGGCAGGTGTCAGCAGTTGCCGGAAGCCGCGGGGAGCGCCCTGCTCCCTTGCCATGGCTGTTGGCAGTTGTGCCAGCGCCGGCTGGCCAAGGCGCACGGCCAGGCGGTTGACCCGTGCCAAGGCATTGGCCGGGCGACGCGCCAGCAGAAAGTCCAGCGACTCTGGCAGCCACAACAGCACCAGCGGGATCACCAGCACGGTGACAATGCCGCCAAACAGGAACACCGAGCGCCAGCCCCAATGCCCCAGCAGCCATACCGCCAGCAAACCACCCAGCGTCGCCCCCAGGGCATAACCGGTTGACTGCAAACTCACCGCCAGGCCGCGCCAGCGTTTGCTGGCGTACTCACTGGCAATCACGTTGCTGCTGGCCAGGATGCCGCCGATGCCCAGCCCGGTCAGGCCACGCAGCAGCGCCAGTTGCAACGGGCTCTGGCTCATTGCCGAGAGCAGCATGCCGATGCCGGAAAGCGCCAGGCACAGCAGGATCAGCGGGCGACGGCCAAAGCGGTCGGCCCACGGTGCGAGGAACAACGAACCGGCCGCCATGCCGAACAGGCCGGCGCTGAGCAGCAGCCCGACCTGTGCGCCGTTCAGGTTCCACTCGGCGGACACCGACGACGCAGTGAAGGCCATGACCAGTACGTCAAAGCCATCGATCATGTTGAGGACGATGCAAATACCAATGGCCAAGTACTGGAAGCGGCCCATCGGGTCGTTGTCCAGGCGTTGCTTGAGATCGGTATTCATGGAGTCACCTGCCGGTTGGCCACAGGCGGGAGGACAGATGCGCACGCGCAGGCAAGACGGGGGGAACCCTGACAGTTCCGGGCCGCTGGATAGCCATTCATGACTGAACCCTTTTTGTAATTGTTATTGCGTACGGCAGGAGGGCTCCGGCCGTTGTCAGGCGCTAATCAACCAGATAATGGATCCACAAACAACAGGCCGCATGCGCTCACTCCCAGAAAATCTCTTATGACCAAGGCTGAAAATTGATAGTCATTACATTTTCTGCTTGTTTATCAGCGACTTAATAATTTAACACCTAGTCCAATTTTTGTTCGTTTACCGAACACTCCAGATCTATGGATCCATAAAACACTAAAAATCCATACCTGGCCCTTAAGGACTGAGCTGCCATGAACAAATCTTCATGTTCCCCGCCAGCGCCCTGATTGCGGGGCGAACAGCCGTTATCCACCCAGCGCCAGCCGCCGCTCGCCTTGAGGGCGCGGTAGCGGTTGCGTAGCATCCCCGGCCCGATCGCGCGCCCGCACAGCCACCGCGATACCTGCTGAAAAGAGCTACTGATGCCACAACCCATCCCCCTCAAGGACCACGAAAAGGAAAAACACCTGGTCAATCGTCGGCTCCTGGCCTGCGCCATCCTGGTCTTCAGCCTGGTCGCCGTGCTGGTGGGGCGGCTGTATGTCTTGCAGGTGCTGCAGCACGACCAGCAGACCGCCGTGTCGGAAAACAACCGTGTGCACGTGCTGCCCATCGCCCCCGAACGCGGGCTGATCTACGACCGCAACGGCGTGGTGCTGGCCGACAACAAACCCAGCTTCGACCTGACCATGACCCGCGAGCGGGCCGGTGGCGACTCGGCCAAGGTGCTCGACACCCTCACCCAGGTGCTAGGCCTGACCGAAGACGACCGCAAGCAGTTCGACAAAGACCTGCGCCGTGGCCGCAAGCCGTTCGAACCGGTGACCCTGATGGTGGGCCTGAGCGAAGAGCAGATCGCCCTGGTGGCGGTGAACCAGTTCCGCCTGCCGGGCCTGGAGGTGGAACCGCAGTTCATCCGCGAATACCCGCTGGCTGGGCATTTCGCCCACTCGGTAGGCTACGTGGGGCGCATCAACGAGAAAGAAGCCAAGGTCCTGGACAGCACCGAGTACCGTGGCACCCAGTCAATCGGCAAGACCGGTATCGAGCACTTCTACGAAAGCCAACTGCACGGCCATGTGGGCTACGAGGAGGTCGAGACCAACGCCCAGGGCCGGGTGATGCGCGTGCTCAACCACAAGGCCCCGACCCCGGGCCAGGACATTGTCCTGACCCTGGACGCCCACTTGCAGGTGGCCGCAGAAAAGGCGCTGGGCGACCGGCGTGGCTCGGTGGTGGTACTGGACCCGTCCAACGGCGATGTGCTGGCAATGGTCAGCAACCCCAGCTTCGACCCCAACCTGTTCGTCAAGGGCATCAGCTTCAAGCAGTACGCCGAACTGCGCGATTCCATCGACCGCCCGCTGTTCAACCGAGTGCTGCGCGGCCTGTATGCCCCGGGCTCGACGGTGAAGCCGGAAGTGGCCATCGCCGGCCTCGACAGCGGCGTGATCACCCCCGGCAGCCGGGTGTTCGACCCGGGCTATTACGAGCTGCCCAACTACGACCACAAGTACCGCAACTGGAACCGCAGCGGCGACGGCTGGGTGGATATGTACACCGCCATCATGCGGTCCAACGACACCTACTTCTACGACCTGGCGCACAAGCTGGGCATCGACCGCCTGCATGACTACATGGCCGAATTCGGCCTAGGTCAGAAGGTGTCGCTGGACATGTTCGAAGAGGCCTCCGGGCTGATGCCGTCGGCCCAGTGGAAGCGCGCCACCCGGCGGCAGGCATGGTTCCCGGGCGAAACCCTTATCCTGGGTATCGGCCAGGGCTACATGCAGGTCACCCCGCTGCAGCTGGCCCAGGCCACCAGCCTGCTGGCGAGCAAGGGCGTGTGGCATCGCCCGCACCTGGCCATGACCGTGGGTGGCGATGCGCCGGTGGACCCCAACCCGATGCCCAACATCGTGCTGCACGACAAGCATGCCTGGGACCAGGTCAGCCAGGGCATGCAGATGGTCATGCACGACCCGCGCGGTATTGCCCGCGCCGCTGCGGCAGGCGCGCAGTACCGGATCGCCGGCAAGAGTGGTACCGCGCAGGTGGTGGCGATCAAGCAGGGTGAGCGTTACAACCGCAACAAGACCCTGGAGCGCCACCGCGACAACGCCCTGTTTGTCGGCTTTGCACCGGCCGACCACCCGAGTGTGGTGGTGGCGGTGATGATCGAGAACGGTGAGGCTGGGGGCCGGGTGGCGGGGCCGGTGGTGCGCGAGGTAATGGATGCTTACCTGCTGGATGAGCAAGGGCATCTGAAGCCGGAGTATGCGGGCGGGGTGCCTGCTCGGGGCGTGCCGCACACTTGAGATTGCCGGGGCCGCTCCGCGCCCCGTCGCGGCGCAAGGTAGCTCCTATCCGCCCTGCGTTGCCCAGACAGGCGTAAAAAAACAAATTAGTCGCATAAGAATATGACTTCTTATTCTTTTTTTTGAGAAGAGTAATCCTTTATAACCTTCCCAACTGTACAGCAGCCAACACCCGGCCAACTGTCCGCAGCGCAACACCCGATCAACAGAGAACGCCCGCACGGCTACACCAGCGCAGACACGGAATTGCGCTAACCCGTTGATCCCAAAGAACATTAAAACCAGGCACGACGATTGCTCAAGCAAAGTCCCGCTCAACCAGAACCGGAGACCTGCCCATGAGCACCCCACTGAACGTCGTAGCCCTGTCCGGCGGCACTTCCCGCCCATCGCGCACCCTGGCCTTGACCGAGGCGATCCTCGCCGAACTGGCCGAACACCTGCACATCAAGCCGCACCTGATCGAATTGGGCGACATCGCCCGCCCGCTGGGTAGCGCACTGTGGCGCAGCGAGCTGCCCGACACCGTCGAACAGCAACTGCGCCTGGTGGAAAAGGCCGACCTGCTGGTGGTGACCACCCCCGTGTACCGCGGCAGCTTCACCGGCCACTTCAAGCACTTGTTCGACCTGATCGGCCAGGACGCCCTGGTCGACACCCCGGTACTGCTCGCCGCCACCGGTGGCAGCGAACGCCATGCATTGGTGCTCGACCACCAGCTGCGCCCGCTGTTCAGCTTCCTGCAGGCCCTGACCCTGCCCATCGGCGTGTTCGCCAGCCAGGCGGAACTGGCCGACTACCGGGTTTCCAGCGATGCCCTCGCCGCCCGTATCCGCTTGGCCGCCGAACGTGCCGTGCCGCTGTTCGGCGCCCACCACGCATTGCGTAAAAGCGCCTGAGGAGCGGCCATGAATGCACCTGTAAATGCACCCCTGCGCCCGGCCCTGGCCACCGCCCGCGAACTGGCCGGGCAGTTTGCCCAGACCGCCGTCGAGCGCGACGAGCGCGGCGGCACGCCAAAAGCCGAGCGCGATGCCCTGCGAGGCAGCGGCCTGCTGTCGCTGGCAATCCCGCAGGCCTTCGGCGGCCAGGGCGCCAACTGGCACGACACCTTCGCGGTGGTGCGCGAGTTCGCCCGGGTCGACAGCTCCATCGCCCATGTATTCGGCTTTCACCACCTGATGCTGGCGACCGTGCGCCTGTTCGCACGCCCGGACCAGTGGCAGCCGTGGTTTGAACAGACCGCCCGCAAACAGTGGTTCTGGGGTAATGCCCTGAACCCGCTGGACACGCGCACGGTGGTCAAGCACTTCGACGGCTGGTGCGAGTTTTCTGGCAAGAAAAGCTTCTGCTCCGGCGCCAGCGACTCGGAGATGCTCATCGCCTCGGCGGTGGACGAACGTGTCGGCGGCAAACTGTTGATCGCCGCCATTCCCAGCGGCCGCACCGGCATCAGCCTGCACCGCGACTGGAACAACATCGGCCAGCGCCAGACCGACAGTGGCAGCGCCACGTTCGAGCGGGTGCGGGTCGAGCACAATGAACTGCTGCTCGACCCGGGCCCCCTGAGCACGCCGTTTGCTGCCCTGCGGCCGCTGATTGCCCAGCTGCACTTCGCCAATCTGTTCCTCGGCATTGCCGAGGGCGCCTTCGACGAAGCCCGCCAGTACACCCTGAAGGAAAGCCGGCCGTGGTTCCGCTCCAGCGCCGCCAGCAGTGCCGAAGACCCTTACGTGCTGCGCCATTACGGCGAGTTCTGGGTCGGCCTGGAAAGCGTGCGCCTGCTGATCGAACGGGCCGCACGCCAACTGGACGCCGCCTGGGCCAAGGACCATGCGCTCACCGCCGAGGAGCGCGGCGACCTCGCGCTGGCCATCGGCACCGCCAAGGTCGCCGCCAGCCGCCACGGCCTGGACATCTGCAACCGCCTGTTCGAAGTCACCGGTGCCCGTGCCACCCATGCCTCGCTGCGCTTCGACCGGCACTGGCGCAACCTGCGCACGCAAACCCTGCACGACCCGGTGGACTACCGCATCCACGAACTCGGCGAGTGGGCCCTCAACGGCAAACGCCCTGCCCCATCCTTCTACTCCTGAGGACTGCCCATGCAACTGCTGACCCTCCCCCCGTCACCGACACTGGCTACCTCGATCAGGGCGACCGCACAGGTCTTCGAAGACCCCAGGTCGCAGGCGCTGCTCGCCCACTTGCAACAGGTCGCCCCCAGCGAGGCCAGCGTCCTGATCATTGGCGAAACCGGCACGGGCAAGGAGCTGGTGGCACGCCACATCCACAACCTCAGCGGCCGGCGCAACGGGCCGTTCGTTGCGGTCAACTGCGGCGCGTTCTCTGAATCGCTGGTGGAAGCCGAACTGTTCGGCCATGAAAAAGGCGCCTTCACCGGCGCCCTGTCGGCCAAGGCCGGCTGGTTCGAGGAGGCCAACGGCGGCACGCTGTTCCTCGACGAGATCGGCGACCTGCCGCTGCCGATCCAGGTCAAGCTGCTGCGCGTGCTGCAGGAGCGCGAGGTGGTGCGGCTCGGGTCGCGCAAGAGCATCCCGATCAACGTTCGGGTATTGGCCGCGACCAACGTGCAGCTGGAAAAGGCCATCAACGCCGGGCATTTCCGTGAAGACCTGTATTACCGCCTGAACGTGGTGACGTTGCAGTTGCACCCGCTGCGCGACCGCCCAGGTGACATCCTGCCGCTGGCCCGGCACTTCATCCGCAGCTACAGCGATCGGCTAGGCTACGGCCCGGTGGAGCTGAGCCCCGAGGCCCAGGCCAAGTTGGTGGAGTACAGTTGGCCGGGCAATATTCGCGAATTGGAAAACGTGATTCACCACAGTTTGCTGACCTGCGGCGATGGCACGGTGCGAGCACAAGACCTGCGTTTGTCCAACCTGCGCATCGAACGGCAAGAAGAGGAGCCGGCAGGCAATGGTGTGGAGGACCTGCTACAACGGGCGTTCAGCCGGTTGTACGAGGAGCAGTCGGGTGACCTGTACGAGAAAGTGGAAAACGCCCTGCTGCGCTCGGCCTATCGGTTCTGCCATTACAACCAGGTGCATACCGCGCAGTTGCTGGGGTTGTCACGCAACATCACGCGCACGCGGCTGATTGCCATTGGCGAGCTGGTAGTCAACAAACGGCGCGGGCAGGAACAGCAGGTGCTGGACAACCGGGTAGTGCGGTTGTCGATCTGAGGCTGGTAGTGCATGTGTAATTTAGGCAAACACAAGCCCTGTAGGAGCAGCCTTGTGCTGCGAAGAGGCCATTGCAGGCAAAGATAATGTTTAGCCTTACCGGCCTCTTCGCAGCACAAGGCTGCTCCTACAAGGCGATGCGGCAACCTGAGTGATGGTGCAAGACAGCTGCTCCCATAAAGGGCCTCGTAAAGGTTGAGCCTGCGCTGCCCCTGTGGGAGCGGGCGTGCCCGCGAAGGGGTCAGGATGCCGTGCGCGGCATCAGCTCATACGGGTGCTTCCAGCCTGGCAGCGCCTGGATCCGCGCCTTCCACGCTTCGATATGGGTGAACTCCGCCAACGGGATGCCGGTGTCCTCCGGCATGAATACATACCCCGCCAACGACAGGTCGGCGATGGTCAGCCGGCCACCAACCATGAACGGCGTCTTCGCCAGGTGCGCGTCGACAATGCGGTAAGCCGCCGTGGCACGCTCGCGCAGGAACCGGGTCACGTCCGTTTCGCCGGTATTTTTCAGGCAGAACAGAAAGCGCAGCGCGGCGTAATAGCTGGTGAACTTGTGGTTGTCGAACAGCATCCAGCGCCAGATCTCGCGCTTTTCGTCATCGTCACGCGGGCCGAACTGGCCGGTCTGTTCGGCAAGGTATTCCAGGATCAGCGCAGACTGGGTGAAGGTTTTGCCCGCGTGCTCCAGCACCGGCACCTCGCCCTGCTCGTTCACCTCGTCACGCCAGGTTTGCTCCCGGGTCTGGCCATGAAAGAAGTCGACGAACACCGGCTGCCAGTCCTGGCCCGTGAGTTCAAGCATCAGCGCAGCCTTGTAGGCGTTGCCGGATTCGGCGAAGCAATGCAGCTTGTAGTCGGGCATGGTGGGACCTTCAATTTCCTTTGAATGATCATGTAGCCCGAGCAGATCACGCCCGGCCCGGAACGGTCAATGCCCTCAGCCAAAACATCCCATTCCCCGTCCCTCCCGTCATAGTCCCCGCCCAACCGCCAATGCCATAGTGGAGAAAACAACACGGATAAAAACCATGTACAGAAACACCTCTACCCCCGCGGACGACAACGGTTGCGGCTGGTTCCACCTCAGCCCGCCGCGCCAGCCACGCGCCGCGCACCAGGGGCGGAGCGAGGCGCGCTGGGTGGTGCTTGGCGCGGGCTTCACCGGCCTGGCCGCCGCGCGGCAACTGGCCTTGCATCACCCTGACGACGAATTGATCCTGGTCGACGCCCAGGAAGTCGGCTTCGGCGCCTCGGGGCGCAACTCCGGGTTTGCCATCGACCTGCCCCACGACATTGGCGCCGCCGACTACATCGGCGACCTGCCCACGGCGCGGATGAACCTCAAACTCAACCTGCGCGCGCAGGCGATCTTGCGCGAATTGATCAACCAGCACGGCATCGACTGCCAGATCCGCCCGGACGGCAAGTACCAGGCGGCCGTCGAAGACAAAGGCCTGGCGGTGCTCGAAGCCTACCGCAGCGGCCTGGAAAAACTCGGCCAGCCTTACCAGATGATCGATGCCCGCGACCTGCCCGAGCACTTCGGCACCACCTTCTACCGCAAGGCGCTGTACACCCCGGGCACCCAGTTGCTGCAACCCGCCGCCCTGGCCAAAGGCCTGGCCGACAGCCTGCCGGGCAACGTGACCCTGCATGAACGCACCACCATCACCCACATCGAGCAGGGCCGGCGCATCACCCTCAAGCACGCCAATGGTGAGATCGTCGCCGACCAGCTGTTGCTGACCAACAATGCCTTCGCCTCGTACTTCGGCTTCCTGCCTGGCCGCCTGCTGCCGATCTTCACTTACGCCAGCATGACCCGCCCGCTGACCGAGGACGAACAAGCCCGCCTGGGCGGCAAGAACACCTGGGGCATCATCCCGGCAGACCCGTTCGGCAGCACCCTGCGGCGCACCCCGGACCAGCGCCTGCTGGTGCGCAACAGCTTCAGCTTCAATGCCGACGGCCGCGCCAACCCACGCCACATCGCCCGTGCCGGGCGCCAGCATCGCGATTCGTTCGAGCGGCGCTTCCCGATGCTTTCGGGCATGGCGTTCGAATACACCTGGGGTGGCTCGATGTGCCTGTCGCGCAACCACCTGTCGCACTTCGGCACCCTCGCACCCAACGTGCACGCGGCGCTGTGCTGCAACGGCCTTGGCATCACCCGTGGCACCGCTACCGGCACCCTGCTGGCTGACTGGCTGAGCGGCGAACGCGACGAGCTGATCGACTTCCTGCTGGGCTCCGCAGGCCCCAACCGCAACCCGCCGGAGCCGCTGCTGAGCGCGGGCGTCAACCTCAACCTGCACTGGGGCCAGCGCCGTGCCGGCCTGGAAAGCTGACAAGGAGGCACCATGCATAGCCTTGGCATTCTCGGGGTGGGCGAACTCACCGAAAAAGTGGTCATCGGCCTGCGTCGCAGCGGTTTCGAGGGCCCCATCCTGCTGTCACCGCGCAATGCGCAACGGGCAGCCCTGCTGGCCCAGGAGCATGGTTGCCAGGTGTTGCCGAGCAACCAGGCAGTGGTCGACCAGGCAGAACTGCTGATCCTTGGCGTGCGCCCGCATTCGCTCGCCGAACTGGCAGATGAGCTACACCTGCGCCCCGGCCAGCGCCTGGTTTCGCTCGCCGCCGGGGTCAACCTTGCACAGCTGTCCACTGCGTTCCCTGGCGCCCTCTGTGTGCGTGCGATGCTGTCGTACGCGGCGCAGTACAACCAGTCCACGGTAGTGGTTTGCCCACCCGATGCGCTCACCACGCAGTACCTGGGGCCACTGGGCAAACTGGTGGTGCTGCACGGCGAGCCAGAATTCGAGCTGGCCACCGTGGCGGCGTGTATGAATGGCTGGTTCTACTTCCTGCTACACGACCTGCAACAGTGGCTGATGGACAAAGGCCTGCCCGCAGCCGAAGCACGTGCGCTGGTGCTGGGTAACCTGCAAGACTGTGTGGCCAGTGCCGCGCAGCAGCCGGAATACACGCTCAAGGCCTTGGGCCAGGCCATTGCCACGCCGGGCACCTTTACTGCCGATGGCCTGGCGGTGCTGATGCATCAGCCGGTAAGCGCTACCTGGGGTGCGGCATGCGAAGTGGTGCTGGACGGGTTGTTGACACGCTCAGGGCAGGCAGAGGGATAAACTGCCCACTACTGTCGTGAACGATAACTGCATGGCTCGCCTTGATAGATTTTTAATTATTGCGAGCCCGCTTTTCTTTTGATTTGGTCCATACGCTCTCGATTTATGCTTTCAAGGGTTTGACTCGACAAGCTTTCCCCCCCTTGTATACCTGCAGTCGTACGAATATCAGTATTCCTTAGAAACAGCTCCTCATCCAATCCCAAACCGGCGTTAATCATACTATTTAAATGGGCGCTTTCAGGACGCTGCATACTTAAATTACCTCCAGCACCGTCGAGCGACTCTCTGGAAAAAACGTCAGTAAAATCACTCAAGCTCCCAATATCCACACGAACTCGCTGCAAAGCCTCCGGGGGGGTCATATCTATCACTGCAGACGAAGACGAGCGCCGATGAGGTGACGGGGACTGGCCCGCATTATTCACGGGACTGCCCCCTCTTTGTCTCACTATAGGATGTGTCGAGTAATGACCTAGATTAATGAGTGACCTGGATCTTGACGTGCTGTCCGACGAAGATGAGCCTCTAGAATTGAGACGCCTGTGATTGTTTCGAGCAACCGGCCGCCCCCGCTCCCTGCCAGGCATATGTCCAGAGTCATCTTGAAAATTGACAGGATCGCACTTGCAGTAAACATACCTATTGATTTCACCTCGACCAAATGGGCTCCAACTGTCTGGTGATAGAAAGCGCCTGAGGGCCGGGTTGTATGCTCTGTATCCATTACCTAGCAAATACAGCCCAGCAATGGACTGCCTGGACCACCCGTTAAAACCGAGCGCCCCCTGTTCCAAGCCCAATGGAGAAAAACCATAAGGGTCATATGCCTGGGTTCGTAACGGTGTCACATCGCTCACGGCTCACCTCACTTCGCTAGTCCTCTGAGCTGGAGGATGATCTCGATCAATTACAAGATCTACTGGCAAAAATAACAGCCCATGACTCAGCTCCCCCACTACAGCTGCCGACAGACGCGTGCCGTATCCTCCTCGAAATGCCTCAATTCCGCCTGGTGCCGGTAGGCCAGTGGTATCCGCCAGTCCTCGGCACACCCGGTCATCCCATCCCATGACTCGTCCGAGCCGTTATAGGGCGCCCGCGCCAGCCGGTGCCATAGTGCCGCCACGTTAGTGCACCACATAACAACAAGAGGTAAGCCGTATGTCCGTTTCCAAACGCTCCGTAGAAGATGCGCCGCTCAACGGGTTCCACCGCAAACTGACGGTCTATTCCGCTGGCGGGCCTTTTCTCGATGGCTACGTACTGAGCATCATCGGCGTCGCCATGCTGCAAATTACCAATGCCTTGCAGCTGTCGGCCCTGTGGGAAGGGCTGATCGCCGCGTCAGCATTGATTGGTGTCTTCCTGGGTGGTTTTCTCGGTGGCTGGTTCACTGACAAGTACGGGCGCAAGGTCCTGTACCTGATCGACCTGGTCGCCATCGTCGGTTTTTCAGTGGCGCAGTTCTGGGTCGAGTCGGCCTGGGCCCTGTTCGCCTGGCGGTTGCTGATCGGTATCGCGGTCGGTGCCGACTACCCGATCGCCACGTCGTTGCTGGCCGAGTTCCTGCCACGCAAGCAACGTGGGCCGTTGCTGGCGGCCATGGTGCTGATGTGGTTTGCCGGTGCCGCCGTGGCCTACATGGTCGGCGAACTGCTGCTGCGCGTGGGCGGTGAAGACGGTTGGCGCTATGTATTGGCCAGCGCCCTGATACCCGGTGCGCTGTTCCTGGTTGCCCGCAGTGGCACACCAGAATCGCCTCGCTGGCTGCTGAGCAAAGGCCGAACCGCCGAAGCCGACGCCGTGATCAAGAAAGTCTACGGCCCGGACTACTCCATTGCTGACCTGCCAGAGCAGACCAGCGACAAACCGGTGTCGGTGTGGTCGCTGTTCCACTCCGGTTACGGCAAGCGCATGGCCTTTGTCACCCTGTTCTGGACCTGCGCGATCGTGCCGCTGTTCGCCATCTACTCGTTTGCCCCCAAAGTGCTGCAGGCACTGCAACTGACCGGTGACTGGGCGGCCTTTGGCTCCATCGCCATCACCTTGCTGTTCACCCTGGGCTGCCTGGTGGCCACCAAACTGATCAACCGCCTGGGCCGGCGCAACATGCTGATCCACAGCTTCCTCTGGTCGGGTATGTCGCTGGTGCTGCTGGGGGTGTTCCCGGATGCCTCGCCAACCACCGTACTGGTGCTGTTCGGCGCCTATGCCGTGCTGATCGGCGGCGCCCAGGTGCTTGAATACGTCTACCCCAACGAGCTGTTCCCCACCGAAATCCGTGCGTCAGCGGTGGGCCTGGCCACTTCGTTGTCACGCATCGGCGCGGCCGTGGGCACGTACCTGGTGCCGATATCCCTGGCCTCCTACGGCATTGCCAACACCATGTTCGCTGCCGCCCTGATCTCGCTGTTCGGCGCCCTGATTTCCTGGTGGCTCGCCCCCGAGACCAGCAAGCTCGACCTGCAGCAAGCCGCGGCGCTTGGTAACCCCACCCGCACCACTACCGCTGCCAAACCCGCTGTTCGTAAAGCCTGAAGGAGCCTTTTCGTGAACCAAGTACTGACTGTCGTGCGCAATGCCCCTCTCGCGTCGCTGGGTGCCCCTGCCCCGGCCCGCCTGCCGATCGGTGAACCCGTCGCCCAGGCAGCCACCGCCCAGGACCAGACCGACGAAGCCGTCGGCGCCAGCATCGGCGTATGGGAAAGCGGCCCGGGTGTGTTCCGCCGGCACCTGAAAAACCGTGAGTTCAGCCACATTGTCAGCGGCTGGTGCACCTTCACCCCCGACGGTGGCGAGCCGGTAGAGCTGCGCGCCGGCGACGCAGTGCTGTTTCCGGAGAACTGCGAGGGTGTGTGGGACATTCGCGAAACCCTGCGCAAGACTTACGTACTGTTCTAAGGAACAAATGGATGATCGAACGTATCAGCCCCGGCAAACGGACCAGCCGGATGGGGATGCAGGCCATCGGCCAGCTCTGATACCCACGCGCTCCTACCGCTGACCGCGATAACTTGTTAGAGCTCCGGGTCCAACCCCGCCTTGTCGCCATGCCAGTCAAACCGCTCCACTTCATGCCTGCGCTTGCGGAAGCTATACGGCGTCTCGCCATACTGCTTGCGAAACCACAGGATGAAGTGCGACGCATCGGAAAACCCGCACGCCAACGCAATGGTGGTGATGTTCTGGCTGGTGTTCACCAGCAACCGCCGGGCATGGTCCAGGCGCAACTTGCGCCAGTAGTTGGCCGGCGGCTCCTGGGTATTAGCCACAAATTCACGGTGCAACTGCCGGGGGTGGGTGCCCACCGCTTCAGCCACGGCCTTGAGCGTCATCGAGGCATCCAGGTTGGCGCGCATGAAGCTGATCGCCCGCTGCACGCGGTCGTTCTGGTACACGCATTCGCTGGCCGTCTTGTCCTGCTCTTCGGCGCGCTCATCCACCAGCAGGTATTCCAGCCCCTTCTGCGCCCGCACTGCGCCGCAATGCCGGCGGATCAGGTTGGCCGCCAGGTCAATGGCCGTGCCGCCCGGGCAAGTGATGATGCCGCGGTCGTCCACGTAGCTCTTGTCGATCACCGCCGTGGCCAGTGGAAAACGCTCCTTGAACTCGTCACGCAAGGTGAAATGCAGCGCACAGCGCCGGCCATCGAGCAGCCCGGCTTTGCCAAGCACGAACGACCCCGAGCACAAGGCGATTATCGGGATATTCGCCGCATGCACCTCACGCAGCGCATCCAGCAGCCAGGCCGGCGGGTTGCGGGTTTCGTCCAGCAGGCCACCGGCCAGTACCACATAGTCGTACTGGGCAAACAGGTTAAGCGTCTTGGTCGGCGAAATGGGCATGCCGCAACTGGCGGTGATCGGCTGGTCGTCCAGCGTCATCCAGTCCCACTGGCACAACACCTGCTGGCTGCGGAATGACTTGTCCGCAGCAAAGCGCAGCGAGTCCACCAACCCCGCCACCGGCACCAGGGTGAAGTGGTTCATCAGCACGAAGCCTACCCGTAGTTCGGGCTTGACCTGCGCAGTGATGGCGTGGGCTTGTACCGGTTGTTCTTGTTGTTCGGCAAACATGGACGCTGGCCTCGTTACATCGGTAATGGTGCCATTCTAAAGCGCGCCCTGCGTCCGTCATATCATATGCATCCCCACAAATAGGAAATCCGTGACAAAAGGCGGCGCCGTTCTATCAATTGTCATGGCTGTAATATCAGCCCCCAGCCCCGGCTGAGCATCATGTAGGCACAAGACAAACATGCTCAGAGGCACCCCTCATGTACCGTGGATTCTGGTATGCCCAGGCGCTGGACCTGGACAACGACCTGGCCCCTGCCCTGCAGGACTCGATTCAAGCCGACGTGTGCATCGTCGGCGGTGGCTTCCTTGGCTTGTGGTCGGCCATCCGCCTGAAACAGGCGCACCCGGAAAAAACCATCGTCATCGTCGAGCGCGACCGCTGCGGCTCGGGGGCCAGCGGGCGCAACGGTGGCGTGGCCACCAACTGGTGGGGCAAGTACCTGTCGGTGCGCACCATCTGCGGTGATGTCGAAGCGCGGCGCATCTGCGAAGCCGCCGAGTCGGCCATCGACGAGATCGGCAGCTTCTGCCAGGAGCACGGCATCGACGCCCAGTACCGCAAGGACGGCTGGCTGTGGACGGCCACCAACCAGCGGCAGATGAACTCCTGGCGCGTGCTCACCGACGGCCTGCAGAAACTCGACGTAAACCCGTTCCAGGAACTGGACCGCCAGACCATTCGCGGGCGCGTCGGCTCGCCACTGGTGCTGGGTGGCATCTTCGACCCCAACGCGGCCACTGTGCAGCCCGCCATGCTGGCCCGCGGCCTGCGCTGCGTGGCACTGAAACTGGGCGTGCAGATTTTCGAGAAATCGCCGTTCACTCACCTGCAGCGCGGCAAGCACCCTGTGGTGCACACCGCCAAAGGCCATGTAAAAGCCAACCACGTGGTGCTGGCGCTCAACGCCTGGGGCGCGCAATTTCCCGAGCTGCGCCGGATGATCGCGATCATGTCCAGCGACATGGTTGCCACCGCGCCGGTCAAGGCCAAGCTCGACGCCATCGGTTTCAGCGGCGGCGAATGCATGACCGACTCGCGCACCGTGCTCAACTACTGGCGCAACACCCCTGAAGGGCGCGTGGTGTTCGGCAAGCCGCTGGGCCAGTTCGCCTATGCCGGACGCATCGGCGACCTGTATGAAAAACCCTCGCCGGCCGCCGACAAGGTCGCTGCCGAACTGCGCCGCCTGTACCCGCAGTTGCAGGATGTACCGGTGGTCAGCAGTTGGACCGGGCCGATTGACCGGGCCATGAAGGGCCTGCCCAACTTCGGCTACCTCGACCATCACCAGACCGTCAGCTACGGCATCGGTTTTTCCGGCAACGGCGTGGCCACCACCGTGTTTGCCAGCCGCATCATCAAGTCCTTGGCCACCCATGCCAACGACGAGTGGACCAACTGTGGCCTGGTCAACCAGAAGATGAAGCTGCTGCCGCCAGAGCCGTTGCGCTTCTTTGGCGCGCATGTGGTTCGCGATGCACTGGTGCGCAAGGAATCGCTGGAAGACCACGACCAGGATGCCGGCTTCATCACCCGCCAGCTTGTGGGCATGGCGCCCGCCGGTTACGTGCCCGCGCAGAAAAAATAAGGACAAGACCGTGAGCGAACATATCGTCTTCCTTGACGACGAAGGCCTGGCGCCTTCCACCCGCCTCAAGCGCCCCGACTGCGATCACACCTGGCAGCAGTACGCCTACACCCACCCCGACCAGATGCTTGAGCACCTGAAAGACGCGACGGTGGCGCTGACCTGCAGCGTACCCCTGCGCGAAGAGCACCTGCGCCAGCTGCCCAGGCTGAAGATGATCTCGCTGGCCCTGACCGGCCGCGACATCGTCGATGTCGACTACTGCGAAGCCCACGGCATCGAAGTGTCGAGCGTACCGGGCTATGCCGCCAACACCGTGGCCGAGCACAGCCTGGCGATGATCCTTGAGCTGTTCCGCCGCCCGGCCGCGTTCACCCGCCTGATGCGCCAGGTGCATGCCGGCGACAAGCCGTACCAGAACATCTACTTCAACCACCGCATCCGCGATGTGCGCGACAAGCAGTTGGCAATCATCGGCAGCGGCCCGATTGCCCTGCGCCTGGCACACCTGGCGCGGGCATTCGGCATGCAGGTGCTGTTCGAAGACCGCAGCGGCAAGCGCCAGGGCGCCGATTGCCGGCCGCTGGCCGAGCTGCTGAAAAGCTGCGACGTGCTGTCGATCAATTGCCCGCTCACGCCAGAAACCCACAACCTCATTGATGCCGGGCAGCTGGCATTGATGAAGCCCGATGCCATCGTGGTCAACACCGGCCGCGGCGGCGTGGTCAACGAAGCGGCGCTGATTCAGGCGCTGCAACAGCGGCGCCTGGGCGGTGTGGCGCTGGATGTAGTGGAAGTGGAGCCGCTGCACCCCAGCAACCCGTTGTTCGAACTGATCGACCGCGACGACTTCCTGCTCAACCCGCACATCGCCTGGAGCAGCGAAGACGCCATGCAGCAGCTGATGGACAGCGCCGTGGACAACATCAGCGACTTCGTCGCCCGCCAGGTTTCTGAGAAAAGGACTCGCACTGCATGACCCTTGTCACCAAAAACCGCTACGTCGATGGCGCCTTCGTGTTCTTTACCCGGGTGAAGACCACCTACCAGTTGGCCTGACCCTACCTCGGGGGCCGCGCGGCGGCCCCGACAATCTCCAGCCAGCAAAGGGAACTACCCGCCCCCCCGGCCCTCTTAAACACTGAGTGGTTTATTTCCCTGTGCTTCACGCTATTGGAGAACTCGACATGCGCCACCTACTCCTCGCCCCTGCGCTGCTGCTCCTGCTGCCTGCCGGTGCTGCCCTGGCCCGCGTCGATGCGGGCGACGTCGCCACCTCGGCCGGTGTTTCCGCTTCGCTGTATTCGACCTTCAAGGACGACAAACGGATCATCCCGGCGCGTGACGAGCTTTCGGCTTTCGTCGCCAGCGGCGGTGCAATCCGTGGCGCCTATGTAGAGTCGGCGCTGGAACAGGCGCGCAAGGACCATCCTGGGCTGCAGGCCAATGATGAAGAGCTGGCCAGGGCTATTCTTTCCCAGGATGACCGCATAGCCGATCATTGATGCAATCCTGTGCCAGCCCTTTCGCGGGCAAGCCCGCGCAAGGGCTGGCACAGGCAGCATCACCCCCAACCATCCATGCGCATGGTTGCCCGCACCAAACGCTGCTCTTCCTGTTCGATCTCCCGCAAACTGTCGCGTATCCCGTTGATATGCTCACGCGCCGCCCGCTGCGCCTGCTCCGGCAGTTGCTCCATCACCGCGTGATACAGCCGCGCATGCTGCCGATCAATCTGGCGTTTCTGCGCAGGGCGGCAATACAGGTTGTTGACCGACGCAAACACCGTGCTCAAGGTCAGGTCACTGAGCGATTGCAGGGTATGTACCAGCACCGGGTTGTGCGACGCCTCGCTGATAGCCCGGTGGAAGGCATGGTCACGGCGGGCGTGCTCACGGGCGTCCAGCGCCTCTGCCGCCTCGTGGGCCGCCAGCATTTCTTCATAACGCCGGCGAATCAGCAAGCGGTCGACCTCGGTGGCGCGTAACGCCGCCAGCCGCGCCGACTCGGCCTCCAGCAACGCCCGCACCTCCAGCAGGTCGAACAGCGTGCGTGGCTGCGAGCTGAACAGGTGCATCAACGGTGTGGTACCCGCCTGCCCCGTCAGGTCGGCAACGAACGAGCCTCGCCCCTGCTCGGTGTCGATGATGCCGCGCCCACGCAAAATGCGTAGCCCTTCGCGCAGGGCCGAGCGTGAACAACCCAGCTTCTCTACCAGCCGCCGCTCCGAAGGCAGGGCCTGACCCACCTTCAGCACGCCGTCGACGATCAGTCGCTCCACCCGCTCGGCCACCTGGTCGGCGACCTTGGCCTTGCCATCAGTAACCACTGCGCACCCTCCTGCTGGTAGGACCAGTTAGACAACGTGCTCCAATCTAGCCGGGTAAACCCATCAATAACCAGTAGACCGAAGAAAAACTGGTAGGACCAGTGCCTGCCATGCTCGACCACTGCTGCTGGCACGCGCAGGCTGCAACGGTGACCGCTTTGCCAACAACAACAAAAACCGTTGCCGAGTGAGCCGATGAATATCCTGTACGACGAACGCGTCGATGGCGCGCTGCCCGCCGTGGACCAGGCAGAGCTGCTGCAGGCACTGCGAAGTGCCCTGCCGGACCTCGATATCCTGCACCGCGAAGAAGACCTCAAACCTTACGAATGCGATGGCCTGTCGGCCTATCGCACGGTACCGCTGCTGGTAGTACTGCCCGAGCGCCTGGAGCAGGTGCAGACGCTGCTCAAGCTGTGCCACCAGCGCCACGTACCGGTGGTCGCCCGTGGCGCCGGCACCGGCCTGTCGGGCGGTGCCCTGCCGCTAGCCAAGGGTATCCTGCTGGTGATGGCGCGCTTCAACCGCATCCTGGAGGTCAACCCGCAGGGCCGCTACGCCCGTGTGCAGCCCGGCGTACGTAACCTGGCCATCTCCCAGGCTGCCGCACCCCATGGTATGTACTACGCACCAGACCCCTCCTCGCAAATTGCCTGCTCCATCGGTGGCAACGTCGCCGAGAACGCAGGTGGCGTGCACTGCCTGAAGTACGGCCTGACCGTACACAACCTGCTCAAGGTGGACATTCTCACGGTCGAAGGTGAACACCTGACCTTGGGCAGCGATGCCCTGGACAGCCCCGGCTTCGACTTGCTGGCGCTGTTCACCGGTTCTGAAGGCATGCTCGGCATCGTCACCGAAGTTACCGTGAAACTGCTGCCCAAACCTCAGGTGGCGCGGGTGCTACTGGCCAGTTTCGACAGTGTCGAAGACGCTGGCCGGGCGGTGGCCGAAATCATCGCTGCCGGCATCATTCCAGGCGGTCTGGAGATGATGGACAACCTGGCAATCCGCGCCGCCGAAGACTTCATCCACGCCGGCTACCCCGTGGACGCGGCGGCCATCCTGTTGTGCGAACTGGATGGCGTGGAGGCCGATGTGCACGACGACTGCGAACGGGTGGCCGCCGTGCTGACCCAAGCCGGCGCCCGCGAGGTACGGCTGGCCTGCGACGAGGCCGAGCGGGTGCGTTTTTGGGCCGGGCGCAAGAACGCCTTCCCGGCGGTGGGGCGCATCTCCCCGGACTACTACTGCATGGACGGCACCATCCCACGCCGCGAACTGCCGCGGGTGCTCAAGGGCATCAGTGACCTGTCCAGCGAATACCGCCTGCGCGTGGCCAACGTGTTCCACGCCGGCGACGGCAACATGCACCCGTTGATCCTGTTCGATGCCAACCTGCCCGGCGAGCTGGAGCGGGCCGAAGCCATCGGCGGCAAGATCCTCGAACTGTGCGTGGCGGTGGGCGGCAGCATTACCGGCGAGCACGGCGTAGGCCGCGAAAAAATCAACCAGATGTGCGCGCAGTTCAACAGCGATGAAATCACCTTGTTCCACGCGGTCAAGGCCGCCTTCGACCCCCAGGGCCTGCTCAACCCCGGCAAGAACATTCCCACCTTGCACCGCTGCGCCGAGTTCGGCGCCATGCACGTGCACCACGGCCAACTGCCGTTCCCCGACCTGGAGCGCTTCTGATGAGCATGAACCGCGACATCAGCCAGGCCCTGCTGGAGCAGGTCAACCAGGCCTTGAACCAGGGCACGCCACTGCGTATCCAGGGCAGCAACAGTAAGGCCATGCTCGGCAACCCGGTGGCCGGCGAAGTACTCGACACCCGCAGCCACCGTGGCATCGTCAGTTACGACCCGACCGAACTGGTGCTCACCGCCCGGACAGGCACACCGCTGCGCGACATAGAAGCAGCCCTGCACGAGGCTGGCCAGATGCTGCCCTGCGAACCCCCGCACCTGGGCCCCGAGGCCACTTTGGGCGGCATGGTCGCGACGGGCCTGTCCGGCCCCAGGCGGCCGTGGGCCGGGTCGGTACGTGACTACGTGCTCGGCACGCGGGTGATCACCGGTCACGGCAAACTGCTGCGCTTTGGTGGCGAGGTGATGAAGAACGTGGCCGGTTACGATGTATCTCGGCTGATGGCGGGCAGCTTTGGTTGCCTGGGGTTGTTGACGGAGGTGTCCCTGAAAGTGCTGCCCCGGCCGCGCGAATGCCTGAGCCTGCGCCTGCCGATGGGCTGCCACCAGGCATTGGAAGCGCTGGCCGAGTGGGGGCAGCAGCCACTGCCGATCAGCGCCGCCTGCCATGACGGCGACGCGCTGTACCTGCGCCTGGAAGGCGGTGAAGGCTCGGTGCAGTCGGCACGTCAGCGCCTGGGCGGCGATACCCTCAACAGCGGTTTCTGGAGCGACCTGCGCGAACAGCGCCTGGCGTTCTTCAACGACCCTGCGCCGCTCTGGCGCTTGTCACTGCCCAACGCCACCGGCGAGCTGCACCTGCCCGGCCGGCAACTGATCGACTGGGGGGGGGCCCAGCGCTGGCTGAAATCCAGCGCACCGGCGCAGGCAATTCGCGACCACGTCGCCAAGGTGGGTGGCCACGCCACCTGCTACGCCCCCGGTGCAGCCAGCAGCCCGCCCCTGCCCGCCGCACTGATGCGTTACCACCGCGCCCTCAAGCAGCAGCTCGACCCCCAGGGGGTATTCAACCCTGGCCGCCTGTACCCGGACCTGTGAGGCCAGACCATGCAAACCAACCTGAGCGAAACATCCCGCCAGCTGGCCCGCGCCGACGAAGCCGAAAGCATCCTGCGGTCCTGCGTGCACTGTGGTTTCTGCACCGCCACCTGCCCCACTTACCAGCTGCTGGGCGATGAACTGGACGGCCCGCGCGGGCGTATCTACCTGATCAAGCAGATGCTCGAAGGCGAGCCGGTAACCGCCAGCACCCAACTGCACCTGGACCGCTGCCTGACCTGCCGCAACTGCGAAACCACCTGCCCATCCGGGGTCAAGTACCACGACCTGCTGGACATCGGCCGCGCCGTGGTCGAACAGCAGGTACCGCGCCCGCTTGGCCAGCGCCTGCTGCGCCAGGGCCTGCGCGCGGTGGTGCCGCGCCCGGCACTGTTCAAGGCCCTGACCCGCGGCGGCCAAGCCCTGCGCCCGCTGTTGCCGGCCACGCTCAAGCGCAAGCTGCCGGCGCGGATGACCCCACCCGGCCAGCGCCCGGCACCGCGCCATGTACGCCGGGTGCTGATGCTGGAAGGCTGCGTGCAGCCGGCACTGTCGCCCAATACCAATGCCGCCGCCGCACGCCTGCTGGACCGCCTGGGCATCAGCATCGAACCCATCCACCAAGCCGGCTGCTGTGGCGCGGTGGACTACCACCTCAATGCCCAGGAGCAAGGCCTGCAACGTGCACGGCGCAATATCGACGCTTGGTGGCCGGCCATCGAAGCAGGCGCCGAGGCCATCGTGCAAACCGCCAGCGGCTGCGGCGCGTTCGTGCGCGACTATGGCCACCTGCTGGAGCACGACCCGCGCTACGCAGCCAAAGCAGCAAGGGTCAGCGCCCTGTCCCGCGATCTGGTAGAAGTATTGCGCGATGAGCCGGTCGAGCAACTGGGCCTGTGCGCCGAACAACGCCTGGCCTTCCATTGCCCCTGTACGCTGCAACACGCCCTGAAACTGGGGGGCGCGGTAGAGGCGCTGCTGACGCGCCTGGGCTTTACCCTGACCCCGGTGCCGGACGGCCACCTGTGCTGCGGCTCGGCTGGCACCTATTCGCTGACCCAGCCAGCGCTATCGCTGCAACTGCGTGACAACCGCCTCAACGCACTGGAAAGCGGCAAACCGCAAGTCATCGCCACCGCCAACATCGGCTGCCAGGCCCACCTCGACGGGGCCGGGCGCACGCCAGTACGGCACTGGATCGAAATCGTCGAAGCAGCCTTGAACCCGGAGACTCCTCATGCATAGCAAGTTCGTTATCGGCCAGGCCGAAGTCGCCCGTGTGCTGACCGCCGCCCGCCAGGAAGCCCTGGCCCAACACTGGAACGTGACCATCGCCGTGGTCGACGACGGTGGCCATCCCCTGGCCTTGGAGCGCATGGATGGTTGTGCGCCGGCCAGTGCCTACATTGCCGTGGAAAAAGCCCGGACTTCCGCGCTGGGGCGCAAGGAAACACGGGATTACGAGGAAATGGTCAACGGTGGCCGTACCGCATTCGTCACCGCACCGCTGCTGACCAGTCTGGAAGGAGGCGTGCCATTGCGGGTGGATGGCCAGGTGGTGGGTGCCATTGGCGTGTCCGGGGTCAAGTCCGAACAGGATGCCCTGGTGGCCAAGGCTGGGGCTGCTGCCCTGTAAATTCTGTACCGGCCTCTTCGCGGGCTTGCCCGCTCCCACCGGCATCGCACAGGTCTGAATCCCTGCACAGTACCTGTGGGAGCGGGCAAGCCCGCGAAGAAGCCCGCACAGGCGACTGAATTTCCGAAGACCGAACATCGAGCGAACACACAATGCCAAACGAACTCCAGATCGCCCCCACCCTCCAGCGCTTCATCGAAGACGAAGTCCTCCCCGGCACCGGCATCGAAGCCAACGCCTTCTGGCAAGGTTTCAGCACCCTGGTCCACGACCTCGCCCCGCAAAACCGCGCCCTGCTCGCCGAACGCCAGCGCCTGCAAACCGAGCTGGACAACTGGCACCGCCAGCATCCCGGCCCGATCCACGACATGGCCGCCTACCAGCACTTCCTGCAAGGCATCGGCTACATCGTCGACGCCCCCGAAAACGTGCAGATCAACACCGCCAACGTCGACCGCGAAATCGCCGTGCAAGCCGGCCCGCAGCTGGTCGTGCCGCTCAGCAATGCTCGCTACGCCCTCAACGCCGCCAACGCACGCTGGGGTTCCCTCTACGATGCGCTGTACGGCACCGATGCCATTGCCGAAACCGCTGGCGCCGAACGCGGCCAGGGCTACAACCCGGTACGCGGCGCCAAGGTGATTGCCTATGGCCGGCAGTTCCTCGACGCTAGCGCCCCACTCGACGGTGCATCACACAGCGACGCCAAGGCCTATGCGATCAACCAGGGTACGCTGCACGTGACGTTGGCCGACGGCCGCCAGGTCGGGTTGCAGAATCCAGCACAACTTCATGGCCACCAGGGTGAGCCGAGCACACCCACGGCGATCCTGTTGCAGCACCACCGGCTGCATTTCGAAATCCGAATCGACCCGACCAGTGCAATCGGCCAACAGGACCTGGCCGGGGTCAAGGACATCGCCCTGGAAGCCGCACTGACCACCATCATCGACTGCGAAGACTCGGTAGCTGCCGTGGATGCCGACGACAAGGTCAACGTCTACCGCAACTGGCTGGGCCTGATGAAGGGCGACCTCAGCGAGCAGGTCAGCAAAGGCGGCAAGACCTTCAGCCGCACCCTGGCCGCCGACCGCCAGTACCAGGGTGCAAACGGCCAACCCCTGACGCTGCCGGGCCGCTCGCTGCTGTTCATCCGCAACGTCGGCCACCTGATGACCAACCCGGCCATCCATGACCGCGATGGCCGGGAAATCCCCGAAGGCATCCTCGATGCCGTGGTCACCAGCCTGATCGGCCTGCACGATCTCAAGCGCCGCGGCAACTCCCGCGAAGGCAGCCTGTACATCGTCAAGCCGAAGATGCACGGGCCGGCCGAAGTGGCCTTCGCCGACCAGCTGTTCGGCCGTGTCGAGGCCCTGCTGGGCTTGCCTGCGCATACCCTGAAGATGGGCATCATGGACGAGGAGCGGCGCACCAGCGTCAACCTCATGGCCTGCATCGCCAGTGCCGCATCACGGGTGGTGTTCATCAACACCGGCTTCCTCGACCGCACCGGGGACGAGATGCACAGCGCCATGGAAGCCGGCGCCATGCTGCGCAAGGGCGACATGAAAGGCACCGCCTGGATCCAGGCCTACGAACGCAGCAACGTGCTGGTCGGCCTGGCATGTGGCCTGCGCGGCAAGGCGCAGATCGGCAAGGGCATGTGGGCCATGCCTGACCTTATGGCGGCCATGCTCGAACAAAAGGTTGCCCAGCCAAAGGCCGGTGCCAACACCGCTTGGGTACCGTCGCCCACTGCCGCCACGCTGCATGCGCTGCACTACCACCAGGTAGACGTCGCCGCCGTGCAACAGGCGCTTGAACAGGTTGACCTGGGCGCCCAGCGCCAGGCGTTGCTGCATGATCTGCTGAGCATTCCGGTCAGCCCCGAACGGGCGTGGAGTGCCGCAGATATCCAGGCCGAGCTGGACAACAACTGCCAAGGCATCCTCGGTTACGTGGTGCGCTGGGTCGAGCAAGGGGTCGGCTGCTCCAAGGTGCCTGACATTCACGATGTGGGCCTGATGGAGGACCGCGCCACCCTGCGCATTTCGGCGCAGCACATTGCCAACTGGCTGCACCATGGGGTGGTGGATGACGAACAGGTCGAAGCGACCCTGCAGCGCATGGCCAGGGTGGTCGACCAGCAGAATGCAGGGGACCCGGCGTATCGGCCGATGGCGGCCGGTTTCGAGGCATCGCATGCCTTCCGCGCTGCGCGGGAGCTGGTGTTCAAGGGGCGTGAGCAGCCGAGTGGCTATACCGAACCGTTGTTGCATGGCTGGCGGTTGCGCTTCAAGCAGGAGGTTCAACGCTAGATGAGGCTACGCGGCCCCAACACGGGATCGGTGGAGGCCGGCGAATTTTGCCGCCGGCCTCTACCACCTGCCAGTCAAGGGCGGTAGTTCGGCGCATTCAGAAATTTCCCACAGCCCTCTCAGAAGCGTCCTACTTGCTGCCTCTGCACACAGAAAACAAGATCGGTGTTGGACAACGCAAGGTCGCGATCCAGAGGAGGTTCCGTATGCACCTGTACGCCCGCTCCATTGCCGAACTGCGCAGCAGCCTGCGCGAAATGCTGACCCATGACATCAGCAACCCCGACGAAGACCCCCACCTGTCGGGGGTGATGTTCTTCTGCGCCACCGATGAGCACTCTCGGCAACTGATCGAACGTATCGAGTTGCTGGCCAGCGAGGTGTTCTTCGACCCGAACGGGCGGGCCATTACCGAACACCTGAAAGCTGCCGCAGTGGATGGCGTGCGTATCAAGCGCAACCGCCAGGCGCCAGCGGACGAGACAGTGATCCGCATCGCGGTGGCGGACAAGGGCTATATCACCGTGAGCACCGCCCGGTTCTGAGCATTTTGGGGCTGCTTTGCAGCCCCATGCCCTTCCCTGTCCAATCCGCTATCCTGAGCACTCCCCCGCTCCGGACCACCCCATGGAACTGCACATTCGTCTGGAAGGCCGCAAAGGCCTGGCCGATCAGCTTTACCAGCAACTGCGCGCCGGTATCGACAGCGGCCACCTGGCCGCTGGCACCCAACTGCCGCCCACCCGCCTGCTGGCTGAACAACTGGGCGTATCGCGCAAGACCGTGGCCGAGGCCTACTCACGGCTGAGCTACGACAACCTGCTCAGCGGCGTGGTCGGCCGTGGCACGTTCATCACCCCGCGCCAACCACGGCGCAGCCATGAGTCCGCCAGCGTTCCCCTGGCCGGTGCCGCATCCCTTGAACGCTGGCAGCAGCGCGCCACCGTGCTCGCCCAACGCCAGCTGCAAACGCCCTCGCGCTATGACTTTGTCGGCGGGGCATCGAGCAAGTCGCAGTTCCCGTTCGACCAATGGCGCAGCTGCCTGAATTACGCCCTGCGCCGCAGCCAGCGTCACCCCGAGCGGCAGTTCCAGGCGCAGGGCCTGCCGGAGCTGCGCGAAGCCATTGCCCACCACATCGCCTACGCCCGCGGCGTGCACTGCAGCGCGGCCGACCTGCTGGTGTGCAACGGCGCCCAGCAAGCGCTGGACCTGATTGCCCGGGTACTGGTAGAGCCAGGCTGCCAGGTGGCCATGGAAGACCCCGGCTACCCGCCGGCACGGCAACTGTTCCTGGCCCTCGGGGCACACCTGCAATCGGTGCCGGTAGATGATGAAGGCCTGTGCGTGGAGCAGATCGCCGACGGCACCCGGCTGATCTACGTAACGCCCTCGCACCAGTTCCCGCTGGGCATGCCCATGAGCGAGCCGCGCCGGCATGCCCTGCTGGCGCGGGCTGCCGAGCTGGGCGCACTGATCATCGAAGATGACTACGACTGCGAGTTCCGCTACCACGGGCCAGCCTCGGATGCCCTGCAGCGCCTCGACCGGCATGGCCTGGTGGCCTACGTGGGGACCTTTTCCAAAACCCTGCTACCCGAGTTGCGGCTGGGTTATGCCGTGCTGCCACCAGCCGTACTGCAGGCCACCTGCGTGGCCAAGCACCTCAGTGACTGGCACAGCCCGACTTTGCTGCAGTGGGCGTTGGCGCGCTTTTTGGGCGAAGGCCACCTGAACAAGCACATCCGCCGCTGCCACGAGGTCTACAGCGCCCGCCGCGAGCGCATCCTGGCGCGCCTGGGTGGCGACCTGGCACCATGGTTCAGCGCAATCCCCGCCAGCGCCGGGTTTCACCTCAGCGCCTTGGCCGCGCCCGGGGTGGATGTGGAGATGCTGGCCAACCTCGCACGCAAAGTAGAAGTCGGCCTGTATTCACTGGCGCCATTCTTCAGCGAAGCGCCGGTACGCCCGGGGCTGTTGCTGGGCTTCGGCGCCATTGAACTGCTGGACATCGACCCGGCACTGGACCGGGTGCGCGATACCCTGCAACGCCTCAGTTGACTGGCACGGGCTTGTCTGTTGGAACTGGGCGCGCGATGGCTGCGGCATAGCCACGCGGGTTGAAGCAGGTGGTCACCAGCAGCATGGCCAGTACCGTCACGGTGAGCAGCGTCCACGACGCCTGGAAGTCGCCACTCATGTCACGCAGCCAGCCGGTGATATACGGCACGATACCGGTGATGATGAAGCCGATGCCCTGCACGAACGCCGCCAGGCTGCCGGCCTCGGCGGGCGTCTTCAGGTGCTCCAGGGTCAGCGTCAGGCTTTGGCTGAAGCAGGCGCCCAGGCCAAAACCGATCATCGCAACCCACAGCCCCGAAGCCTGCGTAGGTGCCAGCAGCAGGCCAAGGAAGCCGGACAGCTGGATTGCCAGCGCCAACCACAGGCCTGGGCGGCGGTCAGCCCAGCACCGCAGCAACAGCGGCAAGCCCAGTGCACCGGCTACCTGGAAGACCGTCATCAGGCCAACCAGGTCTGCGCCGCCCTGAGCACTGCCGCCGTGCTCGATATGGTACGCCGGCAGCCACGCCACCATGCTGGTGTAGCCGCCATTGATCAGGCCGAAGTACAAGGCCAGCAACCAGGCCCGGCGCGTGCCGAACCAGTGCCCGCCAGCGGCCCCGGCCAGCTTTGGCGGCCCCTGCCGAGGCCGCAGCACGGCCCAGGCCAGCAGCGCCAGCAGTGCCGGGATCGCCCACAGGCCCAGGCCGACCTGCCAGTGACCGAAGTGGCCGCTGATATGCGGGCCAAGCACGGCAGCCATGCCGCCACCACTCATCAACGCTGCCGAGTACAGCCCCATCGCCCCCGCCAGGCGGCTTGGAAACCAGCGGTTGACCAGGCCCGGCATCATGCCCTGCACCACCGCCACGCCCAGGCCGGCGACCACCGCACTGGCAATCAACGCCCAGGCGCTGTCCAGTTGCAGGCGCCACAGGCAGGCCAGGGCAATTGCAGCCAGGCCACCGAGCATGCCGCCATGCTCGCTGATCCAGCGTCGCAGCCACGGCTGCAGCAACGGCACCAGGCCCATGCACAGCACCGGCAACGCCGTCAGCAGGGCGGCCTGTTGGTAGCCCAAGCCGGTGCTGGCGCGCATGGGTTCGAGTAACGGGCCGATACTGGTCAGGATCGGCCGCAGGTTCAGCGCCAGCAGAATCACCAGCAACAGGTTCAAAGCAGCTCTCATTGTGCATCGGTTCTCTGGTAGCAGGACCGGGCCATTATCCCGGCTTGCCAACCCTGGCAGAAATGAAGAGATTGGATGCTTGCCAGTGGCCACCTGAATGGACGATTGGCCTCCGGCTTATGTGTGCAATTGGCTATCGGGGAGGCCAAAGGGCAGCGCTACAGTAGAGCCATTCCCACCCCACACCTTTTGGAGACAGCCATGCACAACCGTATCGAATGGGCCAAGCACGCCCCGGAAGCCTACAAAGCCATGGTCGGCCTGGAACAGGCCCTGGCCAAGAGCGGCCTGGAGAGCTCCCTGCTGGAGCTGGTGCGCCTGCGGGCCTCGCAGATCAACGGCTGCGCCTACTGCGTCAACCTGCACGCCAACGATGCCCGCAAGGCCGGTGAGACCGAAGCACGCTTGCAGACCTTGAGCGTGTGGCGCGAAACCGCCTACTTCACCCCCCGTGAACGTGTGGCGCTGGCCTGGGTCGAGAGCCTGACCCGCCTGCCGGAGCGTGGGGCACCCCAGGGGGAATATGAAGCCTTGCAGGAGCACTTCGAACCGACCGAAGTGGCCAACCTGACCCTGGCGATTGCCACCATCAATGCCTGGAACCGCTTCGGGGTCGGGTTTGCCATGGTACCGGCCTGATCATTCATTGATCACCGTACCGGCGATAGGGCCGGTACAGGGAACAACTAACGCCCGGCCAACCGCGCCCTATAGCTGCCGGGGCTCTGCCCGGTCCACTTCTTGAACGCCCGGTGAAACGCACTCGGCTCCTGGAACCCGGCCTGCTCGGCTATCTCGGCAATGCTCAACACCCCCTCGCGCAACCGCTCGAAGGCCATCGCCCGGCGCACCTCATCCTTGATCTGCTGGTACGACCGCCCTTCCCGCTCCAGCTGCCGGCGGAACGTGCTGGCACTGATCCCCTGCAGCTGCGCCAGCGCCGCCAAGGTCGGCCACTGCCCATAGTGCCGGGCGCGCAAATGCCGGTACACCTCCGCCACCAGCCCGTTCTGGTTGCGAAAGCGGATCACCAACCCCTGCGGCGCACTGCGCAGAAAGGTTTTCAGGGTCGCCAGGTCCTGCACCACTGGCAAACGCAGGTAGGCGCTGTCGAACTCCACTTCGGTACGCCCGCTGCCCAGGCGCAAGTCCGGCCCCCACAGCAGCAGGTCGTCTTCCTGGGCCGGGCGCGACACGGCCAGCTCGGTGCGGTCGATGGCGATGCGCCGCCCGGCCAGCCAGCACAGCATGCCGATCATCAGCACCAGGTAGGTTTCCTCGGCATACACCCGGGTCAGTGGGTCGGCAATGTTCGACTGCACGCTGATCAGCGCGCGCCCAGCGCGCACCGTCAGGCTGCCGCGCAGGTCGCGCAGGAACAGGCCGAAGCCACCCAGGCACTGACGCAAGGCCTTTTCCAGGTTCGGTTCAAGGATCAGCCCCCGGCAGATCAGGGCGAAACTGCCCAGCGGCATGCCATGGCTGTCGAGGCGGAAGAACTCATCGTCCAGGCGCTGAATCTGTGCCAACCACAGCTCGGAGAACGCCTTGGCCGGTACGCGTGCCTGGGGCTGTTCGAGCAATTGCGGGTCGATGCCAACGGCACGCAGCTGCGCATCACGCTCGGCTGGGCAGTCGCGCAGGGCGTGGAGCATGGCATTGAGAAAGTACACGGCGACCGAATCGCTATCGCGCATGGTGGTTTTCGCTGTCTATGCTGAGTGGCAAAAAGTGCCAGGTTGTTTGAACAGATCCGGCATAGGCTGCAACAGAGCCTTTGCCTAGACTCGATCCCACTCCGGGACCGCCGGCCATTCTCGCAGAGCCTGGCCCGGTCCCGCCATGCCTAAGCTTACGGAGCCTCTATGAGCAGCCCAGAAATCTACGTCGTCAGTGCCGTGCGTTCCGCCATCGGTGGTTTTGGAGGCTCGCTCAAGGACCTGCCCCTGGCCGACCTGGCCACTACCATCACCCGCGCCGCCATCGAGCGCTCGGGCGTGGCCGCCGAGCAGATCGGCCATATGGTCATGGGCACGGTGATCCCGACCGAACCGCGCGATGCCTACCTGTCGCGGGTTGCCGCGATGAACGCCGGCATCCCCAAGGAAACACCTGCCTTCAACGTCAACCGCCTGTGCGGCTCGGGCCTGCAGGCCATCGTCTCTGCCACCCAGTGCCTGCTGCTCGGTGATGCCGATGTGGCCGTTGCCGCCGGTGCCGAGTCCATGAGCCGTGGCCCGTACCTGCTGCCGCAGGCACGCTGGGGCGCGCGCATGGGCGACCTGCAAGGCATCGACTACACGGTCGGCGTGCTGCAGGACCCGTTCGAACACTTCCACATGGGCATCACCGCAGAAAACGTCGCCGCCAAACACGGCATTACCCGCGAAATGCAGGATGAACTGGCCCTGACCAGCCAGCGCCGCGCCGCCCGCGCCATTGCCGAAGGCCGTTTCGACAGCCAGATCGTCCCGGTGGAGCTGAAAAGCCGCAAAGGCACCGTACAGTTCGCCGTGGACGAGCACGTGCGTGGCGACGTTACCGCCGAGCAACTGGCCGCCATGAAGACCGTGTTCAAGAAGGACGGCACCGTGACTGCAGGCAACGCCAGCGGCATCAACGATGGCGCGGCCGGCCTGGTGCTGGCCAGCGGTGACGCGGTGCGTCGCCTGGGCCTGAAGCCGCTGGCGCGCCTGGTGGGCTACGCCCACGCCGGTGTCGAGCCCGAGCTGATGGGCCTGGGCCCGATCCCGGCCACCCGCAAGGTGCTGGAAAAGACCGGCCTGAAACTGCAGGACCTGGACGTGATCGAGTCCAACGAAGCGTTCGCCGCCCAGGCCTGCGCCGTGGCCCGCGAGCTGGGCTTCGACCCGGATAAGGTCAACCCCAACGGTTCGGGCATTTCCCTGGGCCACCCGGTGGGTGCCACTGGCGCGATCATCGCGACCAAGGCCATCCATGAACTGCAGCGCATCCAGGGTCGCTACGCCCTGGCCACCATGTGCATCGGTGGCGGCCAAGGCATTGCCGTGGTCTTCGAGCGCGTCTGAGGGAGCCTGACACATGAGTATTGAACAGATCGCCGTGATCGGCGCCGGCACCATGGGCAATGGTATTGCCCAGGTGTGTGCAGTAGCTGGCTACCAGGTGCTGCTGGTGGATGTTTCCGACGCGGCGCTGGAGCGCGGCGTGGCCACCTTGAGCAAGAACCTCGAGCGCCAGGTCAGCAAAGGCACCCTGGATGCGGACAAAGCGGCAGCGGCAAAAACGCGCATCCGCACCAGCACCGACTACGCCCAGCTCAGCAGCGCGCAGCTGGTGATCGAGGCCGCCACCGAAAGCCTGCAGCTCAAGCAGCGCATCCTGCAGCAAGTGGCCGCCAACGTCGCCAACGACTGCCTGATCGCTACCAATACCTCGTCGCTGTCGGTCACTCAGCTGGCCGCCAGCATCGAGCACCCCGAGCGTTTCATTGGCGTGCACTTCTTCAACCCGGTGCCGATGATGGCGCTGGTCGAGATCATCCGCGGCCTGCAGACCAGCGACAGCACCTATGCCCAGGCACTGGTGGTCACCGAAAAGGTCGGCAAGACGCCGATCACCGCCGGTAACCGCCCAGGCTTCGTGGTCAATCGCATCCTGGTGCCGATGATCAACGAAGCGATCTTCGTACGCCAGGAAGGCCTGGCCAGCGCCGAGGACATCGACACCGGCATGCGCCTGGGCTGCAACCAGCCCATCGGCCCGCTGGCCCTGGCCGACCTGATCGGCCTGGACACCCTGCTGGCGATCATGGAGGCCTTCCATGAAGGCTTCAGCGACAGCAAGTACCGACCTGCCCCGCTGCTCAAGGAAATGGTCGCGGCCGGTTGGCTGGGGCGCAAGACCGGCCGCGGTTTCTTCACCTACTGAGGACAAGCCGCCATGCCCCCGGTCAATGCCGCAATGCGCTGTGCCAGCTTTGAGGAGCGACGTGACCGGGCCATGGCGCTGTTTGCCGAAAAGGGCTTTGGCCAGGTCAGCATGCGCGAGCTGGCGGCCCATGTGGGGCTGACGGCAGGCTCGCTGTACCACCACTTTCCCAGCAAGCAGGACCTGTTGTACGACTTGATCGAGGAGTTGTACGAAGAACTGCAGGCCACTTTGGACCAAGGCCGCCGGGCCATGGCACGCGGGGCCTCGGCACTGGGCTGCCTGATTGCAGCACACTGGCAATTGCATGCCGAGCGGCCGATGCAGTTTCGGCTGGCGGAGCGCGACTTGTGCTGCCTGAGCGATGACCAGCAGGCGCGCCTGGCCTTGTTGCGCAAACGTTATGAGGCGGGGTTGCTGAGGCTGATCGCGCCGCAGGCGAAGTTGCAGGGGCAGGCATTGGTGGCCACAGCGCATGTGGTGGCGACCCTGCTGAACCAGTTGCCGGGGATGTTGAAGGCATTGCCCGAGGAACAGGGGCTGGGGCTGATGGAGAGCATGTTGGCAGGTGGTATAGAGCGGACCCTGCGATAGCCTGTACTGGCCCTATCGCCAGCAAGCCAGCTCCCACAGTTACGCTGCAGATCTCAAGGCCTGTGCAGTACTTGTGGGAGCTGGCTTGCCGGCGATAGGGCCACCAGCTTTAACGCAAAAGTCTCTGGATCTGCTCGTGCAAGGTGTCCAGGTCAAACGGCTTGGCCAGGATCGGTGCCTTGCGGGTGATCGGGCTGCCTGACTCGAGAATCTCTGCCGGGTAGCCACTGATGAAGATTACCTTCAGGTCCGGGCGCAGCTTCACCGCGGGCTCGGCAATCTCCACCCCGGAGATGCCACCCGGCAAGCGGAAGTCCGTCACCATCAGGTCCAGGTGCGGTTTGCTGGCCAGGATGGCAAACGCCTGCTCGCCATCTTCGGCCACCAGCACGTGGTAACCCTCACCTGCCAGGTAATCACGCAAAATCATGCGAATCGCCGGTTCATCCTCGACGACCAACACCACATCTTGTGCATCTTCACTCATGTTAACGCCTTGAAATTCTTACAGTTGGCCATCAGACCCCAGGCTTACGCAGAGGTTGCCCGAGCCTGGTCGTTTTGTTCTTTGAATGTTGCCAGCGGCAATTGCAGGGTGAATGTGGCGCCCTTGCCTTCCTCGCTTTCAACCCGTATCCGGCCACCGTGCGCCTGCACGATCTGCTCGGAGATGTACAACCCCAAACCCAAGCCCCCGCTGGCTTGCTGGGCAGCGACCCGCTCGAATTGCTGGAAGATCCGCTGCTGGTTGGCGGCGCTGATACCGATGCCGTGGTCCTGCACCTGCACCCAGGCCATGTCCTCCTGCTCGAACACCCGCACCTGCACCGGTTTGCGCTCGCCGTAACGCATGGCATTGGACAACAGGTTGGCCACTACTTGTTCAATCCGGAATTCGTCCCACTCACCCTTCAATGCTTCGCAGCGCTGCAGTTCGATGTGTGTTTCCAGGGCCATCGCCTGGGCGGTGAAGTTTTCCACCAACCCGCGCACCAGTTGGCCGAGGTCGAACAGCCTGGGACGCAGCGACAATTTACCGGTACGGATGCGCGAAACATCCAGCATGTCTTCGACCAACCGGATCAGGCTGTTGATCTGCCGCTCGTCGCGCTCGACCATGGCCTGCAGCTTGTCGGCGCTGAAGGCATCCAGGTTGCCCCGTGCCAGGTGCATCTTGCGCAACTGGGTTTCCAGGATCAGACCATTGAGCGGCGTACGCACTTCGTGGGAGACGATCGACATGAAGTCGTCACGCATGCGCACTGCATGCTCCAGCTCACATCGCGCCACCTGCAGCTGGCTGAGCAACAGCTCCTGCTCCTGGCGGCTATGCTCCAGGGCTTCCAGCTGCCGGCCCAGCACCTTGCGCTGGCGGAACAGGTCGACGAACACCGAGACCTTGCTTTTTACCGCCAGGGTATCGAGCGGCTTGTGCAGAAAGTCCACGGCGCCGCTCTCGTAGCCCTTGAAGGCATAGTTCATCTCGCGACCTGCGGCGCTGACGAAAACGATCGGGATGTTCTTGGTCTTGTCGGTGCCGCGCATCAGCTCCGCAAGTTCGAAACCGTTCATGCCCGGCATCTGCACATCCAGGATGGCCAGCGCGAACTCGTGCTCGAGCAGCAACGACAACGCCGCTTCGGCAGACTGGGCCTGGTGCACCTCGCGGTCGTCGCCCTGGATCAGGGCATCGAGCGCCAGCAGGTTTTCCGGCAGGTCGTCGACAATCAGCAGTTTGGCGGTGGTGTGGCTTAGCATGCGCTGTATTCCAGGGTCGCGAGCAGCTGCCCGATACCACTCAGAGTAAGGATATGGTCGGGCTGGTGCAGGGCCAGGGCGGCCTCCGGCATCAGGGCGACCTGTGCGTCGCGAGGGTCTTGGACTATCGTGCGGCCCCCATTGTTCTTGATATAGGCAAGGCCCCTGGCGCCGTCTTCGTTGGCACCGGTGAGCAGCACGCCAAGCAGGCCGTCGCCATAGGCATCGGCCGCCGAGATGAACAGAAAATCGATTGCTGGACGCGAGAAATGAACGGGTTCTTCCTGGCTCAGCGACAGCGTCAGGTCGTGCTCCACCGACAGGTGGTAACTCGGACCCGCCACATAGATCTGCCCGCTGCTGATGCGTTCCTTGTCACGTGCCTCGTGCACCGGCCGATGCAGCCGACGCTGCAGCACTTCGGCCAGTTGGCTATGGCGGTCGTCCGGCAGGTGCAGCACGCAGAGCACGGGTAGGGCAAACGCAGGTGACAGCGCGCCGAGCACTTCAAACAATGCCGCCACGCCTCCAGCCGAGGCGCCGATCACCACTGCGCGTACGCCGTTCATGATTTCCGGAAGATCCGTTCGGGCTTGACCAGCGGCTCGAACCGGTCGCTGTAGGCCGAAAAGTCCACCGACTCCTTGCTGCCCAGCACCAGGAAACCCCGGTGGCAGAGCGACTCATGGAATAGCCCGAGGGCGCGGTCCTGCAGCTCCTTGTTGAAGTAGATCAGCACATTGCGGCACGACACCAGCTGGGTCTCGGAGAACACGCTGTCGGTGGCCAGGCTGTGGTCGGCGAAGGTCACGTTGTCGCGCAGGCTGCTGTCCATGATGGCGTTGCCATAGGCCGCTGTGTAGTACTCGGTAAAGTCACGACGGCCGCCGGCCAGACGGTAGTTTTCCTCGTACTCGCGCATGCTCTGCATCGAGTAGATACCCTGCTTGGCCCGGTCCAGCGAATGCGGGTTGATGTCGGTGGCGTAGATGATGGTGCGCTCGAGCAGGCCCTCCTCACGCAACAGGATGGCCATCGAATACACCTCCTCGCCTGTGCTGCAGCCCGCGATCCAGACCTTGATCGAGGGCCAGGTACGCAGCAGCGGCACCACTTCGTTGCGCACGGCAAGGAAGTGGTCAGGGTCGCGGAACATCTCGCTGACCGGGATCGTCAGGTACTGCAGCAACTGCATGAACATGCCGGGGTCGTGCAGTACGCGCTCCTGCAGCGCCGATACCGTCAGGCAGTCGAACTGGCGCAGCGCATGCAGGATCCGGCGCTTGATCGAGGCGCCGGAATAATTGCGAAAATCGTAGCTGTACTTGAGGTAGATGGCCTCGATCAGCAAGCGGATTTCAATGTCGGTGTTACGTTCGCTAATCAAATTCGCTCCAGTTGCGGCAGCCATACACGAATCAACGAGAACAAACGGTCCAGGTCGATCGGTTTGGCCAGGTAATCATTGGCTCCGGCCTGCAGGCAACGCTGCTGGTCATCCTTCATGGCCTTGGCGGTCACGGCGATGATCGGCAGTTTGCGCCAGCGCGGTTGCTGGCGGATCAGCCGGGTGGCCTCGAAGCCGTCCATTTCCGGCATCATCACGTCCATCAGCACCAGGTCGATGTCGTCATGCTGCTCCAGGCGCTCGATGGCCTCGCGGCCGTTACGGCCAATCTCGACGATGGCACCCTTGTGCTCCAGGGCACTGGTCAGGGCGAAGATATTACGCACGTCGTCGTCCACCAGCAGCACCTTGCGCCCCTCGAACACCTTGTCGCGGCTACGCGCAGTCTTGAGCATGCGCTGGCGTTCGTTGGACAGCTGCGATTCTACCTTGTGCAGGAACAGCGTCACTTCGTCGAGCAGGCGCTCCGGCGAACGCGCGCCCTTGATGATGATCGACCGCGAGTACTTGAGCAGATCGGCTTCTTCTTCGCGGGTCAGGTTGCGCCCGGTGTACACGATTACTGGCGGGAAGGAGCGGATATCCTCGGCGGTCATGCGCTTGAGCAGCTCGTTACCGAGCATGTCGGGCAGCTTGAGGTCGATGATCATGCAGTCGTAGATGTTCTCGCGCAACAGCGCCAAGGCATCCTGAGCCATGGCCACGGCAGTGATCTCGATGTCGTCGTCGCCAATCAGCCGGGCGATGCTTTCGCGCTGCAGGTCGTCGTCCTCCACCAGCAGGATATGCTTGAGCTTTTGCGTAAGCTTGGCTTCCAGGCGAGCGAAGACTTCCTTGAGCTCCTCGCGGCTGGTGGGCTTCACCGCATACCCCACCGCGCCCATGTGCATGGCCGCCTCGACGCGGTCTTCCACCGAAATGATGTGCACCGGGATATGGCGGGTGCCGGCCTGCTCCTTGAGGCGCTGCAGCACGGTCAGGCCCGAGTGGTCGGGCAGGCGCATGTCCAGCAGGATGGCATCCGGTATGTACTGGGCCGCCAGTTCGAAGCCTTCGTCGGCACCATGAGCCACCAGGCAGCTGTAGCCCAGTTCGTGCGCAAGGTCAAAGAGGATGCGGGCAAAGTTGGGCTCGTCTTCGATCACCAGAATGCACCGGGTATCGAAGGGTGCCCGCTCGCGGTCGTCGGCAAAGGTCGGTGCCGGGCGCATGGCAGCAGAGGACACCGGCACTTGCGGTGCAGGCGGCAACGCGTCGACGGCAGGGCGCAGGCTTTGCGGCTCGATGTCTTCGGCCTCGGCGGCGTAGCGTTCCGGCAGAATCAGGCTGAACACACTGCCTTGGCCAGGGGTGCTTTCGACATTGATCTGGCCACCGAGCAAATGCGCCAGGTCACGGGAGATCGACAGGCCCAGGCCGGTGCCACCGTAGCGGCGGTTACTGGTGCCATCGACCTGATGGAAGGCGCCGAAGATCGCCTGCTGCTGATCGGCAGCAATACCGATGCCGCTGTCGCGCACGGCGAACACGATACCGCTGCCAGCCTGGAAGCTGACGTTCATGCTGACCTGGCCACGCTCGGTGAACTTGATGGCGTTGGACAACAGGTTCTTGAGGATCTGCTCCAGGCGCTGACGGTCCGTGAAGAGGGTGGCCGGCACCTGCGGCTCGACCTTGACCTCGAAGGCCAGGCCTTTGTGGCCGGCAAGCGGCTGGAACATGCCGCGCAAGCCTTCTGCCAAGCGCTCGACCTGGGTAGTTTCGGGGCGTACTTCGAGTTTGCCGGCCTCGACCTTGGCGATGTCGAGAATGTCGTTGATCAGGTTGAGCAGGTCGTTGCCGGCCGAGTAGATGGATTCGGCGAACTTGACCTGCTCCTCGCTGAGGTTGCCTTCGCCGTTTTCTGCCAACAGCTTGGCCAGGATCAACGAGCTGTTCAGCGGCGTGCGCAGCTCGTGGGACATGTTGGCGAGGAATTCGGACTTGTATTTGCTCGATCGCTGCAAATCGTCGGCGCGGGCCTGCAATTCCAGCTGCGCCCGGCCCAGTTCATCGTTCTTGCGGTCGAGCGCATCGGTGCGTTCCGACAACTGCTCGTTGGTCTGCTCCAGCTCGGCCTGTTGGGTCTCCAGGTGGGCTTGGGACTCCTTAAGCACTCGTGACTGCTCTTCAAGCTCTTCGTTGGCAGTCTTGAGTTCTTCCTGCTGCACCTGCAGCTCTTCATTCAGTTGCTGGGTTTCGGCCAGCACTTCCTGCAGGCGCTGACGATAACGGGCGCTTTCGATGGACATGCCGAGGTTGCCGCCGACGCGTTCCAGCAGCTCTTCATCGCGTTCTTGCAGGGGGCGCAGGAAACCCAGCTCAATCACCCCGTTGATCTGACCGTCTTCGGTGGCCGGCATCAGCAGCGCACTGCGCGGCAAGCCGCTGCCCAGGCCGGAACTGAGGCGATAGAAGTCTTCTGGCAGGTCGTCCAGGCGCAAAAGGCGGCCTTCGCGCACCGCTTGGGCCAACAGGCCGTCGTGGTCCAGCCTGATCTGCTCGCGGGCCTGCTCTTCGGCGCCCATGCCATAACAGGCCACGCGCACCAGGCGGCCATGCTCGTCGCGCACATACACGGCGCCCACCACGCTGCCCAGATAAGAAGCGAAGAAGCGCAGGATGTTGTCGCCGAGCATGGGCAAGGTCAGTTGACCGAGCACCTGTTGAGCCAGCTGGGTCTGGCCGTTGCGCAACCAGGCCTGGTGCTCCAGACGCTGCGCCGAGCGCTGCTGGGCCTGAAGGTTTTCATCGTAGCTGGTCGACAGGGCCAGCAGGTCTCGACGGCCGAGGTACGCCAGCAAACCACTGAGGCTGACGATGAACAGCACGAAGGCCGAAATCGCCGTCACAGTAACCGAGCTGACCGTTTCGTTCCGGGCCATGCGCAGCTGTTGTTCGGTGCTGATCAGGCCATCGAATTCCTTGCGGATTTCATCGGTGATGCGCTTGCCCCGGCCATTGCCGATTGAGGCCTGGTAATCGCCCTGGCTGCGGCGCAGGGTGATCATCTCGTTGCCGAACTCGTTCCAGGCGTGCTGCAAGGCAATCAGCCGGTCGATGCGATCAACCTGCTGCGGGTTGTCCTCGACCATCGCGCGCAGGCTTTGCAGGCTACCGAGAATACGTGGCTTGGCCACCTCGTAGGGGTCAAGGAAACGCTCGTCACCCGTGATCAGGAAGCCGCGCATACCGGTTTCCATGTCGATCGACAGTTTGACCGTCTCGTTGGCATTGCCGATCACCCGGTCGGTATGCTCGACCCACTGCATGGCCGAAAGCAGGTAATTGATAACCGCGACGAAGGCCACCGCACCCAGCAAGCCAACCCCCAAGGGTAGGCCGATGTTACGGCTCAACAGTTTGCGGAAGCTTCGCTGGTCCATCGAGGCTGCTTGAATCATGTGAAAACGCCCGAGCAAGAAAAGTCCATTGGAAAAGAGTGGCGGATTGTTGTTATCTGCCACTGCGCCGTCCTGATAAGCGAGTCTAACCAGCTTTACCGGGTCTGGCAGGGCATTTAGCCAGTATTTGAAGGCGCAGTGCGCCAATCGTTCCATCTGATTGCAGGGATCGGTATCCTCGGGAACTTCTGCTGCCAACCGGAGCACAGATTAAAGACATTCATTGCACAGGACCCAAGCCATGCACCTTCTGGTAGTCGAAGATGACGACATCGTCCGTATGCTGATGGTCGAAGTGCTCGACGAGTTGGGCTACTCGGTCATCGAAGCCGAAGACGCCGCAGCCGCGCTGCGCGTGCTCGAAGACCCGAACCAGACACTGGCACTGATGATGACCGATGTGGGTTTGCCGGACATGCGCGGTGAGGTACTGGCGGTTAAAGCACGCGAGTTGCGCCCGTTGCTGCCCGTGCTGTTCGCCAGTGGCTATGCCGACAGTATCAATGTGCCCGAGGGCATGCACCTGATCGGCAAGCCGTTCAGCATCGACCAGTTGCGCGACAAGGTGATGGCCATTCTCGGTCCGGTTTGAGATTGGGGCGGCCTGGGCCGGCCCCTTCGCGGGTTTACCCGCGAAGCGGCCAGTACAGGCAACACAGCTCACAGCTCCCTGCGCAATAGATAGGTATCCATGATCCACCCCTTGCGCCGCCTCTCCTGCTCCCGCACTTCCAGTATGCGTGCCTTCACCGCCTGCAAGGGCCCGGCAATCAGCACTTCATCCTCGGTCCCCAGGTACGCGCCCCAGTAGATCACCAGCTCCGGGTCATCAAGCTGGGCAAACGCGCACTGCCCGTCGAGCATTACCACCACATTGTCGATAGGCCCCTGCCCGGCCAGGCGCCGCCCTGGCAGCACGGTCAGAGGCTCGCCGATGCGGTTGAGCGGCACCTGGTGCCGCGCCGCCAGCGCCTGCACACTGCTGATGCCAGGGATTATCTGCAGGCGCAGCGCCACGCCGCGTTCGCGGACCAGATCGAGAATACGCAGGGTGCTGTCGTACAGGGTCGGCTCGCCCCACAGCAGAAAAGCGCCGGTTTCCCCATCGCCAATCTCTCGCTCGATCAGCTGGGCGTACAGCGCAGCACGCTGCCGGTGCCAGTCCTGCACCGCGCCAAGGTAGTCATCCGCCTGGCCATCGCGCGAGGGGTCGGCCACCTGCACCAGGCGATAGCCACCTTCGGGACGGTAACGTTGCACAATGGCCTTGCGCAGGCGTACCAGTTCATCCTTGTCGCTGCCCTTGTCGAGCACGAAGAACACACAAGCGCTACGCAGCGCATCAACGGCTTCATACGTGATCTGGCGCGGGTCACCCGCGCCAATTCCGATCAACAACAGGTCTTTCATCGCCCTGCCCTTTGCGGGAACCAGCAGCCATTGTCAGGCGGCTACTGGTATTTGGCAAAATGCCCGCTTAGAAGATCGAGAAGTTGTAGCTGACAATGACCCGTGTTTCATCCATGTCACGCGCCCACTTTTCATAGTTGCTGCGGTAGGTGGAATTACGCAGGCGCACGCTGACATCCTTGAAAGTGCCACTTTGCACCTGGTACTTGAACTCGGTGTCGCGCTCCCATTCCTTGCCTTCGGCGCTGCTGCCCGGCACCTTTATATTGTCGCCGTTGATGTACCGGGTGAAGAAGGTCAGGCCGGGCACGCCCAGCGCCTTGAAGTCATAGTCGTAACGCACCTGCCAGGAACGCTCCTGAGCGGCGGCGAAGTCGTTGACCTGGGCATAGTTGACCAGGTACGGGTTGCTGCCATCCAGGTAGGGCATGGCGCTGTCGCCATACATCCGCTGCCAGCCGGCACTGATCTTGTGGCCGCCCAGGCTGTAGCCGAGCATGCCGCTGAAGGCGCGATGGTCGATTGCACCCGCGCGGGCATTGCCAATGTCATCACTCTTGATCAGGCGCAGGTCGGCCGACAGGCTGCCCACCGCCAACGGCTGGCTGGCGACCAGGCCGAGGAAGTGCTGGCGGTAGATGTTTTCCAGCTTGGCCACCTGGTACTGGGCACTGATTCGCTCGTTGAAGCGGTAATCGACACCGGCCAGGTCGAAGTGGTCGGCTTCTGTATCGCAGGCATAGCGCTTGTTCTTGCAGTGCACGCGAATGTCCTGGCGGTCGGTGGAATCCCGTGCGGTGTATTTGTCCAGGCGGGCCAGGGTGAACTTCAAGTCGCGCACTTCCTCAGACGTGAGCATGGCGCCATGGAACATGGTAGGCAGCAGGCGGCCATCGTTGTATTTGAGCAAGGGCACATCGGGCATCATCGAGCCGTACTTGAACACGGTATTGGACACCTTGACCTTGGCCGCCAGCCCCATCTTCGCGTACTGGTCAGCCGAGTGCCGAGGATCATGCCCGGAAGAAGGCAGCAAGCCGCTGTTACTGTCGGCCGGGCTGGAGTCGAGTTTGAAACCGAACATGCCCAGCGCATCCACGCCAAAACCTACCGGGCCCTGGGTATAACCCGACTGGACATTAAGGATGAAACCTTGCGCCCATTCTTCCCGCTTGGACGCACCTTGGCTGGAACTGCTATGGCCGTCACGAAAATCCCGGTTGAAATAGACATTGCGTGCTTCAATCTTGGCGCTGCTGTCTTCAAGAAAACCGGCGGCCTGGGCGTTGACGCCGGCACACAACAGGAACAGGCCGGCAACACGGCGCCCAGGGGCGAGGGGGAAAGGGGAAAACATGCGAGGAAACATCCAGAATCAAAGGCGAGTTAACACACTGTGGCACGAACTGGCCACGGCACTGCGACAAGGCCGAACAATCGCCGGCCATCATCTGAAATGATCGCGCAAAGGCTCTGGCACAGGCCATTGGACCATGGTCTAAACGTGCCGAAGGGCAGGTGCAAAAAACCCGGAAAATACCGCACGCAAAACTAGGAAAGTTCCCGCCTTACTTACAAAAGTTAGCAGTTTACCAAGTACCCATGAATGACTACACTCGATATCAGCGAACAGCGGAACCCACCCGCGTGGCTGGCGTTTTTATGCGTATTCAATGTTCGTCACGCCCTGCCACGACCGACGTACAGGAGTGATTACAGTGTCCAGACTTGCAGAGTTTCGTGCTGCCGAAAAAGCGCTCCAGGAGCAGATGGCGCAACTGGAAGCCTTGAAAAAGGATGCCGGCCTCAAACGCGAAATCGAATTCGAGCAGAAACTAGTCGGCCTGATGAAAAGCTATGACAAGAGCCTGCGCGATATCATCGCCATCCTCGACCCCAAGGCGGTAAGCAGGGGTACCAGCACAGCGCCCAAGCAACAGCGCCGCCCGCGCGTGGTAAAGGTTTATCAGAACCCGCACACCGGCGAGCGGATCGAGACCAAAGGTGGCAACCACCGGGGCCTCAAGGCCTGGAAAGAACAGTACGGGGGCGCCACGGTAGAAAGCTGGGTACGCTGATGAAACGTCCACACTTGCTTCACACTTTTTTCACAAGGGCTGGCTCAGTATCGAGACAGCTAAAGGACTAGCGACCCCACGCGCCCGCACATGCGGGCCTCTAATTCTAGCGCCCTGCCTTGTGCAGGGCGCTTTCATTTGCGCAATCAGCGCACTGCCGTATCATGGCCAGCCTGTCTGTTTTGCCGGTGCCCTGCGCCCGGCCCCGTCTCAGGAGTTCCCATGAGCCTGCACGATCTGCAAACCCTGCCTGGCGTCACCGCCCAACCGGATGCCGCTACCGCCCAATTCGTCTTCAACCACACCATGCTGCGGGTCAAGGACATCGAGAAGTCGCTGGACTTCTACACCCGCGTGCTGGGCTTCCGCCTGGTGGACAAGCGCGATTTCCCGGAAGCCGCCTTCAGCCTGTACTTCCTGGCCCTGGTTGACCCGGCGCAGATTCCCGCCGATGACGCCGCACGCCACCAGTGGATGAAGTCGATCCCTGGCGTACTGGAGCTGACCCACAACCACGGCACCGAAAACGATGCCGAGTTTGCTTACCACAACGGCAACACCGACCCGCGCGGGTTTGGCCACATCTGCATCTCCGTGCCGGATGTGCGCGCCGCCTGTGCGCGCTTCGAAGCACTGGAAGTACCCTTCCAGAAACGCCTGCAGGACGGGCGCATGAACCACCTGGCCTTCGTCAAGGACCCGGACGGTTACTGGGTCGAAGTGATCCAGCCGACCGAGCTCAAGGGCTAAGCGTTCGTCGCCGTTCGCTCGTCGGGCCGGGAACTCCCGGCCCCTTGCTGTGGTATATGAAGGTAACTGCTTCACATGCCACAGCGAGGTAAGGACGATGCAATCTCTTCACTGTGAATACCGCGAGCACACCATCACCGCCAGCGTGATGCCCCACCCCGACTCCCCCCTGCCCTATGCCGCCGGCTGCCTGATCACCGCGCCCGACGGGCATACCAGCAAGCGCCTGTCGATGCCAATGAAGTTTTTCTCCAGCCTTGAGAATGCGCAGCATGTGTCGCTGGCCCATGGCCGCGCCCTGGTCGACCAGCAGCTGGATGACGGGCACAGGGTGTTCTGACCCTTCTATGGTCTGTACTGGCCCTTTCGCGGCTAAAGCCGCGAAGGGGCCAGCACAGGAGTCACTAGATATCCCGGGCGTAAGCCACTGCGGCATCCACCTGCGCCCGCGTCGGCCTGATACCCGTGTACAGCACAAACTGCTCCAGCGCCTGCAGCGCAATGACCTCCAACCCGGTGATCACCGGCTTGCCCAAGGCCTGGGCCCGGCGGATCAACGGCGTCTGTGCCGGCATCGCCACCACATCGAACACCCGCTCCGCCGCCGCTATGGCCTGCTCGGAAAACGCCAGCGCCTCTGCCTCCGGCCCGCCTGCCATACCGATCGGCGTCACGTTCACCAGCATCGGCGGGCAGATGTCGCCCAGCTCCGCCACCCATCGATAGCCGCACACATCCGCCAGTTGCCGACCGGCCTGCTCGTTGCGCGCAACGATGATGCCTTCTGCAAAGCCGGCATCACGCAGGGCACTGGCCACGGCCTTGGCCATCCCACCACTGCCACGCAAGGCAAAGGCGGTGCCCGGATCGACCTGATGCTGCGCCAGCAACTGGCGCACGGCCAGGTAATCGGTGTTGTAGGCTTTCAGGTGGCCATCGGTATTGACCAAGGTATTGACCGACTCGATGGCCGCTGCCGACGGGTCGATTTCGTCGACCAGTGCCATGCAGGCCTCCTTGTACGGCATCGACACGCCGCAACCGCGGATACCCAGCGCGCGGATCCCCGCCACCGCCGCAGGCAGGTCATCGGTGCGCATGGCCTTGTAGTAGAAGTCCAGGCCCAACTGCTGGTACAGGTGGTTGTGAAAACGAACGCCGAAGGTGCCGGGGCGCCCGGCCAGGGAGATGCACAGCACGGTATCCCTGCTGGGAGTTGTCGACATAACCTGCTCCTTTGTCATAACTGAAACGTTTGTTCAGCGTAACAGAGCCAACCACTGGTCGTCCCTTACACAACCTTTACCGTTCCCCTGTGCTCAGCTGACAGAGACTGGAGTCATATTAATAAGGCCCCGAACGTGGGGTTTCTCTGCGAGGTTGCTTTATGAACCGTCACATTCCCGGAATCGCCCTGCTGGTCGGCGCCTTGGCCATCAGCGGGCCCGCTGCTGCCCACGGCGGCCATGGCGGCGGTGGCTGGTATGGGCCGGGCCCGCTCCTGGGTGCGGCGGTGGTCGGCGCAGTGGTCGGCGCGACGGTTTATGGCGGGCGTGACCGTACGGTGTACGTCGAACGCCAGCCGGTCTATTACGCGCCGCCGCCGGTGTACGTGCAACCACCGCCGCAGCCGGTGTATTACCAGCCGTACTACGCGCCGGCGCCACCGCCCCCAGGCTACCGCACCTACTACGGCCCGCCCCCGGTGTATTACGGCCCACCGCGCTGGTAACGGTTGATAGAACTAATGACCACTATCGAGGAAGTTGATTTCAAACCGCCCAGGCCGCTGCGTATGGTAGAGCCATGTTTCACAGGAGGTCCTCATGGCCACTATCCAGATCATGTCCGTTGTCGGCAGCGCCGTCCCCACTTCACTGCGTGAGCAGGGCCTGCTGGCATGCTGGTACCTGGTGCGCAACGGCGAAGCCGTGAGCGGGCCAATGCCATCCCTTGCCTCGGCCCAAGCCCTGGCTGAACAGCTGCAACCAGGCACCCTGGTTGCCTGACCGAATTTGTTGTGCGTTGCTCCCTACGCCCTTATGGCCCGCCAATTTGGCGGGCTTTTTTTTTGGTTTTTGCCGGCCCTGTCACCTCAGTGTTGGCTCAGCGTTGTGAGCTACGCCGCAGCTGGCTGGTCAGCGCCAGTACTTTGCCTTGCAGCCGCCCTACGGTGAGCACCAGATCGTTGCGCTCCCTGGCGAACTGATCAGCTTTGGCTTCTGCCTCTCGGCGGGCGTCCCGCTCACTATCCAGCAACTCGGTCAGGCGGCGGATAACTGCAATATCTGCGTTGTCCATCGCACGCTCGGCTGCATCCCGGGACAGCCACTTGCGCAGCCATAGAAATGCACCTAGCAACACAGTGCCCGTGCCGCTCAGCCAAGTGACTGTGCCCGGGCCGAGGTCGGTCGGATCCATGTAAACCTCATTACCGATGATGATGCGACGAGCCCTGGACAAAAATGCCTCAGTGGCTTTTCTTGTTGATGGATTTAATTTAGCCTACAGCTAACATTTCAACAAGAGCTAATTTAGCCATGCGCACATTTAGCAGCAAGCTAAACACTGGCATGCTTCGCCCTATGGACATCTACGACATTCGCAAGCACAACCTGGTCAAGCTTATCGGCAGCCAGAAGAAGGGATCCTGCGCAGAACGCTGGGGGATGGCGCCTGCACACCTGAGCCAGATTCTTTCCGACAAGACCGCGAAAAACCTGGGCGATGATGTGGCCCGCAGAATCGAGGGCATCGAAGACCTGCCCCGGGGTTGGTTCGACGCACTGTCGGCAGGCGACCCCGTGCAGCCGTCGGTCGAAGCGGGCGAAGGCAAGCTTTCGGCGGCCGACCTGGTCAAGCAGATGCTTGCCCGAAGCGGCAAGGGCATCCCTGAAGAAACCCGGCAAAGGTTGCTGGCCGCTGCAGAAGAACCGCAGGATGCCACGCTGGTAAAGGCTGACTTTGTTCGCCCGGGCCTGGTCGGTGACGAAGTGTGGATCGCCCACTACGATGTGCGGGCCGCCATGGGCGGCGGCCAGATCCCCCACGACTACCCTGAGATGTTCAAGGATGTTCGCGTCAGCCCCAGCCATCTTCGCGAGCTGGGTGTGGCGTTCACTGAACACCACCACCTGAAGATGATCACCGGCTGGGGTCAGTCGATGGAGCCGACCATCAAGCACCGCGACCCGCTGATCGTCGATGTCAGCATCCGCGAGTTTGTCGGCGATGGCATCTACTTCTTCTCTTGGGGTGATCACATCTACATCAAGCGATTGCAGATCGCTGACGATGACCACTTCGAGATGATTTCCGACAACTCGCGGCACAAGGACCGCATGATTCGCCGGGAAGAAACCTACATTCAGGCCAGGGTGCTGTTGGTGTGGAATGCGCACCTGGTATGAAGCCGAAGCCCGCCACCCAGGCGGGCTTTGCATAACGCTCAGAAAGGCGCTGCCGCTTCAACCTCCTCCTTGCTGAACTGCTCGACGATAAAGTCGTCACGCTCCTCCACACTGCTACGCTCCCAGCGCACGGTGACGCTTTCGTCGTCGTTGAACGTCAGGTCCAACTCTGGCGTGTCGGACAGCAGGCCCATCACTTCCTCCCACTCCGCATCACCGTCGGTATCCAGGCGATGCACAACGACCCAGCGCTGCGTCTGTGCGAGCGGGTGGTTGATCATCGACGACACCCGCAGGCTAAGCCGCTCTACTCCGGTCATTTCCTGATGCTGCTGGGGTGCTGCCTTCATGTGCTTAGACATATTCTCATCCTGATAGCTGTATATTCGTACAGTGCTCGAGGAAAGCTTATCTCACCGCCAAATCCAGCGTAAAGCCCTGTCACAGAAAAATTTCGCCAGCAGGTAATTTGTCTCAGAGCGAAATTATTTAGCTGCTGGCTATTGACCATTTTTTAGCTTGTGGCTAATGTTCAATTCGACAGCCAGATACAAGGCTGCTCGATCGGTTCGTCATTCAAGCCACTTTTTCGTCAGGAGCTCCCATGACCGTAGACATCAGCAACCTCACCATCGCCACCCCGGTGGCCGTCTCCTCAACCAATCCTGTAGCACTCGAACTCAACGGCGCCGAAGCGATCGCGCGGTTGCCGAGTGTGGTAACGGTACTCAGCGATGGCTCAATCCAGCTTTCAGCCCCTACCAAAGGTGCTTCGAGCAAAAGCACCCGCAGGACCCGCTGCGAGTGGACAGAAACCGAAGACTGGACATTGTCCAGCGCCCAGGATCACTGGAATCGCCAAACCATGACCCTGACCAAGGTCAACTCGGCGCTGAAGGTGGTGATCGCCCAGATGCACGTGCGTGGGGATGACAGCCCGCCGTTGAAGGTGTTCTGGAACAAAGGCAACATCACCCTGGGGTTTCGGCAGACCTACAACCAGACCGACCCGGTAAACTCGACTGTGCTCAAAGGGGTGCCTCTGGGGGCGCAGTTCAACGTGAGCATCCACACCACGTCTGCAGGCGTGGTGAATGTATCGGCCAAATGCAACGGGGTGTCCGGCGCCTCTGGTGATTTACAGCTCGACAGCACCTGGGCGTCGCGCCTGTTCGAATTCCACGGCGGCATCTACAACCAGGTTGACTATACCGATGCAACGCCGGCCACTGACGGCTCGGTCTGCATCATCAGCGAGCTCTCGCTGATCCATCGCTGAGCCTTGAAAGCCGGGAGGGGCATCCCGATGCCCCGCCCGTCACAGATTGCATCGGGATGCCGGCTGACCAAAAGCGCGTGGTTGACACGCGTGACACGCCACGCCATTGATTAGTCTCGATGAGTCATATTGTTGCCTTCCCGCTCTCAGACTAATAATTAGCTATCTGCCTGGGGAGGCGCGAAACATGCAACCAAGATTCGTTATCGTTCCTGCTGTGCCAGTGGAAGGCGAGTCCTTCTGTATTGGCAACCGGTTCTATGCCGCCACAACTTCGGGCGGCTTCGATATCTACGACAATCAGGAGAAACAGCGGCTCAAGCGCAGCTTTATCAACAAGTCCGAGGCCGCGACTGCGTGCGCATTGATGAACGCCGAATCACGCAATCCAGCGGCGCAGTTCCCGATCTTGCGCACAGATTGATGTGCGGTATCACGCTGCCTTAACGCTAGCGGCAGCAGCGGATCAGTCCGCCCGGTGAAGCGGCAGGAAACAGGCGCTCGAAAGGGCTTGCAGTGTCATGTCGCCGTGCCGTAAATTTGCCCGATCCTGTCATTCCTGCTGGTGTTGAGGAGTGACGCTGAAGCCCAACACTTGGTTGGGCTTTTTCGTTTTTGCGACAGGGCCATTTTTCAAGGTGTGCCGATTGTTGCGATTCATTAAAAGAAAGTTCTCGAGAATGCTGCGAAAGTGGTTTGTATACCTCGCGGTTGCAGGGCTGGCGGGTAACTACAGCCGATTGTTCGATCATCTTTCAATCTGGAAACCTTGGCGCTTGGCCAAGGGCATAGCGGCCCACCTCATCGCATCCTGACGCGCCCTCGGCAGCGATGCGACGAGCTTGAGCCACTCCCCTAGCAAGCATCCTCGTCATCGACTCGCCTGGCTGAGAGGTGTATGCCTCTTCGTATAACGCCATCCCTGACCGCGCATAAATCCCCAAGAACATCTGCGTCCCGCCAGGTCGGTAAAGCCTCACCCGAACATCGATCCGAGTGCCGTCACTCAGTGTTTCTTCATGACTTTGGTGGTGCAGTGTCGGGTCAGCCCAAGCCCAGTACACGTGGCCCCTCATTCGCATAAAGCCCTCCTTCATCGCCGGCTGGTGGTTGGTGTAACCCGGACTGGCAGACCCCTTCATTTGGAATTAGGCCTATCCAACTAGCTTGACCACTGGCCACGAACGAAAGCTCCATTTTTTTACCCCACTGCCCTCTATTCACTACCGCGCTGCGAGGCCTGCCGTGGTTGTGGCCATGCGCTGCAGTGTATGACGAAGTGGTGGACAGGAACCCGGCGGCATCGATTGAGTTGCCGCGCAAGAAATAGAAGCAGGTAGACCCCTTCACGCTCGAAGAGGCAGAGCCCTTGATCCAGTGGATGCACGATAACTTTTCCCGGTGCAACCAGGTGTTCGCAGCGTTCTACGAGCGAAACTGGAAAAGAACGTAATTGGTGCAGAATTGGTAAAGGATTAAATTTCGTTCACCTTACGCCCTTTAGTCATAAGGCATTCGACAGCAATTCAGCCATACTCCAGAATGTATCGGTTTTTGGGGAAAACCCTTGCACAGCCAACGACATACCAACTTTTAGTGAGCCTCAACGTGAAAACATCCCTGTCCATCCTCAGCCTGCTGCTGTTGCTCACAGGTACCGCGACCCTTCCGTCGACTGCTGCTGCACAACCCCAGGCCCAAGTCCAACGTGACCCGTCCAAGTTGCATCTGGCTTCAGGCAGCGCCCTGCTGATCGACCTGAATACCAACCAGGAGCTGTATTCGAGCCACGCCGACCGCGTGGTGCCGATCGCTTCGGTAACCAAGCTGATGACAGCGATGGTGGTGCTGGATGCCAAGCTGCCCATGGATGACATGCTAACCATGACCATTGCCAACAACCCGGAAATGAAAGGCGTGTATTCGCGCGTGCGCCTGGGCAGCCAGCTCGACCGCCGCGAAACCCTGCTGATTACCCTGATGTCGTCGGAAAACCGTGCCGCCAACAGCCTGGCCAACGCCTACCCCGGCGGCTATCCGGCGTTCATCAAGGCGATGAATGCCAAGGCCCGCAGCCTGGGTATGGCACATACCCGCTACGTAGAGCCGACCGGCCTGTCGACGCAGAACGTGTCCACCGCCCGCGACCTGGCCAAATTGCTGATGGCTTCGCGCAAGTACCCGATGCTGAGCGAGTTGTCGACCACCCGCGAGAAGACCGTGGCCTTCCGCAAGCCCAACTACACCCTGGGCTTCCGCAACACAGACCACCTGGTAAACAAAAGCAACTGGGACATCAAACTGACCAAGACTGGCTTCACCAACGAAGCCGGGCACTGCCTGGTGCTGTTGACCCGCATGGACAACCGCCCGGTGGCCATGGTCATCCTCGACGCCTTCGGCAAGTACACGCACTTCGCCGATGCCAGCCGCATGCGCCAGTGGCTGGAGACCGGTGCCGCCAAGCCGGCACCGGCAGTGGCCATGCAGTACAAGAGCGACCGGCAGAGCAAGGGGCGCTTGGCGTCCGAATAACCGCCTGTATCTGGCGCTGTGTGTAGGAGCGGCCTTGCGGCCCATCGCGACGCAAGGCCGCTCCTACAGGTTGTTGCGTAAGACAGTCAGGCCGTGGCGCTGACCATCCCGCCCGAGCTGCTGCCACCCTCTTGCTGCAACAGCTCCAGCAACTGCGCCGTGGCAGCCATGATCTGCCCATTGATGGTGGCAATGCTCGCCTGCTTGGCGCCCACCGCAGCCGCCTTGGCAGCGTCATCCATCTTGCTGTTCTGCAATGCGGCCAACTGCTTCTGCTCCTCGACAAGCTGCTTCTGCAGGTCCTTGATCAGCTGACGCAGCTCGGTTACGGCCTCGGACTCACCACTGTCTTCACTGTCCGTAGGTTGCACCTGGCTACCCGCAGAAACCTTCATGCTATCGCTACTGATGCTCAAGGGGCCCAGTGCCTCGCCAGCCTGTTTTGCCTGTTCGCGTTCGGTCGTTGCGTTCGCGCTCAGCGTCTGCGCTGAAATGCCATTGATCATCAGGTTGCTTGCCGTGATGCCGCTCATGTCGATTCCCTGCCGAAAGATAGGTCCTTGCCGTAACCACCCTATCGGCCCCCCCTCGCAGTTCTTTAGCCCGCTTAAATTCCCCCGCGACTGGCTCGTTCCAACACATGTACTTGCGCAGGAGCCGGAGCCCCGGCGGGCGTCCATATTCGACCATTCAGGGAATCGCAGCCATGAGCCAGTCCTCACAGCAGGAAACCATCAAAGATCTGATCGGCGTGGGCTTCGGCCCTTCCAACCTGGCCTTGGCCATTGCCCTGGAAGAACTCGCCGAGTCCCAGGGCCATGCCCTCGACGCACTGTTCATCGACAAGCAGCAGGACTACCGCTGGCACGGCGAAACCCTGGCCACCCAGAGCGAGCTGCAGATCTCGTTCCTCAAGGACCTGGTGTCGTTGCGCAACCCCACCAGCCCCTACAGCTTCGTCAACTACCTGCACCAGAAGCAGCGCCTGGCCGACTTCATCAACCTCGGCACCTTCTACCCCTGCCGCCTGGAGTACAACGACTACCTGCGCTGGGCCGCCGAACACTTCGCCACCCAGGCGGTGTATGGCCAGGAAGTGCTGCGCATCGAACCGGAGGTGCAGGCTGGCCGGGTCGAGCACCTGCGCCTGGTCTCGCGCGACGCCCAGGGCCGCGAATACAGCCGCCGCACCCGCTCAGTGGTGGTCGGCAGCGGCGGCACGCCAAAAATCCCGGAAAAGTTCGGTGCCTTCAAGGACGACCCGCGGGTATTCCATCACTCCCAGTACCTGAGCAGCCTAAATAAGCTGCCGTGCACCGCCGGCAAACCGATGCGCATCGCGGTGATCGGGTCGGGGCAAAGCGCCGCCGAGGCATTCATCGACCTCAACGACAGCTACCCGTCGGTCAAGGTCGACATGATTCTACGTGGCTCGGCGCTCAAACCCGCAGACGACAGCCCGTTCGTCAACGAGATCTTCTCGCCGGACTACACCGACCTGGTCTACAACGAACCGGCCGACCAGCGCAGCAAACTGCTGGGCGAATATCACAACACCAACTACTCCGTGGTGGACCTTAACCTGATCGAACGTATCTACGGCATCCTGTACCGGCAGAAGGTCGCCCACCAGCACCGTCACAACGTGCTGTGCCGCCGCCAGGTCGAAGCCGTTGTGGCTACCCGCGAAGGCCTGGAACTGACCCTGCGCGACCTCGCCACCGGCCAGCAGCAAACCCACCGCTACGACGCGGTGATTCTCGCCACCGGCTACGAGCGCCGCTCGCACCGTGACTTGCTGGCACCGCTGGCCGGTTACCTGGACGACTTCAGCGTCGACCGCAACTACCGAGTGCTGGCCAGCCCCGACCTGCAGGCCTCGGTGTACCTGCAGGGCTTCTGCGAGAACAGCCACGGCCTGAGCGACACGCTGCTCTCGGTGCTGCCGGCCCGCGCTGCGGAAATTGGCCGTGCGCTGTACCAGGACCTGGCGCAGCTGCACGGCAAACCGCAACCTGCCGTGGCCCTGACCCGCGCCTGACCCCTCTGCAACATCTCCTTTCAAGGCCGGCTGACGCCTCGCGCGCAGGCCGGCTTTGCGCTTAGAAACATTTGCTTGCATTTAAAACGGCAGGTTTTCAATTCTCATTCGTCCTTATCAGTACAGCCCTCTTTGGTTGGGCACACGCTCGACCACCCAATGCAGAAGACCGTCTGATGGCCAAATCACCGAAAAAATCCAAATCCAGGCTGTGGTTCCTGGTCCATAGCTGGCTCGCCCTGCCGATCTGGTTCTTTGTGCTGATCGTCTGCTTTACCGGCATGCTCGCCGTGGTCAGCCAGGAAATTGTCTGGCTCGCCAACTCCGATGTGCGTGCCAGCAAGCCCTACGCCGACGCCGAGCGCCTCAGCTTCCAGCAGGTGCTGGACGCCATGCACAAAGCCGATCCGGACATGGTCGTGGAGTCGCTCAGACAACCCGACGGCTCTCACTTTGCCCTCACGGCGGATGTGACATTGCCAGACGGCACCAGCCCGACGCTGTACGTCAACCCGTACACCGGCGCCATCCAGGGCAAATCCCCCGACTTCAACTTCGAAGGCTTCACCCGCGCCCTGCACGGCTGGTGGCTGGTGCCCTTCACCAACGGTTTCAGCTGGGGCTGGTACCTGGTGTCGATTCTCGGCTTGCCCATGCTGGCATCGCTGGTGACCGGGCTGGTGGTGTACAAGAAGTTCTGGAAGGGCTTCTTCAAACCGGTACGCACGGGGCATGGCTCGCGCATCTTCTGGGGCGACCTGCATCGCCTGGCGGGCGTCTGGTCGATCTGGTTCATTGCGGTCATTTCCATTACCGGTACCTGGTTCCTGATCCAGGCAATCCTGTTCGACAACCACATCACCATTTCCAGCCGGCCCATCGTGCCAGTGATCGCCCGCGAAGATGTGCCACAAACACCCGATGGCAGCCCTGCCCCGCGCATTGACATTGATGAGGCAGCGCGCATCGCCGGCCTGGCCATCCCGGGCCTCGAAATCAGCTTCGTTTCGTTGCCGTCCACCGCTTACAGCCATGTTTCAATGGGCGGGCGCGGTTGGTATCCGCTGATGTTCCAGAGCGCACACGTCAACCCTTACACGCGCAACGTCGACAGCCAGTTCCTGCTCAGCGACCGCTCGACGCTGGAGTTCGTCACCGAGTCCATGCGCCCCTTGCACACCGGCGACTTCGGCGGCCTGCCGATCAAGCTGATCTGGTTCTTCTTCGGCCTGGTGCTCACCCTGATGGTGTTCAGCGGCTTGCTGATCTGGACCAAACGCACCGCGCAGGCCACCGCCGCCGCCCTCAAGCGCAGCGAACGCACACCCCGCGCTGCGCGCGCCCAGACCTCCCTGGAGACCCAACGATGAGCCACGCCCAGGCCGTGCCCGCCCGCCCACTGAAGCAATGGTGGCTGAAGTGGCGTTTTCACCTGAACATCCTGTTGATCCTGGTGCCGCTGGGCTTCATGCCCAAGTATTTCAACGACGCAAAGCTGTTCCGTGGCGACGCCGGGCTGGGGGCCAACGTGATCACCGGTATCCAGGCAGGCCCCTATACCCTGGACCTGGCTGAACTGCGTGACGAAGCACCACGCCAAGACGGCCCGGCTGGCAATTTCAAATCCTTCAACGCGGCGCTATGCAAAGCCTGCATCAATGACGTCAAGGCCGTTTACCTGCGCATAGGCAAACCGCGCAGCCTGCGTGCCGCCGGCACGATCTTCTTCGGTGCGCCTTATCGCATGGGCACAAACCTGCCCATTCCGCCCCGCACCAAACCCGACGCACAGATCTGGATCACCCTGGAAGGCTGGGACGGCAGCATGCACCAGGCGTCGGTCCCCCTGGCCAAAGCATCGCCAGCCACCGTGGCCTGGCTCGAAAAACAAGGAGGCAAGAAATGAAACAGCTGATGCGAACCCTCGCCCTGCCCTTGCTGGTGCTGGCCGCCGGCCCCGCCCTGGCGCATAACCCGATGTGCGAATGCGAAGAAACGGCCGGCGGCCAGGTCAAGTGCACCGGCGGTTTCTCGGACGGCAGCGGTGCCCCGGGGGTGACCCTGGATGTGATCGGCTATGACGAGCAAGTGCTGGTCGGCGGCAAGCTTGGCGACGACTCGACGCTCACCTTCAAGCGCCCGGACGGCGAGTTCTACGTGCTGTTCGATGCAGGCCCCGGGCACGTGGTTGAAGTCGACTACGCCGATATCGCCCAGCCATGAGCCGCGCCCAAGTGATTCGCCCGGCCGGCGCCGGGCACGAAACCCTGTACGTGCTTTTGATCAGCCTGCTGATTGTGGTGCTCGCTGCCAGCGTAGTGCTGCTGCGTGGCGAGCGCGAAGACGAACAGACCATCGCCAGCCACCAGATCGACGCCCGGCGTGACCTCACCGCCGCCGAACAAGGCCTGTACACCGACCTGCGGGTGGCCTTCGACGAAATCCAGCTGTTGCGTGAAGAAAACGCTGCCGTGCCTAGCGTGCAGGCCCTGGCCGAAGAAGGCCTGCCACCCTTCGTGGTCGATGCCGGCAGCCAGAGCCGCGGCGGCCACCAATGGTCGTGGCTGGAGCCCGGCGCTTACCTGGGCCGCAGCCAGGCCCCGGAAGTCGCCGGCAGCCTGCTGCTGATCCTGCCGGCCGACAGCACTGGCCAGGCCGATGTCTGGCTGCGCCGCGACAGCGCCGCCATGACCCCGGACGACCTCGGCCAGGCGGCCCTGATCGCCGCTGGCTGGCAGCAGGTGGTCAGCCACTACGACGCCGGGGTTACCCGCGAACACCGTCACTGAACCCAAGGACTTCCCCATGTTCCGCTCCGCCCTCGCCCTGCTCCTGGCCCTTGCCCTGCCGGCAATGGCCCTGGCCGATAACGGCAAGCCGCTGCGCATCGGCATCACCCTGCACCCCTACTACAGCTACGTGACCAACATCGTCGGCGACAAGGCCGAAGTGGTACCGCTGATTCCAGCGGGCTTCAACCCCCACGCCTACGAACCACGGGCCGAGGACATCAAGCGCATCGGCACCCTGGATGTGGTGGTGCTCAACGGTGTCGGCCACGACGACTTCGCCGACCGCATGATCGCCGCCAGCGAAAAGCCCGGCATCAACACCATTGAAGCCAACCAGAACGTGCCGTTGCTGGCGGCCACCGGCATTGCCGCCCGTGGCGCAGGCAAGGTGGTCAACCCGCACACTTTCCTGTCGATCAGCACCACCATCGCCCAGGTCAACAACATCGCCCGCGAACTGGGCAAGCTCGACCCGGACAACGCCAAGCTGTACACGCAAAACGCCCGCGCCTACGCCAAGCGCCTGCGCGCGCTGCGTGCCGAAGCCCTGGCCAAGGTCACCGAGGCGCCCAGCGCCACCTTCCGGGTTGCCACCATCCATGCCGCCTACGACTACCTGGTACGCGACTTCGGCCTGGAGGTGACGGCCGTGGTCGAGCCTGCCCATGGCATCGAGCCCAGCCCGGCCCAGCTGAAAAAGACCATCGACCAGCTCAAGGCCCTGGACGTGCGGGTGATCTTCTCGGAAATGGACTTCCCGTCGGCCTACGTCGAGACCATCCAGCGCGAATCTGGCGTGCGTCTGTACCCGCTCACGCACATCTCCTATGGCGAATACACCAAGGACAAGTACGAAGTGGAAATGAAGCGCAACCTCGACACCGTGGTCCGCGCCATCCAGGAGAACCGCGCATGACCGCCGCCGCCAACCTGGTGACGGGCTTCGGGCCGAGCATCGAGTTCGCCGGCATCGACCTGACGCTGGGCCGCACACGCATCCTGGAACAGGTCGGTTTCAGCGTGGCCGCTGGCAGCGTGCACGCCATCGTCGGCCCCAACGGCGGCGGCAAGAGCTCGCTGATCAAGACCCTGCTCGGGCAGATGCCGCATCAGGGCCAACTCACCCTGCATTGGCCAAGCGAACGCGAAGTGATCGGCTATGTGCCGCAGGCATTGGAGTTCGACCGCGGCCTGCCAATGACCGTGGACGACTTCATGGCCGCCATGTGCCAGCGCCGCCCGGCCTTTCTCGGCCTGTCGCGGCGCGTGCAACCGGCCATCGACGCGGCGCTGGCGCGGGTCGGCATGCTCGACAAGCGCAAGCGGCGCATGGGTGCGTTGTCCGGGGGCGAGCGCCAGCGCGTGCTGCTGGCCCAGGGCCTGATCCCCGAGCCGCAGTTGCTGGCGCTGGACGAGCCCATGTCGGCACTCGATGAAGCCGGTATCCAGGTGTTCGAGCAGTTGCTCAAGGGCTGGCGCCAGGCTGGCACCACCGTGCTGTGGATCGAACACGACCTGGAAGCCGTGCTGCGCCTTGCTGACCGGGTAACCGGCCTGAGCCGCAAGGTGCTGTTCGACGCCCCACCCGTCCAGGCCCTGACCCCGGAGCGCCTGCTCGGCCTGTTCTCTGTTCACCCGCGTAGCGAGAGCCTTGCCTCATGAGTTTTGAAGCATTTCGCCAACTGGTCCAGGAATGGGCTACCGCTGGTTACCTGCCCGAGGCACTGGCCTACGGTTTCGTGGTCAACGCCCTGCTGGCCGGCATGATGATCGGCCCGGTGCTGGGCGGCCTGGGCACCCTGGTGGTGGTCAAGCGCTTTGCCTTCTTCTCCGAGGCAGTGGGCCATGCCGCGCTGACCGGCGTGGCCATCGGCATCCTGCTGGGCGAGCCCTACACCGGCCCCTATGGCAGCCTGTTCGGCTACTGCCTGCTGTTCGGCATCTTGCTCAACTTCCTGCGCAACCGCACCGGGCTGTCGCCGGACACGCTGATCGGCGTGTTCCTGTCGGTGTCGCTGGCGCTGGGCGCCAGCCTGCTGCTGATGCTGGCTGGCAAGATCAACGTGCACATCCTCGAAAACGTGCTGTTCGGCTCGGTGCTGACCGTCAGCGGCCAGGACCTGGTGGTGTTGGGCATCGTCGCGGTACTGGTGTTGGCCTTGGCGCTGCCGCTGTACAACCGCATCATGCTGGCCAGCTTCAACCCACAGCTGGCGGCCGTGCGCGGGGTGGCGGTGAAAACCCTGGACTACCTGTTCGTGGTGCTGGTGACCTTGGTGACCGTGGCCGCTGTGAAGGTGATCGGGGCCATCCTGGTCGGTGCGCTGCTGGTCATCCCCGCTGCCGCCGCACGCCTGGTCAGCCAGTCGCTCAAGGGCTTTTTCTTCCTGTCGGTGGTGATTGCCACCATCAGCACCCTGTTTGGCATCCTGCTGCCGATCGTTTTCGACCTGCCGGTGCCGTCAGGCGCCGCGATCATCCTGGTCGCCGGCATGTGCTTTGCCCTGGCCGCCCTGGCCCGCGCCCTCGTCCCCCGCCTGCAAGGAAACCCGGCATGAACTTCAAACGCCTGACACTGACGCTGGCCCTGGCCGGCCTGCCGTCACTGTCTTTTGCCACACAAGTGCTGACCACCCTGCCCGTCACCCACAGCCTGGCCAGCGCCCTGCTCGACGGCACTGCCGTACAGCTAAAACGTGCGGCGCCGGCCAACCTGCCGGCCAGCCGCCAGCCGTCGTACTTCAGCGGGCGCGGTGGGGCCAGCCTGGAAAAAGCCGCACAACAGGCCGACGCAGTGATCGGCGTGCGTTCGATCTGGCGTGACGACCCGCTGTACCCGATGGCCCGGCGCAGCAACATCCGCATCGTCGAAATCGATGCCGCACGGCCGGTGGACGGTGCGCTGCCAGGGATTGCGGTCTCGGGTGATGACGCCTATGGCGCCTACCCCTGGCTCAACCCGACCAACCTGGGGCGTATGGCCGATGTGGTGGCCAACGATCTGGAGCGCCTGGCCCCAAGTGACAAAGCGAAAATCCAGGGCAACCTGGCGGGCCTCAAACGCCAGTTGCTGGAGCTTTCGGCCAGCAGCCAGACACGCCTGGCCAAGGTCGACAACCTGACCGTGGTGAGCCTGTCCGAGCGGCTGGGTTACCTCGCCAGCGGGTTGAACCTGGACGTGGTGGAGCAGCCGCTGCCGGCCGAGTGGGATGCTGTCGCGCTCAAGGCATTGGAGGAAAATCTGAAAGCGCAGGATGTGGCGCTGGTGCTGGACCACCGACAGCCGGACGCGGCGGTGGCCGAAGTGATCAAGGCAGCCGGGGCGAAACTGGTGGTGGTGGAAAGTGACCCTGACGATGCGTTTGCAGGGTTGAAGGCCAGTGTCGACCAGGTGGTTGGGGCATTGGGCGAAAGCTGACGGTGCCTGCTCTGGCCTCTTCGCGGGTCTACCCGCGAAGAGGCCGGCACAGGCAACACATGACTAACGCTTCATGCACCGCTGATAACGCTCATCCACCCGCCCGGCAAACCATGCCGTGGTCAGCTTGCGGGTGATCTTCGGGCTCTTCAGCTCGATCCCCGGCAATACCGCCCGTGGCACCGGTTTACCGGCCTTGGCATCCGCCAGGGCAAACACTCCGCTGTACAGTTTGCTGTCTTCGAACGCCAGGCTGTCGCCCTCCTCCAGCTGGCTGCGAATCTGCGGGTTACGCAGCCCCAGCTTCACCCCCAACTTTCTCGCGGCCTGCTCGGTGGTGCCTGGCATGATCGCCCCCGGTGCAATCAGGTCGCCGTCGAGGGCAAGCGGCACGCCGGTCGCCTTGCTCAATGCCGCCTGGAACGCCGCGTTGCGGCTGGCGTACCAGCCTGCGTTGAAGTCGGCAAAACGGTACAACTGGCGTTCATAACTGGCCGGGTAGCCCAACAGGTGGGCAATACCGAAATACATACCGCCGCGCCGGGTGAACACTTCCTGGCGAATCGTGCCGTCATGGCTGTAGGGGTAAGCCTGCGCATGCTTTTCGGCGAAGTCGATGCTGACCTGCATCGGCCCGCCGGTGTGCACCGGGTTCAGCCCGCCCAGCAAAGTCTTGCCCAGCGGCACACGGGCAATGACCTCGTCATACAGCTCGCTCAGCTGCTTCTCGCTGCGCACTGCCTGCAAACGCTGCTGGTAGCTCTGGCCGTTGCCCGAAGGTGTTTTCAGAGCGCCGTCGACCAGCAGCCTGGGAATATGCAGGCGTGCGGCACGGCGGTCGATTTCCTCACGGGCGATACGCCCCATGTTGGGCACCTGCGGGTCGGCAGTGAAGGTCGACTCTTGCTCGGTCACCGCCAACACGGCGCACAGGTTGCTTTTGCTCGGTGCAATGCGCTGGGCTTCGAATGCCACTTGAATGTCCCTGGCCCAGCCCTCGCGGTCCCTGGCCTGCGCAGGCAGCAACCGCAGCAGCTGGGCGCGGACCTTGGCCGGGTCTGCTTCCGGTGCTTCTTCACGGCGCCCGGCACAACCTTGCAGCAGCGCCAGGGCCATCAACCCGGCAGCCAGTAACCGGCCGTTCAGGGCTGTTCACCGACCAGGTAGGTTTTGCTGATGTGGCGGAACAGCGGGTGGCTAGCACTGCCCATCAATTCGAACAGCACCATCTCGCGGGTCACCACCTGGGCCCCGGCAGCACGCATGCGCGCCAGCCCCGCCGCCTTGCTGGCCGGCGTGCGGCTGTCGCAGGCATCCTCGACCACGAACACCTGCTTGCCCAACGCCAGCAGGCCAAGCACCGTCTGCAGCACGCAGACATGGGTTTCCATACCACAAACGATCACCTGCTCCCGCGCCATCAGGCTGGCCGGCAGGCACTCGGCGGCCACGCAGGAAAAATGGCTTTTTTCCACCACTTCGGCTGCCGGGGCTGCGGCCAGAAGATCCGCCACGGTATGCCCCAGCCCCTTGGGATACTGCTCGGAAATCACCGTCGGCAACTCCAGCTCGGCAGTCGCAGCCAGCAACCAGCGCGCCCGTGCCCGGGTGCCCTCGGGGTCGCTCATGGCGCCGATGAGTTTTTCCTGGATGTCGACGACCAGCAGCGTGGCCTTGTGTGAATCGATCAGCATTGTCCGCCCCTTGCCTCGGAAAAGGCCTAGCCTCCCCCAGGCAAGCGGTGACGTCAATCAGGCAGAAAGCCGAAGCGGTTCCAGCGAAGCAGTCAGCGCGCCGAGCACATGGTCCTCCTGCTCATGGATGAAGAAGTGGCCGCCAGGGAACATCCGCAGCGAGAACTCGCCGTGGGTTTCCTGGCGCCAGGCCTGCAATTGCTCGTCGCTGGCCCGGTCATCCGCGCCGCCCAGCACGTGCAGCGGGCACTGCAACGCCGGTCGCTGGCGGTAGGCGTAGGTGCCGCAGAGCAAAAAGTCCGCGCGCAGGGTCGGCAAGGTCAGGCTCATCAGCTCCGCATTGGCCAGCACTTCCTCGGGCGTACCCTGAAGCTCGCGCAACTCGCTGATCAGCTCGGCGTCACTCTTGGGCTCGCGCCAGCTCTTGCCGTCGTAGTCCTCACGACGCGTCGGCGCCGCCGTGCCGCAGGCGAACAGCGCCAAGGGTGGCGGGCAGCCCAATGCCTGCAGTTCATGGGCCAGCTCGAAGGCCAGCAGCGCGCCCAGGCTGTGCCCAAGCAGCGCATAGGGGGCACTGGCCGCCAGGCGCTGCTCGCTGGCCAGTTGCCGGGCCAGGGCTTGCATGTCGGTGTGCAGCGGCTCGGCCATGCGCGCACCACGACCGGGCAGCTCCACCGGGCGTACTTGCAGCCAGGCTGGCAGCTTGCGCCGCCAGCGGCTGTAGACCATGGCGCTGGCCCCGGAATACGGCAGGCACAGCAGGTTCAGGGCAGTCACTGAGTAGCGGCTTCGGCCATTTTCTGACGCAGGCTCAGCGGGCGCATGTCGGTCCACACCTCGTCGATGTAGGCCAGGCAGTCCTTTTTCAAACCACTCTTGCCCACGGCACGCCAGCCGTTGGGGATGGCCTTGTAGTCCGGCCAGATCGAGTACTGCTCTTCGTGGTTGACCACTACCTGGAACTGAATATCGTCGCGGTCGAAAACGGAAGTCATTGCCTGTCTCCTTGAATGGTAAGTGCCGCTGCACGCTTGGTGCAGGGGGGCTTTCAAGTAGACGTAGCAAGCGGCAAAAAAATTAGAGGAACTGACGCGCCCCCATGTGAGAGCAAGCGGTGCAGAAACCAAAGGTCAGGCATCACGCAGCAGGTCGTGGGTATCCAGCAGACGGAAGGCCACCTGCGGGTTGCGCTCCAGCCCGCGCCGAATTGCTGCCGGGATCGACTGCCGGGTCTTGCGGCACAGACCCGGCTGGTCATCCAGTTCAATGACGATACCGCGCATGGTCCGCACTTCGTTGTAGCCGGGGGCAATGTGCACGCGGATGCCGAGGTTTTCGTACAGGCGTTGCTGCAGGCGTTGCAGGTCCTCGAGGTCCTTGAGGTTTTCCAGGCGTTCAAGCAGGCGCTTTTCTTCCTGTCGGGTCAGCAGGAGGATGCGCCGGGCCGCCTGCGGGTGATCGACCAAGTATTCGCGGCCGCAGTCGCAGGCACCAGGAGGGCAAGGTTGGCGCAGAGGCGGTGGTGTAGTCATGGAGCAAGCATAGCCCGGCAAAGGCTTCAAAAAAACTTTCCTGTCAGGATAAAAAATTTCACAAACCGCTAGACCGGCACCCCTCATTTCGCCTATAAATCGCCTAAAGGAAATTTATATTCCTACGAAGAAACACCACTTCGCCCTCTCGCGAAGCTTCTTTTGCCCTTGTGCCCGACCTGCCCCACTCCATCACGAGGCCTATCCGACATGCACCCCGCTCCCGATCACTTCATCCTGCGCGTCAGTTGCCCGGCCGTGTCCGGCATCGTCGCCGCGGTGACCACCTACCTGGCCGAGCACGGTTGCTACATCAGCGAGATGGCGCAGTTCGACGACGAGGACAATGGGCGCTTCTTCATGCGCGCCGTGTTCCGCTTCAACACCGGTATCAGCGGTGACACGCCGCAGCTGGAGGCCGGCTTTACCGACGTGGCCCAACGCTTCGACATGCAATGGAGCCTGCACAGCAGCGCCCGGCCCATGCGTGTGCTGCTGATGGTGAGCAAGTTCGACCACTGCCTGTCCGACCTGCTGTACCGCCACGCCAAGGGCGAGCTGGACATGCACATCACCGCCGTGGTTTCCAACCACCTGGACCTGCGCCCGATGGCCGAGCGCCAGGGCATTCGCTTCGTCTACCTGCCGGTGAGCAAAGACACCAAGGCCGAACAGGAAGCCGCGCTGCTGCGCATCGTCGAGGACACCGGCACCGAACTGGTGGTGCTGGCGCGCTACATGCAAATCCTCTCCGATGACCTGTGCCGCCAGCTGTCGGGCCGGGCGATCAACATCCATCACTCGTTCCTGCCCGGTTTCAAAGGGGCCAAGCCCTACCACCAGGCCTACCAGCGCGGGGTCAAGCTGATCGGCGCCACCGCCCACTATGTGACCAGCGACCTGGACGAGGGCCCGATCATCGAGCAGGAAGTACAGCGCGTTGACCACGCCTACGCGCCAGACGACCTGGTGGCCATCGGCCGCGACACCGAGACCATCGCCCTGTCCCGCGCCGTGAAATACCACCTGGAACACCGGGTGTTCCTTAACCACGACCGCACGGTGATCTTCAAATGAGCGCCCTTCCCAGCGTCAAGCTGATCGACGGCAAGGCCACCGCCGCGCGGGTGCTGGCCGAAGTGCGCGCGCAGGTGCAGGAACTGCGCCAGGGCGGCGTGCAACCAGGCCTGGCCGTGGTGCTGGTGGGCGCCGATGCCGCCAGCCAGGTGTACGTACGCAACAAGGTGCTGCGCGCCGAAGAGGTGGGCATCCGCTCGTTGGAACATCGCCTGCCCGCCGACACCACCCAGGCCCACCTGCTGACCTTGATCGACCGCCTGAACCGCGACCCGGAGGTAAACGGCATCCTCGTGCAACTGCCGTTGCCCGCGCACATCGACGAGCACTTTGTGTTGCAAGCCATCAGCCCGCTCAAGGACGTGGACGGCTTCCACAGCGAGAACGTTGGTGGCCTGGCCCAGGGCCGCGATGTGCTCATCCCGTGCACCCCCAGTGGTTGCATGCGCCTGCTGCGCGACGCCTGTGGCGAGCTGCGCGGCAAGCATGCGGTGGTGGTCGGCCGCTCGAACATTGTCGGCAAGCCCATGGCTGCCCTGCTGCTGCAGGCCGACTGCACGGTGACCGTGGTGCACTCGCGCAGCCGCGACCTGCCGGCGCTGTGCCGCCAGGCCGACATCCTGGTGGCCGCAGTGGGCAAACCTCGGCTGATAGGTGCCGACTGGCTCAAGCCCGGCGCGGTGGTGATCGACGTCGGCATCAACCGCGTCGATGATGGCGGCCACAGCCGCCTGGTCGGTGATGTCGACTTCGCCGCTGCCCTGCCCCAGGTCGCCGGCATTACTCCGGTGCCCGGTGGCGTCGGCCCGATGACCATCGCCTACCTGATGAAAAACACCCTGCTCGCCCTCGACCTGCAGCAACAGGCCGCCCACCAGGAGCGCACCGCATGCCTTTCGCCCTGCTGAAATACGGCCTGAGTGCCGACTACCCGGTGGAGGTCCACCTGCCGCCACCGTGCGAACTCAAGCCTCGTTATGACGTGGTGATTATTGGCGGCGGCGGCCACGGCCTGGCCATCGCCTACTACCTGGCCAAGTACCACGGCGTGACCAACGTCGCCGTGCTGGAAAAGGCCTACCTGGGAGGCGGAAACACCGCACGCAACACCGCGGTTATCCGCTCCAACTACCTCACCAGCGAGGGTGTGCGCTTTTACGCAGAATCGGTGCGCATGTTCCAGAACCTGTCGAACGAGTTCGACTTCAACATCATGTATTCCGAGCGCGGCCAGCTCACCCTGGCGCACACCGATGCCACCGTGCGCGCCTTCCGCCAGCGTGCCGAGGTCAACAAACACTTTGGCGGGCGCACCGAAATGATCGACCGCCAACAGATTCACGAACTGGTGCCCAGCCTCAACCTCGACCCTGGCCACCTGCCGGTGCTGGCAGGCCTGTGGCACATCGACGGTGCCACCGCACGCCATGACGCAGTGGCCTGGGGCTACGCCAAACAGGCGGCCAAGCGCGGCGTGGAAATCCACCAGCTGACCGAAGTACAGGACCTGCTGATTCGCAATGGCCGCATCGAAGCGGTGAAGACCAACCGTGGCACGGTGCAGTGCGGCTGCGTGGTCCAGGCCGTGGCCGGCGCCAGTTCGCTGCTGATGGCCAAGGCAGGCATCCGTGCGCCGATCCACACCTACCCGCTGCAGGCCATGGTCACCCAACCGTTCAAGCCATTTCTCGATCCGCTGGTCAGCTCGTCGGCGCTGCATTGTTATGTGCAACAGACCAGCCGTGGCGAAATCGTCTTTGGCGGCGGCTCCGACCCTTACCCGCTGTACAACACCCGCTCCACCCTCGACCTCAAGGAAAGCCTGCTGGCCCACGCCATCGAGATGTTCCCGTTCATGGCCAACGCCAAGCTGATGCGCCAGTGGGCCGGGATGACCGACATGACCCCGGATTACAGCCCGATCATGGGCCTGTCGCCAGTGCACAACTACTACCTGGACGCCGGCTGGGGAACCTGGGGCTTCAAGGCCACGCCCATCTGCGGCAAGACCATGGCCGAGCTGGTGGCCAGCGGCGGCAAGGTACCCGAAATGATCGCCCCCTTCGCCCTGGAGCGCTTCAGCCGCTTCCAGCAAGTCAACGAAATGGGCGCCACTGCGGCCAGCCACTAGGAGCAACGACGATGAAGATCCTGACCTGCCCCTTGAACGGCCCGCGCAACATCAGCGAGTTCACCTACGGCGGCGAGCTCAAGCACATGCCCGACCCCGCCAGCTGCAGCGACGCCGAGTGGGCCGACTATGTGTTCAACAGCGACAACCTGGCCGGGGTGGTGACCGAGTGGTGGCTGCACAACGCTTCCAGCTACTGGTTCCTGGCCGAGCGCCACACGGGAAGCGACCAGGTGCTGCGCACCTTCGACCCGAAAGCACTGTTCGACCGCCGCGTCGACTTCACCCCCGCCGCCACCCCGGAGATCGCCGGATGAACAGCCCTACCCGCCTCCCCGTGCCCATGGGCCTGCTGATCGACCGCGAGCGGCCCCTGCGCTTCGAGTTCGACGGCCAGGCCTGCCAAGGCTTTGCCGGTGACACCATTGCCAGCGCCCTGCTGGGTAATGGCCGCTGGCTGCTGTCGCGCTCGTTCAAATACCATCGCCCACGCGGCCCGCTGAGCATGGCCGGCCAGGACGCCAACACCTTGGTGCAATTGCCTGAAGAACCTAACGTGCTGGCCGACCTGGAAGCCGCCCGCGAGGGCCAGGTGGTCGAAGGGCAGAACTTCAACGGCAGCCTGACGCATGACCGCGACGCCTACCTGGGCAAGTTCTCACGCTTCATGCCGGTGGGCTTCTACTACCGCTCCTTCTACAAGCCCAAGGGCATGTGGAAGGTGTGGGAGCCGCTGATTCGCAAGAAGGCCGGCCTGGGCGTGCTCGACCTTGGCTTCAAGCCGCAGTACTACGACAAAGCCTACCTGTTCGTTGATGTGGCGGTCATCGGCGGCGGCCCCGCCGGCCTGCGCGCCGCGCTGGACGCGGCCAATGCCGGGGCCAAGGTGCTGCTGATCGAACAACAGCCTGTGCTGGGTGGCTCGCTTACCTACGCCCGCTTCGACATCGCCGGCACCCGCGCCGCCAGCCTGCGCCAGGAGCTGCTGGCCACCCTCGAGGGCCACCCGAACATCCAGGTGCTGCTGGAGGCCACCTGCAACGGCTGGTTCACCGATAATTACCTGCCGGTGATCCAGCACAAGCGCTTGTACAAGGTACGCGCCAGCCGTTGCCTGGTGGCGGCCGGTTCGTTCGACCAGCCGGTGGTGTTCCGCAACAACGACCTGCCGGGGGTGATGCTGACCAGCGCCGCCCAGCGGCTGATGAAGCTGTACGCGGTCAAGCCGGGCCAGCGCGCGGTGATCCTCACCGGCCACGATGATGGCTACCTGGCCGCCCTCGACCTGCAGGAGCAAGGCGTGGCCGTGGCTGCCGTGGTCGATATGCGCGCAGCGCCAGCCGATGCCGCACTGGCTGCCGAACTGAAGCGCCGCGATATCCCCGTGCACCTGGGCAGCACGGTGTACGAAGCGCTGCACGAAACAGGCATGCGCCATGTCAGCGGCGTGGACATTCGCCCGATCACCGGCCAGGGCAAGGTCGGCGCGCATGGCCTGCGCCTGGCCTGCGACTTGCTGTGCATGTCGGCGGGCTACATGCCGGTGTATCAGTTGCTGTGCCAGGCCGGTGGCAAGCTGGCCTATGACGTCAACCGTGACGAGTTCACCCTCAGCCACCTGCCGGCCGGGCTGGATATCGCAGGCTCGGTGAACGGCCGTCACGCGCTGGCCAACGTGCTGGCCGATGCCACACGCGGGGCCGCCGATGCACTGGCAGCGCTGGGCCTGCAAGCGCCGTCGCAGCCGGTGTTCAGCGCCGAAGCCAAGGTCAATTTCCCCTGGCCGATTTTCCCGCACCCCAAAGGCAAGGATTTCGTCGACTTCGACGAAGACCTGCAAGTGCGCGACATCGTCAACGCCACCCGCAGTGGCTACCGTGACATACAACTGGTCAAGCGCTTCTCCACGGTCGGCATGGGCCCGTCCCAGGGGCGCCACTCGGCGCTGCCCACTGCACGCCTGGTCGCCCATGCCACTGGCCGCAGCATCAGCGAGACCGGGGTGACCACCGCGCGCCCACCGTTCCAGGCCGAAAAGCTGGCGCATGTCGCCGGTCGTGCCTTCGACCCATACCGGCAAACACCCATGCACCGTCGCCACCTGCAAGCCGGGGCGAAAATGATGCCTGCCGGTATCTGGCAACGTCCGGCCTACTACGGCAAGCCAGAGGAACGTGAGCGCTGCATGCAGGAAGAAGCCCGCCATGTGCGCGAAAAAGTCGGCCTGATCGACGTTTCTACCCTGGGCGGCCTGGACGTACGCGGCCCCGACGCTGCAGAACTGCTGGAGCGCGTGTACACCTTCGGCTTTGCCAAGCTGCCTGTCGGCCGCACCCGCTATGCGCTGATGACCAACGAACAGGGCGTGGTGATAGACGACGGCGTCTGCGCACGCCTGGGCGAGCAACACTTCTATGTCACCGCCACTACCAGCGGTGTCGACCGCATCTACCAACAGATGCTGAAGTGGAACGCGCAGTGGCGCCTGGACGTGGACATCACCAACGTTACCGCTGCCCTGGCCGCCGTCAACCTGGCCGGGCCACTGTCACGCCAGGTGCTGGCCAAGGTGTGCGAAGACGTGGACCTGTCGGCAGAAGCCTTCCCCTACCTCGGCGTACGTCAGGGCGAGGTGGCCGGCATTTCGGCGCGCATCCTGCGGGTCGGTTTCGTCGGTGAACTGGGCTATGAAGTGCATGTGCCGGCGCGCCATGCCGAACGCTTGTGGGACGCCCTGATGCAAGCCGGTACGGACCTGGGTATTCGCCCGTTCGGTGTCGAGACCCAGCGCCTGCTGCGCCTGGAAAAAGGCCATGTGATCATTAGCCAGGACACCGACGGCATGACCCACCCGGCAGAGATCGACATGCAGTGGGCCATCGGCCGCAAGAAGCCGTTCTTCGTCGGTAAGCGTTCCATCGAAATCCTTGAAGCGCAGCCGCTCAAGCGCAAGCTGGTCGGCTTCACCCTGCCACAGGGCAGCCCGCAGCCACTTGAGGGGCACCTGGTACTGGACGGGCCGGACATCACCGGCAATGTCACTTCCTGCGAGTACTCGCAAACCTTGGGGCAAATCATCGGCCTGGCCTATGCCGGCGCCCACCAGGCCACCCCCGGCATGCACATCCCGATCCGCGTGGAAGGCGGCGCGATGGTGCACGCCAAGGTGGTGCAACTGCCGTTCCACGATCCCGACAACCTGCGCCAGGAGCTCTGAGCCATGACCAGTTTGCAAGCCGAAGCGTTTATCCCTCGCAGCCCGCGGGCCGAGTTGTTGCACACCTGTGCGTTGACTGACCTGACCGATGTGGCACGGGTCGGCTTTCGCGGGGGCGACAGTGCTGCCTACCTGCAGCAACGTGGCTACCGTTTACCTCTGCAGCCGAACCAGGCCGCGCGTCAGGACGACGGCGGCTGGGTAGCGCGGTTGTCGCAGACCGAGTACCTGTTGCTGGGCAGCCTGGCCGACGAAGGCGCACGGGTGGCTGCCGCGGAAGCCGAGTGGGTGCAGGATGCACAGCGTAACTACCTGCTGCCGCGCCAGGACAGCCATGCCTGGTTGCAGCTGTCAGGGGTGCATGGCAGTGCGGTGATGGCCAAGTTGTGCGGGGTGGATTTACGTGCCGAGGCGTTTCCGGTCGGGGCGGTAGCGCAGACTTCAGCGGCACGGATCAATGTGATTGTGGTGAATGTGGGCAGTGACGAGCGGCCGGCGTTGCAGTTGCTGTTCGATCGGGCATCGCTGGCTTACTTGCGCGAAGCGATGCTGGATGCCATGGATGAGTTCGATGGCGGTTTGATCGGGCTGGGTGAGTTCACCACATGATTTTCAGCGCCTGGGAGATCGAGCGCCACCCGCGCGGCGCTTCGCAGCACAAGGCTGCTCCTACAACTATGTCGGGCCAATTATTTCTGTGAGATCTTCGCGCGAACGCCTTGGCGCAGGGCCCGAACAAGGCGGTCGATCGCGCCAGCCACAGGCGTTACTGGCCCGAAACAAATGTAGGAGCAGCCTTGTGCTGCGAAGCGCCGCGCGGGCGGCGCTCGATCTCTCAGGCGCTGAAAATCTCATGTCGAACGAAAAAAACTATACAGAAAAATTATTCTGTATAGATTTCTACAGCGACCTGCACTATACCTTGTACAAAGAACCTAATTTGTACAGGTATTGTGCATGTCCAGCTACCTGCAATCCTTCGCCGAACGCTTTGCCACGCTCGATACACACAACCTCGACTTGCTGAACGACCTGTACAGCGAGGACGTAGCATTTCGCGACCCTCTGCACCAGGTAACCGGCCTACCCGCACTGCGGGCTTATTTCGCCCAGTTGTACGCGAAGGTGCCCGAGTGCCATTACCGCTTCGAAGGCACCGACGAGCTGGAACCGGGCCACGGCTACATTCGCTGGACCTTGCAATATCGCCACCCGCAGCTGGCCCGTGGGCAACTGATCAGCCTGCAGGGGTGCAGCCACCTGCGCTGGCATGAGCGGGTGCACTTTCACCAGGATTACTTCGACGCCGGCGCGCTGCTGTACGAGCATGTGCCGGTCATGGGCAGCGCCATTCGCTGGCTCAAAGGCAGGCTGGCATGAGCCGTTGCTGGCTCACCGGTGCCAGCAGCGGCATTGGTGCTGCGCTGGCATTGCACTTGCTGGAGCAAGGCCATCAGGTGGCGTTGGGTGCACGCCACGCAGACAAGCTGACGGCACTGGCCGCGCAGTTCCCGGGGCAAGTACTGCTGACCGTGGGCGATATCGACCAGCCTGGGCAAGTGGCGCAGATGGCCGGGCAGATCGAGCGCGCCTGGGGCGCACTGGACCAGGTGATCCTCAATGCGGGCACCTGCGAGTACCTGGAGCCGGGGCACTTCGACCCGGCGCTGGTCGAGCGAGTGATACGTACCAACCTGACCGGCACCAGCCTTTGCCTGGCCGCCGCCCTACCGTTACTACGCCGCGGCCAGCAGCCACACCTGGTGGTGATGGGCAGTTCGGTCAGCTGGTTGGCGCTGCCGCGCGCCGGCGCCTATGGCGCGTCGAAGGCGGCATTGCGGTATCTGGTCGAGTCCCTGCGCATCGACCTGGCGGGCGAAGGTATCGATGTCACCCTGGTCAGTCCCGGCTTCGTCGACACCCCCCTCACCCGACGCAACGACTTCCCCATGCCCCAGCTATGGAGCGCCGAACGCGCCGCCACTCATATCATCGCGCGCCTGCCACGCCGGCCGCTGGAAATCGCCTTCCCCGCCACCTTCATACTGGTGCTGCGCCTGCTGGGCGCTTTGCCGGCGCGCTGGCGCCTCAAGCTGGGCCGCCATCTGGCTTGATCCTGGCGCCGATCCGGGCGCTCGCCTTGCCGCTGGCGTTGCGCTTCGCGGCAAGGTGCCGAGGCTGGCCTACAACTGCACCAAGCGCTCGCGCAAAAAGCTCACAAACCCCTGCACCGGCCGCGCCACCTGCCTGTGCTGCGGATACACCGCTGATAACTGCAAGGCAGGCGGCGTCCACTCTTCAAGCACATTCACCAGCCGCCCATCCGCCAACGCCAGCCCAACGATGAAGGTCGGCAGGTAGGTCACCCCCATCCCGGCGATAGCGGCATCCCTGAGCAACTCGCCGTTGTTCGCACGCATGCGCCCTGTCACCTGAATCGCCTGCGCCTTGCCGCCCTGGCGGAACTGCCATTGCACCTGTCGAGAATGACCATAGGGCAGGCAGTCGTGCCCGGCCAGATCCTCCGGTGTTAGCGGTACACCCCGCGCCTGCAGGTACGCCGGGCTCGCGCAATACACCCGCTCGACACTGGCAATACGCCGCGCGATCAGGCTGGAGTCCTCCAGCGCGCCAATCCGCAGCGCCAGGTCGTAGCCTTCGCCGATCAGGTCCACGGCACGATCACTGAGGTCCACCTCGCCATCGACTTGCGGGTGCAATTGCAAAAACTCGGTCAACAGGCAGCCCAGGTGCGACATGGCGAACGACAGCGGTGCGCTCAACCGCAAGGTGCCGCGCAGGGCCTGGGCCTGGCCGCTGATGTCGTGTTCCACCTGCTGCACCTCGCCCAGCAGGCGCAGCGCCGACTGGTAGTAGTGCTGGCCCAGCGGCGTGGCGTCCAGGCGCCGGGTGGAACGGTTGAGCAGGCGTACGCCCAACCGCTCTTCGAGCTGCATCAGGCGCCGGCTGACCGATTGCTTGGACATGCCCAGGCGGTCGGCGGCGGCGGTAAAACTGCCGGCCTCCAGGACCTGGGCAAAGATGCGCATGTCTTCGTAGGGGTTCATTGTCTCGCTCATGGTGACAGTAAAACGCTTTATAGCGGCTTTTTCCCGCCAGTGCATCTGCCTAACCTACGCACAAGTCGCAGCGATGGCCCAACAGGCCAGGCAAGACGCCCACTACCAACACTTGCATGGAAAAGGATTCGCTCATGAACATTGTCCACAAAACCCTTACCGCCTCCCTTCTGGCCCTGTCCGTTTCCAGCGCTTTCGCTGCTGGTAGCCCAGGTGTCGAGCAGCACACCCAGGCGTTTCTCGAAGCCCTGGAACAAGGCGGCGGCAAGCCTCTGGAACAACTCAGCCCGAAAGACGCCCGGGCAGTGCTGACGGGGGCCCAGGCTTCGGTCAAGGTCGACCTCTCCGGTATCGAAGTAAAGGAACGCACCGTCCAGGCCAGCGGCGAGTCGATCAAGCTGCAAGTGGTACGCCCGGCCAATGTGAAGGGTGACCTGCCAGTATTCATGTTCTTCCACGGCGGCGGTTGGGTGCTTGGCGACTTCCCGACCCACCAGCGGCTGATTCGCGACCTGGTGGTCGGCTCGGGTGCGGTGGCGGTCTATGTGGACTACACCCCGTCGCCGGAAGCGCACTACCCGACGGCGATCAACCAGGCCTACGCTGCGACCCGCTGGGTGGCCGAGCATGGCAAGGAGATCGGCGTGGACGGCAAGCGCCTGGCGGTGGCCGGCAACAGCGTCGGCGGCAACATGGCGGCAGTCGTGGCGCTGAAAGCCAAACAGGCCGGCACCCCTGCCCTGCGCTTCCAGCTGTTGCTGTGGCCGGTGACCGATGCCAGCTTCGAGACGGCATCGTACAAGCAGTTTGCCGAAGGGCACTTTCTGACCACCGGGATGATGAAGTGGTTCTGGGACAGCTACACCACCGATGCCAAGGCGCGGGAACAGATCTACGCCTCGCCGCTGCGGGCCAGCAGTGAACAGCTCAAGGGCTTGCCGCCAGCGCTGGTGCAAACGGCTGAGTTCGATGTGTTGCGTGATGAAGGCGAAGCGTATGCCCGCAAGTTGAACGCTGCTGGGGTAACCGTTACATCGGTGCGCTACAACGGCATGATCCACGACTACGGCCTGCTCAACCCGCTGAGCGAGGTACCGGCAGTGAAGGCGGCGATGCGCCAGGCGGCCGGTGAACTCAAAGTCCACCTTCAATAACCTTATCCACCCATGCAGCAGAGGCTGGAATGCCGTCAGGCAGGTCCGGCCTCTTCGCGGGTAAACCCGCGAAAGGGCCATCAGCTCAACATCAGGGTTCAAACCCTTCGACAATGATCACCTCGGCTTTAGCCACATCTTGGCGATGGCTGCACGCCTCCTGGTACAGCGCGGACCGATAACACGCCACCGCCTGCTCGTACGAATCGAACTCGATCACCACGCTACGCTGTGGGGTAGGCCGCCCTTCCATCGCCTCGCTGCGCCCGCCACGTGCCAGGAAGCGACCGCCGAATGCCTCGAAGGCTGCCGGCGCGCGTTGGGTGTACTGCTGGTACTGCTCGGGGTTGGTCACGTCCACATGGGCGATCCAGTAGGCCTTCATGCGCTGCTCTCCTGTTACGGCGATATTTGTGTATGATGGTATACCATAAAAATCACCCCACCACAGTGAGCGTGCAACATGGCATTCAACACCATCGAGGAGCTTCTCGAGGACTACCGGCAAGGCAAGATGGTCCTGCTGGTGGATGACGAGGACCGGGAAAACGAAGGCGACCTGCTGATCGCCGCCGAGCGTTGCGACGCCCAGGCCATCAACTTCATGGCCCGCGAAGCGCGTGGCCTGATCTGCCTGACCCTGACCGACGAACACTGCCAGCGCTTGGGCCTGGAGCAGATGGTACCGGCCAACGGCAGCGTGTTCAGCACGGCGTTCACCGTGTCGATCGAGGCGGCCACCGGCGTCACCACCGGCATTTCCGCCGCCGACCGGGCGCGCACCGTGGCGGCGGCCATGGCTGCCAACGCCCGCCCCGAAGACCTGGTGCAACCCGGCCACATCTTCCCCTTGCGCGCCCGCGAAGGCGGCGTGCTGACCCGCGCCGGCCACACCGAAGCAGGTTGCGACCTGGCGCGCCTGGCCGGCTTCAGCCCGGCGTCGGTAATCGTTGAGGTGCTGAATGACGACGGCACCATGGCCCGGCGCCCCGACCTGGAAGTGTTCGCCGCCCGGCATGGCATCAAGATCGGCACCATCGCCGACCTGATCCACTACCGCCTGAGCACCGAGCAGACCATCAAGCGCATCGGCGAGCGCGAGCTGCCGACCGTGCACGGCACCTTCCGTCTGGTCACCTATGAGGACCGCATTGAAGGCGGCGTGCACATGGCCATGGTCATGGGCGACCTCCGTCGCGAGCAACCGACCCTGGTGCGGGTGCACGTCATCGACCCGCTGCGCGATCTGGTCGGTGCCGAATACGCAGGCCCCGCCAACTGGACGCTGTGGGCGGCGCTACAGAAGGTGGCCGAGGAAGGCGCTGGCGTGGTGGTGATCCTGGCCAACCATGAATCCTCCCAAGCCTTGCTTGAGCGCATACCACAGCTGACACAGCCGGTAAGGCCGTACCAGCGTGGGCAGTCGAAGGTGTACTCCGAAGTAGGCACCGGGGCGCAGATCCTGCAGGACCTGGGTGTGGGCAAGCTGCGTCACCTGGGGCCACCACTGAAGTACGCCGGCCTGGCAGGGTATGAGCTGGAAGTGGTGCAGAGCATCCCGTTCGAGCCAGGCCTCCCGACCTGACACAGCCCCCTTGTAAGAGCGGCCCTTTCGCGGCACAAGGCCGCTCCTACAAAGGGTTGCGGCAGTTGGCAAAGGCCGGGGTGATGGCCGGTCGCCTCATACCCCTTGCCAAAAGTTTGGAATACCATAATATGATATCCCGTAGACCTTGAATCTGCAGGCCGGCACCTACAATCACAAACGGCCACCAAGACACTTTGTTTTAGCTGCTCCCCGAACACTGTTGGCGGGCGCACCACAAGCCCCGCCTCGAATAACAAAAGCAACGAGGGCGTAACCATGCTGTTGAGCAAACGTGTAACCGCAGTGCTGTCCGCCAGCCTGCTGACCCTGGCATGTCAGGCCGCCCAGGCCGCTGACAGCCTGAACTTCGTCAGCTGGGGCGGTACCACCCAGGACGCCCAGAAAGAAGCGTGGGCCGTACCCTTCACCAAAGCCACCGACATCAAGGTCGTGCAGGACGGCCCCACCGACTACGGCAAGCTCAAGGCCATGGTCGAAAGCGGCAACGTGCAATGGGACGTGGTCGATGTCGAAGCCGACTTTGCCCTGCGCGCCGCCAGCGAAGGCCTGCTGGAACCCCTCGACTTCACCCAGATCAAGCGCGACAAGATCGACCCGCGCTTCGTCTCCGACCATGGCGTCGGCTCGTTCTTCTTCTCCTTCGTACTGGGCTACAACGAAGGCAAGCTCGGTGCCAACAAGCCGGTGGACTGGACTGCACTGTTCGACACCAAGACCTACCCGGGTAAACGCGCCCTGTACAAATGGCCCAGCCCGGGCGTGCTGGAACTGGCCCTGCTGGCCGACGGCGTAGCGCCGGACAAGCTGTACCCGCTGGACCTGGACCGCGCCTTCAAGAAACTCGACACCATCAAGAAAGATATCGTCTGGTGGGGCGGTGGCGCCCAGTCGCAGCAGCTGCTGGCCTCGGGTGAAGCCTCGCTCGGCCAGTTCTGGAACGGCCGTGTCTATGCCCTGCAGCAAGACGGTGCACCGGTAGGTGTGAGCTGGAAACAGAACCTGGTCATGGCCGACTTCCTGGTCATCCCCAAAGGCGCAAAGAACAAGGACGCGGCCATGAAGTTTCTGGCCAACGCCAGCAGCGCCGAAGGCCAGGCCGAGTTCGCCAACAAGACCGCCTACGCCCCGGTCAACGTCGACAGCGTGGCCAAGCTGGACAAGGACCTTGCGCCCAACCTGCCAACTGCCTACGCCCAGGACCAGGTCACCCTCGACTTCGCCTACTGGGCCAAGAACGGTCAGGCCATCGCGGCCCGCTGGAATGAGTGGTTGGTCAAATGAAAGTCGCCATCAACGCCCTGCATAACGCGCAAGGTGCCCCTACGGGCACCGGCGCCCCCGGGACGGCCCCTCGCCGCGCCAGCATGAGCCAGCGCTGGAAGGGCAGCCGCAACCTGCTGCCGGCCCTGCTGTTCCTTGGCCTGTTCTTCTTCGCCCCACTGGTCGGCCTGTTGCTGCGCGGGGTGCTGGAGCCAACGCCGGGGCTGGGCAACTACGAGCAGCTGTTCGCCAACTCGGCCTACGCACGGGTGCTGTTCAACACCTTCTCGGTGGCCGGTGTGGTCACCCTGATCAGCGTGCTGCTGGGCTTCCCGCTGGCCTGGGCGATCACCCTGGTGCCCAAGGGCTGGGGCCGCTGGCTGCTGAACATCGTGCTGCTGTCGATGTGGACCAGCCTGCTGGCGCGCACCTACTCGTGGCTGGTGTTGCTGCAAAGCTCGGGTGTGATCAACAAGGCGTTGATGGCCATGGGTATCATCGATACCCCGCTGGAAATGGTGCACAACCTCACCGGCGTGGTAATCGGCATGAGCTACATCATGATCCCGTTCATCGTGCTGCCGCTGCAGGCCACCATGCACGCCATCGACCCGATGGTGCTGCAGGCCGGGTCCATCTGCGGCGCCAGCCCGTGGACCAACTTCTGGAAGGTGTTCCTGCCACTGTGCCGTTCGGGGCTGTTCTCCGGCGCGCTGATGGTGTTCGTGATGTCGCTCGGTTACTACGTCACCCCGGCACTGCTGGGCGGGGCGCAGAACATGATGCTGCCCGAATTCATCATCCAGCAGGTGCAGTCGTTCCTTAACTGGGGCCTGGCCAGCGCCGCTGCCGCACTGCTGGTGGCGATCACCCTGGTGCTCTTCTACCTGTACCTGAAGCTGCAGCCGGAATCCCCGGTTGGCAACGCGAGGTAAACCGCCATGCTCCTGTCTCCCAATGCCATGGGCCGCCCGCTGCGTACGGGCCTGTACCTGACCACCGGGGTCATTGCGGCCTTCCTGCTGCTGCCGGTGGTGTTCATCGTGTTGCTGTCGTTCGGCTCGTCCCAGTGGCTGGTGTTTCCGCCCCCGGGCTGGACCTTCAAGTGGTACGGCCAGTTCTTCTCCAACCCGGAGTGGATGGACGCCGCACTGGCCAGCCTGAAAGTGGCCGTGCTGACCACCGTCGCCGCCGTGCTGCTGGGCCTGCCCAGCGCATTCGCCCTGGTGCGTGGCCGCTTCCCCGGCCGCGAGCTGCTGTACGGGCTGTTCACCATGCCGATGATCGTGCCGCTGGTGATCATCGCCGTGGCGGTGTACGCACTGTTTCTCAAGCTCGGCTACACCGGCACGCTGTTCGCCTTCGTGGTCAGCCACGTGATCGTCGCCCTGCCCTTCACCATCATCTCGATCATCAACTCGCTGAAGCTGTTCGACCAGTCGATCGAGGATGCGGCGGTGATCTGCGGTGCCTCGCGCCTGCAGGCGATTTTCAAGGTCACCTTTCCGGCCATTCGCCCGGGGATGATCGCTGGCGGCCTGTTCGCCTTCCTGGTGTCGTGGGATGAGGTGGTGCTGAGTGTGATGATGGCCAGCCCCGACCTGCAGACCCTGCCGGTGAAGATGTGGACCACCCTGCGCCAGGACCTGAGCCCGGTCATCGCCGTGGCCTCGACCCTGCTGATCGGCCTGTCGCTGCTTGTCATGTTCATTGCCGCCGCCTTGCGCCGGCGCACCGAAACAAACGCCTGAGCGCGCGGAGAAAACAACAATGAGTGCAGTGATCAAAGACAACGCGCCAGGCAAGACCCTGGTCAGCCTGCGCGGCCTGAACAAGCACTACGGCGACTTCACCGCCGTGGACAACCTCGACCTGGAAATCCAGGACGGCGAGTTCCTGACCTTCCTCGGTTCCAGCGGCTCGGGCAAATCCACCACCCTGTCGATGCTGGCCGGCTTCGAAACCCCCAGCAGCGGCGAAATCCTGGTCGATGGCCAGTCGCTGGTGAATGTACCACCGCACAAGCGTGACATCGGCATGGTGTTCCAGCGTTATTCGCTGTTCCCACACCTGAACGTGCGCGACAACATCGCCTTCCCGCTGGCCATCCGCAAGCTGAGCGCCAGCGAGACCAAAAAGCGGGTCGACGCCATGCTCAAGCTGGTACAGCTGGAGCAGTTCGCCCACCGCAAGCCGTCGCAGATGTCTGGCGGGCAACAGCAGCGCGTGGCGATTGCCCGGGCACTGGTGTACGAACCACGCATCCTGCTGATGGACGAGCCGCTCGGCGCGCTGGACAAGAAACTGCGCGAAGACCTGCAGGACGAACTGCGCCAACTGCACCGCCGGCTGGGTATCACCATTGTCTACGTCACCCATGACCAGGAGGAAGCCATGCGCCTGTCGCAGCGCATCGCCATCTTCAGCCACGGCAAGATCGTCGGCCTGGGCACCGGTTACGACCTGTACCAGAACCCACCGAATGCCTTTGTCGCCTCGTTCCTGGGCAACTCCAACTTCCTGCGCATCAAGGCCAGCAGCAATGGCGCCGGCAGCTTCGAGGGCCAGGCAGTGGCCATTCGCCTGACCCCGGGCCTGGCCGCCTCGCAAGATGCACTGATCATGGTGCGCCCGGAAAAAGCCCTGGCCCTGACCGCCGAACAGGCTGCGCGCGAGCCGCTGCCGGCGGGCTGGAACGAGGTCAGTGCCAAGGTTGGCGAAGTGCTGTTCCTGGGTGAAAGCCAGACCTGCCATGTGGTGACTGCAGGGGGTACCGAGCTGACGGTGAAGGCACTGTCGGCCGCGGGCATGCCGATGCAGCCGGGCGACAGCGTGAAAGTGCGCTGGGCGGTGGCGGATGCGTGCATCTATACCGAGTGGGCCGAGAGTGACCTGAGCAAATCCGCCGGGGCGCATTGAGATAACCGGGGCCGCTTTGCGGCCCTATCGCGACGCAAGGCCGCTCCCACAAGGAATCGCGGTCGCCTGTGGGAGCGGCCTTGTGTCGCGAATGGAGGGCAGAGCCCTCCCCTACGGACTGTCACATTATCATCACGCCACTGTCGTAATCTGCCGGCCAACTCTATGCCACAGGGCCACCCGGCATGCCCCGCCTGCTTGTATTGCTGCTCACCCTGATCCCGTTTGCGACCTTGGCCGAGCCCATGCACATGCGTGCGCAAGGCTCCAACACCATCGGCGCGGCCTTGCTGCCAGCGCTGGTGCAGGGGCAATTGCGCGCGCAGCAAGCCACCGCCATCGAGCAGCAACCCGGCAAGCGGGCCAACGAGACCGTGATCACCGCACGCGATGCACATGGCCAATCCGTGCGCATCGACATCGCCGCCCACGGGTCCAGCACCGGCTTCGCCGCCCTCGGCCGTGGCGACGCCGACCTGGCAGCTGCCTCGCGGCCGATCAACGACAGCGAGGTGCGCCAGCTTCAGGCCCTTGGCGACCTGCGTGCTGCCAGCGCCGAGCAAGTGATCGGGCTGGACGGTGTCGCGGTCATCGTCCACCCCGACAACCCGCTACCTCGGTTGAACACGCAGCAACTGGCGCAGATTTTCTCCGGGCAGATCCAACGCTGGGAGCAATTGGGCATTGCTGGCGGCGCCATCCACCTGTACGCCCGTGACGACCGCTCCGGCACCTTCGAGACGTTCAAGGCGCTGGTGCTAGAGCCCCAGCACAACGAGCTATCAGCCAAGGCCCGGCGTTTCGAGTCCAGTGACGAACTGGCCGCGCAGGTGGCCACCGACCGCAAGGCCATCGGCTTCAGCAGCCTGGCTGCGGTGCACGGGGCCAAGGTGCTGGCGGTAGCCGAAGGTGACGCACCGGCCATGCTGCCGGAGCGCGCGCTGGTAGCCAGTGAAGATTACCCGCTGTCACGGCGCCTGTACTTCTACTTGCCGGCCAACCCCAAGCCACAGGCCAGGGCCCTGGCCGACTTTGCCCAGAGCCCGGCCGGCCAGGCGATCGTCGCCCAGCAGGGCTTTGTTTCGCAGCAGATCAAGGCCCTGGCAGTAGCGCCCCTGGCCGACATGCCGCCGCGCTACCGCACCCTGGCCCAGCGGGCGCAACGGCTGAGCGTGAACTTCCGTTTCCAGGAAGGCAGCGCCAGCCTCGACAACAAGGCCCTGCGCGACGTGCAGCGGGTGGCCGAGTACCTGCGCCAGGCTGGCAAGCTGCAGAGCAAAGCGGTGCTGGTAGGGTTTGGCGACCCCAAGGAAACGCCTGGCCGCGCCGCCCTGCTCTCGCGCCTTCGGGCCCAGGCAGTGCGCCGCGAGCTGGCGCGCGATGGCGTGGAGTTGCTGGAAGTGACGGGTATGGGCGATGAACTGCCGGTGGCCGGCAATGAGCTGGAGCAAGGGCGACTGCGCAATCGGCGGGTCGAGGTGTGGGTGTATTGAATTGATGCAGGGGGCTCTGGCAAAGAAATGTAACAGCTCCCCATTCGGTATCTCCTGCAATCGGGTCTAGGCTCAAATTCATGTGATACCGGGCCCCTCTGACGGCTGCCAAGCCGCCATGTCGGATCACTGTTGCCATGCAACGTCGACATTCAAGGAGGGGCTCATGACAGCTCTGCAAGCATTCCTCACCACCCCTGTACTCGGTACCAACGCCTGGTTGTGGCTGGTGTTCATGGCCATCGTCATCGGTTTGCTGGTGCTCGACCTGGGCGTGCTGCACCGCCACGACCGGGAAATCGAAATGCGCGAAAGCCTGCTGCTGTACACGGGCTACTTCAGCGTTGGCGTGTTGTTCGGCGCCGGGGTCTGGTACCAGCTGGGCGCCCAGTCGGCGCTGGAGTTCTACACCGGTTTCCTGGTCGAGCAGTCGCTGTCGATGGACAACGTGTTCGTCATGGCGATGATCTTCAGCTACTTTGCCATCCCCCGACGCTACCAGCATCGTGTGCTGTTCTGGGGCATCCTGGGGGTGGTGTTCCTGCGGGCGATCATGATTGGCGTGGGCGCCGCGCTGGTGCAGAACTTTGCCTGGGTGCTGTATATCTTCGGTGCCTTCCTGCTGTTTACCGGGGTGAAGATGGCGCTATCGAAGGAAGACAGCCACCCTGATCTGGCCAACAACCCGATCCTCAAGTTCGTTCGCCGGCACATGCGGGTCACCGACCAGATCCACGGTTCGCACTTCTTCGTACACCAGACCCCGGCCGGCCACAGCAAGGCGCTGCGCTATGCCACCCCGTTGTTCCTGGCACTGGTGCTGATCGAGTTGGCCGACCTGGTGTTTGCCGTCGACAGCGTGCCCGCAATCTTCGCCATTACCCAGGACCCCTTCATTGTCTACACCTCGAACATCTTTGCCATTCTTGGGCTGCGTTCGTTGTACTTCGCGCTGTCGGCGTTGATGCACCGGTTTGTTTACCTCAAGTATGCGTTGGCGCTGGTGCTTATCTTTATTGGTTGCAAGATTTTCTATCACGGCATGGTGGGCAAGGTGCCGGCGCTGCTGTCGTTGGGGGTGACGTTCGGGTTGTTGCTGGGTGGGGTGGTGGTTTCGTTGGTCAAGACGCGGGGGGGAAAATTGGTAGTCGAAAACAGCCAACAGCTTCAAGTTCCAGATGGGGAAGACGAGGCTGTAAAAAAGCAAGAAGACCCGCAAATGCGGGTGTGAGCCTAATCATTACGTAACCAATCAATGACCAGAGCAGCGATAAAGATAAGGCACAGCGCTTTGAATTCGCACGTTGATGGTAAGGCCTGAAAACCAGTAGAGAACCCCGCACAAGGCAGTTGCTACAGCTCCTCTCCCAGGCGTCAGGTACGCCGCCTGCCACGCTCTACCCCTCAGAGCACACGGCTTCCCAATACTTCATTTACTTCAAAGCACTCACCATTCACTCATCCCTCCACCCTGCCACATCGCGTCGTGGAAAAATCACATCCACTTACAGATTTCAGAAGTTTCTGATGTTTTCTTAAACTGCCCAACACCTTGTTTGTTTAGCCATTCGACTTCCGACTTTAAAGTGGTCCTCATTACCTTGAGCTTGCCTGAGCTCTGAGTCTTAGCCGGCTGACAAGGACTACTCATGCCTAGCCAATCTGATTTGCGTTACAGCCTCCAGCCGCTGGTTGGCGAAGCTGAATTCGAAGTGGTGTCGTTCGAACTCCGAGAAGGGATCAGCACACCTTTCGAACTGGAGCTGAAGTTGATCAGCTTCGAAAACGATATCGATTTCGGCCACCTGCTCGACAAACCCGTGCTCTTCACCATCTGGGAAGCGGAACGCCCGGTGCGTTACGTGCACGGTCTGGTCAGTCGTTTCAGCCAGGCGGAAAGTGGCTTCTACCGCACCTACTATGACGCGCTGATCGAGCCCCAGCTGGCCCGCGCCAACCTGCGTTCGAACTGGCGCATCTTCCAGCACAAGACCGTGCCGCAAATTCTTGAGCTGATGCTCCAGCGCCAAGGTATCAACCAGTACGAACTGCGCGCCAGCATGGACCATCAGGTCCGCGAGTTCTGCGTTCAGGCCGGCGAGACGGACCTGGCGTTCATCGCCCGCCTGGCGGCTGAAGAAGGCTTCGTCTACCGCTTCGCGCACAGTGAAAAGCTGCACAAGCTGATCATCACGGATCGGCTGCAGTCCTTCGGCCTGATCAGCCATGGTGCCATCAAGGCCGAAGATGAAGACGAAGGCTTCTACGATGACAACGAGCCTGTAGGCCCTGACAGCGTGCTGTACCACGCCGACAGCGGCGGCGATCAAGCCACGCCTTGCCTTCGCCGCTTGCGCTACAGCGAGCAGGTGCGTACTGCCCGCCAAGTGCAGCGCGACTACACCTTTACCAACCCTGCCTACCGCCAGGAGCACAGAGCCGCCGGGCCCTTCCTGGACCATCAGTCCAAAGAGTACGAATACTTCGAATACCCAGGCCGCTATAAACGCGATGCCGTGGGCAAGCCGTTCACTGAAAACCGCATCACAGCGCTGCGCCATGATGTACGTATTGCCGAGGTCCAGGGCGATGACGTGCGCCTACAGCCTGGTCTTAGCTTCACCCTGACCGGCCATCCGCGTAAGGACCTCAATGCGCACTGGCGGGTGAACACGGTCATCCATAAAGGCACCCAGTTCACCAGCCTGCAGGAAGAAGCCGCCGACGTCGATGCAAGCACGCACTACGAGCAGACCGCCGTGCTGGTCCCCGGTCGGACCGAATGGCGCCCTGCGCCATTGGAAAAACCGCGAATCGACGGCCCACACATGGCCACCGTCGTCGGCCCACCGGGCGAAGAGATCTATTGCGATGAATGGGGCCGGGTAAAAGTCAGTTTCCCCTGGGACCGCGAAAGCCAGAACAACGAGTTCAGTTCCTGCTGGCTGCGCGTATCTCAAAGCTGGGCCGGTGGCAGCTGGGGCTCGATGGCCATCCCGCGCATCGGCCAGGACGTGATCATCCAGTACGTCAATGGTGACCCCGACCAGCCGATGATCACCGGGCGCACCTACTGCGGTGACCAACTGCCGCCCTACGACCTGCCCGATCACAAAACGCGCATGTTGGTGTATCAGGACAAGCGCTACCGCTATGACCGCTTTGGGCGGTTGTGCGAGAAGCGTATCGGCAGCAACTGGGTGCAGTATTTCGAGTATGACGCCGAGCAGCGGCTGGTTTGCGTGGAGCAGTACCGCAGTGGGG